>Ga0255338_1000015_pt1:5000-769578 | contig 769578 bp, 742 predicted proteins | sample MeOH1_35cm_T4_19_FD_203715 | JGI IMG/M metagenome (GOLD analysis project Ga0255338, IMG submission 203715) | Sandy soil microbial communities from University of British Columbia, Vancouver, Canada - MeOH1_35cm_T4_195 | ecosystem: Engineered > Artificial ecosystem > Sand microcosm >...
GTTCAGGCGCTCTGGATGTACTCACGCATAGCGGCCGCCTCATGCTCGATCCGCTCTATCCGGTGCTTCACCAAATCCCCGATCGACACGATGCCCACGAGGCGTCCGCCGGACACGACCGGAAGATGGCGAACCCTTCGCTGAGTGATCAGCGCAAGTGCAGTCAGGACGTCGGTCGAGGGATCGACGGTAATCGCGGGAGAGGACATCACCCGGCTGATCGGCCAGTCCAGCACTTCGGCCCCATGATCCCTCAGGCAATAGATCACGTCGCGTTCCGACATGATGCCTGAGACCTGATCGCCATCGACCACCGGTAATGCACCGATCCTGCGCTCGCCCAGGATTCTGACCGCATCACCGACGGTCGCGTCGGCGGCGATCGTCGCGACCTCCGTCCCCTTATCGCCAAGGATCATCTGGACATTCATTGCAGCCTCCGACTCCGTCACCGGTGCAAGGCTTGATAGTCCCACTTCGCGAAGCCAAAGGGAAGGCCATGCCGCGCCCCGAACCCGCTCCGGACCCCCGCCTCTCGGTTCTTCAGAGATTCCGCAGGATCATGAAATGGATGGCGCTGTTCTCGATTGTGGTTGCGGCCATAGCCGTGCTGCTGGTCGCGCGGGGGGACGATGGCGTCCACATTCACATGCTGATCGCAACCGCACTCGGCGCGGGCCTTTCCGTCTTGCTCGCCGGTGCGTTGATGAGCCTCGTCTTCCTGAGCTCGTCGACTGGGCATGACGATGAAGCAAACAGATTCGAAGAGGATGAAGAGAAGTGACAGTCACGAACCGCGACCCGGTGCTCCGCGTCGTTCCGGGGCCCAGCGACATCAATGCCAACGGCCACATCTTCGGCGGCTGGGTACTTAGCCAGATGGACATCGCCGGCGGCATCACCGCGTCCCGGCGGTCGCAGGGGCCAGTCGCGACCGTTGCGATCGAGAGGATGGAGTTCATTGCGCCGATCCACCTGCGCGACGTCATCTCCGTCTATGCCGAGGTGGAGCGGGTCGGCCGAACCTCGATGGGCGTACGGATCGAGGTCGTCGCCAGCCGCGATCGCGGTGCGACGCAGGTCCAGGTTACCGAAGGTCTCTTCACCTTCGTCGCTCTCGACGAGAACAACCGCCCGCGCCCTGTCGAAGCGGCCTAAGCCAAGAAAGCAAAGACCCCCTCGCCGTACATCCGGGCGAGGGGGCCTGCCGTGCCTTTCCGGGGAGTGGGGGAAAGGCTAGAACTCAGAAAGCGAGCTGGGAGAAGATTCCGAACTCATCATACGTTCCGTCGTCGCTTCCGCCGATCGTGCCGTTCGATGTCGACAGCGTTCCGTTCTTCGCGCGATCGCGCTTGTAGACGAACGCCACGTCGATGTTCTTGATCGGCTTATAGTTCACACCAACGTTGAAGTAGTTGTCCTTCAGGTCGGGGTTGATCTCTTTGCTGGGCTTCACCCAGTCATACCGGCCAAACACGGCGATTTGCGGGGTGAAGGCGTAGGAGCCAAATGCCGACCAGCCGTCCGACTTGTCGCTAGCGACCGTAGTGATGTTGTTCCAATTCTTTGCCCGGAAGTACTCCACCCCGGCGCGGATCTTGCTGTCCGTGTAGGCCGCGAGCGCGGTGATGCGTGTCGCCCGGTGGTTCGTGTCCGGCAGATTCTCGGCGCTTTTGCCGAGCTTGCCGGTGTAGCCGCCGACACCCAGCGTGATGTTCTTGACCGGGTTAACGCTGACGCGACCTTCGAGATCGATCGTGTTCGAGCTGCGCGAGAGTGTTTTGTATCCCGCACCGTTCACCGCCGAGGCGGCGTAGCTTACCACTCCGCCACCGAATGTGCCGCCCAGGTGGACGCCCCAGTCCGCCGACGTTCCGTACTTGGTCCGGTCGATGAGCGTATTCTCCACGAAACGATACCCGTACACGCTCTCGACGAAGGGGACCCAAGGCAGGTCCGCAGCTCCGACGCGAACGAAGAGCTCGGGAGCGAACTTGGCCTGTAGGTAAGCCTTCTTCACATAGACAAGCACGTCTTTGCTCGTGCCGTTCGCTCCATAACGGAAGTCCGTCGTGAGGTTGGCCGAGAACATGTCGTCGAATTTGTGATCGACGCCCAGGTAGAACCTCTTCAGCTCCGTCTGCGTGCCATTGTCCGCGCAGGAAGAGCAGGCATCGCTTCCGTTGGACTTGTGGTTGATGCTGCTGATGTTCAGGAACGCCTTGCCGCTGAGCGAGGTCTTCTCGGCCCAGGAGGCCTTTGAAGACGCCCAGCTAGGCTTGCCTTCCTTGGTTGTGGCCTGCGCCTTCAGCGACTCGATTGACGCTTGCAGCGCCTCGACCTGCGCCTGGAGCATTTCGAGCTTCGACTGCGTATCGTCCGGCGCCTGGGCCTGCGCAATCGCGGCATCCGCGACAGCATCCGATGCGTCCGGCTGCGATGGCTCGGCGTCGGCCTGGACCGCAGCCTGTTCCTGAGCCGCCGCGTGAGCCGGCGACGAAATTGCAAGAGCGCTTCCCGCCAGAAGCGCAGCTATTCCAAACTTCTTTCTCATTTCTTCCTTCCCCGCCCCCTTGGGCTTCAGGCGCCGACCCCAGTTCTGGAGCCGGCGCCGTTTTCATTTGAAATTAAGTGGTGATCGCGCCGCTATTTCAGCGCTGCGAAATTGAGCGGCTGCAGCTTCCGGGCCACCTGCTGCGACTTCGCGCGAACCGGGGTCGGCGAAGCGATCAGGCCGGCCTTGGACAGATAGCCATTCGGGCCGAACGCACTCTCCTTGGTGAACTCCGCTGCATAAGCGCGGACCGCAGGGATCGCGCCCGCATGGGCGTTCTTGATGTAGATGTAGAGAGGACGTGCGCCCGGGTATTTGAATGCGCTGATGTTGGCATAGGTCGGCTGGACGCCGTTGATCAGCAGGCCTTTCAGCTTGTCGGAATTCTCCTCGAGATAGGAGTAACCGAAGATGCCGACGGTGCCGGGATTGGCCTCCAGCTTCTGGACGATCAGATTGTCGTTCTCGCCTGCCTCGATGAAGCCGCCATCCTCGCGCATCGTCGTGCAAACGGCCTTGTGCTTGTTCTCGTCGGACTTCTTCAGCGCAGCCATAGCCGGGTTGGATTCGCAGCCTGCGGTCATGATCAGCTCTACGAGAGCGTCGCGCGTGCCGCTCGTCGGCGGCGGGCCGTACACACGGATCGGCAGAGCCGGGAGCTTCGGATTGACGTCCTTCCACGTCTTCGCGCGGTTCGGCTTTCCGAACGGCATCTTGGCCAGGGCCATGTAGATTTCGCGTGTCGTGACGTTGGCGAGCGGCGTCCGCTTGGCCGTAGCGAAAGCGATTCCGTCGATGCCTACCTGGATCTCGGTAATCTGGTTCACGCCATGCGCTTCGCAAGCTTTTGCTTCCGAGGCCTTCATCCGGCGCGATGCGTTCGCGACGTCCGGGAAGCGCTCGCCGACACCGGCGCAGAACAGTTTCATGCCGCCGCCCGTACCGGTCGATTCAATGATCGGAGTGCCGAGGCGCGGATTCGCCTGGGCGACCTTTTCAGATACGATCTTGGCGAACGGATAGACGGTCGAAGAACCGACGGCGCGCATCTGCGTACGGGCTTCTGCGGCGGTGCTCACGGTGGTTGCGACCAGTGCGACCCCGGCAAGAGCCAAAAGCTTGAATGACATTTCTCGATACCCCTTGGAATGGTCGGCGGCTCAGCCGCGACAATCATTCTCTAGGAGGGCACGGAGACTCGAAAATGACCGCATTGTTTCAGTCGTGTGACGGTGTTTTCGGGCAACCCTCAGGCCTCGGCATCGAGCGAATAGCCGGCCGACCGGACCGTCCTGATGATGTCCTTCTGCCCGCCATCGTTCAGCGCCTTGCGGAGACGGCGGACGTGCACGTCGACCGTCCTCAGGTCGATTTCGGGATCGTGCGACCAAACGGTGTCGAGTAGGCGCTCGCGCGAAAAGACGCGGCCCGGATTCTCGAGGAAATGGCGGAGCAGACGGAATTCAGTCGGACCCAGGGAAACCGGCTTTCCGCTTCGACGGACTCGATGCGCGCCGACATCCATCTCGACGTCTTCGTAGCCGAGCTGCTCCGCCGCAAGCGCAGGGCGAACACGCCTGAGAACGGCCTCGACGCGGGCAACCAGCTCGCGGGGACTGAACGGCTTGGTGACATAGTCGTCCGCGCCGGTCTCGAGGCCGCGGATACGATCGCTTTCCTCGCCGCGAGCGGTGAGCATGATGATCGGAGCGTTTGCGGTTTCGGAGCGACGACGAAGCCGCCGGCAAACTTCGAGGCCCGTGATCCCTTCGATCATCCAATCGAGGATGATCACATCGGGGGTCTCTTCGCTTGCGAGAAGCAAAGCCTCCTCGCCATCGCCCGTACGGCGGACGTCGAAGTCCTCGCGCTCGAAATGCCAGATAAGAAGCTCCGCGAGCGCACGATCGTCCTCGACGAGCAGTAGCTTCTTCTTCGTCATGTCGTTTTCCGACGCCGTTTCTTGCTGGGCTCAACCATATGCTCGCCGGTCGCGGCATAATACACCATCTCGGCAATGTTGGTCGCGTGGTCGCCGACCCGCTCGAGGTTCTTGGCGACGAACAAAAGGTGCGCCGACTGCCCGATATTGTGCGGATTCTCCATCATGTGCGTGAGCAGCGTGCGGAAGATGGAGTCGTAGAAATCGTCCACAGCCTGGTCGCGTTCGCAAACCCGGACGGCCGCCTTGGCATCGCGTTCGACGAATGCCCGAAGCACGTCGGTGACCATGTCAGTCGCAATCCGGGCCATCTCCGGGAGAAGCGAGACCGGCTCGATGTCGCTGGCGCCGTCGAGAAGCGGGACCCGCTTGGCGATGTTCTTGGCATAGTCGCCGATGCGCTCGACAACGCCGGAGATCTTCAGCGCCGCAACAGCATCGCGAAGATCGCCCGCCATCGGCGCGCGAAGCGCGATCAACTGAACGACGCGCTTCTCCGTCTCGATCTCGAGGCGGTCGATTTCCTTGTCGCGCTCTACGACCCGAAGAGCGCCTTCCGTGTCGCGCTCGATCAGGCAGCGCATGGCTTCGCGGATCGCCTGATGCGCAAGCTGGCCCATCTCGCTGATCAGGCCGCGCAGGCGATCGATGTCCTCATCGAAGGCCTTGAGGGTGTGGCCGGTCTGTTGTTGCATTGTCGCTGCTCCGATCAGCCGTACCGCCCAGTGATATAATCCTGGGTGCGCTGTTCGCGCGGGTTGGTGAACATGTCGCTGGTCTTTCCATATTCGACCAGCTCGCCGAGGTGGAAGAAGGCCGTGCGCTGCGAAACGCGCGCGGCCTGCTGCATGTTGTGCGTGACGATCGCGATCGCATAGCGGCCGCGAAGCTCGTGGATCAGCTCCTCGATGCGCGCGGTGGCGATCGGGTCGAGCGCCGAGCAAGGCTCGTCCATCAGGATGACTTCCGGATCGACCGCGATGGCACGCGCAATGCAAAGGCGCTGCTGCTGTCCGCCGGACAGGGCCGTGCCGCTTTCGTTCAAGCGGTCCTTGACCTCATCCCAAAGACCGGCGCGCTTCAGCGACTTTTCAACGGTCTCGTCGAGCTCGGTCCGCGACGCCGTAAGCCCGTGGATTCGCGGCCCATAGGCCACGTTCTCGTAAATCGACTTTGGGAACGGGTTTGGCTTCTGGAACACCATTCCGACCCGGGCGCGGAGCTGGACGACGTCCATCGCCGCCGAGTTGATGTTCTGTCCATCAAGCTCGATCAGGCCAGTCACGCGTGCCGATGGGATGGTGTCGTTCATGCGGTTGAGGCAGCGAAGGAACGTCGACTTGCCACATCCCGACGGGCCGATGAACGCCGTCACGCGATCGTCGTGGATCTCGATCGAAACATCTTTCAGCGCCTGCTTTTCGCCGTAGAAGACGCTGATATCCCGTGCCCGCATCTTGGGTGCCCGCTTGGTCGTAACGTGCGGCTCCTCGTCCGCATGCAGCGGGACCGGCGGTGCGATCGTCGGGGCTTTCGTGGTTGTCATAAGCATGGGCCTACCAGCGTTGCTCGAAGCGGTTGCGGAGATAGATAGCGAGCCCGTTCATCATCAGCATGAAGACGAGCAGGACGATGATCGCAGCGCTCGTCTTCTCGACGAATGCGCGGTCGACCTCGTCGGACCAGAGGAAAATCTGGACCGGAAGAACGGAAGACGGATCGGTAATTCCCGACGGCGGCACAGCGATGAAGGCGCGCATGCCGATCATCAGTAGCGGCGCCGTTTCGCCGAGCGCACGTGCCATGCCGATGATCGTTCCGGTCAGGATGCCCGGCAATGCGAGCGGAAGGACATGGTGGAAAACCACCTGCATCTTCGACGCCCCGACGCCGAGCGCGGCTTCGCGGATTGAAGGCGGCACGGCTTGAATCGCGTTCCGGCCGGCAATGACGATGACCGGCATGGTCATCAGCGCCAGCGTCAGGCCGCCCACCAACGGCGCGGAGCGCGGCAGGTGCATGAAGTTCAGGAAAACTGCGAGGCCCAGTAGGCCGAAGATGATCGACGGGACGGCCGCGAGATTGTTGATCGAAACCTCGATCATGTCCGTCCAACGGTTCCGTGTCGCGAATTCCTCAAGATAAATCGCGGACAACACTCCGACCGGAAAGGCCAGCCCCATCGTCACAATTATGGTCAGGAAGCTACCCTTCAGCGCGCCCCAGACGCCGGCGGTCGTCGGATCGGTCGAATCCGACATCGTCAAAAAGCCGAGGCTCAGTCCGCCCGCCCCCTTCCACAGCATTGTGCCGAGGAGGAAGGCCAGGAAGGCGAGCGAAATGCCGACGGCCGCGAAGCCGAGCAGCTTGAACAGCCGCTCCGACCGATAGCGTTTGCGCAGCCGGGCCTGCATCGCATCGCCCGTCCAGCGCGTGATCGCCGCTTCTGCAGTAATGCTACTCATAAGCTTCCCGATATCGGCGCACGACGGTGAGGGCGATCAGGTTGAGGACCAGGGTGATCAGGAACAGCACTAGGCCGAGGGCAAATGCAGCCAAGGTCTTGGCGCTGTCGAACTCCTGGTCGCCCGTCAGCAGCTGGACGATCTGAACGGTGACCGTAGTCACGCTCGCAAACGGATTGAGCGTCAGGTTCGCGGCGAGGCCCGCTGCCATGACGACGATCATCGTTTCGCCGATGGCGCGACTGACTGCGAGCAGGATGCCGCCGACAACCCCCGGAAGGGCGGCCGGAAGGAGGACCTTGCGGATCGTTTCCGAACGGGTCGCCCCAAGCGCGAGACTGCCGTCACTCATCGCCTGAGGGACCGCCGCGATGGAATCGTCGGCCATCGAGCTAACGAACGGAATAATCATGATGCCCATCACGAGGCCAGCCGCCAGGGCGCTCTCGCTGCTGGCTGAGCTGATGCCGATCGCGATGCCGAACTCTCGGATCCAGGGAGCGACGGTCAGTGCCGCGAAGTAACCGTAGACGACGGTGGGGACGCCCGCGAGAATCTCGAGCACCGGCTTGATGATCGCCCGCGCCTTTTGGCTCGCATATTGCGTGAGATAGATTGCGCTCATCAGGCCGAGCGGGATCGCGACGATCATCGCGATGATCGCGCCAATCAGGATCGTACCCCAGAACAGCGGAATTGATCCGAATGCGCCCGATGAACCCGCCTGATCTGCGCGGATTGCCATTTGCGGGCTCCAGGACAGTCCGAACAGGAAGTCGGTGATCGGCACCAACTGGAAGAATCGCAGGGATTCGAACAGGAGCGAAAGGACGATCCCGAGCGTCGTGAAGATCGCGATGAGCGACGCCCCGACCAGCAAGCCGTTCATCCAGCGTTCGACTGAGGTGCGTGCCCGGAATTCCCGATCTCGCCTGCGCAAGGTCAACAGGCCGGCCGCGCCCAGGGCCACGAGGATGACCGCAATGCCTCCAATTGAAGCGTAACGACCTTCCACCTCGGCGATAACCGGCGCAATCGTCGTGGACTCCGGATTGAAGCCCGCCTCGATCTCATGATGAGCAATCTGACGCGCTTCATCGAGGATCGAGTCGCGCTGCATTTCAAAGGCCGGAAGAGCCTTGCCTTCCGGTGTCGCCAGCACAGCCTGGTCGATTAAATGCGTCTGGAGCGGGGCCCAGGCAGCAAGGACCAGCAGGGCAGGGACGAGCACCCAGATCAGCGCGTGCACGCCATGATACACCGGCAGCGAGTGCAACCGGCCATCCTCGCGAAGGCGCGCCGCCCTCCGATATGCGATCCCGCCGACCGCCGCGGCGATCAGCAGGATCACGATCAAGGCAATGCTCAGCGTCACGAACGTGCCGCCTGTCGACTTACTTCAGAGTCGCCGGATCGAGCGGCTTCAGCTCGGTAGCCTGCTTGGCTGACGACTCGGCGTCGGCTCCTCCAAGCGGAACGAGCCCACGCTTCTCCAGCGCACCACCCTTGCCCCAGACCTTTGCATAGGCCGCGACGAAGTCACGAAGCGCCGGCTTGGCGCCGAGATGCTCGCCCTTGATGTAAATGTAGAGCTTGCGCGCACCCGGGTAGGACAGGTTGGCGATCGTCTCTTCGGTCGGCGAAATCCCAGCAATCCGGACGGGGCTCACCTTGTCCGCATTCTCCTCGAGATAGCTGTAGCCAAGAATGCCGAGCGTGCCGGGGTCGGAGCTGACCTTCTGGACAAGGAGATTGTCGTTCTCGCCGGCTTCGACGAAAGCCCCGTCCTCACGGATCTTCGTGCACACCTGCTTGTGCTTCTCTTCATCCGACTTCTTGAGAGCTTCCATTGCCGGGTCCGAGGCGCAGCCCTTCTCAAGATAGAGTTCGACCAGGCTGTCGCGCGTGCCGGATGTTGGCGGTGGGCCGAGGACACGAATCTTGAGCGGCGGGAGCGACGGATTGACGTCGCGCCACGTCTGCGCCTGGTTCGGTCCCTTGCCGAAAGGATTGGCGGCAAGCGCCTTGTAGATGTCGGCCTGAGTAAGGTTGAGCGGCTGCGTTCCCTTGGCCTGGATGAAGGTCAGGCCGTCGATGCCCACGGGCACCTCGATCACGTTCTTGACGCCGGCAGCCGTACAAGCGTCATACTCGCTCTTCTTGATCGCGCGCGAAGCGTCTTCAATGTCCGGGAAGTTCGCACCGACACCGCCGCAGAACAATTTCATGCCCGCGCCCGTGCCCGTCGACTCGACGACCACGCTTACATTCGGATTGTCGCGCTGGAACTGCTCGGCGACCGCAGTCGTGAACGGATAGACGGTCGAGGATCCGACCACTTTCAACTGCTGCTTGGCCGCGCCGCCTTCGCCGCCACCACTGCTTCCACACGCGGCAAGCGCCGCCGCAAGCGGCAGCGCAATCATCATCTTGTTCACTTGCGAACTCCCATTCGGGCCAATTTCGAATTCGGCCCTAGCGGCAGTTCAGCGACCTCTTCGCGACTCTTTTGTTACACTTCTATGACATCGACCCCGCCGCTACCGGCAACAGGACATGTACTGTCGTGCCCTTGCCGACCTCGCTCTCGATGGTCAGGCGGCCGCGATGGCGCTCGACGATATGCTTGACGATCGAAAGGCCGAGGCCGGTCCCGCCGAGCGACCGACTGCGGCTCGTGTCAACCCTGTAGAAGCGCTCGGTCAGGCGCTTGATGTGTTCCGGCGCGATTCCTTCGCCCTGGTCGACGACGCGGAGGTGGACCATTTCGTCCTCGAGCGATGCCGAAACCTCTACTGGAGTTCCTGGCTCGCCGTACCGAAGTGCGTTGGTGATCAGGTTGTCGAGCACCTGAAGTATCTGCACGTGATCGGCTGCAACCGGCGGCAACCCGGGTTCTATCTTGCAGAGAAGCGCCGAACCGCGTTCGTCGGCCATCCGCTTGGCGCTTTCGACCGCCACCTCGATCAATTGCTCGAGATCTACGGCCTCGGTCGGGGTCGTAAACTTTTCCGCCTCAATGCGGGAAAGGGAAATGAGGTCTTCGACGACCCGCTGCATTCGGCGAGCCTCTTCGTGAACGATCGCCAGAAACCGCCCTTGGGTTTCGCCGTCCAGCTCGCCGGTATGTTCGCGAAGGGTCTCGGTGTAGCCGATCAAGGTCGCAAGCGGCGTCCGCAACTCGTGGCTCGCATTGGCGACGAAATCGACGCGCATCTGCTCGGCGGCGCGTGCTTCGCTTCGGTCGATCAGGCGGACAAGGATGGCGCCATCTCCGAGGGGCGCGATTCGGGCGAGCCAGTGACGGCGTGACCCGCCGAAGCCGGCTGCTTCGATTTCCTCCGGCCCGGTGAGGCCGCCCCGGACAAGACGCTCGATCAGCGCCGGATGCGGCAGGACCTGCCGAACGTCGACGCCCTCGATCCCGATTCCGAGAAGGTTCCGGGCCGCGGCATTGCTCATAACGACTGACGCGCCGCGGACGATGATTGCGGCCTCGGTCAGGCCCTCAATGAGCTTTCGGCTCTTGTCCCTGTTGAGCGTGAAGATCACGCGGCGGGAGCGATGTCGCCTTCATCCTGCGAACGCGGTCGACGCACGCGGCGGCGCGGGCGGGCCTCGACGGCCTCTTCAACACCCTCGTCATTTGCGCTCTCTTCGCGGCCGATCGCCGGCGGAAGAACGTCCATCGGAATCCGCTCGTCGGCGCCATTGCCACGCTCGACGCCGTTGCGCTCATCGCCCTCGTCGCGGGGACGATCGTCGCGTGAGTAACGGCGCTGGCGCTCCTGGCGTTCCGGGCGATCGCCGCGGTCGCGGCGTTCGCTGCGCTCACGGCGCGGCGCCTGCTCTTCCTCGATGTCCGAATTGTCTTCGCCGGACGATTCCATCTCGTCCCCGTCGTCCTCGTCGAGGTCGTCGTCGCGCTGGCGACGCGGATTCTGTTCCTCGAAACGGGCGCGGTTTTCGCTCAGCACGCGGAAATAGTGCTCCGCGAACTGAAGATAATATTCGCTCTGGACGCGATCGCCGGCGAGCTGTGAATCGCGCGCCATGCTCTTGTACTTTTCGAGCAGCTGCGCCGCATTGCCGCGCTGCCGGTTGTCCTGACGGCTACCTCCGGGCTGTCCCCCGAGGCTCTGTCCCCTCTGACCCCCACGACCGCGCCTGCGGCCGCCCTGACGATTATTGATCAAATGCCTACTTCCTTAACCAGAAGCTTTCCCCTTCACCTGAGGCTGCCAGACCAGCACGAATTCCACGTGCCGGGCCTGACCCTCTCGTTCCGAACTGTGTCTCATCGACACGATGCGAACGGCCGATTGCGTCGGGGGTGGAGCGGGATCTGCTCAGCTTTCTCTCAAGGGAGCGAGCCCGGTCCTGACTTAGATGTAGTGTCGGATCAGGCGGATGCCAAGCGAATTTCTAAACATTCCAGGTTAGCAGCACCGCCCTTGGCCGGCCGGCGAGGTCGTTGGCGAGCCGGGCGGAAAGCCCATCGCGAGCGAGAAGCTCCGTCACCGCCTCGGCCTGATCATGGCCGATCTCGACGGCGGCGAGCCCACCTTTGTTGAGCAGTCGAGGAAGCTGGGGAGCCAATTCACGATAGGCGTCGAGGCCTTCCTTTCCCGCGAAAAGCGCCTCGTCCGGCTCATATTCGCGGACTCCCGGTCCAAGTTCGGCATCTTCCGCGACATAAGGCGGATTGCAGAGGATAAGGTCGAACTTCTCGCCGATCCCCTTGGCCCAGTCGCCTTCCACCAACTTCACCCTGGGCTCGAACCCGAGCCGCCGCGCATTTGCCGCCGCATAGGACATGGCCTGCCGCGAGACATCGACGCCCAGACCGGTCGCACCGGGCCAAAGATCGAGGGAAGCTAACAGAAGCGTCCCAGGACCGGTGCCGAGATCGAGGATCCGCTTCGGCCCATCCGCACCTTCGAAATGCTCGAGAGCAGACGAGATCAGAACTTCGCTGTCCGGCCGCGGGATGAGCACGCCCGGCCCGACGTGCAGCTCAATGTTCCAGAAAGCCCGCCGGCCGGTGATATAGGCAACAGGCTCTCCAATCTTTCGGCGATCGACCATCTGGAAGAAGCGGTCGGGGGCTTCGCGCTGGGGCGGCGACAGGATCAGCCTGTCGCGGTCGATGTGGAGCGCCTCAGCCATCAGCAGTTCGGCGTCCAGGCGCGGCGTATCGCTGACTGGTCCGAGTTCGTTGGTCGCCCGGGAGAGGGCTCGGGTGATGGTCGTCACGCTTCTTCGAGACCGGCGAGTCTCTCCGCCTCGTCCTCCGCGACCAGCGCGTTGAGAAGTTCGCCAAGTGCCGGCCCTTCGAGAATTTCCGGCAACTTGTGCAGAGTCAGGTTGATCCGGTGGTCGGTCACCCGGCCCTGCGGAAAATTGTAGGTGCGGATGCGCTCGGAGCGGTCACCCGAACCGACCATCGACTTGCGGGCACCGGCGCGCTCGCTGGCGAGACGCTCTCGCTCCAATTCGAAAAGGCGCGTGCGCAGAACCTTCAGCGCCTTCGCCTTGTTCTTGTGCTGCGACTTTTCATCCTGCTGGATGACGACGAGTCCGGTCGGAAGGTGGGTGATGCGCACCGCGCTGTCGGTGGTGTTCACCGACTGACCGCCGGGACCGGACGAGCGGTATACGTCGATCCGCAGGTCCTTGTCGTCGATCTGAACGTCGACATCCTCCGCTTCCGGAAGCACGGCGACGGTGGCGGCGGAGGTGTGAATGCGCCCCCCGCTCTCGGTCGCCGGCACGCGCTGGACCCGATGCACACCGCTTTCGAACTTGAGCCGAGCGAAAACGCCCGGCCCGCTGATCGAGGCAACGGCTTCCTTGTAGCCGCCGACGTCGGACGCGCTCGCGGAGATCAGTTCGAACTTCCAGCCCTGAAACTCCGCGAAGCGCTGGTACATGCGCAGGAGATCGCCGGCGAAAAGCGCGGCCTCGTCGCCACCGGTTCCCGCGCGGACTTCGAGCATTGCAGCGCGCTCGTCGGCGGAGTCGCGAGGCAGAAGCTTGAGGGCCAGGGCCCGCTCGGCATCGGGAAGCTTGTGACGGATTTCATCGGCCTCGACCGCGGCCATCTCCTTCAACTCCGCTTCCGCACCGGGGTCGCTGACCATCCCGTTCAGGACTTCTAGCTCGGCGCGCAGGCGGCGAACTTCGCGAGCGGCCGCGGCGACCGGCTCGATCTGCGCATATTCCTTGGAGAGTCGAACGAAGTCGTCCGGCGACAGGTCGCCAGCCGCCATTGCGTCGGCAAGCTCCTGCTTCTTCGCCTCAATGGACGCGATACGCTCCGACGAAATCCCGGTCATTGGCGGATCGCATCCCCGATCAGGTCGAGCGACACTGCTCGCTGCTCACCAGTCGTCAGGTCCTTCAGCTGCGCCTCGCCGCTCTCGAGCTCATTGTCGCCAAGGATTAGCGCATATTTGGCGCCCGACGCGTTCGCGCGGCTCAGCCTTTTCTTCATGTTCCCGCGATAGGCCATGTCGGCGGCGACACCTTCGCGGCGAAGTCCTGCCACGATGCCCTGCGCCGCGGCCTCCGCCTTCTCGCCAAGCGGCACGACCGCCACGGTCGCCGCTTCCGGCTTGGGCGCATCGATCATCATGCCCAGCCGCTCGATTCCGGCCGCCCAGCCGACGGCTGGCGTATGCGGACCGCCGAGTGCCTCAATCAGGCCGTCATAGCGGCCGCCGGCGATCACCGTCCCCTGCGCGCCAAGCCGGTCGGTTACGAACTCGAAAGCCGTGTGGCGGTAATAGTCCAGCCCACGAACGAGGCGCGAGTTTCGTACCCATTTCACACCCGCCGCATCGAGACCGGCAGTCACCTGCCCAAAGAAATCGGAAGCCTCAACGGTCAGATAATCGTCGATCGAAGGCGCGGCGTCCGCGATCGGGCGTTCCTTCGGATCCTTCGTGTCGAGGATACGAAGTGGGTTACGCTCGAGCCGGGCCAGGCTGTCCTCGGACAACGAACCTCGATGCGCTTCGAAATACTCAATCAAAGCCGACCGCCAGGCATCGCGCGTCTCCGCATCGCCAAGCGTGTTGAGCTGGAGCATCACGCCTTCATGGATGCCGAGGTCGTGCAAGAGCTGGTCGCCAAGCGACAGCAGTTCGACATCCGCAGCGGCCTCGCCTGCCCCTATCACTTCGGCGTCGAGCTGGTGGAACTGCCGAAAGCGCCCTTTCTGCGGACGCTCATACCGAAAGGCCGGTCCGTGCACCGCGAGCTTCAGCGGCGCGAACTGCTGCCAACCTTCGCTGAGATAGGCCCTGCAGATTCCCGCCGTGAACTCCGGACGCAGGGTGATCAACTCGCCGCCGCGATCCTCGAATGAATACATTTCCTTGGAGACGACGTCGGTGGTCTCGCCGATCGTGCGAGCGAAGACGGCGGTCTGTTCGATCACCGGAACCTCGACGCGCCTGAAGCCGAACAGGCGGCGGACGCGATCGAACGCGTCGACCACCGCGTGGAAACGGTCGGCCTCTTCTCCTAGCAAGCTCTGGGTCCCGCGAACGGGCTGGGGCGTCGTCATTGCGGGGGACTTAGGCGGTGAGCTTCAAGCCCGCAATCGCCGCCACGATTGCGAAGATCAGCAATATGCGGACGGTCGCCGCAGGCTCGCCGAACCAGACGATGCCGACGATCACTGTGCCGACCGCGCCGATCCCGCCCCAAACCGCGTAGGCCGTTCCCATCGGGATCGAGCGGGACGCAAGCTCCAGCAAGCCCATGCTGATCGCAACAGAAACGAGAAAGGCGATCGTCCATGGGACGTTTTTGAAGCCATCGACGAAACGCAGCGACGTCGTGAAGCCGACTTCGAATGCGCCTCCCAATATGAGCCAGAACCAGGCTATGTTTCGCCTCCGCAACCAACTTGCCCATTGTAGGTTCTGCGCTCATGGCGAGCACCCGCATGAATATCAATCGTATCGCCCCGTGGCGTTTCCTCTTGTTCTTCGCGGTCCTGATCGCCGCCTGGACTATAGCGATCGGGGCAGGAGCGGTGTTTTCGCGGGGACTGCTGATCGGATTCGACGTGGCCGCGACCGCCTTCCTCGTCTCTTACGCGCCGACGTTCCGGTTCGATGCGAAGCGCATCCGCCAGGAGGCCGCTCGCAACGACGCCAACCGACCGACACTGCTCATCCTCAGTTTCGTGCTCACAGTCATCATACTGGCGGTTCTCGTCGGCGAACTGGCTCAGGGCGGTAAGATCTCAGCCCTCGACAAGTTCGTCGTCACCATCAGCCTGATTCTGGTCTGGACGTTCGCCAATGCGGTCTACGCCCTTCACTATGCGCATCTCTATTATACGGCGGACGATGGGGGCCGCGATTGCGCCGGGCTTGAATTCCCCAATATGCGCGAACCATTGCTGGCGGACTTCGTATATTTCGCCTTCACGCTCGGCGTCGCCGTCCAGACCAGCGACGTGGCGATCACGTCACCGCACATCCGCAAGGTCGTCACCGTTCATTGCGTCGTCGGCTTCTTCTTCAATCTCGGCGTGCTCGCGTTGACCGTGAACGTGCTTGGATCACGCTAAGTCGCGACCTCTACCTCGCCTGGCGCAGCGATCTTACTCCGGGCGGCAATGATACATCCGCCGACGATCATCCCGGCACCCGCAACGGTATAGAGCGATACCGGTTCGTGGAAGACGATCCAGCCGAGCGCAGCGGCCCATAGGAACGCGCTGTATTCGGTTACCGCCAGATAGCTCGCCTCGGCACGCGCATACCCCCAGGCAAAGAGCATGGCGCCGGCCGTCGACATCGCCGCAGCAATGACGATCCACATCCACCAATAGTCCGATGGCCAGTCCGGCAGGCCCGCAAATGGTAACACCGCCAGCCACAGGACCAACACGGTCAGCGACTGGAAGAAGGTGATCTCGAGCGGCTTTGCGGCCAAGGCCTGGTGCCGCATCAGGACAATGTTGCAGGCATAACAGAGCGCCGAGCCGATGATCGCGACGCTACCCATCAGAACTTCGGGACCAAGCTCTGCGCGCGCCTGTCCCAACACGATGACGAGAACCCCGGCAAAGGCCGCAACCGAGCCGCCGATCGACCTCCCGCCGATTTTCTCGTGCAGGAAAAGTGCTGCCAGCATGAGCGCGATCAGCGGCGCAATGAAGGACAAGGCGATGGCTTGGGCGAGCGGCACTCGACCGATTCCCCAGAAGAAGAGGAACGCCATGACGGTAACGATCACGCCTCGCGCAACGTGGATCTTGAGCGTCGATCGGCTCGGCCATGGAAGGCGGCGCGGGAGGTAGAGGCTCCCTGAAAGAATGAGGCCGACTGCCGACCGCCAGATGCTGACAGCATAAATGCCGATCGCCAGCACCAGCGCCTTCATGACAGCGTCCATGATCGACAGGATGCCGACGGCGGCGAGCGCCGCGAGAAAGGCCTGGACGGGATGTTGGGCAACGCGGTTCACGCACCGCCCTTAGCCATGAGCGTCGGCTAGCGCAGCACCATATAATCGCCGCGCATCTGCACCTCGCCCATCCGCGACAGATAGGACTGGCCGAGAAGCGACAGCTCCGATCCTTCGAGGATCGCCCCGGCGACATCGTTCACCTTTTTTCCGTCCACATCGACCTCGTGCAGCATGATCGGCTTCCCTCGAATCGGGCCGGAAGCGCCCTCGCCGATATATTCGAATTCGGCTGGATTAACGGGAATGCCGATGCGCTGGGCGTCTTCAACGGTGAGGGCGACACCGCTTGCGCCGGTGTCGACCAGGAAGCGGACGAGCTCGCCGTTCACTTTTGCGTGGACATAGAAATGGCCGTTGCTTTCGCGCTCAAGGACGGTCTCACGGGCCTGGCCGTCATTCTGCGGGATGGGGGCGGGTGCGGCTGGTGGGTGCTTGGACGTCGGGACAGCGAGGCCGATCACGGTTCCGATAGCAATGAACGAAAAGAGAGCTCGGTACATAGGGTTGCGATTTAAACGCAACTCGTCAGCAATTGCTTAAGCTCGCGAAGATGCTGTGGTGATTACAGGTCTGCGTCAGGCGAAGACGGTGCGAGCTGCGAGACGTCATCGATCAGGAGCGGCGGCTCCGACGGCTTCATCGTGCCGGCAAGCGCTCCGCCCAAAATCAGAATGAACAACAGCTTGGCCACGGCGCGACAATGCGCGCAACAAGGTGAAAAAAGGCTGAACTTTACTCGGCTGCGTCGAGAGCCTGATCGGATGCCGAAGCGGCCTCGATCTCCGCCGCCTTGGCCTCGACCAGCTTCACGATGTGCTCGATCATGTCTTCATCGCGGACATGGTGGTCGGTGACTCCCGACAGAAAGACCATGTGCTTGCCCTGGCCGCCGCCCGTGATGCCAATATCGGTCTCGCGCGCTTCCCCCGGACCGTTGACGACGCATCCGAGCACCGAGAGCGACATGGGCGTGCGGATATGCTGGAGCCTTTCCTCCAGCGTCTGGACCGTGCGGATCACGTCGAAGCCCTGCCGCGCACAGCTTGGGCAGGAGACGACGCGGACGCCGCGATTGCGGATGCCCAGCGCCTTGAGGATCTCGTAGCCGACGCGAACTTCTTCCTCCGGCTCGGCGGAAAGGGATACGCGGATCGTGTCGCCAATCCCTGCCCACAGCAGAGAGCCGATGCCGATCGATGACTTCACGGTTCCGCCGATCAACCCGCCGGCTTCCGTAATGCCGAGGTGCAATGGACAATCCACTGCGTCTGCAAGCGCATGATAAGCAGCTACCGCGAGGAAGACGTCGGACGCTTTGACCGCGACCTTGTACTCGCGGAAGTCGTGATCCTCGAGAATTCGGATGTGGTCGAGCGCGCTCTCAACGAGGGCCTCGGGACACGGCTCGCCATACTTTTCGAGAAGGTCCTTCTCGAGGCTTCCGGCATTCACGCCAATGCGGATCGCACAGCCGTTGGCTCGAGCCGCTGCAATCACTTCCTTCACACGGTCTTCAGAACCGATGTTGCCGGGATTGATCCGCAGGCAGGCCGCTCCGGCGTCCGCCGCTTCGAGCGCGCGCTTGTAGTGGAAGTGGATGTCCGCAACGATCGGGACGTTGGCCGCGCGGACGATCTCCTTCAACGCCGCAGTGCTGTCCTGGTCGGGGCAGGAGACGCGGATAATATCCACGCCCGCATCCTCGCAGCGTCGGATCTGATCGATCGTGGCGCCCGCATCAGCAGTCGGCGTGTTGGTCATTGTTTGAACGGTTACGGGCGCATCTCCGCCCACCGGAACGGAGCCGACCATGATCTGGCGCGACTTGCGGCGCGCTATATCTCGCCACGGGCGAATTGAGGACATGGCGGCGCATATAGGGCCTGCAACCCGCCCGGCAAAGCCGCGACAACTTATCCAAAGACAATCGCTACTCGTATGTCTCTGTGTTAATAGCGTTAACTGAATCAGGGGGCAGCGGAATGGCCGAAGTTGCCCAATTGCTGCGATCAGAGCGCGACCGAACCGAAGACGGGCGCGAGCCGCACGTCATCGTCCCGCACCCCTTCTACTTTGCCTTCCTCAGCTACAGCCATGCGGACGCGGGCTGGGGAGAATGGCTCCACGACGCGCTCGAAAGGTTTCGTGTGCCTTCGTCGCTGGCAGGCCGGCTGACCCCGCAAGGAGTCGTACCAAAGCGGCTGACGCCCATCTTTCGCGACCGCAAGGAATTGGCGGCGTCCAGCGATCTCGGAGCAGAAATCCGAGAAGCGATCACCGCGTCACGATTCCTGATCGTCCTTTGCTCGCCCGCGGCAGCGAACTCACGCTGGACGAACGCCGAAATCGACACGTTCAAGCGGGTTCGGCCCGACGGTTGTGTCCTCGCCGCGATTGTCGGCGGAGAGCCGTTCGCGAGCGACGTCCCCGGTCGCGAGGCCGAGGAGTGCCTGCCGCCGGCCCTGCGGGTCCGCTACGACCGACGGGGGCGCCCAACGCCGAAACGCGCCGAGCCCCTCTGCACTGATCTGCGAGAAAACCGCGACGGTAAACGCCTCGGTTTGCTGAAGCTGGTTGCGGGAATGCTCGGAGTGGGTCTCGACGATCTCGTCCAGCGCGAAACCGTTCGACGTCAGCGAAGGCTCGCGATGCTGGCCGCCGGCTCCCTTGCCGGAATGGCCGTCACCAGCACGCTTGCGATCGCGGCGTTTCAGGCACGCGATGAAGCCCGCGACCAGCGGCGGCAGGCCGAGGGCTTGGTCGGATTCATGCTCGGTGATCTGAAAGAGAAGCTGGAGCCGATCGGACGGCTGGACGCGCTCGATGCGGTTGGCAACCGGGCGCTGTCTTATTTCCAGCACCAGGACAAAGGAGATCTGTCCGACGAAGCCCTCGCCCAACGATCCAAGGCCCTGACCCTGATGGGCGAAATCGCCCAGACTAGAGGTGACACGACTGGCGCCTTGACCAGATACAAGGAGGCGCTTGCGAGCACGGCTGAAGCAGTCCGCCGTTATCCCGCCAGCGCCCAGCACTTGTTCGACCATGCCCAGAACGTCTTTTACGTTGGAGCGATCGACTATCAGCGAGGCGCGCTAAGCCAAGCCGAGAGCAACTGGCGCGAATACCAAAGCCTGGCCGACCGAATGGTCGAGCTTGAACCGGGCAACCGGACCTATTTGCTCGAACAGGTCTACGCAAACACGAACGTCGGCACGGTCCTGATGGACCAGCGAAGATATGGCGAAGCAGCGACGGCGTTCCAGGCAGCGCTTCGAGGCGCGGAATCGCTTGCCGCGGCCGAACCAAGGAACCTCGATTACCAACGGCGAGTCAGCAACAATCTCGCGTGGCTTGCCGATGCCCATGAATCCGCGGGCGACATCGAGCAGGCGTTGGGAGAGCGCGAGCGACAACTGCGCCTTCTGGCCGATCTTCAGCGCATCGACCCGCGCGACACATTGCTCCAGCGCGACGCAATGACCGCCCACCGATCGATCGGGCGGCTGCTTGCGTCGAAGGGCGATGTAGCGGGCGGGCTAAAGGAACTCCTGGCGGGTGTAGCTATATCCGACACTCTCTTCCGGATTGAGCCGGAGAACACCGAATGGCTTCAGGCGAACGCTTCGGGGCGGTTCGACCTGGCCGACCTTCAATTGGCATCGGGCAGAACGGCCGACGCCGCAGCCACGACCCGTTCAAATTGTGACCTTGCCGACAGACTTCTCAGCCGGGACAGCAGCGTTGCCGATTGGAAAGCCATGCTTCGCTCGCGATGCCTGGAATTGCGAACTCGGGTAGCCCTCGCACAAGGCGATGCACCGCAGGCGGTCGGCCTCTCGCGTCAGTGGCTCGCCGCGGCACGAAGCTCACCGCTTCCTATCGACAGGCGAATGCTCGGCTTTCGCGCACTAGCGACCGGAGGCGACGCGCTTGCCGCCGCCGGCCAGCGGACCGAAGCCGCCAAATGGTGGTCCGCCGCAGTTCAGGCCGTGCCGCAGTCGACGGCACTTCGGCCAAGCGAGCAGGCGGCACTCATCAAGGTAAAGTACGAAACCGGCGATCGCGCAGGCGCCCGGAAGCTCATCACATCGCTGACGGCTATCGGCTACCGCCATCCAACCTACGTCGCGACAATCAGAAGTCAGGGAGCTCGGCCATGACAGAACAGCATGCACAATCTCCGCAGACGCAATCCGATCGAACACCGGAACCTCCCGGAACACCAGTGTTCGTCGACGTTTTCGCAAGGACACTGCCGGACGGAAGCGTCGATTTCACACACGAATGGCGGTGGAAGGAGAACGGGCCGATCGAGGGGAGCGGCACGATCAAGATCCCGTCTCGGAAGCCCAAGGAGTCGGGCACGCCCATGCACTTTCACCTTCGAGACGAGACCGAGCCGAAGCGCGGCCTATCCTTCGTCGAAAATCGGGGCGCGGCGATGTGGGTCCTGCGCAATGGATGTCCGCCCGAAGCCGACAGGTGCAACGACCCTGAGATCCCGGCAGATCGCATGTCGGTCACGCCTGCGGTGCTGACGGCATTCGATGAGAACAACGAAGAGTGCACGCTGCACTATCGGCTTTGGTTCAAAGACAAGGACGGCAATCTGGAGACCTATGATCCCGATATCACCAACGGAGGCAAGACGATGTTCTAGACCTCGGGGCGGCAAGTCCAGCTGCGCCAGGAATTTGGGGAGGCAATGATGGCACTGCAGAAATTCGAGGCGACGCCAACGCTAGTGAATGGCCATGTCGCGTGGAGGCTCTGCTACAGGAATCCCTTAACGCCACAATGCGGCAGCACCAAAGCGACCTATCCCGATATCAGTCTTCCGCAAAACCAGCCCAACCAGCCGTTTCAGTTCAAGATCGTTAACGACAATACGGGCCTGAACATCCAGTTCGCGAACACCGATCCGCTCTGGATTCAACAGGGAAGTCAGCCGACAGGTCCGGGAGCGAACGGGCAGATCGTGAACATCAGAGGGAATTCTACCAAGGTCCTGACGTTTGACGATCAGAACACTTTGCCCAGTCCAACGCAGCCGAGTCCCGTCGTCCTGAAGTATCAGCTCAACTTCACGGATGGGCAGGGGAATCCAGTCACGTCTATAGACCCAGACATCACTAACGGCGGAAAGACGCTATCTACCTCCTACACTACCTCGATAGTTGTCGCCGTTACGACGGTGATCGCACTTCTCCTGATTGCCGCTTGGTTTAGATCGAGAGCGGCAAAGACGATGGCAAAGGATAGGTAGTCTGCACCAGGCGCCGGTCAGGGCGAGTCAGCTGCGTACGCGGGAATGCCCGCCATCGCTGCCGTTCGTCCTTGCGGTTGGAGTGACCGGCCACCGCAGGGATGCCCTTGCCGCGGATGCGGGTGAGTCGCTTAAAAGTCGGCTGCGAGAGGTTCTCGTGGCGGTTGCGGCCGCGGCAAAGGACGTGCTGCGCGCGAACTGCGAGTTCTTCTCCGACGCGCCGCCACGGCTGATATTCGTCTCGCCGCTGGCAGACGGGGCCGATCAGATCGCCGCTTCAATCGCGCTGGAGCTCGAGTTCGAGCTGCACGCGATCCTCCCGTTCGATCGCGACCGGTATCGCGAGGACATGGCGGACGTGGCCGGCCGCTCCGAATTCGACGCACTGCTCTCGCGCGCATCGTGCGTGCTCGAACTTCCCGGGCACACGAGCCATTTGCTCGAGAGCTACGTCATGGCCGGGCGTGCAACGGTTGCTCACAGCGATCTGCTGATCGCCGTATGGGATGGCCTCCCGCCCAGGGGACGTGGAGGGACTGGCGAAATCGTGCGGCTGGCTCATGACCGCGCGACACCTACGATCCACATTCCGATCTCGGCCTCGCAGCCAATGACCCTGAGATGGAGCGCCTTCGAGCCCGCCGTCGTTACAAGCGCCGAGGATATGGCGAACGTTCGACGCTTTTCGAATGAGGAGTTGAACGACGTTCTCAACGCGCTGGTGACTCCGCCGCCCGGCGCGCAGGAGCGTAGCTTCATCCACAACTTCCAGGGCGAATGCCGGCGCAGGGTGAAGGCGAGGATCGAATATCCGCTTCTCCTCGCCGCGACCGGAGTATCGCGTTTCCGGCGGCAACACTGGCACGCGGGCGCCGCGTTCGAGCAGTCTCATGCAGAATGGCGGAGTTATTGCGACGCTTGCGAACGAGTGCAGGCCGTTAGCGCGCCGCTGACATCCCTTCAGAATTGGTACGAATGGGCCGACAGCCTCGCCACCCATTTCGCCCAGTCCTACCGGAGCGGGCACGTGTTCAATTTCGTGCTGGGTGCGCTGGCCGTCCTGCTCGCGCTGACCACATTGGTCCTTCCTGACGCGAAGAAGTATCTTGCCGTCGCTGAACTTATCGCGGTGCTCGCGATCCTCTTCAACACCTGGTTCGGCACCCGGCAGCAATGGCACCGTCGCTGGCTCGACTATCGCCAGCTGGCCGAGCGGCTTCGGCCCATGCGCAGCCTGAAAATGCTCGCCTTGGCGGCGCCGGACCCGCCCGGAACGAGTGCGAACCCGGTCGCTCGACGGTGGATCGACTGGTATGCAATCGCGGTGTGGCGGGCGATGGCTTGCCCGTCCGGGCGGCTCGCGGAGGATAAGCTCAAGATACTCACAGGAACGATCGCCGAGCATGAGATCACTCCGCAGATCGACTACCACCGTTCGACCGCGCGGCAGGTCGAACGGCTCGACCATCGTCTCGAGATATTCGGCTACAGCCTGTTCGCCCTCGCGCTCGTGGGCTGCGTCGCCCTTCTCATCGGGTTCGTGGTCGATCCCGCCTGGGTCAAGCACAACAGCAACTGGTTCACCCTCCTGTCGGCAGGCCTCCCGGCCATCGGCACGGCAGTCTTCGGCATCAGGGTCCAGGGCGACTATGTAGGAAGCGCGGTGCGATCGGAGCAGACCGCACAGGTCCTGGAACAGATCGTCGATCGCCTGGAACGGGAGCCTGCAAACCTTCCACGGGCGGGAGACCTTGTCGAACAGGCCGCGCGAGCCATGCACGCGGATCTCGACGAATGGAGGCTCTTGAACCAGCAGCACGATCTTTCGGTCGGCTAGTCGATCATCCCTTCTTGGGGCGGCCCCGCTTGACCGGTTGTGGGGGCTCCAATTTAACGCCGCGGGCCTTCAGCGCCTCTCTAAGCAGGCATTCGACCTGGCTGTTGACGCTTCTCAGGTCGGCGGCGGCGCAGCGCTCGACCGCGTCCCAAAGGGACGGATCAACCCGTAACGGGTAAGCCTTGCGCTCGCCGCCGCCAGCCATGGAAACCCTAGGTGTACAGCGTGCCGGTGTTGACCACGGGCTGGGTGTCGCGCTCGCCGCACAGGACGACCATCAGGTTCGACACCATTGCCGCCCGGCGCTCATCGTCAAGATGCACGACATTCTTCTCGCTGAGCATCTCGAGCGCCATCTCGACCATTCCCACCGCGCCTTCCACGAGAGTCTTGCGGGCAGCGACCACGGCTTGTGCCTGCTGGCGGCGAAGCATCGCCCCCGCGATCTCCGTCGCGTAGGCAAGATGCGTGAAACCGCATTCGTCGATGGTGATGCCTGCTACCTCGAGCCGCGCGATCAGCTCCTTGCGGAGTTCGACGCCAACCTCATCGTGATTGCCGCGAAGAGTAATCTCCTTGTGCTCGAAATCGTCGTACGGATAACGCGAGCCGATGGTACGGATCGCAGCTTCCACCTGGACCTTCACGAACTCCCTATAGTCGTCGACGTCGAACAGGGCCTGCGCCGTATCGATCACACGCCAGACGATCTGGGCTGCCATTTCGATCGGGTTGCCGCGCAGGTCGTTGACCTTGATTCGCTCGGAGATGAAGTTGACGGACCGGACCGAGACCTTCTTGCGGATCATCCATGGCCACACCCAACGAAGGCCAGTCGCACGATCGGTGCCGCGGTAATCCCCGAACAAGGTGATCGCGGCTGCCTGGTTGGGCTGCAGCATGAAGAAGCCTGGCGCGATAAACAGCAATGCAATCGGCCCGAGGACCACTGCCAAGACCGGCGCCCAGCCGGCTGCATAATTGCTCAGATTGTAGGCGCCGAATGCGATGAACAGAACGTCGATCAGCAGAAGGAGCAGCATCAGATAGCCGCTGGATGTTGAGGCCGCCCGCTCCCGGCTGGCCTTCAAGGCGAAGACTTGGTCAGCCACAAAAACCTCCCTGTTAAAGTGATATCACAATAATATCGGTTCTAACCTGAGTCAATCCGACATCGGCGGGCGTGGATTCGAAACCCGTCGGTGGCTAGGAACGCCGCCATGACTATCTCTTGGAAACTTGTAATTCATGGCGGCGCAGGTGCGATGCGCCCGGTCCATGGCGACGAAGATCATGAAGAACATGCGCGGCAAGGATTGCGCAATGCTCTCGAGGCGGGGTCTGCAATCCTGAACAACGGCGGAAGCGCGGTCGACGCAGTCGAGGCCGCTGTTCGAGTGCTGGAGGACGACTCTTGCTTCAACGCCGGACGCGGAAGCACCCTCAACGCGCAGGGCATCGTCGAGCTCGATGCCGCTATCATGGATGGTGAGGATCGCCGAGCCGGTGCCGTCGCAGGAGTCCGAACGACGCGCGCGCCGATCAGCCTGGCCCGCACGTTGATGGAGCGCGGCCCGCACGTATTCCTCTCATACGAAGGCGCCGATCGTCTCGCCATCGAGGCCGGGCTCGAACAGGTCGACAATAGCTGGTTCGTGACCGGAGAACGCCGCCGGCAGCTCGACGAACTGCTCGAAAAGGGTGGCTTCGACGCTGACGTCAAATACGGGACCGTCGGCGCGGTTGCGGTTGATACAAACGGACATGTGGCCGCCGCTACTTCGACGGGCGGACTGACCGCCAAGCAGTGGGGCCGGATCGGCGATTCGCCCCTGATTGGCGCCGGCACTTACGCCGACGACCGCTCCGCAGCGGTTTCGGCGACTGGCTCGGGCGAATATTTCATTCGCGCCGTCGCCGGTCATCAGTTGGGTGAACGAGTTCGCCTGGCGGGAGAGACGCTTCAGAACGCGCTCGACGGAACGCTGGAAGACATCAAGCAACTCGGCGGATTGGGCGGACTGATTGCCGTCTCGCCGAACGGCGATTGCGCTTGGGGTTTCACGACGCGCGCCATGTATCGCGGCGTCGCGGGCCCGGAGATGCAGAAGGTCGCGATCTACGCCGAGGAAGACATGCGATAGGGCAGAGCCCGCCGCAGCCAGTCCAACTCGGCGCTGATTGCCCGCCGCTCCTCGACCAGGAACTGCTCGACCGCGTCGCGGAATCCCGGATCGACAATGAAATGCGCTGACTTGGTGACAACCGGCTCATAGCCGCGCGCGAGCTTGTGCTCGCCCTGCGCACCAGCCTGCACACAGGTCAGGCCATTCGCGATCGCCCACTCGATCGCCTGGTAGTAGCAGAGCTCGAAATGGAGGAACGGGACCTCGTCGACCGTTCCCCAGTAACGGCCGTAAAGCGTGTCCGGGCCGATGAGATTCAGGGCGCCGGCGACCGGCTCGCCGTCGCGCATGGCGAGGAACAGGAGCAGCTTGTCGCCCATGCTTTCGCCGATGAGTTCGAAAAATTTGCGGGTCAGGTAAGGCCGTCCCCACTTCCGGGAGCCGGTGTCCTGGTAGAAACGCCACATCCAGTCCCAGTCGGCTGCGCCGATCTCGGCACCACGCAGGGTCCGGAACTCGAAACCCTGCCGCGCTGCGTCACGTTCCTTGCGGATCGCCTTGCGCTTGCGGCTGGTCAGCGCCGCAAGGAAGTCATCGAAATTGCCGTAGCCGCGGTTCCGCCAATGGTACTGGATGCCATCCCGGATGAGCCAACCGCGCCGCTCGCTTTCGGCGACGCCACCCTCATCGATGAAGGTCACATGAGCCGATGAAATCTCATTCTGGACGACCACTGCCTCGGCAGCCGCGAGCAAGTGCTGCGGTTGGGTGCCCAGCAGGCGTGACCCGGGCACGGGGGTGAAGGGGACGGCGATCTGAAGCTTGGGATAATAGGTCCCGCCCGCCCGCTCGAAGGCGTCGGCCCAGCCCTGGTCGAATACATATTCGCCCTGGCTGTGGGTCTTCAGATAGGCAGGTGCCGCCGAAATCAGGCGGGAAGATTCATCTTCGACAAGGATGGTCGCGGGCGTCCAGCCGGTGCCCTTGCCGACGCTGCCAGACTCTTCGAGCGCCGAGAGGAAGGCATGGCTTACGAACGGGTCCTCGCCCGAAAGCCTGTCCCAGGCGTGGCTGTTGAGACCGCTCACGCCCGAAGCCAGCTTGGCAATTACTTCCGATTCACGGTCGGCCATCGGATTCCCAGATAAGGGCGTCGGCGTGAACCTGCGCTTGCACGCGCTGCTGGGGCATTCGGATTGTCCAGCTGTAGACCGGCATCCGCTCTCGTTCGCGGGCGACCCATGATTTTCCGAGAGAAGTACGATCCACGGCGAGGAAATCGGGATCGGCAAGCCAGATCGCAAGGCTGCGGCGCAAGGGCGACAGGTCGTCGCGAACGACGAGGCCGCGCCGAACTTCAGGCATGTTCGTCTTCAGAAGCCTCGCCAGGCGAGCATCGAAGCTCATCACCCCGAACGGGCCGACGTAACCCCTGAGCGCACGCCGTAGTGCAGGCGCCCAGCGCCAGATGTCGCCGTCGACCTTGACCTCCAGCAGCAGCGGAACTTCGCCCTTCACCAGCGCGAGAAGGCTTTCGAGGGTCGGAATGGGGCCCTCACCGACCTTGAGTCTTTGCAGTTCGGCATGGGTCGTCCGGCCGATGCGAAGCGGGCTGCCGCACATGCGCCAGGCATCCGCGTCGTGAAAAATGAGAATCTGGTCGTCGACGGTAAGCCTAAGATCGCACTCGATTCCCGCGCCGAACTCGAGCGCTGCGGCGAACGCAATCAGGCTATTCTCGGGAAAGCCGGAGCCATAGTGCAGGCCCCGGTGCGCGAACCCTTTCGGGCCCGGGTCGAGCGGGTCAGGCTTTGACCGCGACGATCGCATCCACTTCGACGGCGACGCCGAGGGGCAAGACCGCGACGCCGACGGCGCTACGCGCGTGCCGGCCGGCCTCGCCGAACACTTCCTGCATCAGCTCGGAAGCGCCGTTCGCGACCTTGGGCTGGTCGGTGAAATGAGGCGCGCTGTTCACGAACACACCGAGCTTCACGACCTTCTCAACTCGATCCAGCGAGCCGAGCGCCGCTGTCATCTGCGCGAGGAGCATGATTCCGCAGCGGCGCGCAGCGGCGGTTCCACGTTCCAGGTTCATGTCTTCGCCAAGACGGCCCTGAATCAGATTCCCATCTTCGGAGAAGCTGATCTGGCCGGAAATGTGAAGCAGGCCGCCTTGCTCGACCGCCGGGACGTAAGAAGCGACGGGGGCTGCGGGCTGCGGAAGGGTGATGCCGAGTTCGGCGAGGCGCTGGTCGATGCTCATGGCCGCGCCTCAACACCCGCTGGCGCTTCTGGTCAACCCTCGCGGTCGATGGCGAAGCCGGCCCAGCTCTGGCTGACCGGCATCAGCTCGATCGTGTTGATGTTGAGATGCGGCGGCAGGTTGGCCAGCCACCAGAATAGGTCCGCGAGGTCCTCGGAGGTCATCGGCTTCATGTTTGCATAGAGCGCGTCCGAGGCGGCCCTGTCCCCTCCGGTCCTCACAATCGTGAACTCGGTCTCGGCCATGCCCGGCTCGATCGAGGTCACCCGGACACCGGTTCCGGCGAGGTCGCAACGAAGGTCGAGCGAGAACTGGCGGACGAACGCCTTGGTCCCCGCGTAGACCGCTCCGCCCTTGTACGGATAGGTCGCCGCGACCGACGACAGGTTGATGATTTGCCCCTTGCGCTCGACCAGCTTCGGAAGAAGCACGCGAGTGAGCGCGACCAACCCCGCGATATTGGTTTCGAGGACTTCTTCGATCCGCTCCCAATCCGTCTCCGGCATCGGGGTCATCGGTGGCGCCAGACCCGCATTGTTGAGCAGAAGGTCGATGTCGCCCCACGGCGGCGAAAGCTTCGAAAGGCTTTCGACGGCCTCGCGATCGCGCATGTCGATTTCCAGCGGCAGAAAGTGGTCGCCCAGCTCTTGCTGAAGCTCTCGGAGCCTCTCGGCGCGACGGCCGGTGCCGATGACTCGCCATCCGTCGGCTGCAAAGCGCCTTGCCGCGGCCTGACCAAATCCAGCAGTGGCGCCGGTGATGAGGATGGTCTTGGTCATTTTTCCTCCGAAAGCTTGTCGAGGATCCAGTCGGTGGCGGTGGGCCAGTCGTCGATCCGCGCATGGGCGTGCTCGGCCATTGGAACGGCTCCCGCAACGCGAGGCTCCGCGATCATATGGAGCCGCCAGACCTTCGGAGCATGTTTCGCGACCGAAGCGTGATGCATCGGCAAATCGTCGACGAACACGGCTCCCGAGGGACGGTGCCTCCTAAGCAGTTGCTTCACCGGCGTGCCCTTGCCGCCGGTGTTGCAGATGACGTCATGGCGTATGCCGTGGCTTGCAAGCTGCTCCACGCGCCAGGGATGCGCCTCGTTGCCGAGGTTGGTGAGGATGACGATGTCCGCCGCCTCTCCAATCCGACCAAGCGCGTCCACCGCCCCCGGAACCAGGGTCTGGCGGTGCATTTCCCCGCGGAAGAAGGCGTCGAGCAGGATCCAAGCCTGGTCGAGCGCAAGCGGCTCGCCGGTCTGGATGACGGTCATTGCCTCTGACCAGCGGCCGGTTTCCAGCTCGAAGCGGACACCATGCTCCGCCTCCAGCCACTCGGCGAAGTGGCTGACCATGTGCAAAAGCACTTCATCGCAATCGGTGATAAGCAGCGGCCGCTTCACGCTTCCAGGTCCTCCCGGGCCGCAACCAGCTCCGCCGGCCTCACACCCATCGCATCGGCGACATCGATCAGGTCGGGTTCATGGGCTTCGAGGAAATGTAGCAATGCGGCAAGCAAAGCCGGCTCCGCAGCGCGGAGGCGCAACTCCTCTGTGTCGATTCCGGACAGGTCGAGGAACCGCCGGGCGCGGCGTTCGTCGGTAAGTGTGGCGGCAAGCGCAGAGAGCGCGAGCGTCTCAGCGTCATTTGTCGAGCGAGCCCGCATGGCTTAAGTCGTTGCTAGAGAGAGTGGGGGAAGTATTCGGTTGGCCAAGATCCTGATTGTCGAGGACAACGCCCTCAACATCAAGCTGTTCTGCGATCTGCTCGCAGCGCATGGCCATGAGCCGCAGGCCGTGACCGACAGCCGCCTCGCCCTCGACGCGGCGCGCGAGTTCGTTCCCGACCTGGTGATTACCGACATCCAGCTGCCGCACGTCAGCGGGCTGGAGCTCATCCAGCTGATTCGTGCCGACGAGGCGATCAAGGACGTGCCGATCATGGCGGTCACCGCATACGCGACCGCTGGCGACGAGGAGCGCATCCGCGGAGCGGGCGCAGAATCCTACGTGACGAAGCCGATTTCAGTCGCGCGGTTCGTGCAGGAGGTGGACTCACTGCTCGCGCGGAAAGAGCCGGTAACCGCCGACACGTAAAGCGCCGGCAGCGGCTTACTTGATCTTCGCTTCCTTGAACTCGACGTGCTTGCGCGCGACGGGGTCGTACTTGCGGAAGCTCATCTTCTCGGTCTGGTTCCGAGGATTCTTCTTGGTAACGTAGAAGAAGCCCGTGTCGGCCGTGCTGACGAGCTTGATCTTGACGGTTGTCGGCTTGGCCATCGCGCCTATCCCAAATGCTTGAAACGAAGAGAGCGGCGCGCGAGGCGGCCGCTCGATCGAGGGCGCAAATGACTGGCGCGGGCCGTTTTGTCAAGGAGACGCGGCAACGTAACACGCTCTTAACCATCATCGGTGAAACTGCGCTCATGGCTCGGGCGCGCAAATCTGACTCTCTAAGCGACATTCGTCAGCAGCTCGGTGAGCGCATCGCCGACCTGACGAAGCGCGCGACCCGACTGTCGCCGCTCGACATCCACGCCCAGATGGACGCCATCCGCGAGGTTGCGGCGATCAACGGGTTTGCCGCGCTGGAATGCCTTGCGCACCGCTCGGCACAGCTGGCGCTTCTTCCCGGCCACCGAGTTTCGGTGCAGTGCTGTCTGGAACATATGGACGAGGCTCTTTCTAGCAATCGCAGCACCGACACGAACGCGATTCTCGCCGCGCTCGCCATTCGCCTCCACTAAAGTTTCGGCACCGCAACGCCCTTGGGGCATTGTGATGCCCGATGCGCGCCTTCTCCCAGCTGCTGGACGACCTCGTCTATACGCGCTCGCGCAACACCAAGCTCAAGCTGATCGGCGATTACCTCAAGGAAACGCCCGACCCTGATCGGGGGATCGCGCTCGCCGCGCTGACCGGGACGCTCGACATCCCGCACGTGAAGCCGGCCGCGATCCGTGGCTTGGTGGAGGAGACCATCGACCCGGTCCTGTTCCGCATGAGCCGCGACTATGTCGGCGATTCGGCGGAGACGATCTCGCTGCTCTGGCCCACTCCGGCCGAGGGAGAGCCGGAGCTCGACGATGCCACCGTCAGCATATCGCAGGCCGTCGAACGGCTCCGCGGCGCAAGCAAGATGGACGCGCCCAAGGTCCTCGCCGACATGCTTGACCATCTCGATCCATCGGGCCGGTTCGCTCTCCTCAAGCTGGCGATGGGGGCGCTTCGGGTCGGAATCTCCGCGCGGCTCGCAAAGCAAGCGCTCGCGGACGCATTCGGTATCGACGTCGAAGCGGTCGAGGAAGTCTGGCACGGCTTGGCTCCTCCCTATCTGGAGTTATTCGACTGGGCCGAGGGCCGCGGACCGCAGCCGACTGCGCGCGACGTTCCGGTTTTCCGGCCCTTCATGCTCGCCCATCCGCTCGAAGAAACGAAAGTCTCGCTCGACGATTATGCGGCGGAGTGGAAATGGGACGGAATCCGCGTCCAGATCGTGCGGACAGCGGGGCAGACGCGTCTCTACAGCCGGACCGGCGACGACATCAGCGGCAGCTTCCCCGAGATTGCCGAGGCCTTCACGGCGGAAGGAGTTCTCGATGGCGAGCTTCTCGTTCGAGGGACCGACCAAGGCGTCGCCGACCTCCATGGTGGAGCGGCCGCCAGCTTCAACGCGCTACAGCAGAGGCTCGGCCGCAAGAACATCAGCCAGAAAATGCTCGGCCAATATCCGGCGTTCGTGCGTCTCTACGACATATTGTTCGAAGGCGCCCGCGATCACCGCCAGCTGCCCTGGTCCGAGCGGCGCAAGCGGCTGGAGGCTTTCGTCCCGACGCTCGAAGCCGAGCGGTTCGACATCTCCCAGCTGATCGAAGCGGCCGACTTCGACGAGCTGGAAGATCTCCGCGCCGGCGCCCGCGACGCGGCGATTGAGGGCATCATGCTCAAGCGTCGGGACAGCCCCTATGTAGCAGGTCGCCGGGCTGGCCTCTGGTACAAGTGGAAGCGCGATCCGCTGACCGCCGATTGCGTTCTGATGTACGCCCAGCGCGGCTCGGGAAAACGCTCAAGCTATTACAGCGACTACACCTTCGGCTGCTGGAACGAAGCGGGCGAACTGCTTCCCGTCGGAAAGGCCTATTTCGGTTTCACTGACGAGGAGCTGCGGTGGATCGACCGCTGGGTCCGCAACCACACGATCCAGCGTTTCGGCCCGGTCCGCGAGGTCGAGAAAAGCCTGGTGTTCGAAGTCGCCTTCGATTCGATCCACAAGAGCAACCGTCACAAGTCCGGCCTCGCCATGCGCTTCCCTCGCGTCAGCCGTATCCGAACGGACAAGCCCGCGAACGAAGCCGACCGCATCGAGACCCTGCTCGCCATGGCCACTTGAAGCGATTGCGACTCCCGTTACGGTCACGCACCGAAGGGGAGAGTTGCATGCTGAAACTGTTAGCCGCCGTCGCGGCGCTCGCCACCGCTTCCACTGCCAGCGCCGAAACCTATGCCATCCAGGCCGGACGTCTAATCGTCGATGCCGCTCTGCCCGCGCGCGGAGCGTCGACCGTGATCGTCGAGAATGGGCGGATCGCGCGGATCGAGAACGGCTTCGCTGCACCCGCCGGCGCGACCGTCGTCGACGAGCGCAGCCGGACGGTGATGCCGGGCATGACCGACGTCCACGTCCACCTGACGCAGACCTCCGGGACGCCATGGTACGCATACTTCACGAAGAAATATTCCGTTCCTTACGCGACCACTCTGGGCCTCACGCACGCGCTCGAAATGGCGCGCGGCGGGTTCACCACCGTCCGCGATCTCGGTGGCGATGCTAGCGCAGTGACCGCGGTTCGCGACGCGGTGGCGGAAGGACGCTTTCCGGGTCCGCGCATCCGAGTCTCCGGCGACCCTCTCTCGATCATCGGTGGGCACGCGGACTCGGCGACCGGTCTCCCGCCCGAGCTGGCGCAGGCCGTGAACGACGCGCATTTGAGCCCGGCCGTCTGCACCGGCGTCGAGCAATGCCAGACGGCGGTTCGCAAGCTCGCCGCCGAGGGCGTCGACGTCATCAAGATCATGGCGACCGGGGGCGTCCTCGATCCGGGGGCGATGGGCCTCGAACAGCATTTCAGTGACGCCGAGATGAAGGGCATCGTCGAGGCGGCCCACGCAATGCACCTAAAGGTGGCGGCCCACGCTCATGGCGCGCAGGGAATCCTCGCCGCCACCAACGCGGGTGTCGATTCGATCGAGCACGGCACCTTTCTCGATACCAAGGGCGCACAGGCGATGAAGGCGCACGGTACCTATTACTCGGCGACCCTGATGGCGTTCAGCGGAGTGCAGGCGCTGATGGGCAGCGGCAAGCTGCCACCGGAATCCGAAGCCAAGGCGCGGCAGACCTTCGCCGTCTGGGGCAAAGGCCTGAACCTTGCCTATCGCTCCGGCGTGAAGATCGCCCTCGGTACCGACAGCGCGGTTGCTCCGCACACATCGGCCAACAAGGAACTGGAGCTGATGGTGACGAAGGGCGGAATGACCCCCCGCGACGCTCTGATCGCGGCGACGAAGGGCGGTCCGGACCTTCTCGACATTGCAAGCGAGACCGGGACCCTCGATCCTGGCAAGTCGGCCGACCTGATTGCAGTCGAAGGAGACCCGTTGGTCGATCCGACCGCTGTGCAGCGCGTCGGCTATGTCATGGTCGGCGGCAAGCCGATCCCGATGAAGGACTGACCGAAGCATGCGTTCGTTACTGCTGGCGCTGAGCCTCCTCCTCTCCACCACCGCCTTTGCCGCCGATACGCCGGCTCCGGCCGGCGATGCCCCGCCCGCGAAAGCGAAAGAAGAGGCCGCGAAGCCGGATCCGGATGTTGCCGCCGCAAGCGTCGAAGAAGACGCCCAGCCGAAGAAGCGCTCGATCTCGATGCGCGGCCGTTCGCTGAGCTACACGGTCACGCCGGGTCACCTGACGATTCGCGACGATGACGGCGCGCCCAAGGCGAGCATGTTCTACGTCGCCTACACGGTGGACAACGGGCGCGGTCCCACTCGGCCAGTGACCTTCCTGTTCAATGGCGGGCCGGGTTCATCGACCATGTGGCTGCACATGGGCAGCTTCGCCCCGGTGAAGGTGGACGCCTCGCTTCCCGAGACAGTTCAGGGCCCTCCGTTCCGCTACGGCGCGAATCCGGACACGTTGCTGGACGTCAGCGACCTCGTGTTCATCGACGCGCCGACAACCGGGCTCTCGCGGCCATTGGGCAAGGCCGAATCGAAGGACTTCTTCGGTGTCGACAAGGATCTCGATGCGTTCGGCCGAACCATCCAGCGCTACCTGACCAAATACGGCCGCTGGAATTCGCCCAAGTTCATCATCGGCGAAAGCTATGGGACGACCCGAGCCGCGGGCCTGTCGACCGCGCTCGCCGACCGCGGCGTCCAGCTCAACGGCATCGTGCTCGTCTCCACGGTGCTGAACTTCAACAGCTTCAACGGCGACCAATCGATGGTCAACTTCCTGCCGACCTACGCGACCAACGCCTGGTATCACGGCAAAGTCGCCGAGCCGAAGCCGGACCTGATGAGCTGGGTGGCCGAGGCAAGGGCGTTCGCCGCCGGCCCTTATGCAGCCGCCCTGCAAAAGGGCGCCGCAATCACCGAGGCCGAGAAGCAGTCGGTTGCGCAGCAAATGGCGCGGCTGACCGGCCTGTCGGAGGCCTACATCCTTCGCTCGAACCTGCGCGTGAATCCCGACCGGTTCGAGCGCGAGCTTTTGCGGGATCGCCGCCAGATCATTGGCCGGATCGATTCGCGCTATGTCGGCACGGACGCCGACGCGGCGGGTGAAAAGCCGAGCTACGATGCCCAGGCGGCGGCCATTACAGGCGCCTTTGCCGGAGCGCTGAACGACTATTTGTTCCGCGACCTCGGCTACAAGACTCCGCTCAGCTACCGGCCGAACAATTACGCCGGCATCGGGGAAGACTGGAACTTCCAGCACAAGTCGGTCGAGGGGCAGCAACTCGCAGTCGACACCAGCGTCGACCTCGCTGCGGCAATGCGCGGCAATCCCCGCATGAAGCTGCTTTCAGTGAATGGTCTCTACGACCTGGCGACGCCCTTTTTCGGGGCGGATTACGACATCGGCCATATGGCACTGGAGCCGCAGATCGCGGCGAACATCCGCTACACTTACTATCCAGCGGGTCACATGATGTACACGGACCCGGGCTCCGCACGGCAGCTCAAGGCCGACCTCGCGGATTTCTACGCAAGCGCTCAATAGGCATGAAAAAGCCGGCGGGATTTGCGTCCCGCCGGCTCCTCTGCCCCCTAGGAGCTGTTATTCGCTGACCGGCGCCAGGTTCACCGCGGCATATTTGCCGCGACGATCCACCTCGATCTCGAACTCGAGTCGGTCGCCTTCGTTGAGCGTCGGCATGCCCGCGCGCTCAACCGCAGAGATGTGCACGAATGCATCCGGCTGTCCGTCATCGCGCTGAATGAAGCCGAAGCCCTTCATCGCGTTGAAAAACTTGACGACACCCGTCGCCTTTTCGCCGGTCAGCTTCCGCTCGGGCGCGCGCTCGGCCCGCTCGACCGCCATCGGCTCTCCATCAATCCGGAGGTTGGTCGCGGAGATGCGTCCGCCACGGTCGACGAGAGTGAACTCGAGCGGCTGGCCGTCGGCCAGATCGGTCAGTCCAGCCTGCTCGACTGCGGAGATGTGCACGAACACATCCTCGCCGCCGTCATCGCGAACGATGAAACCGAAACCCTTCTGAGGATTGAAGAACTTTACGACGCCTTTGCCTTCGCCGACGACCTGGGGAGGCATTCCGCCACCACCGCCGCCGCCGCCGCCGCGAAAGCCGCCGCCGCCACCGCCGCCACGGAAGCCACCGCCTCCGCCGCCGCCGAAGCCGCCACCACCGCCGAAGCGATCACCGCCTCCGCCGCCGCCACCAAAGCGATCGCCGCCGCCGCGGTATCCACCGCCGCCACCGCCACCGCCGAATCCGCCGCGGTCTCCGAAACCGCCGCGCTCGCCGTAGCTGCTGCTTTCACCACCGAAGAAATCGTCGCGCTTGTCACGGCCGCGAGCACCGCGGTCCCCCTTACGCCCTCTATCGAAACCCATGCCCGTCTAAAATCCTTTGTGCCCACAATATCTTAAAACCAACGCGCTGGGCCCAAAGAGCGCAACCGGTCAGGCGCGTGATTGCTCACACACTGTTCAGCACCCTACAGCAAAAAACTGTGTCTCTCCAGTGATTCCGAAGCGGTTGCGTGGCATGGCCTCAAGAAGTGCGGCGCAAGGTCTGCTAAAGGGGTAGCGATCCGAGCGCCATGAACGACTTTTGGGACGAGTGAATGAGCATCCATTTCCATGAAGAAGATCTCCCCGACGGCCTCAGCTTCGAAGGAGCGATCGCTGTCGATACGGAGGCGATGGGGCTCCATCCGGCGCGCGATCGGCTGTGCCTGGTCCAGCTGTCTGACGGCCGCGGAGACGAGCACTTGGTCCGATTCCGCAAGGGAAGCGCTTACTCTGCGCCGAACCTCAAAGCGCTTCTCGGCGATCCGAACCGCCTCAAGCTCTATCACTTCGCCCGATTCGATGTGGCGATGATCCAGGCCTACCTCGGGTTCATGGCCGCGCCGCTTTACTGCACCCGAACGGCGTCCCGCCTGGTTCGGACCTATACGGACCGGCACGGACTCAAGGACCTTGTCCGCGAGCTTCTCGGCCACGAAATTTCGAAGCAGCAGCAGACCAGCGACTGGGGTGCGCCGGAGCTTAGCGATGCCCAGCGCGAATATGCCGCGAGCGACGTCCGCTACCTCCATGCCTTGAAGGAAAAGCTGGACGAGCGGCTGGCCCGGGAGGGCCGGGTTGAATTGGCGCAGTCCTGTTTCGATTTCCTCCCTCATCGTGCCCTGCTCGATCTGGCTGGCTGGCCGGACCAGGACATTTTCGCTCACGACGGATAATCGATGTCGGAACTTGCCAACCAGGAACGCGAAGTAAAACAGCGTTGGGCGGTGCCCGGGAGCTCGCACGACAGGATCGTGCGGTTCGCGAAAGTGGCGCTCCCAAGCGCCGTCGGCGTCGTGATTGCATTCCTGGCGATGGCGCCGCTCGACAAGAGCGGGGACGTGAGCTTCATCCTCGACAAGAACCAGGTGGAGAATGCTCCCGAGCGCATGCGCGTGGAACAGGCGCGCTATGTTGGACAGGACAATAATGGGCAGAAATTCCTGATCGTCGCCGACCGGGCGCTTCAGCGAACGTCCGAGCAGCCGATCGTCGACATCTGGGGAATGCTCGCCCGCTTTGGGCTGGCGCAGGGCCCGGTGACGGTTGCGGCGAACCAGGGCCAGTACAATCTCGACCAGCAGAAAGTGACGGTTCAGGGCCCAGTCCGGGTTGCAGGCCCAGAGGGCGAACAACTCGTAACGCGCGACGTGACGGTCGATCTCAAGCAGAATGTCATGACCAGCGACGGCGGCGTGGCGGGCCGAATGGAGCTCGGTCAGTTCGAGGCATCGCGCCTTCGCGCCAACCTGAATGACCGAACAGTGGTCCTGGACGGTGGCGCTCGCTTGAAAATCGTGCAGGGGGCAGTCAGATGAGACCGATGCGAAGATTGCCGCTGATCCTTCTCGCCCCCGTGGCGCTCGCCACGGCGGCAGCGGCTCTCGCCCAGTCGCAGGAGCCTGTCTCGGCGCTCAAGGGGCACAACAGCAACGCGCCGGTCGACGTTTCCGCCGACCGGATCGAGGTCCAGGACCGCGCCGATCGCGCCATCTTCGCGGGCAACGTCAAGGTGAGACAGGACGAGCTCAGTCTCGATACGGCTCGGCTCACGGTCGCCTACACCAGCACCGGCGGGGTTCAGATCAAGCGGCTCGATGCCAGCGGCGGAGTGACGGTTCGCAGCCCATCGGAGACTGCCCGGGGCGCGCTCGGAATTTATGATCTCGACCGAAAGCTGATCACGCTGGTCGGCGACGTCGTCCTGCAGCGCCAGGGATCGCAGATCAACGGGCAGCGGCTCGTGATCGATCTCGATACCGGACGCGCGGTCATCGACGGCGGCCCCGCGGGGGTCGGACAAAGCGGCGGCCGGGTGACCGGACATTTCACCGTCCCCCAGAAAAAGGGCGGCTGATCACGTGAACGAAGCCGTCACCCTTCCACGCGCGGCGGTTGAGCCGGCGACGGGGGTTGGCGGCCTGGAAGTTCGGTCGATCGCCAAGGCCTATGACCGGCGCGCGGTTCTGCACGACGTCTCGCTTGACGTTCACCGTGGCGAAGTCGTTGGCCTGTTGGGCCCGAACGGCGCAGGGAAAACAACCTGTTTCTATTCGGTCATGGGCCTGGTGAAACCGGATAGCGGCCGGATCTTCCTGGACGGCTCCGACATTACCGAGCTGCCCATGTATCGCCGGGCAATCCTCGGCCTTGGCTATCTGCCGCAGGAAACGTCGATCTTCCGCGGGCTGACGGTCGAGCAGAACATCATGGCTGTCCTCGAAGTGGCCGAGCCCGACCCTCAAGCGCGCCGGGATCGGCTCGAGAAGTTGCTCGGCGAATTCGGACTGACCCACCTACGCGAATCCGCGGCGATGGCCCTTTCCGGCGGCGAAAGGCGTCGCTGCGAGATTGCCCGGGCGCTCGCCGCCGACCCTTCGATCATGTTGCTCGACGAGCCGTTCGCGGGCATCGACCCGATTTCAATCGCCGACATTCGCGAGCTCGTCCGTGAACTGAAGAAGCGCGACATCGGAGTGCTCATCACCGACCACAATGTCCGCGAAACGCTCGATATCGTCGACCGCGCCTGCATCATCTACGATGGCCAGGTGCTGTTCGCGGGCACTCCGCAGGCACTGGTCGCCGACCATGAAGTTCGTCGACTCTATCTCGGCGAGAGCTTCGCGCTTTAATTCTTTGCCGCTAGTCTCTTAGCGCCATGGCGCTCGGCCCACGCCTCGACCTTCGACAAACTCAGGCGCTCGTCCTGACGCCACAGCTGCAACAGGCGATCCGCCTGTTGCAATTGTCGAACCTCGAGCTCGAAGCGGTCATCGAGGAGGAGATGTCCAAGAATCCCCTCCTCGAGGCGGCTTCAGGCGGCGAGGACGAGGACGGTCCGCTCCTGGATGCGGACTCCGAAGTCGCGGTCGACTCCTCCGAGGAACCAGCGGTTCCCGGTGCCGATGAGCTGATGACGTCGTCGGACGGCACGTCCGATCAGCCGCTCGACTTCGACTGGGACACCGAAGCGCTGGAAACCGACAGCTTTGCCGATGTCGTTGTCAGCAGTGGCGGCAGTGACGAAGACGGCCCGGATTTCGAGCGGATGGAATCTGCGGCGGACTCGCTTTCCGAACATTTGCTCAACCAGCTCCACGGCGCATCAGGCACGGTCGGCCAGCTCGCGCGGGTCATCGCGGAAATGCTCGAAGAGACCGGCTATCTGGACGTGCCGGTCCGCGAAATTGCCGAATCTACCGAGGAGCCAGTCGCGGTCGTCGAGGAGGCGCTTGGGCTCGTCCAAAGCCTCGATCCGCCCGGCGTAGGCGCTCGAAATCTCTCCGAGTGTCTAGCGCTGCAGGCCAAGGCGGCGGACCGCTACGATCCGGCCATGGCGAGGCTGATCGATAATCTCGACCTGCTCGCCAAGGGCCGCATGGCCGACCTCAAGCGCATTTGCGGGGTCGACGACAAGGATCTTGCCGACATGGTCCGGGAGCTTCGGGCTTACGATCCAAAGCCCGGCTGCCAGTTTTCGAGCAGGGGAGCTGAAAGCGTTTCGCCTGACGTGTTCATCCGCCGGACTCGGCTTGGCTTTGCGGTCGAGCTCAACCAGGCGACGCTTCCGAGGCTGCTGGTGAATCGCCGCTACTATCAGGAGCTGAAGACCGGACCGCAGGACAAGAAATCGCGGGCATGGCTCAGCGAGTGCCTGGCCAGCGCGAACTGGCTGGTGAAGGCGCTCGACCAGCGCGCCCGGACGATCGTCAAGGTCGTCAGCGAGATCGTGAAGCGGCAGCAGGGCTTCTTCGAGAAGGGTGTCGCCGCGATGAAGCCGATGACCCTGCGCGAGATCGCCGACGCAATCGAAATGCACGAGTCCACGATCAGCCGGGTCACCTCGAACAAATATCTGCTCTGCGATCGCGGCCTGTTCGAGCTGAAATACTTCTTCGGCTCGGGCGTCGCCTCGACCGAAGGCGAGGGCGAAGGCGCTGCTGCCGAAGCGGTGAAAGCGGCGATCCGCGAGATCATCGACGGCGAGGCCGATGTGCTGAGCGACGACGCCATCGCCGGCCTGCTCAAGCAGCGCGGTTTCGACTGCGCCCGCCGCACCGTCGTCAAATATCGGGAGTCGATGGGGATCGGCTCATCCATTCAGCGCCGCCGCCGACGGAAGATCGCCGGCGCCGCTTAAGGCGAGAGCCGCGCCCAGATTGGCAGATGGTCGGATGCGCGGCGCGCCGAGGGACTCATGTGCACGCCGGCCGCATCGATTCGCAATTCCTGGTCGACGATGATGCGATCGAGCGCCGCCACCGGATGCCGCGAATGGAAGCTCGGCCCGGTCGGAGCGATGTGGAAATGCGGCTCGAAGTCCTTCAGACAACCCGCCGCTTCACGCCACTCGTTGGTGTCGCCCATCAGGATGGTAGGCATCTTGTGAGGCCGCTTCGCCACGGCCTCAAGGATCGCCCGGATCTGGCGCCGTCGCCACATTCCGGAAAGATCGAGATGCATGCCGATCACCCGGACGGGCATCTCGCCTATCAACAATTCAGCAAGCACGGCGCCGCGCGGCTCGAATGTCGGAAGCTCCAGCGCCGCACAGTCGAGCACGCCGACATGCTGCTTCACGAGGATGGCATTGCCGTGCCAGCCCATGTTGCGCGTGTTGATCTTGAGCAGCGCGTCGACATGCTTTCCGCCCGGCATCCGGTCGAGAACGCGCCGGTGCTTCACGCCGAAGAACACCGGCTTGTAGGTGCCGTGATCGTCGATCAGCTCGTGCGGCACAGCGGCGCCGCGTCCGCCGAAGCGCTTGTCGGCTTCCTGCAGGGCGACGATGTCCGCGTCCATTTCATGGAGCACATCGAGAACGCGCTGCGGGTTTCGGCGCCGGTCGGTGCCGATGGCCTTGCGCACATTGTAGCTCGCAACGGTGATCGACGGTGGAGCGGTCACGACTGTGGCAACACCGGGCTCGTCAAGGCAGTTCCTTAGACGTCCAGGTTGGCGACGCTGAGCGCGTTCTCCTGGATGAACTCCCGCCGTGGTTCGACGATGTCGCCCATCAGCCGTGTGAAGATCTCGTCTGCTACGTCCGCCTGCGCGACCTCGACCCGAAGGAGCGAACGGTTCGCCTTGTCCAGCGTGGTTTCCCACAGCTGCTCGGCGTTCATTTCGCCGAGACCCTTGTAGCGCTGGATGCTGAGACCGCGACGACCGGCAGCAAGGACTGCGTCGAGGAGCTCGGACGGGCGGGTGACCGTGATGATCTTGCCCTTGGTCTCCGCCTCGGCCGGCTGTTCTTCGCCTTCGAAACCTTCCGTCGGCTCCGGTGCCTGCTCCTCGGTTGCGCCCTTCTTGAGCGTCTTGAGCGTAGCGACCGTTGCGTAGGTCTCCGCCTGCTCGCCCGCGAGCGTTGCCAGCTTGCGCGCTTCGGTCGAAACGAGGAAGCTCTTTTCGATGATGTAGGCGTCGGTCACGCCGCGCCACAGGCGCTTGAGCAGATAGCCGCCCTCGGTCGCCATCTCGCCGGTCCATTGGCCTTCCGGATCGCCAACGTTGAGCCATTCGGCGACCTTGGCGATGGCCTTTGCCCGGCCGGCATCGTCGAGCTTTGGGCTGAGCGCATCGTTGATTGCCAATGCTTCGATGAGCGTCGAATCGTACTTCCGCGGCGCGTAACGCATCAGCGTGCGCATCCGGCGGGCATGATCGACGAGGGTGCGGAGGTCCTGTCCAGACCGCGGACCGCTCTTGCTCTCGAATATGAGGCCTTCGAGGCCCGCATCGACCAGATATTCGTCGAGCGCGGCGTCATCCTTGAGATAGACTTCGGACCGGCCGCGCGCGACTTTGTAGAGCGGCGGCTGGGCGATGTAGAGGTGACCGGCTTCGATCAACTCCGGCATCTGCCGGTAGAACAAGGTCAGAAGCAAAGTCCGGATGTGAGCGCCGTCGACGTCGGCGTCCGTCATGATCACGATCTTGTGATAGCGCAGCTTCTCGAGGTTGAATTCCTCGCGGCCGATGCCGGTGCCGAGCGCTTGGATGATCGTGCCAATCTCCTTCGATGAGAGCATGCGGTCGAAGCGCGCGCGCTCGACGTTCAGGATCTTGCCCTTGAGCGGAAGAATCGCCTGGAACTTGCTGTCGCGGCCCTGCTTGGCGGAGCCGCCGGCGCTGTCGCCCTCGACCAGGAACAGCTCGGACTTGGCCGGATCGCGTTCGGAGCAATCGTGCAGCTTGCCGGGCAGCGATGCGATTCCCATCACCGATTTGCGGCTGGCCTCACGCGCCTTGCGAGCGGCCTCGCGGGCCGCGGCGGCGTCGATGATCTTCTGGATGATCGTCCGCGCGTGCGCCGGATTTTCCTCGAGCCATTCAGCCATCTTGTCGGCCATCAGGCTTTCGAGCGGCTGGCGGACCTCGGACGAGACGAGCTTATCCTTCGTCTGCGAGCCGAACTTCGGGTCGGGGAGCTTCACGGAAACGATGGCGGTAAGGCCCTCGCGCATGTCTTCGCCAGTCAGGCTCACCTTCTCGCGCTTCAGCACACCTGATTTGTCGGCGTAATTGTTGATCGTGCGTGTCAACGCTGCCCGGAACGCCGCAAGGTGCGTGCCGCCGTCGCGCTGCGGGATGTTGTTAGTGAAGCAGAGGACCTGCTCGTAATAGCTGTCGTTCCACTCGAGCGCGACTTCGATCCCGACGTCGTCGCGCTGGCCGGTAACCGAAATCGGGTCGGGAATGAGCGGCGTCTTGGCCCGGTCGAGATATTTCACGAAAGCGCCAATTCCGCCCTCGTAGTGAAGCTCGACCTCCTTCAACTCGTCGTGCCGAGCATCCTGAAGAACGAGACGGACACCCGAGTTGAGAAAAGCCAGCTCGCGGAAGCGGTGCTCGAGCCGGTCGAAGTCGAAATCCAGGATCTTGAATGTGTCGGGGCTCGGCAGGAAGGTGACTTTGGTGCCGCGCTTGTCGGTCTTGCCGACGACCTTCAGCGGCGCCTCCGCGTCGCCGTGACGGAAACGCATGTAATGCTCTTCGCCGTCGCGCCAGATGGTGAGGTCGAGGAATTCGCTGAGAGCGTTGACGACCGAGACGCCGACACCGTGAAGACCGCCCGACACCTTGTAGGCATTGTCGTCGGACGTGTTCTCGAACTTACCGCCAGCGTGGAGCTGGGTCATGATGACCTCGGCAGCCGACACACCCTCCTCGGCATGGATGCCCGTGGGAATCCCGCGCCCGTTGTCCTCGACGGAAACCGATCCGTCCGGATTGAGAGTGATCAGGATCTTGTCGCAATGACCGGCAAGCGCCTCGTCGATCGCATTGTCGCTGACCTCGAACACCATGTGGTGAAGGCCTGAGCCGTCATCGGTATCGCCGATGTACATGCCGGGGCGCTTGCGCACCGCATCGAGGCCCTTGAGGACCTTGATGCTGTCGGCGCCATAGGAATTGTTGTTGGGGTCGGTTGCCATAGAAGAGATATAGGGTTTCCCAAGGGAAAGTCACGCGTGCGCGCGGGTGCGTACGCGCGTGAGTCGCGGTTCTGAATCGCCCAGCGAGGAAATCGCGGCCTCCACCCCGACTGAGTGAAACGGGGGGTCTTCCACTTCTTCCACTTTGGTACCTTCACCGGACGCCCGCGAAGAGGTGGGCCGCCGGATCCGGAGTGACATCTGGAGTTGCGGCGAAGTTGACAAGCGGGCTGGAAGGCTCGCAGCCTTCCAATGCTCCGGCCTTGCGATCGGCAATTCCCATCGCGACGCGGTGGCACAAGTCGGGCTCTGTAGGACAGAGCCATTTTCGGCGCTGTTGCACGACCAGGTGCGCTAACTATGTAAATTCGGGTGACTGAGCGACGCGGCGGTTTGCCTATCCTGACCTTTCGCAATGGCGAGAGTTTCGAAAAGTGGCTGGAACGGCAATCTGCCGATGCGGCTGGCGCGTGGCTAAAGCTCGCCAGGAAGTCGGCAAGCTCACCCAGCCTGACGAAAGCCGAAGCCGTCGATGCGGCGCTTTGTCATGGGTGGATCGACGGCCAGCTCGACAAGTATGACGAAAGCCATTGGCTCGTCCGTTTCACACCCCGAAAGGCTCGCAGCAAATGGTCGGAGGTGAATAAGAGACGAGCGATCGAGCTTCTTGCTGAAGGCCGAATGCGAGAGTCAGGGATTGCGCAAATCGAGGCCGCGAAGTCGGATGGCAGGTGGGCCGCTGCTTATGCGCCTGCAAGCTCTGCCAAAGTTCCTGCCGACCTTCAGGATGCACTCGATGGCAATCCGCGGGCCGCACAGTTCTTTGCAACGCTAAAAGGTGCGAACCGATACGCGATCCTCTATCGCATCGGCTCTGTTAAGCGACCGGACACAAGGGCGAGGAAAATCGCCGAGTTTGTCGCAATGCTCGAGCGCGGTGAAACGATCCACGGCTAGAAGTTTCCAGCAGAGCGTAATGTCCGGAATGGGTGGAAAGCGGACCTTAGACTAACGAGCGCACGCAGGACCTACGGGTGCCAGAAAGGCCGTCCGAAACGCAGCAAACGCACGTCGCGCACGTACGCTTTCGTCGCCCTTCGAAGACATGTCATACGCCTGCAAGACGAATGTATGGGCGCGTTCCGGGTTGTAAGCGACCACCTCGAAACCTTCGCCGATGAGCCGAAATGTGGCCATCGTGCCATAGGTTTGTTCACTCGTTCCATAGTGGAAGCTCAGCTTCTGGTCAGCGGCAATACTGCGAACATGACATACGAGCTGTTCGGTGGGAACGCGCAGTTCCACGTCTTCCGCCACAACCGGGAGCTGCGAGCGAGCCGAGTAGCAACCGGCTAGCAGAAGTAGGCAACCGAGACCCCGCAGGCGCATCAACGCAGCTTCGCATCATGGCCTAATGTCTACAATGCAATTCAGGCCGCGCGGAAGCTGCCCGACCGCCCGCGGCGGCCGCGGAACGGACGCTTGGGCTGACCGCCTTCTGGACGATGCGCGACATGGCCTTCGCCACGGTGCGGATGGCGCTGCGGCTGCTGGCCATTGCGCTTCGGCTGGCCGGAGTTGGGCCGCTCCGGACGCGGCTCCGACCTTTGGTTGCGATGCTCTCGGCGCTGGCCGTCCGCCCGGCGATCGGCCTTGATGCCGTGCGAGTGGAATCGGCGCGGCTGCTCCTCGGCCTGCTTGGGAGCGGGCTTGAGCCGCTTCAGCTCGGCAGCCGCCTGGACGAAGTTCTCCGGAAGCGGAGCAACGTCGATCTTCAGGCGGGTCAGACGCTCGATGTCGCGCAACAGGCCGCGCTCCTCGTGCGAGCAGAAGGCGATGGCCTTGCCCTCGGCGCCCGCGCGAGCGGTCCGGCCGATACGGTGGACATATTGCTCCGGGACCTCGGGAAGGTCGTAATTGACGACATGGCTGACACCCGGGATGTCGATCCCGCGCGCGGCAATGTCGGTCGCAATCAGGACCGGCGTCTGGCCTGAACGGAACTCGGCTAGCGCCCGCTCGCGCTGGCCCTGGCTCTTGTTGCCGTGAATGGCGCTGGCCGCGACCCCTGCTGCGTTGAGCATCCGGACGATCTTGTCGGCACCATGCTTGGTGCGGCTGAAGACCAGTGCGCGCTCGACCTTTTCGGTCTGCAAGAGAACGGTCAGGAGAGCGGTCTTTTCCGGCTGGTTGACCATGACGACCTTCTGATCGACGCGGTCGGCGGTCTTGGCGACGGGAGTCACCGCAACCTCGGCCGGGTTGGTGAGGTACTTGTCGGCAAGCTCCTTGATTGCCCTCGGCATGGTGGCCGAGAAGAACAAAGTTTGGCGCTTTGCCGGGACCAAGGCGACGATGCGCTTCAGCGCGTGGATGAAGCCAAGGTCGAGCATCTGGTCGGCCTCGTCGAGGACGAGGATTTCGAGATCGCGAAGGCTGAGCGCGCGCTGGTCGATGAGGTCGAGCAGGCGGCCCGGCGTCGCGACGAGGACGTCGAGACCGCGCGCAACAGTGCGGACGCTCTTCGAGTTGGGCACGCCGCCGAAGATGACGCCGACCGACAGCCGCATGAAGCGGCCATAGGTCTCCGCGCTCGCCGCGATCTGCGAAGCGAGCTCACGGGTCGGCGCAAGCACCAGCATCCGGATCTGGCCCGGACGCGGAATGTTGCGATTGGCCGCCAGGCGGTCGAGCGAGGGCAGCATGAATGCCGCCGTCTTGCCGGTGCCGGTCTGGGCAATGCCGAGGAGATCGCGGCCGGTCAGGACCGTCGGGATCGCCTGATGCTGGATCGGCGTCGCCTGCGAATAATTCTTCGCCGCAAGCGCGTCGAGAAGGGGCTTGGACAGCCCAAGATTATGAAATGACATGATAAGTCCAATATGAAACGGCCGCGCAAAACGCGCGGTCCGAAGGGGTCAAAAAAGCGCCCCGCGTGAATTGGAGAGCAAAATCGATCGAAGCGCGGGCCGGGTCCTCAAACCTGTCGAGACCGTTCACGCCGCTTGGAAAGCGCTTCGTGCTGCAGTGCAATATAGAGGTAAAACACGAAAAGTCTAGATGGGGACGGCAGCGCCCCCTTCGACGTGGAAGCGGCTCGCCTCTCCCACGCCTTCGAACAGCGCCGCTTCGGTCGCCGTCATCCACACCTGGCCGCGCCCTTCTAGGCGGGTGAAGAGCGCCGAGCGGCGCTTCGGGTCGAGGTGGGCAGCGACCTCATCGAGCAGCAGGATCGGCGGTTCGCCACGGCGCTCGGCAACGAGCTCGGCATGGGCCAGCACGAGCCCGAGGAGCAGGGCCTTCTGCTCTCCCGTGGAGGAGCGCGAAGCCTCCATCTGCTTTGCCCGGTGACTGACGAGCAAATCCTGCCGATGCGGCCCAATTGTCGAGCGGCCGGCGGCGGCGTCGCGGCTTCGGCTGTCACGAAGCTGCGTCGCAAGATCGGCCTGATCCCAGCCGTCCAGCCGGATTGCCGCGCGGGCGAACTGGTCGTCCGGTGCGCCTTCCAGCCGATGCTCGAGTTCCACGACCGTTCGCGAGCGCGCTCCGGCAATCGCCGTGCCATGCTCCGCCATCTGCTGCTCGAGCGCCGCGAGCCAGGACGGGTCGGGCAATCCATCGTCAGCCAGCAGCTTGTTCCGCGCGCGCATCGCCGCTTCGTATCGCGACGAGTGATGCGCGTGGCTCGGCTCCAGCGCGAGAACCAGCCGGTCGAGAAAACGGCGGCGGTCACCAGCGGAGCCGAGGAAGAGCCGGTCCATCGCCGGCGTAAGCCAAAGCACCGACAGCCATTCACTCAACGAATTGACGGACGCAGGCGCGGAATTGATCCGCACCTGCCGGCGCTCGGGCGCTGACGCCTGAGTTCCTGTTCCGATCTCGACGTCGCCAAGCCGCGCGGCCACAGCGAACCCTCCGCCTCCGCCGATCCGGGCCATTTCGGATAGTGCGGCTCCACGCAGCCCGCGGCCGGGACTTAGCAATGATACGGCTTCGAGGAGGTTGGTTTTCCCGGCGCCGTTCTCGCCCGACAGCAGGACGAAACCCGGACCGGGCTCGATCAGCGCGGACGGATAGGAACGGAAATCGGTGAGGGCGAGGCGGCTGACGGGCACTTGCGCCGGCTTAGCCTCTATTGCTCGCGGCGGTCGAGAACCTCGAAATGGGCAGCCCTTGCATCGAATCGGGAAAGCACCGCCTGCGCCGCAGCGGGCACGTGGCTGACGCTGTAATCCTCGCCAGTGAACGCCTTGATCGCGTCGATGCTGTCGAACCACATGCAGGTCATGAACTCGACCTCGTTGCCGAGGTCGCGCTTCATCAGGTCGATATGGCGGAAGCCGGGGATCTTGCGCGCCTCGATCGCGGGAATGACTTCGCCGCGAACGGTGCGCTCATAGGCTGGTGCATTCTCGGGTGTCGTCCACCCGCGCCAAAGACGGCAGACCGTCACACCCGCATCGGCATGAGGACATAGAGCGCCGGGCTCTTGTCGTTCTCACGCAGAAGAGTGGGAGCCGCGGCGTCGGCCAGGTGGACCTCGACCGTGTCGCCATCGATCTCGCCGAGGATGTCGAGCAGGTATCGGGCGTTGAATCCGATCTCGATTCCGTCGGAGCCGTAATCGGCCGCGATTTCTTCGGTCGCCGTGCCACTCTCGGGCGAAGTGACGGACAGGGTTACCTTGTCGCGATCGACGTTCATCTTCACCGCGCGGGTCTTCTCGCTGGCGATGGTCGATACACGGTCGACGCCCTGTGCGAAGCTCTTCGGATCAAGCTTCAGAAGCTTGTCGTTTCCGGTGGGAATGACCCGGTTGTAGTCCGGGAACGTGCCATCAATCAGCTTGCTGGTCAGGACCGCGCTGCCGAGGCCGAAGCGGATCTTGGTCGGCGACATGGAAACTTCGACCGTGCCCTCGAGCTCTTCGAGCAGCTTGCGAAGCTCGGCAACGCATTTCCGCGGGACGATCACGTCCGGCATTCCGTCCGCGCCATCGGGCTTCGGCACGGTCACGCGCGCGAGCCTGTGTCCGTCGGTTGCCGCAGCCTTCAGCTGGTCGTCTGCCAGATGCAGAAAGATTCCCATCAGATAGTAGCGGGTCTCTTCGGTCGAGATCGCAAAGCGCGTCTTGTCGATGATCTGGCGAAGCGTCGCCGCCGGAAGCTCGAACTTGGTCGGCAGATCACCTTCGGCGATTACCGGGAAGTCGTCGCGCGGCAGCGTGGAAAGATTGAATCGCGCGCGGCCTGCGGAGAGCTGCATCTTGCCCTCGGCGGCGTTGATCTCGACCTGGCTTCCGTCGGGAAGCTTGCGGACGATGTCGAACAAGGTGTGCGCGGACACGGTCGTCGCGCCGGCCGTCGCCACATTCGCCTGGATGCTTTCATCGACTTGCAGGTCGAGGTCCGTCGCCATCAGGCGGATCGATCCGTCCTCGCGCGCCTCGATCAGCACGTTCGACAGGATCGGAATGGTATTGCGGCGCTCCACGACCGACTGGACGTGGCTCAGGCTCTTGAGGAGTGTCGCCCGTTCAATCGTCGCTTTCATGCGTCGTCCTGCCCCCAAACATGCCGATTTCGCTTCGTTTATAGCGAGCGTTCGGCTGCTTGGAAGCAGGAAAGGCTAAGCCGGGCCGCTTACTTTTTCGGAGCGGCCTGCGCCGATGGCGTAAGGACCGCGTCGATGGACTGAACCACTCCGTTCGAGCGCTTCTGGTCGCCGTCGACAATGGTGGCTTTCCCACCCGAAGAATCCGTCAGGACCACCTTGCCACCATCCTTGGTCGCGGTGAGCGTTTCACCGTTCATCGTCTGGATGAGTGCCTTGCCCTTGCCGTTGTCCACGGCCTTGCCGAGGTCTTCGACGAGCACGGTGCCCGGCAGGATGTGGAGGGTAAGGACGCGGGTCAGTTCGGCGCGGTTTTCCGGATTGCCTGAATCCTTGAGGGCGCCTTCGACCTTGCCGAACGCCTCGTCGCGAGGAACGAGCACGGTGTACGGCCCCGGACCCGCAAGCGTGGAATCCAGCCCGGCCGCATGAGCCGCCTGGTAGAAGCGTCCATTCTTGTCGAGCGCGGCGGCGATCGTCTGATCGCCCGCGGCCTTCGCGGCCTGCGCCGGCTGGTCGGGTGCAGCGCCATTGGTGGTGTCGGTCTTGTTGCAGCCGGCGACCGCAAGCGCGAGCGCGGCCGTTGTCACGGCAAACAGTCTGAAGGTCATTGCCTCCTCCATATTCATTCTGAGAACGAAATGGCCCGGCAACGCATGCCGGGCCATCTGCGATCCATATCTTTCAAAATCAGACGAGGGCCTGGACCATCGCCGTGATCAGCTGGGTCGTGGGATCGACCTGGTAGATGTAGCCGTCGCTGTAGCGATACCAGGCGTCCGGACTGTCGTAATACCGGTCGCGATAGGCGAACGGGACATTGTACGCCGAGTAGGACGCCGGGAGCGGCTGACCCACCGACAGTCCGCCGGTCAGCAGCGACGAGATCGCCGTGATCAGCTGCGTGTCGCGATCGACCTGGTAGATCGCACCTGGAGCATAACGGTACGCGTACTCTGGCGTGTCGTAGTAATAGTCCCGATACTGGTACGGCACGTTGTAGTAGCTGTATCCGGCCGGGAGCATTTGCCCCATGCCGTAGCCGCGATCGAGAAGCGGGATGACGTCCTCGATCATGCCCGAGCCCGCATCCAGCCGGTACACATAGCCGTTGTCGTAACGATAATAATCGTACGGCGTGTCGGGATAGAACGACTGGTAATAGCTCGGCACGTAGTAGTTGGGCTGGTTGTAATACGGGAACTGCTGGCCGACGCCGTAACCACCACCGATCAGCGGCAGCAGTGCCGAGATCAGATTGTCGCCACGGTCGACGCGGTACACGTACCCGTCGCCCCAACGATAATAATAGTCATCGTTGTCGTGATAGATGTCGCGAAGGCCGAGCGGCAGGTAGTTCGATGCGTAGAACGAAGGCAGCGCCTGGCCAATGTAGTGCTGCTTCGCGAGGCCCGGAGGGACGCAGGCCGGCGATTTCTTGGCCAGGCCCGGAGGGCAGCCGACATAGGCCGCTGGAATGCCGCGATAGGCGTAATGCCGGTCCCAATCGCCGTCGTTCCAGTTGTGCCATTCCGAATGGTTCCGGATGTCGTCGCGGTAACGAGCGACGTCGATGGCGTTCACGCGCGCCAGCTCGTGCCGGTCGCCGCGGATCTGGCCGCGGTCGAACGCCATGCGCTGGTCGTGGCCGATCCGGTCGCGGTTTTCGACCCGAACGGCGTTCCGGCCGCGATTGTCGATGCGCGCGAAGTCGCGGTTGCCATGATTCTGGCGTTCGACCCGCTGCGCGCGGCGTTCGTTGCGGTTCGACTGGAAGTTGGCGAAGCGGCGTTCACCGCCACCGCGACGTTCCATTCGCTGCATTTTGCGCTCGCCGCCGCCTCGGCGCTCGATGGCGAACTGACGGCGTTCGCCTCCGCCGCGACGTTCCATGCGCTGCGCCTGGCGTTCACCGCCACCACGCTGGATCTGGAAAGCACGCTGCCCACCGCCGCCACCATGGCGCTCGGCGCGCTGCATCTGCATCTGGCGGCCGCCGCCACCGCCACGCTGTGCCTGCTGGCCTCCCCCGCCGCCACGCTGGGCCTGGGCGTTACCACCATGTCCGCCGCCGCCCTTGTCGGGCTTCGCGGCTGCCGGAGCGGCTATCGCAAACGCCGCGACACCGGCTGCAAGGATGAGCTTCCTCATCACAAATCTCCCATTGGTTCCCAGCAAGAACGGCCCTGTTACGGGGGCGTTCCACTTTTCGGGACTGAATGGGAACGTCCTACCGCACTAGGCTGAACCGCAGATTTCTGCCGTTTGCAGGCTAGGTTAGGACTTGATGTCCCGCCCGAGGCGCCGTGAGGCGAACAGGTAGAAGACAGCGGCGAGCAAATAGAAGCCCAGGCCGTAGAGGATCGAGAACTTGAGCGAGTCCGCTCCGTGAGCGGCCTTCAGCGTGTCCGACATCCAACCGAGGAAATAGATTCCGAAGGCGATCCCGATCAGATTGTTGATGAACAGGAAGCTGGCCGAGGCCGTGGCGCGCATCGACGGCAGGACAATGTGCTGGACCGCGGTGATCACCGGCCCGAGCCACGCGAGCGCGAGCATCTGGCCGATCGTGAAAAGCAGCCATGCAATCCACAGGTTCGGAGCGAATAGCCCGAGCGCGAAAGTCGGCGCTGTGATCAGAAAGCACACGGCTGGAATGAGGGCATAGCCACCCGGGCGCCTGGGCCCGATCCGGTCGCCAACCCAGCCTCCAAGCCAGGTCCCGAACGCGCCGCCCACGAGAACGATCGACCCATAGAACCAGCCCACATCCTCGACCGCGAGGCCGAAGCTGCGGTTGAAGAAGCTCGGGAGCCAGAAGATCAGGCCGTAGCCGAGGATCGATCCGGAAGCGGCCCCGAATGAAAGCAGCCAAAAGCTCGGAGTGGAGAACAATGCTTTAGCGACCGCGCCAAACGGCAATTGGGACTGGACGGGAGCGGCGTCGAAGCGCCCGCGCTCCGGCTCGGGAACAAGCAGCTTGATGAGCAGAGCTGCGGGAAGTCCGGCGAGGCCGATGATGATGAACGCGCTGCGCCAAGTGAGATGAGCCGCCAGCCATCCCCCGAAGAAAACGCCCAGCGCCGAACCGATCGGGATTCCAAGCGAATAGAAAGCCAGCGCCCTCGATCTCTTCTCGCGCGGGAAATAGTCGGAAATGAGGGAATAGGACGGCGCGATCCCGCCGGCCTCACCCACGGCAACTCCCATGCGGGCGACGACGAGCTGCGTGTAATTTTGCACGATCCCGCAAGCGGCCGTGAACAGGCTCCAGAGCGCAACCGCCGCGGCGATGATGCTGACGCGGCCCTTGCGGTCGGCCGCCCAGGCGATCGGGATGGCGATGGCCGCGTAGAAGACGCCGAAGGCGACGCCGAGCGTGCTGAGCGCGGTATCGGAAAGACCGAACTCCTCGCGGATTGGCACGGCAAGGACGCCGATGATGTTCCGGTCGATGAAATTGAAGATGTAGGCGAACAGCAGAAGCAGGAGCACGCGGTTCCGGAGGGCGCGCTCGCCGGTCGATGGATCAGTCATTGCTATCGCCGCTGGCATGGCGGCGGCGGACCGGCAAGCCCCGCCGCCGCCCTAGCATCAATAGCGGGCCGTGAACTTCAGCGAGACCGTGCGCGGTGCGCCGTAGTAGACGGTGCGGATGTTGCCGACGCTGGAGAACTCCTGGCCATCGGTCTTGTACGCCTTGTCACTCAGATTGTAGCCGTACAGCCCAAGCGCGAACTTCTTGCTCGCATTTTCCCAGACGATCCGGGCGTCGTGGATCCAGTATCCGTCCTGGAAAAGGCCTTCGATCTTCGTGGCCGAATTCACGAGCGTGTTGTCGACCGCCAGCGCCGCGCGCGAGCGGTAGCGCGTCTGGCCGCCAAGCGTGATCCCGCCCGTGCTGCCAAGGTCAAACGTGTACTGACCGCCCAGGCGAAGCGTCCATTTCGGAGCGAAGGCCGGCGTCTGGAATGCACGGCTGCCACCGAAATTGGTGAAGCGGACGTCATCGAAGTCCTTGTACTTGGCATCGAGGTAACCGAGCTGGCCATCGATCAGCAGGTTGCGCACGGGGGTCCACGAGGCCTCGAGCTCGGCACCCTGGATGCGCATCTTGCCGGCGTTGAGGACCGACAGCTTCGGCGACGGAAGACCTGTGACCGGGTCGTCGTCGAGCCCCGAGACGCGGGCCTGGAAGTCCCTGTAGTCGTTGTAGAAAACCGAACCGTTCAGCCGCAGCTGGCTGGCGACGGTCGTCTTGAAACCGGCTTCGTACGACCAGACGGTCTCGGGATCATACTTGGTCGATTCCGCGACCGTGTTCGCGCGGCCGTTGAACCCGCCCGATTTGAAGCCCTTTGCTACGCGCGCGTAGAGCATTGTCGATGGCGTCGCCTGCCAGTCGAGGCTGACCATCGGCGAAGTGTCGTTCCATTTACCCTTCGGAGGAACGAATACGTAGGTCGCGTTGAATGCCGGAAGGAGCGAGAAGAACGAGCTCGTCGTCCGGAAATAGTCCTTCGTTTCCTTCGTGTAGCGGATGCCGGCAGACAGCCGGACGGTAGGGACGATCTCGTAGCTGGCGTTCGCATAAGCGGCGTAGCTCTTGGTCGTCAGGTCGTCGTCGATCGTGCGCAGAAAGCCGCTGTTGAGGAACAACGGCCCGAGCAGGTCGTCGGCATAGGCTTCCTGGTGCGAGCCGACATTTTCCTTGAGGTAGTAGACGCCCGCAACGCCGGTCAGCCGGTCGCTGGTGTATGCCAGCTGCATTTCCTGGCTGAACTGGTCCTGGTCGACGCCGACGAACACGTCGCCGACTTCGTAGCGGGTTGCATCGATGTCGATGAAGTCGTCGGTCTTGAGCTTCCGCACAGCCGTGATCGACTTCCATGTCAGCTGATCCGTCAGGTCGGCGGTGATCGTACCGGCGAAGCCGTAATGCTTCAGCTTCGTCGAGTTGGGGAAGCCGGGTGTCGTCTCGCCCTTCCACTTGTACTTGCCCGAGCCGACCGGGTCGGTGACGACCAATGTGCCGCCCGAGAAGGTCGTGAGATTGTTAACCGGACGTCCGACGTTCAGCGCGGCGTCGTCCTGGCTGTAATCAGCGGTCAGATCGACGCGCACAGTGTCCGTCGGGGTAAACGCCACGGCGCCGCGGATGCCGGCCGAGTCCCGGTCATTGTATTCTCGACCGTCGTTGCGGTCGTCGACGAAGCCGTCGCGCGTGGAGCGCATGACCGAAACGCCGATCGCCAGCTGATTGCTGATCGGCCCCGAAAGGTTCGCACGGACATCGATCTGATCGAACGACCCGAGCGTCACGCTTCCTTCGGCGTGCACATCCTGACCCGGCTTGCGCGACACGAACTTGATGGCGCCGCCGATCGTGTTCTTGCCGTAAAGCGTCCCCTGCGGTCCGCGCAGGACCTCGATCCGCTCGACATCGAGCAGGTCCAACTGGTTACCGCGGATACGCGAGAGATAGACGTCGTCGACATAGACGCCGACCGCCGGATCGAACGTCTGCAACGCGTCCGGCTGACCGATGCCGCGGATGAAGATGTTGGTCGCGTTCGATGAACCGCGGCCCTGCACGATGTTGAGGTTCGGTACCGCGCCCTGCAGGCCGGTCGTGTCCTGCGCCTGGATGCGGTCGAGAGCCCGCTCGTTGAACGCGGAGATGGAGGAAGGAACACGCTGCAGCCGCTCGTCGGTGCGCCGCGCGGTGACGACGATATCGCCCGTGGCGGTGTCCTGCCCCTCATCGTTGGTCGCTGCGGTCGCTTCCGGGGCGGGAGGCTGCTGCTGCGCCTCGGCATTGGCCTGCTCGGCAGTTTGAGCCCAGGTCGGCGTAGCAATGGCAAGTCCGGCGACGCCAGCAAGCAGCAGGCATCCAAAGCGGTCGGCGCGAATCATCTCAGTCCCCTCTCCCCGGGGCGGTAGTTGCGCCCCGTTCAACCTTGGGTCATACTGAAACCTGAACCAGCTTTCAACTTCCATTGATAGCTAGTCGTTTGGGGGATAAGGATTGGCCGGAATTCGTGGCGCCGAGGGCAGTGCGGACGCTCGGAATTCCGAGACATCCAGCCCGGCCAGCGAAGGCAAGGCTCCGCGCACGGCTCGCGGCCAGCGCACCCTGCGCAAGATTCTCGACGCGGCGCTCGAAGAGTTCGGAGAGAAGGGCTTTTCCGAAGGCTCGATCGTCGGAATCACCGGCCGAGCCCGCGTCGCGCTCGGGACCTTCTACACCTACTTCGACAGCAAGGAGGCGGTGTTCCAGGAGGTCGTGCGCGATATGTCGGCGCAGGTCCGAGACCATGTCGCTCCGGTCCTTGCCGGGTCGGCTGACACCCTGGACGGAGAAGGCCGCGCGCTCGTTTCCTTCCTCGAATTCGTCCGAACGCATCGGGAAGTCTACAGGATCATCGACGAGGCGGAGTTCGTCGATCCGGAAGGCTTCAGGAAGCACTATGTGACGACTGCCGACCGCATCGCGGCGCGGCTTCAGGCGGGCAAGGACAAGGGCGAGGTCGTCGCGATGGAGTCCAAGCTTGCGACTGAGGTCGAGGCCTGGGCGATCATGGGAATGAACGTCTTCCTGGGGCTGCGCTTCGGAGTTTGGGGCAAGGAGTCGCCGGCCGAGGTGACTCGCGTCGCCAACCACCTGCTCCAGAGCGGGTTGAGGCCCTAGCTCAGGTCTCCGGCCATCCGCGCGAAGGCGTGGATGTCCTCTTCGTCATGGTAGAGCGCGAGGCCGATGCGCAGGACGTCGCGGCGAACGTCGGTGATGCAATTGCGCGCCATCAGTTCGTCGGACCAGCGTTGGGCCTGCGGCGTCCGGAACGCGAGAAAGCGGGCATCGCCGGGCCGGTTCAATCGCTCGGCGTCCCCGAATCGGCTCCCCTTGATCGCGTCGAGCAGATGTTCCTGGAGCCGGCTGACATGCGCGTGGATTCGCGCAGTCGTCAGTCCGTTTTCCCAGAGCATGCGACGGACTGCGTTGAACCGGTAGAGCGCCGAAGCGTCGAATGTCGCGCCCATGAATCGCATCGCGTCCTTGCGATAACCGACTGCTCCGGGCGGCAAAGTGAGATCCTCGAACTCGGCGAACCAGCCGGTGATCGGCGGCCGTTCGCCATAACCGGGCGGAGCGTGAAGGAAGGCGCAGCCCTCCCCTGACATCGCATATTTGTAGCCCCCGCCGACGTAGAACGCCGACCTCGAGGCGACGTCGCCGAAGGGAGCTTCGATAGCCATGAACGCGTGGTAGCCGTCGATCACGACCCACGGGCCGGCCGGGTTCGCGAGTTCCGCCAACTGGTCCACGCGATCGAAGCGACGGCCGCTTCCAAACAGGACCTGGCTGACGAAGACCAGGTGATGCTTTCCCGACTGCGCAGCGTGCAGGAAGCGCTCGGGGAAGGTCTCGAACGGCTCGGCGGCGACGCGTTCGACCGTTACCTCGCCGCTCTCCTCCCAGCGCGCGAATTGCCTGCGCGCGCTATGGAATTCACCGTCACTGGTCAGGATTCGAGCCTGGCGATTCTGACGAGGAACGGCAGCGACGAGTCGGATCAGGAAGTCGTGCGTGTTTGGAGCGAACACGATCGCGTCGGGTGCACCGGTTCCGAGCTCGCTCGCGACATGGCCCTGCGCCTCCGGCCACACCTCGTCCATGATCCGGTCCCACTTGCGATCGGCAAGGCGCGCGGCGTCCTCCCAGCACTCCACCTGACCTTCGAAACTGGCGTCGGGCCACAAATGATGGCTGTGCGCGGCCATGTGCAGCCGAGCCGGGTCGGCCCCGAGGCTTCGCGCGAAGAGCGGCTTGAAGCTCAGAGTGCGGTCCTGATCGACCAAAGCTCGGGAAACGCCCGCTTGTCGAGCGTCGAGCGAAGATATGGCGCACCGGCCGAGCCGCCGGTCCCCGGCTTGTTGCCGATGATCCGCTCGACCGTCAGGACATGCTTGAACCGCCACATCGACAAGGCATCGTCGATGTCGACGAGCTTTTCGGCAAGTTGATACAGCTCGAACCAGCGGTCCGCATTACGATAGATTTCGAGCCAGGCTGCTGAGATCGCCTCTTCGGAGCGGTCGCCAAGGTCGAAGCCAGCGCGTTCGAGCGCGTCGTGGCTGGCGTCACGCAGGCTCTGGCCTTCCAGCGCCGCCTTCAGCCGGGCCGCGAGCTCGGGGATATCCTTGTGATATTCGAGGAACGCGGGATTCTTGATTCCGAGCTTGAACTCGAGTTCCCGGAACTGCGCCGACTGGAAGCCGGACGATGTGCCCAGCACGTGCCGGAACTTCATGTAATCGACCGGAGTCAGCGTCGAGAGCACATCCCACGATAAGGTCATCACCGATTGGATTCGGCCGATGCGGGACATCGCCTTGTATGCAGGCGCGTATTGATCTTGGTCCACCAACCCGATCGCCAGATCTAGCTCATGGAGCATCTGCTTGAGCCACAGCTCCTTGGTCTGGTGGATGACGATGAAAAGCATTTCATCGTGCAGATCCGACAAGGGCTTCTGGGCAGTGAGCAGCTGGTCGAGCGCGAGGTAATCGGCATAGGTCATGCCGGCGGGCGTAGCGGTCATGCGCCCCGACTAGGCGAAAGCGCGGAGCTTAGGAAGATTGGCGCCTAAGGAGACTATTGGCCCTGGCTTCCCGGCAAGCCTGGCTGCCGGATCGTCCCGATGTTGTTGAACAACTCCTGGAAGAAGCCGTGCGAGCGGCCGAGCGTCGGGGTCTTGTCGTTGCTCGGGTTGATCGACGCGATCAGGCTTTCGTCGGTCTGCTCGACCGACGCGACGTTGCCGGTGGGGTCGAATCGGACATGGATAACCGTCTGGTCCGTCACCCGCGGATTGCGGAATGCGAAGGCCCGGGTGTCGCGCGCGACATAGTACCAGTCGTTCTGGTCGAAGGTGCCGGTGAAGCTCGGCTCACCGAGAGTCTTCTCGACCGACTGCTTGTTGTCGACGCCGACCTGCACCGCGCTGGTCAGCTGCTCGTCGATCACATATCCACGGTGCTCGCGGACGCTGAGACCGCATCCGGCCAGCATCACCGCTCCAACGCAGGCGGCTACGCCGTTGAAAACCGCAGACTTCATGATTGAACCTTCTCCCGAATCCCGCCGGCGCTTGCAGAGCCGCGGAGCCGCCTCAATATGCGGGCGGCGCCCCAAGGCGCAAGCCGCAACCAGAGGAGTCCTATGCTCAGCGCCCTGTTCGCACGATTAACGGGCAATCCCAGGCGCGGGCAGGGCCTGTTCGATCTTGCCGTCACAGAGGCGCGCCGGACCGGCTGGTTCGTGGAGGGCGAAGTCCCCGATACGGTCAACGGGCGCTTTGCAGTGCTTGCGACGATCATCGCTCTGCTTACCGTCAAGCTGGAGCGCGAGGGCGAAGCAGGAAAGGAAGCGAGTGTCGCGCTCACCGAGCGGCTAGTCGAATCGCTCGATGCCGAGATCCGAGAGATGGGCCTCGGCGATCCGACACTTGGAAAGCAGGTTCGGCGCCTCGTCGGCGCTGTGGGAGGCCGCGTGGACCGCTGGCGGGTGCTGGTCGAAAGCAACGACTCATGGACCGAGGAAGTGCGGCAGAGCCTCTATCTGAACGAGACGACGCAAACCGACGCTCTGGCGTATAGCGAATCGGCCTTGCGAAAGCTGTGGCAGCGAGTGAGCGATTCGAGCCTTGAAGAGCTTGCCGACGGGAGGATGCGATGACGGACACCTTCGCGCACCGGCTTCCGCTCAACCAGATTCGCGACGGGGAGCGTATCGAGATCAGCGCCGACGAGGGCGAGCGGCGTCAGATCGCCGACCGGTTGGGCCTGCGCTCGCTCGATCGGCTCGAGGCTCATGCCACGCTCGACCGCAAGGGCGAGATCGTCCGCGCGCGCGGACGCCTGAAAGCCAGCCTGTGCCAGAGTTGCGCTGTGACCGACGAACCGGTCGACGCCCATGCCGATGAGGCGTTCGACATCTATTTCCTGCCCGAGCCGACGAGCGGTGGCGGCTCCGACGAAGAAGTCGAGCTTGTCGAAGCGGACTGCGACGTTGTCTTCCATGATGGATCGGCCATCGACCTGGGTGGCGCGATTGCGGACACGTTGGCGCTAGGCCTCGATCCCTATCCGCGCTGCGCGGGCGCGGAAGCTGCGCTGAAGGAAGCCGGTGTGCTGAGCGAAGCGGAGGCCGGCCCATTCGCCGCGCTCGCCAAGCTCAAGCGGAGCGACTCCTAGAACGGAACGTCGTCGTCGAGGTCGGTGTCGAAGGCCGCCGGCTGCGGGCGCTTCTGACCCTGTGGGTTGGCGCCTCCGCTGAAATCTTCGCCGTAACCGCCACCGCCAAAGTCGCGGCCGCCTCCTCCGCCCCCTTCGCGGCTGTCCAGCAGCACCAGTTCGCCGCGGAACTTCTGCAGCACGATCTCGGTCGTATATTTGTCGTTGCCCGACTGGTCCTGCCATTTGCGCGTCTGCAGCTGGCCTTCGAGATAGACCTTCGATCCTTTGCGCAAATAGCTCTTCGCGACGCGGCCGAGGTTCTCGTTGAAGATAACGACGTTGTGCCATTCGGTCCGCTCCTGGCGGTTGCCGTCGCGGTCCTTCCACTGCTCCGACGTCGCGATTCGCATGTTTACGACTTCGCCGCCGTTGTTCAGTGAACGGGCCTCTGGATCCGCGCCGAGATTGCCGACCAGGATCACCTTGTTCACGCCCGCCATGTCACTCTCCTTGTGCTTGGCGGCCAGCTATAATCCCAGCGCGACCGCCGTCCAGTAGGTTGCGCCGGCTGCGATGTAAGCAAGGGCAAAAAGATAGCCGACCATGAAGGCCGGCCACTTCCAGCCGTTCGTTTCCCGGCGGGTGACGGCAATGGTCGAGATGCACTGCGGTGCGAACACGAACCAGGCGAGGAACGCGAGGGCCGTAGCAAGCGACCAGCGTCCGCGAAGCCGGTCCTCGAGCGCGACATTGGCCGTTTGATCGTCGCCCGCATCGATCGAATAGACGGTGCCGATCGCGCTTACCGCTACCTCGCGCGCGGCCATGGCCGGAAGGAGCGCCAGCGAGATGTCGCGATTGAACCCGATGGGCTTCACCAAAACTTCGATGCCGCTCGATATCTTGCCGGCGATCGACGCTTCGATCTGGCTTTCGCCCGGCCTTGCCTGCGGGAAGCTTGCCAGCGCCCAGAGCAAGACGGTCGTTCCAAGGATGATCGTGCCTGCGCGCTTCAGGAAGATGAGGGCGCGCTGGTAAAGGCCGATCACGACGTCCTTTAACTGCGGCATCTGGTACTTGGGCAGCTCCATCATGAACGCGCCGCCGCCACCCTTGGTGACGGTTCTGCGAAGCGTCAGCGCTGCCAGCAAAGCGCCGGCGACGCCGGTCACGTAGAGCCCGAACATCACGAGCCCCTGGAGTCCAACGCCCAGCCCCACGGTCCGGTCGGGAATGAACGCCGCGATAATCAGGGTGTAAACCGGCAGCCGGGCCGAGCAGGTCATGAGCGGCGCAACGAGGATTGTCGTCAGCCGGTCCTTGGGATTGTCGATCGTGCGCGTCGCCATGATTCCCGGAACCGCGCAGGCAAAGCTCGACAGCAATGGAATGAAGGCGCGTCCCGACAGTCCGGCGCCATGCATCAATTTGTCCATCAGGAAGGCCGCACGGACCATGTAGCCGCTCGCTTCGAGCAGCAGGATGAAGAAGAACAGGATCAGGATCTGCGGCAGGAAGACGACAACTGCGCCGACTCCGCCGATCACGCCATCGACAATCAGTGACCGCAGCAATCCATGGGGAAGGACATCCGCCGCGCCCTGAGCAATCGACGCTATTCCGCTCTCGATCCAGCTGACCGGAACCTCGCTCCAGGCGAAGACGGCCTGGAACATGACGAACAGCACCGCGGCCAGGATTGCCGGCCCGGCGATCGGATGGAGCAGGAGACCATCCAGCCGGTGGGTCCAGCGGCGGACCGGGCTCTCGCTGACAACTGCGGCCTTGGCGATGTCGCGTGCACGGCGCTGCAGCGGAATAAGATCGGATGGGGCATGCTCGTGAACGCCGCAGCGCGGAGCCGAAATCATGTCGTCGAGCGCGGCCTGCAGGTCGCTTATGCCCCGCTTGCGGACGGCGACCGTCTCGATCACCGGAACGCCGAGCTCGGCTTCGAGGCGCTTCGGGTCCAGCTGGAGACCGTCCCTCTTGGCCAGATCGACCATGTTGAGCGCCACAATTGTCGGCAAGCCAAGCTCGATCAGCTGCAGGGCAAAGCGCAGGTGATTGTCGAGGTTCGATGCGTCGACGACGATCACCAGGGCGTCAGGCGCACGCTCGCCCTTCTGCTTTCCCAGCAGGACGTCCCGAGTGACCGCTTCGTCGGGGCTGGCCGGATCGAGGCTGTAGGCTCCGGGCAAATCGACAAGTTCGACCGGGCGTCCATCCGCAAGCGTCAGCCGGCCGGAATGGCGCTCGACGGTCACACCCGGATAGTTTCCGACCTTCTGGCGAGCCCCGGTCAGCGCGTTGAAGAGGGCGCTCTTGCCGGCGTTGGGGCTGCCGGCGACCGCCACGAGCGGAAGCGGGGTCACGGCAACCCTATGCGGGGAAATTCACGCGCACTGCGCGAGCGTGGCTGCGGCGGATCGCGACGGTCATCCGCCCGACGCGAATCGCAAGCGGATCGCGGCCGAACGGGCCAAGGTGGAGCGGCTCGACAACAACGCCCTCGTCGAAGCCGAAATGCTTCAGGCGGCAGGCTTCGCTCTCCTCGAGCGCGTCCCAGTCGATGGATGCGATGGACGCGCGCGTGCCAATTTTCAGCTGGTCGAGCGAGATCGACTCCGGTTTGAAGTGCGCGGTCATCTTGCAACTGATTATCAATAACGCAGGCAGAGCGCCATAGGGCGCATTACGTATTGCCTCTCCGCGCTAGCGTGCCGGGTAGCGTAAACGACCTAGGAAGCGGGACACGCTAAAGTGCTCCTGTCCCTTCCATTGCGCCTTGAGCTTCTCGAACTTCATCACGTCTTCGATGCGTCGGTCGAGAAAGGCCGCGGTCTCCGTCCAGCCCTCGGTTTGATCGTCGAGCCAGACCAGGAGGGTCGAAGCATAGACACCGCCGAGCGTGGCACGCTTGGTGTAATGATTGAAATCCGTGCTCGTATCGCCGGCGATGCGCCACATCAGATCGGCCGTCCGCCAGCCTGACCTGAGGCCGGCAGGAGCGTTCTGCGGCATGGCAAGGATCGAGAAGGCGCGGCGGACCGCTTCACGCGCAGGCGCCATGATCTCCAGCCGCTTCCAGACGATCGCGCGGATTTTCTCGCGAATCTTCAGGCCCTGAAGCCGTGCCGGGGTGAACCAGGCCTCGAGCTCGCGATCCACAGCCTGAATGTAGAGGTCGATCTTGCCGGCCTGATCCTTCGGCATGGCGAGACGGGCCTGTGCAGGTTCGATCCCAAGCTGGCCCGCGGCGGCATCGACCGCGGCCGGAGTCCAGCCGTCGAACACGGCATTTTCGCCGACGGCAAGCGCCAGCTTCTCGCGGATCTCCTGAAGTGGACTCGGCTCCGGTTGCATGGAGGCTCAACTCGTCCCTTGGACAGCAGGTTGCAAGCCCCGCTGCGGAAGCCGGACGAGCACCAGCGCCGTCGCGATCGCTGCGGCGCCCACCCAATCGAACGGCTGAAGGGTCTCTCCATAGACCACCCATCCTACAAGTGCCGAAATGGCCGGCTGAGTCAGGAGCGTCAGTCCAACCACCAATGGAGGGAGTGCCCCGATCGCATAAACGAGCAGCCCCTGCCCCAGCACCTGGCTGCTGATCGCCAGGACAACCACGAACGTCCAATTGTCCGGAATGATCTTTTCTCCGAGGAGCAGCGAGAAGGGCATGAGCATCGCGGCTCCGAAGGCGCTCGCCAGGAACAGGAGAGGCATCGGCGCCAATTTCTCCCGCGCGCGCTCAACGGCGATCAGATAACCGGCGTAGAGAAGCCCGGCCGACAGAGCGAGCATGTCTCCGTGGAGATTGCGGAGGGAAAGCTCGGCGCTGCTGCCCATAAGCAGTGCCGCGCCGAGCGCCGCCAGGGTCAGGGCCGCAGCCTGGATGGGTGAAGGCCAGCTGCGCGCCAGCCACAGGCCCCAACCGGCGAAGGCGAAGCTCGCCACGTTTCCGAACAAGGTCGCATTGCCGAGCTTCGTCATGTGAATGCCGGCGTGCCAGGCGGCGAGATCGGCCGCGAAGAAGAGGGCCGCGAACCCGATGATCACGCCCAATGCCCGGCCGGGCCAGTGCACCGGCTGGCCCGCCACCCGCGCGATGACGAACAGGAAAGGGAGAGCGAGCGCCAGGCGCCAGAAGCCCGCGGCGACCGGACCGACTTCGGAAAGCCGGACGAGCCACGGTCCGAAGGCGAGCAAGCTGCTGCCGATCAGCAATGCCGGAAATGCGAAGGGGTGATGATGAGGCCGGTTCACAAGTGGTGATTAGGGCCTTCACAGTGCGGGTCCAAGCCGGAACCGCATGCCTAGGCCATAAAGCGGACTTATGGCCCCAAATCTGAATTCGAGTTGAAAAGGCGATGCGGAAGAACGATTTGCGCCGCAACTGCTGGAGAGGGTCACCAAAGAACGAAAGGACCCGAATGCCCACTCTTTTTGATCCGCTCGAGCTCGGCGCGCTCGAGCTTCCCAATAGAATTGCAATGGCGCCGCTGACTCGGGCTCGCTCCGACCGGGATGCCGTGCCGAACGAACTCATGGCCGCCTACTACGCCCAGCGCGCGAGTGCCGGGCTCATCATTTCCGAAGCGACCGGGATCAGCCGCGAGGGGCTGGGCTGGCCCAACGCGCCGGGTCTCTGGAGCGACACGCAGGTCGAAGGCTGGAAGCTGGTTACGGACGCCGTGCATCGGTCCGGCGGCCGGATCGTTGCGCAGCTTTGGCACATGGGGCGTCTCGTCCACCCCGACCTTGGCGGACGCCAGCCGGTGAGTTCGTCGGCCACGACCGCCCCCGACTATGCGCACACCTATGAGGGCAAGAAGCCCTACGTCGCCGCGCGTGCAGCCACCTTCGAGGACATCCGCCGGATCATCGGCGACTACGCTTCAGCCGCCCGCAACGCGATCGCCGCCGGATTCGACGGCGTGCAGATTCACGGCGCGAACGGCTATCTGGTCGATCAATTCCTTCGCAACGGCGCCAATTTCCGGACCGACCAATATGGCTGCTCGGTCGAGAACCGCCTGCGTTTCGCAACCGAAGTGCTGGAGGCGGTTGGCAAGGAAATCGGCATGGACCGCGTCGGTATCCGCTTCTCGCCCAACGTCTACACGCAGGGAGTCGAGGACTGCGATCCCATTCCGCTGTTCACGGCGCTCGCAAAGCGGCTTGAAGAATTGAAGGTGCCCTGGATCGAGCTACGCGAGGCGCATCAGCCGACCTCTGCGGGAGCAATCCCGACGGAGCCCGTCAGCCCCTTCATGCGGCCGATCTATTCTGGGAAGATCCTGCTCAACAGCGATTACGACGGCCCGAGCGCCCGAGAGCGCATGGCGGAAGGCATTGCCGACGGAATCAGCTTCGGCCGCCCGTTCATCTCGAACCCGGACCTCGTCCACCGGCTGGCGGTCAGCGCGCCCCTAAGTCCGGGCGATGTGGGCACCTTCTATTCGGGTGATGCCGAGGGCTACATTGATTATCCGACCCTAGATGAAGCGGAAGCCGCTTAGGCTCCGTACTTTTCCCGAAGCTCGTACAAGGCAAGGGCGGCGCGCGCGGCGTGACCGCCCTTGTCGCCTTGTTCGGGGTCGGCGCGTTCGATCGCCTGGCTCTCGTTCTCGACCGTGAGGATGCCGTTGCCGATGGCAAATCCGTCGAGCGTAAGGTCCATCAGGGCGCGGGCGCTCTCTCCGGACACGATCTCGAAATGATAGGTCTCGCCCCGGATCACGACTCCCAGCGCGACGAAGGCACAGAATCGGCCGCTCTTCGCCGCGAGCGAGATCGCCGCCGGAAGCTCAAGCGCGCCCGGCACGGTGATCGTCTCGTGACTGTGGCCGGCCGCCTCGATTGCCTTGCGCGCGCCGTCGAGAAGCATGTCGTTGAGGTGCGGATAGAAGCGCGCCTCCGCGATCAGAATTGTCGCCATGACGTCAGTTCCCCGCCTCGATCGCGCGCTCTTCGACGATCTCCAGGCCGTAGCCGGAAAGCGCGACTGGCGACTGGTGCGTGTTCGTCAGCAGAACCATCTGGTGGATTCCTAGAGCAGCAAGGATCTGTGCTCCGATCCCGTAGCTGCGAAGCGCCGGCCCCTCGGTCGGCTTGCCTGCGCGAAGGTCGGCCGAGCGCGACAATGAGCCCGGTGCGGCCGCGTGGAGCGCGACGATGACGCCCGCGCCTTCCTTCTCGATCATCCGCATCGAGCCCTGGAGCAATCCCGAGCGCGGGCTCGCTTCGCCCAGCACGTCCGCGAACAGGTCCAGGCTATGCATCCGAACAAGCACCGGCCGAGTCACGTCGAGCGCGCCGTGCACGAGCGCCAGCTGCTCCTCACCCGTCGCCTTGTCCCGGAAGACCTGTGCCTGCCACTCGGCGCCGCTCTGCGCCCGAAACGCGGTGGCGGCGGTGCGCGCAACCATGTGGTCCTTCTTCAGGCGGTAGGCGATCAGGTCGCGGATCGTGCCGATCTTCAGCCCGTGGGTCCGAGCGAAATCCATGAGATCGTCGAGGCGAGCCATACTGCCGTCGTCGCGCATGATCTCGCAGATGACCGCGCTTGGATTGAGACCGGCAAGCCGCGAGATGTCCACGCCGGCCTCAGTGTGACCCGCGCGAACCAAAGTTCCTCCGGGCTTCGCGACCAGCGGGAAGACATGGCCGGGCGACACGAGCTCGTCCGGCCCGTGCGAAGAGTCGATGGCAACGGCGACCGTGCGCGCGCGGTCCGCGGCGCTGATGCCAGTCGAAATGCCTTCCTTCGCCTCGATCGAAACGGTGAAGGCCGTCTCGTTGCGGCTGCGATTGTTGTTGACCATCGGCTGGAGGTCGAGCGCGTCAGCGCGGTCCTTGGTCAGGGCCAGGCAGATCAGCCCGCGCCCATGGCGGGCCATGAAGTTGATCGCTTCCGGAGTGGCCATTTGCGCGGGGATGACCAGGTCGCCCTCATTCTCGCGGTCGTCGTCGTCGACCAGGATGAACATCCGGCCGTTGCGCGCCTCGTCGATGATCGCCTCGGTCCCGACCAGCACTTCCGTGTTTCCACGCTGAAGCAGCTTTTCCAGCCGCACCAGAGTGTCGGCCGTCGGATTCCAGTCCGTATGGCCAAGCTTGCGCAGCGAATTGGGATGAAGGCCCGCAGCGCGGGCAAGGGCGGCGCGGCTGACCTCGCCGGTCTCGATGATGGCGTTCAGCCTGTCGATGAGAGTCGTGCTCATGGAGCGCGCACATAATCACATTACAGTGTGATAGAAAGAAGGAACAGCGATGTTCCTATTGTGTGCGCGTGGCAAGCATCCGGTCGAGGTAGCGAGCAATTACGTCAATCTCGACATTGAGCTGTCGTCCCTGCGCAATATTGCCCAAAGTCGTCTCGTGCGCAGTGTGCGGGATGATGTTTACGGAGAAACGCGTCCCGTCCTCGGCATCGCTAACCTCGTTGACTGTGAGTGACACCCCATCGAGGCAGACGGAGCCTTTCTGGGCGATCGCGGGGGCCAAAGAGCGGTCGACGCGGATGCCGATGCGGGTGGAATCGCCTTCGGGGCAGACTCCGATCACTTCGCCGACGCCATCGACATGCCCGGTGACGATGTGGCCTCCGAGTTCGTCGCCCATCCGAAGCGGGCGCTCCAGGTTCAGGCGAGCGCCTTCGCGCCACATATCCTTCGCTGTGCGTGAAACGGTTTCGGCCGAAACATCGACCGCGAACCAGTCGTCGCCCTTGTCGACCACCGTCAAGCAGACGCCCGAGCAGGCAATCGATGCGCCCAACTCCACGGTCGACAGATCGTAACCGGTGCGAACTTGCAGGCGCAGGTCGCCCCGCTGCCCAATGCTGACGACTTCTCCGACGTCGGTGACGATCCCCGTGAACATGCCTGGCGCTTAAGCCTCGCGAACCCGCTCGTAAACTTCGAGCCGGTCGACGCCGAGCCGGCGGCCATCGCTCGATGCCCATTGCCCGTGCGCATCGGCGATCGCATCCAGCCCGACATAGCCGAAGGACGACTTCCCCTCGCCGACGATAATCGGCGCCCGATAGATCAGGATCCGGTCGACGAGATCCGCCGAAAGAAACGCCGTCGCGGTCGCCGACCCGCCCTCGACCAGCAGGTCGTTGACGTCATGAAGTCGATAGACATCTTCCGGATTCCTAAGGATTTCCCAGCCGTCGACTGCTTCGCCCCGGGTCAGCAGCGCCCGTTTCGGCGACCAGTCCTCCAGCCCCGGTAGCCGAACGTCGAGGCGCGGAGCATCCGCCAGATAGGTGCCGCGACCGACCAGGATCATGTCCGAATGCGCGCGCTCCAGATGTACGTGCTTTCGCGCGTCTTCGCCGGTGATCCATTTGCTTTCGCCGGAGGGCAAAGCGATTTTGCCGTCGATCGACAGCGCAAGCTTGAGGGTAATTCGAGGACGTCCGAGCCTCAGCCGCGTGAGCCAGCCCGCCAGGGAGTCCTGCGCGGCCTTACGGCCAACACCGAGCTTCACGTCGATCCCCGCATCTCGCAGGCGCTTGATGCCCGTGCCGAAGACGCGTGGGTCCGGGTCTTTCATGGCGATGACGACCCGCGCAGGCTGGGGTTTCACCAATAGGTCGGCGCAGGCTGGGCCTCGCGGGCTCTCGTGGGCGCACGGTTCCAGCGTCACGTACACTGTCGAACCCCTCGCCTTCCTGCCTGCTCTATCGAGTGCAATCGCCTCGGCATGAGGTCTACCACCCAATGCGGTCGCCCCGCGTCCGACGATCTCGCCTTTGCTCGAGACGATCAGGCAACCGACATTCGGGTTGGGCGCACTCCGCCCGCGCGCGGCTTCGCCAAGCCGCACCGCTTCAGCCATGAAGCGCCCGTCGGCGCTTACATTCCGAGCTCTTTTTCCAGCTTCTGGAATTGCCGTTGCTTCTCTTTGGCGGCAGCGTCGCGCTTGGCCTGATCGACCTTTTGCTGCGCGATGATCTCGGCGTCGGTGCGATCCGAGGAATAGAGCTGAACTTCCACCACCCGCGGTGGCGGCGCGGTGTTGATCTTCGAATCGACGAGGAACTCGATGATGATGATCATCGTAACCAGGATGGCCAGAGCTCCGCCAATGAACTGTTCGCGGCTCCCTTGGCGCATGAAGGCGCGAAGATCGGCAATCGCCGCGCGCGGACCGACGGGCTTTGGAAACCAGGACATGGGTGGAATGTAGGCGCTGGCACTGGCGAGTGCCAGCACTGGCTTCGTACCCGGCGGGTGCCTGACACCACCCGCCGGGGCCGAGAGGGAGAATCGTCAGGCGGCCTTCCGTCCCTGCTGCATTGCATGGACGGCGGCAGCATTGAGGCGATGCCCGCCGATCCCCCAGTCGTTCTGCTCGATTTCGTTGATCTTGACCCAGGTTACGGATCGCATGGCTTCGCCTTCGACGCTGACCATCGCGTCGGTCACGCGTTCGATGAGGTCCTTCTTCTGGTCTGGGGAGAAGACGTCCTTGATAACGTCGATTGTCACGAGGGGCATGGGGTGTCTCCTTGAAAACGCGCTGACCGTGCAGCGACGGGGTGCCCGATGGGTCAAAAGCGACGTGTCCATCCAGTTCAAAGGATGAAGCAACCAGCTACAGGTTCTGAAGTGGAGCTCGGATCGGCGGACGTGTATCCGGCGCGAGGGAGGCCAGCATGAGATACGGCCAATTCTGCCCCATCGCCAAAGCAACCGAGATACTCGGGGAGCGGTGGACGATCCTGATAATCCGCGAGCTGCTCATGGGCGGCAGAAGGTTCAATGAGCTTCAGCGCGGCTTGGGAGACATATCGCCGGCACTGCTTTCGGGACGGCTCAGGAGCCTCGAAAAGGATGGGCTGATTGCCCGGCGCCAGATTCCCGGTCAGCGAGGGTTCGAATACTTCCCGACTCCCGCCTGCGAGGCGCTGCAACCTACGATCGCCACTCTTGGAGAATGGGGAATGTGCTGGGCGCGCGAGGCGCTCGATGACGAGGATTTCAACCTCGATCTGCTGATCCTGTACCTGGAGAGGAGTATCGATCCGGAACAACTGCCGGGTCTCGAAACCGTCATCAAGTTCAAGTTTACCGACGTTTCGAAGCAGAAGGACTGGTGGCTCCTCGTCCGGAACGGCAGCGTCGAAGTCTGCGTCGTCCCACCTGGACGTGACGTGCACGTCTTCTTCACCACCGATGTTCGAACGATGAGCGAGGTCTGGATGGGGGATCGCAGCTACCGGGATGCAATCCGTGCCGGAACGCTCAAGGTCGAAGGGGAGCCGGCGCTGACCCGAAGAATCAGCACCTGGCTCCGCCCGAGCATTTTTGCGAACTCACCGCGGACGCCGGCAGGCGGCGCACCGGTGCTCGTCCCGGCCTAGTCCTGAAGTTCGAACCGCAGGGTGATGACCGTCGTGGTTGCCACGGCCCGTCCGTCGTCGGTCGCCGGCTTGTAACGCCAGTAGGCGATCAGGTGCTTTCGGGCCGCCTCGAAGAAAGAGCGGTCGACACGACCCACGGGCTCGACGGCGGTCACCCGGCCGCGATCGTCGATCGACAGCTTCAGGCGAAGCGTCGTTTCTTCTTCGAGCCGCTGCTTGTCCGCCGGGTACGGCGGCTTGATCAGTCGCTCGGGCGTCGCGAATCGCGGACCGACACGGACGGGCTGCGAGATCGGGGTCGTAGTCGAACCCACATCGGACCCGGGGATCGGTCGGATATCCGGCTGCGGGATCGGCGTTGTGTCGATGGTCGGGCCATCCAGACTTGGTACCGGAAGAGTTCGCGGTGGCTGGTAGGGCGTCGACCTCGGCGGCTGATGCGTGTCTTTGGTTGCCGGCGGATCGGGAATTGGCGGAGGGTCGGGCGGGATCGGAATCGGCCGGACGATGATCGGCGGATCCACAATTCTCGGCGGGACGGCCAATTTCGCCGTCATCACGGCAGCGATCAGGACCGCATGACCGCCGACAATGAGCAACAGGGCATTGGGATGGCGCCGATGAACGGCGAAGCCTGACGTATTGGCATACACTGGCATGACCTTGACTCCTTCTGACGCGAGCCAAGTGGAATGTTACAACATTACAAGTTTAGCGCAATGTGAATCGCATCACACAGCAACGGACCTGCTTAGCGCTTGGCGGCTGCCCTCAACCTCTGGATCGCGCGATCCTTACCCATGCGCGCAACCAGACCCGCCATTTCGGGGCCGCTCTCGCGACCGGTGAGGGCAAGGCGGAGCGGATGGAACAGCTCGCGGCCCTTCTTGCCGGAGGACGTCTTCAGTTCACTGGTCAACGCCCGCCACGGCTCGGCACTCCAGTCGAGATCGTCGGCGACAGAGGCGGCATCGCGCAGGAGCAGACGCTCATCGTGCGCGAGCTCAGGCACATCCACGTCGCCCTTCAGAACGTCGAACCATGGTTCGACGTCGGAAAGGCGCTCGAGGTTCGGTCGCAGCAGAAGCCAATCCTCTTCGGCGGCTTCAGCGGGAAGCCGACTCTTCACCGCCGAGAAATCGAGCTTGTGGAGGAGGCGGGCATTCAAAAGCTCGACATCGTGCGGATCGAAATGTGCCGGCGCACGCCCGAAATGGGCGAAATCGAAATCGCTCGCGAGTTCGTCCAGGCTGACGATCGGCTCGACCGGCTGCGACGTTCCGATGCGCGCGAGCAGCGAAAGCATGGCCATCGGCTCCACGCCCTCCTCGCGCAAATGCTCGGCGCCGTACGACCCGAGGCGCTTCGACAGCTTTCCTTCCGACGCCACCAGTAGAGCCTCGTGGGCGAACTGCGGCGGTTTCGCGCCAAGCGCCTCGAACATCTGGATCTGGGCCGCGCTGTTGGTGACGTGATCTTCGCCGCGGACGATATGCGTGATGCCAAGGTCGACGTCGTCGATCACGCTCGGCAGGAGATAGAGCCAGCTGCCATCCTCGCGCCGCACGACCGGGTCCGACAGTAATTTCGGATCGAACCGCTGCTGGCCGCGGATGAGATCGGTCCATTCGATCGGACGGTCATGGTCGAGCCTGAAGCGCCAGTGCGGCTGGCGATCCTCCGGAACCGGTGAATTCGCCGGCTTGCGCTCGTAAACCGGGGGCAGGCCGCGCCCGAGCAGCACCTTCCGGCGAAGCTCCAGCTCCTCGGGCGTCTCGTAACATGCATAGACGCGCCCGGTCGCTTTCAGCCGCTCGAACTCGCGCTGGTAGAGGTCGAACCGCTCCGACTGCCTCACTTCTGAATCGGCGGTGAGGCCCATCCATGCCAGGTCGTCGCGGATCGCGTCGACAAACTCCTCCCGGCTCCGCTCCCGATCGGTGTCGTCGATCCGAAGGAGGAACCTGCCGCCATGCTTCCGCGCAAACAGGAAGTTGTGCAGCGCCGTGCGGATGTTGCCGACGTGAAGCCGGCCGGTGGGAGACGGGGCGAAGCGGGTGGTCACGCTCATTTCGGTAGCCCCGTGTGGAAGAAATTGCTGATCGGGTAGCGCCGGTCGCGGCCGAAGTTGCGGACGCCGATCTTCACGCCCGGCGGTGCCTGGCGGCGCTTGTATTCGGCCCTCAGGACCAGCTGCTCCATTTTCGCCACCAGCTCCTCCGGCTCGCCGGTCGCGGCTGCCGTCTCGCGGACCGACATTTCTTTGTCGACCAGCGCCTCGAGGATACGATCGAGGTCGGAATAGGGCGGCAGGCTGTCCTCGTCCTTCTGGCCGGGACGAAGCTCCGCGGTCGGCGGCTTGGTGATCACGTTCGCCGGCATCACGGGGCCATCGGGGCCAAGCGCGCGTTCTGGCTGGTTGTGGTTGCGCCACCGCGAGAGCGCGAAGACCGTCGTCTTGTAGGCATCCTTCAGCACATTGTAGCCGCCTGACATATCTCCGTAGAGCGTCGCATAGCCCACGCTCATCTCGCTCTTGTTGCCGGTGGTCAGCAGCATCGGGCCGAACTTGTTCGAAAGCGCCATCAAAACGACCATCCGCAGCCGGGCCTGAATATTCTCCTCGGCCAGACCGGGCTTCGTTCCCTCGAATGCCTCCGCCAGCGCCTCGTCGAAAGCGGCCACTCCGGGCGCGATCGAAATGACGTCATGACGACAGCCGAGCAGCCGGGCACACTCGCGCGCGTCCTCGAGGCTTTCCTCGCTCGTGTACTTGGAGGGGAGCATCACACCCCAGACTTTGTCCGCTCCAAGCGCGTCGACCGCGATGGCGGCGGACAGAGCGCTATCGATTCCGCCAGACAGTCCGAGGAGCAGGCCTGGAAATCCATTGCGCGTCACATAGTCGCGCAGGCCGACGACCATCGCCCGGTAGACGTCCTCGGGATAGGGATCGAGCTGGTGCTCCGCCCGCGTCGCGCATCGCCAGCCCTCGGCCTCGCGCCTCCATTCCGTGATGAGCAACTGCTCGTCCCAGTCGGCCATCTGCACTACGCGCTCGCCGTCCGGGTGCATGATGAAGGACGAGCCGTCGAACACCAGCTCGTCCTGGCCGCCGACGCGGTTGAGATAGGCCATTGGCAAGCCCGTCATCGTCACCCGCGACCGCACGAGCCGCTGGCGGATGTCGTCCTTGTCGAGCTCGTAGGGGCTGCCGTTCGGAACCAGCAGCAATTCCGCGCCGGCATCGGCCAAATGCGCGCAGACCGCGTCCTGCCAGATGTCTTCGCAAATCGGTACGCCGATCTTCACGCCGCGGAAGTCGATCGGCTCCGGCAGGGGACCCGAGGCGAACACGCGCTTCTCGTCGAACGTCCCGTAGTTCGGGAGCTCGCGCTTGAGCGTGCGCGCGACGACCCTGCCGCCCTCGGCCAAGATCATCACATTGTAATTCTGCCCCTCTTCATGATGGATCGAGCCGAAGAAGAGCGCGGGCCCGGGCGAAGCAGTCGCATCGACCAGTCGCTCAGCCGCCTCCATCGTCCGGCGCACGAATTCCGGCTTCAGCACGAGGTCCTCCGGCGGATATCCCGTCAGCTGGAGCTCCGGAACCATGAGCAAATCGGCTCCGGACGCCTGTTCGCGCACCGCAAGGATCGCCTTTGCGTTGCCCTCCAGGTCGCCGACGCGCTGGTTCATCTGGGCAAGCGCGATGGTAAGGCGATCGGTCATGAGCGCGATTTAGCGCGCGCGCCGCCTCCCGCAACCTTTACGGAACCGCGACTCCCTCGCTAAGGCAATGCTTCAGCCGGGGACCTAAGCCGATGAAACTGCTCGCGGGGAACAGCAACACGCAGCTGGCCCGATCGATTGCCGACTATCTGGAAATCCCGTTGACGGAGGCGAGCGTCCGCCGTTTCGCCGACGAAGAGATCTTCGTCGAGATCCACGAGAACGTCCGCGGCGAAGACGTCTTCGTCCTCCAGTCGACCAGCTATCCGGCGAACGACAACCTCATGGAGCTGCTGATCTGCATCGACGCGCTACGCAGAGCGTCGGCCAAGCGGATCACCGCGGTCGTCCCCTACTTCGGCTATGCGAGGCAGGACCGGAAACCGGGCCCACGCACGCCGATCTCGGCCAAGCTCGTCGCGAACCTAATCACGACCGCGGGCGCGAACCGCGTCCTGTCGGTCGACCTGCACGCCGGGCAGATTCAGGGTTTCTTCGACATTCCGACCGACAACCTCTTCGCGGCGCCGGTCATCGCGGCCGACATCCAGGCGCGGCTGTCGAACAAGAATCTGATGATCGTGTCGCCGGACGTCGGCGGCGTGGTCCGCGCCCGTGGTTTGGCAAAACGGCTCGACAACGCACCGCTAGCCATCGTCGACAAACGCCGCGAGCGCGCCGGCGAGTCCGAGGTGATGAACATCATCGGCGACGTCGAGGGGCGCACCTGCATCCTCGTCGACGACATTGTCGATTCGGCGGGCACGCTCTGCAATGCCGCAGCGGCCCTCCGTCAACAGGGTGCGGAAGAGGTCTTCGCTTATTGCACTCACGGCGTCCTTTCCGGCGCCGCGGCGGCGCGCGTCAGCGCGTCCGAGCTCAAGGAGCTGGTCGTCACCGACTCCATCTACAGCGGCGAGCCTGAGGCCGACGGAGACAAGATCCGCCGGTTGACGATCGCCCCGCTTCTCGCGGAAGCGATTCGCCGGATCGCGGATGAAGCGTCCGTGTCGAGCCTGTTCGACTAGGGAACATCATCGTTGCCGAGCGTTGATGCGGCATGCCTAAAGTCCTGATCACCGGAGCCAATCGCGGGCTCGGCCTCGAGTTCGTCCGCCAATACCAGCGAGCCGGATCGGAGATCGTCGCGACCGCGCGTGAGTCCAGTCCGGAGCTCGATGCGCTCGGCGTTCGGACCGAAACGCTTGAAATGAGCGACCTCGATGCCGTGGCCGAGTTCGGGAAGCGCTTCGATCACCTCGACCTTCTGATCGCAAATGCCGGCACCTATGGCCCGCGCGAGGTCCGCGATGCCGAGGCAGCGCGCGGTTGGGAAGAAACGTTCGTCATCAACACGATTGCGCCTTTCCTTCTGGCCCAATCCGTCTTGCCCGCAGTGAATGCAGCGAGGGGCAAGCTCATCGCCGTCAGCACGCGCATGGGAAGCATCGAGGACAATACATCCGGCGGCTACATCGCTTATCGCTCGTCGAAGTCGGCGCTCAACTCCGCCTGGCGCAGCCTCGCAGTCGACAATCCGGGCGCGGTCTGCGCAGTCCTTCACCCGGGCTGGGTGCAGACGAGGATGGGCGGCTCGTCCGCACCACTCGAGCCGGAAGAGAGTATCGCCGGCATGCGCAAGGTCATCGAAGGCCTTGGCCCGGACCAGTCCGGCGGGTTCTTCGCCTATGATGGCGCTGAAGTGCCCTGGTAACTTGCCTTAGACGGCTGCCGTCTCTATAGGCGCCCAGCTTTCCAAATCATTGGAAGACCAATGGCCCGGCCAAAAGGCATGCCGTGGCGGTTGGATAACGTCGCGTCCTTCGGGACGCAAAGGAGACGAAATGCCCAAGCTGAAGACCAAGAGCGGCGTGAAAAAGCGCTTCAAGCTCACGGCGACCGGCAAGATCAAGCACGGGGTCGCTGGCAAGCGCCACCGCCTGATCAGCCACAACGCCAAGTACATTCGCCAGAACCGCGGCACCGAAGTTCTCGCCGACGCCGATACGGCGCGCGTGAAACTCTGGGCGCCCTACGGCCTCAAGTAAGGAGTAGCGGGACATGGCACGCGTCAAGCGCGGCGTAACCACGCGCGCAAAGCACAAAAGGATCCTGGACAATGCGAAGGGCTATTACGGCCGTCGCAAGAACACGATCCGCATCGCCCGCCAGGCGGTCGAGAAGGCAGGCCAATACGCCTACCGCGACCGCAAGGTGAAAAAGCGGAGCTTCCGCGCCCTCTGGATCCAGCGCATCAACGCCGCGGTCCGCGCGGAAGGCCTGACCTACGGGCAGTTCATCCACGCCTTGAAGCTTGCGAGCATCGACCTCGACCGGAAGGTCTTGGCCGACATCGCGATGCACGAAGGCGAAGCGTTCAGCGCCATCATCGCCCAGGCGAAGAAGGCACTCGAAGGCAACAAGGCTGCGGCCTAAGCCTCAACGCTGAAGAAAAAAGGGCGTCGGGAGTTGATCCCGGCGCCCTTTTTGCGTCTTTGGCCTACGCCTGCGCCGCCGCCTCCCTCTCGGGGCGTCTTCCAGCTCGTTGCGGAAGCAGGCTGATCAGCAGGATGATTGCTACCGCAAGCGCCAGCGAAGCCAATGGGCGGCTCAGGTCCAGGCCGCCTTTGCCGAGCGGCTTGTCGAGGAAGTCGCCAACCGTCGCTCCCAGCGGCCGGGTGAGGATGAAAGCGGCCCAGAACAGGAATGTGTGGGATATGCCCGTCCGGAAATAGAGCACGGCGAGGACGATCAGCATGGCGCCGAACACCATCGCGCCGCCGGAATAGCCGAGCCCCGCGTCGGCAATCCAATCGCCGAGTGCCGTGCCCAATGTCTGCGAGAAAGTGATCGTGAGCCAGTAGAAGGCTTCCGCCTTGGGCGTCGCGACCGTGTTGACATCCACCGTCCCGAGCGACCGATACCAGGCCAAGAGGGAGGCGAGGAGGAGTGCAAGCAGCACGAGGGAGCCGCCCGGATAGCCGACGCTGAGCGCACGATCGGCGAAGTCGGCCAGGGTCGTTCCAGCCGTCGTGGAGGCCGCGATCGTCGCCCAATACAGCCACGGATTGAAGGCGCGCGCTCTGATCTGCGCCCAAACGAGCACGATCAGCAAGCCACCAAAGATCGCTGTGCCGATGAGGTAGCCGTTGGGAACCGGATGGGGCGTGGTTTCGCCCAGCCAGGTCATCGTCACTGTGTCGCCAGCTGTTTCCCCGAGCGTCGTGGCGAGGATCTTGATGATCCAGAAACCCAAGGTGATTGCAGGGACCTTCGACAAGGCCTCCTGCCGCAATTGCCGCTCGCTCATCCTCAAGCTCTCCTGGCCAAGGGCACAACGATGTGTCGAGCAGAGAGTTCAGTCCAGCCGCTCGTAAGCCGGCAGGGTCAGGAACTCGGTGAAGTCGTCTGAGACGACCATTTCGCGGAAGAGCTCGGAAGCATCTGCGATGTTCGGGACTTCGTGGAGCAGGCCGATCTCCTCCTGGTAAAGCGCGTCGAACAGCTCGCGCGTGAAATTGCGGCCATCGTCGAGCAGTGCCTCGAAGTGCAGCCACTGCCAGAGCTGCGCGCGACTGATCTCCGCCGTCGCCGCATCTTCCATGAGATTGTAGAGCGGCACCGCGCCTTTCCCGCCGAGCCAAGCGGCGAGATATTGCACGCCGACGCGGATGTTTTCGCGGGCGCCCTGCTCGGTGCGCGGGCCCGTATGAAGCTCCAGCATTTCGTCGCGGCCGGGCACATGCGCCGGACGCTTCGACAGCTGGTTCGGACCCTGCATTGCCTCGAACGCTTCCAGGGCGATCGGAACGAGGCCCGGATGAGCGACCCAGGTACCGTCGTGGCCGTTGGTGACTTCGCGAAGCTTGTCGGCCCGAACCTTGTCCATCGCACCTCGGTTCGCTTCCTCGTCGCCTTTCACCGGAATGAAGGCCGACATGCCCCCCATCGCGAAGGCTCCACGACGGTGACAGGTGTCGATTAGGCGCAGCGAGTAAGCGGCGAGGAACGCCTTATCCATCGTCATCGCCGAACGATCGGGCGTCAGGCGATCGGCGCTCCGGCCGAGGCGCTTGATCGTAGAGAAAATATAGTCCCAGCGGCCGCAGTTCAGGCCGACGATATTCTCGCGTAGCGCATAGAGGATCTCGTCCATCTCGAACGCCGCCGGGATGGTCTCGATCAGGATCGTCGCTTTGATCGTCCCGCGCTCGAGCCGGAGCCGGTCCTCGGTCAGCGCGAAGATGTCGCTCCACAGCGACGCCTCTTCCATGCTTTCAAGCTTTGGAATGTAGAAATAGGGACCAGAGCCCTTGGCCAGCGCCGAACGCGCATTGTGCCAGGCGTAGATCGCAAAATCGAAGAAGGCGCCCGCAACCGGCTGATAATCGACGGTCACGTGATCCTCCGGCAAGTGCAGCCCACGCGGACGGACCATTAGCACCGCGGGATTTTCGCCCACGTCGTAATGTTTGTCGCTGTCAGGATCGCGGTAGTGGAGGCGACCAAGCCAGTAGGCCTTGAGGTTCGCCTGGCCGGTGATGAGTTCGTCCCAGGTCGGCGAGGTCGCGTCCTCGAAGTCGGCCATGAAAATGCGCGCGCCGGAATTGAGCGCGTTGATGACCATCTTCGCGTTGGTCGGCCCCGTAATCTCGACGCGGCGATCATGAAGGTCGGCGGGGATGTCGCCGACAGTCCACTTCGATACACGGATCTCGCGCGTATCCTCCCGGAAATCGGGAAGCTCGCCGGCATCGAACCGCTTCTGGCGGTCCAGCCTCTTGTCGAGCAGTTCGCGCCGCCGCGAATCGAAACGCTCGTGCAGCTCGGCGACGAGGTCGAGGGCATCGGGGGTCAGGACTGCGCCTGCCCCCGGCACGTGGCTTGGCTCGGCCACGATCCGTGGCCGGTCGATCACTGAATTCATGCGCGATTCGGCTCCACGCAGATCGAATAGCGCGTTGTCGCTCCGCAATGATCCCTGAAAGTGAGCCGCTGCCATTCGGTCCGCGCCTTCACTTCATTGTCGTAGGGGCCGAGCACCTTTTCCGTGCCGGGCTGGATCTCGCTGAAGCGGCAGTCGCTGTAGTCGCCGCCGATCACCCAATAGCGATAGGTCATCTATTCCCTCCTTACTCGGCCGCGACGAATTGGGCGGCTTCGGTGGATTCCTTGAGCGCGACCGTCGACGAATGGCCGCCGGAGATGGCGGTCGCGACGGCGTCGAAATAGCCGGTGCCGACTTCGCGTTGGTGACGGGTGGCGGTGTAGCCTTTGGCTTCGCTGGCGAATTCCGCCTGCTGAAGCTCGGAATAGGCGGCCATTCCGCGGTCGCGGTAGCCGGTCGCCAGCTCGAACATGCCGTGGTTGAGGCTGTGAAAGCCGGCCAAAGTGACGAACTGGAACTTGTAGCCCATCGCGCCAAGGTCGCGCTGGAAGTTGGCGATGGTCTGCTCGTCGAGCTTCGCGCGCCAGTTGAAGCTCGGCGAGCAATTGTAGGCGAGCATCTTGCCCGGGAAGTGCGCACGGATCGTCGCGGCGAAAATTCGCGCTTCGTCGAGGTTCGGGTGGCTGGTTTCGAACCAGATGAGATCGGCGTGCTCGGCAAATGCCAACCCGCGCGAGATGCAATGGTCGAGGCCGGTGCCGTCCTTCAGGCGAAAGAAGCCTTCGGGCGTGCGCTCGCCGGTCATGAACGGGCGGTCGCGCTCGTCGACGTCGGAGGTGATCAGCTTCGCGCTCTCCGCGTCGGTACGGGCGACGAGGATCGTCGGAACGCCGCAGACGTCGGCTGCAAGCCGCGCCGCATCGAGGTTCCGGACCGCCGCCTGGGTCGGGATCAGCACCTTGCCGCCCAAGTGTCCGCATTTCTTTTCGGACGCGAGTTGGTCCTCGAAGTGAACGCCGGCGACGCCAGCTTCGATATAGGCCTTCATGATCTCGAAGCAGTTGAGCGGCCCGCCGAAGCCGGCTTCCGCGTCGGCGACGATCGGCGCGAACCAGTCGCGCTTTGCTCCGCCTTCGCTGTGCTCGACCTGGTCGGCACGCTGGAGGGCGCGATTGATTCGCTTGGCAAGCTCGGGACCCGTGTTCGCCGGATAGAGCGACTGGTCGGGGTACATGGAGCAAGCGGTGTTGGCGTCCGCAGCGGCCTGCCAGCCTGAAAGATAAATCGCCTGCAGCCCCGCGCGAACCATCTGCATGGCCTGATTGCCGGTGACGGCGCCGAGCGCGCGAACGGGCTCATCCTGCTGCAGCAATTCCCACAGGCGCAACGCGCCACGGCGCGCAAGCGTGTGTTCGATCGGGAACGAGCCACGAAGCCGAAGCACCTCTCCGGCGCTGTACGGACGATCGATTCCGTCGAACCGGCCGGACGGAGCGGAAACCACGACACCAAATTCAGACATTGCGAATCCCCTGTGATCAGAACCGCAGGGAAACACGGCAATATGGTAAATGATGCACAGATAAGAGCGTATGTGACAGAACTATACTTGTGTACTTTGTAAATTCGTTCACAACCCGCCTATGGTCGCACAACGGAAGCTATTCCTAGGGGCTAGGCTGAGGAGGCTTCGGCGCGAGCGAGGCCTCAACCAGGCCGCCATGGCCGAAGAGATCGGCATCTCCGCCTCCTATCTCAATCACCTCGAACGAAACCAGCGACCAGTTACGGCGGGCATCCTCCTGAGGCTGGCCGAGGCGTTCGACATCGACATGAAGGCGTTCGCGTCGGAAGGCGGCGACACAGCGGGCGCCGACCAGCTCGGCGAGATTTTCTCCGATCCGGTGCTTGCAGACCTCGGCCTCGGTCGCGCCGAGCTAGTCGAGCTCGCCGACAATGCGCCAGCCGTCTCCGAGGGCGTCGTCCGACTGTACACTGCACTGCGTGAGTTGCAGCGTCGGCCGCCGAGCGGAGGGGAAGAGGAGGTCGGCGGCGATCCCCGCGCCCTCATTACGCCGGAAACCTGGGTGCGCGACTACATCCAGTCGCAGCGGAATCATTATCCGGAGTTGGAAGAGCGCTGCGAAACCCTCGGCAATTCGCTCACCGATCCGTTGTCTGTGTCGGAAGCCCTCCGCCGACGCCTCAAGGAGGCTTATGGGGTCGAAGCGCAGGTCGTTTCGCCGGAGCTGCTCGAAGGATTCAGTCAACATTACGACGCCCAGCGCCGGACCTTCATGATCTCAGCGCTGCTGCGGTCAGAGAATCGCACGTTCGGTCTCGCCTATCAGCTCGCCCTGCTCGAACTGGCGCCGCTGCTTCAGCACATGTCCGATGCTGCCCGGCCGCCGGATGCGGGAACGCGCGCCCTGTTGCACATGAGCTTCGCCAATTATGCCGCTGGCGCGATAATGATGCCTTACGGCCGCTTCCTCCGCGCCGCGGAAGAGCATCGCTACGCAATCGACCGGCTGTGCGGGCAGTTCGGAGCCAACGTCGAGCAGATCGCTCATCGTATGACGACGCTCGGACGATCAGGCGCTCGCGGCGTCCCGTTCTTCATGCTGCGCGTCGACCCGGCCGGGAATATCTCCAAGCGCTACGCCGGCGAGAATTTCCCCTTCTCCCACTTCGGGGGCACCTGCCCCCGCTGGCATCTCCACGCCGCCTTCCAGACACCCGGCCAGACCATCCGCCAGCTGATCGAGACTCCCGACGGCCAGCGCTTCTTCACCATCAGCCGGACCATCGAGCGGCCGATCAGGCCCGAGCTTCGCGACGACGCCCTGCTGGCGATCGGCCTGGGTTGCGACATCCGCTACGCGCCCCGCATCGCCTATGCCGACGGGCTCGACCTCGCGAGTACGCCCGCAACGCCCGTCGGTCCGGCTTGTTCGATCTGCCCGAGGATGGAGTGCGCCTATCGCGCCATGCCGCCCGCCGGCCGGATGCTGGCGGTGCATGAGAACCGCAAGACGATTTCGCCCTTCCCGTTCCTGCCGAGCTAGGGCGCGACGGGCTCCCGCTCGAGCTTCACGCGGTCCCAAGCAGCCAGGTCGGCAGCCGCATCGTATGTCGACTGCAGAAAGCTGGTCAGCAATACCTCGCGGTCCGATGCGGTCCGAACCTCCTCGTAGGACAGAGTGAATTCCTGCCAGTCGTCGTTCCAGGCGCCCGCGGCGATCGGGTGATCCCGGAACCCTGCAGGCTCGGGGTAGGCGTAGCTGTAAAAGAAGGCGTCCGCCTCGGTCGCACCCCCAGCCCAGAAGCCCGCGCTCGAGACCTCCTGACTGTAGGCCTCGCGCGTAATTCGGTCGGGAAGGCCCGGAACGCCGCCTGGATGCTGTGGCGCAGTTCGGCCGGAGAAGCGCGTCACCGCCAGGTCGAAGCTTCCCCACCAGAAATGAAGCGGGCTCGATTTACCGGTGAAGCCCGCGCGAAATCGCTCGAACACAGGCAACATCGCCGCCAGCGCCTCCCGAAAGCGCATGGCCGAATCAGGATCATAGGTTCGTTTCGCCCTATCCTCAGAGAACGGAATCGCATCGGCGATCTCGTTCGGCTTGCCACTGAAGTCGACCGGCAGCCCATGCCTCTGCAGCATCGCAATCAATCCCGAATGCAAGGCGGCGACACTACCCGCATCCAGCGGGAGTTCTTCGCGCTCCGCCCCGCTCGTCGTCAGCACGATCGCGTGCCGGCACAGATCGAGCGCGAGCGTGAACGTGCGTCCGTCGCTCGCCGAAGTCGGAAGCGTCGCAAGTCCGCGCGCATTCGGCTGAAGCGCGACGTGCCAGCCGTGGTTCGTCCACGGCGCATGTCGGACCCGGATCTTTCCCAGCATCTGCGCGGCGAGATGGAGGATCGCCAGCGTCTGGTGGTCTTTCGCCGGTTCGAGAGCGGGCCAGCTCATGGCCGCCCTTTAGCACGCGCCTTTGCATTTTGCGCTGCGGTCCAGCTAAGGCCGAGACATGGCGTCAGACACTGATCTTCTCGACCAAATCCGCAGCGCCCCCGACCTCGGCGCGCTCGACCAGCTGCGCGTGTCCGTTCTCGGCAAATCCGGGAGCATTACCGCGCAGCTCAAGTCGCTCGGGTCGATGGACCCCGAAGCTCGCGCGGCTGAAGCCCCGAAGATCCACGCCTTTCGTGAGCAGGTCACCTCGGCGATTTTCGACCGCAAGTCGGCGCTCGAGACGGCCGAGCTCGATCGCAAGCTCGCCACCGAGACGATCGACCTGTCCCTGCCCGCGCGGGAAACGCCAAGCGGCACCGTCCATCCGGTTAGCCAGGTGATGGACGAGCTGGCGGAGATCTTCGCCGACCTCGGCTTCGCGGTCGCCGAAGGTCCGGAGATCGAGGACCAGTGGCACAACTTCACTGCGCTCAACATGCCGGAATTCCACCCGGCGCGCGCGATGCAGGACACCTTCTACCTTGAGCGGCATGAGGGCGAGCAAGAAGCAAAGGTCCTGCGCACCCACACCTCGCCGGTTCAGATCCGCGAGATGCAGGCGAAAGGCGCACCGCTCTACGTGATCGCGCCGGGCCGCGTGTACCGGTCCGACAGCGACGCAACCCACACGCCCATGTTCCACCAGGTCGAGGGCCTGGTCATCGACCGCGCCATCCACATGGGTCACCTCAAGTGGACGCTGGAGACCTTCCTCAAGGCCTTCTTCGAGCGCGACGACGTCGTGCTGCGCATGCGCCCGTCCTATTTCCCGTTCACCGAGCCCTCGGCGGAGGTCGATGTCGGCTACACGCTCGTCAACGGCAAGCGCACCATCGGCGGCAGTGAAGGCTTCATGGAAGTGCTCGGTTCCGGAATGGTTCACCCGAAGGTGATCGCCAATTGCGGGCTTGATCCCGACGAATGGCAGGGCTTCGCCTTCGGCTGCGGGATCGATCGCCTGGCGATGCTCAAATACGGAATGGACGATCTCCGCGCCTTCTTCGACGGCGATATTCGCTGGCTGAAGCATTACGGCTTCCGCGCGCTAGACGTGCCCACGCTCAGCGGAGGAGTGGGCGCATGAAGTTTTCGCTGAGCTGGCTGAAGCAGCACCTCGACACGGACGCTGACGCGCAGAGCATCGCCGACACTCTGACCGCGATCGGGCTGGAAATCGAAAGCCTCGAGAACCCGGCTGAAGCGCTGGCGCCGTTCCGCGTCGCAAAGGTGCTAACGGCGGAGAAACATCCGCAGGCGGACAAACTTCAGGTCCTCACCGTGGACGCGGGCCAGGGCGCGGTGCAGGTCGTTTGCGGCGCGCCCAACGCCCGCGCCGGAATGCTCGGCGTATTTGGGCCCCCGGGCGCTTATGTGCCGGGCTCCGACCTCACGCTAAAGGTCGCTGCCATCCGCGGCATCGAGAGCCGGGGCATGATGTGCTCGGTTCGCGAGCTGCAGATCGGCGAAGAGCATGACGGCATCATCGAGCTCCCGGCCGATGCACCGGTCGGCACCGCCTTTGCCGATTATGCCAAGCTCAACGATCCCGTGTTCGACGTGAATGTCACGCCCAATCGGCAGGATTGCATGGGCGTCCGCGGAATCGCTCGAGACCTCGCTGCGGCAGGCCTCGGAACGCTCAGGCCGCTCGCGGTCCCGCAGGTCGAGGGCAGCTTCAAGTCCCCGATCGACATCCGCATCGAGGATCCGGAAGGCTGCCCGGCCTTCTTCGGGCGAGCGATCCGCGGCGTTCGCAACGGACCGTCGCCCGACTGGATGCAACGCCGCCTCAAGAGCGCAGGCCAGCGGCCGATCTCGGCGCTCGTCGACATTACCAATTACGTGATGCTCGATGTCGGCCGTCCGGCACACGCCTACGACATCGCAAAGCTGGATGGAGCGCTCATCGCGCGGCCGGCGCGCGACGGCGAAAAGGTGCTAGCGCTCAATGAGAAGGAGTACACGCTCGACCCATCGATGACGGTCATCGCCGACGAGCGTCAGGTCCACGACATCGGCGGCATCATGGGCGGCGAGGATTCGGGCGTGACTGAAACCACGACCGACGTGATGCTCGAGATCGCCTATTTCACACCGGGCAAGATCGCGCAGACGGGGCAGAAGCTCGGCCTCACCAGCGACGCTCGCAGCCGTTTCGAACGCGGTGTCGACCCCGCCTTCCTCGCCGAAGGCCTCGAAATCCTCTCGGGCCTTATCCTCGACATTTGCGGTGGCGAAGCTTCGGACGCGATTCACCAGGGCGCCCCCCCGGTCGAGGATCGCACCGTGCGTTTCGATCCCGACCGCGCCTTCGCTCTCGGCGGAGTGGAAGTGCCGGAGGAGCGCCAGCGCACAATTCTCGAATCGCTGGGTTTCGAGTTCGCGGGCGCGAACGATGTGTGGGTCCCCAGTTGGCGGCGCGATGTCGTCGGCACGGCCGATCTCGTCGAGGAAGTCGCGCGCATCACCGGCTACGACCGAGTGATCTCCACGCCCCTGCCTCGCAAAGCAGGCGTCGCCAAGCCGACGGCTACCCGCTCGCAGATGATCGAACGGAACGTCCGCCGTGCCGCGGCGGCGCGCGGGCTCGACGAGGCGGTGACATGGAGTTTCATTTCGGAAGAGGAAGCCGCGGCGTTCGGAACGACCGATTGGCGATTGGCCAATCCGATCAGCGAAGACATGAAGGTCATGCGGCCTTCGTTGCTCCCGGGCCTGATCGCCGCTGCGCGCCGCAACCTCGATCGCGGGGCACCATCCATACGGCTGTTCGAGATCGGCCGACGCTACCTCGCTGATTCCGAGCATCCAACCGCCACCTTGCTACTTGCTGGCGACAAGCGGCCGCGCAGCTGGCAGGCTGGCAAGGCCAAGGCGGTCGACGCCTTCGATGCTAAGGCCGAGGCTCTCGCTCTTCTCGAGGCTGCTGGCGCGCCAGTGGCGAACCTTCAGCTTTATCCGAATGCCGGACCGACATGGCATCCCGGCCGCTCGGCCACGCTGCGGCTCGGGCCGAAGACGATCGTCGCCGCGTTCGGCGAGCTTCACCCACGGCTCGAAAAGCTGGTTGACGCACCTGAGGGCTCTGTGGCCGCAGAGGTCTACCTCGATGCGATCCCGGCACCGCGTTCGAGCGGTCACGCTCGGCCGCACTACACGCCGCCCGCACTCCAGCCAGTGACCCGCGACTTCGCCTTCATCGTTCCATCGGAGGTCCAGGCCGACAATCTCGTCCGCGCGATCCGTGGAGCCGACAAGCAGGCTATTACTGCGGCTCGGCTTTTCGATCGGTTCGAGTCAGCTGACGGCCTTAGCCTTGCGGTCGAGGTCACGCTGCAGCCCGGCGAGAAGAGTTTCACCGAAGCCGAGCTGGCCGAAATCTCGAAGCGGATCGTTGCCGCGGCGGAGAAGCTAGGCGCTCGGCTGAGGAGCTAGTTCGAGCGCGTTGATCGCGGCGTGTACGCGTGTCTCGATCTCATCGCGCTTCAGTCCAGCGGGAATCGCCTCTCCAACCAGGAAGTGCACGGTTCCGCTGCCATGCGGCAGGTTGCGGCCCCAGAAGCGACCGCTGTCGACCGCCACGGGCACCACGGGCATGCCCAAAACTTTGTAGAGCCCTGCGAAGCCGGCCTGGAGCGGAGGCATGGTCCCTGAACGGACCCGTGTTCCCTCCGGATAAATGAGCACTGGCCGCCCCGAAGCCGCCGCCTCCTTGCCGGCCACGAGCATCTCTCGAAGTGCCTTGGCGCCGGCCTCCCGATCAACGGGAATGACGCCATAACGTCGCGTTGCCCAGCCGAACCCGGGCAGCCGGCTGAGCTCGCGCTTCAAGACCACGACCGGCGTCCTGGCGATCCGCATCATTTCCAAAGTCTCGAACATCGACTGATGCTTGACCGCGATCAGGAAGGAACCGTTGGGGACAGTGCCGCTGACCTCCACCCGCGTGCCGAGCAGGCGCACGAACCAATGATGAAAGTCGGTCCACGCATGGACCGCCGACCGCATCGGTCCTGATCCGAACAGGCTCGCCACGAAACATGCGATCACGAACACCATCGTCGCCGGATAGAAGACCAAAGCGTAGACCGCCGATCGCAGCAGCGGCATTAGACGTCGATCCAGACGGCCGCGCGCCGAAGCAGATATTTGTTGTACTCGGCGAAGAGGGTCATGAACGACGGCTCGGTGCGGACGGCGTCGTGCGTTATCTCATACTTGCCGCCCAGCACCCGCCGGAACTCGTAGGCCGCGCGGCGCATGTGCCAGTCGTTGGTGATCAGCCGAACCGACTTGTAATTGTGCCTCGCGAGCCAGCGCTGCGCCTCTTCAGCATTGGAGCGGGTGTCGACGGATTCGCTTCCAAGGTCCACGCAGCAGCGAACCAGGCTGCTCTTCGCCCCGAAGCGCGAAACCAGGTCCTTTTTCGTCACCAGCGGATCTGCGCCGGCGATCAGCACCCGTTTTGCCTTGCCCTTCTCGAGGACCTTCATCGCATGCTCGATCCGCCCTTTGCCGCCCGTGATCACCACGACGGCATCCGTTCTCACGGCGGCATCGGCAGGCCGTCCCAGCGTCACCCCGAAAAAGATGAAGCCGAGCGCGTAGAGGAGGATGAGGAAAGAGACGAAGCGCGCGATCATATGACCTTGTGCAATGCACTGAGCACCGCAAAGCGCGCAACAAGCGTCGCCAGCAAAACTGCGGCCACAGGCATTAGAGCGAGGACAACGAGGTCGCTGACACGAAGGGGCGGCCCTCCCGCAAGATCGCTCGCCATCGCAAGTCCCCCCGCGCCGATGACGATCAGAGCCAGCGCCGCAGCGAGCCCTCCCGCGACCGCGCCGGCCAGCGCATCGAGCGCGATTTTGCGCTGGAAGAGCAAAGCGACCTGCTGATCGGTCGCGCCGATCCCGTGCATGGTCTCGATTGTCGAGCGATGCGTATCGAGCGCGCCCCTCGCAGCCAGGACGACCGCCGCAGACGTCGCCGCGGCCATCAGCAGGACGAGCGCCACGGACAGCCAGCGTAGCGCACGCAAGGAGGCGAGCAGCGGCTGGACCGTCGCCTGCTCCGCGATGAAGCGCGCACCGGGGATGGTTCGACCGAGCAATGCGCCTACCTGCGCCGGCTCGGCGTTCGGCGTCAGCTCGAGATGAACCAGGGCCGGCACGGGCAATTCTGCGCCCAGACCTCCGGGACCCAGCCATTTTTCGAGCGTTTGCCGCATTTCCGCTTCCGGCACTGCCGCGACGGACGCAACACCCGGAACGGAACGGGCTGCGCGCTCGACGGCCGCGAGCTTGCCGCCGGTCCCGTCCGGGACCTGCAGCACGTAGCGATGCTCGACGGCGCCCGCGACGATCCCGGCCGCATTGGCGAGCGCAAGACCCGCGGCCGCAACGACCATCATCGCGAAGGTCATGATAGCGATGACGTAAGGCGTTGGCCCACGCATCGCGCCGCCCGGGAGCAACCTGCGCTCGGCCTCGGTCCCCGCGAAGAGGGCCAAACTCATCGGCCGCGAATCTCGGTCGGAGGATTGCGCAGAACGCCGGTGGGATCGGACATCGAGCCCTTCTCGAGCCGCATCAGTCGGGCCCCAGGCGTCCTCGCGATCAGGCTAACATCGTGGGTCGCGACCACGATCGTGGTTCCCAGCCGGTTTAGTGCAGTGAACAAGTGCAGCAGACGGGTGGCCATGTCTGCATCGACGTTTCCGGTCGGCTCGTCAGCAACGAGCAGCTCGGGCTGGCTGATGACCGCCCGGGCAATCGCCACTCGCTGTTGCTCTCCGCCGGAAAGTGTTGGCGGGCGCGCGCTCGCACGATCAGCAAGCCCGACCCAGGCAAGCATCTCGCGCACGGGCCCCTCGACCTCAGCTTCGCTTTTGCCCGCGATGCGCAAGGGCAGCGCGACATTGTCGAAGGCCGACAGATGCCGGATCAGGCGGAAATCCTGGAAGACGACCCCGATCCGCCGCCGGAAGTCGGGCAGGACATCGCGCGGAGCGTCCGTCAGATCCTGATCGAACAGCTGGATCCTGCCGCGGGTCGGTCGGCGGGCCAGGTACAGAAGCTGGAGCAAGGATGTTTTCCCCGCACCGGACGGTCCGGTCAGGAAATAGAATCCGCCTTTTGCGAGCCGGAAATCGAGGTCGCGAAGTACTTCCGCCCCCGTGCCGTAACGCAAACCAACACTGTCGAATTCGACGATTGCCGACAGAGGCCCGCCCCTCCTTGCAAGCTGGCTTCTCGCATGGGGCCGCTGCCTTGCCAATGGCCGCACATTCCTGTTTACCCTTTCCAAACGAAGGACGAGTGTTGCGCATGATCCTGACCTGCCCTTCCTGCGGCACCCAATATGTCGTGAAGGACGGCGCCATCCCGCCGGCAGGCCGCCAGGTTCGGTGCAAGGCCTGCCAGCACAGTTGGCGCGAATTTCCGTCAACCTCCGATAGTCCTACTGAGCTCGAACCTGAGGTCGCTTTCGCTGAGCCCGAAGGCGGCCAGCAAGATTCCGAAGCGGCTGAGGAGCAGGCCGCCCAATATTCTCCCGAAGATTACGTCGAGGCTTCGGCCGACGAGGAGCGACTTCCGGAGGAAGTTGCGGCGTCCAGCGCGTTTGAGGGGGACGAGCCGCTTGCCGAGGCACCGAGCCCTCCGCCCATCCCGCCGGAGACCGAAGTCGTGGGTCTCGCCGAAGCGTCGCCGTCCCATCGGCTGGAATGGGTTGAGGAAGATGAGGATTTCAGCCCCTTCGCACCGCGCGAGGCCGAACCAGGGAAGTCGCGCGGTCGATTTCTGATCGTCGCAATCATCGTCCTGCTCATTGCCGCGATCGTCGCCGGCGTGTGGTTCCTCGCTCCACCGGAGCTCCGGCAGCGACTGGGCATCGCGGATGCTGGCGACACTCCGCTCCAGCTGATGATGACGCACAGCGACCGTACGCAGCTCGCGAGCGGCAATGAGTTCCTGAACATCAGCGGGCGGATCATCAACCCGACGGACCGGCAACAGAAGGTCCCGCCGATTTACGCGCAACTCCACGACGCGTCAGGGAAGGTCGTCTACAAGTGGACGATCCCGCCGCCGATGAAGACGATTCCGCCCGGCGGCAGCGCGAGCTTCAACAGCGCGGAGCTCAACATTCCTCCGGCCGCGCAGGAACTCACCGTCACGCTCGGCGAACCGAAGATCTAATTCAGTAGAATTCGACCAGTGAGGCGGACCAGATAGATCCGTCGCGCTCGCGCACCAGGGCCGTCCGCACGATGCTTTCGTCGAAGCCTGTCGTCTCGCTGAAACGAATCTCCGCTCCACGTACGATCCGGACCGTCGCTTGCGCCGGCTGTGCGGCGGCGACGTGCATCGCCGGTTCGGCGGAGGCATTTGCGGCGATTGCGGCGAGGAACAGCGGCAACATTCCGCATTGCTAAACGCCCGGACGGCCAATGGTAAACAGTCTCTTAAGCATTCGTCCCGGCGCGGGACGAAACGGCAGCGTTGCGCGCCTTGGAATCCCTTGCTAGAGGCGCGCGCCTACCGGGATTGCGGCCGACGGCCCACTCCCCATCTTCATGACGTGCGGTCGTGGCGGAACTGGTAGACGCGCAGCGTTGAGGTCGCTGTGGCCGAAAGGCCGTGGAAGTTCGAGTCTTCTCGACCGCACCATTTGAAATCACGAAAAGTCGGATCGCTCCATCGGGGCAGCGAGTTTCTGTTTTTGAGAATCAATAGCGGAAAAGGGAAAGTCGTCCGAGATGACTTCTTCAGTGGACGGACGCTACGCTCGGTAGCTTAGTGACCTGGATCGAGCCCAGTCGAGCTACCGATCGGTCCTCATTGACCTCGGCGGACGCATTCAGGTTGGGCAGGATCTTCGCCGCGGTCGCGGATTCTGCGCTGACGCGCACGGAGTAGCGGCCGTATGGAACGCGCTCGAACAGGTAATATCCGTCATAATCGGTCTCGGCCGTTGCGACGATCTTGCCCGCTTCGTCGAGAAGCTCGAGCTTCAAGCCCTCGAAGCCCAGACCACCGCTCTTGATAATCGCGCCTTCGATCTCGCCGCCGCCGACGAGCCCGATCTCGACCTCGGCAGGCACGCCCGGACGCGGAACCACAACCTGCAGGGCCTTCCTTGGAACGAGATTGGGGTCGGCGAGGCTGCTGGGGTCGATCCCCACTGCGACCGGCGTAAACGTTGCTAGTCCTCCTACCAGGACCGTACCCCGTTCATCGGTGGGCTTCTCGGTGATGCGCGTTCCCGTCGTGACTAGGGCCCCTTTCTCGAATGGCTCCGAATAATCACGGACGCCATTGTCGTTGCGGTCGCGATAGACACGCGCACGCACCGCCCCTGCAGCAGCAAGTGGCTGACGCGAAAGGCCAAATCCGTGGCTAGGATCGAGCGAGAAATTCAGGTTGAACCCGACCGCGACCGATCCGTCGGTTGCCGCCTCGCCCGTGACCGCAAGCGCCATCGAGTCGAAACGCCTGATATGCGAGACGCGTGCACGCGCTCGTTTCGCGCCTGCGTCATACGCAAGCGCGCCCTCCCAATCGACATGTTCGCTCGCCGACCAGTAAGCGCTGAGCTCCGCAGAACGGAAGCGCGCCCGTGGCGCGACCTCCATGCTGCCGAACCCGCGCAGACGGACGTTTCCGATTCCGCCCGACCCGATCAGCGCGACCTCGACCGCGCCGGGCGGCGATGGCCCGTGAGCCAGGAATTGGCGGCGATAACGCACGTCTGTGGCGAGATTGAATCGCCGAATGGTGGTCGAAACCCGTGCGGCAGCTTCCAATTGGCTCGAATTATCCGCCTGCTTGATTAGCCGGACGTCGGCATGCGCAGGGACGATGGAGCGGCCGATGCGAAGCGGCGTGTCGACGGCCAGCTTGATGTCCTTGACCGTCCTTCGCAATTGCTGGCCCTGCAAATGGAAGTTGCTTGCAACCAGAGCTTCGCCGCTGACGTTCACTTTCCCAAACTTTGCTAGCACTTGCGCATGCGCCGCACGCCCGCCTCCGCTTTCCCAAGCGACACCGGCCTCGACGAGCGCCGGACCGATTGAGCGGCGAACCGACCCTTCGACGAAGGTCACGCGCTCATCCTCGATCAGCATTGCGCGCGCGATCGTTGCGACGGATGTCCGGTCGTCGATGCCATGCTCGACGGAAACTGCCGCCTGGGCCTTTGGAAGGGTCAGGGCGTCCGGTGAATTATGGAAGGCGACCACATCCCGGCCGGGCTGGTTCACGCCGGCCCAGTACCAGGTCTTGCCAGCCGGCACGTTGTCCTGGCCGACGTTGATCATCTCCTCGCGTGTCCGGATCTGCCCTTGCGGCCCGTAAAGGACGATGCTGATCTGGTTTTCGCCGTACAAAAGCTGGACGTCGTCAAAGACATAGCGTGAACCCGCGGTGGGGCGGGCAAATGCCAGCAGTTCGCCGTTGCGATAAAGCTCGGCCTCCCACCCGGAAGGCAAATCACCTTCGAACCGCGTCTTGTCGAACGCCGTCGGGTTGAAGAGCGGGCGGTTAGTGACGACCGCGCCTCGCCCACTGGCTCCGGAGCCACCAAGGCCGCTCTCGAGCCCCGCGACATCGCCAAAGCCGAAATGCGTCGCCTTCAGCGGGCCCAGGAGGCCTGCGTCGGGGTCCGAGCGATAGGCGCGCAGTCGCAACGTGCTCGGAACGCCCTTTGCGTTTGTCGAGAGCTTCGCATCGTAGGACATCCGCGCAACCTCGCCCGCCGCGTAGATCGACGTGCTACGATCGACCCGGACGCCGTCATTGGCGCGATAGGTGACACCGGCGCTGACGACGAAGTCCAGCGCGGGTGCTCGCCACATGCGATAGGGGAGCTTCAGCTGGGGGAGGCTCTTCAGGTCGAATTTGGCGGGCTTGATCTGCGCCGCACGCCGCTCTCGCTCGATCGCGAGCTCGACCGGCAGCTTCGCTTCAGATTCCAGCATCAGGGCGGACGCGCCCGTGTTAGCCTTGACCCCGATCCCGAACCAGCGCGCCAAGGCAGCGCTGTCCACGCACCAGCCTTCGGGTGTCTCCCGAACCGTTCCGCGGGCCAGTTTTTCCGTGTTTTGTCCGTAGGTTACGACGCCTGAAAATGCATCGACCACGATCCTGTTCTGCTCCTTGAACGCCCAGCCGCTGGCCTTCTTCGCGGCGAAGTCGATCTTCATCGGCACATCAAGGGCCGTCAGGAAGTCGCCAAAGATGATGCACGTGCCTTCGGGCGTCTCATAAGCGCGAACGCCGTCCCCGAGGCGGAGACGGCGAACGTTTACGTCGAGTAGGAACTGGGCTTCAGGATCCGCCGACCAGCCGTCAGCAATGGGAGTTGCTGCGGGCGCACTGATTCCGCTGGCGCAGGCTAGGCCAAGCAGGGCGATCGCCCGGAGCTTCTTGCCGATGGGGAGCATCCGCCTGTCTCGCCACAGCTCCAGCGGCCTAGTTCAGGACCGCGTCCGCTTCCGCGATGGTCAGCGGGCCGGTGTCGCTCGGTTCGACATACTGGACGGTCACCCGGCCCTTCGCGGAGGACGCATATTTCTCATCGACAGGTATGGTGAGGCTGCGCTGACCGACTTCGGTGTAGATAGCGACGCCGCGCTGCACGGCGATGGGGTCCTTGATCCCCGCCTTCATCACGCGGACCTCGCCGAACGTAGAGCGCTCGCCCGCCCGCGTCAGCTCGAGGCTGACCGCCGGTTTGCCTTCGGCCTGGGTCAGCTTGACGTTGGCGATGCCGGCCTTGGCTTCGAGGTTGCCGAAGCGCGCGATCACCGGGATGGTCACGCCGTAAATGGGGGTCAGAGCGAAGGCGATCCCCTTCACGTCCTTGGGTGCCTCGACCGGCGTCGGCGGCGGCACCGCCCGGAACAGCAGGTGGACGCGATACTCGCCGTCGGGAAGGTCCTTGGGGGCGCGGGCCGAAATTCGGATCGTCTGCGGCTCACGAGGGGCAAGGGTCACGCGCCGGGGGGCGTAGACGATCATCGACTGGGCCAACTGCTCCTCGGCATCCGGATCGGTCACGTCGTGGAGCATTCCGTCGGGCGTCATCCGGCGAAGCTCGACCGAGATCCGGTAAGTCGCGACATCGTCGCCGATGTTGTTGAGGATGATCTCCGTCCCGCGGCTTCCGTTCAAAACGATGCGCGTCGGCGCGACAAGAAGGTCGCCGACGCCAGCCTGCGCCGAAGGCGAGGAAAGCAGCAAGGGAATGAGCAGCGCGGCGCGGGCCGCTACGCGGAACAAGGACATTCTATTCTCCCCACGGGTTCGTGGAGAAGAGTTGGTCCAAAATGGTTGATATCCCGCTAACCATGCCGGTTTCGCCGGGCAGATAATGGAAAAGGGGCCGCGGCAAACCGCGACCCCTTCCCTTCCGATCAGCCCTTACGGGCCATCAGCAGCTTACTGGTAATCAACGGTGACGTTGATGTTGCCGCTGTAAACACCGTCCGTGGTGGTCGGCGTGATGATGATCGAGCCGCCAACATTGAAGTTGGTGCCCGGAGCGCCGGCGTTGGTCAGCGTCGTCGTCGCCGGGGCGTTCGGCGTGAACGAAAGCGTCGTGGCATCGTTCGCGTTCGTCAGCGGGCTGGCGACGGCGAAGATCTGCACGACCTGGTTGTTGGTGCCCTGCACGTTGTACTGCGCGGAAACCGGAGCGCCCGAGCAGGTCAGGCCGCCCGAACCGCAGGTGACGACGCCGGCCTGGGTCATCGAAACGGTCTCGCCACCGGCAGCAACCGTGCCGAGCGTGATCGTACCGAAGTCGAGGTTACGAGTCGCCGTCAGCAGAAGCGGACGGACGATCTTGGCGCGAGCCGTAGCAGGCGTGCTGGCACCGACGGGCGCAGCGACGGCCGGCGTGGCGATCAGTGCGGTGGCAGCGACAGACGCAGCCAGGCACGTCGAACGAAGAAGTTTCGTCATTGAGAATTCCCCACTTGTTCCGAACCATAAATATCGCGGCTGGTGGACCGGCGGTCCGCTCACCCGTGACTGCTGCATTAACCCCACCCGATTACAGCTTGCTTCAAGGGCATGGTTACCGAAGCGGAAAGGATTCACTCCAAAACGGAGGAAATTCAGAGATATTCGACGGTAATCGGCACCTCGCCGCGGAAGTCGCCGTCGGTATTTCCCGACAAACGGATCCTTCCTCCGAAGCGAAAGGACAGGTTCCCCGCCGAATCGAGCCGCGGCGCCAAAGACAGGTCGGTGACGATCTCGTCGATGCTGATTCGCCCTCCGTCGAGCGAGTAGAGCTCGATCCGCTGCGGAAGCTCGACCCGGACCAATCGCCCCGGCTCTCCTCGAACGCTCGCTTGGCCGACCATTGCCCGGCCACTGATGGCTTCGACCGACCCGCTCGCCAGTCGCGTGCCATCAGGCATTAGGGTTGCGGTGCCGTCTCCTGGGCCGACGACGACGAGACGGTCGAAATCGAGGCCGGCCTCGATCTGGAGATCAATCGGGCCTTCCGCGCCCTCAGCAGCCGGCATCGTGGTGGGCTTGTCGCAAAGGCGGCATTGGGCGCGCGCCGACGGTGGCGCCGACAGGGACGCCGCCGCCGCAAGCCCGATTACAAAGAGCACAGTGCGCGCCATCATGGCTCCGATAGCTATTGGGCAAACCTCAAAACACGGTTAATCCGCCGCTAACACGGCAATTGGGATAGGTGCGCCGAACGGCGAGCGCACGGTGGGAGATAATAATGACGGTAAAGACTGGCGCTTGTCGGTAGACCCGCGAGTTTCTATCCGTCGTGACAAGATGGCCCGCGCCGCTCCTACTCCGACCCGCAGGCCTTTCATGACTGCGCTGAAAATCTTTATTTACGTCGCGCTCGTCGGTCTACTTGCGCTGATCGTCTCCGTAGCCGTCGCCTATGCCAACCTCCCGAGCTATTCCGAGCTCGCGAAGCGCTCCGACCTTGGCCAGATGATCCGGGTCCGGGCCGCCAACGGTGCCGTCCTGGTCAACATTGGTCCCAGCTTCGGGCAGTGGCTTCCTTACGAGCAGATTCCCCCGGAGATGCGGGCCGCCATGATCGCGGTCGAGGACAGGCGCTTCCGCTCGCATCTCGGCGTCGACCCGATCGGCGTCGTTCGCGCCGCCAAGGTCCGAATCGACACCGGACGCTGGGCACAGGGCGGCTCGACCATCACGCAGCAGCTCGCCCGCAACATCTTCCTGACCAACAGCCGCACCTTCGGCCGCAAGATCAAGGAAGGCGTTCTTTCGCTCGCGATCGAGCGGAAGTTCTCAAAGAACCAGATTCTCGAGCTCTATCTCAACCGCGTCTATTTCGGTGGTGGCGCCTACGGCATCGACGCGGCCTCCCGCCGGTTCTTCGGACACAGCGCTCGCAGCCTCTCGCTCGGTGAGGCGGCGATCATCGCTGGCCTCGTGAAGGCGCCGTCCAACTATTCTCCGACCGCCGACGTCGAGGCCGCACGCGACCGTTCGGAAGTCGTGCTCAAGACGATGGTCGAGAACGGCTTCGTAACGCCCGAGCGCGCCGCTCAGGTCGATGCGGCGGCGGTCAAGATCCAGCCGACCACCAAGCAGAACAGCGTTCGCTATTTCACCGACTGGGCCCTTCCCCAACTTGACACGCTGATCGACGAGAACACCCAGCCGATCGAGGTCTGGACCACGCTCGATCCCAACATGCAGGCGGCTGCGGAACGCGCCATTGCCGCAAACACGCCGGCGCAGGCCCAGGGCGCGCTGGTCGCCATCGATCGCGACGGTGCTGTGCGGGCGATGATAGGCGGTCGCGACTATGTGGATTCGATCTACAACCGTGCGACCCAGGCCGAGCGCCAGCCGGGATCAGCTTTCAAGCTATTCGTCTATCTCGCGGCGCTCGAATCCGGGATGAAGCCGACCGACACGATCGTGGACGAACCCGTGACGATCGACGGTTGGACGCCGCGAAACTCAACGCGCACGAACCGTGGGCCCGTCAGTCTGCGCGAGGCCTTTGCGCTGTCGATCAATACGATCAGCGCAAAGATCGGCGCCCAGCTCGGCTTCGGGACGATCGCCGACATGGCTCGCCGGTTCGGGATCAGCAGCAATATCTCGACCTTCCCGTCGATGGTGCTGGGGACGAGCGACGTCCGCCTCATCGACATGACCCGCGCCTTCGCCTCGGTCGGCAATCAGGGCGTATCCGTCATGCCTTATGCGATCCGCAAGGTCGTCACCGCCGACGGGCGGCTGCTCTACCAGAAGGAAAGCGAAGAGGGCCGGGTGCTCGTCGCACCCTGGGTCGCTGCGGAAATGACCGACCTGCTCCAGTCCGCCGTGCTAACCGGTACCGGCCGGGCCGCGCAGATCGGGCGACCGGTCGCCGGCAAGACGGGCACGACCAGCTCCAACAAGGACGGCTGGTTCATCGGCTTTTCCAGTGGCCTGACGACTGGCGTGTGGATGGGACGGGACGACGCCCGGCCGATCGCGGGCCTTCAGGGCGGCACTGCGCCGGCACGTGCGTTCCACGATTTCATGGCCGTGGCCGTTGCCCGCCGGCCAGTCGAAAACTTCCAGACCGAAGTGCCGATGCCCGACTGGAACATCGAGGGCGAGGAAGACCCCTACGCAATCGGGAATGAAGTCGGGAGCGCGCCGCTGGTGGACGAATATGGCAACCCGCTGCCCGGCCAGCCCGACGATGCCATGCCGGTGCCGGGCCAGCCGCTGCCTCAACAACCGCAGCAGCCGCAGCAACCGGGACAGGCCGGCGCTCAGACCACCGAGCAGCTCGACCAGCAGTGGCTCGACCAAGTCCTCCCGCCCGGAAGCGCACAGCGTCAGCCGCAGAGGCAGCCGCCACAACGCCCCCAGGTCGTCAGACCGCCGGCCCCAACCTCACCGCGTCCTACCGATCCGCTTCAACCGGCTCCCAATCCGCCGCAGCAATAAGCGTGCCGCCTCGGCATCGCCCTCGAACAGGCGGGACTCCAGTGCCTTGAACTCGCGGCCATGGTTCAGGTGGACGAGGTGAGCGACCTCGTGCGCAACGACGTACTTCCGGACCTCAGGCGGCGCGAGGATCAGCCTCCAGTTGTAGCGGATTCGGCCCGCGGACGAGCAGCTGCCCCAGCGCGTTTCCGCATCCCCGACCGAGACCGCCTTGAGGGTCACGCCGGCGCGGTCCGCGGCCACCGCAGTCTCCCGCGAGAGCGTCTCGACCGCCCTCCGCTTCAGAAACGTCTCAACCCTTCGTGCAAATCCCTCTTCGGGTCCGCCGCAGGTCAAACGCACATCGTCCAGGACCGGCGTTCGCCGTCCCGACGCGGCCCACTCGAGCAGGACGTCACGTCCCTCTACCGGGATCGTTGCACCTGGAACGAACGGTTCTGGTGGGAGCATCGCTCCAACCTGCGCTTCCACCCATTCCTTCTGCTCGGCGGCCCATTCCAGCGCCGCCTTGCGGTTCATCCTCAGAGGGCCTGTGAGCTTCAGGAGACCGCGTTTCTCGTCCAGCCGCAGTCGAAGCCGCTTCGCGCCACGCATCCCGCGAATCTCCACTGGAAGCGGGAGATCCTCGTGACGGAAGAGCGCCTCAGAGCGTGCGATCGACCACATGGTCTTCCAATTCTTCGACGTCCTTCTCGCTCACGGTCCAGCCGCGTGTCGATTGGCCGGCTTGGTGGACGGTCTCGCGGCTTCCCGAGATCAGATAATGCCAGGCGTGAAGGGGCTTACCTTCGGACCGCAGGCGATAGGCGCAGCTTTCGGGCAGCCAGTCCAGCGACCCGATGCTTTTGCGATTGAGCACGACGCAGTCGGCCACCCTCTTCTTGCGATGCGCATAATCGATGCACATGCCGTTCCTGCGGTCGAGCAACTCGCAGGCGACGTTCGTCGGGTAGAGCAGACCGGTCTCTTCGTCCTCCAGCTTGTGCAGGCAACAACGGCCGCACCCGTCGCACAAAGCCTCCCACTGTCCATAGTCCAGCTCGGACAGGGGTTTTTCCCAAAAAGGAATGGAAGAGTTTCGCGCGTCGGCCATGACAAGTTCAGACATGCTTTGCTATCGGGGCGCATTCAAGGAGCCGAGGGCAAAAGGGCAAAGAATATGAAACGGTTCGCTTTGGTCGCGCTCGCGCTCGCATCGGCATCCGCACCGGTGGGTGCGCAATATATCTCGGACGCGGAGCCGTTCATCAACGCCGTGCGCGACCGGGACGGAAACAAGGTCACCGAGCTGATCGAGGCGAGGCCGACGATCGTCAACACGCGCAACCTCAAGGGCGAAACGGCGCTGATCATCGCCATCTCCCGCACCGACGACCTGTGGACCAAGTTCCTTCTCGGCAAAGGCGCAAGTCCAAGTCTTGCGAACGCAGCCGGCGACACGCCCCTGATTGCTGCAGCGCGCGTTGGATATACCGAAGCCATCGAGCTCCTGCTCGCTCTGGGTGCCAAGGTCGATGTCGGCAACAAGATGGGTGAAACCCCACTGATCGTTGCCGTTCAGCAGCGCCAGCTCGAGGCCGTGAAGCTGCTACTCGCCAAGGGCGCCGACCCGGACAAGAAGGACTCGGCTGCCGGCTATTCCGCGAGGGATTATGCCAAGCGCGACACGCGCAGCCGCGCCCTCCTGACGGCCATCGAATCGGCAGCGAAGCCAAAGGCGGCGAAGACCGAGGACCTCGACAGCTTCAAGCTGAAATAGACTAGAAGTCGTCCCCCATGCTGGGGTCGATCTGCGCGGACAGTCGACGCGCCGCACGCCTGGCGAAACGCAAGAGCTCCGCTTTCCGCCTTGCTGGAGCGAGCGGCCGATGCAGTGCCTCGCGCATCATGACCGCGTCATAGCGGTCGGCGACGATCAATCCCGCCTCGTTCGGCATGAATCGCTCACCATCACAGATCGACGCGAGGTCAGGTGGCACGGCCCAGAAGAACCGGTCGCAATATTCCAGGTAATCGGTCCACTTCGAATCGCCCAACAGGTCCGCCTTCGCGACCTTGATCTCGACGATGGTCAGCGCACCCTTGGCATCGATCGCCATCATGTCGGCGCGCCGGCCGTTCGGAAGCGGCACTTCGCAGATGGCGAACAGATCCGACCTGCAAAACAATCGCGTCACCCCGCGTGCCACTTCGGCTGCGATCGGCGGCGCATCGGTGAAGCACGAATCGATTAGGGTGGCCATCGCCGGCCACCCTAGAACGAAACAAGAATATCGAAAACCGCTCTAGCGGTAGAAGATATGATTGCCGACCGATGCAACGCGCTTCAGGCGCCAACCCGGAGACACGCGCTTGGCGTGGAAGAACAAGGCGTTACCGACAACCGAGTCCTTGAGGTCCTGGTCGACGATCTTGGCGATGGCGACTGCGGTCTGCCATTGCTTGCTCGCACGCGGGACCGACGGAAGCGACCGCCCGCGAATGAAGCTGAATTGGCTTCGCTGGAACAGGACGCCGCAATAAGTCGAAGGGAAGCGGCCGTTCGAATTCGCGCGATTGGCGATCACTTCGCCGACGGCCAGCTGGCCCGCAAGCGGTTCGCTCTTGGATTCGAAGTAGACGCCGACTGCGAGGCACTCGAGCTCGCGGCTGCCGGGCTCGGAGCTGCGAAGCTGGGCCACCAGTGAGGAGAGATCGCCGCTCGGCTTGATCGGAGCGGGCGTTGCCGTCTGATCCGCGTCGGTGGAATTGGTGTCCGCCGGATCGATCGCGTCCGGGGTGTAGGTCGGGTTCGAGATGGGCTCGGGTACGACGATCTTCGGATACGAAGCGGTCGTAACCGGAATGATAGGTTCGGAGGACATCGGGCCTACCTGGGCCGGCGCAACCGAGCTTGCGGTTGCGGCTGCGAAAACCAGCAGTGCCGATCGAAATGAAACCAACATGAAATCCGAATTTAGTGCGGTTAACCGACTGACAGGCGCGCCTCATCACGTTCGAAAACGTACGATCGCGCCTGGTGTTGATTCCCCGTCTTGCGTGGCACCTGCCCCCGGCTCTTTCCGGTCGGATGGTGCCCCCCGCTCTGTCTTGTCCCCTGTTTTCCCGGCGGGCGGGCGGGGGTCAACCCGAATGGATCGTTTCAGCGATGAATCGTTCCGGCTCCGCGATATCCAGTTCAATTAACCATGAATCGGCGTCGAACCGCTCCCGCCGCGCGATCAATTCGCGCAAAGAGTCGGAACCTTGGCTCTCTTCTGCTTTCTTGAACGTCCACTCGTAGGTGAAGTCGGGGCCTAGCTCGCGCTCCAGAATTCCGCGGAATTCTCCCCTTTCGTTGAGCAGGAGAGTCAGCGCACCACGATCCGGATCGCCCTTGCGAAGCACCATTGCGAATCCGCCCGTAGCTTCTGCCCGGCGCATGATCGCGGCCGCCTCGAGATGAGCCGGCAGCCGGTCGGTCGTCACTCTTTGTAGCCCGACAAGCTGCTCAACGGGATGTGCGACCTGAGGAAGGTCCCGGTTCCGCGCGCGGCCTCTTCGCCGTCCGGGCCGATGATGTGCGCATCGGCGATCATCACGCGCCGGCGGCCGCTGATCCACCTGCCCTCGGCGATGGCATCGCCCGCACGCATCGGCCGCGTGAAGTGGAGATTGAAAGCGGTTGTCAGCAGGAAGCGGTCGCTGATCAGGCTGTTCGCAGCATAAAACGCCACGTCGTCCAGCATCTTGAAGTAGAGCGTGCCGTGAGCTGCTCCCGCAGCGTGGTAGGAGGATTCCTCCACCTTGAAGCGGATCCGCGCCTGACCTGCCCCGGTGATCTCGATTTCTGATTCGAACTGCCGGTTGACGGGGGCCGAGCGATAGAGCGCTTCGAGGCGGCGATAGTGCGCCTCGGCGCCCGTCGCCGTGAGTTGCTCGACGTCAGGCGGCGTCTCGCTCATCGGCCCCCATGAGAACCGCCGCTAGAGCGTCGCGGCTGCGGGCACCACGCATCTTCTCGAGCGTCGGCGCGTGGCGCGTCACCCGGCTGATCGCGGCGAGCGCTTTCAAATGCTCGGCACCGGCATCGGGCGGCGAAAGGAGAAGGAAGACCAGGTCGACCTTCTGACCGTCGATCGACTTGTAATCGACCGGATCCGACAGGCGGGCGAACAGGCAGTAGATCCGGCTCAGTCCCTCGATCTTGCCGTGCGGGATGGCGACTCCATGGCCAAAGCCAGTCGAGCCCAGCCGCTCACGCTCGCTGACGCTCGAGAGAATCTCGCCGGCGTCGGCATCGAGACGGCCGGCCGCAATCTGTGCCAGCTGCTGAAGCAAGGCGCGCTTGTTGCCGCCCGGAAGAGACGGCTTGATCGCGTCAAAATCGAGAAAATCCGAAAGATGCATATCTTACTCACGACCGCGGTGGAGACGCCGCCGCGCCGCCACCGATACACATATTGCAAATGTTGTCAGCCGGCGGGCGGTTCAACCCAGCCGATATTACCGTCGTCGCGGCGGTAGATCATGTTGAGTTTCCCCGATGCACTATTTTTGAACATCAGCGCATTCGTGTTGCGAAGATCGAGCAGCATGACTGCATCGGAGACGCTGGCTTCCGGGATGTCGACCTTCGTCTCGGCAACGATCGTCGGATGCGCCCCTTCGTCCTTTTCGACGGGCGCTTCCGGCTGAGGCGCGAAGACGGTGTAGCCCGCATCTTCCACGAATTGAGACGTGCCGTCGGCTTTGTGCTCGCGCAGCCGCTTGGCATATTTGCTGAGCTGCTTCTCGATCTTGTCAGCCGCACCCTCGAACGCAATGTGCGCCTCGGGGGCGCGCTGATGCGCTTTCAGGACGACGTTGTTGATGACCGGAGCGACGATGTCGCAGACGAAGTCGGCGTAGGGCCCCGGACTAAACGTCACGTTCGCCGCGATCGCGCGCGGAAAATATTTCTCGGCAAGTCCCTCGATCCGGCTCACGGCCTGAGTCTGCAGGGAGTCTCCGACGTCGACCTGATGGCCCGTCACCCGTACGTCCACCTAATCAGCCCTCCTTTCTGCGCGGCGCGCCGCTTAGGCGCCCTCCGGCTAATGCGTCAATCGCCTCACGCGACCGCCGCGTAGCGTTCCCAGAGTGGGCTCGCCATCTGAGCGATAAACGCACGATGCCGCTCCAGTTCCTCCGCGCTCGCAAAATGCGGACGCGGAACGCGGGGCTCGCGGACCGTTACAGTCGGCCCACTGACTTTGATTTCCCTAGCGTTGGTTTCAGCCACCAGGCCAAGACCGATCTGCCGACCGCCAGTGAGTTCTACATAGACCTGCGCAAGCAGTTGCGCGTCGAGCAAAGCGCCGTGCTTGACGCGAAGGCTGCGGTCCACGCCGAAGCGTGTGCAAAGCGCGTCGAGACTATGCTTGGCGCCGGGATGCCTGGCCCTTGCGAGCAACAGGGTATCGACCATCCGGCTCATGCATACGGTCGGGCGGCCGCAAAATTGGAGCTCCTGGTTGAGGAATCCGAAGTCGAACGACGCATTGTGAGCGACGAGCGGTGCATCACCTAGGAATTCGATCAGCTCTTCAACCTTCTCGGCGAACAAAGGCTGCGCCGACAGGAAGACGGTGCTGAGGCCATGGACGGCCTCCGCTTCGGATGGCATCGCCCGTTCAGGGTTGAAGTAAGCGTGAAAATGGCGGCCCGTTTCGACACGATTGATCATCTCGATGCAGCCGATTTCGACCATTCGGTCACCACCGGCCGGATTGAGACCGGTTGTTTCCGTATCGAAGACGATTTCCCGCACAGCTCTTCTATCCACCTCGCCCGATTCCGAGACAAGACAGAATGTCGCCGACCCGCCGCTCAGTTGTGGATAGGTCGCCCCCCGTATCTACCACGAAATCGGCGCGGTTGCGCTTTTCCTTGTCCGACATCTGACGAGCGAGGATCGCGTCGAGCTTTTTCGCGGTCATGCCGGGCCGGGACAGGACTCGCTCACGCTGGATTTCGGGAGGCGCCGATACGACGATGATCTTGTCGAAGGCTTTCTCGCCTCCGGTCTCGAACAACAAAGGAATGTCGAACAGCAGTGCCGGCGCATCCCGGTTCTTTTCAATGAAGTGAGTCCGGGCCGACTGCACGGCGGGATGAACGATCGCTTCGAGCGCCTCCAGCTCTGCCGGATAACCGAGCACCTTGAGCGCAAGCCGCTCACGATCGAGGACGCCGTTCGTCACCGTCCCGGGGAATCGTTCACCGATAGCTAAGATGAGCGATGGATCATTGGCCTGGAGATCGCGCACGGCCGCGTCGGCATCGAACACCGGGACTCCGGCGCGCTCGAACATCTTCGCGACTGTCGACTTGCCCATGCCGATCGATCCGGTGAGCGCCAGCCGGATCAAGCTCGGGTGCGATCACAAAAAGTGACGTCATGCCGTCGTGACGTCATCTTGGCAGGATCTCCCGCTTACGAAGCGCTCTGAGGACCGGAATAAGCGGCATTCCCATGATCGTGAAATGCCCACCGATAATCCGGTCGAACAATTGGATTCCGGGTCCTTCGATCCGGAAAACTCCCACACAATTGCCGACCTCCGGCCACTCGGCATCCAGATAGGACTGGATGAAATCCTCACTGAGCTCGCGGACATGAAGCTCGGCACGGCCGACATCGCTCCACTCGATGGACCCGCCACGCGCCAAGGCGACCGCGCTGTACAACTGCATCGGCTTGCCCGAGAACAGCCGAAGATGGTCGGCGGCCTCTTCGCGGCTTCTCGGCTTGTCGAAGAACCGTTCGTTGACGCGTACGACAGAATCGCTTCCGATCACCCAATCGCCGGGGCGCTTGGAGCTGACCGAGGCGGCCTTGGCCTTCGCCAGCTCCAGGGCGATCGTCTCTCCATCGTCCATGCCCGCCTTGAGCGATGCCTCGTCGACTTCCGGCCGAACGACATCAAACGCGACGCCTGCGTCCTCAAGCATCTTGCGGCGAATGGAACTTCCGGAAGCGAGAATGAGCACGTTTCGAACAACCTTGTGGAAAACTGGGTGTGACGTCCTAGCGCGGACATGGGGACCGGCTCAACGGACGCGTTGTCCGACATCCATTTCGGACCTTCCCGAGATTCATCCACGGAGGCGTGATTCGATCCCCAGCCTGTGAATCATGGGCAACAGGCGTCGCGACTCGCCGACTCTCCTTCAGAGTCCGATTCCCCTGCTTGTTGGCAAAATCGGGAGCCGCGCCTAAACCCCGCGTCCCGCGCCCCAACAACTACAACAGTCTTCTAAGATTCTAATATATAGGGAGAGAGAAGGGTGGCCTTGAGCCCGAATGAGAGCTCTGGAGCCGGGTCGGCGCGTAAGCCCATGCTTGCCGTGCTGAACGGTGAGCGTCTCGATCCTCCTCCCGTGTGGATGATGCGCCAGGCCGGGCGCTACCTGCCCGAATATCGCCAACTGCGTTCCGACAAGGGAAGCTTCCTCGACTTGGTTTACGACAGCGATGCCGCAACTGAGGTCACGCTGCAGCCGCTGAAGCGCTTTCCGGAGCTCGACGCGGCGATCCTGTTCTCCGACATCCTGATCGTTCCGTTCGCGATCGGCCAGAATCTGAGCTTCGTCGCCGGCGAGGGCCCGCGCTTGACGCCCCCGCTGGCCAATGCCGCCCTTGAGAGCCTGCAGGGCTTCCCTGCGCGCCTTGAGCCCATTTACGAGACGGTTCGCAAGGTGAAGGCGGCTCTGGACCCCTCAAAGGCCCTGATCGGCTTTGCAGGGGCTCCTTGGACGGTGGCGACATACATGGTGGCCGGGCAGGGCAGCCGCGACCAATCCGAGACGCGGCGCCTCGCTTATTCGGATCCCGCTCTGTTTCACGCGATCATCGATCGCATCGAGGAGGTCACGCTCGGCTACCTCTCCGGCCAGATCGGGGCCGGCGCAGAGGTGGTGCAATTGTTCGACAGCTGGGCAGGAAGCCTTGCACCGGCCGAATTCGAGCGGTGGGTCATCGCCCCAACCGCCCGCATCGCGGCCGCTGTCAAAGAGCGGCATCCCCATGTGAAGTTCATCGGTTTCCCGAAGGGCGCCGGTGGAAAGCTGGGAGCCTATGCCCGCGAGACCGGGATCGATGCGGTCGGGCTTGACGAGACGGTCGACCCGGTCTGGGCGGACAGGGAGCTCCCAAACGGACTTCCCGTGCAGGGCAATCTCGACCCGCTGGCATTATTGTCCGGCGGAGAAGGCCTTAGCGCCGCAGTGAAGCGCATCCTTGACGCTTTTGACGGGCGGCCGCACATCTTCAATCTCGGTCACGGAATTCTCCAGGAAACACCGGTCGCTCACGTCGAGCAGATGCTTGCAGAGGTGAAGAAGCGCGCATGAGCGATCTCCACGCCTTACTCGGCCTCGCTTATCCGTGGGTGAAGGCCGCGCACGTCACCTTCGTGATTTTCTGGATGGCCGGTTTGTTCATCCTGCCGCGTTTCTACGTCTATCATCATGAGACGACGCCGGGTTCGGCAGAGGATCGTGCCTGGATCGAGCGGGAGGACCGGGTCCGTACGATCATCCTCACGCCGGCGATCATCATCGTATGGATACTCGGGCTTACGCTTGCCTGGATTACGGACGCCTGGGCGCAGGGCTGGTTCATGGGAAAGCTGGCGATGGTAATCGGGCTATCCGGATACCAAGGCTGGTTGGCGAGCTACGGCAAGCGCCTTGGAGCCGGCAAGCGGCCGCTCGACAATCGCACCCTGCGGATCATGAACGAGATCCCTGGTGTTGCCGCGGCCGTCATCGTCGTTCTCGTGATCGTAAAGCCTTTCTGACGCAATCCTTGTCTGCAAGCATTGACTTAGTTCATCGCCAGACATACCTCGACGCCGACGGCTAAATCGGCCAGTTCACTTCCTTTGCCGACGAACCGTTTGTCCTGGATGAGGCGTCCTGCCCATCCCGCGCTTTTTGAATAAAGCCATTCTCCCACCTTCGCCCGAAGCGACCCACGAAATGCATCTCAAAGATCTCAAGAAACAAACCCCCGCCGAACTGGTCACCATGGCCGAGGAGCTCGGCGTCGAGGGCGCATCCACCCTGCGCAAGCAGGACCTTATGTTCTCTATCCTCAAGGTGCGCGCGGAAACGGGCGCCGAAATCAACGGCTCAGGAACGATTGAAGTCCTGAATGACGGGTTCGGCTTCCTCCGCTCGCCCGAAGCCAACTACCTCGCCGGCCCTGACGACATCTATGTCGCGCCGAGCGTGGTGCGCCGCTTTGGGCTGCGCACCGGCGACACCGTCGAAGGCGAGATCCGCGCCCCCAAGGAAGGCGAGCGCTACTTCGCACTGACCAAGGTCACCCAGATCAATTTCGACGACCCGGAGGCCGTTCGCCACCGCGTCAATTTCGATAACCTGACGCCGCTCTATCCTACCTCGAAGATCGAGCTCGATCCCAAGGATCCGACGGTCAAGGACAAGTCGGCCCGCGTGATCGACATCGTCGCTCCGCTCGGAAAGGGCCAGCGCGCACTGATCGTCGCCCCGCCGCGGACTGGTAAGACGGTGCTCCTCCAGAACATCGCCCGGTCGATCACCGCAAACCATCCGGAAGTGTTTCTGATCGTGCTGCTCATAGACGAGCGTCCGGAGGAAGTTACGGACATGCAGCGGTCGGTTCAGGGCGAAGTGATCAGCTCCACCTTCGACGAACCGGCTTCTCGTCACGTCCAAGTCGCTGAAATGGTTATCGAAAAAGCCAAGCGGCTGGTCGAGCACAAGAAGGATGTCGTGATCCTTCTCGATTCTATCACCCGCCTCGGCCGCGCCTACAACACGGTCGTTCCGAGCTCCGGCAAGGTGCTGACCGGCGGTGTCGACGCCAACGCCTTGCAGCGTCCTAAGCGCTTCTTCGGCGCCGCGCGCAATATCGAGGAGGGCGGTTCGCTCTCCATCATCGCGACCGCGCTGATCGATACCGGATCGAAGATGGACGAAGTCATCTTCGAAGAGTTCAAGGGCACCGGTAACAGCGAAATCGTCCTCGACCGCAAGGTTGCCGACAAACGCATCTTCCCGTCGCTGGACGTCGGCAAGTCCGGCACCCGCAAGGAAGAGCTGCTGGTCGACCAGGGCGTTCTGTCGAAGATGTGGGTCCTTCGCCGGATCCTCATGCAGATGGGCACCGTCGACGCGATGCAGTTCCTTCTCGACAAGATGAAGGATGCGAAGACCAACGAGGACTTCTTCGCCTCGATGAACCAGTAGTCCGCTCGAGCGGTTCTACCGGCTCATGATAACCGGCTTCAGCTTTTCTAGCGTCTTCACCGCCGGTGGTCTGGCCAAGCTCGGCCAGATCATCGTCGGAGACCTGACCATGGCTGGCGACAATGTCGTCATCATGGGATCGCTGGCGTCCGGGCTTCCTGAGAAGGACCGGCGGCGGGTCCTGATGCTCGGCGTCGGCATGGCGCTGGCCTTCCTGATCACCTTCGCGGTGATCGCGACGCAATTGCTCAAGGTCACCGGTCTCGTGTTCGCGGGCGGTCTCCTGCTTCTGTGGGTCGCCTACAATATGTGGCGCGAACTACATCCTCGGGAGACGGTGATATCCGACGATCCCGATACGCCGGAAATCGAAGGTCCACCTCGCACCAAGACTTTCCTGCAGGCCGCAGTCCAGATTGCGATCGCCGACCTCAGCATGAGCCTGGACAACGTCCTGCTCGTTGCCTCGATCGCGAAGGAAAACCCGGCTCTCCTGGTGATCGGGCTCAGCTTCTCGGTCCTGTTCATGGGTTTTGCCGCTAATTACGTGGCGCGGCTCATCCAGCGCTATCACTGGATCAATTACATCGGCCTCGCGGTCATCCTCTACGTCGCCTTGAACATGATCTACGAAGGGTGGGTAGGCGGTGAACATGTGCTTGGCCTGAGGAACGCATTCGGGGCATAGTTCGGCCGCCGGAATAAAGTCCTGAGATGGTGCTTGGTCCGAAACTGCCCGACTGACATCAGGGGGAAAGATTGATCGAGTTTCTGCTGACGACCCTCGCCGCGGCCGCGACGGCCGGATTCGGTGGGCCTGCCGGCATCTGGGACGCCATCGTCCAGGATTTCTCAAACATCACCGAGCCGGCGGCATTTGCGGCCTTCCTGCAGGTGCTGATGATCGACCTCGTCCTCGCGGGCGACAATGCGATCGTTGTCGGTGCCCTGGCGGCGGGCCTGACGCCCGATCAGCGCCGCAAGGTCATTATGATCGGCGTGCTCGCGGCCTTGGTGCTTCGCATCGCCTTCGCTCTCGTCGTTACACAACTCCTTCAGATTATTGGACTTATTCTCGTCGGCGGACTCCTTCTGCTGTGGGTAGCGTGGAAGATGTGGCGCGAGCTGCGCCACGAGGGCGAATCAGGCGGCTCCGATGAGATCCTTGGCGACGAGCATTCCGGGCTGAGGCCCGCGAAGAGCTTCGGCGCTGCCGTCTGGGCCGTTGCGGTCGCGGACGTTTCGATGAGCCTCGACAACGTGCTCGCCGTCGCCGGCGCCGCCCGTGACCACCCCGGTATCCTGATCGTCGGCCTGGTCTTTGCAGTGATCCTGATGGGCGTCGCCGCAAATCTCATCGCTCGCTACATCGAGCGCTACCGCTGGATCGGCTACGTCGGGCTCCTCGTGATCCTCTACGTGGCTGTGAAGATGATCTACGACGGCTGGGTTCATCCCGACGTCGGATTGGGCAAGCTGTTCGCCTGAGGCGGCGACTGCGCTAAGCGGCGCTGCGTGAGCGCCGATACGATCTTCGCCCTGTCCAGCGGACGTCCGCCCGCAGCGGTGAGTATTATCCGCGTGAGTGGACCGGGGGCACACGTGGCGGGCCGGAGACTGGCCGGCTCGCTTCCCGATGCCCGGACTGCGGCGCTGAGGACGCTCCGAGACGAAGCTGGCGGCAAGCTGGACGATGCATTGGTCCTGCGATTCGACGGTCCTGCAAGCTCGACCGGCGAGGACATCGTTGAATTCCAGTGTCATGGCGGTCGAGCGGTGGTGGATGCCGTGCTGGGTGCATTGACCAAGATTGGAGGGCTTCGGCCGGCGCATCCCGGCGAATTCACGCGTCGTGCCTTTGAGAATGGCCGGATCGACCTGACTGAGGCCGAGGGCTTGGCCGACCTGATCGAGGCTGAGACGGAATTCCAACGCAAGTCGGCCCTTGCGATGGCGGAAGGCGGGCTTAGGCGGCAGATCGAGCAATGGCAGAAGAGAGTGCTCGTCCTGTCCGCCCAGGCAGAAGCAGCGATCGACTATGCCGATGATGAGGATGTCGGCCCGGATCCGACCCTCGCCAAAGAATGCTTTGAGCTGGCTCGCGAACTCGGGGTGTGGCTCGGCCGCCCGCGGGTTGAACCGCTCAAGGATGGTGTCAGGGTGGTGGTTGCCGGGCCTCCTAATGCCGGAAAGTCTAGCCTGATCAACGCGATAGCCGGGCAGGAGAGGGCCATCGTCACCGATATTCCGGGGACCACGCGTGACCATATCGAGGTGCCGCTATCGCTCGGGGGTATTCCCATTTTGCTGACGGACACAGCGGGTCTCCGCGAGAGCGATGAGACGATCGAGCGGATCGGAATCGACCGCGCTCGCTCGCTCGTTGAGGGCGCGGATGTCCTTCTCTGGCTAGGTAAGCCGAGAGAAGCGCCCGAGCACCCGCGAAGGATCCTCGTGCATCCGCGAGCGGATGTTTCGGAAAGGGTGACGACGCCGGAGGGTTCAGTGGCAGTGTCGTCCGTGACTGGTGCGGGCCTAAAAGAGCTTCTGGCTCGTACATCGGAATTGGCCGCGTCCCTGCTGCCGGGCGAGGGTGCGATCGCCTTGAATCGGCGTCAAGCTGCGCATGTCGCTGGGGCGCGGGATGCGCTGGAGGCCGCCGCGGCGACAACCGACTTCGTTCTCGCCGCCGAGGATGTACGAGCCGCGCGCACCGCGTTCGATCGCCTCACCGGACAGGCGGGGATGGAGGACGTCCTTGACGCTCTCTTTGGCCGGTTCTGCCTCGGTAAGTGAGATGTTTCACGTGAAACAAGTCGTCTGAGACGATATTTTCCCTTCCGCATCAAAATCCACTAAGCGTCTGCCAATGTTCGACGTTCTCGTCATCGGAGCCGGCCACGCCGGTTGCGAGGCTGCCGCTGCTGCAGCCCGCCGTGGCGCGCGCGTCGGACTGGTGACCTTCCGAGCCGAAGATATCGGCCAGATGTCGTGCAACCCGTCGATCGGTGGCGTCGGCAAGGGCCATCTCGTTCGAGAACTGGACGTGTTCGACGGACTCATGGCGCGCGCGGCGGACCGGGCAGCGATCCACCGTCGCATGCTCAACAGGAGCAAAGGGCCGGCGGTGCAGGGACCGCGGTTCCAGGCAGATCGCAGACTTTATCGCTCCGCCATGGCTGATCTCATTGCCGAGAGCGGTGTCGAGGTGCTTGTCGCTGAAGCGTTGAACCTTCGGATTGAGGCTGGCCGCGTCACTGGCCTGCAGACAGATCTTGGTTTGCTTGAGTGTCGTGCGCTCGTCATCGCGACCGGGACATTTCTCGACGCGCGCATCTTCGTGGGCGACGAAGTGCACGAAGGCGGCCGGCGCGGCGAGCGCGCGTCCGTTGCTCTCGGCGACCAGGTTCGCGAGATAGGCCTTGCCCAAGGGCGGTTGAAGACCGGCACGCCTCCAAGGCTGGACGGACGTACGATCGATTGGGCGCGTCTTGAGGATCAGCCGAGCGATCGCGATCTCTGGACGATGTCGTCCATGGATGATGGTGTTCGCGTTCCACAACTTGCGTGCGCGATCGCTCGCACGAACGGGCGCACACATGAGATCATTCGTTCGGCGTTCGACCGCTCCCCGTTGTTTGCCGGAGCGATCGAGGGCAGGGGGCCGCGCTATTGCCCGTCGATCGAAGACAAGGTGAAGCGTTTCGCCGATCGCGATAGTCACCAAATCTTTCTCGAGCCCGAAGGACTCGACGACCACCTCATGTATCCCAACGGGGTATCGACGTCGTTACCCGCTGACATTCAGCGCGACTTCTTGCGTAGCGTCGAGGGCTTGGAGCGCGTCGAGATCGTCCGCCCTGGCTATGCGGTAGAATATGAATTCGTCGATCCGCGCCGGCTGCGCTCTACGCTTGAGACGGCGGACATCGCGGGCCTCTTCCTCGCCGGCCAAATCAATGGAACGACGGGCTATGAAGAGGCAGCTGCACAAGGGCTAGCCGCGGGCCTCAATGCCGCGGCGCATGCGCTTGAGCTAGACGAGGTGCAGTTCAACCGGCGCACTAGCTATATCGGCGTGATGATCGATGATCTGACCTTGCAGGGGGTCAGTGAACCGTACCGGATGATGACTGCGCGCGCCGAATATCGCCTCGCGCTCCGCGCCGACAATGCCACTACGCGTCTCGGCATGGCCGCGCTCGAAGCGAAGTGCGTGAGAAATCCGCGTCGGGACCACATCGAGACTCATTTTGAGCGGCGCGAGCGTTCCACGTGGAGCGAGACTGAAGAGGGGAAGGCTGATTGCCTGTATGCCCCCTATCTCGAGCGACAGCAGCGCGAATGGGACGCAGTCCAGCGCGACGCTCGAGTAACGATTCCCGCTGGGCTTGCATTCGCTTCGCTACCGGGGATCTCCACGGAGATGGCCGAGAGGTTGGAGCAGGCTCGGCCTGAGACCTTGGATCAGGCGTCGCGTATTCGGGGTGTCACGCCAGCGGCGCTATCTGCACTTTATATTGCAGCTAGCCGCCGAGCGGCATGATCGAGAGGATCTCCGCGGCTGCGGGTCGCGATGTTTCACGTGAAACATTCGATCGAATCGCTCTCTACGTTCAATTGCTCACGCAAAGCGCAGGAGAACAGAATCTTATAGCTCCCTCGACGCTTGAAACCGTTTGGGAGCGCCACGTCCTCGATTCGGCGCAGCTTGTGCGATTCGAACCCTTTGACGGTGCATTCTGGGCAGATATCGGATCCGGTGCTGGTCTTCCCGGATTGATCGTCGCGCTTCTGGTTAAAGGACCGATCACACTGATCGAGCCGCGCCGTTTGCGGGCCGAGTTCTTGAGCGAGGCCGTCTCAAAGCTCGATCTCGCCGATCGGGTCACGATCGAATGCGCCAAGGCCGAGCGCATCCAAGGCAAGTTCGACGTGATCACCGCACGGGCCGTCGCCGCGCTCGACCGATTACTTGCCATAACGGAGCACCTATCCAAGAGGGGGACGGTCTGGGTGCTTCCCAAGGGCAAAAATGCGCAGACGGAACTGGCGCAGGCGCAGGTAAACTGGCACTGTGACGTTCGGGTCGAACAGAGCTGCACGGTTCCGGAATCTCAGATCCTCGTGCTGACAAGGGTGGGGGCGAAGAAGAAGCGATGATCAGGGTCGCTGTCGCGAACCAGAAGGGTGGGGTCGGCAAGACGACCACAGCGATCAATTTGGCTACCGCGCTGGCCGCCGTCGGCTGGAAGGTGCTGTTGATCGACCTCGATCCGCAGGGCAACGCCTCGACCGGCTTGGGAATTGGCCAGTCGGGTCGCGAGATATCCAGCTATGACGTGCTGATCGGCAATGCCAACGTGGTCGAGGGCGCGGTGGCCACTCGCGTGCCGCGTCTGGAACTGCTCCCCGCTACCATGGATCTTTCGGGCGCCGAGGTTGAGCTCGTGAGTCTCCAGGATCGCGCTCGGCGCTTGGAGCGTGCCTTAGACGCAGTACCTTCCGGACGCTGGGACATTTGTTTGTTCGATTGCCCGCCTTCGCTGGGGTTGCTAACCGTGAATGGACTGGTAGCCGCGCGCCACCTGCTCGTTCCGCTTCAATGCGAGTTTTTCGCCTTGGAAGGTCTGAGCCAGCTTCTTCAGACCGTCGAGCGCATACGTCTTGCATTCAATCCCGAACTGCAGATCCTGGGCATCGCGCTGACCATGTTCGACAAGCGCAACAAGCTATCGCAACAAGTGGCTGACGATGTCCGCGCCTGTCTCGGCCAAGCCGTGTTCGAAACGGTGGTCCCGCGGAACGTCCGGCTTTCGGAGGCGCCAAGCCATGGGTTGCCGGCCTTGATCTACGATCTTCGCTGCCCCGGTTCCGAGGCTTACGTGCGACTGGCCCGCGAGTTGATGGGCCGCCTGCCCCGCCACGCAGAGGCAGCATGAGTACTAGCAAGCCCTCTTCAGGGCTCGGACGAGGCCTTCAGGCGCTTCTCGGGGAGCAGGCTGCGTCTACTGCTGCCGCTGGCGAGAAGGCTCCGGTGCGCCTGGGCGGCGTCCGTGAGATTGAGATCGGGCGTATTCGCCCCAATCCTGAGCAGCCGCGAAGCCAGTTCAAGGAAGAGGCGATCGACGAGCTCGCTGATTCGATCGCAGAACGGGGCGTCCTTCAGCCGATCTTGCTTCGTCCGCATGGTGACGGCTTCGAGATCGTCGCCGGCGAGCGCCGATGGCGAGCTGCACAGCGCGCCAGGCTGCATACCATTCCTGCGATCGTCCGCGAGATCGATGATTCGACTGCGGCCGAGATTGCGCTGATCGAGAACGTCCAGCGTGAGGATCTGAATGCGATCGAGGAAGCGGAAGGCTACCGCCAATTGATCGATCGGCACGGCCATACGCAGGAGAATATCGCAAAGCTCGTTCACAAATCGCGCAGTCATGTCGCTAACCTGCTGAGATTGCTGGAACTCCCGGAGTTTGTTAGGCAATCGCTATTGCGAGGCGATATCAGCATGGGGCACGCGCGGGCCGTTGCGGCAGCGCCTGATCCAGAAGCTTTGACCAGGGAGGTCATCGCCAAGGGCCTTTCGGTTCGCCAGGCGGAGCAGAAAGCTCGCGCCGTCAAACCAGGCGCCGTAAGCGAGGTTGCCCGAGCGAATTCAGGGACCGCCGGCCCGGTCGATGCGGACGTTGTCGCGCTCGAGCGGCAGCTAGGGGACACGCTGGGCCTCAAGGTCCAGATCGCGCACAACGCCAAGAAAGGCGTCGTAAGCCTTCACTACAGCAGCCTCGATCAGCTCGACATGATCTGCCAGCGCTTGTCGGGCGAGCCGATTTAGCCCGCTATCGGCGGCGCGCCTGCCGGGCGATTGCGATCAACTCTTCACCAAGGGCCTCTGCAGCTGGCGGCGAATCGCCGCGCATCAGCCGACGCTCGAGCGTCCCGGCCCTCTCCGAAACTCGGGCCAACCCAGCCGAATCCCACAGTCCGAGCATGCCCTCGACCATCGGCTTGTCCTTCCAGAACAGAGACTTACCGAGTGACGTCATGACGTCTTGAAGCCTCTCACCCGAGTCAACACGGGCGCGAATGGGTGCGAGCATCAGCAATCGCCTCTGAAGGGAACGAACGACCGGAATTGCCTCCTTCCCGCTAGCGTCGATCCTGGACAAAGCGTCGCTGAGCCCCCGCACGTCGCCACCAAGTGCAAGATCGGCGATGCCCAGGAAATCGCCGCTCAGGTCCGCGCCGACGGCATCGAGCGCCTCGCTCCCCAAGTCCTTCGGCGCGTTTGGCGACGCGTCGAGATAGAGAGCGAACTTCGCGAGTTCCTGGGAAATCATCCGCCGGTCATTCGCGCATGCGCCGGCAATGCTCGCTGCCACATCCGGCTGGACACGCAGGCCCTCTGTTCTGGCGAGGTCCACGACCAGTCGCTCCGCGTCGCGGGCATCCAGCTCGTAGGATACGTGGGCGAGCGCCAAGGGATGAGCTTCCGCGACCTTCAAGAGGCCCGAAGATTTGCCGAGTTTTCCAGCGATCGCGACCACCGGGCTTTCCGCTGCCGCCGCTTCCAGCAAGGCTTCAACGGCGGGAAGAATTTCCTCCCCGGCGGGCTGGATGACAATGACTTTGGCACCGCCAAACATGTCGATCGCGCCAGCCTCGTCAGCGAGAAGTGCGGGATCGCCACGCAACGCGCCCGACGCGACGGATTGTTTGGATGCCTTCAGAGCCGCGGCGAGCCGATCGCCGAGCGCGGAGGATTGGGCTTCGTCTGCGCCGTAGAAGAGATAGAAGCGGACCTTCGGATCAGGCTCGTCGACCGAGCGGCCGATACTGCCCTTGATCGCCTTCACTGGGCCGCAGGCGCTCGCGACGCGTAAAGGCTCAGGCGAGCGACGATCTGGTCGGCGACCGCTTCGGACAGGCGCTCCGCGGCCGTTTGCTCGGCAGCGACGGTGGCATATTCGGAGCTGACAACGTCGATACCCGCATCCGATCCCGCGGTGGCATCCAGTACGACAGCGCCAGTACTGGTATCGACAAGCTGGTACCGTGCACGAAGCGAGCGGCGCTCGCGGGTGACCGCACGGTCGCCGCGAATGCCAAGGCCGACAATGTTGTCGTCGAGTTCGACGTTGAGCCGATAGCGGGCCTCGCCGGCACCCGAAGCGGCCAGGCGATCCTTAAGCTTGTTGAAGACGAGCCAACCAACCTGGCCCTCAATCGGCGCGACTGTCACCGACGAGAGGGTAGTCGCGACCCGGCCGCTCGACCCTCCAGCGTAGAGCGGCTGCAATTGGCAGCCAGTCAGGGCGAAACCTGCCACCGCGAGAAGGGCGAGGCCGCGTTTCATGCGACGATATTCACCAACCGGTCGGGCACGACGATCACCTTGCGCGGCGCATTACCGTCGAGCAACCGCTGAACCTTCTCGGACGCCAAAGCTAGCTCTTCGGCCGCACCGCGATCCAGCCCCCGCGGTGCGTTCAGCGTGTCGCGCAGCTTGCCGTTGACCTGGATTGCAAGCGTGACCTCGTCATCTACCAACAGCGCCGAATCGAACGTTGGCCATGCAGCATCGACGATCATTCCGGTTTCACCGAGAGCAGCCCAGGCCTCTTCGGCGAGGTGAGGGGCGGCAGGCGCTGCCAGCTGAACAAGAATCCTGACGGCCTTCGAACGCATTGCTGACGGCTTCGCCTTCTCGATTGCGCTGGTCAGTTCGTAGAGCTGCGCCACGGCCTTGTTGAATTGAAGTCCATCGAGCGCCTCGGTGACCGCCGCGATGGCGCGATGTAACTTGCGCTCGAGCGCTTCGTCCGAACCTTCTGAAGCGGCGTCGCTAGACGCGAGCCGCCAGACGCGCTGGACGAAGCGGGCAGCGCCTTCGATTCCGCCCTCGGACCATTCGAGATCTCGCTCCGGCGGGCTGTCGGAAAGCATGAACCAGCGGACAGCGTCGGCGCCGTAGCGCGCGATGATCGGCTCCGGATCGATCGTATTGCGTTTCGACTTGGACATCTTTTCGACGCGGCCGAGAGTAACGGGCGCGCCGCTTTCGATGTGACTCCAGTCGTCGCCGTCGCGGCGGACTTCGTCAGGGCTGAGCCAGCTTCCATCGCCAGCGCGATAGGTCTCGTGAGTGACCATCCCTTGGGTGAAAAGGCCCTTGAACGGCTCGCTCATTCCAATCCGGCCAATGCGGTTGAGGGCGCGCGTCCAGAAGCGAGCATAGAGCAGGTGGAGGATCGCGTGTTCGACGCCTCCGATATACTGGTCGACCGGCAGCCAATGCTCGGCCTCGCCGCGATCGAATGGCTTGTCGGCCGGTTCACTTGCGAAACGGATGAAGTACCAACTCGAATCGACGAACGTGTCGAGAGTGTCGGTCTCGCGCCGTCCCGACCCGCCGCACGACGGGCATGATACGTTTCGCCAGGCGTCGTGACGGTCGAGCGGATTTCCCGGCCTGTCGAAGCTGACATCCTCCGGGAGCACGACGGGAAGCTGGTCGCGCGGTACCGGCACTGCTCCGCACTCGTCGCAGTGAATGATCGGGATCGGCGTGCCCCAATAACGCTGGCGCGAAACGCCCCAGTCGCGAAGGCGGAAGGCGGTCTTGCCTTCGCCCCATCCGCCCGCCTCGGCCCGGCGGATGATCTCGGCGGTTGCCTGCTCGGTCGTCAGGCCGTCGAGGAACTCTGAGTTGACCGCGATGCCATCCATCGAATCGGCCTCGCCGACGATCGGCTGGCCGGCCTCCTCTGCGCTCGCTGCAACGACGCGCTTGACCGGGAGGCGGTATTTGGAGGCGAATTCGAAGTCGCGCTGGTCATGGGCCGGAACGCCGAAGATCGCGCCGGTGCCATATTCCATGAGGACGAAATTTGCGATGTAGACGGGCAAGCGCCAGTTCGAGTCTAGCGGGTGGATAGCCTCGATCGGGGTCAGGAGACCCTTCTTTTCCGCGGTTTCGATCTCGGCCGCGCTGGTGCCGCCGCGCTTGCATTCGGCGATGAATTCAGCGGCCTTCGGATCGCGAGCGGCAATCGCCTCGGCGATCGGATGCGTTGGCGCGATTGCGACGAAGCTGGCGCCAAAGATTGTGTCCGGACGAGTGGTGAAGACCTCGACCTTGTCGATGCCGTCGGCCGCTTCTGCCAGGCGAAACCGGAACTGCAGGCCCCGGCTTTTTCCGATCCAATTCTCCTGCATCAGCTTGACCTTGTCGGGCCAGTTCTCGAGCTCGCCGAGCCCGTCGAGGAGTTCGTCGGCGAAGTCGGTGATCTTGAGAAACCACTGCGAGAGCCGACGGCGCTCCACGGGCGCGCCCGAGCGCCACCCCTTGCCATCGATTACCTGCTCATTGGCGAGGACGGTCATGTCGACCGGGTCCCAATTGACCTCGCTCTCCTTGCGGTAGACGAGGCCTGCCTCGAACAAGTCGAGGAACAGGGCCTGCTCGTGCCCGTAATAGTCGGGTTCGCAGGTGGCGAGCTCGCGGCTCCAGTCGAGCGCAAATCCCAGCCGCTTCAGCTGTCCGCGCATCGTGTCGATATTGCTTCGGGTCCAGCCGCCGGGATGGACTCCACGTTCCATCGCCGCATTCTCGGCCGGCATGCCGAACGCGTCCCAACCCATTGGGTGAAGGACTTCACGTCCCTGCATCCGGCGGAAGCGCGCAAGCACGTCGCCCATCGTGTAGTTGCGAACGTGGCCCATGTGGATGCGCCCTGACGGGTAGGGGAACATCTCCAGCACATAAGTCTTGGGCTTCGGGCTCGCGGCATCGGCAACGAAGCTTTGAGCTTCGTCCCAGCGGGCCTGCCAGCGGACGTCCGCGACGGCCGGATCGAAACGGCCGGTCATATGCTCGGCCTTACCCCCTGACGGTCGTGCGGCGAAGGTCGCGGGCACGGGTGAGGATGATGTCCTCAAGCTTCTGGACGGTCGCGGCGGAAACCGGAGCGTTCACCCAGGCGCCGCCCTGGTTGACCTGGCGCGAGGCGGTGACGCGAAGGGCGTCGGCGCGAAGGTCCTGGTCGAGGATCGCGACCGTGACCTTGACCCGCTCGGTCGGCGAGTTGGGATTCGAATACCAGTCGGTGATGATCACTCCGGTGTTGGCATCGGCCTGCAGCAACGGAGCGAACGAAATGGTGTCGAGCGCGGCACGCCACAGATAAGCGTTTACGCCGATCGTGGTCATCCGCGACGGAGCCAGCTCGACGGGCACGTCGCGGTTGCGAGAGCAGCCCGGCGCAGCCACGGCGATGACAAGGAGCGCGGCAGCGGCAGTCTTCAGGCGGAGCATCGGCAATCCTCTTGGGCAGGGATAAAGGGGCTTAGGAAGGGGCTTATAGATACTGGATGAATAGCCGCAAGCAGCCGTGAGAACGGGATTCTGTGTTGAGTCTGCAACAATACGGCACGGAATCGATTCGCGTCATGGAACCTTCAGGCTCGCCCGACTATATCGGACTCGTAACAGGAGGTTTGAATTGCCGAGTCTCGGTCGTTCCCGGAGCGCTAAGATGCTCGCCGCGGTTTCCGCGGTGGGCCTTCTTCTGTCGCCCGCGGCCGCTGCTCCGGCAAAGAAGAAAGCTCCGGCCGTCGCTGTCAGCTTCGACCCGCTTTCGACCTTCACCCCAGCGGGTGCGGACCCCAAGCTCGCCGCTTCGTTCGGCGAGCGCGGTCTGTCGCTGACCGATTTCAAGTTCACTCCTGCCGCAGCCAAGAGCCGTCCGTCACAGGTCCGGGTCGCGATTCGCGCCCGTCCGGATGCGGCGCTTCGGACCACGACCGAATCCGGCTCGGCCTCGCCGATCACCGCGCTTACTCCGGCCAGCTACAATCTCGGCGTGGCCGTGGGCTGGCGCCGGTTCGCCGTCGCCGGCGATGTTGCCAAGACCGAATCGCGCAACCCGGCGATCGGCAGCAAGCAAAGCGCCGTCGTGGGCATCAGCTATTCGCTCAAACGATTCACCGGCCGCGTGGCAGTGGGCGCTGAGCGCGATGATGATCGGGTGCCGGCGCTTCGAGACCGCGAGAATTACTCGCTGGATGTCGGCGGCGCCTATAACCTGACCCATAGCCTCTCGCTGACTGGTGGCGTGCGCTACAACGTCGAGCGCGACCGCAATGCGGTGGTGAACGACAATCGCCGCGACAGCCAGGCGGTCTACGTCGGAACAGCGTTCAAGTTCTAAGCGCCTTCCTCGCCTAGCCAGGCGTCAATCCCAGCCCAGCCGTAAAAACCTTCACGCTCCAGTTGCGTGAAATTCAGCACGGTCATTCCTCCAAGCGCAATCGCCGGAACTGCTGCTGCGCGGGCAATTTCTGCCGCCTTGGCGACGCCCAATGGTTCCCGGCCGGGATGTGATCGGGTCGCGAAGACAGCCGAGACGAAGACCAACGAAGCGCCTTCGGCCTTTGCAGCCTCTGCTTCGGCCATCGAGTGAATCGATCTCGAAAACGGCAGGCCGGACGATCGTACAGGATTGTGGACGAGGTCGGCGCCGACCGATCGAGTCAGCCCGGCGTCCCCTGCGATCGCAAGTGTCAGAACCTGTCGATGGCAGAACTCCGCGATTCGGCCCGCAAGTAGGGCCCGGGCGTTCGGAGGCGTTGAATAGTGACGGAACACGATCCCGGATCCGGCCGGCAGTCGATCGATCGCCGTCCATAGCCGCTCGCCCATCCGTTCGTCGGTCATCAGCCATGCACGCGGCCAAGGTATCTGGCGGGCAATCATGCCGCTTCCTATAGCCGCGTCCCATGACTGCTGCCGAGCGACGACAGAAAATCCTCGACGAGATCGCCTCCGTCTCGAAGCTCGCTGGGCGGAAGGCGGCTGACGTCAAGCTGATTGCCGTCAGCAAGACCCGCTCAGCCGATGAAATCGAAGCGCTGATCGCTGCGGGCCAACGCGATTTCGGCGAAAGCCGAGTCCAGGAAGCGCTGGAAAAGTGGCCAGTCCTGCGGGCGCGCAATCCTGGAATCCGCCTGCACTGTATAGGCAGGCTTCAGTCGAACAAAGCAGCCGAGGCCGTGCAATTGTTCGACGCAATTCATTCGGTAGACCGCTGCTCCCTGCTCGATGCATTGGTCAAAGAGGCCGAGAAGACTGATCGACGGCCGTCGGTGTACGTCCAAGTGAACATTGGCGAAGAGGAGCAGAAGGGCGGCTGCCCGATCGGCGAAGTCGGCTCGCTGGTCCAAGCCGCGCGCTCATCGGTTTTGCCGCTCGCTGGTCTGATGGCGATCCCGCCCCTAGGCGCCGAACCCGCACCCTTTTTCGCCTTGCTTGCCAAATTGGCGCGTGAACATTCCGTCGAGGGGCTGAGCATGGGCATGTCGGGCGACTTCAAATCCGCGATCATGCTCGGTGCGACAGCGGTCCGAATCGGAACCGCCTTGTTCGAGGACTAGTCCCGGCTAGGTTGCGTGCATGCGCTGGCTTCCGGCCCTGCTTCTGCTCTTTGCTGTCCCGGTTTCGGCGGCAGACCTGCTATTCGCGGGCGGCCAGTGGGTCGCGCTCGACCGGGGCCCCAGCTGCGAGGCAGGTAGCCGGTCACTTCGCATTGCACAGAAGGGAAAGGTGCAGGCTCGCGCGGGCTTTGCGTTCGACGCCGCCGGGCGAAGGCGCGGCCAGTTCTTCGCGCAACTCAGCCGAATGCCTCGGCAGGGATCGACCGTCATCCTCACCATCGGCGACCAGCCGTTCCTGCTCGTCACCGGCGGCGGATGGGCGTGGAGCCGCGATCCCGCGCAGGAAGCGGCCATCATCGCGGCTGTTCGCGCGGCCGGCGGAATGCGTATCGATTCGCGCGACCAGGTTGGCGGCCGCTTCGTCGATCGCTATCTGCTTGAGGGCGCTCCCACTGCAATCGATGCCGCCGCCGCTCGCTGCGCTGGCAAAATGCAGCGCCGATAACTAGATAGACCGCCTGCCATGAGTGCCGACACTGCCATCATGCCGATTCCCGGCCCCGTCGACCCTGTGCCCGTGCCAAGGGCTGTAATGCCGCGCGCCGACGGCAAGGCCGAGCTTGTCGGTCTTTCGAAGGGTCAGATTTGCGCGACATTCGAAGATTCCGGGCTCGAGCCGAAGCAGGCCAAACTCCGTGCCAAGCAAGTCTGGCACTGGATCTATAATCGCGGCGTCACCGATTTTGAGGCGATGAGCGACATCGCCAAGGCCCAGCGGCCGTGGTTCGCCGAACGCTTCGCGATCGCCCGGCCCGAAGTCGTCGAGGCGCAGGTTTCAACCGACGGCACGCGCAAATGGCTGCTGAAGACACACGACGGCCACGAATTCGAAATGGTCTTCATTCCGGATGCCGACCGCGGGACGCTGTGCGTGTCGAGCCAGGTCGGCTGCACGCTCAACTGCCGCTTCTGCCACACCGGCACGATGCAGCTGGTTCGTAACCTCGAGCCGTCGGAGATCGTCGGACAGGTCATGCTTGCTCGCGACGCGCTTGGCGAATGGCCGAGCCAGCCGGAAGGCCGGATGCTCACCAACATCGTCATGATGGGGATGGGCGAGCCACTCTACAATTTCGACAACGTCCGCGACGCACTGAAGATCGTGATGGACGGCGACGGCCTCGGCCTGTCGAAGCGCCGCATCACGCTGTCGACCAGCGGCGTCGTCCCGATGATGGACCGTGCCGGCGAGGAAATCGGCGTGAATCTCGCCGTGTCGCTGCATGCGGTGACCAAGGAAGTCCGCGACGAGATCGTGCCGCTCAACCGCAAGTACGGGATTGAGCAATTGCTGGAGGCGTGCGCGGCTTATCCGGGCGCGAACAACGCGCGCCGCATCACGTTCGAATATGTGATGCTCAAGGACAAGAACGACAGCGACGAGGATGCCCGCGAGCTCGTCCGCCTGATTCGGCAATATCGTCTGCCGGCGAAGGTCAACCTGATACCGTTCAACCCCTGGCCGGGTGCGTCTTACGAATGCTCGACTCCTGAGCGGATCAAGGCTTTCAGCAATATCGTGTTCGAAGCGGGCATTTCGGCGCCGGTCCGGACCCCGCGCGGCCGGGACATCGGTGCTGCCTGCGGCCAGCTGAAGACAGACGCGGAACGCAAGCGCAAGGCTCGCGAAGCCGCCTGACCAATTTGCCCGCACCCGCCCGGCGTGGCACATCGGCTTCACTCTTTGGAGGTGTCATGGCGTTGATTGGGCGTTTCATCGAACAGATCCTGCCGGTCGGCAGCATCACGATCGTCAAGGCGGACGGCGGCCGGGAGACCTACGGTCCCGGCGGCGGCAAGCACGTTGCGGTGCGCCTTCATGATCGGCGGGCAGCGCTCGAGCTCTTCCGCAATCCGCGCCTCAAGCTCGGCGAACTTTACATGGATGGCCGGGTCACGATCGAAGACGGTACCATCCTCGATCTCCTGGAACTGATCGTCGGGGCAAAGCCTTGGGAGAAAGGCAAGCGCAAGGCGCTAGGCAAGGGCAAGGGGAGGTGGCTGAAGCGCTTCTTCCGGCGCAACGATCCCACCAAGTCTCGGCGGAACGTGGCGCACCATTACGATGTCGGGAACCAGCTCTACGAGCTCTTCCTCGACCGCGATCTGCAATACAGCTGCGCCTATTTTACAGAGCCGTCCATCACGCTCGAGCAGGCGCAGGAGGACAAGAAGGCGCACATCGCCGCCAAGCTCTATCTGAAGCCCGGCCAGCGGGTCCTCGACATCGGCTGTGGTTGGGGTGGGATGGCGCTGTACCTGAACCGCGTCGCCGACGTCGACGTCCTGGGAATTACCTTGTCCGAAGAGCAATTGAAGGTGGCGCGCCGCCGGGCCGAGGAAGCCGGTGTGGCCGACCGCGTGCGCTTCGAGCTGATCGACTATCGTCATCTCGACGGCCCCTTTGATCGCATCGTCTCGGTCGGCATGTTCGAGCATGTCGGCGCGGCCCACTATGAGGAATTTTACGCCAAGTGCCGCGAGCTGCTGACCGATGACGGAGTGATGCTGCTCCACACGATCGGCAAGCTCGGCGGTGCGGGACAGCCGGACCCGTTCACCGACAAATGGATTTTCCCCGGCTATCACTTGCCGAGCCTGTCGCAGATGTCGTCAGGGAGCGAGAAGGTTCGGCTGATCGCCAGCGATATCGAGACGCTTCGCCTCCACTACGCCTACACGTTGCGGGAATGGCTGAAGCGCTTCACCGCGGCACGCGCGAAGGTGGTCGAGCTCTATGACGAGCGTTTCTTCCGGATGTGGGAATTCTATCTCGCCGGCGGGATCGTGATGTTCGAGAGCGGCGCCGCCTGCAACTACCAGGTGCAATACATCCGTGACCGCAACGCGCTTCCGATCACGCGCGACTATATGGCCGAAGCCGAGCAACGTTATCGTAAGCTGGGAACCGAGCCCGCGAAGGCCGACCCTCATCGCAAGAAGGCGGCCGCTCCCGAGCCTGTCAAATAAAAGGGCCCGGCGAAAATCGCCGAGCCCCAAAAACTTCGATCCGGAAAGACCTTAGCTGTGATGCTCGGCGCGCATGCGCTCGTGCATCTGCTTGCGCTCGTCCGGGGTGATCTGGCCATCGCGATTGGCATCGGCCATGTCGAAGTGACGCAAGGCGGCCGCCTGCGCCTCTGGTAGAGTGACGCGCCCATCCTTGTTGGCGTCGGCCATCTCGAACATGTGACCCGAGAAGCCGCTCATTCCGTGCATGCCGCCGGGCTTATGCCCTCCGCGACGGCCGCCGTCACGATCGTGCGAAGCGATGCGCTGCTCGCGCTGTGCATGACCGGCATCCCATTCCGCGCGGCTTACGGAGCCATCGCGATTGGAATCGAGCCGCTCGAACATCCGGTCGCCGCGGTCGTCGCGGTGGTCCTTCGCCCGTTCTGCCCATTTCCCGCGAAATGCCTGAGCGGCGGCGTCAGCCTCGGCCTTTGTCACCACGCCATCGTGGTTTGCGTCGATCTTGGCAAAATGCTCGGCCACCTTCGCCTGAACCTCGGCGCGGGTATGAACCTTGGATGCCATCGGCTGGGCCGACGCTTGCGGAGCCGCGGTCGAAGCGACCTGGGCAATCGCCGCTGCCGAAGCGAGCAATGCTGCTCCGCCGATCAAAAGCTTCCTCATTTCGACTGCCTCCTCGCAGAAAAAAAGCGGCGTTCGATTAACAAGGTGAAGCTGTATCGTTGTTGAATGCACCGCTCCTGTCGTGGCAAGGGGCCGTCGCGATGGCCAGGGGGTATGCTGACAATGTTCAATCGAGCGACTGCGCAATGAGGTCGGCCGGTTGAACATGACTCCCATGACCGCTGCTCCTCCACGGCCATCCGGCCCGCGGCCCTGGTGGGAACGCCGCAGCTTCCTTGCGGCACTTATCCTGCTGTCGATCGTGCCTTTGCTCTATCCGCCGATCCCGCCGCTGGTCGACCTGCTCGGCCACTTGGGCCGCTACCGGGTGCAGCTGGACGTCGCGACCTCGCCCTGGCTCTCGCAATATTACGGGTTTCACTGGGCGCCGATTGGGAATCTGGGTGTCGATCTGCTCGTCGAGGTGTTGGCGCCGCTGCTGGGGCTGGAGCTTTCGGTAAAGCTCATTGTTCTCGCGATCCCGCCTCTGACCGTGGCAGGATTCCTGTGGGTTGCGCGCGAGGTTCATAATCGAGTGCCGCCGACGGCATTCTTCGCCCTGCCGCTCGTCTATAGCCATCCGTTCCTGTTCGGGTTCGCCAATTTCTCGCTGTCCATGGCGCTTGCCTTTCTCGCCTTCGGTCTTTGGCTTCGGCTGGGCAGGCTGGGGAAGACCAAGCTTAGGGCCTGGCTCTTCGTACCGATCTCGATCGTCATCTTCTTCACGCATACGTTCGGTTGGGGAACGCTCGGGCTGCTCGCATTCTCGGCTGAAGCGGTCCGTCAGCACGATCATGGCAAGGGCTGGCTCAGGTCCGGAATCAACGCGGCTCTGCACGCGTCGGCGATGGCGCTGCCCTTGGTCTTCATGCTCGCCTGGCGCTCGGCGGCACCGGCGGGTGGCACCGAGGACTGGTTCAACTGGGATGCGAAGCGCGCTTGGATCAACAGCATCTTTCGCGATCGATGGAAGAGCTTCGAGTGGTGGTCGATGCTTGCCCTCGTTGCCGTCCTGTTCGAAGCACTTCGTAACCCTCGGCTCGGTTTTTCCCGCAACCTAGGCTTCTCCGCTTTGGTGCTCATTGCGGTCTATGTTCTGCTGCCGCGCATCATCTTCGCGTCGGCTTACGCCGACATGCGGCTCGCGCCGTTCTTGTTCGCCTTGCCGCTCCTCGCAATTCGATTCCGGTCGGAGACGCATTACCGGACCGCGCAGATCTTCGCCGTCCTCGGCCTGCTGTTCTACGTGGTTCACATAGCGGCCGTGACCGTAAGCCTGGCGATGGCTTCGAATGACCAGCAAGCGAAGCTGAAGGCGCTCGATCACATCCCGATGGGTTCAAGGGTTGCGAGCCTGGTCGGCCAAGGTTGCCTGGATCGCTGGGCTATGCCCCGTAACAGCCACATCGGCGCGATGGTGATCGTTCGCCGACATGGCTTTTCGAACGACCAATGGACGATTGCCGGCACCAATCTTCTTGAGCTTCGGTACACGAAGCCGGGGCCATTCGCGGTAGATCCATCGGAAATCGTTCGGCCGTTCAACTGCGCAAAGCCACGCCCCTGGGAGATCAGGAACAATCAGCTCCGCGGCGACTGGACGATCCACGAGGCGTTGGAGCGCCTTCCCCGCGACGACTTCGACTTCCTTTGGCTGATCGACGTGCCACCGTATGACCCGCGCTACGTCAAAGGATTGGAGCTTGTTTGGACCGGCCCACGGTCCTCGCTGTATCAGATTAGGTCGGCCGGCGCAGAACAGCGACCAGCGACACCCCAAAGGGAAGCGGCAGCCGCCCGATAAGCCCCGCCTCAAGCCCAAACACGCCTTTCAGGATGGAGTTCACTGGCTTGGGAGGCATCGCATCGTCTGCGCTTTCCCGGCCGGTGACCTTGCCGGCGGCACGAACGGCTGCAATCAGCGGAAACAGGAGGCTGTTGAAGGGCGACAGCAGGTCGACCTCGAATCCGCATTCACGCGCGACGCTCCGAAGCTCGTCCTTGCCGTAACGCCGATGGTGGTGATGAGCGACGTCGTGCGCGCTCCACATCCACTTGTTCGCGGGGACTGTCACAAGAAGCTTCCCACCCGGCTTCAGGCGTTCGCGGATTGCCACCAGGCCGCTGCGGTCATCGGGAACGTGCTCAAGTACGTCGAGCAGCGCGACCAAATCGAAATGATCGGTGGGCCAGGCCGACAGACCGGGCAATGCCGCGTCGGTCACGGCTCGACCCAGCCTCTTGGTCGCGAGTTCCCGCGCGGTCTTGTCCATTTCGGTCGCTTCGACGCGCCCGAATTTCGACAGCATCGCGAGATTGTGACCGGTGCCGCATCCGACCTCGAGGATTCGGGCATTTTTTGGCGGCTGGACGACGCGCTCGATCAAATTCTGGAGAATGTCGCGCCGGGCAACGAACCACCAATGGTCCGAATCCAGCTCCGCCATCCTCTCGTAGACTTGTGCTTCCATCAGTCGCCCCCACCGATCCGCTCTCGGACGACGTACAGCGGCCGGTGCTTTGTTTCGACGAGAATGCGGCCCACATATTCACCGAGGATTCCGAGCGAGAGGAGTTGGAGTCCTCCAAGGAACAAGATCGCGACCATCAGCGACGCATAGCCTGGAACCTGGACGCCGAAGATCAAAGTGCGGATCGTCACGAAGATTGCGTAGAAAAGCGCGAGCAGCGCGACGATCCCGCCGAGATAGCTCCAGATTCGGAGGGGTGCCGTCGAAGCTGACGTGATGCCGTCCAGCGCAAAGGTCCAAAGCTTCCAGTAATTGAACTTGGTCTGGCCGTGCAGCCTCTGTTCTCGCCGGTACGAGACCGACGCCTGGCGGAAGCCTGCCCAGGCGAAGAGTCCCTTCATGAACCGGGTCCGCTCGGGCATCGCCCGAATGACGTCGACGACCTTGCGATCGAGCAAGCGAAAATCGCCGGCATGTTCCGGGATCTTGTCGTCGCTCATCCAATTGTGAGCCCGGTAATACAGATCCGCAGTAAGCCGCTTGGGCAGGCTATCCGTCTCGCGATCGTTGCGAACGCCGTAGACGATCTCGAATCCCTCCCGCCATTTGGCGATCATGTCGCCGAGGACTTCGGGCGGGTCCTGCAGATCGACGTCCATCGGGACGATTGCTTGGCCGAGCGCTTCGTCGAGCCCGGCCGATAACGCTGCTTCCTTCCCGAAATTTCGCGAGAAGGAGATTGCACGGACACGATCATCGGCTTCGTGCGCGCACTTGATGCGGTTGAGCGTGTCGTCGCTGCTTCCATCATCCACGAACAGGATTTCGAAGCTCTTCGCCGCAGGATCCGAAAGCGATTTTATCACGCCACCAACGCGTTCGACGAAGGGGCCGATCGCCTCCTCTTCGTCCTTGACGGGCACAATGATTGAAAGAACGGGCGCGCTCATCCGTAAACCCATCGCCTGTGTAGCGCGAAGGTGACCCATGGCGTCACGAAAATGAAGGGGATGATTGGCCACCACGTCGGCCCGCCGAGTTGTTTGACCAGCATCCACACGAAGAATTGGTTCAGCAGGAAGCCGATGATGTTGACGAATAGGAAGCGGGTTGCGCGGATGTGCTGCTGATCCCGTGACCCGTGGCCACGAAAGCTGAAGGCTCCGTGGGTGAAATAGGATATTCCAGAGAAAACGACGAAGACCAGGGTCAGCGAGACCATCGGGTCGACGCCGAGCAAATCGGTCACGGCCCAGTAGCTGATCGAGAAAAGCACGGTGATAACGAATCCCGCGAACCCATAGCGCGCCGCCTGCAGCAGCACGGCGCGATGCTCTTTATCGAGAGGTAGCAGTTCGGAGAGTGTCATGCGTGGCAGTCTGCTTGCTCTGTAGCCGCGCCCCGCTACAGCAGGAAACCCTTTAAAAAGAGGCAAGGTTTGGACCGCGTTTTCGATTTGCTCGACCGCTACTGGAAATGGGTTGTGGTCGGCACCTGGCTAGCCTTGTGCACCTACTTCGTGATCGAGCGCTGGAACACGATCCAGTATTTCTCGCTACCCGATACCGATGACAATATGCGGATGAGCCAGGTTCGGGCCCTGCTGGCGGGGCAGGATTGGTTCGATCTTCGCCAGTATCGGCTGAATCCGCCCTTCGGCGCGAACATCCACTGGTCCCGGCTCGTAGACCTGCCGATCGCCGGAATCATTCTGGCGCTTCGTCCGCTGGTCGGCGGGGTCGACGCGGAACGCACGGCCATCGCGACTGCACCGATGCTGCCGCTGTTGCTGCTTCTCGTTTCGGTCTCCCTGATTACGCGGAGACTCATCGATCGACGCGCCTATCCGCTCGCTTTCATCACGCTCTTCTATGCGGGCTCGGCGACCGGAATGTTCATGCCGGCACGGATCGACCACCATGGCTGGCAGCTGGCACTGCTGGCGCTGTCGGTGGCTGGGGTCGCTGATCCCAAGAGAGCAAGAGGTGGGGCCGTAGCCGGCATCGCCTCGGCAATGTCACTGTGGATCGGACTCGAAATGGTGATCTACATCGCGGTTATTGGCGCTGCGATGGGACTTTTCTGGGTCGTCGATGCAAATGAGCGGAAGCGGCTCTCGACCTATGCCGCTGCGCTGGGCGGCGGAACGGCGGTCGGGTTCGTCGTCTTCGCTTCCTACGCCAATCGCGCGCCGGTTTGCGATGCGCTTTCCCCGGTATGGCTTTCGGATGCCTTGCTAGGTTCGGCACTGCTTTTCGGCCTGACGATGCTTTCGCCGTCCGACTGGAAGCGCCGCCTGGCCATGGCGGCAGCGGCGGGTGTAGTGGTCGCGGCCTTCCATGCATTGATGTGGCCGCATTGCCTTTCGCGGCTCGAAGGCGTTTCCCCCGAGGTCGAGCGGCTTTGGCTGAGCCATGTTCGCGAGGCGCGGCCTCTCTATCGCCATGGATGGCAGACTGCGGTTGCGGTCGCTGCGATTCCCGTGACCGGCATGATCGGCTGGTTTCTTCTCGCCTGGACGCGGCGGCAGGATCCCGATCTATCGCGGCGGATCCTTGCAGTGGCCGCACCGCTGACGGCCTCGACATTGCTCCTGCTGTGGCAGACCCGGACCGGCCCGGCAGCTCAGGTCCTCGGCCTGGCCGGAGCCATTGCATTGCTTTGGGCTGCAGTTCCCTGGACCTGGAATGCAAAGAATGCAGGCGTTCGTGTTCTCGGAACCTTCGTGCTTGTTGCATTGGGCCTCGGCGCGGCGGCACCCGCAGCGAGCTATTTCTACCCGGTGAGGAAGAAGAAGCCGGCGGAGCTGGCGGTCGACAAGGCCAACCGGCAGTGCGTTTCGCTTTGGGGCCTGAAGCCCGTGGCGAAGCAGCCGAAGGGCATGGTCTTCACTTTCATTGATCTGGGGCCGAGGGTCATCACGGTGACCCATCACGACGCCGTCGCCGGCCCTTACCATCGCAACGGCGACCAGATCGCTGACGTCATGAATGCATTCAGGGGCGACGAAGCGCAGGCGCATCGGATCATGGCCAAGTACCGCTCCGATTATTTGCTGGTGTGCCCGAACATGGCCTCCGCGACGATCTTCACGTCCGAGGCGCCCAATGGCTTCTACAGCCAGCTCTCGAAGAGTCGCGTCCCGACATGGCTGACGCCTGTCACTCTTCCGAAGGATTCGCCCTTCCGGATGTGGCGGGTGAGCCGCTAGCGCTTCAACGCTTTGACGGCTTCGAGTGCCTTGGCGACATGCTGGCTCCAGTCGAGATCGTCGTGCACCATGACAATCCGGCCACGGCGGTCGACGACGTAAGATGTCCGGGTTGTGAGCCCGGGATGCTCGGCCCAGGCCACGTCATAAGCTTTTTGCGTTTCGGCCGTCGCGGTGGCGACGGGGAAAGCGCTGCGGCAGGCCTCCACCGAGAAACGCTGCAGCGTCGGCAGATCGTCCGCGGACATCCCGATGACCCGCGCTCCCGCCTTCCTGAATTCCCTTGCCGCTTCGCTGAACGCGTGAGCCTCCAGCGTGCAGCCCTTCGTGAATGCCTTAGGGAAGAAGTAGAGAACGACCGGACCCTTGCGGAGTTGGTCGGCGAGGTGAAGCTTGAAGGACTTTCCGCCCACCGCACCCGTGGTGGTGAAGTCTGGTGCCTTCGATCCATTTGGCAGAGCAGCTGCTGCGGGCGTTGACGCTGCTGCGGCTATCACAAAGGCGATTAGCCACTTGCGCATGCGACTCTCCTTCATTCGGGTGATGACACCTAGCCAAGGAACGTTGCCGACGCCAACATCGCGTCCCTTTGTAGCTAGAGGGGTCACCCGGTGCGGCGCACGAACATCCTGACGATTGGCCTGTTGTTGGCGGCCTGCGGGCAACGCAACGCGGCGGAGAGCAATTCAGTACCGGCGAACGAGGTCGGGCAGGCCAACCGGGTCTCCGCACCAATTGCGGAAGGCAATGCTGTGGCAGAAGCCGTCGCGCCGGTCGGTGCGAAACCATCGAGCGCGAGTCCCTGCAGGCTTCAGGACGGCAAGGAGATTGCGCCGAACCGTCTGAAGGCGGTGGGCACGGAGCCCTTCTGGAGCGCCGACGTGGATGGCCGATGCGTCACCTACAGCACGCCCGAGAATCAGCAGGGCATCCGGATCTGGGCTAGGTTCACGGGCACTCGAGAGACAGGCGAGTGGAGCGGATCGGTCGGCAAGGATCGCTTCATTCTGGCGACGAGGCCCGAAGCAGGGTGTTCGGACGGAATGTCTGACCGCACCTATCCGATCGCCGTAACACTGAAGATCGGAGGCGATGAAAGGCGGGGCTGCGCTGGGCCGGAGTAGCTGGGTTAGTTGCGGCCGATGAGCTGAAGCGTCGCTTGGTCGGGTCGATCGTAAAATGCGCCTAAGGTCCGCGCGAAGAGCGGGTCCCCCGATACGCTTTCAAATAAAGTGAGGCTCGATCGAAGCTTCATCGCGTCGACGTCGCCAAGGACCTCAGCGGCTGATTTTTTGTCCGCCCAGGAAAACAGGGCCTCGACGGCCCTGCGATAGCGGTCTCCAAGGACCGGGTGCGCCAGATAAGCGCGGGCCTCGCGAACGGATCTTACTCCGTAGAATGATGCGGTCGGGCTTCGCCCCAGCCCGGCGAGCTGCGGGAAGATGAACCAGATCCAGTGACTCTGCTTCCTTCCGGTCTGCAATTCCGTCAGCGCAATTTCGAACGTGCCTTGCTGGGCATCGACGAAGCGCTGCAACTGAAACGGATCCGGGCCTTCAATCACAAATGAGAGGTTAGGGAAGGTTGGCGCGGGATCAACGGTCCGACGCCAACCAGCCCGTGAGAACGTAGAACAGGATCACCACCGGTCCGGTCAGAAGGAGTGCTGCGACCATTCCGAGGCGGATCAAAAGCGCATCGATTCCGGTCCAGTCGGCAAGGCCGGCGGCCACGCCCATCACCTTGCCCTGGGTCCTGTTGAGAACGAAACGACCGTTCACTTCGAATTCCTTGTGCTGAGGTACATTACGCAATCGGGAAGGCGCTCGTCGCGGTGCTGACGAACAGCATGGCGGTGATGAAAGCGGCTGCGAAAGCAGTGGCGGTGTCGCGAGCAGAAATCAGAGCAAACATTTCAATCTCCCTTTTGATGTGCGGCTCGATGTGAGCCCCACGCCCCTAACAATGCAGGGAGCGTGCCAAATGGAAATTATCGTTGTTTCTCAGTGAGGCGCATGCAAGGGATCGACCAGAATTGGCGTATTTTGCGCTGACAGTTGGGAGAAATACCCAACCATGATCAGCTCGAAGTGAAGTCTCCGCCATTTGGGTGGAGCACCTGGCCGATCATGTAGCTGGAATCCTCGCAGGCGAGAAACAGGAAGGACGGAGCGACCTCGTTGGGCTGGCCCGGACGGCCCATCGGCGTGTCCTTGCCAAATTCGGGAATGTCTTCCGGCTTCTGTCCGCCGAATGGATTGAGCGGAGTCCAGATCGGCCCTGGTGCGACGCCGTTCACGCGAATGCCCTTTTCGACTAGATTCTTCGAAAGCGATCGGGTGAAGGCGGTGATTGCCCCTTTGGTCGAGCTGTAGTCGAGCAATTCGGGCGAGCCCTTGTACATCGTGACGGACGTGCAGTTGATGATCGCCGAGCCCTCATTGAGGTGGGGCAGCGCTGCCTGCGTCAGAAAGAACATACTGAAGATGTTCGTCTGGAACGTGCGCCTCAGCTGATCTTCCGTGATGTTGCGGATGTCCTCGTCGGGATGCTGTTCGCCCGCGTTGTTCACCAGAATGTCGAGGCGTCCGAATTTCTCGATGGTTTCGCGCACCAGGCTTTCGCAGAAGTCCTTGTCGCCGAGATCACCCGCAATGGTGATTGCCTTGCGCCCTTCCTTCTCGATGATTTCCTTCGTCTTCGCCGCATCGTCATGCTCGCAAAGATAGGCGATCGCGATGTCCGCACCCTCGCGCGCGAAGAGAGCAGCGACGGCGCGGCCGATTCCGCTGTCGGCACCGGTGATCAGCGCGACCTTGCCCTTCAACCGGTCCGAACCTGCATAACGGGGTTCCCAGTCGGGCTTTGGTGCGAGCTTGCTTTCGTGACCCGGCAGCTGGTCCTCGTGGATCATCGGCTCCATGACATCGGACATCGCTTACTCCATCGCTTGCAGGGCACGCCGAACCTGCACGGTTAGAGGCAGGTTCCCAAAACGGGATGGGACGCGCCGCTGGAATGCTCAGCCGCGAAGCGCGTTCGCCGGAGCCTTGTCCGTGGTTTCCTTCGCGGCGATTGTGCGCGGGTCGGTGGCACGGCACTCGGCCACGAGCGTCGGGAAATCGAAACCGTTGTTCGTCAAGAGCGCCTGCTGCGTGCGCGCCGAGCAGGCTTCGCGCGTCGCATAATGCGTAGGCACGGTCGCTACCGGGGTGCACTGCTCCGAGCCGTCTGAGCAGCCTAGAATCGCGATGACGTAATAGACTGGTTCCATTTGGAAAAACCCGCTTGAAAACTTGTCCGCACAACCGCCGAGTATCGCGGCAGTTCCACTTGTTTCGCACGCGTCATTTGCGGCGGGCCATACGCGCTCCTACCTAGGCTCCATGGCAACAGCGGCAGGACAGCAGGAAAAGGCGAATGGAGGATTCCACACCCTCATTCGGTTCCTTCCAATGCTGTGGCCCAAGGGCGAAATCGAACTGAAGACGAGGGTGATTGTCGCGGTCATCCTAGTCCTTGCCGGCAAGGCCGCCGTTCTCGTCATGCCATTCGCCTACAAGGCGGTTATCGACCGTATGTCGGGTCCGGCGGTCGCCGCCGGCGTCGTTACTGGATTCGTCGCGGCCTATGCGACTGCTCGCTTCGCGGGAGTCCTCGCCGACAATCTTCGCAACGCGTTGTTCGAGAAGGTCGGCCAAGGGGCCGCTCGGCGGCTTTCACGCCAGGTTTTCCGCCACATCCACGACCTCAGCCTGAGGTTTCACCTCGAGCGCCGCACCGGCTCGCTCACCAAGATTGTCGAGCGCGGAACGAAGAGCATCGACATGATGCTTTATTTCCTCCTCTTCAACATTGCCCCGACGGTCATTGAGCTGGTCGCGATTTGCGCCATCTTCTTCGTCAAATTCGGCGGAGAACTGGTCGCCGCGACCCTTGTAATGGTGGCGATCTACATCGCCTTCACCCGCAAGGTCACAGACTGGCGCGCGCAGATCCAGCGCGACATGAACGAGGTCGACAACAAGGCGATCGGCCGCGCGGTCGATTCCCTCCTCAATTACGAGACAGTCAAATATTTCGGTGCCGAGGAGCGGGAGGCTAAGCGCTACGACGAGGCGATCGGCGCGTTCACGAGGGCCGCAGTCCGAAACGAGACCTCGCTCGCATGGCTCAACATCGGCCAGTCCTTCATCACCAATCTGATGATGGCGGGCGCCATGATCTTCACCGTCTGGGGCTGGAGCCGGGGCAAGTTCACGCCGGGAGACGTCGTCCTCGTCAACTCTCTGCTGATGCAGCTTTTCCGGCCGCTCGACATGCTGGGGTGGGTCTATCGCTCGATCCGGCAGGGCCTGATCGACATGGAAGCGATGTTCGGTCTGCTCGATACGTCCGCCGAAGTCGTCGACAGGCCGGGAGCGCCCGCGCTTGAAGTGAAGCGCGGCAACGTCCGGTTCGAAGACGTGCGCTTCGGCTACGAGCCGGGCCGCGAGATCCTGAAGGGCATCGACCTCGACATTCCGGCCGGGACGAGTCTAGCGGTCGTCGGACCGTCGGGCGCGGGCAAGTCGACACTCGCTCGGCTAATGTACCGCTTCTACGACCCGACGGCCGGACGCATCTTGATCGACGGCCAGCCGATTGCCGAAGTCGCCCAACGATCGCTTCGGTCGGCCATCGGAATCGTTCCGCAGGACACGGTCCTGTTCAACGACACCATCGGCTACAACATTGCCTACGGCCGCGCCGAAGCGTCCGAGGACGAGATCGAAGAAGCGGCCAAAGGTGCCGCCATCCACGATTTCGTAAACTCGCTTCCGCAAGGTTATCAATCGATGGTGGGCGAGCGTGGACTGAAGCTCTCGGGCGGAGAGAAGCAGCGCGTCGCAATCGCCCGGACGTTGCTTAAGAATCCGCCAATCCTCGTGCTCGACGAAGCGACGAGCGCACTTGATAGCCGAACCGAGCAGGCCATCCAGGAAACACTGGAACGCATCGCCCGCAATCGCACGACGATCATCATTGCTCACCGCCTGTCGACGGTGGTCGAGGCAGACCGCATCGCGGTGCTCGAAGAGGGACGCGTCGCCGAGCTCGGCACTCACGAAGAGCTACTCGATAACGGCGGACTTTATGCGGATCTCTGGTACCGTCAGGCGGCCGAACGCGTTCTCGAGGAGGCTGCGGAAGCGGCCGAGTAAGTCTTGGCGAGCGCGGCCACCGGCGCTAGCCCCGATGTCCACCCGCGGAGCCCGGTCCGCCAGCCGAAGAGTAGAATGGCCGATCCGCTCGAAATACTTAAGCGCATCTTCGGCTTCGACCACTTCCGAGGAGTCCAAGAAGAAGTCGTCGGCCGCGTCTTGGATGGCAATCACACGCTTGCGGTGATGCCTACGGGTGCGGGCAAGTCGCTCTGCTACCAGCTACCGGCGGTCGCACGCGAAGGCACGGCCGTAGTGATCTCACCCCTGATCGCGCTGATGCACGACCAGATCCGGAGCGCCAACGCGATTGGGCTTCGCGCTGCGTCGCTAACGTCCGCCGACGACGACCGCGAACGGACTATCCAAAGGCTCCAGGCCGGCGAGCTCAACCTACTCTATGTAGCTCCAGAACGGGCCACCGGCGAAGCCTTCCGCCGCCTGATCAGCCGCGTGAACCTCTCGCTCATCGCAATCGACGAGGCGCATTGCGTCAGCGAGTGGGGCCACGATTTCCGCCCAGACTACCGCCAGCTCAGGGGGTTGCTCGACGACAATGTGGGTGTGCCGCGCCTCGCGCTGACGGCAACCGCCGACAAGCGCACTCGGGCCGACATCCTCGCCCAGCTCGGCATTCCCGAGGACGGTTTGATGATTGCCGGCTTTGACCGGCCGAACATCCGCTATCACGTCCGTCCGCGCGACGGACTGAACGCTCAGTTGAAGCTGTTGCTCGCAGGCCACTCCGGGCCAGGCATCGTCTACGCGCCAAGCCGCGACAAGACGGAGCGGATCGCCGAACAACTGGCTGCCACGGGGCGCCCGGCGCGAGCCTACCACGCAGGCCTCGACCCGTCCGTGCGCACCCGCAACCAGGCCGCCTTCGTGGAATCGGAAGAGATGGTGATCGCAGCGACGGTCGCCTTCGGGATGGGTATCGACAAGCCCGACGTCCGCTTCGTCGCCCACGCCGGGATCCCAAAGTCGATCGAAGCCTATTACCAGGAAACCGGCCGCGCTGGTCGTGACGGAGATCCCGCGGAAGCCTGGCTGTTCTGGGGCGCAGAAGATTTCGCTCGTGCTCGAACCCGCATCGAGCAGGAGGTCGAGCCGGACCGGCGAGCAAGCGAGCGCGAGCGGCTGAACACGCTTGCCGCATTCGTCGAAGCCTCCGGATGCAGGCGAGCGATCCTGCTCCGTCATTTCGGCGAGGATCCGCCGGAAACCTGCGGCAATTGCGACAATTGCCTCGACCCGCCCAAGACGATCGACGCCACCGAGGTTGCCCGGAAGTTATTGTCTGCCGCCTTCCGGACCGAGATGCGCTTCGGCGTAGCGCATCTCGCCGATGTGCTCGCCGGCAACGACAATGAGAAGGTGCGAAGCTTCGGGCATGACCGGCTTTCAGTCTTCGGCATCGCCAATGCGGATGAGCTTGCGCTGGTGCGGCCGGTCGCGCGGGCGCTGATCGCGCGCGATGCCTTGCGAGCCGACGCATATGGCGGGCTGAGTTTCGGACCCGGGGCAAAGCCGATCCTCAAAGGCGAGCAGGAGCTGACCATCGCGGTGCAACCGATGCGCAAGCGATCGGGTCGGCGCCGCCACGAGGGCCCTGCCGATCCCAAGTTCGATGCCTTGCGCGAGGCGCGCCGGAGGCTCGCGGCGGAGGCCGGCGTTCCACCGTACGTCATCTTCCACGATTCGACGCTGCGCGAGATCGCGGCATGCAAGCCGCGCAGCCTTGAAGAACTCGGCGGCGTCCAGGGGGTTGGTGCTATGAAGCTCGCGCGTTACGGGGAAGCCATGCTTGCTGCATTAGCGGCAGAGGAGGAAAGATCGAATGGCGCGCCAGCTGGATGACAAGGTCCTGGTCAGTGGCCAGATCCACCCGGATGAAATCGCGGCACTGGTGGGCGAAGGCATTACGATGCTCGTCAATAATCGGCCCGATGGCGAAGAGCCGGGGCAGCCTTTGGGCGTCGAAATCGAGGAGGCCGCGCGAGCCGCGGGTCTCGATTATCGCGCCATCCCGATCATTCGCGGCATAGGCCCGGCGGACGCGGAAGCGATGCAGGAAGCCATCAAGAACGCTGACGGAAAGCTGCTCGCCTTCTGCCGGACCGGCACGCGCTCGTCGCTGGCCTGGGCCTTGGCCAAGAGCGACGAGGGAATGCCGCGCGAGGAAATCGAGGAACGGCTCCGGTCCGCCGGCGTCGACCCGATGCCGATCGCGCACTTGCTTTAGAGCTCAGGCAGAAGCCGGCGAGCGTCGGCTAGGTCTTCTTCGAGAACCATCAGCCGGATCGGCACGATCGGGCCCCAGCCGAAGCTGTGCATGTCGGCGTCGAACAGCACGGCACCGATTCCCTCTGCCTCTAGGTTCAATCGCGCGAGCTCTGCCTCGACGCGATTATCGAACCGGGCAAGCTCGACGAGGCTCATTCACCAGGGAACGACATCGCCCGCGGCAACCTCTGCCGGGCGCGCGGCGCGGCCAAGAATCGCATTGCGGTGCGGGAAGCGGCCGAAGCGCTCGACCACGTCGAGGTGCTTCTTCGCGAAACCCAGCTGATAATCGTCGCCAAGGGCCGTGAAGAGCTGCACCGAGCGGTTCTGGTCGGCGAGGTTCTCGCTGTGCTGGAACGGCATGTAGAGGAAGCCCCGTTCCTGCGGCTGCAAGTTGTCGTCGAAGCCGCGATCGACCGCCGACCTCGCGATGGCGAGCGCGAGATGATCGGTCGCGAACTGCTCTGCCGAGTCGCGGAACATGTTGCGCGGAAACTGGTCGAAGAGGACGACGGCCGCGAGCGACGTCAGCGAATCCTCGAGAAACGCATCGACCGGCAGCTGTCTCTTCTCCGCCCATAGCTTCGAGAAGCGTTCGCGGATTTCGTCGTCGACTTCTGGCCCACTGCGCCACCACTGCTTCGGGTCGAGCCCGAACCAGTAGGTCAGAACGTCCCGGCGCCAGTCGGTCACGCGGTTGCGGTGCCTCCGACGGTCAGGCCGTCGATCAGAAGGGTCGGCTGGCCCACTCCGGCAGGCACGGACTGCCCGCCCTTGCCGCAGATACCGATGCCCTCGTCGAGCTCCATGTCGTTGCCGATGCCCTTGATCCGGGTGAGCACCGTCGGCCCATCACCGATCAAGGTCGCGCCCTTGATCGGCTCGGCGATCTTGCCTCCGCGGATTCGATAGGCCTCGGTGCAGGAGAAAACGAACTTGCCGCTGGTGATGTCGACCTGCCCGCCGCCGAAGCTCTTTGCGTAGATGCCGTCTTTCACCCGTTCGACCAGCTCGCCGGGATTGTCGTTGCCGCCCAGCATGAAGGTGTTGGTCATGCGCGGCATCGGCGAATGTGCGAAGCTTTCGCGCCGGCCATTGCCGGTCGGCTCGACGCCCATCAGCCGGGCATTGAGCCGGTCCTGGATGTAGCCCTTCAGGATTCCGTCTTCGATCAGGATATTGCGGCGTGTCGGAGTGCCCTCATCATCGATGGTCAGTGATCCGCGGCGCTGGCCGATTGAGCCGTCGTCGATGACCGTTACCCCGGGTGCGGCAACGCGTTCGCCGATTCGGCCGGAAAAGGCGGACGTCCCCTTGCGATTGAAGTCGCCTTCAAGGCCATGGCCGACCGCCTCGTGCAGCAGCACGCCGGGCCAGCCGGGTCCGAGCACGACCGGCATTTCGCCCGCGCGGGCCGCGACGGACTCGAGATTGACCAGGGCCTGCGCCAGCGCGACGTCGATTGCGCGCTGCCATTCGGATTCCTCGAACAGCCGACCGTAGAGATAGCGGCCGCCCATGCCGTGGAATCCGGTTTCCCGGCGGTCGCCGTCCTGCGCGACGATCTGAACGTTGAGTCTCACCAAGGGCCTAACGTCGTTTGCCACGAAGCCGTCCGCGCGGACGATGTCGATGACGCTCCAGCTGGCGGCGAGTGAAACGGCGACCTGCGCGACGTGAGGATCGCGCGCTCGCGCAGCTGCATCGATTTTCTGGCAAAGGGCCACTTTCTCCGCGAACGGAATGACGGCGAGCGGGTCGTCCGCCGTGTACATTGCCTGGTTCGTGCGCAGCGGCGGCAGGGCCGGCTGGCCCTTCGCGGGATCGAGCAACTTCAGTGTTGCTGCCGCTCGATCGATGGCGGCGGCGCTAATTTCATTGGCATGCGCAAAGGCAGTCGTTTCGCCGGAAACGCCGCGGAGTCCGAACCCTGAGGCAGTGTGGTAATCAGCAGTCTTCAATCGCCCGTCGTCGAAGCCGAACGCCTCGCTTGCCGAATATTGGAGGTACAGTTCGCCGTCGTCGCAATGGGCGAGATGTTTAGCGACCAGGTTCTTGGCTTCGTCCGGATCTAGCGTTCCATCGCGATAAAGGAATCGGCGTGGATCGGTGATCAGGGACATTGGGCAGATATAGGCGTCGCGGAGGTTCCTGCCACCCCGGTTGGGATTTGGGGCTTAAGCCTGCTTGTCGGCGGGACCGCCCTCGAGAACGAATCGCCGGTCGCAATAGCCGCACTCCACGAAGCCGAGGTCGGGCTCCATGCGAAGGAACACGCGCGGATGACCGAGTGCGGGTGAAACTTCGCCCGACCCGTCGCAGGCGACCTGCAGGGTCTTCACTTTATAAACTTCCGGTGGCGGAAGCGCGTTGGCGGCCTTGGCGGACTGTTCCATGGGCTCCCGGTAGCAATCGCGGGTTGCGGCTTCAATGCGAAGGGTTGCCGCGATTTTAATTCCTGTGGCGCCTCAAGGGTATTGAACGTCTACGGTAAACGTTCCGACGTAGAGCCCCTCGACCTGGTTGGCGTTGACGGTCAACGTCCCGCCGACCTTGAATTGAAAAGGTTCCTTCGAGTTCACGTTGCGGCTGTTGCTACCGTTGATCGTCCAGGTCGAGACAGTCATCGTCTCGGTGCCGCCAACCCTGATCAAGGTGATCGGTTTGTTGGGGATTCGGACAATGACCACCCCCTTCACAGGCGAGACACTCTCGAAAAGTGCCGAGTAGGGATTGCCCCCGACGCTGACGACTCCGCCCGTAGTCGTCAGCACCTCGGTATTCGGGTTCATGACCGCGGTGCCGGCGGTGGTCACGGTGAGGGCGCCAAAGTTCAGATCGTTGAGCAGTCGCACCTGCGCCGCGCGGCGGATGTCGGCGCTTGCCTTCGCAGGCGGAATGGCGGCGTTCGGCGCAGCAATAGCCGGCGCCGCTGCCACGATCGACAGCAACCCTGCTGCAAGCAAGGTAAGGAAGCGCACCGGACCCATCGCGGCGCCGTTAGTAACCCTGTTCCCTCAAGATGCGTTGGACAGGTAAGGTAAACGCCGCATTTACCTGATTTATTTTGCTCAGCTTGTCCGCGGGCCGCGCTGGCCGCTATGCGAACCCTTAATGGACACGCCTGCTGCCATTCGCATCGACTCGGTTTCGAAGACCTATGCCGGCGGAAAGCTCGCGCTCGACGACGTCAGCTTCGAAGTCCCGCGCGGCCAGATCTTCGGCTTGCTCGGACCCAATGGCGCTGGGAAGTCGACGCTCATCAATATCCTCGCTGGCCTGGTCGTTAAGAGCGCGGGCAAGATCAACATCTGGGGCTTCGACATCGACGAGCACCCGCGAAATGCGAAGCGCTCGATCGGGATCGTCCCCCAGGAGATCCTGTTCGACCCCTTCTTCACTCCGAAGGAGGCGCTGGAGATCCAGGCGGGCCTTTACGGAATTCCGCCGGAGCAGCGGAAAACCGATGAGCTGCTCGCGGCGATGCATCTGACTGACAAGGCCGATGCCTATTCGCGTACCTTGTCGGGCGGAATGAAGAGACGGCTGTTGGTTGCAAAGGCGATGGTCCATTCGCCGCCGATCCTCGTCCTCGACGAACCGACCGCGGGTGTCGACATCGAGCTCCGCCGTCAGCTCTGGGCTTACGTTCGCGAACTGAATGCTCAGGGCGTCACCGTCGTCCTCACCACCCACTACCTCGAAGAGGCCGAGGAACTCTGCGATCGCATCGCGATCATCAACCACGGGAAGGTCGTTGCCAACGAGCCGACGCGGACCCTGGTGGCGAAGGCGCAGGAAAAGGCGGTGGTGGTCACCTTCGACCAAGACCTTGGCTCGGTCCCGAGCCACTCCTGTTTCGAGAATATCCGTCTGCTCGACGAGCGAACGATCGAGATCACCTATCGCAAGGACAAGTGCAACGCCGGCGACGTACTTGCGGCTGTCCAGCGTGAAGGCTTCTCGATCGTCGACGTTCGGACCCGCGACCCCGATCTCGAAGACGTTTTCCTCAGCCTGGTGAGCGAAAAGGCGGTATGAAGGCCACTGCGGACGTATTGGTCGTTGGGTCCGGGGCGGCCGGGCTGACCGCCGCTCTCAACCTTGCCGAAGACCGCAAAGTTGCCGTCATTGCGAAAGGCGCGCTCGGCGAGGGGGCAACCGGCTGGGCGCAGGGCGGAATCGCGGCGGTCCTCGAAGAGGGCGACAGCTTCGAATCGCATATCAACGACACGATGATTGCGGGCGCCGGTCTCAATGACCGCAAGGTTGTCGAGCACGTCGTCGAATCTGCCCCGCGCGCCATCGCTCGCCTGGTCGAACTGGGCGTTCCGTTCGCGACGGAAGGCAGCGGCCTTCACCTGACCCGCGAGGGCGGCCACAGCTTTCGGCGCATCGTCCACGTCGCCGATGCGACCGGCGCCGCAGTCCAACAGGCGCTTGAAACGGCTGCGCTCAAGCATCCCAACATCACGTTGATCCCCGACATGGTCGCGGTCGACCTGATCACCGGTCGGCACGCGACCAACTTCTCGACCAGCGGAGCGGTCCACGGCCTCTACGCCTACAATCGCGCGAAGAAGCGGGTCGAGGCGCTGACCGCCCGTGCGACCGTTCTCGCGACGGGGGGAGCAGGCCGCGCCTATCTGTTCTCAACCGCTCCGCGCGGAGCAACCGGTGACGGAATCGCGATGGCGTGGCGGGCCGGCTGCCGGATCTCCAACATGGAGTTCATGCAGTTCCACCCCACCTGCCTCTACAATCTTCAGGTCAAGAACTTCCTCATCACGGAGGCGGTCCGCGGCGAGGGCGGTCAGCTCAAGATTCCTGGCACCGGCGAGCGGTTCATGCCGCGCTTCGACGAGCGTGCCGAGCTCGCGCCTCGCGACATCGTGGCCCGGGCGATCGACCACGAGATCAAGCGCTTGGGCCTCGATTACGTCCACCTCGACATCTCGCACCGGGACCCCGATTTCGTCCGCGAGCATTTCCCGAACATCTACGAGAAGCTGATCGGGCTGGGAATCGACATCACGGAGGAGCCGATTCCGGTCGTTCCAGCCCAGCATTACACCTGCGGCGGCGTGGTGGTTGACCTGCATGGCTGCACCGATGCTCCGGGGTTGTACGCCGCCGGCGAAGTCACGCAGTCGGGCCTCCACGGCGCCAATCGTCTCGCTTCGAACAGTCTTCTCGAATGTCTCGTGTTCGGTGAATCGGCCGCGCGGCACATCTCCGACAATTGGGACGGGCTTGCGGAAGCGCCCGACGTCCGGCCGTGGGATGAAAGCCGCGTCACGGACAGCGACGAGGAAGTCGTCATCACCCAGACCTGGGGCGAGATTCGCCGCTTCATGTGGAACTATGTGGGTATCGTCCGGACGACCAAGCGGCTCGAACGGGCCAAGCACCGCATCGACCTGCTCCGGCAGGAGGTCGCGGATTATTACAAGCATTTCCGGGTGACGCCGGACCTTATCGAGTTGCGCAACCTGGTCGAGGTCGCCGACCTCATCATTCGCAGCGCGCTTTCACGTCACGAAAGCCGCGGCCTTCACTATACGCTCGATTATCCGAAGACCGCTGCTGAGGCGAAGGACACGATATTGGTGCCCTGACGAAAGGGCCGTTCAAGGAGGATTCCGATGGCGGTGGAGCTCAAGATCGCGGCGCTGGGTGCGCTTCTCCTGCTGGTTCACATCTTTGCCGCGGTCCACCTCAAGACGAAGCAATACGGCCGCCAGTGGAACGTCGGCGCCCGCGACGAAACTCTTCCGCCGCTCAATCCGGTTGCGGGCCGGCTGGCTCGGGCACAGGCCAATTTCCAGGAGACATTCCCGATCGCAATCGTCGCTCTGCTCGGCGTCGTTATCGCCGATCGGACCAGCTCGTCGACCGCTCTCGGCGGGTGGATTTGGCTCGGCGCGCGCATCATCTATCTGCCGCTCTACGCGATGGGCGTGCCGGTCGTCCGGACCGTGGCATTCGTGATCAGCCTGGTCGGTCTCGGCATGGTGATCAGCCCGTTGCTATTCGGCTGACCAGCCCCGCCGCTGGCATCCCGCGACCACCCTGCTAAACCGCCTCGCTCATGTCCGACGTTGAAACCGCCGAAGCGCCCGTGACCGAGACTGCGGTCCAGAACCACCTCTACCTCGTCGACGGGTCGAGCTACATCTTCCGCGCCTATCACCGGCTCCCGCCGCTGACGAACCGGCACGGGATGAATGTCGGCGCGGTCTACGGCTACACGGCCATGCTGTGGAAGCTGGCGGACGGCCTCAAGCAAGCCGAGGGCCCCACCCACATGGCGGTCATCCTCGATGCGTCAGAGCATACGCACCGCAACGAGATGTACGACCAGTACAAGGCGCACCGTCCGCCCCCGCCCGAAGACCTGGTTCCGCAATTCCCGCTCATCCGCGTGGCGACGCGCGCCTTCTCCATCCCCTGCATCGAAAAGGCCGGGCTCGAGGCCGACGACATCATCGCCTGCTACGTGATGGCGGCGAAGAATGCCGGCTGGCGAGTGACCATCGTCAGCTCCGACAAGGATTTGATGCAGCTGGTCGAGGACGGCACGGTCGACATGCTCGACACGATGAACGACCGCCGCATCGACGAAGCCGCGGTCAATGAGAAGTTCGGCGTCGGCCCGGAGAAGGTCGGCGAAGTCCTCGCGCTTATGGGGGATAGCGTCGACAATGTTCCCGGAGTTCCGGGCGTTGGGCCGAAAACGGCAACTCAACTAATCCAGCAATACGGCAGCGTCGAAGCCGTGCTTGCGAGCGTGCAGGACATCACCAAACCCAAGCTGAAGCAAAATCTGATCGAGCATGCCGACAACGCCCGGCTGTCGCGCGAGCTTGTACGGCTGGTCTGCGATGCGCCGCTTCCGGAGCCGCTCGAGGATTTGACGCTCAAGGGTATTCCGCCTGAGCCGCTTCGGGAGTTCCTGGAGGACCAGGGGTTCAAGACGCTGCTCAACCGCATGGTTGGAGGTGGACCGCAGCAGACCGGCGCAACCGTCCGGAATGACGTCATAGCGGCACTCGACCGCAAGCCGGTGTCGAAGATCGCCGAGCCGGAAGCACCGCAAAAGATCGAGGTCGATGTCTCCAAGTACGAGACCGTCACCGACGAGGCTTCGCTCGACCGCTGGATCGCGGAGGCTCGGTCGCAGGGCTATGTCGCGGTCGATACAGAGACCGACTGCATCGACTGCATCATCGCCAGGTTCGCGGGCATTAGCCTTTCGACCGGACCGAACCGCGCCTGTTACATCCCGGTAGGCCATGTCGGTGGCGACTTGCTGTCGGAGACGCCGAACCAGCTTCCGCTGCAGCTCGTGCTCGACCGGCTGAAGCCGCTGCTGGAAGACCCGGCGGTCCTGAAGATCGGGCACAACCTCAAGTACGACTGGGTGATGTTCGACAAGGCGGGCATCGATGTCGCGCCATACGACGACACGATGCTGATGAGCTTCGACCTCGATGCTGGACGGAGCTTCGGGCACAACCTCACGGACCTCGCCAAGTCGCAGTTCGAGCATGACTGCATCAGCTTCAAATCGCTGTGCGGGACGGGCGCCAAGCAGATTACCTTCGACAAGGTGCCACTGAAGGAAGCGACCGAATATGCCGGCGAGGACGCGGACATCGCGCTCCGCCTCTGGCAGCGCTTGAAGCCGCGAATGACGACCGACCACGCCGAGCGGGTCTACAAGCGCGTCGACCAGCCGCTGATCCCGGTGATCGGTCGGATGGAGCGGCGCGGGGTGAAGGTCGACCGCGACTATCTTGCCGGTCTCAGCAAGACCTTCTCCGAGGAAATCGCGAAGCTCGAAGGCCAGATTTACGAGGCGGCGCAGGGACCGTTCACGATCGGCTCTCCGCAGCAGCTCGGCGACGTGCTTTACCAGCGGCTCGGCCTCAAGGGCGGCCGCAAGGGCAAGAGCGGGCACTACTCCACCGACGTCAACGAGCTCGAGCGGCTCGCGAGCGAAGGGGTCGAAGTCGCTCGCCTGGTGCTCGACTGGCGCCAGCTGACCAAGCTTCGTTCGACCTACACAGACGCGCTACAGCAGCAGATCAATCCGGAGACCGGCCGCGTCCACACCAGCTTCAGCCTGACCGGAGCGCAGACCGGTCGCCTGTCGTCGAACGACCCGAACCTTCAGAACATTCCGATCCGCACCGAGCTCGGCCGCAAGATCCGCGACGCTTTCGTCGCCGAGCCAGGCTATGTCCTGATGAGCGCCGACTACAGCCAGATCGAGCTGCGCATTGCCGCACACATGGCCGACGTCCCGCAGCTCAAGGAAGCCTTCCGCAACCGCGACGACATCCACAGTATCACGGCCGAAGAGCTGTTCGGGACGGTCGATCGCGACACGCGCGGCAAGGCGAAGACGGTCAATTTTGCCATCCTCTACGGTGTGTCGGCCTGGGGTCTCGCCTCGCGCATGGGCGTATCAAGGGAAGAGGGCTCGGCGATCATTGCTCGCTACTTCGAGCGCTTCCCGGGCATCCGCGCCTATATGGACGACACGCTGAATTTCGTCCGGCAGAACGGCTACACGAAGACCCTCTTCGGCCGGAAGACGCACTTCTATCCGAACATCCGTTCGCCCAATCCGTCGATCCGGGGCGGGGCCGAGCGAGCGGCGATCAACGCGCCGATCCAAGGCACCAGCGCCGACCTGATTAAGCGCGCGATGGCGCGGATGGACGATGCCCTTGCCGAGGCCGGCCTCGACGGAGTCCGCATGCTCCTGCAGGTGCATGACGAATTGGTGTTCGAGGTGCCCGACGGCCGCGAGGAGGAAGCGGCTGCCGTGGTCCGCCGCGTGATGGAAACTGCGGCGGAGCCGGCCCTTAAGCTCGACGTCCCGCTCGATGTCGAGGTGGGTTGGGGCGAGCATTGGGGCGCGGCGCATTGACCACGGCGCCGAACGGCTCGGCACCTCCCGCAGATCTCGCGGCTTTGGCTCGCGGCGGAAGAATCAACTTCTTCGGCTTCTGTGTTCGGCTGGCGGCGCGCCTGCCGTTCCTGTTCATCGCCGGCCGGATTTACGGTGCGGAAGCGCTCGGTCGCTTTGCCTACGCGATCCTGATCGTCGAATTCGCCGCCCAGCTTGCGACCCTTGGGTTGAAACGAGGTCTCGCGCAGCAGCTCGCGCACACCGACAAGCCGCACGTCTGCATCGCGTGGGACGCCCTGCTGGTCGCCGCAGTCGGTTCCACGTTCGCAATGGGCATACTGATGGTCTTCCCACAGGCCATGTTCCCGAATAGCGAGCTGACCGGTCTTGAATGGCTGCTGCCGATCACGATTATCGCGTTGGCATGGTCGGACATCATGCTCGCAGCGCTCGCCTATCGCCACGACGTGACGTCGACCGTCAGGGCGAGGGCGATCGTTGAGCCGGTGACCATCAGCGCCGCTGCGCTCGTCTGGGCGTTCATTTCGACGCGCGACGGCCTGATCATCTCCTACGTCCTGTCGATGGTGGCCGCGCTGATCGCTTCGATCATCCCATTCGTGAAGAGTTACGGCGTTGCGCATGGCTGGCGGCCGGATCCCGCGACCCTCTGGCGGATGGCAAGACGCAATATCCCGGTTGCCGCGGCTGACGCGGTCGAGTGGGGATCACGCCGGATCGACATCGCCGTCCTCGGCCTGTTCTTTTCGCCGAAGGTGGTCGGCATCTATTATGTCGCGCAAAACGTCGCATCGCTTCCGGCCAAGCTGAAAACCAGCTTCGATCCGATCCTCGGACCGGTGATCGCCCGCAACCTTAAGGAAGGCGACAAGGAAGCGGTCGCCAAGCAGGTTCGCCAGGTCGGCTTCTGGGTGATCGGCGCCCAGCTCGGCGTTGCGCTCGCTCTCGCAATCCCGGGCGAAGCCGTAATGGGTCTCGTCGGACCGGCCTTTGTGGCCGGCACCGCCGCATTGGCCTTTTTGCTTGCCGCCGAGGTCGTGGCAGCGATGGCTGCGGTCAGCGAAGCGGCGCTCATCTACGTCGCGCGTCACCGCAACATGCTGATCAGCCTTGCGATGCTGGGGTTGCAAGCGGGCCTTTCCGTCGTGCTGATCCTTGCGATGCGTTGGCTCGGATGGCCGATAATGTTCCAGGCCACCGGTCCCGCCATGGCCCTGATGCTTGCCTTGGGCTTCGCGGCAATTGCCAAGTCGCGGCTGCTGTGTGGAATTCTCGGTGCGCGCGTGAATGGCTGGCGCTGGCCCTTGATCTGGGCCGCTGGCGCCGGGACGATCGTGGGCTACCTCGCGACCCTGCTTCCCGAATGGGCCGAGTTGATATTCGGTATCCCGGGAATCCTGCTCGCCTTCGGCGCGGTCCTGTGGACCAAGGGCTTCAAGGCCGAGGACCGCGAGCTGTTCCGGATGAAGAAGGCGGATATCGAAGAGCTGAAGGAGCTCGAGATACCCGCCCCCGGGACGACCGGAGATGTCGTCCGCTAGGCTTAATGCCGGAAGTGCCGCATACCCGTGAAGACCATCGCGAGCCCGGCTTCGTCGGCGGCTGCAATGACTTCATCGTCGCGGATGGAGCCGCCCGGCTGGATAACCGCCGTTGCACCCGCTTCGACCGCCGCCATCAGGCCATCTGCGAAGGGGAAAAAGGCGTCTGAAGCGACCGCTGAGCCGACAGTGCGAGGCTCGGCCCAGTCGTAGGTTTCGGCGGCTTCCTTGGCTTTGGCGGCGGCGATACGGGCGCTGTCGCGACGGTTCATTTGTCCCGCGCCAATGCCGGCGGTCGAACCGTTTTTGGCGTAAACAATCGCGTTCGACTTGACGTGCTTGGCCACGGTCCAGGCGAACAGGCAGTCGCGGATTTCTTCCTCGGTCGGCTGCCGCTTCGTCACGACCTTGAGCTCGTCGCGCGTGATCGAGCCGTTGTCGCGATCCTGGACCAGGATGCCGCCGGCAATCACCGCGATCGTCTGACCCGGGCGCTTCGGATCGGGCAGGCCGTCGGTCAGGAGAAGGCGCAGGTTTTTTTTCCTGGCGAAGATCGCTTTGGCATCCTCGCTCGCGTCGGGAGCGACAACAACCTCGGTGAAGATCTGGGTGATTGCCTCCGCCGTCGCTGCGTCGAGAGGCTGGTTGGTGGCGACAATGCCGCCGAACGCCGAAACGCTGTCGCAGGCGAGCGCCGCGTTCCACGCCTCAAGCAGGCTGTCCGCGCTCGCCACTCCGCAGGGATTGGCATGCTTGACGATCACGACCGTCGGCGGACCGTCGCGGAACTCGGCAACCAGTTCGAGCGCGGCATTGGCGTCATTGAGATTGTTGTAGCTGAGCTCCTTGCCTTGCACCTGCTTCGCCTGGGCGATGCCGGGCGCATGCGGACCGATGGACTCGTACAGCGCGGCCTGCTGGTGCGGGTTCTCGCCATACCGGAGCGGCATCAGCAGTCGGCTCGCGCGGGTCCACACCTTCGGGAAACGCTCGCGCTGATCGACGAACGCGAACCACTGCGAGATTGTGGAATCGTAGGCTGCCGTCAGCGCATAGGCCTTCGCTGCCAGCCGCTTGCGAAATTCGTATGACGTCGCACCGTCATTCGCGCTCAGCTCGCCAAGCAGTTCCTCGTAGTCAGCCGGATCGGTGACGATTGCGACGTGGGCGTGATTTTTGGCGGCGGACCGCACCATCGACGGTCCGCCGATATCGATATTCTCGATGATCTCGTCGCGGCTCGCTCCGCGCTCGACCGTCGCCTCGAAGGGGTAGAGGTTGACCACCACCAGGTCGATCGGAGCGATTGCATGCTCTTCCATCGCGGCCGCATGTTCGGGGTTGTCACGCACGCCGAGGAGTCCGCCGTGGACCTTTGGGTGCAGAGTCTTGATCCGGCCGTCCATCATCTCCGGGAAGCCGGTCAGGTCCGCGATGTCGCGGACCTGGTGGCCGAGCTCGCGAAGCTTCGCAGCCGTGCCGCCTGTCGACACCAGTTCGAGGCCGCGTGCCGCCAATCCCTGAGCCAGACGATCGAGGCCGTTCTTGTCGGAAAGCGAAATGAGCGCCCTTTTAACGGGCACGAGGTCGGTCATGAACTTTTCCTTGTGTGGTTCAGCTCGAACGGCGGAACTGCCAGGCAACTTCGCCGCCGATAGCGGCGACTTCGCCTTGAATCACCAACTGAGTCGTCGGGACCATTTGCCCGCGACCGTCGATCATCAGGCTTTCCTCAACGGTCAGGTTCGCTCCGCGGCACCGGAAATTCCAGGGCGGTGCACCCGGCGATCGGAGGATCGCGCCCATTCCGTCGGCGGTGATGGTCGGCTCGACGCCCGGTGCGAGATGGAAACGAATCGCATAGGGCGCCGAGTCGCGTATCTTGCGCCGCCCCTTCTGGATCATCTGGTCGGCGCCGCGAAGCTCCTTGCCGTCGTTGCCGAGCATGAGGCTCCGCTTGTGGACCAGGCCGAAGCCGCGGACGTAACCATCGTGCGTGGCTTCCAGGCGGCTGCAGTCATTATCCTCGCTGCGGTCGACGGTGACGTCCTCGACGCCCTTGCCGAGCGAACCGTCAGCAAGGATTGCCGTCGAATTCGTGTCGGAAACTACCAATGTGCTGTGCGCCGCGGTCGTCCGAAGGCCTTCGACGAGATCGCCGGGAAGCGCGGTGGGGAAGGGCCGCGGACCGCCGCAATTGATGATCAGGCGCTGCGCTCCGTCGGACATCTCGAAGGCCAGTGTGGAGGCGCATCCCGACTGGGCCATCTTCGGCGGTGGAGGCGGCGCCGCGTCGATCACGACGACGGTGCCTAATGCCGAAAGGCGGTGATAGCCCCAGCCGCGGGCCTGTCGCAGTGGTCGGGCCCGAAGCCCGCATCCCTCGACGAGTGCGTGAAGACGCGCGGCCTCGCCGGGATTCCCGCCCTGCCAACTTGATAAGGCTCCATCGCCCATCGTGACGCCATGGAGGGCCGCCAACGCCGCCGCCGCCGCGGCTTCGATCGTGTCGGGCAGGCTTTGCTTGGCCGCGAAATAGGCGCTGCGAAGGAGCGCGAGACGGTCGACGAGCAGCATCTGCTCGTAAGGTGTCCGGCTGATCAGGCCCCCGTCTTCAAATTGGGCGGTCGAGAGCGCTCGAGCGAGGCCGGATTCGCCGCGGGCCACTCGAGGAACTCCGCCCTGGACGAGCAGCCCCGCTGCGACCAGCCCGGCCCATGCGGTGATGCGATCGATCCCGGGTGAGGCCTTGTCCGCATTGCTGTCCAGGTGCCGCGCGCCGCGGACCATGGTGTTCAGGAGAGCGGAGCGGTAACCGGAATCGCGGCTCGACAGAATGTAGGGCGCGTAAGTCGTCCAAAAGAGGATTCGCTCGCCCCAGAGATCGGGACGCCAGGCTTCGTCGACGCGCGTTCCGTGGGCGAGCAGCCATCGCCCGGCGAGGGCCTCGCCGACGCGCGCGCCTTTCTCCCGCGATGCCGCGGCCGCCAGGTCCCGCAGCCAGGAAAATCCCTGCATCCCGTCCGCGACCGGATTGCCGGCGCCGAGGCCAGCGAAATCGAGCTCGTTGAGCGCCAGGACCTCGTTGCCAAGGACGTAGCGTCCGGCAAGCATTGCATCACCGCGCTGGCGGTCTCCCTGCACGTGGTCGCGCGGAACTGCGACAAGCTTGAGCGGCTGGCGCCCTGAAGCGAACATCCGCGATAGCAGGGGACGCTTGGCTAGCTTTTGGACGACGGCATTTTGTGCCGCGACATCTGCGCTCATCCCTCTCCCCTGAGCGCCCTGATGTTTGTCGCGTAACTGTCCGGACCGCCCTTGAAGGCGGCTGTTCCAGCGACGAGAACGGTTGCACCGGCGTCAACAGCCTGTCGCGCTGTTACCGGGTCGATCCCCCCGTCGACTTCGACCTGGACGTCGAGATTTTCCTTCCCAATCCGCTTGGCGATGGCTTCGACCTTGCGGAGCTGGCTTGAGATGAACTTCTGTCCGCCGAAACCCGGATTGACGCTCATCACCAGGACGAGGTTGATCTCCTCAAGCACGTAATCGAGCGCTTTTGCTGGCGTTGCGGGGTTCAGTGAAACGCCGGCCTTCTTTCCGAGGCCCTTGATGCGCTGGATCGTCCGGTGGAGGTGCGGGCCTGCTTCCGGATGGACGGTAATGATGTCCGCGCCGGCCTCGGCGAAGGCGTCGAGAAAATTGTCGACAGGCGAGATCATGAGGTGGACGTCGAACGGTTTTGCGGAGTGCGGCCGAAGCGCTTTCACGACTCCCGGGCCAATCGTGATGTTCGGAACGAAATGCCCGTCCATGACGTCGACGTGGATCCAGTCGGCCCCTGCCTCGTCGATCGCGCGAACTTCCTCGCCGAGCTTCGCGAAATCGGCGGACAGGATCGAGGGTGAAATCAGAGGGACGGCCATCGCCCCGATTAAACGCTAAGTTGCCATGCGGACAAGGCGCGCGACGAAGAAGCCGTCGAGGCCGCCGTCGCTTTCCAGTAGTCCGGGCAGGATCCGGGACCAGCCGCGCTCACCCGGAGTCACGAAATCGGGAAGCTCGCCGGGCCCGGGCGGCGAAATCTCGAAGTCCGGATGCGCACTCAAGAAGTCGGTCACGACGCTCTCGCCTTCGCCCGGCTCGAGCGAACAAACTGCGTAAACCAGCGATCCGCGGGGCTTGAGCCAGGAAGCGGCGCGGTCGAGCAGGTTAAGCTGAAGCTCTGCACTTTCCCCAATGATGCTGGGCCGCGCGCGGTAGAGGACCTCGGGATGGCGGCGGAAGGTGCCGGTCGCCGAGCAGGGCGCATCGAGCAGGATCGCATCGAATTGCCGGTCCGATTTCCATTTGAGCGCATCGGCCGTGACAAGCTTCGCGTCCATGCCTGTCCGGTCGAGGTTCTCACGCAGCCGCTTGAGCCGCGATTCGGATCGATCGACTGCGGTGACCGAATGCCCGGCAGTCACCATCTGCATGGTCTTGCCGCCAGGCGCTGCGCAGAGATCGAGGACATCGCGAGCATCTTTGGGAATTAGGCGGGCAGGAAGCGAGGCCGCCAAATCCTGAACCCACCACCGGCCGCCGCTGAAGCCGGGAAGTTCTGTCACCGAACCGGCGTCGTTCAGGCGAACGTGGCGGGACGCCAGCGATTTGCCGCCGACTTGTTCGGCGAAGGCCTTCGCTTCCGCATCGTCGACAAAGCTCAGGTCGAGCGCCGGTCGCTTGGCAATTTGGCGGCGGGCTGACGCAACGACGTCATCGCCCCATGCTTCGCGCCAGCGCAGCTCGACGGCGTCGGGAAGGCGCGGCGCTTCAATCGGCGGCACCCCGCGCCTGAGCAGGGTGCCGAGCACGCCATGAACGAGCCGTCGGGGACCGCCATCGACCAGGGGCAGCGCGGTCGCAACCAGGGCATGTTCGGGAGTTCCGAGCCCGACCTTCTGGGCAAGCGCGATCCGCAGGACCATCCGCGCCTTGCTGTCGTCCGGCAGTCGTTGGCGCGTTGCGCTGTCGATCAGCGCGTCGAGGTCGGGCAGATGCCTGAGTGCTTCGCCCGCGATGGCAACCGCCAATCCCTGGTCGGCTGGCTTGAGCGACCTGCCGGCCTGCGCGGCGTCATCCAATGTCTGCCCGCGCCGGAGAACGGCATCGAGCATTTGCAGGGCGGCTCGTCGCGCGGGGAGGCCTTCAACGCTTGGCACCAGCCGTCCCAACGCACATCTTCATTACATGTCCAGGACCAAACGCCCCAAGGCGCCCGATTACCTCTCCAAGTCCCCGCCGGTTCCGAAGCCCGAGCCGGTAGAGACTGGGCCGCCCGACGGCGAGGAAAATAAGCTCGATCCCACGCGCTACGGCGACTGGGAGAAGAAGGGCATCGCGATCGATTTCTAATGGACCTCTGGCCGGGGCGGACGGGCGAGCAGTTCCTGAAGAACCTGATCGACGTTCGCTCGACCGGACAAGAGCTTATCAACTGCCGCGACCACCGGCATGTCGATGTTCATTTGCGCTGCCAGCCGGGCCAGCACCGGTGCGGTGAACGCCCCCTCCGCAACCGTCTTGCGGTCGCTCATCAGCTTGGCGGACGAGCGACCTTCGCCGACGCCCTTGCCGAGCGAGAAGTTGCGCGAGCTCGTGGATGAGCACGTAAGCACAAGGTCGCCGAGGCCGGAAAGCCCTGCCAGTGTCTCGCGCTTTGCGCCGTTGGCCAGGCCGAAACGCGTCATCTCCGCGAAGCCGCGCGCAATGAGCGCGGCCCGGGCATTCTGGCCAAGTCCTTTGCCGTCGACCACGCCGCAGGCGATTGCGAGCACGTTCTTCACTGCCCCTCCGATCTCCGCGCCGGCGACGTCGTCGCTAAGATAAATACGGAAGGTGGGCCGAGAGATCCGGTCGCGGAGGGCCTCGGCAAGCGACTGATCCTCGGCCGCGAGCGTGACTGCGGTCGGCAGACCCGCCGCGACCTCGTGGGCGAAAGTCGGGCCTGACAACACTGCGATCGGCGCGCCGGGGCTGGCCTCCGCAGCGACTCGATGGAGCAAGGCTCCACTTCGTTCTTCGATGCCCTTTGAGCAGAGAATCAACGGCCGGTCGGCCTTTGGCGCGACTTCGAGCACCGCACGCATGTGCTGCGCTGGAGTGACGACGAGCCAGGCATCGCATCCGGCCAGGTCGGCCAACTCGCCCGTCGCGCGGACGGCGGGATCAAGTTGTGATCCGGCCAGGAAAACCGAGTTTTCGTGATGCGAGTTGACGGCCTCGACGACCTCTGGCTCGCGCGCCCAGAGCAAGACGTCGCGGCCGCCGCTTGCTCCAACCTGCGCCAGGGCGGTCCCCCACGCACCACCGCCGATCACTCCAAGCCGTTCGAAGCTCATGCCTTTACCCCCGCGCCCCGCACTTTTTCGGCATCCGGATCGAGCGGCCAGCGCGCCCTTGCCGGTGCATCGAGTGAATCGGTGAGTCCGCGCGCGAACCGCTCCGCGCCCGCCCAAGCGATCATCGCCGCATTGTCCGTGCACAACCATGCCGGCGGAACGCTGAATTGGCGGCCCTGATCTGCAGCGAGCTGCTGAAGCGCCGTGCGGATCGCGCGATTGGCAGCCACTCCGCCGGCAACGACCAAAGCTGGGGCGTCGCTTGCTTCGAGCGCCAGCCGCGTTCGGTCGACGAGGCAATCGACGACTGCCTGCTGGAACGATGCGGCAATATCGGCCGGTCTGTAATTGCCGGAGGCTGCCGCTCTTTGCACCGCGCTCTTCAGCCCGGCGAAGGAGAAATGCGGCTCGCCCGAACCCACCAGGGGCCGAGGGAGCGGCACGGCGCCCGCATCGCCTTCGTTCGCCAAACCCTCGATCGCAGGCCCGCCGGGATAGGGCAGCCCGAGAAGCTTGGCCGCCTTGTCGAACGCCTCCCCCGCGGCATCGTCGATCGTCGTCGCAAGCCGGTGGTACTCGCCGACCGACTGAACTTCGAGCAACTGGCAATGCCCGCCCGACACCAGCAATAGAAGGTAGGGGAACTCGAGGTCCGGATCGACGAGGCGCGGGCTCAAAGCATGTCCCTCGAGGTGATTGACCGCGACCAGCGGCTTGCCCGTGCCGAGCGCCAGGCCTTTGCCCGCAAGAAGCGCGACCATGACCCCGCCGATCAGGCCCGGTCCCGCGGTAGCCGCGATCGCATCGACGTCTCCGATGCTCTTGCCGGCATCCGCAAGCACGCGCCGGATGAGATCGGGCAAGATCTCGACGTGGGCGCGGGCAGCGATTTCCGGCACCACTCCACCGAAAGGGCGGTGCGCCTCGTTCTGGCCGACAACCGCCTGCGCAAGAATCTGCCGGTCGCTCGTCACGAGCGCTGCAGCAGTGTCGTCGCACGATGATTCAAGGCCGAGAATTAGCGCCATCTGGCGCGCCTTTGCCGCAGGCTGCGGCGCTCGGCTAGTGGCCCTGGCGGTTTGCCGCTAGCAGGAACGCCATGCAGCGGTCTCCGATTCTCGGCACGCGCGGTTCTCCGCTGGCGCTTGCGCAGGCTCATAAAGTCGCCTCCGCGCTCGAGGTCGCGAACCGGTGGCCCGCCGATTTTGTGCAGATCCAGGTGGTCGAGACGACCGGCGACAAGGTGCAGGACCGGCCGCTCGCGGACATCGGCGGAAAGCAGCTCTGGACCAAAGAACTCGACCGAGCGCTGATGGAAGAGGAAGTCGATTTCTGCGTCCACTCGCTGAAGGATGTGGAAGCGATCCGGCCGCGCGAGATCAGCATTGCCGCTGTAAGGCCGCGTGGTGACGTGCAGGACCGGCTGATCGGCGCGGATTCGATTGAATCGCTTCCGAAGGGCGCGGTCGTCGGGACATCGTCGCCCCGCCGAAAGGCGCAATTGCTCTCGGTCCGGCCCGACCTGAAGATCGTACCATTTCGCGGGAATGTTCAGACCCGTCTTGCCAAGCTCGAAGCCGGCGAGGTCCAGGCCACCTTGCTCGCGGGCGCCGGCTTGAGGCGAATTGGGATGGGCAACGTCGGGACACCAATTCCGCTCGACGTCATGCTTCCTGCGCCGACCCAGGCCGTCATCGCGATTGAATGCCGCGCGGATGACGCGCTTACGGCGGCTATGCTGACGATCGTCGACGATCACTCGACACAGGCGATCATTCGCGCCGAGCGGGCATTCACCGCAGCGCTCGGCGGAAGCTGCCATTCGCCGGTCGCTGCTTTGGCGGAGCTTGTCGACGGCAAGATCCGGTTTCGCGCGCAATTGCTGTCCGAGGACGGCCGGGACCACCTGAAGGACGAGGTGGCGTTCGAGTGCGGGGACCACGAAGCGCCTCGGCAGCTCGCGCTGTCGATGCTCGAGAAGTCCCCGGACTCGATCCGCTCTCTGTTCACGCCGGAATGAGACGCCTCTTCGTCTTCCGCCCGGAGCCGGCGTCGCGGCAGACTATCGTGAAAGCGCAAGCCCTCGGCCTCGATGCGGTCTCGATGCCCCTGTTCGAACTTCACAAGCTGGAATGGTCGCCGCCCGAGGCGGGCGACTACGACGCCTTGCTTTTGACCAGCGCCAACACGGTGAAGATGGCGGGAGACCGCCTCGATTTTTATCGCGCTCTCCCGGTCCATGCGGTCGGCGAGGGCACGGCAGTCGCCGCCCATGTGGCCGGTCTGGGGGTCGCCACGGTTGGAGGAGGAGGAGTCGACCAGCTTTTGAGCGAGATCGATCCCGGCCTGCGGCTCTTGCATCTCTGCGGAGAGGATCGCCGGGAGCCGTCGGTCTCGGCGCATGCGATCACATCCATCCCCGTCTATCGGGCAGCGGAAAAAGCCAAGGTTCAAGGTCTGGGGCAGCTTAGGGGCCAGGCTGCGGTCCTGCATTCCCCGCGGGCCGCGAAGCGACTTGCCGAGCTGGTCGATCCGGTGGACCGTGCGACCATCCGAATTGCAGCAATCAGCGCCGCTACGGCAGATGTTGTGGGCGAAGGCTGGCAGGACGTGCGAATCGCGTCATCGCCCAATGATGCAGAGCTTCTGGCCCTCGCGGCGCGGCTGTGCGAGACTTGAGTCCAAGCATGGCTACTGCACCGAACCGCGCCGGGATGGGATGGGGAACCCGGTTCCTTCTTTGCCTGGCTCTCGTCATTGCCGGCGCCGTCGGCGCAGCCTGGGCCCTGGCCCGTTACGATGGGGCCGCTCGTTTCCTTGGGATCGGCCTGAAGTCGGCTGAAATTCGCGCTCCCGCGCGAGTGGTCGCGACCCCGCAGCCGCCAACGGCCCAGCAGGAGATGGCCGCCGATTCCGCGGAGATCGCGAGCCTGGAATCGCGTCTTTCGCGGGTTGAAACCACCGCGCACAGGGTCGAGGGCTCGGCAGGGCGTGCCGACGCTTTGTTGGTAGCTTTCGCGGCTCGTCGAGCGATCGACCGGGGCGTTGCCCTTGGGTATCTCGAACCCTTGCTGCTCGACCGGTTCGGCCAGACGCATGCGCGGGCCGTTGCCACGATCATCACGGGCTCTCATTCGCCCGTTCGGCTGAACGATCTAGTCAGCCAATATCGCGACCTTGGGCCGACACTCCGGTCATCTGCGCCCGACGAAAGCAACTGGACGCAGTTCAAGCGCGAGCTCGGCTCCCTGATCCAGATCCGCCGTGCCGATCGGCCGTCGACCCAGCCTGATGCGCGATACATGCGAGCGCTTTCTGCGCTCGAGGACGGGGAGGTCGACAGAGCTTTGGCAGAGACTATGCGGCTTCCGGGCGCCGCCAACGCAGGGCCTTGGGTCACCCAAGCCAGGCAATATGTGGCCGTCCACCGGGCCCTCGACGAGATCGAATCCGGCGCACTTCTCGCAAGAAGCACCCCCGAAGCCTCTTAAAAGGGTTGGCAAATCGGTTCCCGGATGCGATTCCTGTCATCGCGCCGGGTGGAACAGCTCGCGTTCAGCAAACATCGCTAAGCTGCTGGCGCTGTTGGATAATGGTGGGGGAGAAATGCCGTCATGACGTCACATTGGCTCAGCCTTGGCCTGGCAATCTTTGCGCTCGGCCAGTCGGGGTCCGGCGCAATGGTACCGGTGGCAGGAACTGCCGTTCCCCGTGCGGCCCCGGTAGTTCGCCCCGCTCAGCCAGTGCGGCCGCCGCAGGCGCCGACCTATCTCGCCAACCGCGTCGATGAGCTCGGAAAGGGATTCAACGGCCGCGTCGGGATTGCCGTGCGCTCGGTCAATGAAGGGTGGAGCACGTCGTGGAACGGGAATGAGCTGAACCCGCAGCAAAGCGTCAGCAAGTTGTGGGTAGCGATCACAGCGCTTGATGCGGTCGACAAGGGTCGGGTGAACCTGACCGATACGGTCACTATGTCCCGCGGCGACCTGACGCTTTTCCATCAGCCGATTGCAGCGAAGATCCTAGGCGGTGGGACGACAATCACCTTGGGCGATCTGATGTTCCAGGCGCTCACGAAGAGCGACAATACTTGCAACGACAAGTTGATGCGATCCGTGGGAGGGCCGGAAGCCGTGCGGTCGATGCTTCGGGCCAAGGATCTTGAATCAATCCGCTTCTACGAAGGCGAGCGATCGCTCCAGAGCCGGATTGCCGGCCTGACGTGGAGCCAGAGCTATTCGATCGGCAACGCCTTCTACGAGGCGCGCAACGCACTCCCATTGGCTGTGCGGAAGGCTGCGTTCAATCGCTATGTCGAAGATCCCTATGATGGTGCATCCGCCAACGGGATCACGTTCGCGCTTGCCAAGCTCAAGCGCGGGGAGCTGCTGTCTCCGCCTTCGACAGCGCGCCTGCTGCGGATCATGAGTCAGACGTCGACTGGTCCGAATCGCCTGAAGGGCGGACTGAAGGCCGGTTGGTCGCTCAGCCACAAGACTGGCACGGGCCAAGTCCTCGGTCCTTATCAGGCCGGCTATAACGACATCGGTATTCTGACCGCGCCAGACGGCCGCAGCTACACGGTCGCAGTGATGATCAAGAAGACGTCGGTGCCGCTGCCGGTGCGAATGAAGCTGATGAATGAGGTCGTACGCGCAACGATCGCGCAGCACGAGATGCGCTTCAATCCCGTCGCATCGCTTTAGATTCGCCGGGAAGTCTGGAGCGGGCGAAGGGATTCGAACCCTCGACCCCAACCTTGGCAAGGTTGTGCTCTACCCCTGAGCTACGCCCGCTCTGAGCTGAGCCGCGAGTGAAGCCGAATGGGGCTTGGTCCGCAGCGGGTGGCGGGCGCCTAGCATGGGCTGGACGATTCCCGCAAGGCCCGACCTGAAGCTTGTGGCCCGCGCCTCGTCCGACCATATGGAGCGCTCCAACGGCAGTAGCAACGGGAGTGTTCGAAGCGTGGCGACCCTTGGCATGAGCGAAGCGGAACGCGACGCGGTCGAACGCCTGAAGCGCGACGTCATCGATCCGTCGATGACCAGCCTCGTCCTTCTGGATTTCTGGGCGGAATGGTGCGGGCCGTGCAAACAGCTGAGCCCGCTGCTCGACAAGATTGCCGACGACTATGCCGACAAGGCCGTCAAGCTGGTCAAGATCGACGTCGACCAGGAAAAACTGATCGCGTCGCAATTCCAAATTAAGTCGATCCCGACGGTCTATGCTTTCTTCCGCGGCCAATCGGTCGCGGACATTTCGAGTTACCGCACCGAAGGCCAGCTCAAGCGAATCATCGACCAGCTGATCGCGCAGCTGGGTGTGAAGGGCGAAGCGGCACAGCAGCAGGCGGAGATCGAGCCTTTGATCGCGATGGCGGAGGGCGTCCTGGCGGAGGGCGATGCGCCGCGTGCTGTCTCGATCTTCCGCCAGATCCACGACATGGCGCCCGAAAATCCTACCGTCATAGGGGGATTGGCTCGGGCTCTCCTCGCGACGGGCGAGACGGACGAAGCGCGCTCCATCCTCGATTCGGCCCCGGCCGACGTTGCCAACCACGCCGACATCAGTCGTGCCCGGGCAGCGCTCGAGATGGCAGCGGCTGCGCCGGAAAGCGACACCTCCGATCTCGAATCGAGGATTGCTTCCGATTCCGGCGACCTGGATGCGCGGTACGAGCTCGCCGGCGCAAAAATGGCGGCGGGAGACCGAGAGGCCGCTGCGGACCAGCTTCTCGAGATCATCGGGCAGGACCGTGACTGGAACGAAGGCGCCGCCCGAGCACGCCTGCTTCAACTGATCGAGGCGCAGGGCCTCGAGGACCCTTGGGCGCGCATTCAGAGGCGGCGGCTATCCGCTTTGCTGTTCACTTGAGTGGCAAGCGACCGTTGAGGATTCCTATCTTCCCTTTGCCGGGTGCGATTCTTTTTCCCCGGTCGCAGTTGCCGCTTCACATCTTCGAACCGCGCTATCGCGAGATGGTTCGCGATGTCCTGGATGGCCCAGGCCGCATCGGGATGATCCAGCCTCATGCGCCGGAGGACGAGGGCGCGCCACTCTATCCAGTCGGGTGCGTCGGCGAGATCGTCGGGGTCGAGGAGCTCGATGACGGCCGCTACAATATCATCCTCCACGGCTGGCATCGTTTTCGGATGGTCGCCGAGGCGGATCTCGAAACGCCTTACCGCAACGCTGATGTCGACGCGGGTGCCTTCGACGACAAAGAGCCTCCGCCGCTGTCACTCGCCGCGCGCGCCGAGGTGGAGCGGGAGGCGCGCCGGCTGGGCGACGCGATGCGCCTTTCGGTCGACTGGCAGGCCGTGAGCCGGCTCGATGACGAGCTGCTCGTGAACGCCATTGCGCAGGTCGCGCCGTTCGACGTCGGCGCGAAGCAGGCATTGCTGGAGGCGGCTACGCTCGACGATCGGGCCGACCTGCTCGTCCAGCTGATGCAGTTCCAGCGCGCCGCGGTGAACGGGGCCGAAATCCAGCCGACGCTTCAGTAATTAGATCGGCAGTCCCCGAAGCAGCAGCGGAAGCTCGCCGCTGGTTCCGCGAGCCTCGCTCATCATGCGGTTCTTGAGCGGGCTTAGCCGGTCGATCATGCCCATTCCGAAGCGACGGACAGCCGATGCCGTCTTCCCAGGAATTGCATAGACCCGCGTCAGACTGTCGGTCGCGAACGCCACCGACAAAGAGTCGAGCGAGCGCCAGCGTTGGTAGCGGTCGAGCAATTGCTGGTCGCCAAGGTCGAGGCCCAGCCGCGAGCCTTCGACAAGCACTTGCGCGAGCGCCGCCACGTCGCGGAGGCCGAGGTTCAGGCCCTGCCCCGCGATGGGGTGGATTGCGTGCGCCGCGTCGCCGACCAGCGCCAGTCTTTGATCCGTGATCCGCGCCGCGTGATGGAATCCGAGCGGATAGGTCGAACGTGGCGCGGCCAATTCGATCTTGCCCAGGAAACCGCCCATCGTCGCCTGCGCTTCTGCCGCGAACTGCTCGTCGGACAGCGACATCCAGCCTGCGGCATCGTCCCTCGGCACCGACCAGACGATCGCCGAGCGTTGTCCTTTTTCGTCATCGGTCATGGGCAACAGCGCAAACGGGCCGCCTGGATAGAAGATCTCGTAGGCGATGTTGTCGTGCGGCCGTTCGTGTCGGAGCGTCGAGACGACGGCCATGTGATCGTACTTCCAGCGAGCGATAGGGATGCCCGCGGATTCGCGGGTCGGGGAATTCCGGCCGTCTACCGCCGCAAGGATCGGCGCGCTCAGCTTGCGCCCGTCTTCGAGCGAAACGACCACCCCATGCGGGCCGCGATCGACCTCTTGCGGCGTGGATTTCCACAGCAGCCAGAGGTTCCCGCCCGCCTCCGCCCTAGCCTGCAGGGCAGCGCGGAGATGCCGGTTCTCGTGCATGACCCCTAACGGCTCATTGTCCTCGGGATCGAAGGCCAGTCCGCCAGGTTCCAGTCCGTCGGCGACCTGGATCGTCCGGATCGGGCAACCAGGTGCTGGCAGATGGTCCGTGACGCCGATCGTCTCCAGCATCCGCATCGAGCTCGACGAGATGGCGGTCGTCCGGCCGTCGAAGGCCTGGCTGGAGCGCCCAACGGGGTCGGCCGGATCCACAACGATGGCCGAAAGGCCGCTCGAATCGAGCGCCGAAGCCAGCGTCAGGCCGGCAAGGCCGCCTCCAAAGATGATTACGTCCGCGCGGTCCATGGCAAGGCGCACTACCGTTCCGTCGCATTGACGCCAAGGCATCGCTTGACCGCGGACTCCGCGAAGATGCATTCTACGCAAGGATTTGGGTGGGGACAGAATGATGGCGACCGCGGCCGTGCGGACCCCAAAACGGGAGCTCGAGCCTCATTGGCGCGACGCGCTTCGCGCGTCGTTGAAGCGGCTCGCCCTGCGCACATGGGGCGCGATGCTGTTCGGGCTTGCGGTCGCGACAGCCGTCGCTTTGGCCACCCATAGCACGACCGATCCGTCGTTCAGCACGGCTGCCGGCGGACCGCCTTCGAACTGGATCGGAAGCTTCGGCGCTTACGCCAGCGATGCCTTGCTGCTTTTGTTCGGCATGGGGTCCGTCCTGTTCCTGCCGGTCGTTGCCCTTGCCGGACTCCGGATGATGCGGCTGGAGCCGACCGGGCGGGTTGGCCGCGCGTTGCTGGTGGCGGCCGCCGGAGCGATCCTCATCGGAATCGCGCTCAGCCTGACCAGCGCTTCGGCCGTTTCGGGCCTTCCGGGCGGCTGGGGCGGCGCGATCGGTCTAGGCGCGGCCTACGGAGTCGATGCCGCTATCGGTCTCATTCGCGAAGACGCGGTTGCAGGGCCGGTCCGCCTCGTTGTGCTGATTCTATTCGCGCTTGCGGGTCTGTTCCTCGGCTATCTGGCGCTCGGGCTTCAGTCCACCGAGAGAGCCTGGGTCACCAACATCTTCCGTCGCGAGCCAAGAGCGCGGGTAGCCGCACCCCGCCGAACCATGGAGGCCGCGGAAGACCGCTCGATGAGCGCCGCTCCGCCGAAATCGCGACCCGCCGTTGCCGTTGCCGAGCCGCCGAGGCCGATCGCCGCCGCGCAGGCTCGCGGAGGCAAGCGTCCAGGCGCCGGAGCGCAGCAGAGCCTTGCGCTTGGCGACAATTACCAGCTGCCGCTGATCGAGCTGCTGGCGTCGCCGCCGGAAAAGGGCGGATCGAAGATCGACCGCGCCGGGCTCGAGCGGAATGCCCGCCTGCTCGAATCCGTGCTCGAGGATTTCCACGTTCGCGGTGACATCGTGGAAGTCCGGCCCGGGCCGGTTGTCACCATGTACGAGTTGGAGCCAGCGAGCGGAATCAAGGCGAGCCGCGTCATTCAGCTGGCCGACGACATTGCCCGCAACATGTCGGCTCTGTCGGCTCGCGTCGCCACGATCCCTGGCCGCAGCGTCATCGGGATCGAGCTACCCAATCCCAAGCGCGAGGCAGTGGCCCTGTCCGAACTGATCGGAAGCCAGGCCTACGCCGATCAGAACATGTCGCTGCCCCTGATTCTCGGCAAGAATATCGCCGGCGATCCGGTCATCGCCGATCTTGCGCCAATGCCGCACCTTTTGGTCGCGGGCACGACCGGGTCCGGCAAGTCGGTCGGCCTCAACTGCATGATTTTGTCGCTGCTCTACCGGATGACTCCGGACGAGTGCCGGATGATCATGATCGACCCGAAGATGCTCGAACTGAGCATGTACGACGACATTCCTCACCTGCTGTCACCGGTCGTGACCGAGCCGTCGAAGGCTATCCGCGCGCTCAAGTGGACGGTCGAGCAGATGGAGGAGCGCTATCGAATGATGGCGAACCTCGGCGTTCGCGCGCTGCCCAGCTTCAACCAGAAGGTGCGCGACGCGAAGGCCAAGGGCTCGAAGCTCGGGCGCCGGGTGCAGACCGGATACGACGCAAGCTCAGGTCAGCCGATCTACGAGATGGAGGAGCTCGAATACGACGTTCTTCCGCAGATCGTGGTCATCGTCGACGAACTCGCCGATTTGATGATGACCGCCGGCAAGGAAGTGGAATTCCTCATCCAGCGCCTCGCCCAGAAGGCGCGTGCGGCCGGCATCCATCTCATCATGGCCACGCAGCGCCCGTCGGTCGACGTCATCACGGGCGTGATCAAGGCCAACCTTCCGACGCGCATCAGCTTCCAGGTCACCAGCAAGATCGATAGCCGCACCATTCTCGGCGAGCAGGGGGCGGAGCAGCTGCTAGGCAAGGGTGACATGCTCTATATGCCGGGTGGCAAGCAGATCATCCGCGTCCACGGCCCGTTCGTCAGCGACGAAGAAGTCCGGGCGGTCGCCGAGCATTGGCGCAGGCAGGGCGTGCCCGACTACATCCAAGCGGTTACCGAGGAGCCCGAAGACGGCGGCTACCTGTTCGACGGCCAGCCGAGCGGCGAAGACGATGCGGAAACGCAGCTCTTCCGCAAGGCGGTTCAGATCGTCGCCGAAAGCCAGAAAGCCTCGACCTCCTACCTCCAGCGCCAGCTGCGCATCGGATACAACAGCGCGGCACGACTGATCGAGCGGATGGAGAAGGAAGGTCTCGTGGGTCAGCCCGACCATGTCGGCCGCCGCGAAGTGCTGATCGACCCTGACGGGCACCCCATCTGAACCCTCGCGAACCTGAACGACCGGGAACCGGCGGGTTCAGTCCGCATTCAATGGCGGATTGCCACACCGGCCATAAATTCCCAGGAGTTTAGTAGATGAGCTTTCCCACACACCTAGCGCGCGCCCTTGCGCCAGTCGCGATTGTCGCCCTCGCGGTTCCCGCAGCGGCGCAGCAGTCCGATATCGCCAAGGTCGAGGCGCATCTTTCTGCCGTTCAATCGATGACGGCCAATTTCACCCAGACGGATTCGCGCAATCGCGTTGCGCGCGGGACGCTTCAGCTCAAGCGGCCGGGCCGGATCCGTTTCCAATACGACGGCAACGACCTCGTCCTCGTCGGCAACGGCAACAAGCTGACGTTCGTGGACTACCAGGTCGGCCAGAAGAACAGCTGGGACCTCAACAAGACGCCGCTCGGGATTCTGCTGTCGGCTAATCCGGACATCAACCGCATCGCCAGGATCGTCCCGCAGACCGATCCGAGAGTGCTCGTGGTCCGCGCCCGCGATGCACGCCGGCCGGAGTTCGGAACCTTGCTCCTCGCCTTCGTTCGGAGCCCGTCGGCGCCCGGCGGTCTTCTGCTCGAGGGCTGGACCGCGATCGACGCGCAGAACAAGCGCACGACGATCAAGCTCGACAACCAGCGCTACAATGTCGCCGTTCCGGAAAGCGCATTCGCCTATGCGGAACCCAAAAAACGCAGGTGATAGAATAACGTAGCGGTTTGAAACCGTTCATCGCGGCGTCAGGTTCGGCATGGTAAACGATCTACTGATCGTGCGGAATTAGCCTGGGGTTTCCCCCTGTTACCCACGGCCCGCTTGATCGCCTCGCGTGACGAACGCTTGGTCGGCCCTCGTTCCATGCCCCCGGAGCGAGGGCCTTTTCTTTGCCTCCAACACAGAAGGGGCTAAGCGCGACGCGTGTCCAAGACCATCAAGATTGCATCCTGGAACGTGAACTCGGTCCGAGCCCGGATCGGCATCGTCGAACGCCTGCTTCGCGAGGAGCAGCCGGACGTCCTTTGCCTTCAGGAAACCAAAGTCACCGACGATATTTTTCCCGCCGACCTATTTCGAAGCCAAGGCTACGTGCATCGCGTTCTGAAGGGGCAGAAGATGCACCACGGCGTCGCGATTCTCAGCCGCGTGGAGCTTCGAGATTCGGGTAGTCACGATTGGCAAGACAATGGCGAGGCGCGCCACGTCGGCGTGCGGCTTCCGTGCGGTCTGAGGCTCGAGAACGTCTACGTTCCCGCCGGCGGCGACATCCCCGATCGCACGGTCAATCCGAAGTTCGGTCAGAAGCTCGACTTCATCGAGCGTATGACCCGATGGTCCGAGGGCCTGCGCGAGCCGACCCTGATTGTCGGCGACTTCAACGTCGCCCCGCTCGAATGCGATGTCTGGAGTCACAAAGCGTTGCTGGACGTCGTCAGCCACACGCCGATCGAGGTCGATGCCCTGACCCGGCTTCGGCAGGCGCATGACTGGATCGATATAGGCCGTCGATTTGTCCCAGCGCCCGACCGCAACTTCACTTGGTGGAGCTACCGCTCGCCCGACTGGACAAAGAACGATCGCGGTCGACGTCTCGACCACATGTGGGTTTCGCCGCAAGCGAACGAGCGTGTGCTTTCGCATCGGGTGTTGGAGCCCTGCCGAAGCTGGGAACGGCCTTCGGACCATGTTCCCCTGATTTGCGAGATTGCCATTTGAGCCGCTCGGAGGCGGTTGAGCGGGCGATCGCTGCCTTGCGCACTGGCCGCGCGGTCAGGATCGAAGCCGGCGAGCCGTTCGTTCTCGTTTCGATCGAGACGGCTACACCTGAACTTCTTCGCCTCTTGGATCCGGAATCGAAAAGTCCTCTGCTGATGAGCGGGAGGCGTGCCGCAGCCCTGTCGCTGGCGAATGAGCGCGACGCCGCCGACCCGCTTCAGCCGGTGCTGATCGCGCGCGAGCCGTGGCTCGACCCGGCGGCCGCGCTGACGCTCGCCGACCCGGCTCAGGATTTCGCTCGTGCGCCGATTGGCCCCCTCCATCCGCTCCATCTCGAACAAACCGACGCGGCAAAAGCGGCACTGTCGTTGGCGCGGGTCGCCGGTTTGCTCCCGGCAGTGTGGATCTTGGACAAAGCAGAAAGTGGCGTGTCGATTGGCCTCGACGAATTGCAAAGGGGCGACCTGCGGCCCGACGTCACGCTCGTGTCCCGGGCCCGGCTGCCGCTCGACGGTTTGCCGGACACGCAGATCTTTGCCTTCCGGGGATCTGACGATGGACAGGACCATGTGGCACTTTTGGTCGGCGCATTCGGCGGGAAGCCGCCGCTAGTAAGGCTGCACAGTGAATGCCTGACCGGCGACGTGTTCGGCTCGCTAAAGTGCGACTGCGGTCCGCAGCTGAAGGAGGCCCTCCGTTTGATCGGTGCAGCCGGCGGCGGAGTGCTTCTCTACCTTCGTCAGGAAGGTCGCGGAATTGGCTTGGCCAATAAACTCCGGGCCTATGCGTTGCAGGATCGCGGGCTCGACACGGTCGATGCCAATCTTCGGCTCGGCTTTGCTGACGACGAGCGGGATTATGCCCATGCAGCGGCAATCCTGCGTGCGCTCGGAATTGAGGAAGTAAGGCTGCTCACCAACAATCCGAACAAGGTCGCGGCTCTGGAAGCAGAAGGCATCAAGGTTGCGGAGCGCGTCGCTCACCATATGCCTGCCAACCCTCACAATGCCGATTATCTGGCGGTAAAGCGCGAAAAGAGCGGGCACCTGCCCTAGCCAATCCTCAGCTGCCGAGACCGGCCAGGCTCGCAAGTCCTAGGAAGCTGAAGAAACCGGTCACGTCGGTGATGGTCGTCACGAACACGGCCGACGAAACCGCGGGGTCTATCTTCCGCCGATCAAGGGCCACGGGGACGAGAATCCCGCCAAGACCCGCCGCAAGATTGTTGATGACCATCGCGGCACCCATCACCAGGCCCAGCGTGGGATTGCCGAAGATCAGGGCAACGCCGGTGCCGATCAATATTCCAAGCGATGTTCCATTCGCGATCGCAATTTTCAGTTCCCGGGCGAAAGCTCGAAGTGTGTTCGACTCAGTGAGCTGGTTGGTGGCAAGGGCACGAACCGCAACCGCGAGAGTCTGCGTTCCGGCATTGCCGCCCATGCCTGCGACGATCGGCATCAGCACGGCGAGAACGGCGTATTTCCCTATTTCGCCTTGGAAGAGACTGACGACGCTCGCTGCGATCATCGCGGTGCCGAGATTGATGACAAGCCAGAAAAGCCGTCGCCGAACCGTCAACGGAATTGGCTCGTTGATGTCGCCCTCGTCGCCGACGCCGGCGAGCAGGAGGACGTCCTCGCTCGCTTCCTCCTGGATGATGTGGATTACGTCGTCGACGGTGATCATTCCGACGAGCCGACCCGCGCCATCGATTACGGCCGCCGAAACCAGCGCATATTTCTGGAAGCGGAGCGCGACGTCCTCCTGGTCGAGATCGACCGGAATCAGCGTCTGCTCGCGCGCCATGATGTCGCTGACCGAGGTGGTACGGGGGCTGCGAAGGATCGTCGAAAGCTTGCAGGTCCCGACCGGGTGGTGGTCGGGCGAGACCACGAACACTTCCCAGAAGTCGGTTGGAAGCTCGTCCTCCGAACGGAGGTAATCGATGACCTGGCCAACCTTCCAATGCTCGGGAACAGCGCACAAATCGCGCTGCATCAACCGGCCCGCGGATTCTTCCGGATAGCTGAGCGCTTCCTCGACCGCGGCGCGGTCGTCGGGCTCCATCTTCTCGAGGACCGCCTGCCGCTCGTCCCGATCGAGATCCTCGATCAGGGCGACCGCATCGTCGGTTTCCATCTGGCCCGCGAGGTCGGCGACCTGCTGCGGCTCCATCTCGTCGATCAGGTCTTCGCGAACGAAGTCGTTGAGCTCGGCAAGGACGTCCGGGCTGATGATCCCGGCCAGAGCCTTGACCAAACCCTCGCGCTCGTCGCCGCGGGCAAGCTCGATCAAGTCGGCGACGTCGGCCGGGTGGAGCGGCTGCACCAGCTCGCGCGCTACCGCGTCGTCGCCCGCCTCGACTGCATCCAGAACCCTGTCGACGAACTCGGGCCGAAGCCGGTCCTCTTCATCGATCGGCGCCTGCGACTTCGCTTCAGGGGCGGCGGTGGCGATGTTCTCGCTCTCGCTCATGCCATTTACCCCCAGCTCGACCCGTGAGCGCTGTCCTATTGCCGCGCCCGCACTGGCGCAACCCGCTTGGGCCGCCTAAATCGCCGCCAACTTCCCACTTTCACCCTGGAGTAGACTGATGTCCGACGACGAACGCCTTGTTTTCAACCTTTCGAGCGGCGGCGATGTCGTCATCAAGCTGCGCCCCGATCTCGCGCCCGGCCACGTCGATCGGATCAAGGAACTGACGAAGAGCGGATTCTACGACGGCGTCCCCTTTCATCGGGTGATCCCCGGGTTCATGGCACAGGGCGGGGACCCGACCGGCCGCGGCACCGGCGGCTCCGACCTTCCAAACCTGAAGGCCGAATTCAGCAGCGAGCCCCACGTTCGCGGCGTGTGCTCGATGGCCCGCACCCAGGATCCCAACAGCGCCAACAGCCAGTTCTTCATCTGCTTCGACGACGCTCGCTTCCTCGACAACCAGTACACGGTCTGGGGTGAGGTCGAGAGCGGCATGGAGCATGTCGACGCGCTTCCGAAGGGCGAGCCGCCGGCGAACCCGGGCAAGATCGTCAAGGCCGAAATCAAGCCGGCGAGCTAAGGCGATGGACCCGAGGCCGGCGACTCTCATCACGGGCGCATCCGCCGGCCTCGGCGTCGAATTTGCCAGGCAATGTGCAGCGCGCGGCGACGAGGTCATTCTTATCGCGCGCCGGAAGGATCGCCTCAACAAGCTCGCTGCCGAACTCGGCAAGGCGCACGTCATTGCCGCCGATCTGGGCAAGTCAATCTCGCCGGCCAAGTTGCTTGCCGAGATCAAGTCACGCGGGCTGTGGGTCCGGACGCTCATCAACAATGCGGGCTTCGGCCTTCGCGGCCGGTTCGACGCGCTGCCGCTCGATCGGCAGCTTGAAATGATCGACTTGAATATCCGGTCCCTGACCAATCTGTCATTCGTTTTCATCGACGACATGCGAGCACACGGTGGCGGATCGATCCTAAACGTCGCCTCGACCGCCGCCTTCCAGCCCGGCCCGAACATGGCGGTCTATTTCGCGACCAAGGCCTACGTCCTCTCATTCACCGAAGCGCTGCACGAGGAGTGGAAGGACCGCGGGATCAAGGTTAGTGCGCTTTGTCCCGGCCCGACGCGGACCGAGTTCGGCGACGTGGCAGGGATCAAGACGCTCGGAAGTTTCGACCGCCTTGCGATGGAAGCGGAGCCGGTCGTCAGGGCAGGACTCGAAGGGCTCGACCGCAATCAGGCGATCGTGATTCCGGGCGCGACGAACAAGATCGGCGCCTGGTCGACGCGCCTCGCTCCACGTTCGACGGTCCGAAGGATTGCTGGGGCGCTCAAGTTCTGAAGGGGTTTTCTTGGGCCTTAGCCGCACCACATTGAACCCAATCACACCGCAGCCGTTACGCTAGCGGCACGAAAATGGAGGAATGGTCGCGTGGCCGATACGGATACTCTCCAACGACCGACTACGGCACGCGTGCAGGTGGCGAACCTTCCGCCCGCGGACGGTGGCCGTGGATTCGCCCGGCTATCCCTCAACCTGATGAAATCGCTCGGCCTCAACGAAGGCGACGTGATCGAGATTGTTGGGAAGCGTTCGACGACCGCGCGCGCGCTGCGTCCCTATCCCGACGACGCCGGCCTCGACATCATTCGTCTCGACGGCCTGCAGCGCTCGAACGCCCGTGTCGGATCGGGAGACTATGTCGAAGTCAAGAAAGCGGAGTCGAAAGCGGCGACGCGTGTGGTCTTCGCGCCGGCAACCGACAATATCCGCCTCCAGGGCTCGGCGATCGCCCTGAAGCGCAGCTTCGCGGGACGGCCTGTGACCGAAGGCGACGTTGTAGCGACGACCGGGCACCAGCGAATCGATTCGAACATTCCCGAAGAAGTCCGGCAGATGCTCAACGCGCCTGCGTTCGCGCTTCACGAGGTTCGGCTGAACGTCGTCAGCACGACGCCCAAGGGCATCGTCCATGTCGACGCCAACACACAGATCGAGCTGCTCCCCGAATATGCCAAGGGGGAAGGCGAGCGGCGCGCGGACGTCACCTACGACGACCTCGGCGGCATGCGCGATACGATCGACGCGCTGCGCGAGATGGTCGAGCTTCCGTTGCGCCATCCCGAACTGTTCCAGCGCCTTGGCGTCGATCCGCCCAAGGGCGTGCTGCTCCATGGCCCGCCCGGCACCGGCAAGACCCGGCTTGCGCGCGCGGTTGCGAACGAGAGCGATGCGAAATTCTTCCACATCGCGGGGCCCGAGATCATGGGCTCGGCCTATGGCGAGAGCGAGAAGAAGCTGCGCGAGCTGTTCGAGCAGGCCGCCGAATCCGCCCCGTCGATCATCTTCATCGACGAAATCGATTCGATTGCGCCCAAGCGCAGCCAGGTGACGGGCGAGGCGGAAAAGCGTCTCGTCGCGCAGCTTCTCAGCCTGATGGACGGGCTGGAGCCGCGCCAGAACCTCGTCGTCATCGCCGCGACCAACCGGCCCGAAGCAATCGACGAAGCACTCCGCCGGCCCGGCCGGTTCGACCGCGAAATCGTCGTCGGTGTTCCCGACGAAAAGGGGCGGCGCGAGATTCTCGGGATCCACACCCGAGGCATGCCACTCAGCGCGCAGGTCGATCTCGATGAGCTTGCACGGCAGACCTATGGCTTCGTCGGTGCCGATCTTGCAGCGCTGACTCGCGAGGCGGCGCTCGAGGCGGTCCGGCGAATCATGCCGCGCCTGAACCTCGACGAAGAAACGATTCCGACGGAAATCCTCGACGACTTGTCGGTCGAACCGCACGATTTCACCAATGCGCTGAAGCGCGTCCAGCCCTCCGCAATGCGCGAGGTCATGGTGGAGACACCTTCGGTGCATTGGGACGATGTCGGCGGCCTCGATGCTGCGCGCGACCGGCTGCGCGAGGGCGTCGAGCTTCCGCTCAAGCACCCGGAGGCATTCCGCCGGCTCGGCATCCGTCCGGCTAGGGGCTTCCTGCTCTACGGGCCCCCGGGTACCGGCAAAACCCTACTTGCGAAGGCAACGGCGCGCGAGAGCGAGGCCAATTTCATCGCGACCAAGTCGTCCGACCTGCTCAGCAAATGGTACGGTGAAAGCGAGCAGCAGATCGCCCGCCTGTTTGCCCGCGCCAGGCAGGTTGCGCCGACGATCATCTTCATCGACGAGCTCGACAGCCTCGTGCCCGCGCGCGGCGCCGGCCTTGGCGAACCGCAGGTGACTGAGAGGGTGGTCAACACGATCCTCGCCGAGATGGATGGGCTCGAAGAGCTCAATAATGTCGTGGTCATCGGCGCGACCAACCGGCCGAACCTGATCGACCCGGCGTTGCTTCGGCCAGGCCGGCTCGACGAGCTAATCTACGTCGGCACTCCGGACACTGCAGGCCGGCGGCGGATCCTCGCAATCCACACCGAGGAAATGCCGCTCGCCAAGGACGTCGACCTCGAATCGCTCGCCCAGCGGACAGAGCGTTTCACGGGCGCCGATCTCGAAGATCTGGTCCGCCGCGCGGGCCTGACCGCCCTTCGTCGCGGCTTGGAGGCCAAGGAAGTGACGATGGCCGACTTCGAGGCCGCGCTCATTGAGACCCGCGCTTCGGTCACGCCCGAAATGCTCGAGGAGTATGAGCGCATCCAGAAGACCCTGAAGAGCGAAGCGGTGCGCCCGACAGGTATCGGCTTCGTGCTTCCCGGGATGCTCCGCTCACGTGGCGGTGACGGCAAGGGCTCAGATCACTAGAAGCGCGGAAGCGCTCGCCGGGACCAAATCGCCAGGGCAACGAGCAGCGCGGACGAGATCGCGAACGGCAGGTTCGGGTTGACGAGGTAGAGCGCCATGCCGAGGGCCGGCGCGGCCACCCAGCTGATGCCGTTCGCTGCCGTGATCAGCCCCGCCACGCCGCCTTGCTCCGCTAAAGGGACCGCGAGCGATGCGCCGCCGGTGAAGCCCGGCCGGGTGAAGCCGAATCCAAGCGAAGCGAGCGCAAACGACAAGGTGATTCCATAAAGGTCGCGAGCGATCATGGCTCCGGCGAGCCCGATCGCGGCCACCAGGGCACCCGAGAAAATCAGGGCCTGCGGCTTCAGGTTCAGCCTCGGGATTAGGCCCCATTGTGCCGCCAAGGTCGCGGACGCGCCGGCCATCATCACGATTGCGATAGAGGCCTCCGATCCATGCGGCTCGAGGCTGAGCCGGTCGATCACGAAGAAGCCGATGCAGGTCAAAGTCGCCGCCTGCGCATGTCCGGCAGCGACACCCGCCATGATCCAGGAGCGAACTCGCGAATCCTTCCAGCTTAGCCTCTTGCCCCTCGGCGAAGTCGCCGCGACGACGCTTGCTCCGGTCGGCTGCGAGGCTCCCGACGGATAGCTCATCGCCGCGCCATGGCCGATCCGGCGGCCATATCGGTCGTTGGGGAGCCACAGAAGGACCGATGTGAAAACGGCGATGGCGATGAGCGCAAAGGCGAACATCGGTCCGGCCAGCCCCACCACCGGCAGTACGAACAATGGCGCAACCGCCGGGCCTATGATGGTTCCCAGCCCGAAGGAGCTGGACAGCGCGGACAGGGCCGCGACCCGTCCGCCCCTGCGGGTCTTGGCGGCGAGATAGGCCTGGGTGGCCGACGGGGTCGCGCTGCCCAGTGCGCCGTAGATCGCGCGGAATATGCCGAAGAGGATGAAGGTCAGCCCTCCACCGATGGCGCCGATCAGCCCGAGGTGCAGGACCATTCCGCACAGCAGGGTGGAGACGATGAACCCGGATAAGCCAAGCAGGGCCAGCGTCTTGCGCCCATGATGATCGCTCTTCTCGGCCCAGAAAGGCGCGAGCGCGGCCCACAGGACCGCCGACCAAGTGTAGGCGACCGCAACCCAGAAATCGGAGATTCCGATCTCGCGCCCGATGGCCGGCATCACCGATTGCAGCGCGGTGTTGCCCGAGGCGGCGACCAGCATTGCCGCATAGAGCAGCAGGAAATGGGCGCGCGTAAGCGCGGTCGTCCCGACCTTTTGTCTCGTTGCGTCCCGGAGCACGCGACTCTCTAGCAACAGGTTCGAGGCCAAGAAACCGCCGGAACGGATCAATCTTGAAGAACAACCAGTGTGGCAATGTTCCCTTTCGCAAACCCAAGGAGCGAAAGGTGACTGAGTTTCAGAAAATCGAGATCACGCCTGACATGTTAGAGGCGGGCGTTCGTCAACGTCCATCTCGATTGGCGTCAGAGGCTGGCGGGCACGGCCGAGCCGGGTTCCGGGCCGGCGGTAACATTGGGGGCCAAATTCTAGCCGCCGAAAGCAGCCGTCGCGCTTGGCCTCAAGCCGACTTTGCCGCTAGTCCTTCATTGCCGATGGACATCTACCTCCCGATCGCCGGCCAGTCGGTCAATGCGCTGCTGATCATCGCGCTTGGCGGGGTCGTCGGCATCCTCTCGGGCATGTTTGGAGTCGGCGGCGGCTTCCTCACGACGCCACTGCTGATCTTCTACGGGATTCCGCCGACCGTGGCAGTCGCATCGGCGACGACGCAGATCACGGGCGCGAGCGTGACCGGAGCAATGGCTCACATGCGGCGCGGCGGCGCTGATCTGCAGATGGGCGCGGTGGTGGTTGCCGGCGGCATCATCGGCTCGCTCGTCGGCGCCGCGATATTCCGTGCCCTGCAGGCGAGTGGCCAGATCGATGTCGTCATCGGCTTCATGTACGTCGTTCTGCTTGGTTACATCGGCGTGCTGATGCTCAAGGATGCGCTGATTGCGCTTGGTTATGTGAAGGCCGCCGCGCCGCGCCAGAGGCCGAGGCACAATCGCTGGGTGGCCACCCTTCCGCTCCGCTGGCGTTTCTACAAGTCGGGTCTCTACATCTCGCCGCTGGCGCCGCTCGCGCTCGGCTTCGGCGCGGGCATCCTGACTATGCTTCTCGGCGTCGGCGGCGGCTTCGTCCTCGTCCCGGCGATGATCTATATCCTGGGCATGCCGGCCCGGGTCGTGATCGGCACGTCGCTCGCAATCATCCTGGTCATCAGCGCGGGCACGACGATGGTCCACGCGCTGACCACACGGTCGGTCGACATCGTCCTTGCGGCGCTCCTCCTCGTCGGTGGCGTCGTCGGTGCCCAGTACGGCGCAGCGCTGGCCACTCGGATGAAGCCGGACTTCCTTCGCCTCGCGCTTGCGGTCGTCATTCTGCTCGTCGGGATGCGGATGGCGCTCGGACTTGCCTGGCGCCCGGACGAGATTTTTACGGTGGAATATCTGTGAAGATGGGCCGCGCCCTGGTGCTTGCTTTCGTCTCGCTTGCACTGATGGCGCAGGCAAAGCCCGTGCTCGTTCCGGACGTGTCGGCGCGCCGCATCGAAATCCGCTACAGCTTTTCGGGCGCGCAGCTCCTGTTATTCGGAGCGATCCTCTATCCCCGCGGCCGGTTGCCGGAGCGCGCCCCGGACATCGCGGTGGTCCTTCGCGGACCGGTGCAGCCGATCCTCATCCGCGAGAAGCAGAAGATCGCCGGAATCTGGATGAACGCGGATTCCGCCCGCTTCCGATCGGCGCCCGCTTTCTACGCGGTGGCCTCTTCGCGGCCCATTTCGCAACTCGTCGATGAACGCACGGCGGCGATCTACGAAATCGGCCTGCAGAATTTGCAGCTTTCGCCGGGTTCGGGAGCGTTGCCGGAGAAGGCGCGCCACTTCGAGGCCGGACTGATCGATCTTCGAAAGCGCGACGGCGTTTACTACGAAAGCCCGCGTGGCGTCGAAATCAGCGAAGGCGTGCTCTATCGCGCTCGCATCTCTATCCCAAGCCAGGTGCCCGTGGGGACCTACACCGCGGAGACCTTCCTTATCCAGGACGGCCGGGTGCTCGCCGTTGCGACGCGAGACATCTACATTGGCAAAAGTGGATTCGAGCGCTGGGTGTCCCTCGTCGCCCGCCGGCACGAGTTCCTCTACGGCCTTGCTGCGGTGGTGATGTCGCTGTTCCTCGGATGGGCTGCCGCCATGGTGTTCCGGCGCCGCTTCTAGATCTTAAGGTAAATCTTAACCGCTCGCGCTTACCAGTTTGCTCCAGATCAAGTTAACGTGAGTTGGGGCGAATTAATGGACGAACAACCGAACCTGCAGAGTTTCGTAAACGAAATCAGCAGCTTCAGCGATGATGGCGGCGCGCAGTCGAAAGCGGTGTCTGCGGCTGCAAGCCTTCAGGCCATTGGCGAGGTCATCGAGATCGCGGGCTCGGGCTCGCGAATCCGGATGGATGGGGCGGTGCTCGCGAGTCTGCACAACCATTCCGATCCTTCCGTCGCCATGTCCGGCCAGGTCGGCAGCCAGGTAAAGATGTCGGTCGCCGGCAGCTGGCTTATCGCGAACGTCCGCACCATGAAGAGCGGCGAAAACGGCGAGATTCTCGCTTCGATCGACTTCCTCGGGGAAGGCGCCCGTGATTCCGCCGGCAACATGTCCAACTTCCGCCGCGGTGTGACACGCTATCCGATCCCGGGCGAGAAGGTGCTTGCGGTCTCGACGCAGGATCTCCGCTCCGTGTTCGCCGCCGACGACAGCCCGCACGTTGAGATCGGCACGGTCTATCCGACCGATGACATTCGCGGCGCACTCTACGTCGACCCGATGCTGTCGAAGCACTTCGCGATCCTGGGATCGACCGGTACCGGTAAGTCGACCTCGGTTTCGTTGATCCTGCACCGCATCTCGGAGCTCAGCCCCGAGGGTCACATCGTGATGATCGACCCGCACGGCGAATATTCGGCCGCGTTCAAGGATTGCGGCGAGCTGTTCAACGTCGACAACCTTCAGCTTCCCTATTGGCTGATGAACTTCGAAGAGCATTGCGAAGTCATGCTGACCACGCACGGCTCGGAGCGTCAGCGCGACGCCGACATCCTCGCCAAGTGCCTTCTAGCAGCGCGCACCAAGGGCAAGAATGTCGAGCAGTTCGGTAAGGTGACCGTTGATTCACCGATCCCGTACCTTCTCGCCGACCTCAATGGCATCGTCGTGAATGAGATGGGCAAGCTGGAGCGCGCCGGCGATACGCTTCCCTATCAGCGCCTGAAGACGAAGCTCGAAGAGCTCCGTGCTGACCCGCGCTACACCTTCATGTTCTCGGGCATGCTCGTTTCGGACACGATGGGCGGCTTCCTCGCCAAGCTGTTCCGCCTGCCGAGCCACGGGCGTCCGATTTCGATCGTCGACGTATCGGGCGTTCCGTCCGAGATTACCTCCGTCGTGGTTTCGGTGCTCGCCCGCATGGTGTTCGACTATGCGATCTGGTCGCGGACCGAACCGCAGCGTCCGATCCTGCTCGTTTGCGAAGAGGCTCACCGTTACGTCCCGAAGGACGAGAACGGCGGCGCCCAGGCCGTTCGCAAGATCCTCGAGCGTATCGCCAAGGAAGGCCGTAAGTACGGCGTGTCCCTCGGCCTTATCACGCAGCGTCCGTCCGACTTGGCGGAAGGCGTGCTGTCGCAGTGCGGTACGATCATCTCGATGCGTCTGAACAACGACCGAGACCAGGCCTGCGTTCGTGCGGCGATGCCGGAAGGCGCACGCGGCTTCCTCGACGCCATCCCGGCGCTCCGCAACCGCGAGTGCATCGCCTGCGGCGAGGGTGTTGCGATCCCGATCCGCGTTCGCTTCGACGACCTCGAGCCGGAGAAGCGTCCGGCCTCCGCCGACCCGAGCTTCGCTGCCCTGTGGCGCGAGACCGGCGGCGAAGAGGGCATCATCCAGCGCACTGTCAAACGCTGGCGCGGCCACGGCCGTTGATCGACTAGGCGTCCGCTTTCATCGGCGGACCGCCCGGTAGATAACTCCGCCGGTATGTGGCGGGCGAGATCCCGAAGCGGCGTCGGAAATGATGCCGGAGCGCCTCGACCGACCCGAAGCCCGCTGCCGCAGATATCTCGTCGATTGAGGCGCGAGTTTGCTCGAGCAATTCTCGAGCCGCATCGATGCGCGTGTTGATCAGCCACTCGCCGGGAGTGGTCCCGGTCGTCTCGCGGAACCGGCGAAGGAACGTGCGCTCGCTCATAGCCGCCGCCTCGGCCAGCCGGCTGATGCTGTGATCTCCCGCCAGATTCTCGCGCATCGCATCGAGCAGGGGCCCTAGCCTCCCGCGCTCCGGCACGACCGGTCGCTCGATATATTGCGCCTGTCCGCCTTCACGATGCGCCGGCATCACGAGGCGTCGCGCGACAGCGTTCGCTTTCTCGGCGCCGAAATCGCAACGGACCAGGTGGAGGAGCAGGTCGATGCCCGCCGAGCTACCAGCCGAAGTAAAGATTTGTCCGTCGCCGATATAGAGAACGGATGCGTCCACGTTGACCTGCGGAAATCGGTGGGCGAGCGCTTCCGCATAGCGCCAATGGGTCGCGATGGTCTTCCCTTCCAGCAATCCGGTGGCCGCCAGCACCGTTGCCCCCGAGCAGATCGACACCAGCCGCGCGCCACGGGCATGCGCCGCGACCAATCGCTCGATGAGTGGCTGCGGCACGGCCGCATCGATCGCGCTCCATCCGGGAACCACGATCGTCCCGGCAGTGTCGAGCGCTTCGAGCCCGCATTCGGCGGTGACGGTGATGCCGCCGCGTGCGTGCATCCGGCCCGGCGCCACCGCTCCAGTTGAGAAGCGGTACCAGTCCTCGCCCATTTCCGGACGGGCTAGGCCGAAGACCTCGGCAGCGATGCCGAATTCGAAGGTGCAAAGTCCGTCGTACGCGAGCGCAACGACGCTTCTGTTGGGAGAGGACGGATCTTCCGGCGAGTTTGGCATGATCTTACTGCTCATTGGCGTTTACGCCACTCACCCATGGATAGGAATAGCCATATGGCCAGCGGATCAGAAGGAGACGATCCGATGTCCAATGGTGTCACCGAAATTCCTGCCGCCGACGCAACCAGGGCGCTGTCGCACTTCGCCGCAGCCTTCGAGTTCGAAACTGACTGCTGGGACACGCATCAGGCACTGGCATCCGGGAACCCGGGCTTCGTGCTTCTCGACGTTCGCGGGCCGGCGCTGTTCGAGCGTGGTCACATCCTCGGGGCGATCAATCTGCCTCACGGAAAGATCATCGGCTCGAAGATGGCGCAGTGGCCGGCGGACACTTTGTTCGTGACCTATTGCGCGGGCCCGCACTGCAATGGCGCCGCCCGCGGCGCACTGCGGCTGGCGGCGCTGGGCAGGCCGGTAAAGATCATGGCCGGTGGAATCACCGGCTGGATCGATGAGGGCTTCCTCCTCGAATCTGAGTTGGTTGAAGCTTGAGCGTGGTTCAAATTTGAACCTACCCGTGAACCTTCAAATCTCGCGCGTCTTCCAATCAGAAACGTAAGGACCAACCTCCGTAAAGTTCGACGTCCGGCGTGTCCCGCGTGAGACCGATATTTGCGCCGGCGTCGATCTGGACGGAGTCGGACACGGCATAGGCCAGCGCTGCATCCACCGACGCCTGCTTCACTGTTCCGGAAGGGTCGAAATTGACGTTCGTCCAAAGCTCGCCGGCCAAGGTGAGCCTTGGAGCCAGCGGCCCGGCGACGTTGACAAGGTTCACGACCGCGAAGTGTCGGCCGTGGCCGTCTGCATCGGCAAGCAGGTCGACTTCCGGTCCGAATGTCGCGGATATGGTTCGCGAGGCCGGAATGCTGACTGGGACGGAGACTCCTCCCTCAAGCTTGCCGTTCCCGATTGCTCGGGCAGCGGTCGGCAACTTCAAGAATGGAATGACTGCGACCTCGTTTCCCGTATCGCCGGTCGTTAGCCGATGCTTGTAGCGAACGGTCAGGTCGCCGAACCCAGAGGCCCGCGTTCGCGAAGCAGCGTCTGAGAGCTGGAGCCTCGTGTAAGGTGTGAAGCCCACCTGAAGGTCCGAATGACTGGAGAGGCCAAGTTTCACCACGGTCGACCCAAGCGTGGTCAGCTCAGTCCGAGTTCCCTGAATCTTGGTGAGACTCCAATCAGCGAGGCCAGCTTCCACTTGCAATCTGCCGGCCGGGACCGTGCATGTACCAGTCGCTTTTGCAGGCCGGTCCGCGCAGATCGGCGGAAGCGACGCCGCGGCCGCCAGAAGCGCGATTCCGGCGCTCATATTCGGAGCTGGCTGCCGAGCTCGATCACCCGGTTGGTCGGGAGCTTGAAGAACTCCATTGCGCTTTCGGAGCTCTTCATCATCCAGGCGAACAGCTTCTCGCGCCACAAGGCCATGCCGGGCTGCTCCTTGGCCGCGATCAGCTTCTGGCGTCCTAGGAAGAAACTGGTGCTCATCATGTTGAAGCTATCGCCGCAAGACCCGATGCGGACCAAGTCGGCCGGCACATCGACCTCGTCCATGAAGCCGTAGTGGAGGATGACCCGGTAGAAGCCTTTGCTTGCGCCATGGGTCTCCAACCTCTTGGCTGGAGGCACGTGGGGAACGTCCTCTACCTTCACGTTCAGGATAAGCACGCGCTCGTGGAGCACCTGGTTATGCTTGAGATTGTGGAGGAGGGCGGATGGCACGATATCCGCCGATGTCGAAAGAAACACCGCCGTTCCGCGGACGCGGTGCACCGACCCCGCCGACTTGATGAAAACCTCGAGCGGAAGCGCATCCTCTTCGAGCCGACGGCGCATCAGCGCCCGCCCACGCGCCCAGGTCGTGAGCACGGTGAAGATGACTGCGGCCACTGTCAGAGGAAACCAGCCGCCATCGGCGATCTTGGTAACGTTTGATGCAAAGAACGTTCCGTCGACGATGGCGAAGAGGCCGATCGTGAAGGCGGCGACGTAGCGGTTCCACTTCCAGACGCCGAAAATCAGGACCGCGAGCATGATGGTGGTGATGATCATCGTGCCGCTGACGGCAATGCCATAGGCCGACGCGAGGTTGGTTGACTCGCGGAAGCCAAGGACCAGCAGGACGACCATGATCAGGAGACCCCAGTTCACCGCGGGGATGTAGATTTGCCCCGCCGCCTTGGCGCTCGTGTGCTCGGTTCGGATTCGAGGCAGGAAGCCGAGCTGGACTGCCTGGTGAGTCACTGAGAAGGCACCGGAGATGACCGCTTGACTGGCGATGATGGTGGCGGCGGTCGCGATGACGACGAGCGGAAGCCGCGCCCAATCGGGAGCCATCAGATAGAACGGATTCTCGACTGCTGAAGGCGTCGACAGCAACAGCGCGCCCTGTCCGAAATAGTTGAGCATCAGGCAGGGATAGACGAGACCCAGCCAGGAAAAGCCGATCGCCTTGCGGCCGAAATGGCCCATGTCGGCATAAAGCGTCTCGGCGCCAGTTACGGCTAGGAAGACCGATCCCATGGCGAGGAACGCAAGTTTCGGATCGTGGGCAAAGAATTGGACCGCCCAAGTGGGGCTGAGCGCTCCGACGATGTCCGGATGGCGAATGATGTTTGACACGCCGAGGGTCGCGAGCGCCGCGAAGTAGATCAGGACGATCGGGCCGAAGACGGCCCCGACCTTTGCCGTTCCTCGCGACTGTACGAGGAACAGCGCGATCAGGATGACGATCGCGATCGGGATTACCAGGGGTTCCAGCCCAGACTCGACGATGGTCAGTCCCTCGACCGCGGAAAGCACCGAGATCGCGGGCGTGATCATTGCGTCGCCGTAGAACAGCGCCGTCGCAAGGACGCCGAGCATGACGAGGCCCGAGGCCCATCTCTTTTCGCCGAGATTGCGCGAGATGAGCGCGAGCAACGCAAATGAGCCACCCTCGCCCTTGTTGTCGGCGCGCATGGCGACCAGCACATATTTCACGGTCACGACCATCATCAGCGACCAGAAGATCAGGCTGAGCACTCCGAAGATGTGCAGCGGGTCGACGGCCAGCGGGTGCGGCCCGATGAAGCTTTCCTTCATCGCGTAGAGCGGGGACGTGCCGATATCGCCGTACACGACGCCCACTGCGCCCAGCATCAAAGCGGGCAGGGAATGCTTTTGAGCGTCGCTCGTCGAATCCGTGGAAACGGCTGCGGGTTGGGCAATTGTAGCCATAGCCGATGCCATGTGCGGTTGATGGTCATAAAGATTCCATGTGGATTCCGGCACGGGACCCTCGACGGTTGCGATTGCCGGGCGCACTTAGGCAGCATGACAATGTTGTCTGGAAAGGAGCGCTCCGCCGCTCGCCAGCTGCGCGGCTACGCCGAAGCATTGCTGATGGTCGCGGCCTCTACGCTCGTCGGCCTCGCAATGGCTCCGAGATGGGGCAATTCTTCCGTCGATCTGCTGTATCTTCCGGCTGTCCTAGTCGCCGGTGTTACGGCAGGGCTCGGCCCGGCGCTCGTCGCTGCGCTGGCGTCCGCGCTAGCCTACAATTTCTTCTTCACCGCGCCGCACCTCACCTTCCGGATCGATAATCCAAACGATTTCGTGACGGTGGTCGTCCTTTTCGCCGTTGCCGCCGTGACCAGTCAGTTGGCAGCTTCTGTCCGCAAGCAAGCCCGTATCGCCGAAGCGCATGCCGCGCGGAACGCGACGATCGCCGGACTGGCGCGACGGCTGCTCTCCTGCACAACGGAAGAGGACATCGCCGAAGTGAGCATTCGCGAGCTCGCTCAGGTGTTTGGGACCAATGCCGTGTTGCTGGCGGGCACGCCCGAGCCCCGCATGGTTGCAAGCGCTCCCGCCGAGGCAAGGCTCACACCCGCCGATATTGCTGTTGCAGCGCTGGTCATCGATCAGGGCGAACCCGCTGGCCGCGGCGTGGGGCGCGCAGTGCCAACCGAATGGCAATTCCATCCGATACGATCGGGAAGCGCTGTCATTGCGGCGATGGGTCTTGCGCGGGACGACGGCGGTCCGCCGCTGCGGCCCGAGCAGATCCCCTTGCTCGGCAATTTGCTCGACCAGGTGGCGCTCGCCCTGGAACGCGGTCGGCTGGAGGCCGAAGCGCGGGAATTCGCACGTACCCGCGAGCACGACCGCGTTCGTTCCACCCTGCTATCGACGATCGGGCAGGACATCGCGCCGTCCCTGAAGGCGATCAACAACGGGGTCCGCGAGCTGAAGCGCAAAGGTTCGGCCGACAAGGAGGTCGTTTCCGGAATCGGCGCGGAAGCAGCAAAGCTCGATCGCTACCTGACTAACCTGCTTGCCCTCGGTCCTGACTCCGACCAGCGGCCGATCGAGATGGAGGGCGTTAGCATCGACCTCTTCCGGCGCGCGGTGTTCCGGGATGGCGAGGAGGTCCACCTCACTCCCAAGGAATTTGCGGTCCTCGCGGAGCTGGCGAAGCATTCGGGTCGGGTGCTGACGCACGCGCATCTACTTCGAACCGCATGGGGACCGGCCCAGGAAAGCCAGATCGATTATCTTCGCGTGGCCGTCCGAGCGCTCAGGCAGAAGCTCGAACGCAATCCATCGGAGCCTCGACTCATCATCAATGAGCCCGCCGTGGGCTACCGGCTCGGTGCAGTAGTCGAGGCCTGAACTGAGATCAGGATGTCGCAGCAGGCTGCTGCGGATGCATCGGGATCGAGCGAATCTCTTTCAGCTTCGCCTTGAACGCGGCGAGCTGTGCTCCCTCGAACACCGGCCGGCTGACTAGCCGCGCGGTCAGTGGATTGATCGGTCGGCCGCCGGCGCGGACCTCGAAGTGGAGGTGCGGCCCCGTCGACAGGCCGGATGAGCCGACATAGCCGATGACCTGTCCCTGGCGCACCAGCGTCCCCGGCTGCGCGACCATCGCGCTCATGTGCGAATAGGTGGTCATGATGCCGCCCTCGTGGACGATCCGGACCTGGCGACCATAGCCTCCGGTCCAGCCGGCGCCGACCACCTGGCCGTCAGCGGCGGCGACGATCGGGCTGCCGTAAGCGACGCCGAAATCAATGCCGGCGTGAAAGCGCATGAAGCGCAGGATCGGATGCATGCGATAGCCGAAGCCGGAGGTGATCCGGCCCGCGACCGGCGCCATGAGGCCGTCGGAAGACTGCGGCTGCGTGGCTCCGTCGAACCATTCGGTGTGGCCGTTGGCGGTCCATTTCAGGACTTGGACGTCGCTGTACTGGGCCCGGTCGAGCCCCGCGTAGATGAGCTGGTCCGGCTCGCCGGCCTTCCCCTTTACGACCGCAAGATCGAACCGGTCGAACGGAGCGACTTCGCCGACGTCGATGCGGGTCGCGACCGCCTTCAAATAGTCCGCGGCAACCTGTGGGCTCGCCCCGGCGCCGCGCAGCGACCAGTAGAGACCGCCGGCAACGTCGCCGCCGATCCGCTCGACGCCGCCGCGTTCCCCGACGAGGATTCCGACGGGCTTCGGGATGGAATTCGTCTCAGGCTTTGCGGCCATTCCCGGCATTGCCAGATCGCTGAGTTGCGCATTGTGCATCTCCGAGACCGGCGCGGCCGCCACCTTCGACGCGATGAACGGCTCGAAACCCGGAGCGAGGAAGAATACCGTACCGCAGAGAAGCGCCAGCGTCGCGACGCCCCGGAACCAGCGGGGTCCGATTTCCTCGGAGTGCAGGTCGACGACCAGGCTGAACGGCTCGCGCGGACCGCGTTTGCCAAACTCGCGGCCGTCTTCGGCCGCCGCGCGCGGAAAGGCGACGACCTCCGCGCCACTGCGCTCTTCCGGCCAGTCCTTACGCGCCTGAAGCATCTGGAAACCCGTTCCCCTTCCGGCGACGTTGATGGAGGAACACGGTTAATGACCGTTTAAAACCGCTCCCTTCGTCGAAGGAACCTTGCGCTTGCCCCGCGCGCTGCCACATTCGTCATGATGTCTTGGCGCGACGATGCCCCGGTCCGGGCGATCCTCGGTCCCACCAACACCGGGAAGACCTATCTCGCGATCGAGCGTATGTGCGCCCATTCGTCGGGCGTCATCGGTTTCCCGCTCAGGCTGCTTGCCCGCGAAGTCTACGAGCGCGTCGTCGCGCTGAAGGGCGAAAAGCAGGTCGCGCTCCTGACCGGGGAGGAGCGGATCGTTCCGCCACAAGCCCGCTATGTCCTCTGCACCGCGGAATCCATGCCGGTAAGGACTGGCCGCGACGATCGGCCTCATGAGGGACCGTTCCCCGATCAGTTCGCCTTCGCCGCGATCGACGAAGCACAGCTCGGCGTAGACCCCGAGCGTGGCCACGTCTTCACCGACCGCATGCTCCGCGCCCGGGGCCGCGAGGAGACTCTGATCCTGGGTTCGGACACGCTGAAGCCTTTGATCCGGAAGCTCCTCCCGGACGCCGAGATCGTCAGCCGCCCGCGCTTCTCGACCCTCCGCTATGCCGGCAACGTCAAGCTGTCCCGGCTCCCTGCCAGGTCCGCCGTCGTCGCCTTCTCCGCTGAGCAGGTCTACGCGCTCGCCGAGATGCTTCGCCGGTTCCGGGGAGGCGCGGCGGTGGTCATGGGCGCACTGTCGCCGGCAACCCGCAACGCCCAGGTCGCCATGTTCCAGCGCGGTGAGGTCGACTATCTCGTTGCCACCGACGCCATCGGCATGGGCCTCAACATGGACGTCGCCCACGTCGCCTTCGCGGGGCTCGAGAAGTTCGATGGCCGCCGCGACCGGCGTCTCTCCATTTCCGAGATGGCGCAGATCGCTGGCCGGGCCGGGCGACATCAGCGCGACGGGAGCTTCGGCACGCTCGGCCTCGGCAGTGATGGCGGCGCGACCTTCAGCGACGAGGAAATCACGGCGATCGAGGAGCATCGCTTCCGGCCGCTCGACTTCATCTATTGGCGCAATCCCGACCTCGACTTCACCGACGTCCGCACCCTGATCGGAAGCCTCGAGAAGCGAAGCGACGATCCGCTGCTTCGGCCGGCGCCCGAGGCCATCGACCTGTCCGTGCTGAAGCTCATCGCGCAGGACCCGGCGATCGCCGCCAAGCGCGGCGCCATTGCGCGGCGGCTGTGGTCGGTGTGCGGGCTTCCCGACTTCCGCAAGGTCGGTCCCATGCATCATGCCCGGATGGTCCGCCGGCTCTTCTCCTATGTCGGTGAGAGCGGCCATATCCCCCACGAATGGTTCGCGGCCGAGGTCACCCGGCTCGACAACGTCAGCGGCGATATCGAGGCGCTCGCCGACCGGCTCGCCGGAATCCGCAGCTGGGCCTACATCGCTCACCGCGCCGACTGGCTCGCCGAGCCGACCAAATGGGCGGAGCGGACACGCGAGGTCGAAGCGCGCCTTTCGGACGCATTGCACGAGCGGCTCACCCAGCGCTTCGTCGACCGCCGCACTGCAGTGCTGGTCCGCGACATCGGCGCGCGAGGTTCGGATGCCCTCCCGGTCACGGTCGCTGCCGACGGAGAGGTGAGCGTCGGCCCCGAGCCCATCGGCCATCTCACGGGTTTCGATTTCCGAGTCGATCAATCCGCGCGGCTCGCGGACAAGAGATTGCTCCTCGCTGCAGCCGAGCGACGCCTCGGTGACGAGCTGGACCGCCGGGCAAAGAACCTGGTCGAGGCCGGCGACGAAATCTTCGAGCTGATCGTCGAGGAAGACGGCCAACCGGCGGTTGGCTGGCAGGGGAATGTCCTTGCCCGGATGGCGGCCGGGCGCTCCCTGCTGGAGCCCGCACTTCGGACCAGCCGCGCGCTCGACCAGCTTTCGGCCGCTCGCAGGGCCGAGCTTCGTTCTCGCCTCGAAGCGTGGCTGGACGCACAGGTCGACCGCAATCTTCGAGCTCTCAAGAAGCTTGCCGCGGCGGCCACCGATCGCTCCAGCTCACCCGGTGTTCGCGCTCTTGCCGCAATGCTTGCCGATGCGGGCGGAGTGCTGACCCGCCGCACTTTGGTCACGACCATTGCAGCGCTTGAGCAGAGCGATCGGCAGACGCTGCACAAGCTGGGCATCCGCCTCGGCCCGCTCGACGTGTTCGTCCCGGCCCTGCTGAAGCCCGCGTCGCAGCAGTGGCGCGCGATCCTGCAATCGGTTCGCACCAACCTCCCGATGCCGAAGCTGCCATCACCCGGAGCGGCGACGCTCGATAGCGAAGCGGATGCACGCGGCGCGTCGCTCGCCTACCGTCGTCTCGGCCGGCAATGGCTGCGCATCGACCTCGCCGATCGGCTTGCCAGCCATGCGCACAAAGTTCGTTCGGCGGGCGGCGACGAGCCCGTCGACATGGCTCTGGCGACCTCGGTCGGGCTCGACGAGGCTGGCATCGCGAGGCTCATGGAAGAGGTGGGGTTCACCCGTGCCGGCGAGGCATGGAAATGGCGGGGTCGCCGTCCGCCGCGCCAGGACAGTCGCGCGCCCGGCTCCCATGCCTTCGCCGAGCTCGCCAAGCTTAAGCGATAGGCACTTGCGGCTCGACCTCTATCTCCACCGCATCCGGCTGGTGAAAAGCCGCACCTCTGCGCAATCCCTGATCGAAACGGGATACGTTCGCGTCGACGGCAAGCGCGTCGAAAAGACGAGCGCGCAGGTCGATGTCGGAAACGTCATTGCACTGCCTCTCCAGGGAAGCGTCCGGGTGCTGAAAGTGATCGAGCTTCCGGCTAGGCGGGGGCCCGCAGCCGAAGCTCGGCGCCATTACAAACAGCTTGAGCCTGCTCCGGGGAATTGACGGCGTGGGCGCTCGCTCTTAGCGAAATGGCGTGAAGAGGGAGTTCGACCAGCCATGACCTACGTCGTCACCGACGCGTGCATCCGTTGCAAATATATGGACTGCGTCGAAGTCTGTCCGGTCGACTGCTTCTACGAGGGCGAGAACATGCTCGTCATAAATCCCAACGAGTGCATCGACTGCGGCGTGTGCGAGCCTGAATGCCCGGCGGAGGCGATCCTTCCGGATACCGAGAGCGGGCTTGAGAAATGGCTCGAGCTCAACTCGACCTATTCCGCCGAGTGGCCGAACATCACGCGCAAGAAGGACAGCCCCGCCGACGCCGACGAGCACAAGGGCGAAGAAGGCAAGTTCGACAAGTATTTCTCGGCCGATCCGGGAGCCGGCGACTGATTGCTGCCTGAATCAGCGTTTGACGATGAAGGTGTAATTCAGCCCTATTCCGCCCGACAGCTGGTCACGCGAACCAAGTTCACGAATGATTGGTGATTTAGCCGCATCGCCGACGAGCCGCTCGTAGCGCGCATAGCCGAATAGCCCCCAGCGCGGATCGAACTGGTACGATAGTCCGCTTGTCGCGGCGAGGGCGTAGATGCCCCCCTTTGGCCGGTAAGCTGGAAGGCCAGTGGCAATTGCCGCCTCACTGTCCAAACCGAAATAAGCGCGCTGGAATCGCGCGTCCGAAACAAGGACGCGGGGGCCGATCGAGAAGACGTACCGGTCCCCGTCACGCCAAATGCGGTCAGCGCCGAAAGATCCGACGAGCCCGTCATGCCCGCCGAGCCCCTTGCGTAATTCCCCGCGCAGACGGATGGATTCGCTTGCCTGATATTCCGCAAAGCCGCCGACCTCGACGGTCGTCGCCACTTTGCCGACCGGCGCTCCGACGTCGGAATTCTTCCGCTTCCCCTGAATATTGGCGGACGGGCCTGCCGAAAAACCGCCTTTGGAGAAGAGCCGGATGTCGAAGTTGTCGTCCGGCGCTTCGAACGGGAAGGGATTTGTTCCGCGGGCAAGGTCGAAATCGAATAGTGGTCCTATGTCGTGATTGTCGGCACCGATGAATGCCGGCTTGATCTGGCCGCCCAATCCGACCCGTACGCGGTAATCGTTCTCGTCTTGCGCCGCCGCTGGAGTCGAGACGGCGAGTATTGCGGCGCAAGCCAGGAAAGCAGTTTTCATAAGCGTGGAAACTGCCGTGCGCGGAGTTGGTTGCAGCACCGTATCGTTGCTAGAACCTCCCCCGCTTGCGCAATTCTTCGACTATGCGGTCGGCGGCGGCCTCTGCGGTTAGCGTCATCGTGTCGATGACGATCTCGGCGTTTTCAGGTGGCTCGTAGGGGCTGTCGATGCCCGTGAAGTTCTTGATCTCACCCGCGCGGGCCTTGGCGTAGAGGCCTTTCGGATCCCGCTTTTCCGCGTCGGCAAGTGGCGTGTCGACAAAGACCTCGATGAATTCGCCTTCGGGGAGCATCTTGCGGACGAGGTCGCGCTCGGCGCGGAACGGCGAGATGAAGGCCGTCAGCACGATCAGGCCTGCGTCGGCCATCAGCCGCGCCACTTCGCCGACGCGGCGGATGTTCTCGATACGATCGGCCTCGGTAAATCCGAGATCGCGGTTGAGGCCGTGGCGGATGTTGTCGCCGTCGAGCAGGAAAGTGTGGCGTCCACGCGCTGCCAGCTTCCTTTCGACGATGTTGGCGATGGTCGACTTGCCCGACCCGGACAGGCCGGTGAACCAGAGCACGGCAGGCTTCTGGCCCTTGAGCGTGGCGTGGGTCTCGCGACTGACATCGAGGTGCTGTCGATGGATGTTCAGTGACCGGCGCAGCGCGAAGTGAAGCATTCCCGCCGCGACGGTCGCATTGGTCAGCTTGTCGATCAGGATGAAGCCGCCGAGCGCGCGATTGGGTGAGCCGCCGTCCACTGCATAGGGTTCGAAGACGATCTCGCGGTCGGTGGCGACTTCCGCGATACCGATCGAGTTCAGCTCCAGCGTCTTCGCTGCGAGGTGCTCGAGTGTGTTGACGTTGACCTCATACTTCGGGTGCTGAACAGTCGCCGTGACCATCTGCGTGCCGAGCTTCAGCCAGTAGCCGCGTCCCGGAAGCATTTCGCGCTCGTCCATCCAGACGACAGTGGCTTCGAACTGGTCGGCCGCTTCGGGTGCGTCGGCCGCAGCAGCGATCACGTCGCCGCGCGAGCAGTCGACTTCGTCCTCAAAAGCGACCGTCACCGACTGGCCGGCGACGGCCTCATCGAGATCGCCATCGCGGGTCACGATGCGCGACACTTTCGTAGTGCGGCCTGAAGGCAGCACACGGATTTGGTCACCCGGCTTGATCGAGCCCGACGCGATCTGCCCCGCAAAGCCGCGGAACGACTGGTCGGGCCGGCTTACCAACTGGACGGGCAGGCGGAACGGCTTTGCAGCATCCGAAGTCGCATCGATCGGAATGCTGTCCAGTTGCTCGAGCAAGGTCTGGCCCGCGTACCAGCCCATCCGCGTGCTCTTCTCGCCGATATTGTCGCCGCCAAGCCCCGAGACCGGAATTGCCGCCCAGTCCCTGATGCCGATCTGGTCGGCAAAGACGCGATAGTCGGCGGTAATCGCGTCGAATGCGAGCTGATCGAAATCGACCAGGTCCATTTTGGTGACGGCCAGCACGAAGTGACGGATGCCGAGCAACTGCGCGAGATAGCTATGCCGCCGAGTCTGGGTCAGCACTCCCTTGCGCGCATCGACCAGAAGCACGGCCAGCTCGGCGGTCGAGGCGCCGGTGACCATGTTGCGCGTGTACTGCTCGTGGCCCGGCGTATCGGCGACGATGTACTTCCGCTTGGTCGTAGCAAAGAAGCGATAGGCGACGTCGATCGTGATGCCTTGCTCGCGCTCGGCGGAAAGGCCGTCGACCAGCAACGCGAAGTCTATCCCTTCGCCCTGCGTGCCGTGCTTCTTGCTGTCCGCTTCGAGCGCCGAAAGCTGGTCGTCGAAGATTTGCTTGGTGTCGTAGAGCAGCCGCCCGATCAGGGTCGACTTGCCGTCGTCCACGCTGCCGCAGGTGATGAAGCGCAGAAGCTCCTTGCTGTCCTGTGCCTTCAGCCATTCGGAAAGGTCGGTTGCAGGGCGGTTCAAAAGTAACCCTCCTGCTTCTTTTTCTCCATGCTTGCGGGGCCTGCGTCGCGGTCGATCGCCCGGCCCTGACGTTCTGACGTCGTCGTTACCAGCATCTCGGCGACGATTTCCTCCACCGTGCAGGCGGCGCTCTCCACCGCGCCGGTCAGTGGATAGCAACCCAATGTCCGGAATCGGACCCGTCGCATCTTCGGCTGTTCGTCGTTCAGCGGAATGCGGTCGTCATCGACCAGCAGCATCAGCCCGTCCCGCTCCACGACCGGCCGCTCGCCCGCAAAATAGAGCGGCACGATCTCGACCTTTTCGCGCAAAATGTATTGCCAGACGTCGAGCTCGGTCCAGTTGGACAAGGGGAAAACGCGGACGCTTTCGCCCTTGTTCTTGCGAACGTTGTACAGCGACCAGAGCTCCGGCCGTTGCCGCTTCGGGTCCCAGCGATGATTGCGGTCGCGGAAGCTGAAGATGCGCTCCTTCGCGCGGCTCTTCTCCTCGTCGCGCCGGGCGCCGCCAAACGCCGCGTCGAAGCCATATTTGTCGAGCGCCTGCTTCAGCCCCTCCGTCTTCCACATGTCGGTGTGCACGGGCCCGTGGTCGAAGGGGTTGATGCCCAGCCGCTCGGCCTCGGGGTTCTTGTAGACGATCAGCTGAACCGCCGGATCGGCCGCCACCTTGTCGCGGAGCGCGTACATCTCCCGGAACTTCCATGTCGTATCGACATGCAGCAACGGGAAGGGCAGCGGTCCCGGGAAGAACGCCTTCTTCGCCAGATGCAGCATCACCGCGCTGTCCTTCCCGATTGAATAGAGCATCACCGGTCGGTCGGCCTCGGCGACCGTTTCCCGCATGATGTGGATGCTCTCGGCCTCAAGCCGGTCGAGATGGGTCAGCGCATGCATTGGACGCCTGATGCCGCTCCAAGCTAGAATAGGGAAGTGGGTGAGTCATTTGCCCATCCGGAATTCAGGAGGCCGTAGTGCGCAAGTACCTGTTCGTTGCACTTTCTATCGTTGCCGGAACGGCTGCCGCTCAGGCGCCGAAAGTGAGTGTCCGCGCCGACGTCCAGAAGCAGGTCGACCAGAATTTCGATAAGGGCGACACCAACAACGACAACTTCCTCAGCCGTGCCGAAATCCAGGCGATGACGGCCAAGGCACTGCAGAGCCTGACGCCCAAGATCGAGGCGGAGTTCAAGACGCTCGACAAGGACGGCAACGGCCAGATCAGCCTCGCCGAGTTCAAGGCCGCCGCCTTCGCCAAGCTCGGCCAGAACCCCGAGGCCACTCTCCAGAAGTTCGACACCAACAAGGACGGCAAGGTCAGCCTGAACGAGTTTCGCGCGCCGGTGCTCGGGGCCTTCGACCGCGCGGACCTCAACAAGGACGGAAAAGTCACCGTCGAGGAGGCTAAACGGGTGACTGGCCGCTAAGCGGGTAGCGCGCCGTGCCGCACGCGCCTAAGGACGACTCTTCCCTGGGGGAGCGGTGATCGCCGCTTGAGAGGCCAGCACGAGCTGGCGACCCATAGAACCTGATCCGGCTGACACCGGCGTAGGGAGAAGGAGATTCCCATGGGCGACGCGCCCGCACGTACCGAGCTTAAAGTCACCACCGGCGCCATTCGCGGCAGCCGCAAGATCCACGTCGGCCCACTCGGCGTCGCGATGCGCGCCGTCGATCTCGAGCCCTCGTCCGGCGAGCCGCCCGTCACCCTCTACGACACCAGCGGCCCCTACACCGATCCGGCCAGGCGCATCGACATCATGGCCGGCCTGCATGAGCTCCGCCGCGACTGGATCCGCGCTCGCGGCGACGTCGAGGAAGTTGCCCAGCGCGAAGTCCGCCCCGAGGACAACGGCCAGCTCGGCCCCGACCGCAGCGGCGGCGTCCAGCCCTTCCCCAACGTCCGCAAGCGCGTCCTCCGCGCCCGTCTCGGCGCCAACGTCACCCAGATGCACTACGCCCGGCGTGGCATCGTCACGCCCGAGATGGAGTACGTGGCCATCCGCGAGAACCTCGGCCGCGAGGCCGCGTTGAACGCCCCCCGCGACGGTGAGGACTTCGGCGCTGCAATCCCCGACTTCGTCACCCCAGAGTTCGTCCGCGACGAAATCGCCCGCGGCCGCGCCATCATTCCCAACAACATCAACCACCCGGAATCGGAACCGATGGCGATCGGCCGCAACTTCCTGGTCAAGATCAACGCCAACATCGGCAACAGCGCGGTCGCATCCGACGTCGCATCCGAAGTCGACAAGATGGTGTGGGCGATCCGCTGGGGTGCCGACACGGTCATGGACCTGTCGACCGGCCGCAACATCCACGACACGCGCGAGTGGATCGTCCGCAACTCGCCCGTGCCGATCGGCACCGTCCCCATCTACCAGGCGCTGGAGAAGGTCGGCGGCGTGGCCGAGGACCTGACCTGGGAGATCTACCGCGACACGCTGATCGAGCAGGCCGAGCAGGGCGTCGACTATTTCACCATCCACGCCGGCGTCCGCCTGCCCTACGTGCCCCTGACCGCCAAGCGCGTCACCGGAATCGTCAGCCGTGGCGGCTCGATCATGGCCAAGTGGTGCCTCTCCCACCACAAGGAGAGCTTCCTCTACGAACGCTTCGACGAGATCTGCGAGATCATGAAGGCCTACGACATCGCCTTCTCATTGGGCGACGGCCTGCGCCCCGGAAGCATCGCCGACGCCAATGACGAGGCGCAGTTCGCGGAGCTCTACACGCTTGGCGAGCTGACCAGGAAAGCGTGGGCGCACGACTGCCAAGTGATGATCGAGGGCCCCGGCCACGTGCCGATGCACAAGATCAAGGAGAATATGGATAAGCAGCTGGAAAGCTGCGGCGAGGCGCCCTTCTACACGCTCGGCCCGCTGACCACCGACGTCGCGCCCGGCTACGACCACATCACCAGCGCGATCGGCGCGGCGATGATCGGCTGGTTCGGAACGGCGATGCTTTGCTACGTCACGCCCAAGGAGCACCTCGGCCTCCCCGACCGCGACGACGTGAAGGTCGGAGTCGTCACCTACAAGCTCGCCGCCCACGCAGCCGACCTGGCCAAGGGCCACCCGGCGGCCAAGGCGCACGACGACGCGCTCAGCCGCGCCCGCTTCGAATTCCGCTGGCGCGACCAGTTCAACCTGTCGCTCGATCCGGAAACGGCGGAGCAATACCACGACCAGACGCTTCCGGCGGAAGGCGCCAAGACCGCCCACTTCTGCTCGATGTGCGGGCCGAAGTTCTGCTCGATGAAGATCACGCAGGAAGTCAGGGATTTCGCGGCGAAGCAGAATGCCCCGCTGGAAACCTCCATCGCGGTTGAGGAAGCCGAAGCGGGAATGGCGGAGATGTCCAAGCGCTATCGCCAAAGCGGCAACGAGCTCTACATCGGAGCGGGCGGCCGCGAGCACGATTGATGGCCGATCTCTATCTCAAGCGGCTCGAGACCGAGCGCAAAGTCCTGTGGGCTACGTGCCGGCTCAAAGGCCTCGCCAAGGAAACGCCCGAGCGGCTGCGCATCGCCGAGCTGGACCGCCTGATCGCGGAGCATAAGGCGAAGAAGCCGGCCAAAGAGCAGGCTCCCAAGTGAACCTGACCGACCTGCTCGTCCCCACCTACCGCAACATGCTCCAGACGCTGAAGGGGTTGCTGGACAAGGCGGAAGCGCAACTCGGTCCGGAGAAGGCGGAAGCCCTGCTCTCGGCGCGCCTGGCCCCGGACATGTTTCCGCTCGCCACCCAGATCCGCTTCGCCGTCGTGCAGGCGTACGACGGGCCTCGGCGCCTACTCGGCGAGCAGCATCCTCCGGAGGTTGAGGACGTGCTCAACGAGGGCCGCGACGCTGGCGAGCACCCCGGCACGCTTGCCGAAGCCAGAGCGCGCCTAGACCAGGCGCTGGCCCACCTCGACACGCTTGGCGCCAATGCGCTCGACCTGGTGCCGGAAGACCAGCCGATGGTCCTCGACCTTCCGATGGGAATGACGTTCGACCTGACGCGATCGCAATTCGCCCGCGACTGGGCGCTCGGCCAATTCTATTTCCACGTCATGGCCGCCTACGCGATCCTGAGGAAGGAAGGCGTGGAGATCGGCAAGCCCGACTACGTCCCTCACATGTTCGCTTACCTGCGCCCGGGCATGGCATAGACGGCTAATGCGATTGGATTGATTTCGCTGTCCTACAGCAAAGGGGCCGCGTGGAACGCACGGGAATCCCCCGATTCAGGCCCGCGTCGTTCTCGCCCGCCTGAACAGAATGAATGCGACGGCCGCCAGGGCAGCAAGAAGGGCGGCCACGGCAATCGGCAAATAACCTGTTGCGCCGTCGTCCGCCCTTTCAGCGGCGGCGCCAGCCGTCGTCTTGCCTGGACCCGCAGCTGGCTGGGCAGGCGCTTCCTGCGGAGCTTTAGCCGGTTCAGTGACCGCCTCCGGAGCAGCTACGGTCGCGATCTCCTTGCGCTCGAGCCGCAGCCTGTACGCTGCTGACCCGTCGGCTATCACGCCGGTCAGGATCTTCGGCGCATTGCCCGCGATCGGAATTGAAATACGGATCGGCGACGTTGAGACCACCCGGCCCTTCGAAACGTCGGCGACGCCGTTCTCGTCCGGGAAGAAATGCGTCCGGGCCGCATTCAGCCGTGCCGCCGCCGGCAGCTCGAGCAAGAGCTTCCTGTCTTCGATGTCGAATCCCCCGCCGGCGACTGGCCGCGGCTCGCGGGCGACGGCGTGTTGAAGCAGCGGAGCTTCCGCCGACTTCTCTCCGTCCCCCGCCGTCAGTTGCAGCGAAAGCGTCGCTTTCTCCGGCACGCACAGCTTTTCCGAACAGGCAGCCCAGCTAACCTCCGCGGTCACGGGGATTGCCGTTCCAGCGGGGATGCCGCGCTCCAGCGTGATCTTCGCGACCAGCACGTGTGGTCCTTCGTGGACGTAGCTCGCCATGCCCGCGACCCGGATGAGGCTCGGCGCCGGGTGGCGCAGCGGACCGAAATGCACGCCTTTCGGCGCCTTCCATTCCACGACGGTCGGAAAGCCCGCTTCGCCCGGATTGCTCCAGTAACTGTGCCAGCCCGGCTTCGGGACCATGCGCAGGCCAACCAGCGCGCTACCGCCGGGCTTGGGCTGAGCGGTTTCGGCAATCAGGTCGACGTTGATGAAGTGCGGCTTCGCCGCCTCGGCGGAGGCCGAATGTGCGAGGCCCGCCACCAGCGCCAGCGCTGTCGCCAAACGGGTTGGCACCACTTACTTCGCCTTGGCGCCGCCGGCTTTCGCAGCCTTCCGGGCTTCGGCCACTGCCGTCTCGAGCTCCTTCAAAGTCATCCCGCCGAAGAACTGGACGTCGCCGACGAGGAAGCCCGGCGTGCCCTGGAGCCCGATCGACTGCGCCTGCTCGTCGTTGCGCTGGATGAGCTCGACGATCTCCTTCGAATGGTCCTTCAGATCCTTGTCGAGACGGGTCATGTCCGCCCCCGCTTTCTTGACGGCGGCCTCAATCTTCTTCTCGTCCAGTGGAAGCGGCGCCTGCATCAGCGCATCGTGGACCTCGGCGTGCTTGCCCTGGTACTTGGCGGCGATCGCGACCATGGCCGCGGCTTCCGACTTCGCGCCGAAGATTGGCCAGTCGCGATAGATGACGCGCACCTTTTTGTCCTTGGCGAGCAGCTGCTTCATCGGCTCGTGCGACGCCCGGCAGTTCGGGCATTGGTAATCCATATATTCGACGATTGTGACGTCGTAGTTCGCAGGCTTCACCATCGGCGCGACGTCGTCCTCGGTGAAATAGCGCCGCTGTACCTCCATGCTTGCATCGTCGCCCGGCTTGGGCGCGCCTTGAGCCAGCGAGAGCGGTGCTGCCGCCGCCACCACGAACGCGATTGCGGCCAATGATCTTTTCAATTCTTCGCTCCTGCTGGTCCGCCGGGATCGGCAGTGGCCCATCTATTTAAGTTGCATTATGAAACAGGGTTACTGCAGAACCCCTGCCGCCACGAGCCTGTCTCCCGCCTGAACTTGTCGGCCGTTCAGGCTTCGACGCCGCTCTTTTCAAGCTGGCTGATAACCCTTCGGAGCCGTTCCTGCACTTCGGCGGCAGCTTGCTTCAGCGCCCGATTGTCGATTGCCTGCATCGATGCGACCGGGTCGATTGCTGCGATCTCGGTCGAATTCTCGCCCTTTGCCTGAACCACGACATTGCACGGCAGCATGGTGCCGACCTTGTCTTCCAGCTTGAGGGCCTCATGGGCAAGCGTCGGATTGCAGGCCCCGAGGATCGTGTAAGGCCGGAAATCCACGCCGATCTTGGTTTTCAGGGCGTCCTTCATGTCGATCCGGCTGATGACTCCGAAACCCTGCTCCTTGAGCGCAGCCTCAGTCATCTCGATCGCCCGTTCGAACCGGACAGGGAGCGTCGTGGCAATGTAGTAGCTCATCTTGGCCTCGCTTTTCGATCGCACAACGTAGCTACTGCCCGGAATATCCCCAATGGCACCGCCGGCGGTTAGCTCGCCTCGAGTCCTACCCCGAACTTCGCCATCACCTCCGCGTCCGTGTCCCAATTTGGCTGTCCTACAATACCCAATCTATGATCCAAGCTGGCCGATGCACATCAGCCGTTCTTCGCGCCGACCGACCCCCAAAGCCGCTCGCCGCTTCTCGCGCGTAGAGGAGCGAGCTTGGCGAACTTCGGGCGTCCATTTCGCCCGCTTCACGCCGCCGCTCAGCGCGCGGGCCCGCGGTACGGAAGGCGCGAACCTGTCGAAGCTCGCGGCACCGTCACGCCTAGATGGTCGACGCCTCGGCTTTCAGCCCTGGCTGAGCCGGTCGTTCAGTTCCGCCAGCCGCTGCTTCAGCGCGGCGATATTTTCAGGCGTCGCCGCCTGGAGCTCGCGCAGATCCTCTTCGTCCACGTGCGTGACCTTGCCGGTTTCTATCGCCTTCAGGAGGCGCACCAGCCGGTCCCGCTCCTCATGCCAGTTCTCCGCGCTCACAACATCCTCCGCCTCGATCTTGCAGCATAGAGAAGGGCGGCGATGACGCCTAGCGGGCGAACCTCTTCTTGAGGTCCGCCTTGATGGAAGCCCCGCCAAGGTGAGCGTCGACATTGGAATAGCCTTCTTGCCGAAGGGCTTTTCGGATTTCGTCAATGCTGGTCGAGCTTCGCGCCAGTTCGAAAGCGCGTTCGATGATGTTCTGCGTTTGCATGGAGGTTCCGGATGTTTCGTTACCGTCATGAACGGGCGGCACGCGTTTACGTTCCCTACGCCTTACTTCGGCGGCCGCCCATTGCTCTGCCGCTACTGTTGACTCTTAACTATGTTAAGCCGACCGGAAGATTGCTGGCGGCCCTAGGGGGAATGTTGTCCCGCCGGCCGGTCAATCCCTCTGCGTTACTCAAGCGGAGGATTACAATGATGAACCTGACAAACTGGTCCCGCGGCGCTGCCGGCGGGACGATCGCCCTGTTGTTGATGATCGGCACGCCCGTCCAGGCGGCGGACAATCCGCAAGTTGCCGCGGAAATCATGGCTCTCGCCCGTGCCCAATGGGCATCCGAGATTGCCGGCGAGCCCATGGCTCAGCAGAACGTCTCGCTCGCCGACGATTATACGGAGTTCAACGGCGACTTCCCGACCTTGCTCGTCGGCAAGACGATGTCCACGCGCATGGGAGAGGTCACGCCCAACGACAAGGCGATGTTCTCCGACATGCAGAACGGCCGCGTGCAGGTCTATGGCGACACCGCCGTCCTGACCTACAATTTCGCGGGTTTGAGGCGCGCCGCGGACGGCAAGGTCGCGTCGTCTCTCGCCAAGTCCACCCGGGTCTATGTGAAGCAGGGCGGCAAATGGATGCTGGTGCACGCCAATTTCGCACCGGTGGCCGCGGGACATTAGGCCAGGCTCGATGCCGGGCCGCGCCATTCGAGGCGCGGCCCCTCACGTCCTCGGCTAACTGTTCTTCAAATGCTCCAGGGTCTCCAGCCCGCGCGCCCCGCCCTTCTGGGAGGGGTTTGCCGCGATGGTCTTCACCTTCGCCTTCTTCGGCTTGCGAGCTTCCCTTCCGGATCTCTGCTGTCCCTTGGCCATCCTCATTCTCCTGCCGGGCGCAAGAGCGCCGCGTGACGGTCGTCATACCTGTTCGGAAGCGCAGCCGCGAGTGCCCGTCATTTATGGCGAGGCGTAAGGCATTCCCGACCTTAGGTAGAAGGCGAGGGACCAGATGTCCTCGCTGGACAGGGACCGCTTGAACGCCGGCATTTCGGAATCGAACGCCGCCCCGCCTTCGGCGACGGTCCAGTAGATATAGGCACCCGATCTATCCTTCGGCGTCCGCGCGAGCCATTCCAAATCGGCTGGCGCCGGCACCAGGAAGAAGCCTTCCGATCCGCCTCCCGCACCGCTCCAGCCGTGGCACGACGAGCAATTGCGGTCGAACAGCGCCGCCCCGCGCCGCATCTTCGCTTCGGTGTTGGGCGTCGGGTCGAACATCTTGTCGTATGGGGCGGGGACGCCCTGCATGATCACCTGCTGATGGCGGCCCATGTTCGCCTTCCACCGCGACAGGTTCTGCTCCGGCTGTGCAGTGGCGGCCGCGGCAACGAATGCAAGGACTCCGGCCGACAAGAGAATGCGGATCATGCTCGCTCCTTCGCTTTGGCTTCAGGTCGCTAGGTTCACACTAACTCGGCGCCATCCTGACCGGCCATCCGGTAAGTTGCGTAGAAGGGCCTTGCATTCCCCGGTGCTATAAGCCGCGTCGTCAGCATTACTGGCGAGTCGTATCGCGGCGCCCGCCGCCGGACATCCCGTCCAGGCGGCGCCACGCGCTGCGTAACGCAGTGAAGAAACTCGGGGAGTTTCCATGTCACAACAAAATGTGCAGGCAATGCGCCGCCTCTATGAGGCGTTCAACGCTGGCGATCTCGAGACGTTCGAAAGGGGTCTCAGCCCCGACATCTTGTGGAACGAGGCGGAAAACTCGCTCTACTCCGCCGGCAATCCGTATCGCAGCTTCTCGGCGGTCCGCGACGGCGTATTCGCTCCCACGGCGCGCGATTATGACAATTTCCGCTGCGACCTCGAAAAGCTGCTCGATGCCGGAGACTATGTGATCGGCACCGGCCGGTATCGCGGCAAGAACAAGGCGACCGGCAAGACACTGTCGGCGCAATTCTGCCACGTCGCGCACGTCGACCAGCAGGGCAAGCTTGAGGCAATCCAGGAATATGTCGACACGCTGCAGGAGGCCGAAGTGTCGGGTCGGACTGCGCGCATGACCGAGGAGCTCAAGATCCCTCTTCCGGCGATGTAAGTCCGCATGGGCCGCGCCCGCGGTCTCGACCAGGGCGCGGGCCTGTTCATTCCGGATGCACGCGGAAACTGTGAACGGGGAAAAGGCTGGCGGCCTTCTTCCTGCGGTGGCCCGAGCTGGATTTCGACGAGAAACCATAGAAACTTCCGGCGCTTAGGAGTCGCGGGAGGGATCAATGGTAGAAACGGTCAGCTTGCGGCCGAACCACTATGAATTGCTGGGTCTTGCTCCGGCTGCGAGCAGCGCCGAGATTGCGCAGGCATTCGCCAGGGAGCTCAGCCTGCTCCCGATGCGTCCCTTCGGCAGCCTCGCCCAGGTCAGCCTCGCCTACGAGACCCTTCGGGACCCCATCAAGCGCGTAGCCTACGACGCCTCGCTTCGCCCCGAGCCCAAGCCGGAGCCGAGCCATCCGCTGATCGGCCGGCTGGAGAGCGCGCCATTTATGGGCGGGGCGTCGGCGAAACCGGTCGTTTGGCCCGCTGCAGTGTCGTCGTCGTCCGTCACGCCACGGCCAGAGCCTCTCCGCGAATCGAGAACCGCGCCGTCCGCTAGCGAGTTGCTGCGTCAGCCGCCCAACCCGGCCGCCCGCGAATTCGAGCAGACCTCGGGGAACGATCGCACGCTCCGCCACGACGCGCTGGAGCGCTTCGATCAAAGCGAAAAGGCTTCGATCGATTGGAGACTGCCTGCTCTTGCGGGGGGAGCCTTGACGCTTGCGGTCGTCCTCGGCGCCTGGACCGGCTGGGAGGCAGGGAACGACAATGAGCAGGTGCAGCCGGAAGCAGCCGCAATGCTCAAGATCCCGCCGGCCAAGGTGCAACCTACCCTCAATTTTTCAACGGAAGCTCCGGCCCCGATTGTGACGGAGGCGCGGCCTGTGCGGCGGACGCGAGCGCCTGTCGCCGCGGCGCGGACTGTGCGTGCTCGACCGCCGTTCCAGATCGATCTGCCCGAACAAGGCCCGGTTGAGGCTGCACAAGCCGACCAAGTGCAGCCCGAAGCGATCGCAGCCGAACAGGCCGTCGGGGAGGCGCCGGCAGTCGCACCGACTGCGGCGAAGCTGCCGCTCCCCAAGGCCGTGATCGCGCGTACGATCGGCCGCATCGGCTATGCCTGCGGGCAGGTCGCTTCCGTCACCGCGGTCGAGGGCAGCGCAGGGGTCTTCACGGTCACCTGCACATCCGGGCATTCCTATCGGGCCGCGCCGGTTCGCGGACGTTACCACTTCCGTCGTTTGGGCAGTCGCTAGGTAAAGACGGGATCGCCTTTGCCGCCGGGCCCATTCGCCCGCATGGCGCGTTCTCCGCCCACCTGCCTCCCGCTGAAGGAACATTATGCCCCGCCCCAATCCGGCCGCCGACTGGTCTCGCCTCATGTTCGACGCCTCGCAGTTGTGGGCCGAGGCCGGCATGGTCGTCGCGCTTCGCTCGTGGCGGATGATGGCCGGTGGTCCCGCCGCCCGGTGCGAGTTTGAACGGATGATCAGCGAAAAGGTCGAGGCTGGATCCGAGCTGACCGGCGCGCTGGCGGCCGGTAGCGTCAAAAGCCCCAAGGCGGCCGCGCGCAAAGCCCTCGGAATTTACGGGAAGCGCGTGCGGGGCAATCGCCGGCGATTGAGCTAGGCCAATCCTGCCGGCTTGCGCTTCTAAGCTCGTCCCAGTCTCACCAACGCCTCGTCCAACGCCTGCAGGAACCGCGAACGGTCTGCCTTGGCGAATGGCGCCGGTCCGCCGACCGCATCGCCTCCCGCGCGCAGGTCGGCCATGATCGCCCGTGTCGCAATGGCTCCGCCAATGCTTGCCGAAGTGAACGGCTTGCCATTGTGGCCGATGACTGTCGCGCCCGACTTCAGGCAGCGGTCCGCGAGCAGGATGTCACCGCTGATCACCACTGTCCGCGCGTCCGCGTCGCCCGCGATCCAGTCGTCGGCGGCGTCGAATTTGTCCGACACCAGCACCCGCTCGATCAGGGGATGGTCGGGCACGCGAAAGCGGGCGTTGCTGACCACCCGCACGAGCACCTCGCGCCGGAATGCGACCTTGTAGACCTCGTCCTTCACCGGGCAGGCGTCGGCTCGACCAGGATGCGGATTGGTCCGCTCACCATTGAGACCATTCATGGCCGTTGAGCCGCGTCGCTCCTACTCCAGGCGCGCCGCGATCATTGCGGGCTCAGTCCGTCAGGTTCGCCGGCACCTTGCCGCCGTGCGCAGCCAATTGCCGCATGACTTCCTTGTGCAGCCAGATGTTCATCTCGGCGCTGCCGTCCTTGGCGCCCTGATAGCCGAGTTCGGTGGCCAGCTCCTTCCGGTTCTCAAGGCTCGAATCCATGCCGAGCAGCTTCATCAGGTCGACGATCGAACTCTTGTAGTTGAGGTCGGGGTTGCCCTTCTCGCGCGAGATTTGAGTCAGCACCTCTTCGACGTCGACCTGCTGGGCCGGCGCCTGAGCCGGAGGCGCGGCCTGGGTCCCAGCTTGCCCCGTCGCAGCTCCGGCAGGCTGCGGCGTCGGCGCGGGTTGGGCCTGAGCAGGGGCGCTCTTGTGCCCGAAGATGGCGTCCTTGATCTTGCTGAAGATGCTCACGTCTTCTCTCCTGCTGTCCAAGGCTGAACGGTCACCTCTCCCGATGTTTCCCGGCAGTGCGCTCACCCGTGCCGATTTTCGAAGTTCACGTCCGAGCCCGCTTCAACCGCGCGGACGGTCAATTTTCGCGACGTTCGGTCGACGCTTTCGGCCGCCACTCGAGATCGATCTGCCCGAGGCAGGACCGGTCGACGCGGCGCAATCCGACCAAGGGCAGCCCGAAGCGGTCGCATCCGAACAGGCCGTAACGGAGGTGCCGCCCGTTGCAGCAACGACGACGAAGATGCCTCTCTCCAACGCCGTGATCGCACGCACGATCGGACGTATCGGCTACGCCTGCGGACAGATCGCCTCCACCTCCGCGGTTGAGGGCGAAGCGGGTATCTTCAAGGTGACGTGCACGTCCGGGCATTCCTATCGGGCCGCGCCAGTTCGCGGGCGCTACCATTTCCGACGATTGGGCGGCCGCTAGACAGAAATGCTGACGGAGCTGGCGGAAAGGCCGCGTCGTGACGGCGCGGCTCTTGCAATCACCGAACCATATCCAGGACTAAAATTAGGAACCCTGGTGCGTGGCGCATTGAGCTGCCTTGCGGTATCGTCCCAGCAAATTCGGGAGGCGCATCGATGGATGATTTTCGAACGGACCGTCGTCGGCTGATCGGTGCTGGAGTGGCTCTGGCGGGAGCGGGAATGGCCGCGGCCTCCTCGTCGCCAGCGATAGGTCAGGGTTCGGCGGCCGCCGCGACATGGGAGCCGACGGCGGAGAATATCGACTCCTGGCTCGACAAGCCCGCGACCCGGCACCGGATGGTATTCGATTCCGTCAGCGGCGAGGGCGGACAAGAGGCGCTCGGCTACGCCAACAACTTCATTCACGTAAACGAGACCGACTATGGCCTGAGACCAGAGCAAATCGCAGTGGTGGTCATCTTTCGGCACATGTCGACACCCTTCGGCTACAACGACGCGATCTGGGCCAAGTACGGCAAGGGCTTCGCGGAAAAGATGAAGCTGACGGGCGAGGCCGCGAAGCGAGCGCCCACGATGAACCCTGTGCTTGCCAGCGCGCCGGTTTCCGAGCCTGCGCCAGCCGGGCTGGAGTGGCTGAACCGCTATGCTTTGAGCGATCTCGCGCCGAAGGGCGTCCGCTTCGCGGTTTGCGGCCTTGCGACCAAGGCGCTCGCGGGGATGATGGCCGGGAAGACGGGCAATGCCGGTGCGATCGAGGCCGAGCTCAAGTCGAACCTCGCTCCAGGGGCGCTAATCGTCCCGGCAGGTATTTCGACCGTGAACCGTGCGCAGGAGCACGGCTACAGCTTCGCCTACATCGGCTAGTCCGATGGCCGTTCGGGGGTGGCGATGACAGGCAATGGCACCGACAGGCTGGATGAGTTGCGGCGCGAGGCGGAACAGGTGTTCGCGCGCAACCAGCACCGGCTCCTTCGGTTCGGAACGGCAAGTGCGCTCGTCCTGATCGGGGCGGCCGCAACCGCGATGGCGCTTCTAGCGATCACCCCCTCGTCCCCGCCGGCATCCGGCGTCTCCGGAACGGAACAGGCGACCGACGCTTTCACGCCGCCTGCATTGTCCGACCTCCCTGAGGGTCCAGAAGGCGACGCCATCAAGCGGGGCATGGCGATCTTCGACGATCCGAGAAGTCACGCGCCGCAGTTTGTCGGCAATAGCCTTGCCTGCAAGAACTGCCACCTCGACAGCGGCCGCCGGGCCAATTCCTCGCCGATGTGGGCAGCCTGGGTCAGCTACCCGCAATTCCGCAAGAAAACCGGCACCATCAACACGATGGAAGATCGGATTCGAGGCTGCTTTCTTTATTCGATGAATGCTCCGAATAGCCCCTCAGGAGCGCCGCCGCCTGCCGGTGCCGACCTCTATCGAGACCTCGGAGCTTATTTCCACTGGCTGGCCCGAGGGGCGCCCACCGGGACCAAGATGAAGGGCGCGGGCTATCCAATCCCGCCGCTTTCGGATGCCGGTTACGACCCGGCGCGGGGAGCGCCGATCTTCGAACAGAAATGCGCCGGTTGTCACGGTAGCGACGGCCAGGGCGCCCGGCAGCCGGATGGGAAGGTCGTCTATCCGCCGTTGTGGGGTCCCCGTAGCTACAACTGGGGCGCGGGAATGGCGCGGGTGGATCTCGCCGCCGCATTCGTCAAAGCCAACATGCCTTTCGACCGGCCCGGCACACTGACCGACCAAGAGGCCTGGGACGTCGCTGCCTATTTCGACAGCCACGAACGACCGAGGGACCCACGGCAGACCGGAACAGTCGAACAGAACGCAAAGTCCAACTTCAGCGACCAGAAGACCTATTATGGCAAGGTCGTCGAAGGGAAAGTCCTGGGCACGGGAGTCCCGGCCGAGAGGTGACCGACACTATCCCGTCACCTGTCGAAGCTTAACGCCGCCGCGTCGACTTCCGGTGGAATAGGGCGAGGCGCGAAATAGGCCTATACTGCCCACCTTACGGGAGGACCGATTGCCGCGCGGCCCCGCCTTGATCACTGCCATTTTGCTTGGGCTCGTCGGGCCGGCGCACGGAGTGCATGCGGCCGCCGAGCCGCCGAAGATCCGCAAGCCGATGCCTGCTCCGGCGACGCCGCCGAACGTGCTTCCGCTGCCTCCGGCCTATTTTGACCCGACGCTCGCAATCGGCGGGGAAGACGTAAAGGCCCGCAAGGTCGAAACCCGGCTGACGGTCGCGGTGAAGGTCAACGGCAGCGGCCCGTACAACTTCATCGTCGATAGCGGCGCCGACACGTCGGTAGTCGGGCTGCGCATCGCTCGTGGCTTGCAACTTCCGCTCGGAACTCCGGCGGTCCTGAATGGAATGACCTCCCGTAACATCGTTGACCGCGTGCGGGTCGCCGAGCTGACCCTGGGGCCGAACACCATCCGCAACTTGCAGCTTCCCGCCTTGCGGGAATCGGATCTGGGCGGCGACGGCATGATCGGCATCGATGCGCTCACCCAGCAGCGGTTGATGATGGATTTCGAGAAGCGCCTGATCAAGGTCGAGGATGCCCGAATTCCAGAGAAGTCGCGCCCCGGCGACATCGTCGTCGTCGCCCGCCGCCAGCGCGGGCAGCTGATCCTCACGCACGTCAGGGCCGCCGGTCTCTCGCTCGACGCCGTCATCGATACCGGAACGGAGATCACGATCGGCAATCTCGCCTTGCGCGACAAATTGATCCGCAAGAATCGGGACAAGTTCGTGACTGTTCCCGTGACTGGAGTGACCGGCGAGACCGTCGATCTGCAGATGGCGAAGATCGCCGAACTCCAGCTCGGCCCGATCACCTTGCGCGATGTACCAATGGCCTTCGCCGACGTGCCTCCGTTCAAGATGTTCGGTCTTTCGAACGAGCCGGCGCTTCTGCTCGGGACCGACATCCTGGAGTCCTTCCGGCGGGTCTCGCTGGACTTCCGTGCCCGCAAGGTCCGCTTCCAGCTCAGGCGTTGCGGTTCGCAGGGCGTAGTCATCAGCACCTCGCCGGAAACCTTCACCCGCATATCGGCAACGGGTGGATCGGAGATCTGCGGCTGATAGGAAGGTCGGCGGGCTGGCAGCGACGCCCGTGCGGCCGGAGACTTCTTAGACTTCATGCGGCCTTCGCCCTTGGTCGCCTGCGCTACGTTCGAGCGGAGCGGCCCTTTTTCTGCTATCAGCGGCAAGCTCGGCAAAAGGAGGCTTGTATGCGCGATCCTGGCTTGCCGCTCGACCAGCTTAAATCCGCCTATGACAATTGGCGCCGGACAAAGGGCGGGAACCTCGATGAGGTTCTGAACCTGTTCGACGACCAGATCGAAATGCACTCGGTGCTAGAACCCGGGGTCAAGCACGAGTTGGCACGGGTCCAGACCTCGCGCGAAGACACCAAGAAGTATTTCCGGGAACTGCTCGATAATTGGGAAATGATCGACTTCCCGACGGAGAAAGTTCTCGCCGATGGCGACACCGTGGTCTGGATCGGTCGCTGTCATTGGCGGAACAAGAAGGACGGGAAGGAGATCGACACGCCCAAGATCGACGTCTGGACGTTCCAGAACGGTAAGGCGGTCCGATTCTTCGAAATGTTCGACAGCCTGGGTTTTGCACGGGCCGCCAACTTGCTCTGAACCACCAGGCCCGTCCGCGCGTTTCTAGCCCCATGATCCGCAAGCTGAAATCAGGCGAGTATCGCCTCTATTCGCGCAAGAAGGGTTCGGACGGAAAGCGCCGGCACCTTGGCACCTTCTCGAGCCGCGATGCGGCAGAAAAGCACGAGCGCGAGGTCCAGTACTTCAAGCGCAGTTAGCGGTCCCCCCTTCCGGCGCTCCAGACGCTGTCGGGCAAGGTCACGTCCACGCTCTGCATTTCCGCGTCCGAGGCCTGGCCGACCATCAGGCGATACGTTCCCGCCTTGATATGCCAGTTGTTGTTGGCGGCCTCGTAAGTCGCCAACAGCCTCGGATCGACGTTGAGTTCGATCTGTTTGGCCCTGTCCGGCTTCAGCTCGGTCTTGGCGAAGGCTCCGAGCCGCTTCGGCGCTTCCCAGCCGGCCTTCTTCCAGTCGGCCGGTGCAACGTAGACCTGGGCGACGCCCTTGCCGGCCCGCTTGCCTGAATTGCGCATCGAGAAGCTGACCTTGACGGACTTGCCGTCCGGTAGCGCCGTCAGTCCCGACAAAGCGAAGCTGGTGTAGCTCAGCCCGTGGCCGAACGCCCACAACGGTTTGTAGCCCTTCACGTCGTACCATTTGTAACCGACCGCTGCGCCTTCATCGTAGGTGATGTGCGACGGCGTTTCGCCCGGCAGTCCGAGGCCCGGAAGGTCGGGATGCGCGAGCTGGTCCAGCGACGCCGGAAAGCTGATCGGCAGGTGGCCCGACGGATTGACCTTTCCGGCCAGGATTCGTGCGATCGCCGGACCTCCTCGAATGCCCGGGTAGAAAGCCTCGAGGATCGCCGGGACGCTTGAGGCCCAAGGCATAAACACCGCGCCGCCGCTTTCGACGACTACAACCGTTTTCGGATTTGCCTTGGCGACGGCGGCGACCAGCGCGTCCTGGTTGCCCTGTAGCTCGAGATGGCCGTCATATCCTTCGCTGTCGTGCTGAGTGACGAAGACGATCGCGACATCGGAAGCTGCGGCAAGCGCGGCGGCGGAAGCGAGGTCGCTACCGGCATCGAAGCTGATCTTCGCGCGTGGGAGCTCGCTCTTGAGCGCTGCCAGCGGCGGCGATGGCATGAAGGTATGCTCGTCGATCATCACCGCGCCGCCGACGGGAGTAACGTCGGACGATCCGCCGCCCGCCATCACGCCCTTGTCGGCATTGCCGCCAATGACCGCCATGGACTTCACGCCGCGCAGGGGCAGCAGGTCGCCGTCGTTCTTCAGCAGCACAAGCGATTCTTCGGCGGCCTTCTGAGAGACCAGGGCATGCGCCGCATAGTCGATCGGCCCGGCTTTCACGGGATTGTCGACCGCGCCCTTGGCGAAAAGCGCCCAGAGGATGCGCTCAACCATGTTGTCGAGCCTGGTTTGAGAAATCGCGCCCGACTGAAGCGCTGCCTTCATCGCGGGCGGAGCGAACCGGGGATTGTCGGTTATGCAGCAGAAGCCGGTGAACTGGTCGAGGCCATTGTTCGCCGCTGGCGCCGTCGAATGGACCGCCCCCCAGTCGCTCATCACGAAGCCCTTGTAGCCCCAGTCGCCCTTCAGGACGGTGTTGAGCAGATAGTCGTTCTCGCAGCCCCAGCGGCCGTTGATGAGGTTGTAGGAGCACATCACCGAGCCCGGCGATCCCCGTTCGATAGCGAACTCGAACGCGAGGAGATCCGACTGGCGTAGTGCCTCAGCCGAGATCGTCACGTCCAGCGTCGTCCGTTGGGTCTCGGCATCGTTCACGGCGTAATGCTTGATGGTCGAAATGATCTTGTTCGACTGGATACCGTCGATCAGCGAACCGGCCATGGTGCCGGCGAGAAGCGGGTCCTCGCCGGTATATTCGAAGTTGCGGCCGTTCCTCGGCTCGCGGGCCAGGTTCACGCCGCCCGACAACATGGTGTTGTGGCCGGTCGCGCGCGTTTCGGCGCCGATCATCACGCCGCCCGCTCTGGGTACGGCGGGATCGAAGCTCGCCGCCGTCGCAAGTGAGGAGGGAAGGGCCGTGCTAGGGATGAGGCTGTTGCGCACGCCCATCGAGGCATCGGTCTGCCATTGGTCGGGAATGCCCAGCCGCGGAACGCCCGGAACGAACCCCGCCGAGCCCTTGACCGCGCGGGTCTGCACGTAGGCCTTGAGTTCTTGAGACACGATGTCGTCGGGGACTTTCGAGATCTCGGTGACCGCCTGGTCCGAATAGCCGAAAATGAGCCGCAATTTCTCGTCGAGCGTCATTGCTTCGACGGCAGCCCGCGCCCGTGCCTCGGGCGAAAGGTCGGAGTTGAGCCAGGACTGGCCCGCCGACGACTGCGTGGCGCTTCCCTGTCCGCTCGCTGGACCTGCCAGCGCAATCGCAATTGCTGCAGACGCCAGAAACGCAATGGGCTTGCTCATGTACTAAACCCCCTAAACGCCGGGCCTCTCGCCCCACCAATAATTCACCAGCATGTTGAAGCGCTCGATCGCCTCGACATGATGAAACCAGTCCCTTGGAATGAAGATTGCGTCGCCGGCTGACAACTCCGCTTCCTGCGCGACGTCCAGCGCACGCGCGAACCGCGGATAGCGCTCCAGGTCCGGCGCGGTGACATGGACCATGCTGACCGGTGTACCGGCGGGCGTCGGATGTGCCGGGCCCATGTAGAGATTGTCCTCGGCATCCGGCGGAAAGAGGGTGAACCTGCGCCGGCCCGCGGCGACTACCGCGATATTGTCGACAGGATCGTTGTGTGTCGCGACCTTGGCTGCATTGCCGATCCATAGCCTTGGCTCGGTCCCGTCGGGGACCAGCGGCATCGGGTGGGACGCGGAGAAGCCGGGGACATAGTGATCGGCGAGCATGCCCTGCACGACCATCGCGTATGGTCGTTGCTCGCCGGCCTGCTCGTGCATTGCCGCGAGGAAGATCGATAGGTCCGCGCGGCCACGTATGAAGTTCAGCGACTTGCCATCGGCAGTGTAGTGAAAGCGACCCTGCTGGTCGGGGTCCGCGCGAAGGATCTCGACGGATTCGTCGTTCGCGTGTGCGGCAAGCAAAGCCATCCAATTGTCGCCTGCATTCACCAGCGGCCAGTTCGCTGCGATTCCACGCAGAACTGCAGGTTCGGCCTGCGGTAGAATATCTTTCCGGAATTGCTCCGGCGAGGGTTCTATCCATTCGGAGATGGAGCGCATGAAAGAGCCCTAAACGAAAGGCGCCGCCGCCAAAATGGCGACGACGCCTTCGTTGATAGCCTTCCGCTCAGATTAGAACTGATATTCGTGGACCTTTGCCTTGCCGGCCGTGGCGCCGAACGAAATGGCCATCTTTTCGGGCTTGGCCGCGACGACCGGCTTGGTGGCTACGGCCGGCCTGGGAGCCAGCCCCAGGCGTTCGCGACGGTCGAGCTCTCCCGCGATCTTCAGCCGCTTGCGCAGCGATAGCGAAGGATTCTCGGGCGTCGGGCCCTGATAGGCGGCCCGGACGTGGCGTCCGAAGTCCGACGTGTCGAAGCTCTCGGGAACTTCCGTCGGCTCCATCGCGGCCGGCATCGCTGCAGTCACCGGTTGGTGGACAGGAAGATCCCAGCCGGCCGCGGGCCCGGCCTGGACCGGGTCGGTGAGCGCGAGCTCGTCGTTGTCGATCCAGTTGTGCTCGAACTCTTCGTCCTCGCGACGGCGTTTGCGGCGGACCGCCATTCCTGCGCCGGCAAGGGCGAGAATAAGTGCGCCGGCGCCACCGGCAATCGGGAGCGCTTCTTTGAGCTCGGCGTCCTGTGCCGGCCCTTCGGCAACCGGCGCGACTGCGGGCGCAGGTTCGATCGAAGTGATCGGGACCGGCGCCGGAGGGGCTTCTGCAACCGGCTCGGAGGCTGGCGCAGCCACTGGCGCCGCAGCCGGGGCAGCGGCCTTCGGTGCCGAGTGAACGGTCTTGGCGGCCGTCTTCTTGGCCACGGGCTTTGCCGCCGGAGCAGCTTCAGGCTCTGCGGCCGTAGTCGTTTCTACCGGCGTCGAGGACGCTTCCGGCTCGGCAGCCGGGGCGAGCGGATCGACTGCGGGTGTTGCCGGCGCCGGTGTGGCCGTCGTTGCTTCGACGGGTGTCGTCTCGGTGCCCGGCACCTCTTGGGCGGCGAGCGAAGTTGATGAAAGGGCAAGGACCGCGGCAATCGCGGTAGTGCCCAGGCGATACTGCTTGCGTGTGTACATCATGAGAAACGAACACGCATGGACGTTACGCGGTCGCATCGTTTCCGATGAGTCGAACCGTGACGACGATGAACTGAAAAGCCAAACCTTCTCAATGAGTTGACGAAGACCGGCTCATAAAATCAATCGGAATTCGTCGTATTTTCAGTGGTGTTGGCGGTGTCCGAGCCGCTCTCGTTGAGCTGATTAAGCTGGTTGCCGAGCGTGTCGCTTTCGGCCCCGCCTTCGTCGGCGGGAAGGACGGTCTCGTTGGTCGACATTTGCGTGTCGGACTCCATATTTGCCGCATTGTCCTGACCGCTCTGGGAGCAGGCGGCGAGCGCGACAATGCCGATCGCAGCGCCGATTCTCAGCGTGAGTTTCATTGCGCTTTCCTCTTTTTATGGGACGACGAGGTTCAAGAGCGCTCGATAGGTCCCACTGGTTCCCTTCCTAGAGCGACGGGAAGCTTTGCTTGAGGCCGTCGATCACGAACTGGGCGGCGAGCGCGGCAAGGATTACGCCAAGGATCCGCGTGATCATCGCCTCCAGCTTTTCGCCGATCAGGCGCATGATCGGTCCGGCGGCGAGGAGGGCCAGCATGGTCAGCAGCATCACGATCGTAATCGCGGCAAGAACCGCCGCGACCTCTGCAGAGCCGTCGGCGCGAGACACCCACAACATGGCGCTGGCGATCGAGCCGGGACCCGCGATCATGGGTATCGCCATCGGGAACACCGAGATGTCCTCGGCTTCGGGAGTCCCCTCGATCGACTGGGCCCGGGATTCCCGGCGCTGCGTGCGGCGTTCGAAGACCATGTCGAGGGCAATCATGAAGAGCATGATGCCGCCGGCGACTCGGAAGCTTGCGAGGCTGATCCCTAGCGCCTGAAGCATCGGGCGGCCGAGCAGAGCGAAGAACATCAGGATCGCCCAGGCGATTAGCGAGGAACGGATTGCCATCGCCCGGCGGTGCTTGCCTGGCGTCCCGCGTGTCAGGCTTGCGAAAATGGGGGCGCAGCCCGGCGGGTCGATGATGACCAGGAAGGTCACGAGAGCCGAGCCGAAAACCTCGATCATTCTTTGGGCGCGCTGATGTGCTGGTCGAGAATTGTCCGGTAGTCGCGCCCGTTCCAGAGCTTCGCTTCGAAATGGCGCTCGCCGGAGGCGGAAACCTTCCACTCGTAAATGAGGGTGCCGTCGGCTGATCTGCCCTGGCCCGCGTCAGCGGGGGGCTTGCCGGCGATTCGGTCCGTCGATTTCACCTCTTCGCGATACTCGCCCGGAATCTTCGTCCGCCCGCCGCAGCTGGCGCGCTGGACGCGGGCCTTCTTCCGAAGCGCCATCGGCGATGCCAGCGTGTCGCCGCCGTCGTACGACCACTTCCAGCCCTTGCCGCTGCGCATCCATACCGTTGTGAAATAGCCCGTCGCTTTGCCGGACGCCGAAGTCCACGGACCACGATTGATCGCCGTCCGGCCGTCGCACGAAAGCCAGCTGTCCGAGGGCCCCCAGCTGATCGCCTTGGGCGGGTCCTTGAGAGGGGCCAGGAATTCATGGGCCCAGACCGCCTGGGGCGTAAACATGACCGCGGTTTCGTCGGCATATTTGCGAAAGGCGGTCCATTGTCCGATCCGTTTCGCATCGGCTGCGAACGCGCGTTCTGCATCGACGGCACTGATTGCGGCGGCGGCAAGCAGGAATTCGAACATTACACTCCCTCCGGATCCGAGAGCCCCGCCCTCCGGTGCGCTGCGACGACCGTGTTTCTTAAAAGCATGGCGATGGTCATCGGGCCCACGCCGCCCGGAACAGGAGTGATCGCCCCGGCACGCTCGCTTGCGCTCGCGAAGTCGACGTCGCCGACGAGGCGAGACTTGCCATCTTCGGTCGGCACACGGTTGATCCCCACGTCAATGACCGTCGCGCCTGGCTTGATCCAGTCGCCCTTGACCATTTCCGGGCGGCCTACCGCGGCTACGACAATGTCCGCGCGGCGGACGACCTCCGGCAGGTCCTTCGTCCGTGAGTGAGCGACGGTCACGGTCGCACTCTCGCCGATCAGAAGAAGCGCCATCGGCTTTCCGACGATGTTGGAGCGGCCGATCACTACGGCTTCCTTGCCAGCGATCGATCCTAGTTCCTGTTTCAGCAGGTGGAGGCAGCCGTAGGGCGTGCAGGGCACGAGTGCTTCGAGCCCCGTCGCCAGCCGTCCGGCGTTCATCGGGTGGAAACCGTCGACGTCCTTGGCCGGATCGATCGCCGCGATCACTCGCGAAGCATCGATCTGCGGTGGAAGCGGCAACTGAACCAGAATTCCATCCACAGCATCGTCGCGATTGAGCTGGTCGACGAGGCCGAGGAGCTCAGTCTCCGAGGTCGTTTCCGGGAGCTTGTGGGAGAAGCTTGCCAAGCCGGCTTCGCTGGTCGCCTTGCCCTTGGACCGGACATAAACGGCGCTCGCGGGATCCTCGCCGACCAGCACTGTCGCGAGACCCGGTTGGCGACCGGTCGTGCGCGCGAATTCCGCGGCAATTCCGGCGACGCGCGCCCTTACTTCGGCGGCAGCGGCTTTTCCGTCGATGATCTTTGCGGTCATGCGCCCGAATAGGCCAGGTCCACCGCGACGCCGCTCAGAAGCATGCGCAGGATCTGGATGACGAGGAGTAGGACCAAAGGAGAGAAGTCGATTCCGCCGAAGTCGGGCATGACCTTTCGGATCGGCCGGTAGAGCGGGTCGGTGATGCGGTCGAGCGCGCCGACGAAGGCGCGCAGGCCCTGCGAGCCCGTGTTCAACACGTTGAAGGCCACCAGCCAGCTGAGAATGACCTGGATGATGATGATCCAGCCGAGGACCCGAAGGAGCAGGTCGGCGACGTTGAAGAGCGCAATCAGCATTGACGGGGCTTAGCGGGAGGCCCGCTGCGCCGCAATCTACGGTGCGAAACGGTTCGGCAGAGCCTCGGCGAGGATGACTGCGAAATCTCCGGCGGGGTCCGTCCACTCCGCCAACGGCGTCCACCCGCCCGCCAGAAGCAGGACGCGTGCACCGCGCTGTCCGTACTTGTGGCTGTTCTCGGTATGGATCGACGAGCCCTTGGCGAAGGAGAAACTCTTGTCCGAGATCGTGAATGTCACGTCCCGCTTCGCGACGAGGTGCATCTCGATCCGCGACATTATGTCGTTCCAGCGTGCCTCGTGGCGGAAGGCGTCGATCGGGATATCGCCATCGAGCTCGCGGTTGATCCGCTCGAGCAGGTTGAGGTTGAAGGCGGCGGTGACACCGGAGGAATCGTCGTAGGCCGCGATCAGGCGCTCAACCGGTTTCACCTTGTCCATGCCGATTAGCAACTGGGCTCCGACGCCGAGCAGGTCGCGGAAGCTGCGGAGGAGATCGGTTGCCGTTCGCGGCACGAAATTGCCGATGGTCGAGCCCGGAAAGAAGCCAAGTTTCGGCAGAGCCGCGATACTGTCGGGCAGCTCAAAGGAGCGCGCGAAGTCGGCGACAACAGGCTCGACCACGATCGAGGGAAATCGGTCGGCGATCTCGGCCGCACTCTCGCGAAGATAATCGCCGGAGATGTCGACGGGCACGTAGGCCGCCGGGTTGATCGCTTCGAGAAGCAGCGGCGTCTTAGTCGCAGAGCCGGCGCCGAATTCGACTACGGCGGCCCTTGCGTGGACACACTTCGCGATGTCCGGAAGAATCTCCTTGAGAAGCGCCGTTTCCGTCCGCGTTGGATAATAAGCGGGAAGACGGGTGATCTCGTCGAACAGCTCTGATCCACGGCGGTCGTAGAGCCAGCGCGCGGGCACTGCGGGAATATAGGCCGACAATCCTGCCAGCACGTCTTCTTGGAAGGCGGGATCGACCCGTTCAGCTGTCTCGAGCAAGCCTCAGCCCCGTGAATTGCCAGCGCGAGGCCGGAGGGAAGAAATTGCGATAGGAGGCGCGGCTGTGCTCGCGCGGCGTTGCGCAGCTGGCGCCCTTCAGCACGAACTGTCCGCACATGAACTTGCCATTATATTCGCCGACCGCGCCCTCGGCTGGAGCGAAGCCGGGATAGGAGAGGTAGGCGCTTCCGGTCCACTCCCACACATCGCCGAAGGTTCCGCCGCCGGGTTTCGGAAGGACAGCCTCGGCTGTGTCGAGCTGGTTGCCGAGGAAAGGATCTGCGCTGGCCGCAAAGTCCTCCCATTCGGCTTCCGTCGGAAGGCGCGCGCCGGCCCAGCGGGCGAAAGCGTCGGCCTCGTAATAGCTGATGTGCGCAACAGGGGCGGCGCGGTCGATCTCGCGGCGGCCCGCCAGCGTGAACTGTGTGCCGTCGCCGCGCCAATAGAGAGGCGCATCGATCTTTTCGCGCTGCACCCAGTCCCATCCCTCGCTGAGCCAGAGCGTCGGCGTGGAGTAGCCGCCGTCGGCAATGAAGTCGGCCCATTCGCCGTTCGTCACCTTGCGGCTCGCGATTGCGTGGGGCTGCAGGAAGGCGCGGTGGCGCGGCCGCTCGCAGTCGAAGGCGAAGCCATCTTCGCCCGCACCGATTTCGACGATTCCGCTTCGCCCCGGGTGAAACGTCAGCGGCTCGGTTGCGAAGCAGGCGGGCGGGCCGAGCTCGGCATAAGCCGGCTCCACTGGGTTTTCGGCGAAGGTCGCCAGCAGGTCGGTGAGGAAAAGCTCCTGGTGCTGCTGCTCGTGGTTGATGCCCAGTTCGATGAGGTCGAGGACGTTCGACGAGAAGTTCGGCAACTCGCGATCGAGTGCCTCATCGACCTGCGCGCGCCAGTCGCGAACGTCTTCGAGCGAGGGGCGGCTGAGCATACCGCGCTTGGGCCGCGCATGGCGCTCGCCCTCTGCCTCATAATAGCTGTTGAACAGGTAAGCGAAGCGCTCGTCGAACGGCCTGTAACCGGCGACATGGTCGCGCAGCACGAACGTCTCGAAGAACCAGGTCGTGTGGGCGAGGTGCCACTTGGCCGGCGAAGCGTCAGGAAACGGCTGGATCGTCGAATCCGCGTCCGAAAGAGGCGCGGCGAGATCGAGCGTCAGTTTGCGCGTGGCGAGCAATTGCTCGCGAAGCGTTTTGGGGGTTCGAGCCGAATCCTCCCTAGCCATCGTTCAGCCCCTGCCATGAAATAGCAGCAGATAAAAGCTGAAGTTCTCTGAATGTTCCGCAGAAGCGGCTATTCGTCGCGAGTTCCGCCCGGCTTCCAGAGAACATCGCCGCCAGAAGCGGCAGCGACTTTACGCGCGCCGACGAACAAATGGTCGGACAGGCGATTGAGGTAGGCGAGTAGGTGCGGATTGAGCGGCTCGGCCTCGTTCAGCGCGACGGCTGCCCGCTCGGCGCGGCGGACGACCGCCCGGGCAAAGTGCAGCGCGGAAACGGCCGCCGATCCGCTTGGAAGGATGAAGCTGGTGAGCGGCGCGAGGTTCGAGTTCATCGCGTCGATTTCCTGCTCCAGCCGCTCGACCTGTGCGGGGATGATGCGCAGCGCGCCGTTGACTTCGCCCGGTGTCGCAACGTCTGCGCCGAGATCGAACATGTCATTCTGGATTCGGAGCAGGTACGTGCGGACCTCGCCGCCGTCGATCGCCGAGATGGCCATGCCGATGGCCGCATTGGCCTCGTCAACTTCACCGATCGCGGTCATCCGCAAGCTCGACTTGCTGACGCGTGAGCCGTCGACCAGCCCAGCCGTGCCGGCGTCGCCCGTTTTCGTATAAATCTTGTTGAGGCGGACCATCAGGCCTTGGCCGTCAGCCCCGCGACCCGCCTGCCACGACCAGAAGCAGGATGACGATGATAATCGCGACGGCCTGGAACAGCACGCGCTTGCGCATGTAATCCTGCTGCCGCTCGCCGCTGATGTCCTTGCCCGAAGCCATGGCCATGACCCCGCGAACGAGGACGTAGGCGGTGGCGCCCATGGCGAGGATCAGGAGGATGATGAGGATCGCGTTCATGGCCCGGCTCTACTCGTCGCGAAATGCGAAACCAAGGGGGAGCTTTCCGGCCAGCAGGTCTTGAGCAAGCCGAATTCCGTCGACACCGCTCTCGCGCATGGCTGCGAGCGTCGGCGCAAGGTCGCGCTTGGCCAGCCGCCGTCCGTCTCCGTGCGTGACCAAAGGATGGTGCCAATAGGTGGGCTCCGGCAGGTCGAGCAGCACCTGCAGCAGCCGTTGGATCGGCGTCGATGGGCGAAGGTCGGCTCCCCGCACGACCAAGGTCACTCCGCTTGCCGCGTCGTCCACGACACAGGACAAGTGATAGCTCGCTGGCGCATCCTTCCTCGCGAGGATGACGTCGCCAATCTGCGACACCGCTGCATCGAAGCGGCTTCCGTCGGTCTCCTTCCATGACGGCAGGCGGGCGATTTCGAGCGCCTTGGTCGAATCCAGGCGCCAGCTGTGTGGCATCGTTGCTCGCCGCTCCGGGTCGTCTGGCAAGGGCCGACAGGTCCCAGGGTAGGATGCGACGGCGTCACCGTGCGGAGCCGTCATCGACTGCGCAATGTCGGCGCGGGTGCAAAAGCAGGCATAAACCAGCCCGATTTCGCGCAGGCGGTCCAGCGCCGCCCGGTAGTCTTCGGTCCGCTGCGATTGCATGAGGACCGGCTCATCCCGACCCAGGCCGAGCCATTCCATGTCCTCGTAAATGCCGTCGATGAACTCCGGCCGACTACGCCCTCGGTCGAGATCCTCGATCCGAAGAAGAAGGCGACCGCCACTTTCGAGGGCCCGTGCGTGGCCCAGAACCGCGCTATACGCATGTCCGAGATGAAGCCGCCCCGTCGGTGAGGGCGCGAAACGCGTCACAATCATTTCAACTGTGACTCAAAGGGCTCTTGACGGCGAATCCGCAATCTTCGATTCTTCATGCTGTCACATCGGGTTGGCATCCGGTGGGCAACAAGGGAAGACGGGCCCGACGCGACCCTTCTCCTCCTTGAGTGCGACAGGGCCGGAGACTTGTTCGTTGCGGGCGGACAGGAAAGGCCATTGCCCGCGTCATGTATCACCCCGACCTCATTCGCCATCCCGAAAGCTGCCCGGCGCTGGTGCTCAACGCCGACTACACGCCGCTCTCTTATTATCCGCTCAGCCTCTGGCCCTGGCAGACCGCGATCAAGGCCATGTTCCTGGAGCGCGTCGACGTCGTCGCCCATTACGACCGCGAAGTGCACAGCCCAAGCATGGCGCTGAAGTTGCCGTCGGTGATCGCGCTTCGGCAGTTCGTGAAGCCGAGCGAATATCCGGCGTTCACGAGGTTCAACCTGTTCCTCCGCGACAAGTTCAGCTGCGTCTATTGCGGTTCGCGCAAGGAGCTGACCTTCGATCACGTCCGCCCGCGCGCCCAAGGCGGACGGACGACTTGGGAGAATGTCGCGACCGCTTGCGCGCCATGCAATCTCAGGAAGGGCGGACGCACGCCGCGCGAAGCCGGCATGCACATCGAACGCGAGCCGATCCGCCCGACCAGCTGGCAGCTGCAGGATCATGGGCGAAGCTTTCCGCCGAACTATCTGCACCAGAGCTGGCGTGATTATCTCTACTGGGACATCGAGCTGGAACCCTGATAGCGCTTATTCCGGCATTAACCATTCACCCGTAGCTTCGGGCCAATGGATGTCGCACCGTGGCAGAATGACGTGCACGACGCGGGAGCCGAGGCTCCGCGCGTGCTCATCGTGCAGCCGAACCGCGCTTATCTGGGAGTCTTGGCCCGCCGCATTTCGGAGGGCGGATATCGGGTAGCGACGGCTGACACTGCCGCTTCCGCAATGGCGGAGCTGCATCGGTTCTCGGTCAGCCTGATCCTGGCGGAGCTTCGGATGCCGGGAACCAGCGGCGTTGAGTTGGTCAGCATGGTGCGCGAGGATCCCGTGCACCGCGAGCTTCCGGTCTTCCTGGTCACCGGCAGGTCCGATGCGGACGGTGCTGTGCAGGCTTACAGGAGCGGCGCGGACACGGTCATCGCAAAGCCGTTCCATTTCGAGGTGCTCATTGCCCGGATCGGCCGGGAAATCGAGCGGTCCAGACAGCTGGCCAAGCTCCGCAACGATGTTGCGGCTCTCGACGCACGAGTGGTCGGGCGCGCAATCGAGCTGGGCGAGATGCGCGATCGCTGGCTCGCAAGCGAGGCCGAGCTGCGCCGTCTTCAGGAAAAGATTCGCTCCTCCGAGGCCTAGAGCCCGGCGAGAAACTCCCGGACCCTGGGGCCGACGTCCTCGCGTTCAAGAGCGAGCGCGAGGTTGGCGATAACGTAGCCGGCCTTGTCTCCGCAGTCGTGCCGGACGGCATCGACCTTGATCGCGTGGAACGGCTGCTTGCCGATCAGCTGGGCCATTGCGTCCGTCAGCTGGATTTCTCCGCCTGCGCCGGTTTCACCCTTGTCGAGCATCCGCATAACGTCGGGCTGAAGGATGTAGCGGCCGATTACGGCAAGATTCGAGGGCGCTTCTTCCGGCTTCGGCTTTTCGACGAGGCCGAGGACTTCGGTAACCGCGCCGTCCTGCTTGCCCGGAGTGATGACCCCATAGCTGCCGGTCTTCTCGTGCGGCACTTCCTCGGTGGCCAGCATATTGCCGCCGACCTTTTCCCAGGCTTCGACCATCTGCTTGAGGGCACCCGGCGTGCCGGACATCAGGTCGTCGGGGAGAAGGATCGCGAACGGTTCGTCGCCAACCACTTCGCGCGCGCACCAGACCGCGTGGCCAAGGCCGAGAGGCTGTTGCTGGCGGACTGAAACCAGCTCGCCGAAGCGGGCGCGCGATGGCCCGAGCGCCTCGAGCGTCTTGCCCTTCTCGCGCATCGTCGTTTCGAGCTCGAAGGCCATGTCGAAATAGTCGACCAGCGACGACTTGCCGCGTCCGGTGACAAAGATGAGTTGCTCGATGCCCGCTTCTCGCGCCTCGTCGACGGCATATTGGATGAGCGGCCGGTCGACGACCGTCAGCAGTTCTTTTGGAATGGCCTTGGTCGCAGGTAGCAGGCGCGTGCCGAGGCCGGCCACAGGAAAAACGGCCTTGCGAAGCTTTCTCGTCATTCGGGGGTCGCGGGTCCTACTTCGTTGGTCGGGGTTTCCTGTCCGGTTCCGACGGGCGGTGGAGGCGCTGCACCTCCACCCGCGGGCGGCAGGTCGAACCGATCGACCGAGCGCGGCTGCGACTTCTTGATCAACTCGTCGACGCGCTGCGGGTCGGCATAGGTCGGCGGGGTCAGCAGGTCTTCCGCGGTCGGTGTCGTCTGGGCCATCAGCGGCTTCACCGGCAGCGGTTCGCCCTGCGCCGGTGTGAGTGGCGCCATACGGCCGCAGCCGCAAAGTGCGGCGATCAGGAATACGACGGCTGCGCGGCGGAACATCAGGAATGGCGTAGCGTCTCGCGAAGTCTTTCGCCAGCCGCTCCAGCGCCTTGCAGCCACGGGGCGGCTTTTCTATCCGCCTTTCATGTCCATCTTCAGAACTGCTGCGCTCTTCATAGCCCTCGGCCTCTCCGTCGCTGCCTGCCAGAAGCAGGAAGCCCCGACGAACAACGAGACGAGCGCCTCGGATCCGCGCGGCGTTCATCGCGACCAGGCGGGCAAGCCCGCGCCCGATGTCGAGCTTCGCGACGCGGACGACGAGCCGGCAACGCTCGCGGATGCGAAAGGCCAGCCTGTTCTCGTCAACATTTGGGCGACTTGGTGCGCGCCCTGCGTGAAGGAGCTGCCGACACTCCAGGCGGTCGCCAAGCAAAAGGGAGGGATTCGCGTCGTCGCCGTTTCGCAGGACATGGCGCCGCGCGGCTCGGTCGATGCCTTCCTCGAGAAGAACAGGCTGACCGACCTTGAAGTCTGGCACGATCCCAAGATGGCCTTGTCGTCGGCGTCGGGTGCCGAAATCCTGCCGACGACGATCCTTTACGATGCGCAGGGCCGGGAGGTGTGGCGTTATGTGGGCGACCTCGACTGGTCGGGCGAGGAAGCTAGGAAGCTGCTGGCTGAACTTCCCGCCGCTGGAAGAGGCTGAGCAGCCGTCCGTCGATCGCCGCAAGACCGAGCGCGATCAGCGCCAGTCCAAGGAAATCATGCACTTCCAGCTGTTCTGCTAGGAAAAGCGCCCCCAGCAGGATCGCAACCGGCGGGACCAGCAAGGTCACCAGCAAGGCGTTGGTTGCCCCGGCGCGATCGATCAGCCGGAAATAAAGGACATACCCGAATGCGGTGCAAAGCAGGGCTAGCGCAACGATCGATCCGATCGCGGTCAGCGGGGGGAAAGGCTGCGTCCACGGCTGGTCGAACAGGAGCGCGACCGGCGCCATCATCAGAGCGCCCGCGATCAGCTGTCCGGTGGTGACGGACATCGGCGAGAGTTGCATCCGCCTGAACCGGCGCGCCCACACCGCCGCCAGCGCATAGCAGAGCGATGCGGTGACACAGGCCAACTGCGCAAGCGCATCGGTGCCCAGGTTCGTGAGCAGGGTCGGGCCGATCATGGTTGCGACACCCGCGAAGCCGAGAACAACGCCGGCGATCTTGCGAGGCGTCATCCGCTCGTCGTGGGTGAAGATATGCGCGACGAGGACGCCCCAGATCGGGGTGGTCGCATTGAGGATGGATGCAAGCCCGCTCGCGATATGGGTCTGTCCCCAGCCGAACAAGGTGAATGGCAGTGCGTTGTTGAGGAGGGCAAGCAGAAGCATCGACCCCCAGACTTGCCGGGGTAGGCCAAGCGGCTGGCCCCTGATCTTCAGGAACAGGAGCATCGCGACGGCCGCGATGCTGAGCCTCATCCAGACGTAGGTCAGGGGGTGCACGTGACGGACCGCCACGCCGATAAACATAAATGCTCCGCCCCAGATCAGGGCAAGCACCAGCAGGATTAGCCAGTCGGAACGGTTCATCACGCTACGGATCACCGGACGCGCATAGTCCGGTGCCGACGCAGCTACGTCCCGTCCCTTGCTGTCAAAATGATCGTCGCGGGCCATGTGCGGAATCTGGTGGAATCGACATGCGGCCGCCAACAAAAGGGCGGCTCAGGGCTATAAGCTGGGCTTATCAGTCGCGGAGCAGTTCGTTGATGCTGGTCTTCGACCGGGTCCGTTCGTCGACGCGCTTCACGATGACCGCGCAGGCCAGTGAAGGGCCGCCGTCCTTGCCCGGCAACGTGCCGGGCACGACCACCGAAAAAGCGGGTACGCGGCCGTAATGGACTTCGCCCGATGCACGATCGACGATCTTGGTCGAGGCGCCGAGGAAGACGCCCATCGACAGAACCGCGCCCTGCTCGACGATCACGCCTTCGGCGACTTCCGATCGTGCACCGATGAAGCAATCATCCTCGATGATCACGGGTCCGGCCTGGAGCGGCTCGAGCACGCCGCCGATCCCGGTGCCACCGGAAATGTGCACGTTCCTGCCAATCTGGGCGCAGCTGCCGACCGTCGCCCAGGTGTCGACCATCGTTCCTTCCCCGACCCGAGCCCCGATGTTGACGAAGCTCGGCATCAGGACAGCTCCCGGAGCGATGTAGGCTCCGCGACGAACGATAGCCCCGGGGACCGCGCGGTAGCCTGCGGCTTCGAATTCCTTCTCGCCGAGCGCCGCAAATTTGGAGGGCACCTTGTCCCACCAGTTCGCGCCGCCAGGGCCGCCGGCAATCAATTCCATCGGATTGAGCCGGAACGAGAGCAGGACCGCCTTCTTGAGCCATTGATTGAGAACCCATTCGCCACCGGCCTTTTCGGCGATGCGCGCTTCCCCGCTGTCGAGCGCGGCGATGGCCTTGTCGACCGCCTGGCGGACGTCGCCCTTCGTGTCGGGCCCGATCGCGCTCCGATCCTCCCATGCCGCGTCGATCACTTGGCTCAGGCTGCCGGTCATTCCTCATCCTCCAGTATCGTCTCGAGCCATTCGCCCACATCGGCGATGCGATGGTCGATGTAGCTGTCCTCGGCGCCGTGGTTCCCGCGCTCTGATCCATTGTCCACCCAGACGGTCGTCATTCCGAGCGTCTTCGCGGGCCTGAGGTTCTGGGCGATGTCGTCGACCAGTAGCGCGCGGGCGGGATCGATGCCGAAGCGCTCGCAGAGCAACTCGTAGCCATGCGGGTCGGGCTTCGGGCGATAGCTGCTGGCGTGAATGTCGTGGAGATCGTTGAAGCGGTCGCCAACTCCGATCGCCTCGAGTACCCGGCGCGCATAAGGCGCATCGCCATTGGTGAAGATGAATCGCCTGCCGGGAAGGCGCTGCAACGCCACTGCGAGCGCGTCGTTGCGCTGGATCCGGTCGAGCGGGATTGCGTGAACGTCTTCGAGGAATTCGTGCGGGTCTATTTCGTGCACGCGCATCAGCCCCGCGAGCGTCGTCCCATGCGTGTGGAAATGATGCTTCTGCACGCGGTGCGCCTCGTTGGCGTCGCAGTTTAGAAGACGCCGGATATAGGCGTTCATGCGCTCGTCGATCAGCGCGAACAGTCCGCTCGACGCCGGGTACAGGCAATTGTCGAGGTCGAAGATCCAGTCGCTGACGTGGCTGAATTCTGGGGCGACGCTGGCGGCCATGCGGAGCGCCTAGACCCTTTCTCCTTCCCGGCAAACCTTGCCCTGATGGTCTAGGCTGCGCGCTTCCAGAATTTCGGAGTCAGCATGCCGACGGTCGCGCGGTACTCCTCATAGTCGCGGCCGAACAGACCCCTCAGATCGCGCTCCTCGTAGCGGATGGCGATCAGGACATAGACGGACATTCCGAGTGCGAAGAGCAGGTGTCCGGCGGTCATCTTCGGGATGGCCCAGAAGGAGATGAAGAAGCCCGCGTAGAGCGGGTGCGCCACCCACCGGTAGAAGAAAGGCTGACGGAGCTCGGGAGGCTGGGCCTCGCGGCTGCGCATGTGGAACCAGGCCTGTTGAAGTCCGAACAACTCGAAGTGGTTGATCATGAACGTGCTGAGGAGGACGACGAGCCAGCCGGACCCGAACAGCAGCCAGAGCGGAAATTCGAGCCCCGATCCGCCAGCGTCCCAGATCACCTGCGGGATTGGGCGCCAGAACAGGAACATTACGATCAGCGCGGCGCTGGCTCCGAGCACATAGATACTACGTTCGAGGTAATGCGGCACGATGCGGGTCCATGCCCGCTTGAACCCCTGCCGAGCCATCACGCTGTGCTGAATCCCGAAAAGGGCGATCAGGGCCAGATCGATGATGACGGCGACGGCGACCGGCGCCTCCGGCCCACGATCGACAGTCAGGGCTGCGAGCGGCAAATTGCCGACGAAGGCGATCAGGTAAAGGAAGGTCGCGAAGAAGATCGCATAGGCGACCGTCGAAAACAGTAGCGAGGCTGAGCGTGACATGCCGATTCCCCTTCGGCTGCGAAGCTCCGCCCCTTTATCAGAAAATCGACGGCGGACCTATCAGACTGTGAAGCTCTCGCCGCAGCCGCAGGCGCCCTTGGCATTCGGGTTCTCGAACACGAAGCCGGCGGCGAAATCATCCTCGCGCCAGTCCATGATCGAGCCGATAAGGTAAAGGATCGATCCGCCGTCGACGAAGAAGGTGCCGCCCGCGGTCTCGATTTTCTCGTCCATCGGGTTCGCCTCGGTGACGTAGTCGACAGAGTAAGCGAGGCCCGAGCAGCCGCGACGTGGCGTCGAGAGCTTGACGCCGATCGCGCCTTCGGGAGCGCGGCCCATAAGTTCGGCAATCCGTTCCTCCGCAGCGGAAGTCAGGATGATGGCCGCCGGACGCGAGCGGACTTTCGTTTCCTTATTCATAGCATTCCCAGTTCGAGCCGGGCCTCGTCGCTCATCTTGGACGGGTCCCACGGTGGGTCCCAGACGAGCTTCACCTCGGCATCGCGGATTCCAGGGACCGAGAGGACGCGCAGCTCGACTTCGTTCGGAAGGGATTCCGCGACCGGGCAGTGCGGCGTCGTGAGGGTCATCGTCACCATCGCGTCACCATCCTCGTTGATCGTAACGTCGTAGATCAGGCCGAGCTCGTAGATGTCGACCGGGATTTCCGGGTCGTAAATCGACTTCAGCGCGTCGATGACGTTGTTCTTCAGATCCTCGTTCGCGTGTGCTTTTTCCGTCGGCTTGGTCTCGCCCGAGAGGAAGCCGGTCAGATAGTCGCGCTTGCGCTCGAAATCGGGCGTGACTCGAGCGCGCGGCGGTGGGCTTACCGCTTCTACTTCTTCCGTCTCGATCTTCCGCTCCTCGTTCATCCGAAGATCCGTTTCACCTGTTCTATCCCGCGCACCAAGGCCTCGATGTCCGAGCTGTCGCTATGCGCCGCGAAGCTCGCCCGCGCCGTCGCCGGAACGCCGAGCACGTCCATCAGCGGCTGCGCGCAATGATGGCCGGCACGGACCGCGACGCCCACGTCATCCAATATGGTGGCGGTGTCGTGCGGATGCACCCCGTCGACGTTGAAGCTGACGATCCCGGCGCTGTCCTCGGGTCCGTAAAGCGTTACGCCGCCAATGCTCGACAACGACGCGCGGCACTCGGCAACGAGCGCGCATTCATGCGCGTGGACTGCGTCCAGAGTCAGGCCTTCGACCCACTTGACCGCTGCGTTCAATCCGACCGCCCCGACGATGTGCGGCGTCCCGGCCTCGAAGCGCATTGGAGCGTCGAGATAAGTGGTTTCAGCGAACGTCACTCGGTCGATCATCGAGCCTCCTCCCTGCCACGGAGGAAGAGTGTTGAGCAGCTCGTATCGACCCCAGAGACAGCCGATGCCGGTAGGGCCGTAAAGCTTGTGCCCTGAGTAGGCATAGAATTCGCAACCGATCGCCGCGACGTCGACCGGAATTCGCGGAACGGCCTGGCAGCCGTCGAGCAGCAGAAACGCGCCCTTCGAATGCGCAATCTCGGCGGCCCGCTTCCCGTCGAGAATCGAGCCGAGCACGTTCGACACGTGCGCGAAGGCGACGACACGATGCTCCTTGGTGATCATCGCTTCGGCGGCATCCAAATCGATGCGTCCATCGACGGTCAGCGGAACGGCGTCGACTTCGTAGCCCGCGAGTTGCCAGGGAACGATGTTGCTGTGGTGCTCGAGCTGCGACAGCAGCACTCGGTTGCGGCCTTCCTTCGGAAGCGAGCGCGCGACCAGGTTGATCGCTTCGGTTGCACCGCGCGTGAAGACGACTTCGTTCGGTTCCCCACCGATCAGGTTCGACGCAGCGGCACGGGCCGCTTCGTAGCTCGCCGTCATCGCTGCCGACCGCTCGTACACTCCGCGATGCACGGTCGCGTAATCGCGGGCATAAGCCTGCGTGATCGCGTCAATCACGGCTTGCGGTTTTTGCGCAGTCGCCGCGCTGTCGAGATAGTGCCAATTGTCGATCGCCGGGAATTGGTCTCGCACGTCGAGCGCGGAGTTGATGCGGCTTGGGGCGTTCATGCGACCCTCCGCAAAGCGTCGCGCGCGGCAGTGCAGATCGAGTCGCGCTGCGCGTCATCGGTGACATTGTCCCAAAGCCCCATGACGAAACCTTCGAGAAGCAATGCGCGCGCGCTTGCGGGATCGAGCCCGCGCGATTCCGCGTAGAACATCTGCATTGCGTCGAGCTCGCCGACACTTGCACCGTGCGCGCACTTCACATCGTCGGCGTAGATTTCCAGTTCCGGCTTGCAGTTCGCGGTCGCGCCGCGATCCAGCAGCATGGCTTTCACCGATTGTTCGCCGTCGGTTTGCTGCGCGCCGCGCGCGACCTCGACCTTGCCGAGATAGGAACCAACGGCCTTGCCGCCGAGCACCGAGCGAACGACCTGCCGGGAGCGTCCGCGCTCGCCGATGTGCTTCACGTTGGTGACGATCTCGTTGGTCGATTGACCATCGCCGATGTTCGCAGCGAACAACTCGAAATCGGCGTCAGCTTCGAGGCTCACCTCAAGCTCGATGCGTCCGTAGACCGATGCGGTATTCAGCACGAACAAGCGCGCTTTCGCGCCCGCACCGAGCGAAATCGACATGCGCTTCACCCGCACGTCATCACCGGACGGAACCCACACGTCTTCGAAGGAATCGCCCGCGCCGATCGTCAGCGTCAGCGGCTCGGCGAACTGTTCCCAAACAGGCTTCAGCGCGTCGAGGTCGGCGTAACGCCATTCCTCCTGTTTGCGGGTCGGGAAGGGAGCGGTCATGCGCGCCTCTTCATCAGTCGGCGCAGCTTCTTGTCGCGGCGCTTCTGACGTTCCGGTGCGAGCAATCCGTAGAGCGCATCGAGCGCAAAGCCGCCGGCCACCAAGATGATGACGAGGCTCGCCGCGTAGCCGGTATCCATGAAGCGGCTGAAGATGAAGTCGAGCGTGGCGACGATGCCGGCGAGGATGACGAGAAGGGTCGTGTCGGCGATTGCGCGGCCGGGATCGCCGCGTACCGACGCGACAACGATCATGAAGACGATACATCCAAGGATGATCGCGAAAGTGCTCACGCAGCCGCCTCCGCATAACCTTCGCGTTCGAGCTCGTGCGCGAGCTCCGGGCCGCCGGAGCGGACGATGCGGCCGGCGCTCAGCACGTGCACCTTGTCCGGCGTCACATAGTCGAGCAGCCGTTGGTAGTGGGTGATCAGAAGCACGCCCTTGTCGGGTGCGCGCATGATGCGATTGATGCCGGCGCCGACCGCTCGAAGCGCATCGATGTCGAGGCCGCTGTCGGTTTCATCGAGGATCGCGAACTTCGGGTTCATGATTCCCATCTGAACCATCTCGGCGCGCTTCTTCTCGCCGCCCGAAAAACCGACATTCACCGGGCGTTTCAGCATCTCAACATCCATGCCGAGCAGCGCTGCCTGTTCGCGCGCAAGCTTGATGAACTCGCCGCCGGAAAGCTCAGACTCACCGCGCGAACGGCGCTGCGAATTGAGGCTTTCGCGAAGGAATTGCAGGGATGAGACGCCGGGTATTTCGACCGGATATTGGAAGCCCAGGAACAGGCCCGCGGCTGCGCGCTCGTGCGGCTCCATAGCGAGCAAATCCTTGCCGTCGAATGTCGCCGAACCTTCGGTCACCTCGTAGCCCGGGCGCCCCGAGAGTACGTAGCCGAGCGTCGATTTGCCCGATCCGTTCGGGCCCATGATCGCGTGCACTTCGCCCGCGGGCACGCTTAGCGAAATGCCCTTCAGGATCGGCCTGTCGGCGACGGTCGCGTGGAGGTTCCGGATGTCGAGCATCTTACTTGTCGAGCCTCCCGGCCGGGCAATTGAGAAGGAAATAACGGCGCATCGAATCCATCGCGTCCTGGCGAATTCCTTCGAGCATCCGACGGTCGTTGAGCGCGCGCTGGCGGTCCTCGATCGCGGCATCTTCCAGCGACAATTTCTTTTCGTCAGCCGCCTTGATCGGACCCGCCTCGCGAAGCGTCGCGCGGCGCTGCGAAACGTCGAGACGCGCGGCGACAATCGACTCCTGCTCGCGGAATGTGTCCAGCAGGAACGCGCTGCGCTGCGCGGCTTCGCCCGAGAAAACCGGATTGGCAGTCCCGCGATCGCATTGAGCGACTGCGCGATTCAGCAAATCCAGATCGGCAGACGCCGCAACAAGAAACAACAACGGCATCATCCGACCGAACCTTCCAAACTAATTCCAAGTAGCTTCTGCGCCTCTACGGCAAACTCCATCGGCAGCTGCTTCAGCACTTCGCGCGCGAAGCCGTTGACGATCAGCGCGACCGCCGCTTCCTGATCAAGGCCGCGGCTCATCGCATAAAAGAGCTGGTCCTCGCTGATCTTCGAAGTCGTTGCCTCATGCTCGATGGTCGCGGTCGGGTTCTTCACCTCGATGTAAGGGACGGTGTGCGCGCCGCACTTGTCGCCGAGCAGCAGTGAATCGCACTGCGTGAAATTGCGCACGTTCTCCGCGTTCGGGAGCACCTTCACCAGCCCGCGATAAGTGTTGTTCGAACGCCCTGCGCTGATGCCCTTCGAAACGATGGTTGAGCGCGTGTTCGCGCCGATGTGCACCATCTTCGTGCCCGTATCTGCCTGCTGGCGATTGTTGGTCAGCGCGACCGAATAGAATTCGCCGACGCTGCCTTCGCCCTTAAGGATGCAACTTGGGTATTTCCAGGTGATCGCGGACCCGGTCTCGACCTGAGTCCAACTGACCTTCGACCGCGCACCGCTGCAAAGCGCGCGCTTGGTGACGAAGTTGAAGATGCCGCCCTTGCCCTCCGCGTCGCCCGGATACCAATTCTGGACGGTCGAGTATTTCACCTCGGAATCCTCGCGCGCGAAGATCTCGACGACCGCCGCGTGCAACTGGTTCTCGTCGCGCATCGGCGCCGTGCAGCCTTCGAGGTAGGAAACGTAGCTGCCCTTGTCAGCGACGATCAGGGTGCGCTCGAACTGGCCGGTGTTCTCGGCATTGATCCGGAAATAGGTCGACAGCTCCATCGGGCAGCGGACGCCCTCGGGAATGTAGACGAACGTGCCGTCGGAGAAGACCGCGCTGTTCAGGCAGGCGAAGTAATTGTCGCGCTGCGGAACGACCGAGCCGAGATACTTCCGCACCAACTCCGGATATTCGCGGATCGCTTCGCTGATGCTGAGGAAGATGACGCCGGCCTTTTTCAATTCCTCGCGGAAAGTGGTCGCGACCGACACGCTGTCGAACACCGCATCGACGGCCACGCGCGGCGCGCCTTCGACGCCGGCGAGCACCTTCTGCTCCTCCAGCGGGATTCCGAGCTTTTCGTAGACCCGAAGGATCTCGGGATCGACCTCGTCGAGACTGCCAAGCTTCGGCTTCTGCTTCGGCGCCGCGTAATAATAAGCGTCCTGGTAATCGATCGCGGGGATGTCGAGCTTCGCCCAGCTGACTTCCTCCATCTCCAGCCAGGCGCGATAGGCTTTCAGCCTCCAGTCGAGCATCCACTCCGGCTCGCCCTTTTTGGCGGAGATGAAGCGGACCGTTTCCTCGCTAAGGCCCTTGGGTGCGAACTCCTGCTCGATGTCGCTGGTGAAGCCCCACTCGTACGTGGCGAGCTTCTCGGCGGCCTCCTGCGCCTCGCGGTTGCGGACGTTGGTCTGCTCGGTCATTGCGCGAGCTCCGTCAGGCTGACCGCGCCGAGAGCGCCGCGGATTGCGTTGCCGACCACGCCCATGTGCGGCTTCACCATGCAGTGCGCATCCAGTGCGCAGTCGGTGCGGCCGTCGGAGCAGACCGTCATCGCGATCGGCCCTTCGACCGCCTCGACGATGTCGGCCAGTGTGATTTCGCCGGCCGGTCGCGCGAGGGCAAATCCGCCCGTGGCGCCTCGTACGCTGGTCAGCAGGCCCTCGGCGGCAAGACGGCCCATCAGTTTCTGGGTGGTTGGCAAAGGAACGCCGGTATCCTGGGCAAGCTCGCTCGCACTCAGGCGCGCGCCGGCTTCCCGGCGGGCGGCGGCGGTCATGATCACGACCGCATAATCGGCAAGATGGGTCAGGCGCATATCAAATCGGACTATTTGTGTCCGATTTAGTGCGTTGCGGGTGAAAACTCAACCGATGTTGATGACGATGCGCCGGAGAGGGATTAAGCGGCTCGCGTGCGCCTTTACCCTCTCGTCCGGCCCTTTGCCTTCGCTCTCGACGCAGAGAGAGCCCACCGGTTGACCATTGCCGGCCTGAAAATGATGCCGAAGCTGGATCCGGCCCGATTTCCGGACTCGCTTCGTTCGACCGTCGCCGGGATCGAATTTCCGTCACCGGTCGGTCTCGCCGCAGGCTTCGACAAGGACGCCGAAGTGCCGGAGCAGATGCTCGGCATGGGCTTCGGCTTCGTCGAGGTCGGGACGGTCACCCCGAAACCGCAAAAGGGAAACCCCAGGCCGCGGCTATTCCGGCTCGTCGAGGACCGCGCGGTCATCAATCGCATGGGCTTCAACAATGACGGGCAGGCGGCTGCGTACGAGCGGCTACGGCACACGACGCACCTGCACGGCGTGATCGGCGTAAACGTCGGCGCCAACAAGGACAGCACGGACCGCATTGCGGACTATGCACTCGTGGTGCGCAAGATGGCGCCGGTCGCGCGCTATCTCACCATCAACATCAGCTCGCCGAACACCCCCGGGCTTCGCGGACTGCAGGAAGAGGGCGAGCTCAGGGAACTCCTCGCGGCAGTGGAGGAAGTGCGGACCGACAAGCCGATCTTCCTCAAGGTCGCGCCCGATCTCGAGCCTGGCGACCACGACCGGATCGCCCGGGCGGCGCTCGACCATCATGTCGACGCGCTGATCGTGTCCAACACCACGGTGTCGCGGCCGCCGCTCAAGTCACGTCACGCCTCCGAGGCGGGCGGTCTTTCTGGGGAGCCGCTCAAGTCACTCGCATCCGAAGCGCTTCGAGCATTCCGCAATGCCAGCGGCGGAGAAATCCCGCTAATCGCGGTTGGCGGGATAGCGAACGCCGATGATGCTTGGGAACGGATCAAGGCGGGCGCGAGCCTCGTCCAGCTCTACTCCGCGATGGTCTTCGAAGGACCGGACATTGGGCGGGTGATCGCCGCCGGTCTGGCCGAGCGGCTGAAGCGCGAAGGTTTCTCGAATATCACGGAAGCTGGCGGAACCTAAGGGCGGGGCAGGGTCAGGACGATGCCTTCGCGCCGGGGATCCGCTCCGCCGTCGATCTTCCCATTGCGGATCAGCACACCTGTAAGTCCAGAATCCTCACCCTGGCCCGGCTTCAGGTCGATACCACGCTGGCGGAGCCCTTCGAGTATCTCCGGGGAGAACTTGGTCACCTCTCCCTGGAAGTTTGGACCGCGGGCGACGAGGTTCGGTGCCGCAAGTGCATCGGCCATCGTCATGTTCCAGTCGACCGACGCGACAAGCGACTTCGCGACATACGCGAGGATCGAATTGCCGCCGGCCGATCCGATTGCGCCCGCGAACTTCCCGTCAGGCGTCAGCAGGATCGTCGGCACCATCGAAGAACGCGGGCGCTTGCCGCGCGCGACCGCGTTGACTGCCGCATTGCCCTGATCGTCGACCGGCTTGAACGCAAAGTCGGTCATCTGGTTGTTGAGGAAGAAGCCGTCGACCATCCGGCCCGACCCGAAGATGCTTTCGACCGTCGTCGTCATCGAGACGACATTGCCGTCGGCATCGCGGACGATGAAGTGAGACGTGCCGGTCGGCTCGTAGGTCGTATCCTTTGCGGCGACCCGCGCACCCTCAGGAACGCCGGCGCTCGGCGGCGGTCCAGCGACCGGTCCGATCAGTTGCGCGCGCGAAGCGACATAGGCGGGATCGAGCAATCCATCGATCGGTACATTGGCAACGTCGCCGACGTAACGGTCGCGGTCGGCGTACATCAGCCGGCTTGCCTCGGCGAAGAGATACCAGGATTGGGGATCGTTCGGCCCTCGCTGAGCGATGTCGGTCCGCTCGAGCATCTTCATCAGCTCGATCAGCCCAACTCCGCTCGACGGCGGCGGCGGGGCGCACATGACGTAGACGCGATAGGGACGGCAAAGCGCCTCTCGCTTAACCGGCCGATAGGCCGCGAGATCGGCCATAGTCATGGAGCCACCCAGCGGACCGGCGCGAGTCCGCTCGACGATTTTCGCTGCGGTCGATCCGGAATAAAGCGCCGCCGCTCCCTGGCGGGCGAGGCGAGTCAGGAAATCGGCGTAAGGGACGTTCGTCAACCGATCGCCGGCTTCGACCAGGCGGCCACCAGGCCCCTGCGAGAAATATGCTACGACATCCGGCGCGTGGTTCTCGGCATAATCGGCGTGAACAAGTCTCGCGAGCCGCGGGCTGACGATGAAGCCGTCGCGCGCAGCCTTCTCCGCATCGCCGAACAGGCTGCTCCACGGCAGCTTGCCGCGCTCCTCGTGGGCGACGGCCAGCATCCGGACTGCACCGGGAACGCCCGTAGCGCGGCCCGAAAGCACGGCCTCGTCGAACGATAGCGGAGTACCGTTGGCGCGGAGAAACATGGTCGACACGGCCTGCGCGGGCGCGACCTCTCGGCCGTCGAGGACCGACACCTTGCCGCTACGCCCGTCATAATAGGTCATGAAAGCGCCGCCGCCGACGCCCGAGCTTTGCGGCTCGACCAGCGAGAGCATGGCCTGGACGGCGATTGCCGCGTCGACTGCGCTCCCGCCCCGCTTCAGGACGTTTAGTCCCGCCTGAGCCGCCAGCGGATTGGCCGCGATGACGAACGGCTCGGCTGCAACGGTCTGTTCGACTTTGGGTTGGGACGCTGGGATCGTCGCGCAAGCGGGAAGACATGCGCACGCGAACAGGGTGAGCAACAATCGAAGTGGACGCATGGCTGCCGCGCTAGCGGATGCGGGAAGCTCCGTCCACGCGCTGGCGCTTGCGGCCGTTTCGGCTAAGAAGTCCTCCGCTAGTGAAGGGGAGCACATGGCGCGGCAGCTCGAATATTTCCCGAACCTCGTCACGATGTTCCTGACTCGCGCCCGTGAAAAGGGCGATGCGCCGTTCCTCTGGGCAAAGCACGGCGGAACGTGGGAGCCGATTTCCTGGGACGAAGCAGCGCGGCAGGTTGCCGCCTTCGCGGACAGTCTGAAACGGATCGGGATCGAGCCCGGCGACCGGGTCATGCTGGTCAGCGAGAACCGGCCCGAGTGGTTGATCGCCGACCTCGGCATCATGGCCGCCGGCGCGGTGACCGTGCCGGCCTACACGACGAATACGACCCGCGATCACACGCACATCCTCGGCAATTCCGGAGCCAAAGCGGTGATCGTTTCCAGCCAGAAGCTCGCCAGAAATCTGATCCCAGCGGTCCTGTTCAGCTCGGAATGCCATCACGTCATCGGCATCGAGGACATTCGCACCGGCCAGGCGCCCGGAACGGTCGACTTCCATCATTGGGACGAGTTGGTTGCGGGCCAGCCCGACCTAAAAGCGCTTGAACAGCGCTTGCAGTCCGTCGGGCGAAAGGATCTCGCTTGCATCATCTACACAAGCGGGACCGGCGGCGCTCCGCGCGGCGTAATGCAGCACCACGGATCGATCCTGGCGAACTGCGCTGGCGCAGCGGACATCATCTCGACCGACTTCGGATGGGACGACGAAATCTTCCTGTCCTTCCTGCCAGCGAGCCATGCCTACGAGCATACCGGCGGACAGCATTTTCCGGTCGGGCTCGGCGCGCAGATCTATTACGCCGAGAGCCTCGAGAAACTGGCCGCGAACATCGAGGAAGTCCGCCCGACCATCATGGTCGTCGTACCGCGACTGTTCGAAATGCTTCGCGCGCGAATCCTCAAGACGATCGAGGCTTCTGGAGGCATTTCGCAATATCTTCTGCGCCGCGCGCTCTCGATCGGCGCGAAGAAATACGAGGATCGGCGCAATCCGCTCGACCTGCCGATGGACGGGATATTGTCGCTGACGCTCCGCAAGAAGGTGCGCGCAAAGTTCGGCGGGCGCATGAAGGCGATGGTATCGGGTGGCGCTCCGCTCAATCCGGAAGTGGGCATGTTCTTCCAGTCACTGGGTTTGACGTTCCTGCAAGGCTATGGCCAGACCGAAGCTGGGCCGGTGATCAGCTGCAACCGCCCGTCGGCAGGGCTGCGCATGGACAGCGTCGGTCCCCCGGTGAAGGATTGTGAAGTGCGGATCGCCGACGACGGTGAGATCATGGTCCGCGGCGAGCTGGTGATGGACGGCTACTGGCACAATCCGGACGAGACGGCGCGGGTGCTCAGCGACGACGGCTGGCTTGCGACGGGGGACGTCGGTCATCTCGACGAATCCGGCCGGATCGTCATCACTGACCGCAAGAAGGACCTGATCGTCAACGACAAGGGCGACAATGTCTCACCGCAGCGCGTCGAGGGAATGCTCACGCTCCAGGCTGAGATCGCGCAGGCGATGGTCTTTGGCGACCGCAAGCCGTACCTCGTCGCATTGCTGGTTCCGGAGGCCGAATATGCCGACAAGGCCGATCTTCAGCAGCGGCTGTCAAAGGCGGTCGACAAGGTGAATGCCGACCTGTCGGTCATCGAGCGAATTCGGCGCTTCATCATCGCCGACGAGCCGTTCACGACGGACAATGAAATGCTGACGCCCTCGCTCAAGATACGACGTCACGTGATCAAGAAGGTCTACGGCGAGAAGCTCGACGCCCTCTACGGCAAATGATCAGGTCCGCGTGTAGGGCGTGAAGTCCCCGATCGCGCACGATCCGACCACCATTCCGGTCCTCACGTCGGCGACGTCGGCAATGTCGCCGCGGCACATACCGGGCCCGGAGCTTCGGGTCACGAGGGTGTACCAGCCGGATTTCAGGCCGGAGCATTCGCCGATCAGATGGTTCACGTAGACTGTGCTGCCGTTCTTGAAGGCCACCGTGCTGTTGTCGATCGTGACCATCTCGCCGCTACGATAGCTCTGCAAGCAGGTCAGCGGCTTGCCGGCGACCTTGCCGGCGATGAGCTTCTGGAATTCGGCCTGGGCTTCGGCGCTGCGGGTCGCGGGTGGCGGCTGCGTCACGCAGCCCGTCAGAGCGACGGCAGCGAGAAGGAGCGGAATTGCGCGCATGGCATGATTCCTCGTCTTGAGGTTGTGCATCCCTAGAGCGCCCGTGCAGCTTAACGGAAGCTGTCTTTCTCGCTCCGGAGACGCGCAAATTCCTCAACGTCCGATGCGCGAACGAAGGGGTTGGTTGCACGTTCCTGGGCGACCGTGGTGGGCAGGGTGACTTCGCCACCTTCGCGCATCGCGGAGACTTGCTCCAGCCGGCTGGCTACATCCTGATTTTCCGGCCCCGCGTGAAGGGCGAAACGGGCGTTCGCCAGCGTATATTCGTGCCCGCAGTAGATGCGGACGTCGCCGGGCAAAGCGGCGATGCGCTGCATGTTGGAATACATCTGTTCGGCTGTGCCTTCGAACAACCGCCCGCAGCCCATGGCGAACATCGTGTCACCGACGAAGATCATGCCCTCGTCCTCGAAGTAATAGGCAATGTGACCGGCGGTGTGCGCCGGGATCTCCCACACAACCGCCTCCGCGCCCGCGACGGTGACTCGATCGCCTTCAGAGACGATCCGATCGACGGAGCTGACCTTCTGAGCTTCCGCGGGGGCTGTGATCGGTGCGCCGGTTGCGGCCTTCATGCCCTGATTGCCGCCGGTGTGATCCGGGTGCCAGTGCGTGTTCAGTATTTGGGTAAGGCGCAGGCCCTCCGTCGCGACTGCATCGAGGACCGGTTCCGTAACCGACGGATCGACGGCTGCAGTCTCGCCCGTGTCCGGATTGGTGATCAGCCAGACGTAATTGTCATTGAGGACGGGAACAGCGCTGACTTTCAGGCGGCCCATTACCATTCGCCTGTGTTCGGCATTGAGGCCCATGGCTCCGCTAGAGCGAGCAATCCGCCCTTTTGGAGCAACTCGATCGAAATGTTGTCAGGCGAGCGGATGAAGGCCATGTGCCCGTCGCGCGGCGGGCGGTTGATGGTCACACCTGCGTCCATAAGCCGCCGGCAGGTCTCGTAGATATCGTCGACCTGGTAGGCGAGATGACCAAAATTGCGGCCGCCGCCGTAGCCGCTTTCGTCCCAATTGTGAGTGAGCTCGACTTCACCGCCTTCGTCGCCCGGAACACCGAGGAAAATCAGGGAGTAGCGGCCCGCCTCATTGTCCATTCGTCGCCTCTCTTCGAGGCCCAGCAGTTTGAAAAAGCGGACAGTGGCTTCCGGGTCCGAGACCCGGATCATCGTGTGGAGAAAGCGCATGCGCGCTATTTAGTCGGCATTGCCTCTTTTTGCACGGGCGCGGGCTTGTCGAGCATTGCCAGCGCTTCGCGCGCCGACTGTCCGGACTTGCCCGTTGGATCGGCCGCCGAAGCGCGCGTCCAATAGGAGCGAGCCGCCGCGAGATCACCCGCGAAGTGATAGACGTGACCCGCCTCGAAAAGAATCGTCGGATTGTTGGGTTCCAGCGTCAGCGCCTTTCCGATCGCCTCCTTGGCGGTCACGGCGTCGTTTTCGCGGATCGCGAGCGCGGCGGAGAAATACCAGAGGAACGGATCTTCCGAGACGATCCGCGCAGCCTCGGTCACTTTCGACCGGGCCATCTTGAGGTCGTTCTGCGCCTCCGCAGCTCGGGCCCGGTCGAGCAGGGCTTCGCCGCGCTGCTCCGCTTGCAGACCTGTTCCGGTCAGTGCTTTGTCGAGCGCCATCGCGGCCTTCCCGGGCTGATTGGCAGCGATCCACATATTGCCGGCAGCAGCCCACAGGCGGGCTTTCTCCGCCTCGTTTTCGCTTTGCGCATTGGCGGCCTGCTCGAAGGCCTGAGCTGCTTCTTCCGGATTGCCGGCATTGCTCGCCTGCAGCGCGCGGCAGGTGAAGGCTTGCGGAGTCACGACGTCTGGACAGGCAGCGGCCGGCGCCTGGACGGCGGCAATTGCGGCGGCGATGGCAAGGATCATTCGGAGGGCTCCAAAAGGGCAGCGACGGCACGCCGGATCGCGTCGATCTCATGCGGAGCCGAAAGCCGATGCCCGCCGCCCTTGATCACCGTCACCTGCACATCGCCTGAACGCAGCCGATCCTTCAGGCGGAAGTCGATCTCCATCGGGACATCCTCGTCGCGATCGCCGTGTATCAGGCGAACGGGGCAATCGATCGCGATCTCGGAATCGAGCAGGCGCATTGACTCGCCTGATTCCCAGAAGCCCCGCGTCGTCAGCTGCGGCTCGTCGCCGTACGGGTTCGGCTGATCGAGCCTGCCGTCGCGCCGCAGAGTCGCTTTTTCTGCGTCTGTGTAGCCCCATTGGGTAAAGTCCGGAGCCGCCGCGATCCCGACCAGAGCTGCTACTCGTTCCGGCCGTCGCAGCGCCAGGTGAAGTGCAATCCAGCCGCCCATCGACGACCCGACAAGCACGACCGACCCATCGGTCAGGCGATCTAGCAAGGCCATCGCTTCGTCGGTCCACCGCTCCAACGTGCCTTCGTCGAATCTGCCCTCGGACGAGCCGGTTCCCGAATAGTCGAAGCGCAGCATCGCGAAACCATGCTCGGCAGCGAACGCGTCAAGCGCGACCGCCTTCGAGCCATCCATGTCCGACGCATAGCCGGGTAGGAAGACCAGGGTCAGGCCGCGCCCCTCTCGCTTGCGATAGGCGAGGCGCGGGCCCCTATCCTGTTCGAAGAATGCAATGCTCATTTCGGTCAGTGTGAAGCGAAGATTAGAGTCTTTCCGCTCTTGTCGAACAGGACGACCTTGTACGGCTCCTTGAGATCACCCTGTTCCATGCCGGGCGATCCGACAACCATGCCGGGAACCGCAATTCCGATTGCTTTCGGCTTGGTCGCCAACAGGCGCTTTACGTCGGACGCGGGCACATGACCCTCGATGACATAGCCGCCGATTGTGCTCGTGTGACAGGATCGAAGATTGTCTGGAACGCCGAGTTTGCGGGCGGTCGGAGTCACGTCTTCGACGTCGCGGACCTGAACAGTGAAGCCGGCATTCTTCATGTGCTCGACCCAATGCTTGCAGCAGCCGCAATAGGCGCTCTTGGTAACGATGAGGATCGCCGCCGTTGCGCTTTCCGAACAGGCGAGCAGCGCCAGCGGCGCGAGAATTCTAAAGATCGTTTTGTTCTTCATTTCAGTCCCTCGGATGCCCAAGCGCGCCGTTGTCTACCCTGATTCTGGCGGGAGGCTGGAACCATAGCTTCCCGAGTGTGCAAAGCCGAATTGTCCGATTTTGAGACGGTTTCGCAAATTAAGGCATTGGCACAAATCAAGAAATTCCACATAGTTAACGAAAGTTAAATCGACTCGCCGGGGGGCAGGTCGCGTCGCGCGGGGGATATAATGGCTACGAACACAAGCGGTGGAACGACCACCTCGTTCATGAACACGCCTCAGGCCGTGGATGATTATTACGGCGTATGTGAAGACTACATCTACACGTTCGACGTCATGTCGAACGATCTTGGCGGAAGCGCGAAGATCCTGTGGTCGATCGACGATTCTACTTTGGATGGAACTACGGGCACCACCGGTAGCGGCGACGGGACCTACGACCTGCTCAGCAAGGATGCTGCTTGCGTTCCGGAACTGAGCGACAAGGGTGCGCGCATTTGGATCGAGTCCGGGAAGATCCGCTACGACGCCTCAGTTTTCAATTATCTGGGCGCCGGCGAGTCGGTCTGCGACAAATTTACCTACGCAATTCGCCTGTCGAACGGCACGCTGAGCTGGGCGACGGTTACGATCGCGATTACCGGTACGAACGACGGTCCCACGGTCAGCGCGGCTGACCTCGCCGGGGCCGTGACCGAGGACGATGCGACGCCGAACCTGACCGACACGGGCACGATCACGTTCGATGACGTCGATCTCACCAATACTCATTCCACCGGGGTTACGACCGCTGCGGGCAATACGCTGGGCGGGACGCTCACGGCCTCCGTCACGGATGCCGCGACCGGCGCCGGCGACGGCACCGTGACCTGGAACTACTCCGTCGCGAACTCGGCCACGCAGTATCTTGCGCAGGGCCAGACCGCGTCCGAGACCTTCACGATCCGGATCAGCGACAACAGCGGCGGCTACATCGACCAGGTCGTGGTCGTCACTGTGACTGGCACTAACGACATGCCGACTGTCAGCGTCGCCGATCTGGCCGGCGCGGCTACTGAGGATGCTAGCTCTCCAAGCCTTACCGACACCGGTACGATTACGTTCGACGACCTCGATCTGATCGACACGCATTCGACCAACGTGACGCCGGCTGCCGGCAATACGCTGGGCGGCACGCTAACGGCTTCCGTCACGGATTCCGCGACCGGCACCGGCGACGGAACCGTGACCTGGAACTACTCCGTTGCGAACTCGGCTACGCAGTACCTGGCGCAGGGCCAGACCGCGTCCGAGACCTTCACGATCCGCATCAGCGATAACAACGGGGGCTATATCGACCAGGTCGTCGTGGTCACAATTACGGGTACCAACGACAAGCCCGACATTCGTGTCGAGAGCGGCGACAGCGCTTCGCATTCGTTTGATGAGACCAATGGTGGACTGTCGAAAAGCGGATCGCTGACTGTGACAGACGTGGACACGTCGGACACGATTTCGACGTCGATCGGGCTGACGAACGTCGCGGGTCCGACCGGTGGCCTGACGAATCTGCAGCTTCTGGGGATGCTATCTGTCACGCCGTCGAGCGGCCTCGCGGCGAACACAGGCGATTCGAGCAATCTCGATTGGACCTTCGACTCCGGCAGCCAGGCATTCGATTACCTGCGCGCGGGGCAGACGTTGCAGCTCGTCTACACGCTGACCGTCGACGATGGAAACAGCGGCACGGACACGCAGACCGTCACCATAACCGTCACAGGCACCAACGATGCGCCGGTGCTGTCGGACACGACCGACCCATTGGCAGTGGTGGAGCTGAGTGATGCATCGGCGCAAAACCTCAGCGCGATCACGGGCAGTTTCTCGATCACCGACCTCGACGTCGGCGACACGCTCGACGCGAGCGCGGTCGGCGGCCCAACGGTGCTCTTGAACGGCAATCCGTTCGTGCTTCCGGCCGGCGCGTCGGCGCTGACAGCGGCGGGCGCGCTCAGCGTCACCGACACCGTCTCAAACGGTGGCGCGGTCAACATCGGTTATAGCTATGATCCGGGTGCGGCGAACCTGGACTTCCTTGGCGCCGGTGAGAGCTTGACCATCACCTACATGGTCCAGGTCAACGACGGCACAACCAATAGCGGCACTCAGACCGTGACGTTCACCATCACCGGCACCAACGATGCGCCGGTGCTGACCATTGCCGACACTTCGGCGAACGTGACCGAGGACGTCGGGGTGGTCGCCGGCCAGCTTAACGACAGCGGGGCGCTGAGCTTCAGCGAGGTCGACGCCAACGACACTGTGACGATCAGCTCGGCGTACGACAATAACGCGGTGTGGACCGGCGGCTCGCTGAGCCCGGCCCAGGTCACCGCGATCACGTCCGGGTTCACGCCCGACAGCGACAGCTGGGACTATAGCGTCGCCAATGCGGCGCTCGACTTTCTCGGCGCGGGCGAGAGCATCACCTTGTCGTTCACGGTCACCGCGACCGACGACTCAGGAGCGCTCAACAACAGCGACAGCGAGGTGGTCACCCTGACCATCACCGGCACCAACGATGCGCCGGTGCTGACGGGCGACCTGGCCGCGACGGTCGCTGAAGGCGGCACGTATCAGCTGACCACGGCAGACGTGAACTTCACCGATCCGGACGACGGCGCCGCGGACGTGACCTTCGCGGTGACCGGGCTCAGCAACGGCACGCTCTACGTGAATGGCATTGCCGGAAACAGTTTCACCGGTGCGCAACTCGCCGCCGGGCTGGTGACCTTCACGCACGATGGTTCGGAGACGGCCGCTGCCGGCTTCAGCATCTCTGTCGAGGACGGCAACGAGGACGTTTCGGCGCCGGTCGCCCAGCCGTTCAACTTCACCGTGACGCCCGTGAACGATGCGCCGGTCAACACGGTGCCGGGCGGACAGTCGGTAAACGAGGACCAGACACTGGTTTTCAGCACCGGCAACGGAAACGCCCTCTCGATCGGCGACGTCGATGCTGGAAGCAATAATGTCCAGGTTGCATTGAGCGTCGCCAGCGGCACGCTGACCTTGGGCGCGCTGACCGGCCTGACGGTCACTGCCGGCGCCAACGGCACGTCGACCGTGACGGTCCAGGGCACGCTCGCGGATATCAACGCCGCGCTTGAGGGCCTGACCTATCAGGGAAGTCTCAACTTCAACGGCGGCGACAGCCTGTCGCTAGTGACGAGCGACCTCGGCAACAGCGGGAGCGGCGGAGCGCTGACGGATAGCGACAGCGTCGCAATTACCATCAACGCCGTCAACGACGCGCCGGTGAACAACACTCCGGCGAGCTTCTCGACCAACGAGGATAATGCCGTCAAGCTTGCGGGGCTCTCCGTGATGGACGTGGACGCGGGAGCAGGCGGCATCAGCGTCAGCCTCAGCGTCGCGTCCGGCACGCTCAGCGCAGCGGATGCGGGCGGAGTGACGGTCAGCGGTTCGGGGTCCGGAAGCATCACGCTCAGCGGCACGCTGGCGGCGATCAACACCTATCTTGCAACCGTCGCCAATCAGCCGACCTACACGCCGGTCGCGAACGCGAACGGACCGGTCACGCTGACGATGACCACCAACGACGGCGGCAACACGGGCAGCGGCGGCGCGCAGTCGGACACCGACAACGTCACCATCACGATCAACGCGGTCAACGATGCGCCGGTGAATACGCTTCCTTCAACGTTCAGCACGGCCAACAATACGACGTTGAAGCTTGCTGGCCTGTCGGTGTCGGACTTGGATTCGGCAGGGGGAAGCGTCAGCGTCACCCTGAGCGTCGCCACGGGCACGTTGAGTGCGTCGAACGGAGCTGGCGTGACCGTTTTCGGTTCCGGAACCGGCAGCATCACCCTTAGCGGCACCGTGTCAGCCATCAGTGCTTATCTGGCGACGGTCGCCAGTCAGCCGGTCTTCACTCCGGTAGCCGGTTCGTCGGGCGCGGTCATTCTCACGATGACGACGAACGACAACGGCAATACGGGGTCCGGTGGCTCATTGATTGATACCGACATGAGCACGATCACGGTCACGGCGACCAACGTGGCGCCGACTGCGGTCAACGACGTGATCTGGGTGTCCAACAACACGGCGGTGACGCTGTCGACGGACGTGCTCCTTGGAAACGACACAGATCCGGACGGACTTGCCCTTACTGTGACTAACATCGTGGTCGCAACAGGCACTCTCGGCAGCACGGTTACGGTGAATCCGAACGGGACGTTCAGCTTCACGACGGGAGCCACGGGCGGCACGGTCGCGGCCCCGTCCACCGTGACGCTAACTTACACCGTTGATGATGGGGCCGGCGGAACGACGACCGGGACGGTCACGCTCCGAGTCGTCGGAGTCGACACCGGCGGGAGTAATCAAGACAACATAGACTTATCGGTCGGGAGCGTCGGCAGCTACCAAGCGTCGTTCATCAACGGTGGGGCCGCGGTGGACACGTTAACGGATGGCGGTGGCCTGGGAACGTTGGTCGGCGGAGCCGGTGCAGACATTCTGACCGGGAATGCTGGAAACGATCTGCTCATCGGCAATGACGGTAACGATCAGCTGTCCGGCGGTGCGGGAGACGACATCCTGCGCGGAGGAACCGGCAATAACGATGTGATGGACGGCGGTGCGGGTATCGATCTCCTCGACTTTTCCGACGGCACAGCCGGGATAACATTCGCGCTCGATCAGACTGCTGGCGTGCATGCCATTCCCAACAACAGCCTTGGCAACGGAGACACCTACCAGAACATGGAAGGCGTCATCGGCACCAACCTCGCCGACACGATCACCGGCAGCAACACCGCCAACGACATCATTCGCGGTGGAGGTGGCAACGATACTTTGAATGGCGCGGGCGGAACGGGCGACCTTCTTGACCTCTCCGATGCGACTGCCGCGGTCACGATCAACTTCTCGCAGGGTGTCAGCCAGTCGATCACTGCTAGCGGCATTGGAACGGACACCTACAGTAATTTCGAAGGTATCATCGGCTCGGCGTTTGGCGACACGATCAACGGTAGCGCGGGGAACGACATCCTTCGCGGTGGCGGCGGCAACGACGTCATCGATGGTGGTGCCGGAAACGACATCATCACGGGCGGAACGGGTGCGGACACTATGACCGGTGGCATTGGCAATGACACATTCGTCTTCAATTCGCCGCTCAACGCTGTCGACACGATCACCGACTTCGAGGCGAACGGGAATGATCATATCGAGCTAAGCAGCGCGATCTTTGGCGCGATTGGAGTGGCGCTCGACGCAGGGGAGTTTGTGTCGAACTCCGGTGGCATTGCCGGAGATGGGAACGACTACATCCTCTACGACACCGATACCGGCAATCTTTATTATGACGCCGACGGAAACGGCTCGGGACAGCGGATCCTTATTGCCAATGTTACCGTCACCGCCGGCACGATCGATCCGACGGACATATTGATCGTCTGATCATTTTGGTCTCACCGGAATGGGCGCCGGCTTTCGAGCTGGCGCCCTTTTCGTATTAGGCTGAGGGCTACCGATTAAGCATAGGGGAACCTAGATAGGCGGGCGCGCGTCACCCCGACCAAGGAGCCGCCTCATGAAATATCGCAAGCTTGGCGACAGCAGCCTTGAAGTCTCGGAAATCTCGCTCGGTTCCTGGCTGACCTACGGGGTTGGAGTGGAGGCCGACAAAGCGCGTGCGTGCCTGGATGCTGCGTTCGACGTCGGGATCAACTTCGTCGACACGGCCAACGTCTATGGGCGCGGCGCCGCCGAGACCTTCCTCGGCGAAGCGCTGAAATCGCGGCCGCGCGACAGCTACGTCCTCGCGACCAAGCTCTATTTCCCGATGTCCGACACCGATTTCGGTCTGTCGCGGGCGCAGGTAGAGAAGCAGCTCGATGCCTCGCTGAAGCGGCTTCAGACCGACTACGTCGATCTCTACCAATGCCACCGCTACGACAGCGGAACGCCGCTCGAGGAGACGATGGAGGCGCTGACCCGCGCCGTCGAAAGCGGGAAGGTCCGGTACATCGGATTTTCCGAATGGCCGGCGGACAAGATTCGCGAGGCGCTGGAGCTTTCAAGCTCGCGCGGTCTCGCCAAGTTCGTTTCGAGCCAGCCGCAATATTCGCTGGTCTGGCGCGAGCCGGAGGAAGAGGTCATTCCGCTCTGTGCCGACAATGGCATTTCGCAGATCGTCTGGTCGCCGCTGGGCCAGGGGGTGCTGACCGGCAAGTACGATCCCGACAAGCCGCCGCCTGCCGGAACGCGCGCGACCAGCGAGGAGATGGGCGGCTTCATCAAGCGGCTTATGCAGCCCGAGCTGCTGCGAGCGGTCCAGCGGCTGAAACCGATCGCCGAAGAGGCCGGGCTGACCTTAACCCAATTCGCGCTCGCATGGATCCTGCGCGAACCGAACGTCGCGTCGGCGATCATCGGAGCGTCACGGCCTGAGCAGGTCGTCGAGAATGCGCATGCGTCCGGCCTGATTGTCGAGACACACCTGTTCCATCAGGCGGAAGCAATTCTCGACGAGGCGTTAGCGCAGGTCGAGCCGGCCTAGATCGCCCCCGACGCCCGGCGGCTGGGGCTTTCGAAGACGTCCTCGATCGCGAGCCCGAACAGTTCGGCGATCCGGAAGGCGAGAGGCAGCGACGGGTCGTATTTGCACGTCTCGATCGCATTGACGCTCTGGCGCGAAACTTCGAGCCGTTCGGCCAGGTCGTTCTGGCTCCAGCGCCGCTCGGCGCGAAGCACTTTCAGCCGGTTGTTCACGCGATTATAGCACGCATGACAAGCATCCTTATCTTATAGACAAGGATGCTTTACATACCGGCCAATTTTCTGTCAAGCGACCTTGACTTCACGCCTCATTGAACGGTGAGTTCGGCCTCGCGCTCCACGCCGGACAGGAAATTCCAGAGCGCGCCAGCAAGTTCTTCGCCAGCAGCGACTGCCTCCGCGCGCTCGCTCTCCGGCAAGCGGTCGAGCAACTCGCGGCAGATGCGGCCGTGCTCGACGTCGGCGCTTTCATGGACGCGGAAGAAGCGGAGCGTCTCCTCGTCCTTCACGTCGTAGCGTTCGATCAGCCCTTCGATCTTGGCACTCGCGACTGCCGGGAATTGGCTCTCATAGGCGTAGAGCGCTCCGAGGCCCGACGCGTAGGAGCGGCGCGACAGCTTGCGGAAGGTCTCGATCAGCCCGAGCGTCTCCGCGTTGAGCCTTTGCGAGCGAACTGCGGCCTCGTCCTCACCGAGACCGCATGCGAACATCAGCCACAAACTCGCGTGATCCTGCTTCCCGGCTTCGATGCCCTCTTCCTCGGCGAGATTCTCGGCGAGCATGCGACGACCGTCGCGGTCCGGGCACGCGCTGTGCACGGCGCTCACCGCTCTCGGGAATGCATCGACATGATGGAAATACTGACGCGAATAGGCGCGAAGCGTTTCAATCGGCAGCCGGCCCTCGGTCCAGGCCTGGTAGAACGGATGGCTGAGCATGGCCCGCTCTGCGACCTTCGAATCGATCTGCGAAGAAACCGTCGTGATGGTCATGCTGAGCCTCCTGAATGTTGAGTGTCAGCCGATAGCTTGGGGCCGGAACGTCGGCAAGACGACGCGCTGCTCAAACCAGGGCGAGCGCCGAAAGCCGGCCATAGAGCTGTGGCGGAAGCTCGCCGACGCCCGACTCGTCAGCCGTCGCGGCTGCGTCGGATTCGAAATAGCGCCAACCTTGGTGCGCCCGCTTAGGGAAGGGCGTGACCGGTTCGAGCTCGGCGGAACAGACGATGTTGATCCGCCCATCCTCTCGATCCTCGAACGCCAGGATCTGATTGCAGCCAAGCACGCGATGCTTGACGATCCAGTAAAGATTCCCGCCGACGAGTTCGGCCGAACGCTTGGGGCGCATCCGCGTTGGCACGCGCAGCTGGCCATTCTCCGACCGCGCCGTAACGCGTGAGCGGAGTGCGTCGAGATCTCGGCACCCGAACGCGACCTTGGTCAGATGGAGTTGCGGCATGATTCGGTTCTACCGTTCGAAACAACGCCGGATCAACGACATCGCTCGGTCCAAAACGCCGCCGTAACGGTTCGGCCCGCCGCACGAACGTCATCGGAACCTTGCCAAGCGGCGATGCATTTGCGAACGAACCGCCGTTTCCCCGCACGGAGCTTGCCTTGCCGACCTCGACTGCCCGCACCCTGAAGGGCCCTCGCCGACTCGTTCGCCGTTCCGCCCGGCGCAGCCCAAGCCCGCGCTGGCAGTTCCTTCGCGGATTCCTGAAGCACCCGGTGATGGTCGGTTCGATCATCCCGTCGAGCCGTATCCTCATCGAGAAGATGCTCGGCCGGGTTGATTGGGAAAACACGAAGGTGTTCGTGGAATATGGCCCGGGAGTCGGCACGTTCACGCGCCCGATCCTCGAAAAGCTCGGCGCCGATGCGCGCCTGGTGACGATCGACACCAACGCCGACTTCACGCGCTATCTGAAGGAATCGATCGACGATCCTCGCCTGATTGCCGTCACGGGCTCGGCCGCCGACGTTGAAAAGATCCTCGAAGACCGTGGCCTCCCGAAGGCCGATTTTGTCCTGTCGGGGCTTCCGTTCTCGACGCTTCCGCCGGGTGTCGGCGATGCGATCGCCAAGGCGACGTCGGAGGTTATCCGGCCAGGCGGCGCGTTCCTGGTCTACCAGTTCAGTCCGAAGGTTCGCGATTTCATCGCCCCGCACTTCGACAAGATCGACCGCGGATTCGAGTGGATCAATGTTCCGCCCGCTACTCTGTTCTGGGCGTGGAAGAAGAACGGCGAAGCGCTCGACTAGCGCTCGATGAAGTTCAGACGTCGGGTGACCGTGTAGTCCATCGACGTCACCAGCCAGTACGAGATCGTCCACTTGAGCCGTCGCCATAAGGTGGCGCGCTTCTTGTGGAGCGCCGGAGTGATGTGCTCGCTGTGGTGCCGTTCGTTCTCGAAATAGCCGCGCATCGCCGCAGAAAAGCCTGCGTCGTCGACCCGCAGAACGATTTCCATGTTGATGAAGAGGCTCCGGAAATCGAGGTTGGCCGAGCCGACGTAGGTCACGTCATCGACGATCGCGAGCTTGGTGTGCAGTTTGGCGGCCCGATACTCGTACATCTGGACGCCCCGCCTCAGCAGGCGCGAGTAGGTGTGCCGCGCGGCCGCGATGGTCGCGTTATTGTCGGACTTGGCCGCCGTAATCACGCGCGCCTTCCCGCGCCGGGCGACCCGGCCGAGACGCCGCATGAACGACCAGGGCGGAGAGAAATAGGCGGCGATAAGGTCGAAGTTCTTGGTCGTGACGAGCTCGCGCGCGAGAGCGGCCGGCAGCCTGTTCTTGCGGCTCATCGGGCCGCTGAACTTCCATTGCAGGTTGCCTTCCGACTGGCTGTGCCGAGCGACGATCTTCCGCAACGTCCTGAGCTTCGCACCAGGTGTTGTCGTCCAGAGAAAGACCGAATCGAAGTAGCGGCTGGCGGGCTTGGCCGCCGGTCCGTCGATCAGGGCCCAGAGGTCGCGCCAGTGCTTTTCGCCCTCGTCGGTCAGGTAGGTCGTCTCGACGTTGGCGCCCCCGATGATTGCCAGCTTCTCGTCCGCGATGACCAATTTCTGGTGATTGCGAATTAAATACCGGCGTCCGTAGCTCGGCAGGAAAAGGCAAAAGTCGCCGCCTTCGTCCGAGATCGGCTGGAAGAAGCTGGAATCCGCGCCTGAGGAGCCATAGCCGTCGAGCAGAAGCCTGACCTGGACGCCTCGCCTCGCGGCGGCGACCAAGGCGTCACGGACAGTCGTGCCGGCTTCATCCTCGGCGAAAATATAGAAGATGAGCCTGAGGCTCTCCTTCGCTTCGTTGATCAGCCGAAGGATGGTGTCGAGGCGCTCGGCGCCCGTCTCGAGCATCTCCAGACGATTGCCGTCGACCGTCGCGACGATGCGATCTTCGCGATCGCCTGCGGATTTCGGCTGGCCCGCCATGCCATTGCTGTGGCGGCGGACAAGGGGCAGCGCAAGCGTTCGGCGCGCGCTCTCGCTTTCGAATCCTTGACTTTTGAACCTCCAGACCCCTAATCGCGCTCTCCTTCCAACCCGCTAAAAGCTAATTCGGAGCGCACATGGCTCGCGTCACGGTCGAAGATTGCGTCGACAAAGTCTCGAATCGGTTCGACCTCATCCTTTTTGCAGCGCAGCGCGCTCGCCAGATTTCGTCGGGTGCGGACCTGACGATCGATCGTGACCGCGACAAGAACCCGGTCGTCGCACTGCGCGAGATTGCCGAGCAGACGGTTCGCCCGAAGGAACTCGAGGAATCAATCGTCAACAGCCTGCAGCGCGTTCGCGTCGACGAGGAGGACGAGACTGAAGAACTGTCCTCGCTCAGCGAAGCCGCCGAGGCCCTGCGCCTTACGGCTGCCGCTCCGCCGCGTCCGACTCCGAGCGGCGGCGACTACGAATAAGCCTCAGGCACAAGCTGTCGGGGGACAAGGGAAGGGCCGGTTCGCCGGCCCTTTTCTTTTGTCAGGCGGCGCGGCCGTTGCTCGCCGACTCAGCGTCGGCTCTCGAAACCCAGATTAGGTCGTCGTGCCTGTTGAGCACCTTCCCGTCTTCGGATTGGACGCAAATCTTGCGGACCGGCGATCCGGTGCTTCGGTTGACCAACATGACGTCCGCGGGCCCGCCGCCCCATTCCTCGCCCCATTGCCGAAGCGCGAGGACAACCGGCATCAAGGCTTCGCCTTTGGGCGCTAGGGAATAGATGACCTTCCGGCGATCGGACGGGTCGGGGGTGCGCAGAAGAATCCCGCCGGCAACCAGCTTGGCGAGCCGGTCGGACAATATGTTGCGCGCGATTCCGAGGCCCGCCTGGAATTCCTCGAAATGATGAAGTTCATTGAACGCCCCGCGGACGATCAGGAACGCCCATTTCTCTCCGATCAGCTCGACGGCAGGCGGCAACGGACATTGCAGCGCCTGCGCGCGGAACTCGTTTATTGCGGACCTGACCTTGCCCTGGGTCAATCCTCGCACTCCCCTCGATGCGCCAAAGTAAGCACAAACATTTACAAATGAATAGTTCTCTAGCCGACACATCGCGCGAGTCCTTTCGCGCTTGCACAAAAGAGGCGCCTCCCCCCATGTTAGGTGCGTGCTGAGACAGTATGAGCTGATCGAGAGGGTCCGCTCCTACGATCCGGATGCGGACGAGGGGATGATCAACCGCGCCTACGTCTTCTCGATGAAGGCGCACGGCACGCAAACCCGCGCCAGCGGCGACCCCTATTTCAGCCACCCGATCGAGGTGGCCGGCATTCTTACTGACCTCAAGCTCGACGACGAGACCATCGTTACGGCGATTCTCCACGACACGATCGAGGACACGATCGCGACTCCGGAAGAGATCGAGCGTCTCTTCGGTTCGAACATCGCGCGGCTGGTCGACGGCGTCACGAAGCTCAGCAAGATCGAAGCTCAGTCCGAAAACGAGCGCGCCGCCGAGAATTTGCGAAAATTCCTGCTCGCGCTGAGTGACGATATCCGCGTCCTGCTCGTGAAGCTCGCCGACCGGCTGCACAACATGCGCACGCTCCATCACATCAAGAATGAGGAGAAGCGCCGCCGGATCGCCCGCGAGACGATGGATATCTACGCGCCGCTCGCCGAGCGGATCGGCATGTACGAGATGATGAACGAGATGCAGACTTTGGCCTTCCAGATCTTGGAGCCGGATGCCTACGCCTCGATCATGCGCCGCCTGAAGCAGCTGACCGAGCAGGGCGGGGACCTCGTCAGCCGAATCGGCCTCGGGCTGCAGCTCCACCTTGAGGACAATGGCCTCCACACCGAGGTCATGGGTCGCCAGAAGCATCCCTTTTCGATCTGGAAGAAGATGGCCGAACGGCACATCAGCTTCGAGCAATTGTCCGACGTCATGGCGTTTCGAGTGATCGTCGACAGACAAGAGGATGCCTACCGGGCGCTGGGAGTGATCCATCAGCGCTGGCCGATGGTTCCTGGGCGCTTCAAGGATTACATCTCGACGCCCAAGCGCAACGGCTACCGGTCGCTGCACACCTCGGTGATCCACGATTCGAAGATGCGGATCGAAATCCAGATCCGCACCCGCGAGATGCATGATCAGGCCGAGCGCGGGCTGGCGGCGCACTGGGCCTACAAGGAAAACAAGCCGAGCGCGGACCTCAAGGTGCCGTGGATCGACGATCTCGTCGAAATCCTCGACCATGCCGCATCGCCCGAGGAGCTCCTCGAGCACACGCGCATGGCGATGTACCAAGACCGGATCTTCGCGTTCACTCCGAAGGGCGAGCTGATCCAGCTTCCCAAGGGCGCGACTCCGGTTGATTTCGCCTACGCCGTGCACACCGACCTCGGCGATCGCACCGTCGGCGCGAAGGTCAATGGCCGTGTGGTCCCGCTGCGCACGATCCTGGAGAACGGCGACCAGGTCGAGATTCTCGCGTCGGAAGCGCAGCACCCTCAGCCGTCGTGGCTGCGCTTCGTCGTCACCGGCAAGGCGCGCTCTGGCGTTCGCCGCTTCGTCCGGCACAAGGAGCGTGATGAGACCGTCGAGCTAGGCCGCAAGATCTACGAAGAAATCGTCGAGCGGCTGCCCGCTGTCCTCGACAAGGACGCGCTTAAGCAGGCGCTCAAGCGCTTGCAGATCGAAAGCCAGGACGAGCTGATGATCGCGATCGCCCGCAAGCGGATCAGCGACGAGCAGGTGATGGAAGCGTTGATGCCAGGGTCAGCCGGCGGAGACGTCGCACCGCGCCCGGTCGCACAGCGCACGGCCATCTCGATCAAGGGCCTGACGCCCGGAGTCGCCTATCACCTCGCCCAGTGTTGCCATCCGATCCCGGGCGATCGGATCGTCGGGCTTCGCCGTGAGGATGAGGAGATCGAGGTTCACGTCATCGGCTGCGACACGCTGGCGAGCGGGGTCGATGCCGACTGGCTCGACCTCGCCTGGGGTGAAGGCTCGGACGGCGGTGCGGCTCGGCTGAGCGTGATCCTTCGCGATGTTCCCGGTGCGCTAGGGACGATGGCCGGCATCCTCGGCACCAAGCACGCCAACATCGTGAACCTGCACCTGGTCCACCGCGACGGCAGCTTCCAGACCTTCCACCTGGACGTGGAAGTCCACGACCTTGCGCACCTTCACGCGATCATCGCGGCACTTCGCGGCGCCGACCCGGTCAGTTCGGTCGAGCGAATCTAGCCTTTCGGCCGCTCCCGCGCGCCTAGCGCCGCCAGCACTGCGAGAGTGACAAGGTCCGAGGCCGAAGCCGTCATCGGCGCAATCTGCACCGGCATCTCCAGACCGAGGATGTACGGGCCAAGGATGCTTTCCCCGCCGAGCTCGCGAAGCAGTTTGGACGACAGGCTTGCGGACTGGAGGCCGGGCATGACCAACACGTTGGCCGCTCCGGAAAGACGGCTGAACGGATAGAAGCGACGCTGCATGTCATAGTTGAGCGCGACGTCCGGCCCCATCTCGCCTTCATATTCGAAGTCGCACTTGATGCCGTCGAGCAGCTTCACTGCACCGCGCAGCTCTTCGATGTGAACTCCGGGCGGATTGCCGAACGTGGTGTAGGAAATGAAAGCGATGCGCGGCTCAAGGCCCATACGGCGCGCGAAGCCTGCCGAACGAAGCGCGATGGCTGCAAGCTGCCCCGCGTCCGGGCGCTCGGTCACCGCGGTATCCGCGATCAGCACGGTCTGGTGGCGCGAAACGACCACGCTGACCCCGAACGGTGTGGCGCTCGGCTCGTCGTCGATGACCATACGCACCTGCCTCAGCGACTGGCTGAACGGGCGAGTCGTGCCCGTGATCATCGCGTCGGCTTCGCCCAGCGCCAGCATCGCCGCGGCGAAATAGTTGCGGTCTTGATTGACCAGCCGCTCCACCTCGCGACGAAGCATGCCGTGCCGCTGATGCTTGTCGTAAATAAAGTCGACCGCGCGGCTCACCAAGGGTGAATTGCGGCTGTTAAGGACTTCATACTCCTTAGGATTGTCGGCGCCGTGCTCGCGCAGCAGGTCGTAGGTTTCCTCGCGACCGACCAGCACGGGTGTGCCGTAGCCGGCTTCCTTGAACGCGATTGCGGCGCGAAGCACGTTTGGCTCTTCGCCTTCCGCGAACAGCACTCGTTTGGGCTTCGCCTTAGCTGCTTCATAAGCAAGGCTGAGCACCGAGACGGTCGGGTTCTGGCGGGCACGCAGCTTGGCGCGATAGGCGTCGAAATCCGTGATCGGCTTCAGCGAGACGCCCGTCTTCACCGCCGCTTCCGCGACCGCCGAAGCGACGACTTCCATCAGTCGCGGATCGAACGGTGCAGGGATGATGTAGTCGCGGCCGAAGCTCTGAGAGCGACCTCCGTACGCCGCCGCAACTTCCTCCGGCACCGGCTCGCGAGCGAGCTCCGCAAGCGCTTCGGCAGCGGCGATCTTCATTTCCTCATTGATCCGCGTCGCACGGACGTCGAGCGCGCCGCGGAAGATGAAGGGGAAGCCGAGGACGTTGTTGACCTGGTTCGGGAAGTCGGAACGGCCGGTCGCGATTATCGCATCCGGGCGAACCTCTTTCGCATCGGGCGGCCAGATTTCCGGATCCGGATTCGCCATGGCGAAGATGATCGGCTCCTTGGCCATCTTCTCGACCATCTCGGGCTTCAGCGCTCCCGCAGCCGACAGGCCGAGGAACACGTCTGCGCCGACCAGCGCCTCTTCAAGCGTGCGTTTGTCTGTTTCGACCGCGTGCGCCGACTTCCATTGGTCGAGGTCGGTGCGGTCCTTGTGAATGACGCCCTTGCGATCGCACATGATGACGTGGTCGCCCTTGACGCCCATCGCCTTGATCAGCTCGGTGCAGGCGATTGCCGCCGCTCCGGCGCCGTTCACCACGACCCGGATTTTCCCGAACTCGCGGCCCGTCAGGTGGCACGCGTTGATCAGGCCCGCGGCGGTGATGATCGCGGTCCCGTGCTGGTCGTCGTGGAAAACGGGAATGTTCATCCGCTCGCGAAGTGTCTGCTCGATGACGAAGCAATCGGGTGCCGCAATGTCTTCGAGGTTGATTCCGCCAAAGCTGGGCTCGAGCAATTCGACCGCTTCGATGAATCTCTGCGCGTCCTCGGTCGCCACTTCGATGTCGATCGAATCGACGTCGGCGAAGCGCTTGAACAGCACCGCCTTGCCTTCCATCACCGGCTTCGAAGCGAGTGCGCCGAGGTTGCCGAGTCCGAGGATCGCAGTGCCGTTTGAGATGACGGCGACGAGATTGCCCTTCGCCGTGAGGTCGTAAGCCTTGCCGGGATCGTCGGCGATAGCACGCACGGGCACGGCGACGCCGGGCGAGTAAGCGAGGCTGAGGTCGCGTTGCGTCGCCATCGGCTTCGACGCGATGATCTCGATCTTGCCCGGACGACCCCGCGAGTGGAACTCCAGCGCTTCCTTATCCGAGAATGTGACATTGCTTTCCGACATGGCGGCAGCCCTTAGCGGACAGGAGCGGAAAGAGTCACGCCGAAGCCAATTGCGGGGTCGCACCACTCGACCCGAGCGGCTACGGTTTGGCAATGGCGCGGGCGGACGCTCCCACTCCGATGATGCAGCAGTACCAGCGGCTGAAGGCCGAGGCTGGAGACGCACTGCTGTTCTACCGGATGGGCGACTTTTTTGAGCTGTTCTTTGACGATGCGAAGGTCGCTGCGGCCTGCCTCGACATCGCCCTGACCAAGCGCGGCGAATCCGAAGGCGAGCCAATCCCGATGTGCGGCGTTCCGGTGCATGCGGCCGAATCCTATCTCGCCCGCCTCATCCGCGCGGGTAATCGTGTGGCGATTGCGGAGCAGACCGAAAGCCCGGCCGAAGCGCGCAAGGCGAGGGGGTCGAAGGCGCTCGTCGAGCGCGCGATCATCCGCCTCGTCACGCCGGGAACGCTCACCGAAGAGACTTTGCTCGAATCCTCCGCTGCGAATTGGTTGGCGGCTATCGGCAGGGCCGGCGATGAGTGGGCGATCGCCGCGGCCGATATTTCGACCGGCCGCTTCGAGTTGATTGCTTGCGGAACAGGGGAGCTGGCGGCGGAGCTTGCGCGGCTGTCGCCCGCTGAGACAATCGCCGATGCGTCGGTTCCGGGCCTGCGCACGACCGCGGGCAAGGGCGGGTTCGACAGCATGGCGGGCGAACGCTCGCTGAAGACCCGGTTCGGTCTCGCGACGCTCGACGGCATCGGCAGCCCGACCCGTGCGGAGCTTGCGGCGGCTGGCGGCCTGCTCGCCTATCTCGACGCGACACAGAAGGGCGCGGGCATCTTACTCGATGCACCCCGGCGTGTGTCGCAGTCGGCGCACATGGCGGTCGACGCAGCGACCCGAGACAGCCTGGAGCTTTGCCGATCCGTTTCGGGCGGGGTGCCGGGTAGCCTGCTGGGCGAGATCGACCGCTGCCAGACGGCTGCAGGACGGCGGCTCCTCGCGTCCGACATCTCGGCGCCGCTAACCGACCAGGCTGCGATCGATCAGCGCCTCGCGCTTGTCGCGTGGCTTCACGAGGATGCGCTTCGACGTGAGCGGACGCGTTCCGCGCTCAAGGCGATGCCCGACTTTGCGCGGGCGCTCGCGCGGCTTACGGCTGGACGAGGAAGCCCGCGCGACCTCGCGGTCCTTCGCGATGGTCTGTCGGCCGCCGACGCTCTGAAGACAGAGCTGAGTGGTGAGCCGGATCGGCCTGCGCTCCTGCAAGGCCTGCTTCCGCTGCTCGGCGATCACGACGCGCTGGTTGCCAAGCTTCGGGCGGCGCTGGTGGAATCTCCACCAATCGACGCGAGCAAGGGCGGTTACATCGCCGAGGGATACGATGCGGCGCTCGACACGCTACGCTCGGCTGCATCGGACGGCCGACGCGCCATCGCCGCTCTCGAAAGCCGGTACCGCGACGCGACGCAAATCTCTTCGCTCAAGATCCGCCACAACGCCGTGCTCGGCTATCATGTCGAGGTCGCCGCTCGGCACGCCGACAAGCTCATGGCGCCGGAAAGCGGCTTCACCCATCGGCAGACGCTGGCTGGAGTCGTCCGCTTCAACTCCCCCGAGCTCCACGAAGAAGCGAGCCGCGTCGTCGAGGCGGGCGCGCACGCCCTTGCCGCCGAGGCCGCGCATACCGAGGAGCTGACCGGTCTCGCTGTCGCATCCGCCTCCCGGGTCGTGGCCACCGCCGAAGCCATCGCCCGAATCGACGTCGCGGCGTCGAATGCACAGCGCGCGGTCGAAGGCGGCTGGTGCAGCCCGCACGTCACCGACGAGCCCTGCCTGGAGATCGAGGCGGGTCGGCATCCGGTGGTCGAAGCGGCGCTGTCCGACACCGGCGAGCGCTTCGTCGCCAATGACTTGAGGCTCGGTTCCGACGACCGTCTCTGGCTGATCACCGGCCCCAACATGGGCGGCAAATCGACCTTCCTGCGGCAAGCCGCCCTGGTCGCCGTGCTCGCCCAGTCTGGAAGCTTCGTGCCGGCGAGCAACGCGACCGTCGGCATTGTCGACAAATTGTTCAGCCGTGTCGGCGCGTCCGACAATCTCGCTCGCGGCCGCTCGACCTTCATGGTCGAAATGGTCGAGACCGCCGCGATCCTTTCGCAGGCAACTCCGCAGAGCCTCGTCATCCTGGACGAGATCGGCCGCGGAACGTCGACTTACGACGGCCTCGCGATCGCCTGGGCCGTGGTCGAGGCGATGCACGACCAGGTGCAGTGCCGGACATTGTTCGCGACCCACTATCATGAGCTGACGCGGCTGGCCGAGAGGCTCGACGGCCTGTCGCTACACCATGTCCGCGCGCGAGAATGGAAGGGCGACCTGGTCCTCCTTCACGAGGTCGCCGACGGGGCGGCCGATCGAAGCTACGGGATTGCGGTCGCCAAACTGGCAGGGCTCCCGCCCAAGACTGTCGCTCGCGCCAAATCCGTCCTGGCCAAGCTGGAGGCGGGTCGCGACGCTACGGGCGGAATTGCGGCCGGCCTCGACGACCTTCCGCTTTTTGCCGCCGCCGAGCCGGAATTGGCCGTCAATCCGATCGAATCTGCACTCGAAACGATTGAACCCGATCAGCTCAGCCCGCGCGAAGCGCTAGAAGCGCTCTATCGACTGAAGGAGCTGCTGAGCCGAGATTGAGCCGGAATTCGGCCCTTCCAGCGTCGCCGCGTCAGCATTGTTTGGAAGGCACTCCAAAGTCTCGACGCGTAATTTTCGGACCGTCAACTCGTCAATCTCGATCCGCTTGAAACGGGCCTTTCCCACCGAAAGGCGGCCAATTGCGACGGCGCCGACCGCCAAGGCGCCTAAAGCGATTGCACCGAGAGCCAATGATCCGAGCGCAAGCGTTCCGATCGCTCCGGCTCCGACAGCGCCCGCTCCAGCAGACGCTGCGTTAACGGAGACTCGCGATTTGCGTTCAGTCATGCTCGCCTCGAACCTTGCCGCTGGCGTCGTGCCTGACCGGCACTTAGATTAAGCCCATGCCGACGACCAGACTTGAGACGTAGTGACGCGCAGTCTTCACGAGAGCGTCCTGGACCGGCGCGCGATCATCGACCGCCGGGGAATCGCCGACGCACTCGCCGCACTTCCGGCAGGCAGGGACCGGAACGGCTTTGCGGCCAAGATCCTGCGCGGAGCACTCGAGCAGGGACGAGCCGAGGTCGCGCGGCGGCTGGCGATGGATCCCGACCGGGGACGAGCCGCTGCACGAGCGACCGCCTATCTCCACGACCAGCTCGTCCGCCTGACCTACGACTTCGTAGCGGCAGGCGGAGATATCGAGCCGATGGCGATCGTCGGGCTTGGTGGGACCGGCCGGGGCGAAATGGCGCCGTTCAGCGATCTCGACCTGATGTTTCTGACGTCCGCGAAACCGACTGCTCGTCAGACCGCCGTCGTTGAAGCGATGCTGCATTTGCTGTGGGACCTGAAGCTCAAGGTCGGCCATTCGGTTCGATCGATCGGGGACCTGATGACGATCGCCAGGTCGGACATGACCGTCCGCACGGCCTTCCTCGAAGCGCGGCTGATCTGGGGCGAACAGGCGATCTTCGACCAGGCGGTGCAGCGCTTCCGTTCTAAAATCGTGTCGGGAACGGCTGCCGAGTTCGTCTCGGCGAAGCTGGCGGAACGCGACGAGCGCCACGTGCGCATGGGCGACACGCGCTACGTCGTCGAGCCGAACGTGAAGGACGGGAAGGGCGGCCTGCGCGACCTCCATACGCTCTACTGGATCGGCAAATATGTGCATGGCGTGGAGGCGCCGTCAGACCTCGTCCGCGTCGGTTTGTTCACGGCAGCCGAGTTCAAGAAATTCGAACGCGCCGAGCGGTTCTTCTGGGCAGTGCGGTGCCACCTTCATCTCGCAGCGGGACGCGCGGAGGAGAGGCTCGGCTTCGATCACCAGAAACAGATCGCGGAGGTCATGCGCTACGCCGACCGGCCGGGAAAATCGGCCGTCGAGCGGTTCATGCAATTCTATTTCCTCAACGCGAAGACGGTCGGCGACCTGACCGGGATCTTCCTTGCCCAGCTGGACGAGCAGATGGGCAAGAAGGGCTTCCGCTTCGCGCTTCCGACCATCCGCCGGAGACCGAAGCGCCTATCCGGCTTCGTCCTCGATCGCGGGCGGCTTTCGATCCCGAACGATGACTTCTTCGCCGAGGATCCTGTGCGATTGCTCGAGCTCTACGCATTGGCCGCGCGCGAGGGCCTGGAGATCCATCCGGCAGCGATGCGTGCGGCCGCCCGCGACGCCAAGCTGATCGACGAGAAGGTCCGCAAGGATGCACGTGCGAACGAGCTGTTCCTTGAGGTCCTGACCTGCGTCAAATCGCCCGACCTCGTGCTCCGCTGGATGAACGAGTCCGGCGTGTTCGGCCGCTTCGTTCCCGACTTCGGGCGCGTCGTCGCTCAGATGCAGTTCGACATGTACCACCACTATACGGTCGATGAGCATTCCATCCGCGCGATCGGCCTGCTGGCGGCGATCGAGCGCGGCGAGCTTCAGAAGGACCACCCGCTTTCGACGGCTTTGTTCAACCAGATCGGGTCGCGGCGCACGCTCTACGTTGCGGTCCTGCTTCACGACATCGCCAAGGGGCGGGGCGGCGACCACAGCGTCATCGGCGAGCAGGTGGCGCTCAAGCTTTGCCCGCGCTTCGGGCTCGATCCGGCGGAGACCGAGACCGTCGCCTGGCTCGTCCGTCACCACCTCCTGATGTCCGCGACGGCATTCAAACGCGACCTCGCCGACCCCAAGACCGTCGAGGATTTCATCCGACTGGTGCAAAGCCCGGAACGGCTCAGGTTCCTGCTGATCCTGACGGTCGTGGATATTCGCGCCGTCGGGCCCACAGTGTGGAACGAGTGGAAGCGGGCGCTCCTGCGAACCCTTTTCGATGCCGCGGAGGAGCGGCTGCGGCTGGGCCATAAGCAGCGCGGCCGGAGCGAGCTTGTCGAAGAGCGGCAGCGCGAACTTGCTTCGGCTCTCGGTTGGAAGGCCAGCGCGGCCAGGGCGCACGCAAAGCGGCTGCCGGACAGCTATTGGCTGGCCGAGCCGCCCCAATGGCAGGTTGCGAACGCGAAGCAGGTTGCGGCCGCGGAAGCCCATATCGGCGATGCGACACCGAATGTGGTCGCCGAGGACGATCCGGAAAGCGGGTCGACGCGGATCAGCGTATTCACGCCGGACCGCGAAGGTCTCTTTTATCGAATCTGCGCCGGGCTGGCCTCAGCGGGCGCGAACATCATCGACGCGCGCATCCACACGACCCGCGACGGAATGGCGCTCGACAATCTGCTGGTGAAGGACGGGCAGGGGCGCGCCTATGCGGACCGCCGGCTGAAGAACCGGCTGGTCCGCTCGGTCGAGAATGGGCTGACCTCCGAGATCGAGCCACCGCTGCCGCATGCTCCGGGCCACGGCAAGGCCGCCGCCTTCCCGGTCGCGTCATCGGTCGCGATCGCCGAGCGTGCTTCGACCCGGACAACGGTCGTGGAGGTCAACGCCCGCGATCGCCCGGCGCTTCTGGCTGGCCTTGCGGGAGCGATCCACGGCTGCGGGCACATTATCCATTCCGCTCATATCGCGACTTATGGTGAGCGGGCCGTCGACGTCTTCTATCTGACCCGATCCGACGGCCAGAAGCTTCAGCCCGACGACATTGAACCGTTGCGCTCGGCGTTGCTCGCCGCGGCCCGCGAAACTAGCGAAGCCGTAGCCGCATAGGAAAAGGGCCCGCCGTTTCCGGCGAGCCCCCTGCCTTTTTAGTAGCACTGTCGTCAACCGCGCTCTGGCGCCGGCGGCGGCGGAGGCGGAGGAGGCGGCGGAACCGGGCACGCCTCGGTTGCCAGGATCGTCGATCCATCCGCGCAGGTCTGCGTGGCCGGAGGCGGCGGAGGTGGCGGAGGCGGCGGTGGGGTCTCGACCACCGGCGCGGCCTTTGCTGCGGCGAACCGGGCGCGAAGCGTCAGGCCGTAGGTCCGCGGCTCCGCGAGGTAGGACGAGAAGATCTGCCGGCCACCCGGGAACTGCGGATCGGTGAACGGAGCGCCTGTCGCACCTTCCTGGAACGGCGAGTTGAACGCGACCTGCTGATAGTCCTCGTTGAACAGGTTCTGCGCCCAAAGCTCGAGGGCCCAGCGGTCATCCGGTCCACGGACGCCGATGCGGCCGTTCACAACCGTGAAGCTGCCCTGCGTCTTCTGCGGGAACAGGTCCGAACCCGTGTTGAAGCCGCTGCTGTAGCGGCCGTCGATGTAGAACAGGCCGGAAAGCCCGCTTCCACCGATCGGCGGGGTCCAGGACAAGGATCCCGTCACGACCGTCGACGGAGCGTTCGAAACACGGCGTCCCGGGAGGCGACGCAGCGCCTGGTTGAGCGGCGCACCGTCGTCGGTGCCGACGAGGTCCCCGCGATAGCGCGTGTCGGCGTAGGTGAAGCCGGCGTTGACGCGCAGGTCCTTCATCAGCCTTGCCGACGCTTCCAGCTCGACGCCCTGCGAGCGGACGCCGTACCCTACGTCGCCGCTGTCGCAGGCGCCCGTCGCCGCGGCGGCGGGATTGTAGTTGGGCGCCGTCGAGAACTTCGACTGGTCTTCGTCCGTGCCTCCGAGGTCCGAGTCGCAACCGTTGATGTTCTGGACGATGAAGACCGTCCCATCGAAGGTGTTCAGCTGGAAGTTTTTGAACTCCTGCCGGAACAGGGCGAAGTTGAAGAGGATTCCGCCGGCCGAATATTTGCCGCCGATCTCGAACGCATCGACGGTTTCCGGGTCGAACTGGAGCCGGCTGACCAGCGCCTGCGCACCACCCTGCGACGCGAAGGTGAAGATCGGGATCTTCAGCGCCGAGCGGTCGAGGTTGAAGCCGCCCGCCTTATAGCCGCGCGAGAAGCTGCCGTAGAGCAACATGTCGTCGTTTGGCTTGTACGACAGCACGCCCGTGCCGGTGAGCTTGTTCTCCTTGCGCTTGTCGCGGATCGACACGCCGTTCAGCTCTGCAGTGCTGTTGCCCTGGCAGCTGAGGCCGAGGATGCCCTGGATGACCGGGGAGAGCGCGGCATTGCCGATCAGCGGAAGCAGCGAAGCCTGGTTGAGCGTGCAGGCCGTATTGTCGTTGCCGAACGTCGCCGAGAATTTCTTCCGCTCGTTCGTGTAACGAAGACCCACGGTGACGTCGAAGTGCGACGTGACATGGAAGATGTTGTGCGTGAAAAGAGCCCAGTTGCGGCTGTTCTGCTTGTAGGTATCGCCCGTCGCGCCGACGTCGCTCATTCCATCGAGACGATCGATCGCCGCGTAGATGAGCGGGCTTGCTGCACCGAATGCTGCCGGACGCGCGGCTAGACAGCCGGCGGCGGCGGGGTTGTACAACGGTGACAATGCGCTGCCCGTTACCAGGCGGCAGGTCGCGAAGCGGCCGTACTGGTCGCCGAAGCGCAGCACGTCCTTAAGCGTCAGGTCTTCGTCAGCGTAGTAACCGCCGACGAGCCAGTCGAGCTTGTCATTGAACGCGCGACCGTTGAGCCGAAGCTCCTGGCTTAAGGTCTCGAACTTGCGCGACGAGCTTCCGTCGTCCGGGCGATAGAGGATGTCGACGGTGCCGTAGTCGAAGTCGCCGCCTTGGTCGGCCTTGTAATGGCGCCACCCGGTGATCGAAGTCAGCTCAGCAGCGCCAAGGTCGAACTTGCCCTCGAGCGAGACCCCGCCGTCCTTGGTCTTGCCGTTGTAGCCGCGGCCGGGGGTGACCGACACGTTGCGGTTGAACCCGTCGGTAAAGGCGCTGAGATCCTGGCCGAGGTCCCTCAGAACCCGAATGATATTGTTCTGCGCCGGGTCGTTGAGACCGTCGATCTGCGAGTTCATGTCGTCGTTGACATAAACGGCCGCGCAGCAGCGCTCCTTGCGCCACGTGTAGTCGCCGATCAGGCGGAAGCTGATGTCGCTAGTCGGTTCGAACAGCAACTGCCCGCGAGTGAAAATGCGATTGCGGTTGTTGATCGTCGTGCCGTTCGCGGCGTCGTCGTAGAAGCCGTCGCGCTTCACGTAAACGACGTCGAGGCGGCCAGCGAGCGTGTCGGTAAAGCCACCGGTGATTCCGCCGGCGATCCGGCGCAGGTCGTAATTTCCGATCGTCGCTTCGCCATAGCCTTCGAAATTGTACGAAGGGCGCTTGCTGATGATGTTGATGAGGCCGGCCGAGGCATTCCGCCCGAACAGGGTGCCCTGCGGACCGCGAAGAACCTCGACCCGGTCGAGCTCGCCCATTTCGTTGAGGCCGATACCCGAGCGCGAGCGATAGACGCCGTCGATAAACACGGCGACCGAGCTTTCGAGGCCGGGGTTGTCGCCGACCGTGCCGATGCCGCGAATACGCGCGGACCCGTTCGCTTCGCTACCGGTCGAGGAGACCAGGAGCGACGGGGCAAGCTGGTTGAGCTGGCGGATGTCGGTGACACCGGAGTTCGCCATTTCGCCGCCGCCGATGGCGGTCACGGCGATCGGAACGTCCTGGAGGACCTGACGGCGGCCCTGCGCAGTCACGATGATCTCGTCCGAGTCGGACTCGGCTGCCGCCTGGGCTTCTGGCGTCACGCCGGCTTCCTCCGTCGGTGACGGCGCTGTCGGCTGCGGTGTGGATTGGTTGTCCTGGGCGTTCGCCGGACACGAAATGGCGACGATGCCTGCCGATAGCAGCCACACGGACTTGCGCATAATTCCTCCCCTGTGCGCCGCTCTCCCTGCGGCGTGAACAGCGAAAGCTAATCCAGGTGATGAGTCAAGGAAAGCAACGGCGGCGTTATGAGCCGCACAATCGCAACGCGTTGCTGCACAATTGCAACAGCGCTTTCAATTGATACGGATGCCGTAGCGTCAGCTTGGCGCGACTTCCGGCGAGGCGGCGTTCTGCGGCGTCAGTTCGGACCGCAATCGCTTCATCAGCGCGATGGCACGATCGATATGCGTGTCGGTCGTGCGCCAGGAAGACACGCTGAAGCGGAAAGCGGACTGGCCGCGCCAGACCGTCGGCCCGAACCAGACTTCGCCCGACCGTTGCGCAGCTTCGCGGATCGCGGTCGTCGATTGGTCGGTATCGGCACGCGCAACGACCTGGTTGAGCACAACGCGATTGAGCACGTTGAAGCCTGCGGCTTTCAGCCCATCGGCAAGCCGCTGCGCTTGCGCGCGATGCCGCTCGACGAGCTGCTCGATCCCGTCCCGCCCAAGGCTGCGCAGCGCCGCCCAGACGGACACTCCGCGTGCGCGCCTCGAAAACTCGAGAGTCAGGTTCTTCTGCGAATCGCTCGAAGATGTCGCGTAGACTGCGTCGCTGTTCATGCTGACGGCGAGCGCATCGGCGTCGCGACAGATGGCCATCGCCGCATCGTACGGAGTGTTGAGCCACTTGTGCCCGTCGGTGGTCCAGCTGTCGGCCAGCTCCACGCCCTCGGTTAGCGGCTTGAGCTCTTTCGACGCCCGCGCCCACAGCCCGAACGCTCCGTCGACATGCACCCATGCGCCCGCCTTCCGCGCGGCTGGAATGATCTCGGCGAACGGATCGAACTCGCCGGTATTCACCTCGCCTGCCTGCAGGCACAGGATCGTGGAATCGTCGAGTGCTGGAAGGCGCTTCGGATCGACCCGCCCGAACTCATCCACCGGCGCGACGATCAGATTGTTCGTCCCAAAGCCCAGAACCCGGAGCGCCTTCTTCACCGTGATATGGACCGTCTCCGAGACCACGACGCGGATGGGCGGTGCGCCGGCGAGGCCATCGCCATCGAAGTCCCAGCCTTGACGCTCTAGCAAGGTGCGCCGCGCGGCGGTCAGGCAAATCAACGTGCAGGCAGTGGCGGAGGTGCCGAAACCGACCGCGCTCTCGCGAGGCAGATCGAGCGCCTCCAGCACCCAGCCGGCAGCGACCTTTTCCAGCGTCGCGGCAGCCGGCGAATTCGCGAACGAGGAAGCCGTCTGGTCCCAGGCGAGTACGAGCCTGTCCGCCGCTGCGGATGCTGGCAGGGTCGCTCCCACGACGAAGCCGTAATAGTTTGGCCCATTGCTCGCGACCGTCGCCGAGGATCCGACGTCATCCAGCAGCGCCAGCGTCTCCGCATCCGGACGGCCGCTCTCGGGCAGGCGCTCGCTGAAGCGTTCGAGCGCATCGATCGCCGAATCGTCCGGAAACACGCGCCTCGCGTCGGCGCCGGCCACGTAGCGGCGGGCGCGTTCGTCGGCGTCCTGCAAAAGTGACAGCTCGTCCATGCGTCGAGCCCGTTGCTCCGATCGGCCTTGGCCGGCCAATCAAAAGGCACGCGGAATCGATAAGCGGTTTTGAACGAGCTGCCGGGCTATGCCGGATTTACTTCGGCGCGAGCACCATCAGCATCTGACGGCCTTCCATGCGCGGATGCGCTTCGACCTTCGCCAGTTCGGCAGTCTGCTCCTGGACTCGGCGGAGCACGTTCATGCCCAGCTCGCCGTGCGCCATCTCGCGGCCGCGGAAGCGCATGGTGACCTTCACCTTGTCGCCTTCCTCGAGGAACTCGAAGACCTTCTTCATCTTCGTGTCATAGTCGTGGTCGTCGATGTTCGGACGCATCTTGATCTCTTTGATCTCCTGCGTCTTCTGGCGCTTGCGCTGCTCGTTGGCCTTCTTCTGGGCCTCATACTTGTAGCGGCCGATATCGAGGAACTTGGCGACCGGCGGATCGGAATTGGGGGAAATCTCGACGAGGTCGAGACCGACCTCCTGCGCCTGCTCGAACGCTTCGCGCGTAAACATCACGCCCAGGTTTTCGCCGTTCTCATCGATCACCCTGACCTTCTGGGATTGGATGAACTCGTTGTAGCGGGGGCCGGTGAATTGCGGCGGCGTCTGCGCTCTGCGCGGATAGGGCGGGGGTATAGTCGAGTCTCCAAATATGCTGTTGTAACGGGGGCGAAGTAAGCACTGGACGCCCAGTTGAAAAGTCCGGGCGCCGAAACCGCGTCATTTTTGCCGCGACCTGTTGCGAAGAGTCGTCAGACGGTCAGCGCTTCAGGTCGGGCGGAATCGCTTCTTCGACGATCATCGAGATCGCTTCATCAACGGTCATGATCAATTGCCGCTCCTCCGAGCCGAGGCGGCGCAGGGCGACCGTGCCTTCCTCGGCCTCGCGCTTGCCGACGACCAGCAGGAGCGGGACCTTCTTCAGCGAATGCTCGCGCACCTTGTAGTTGATCTTCTCGTTGCGCAGGTCGGTCTCCACGCGAATTCCGCGCTGCGCGAACTTTGCTGCGACGTCTTTCGCATAGTCGTCCGCGTCCGAGACGATAGTGGTGACGACGGCCTGCACCGGCGCCAGCCAGAGCGGGAACTTGCCTGCATAATGCTCGATCAGGATGCCGAGGAAGCGCTCGAACGTGCCGATGATCGCCCGGTGGAGCATGATCGGCCGGTGCTTTTCCCCGTCCTCGCCGATGTAGGTCGCGTCCAGGCGTTCCGGCAGCACGGTATCGGTCTGGATCGTACCGACCTGCCAGGTGCGGCCGATCGCGTCGGACAAATGGAACTCCAGCTTCGGCGCGTAGAAGGCGCCTTCGCCGGGTAGCTCCTCCCAGCCGAATTCCTCGGTGTCGCGGCCCGCGGCTGCGACGGCGTCGCGGAGCGATTGCTCAGACCAGTCCCACATTTCGTCCGAGCCGAAGCGCTTCTCCGGCCGCAGCGCGAGCTTGATCGTATATTTATCGAAGCCGAGGTCGCGATAGACGCTGTCGAGCAGGTCGCAGAAGGCGACGACCTCGTCGACCAATTGCTCCTGCGTCACGAAGATGTGGGCGTCGTCCTGCGTGAACTGCCGCACGCGCATGATGCCGTGCAGCGCTCCGTGCGGCTCGTTGCGGTGGCAGCAGCCGAACTCCGCGAAGCGGACCGGCAGGTCGCGGTAGCTCTTGATGCCCTGCTTGAAGACCAGGATGTGCGCCGGGCAGTTCATCGGCTTCAGCGCCATCAGCTCGGCATCGCCGGACAGGATCGGCGCATCGTCCTCGGCGTCATCTTCGGGAACATGAGGGATCTCGTCGGGGACGACGAACATGTTCTCGCGATACTTGCCCCAGTGGCCGGAGCGTTCCCACTGCCGGGCGTTCATCAGCTGCGGGGTCTTGATCTCGAGATAGCCGGCGGCGTCGAGCCGGCGTCGCATGTAGGCCTCCAGCTGGCGCCAGACGATGTAGCCGTTGGGGTGCCAGAAGACGCTGCCCTGCGCCTCGGGCTGGAGGTGGAACAGGTCCATCTCCTGACCGATCTTGCGATGGTCGCGCTTGGCCGCTTCCTCGAGCCGGACGAGGTGCTCGTCGAGCTGCTTCTTGTTGAGCCATGCGGTCCCGTAGATGCGCGAGAGCATCGGATTCTTGGGATCGCCGCGCCAGTAAGCGCCCGACACGCGGGTCAGCTTGAACGCGTGGGGGTCGACCTTTCCGGTCGAGGCGAGGTGCGGACCGCGACAAAGATCCATCCAGGCGTTTTCGCCTTTGCCCGACCGATACATGGTGATGGGCTCGCCCTCTGGCAGTTCCATCACCCATTCCGCCTTGAACGCTTCACCGGTGCGCTCGAAGAAGGCGCGGACGTCCTCTCGCGTCCAGACTTCGCGAATCAGCGGCTCATCGCGGGCGATGATGCGCCGCATCTCTTCCTCGATCGCGGGCAGTTCCTCATCGGTGAAGGGGCCATGCTCGGCGGTCGGCGCGAAGTCGTAATAGAAACCGTCCTCGGTCGCGGGGCCGAAGGTGATCTGCGTTCCCGGAAAGAGGTTCTGGACCGCTTCGGCGAGGATATGCGCGAAGTCGTGGCGGACGAGCTCAAGCGCGTCCTTCTCGTCGCGCGAAGTGATCAAAGCGAGGCTGGAATCGCCCTCGAACGGGCGCATGATGTCGCGCACTTCGCCATCGATCTTGGCGGCAAGCGCGGCCTTGGCGAGGCCCGGTCCGATCGCGGCGGCAACGTCCGCGGGCGTCGAACCCTCGGGCATCTCCCGTACCGAGCCGTCGGGAAGCGCGATCTTGAACATCTTGGTCATTGCAAGGCGCATGTAGCGATGCTGCGCTGCACCCTCAACTGCATAGGCAGAGGTCGGATTAACGGCTTCGCAATTGCAGAATGACATTCCTTGCGTGCTCGGTTGCGTGAGGAATCCTGTATGCGCGTTCTGATTCTCATAGCCTTCTTCGCAATGGGCGTCGCTTGGCGCCATTCCGACGAATTGAGAGCGTTGGTTTGGAGCAGGCCGCTGGAAACGCCTGCAGAGCGAGCCGAAATCATGAAAATCCCGGCCGCGATGCCCGGGGACGAGATGGCGTCCCGCAAGGCCTTGATGACCGAAGTCTACTTGAAGGCGCTAAGTCGCGATTTCGCGTGGCTGGACGCAAAGGAGATTAGCTTTCGCGAGGAGGGCAGCCGTACTCCCGACGGCGTATGGAAGCTCGAGCTCTTCTACAATGCCATGTGGTTCACGGGCGCCTACTCACCATCCCCGGATTGCAGCGATTCGGCCGAAGGATTGCTGGCGGATTGGCGCAGAGCATCCCCCAACTCGCCGGCGCCATACATCGTTGCGGCTCAGCGGCTTCTGGACAAGGGCTGGTGCTTTCGCGGCTCGGGATACGCGAAGAACGTCGATTTCGCTTCGTGGAAGCCATTTAATGACAATGTCGACGCCGCCTATGAACTTCTCGAAACGCACAAGTCGATCGCAAGCGTTGACCCTCAATTCTACGTCGTCATGGCGTCGATCTATGTCGCTCAGGGCCGGTCGGACAGCGAATTCCAGGAGCTGATGAAGGAAGGCGCTGCAAAGCAGCCCTATTATTACAGGCTCTATGAGGAGGCATATCGCTACTACGAGCCACAATGGTTCGGTGGCTACAGCGACGAAGAAGCGGTAGCGAAGTACGCGGTTGACCAAACTCGCTCGAACGATCGAAGCAGCGCGTTCGCACGAGTGTATTGGAGCGCGATGGACTGCGGCTGCCTGCCGCCCCCTTCGGTCGTCGATAAGAAGGCGCTGCGCCACGCGATGCACGACCTGGTCGAACTTTATCCGACAGCCTGGAACGTCAGTCACATGGCGCGGATGGCTTGCGAGATCGAAGATCCGGAACTCGCTAGAAGCTACTTCAATGCCCTACCGGCAGGAGACGACGGTAAGGCGGGTTGGTCCGAATGGTACAGCACCGACATTCCGCGCTGGCAGGAATGTCGAGCGACCGCCGGACTGCCGGCAATCGCCTGACGCTTGCCAACTTTCTTTATTGACTGCAGTTTCGCCCTGCTCGGGAGGGGGATCGAGTAATGGATAGCTACAAGGCGTGGCCCGCCGCGGGGGACGAGCGTGCCATTCGCTTCACCGGGAATTGGCGGGAATATCTTCCGATAGCGGCGACCAACGTCGCGCTGATCATCGTGACGCTGGGCATCTACCGTTTCTGGGCGACCGCGCGCCAGCGCCGCTATTTATGGTCGCGAACGCACGTGGTCGACGACGGTCTCGAATGGACCGGCACGGGTAAGGAAATGTTCTTCGGCTTCCTGATGGTGGTTGCGTTCATCCTTCCGTTCTTCGTCTTCATCCAATTCCTGTTCCCGGCACTCGTCGCGCGCGGCAAGGAAGCGGCGGCGGGCGGATTGATGTTCCTGTTCTACATCGCCTTCTTCTATCTCGCCGGCGTCGCCCGCTTCAGGGCGCTTAGGTACCGGCTGTCCCGGACGTGGTGGCACGGAATCCGCGGAGGGAGCGACAATCCCGGCTGGAACTACGGCGGCGAATATCTTGGCCGACATGCACTGTCGTTCATGACGATGTTCATCATGTACCCGTGGGCAGCAACGCGCCTCTGGAATTCACGCTGGAAGGCCATGAGCTTCGGGCCGCTTCAATTCCGGGCTGACCTCACCGCCAAAGGCCTGAAAGCGCGCTGGGTGTGGGTTTACATTGCACCTCTGCTGCTCATGACTGCCAGTGCGGCCATCGCGATGATCACCATCACAGCGAAGCTTGATGGCCAAGAGGGAGACCCCGAAAAAATGGCCGGTCTCGCGGGCGTCCTAGGCGTGATCCTGGTGCTTTTCTACATCGTCCTGCCTCTCGCGACCCTTCACTGGTATGCCAAATTCTATCGGAACGCTGCCGCCGCGACGACGCTCGGCGAAATCGAGTTCAGCTTCGATGCGACTACCTGGGACTGGCTGAAGCTGTTCCTCGGCAACGTCGGCCTGGCGATCGTGACGCTCGGCTTCGGCCTTGCTTTCTGGGGCTACCGCCACTGGGCGTTCATGGTGCGGCACATGCACGTCTACGGCGTCGTGAACCTCGACCAGTTGACCCGCTCTACCGTGGCTGCGCCGCGGGAGGCGGAAGGCTGGGCCGATGCCTTCGACGTCGGCGCGATCTGATCGGCGATGATCGACGGCATCCTGTACGACGGCGTCACCGGCGACCGTCGCGAGGTTCGCGCTGAACCGATTGGCGGCAAGCTCCAGCTGACGCATTCGGACGGATCGATGGAGACGATCGATCCCGCCGTACTGCGGCGGATCGACCGCGATTCCGACAGACTCCGGATTGGCCGGAGCGACCGCGAGGGCTGGCGGCTGCTCGTGCCGGCCGCGGCGAAATCGGACTTCGATCCGCTGCTCGGCAAGGAAGAGCGATATGGCCGATGGATCGACCGCATCGGGCTGGTTCCTGCGCTGGTCGCCTTCGGCGTCGTCACGGCGGGGATTGTCAGCGTCGGATATCTGTCGCCGAAATGGATCGCGCCGCACGTACCCGAAAGCTGGGAGCGCAATGTCGGCGACGCCATCGTTGGCGATTTCGGCGACAATCGGTGCCGCGGAGCTCAAGGCCAGCGGGTGCTCGATGCGCTGGTCGAGCGGCTCGATCCTGGTGCGACGCACGGACCGAACGCGATCAGGATCGCGACCCTGGACTTCCCGATCTTCAACGCGGCCGCGCTTCCGGGGGCTCATATCGTCGTCTTCCAGGGTGCCCTGGATGAAGTCGAGGACCCGGATGCGCTCGCCGGCGTCGTCGCGCACGAGATCGCCCATGTCCGCCGCCGGCACGTCACCCAGGCTCTGATTCGGGAGCTTGGAATTGGAGCGCTGATCCGCCTATTCGCCGGCGACGTCGGCGTGAACGCACAGCAACTGGTCTCGCTGTCCTACACCCGGGAGAATGAGGCGGAGGCGGACCGCGACGCAATCGCGATGCTGCGCCGGGCGCACATTTCGCCGAAGCCGACCGCCGACCTGTTCATCCAGCTTGCCGACGAGAACGGTGAGGAGCCAGACTTCACCGGGGAGTTCCTGCAGAGCCACCCACTCAGCCGGAAGCGCGCGGAGCGGTTCGCCGCCGCGGCGCAGAAGGGCGTAACCTATCGTCACGCCTTGTCTCACGGCGAATTCCACGCGCTCAAGATGATGTGCCGGTCCGGAGAGCAATCCTAGCGCCAAGCTTGACAAGCTTCGGCGATTGGAGGCCCTCTAGGCGGGAATTCGTGGGAGTTGCGCATGGCCGCACGGCTCGCACTGGCGGTCTTGCTAGCGGCTGCGGCGCAGCCGGCCGCTCCGGCGTCCAAACCGGCCACCCGCCTCTTTTCGGACGATCAAGCGATCCACGTGACCATCAAGGGGCCGATTTCGGCAGTCGTCTCGACGCCCGCGCCGGCTCGGACTGCGAGGCCCGCGGTGCTGCAGGCCGGTGCGGAGACCCTTCCGATCCTACTCTCGCCGCGCGGAATCCTTCGGCGAACCAAGGTCGCCTGCTCATTCCCCCCGCTCGGTGTCCAGTTCACCGCCAAGCCTCCCAAGCAGTCGCTGTTCGACCGGCAGAAAAGGCTCAAGCTGGTTACGCATTGCCGCAATCCGTCCGATCACCAGCAATATGTCCTGCTCGAATATGCGGCCTACCGCATGTTCAACGTGCTCAGTCCGCTCGGACTCCGGGCGCGTCTCGGCACATTCGACTATGTCGAGCAGAATGGCTGGCCGTTTGCATCAAAGACCGGATTCTTCATCGAGGATCCCGACGACGCAGCGCAAAGGAATTCGCTGGCGGAGCTGCGCATCGCCGCGCGCATCGCGCCGTCGCAGCTGGACCCGGTGACGTCGGCCCGAGCGGCGATTTTCGAATATATGATCGGCAACACTGACTGGTCGATGCGCGCCGGCCCGGCAGGCGACACCTGCTGCCACAATTTCAAGCTGCTCGGGCGAGCGGCGGGCGCGCAATATGGCATCATCCCAGTGCCGTATGACTTCGACGTCTCGGGTTTGGTCAATCCGCCTTATGCGCTTCCCCCTGACGGTCTGGGGATCGATTCCGTGAAACAGCGTCGGTATCGCGGCTACTGCGTCCACAACCGCCAGGCGCTTGCGGTCGCGGCTGAGTTCCGGGCGAAGAGGGCAGAGATTGTCGGGGTCCTCGGAAAGGTGCCGGGCCTAGACGGGGGTCGGCAGCAGAAGGCAGCGGCCTATCTCGAAGGCTTCTTCCAGGACATTGCCACCGGCGAGGATGTCAACCGGCGGTTGCTGAAGACCTGTATCAAGTAGGATCGGCGGGAGGCGTTGCCGCGGCCGGTTTCACGTCCGGATCGCAGTCGGTCATGTAGCGTTTCTTAAGGCCGCGCCGATCGCCGTAATCAGTCACCCACAAAACCAGGAAGGTGTAGTTGAACGCGATCGTCATCACGATCGCCAGCTCCAGCGCGCCGATCCCGGCGGATAGACCGATCCCGACCGCGAGCAGGATGAACAGGGCATCCCCCGAGCTCTTGAGCGAATTGCGAAAGCGCACGGCTGCCGCGATCCCGGCGATGGAGAAGGCGAGGGCCAGCGAGTTCTGGACGATGATGATGATGCTGGTGACGACGATCGGAAGGATGATGATCGTGTCGACCAGCGACTGGTCGTAATCCTTGGGATTGCGTATCGCGATATAGACCCAGCTGCCGGGCAGGGCCGTCAGCAGCGCGCCGAGGATGGTGATCGTCAGCCAGTAGAGGCTCTCGCGCAGATTGCCGATCTCGGCCGCCGCCGGGCTGGGTGCGAGCATTCCGTCGAGGCCCGTGGTCCGCGGGCCGGACATCAAGGCCTCGACCCCGCCGAACGGCATATATTCACGAAGATACGGAAATAGCTGCAGCGCGATCAGAACGATCGCGGTAACCGCGAGATAATATGCGGTCAGCTTCCCGAAGAGACGCAACGCCAGCATGGCGCGCATCCTGACACAAGCGAAACGAAAGAAGAAGCGCAGCCGCCTCTCGACGGCTGCGCTTCAAATTCTGGTCTAATCTCGCGCTGTTCTCAGAACAGGATGATCAAAAGAATGATCAACAAAATGAGACCGCCGATACCGATATACATCGTTAGGCTCCCACTGTTTTGGTGTGGCGAGGTAACGATTCCGGGTCGAGCGAAGTTCCCGTGATTGGGTTAGCGGCAACCGGTCACGACGGCAGAGCCTTCCGCCTTGACCGTGCAGGCCGGGCCGCCCGCGATCTCCACGCTCGCCACGCCGCGCGCGTCGACCTTGGCGCTGTTGCTTACGTTGAGCCGCACCTGTGACGGGCCCTCGGCTCCGACGGTGACGTCCTTCACGGCAAGCGCGGATGCATCGAGCGAGGAGGTGCCGCGAACGATTGCGGTAAGCTTCGGCGCAGCACCGGCTAGAGTGACGCTTCCGGCGCCGGCAATGCCGATCTCCATCTGGTCGACGGCGGCGTTGCCGATGGCGGCCGAGCCGGACCCCTGGACGGCGAGGTTGAAGGATAATCCCTTCACCCGATCCACGGCCAGCGACCCGGAGCCGTTGACCCAGGCAGCCGACAGATTGAGGGTTCCCACGGAGATCTCGACCGGGCCGCGTCCCTCACCCGGGTACGCTCCGCCCCACGACGAGGGGTTGGCCCGGATGATCAGGGTCTGACCCTGCTGGTCGACCGAGACTCCGTCGATGGCGGCGGCTGATCCGCTGACCTTTGCGTAAGGCGAGACGCCCGTCGTGACCTTCACCTTGTAGGGTCCGTCGACGCGAACGCGATCGAAGGTCGTCACGCTCAAGGTTCGCTCGGCCGCGATTGCCGGCGAAGCGAGGGAGGCGAGGCAGAATGCGAGAATGGCGGTCCTGTTCATGCCGCCACTCTCGCTTGTCATGGTTAAGATGTCACTATGAGCAGCGGGCCGAGCCGGAGCCTGCCTTCGAAACCGTGCACTTGGCTCCGCCGGTCATCTCGACGTTGCCCGATCCCATGATGTCGACCGAGGCGGTCGTGCTTGCCTGACCCGCGACATCTCCCGATCCCGCAATGGAGACCGCCGCGGTTTCGACAGCAACGCCCTTGGCGTCGATCCCGCCCGATCCGGCGATTTCATATTCGGCCGATTTTGCGCGGCCGGAGCCGGCGGAAGCATTGCCCGAGCCCGCGATGGACAGCTTGAGCTTGCCGACCTCGACCTTGGCTAGCTTCAGGTTTCCCGACCCCGCAATCGCGCCGTCGAAACTGTCGCCAGCCACCTTGTCGATGTTGATGTCGCCCGATCCGGCGAGCTCCGCACCGCGCAGGCTCGGGACAGTCACGTCCAACGTGACCTTGCCGTGGCCGGAGCCCCAGCTGAAGCCCATGCGCGACTTGTGGCGGATGACGAGTATCCCGTCCTTCACTTCCACTTCGAGATTGTCGATCGCCTTCTGGTTGCCATGGGCGCGGACGCCTGGAGCCGCGCCGGTACGAACGGTCGTGTTATAGGCGCCGGCAAGGGCAATCCGGTCGAACCCGGCGACCTGGTAGGTCCGGTCGACCACCGGCCCGCCATTCTCGCTTCGCGCTTCGCTGCAACCGGCCATAGCCGCCGCTGCCGCTACGATTCCAAACACGATCGCCGTTTTCATCAGAACCTCCTCAAGCGTATTACCGGAGTAATACACTAGGACAGGTGCCGGGGGCAAGCGCAAAAAGAAAAGGGCGCGCTCCGATGAGGAGCACGCCCTTGTTTTTCGGCGGAAGCGAAACGCTTAGGCGTTCGCGACTTCCTTGGCCTTGTTGTGGATCGGCCATGCCTTGTTGAGGATCTCGAGGATCTTCGCCAGCGCGGCCTTCTCGTCGGTCTGCTCCATGGCGCCGAGCTCGCGAGCCAGGCGCGACGAAGCGGCCTCGAAAATCTGACGCTCGGAGTAGCTCTGCTCCGGAGCATCGTCCGGGCGGAACAGGTCGCGGGTCACTTCCGCGATCGAGGTCAGGTCCCCCGAGTTGATCTTCGCCTCATATTCCTGGGCGCGGCGCGACCACATGGTGCGCTTGACCTTGGGCTTGCCCTTCAGGGTCTCGAGAGCGTCCTTCATCGTCTTGTCGGACGAAAGCTTGCGCATGCCGACCGAGTCAGCCTTCAGCACGGGAACGCGGAGAGTCATCTTCTCCTTCTCGAACCTCAGCACGTAGAGATCGAGGCTGGTTCCGGCGATTTCGGTGCTCTGCAGCTCGACCACCCGGCCGACACCATGCTTGGGGTACACCACATAATCGCCAACGTCGAAGCTAAGCGCCTTCGCAGCCATTGCTATCCTTTCCGTCGCGGCAGACTAGAGCCGACACGTTGCTCGCATCGTCCCCCAAAACGACCCGTTCGGTCGCGGCTCCTTGCCTGTTACCGGTTCCTGCAAAAATGGCCTTCGCTGATTTGCGAGGGCCTCTATTACAATTTTATATCACAACTGATCTCGGAAAACCACCCTGAGTCGAATCTATCCACAGCGCCATCCCCATCTAATTGCTCAATTAGATCGCCAATCCCAACTGACGCGACTGTGCGGCATTAACTTCGATTAAATTGTGCAATCCCAGTCCGAGCAATCGTACGCCTTTCGGTAGTGGGTGCAGTGCCGCAAGCAGGGCTTGGCCCGCCGATTCAAACTCGCAACGCCCCAGCGTGGTTCCGAAGCTCTTCGATCGGGTGATTGTCTCGAAGTCCGCGAATTTCACCTTAAGCGTGACGGTCCGCCCTGAAACGGCTGCCCGCTCGATGCGGTCCCAGGCGTAGCCGGCAATGCGCGTCAGCTCTGCGGCGAGGCGTTCGGGATCGCGCAAATCGTCGTCGAACGTGCGCTCGGCGCTGACCGACTTGTACGGCCGGTCCGGCTTCACCTCTCGTTCGTCGATCCCCCGGCAGATGCGCCAGTACCATCGGCCGGAACTGCCGAAACGGGTCTCCAGTTCGGCCAGAGTCCGCTCCTGCAAATCGGCCCCGGTGTGAATGCCGAGACCTTCGAGCTTGCGAGCCGTTACGGGGCCGATACCGTGGAAGCGCGATACAGGCAGGGCCGCGATGTAGGCCTGCGCCCGCTCCGGCGTGATGACGCACAGCCCGTCGGGCTTGTTCTGGTCGGAGGCGAGCTTGGCGACGAATTTGCAGTAGGAGACGCCAGCCGACGCGGTCAGTCCGGTCTCCTCGCGGATACGCCGGCGAATTTCCTCCGCCGTCGCCCGCGCCGTGCCGAGCCCGCTCTGGTCGGCAGTCACGTCGAGATAGGCCTCGTCGAGGCTGAGCGGCTCGATCAGGTCGGTATAGTCGGCGAAGATCGCCCGGATTTGCCGCGACACCTCACGGTACACGTCAAACCGTGGCTTCACGAAGATCAGCTCGGGGCATTTCCTTTTGGCCGTGACCGACGGCATCGCCGACCGGACGCCGAACGGCCGGGCCTCATAGCTCGCGGCCGTTACCACACCGCGGTGCCCGCCGCCGACGGCAACTGGTTTGCCTCGAAGCTCCGGATCGTCGCGCTGTTCGACCGACGCGTAGAAGGCGTCCATGTCGACATGGATGATCTTGCGGACGGGCTTGTCGGAGTCGGCCACGCGATTTCACTGTCCTACAGCGACCCTGGAAGTCTAGGCATTACGACCCAGATTTGACGGGGCTCGCAGGTGACGAAGTGGAAGAAGTGGAAAACCCCCCGGTTTCAATCAGTCGACTGACATGATTGTCACCCTGGCCGAGCTGTCGAGCTTTGCATCGCGGTCTCCAATCTGTTTAAGGGCGCCCCGATGAATATCCACGAATATCAAGCCAAAGAGCTGCTCGCGAAGTTCGGCGTTCCGGTTCCCGCCGGTTACGCCGCCATGTCCGTCGACGAAGCGGTCGAAGCCGCGAAGAAGCTGCCGGGACCTTTGTGGGTGGTGAAGGCGCAGATCCACGCCGGTGGCCGCGGCAAGGGTAAGTTCACCGAGCTGGGCCCAGACGCCAAGGGCGGCGTCCGCCTCGCCAGGTCGGTCGAGGAGGTCCGCGCCAACGCCGAGGAGATGCTCGGCAAGACCCTGGTCACGATCCAGACGGGCCCGCAGGGCAAGCAGGTCCAGCGCCTCTACATCACCGACGGCGTCGACATTGCCAAGGAGTTCTACCTCGCGCTGCTGGTCGACCGCGAGACCGGCCGCATCGCCATTGTCGCCTCGACCGAAGGCGGCATGGATATCGAGAAGGTCGCGCACGACACGCCGCACAAGATCGAGACCCTGACTGTTGATCCGGCAACCGGGCTGATGCCGCACCACGGTCGCGCCGTTGCCGCTGCCCTCGGTCTCAAGGGCGATTTGGCCAAGCAGGCAGGCAAGCTCTTGCCGCAGCTCTACAATGCGTTTGTCGGCACCGACGCATCGCAGATCGAGATCAATCCGCTTGCGGTCACCGACGACGACAAACTGCTGGTGCTCGATGCCAAGGTCGGCTTCGACAACAACGCCGAGTTCCGCCATCCGGAGCTCGAGCAGATGCGCGACCTTACCGAAGAGGATCCAATGGAGATCGAGGCGTCGAAGTACGACCTCGCCTACATCAAGCTCGACGGGAACATCGGCTGCATGGTCAACGGAGCCGGCCTGGCCATGGCGACGATGGACATCATCAAGCTGAACGGCGCCTTCCCGGCCAACTTCCTCGACGTCGGCGGCGGCGCCTCGAAGGAAAAGGTCACCGCGGCCTTCAAGATCATCCTCAGCGATCCGGCGGTGAAGGGCATCCTCGTCAACATCTTCGGCGGGATCATGCGCTGCGACATTATCGCTGAGGGCATCGTCGAGGCAGCTCGCGAAGTGTCGCTGAACGTGCCGCTGGTGGTGCGCCTAGAAGGCACGAACGTTCAGCAGGGCAAGGACATATTGGCGATGAGCGGACTCCCGATCGTCGCTGCCAACGATCTTGGAGACGCAGCGAAGAAGATCGTTGCCGAGGTCAATCAGGCGGTTCCCGCCTGAACATTCTGGGAGCTACGCGATGAAGGTGCTGGTCGCCGTAAAACGGGTGATCGACTATAACGTGAAACCGCGCGTCAAAATGGACGGCACGGGCGTCGATCTCACCAATGTGAAGATGAGCATGAACCCTTTCGACGAGATTGCCGTCGAAGAGGCAATCCGGCTGAAGGAAAAGGGCGTCGCGACGGAGATCGTCGCCGTCTCCATTGGCCCGGCCAAGGCGCAGGAAACGCTCCGCACCGCGCTCGCCATGGGTGCCGACCGCGCGATCCATGTGACCACCGACGAGGAAGTCGAGCCGCTGGGCGTCGCCAAGCTTCTCGCCAAGATTGCCGGTGAGGAACAGCCGCAGTTGGTCATCCTCGGCAAGCAGGCGATCGACGACGACAATAACGCCACGGGCCAGATGCTCGCGGCGCTTCTCGGCTGGCCGCAGGGCACCTTCGCGTCGAAGCTCGATCCGTCGGGCGGCGAGGTCGGCGTCACTCGCGAAGTCGACGGCGGGCTGGAGACCGACAAGCTGAAACTTCCGGCGGTGATCACCACCGACCTCCGCCTCAACGAGCCGCGCTACGCTTCGCTACCGAACATCATGAAGGCCAAGTCCAAGCCGCTGGCTGCGAAAACGCCCGAGGAACTCGGCGTCGACATCAAGCGGCGTCTCGAAACGCTGAAGGTCACCGAACCGCCGAAGCGCCAGGCAGGCGACAAGGTCGGCTCGGTCGACGAGCTGGTCGGCAAACTCAAGGCTCTGGGAGTGGTAGCATGAAGACGCTCGTCTACGTCGAGCACGAGGGTGGCCAGATCAAGGACGCCACGCTCGCAGCTGTCACGGCTGCGTCCAAGCTGGGCGAGGTCCACGCGCTCGTCGCCGGAAGCAATGTCGGCGCGGTCGCTGAAGCCGCGACCAAGATCGCCGGCGTCGGCAAGGTTCACGTCGCCGACGGCGCGCACCTCGACCATGGCCTCGCCGAAAATGTCGCCCCGGTCGCCGCCAAGCTGATGGAATCGCACGACGCGTTCGTCGCTCCGGCCACGACTACTGGCAAGAACCTCGCCCCGCGCGTCGCCGCTTTGCTCGATGTGATGCAGATTTCTGAAATCCTGTCTGTCGAGGACGAGAACACCTTCACCCGCCCGATCTACGCCGGCAACGCTATCGCGACCGTTCGTTCGAGCGACGCGAAGAAGGTGCTGACCGTTCGCGGTACGGCGTTCGCCAAGGCGGAACGCGAGGGTGGCAGCGGCTCCGTTGAAAACGTCGATGCAGGCAACGATTCCGGTTCCAGCAGCTTCGTCGGTCTCGAAGCTTCGAAGAGCGACCGGCCCGAACTGACGAGCGCCAAGGTCATCGTCTCGGGCGGCCGCGCCTTCGGTTCGTCGGAGCAATTCCACTCATTGCTCGACCCGCTCGCTGACAAGCTCGGAGCCGCCGTCGGCGCCAGCCGCGCCGCGGTCGACGCGGGCTACGCGCCGAACGACTATCAGGTCGGCCAGACCGGCAAGATCGTCGCGCCCGAGGTCTACATCGCGATCGGCATCTCCGGCGCGATTCAGCACCTCGCCGGCATGAAAGACTCGAAGGTCATCGTCGCGATCAACAAGGATGAAGAAGCCCCGATCTTCCAGGTCGCGGACATCGGCCTCGTCGGCGACCTCTTCAAGATCGTCCCGGAGCTGACCGAGAAGCTTTAGAACCCGCTGAGGAACTCGGAGACGTTCGCGCCGAGCGCTTCGACGTCATAGCCGCCTTCCATCACGACGACGGTCGGAAGCCCCAACGCGGCGATGCGGCGGGCCATCCGCGCATAGTCGCTGGTCTTGAGCTTGAAGTAGCTGATCGGGTCGCCCTCGTAGGTGTCGGCGCCGTAGGACACGATCAGCAGTTCCGGCTCATGTTGCTCGATCCGGTCGAGTGTCTGAAGGAGCGCTGGCTCGTAGTCGCTCCAATCGGTGCCGCGGGAGAGTGGAAAGTTCAGGTTCGCGCCTTTTCCGGCGCCCGCTCCGACTTCGTCGGCGTGTCCCCAGAAATAGGGATAGTCCATCACCGGGTCAGCGTGGATTGAAACATAGAGAACGTCGGCCCGGTCGTAGAAGATGTCCTGCGTCCCGTTGCCGTGGTGATAGTCGACGTCGAGAATCGCGACGCGCTTCTTGCCGGCGGCGAGGGCATGTTCAGCAGCGATCGCTGCGTTGCTGAGATAGGAATAGCCGCCGAGATAGTCCCGTCCGCAATGATGCCCCGGCGGCCGGCAAAGGGCGAAAGTCGACCGCTCTCCCTCGAGGACAGCTTCCGTCGCTGTGATCGCGGTCTGCGCGGCCCAGTACGCAGCCTGCCAGGTACCTTCGCCGATCGGCGTCGACGTATCGAAGCTGTACTGGCCAAGCAACGCGTCGATTCGGCTGAGGTTCAGCGGGCGCCTGCCGACGACCGGAAAGGTGTAGGGGAAGGCATCGCCCTCGCGTCCAGCGGCGCGCCACTGGTCCTGTGCAGTCCGAACGAACTCGAGATACTCGTCCGAATGGACACGCAGCAGCGGCTTCATGCCGCGATCGGTCGGCGCCTCAGTCGATCCAATCGCCTGGAGAATGGCACCGACGCGGCCGGGATGCTCGGCAGCGGGATGCATGGCGCCATTGAAGAATTCGCCTTGAGGAGTGTGCGCCCTCTGCCGGTCGTCCCAGAAACAGCGCATTCAACTTCGCCGGGGGCGCTTCGCGGCGCCCGTCCGAGCAGCGACCTTCTTGCGCCGTTCCCGCTCGAATTCATACTGGTCGTCGCCGAAGATTTCGCGTGCCTCTTCCGTATCCTCTTCGCTGAATACGATTGGCTTGGTGAAGCGTAGTACCGCCCAGCCGCATACGGCCGACAGCAGCGATCCGGCCAGCGTGCCGAGTTTTGCTGCTTCCACCGCCTCGGGCGAGGCAGGAAAGGCCAGAGCGCCAATGAACAGGCTCATTGTGAAGCCGACTCCGCATAAAAGCGCGGCACCGTAAAGTTCGGGCCAGCGAGCGTATTGGGGACGAGGCGCGATACCGGTGCGGTCGGCGATCCAGATGGCCCCGAACACTCCGATCTGCTTCCCGAGGAACAGGCCGGTCATGATCGCCAGCGGAAGCCGGTCGATCCCCGAGGAAACGCCGGTGAGCTCTACCCCGGCGCTTGCCAGACCGAACAGCGGGACGACGCCAAACATCACCCAGGGATGGATGCCGTGCTCCAGCCGCTTCAGAGGAGAACGATCTTCTCCTTTGCCCAGCGGAATGGCGAGAGCCGCGAGGATGCCGGCAATCGTCGCATGGATGCCGCTGGCGAGCATTGCGAACCACAAGAGCACAAATCCGATCAGGTACGGCCAGAGCCGGCGGACTCCGAACGTGTTCATCGCGCCCATGGCGGCGAGCACTCCGAGCGCCCAGGCGATCGCATACCCATCCAAGCTGGCGGTGTAGACGAGAGCAATGATCAGCACCGCTCCGATGTCGTCGACGATGGCAATGGTCACGAGGAGCAGCTTGATGGCCGGGTTTGCACGCGCACCCAGGAGGGCAAGAATGCCGATTGCGAAGGCTATGTCAGTCGCCGACGGGATTGCCCAACCGCTTATCAACGCAGGATCGAATCGGATGACCATCAGATAGAGCAGCGCGGGGATCGCCATGCCGGCGGCTGCCGCAATTATCGGGAGCCTGCGCTGCGCACGCGTTTCCAACTGTCCTTCATACCACTCGCGCTTCACTTCCAGCCCGACCAGCAGGAAGAATACCGCCATCAGCCCATCCGCGATCCAGTAGTGGACGGACATTATGCCGAAGCGCGGCATGGCCGGGCCAAGCTTTGCCTCGAGGACGGCATGATAGGCGTCCGCGAGACCCGAGTTCGCCAGTACGATGGCCAATGACGCAGCGGCCATCAACAGCAGGCCAGCCAGCTTTTCCTGACGCTGGAGATCAATCGGGTTGGAGGCCATGCCCGTTCTTTAGCGAGGCACGCCTGCATTGAAAGGCCCGCCGCCCTGGGGAAGGCGACGGGCCGGGGGACCCCTGAAGGAGGCGTCAGGGGCGATTAGTTTCCATAGGAAATCGCGACATTGCCGTTGCCGTTGGCATTGCCGCTTCCGCTCGCACCGACAGCGAGCGAGCCGTTGTTGTGACCGGCGTTGGCATTCGCATTGCCGCTCGCCGAACCGGAGCCGCTGGCCGAGCCGCCGAGAGCGCCCGTGCCCGCACCGGTGATCGAACCGGCGGCGTTGCCCGCGCCATTCAATGCGCCATTGAGCGAGCCGGCGGTGTTCCCTGCTCCGTTCGCCATTCCGGTGACGGACCCTGCGAGGTTGCCGGCACCGTTTGCAGCGCCGGTCACCGAGCTGGCCGCGTTGCCTGCGCCGGTAATGACTCCGGCGAGTCCGACATTGCCCGAACCGCTTCCGCTGCCACGACCGCTGACGTTGCCGGCAGCCGAAACGCTGTTGGTGATCGTGCTCGTTACGCTGTTCGCGATCGAGCCGGATCCGCCGAGCGCTCCGCCGGCATTACCCGTGGAGTTCACGATTCCGCCCAGCGTCCCGTTGACCGTTCCGCCGACCGTTCCGCCCACCGCGCCGTTGACGGCTCCGGTGACACCGCCGAGCAACTGGGCCTGCGCGGGCGTGCCCGCAAACGCGACCGCAGCACCGGCGATCAGGATGGCCTTCAACATGAGATTCTCCTTCCAATTCTGGAGGGCTTTTTGCTGCCCTCATGTAGGAGAACGACGCGGACTCGCCGCTTCATCCCGAACCCGGAATTATTTTGCGCGGACTACACGCGGATCGATTCGGCAGGTACCGCAGACGATACCGTGCCCGACGCGGCCTCTGCCCGGGCGCGCTTCCGAAGCGAGCCGCTGAAAGGAGCCGCTGAGAGCGAGGCGCGCAGTCGCGAGCGGAGCCGCGAAGCTCGTCCCACGCACCTTCGCATAACCCTGGCCGGGGAGCGCGGCGGCCATGTCCGCGCCGGGCGCGGCGAAATCGAGATGTCCCGCCTTTCCCGCCTCTGGAAGAGCTCGCCCGCGTGCATCCACGCCGGTGACTGCAACCACGCCCGGATAGGACGCAGGGTATTGAGGCGGAGCGGCGGGGCCGTCGTTGCCGACTGCAGCCACGATTCCGATTCCGCGCGCGCGAAGGGCCTGCACCGCTCGCTGGACCAGCCGGTTCTGTGGACCGACAAGGCTGATGTTGATCACTTGCGGTCGCTTGGATGCGAGCCAGCTAAGGGCACGGACGATCGAGCTTGCCGACCCGGCAGCGCGCGAGCCGCCGTAGACGTCTGCAACGAACAGCGAGGCGCCGCGGGCGGCGCCTTGAAACGGGCCCTGGTTGCCGACGATCAACGAGGCGACCGCGGTACCGTGTCCCGTCGGCTGCGGGCGTCCAGCGAAGCCGTTCTGCTCGATCGAAGCGCCGCCCATCGAGGGGTGCGATGCGACTCCGCCATCGACGATGCCGATGCGCGGGCCGCTTCCAGCTCCGGCGCTAGCGGCGAGGGCTCCTGCCACAGGCAGCAAAGCGCCTCCCGCCGGCTCGTACAGATGGTCGAAGTCGGCCTGCAGGGCCGGGGCGACTGAGTGGAGTCGCTTCAATGCCTGCCGGGTCGAGAGGTTACGGGGGGCCGACAAGGTAACGCTGTGAATCCCTAGCTCCGGATCGCGATCGTCCGCAATGACGCCGAACCCTGCTCGGACCGCCTTCTGGATCGACGCCGGGTCGGGATCGACGACGACCAGAACGCCGCGCCGTACCGGCTGACCGTTTCCGTCATTCTCGAGCTCGCGCGGATATTGCCGGATCAGTTCGCGCAGGCGGAGTTGGCGCAACTCCAGCAGTGTAGCAGGCGGCGCTTCGGCGAGGCGTTCGGGCAGGCCCGAAACCGAGTTGAGGGTCGGGGTTACCGCCTCGCTGGCGCCGGGCTGCGCGAGGATGTTTTGGAGCACTGGCCCGGCGACCGGAAGATCGCGTGTGGGGAGGCCTACCGGAGGCAGCGCGGGCAGGCCCACGCCCGGCAGCAATTGCGCGCCCGCGCTGCCCGCAAGGACGGCGGCGGCAGCGGCGGCAATCAGCGCCCGGTGAACAAAGCTGGACATCACGTGACCTCTTTTTATGCGTTTGGGGATGAAACGATGATGAAGCGTCGTTTCATCCACATGAGGGCGAATGGGATCATCGGAAACGTTCGAGAACGAGCTGACGCAGCTGCTCCCGCGACTGCGAAGGTTCGCTTTCTCCTTGAGCCGAAACGGGGCCGATGCGGACGATCTGGCTCAGGCGACCATCGAGCGTGCATTGCGTTCCCGCGAGCAATGGCAGCCGGGGACGAGGCTCGACAGCTGGCTCTACCGGATCATGCGCAATCTCTGGATCGACACGGCCCGCGCGCGCGGGCGGAAAGAGAAGCACGAGGCACCGGAGGAAGAGGCGCAATTCGTCGGCGAGGATCCGCGCGAAAGCATGGACGCGTCGCTCGAATTGAAGCGCGCCATGGCGGCAATGGATCGCCTGCCGGACGAGCAGCGAGAAATCGTCGCGCTGATCCTCGTCGAGGGCTTCGGCTATCGCGAGGTTTCGGAAATGCTCGACCTGCCGATCGGGACGGTGTCGAGCCGGCTGGTGCGCGGGCGCACGGCGCTGCTGGAAATGTTGGGTGGGTCTGCTGATGGTTGAGGAAGAGAAATTCTTCGCATGGCTGGACGGCGAGCTTTCGCCTGACGAAGCCGCGCGGGTCGGAGCGGAAGTCGCGGCCGACCCGGAATTGTCGAAGCTGGCGGCTGAACATCGGTCGATGACCGCCGGCCTGCGCGGAGCATTCGGCGCCGTAGAGGTGCAGCCGGTCCCGGAGCGGCTGCGGGTCATGCTCAAAGGCGACGGCAAGGTCGTGAGTCTCGCCGATGCCCGGTCCAGGCGGCAGGCCCGGCTTGCCCAGCCGTTTTGGGTTCAGGCCGCTGCTCTTGCGGCGACTCTCGCCGTCGGCGTTTTCGCTGGTAGCCAACTCGTTGGCGGTTCAAGCAATCCGGTCGAGCCCAGGGCCGGCAGACTCGTTGCTTCGGCCAGCCTCGATCAGGCGCTTTCGGCGCAACTTGCCAGCGCGCCTGCCACTTCGGGACCACGCATCGGACTGACCTACCGCGACAAGAGCGGAGCCATCTGCCGAACGTTCGAAGATCGAGCGGCTAGCGGGCTGGCGTGCCGCGAGGGTGGTGATTGGCGAATTCGTAGCCTCTTCCAGGGGGCCGAGGGGCAAGCGGCAGACTATCGCATGGCCAGTGGCGACGACCCACAGCTGATGGAGGCCGTCGATGCGTCGATCGATGGTGAGCCGTTTGATGCCGCTCAGGAGAAAGCGGCGATGGAGCGCGGCTGGCGCTAGGTGAACGCTGCCGACTTCCGCAGCGTCTGATACGCCTCGATCACTTCTCCGAGACGCCCTTCGTGACTTCGGTCGCCGCCGTTTCGATCAGGATGGAAGCGCCGCACCAGCTTCGAATAGCTGCTGCGGACCGCCTTGAGATCGGCATCTTCTCCGAGGCCGAGGATGCTCAGCGCACGCTGCTCGTGGCGCGAGAAGCGTGACGTGCCCTCGTTGTGCTTCCGTCGAAACCGGCCCGAGATCGCTTCCAGCGGATCGGCAAAGTCGCTCCACGATGGCGCCGGGTCGCTACCGGCATGCGCAAAGGCGCGCGTCGCCCGATCCCATCCCGCGATCGGCGACTGGGCTTCGGTGATCTCGTCGGGGCTCATGCCTTCGAAGAAATTGTATTTCGAATTGTGCTCGCGGACGTGCTCCAGGCACAGGAATCGCCATGAGCCCGGGCCGTCGAAATTGGCAGGCTGCAGCGGCGCCTTGAACTCGCCGGGCGCACGGCAGCCGGGGACTGCGCAGCGATCCTGCGCTCCCTCGACCCGTCCGTGCATTTTGGGATGACTTGAAGCCACTCACTTCCTCGTTTGCTCAGCCGCCATATATAGGAACCATGGACACCACCGCCACCGGACCCGTCGCGACTGAAATGCTGAAGCGCCTCGACTCGGCGCTTTCGCCGAGCAGGATCGCGCTGACCGACGACAGCGAGAAGCATCGCGGGCATGGCGGCTACAATCCGGCTGGCGAGAGCCATTTCTCGCTCGACATCGAAAGCGAGGCGTTCGCGGGCAAGTCGCGCGTCGAGCGCCAGCGCCTCGTCTATCGAGCGCTTGGGGAGCTGATGCACGAACGGGTGCACGCACTGTCGATCCGTGCGACCGCACCAGGAGAGTAAATCAAGAGGGGAGAGTTCATGCGAAATTGGAGATTGCTGACGGCGGGCGCGTGCCTGCTGGTTGCCGCTTGTTCACAGCAGCCGGCTGCGGACAAAAGCTCAGCCGAACGCGCGTCTTACGAACCGCCCGAAGTCTCGCCGACGGCCGCGCCCGGTGTCGTATGGCGCTACTTTTACGACTACCAGCTTCCCGACGAATCCATTGCTGCCGTGCAGGAGAAGCATGCGGCGGCTTGCGAAGCGATGGGTGTAGCCAAGTGCCGGATCACCGGCCTTACGTTCAACCAGAACGAGGAGCAGGCGGTCTCCGGGACACTAGAGGTGAAGCTGGCTCCCGAACTTGCGCGCCAGTTCGGCAAGGATGCGACGGGTCAGGTCACTAACGCCGACGGCCGACTCCTGAGCACCCGATTCACTGGAGAGGACGTTGCCCCCACGACCGTTGCAGCGGGTCGTGAAGAGCAGGAGCTCAAGACCCGTATAGCCGACCTGGAACGGCAGCTGGCCAGCGCAAAAAGCGGAACGGAGCGGGCTCAGCTCAGCGCTCAGCTCGAGGAGTTGAGAAACCGTTCGGCCGCCGCTCGCGGCACGATCGCTGAAGCAGGCGAGAAGCTCGCGAGCACGCCCATGACATTCAACTACTATGGCCGCGGCGGGATTGCGGGCTTCCAGCAGAATCCCGTCCGTGAAGCGGCGCGTTCCTTCGTGTCGAGCCTCGTGACGATGGTCACCGTCGTGCTCCAGGCGGTCGCGATCCTGCTGCCGTGGGCGCTCCTGCTGGCTCTGCTCGTGTTCATCGCCAAGGCGGGAGTTGGACGCGCGGTGCGTCGCTTCCTGACACCGCGCGCCCGTGAACGGTCGGAGAGCTGACCTAGAAGGTAAACTGAAGGCCCAGGCGGCCGCCGAGCGACATCTTGCTCTGAAGCTCTTCGGCATTGACTTCGCCGGTGACCGCGATGCCCGATCCGCCGCCCATCAGGCGGAGGCTGCCGACCCAGCCGCTCGTCCGCTTTTCCGGCGTCAGGGTGAACGGATCGCCGTCGCCGAACCGCGCGGTCGTCGCGCCCAGCTTGCCGCTGAGGATCTCGCGCCGGCCGCCTTCGAGCTCGAGTCGGAACCAGCCGTCGTCCGGACCGCGGCCCTGGATGATCTCGTAGCCAAGAGCGACCGTTCCAGAGGCCGAGGTCTCCGTGCTCTTGCGGCTGTCGACGGTCAGGTCGAATGCGTCGCCGCCACCCGTTTCCGTATAGCCCTTCTCCTTGAGCGAATAATATTCGATCGCTGCGGTCGGACGGAGCGAGAAGCGGCCGAACTGGGCATCGTACGAGACACCCGCGGCGCCCGACCACATCGTGCCCTTCCACTTGCCTTTGGCTTCGCGGCTCACCGCCGTTCCGCCGACCGTGCCGTTGAAGAAGCGGCTGCCGTCGAAGTTGAGCGTGCTGGCCATGGCGCGCGCGAATGCCCGCACCGGCCCGAGCGCCCCGCGCCAGTATGCGCCGCCCTCGTACTGGCTGCTGACCAGTTCGTTGTCGTTGATGTCGCGACCGTCCTTGCCGGAGAGATAAGCCAGCGAGAGGCCGATACTTCCGAGCGGGCCGACGGCGGTTTCGACGCCGCCCGACGCGCCCCATCCGCTGATATCGTAGGACGACGACGCGCCGATCGACTTGCTGCCACCCCAGGCAACCTGCTGCATCCAGAAGCCGAGCGATCCGCGCTTCGCGAGCGGAGCCTTCGGGTCGGTGAAGACGCGGTTGATCAGACGCGAGCCCTTGGTCGCCGTTTCGAACGCACCGCCCGCATGGTCCGGCAGCATCTGCTGCAGGGTGTTACGCAGCGTAGCGCTGTCTTCGACGCCGAGAAACACGCCCGCGACTGCCGCGTCGGAATCAGCGGCGTTGAGGACCGCGCTCAGGATCGCGCCCTCGGACCCGTTAAGCCCGAGCTCGGTTGCGGTCTTCTGGCGGATGGTCACCGAAATCTCGTTGGGCGTCGACGTAACCAGGCTGCTGTCGAAGATGAACGGAAGCGATTCGACCGAGCTGGTCAGCCCGCCCGCGCCGGTCAGAGTGCCGGCCTGCAGAACCTTGTAGGTTCCCGCAACCCCACCAAGCGAGAGCAGGTGGATATCGATCGTCGATCCCGCGCTGAAGTTCGCCGCACCGGCGACGTTGTACAGGGTCTCTTCGCCGGTCGAGGAGTCGATGGTTACGCCGAGCGTCGAGCCTGCGCCGGTCGTCAGCGATGCCAGGTTCACGGTCCCGAGGTTTGTCGCGTTGAGCGTCGTTCCCGCTCCCACAGTCACGGCCAGCCCTGCGCTTCCGTTGAGCTTGCCGTTGAATGCAGAGGTTCCAGCGAGGGTCAGAACGTCCGCGCCGCCGCCGAAGTCGACGTCCCCATTCAAGGCCGACGTGCCGGCGAGCTGAAGCGTATCGTTGCCCGATCCGAACTGGACCGCGCCGTTGAAAACCGCGTCGCCCGACAGCGACAGGCTGTTGCTCCCCGCGCCGAACCTGGCGGTCCCGAAGACCGTTCCGTCGGCCACATCGAACACGTCATTGCCCGCACCGAATAGCATCTGGCCGCTGATGGCCGGAGCCGCCGCACCAGTCGCCGCGACGAGCTGGCGGACGGTAACGCCGCCGCCGTTCGCGCTGAGATCGAAGGCGACGCCTTTGTCACCCAGCGTCGACGAGTTCGCGACGCCCAGCGACCCGCTATTCTCGAGCAGGGTGACCGTGCCGGCCTTGTCGACAATCGCGGCCGCCGTTCCGTCAGCGCCCGCACGCGACGCAATGATCGCTCCGCTGTTCTTGATCGTCGTGACGCTTGCACCGGCATCGATGAGGACGGCAGTCGAGCCGGTCGTCGCGGTCCCGCCGCCGGTCGCGGTGATCTGGCCGCTGTTTTCGATGATCGGGACGTTTCCGCCGGATCCGATGCGGAACGCCGTCGCATTCGCTTCGGAACCGGTTGCCGCGATCGTGCCGGCGATCGTGATCCCGCCGGCGACGTTCACTGCGTTTCCGAGACCGCCGATGACCATGCCATTGCCGGCGACGCCCTTGTAGAGGCCGTTGCCGACGACCGAGCCCTTCATGACGATTCCGCGACCGCCGGAATTGGCTACCGCACCTATGTTCGTCGCTTCCGTCGCCGACCCGATCTGGACCGCCGGAGCAGAGCCCAAAGTGATGATCGTCGCCTTGGTTTCCGACGCGTCGGGGATGCCGTCGTCGTCTTCGTCGGTGTCGGTGGTGCTAAGATCCTTCGGCGGAGCGTCGAACAGGATTCCGCCGGCGACATCGCCAGCGACGATCAGCGCCGACCCACCCTGCAGGAGATCGTCCGCATCGAGCTTGGACGTATCGGTCGGAACCGAGGTGTAACGATAGCCGGTCGACTGGACCGTGCCCTGGATGGTCAGCGAACCGCCGATATCTCCGTTGAGGGCAACGCCAACGGCATTGGCGCCCTGCACTGTGATCGTACCCTTCGGCAACAAGACGTTGCCGCTGATGTTGCCGGCCTTGATCCCGAAGCTGTCATTGCCGAGCACGGTGATGCTGCCGCTGCTGACGAGACTGCCCGTCAGCGGGCCGTCGAGAAGGATTCCGCCCGACTGGTTGCCCTTCACCGAGATCGTGCCGCCATTCGTGATATTGCCGGTGAACGCGCCGAGCGTGTGGATGCCCCACCGGCCCGAACCTTGAGCGAAAACGCCGTCGAGATCGCCGTCGTTGTCGGTGTCGGTCGGCGTATAGGTCTCGTCGATGGTGATCGTGCCGCTGTTGGTGATCTCGCCCGTCACTCCCGCGCTGGCGACAACGCCCGCGCTGTTGTTGGCACCGGTGATCTGGATTGTGCCTTCGTTGCGGACGTAATTGTTGGTGTTCAGCGTGACGCCGACGCCGCTTGTCGGCTTCACCGAGCCCGTCGAAGAGATTTTGATATCGCCCGATGCGCTGGTCGTTTGCGGAGTAGTGACCGCCGTCGAGATGACCGTTTCGGCATGTGCTGGAACCGCCGCGGTCGCCGCCGCAATTGCACCAAGGCCCGTCGTAGCAAGCAGAAAACGCATGCGAGAAATGCCCTTTTCTTTCGCGGCGACCAGGGCCGCAGCGTTTCGATGATGTGAGTCAGCAACCCGGGAAACGGCGTCCCCCGGCACAGGCTGGGTCCTACTGGTGAGGCCGAAGTGGCGGTCGCCGCTTCGTTACGCCCCCGGATTGGCGCGCCTAAGCGTCCCGACCCTGAAGCCCAGATGAACAATCGTTAAGCATGTGAAATGACGAGGAAACTTCGGCGGGTCTTTTTCGCGGCCTCATGACGGCGTAGGGCACGGGCCATGGATTCCGCGATTTCCATGACGATCGCCCCGGTCACTCACGACCTCGGCGGATTCAAGGTCCATCGGACGCTTCCGAGCAAGCAGCGGACGATGGTGGGCCCCTTCATCTTCTTCGATCAGATGGGGCCCGCGCACCTCCGTCCGGGCGACGGAATCGATGTGCGACCGCATCCGCACATAAACCTTGCGACGGTGACTTATCTCTTCGCAGGCGCAATCGATCACCGCGACGGCCTCGGCACGTTCCAACGGATCGAGCCGGGGGCAGTCAATTTGATGACCGCCGGTCGGGGAATCGCTCATTCCGAACGGTCTCCAGCCGATGAGCGCGCGGCCGGGCCTGAACTGGACGGCATCCAGACCTGGCTCGCCTTGCCCCAGGCAAAGGAGGAGCTCGAGCCTGGGTTCGAACACACTCCCGCCGACGCCTTGCCGCTGGTCGAGGGCGATGGAGTTCGCCTGCAGCTGATCATGGGGGAGGGGTTCGGCATCCAGTCGCCCGTCACGCAGCACTCCCCGACGATCTATGCCGCGATCACGCTCTCACCCGGGGCGGCATTGATGATCGACCATCCGGCCGATGAGCGGGCGCTCTACCTGATCGAGGGCGATGCGACGGTCGACGGAAACCAATTGCTTCCCATGCATCTCACCTTGCTGGCACCGGGTCATCTGCCGCTGCTGACCTCGCACGCGGGTGCGCGGCTGATGCTGTGCGGCGGCGCGCCGATGGACGGAGAACGGCATGTCTGGTGGAACTTCGTGTCGTCGCGCCGCGACCGGATCAACGAAGCCAAGCGCGCGTGGAGGGCTGGAGAATTCATCCTCCCGCCGGACGACCATGACGAATTCATCCCGCTTCCCGAGGTCCCACTGACGGTCAGCTATCCGTGACGGAGTTCCGGCGGGTCGGGCTTTCTACAGGGGTAACCCTGAACGTCGCTCTTGCGGGTCCGGAGGACGCGCCGCCGGTCATCCTTCTCCACGGCTTCCCGGAATCGCACCGGACATGGCGCGGCGTGGCGCCGCTGCTCGAGGACAGCTTCCGGCTGATCATGCCGGACCAGCGCGGCTTCGCTGGCTCGGACCGTCCGTTCGATGTCGAAGAGTATGCGACCGACAAATTGATCGGCGACATCTTCGCGCTTGCCGAGACCTTAGGCGTCGAACGCTTTGCGCTCGTTGGGCACGACTGGGGTGGCGCGATCGCCTGGCCCGCAGCGATGCGCAACGACCCGCGGCTGACCAAGCTTGCGATCGTCAACGCACCGCACCCGCTCATCTTCCAGAAGAGCCTGATCGAGGACGCGGACCAACGCGCGGCGTCTCAGTACATCAACTGGTTCAGGGTCCCTGGGGCCGAAAAGGCGATCGAGGCGATGGGCTTTGAAGCCTTCTTCCAGAAGACCTTCATGAGCCATGTCGAACTCGCAAGCGTTTCCGAAGAGGAGAAGCAGCAGTACATCGCCGAATGGTCGCAGCCGGGCGGAATGCTTCCGATGCTGAACTGGTACCGGGCCACCAAGCTGATCGTACCTCCGCCCGGCGCAACGGTTGCGGTGCCCGATTTCCTGCTTCGAGCCTTTCCCAAGATCCGCGTCCCGACCCTGGTAGTGTGGGGAATGAAGGATCCGGCGCTCCTGCCGCTCCAGCTCGAAGGGCTCGATGTTTTGGTCGACGACCTGACCATCGTGAAATTGCCGAAAGCGGGCCACTTCGCGCCTTGGGAAGCGCCCCAAGAGGTTGCATCGGCGCTTCGGGACTTTCTCGGCTGAGCCTGCGGGGCTAAGGCCCGCGCGATGAATACCGCTGCTCGCTCCCGTTCGCGCTCCGCCGCCCGCCTCGCCGCTGTGCAGGCGCTTTACCAGCAGGAGATGGAAGGCATCCCAATTGCCCGGCTACTTCGGGAGTTCCACGAGCATCGTCTCGGCGCAACGATCGAAGAGGCGCAATATGTCGAGGCCGAGCAGAGCTTCTTCGACGACGTAGTCACCGGCGTCGACGCCCGCCGCGTTGAGATCGACGATGCCATTGCCGACAAGCTCGCCGAAGGATGGAGCCTCGATCGGCTGGACCGTCCGATGCGCGCAATCCTTCGCGCTGGCACCTATGAGCTTCTCGCGCGCAAGGACGTGCCAGTGGGATCGGTAATCTCGGAATATGTCGATGTCGCCCATGCCTTTTACGACAAACGCGAAAGCGGCTTCGTAAACGGGCTTCTCGACGCAGTTGCCAAAGAGGCGCGGCCGGCCCGCGCGGAGTAGTTCGAGTGCGTGAATCCCAGGCGATCCAGCGCCTCCGGCGGATTGCGACCAGTCCCGCCGCCTTGGGACTCGCCGACGACACCGCCCTCCTCGACGGGTTGGTCCTGACTCACGACAGCATCGCCGAGGGCGTGCATTTCCTGCCGTCGGATCCAGCCGCGAGCGTTGGCTGGAAGCTCGTGACAGTAAACCTTTCGGATCTTGCGGCGAAGGGAGCGAGCCCCGCAGCGGCGCTTTTGTCGCTCGCGCTTTCGGGCGACGACACATGGGACATGGGCTTCCTCGATGGAATCGAGGCCGCCTGCGAAAGCTACGGGCTGGCGTTGGTCGGAGGCGATACGATCGCACTTCCAGCAGGAGCACCGCGCGTGTTTGGCCTTACCGCCATCGGCCGGGCTGGCGAGCGCGTACCCCTCAGGAAGGGCGGCAAGGATGGCGATATCCTTTGGCTGGTGGGTACGCTGGGAGATTCCGCCGCCGGACTGGAATTGCTTCGTGAAGACGGCGCGTCGACCGGGCCGCTAGTCGATATCTATCGCCGGCCGGTTCCTCTACTCGCACCCGGTCAGGCGTTGGCACCACATGCGCATGCCATGATGGACGTGTCCGACGGATTGCTGCTCGATGCGATGCGCTTGGCGGAGGCGAGTGCGCTGAATGCCGAGATCGACCTCGACGCGATCCCGCTGTCGAAAGCATTCATCGCGGAGCGTGGCGGAAGCCTCGACGCTCGCCTATTCGCCGCGACTGGAGGTGACGACTACGCGCTCCTCGCGGCAATGCCTCCGGACGTCGATCCGTTAAGACTTTCTTTACCTCGCGGAACGACCATCACACGCATCGGGACTCTCGCCGCTGAAGGATCCCTTCTCTCTCTTTCAAGCGGCGGAAGTCCGGTCCCGCTACCGGAGCATTTGGGTCATGAACATCGCGGCAATTCCCCTGCGCCAATGGGTGATCGCAGCTAGCGGGCTCATCTCCGGCGCCCTCACGGCACTGCTCCTTCACTAAGCGCTAAACCGAACGCGGTTGCCAGCCGCGATTTCGGTCCATAAACACTCGCCCCGTTCGCCGTCTGCGTCCTGCAGCCGGTTCGGCATTGCCGCGAAAACGGGGAAGAATTTTCGATGAACCTCATTCTAATCGCGATCGGGTGCGGCCTCATTGCCGTGCTTTATGGCTTGTTCACGAGCCGCCAGGTGCTCAACGCGCCGGCGGGTAATCAGCGCATGATCGAAGTGGCCGGCGCCATCCAGGAAGGCGCCTCGGCCTACCTGCGCCGCCAGTACACGACAATCGGAATGGTCGGAGTTGCCGTAGCCATTCTCGTTGGAATTTTCCTCGGCCCGGTGCAGGCCGCGGGCTTTGTGCTCGGCTCCCTGCTGTCGGGTGCGGCTGGGTTCATCGGCATGAACATTTCTGTTCGCGCCAACGTGCGTACCGCGGAAGCAGCTCGTACGAGCCTACAGGGCGGACTGACGATCGCGTTCCGCTCGGGCGCCATCACCGGCATGCTCGTGGCGGGTCTCGCTCTGCTCGCGATCTCAACCTTCTTCTACTATCTCGTCGACGTTCGTGGTCTTGCTCCGAACGACCGTGGGGTTACCGATGCGCTCGTTGCGCTGGCATTTGGGGCTTCGCTGATCTCGATCTTCGCACGTCTCGGCGGCGGCATCTTCACGAAGGCTGCCGACGTCGGCGCCGATCTCGTCGGCAAGGTCGAGGCCGGAATCCCGGAAGACGATCCCCGCAACCCAGCCGTGATCGCCGACAACGTTGGCGACAATGTCGGCGACTGCGCCGGTATGGCTGCCGACCTTTTCGAGACCTACGTCGTCACCGTCGGTGCGACGATGGTCCTCATCGCATTGCTGGTGCGCGGCACGCCGCTTCACGTCGGCGGGCTGATGACCCTCCCGCTGCTGATCGGCGGGGTTTGCATCATCACCTCGATCATCGGCACCTACTTCGTCCGGCTCGGCAAGAGCGGCTCGATCATGGGAGCGCTCTACAAGGGCTTCTGGGTCACCGCGATCCTGTCAGTGCCTGCGATCTATGCCGTCACCCAGCTCGTGATCGGCGACCTCAACGCCAACATCGGCGGCCAGCCCGCTGGCCTCGACGTCGGCGCGCAGGCTGCGGTCGGTGAGTTCACCGGTGGCTTCACCGGTTGGGACCTGTTCTATTCGATGCTGGTCGGCCTCGCGGTGACGGGCCTGCTCGTGTGGATCACCGAATATTACACCGGCACGAGCTATCGTCCGGTGAAGAGCATCGCCAAGTCCTCGCAGACCGGCCACGGCACGAACGTCATCCAGGGCCTCGCAATCAGCCTTGAATCGACGGCGCTTCCGACGCTCGTCATCTGTGTCGGCATCATCGTGTCCTACCAGCTCGCGGGTCTTATCGGCATCGCCTTCGCCGCGACCGCCATGCTTGCACTTGCCGGCATGGTCGTCGCGCTCGACGCTTACGGACCGGTCACCGACAACGCCGGCGGCATCGCCGAGATGGCGGGTCTCGAGGATGACGTGCGCACGCGCACCGACGCTCTCGACGCGGTCGGCAACACCACCAAGGCGGTGACCAAGGGCTATGCGATCGGCTCGGCGGGCCTCGGCGCGCTGGTGTTGTTCGCAGCCTACACGACCGACCTTCGTACCTTCGCGGGCGATCTCGGCGTGGCTTACGCGGACATCAACTTCACGCTCGCCAATCCGTACGTGATCGTTGGTCTTCTGCTGGGCGCGCTGCTTCCGTATCTGTTCGGCGCAATGGGCATGACTGCCGTCGGCCGTGCAGGCGGCGCCGTGGTCGAGGAAGTTCGCGGCCAGTTCCGCGACAATCCGGGCATCATGGAAGGCAGCGTCCGGCCGAACTACGCGCGCACGGTTGACCTGGTGACCCGCGCGGCGATCAAGGAAATGATCATTCCATCGCTGCTCCCGGTGTTCACTCCAATCGTCGTCTTCTTCGTGATCCGCCTGGTTGCGGGCACGGAGAATGCGTTCGCGTCGCTCGGCGCGGTCCTGATCGGCGTGATCGTGTCCGGCCTGTTCGTCGCCATCTCGATGACCTCGGGCGGCGGCGCTTGGGACAACGCCAAGAAGTACATCGAAGACGGCAATTACGGCGGCAAGGGCTCTGAAGCTCACAAGGCTGCCGTGACGGGTGACACCGTCGGCGACCCCTACAAGGACACCGCCGGTCCGGCCGTGAACCCGATGATCAAGATCACCAACATCGTCGCGCTGCTCCTGCTCGCGGCTCTGGCTGGTCACGGGGCCGGCTAAGCGCCGATCGGATCTGAAGAACGGCCCCGCCCGGCGCTGCCGCGGCGGGGCTTTTCTTTGTTCTCGAGCAGGCGCAGAGGCGCGCCATGGTTCACGCTATCCGGGTTTACGAGGCCGGCGGGCCTGAGGTCTTGCACTGGGAAGAGGTAGAGCTTGGCGATCCGGGACCGGGTCAGGTGCGGCTGCGCCAGCTGGCCGTCGGCCTGAACTATATCGATGTATATCACCGCACCGGCCTCTATCCGCAGCCGTTGCCCTTCACGCCAGGGACGGAAGGCGCAGGAACGGTCGAGGCGATCGGCGATGGCGTAACGGGCCTCAAGCAGGGCGATCGCGTCGCCTATGCCGGGCCGACTGGCAGCTACGCGGATGAGCGGCTCATCGACGCGGATCGCCTCGTGAAGCTCCCGGACGAAATTCCGTTTCAGCAGGCGGCTGCGATGATGTTGCAGGGCATGACCGTCCGGATGCTCCTGCGCGGAGTCCATGCGGTTCAATCCGGCGAGACGATCCTCGTCCATGCGGCTGCTGGCGGCGTCGGCCTGATCCTGTGCCAGTGGGCCAAGGCCATTGGCGCGACGGTCATCGGCACCGTGTCGACCGACGAGAAGGCGGAGATGGCACACGCTCACGGGTGCGATCATCCGATCATCTACACGCGTCAGGATTTCGTTGCGGAGGTCGATCGCATCACCGGCGGTGCGAAGCTGCCGGTCGTCTACGATTCAGTCGGCAAGGATACGTTCCTCAAATCGCTCGACTGCCTGCTTCCTCGCGGACTGATGGTCAGCTACGGCAATGCTTCCGGTCCGCCGGACCCGATCCCGCCGGGTCTGCTTGCGCAAAAGGGCTCTCTGTTCCTGACTCGTCCGACCCTATTCCACTACATCGCCAGGCGCCAGGAGCTCGAGCAGTCGGCGAAAGAGCTGTTCGACATGGTCCTCTCGGGCAAAGTGAAAGTCGAGATCGGCCAGACCTTCCCGCTCGAGGATGCCGCCGAGGCGCATCGCGCTCTCGAAGCGCGCAAGACGACCGGCTCGACTGTTTTCACGGTCTGACGCGCCACCTTCACTTTTGAAGTTTGCGCCTGTAAGGCTCCGCGACTTTTTACCGACCGGAAGAGGAAATCGATTGGCTAAGGAAGAACTTCTCGAGATGCGCGGGCAGGTGGTCGAACTGCTGCCCAATGCGATGTTCCGCGTGCGGCTCGAGAACGGCCATGAGATCCTGGGGCACACCGCAGGCAAGATGCGCAAGAACCGCATCCGCGTGCTGACCGGCGACGAAGTGCTGGTCGAAATGACGCCGTACGACCTGACCAAGGGCCGGATCACCTATCGCTTCATGCCGGGCCGCAGCGGGCCTCCGCCCCGCCCCTAGGGCGGCGGCATGCGCCTGATCCTCGCTTCCGCCAGCCCGCGCAGGCTCGACCTGCTCGCGCGCATCGGTGTGATTCCCGACGAGGTCGTCCCTGCCGATATCGACGAGAGTGTTCCGGCGGGCGAGCTTCCGCGCGAGCATGCGCTTCGCCTGGCGCGGGAAAAGGCCGCGGAGATTGGAGCGAAGCATCCGAACGACCTAGTCTTGGCTGCCGACACGGTCGTTGCCGTAGGGCGCCGCATTCTGCCAAAGGTCGAGGACGAAGCCACGCTTCGCGAATGCATGAAGCTGCTTTCCGGCCGTCGGCATCGCGTGCTGACCGGCGTCGCTTTGGCCGTACCGGGCGGCGGGGTGCGCGAGCGGCTCGGCGAGACGATGATCGCGATGAAGCGGCTGTCGGACGACGAGATCGACTATTACGCCAGTCATGGCGAATGGCGCGGCAAGGCCGGCGGCTATGCCCTTCAGGGCTATGGCGAGGTCTACGTCCGCCAGATCGCCGGCAGCTATTCGAATGTCGTCGGCCTTCCGCTTGCCGAGACACGGTTGCTGCTGAAGTCGGCGGGCTACCCAATTGCCTGAATGGGTCGTCGAGCGCGGGATCGGAGAGACCCGCTCGGTGCGAATCCATGCCGGTGAGATCGTCGAAGCCCGCGTCCTTCTTGAAGGTGTCGAACCGGCCGGGGCAATTCTTGACGGCCGGCTGATCGAGACTGGCTTCCCTGCGGTCGCGCAGGTGGAGGGTCAGCAATACCTGCTCCCCAAGGGCGCGCCCGGTGTTACCGAAGGCGCGGTCGTTCGGATCGAGGTGACGCGCGAGCGGATTCCGGGCATCGAACCATGGAAAAGGCCGCTGGCCCGGCTGACGGACGAGGCACTGCGTCCAGCGCCGCCACTGGACGCTGAAGTCCTTCCGTTCCCATCACCCAAAGATCAACTCGAGCAGTCCGGATGGTCGGACCTGATCGAAGAGGCGCGGAGCGGCATCGTCCGGTTCGAAGGTGGTGAGCTTCGAATCTCGCTGACGCCGGCAATGACGCTGATCGACGTCGACGGGCGTCTACCTCCGTTCGACCTTGCAGTCGCGTCAGCGATTGCGGCCGCCCGTACGATCCTTCGCCACGGGATCGGCGGGTCGATTGGGATCGACCTTCCGACGATTGGCGGGAAGGAGCAGCGGCAGGCGGTTGGAGCCGCGATCGATGCGAACCTTCCGCTGCCGTTCGAGCGTACGGCAATGAATGGGTTCGGCTTGATTCAGATAGTTCGCGCACGCGCACGCGCGTTGACGTTCGAGTTGGCGTCCGACCGGGCTCCCTTTGAAGCGCGGGTGCTCCTTCGAAAAGTCGCCATGGATCGAACGGGGGCGACCTGCCTTGTCGCTCATCCGTCAGTAACCGCCGTCATCGAGGGCAATGCATCCTGGACAGAGGCTCTTGCGAGACAGATTGGCGGCGAGGTTACCTTGCGAAGCGACCAATCGCTCCCCATCCATGGCGGGTATGCGCAAAATATCTGATTCCAAGTCCTGCCCGGTTTGCCGGAAGCCACCGTCCGTCGAACATGCTCCATTCTGCTCGCGCGGATGCAAGGACCGGGACCTCCTTCGATGGCTGGGCGGCGGCTATCGGATTCCCGGTCCGAAGGCCGATCCCGGGGTGGACAGTGAAGACCACGACGGTTAGGGAGCGCGTCGCTTGGACGGGCGGCCCGCCCGGTCACGAGAGCCCAGGTAGCTCAGTTGGTAGAGCACGTGACTGAAAATCACGGTGTCGGCGGTTCGATTCCGTCCCTGGGCACCACCCCCTGAAGCGTATCGTAATGGGGCAATTGGGACACTAGCCTTCCCTTGCTGCCAATTTGGCATAAGCTGCCGGCTACGTCGCTGGCGGGGTTCCAATGAAAGTCGTCATTCTGGCAGGCGGGTATGGCACTCGCATCTCGGAAGAGACTGCCCAGAAACCGAAACCTATGGTCGAGATTGGCGAGCGGCCAATTCTCTACCATGTCATGTGCCATTACGCGGCGTTCGGTTTCACCGACTTCTACGTTGCCTGCGGTTACCGCGGTGAGGTCATCAAGAAGTACTTCGCCGACTTTTGTTACCACGCTCAGGACCTGATCGTTTCGCTGAATTCCGGCGATGTCGAGATGGTCGGCGGAGCGCCGCCCGACTGGCGGGTTCATGCGATCGACACTGGGCATGACGCGATGACTGGCGGCCGCCTCCTGGCTCTGCGTGATTATGTCGGCGACGGCCCGTTCATGTGCACCTACGGCGATGGTCTCAGCAGTGTCGCGCTTGACCAGTTGGTTGCGTTCCACCGAAGCCACGGAAAACTGGCGACCGTTACAGCTGTCCACCCGCCCGCGCGTTTCGGTCTGCTCAAGCTGGACGGCGACCATGTCGCGGCATTCTCGGAAAAGCCGCAGACCGACACCGACTGGATCAACGGCGGCTTCTTCGTCTTCGAGCCGGAGATCCTCGATTACATCGAAGGCCCTGAAAGCTCGCTGGAAAAGGACGTGCTCGAGCGGATAGCCGCCGACGGCCAGCTGCAGGCCTTCCGTCATTCCGGTTTCTTCCAGCCGATGGACACGCTTCGCGAGAAGCAGCTGCTGGAGGAGCTGTGGCAGTCCGGTAATCCGCCCTGGGTCTGCAAGCCATGATCGCGGAAGCCCTGAAGGCTTATTCCGGCAGGAAAGTTCTGGTCACCGGCCACACGGGCTTCAAGGGCGCATGGCTGTGCGCATGGCTGGAGCGCCTCGGCTCAAAGACAACGGGCTATGCCTTGCCGCCCGAGAGCCGAAGCTTGTTTCTCCAGGCGCGGATCTCCGACCGGATGAGCTCTTTCGAAGGCGACGTCCGCGACCTTGCAAATCTGCAGGCGGCTGTGCGGGAGGCCGAGCCCGAGATCGTCTTCCACATGGCCGCGCAATCCTTGGTCCGCCCATCCTACGACTTTCCGGTCGAGACCTTTGCGACGAACGTGATGGGAACCGCGCACTTGCTGGAAGCAATCCGTGGCGTTCCGTCGGTCAAGGCGGTGGTGATCGTCACCAGCGACAAATGTTATGAGAATGACGGCCGCGCGGAGCCGTTCAGCGAAACCGACGCGATGGGTGGGCATGACCCGTACAGCGCCTCGAAAGGTTGCGCGGAACTGGTGACTTCGGCCTACGCGCGTTCGTTCTTCGAAACCTCCCGCTGCACGGTAGCAAGCGGGCGCGCCGGCAATGTCATTGGTGGCGGCGACTGGGCCGTCGACCGGATAGTCCCCGACCTCGCCCGCGCGGCCGAGACGGGAGCGACTGCCGTCATTCGCCGTCCGGGCGCCGTCCGTCCCTGGCAGCACGTTCTGGAGCCGCTCGGCGGCTACCTCCTGCTCGGGCATCGCGCTGCGACGGAGGGTCACCGATTCTCCGGGGCGTGGAATTTCGGTCCCTCTGAAGACGAGATTGTCCCGGTCCGCGAACTCGTCGAGCAGCTCCGCCGCCGCTGGCCCGAGCTGAAGGTCGACTATCAGTCCGAACAGACTGGGCCACACGAGGCAGCCGTCCTGCGTCTCGACTGCACGAAAGCTCGCAACGAACTCGGCTGGCGGCCTGCACTCGGCCTGTCACGAGCGATCGATTTGACCGCCGAATGGTATCGCGAGGCGGCCAAAGGGTCGCCTGTCGAAGTCACCGACCAACAGATTGCGGCGTACGAACAGCTGCTCACTGAACAGGAGGAACATTGCCAATGAGTTCGACGCGAATTTCTACGGCGACGGCAAGTCAGCCGGGCGGAGCGTCCGCCATTCGCGTCCCTTACGGGCGGACCGTCCACGGCGAGGAGGAGATCGCGGCGGTCGTCGAAGTCCTGCGCACCTCGACGCAGATGGGCGCGAACGTTCGGAAGATGGAGGCGTCGGTAGCGGCCCTGTTCGCCAAGAGCCACGGGATCATGGTCAATTCGGGGTCCAGCGCGAATTACCTCGCGGTCGAGCTGCTCGGTCTACCGGCCGGAGCCGAGGTAATCACGCCTGCACTGACTTTCGCAACGACGGTGGCGCCGATCGTGAAGAACGGGCTCGTGCCTGCCTTCGTCGACGTCGAACCGGATACGTTCAACATCGACGTCGAGCAGGTCGAGGCGATGATCGGCCCGAATACCCGGGCCATGATGGTCCCTTCGCTGATCGGAAACCTGCCCGACTGGGATCGCCTGGCCGAGCTCGCCGCCGCGCATGACCTGCTGGTCGTCGAGGATTCCGCCGATACGCTAGGAGCAACCCTCCGCGGGTCCAGCACGGGAACGCGGTCTCACATCAGCACGACAAGCTTCTATGGCTCTCACGTGATCAACTGTGCCGGCAACGGTGGAATGCTGTGCGTCAACCGGGACGACTGGGCCGAAGAGGCAAAGCTCTTGCGGAGCTGGGGACGAAGCTCGTCCTTGTTCGTGGATTCCGAGAACCCCGAGCACCGGTTCGGAGTAATGCTCGAAGGCATTCCCTACGACGCAAAGTTCGTGTTCGAGCGGATTGGTTACAACCTGGAGCCGTCTGAGATCGGAGCCGCATTCGGGCTCGTTCAGCTCGGCCGGCTGCAGTCGAACATCGACGCCCGCGTCGCCAATTTCGAAGCTCACCTCGCTTTCTTCTCCGACTATGCCGACTGGTTCACCCTTCCGCGGCAATGCGGGGACAGCCGCACGGGCTGGCTGGCTCTCCCACTCATCCTGAGTGACGAGGCCCCGTTCACCCGGCGTCAGTTGCAGACGTATCTCGAGGGCTGTGGAATCCAGACGCGGACGGTCTTCACGGGCAATATCCTTCGCCAGCCGGGATATCGCGACATCGTTCGGCGTGAGGCCCCGGGCGGCTATCCCAATGCCGATCGAGTCATGCGGAGCGGCATGCTGGTCGCCTGCCATCATGGCCTGAGCGAGACCGATCTCGCCTACGTCCACGACCGCTTTCGCGACTTTGCCGGGCAGTGGTAACCCATGCGCATCGCGTTCAACGGGCAGCGGCTCGCCGGCCAGCCATTCGGCGTCGGGCGCTACCTGGAATATCTCCTTCGGTACTGGAACGAGCAGCTGGCTGACGGCGACGAGCTGAGACTCTTCGTTCGGCGGCCCCTGAACGAGCGCCTGGCGGGAGCCTGGCCCCGCATCCGGACGGTCGTGCTTGAGAGCCGCATGCCCGGCCTGCCCTGGGAAACGCTGCGCCTCGGTCCCGCCGCGGCCGACCACGACGTGCTGTTTTGCCCGGCCTATTCGGCGCCGCTTGGTTATCGGGGACGGCTTGTTGTCGCGACTCACAGCGTCAACGAGACGGAGCCGGCTGCGCATAGCTGGCTTTACCGTCAGACTTACGCGCGGCTCTACAAGCACTGTGCCCGGCGCGCCGATGCAGTCATCGTTCCGGGTGAGAACACGAGGCGCGCTGTCGAAGAATATTATGGCGTTCCGAACGATCGGCTTCACATCGTTCACCAGGGGGCGGACGAAGCCTTCCATCCGATGGACGACCAGCCGGACGTGCTGTCGGCTACACGCAAGCGCTTCTTCGGTTCGGACCGGCCGTATTTGCTGTTCGTAGGCAAGGGCTCGCCGCGACGGAACATCCCGATGTTGATCGAGGCATTCGCCCGCCTGCGGAAAGAAGGGAAGTGGCCGCACGGCCTGCTCCTGTTCGGGCCCTACAAGGGCGATGTCCCGTTCGAAAAGCTGATCCGCGACTTGGGTGTCGAAAATGATGTGGTCCAAACCGAAGGGGTCGTGGAGCATCATTCGGACCTGGCGCCGATATATGCAGCCGCGGACATTTTCATTCACCCTTCGGAGAATGAAGGGTGGTCGATGACCACGACCGAGGCGATGGCGGCCGGGACGGCAGTCATTGCTACAAATCGCGGCGGCCTCGGCGAGGTTGCTTGCGGACATGCCTACATGATCGAGCCCGGCGTCGATTCGCTGGTCGAAGCCATCCAGGCAGTGCTGTCGGATGACAATCTCCGCGCGGACCTACGACGGAAAGCACGCGCTCGGGGTGAAGCGCTCCGCTGGGAAAAGCTTGCTCAACAGACTTTGGACGTCGTCCGCGACGTCGGAAAACGATCGCAAAGGGGTCGCTAATGCTTGGAAAGACCGTTTGTCGCGCCTGTGACAGTACCAACATGTATTGCTTCCTGCCGATGGGCGACCATCCGGCGGCGAACGCCTTCGTCAGGCCTGAGAACCTCGACAAGCCGGACATGCTGTTCCCGCTGGAAAGCCATGCCTGCCTGGATTGCGGCCTGATTCAGATCCCGGATCCGCTGCCGGCGGACTTCTACGTCGACTATGTCTACATGCCGTCGGCAACGACGACGATGCCGGCGCACTTCGCCGCGCTTGGGCACCAATTCCGGAAGAAGTTGGTGACCGCGCCAGGCCAGCTTGTGGTCGACATCGGAAGCAATGACGGATTGCTGCTCGCCGCCTGCCTCGGCGAGGGCATGCGGGTTCTCGGCGTCGATCCGTCCGCGAACATTTCCCAATTCGCCCGCGATCGCGGCGTCGAAGTCTTCAATGAATATTTCACGTCGGAATCCGCCGTGCGCATCCGGGACCAGTACGGACCGGCGCGCGTGATCGTTTGCACGAACACGTTCAATCACATCGACAATCTCGACGACTTCATGGCTGGGGTGGCGACCTTGCTGGATCCCGAGGGAAGTTTCGTGCTGGAGCTGCCGCAGGCTCTCACCTGCATCGAGCTCAACGAGTTCGACACCGTCTATCACGAGCATCTGTCGACCTTTACGGCCGCTTCGCTTGTCGCGCTTGGCAGAAAATTCGGGTTCAAGCTGGTCGAACTTGAGGAACTGCCGATCCATGGCGGATCGATGCGCTGCACGCTCAGCCGAGTTGGCGAGCCTTCCGCTGCGGTCGCCGCCTACCTCGAACGCGAGAAGGCAGCGGGTCTGTTTACAAAGGAGGCCTACGATCGCCATGTCGAGCGGGTCTACGCCATCCGTTCCGAGCTGATGCGCCTGCTCGAAAGGCTGAAGGGCGAGGGCAGGCGGCTTGCCGGCTATTCCGCGCCGGCGAAGGGCAACACGCTCCTCAACTATTTCCGCATTGGACCAGACACGCTCGAGTGGATTGCCGACCGCAACGAGCTCAAGCAGGGGCGCTATACGCCCGGAATGCGGATTCCCGTCGTGTCACCGGATCGGATTGCGGTCGACCAGCCCGATTACCTGCTCATTCTCGCCTGGAACTTCAGGGATGAGATCGTGCAGCAGCAGTCTGAATTCCTCGCCAAGGGCGGGAAGTTCATCGTGCCGATCCCGCGTGTCGAAATCATCGGCAGCGAAGGATAATTGTCTCGTCGCCAGTTTGCATATGAAGGTGGCACGGCGATAATGTTCAGGACCATTGTCATCATCGGACTGCTTCAGGTCCTGACGATCCTCGTCCAGGTCGTCAGGGCCAAGGTGATTTCCGTTGATCTCGGCCCGGCCGGGCTCGGTCTGGTCGGCCTGACTGACCAGCTGATCATCCTCGTCGGGATGGTCTTCGCACTTAGCCTGCCGACCGTGGCGGTGCGGGTGATGTCGAGGTCGTACGGGCGTCCCGACTTCGCGCGTCAATATGCCGCTTTTCTGCAAGCAATCGTTGTCGCGTCAGTAATCGGATGCGGTGCCCTCGGCATCGCCCTACTTGCCCGCCCCGCGCTGTTCGGTCCGACCGTTGCGGCCTACTCGATCGAATTCGCAGTGGCGTTGGTCAACGCGCCCTTGTTCGCCGTCGGACTGTTTCTCCCGAATGTCCTGGCGGCGGGCTTGCGGCCGGTGGGCGCTGCGGGCCTTTCTTTCGCGATTGCGGCAGTAACGACCGTTGCGGCCGGTATCGGACTTATTTGGGGCGACATCCTGGAGATATACATCGCGCAGGCCATCGCGACCGCGGCACTGATTGCTTGGGCGCTCATCTATTTCAAGCGAACCCTCCACCTGCCGGTTTTCGACAGTAATGCGAGCTTGATTGCCGAGATTCGCGCGAGGCCGGACATCATTCCCACGGCCGTGGCGTTCTATGCGTCGCTCGTCGGCACCGCCTTTTCGTTGCTCGCCGTAAGATACGTGACTGCTCATTCACTGGGGATCGAGACCGGCGGGTGGCTTCAGGCAATACTGAGCATGGTCCTCGCCGTGGGCGCGGTGATGATCGCAATGGCGGCGCGATACCTCGGCCCACAGCTCAACCAGCCTTCGCCCATCGCCGATAAATTCGCCACGTTTGACTTGTTCCGCCGCCGCCAACTCATGCTTCTGATCGCGATGTCCGTGCCATTGGCATTGTTCGCGAAGTTCGCGTTGATCATCCTGTTTTCATCCAAATTCATCGTGGCCGCCGGTTGGCTTCCTGCATTTCTCGTTTGGCAGTTGGTCATCATCCAGACGAACGTCCAAATGCAATTGCTGTTCGCGCTTGACGAGCTCTGGATCGTGACCGTCAAGTCGATTGCGGGATGCATTGTCTCGACGCTGCTGTGCGTCGCCCTCATTCCGCATTTCGGCATGAACGGCGCTGCCGCAGCAATGCTCGCCGGGGCTATCGTGACATTCGCCTTGGGTGCGCAATGGCTGCATCGCCGCGGCTATGTGATGACCGGATCTTCGATACTGCTTGTCGGATACGCCGTCGCGGCATTGATGATCGCGCCTTACTTGGCGCAGGGCGATGTCCTGGGCTCAATTCCGCTCAGAGTGGTCGCCTGCCTTGTCCTGATTGGGGGCTTGTGGCCATTCCTGACGCCTGATGAGAAAGTCTCGATCAAGCGCTTCGGTCGGCGTTCCGCGGCCCCTGTCGGCTGAGAGACAGTTGGTCGAACAACGAGCGGTTTACTCAGCGCGCTCTTCGCCGACTGCCTTGATCTTGCGAGCCGGCACGCCGCCCCAAAGCTCCCCGGATGGAACATTGCCCCGGACCACGCTGCCTGCGGCTATGACTGCGTCGTCGCCAATCACGGTGCCGGGCAGGATTACACAGCCGGCGCCGATCCAGACATTGTTTCCGATTTCGATGCCAGATCGGCTTTCATCCCACCGAACATGGAAGCGAGGTTCGCCCGGTCGCACAACGTGGTTCGCAGCAACAAGCACGTTGTACTGGGCAATTCCTGTACCCGCTCCGATGCGGATCGTGCCTCCGGCAGCGCGTACATTGGAGCCTACGCCGATGCTTGACCGGTCGCCGACGATCAGGCGGCCAGGCACGTCGCTGAATGGCGAGCGATGGTACACGAGTATGACTGCATGCGGTCCGACCGTTACGTTTCTCCCGAGCTCGATGGCGTCGAGATCGTGAAATCCGTAGTCCCAGATTGAGGTCGCATGTGCGTTGAGGGTCGGATGACGCGTGCGAACGCGATAGGCCAATATCGCCATGATCGCGCGTTGCCGCATCGGCGCGAACAGTGCGCGAAGGCCACTCGCCAGGCTCATGCCGCGCATCCTGCCGAAATTTTCGACCGGTGCCACTCGATCGTTTGAGCAAGGCCGCGGACTAGCGAGATCGTCGGCCTCCAGGCAAGAAGACGCTCTGCCTTCGACGCGTCGCCGCGAAGGTCGACGATGTCGTTCGGACGATCCGGAAGCTCGCCGAGCCTGAGGAGATGGGAGCGCCCCATCAGGCGCCCAATCGTGCGAGCTATGGTACGGACCATTGGCGCCTTTCCGCTCGCGATATTAATCACTTCGCCACCTGCATTGTCTGCGGTCGAAGCAGCCAGGATGGCCGTTACGAGATCGTCGATGTGGAGTATGTCGCGCCGCTGTCGTCCTGCGCTCAATGGGAACGGACGCTCGGCCTGGAGGGCCTCTATCAAGGCGGGGATCATGAAGTCGGTCGACTGACCGGCCCCGTAGATCAGGGTTGGCCGCAGGGTCACGGCTTCGAAGGGCAGTGTAGGCTGGAGCGCCTCGAGCAGATGCGTTCCGGCTACCTGGCTGGCTGAATAGGCCGATCGCGGCATCTCGCGCTGCGTTTCGACGAACGGGGAAGGTCCGCTGCCATATTCTTCCAGGCCGCCGAGCCGGACCATGCGACGGATCGGTGCCCCGCTGGCACAGGCGGCTTCCACCAAATTGATGAGACCGTCGACATTGACGCGATGAGCCTCGCGGATCGGAGCCCAGCCTGACAAGTGCCTGGCACGCGAAACTCCGGCGCAATGAATGATGCGATCGGGTCGAGCGCCTTTAAGACAGACTTCAAGTGCAGCCCTATCATGCAGATCGCCGGTCCATCGGCGAACTCCGCCAAGATCTTCCAGCCGCGATGGAGTGGAATCCGGGCGGAGGAGCACGTGAACCTCACGTCCTTCTGCCAGAAGGCGGCGTGTCACGTGGGATCCGATGAATCCACTCGCGCCAGTAACCAACACGCGATTCATCGCGCGCGGCTTCGTGAATGGATTGGTCCGCGTCGAGACTTCGCCGGCATTGCTATTTTTCCGCCCCTGAGCGCGTTTGGAACAGAGCAACCGGACGTTTCACTGTCAACGCGCCCCCCCCCTGCACGCCAGTGGCTGGCTGAAGTGGTACGTCGTACGCAAGTCTCTCAAGGCCCTTCCCGCAAGTCCTGTTTCAATATGAGGCAGAGAAGCTGAGCCGGCTTGTCTCGAAATGCTTTCGGATAGAGCGGAGGTTGACGCCGTGGCCTGCTTATAGCTTGCTGCCCCCGTTCCGACGTCTTGGGAATTCAAGTGGATCGCATTCGATCAAATCATGAGGTTTCGGGACTTCGGGACGGCGCTAGGATCGTGCGTCTCGATAGAGACCTGGCCTGGCGAATCTTATTGCTCGCCGCGCTCTTTCTTTGGCCGCTCATCCTTTTCGGGCGGCCCGCCTACATCGCCGACAGCGCCGCTTACGTGAAGGGCGGCAGGGCATCCGTCGAATTCGTCATCGGCAAGGCGGATCTCATGGCTGCTCCCGCCTCCGGTCAAAGCGCGGGAGCAAATCAGGCCTTAGAGACGAGCTCAGTAAAGCAGGCACGCTCCGAAGCCGCGAACGCCAGGGGCGTCCGATCCATCCCATACAGCGTCCTGGCCTATCTCTTCAGCTGGCCAGCCTACACCATGATCGGCCTTGCCCTCTTCCAGACTGTGCTGGCCGCTTTCGCTTGCGCGGTCGTTGCTTCGAGCCTCGGCGTTGTTTCGAAGAAAGCTTATCCGATCCTCGGCATCACGCTGTCGGCAGCGTCGTCCCTCCCGATGTTCACTGCATTCGCATTACCCGACGTCTTCGCCGGTATTGTCGCGGCCTGTCTGATCGTCCTGTTCACGGGTCTCGAGCGTCTCTCGGCGGGCGTTCGTTTCGCCCTGGCCGCAATCGCAAGCCTCGCCGTCGCAGTTCACGCGAGCATCGTTCCGCTGGCCCTGTGGCTTTGCATCGCCGGGACGGGCGTCGCGCTCTGGCGCCGCAAATCCGAGCCGCGGCCGGTAATCCGACTGGCATGGCTTTGGGCGCCCCTCTTGATTGGCGGGATCATCACGGTCGGCGCCGGCTTCGTCGCGTTCGGCGAAACGAGCGTGGTTGCGAAGCATTATCCCCATGCGCTGGCCCGGTCGGTCTCCGACGGACCGGCGCGCTGGTATCTGGAAAAGGAATGCCGGACCCCTCGATATGCCGTGTGCGAGGTCTTCGGCACAAGGATCCCGACGACTGTCGGCGGATTCCTGTTCAACGATACCGGTCTTGATGGACGCGCAACCCCGGAACAGATGGACAGGATACGCGCCGAAGAGAGCGAAATCGTCTTGCGGGCCGCGCTCGCCTATCCTGGGACAGAGCTTGGGAACCTGACGCAACACGTCGTGAAGCAGTCCGTCTGGTTCTGGGTGTGGCCGGCCCGGTACGGGGACCAAGTCCGTCCGGATTCATCGGGAAATCCCGATTTCGTGGAATTGGCCAACATCCCGTCCGCCACGATCTACGCCCTGAATGTGGCCATCTACGCCGCGATTGTACTTTGCGCGGTCTGGATCGGCTTCAATGCCCGACGTCTTGCGCGATCTCAGTTGACGGCCGTTGCGCTGATCATCTCGGTTCTCGCGGTCAACGCAGCTTTCTGTGTGTTGGCGTCCGGGTTGTCCGATCGATACCAGGCGCGCCTGGCGTGGATATTCCCTCTGTTCGTCTTGAGTTACGTGCTGTCCCGGCACGAGAAGGAGCGCGGCCTTTAGGGAGGAGCCGAGTGGGGCCATTCGCTCGTGCCGGCCCGCCAATCCTTACCGGCGCGTTTATGTTGTTTCGCCGACACACCAATCCGGAAAAGCGTCGCAAGCGGGTCGCGGAATCTTGTTCTGTTAAACTTATCGGACAATGAGAGCGCCACGTGCGCCCAGCATTATGGGCCGAATAAGGGGAGTAGAATGAGAACGAACCTGCGGCAAAACCTGCTCGCGACGACCTTGTTGGTCGGCGCCAGCGCATTGGGAGCGCCCGCCTGGGCGCAGGACACGGCGCCAGCCGCATCCGAACCCAGCGGTCCAGTCGAAGCCCAGCCCACGCCGTCGGTTTCGGCCGAGGGTGAGGACGTCCAGGGTGGACAGGACATCATCGTCACCGGTTCGCGCATTCCGCAACCGAACCTCGAGAGCGCCGCTCCGGTCACGGTCGTCAACGACCAGGACGTGAAGCTCTCCGGCTCGACCAGGGTCGAAGACGTTCTCAACCAGCTGCCGTCGGTCGGTGCCGCTCAGGCATCGGGCGTGTCGAACGGAGCGACCGGCACCGCCGAAGTCGACCTTCGCTACCTCGGCGCAAAGCGCTCGCTCGTTCTGATCAACGGTCGGCGCATGATGCCGGGCGATCCGAACAGCGCTAACCAATCGGCCGACCTTAACGTCATCCCGTCGGCGCTGATCCGCCGCGCGGAAGTCCTGACCGGCGGTGCATCGTCGGTGTACGGTGCGGACGCGGTCGCGGGCGTCGTCAACTTCATCATGGATACCAGCTTTGAAGGTATCCGCTTCGACGGCAACTGGAGCACCTGGCAACACAAACAGGACGATCCGAGCGTCTCGGGTGGTCTCAACATGAGCGACATCATTGACGCTCGTGGCTTCCCGCGTCCAACCGGCAGCGTCACGGACGGCCGCTCGATCGACGGCACCGTCACCATCGGCGCCGGCTTCGACGACGGTCGCGGCCATGCGGTTGCCTACTTCGGCTATCGCAATACGAAGCCCGTGCTTCAGCGCGATCGCGACTACTCGGCTTGCGTCCTGCAGAACACCGGTGGCGGGACTCCGCGTTGCGGCGGTTCGGCAACGGCGAACCCGGGCACCGGCATCATCTTCGCGACGACCACCGAGGGCAGCATCACCTCGACGGTCGCGGCGCTCGGGCCGGGAACCATCACGCCCTTCGCCGGCAACCTCTACAACTTCGCTCCGCTGAACTATTTCCAGCGGCCTGACGAGCGCTACATCGCTGGCGCGTTCGCGGACTATGAAATCAGCCCGGCCTTCAAGCCGTACCTTGAATTCATGTTCATGGACGACCGCACGCTGGCGCAGATTGCTCCGTCGGGTGACTTCGGTAACACGCTGACCATCAACTGCGACAACCCGTTGATGTCGGCTCAGCAGCTCGCAACGATCTGCGGAAACCCGAACAACCTGATCAATGGGTTCGTCGGCAACTTCCCGCTCGCGGCTGGTGCTTCGTACAACCCGAATCCGGGCAACGCGCCGATCGACTTCTTCGATTCTCGCGGCAACACCTACAATCAGGCGTTCTTCCAGTTGCTTCGCCGCAACACGGAAGGCGGACCGCGTATTTCCGATCTCCGTCACCAGGCATGGCGCGGCGTTCTCGGCATGCGCGGCGACCTGTCGAACGTGTTCTCGTATGACTCGTACTTCCAGTATGGCCGTACGAACTACACGCAGGTCTACAAGAACGAGTTCTCGATTGCGCGCATGGCTCGTGCGCTCAACGTCGTGAACGTCGACGCCAATGGCGCGGTCGTTCCGGTCGGCACTGCGGGCTCGCAGATTGTCTGCCGCTCGGTTCTCGACCAGTCGGACCCGAATTGCGTTCCGTGGGACGTGTTCGGTGCCGCTCCGTCGGCCGCCGCCGTCAACTACCTCAACATCTTCGGTGTCATCCAGGGCATCACCTCGGAGCAGATCGCGAACTTCAACGTGACCGGCCTGCTTGGCGAGATGGGCTGGAAGACCCCGTGGGCCGAGGATGGCGTGGCGATCAACGCAGGTGTCGAGTATCGGCGTGAGTCGCTCGAACTGAACCCCGACCAGTCGTTCCAGACGGGCGACCTCGCGGGTCAGGGCGCTCCGACGCTCCCGGTCAGCGGTAACTTCCGGGTCTGGGAAGTCTTCGGCGAAGCTCAGGTTCCGATCATTCAGAACAGCTTCATCGACGAGCTGACTCTGAGCGCCGGCTATCGCAAGTCCTGGTACACGACCAGCAGTGACCGCAAGTACGACACGGATACGTACAAGCTCGCTCTCGAGTTTGCGCCAATCCGCGACATCCGCTTCCGCGGTTCGTACAACCGCGCGGTTCGCGCTCCGAACATCCAGGAACTGTTCGCACCGCAGTTCGTCGGTCTCGACGGCAGCGATGATCCTTGCGCAAAGGTCATCACCGCCACCGATTACGGCTGTCTCGCACAGGGCCTCGTTGTCGGTCAGTCGCCGACTGCCAACCCGGCGGGCCAGTACAACGGCCTGCTCGGCGGCAACTCGAACCTGACGCCGGAAAAGGGCACGACGATCACTCTCGGTACCGTGCTTCAGCCGAGCTTCATCCCGAGGCTGGCGCTGACGGTCGACTGGTGGGACATCAAGCTGGAGAACGCGATCCAGGGTCTGGGCGCCGATGCCATCCTGAAGACCTGCGTCGCCGACTCGACGGCGAGCTTCACCTCGCCGGCTTGCGACCTGGTCGTTCGCGATACGGCCGGTTCGATCTGGCTGACGCCAGACGGCTACGTCAGCGATCTGCCGCTGAACACGGCGAAGATGCGCAACCGCGGTATCGACGTGAATGCGTCCTACTCGCACCCGCTGTTCAACTTCGGCAAGATGTCGTGGAGCTTCCTCGGAACGCGCATGCTCAAGGCGCGGGTCGATAACGGCCTGTCTCAGCCCTACGACTGTGTCGGCTACTACGGTCCGGTCTGCTCGGGCGGCACGGTTGCAGCGTCGGCTCCGATCCCGAAATGGCGTCACAAGCTGCGTGCTTCGTGGCAGTCCAACTTCGGTCTCGGTCTGTCGCTGGCGTGGCGTTACGTCGGAAAGGTCAAGGCCGAAACGCTGCAGGACAACAACACGGTCGGAGGCGACTTCAACTTCGATCCGGGTCTCAGCGTCAAGGCGCAGAACTACTTCGACCTCTCGGGTACGTTCAACCTGATGGATCGGGTGGCCCTGCGTGCAGGTATCAACAACCTGTTCGACAACGACCCGCCGCGTATCACGGGTGGCAGCGCAATCCGCAGCGGTTCGAACCTCTGCCCGGCTGGTCCGTGCAACGGCAACACCTACCCGGGTACCTGGGACGCTCTCGGCCGCCTGCTGTGGGTCGGTGCGACGATCGACTTCCTGCCTCCGAAGCCGGCTCCGGCTCCGGTTGTGCCGGCAGCTCCTCCGCCGCCTCCGCCTCCGCCGCCGCCTGCCACGCAGACCTGCCCGGATGGTTCGGTGATCCTGGCGACCGAGGCTTGCCCGGTTCCGCCGCCGCCTCCGCCTCCGCCGCCGCCTGCGCCAGAGCGCGGCTAAGCGGAACGGCTAGTCAAGAATTGGGCGGTGGATCTTCGGATCCGCCGCCTTTTTCTTTTGTTGGCCATCCTCACGGCTGAGGCTGTCACTCGGCGGCAATTGCGCTAGACAGCCGCTCATGACCGCCGTTTCCGTTCTCGACGACCAAACCGCCGCCGCAATCCGCGAGGCGATATCCACTGCCCGTTCCGGCCGCATTCCCGACGCCATCAGTATTGGCGAGAAGGCGCTTGCCAATGGAGGCGATCCGGCAGCGCTCAATGCCATGATCGGCACGCTTCAATGCCAGTCCGGCAATCTCGACGCTGGTATTCGGCATCTTCAGGCCGCACAGAAAGCACGCCCATCCGATCCAGTGGTCGCCTCGAACCTATCGACGGCGCTAGCCCAGCAAGGAAACTATGCCGCGGCACTCGAAGCGCTGCCCGCGGACGTCGCGCAAGGCGACCCGAGCATGCAGCTTCAGCGTGTCCGTGCCTTCCTGGCCCAGCAAGTTGACGATTTTGCTACTGCGATCCCCACCTATGAATCCATCGTCGCAGCAGCCCCCGACGATTGGGAGACCTGGAACAATCTCGGCAATGCGAGGCGCATGGCCGGCGATATCGAGGGGAGCGTCGCGGCCCTTGAGAGAGCGGCCGCGTTGAATTCCGCTTCGCCGCCCATCCGCCTGAACTACGCGAGCGCTCTTGCTTTGGTCGGCCGGGTTGAGAACGCCGAGACCGAGCTTCGCCAAATGGCGGATGATTTCCCGCAGGATACCAAGGGCCTTCGCGAGCTTCACGCGATCCTGAAAGAGCTTGGGCGGGAAGAGCCCGCGCTTGAAGCAATCGAAGCGGCGTCGAAGCGCGATCCGGCAGACCTCGAATTGCTACTCGCGGTGGCGAGCCAGCGTCTCAACCTCCTGCACACCGAGGCAGCTGAGGAAGCCTATCGCAATGCGGTCGAGCGAGAGCCCGGAAATTCGCTCGCCAATCTGGGCCTTGCGGTGGTTTTCGAGCTGACCAATCGGACCGGCGAACTGTCGAACCTGGTCGAAGAAGCACAGAAGCGCGGTGTCGGCGAAGATGTCCTGAACTTCATTCGAGCGTTCGACTATCGCCGCCAGAAGAAGTTCGACGACGGCCTTGCTGCCCTCGAGAAGGTCCCCGATGAACTGGAGACCGCTCGGCGTTGCCACCTGCTTGGGCAACTCGAAGAAGGTGCCGGGCATTACGACGAGGCATTCGCCGCCTTTGGCCGCATGAACGAGATTCAGCGCGGCGATCCAAGCCGCCCGGAAGAGCGCGCCGCAGCCTATCGCGCCGTCGTCCGCAACCAGCGAGATGCCATTTCGACGGATTGGCTGAAGGGATGGCGCGAGGATTCCGCCAAGAGCGAACGGCCGTCCCCGGCATTTCTTGTCGGCTTCCCGCGCTCGGGCACGACTCTGCTCGACACGATGCTAATGGGGCATCCGAACGTCGAAGTCCTCGAGGAGGAGCCGACGCTGCTCAAGGCGTCCAAGATCCTGCCGTTCGACGCACTTGCTGACGCGACCGACCAGCAAATCGAGGAAGCCCGAAGCAAATATTTCCGGGTCGCCGGCGAGCGCACCTCGCTCGCGCCCGGCAAGCTGTTGATCGACAAGAATCCACTGTCGATGAACGCGCTTCCGACGATCCGCCGCCTGTTTCCGGACGCGCGCATCATCTTGGCGATGCGACACCCGTGCGACGTCGTGTTCAGCTGCTATGCGACCAACTTCAAGCTGAACGACGGAATGTCCAACTTCCTTGGCCTCGACACGGCCGCAGAGCTCTATGACCTCAGCTTCTCCTATTTCGAGAAGGCGCAGGCCCTGCTCGGCCTGCCCGTGCACAGGGTCGTCTACGAAAATGTAGTCGGCGATCGCGAAAGCGAGCTTCGATCCTTGCTCGATTTCCTTGGCCTCGAGTGGAGCGACGACGTTCTCGACCATGAGTCCACCGCGCTCAGCCGCGGTCGCATCAAGACCGCGAGCTACGCGCAGGTTGCGCAGCCGATCTACAGTCAGGCGGCGGGACGCTGGACGAACTTCCGCCAGCACCTCGAGCCGGTCCTCCCTGTTCTCGAGCCATGGGTGGCCAAGTTCGGCTACAGCCTGTGATCTGATGCAGTCCGGCGGCCTCGTTACTCAAGCAGAGCAGGCCGTCGCGGCGGGCGATCTGCGCCGGGCGGTAACTCTACTCAGCGAGGCCGCGGAAGGGAGCCCGGACAATGCAGAGCTCTGGATGAAGGTGGCCGCGCTTCATCGCGCGACCGGCAGCCCCGACGCCGCGCTGGAAGCCGTTCACCGTGCACTCACCGTGTCGCCGCTCAATTTCACCATGCTGCTGATGCGCGCGAGCCTCCTGCAAAGGCTGGGTCATCCGGACGCGGGACAGGCATGGGGCCATGCCCTTGCCCAGAAGCCGGACACAGATCTTCCGCCGCAGCTCGCATCTGTCGTCGCAGAGGGCGAGCGGCAACATGCTGCCTGGATCGACGCTCGGGAACGCCGGATGAAGGCGGCGATGGGAGGCGTCGAGCAAGGCGCGGACGATGAGGAGCGGGCGCGTATCGAGCGTTTCCGGAACAACGTGCTCGGCCGAACGAAACCCTTTTACAGCACGCCGACACACTTCTTCTTCCCGGAACTTGCCCAGCGCGAATTCCATCCGCGTCACCTGTTCCCCTGGATCGAGCAGCTCGAGGCGGCGACCGAAACGATAGCGTCCGAACTTCAAGCCGTGATGGCTGCGGAACGTGCGGAGCTCGTGCCGTACATTCAGTATGATGAGCATCTTCCGTTGGCGCAGTGGAAGCCGCTGAATCGCAACCCTGACTGGACCGCAAGCCACCTGTGGCGAAACGGCGAGCTGATCGACGCCAATGCCCGCCATTGCCCGCGGACGCTGGAGCTGCTCGCGAAGTTTCCGCAGCCGACCATCGGGGGCTCCGGCCCCAATGCCATGTTCTCCCTGCTGGCGCCCAACACTGCCATTCCGCCTCACGTGGGGGTCAACAATGCGCGGCTGGTCTGCCACCTACCGCTGGTCGTGCCGGAGGGGTGCTGGTTCCGGGTCGGGGCGGAGACGCGCTACTGGAAGCGTGGCGAAGCCTTCGTGTTCGACGATACGATCGAGCATGAAGCGCTCAATCCCGGCGATGAGCTGCGCGTCGTATTCATCTTCGACGTCTGGCATCCCGATCTCAGCGAGGTAGAGCGCAACGCCGTCGCGGCGCTGATCGGAAGCGAGGGCGGAGTGGGCGCGCTGTGAGCGAGACGGCATCGATGGCGTCTGCGCTTTCCGGCTCCGTCGATGTCGCGGCTCTCGCCGATCTTGCGACCAAGGCAATGGAGGAGGGCGAAGAGGAACGCGCGCTTCCGCTGATCGAGCGTGGAGCGAGCCAGGCACGAAGCGCTCTTCTGTGGCAGTGGAAGGGACTGCTGGAACGTTCGGTCGACGAACATGAACTGGCGCTCCAATCGTTCGAAGAAGCCGCGAAGCTCGCTCCCGGAGATGCGAGCATCGCCCATGGTCATGCGCGCACGGCCATGGAAGCTGGGTTGGACGCCCGTCCGCTCTACGAACGAGCGCTCGCCCTTGCACCCAAGAATGGCGAACTTCTTGTCGGCATGGCCGCCGCGCGTGCCGCCTGCGGGGAAGGCGAGATCGCGATTTCAGAACTGCAAGCGAGGCTCGAGCGGGCGCCGGCATGGTTGTACGGGCACGAACAGCTCGCCCAGCTGATGGCGACGGAAGGGCGGGCGGCAGAAGCGACCTCGTCGCTCGAACAGGCCCTGACTCGGTTTCCTGCGGCGCAGCCGCTCTGGGAGACCCTGCTGCACGTGCAGCTACGCCGCGGTGCCTACGGCTCGCTCAAGGAAATCGTCGAACGGGCGAGATCGGCGGGCGTCAGCACGCCCGAGTTCCAGATCTACGAGGGGATTCACGCGGCGGAGGTCGACGAGGAGGCGCAACCAGCGGCGCTCTTCGGAACTTTCCCGGAGGCAATCGACAAGGCGCTGGAAAGCTGGCGAATCCGTCACCTTCTGCGCGTAGGCGAGGTCGATGCGGCATTGCCGCTGATCGATCGGCGATTGCGAACCGATCCCAACGCGGAGATCTGGGCCTATACGGCAACGGCTTGGCGGCTTGCGGGCGATCCGCGCTCGGAATGGCTCGAAGGTGATCCCCGGCTCGTCGGCGTGGTCGACCTGTCGGATGCGCTGCCCCCGATCGAAACACTCGCGGAGACGTTGAGGGCTCTTCACGTCGCGAAGGGCGAATATCTGGACCAGTCCGTGCGCGGCGGCACGCAAACCGACGGTCCGTTGCTCAGTCGGATCGATCCCGTCATCCGTCACCTGCGACGGGCGATCGTCGGTGCCGTCGAAAGCTTCAAGGCACAGCTTCCGCCTGCCGACGAGAAGCATCCGCTCCTTCGGCATCCACGCGATCGACGGGTCAGGTTCACCGGCAGTTGGTCGGTCCGGCTAAGGTCGGAAGGCCATCATTCCAACCACGTCCACCCTTTGGGCTGGATCAGCTCCGCCCTCTATGTCGCGCTACCAGAGCGCGCACCGGGCGAGCGCGAAGATGCGGGCTGGTTCACTTTGGGCGAACCGGATCAACTGCTTGGTATCGACCTGCCACCCTGGCGAAAGATCGAGCCGAAGGTGACGCAGCTTGTCCTTTTCCCGTCCTGGATGTGGCACGGGACCGTGCCGTTCGCGGAGGGCGAAAGGCTGACGGTCGCCTTCGACGTCGGGACGCCGCGCTGACGCCGTTCGTCGAAAAATTCTTTGCGGTTGAGACTCACAGAGGCGATAATCCTCGCTTCCCCTGAGGAGGGTTCAGTATGTCCAAAGCCTTTTCTGCGTCCATGGCTGCAGCGCTTCTTGCTGGAATGACCGGAACTGCGATTGCCCAAGCGGCTGCTCCTGCGGCGCAGGCTCCCGCCCAAGCGTCGACCCCCGATCCCAACGAGGTAATCTGCGAGCGGCAGGAAGTCCTGGGCAGCAGGCTCGCCAAGAGAAAGGTTTGCCATACTCGGGCCGAGTGGGCGGACCTCAAGCTCCAAGATCGCCAGGATCTCGAGCGCGCGCAAACGCGGCGGGGAATGAAGGGCGAGTAAGCCCGCTTACGCTTTCCAATATTGAGGATAGGCTTGCTTGAGCTTTGCAAGCTTGGGCCGGTCGTTCACGATTATGTACGGGTAGTACGGATTCCGCCGCATGAAGTCCTGATGATGGGCTTCGGCGGGGAAGAAACGGCCACTCTCGATCCTGGTCGCGATCGGCCGCTTGGCGCGCAGCTGCGCGATGAAGCTGGCTGCAATCTGCCTTTGCGCGGAGTTCTGCGGGAAGATCGCCGAGCGATAGCTCGGCCCGACATCCGGGCCCTGCCGGTTCACCTGTGTCGGATCATGGGCAACCGAGAAATAGATCTTCAGCAGCTGCGCGTAACTGACCTGGCTCGGGTCGAAGCTGATCCTGACCGCCTCGGCATGGCCCGTCCGCTCGGTGCTCACCCGGTCATAATTCGCGTCCGAAGACGAGCCGCCGGCATAACCGGATACGACGTTCGTCACGCCTTTCACGTGCTCGAACACGCCCTCCATTCCCCAGAAGCAACCGCCGGCGAGGACGGCTGTCTCGATGGGCGCCTTGGCGGGCGCTGCGGTGGCCAACGAGAGGCACGCCGCGGCGAGGGCGCTCAGTATGGGGGCTCGGTTAGGCATCGATTTGGCTCCGGAAGGTTCTCACATCTGCCATTCGCGGTGACCCGCCAATTGGTTACGCGACTAATCCCGGTCGGGCGCGCCAAGCGGAAAATAATGCCGATAGGGACGCCCCTCGTCGACCGCCCGGGCGACAACGGGATGCGCAAGCAGGCGGGAGCGATACGCAACCAGCCTTGGCCGCTCCGGTCCGATTTCCTCGACCCAGTCCGCGTAGAACAGGCTGGGAGCCGCGGCGCAGTCGGCCATTGTGAAGGTCTCGCCCACGGCCCAGGGACCTTCGCCCAGATTTGCCTCCAACCAGTCGTAGGCTTTGTGAAGGTCGCCCCGTGCCTTCTCCACTCCGAACGGATCGCGATTGGCGCCTTCCGGACGGATCGTATCGGCTACCGGCCTTTGCATGTTGCCCATGACGTAGAGGTCAAAGAAGCGATCGAGGAAGCGAACCCGCCGTCCCGTTTCGCCTTCCGGAATCCAATCGTTCGGACCCCGGTGATGTGCATGCAGGTACTCGATGATCGTCGAGGATTCGAATACCGGCCGACCGTCGTCGATCAGCAGCGGGAAGAGCCCGTACGGCGAGTGCCGCTTTAGCTCTTCCATATTGGCAGGATCCTCGATCATCCGGTAATTGAATGGCGTTTCGTCGGCCCAAAGCGCGATCAGCACCTTCTGCGTGTAGCTGCTGAATGGGTGTCCAAAGTACTCCAGGCTCATGCGTCCTCCCGCGCCCATTTTTCGCGCCGCTCAAGCTCGGCTTCGCTCGGCTCTTTGGTCTCGAACGTGGCGGTCTTCACGTCGCCCGCTGGCTTATAGATCGCGGTCACGACGCCCGTTCCGGAGACGAAGCTGTCGACAAGCTTCAGGCCACTCGGCTTCAGCGACCTGTCGAAGATGCTCTTTCCTTCCCCGAGAACGACGGGGAACGTCATCAGCACCAATCGGTCGATCAGTCCTGCCGATATCAGGGGCGGATAGAGCGTGCTGCTTCCCTGGATCAGGAGGTCGCGGCCTTCGCTGCGCTTGAGCTCTGCAACTGCCTCCGCCGTATCGCCGGATAGCTTGTGGCTATTCTCCCAGCTCAGCGGCTCATCCGCATGGGTCAGCACATATTTGTTGATGTGCTGAAACCTGGCGCCGATCGCGTTGTCCTGGTTGTACGGCCAGTAGGCCGAGAAAATGTCGTATGTTCGCTTTGCCAGGAGCAGGTCGTACTCGGACCCAAGGATCTTCTCGAACGGACCCATGTCCTCGTCCCAGAAGGGCGCCGTCCAGCCTCCGAACTGGAAGCCGCCGGACTGATCCTCTTCGGGTCCGCCCGGCGCCTGCATGATGCCGTCTAGCGAAAGGAAGACGGCGCCGGTCAGCTTACGCATTGACCGTCTCTCCACGCAGAGCTGCCTCGATCTTCGCGACGTCGATTTTCTGCATCGTCATCATCGCCTCGAATGCCCGCTTGGCGGCTGCCCGGTCAGGATTGTCCATCGCTTCGAGCAGGACTCGCGGCGTGATTTGCCATGAGAAGCCCCACCTGTCCTTGCACCAGCCGCACTCACTTGCCTGGCCGCCGTTCTGCGTGATGGCGTTCCAGTAGCGGTCGGTCTCTTCCTGATCCTCGGTCAGGACCATGAAGCTGACCGCTTCATTGGCCTTGAAGTTGGGGCCGCCGTTGAGCCCGACGAAGCTCTGGCCGAGCACGGTGAATTCGACGGTCAGCTCCTCGCCCTGCTCGCCGCCAGGGAAATCCGAGCTTGCCGAATGGGCCTTTCCGACTTCGGTATCGGGAAAGACCGACGCGTAGAATTCGGCCGCTTTGCGCGCTTCGCCTTTGTCGAACCACAGGCAGGTGGTCAGCTTGTTACCGGCCATTTCTCTCTCTCCTCAGGCCTTGCCCACGAGCGCGAATTCCGCGCCCTGCGGGTCGTTTCCGATTACGATGTGATCGCCACCCGGGACTTCGTGCGGTCCCATAGAGACCGTTCCGCCGCCGGCCTTCACCGCCTCGACCGCCGTCGAGATGGACGGGACGCGGACGTAGTAGCGCCAGCCGCTGCTTCCGCCGGGCATAACGCCGCAGACCGCCCCGATCGTCGTCCCGTTGTGAGCGAAGAATCGATATTCGCCGAGCTCGCCCATCGGCATGAAGTCGTCGCTCGTCCAGCCGAACAGCTCGCCGTAGAACTGGCGTGCCGCAACCGGGTCGGCTGCCGTGAGCTCGTTCCATCCGACACGCTGCTCAGCAGTCGCCGAAAAGACATCGCTTTCGGCGTCAGGCTTATCGGCCGGCGGAATGGGTTTCATCACGTAGAAGGGATTGCCCTGTGGGTCCGCGACCATCGCGATCCGGCCCTGCGGAATATCGAAGGCGGGCATCAGCGCCTTGCCGCCCTTCGCCTCGATCTTCGAGACCGTCGCATCGACGTCGTCGACCCCGATGTAGCCTAGCCAGATCGGCCGCGCACCATGCTGCCGCATCTCGTCCGTGAGGCCCATTACTCCGCCGGCAAAGCCGCCGTCGCTCCGTCCGATCATTCGATAATCCTGTTCGCCCGGGATGCTCTCGCTCATCTTCCAGCCGACCACGCTTCCGTAGAACGCCGTCGCGCCATCGGGATCGGTGGTCATTAGCTCGTACCAGACATTGCTTCCCTGCAGCGGCCGGGGCTTCGTTGCCGTTTCGGATCTGGTGGGCGCGTCAGTCACTTCGGACATTGTCCGTTCCTTTCTTTGCGCTTTGACGCCGTTCAGGCGTTCTCGATTGTCTTGGCGGGCGTGCTGTCGAGGATCGGCTCGAAGCCGCCCCAGAACATGCGTTGTCCGGAGAAGGGCATGTCGCCATCCGGCTTCATGCTCTCGTCAGCCATGATCTTGGCCCAAGCGTCGTCGCGAGCCTGCTTGTCCGGCCATTCGATGAAGCTGAAGACGACCGTCTCGCCGTCCTCGGCCTTAACCGCGCGGTAGAAGTCGGTGACCTTGCCATGGCTCACGTCGTCGGCGATTGCCTCGACGACCCGGTTTGCGCCGTGCTCGCGAAAAACCTTCGCCATCTTCGAAGCGAGTTCGCGATAGGCGTCGCGCTTTCCTTCGGGGACCGGCACGACGAACCCGTCCGTATATCCGCCGCGCTCGGTGCCTTCCTCGACGATCGCTTTGAAGCCACCCATGATCATCCGCTTGCCGTCAAAGGGCATGGATTCGCCCATTTCCTTCATGCGCGGGTCGCTCATCATCTTCTCATTGGCCGAATCGCGGGTTGCCCGATCGGGATATTCGAACCAGGAGAAGACGACCTTCTCGTCGGGCCTGGCGTCGACGGCTTTTCGGAAGTCGGTCACCTTGCCTTCCGGAACGTCGCTGTCCCAGGCCTCGAAGTGACGCTGGACGCCAATCTCGTGGAACAGGGGAGCCGCGCCTGCCGCGTGCTTCCGATACTCCTCTCGCCTGCTCTCCGGGACTGGCAGCACGAATCCTTCGAAATAGGTCATTTTCCTCTCCTTCGGGTTCGGGAATTCAGGGTATCCTGGTTCAGGCCGGCTGCGGCTCCGGCTGGTTCTTCGCGAAAACTTTGAGCTGGTCGGCGAGCGCGCGCTGGAATGCGGGTCTCGCTTCGCCGCGAGCAACGAGCGCCGCGAGATTGGGGAATTGGTCGACGGTCTTTCCCCCACGGAGCTGCCTGAGCACGGTCACGAGCATCAGGTCGGCGATCGTGAACCGCCCCTCGAGCCATTCCTTGTCGCCGAGTGCGTCGGACATGCATTTCAGCCGGCTGTTGACGCGCTCAAGAAACTTGGGGCGTGCTTCCTCCGTCCATGGCTCGCCCCTGTTGAATACATTGATCATCAGCAGCGGGAAAATGGCCGGCTCGACGCTGTTGAGTGAAGCGATGAGCCACGCGATGGCGCGCATCCGTTGCGCGTGATCCGCCGGCAACAGGCGCTCATCCTGCAAACCCAGGTGGATCAGGATCGCACCGCTCTCGAACAGCTGAACCTCGTCGTCGCGATATGCCGGGACCTGCCCGAAGGGCTGCTCGCAGAAATATTCGTCCGGCCGGGGCCTGGTGACATCCAGCAGGCGAACCCGATAGGGTCGATCGATCTCCTCGAGCGCCCAGCGGACCCGAAGGTCTCGGACAAGCCCCTGGGCAAAGTCCGGGACCCAGCGATAGGCCGTCACTTCGGCAGTTGCAGTCGAATCGACCGGCATGGCGTGCGCTCCTTAGCCTAGATCAAGCTTCAACAGTGGCGGATTCGACGGGGTGTGCGCCCTGTTCGGCCATCTGCGGGTCCATCCACATCGGCTCCCAGTGATGTCCGTCCGGATCCTCGAAGCTGCGGCCGTACATCATTCCACCCATGTCCTGCTTGGGACCCGGGTCGGCCTTTCCGCCATTGGCGGCCGCAGCCTCGACGAGCTGGTCCACTTCGGTCACGCTTTCGCACGAAATGCAGAGGATGACCTGGCTGCCGCTATGCGCGTCAGCAATCGGCTTGCTGGTAAACGTCGAATAGAAGGGCTTGGTCAGCAGCATGACGTGGATGGTGTCAGACAGAACCATCATCGCCGCGGCTTCGTTCGAGAACCTCGGTTCGTTCCGCGCGCCAATCGCCTCGTAGAATTTCCTGGACCGTTCGAGGTCCTCCACCGGCAGGTTCACGAAGATCAACCGCGCCATCCTTCTCTCCCTTTGCGACTCGATTCCCTTGCCTTTTGACCCGCGAAGTCATAAATTGCAACTGACCCGTTAGAAAAAGTAACTAAGTTGGCGAATTCAGAGGCAAAAAGACGATACGACGATGCCTGCGGGCTGGCCCACGCGCTCGAGCTGATCGGCGAGCGCTGGGCGATGCTCATCCTTCGCGAGCTGACGTATGGCTCGAAGCGCTTTTCGGAGTTGAGGGCGGACCTCCCTGGAATCAGCGCCAACGTGCTGACCCAACGCCTCACCGAGCTTGAGGAGCGTGGGCTGGTGCAAAAGTTGCGGTTGCCGCCTCCCGCCTCGGTGCAGGTTTACGAAGCGACGCCGTGGGCGCTCGAAGTGGCCCCGGTGATTGGAAAGCTTGGCAAATGGGCCGCCCGCAGCCCGCTCCACGACCCGACGCTTCCGCTCAGCCATGCAGCAATCATGATGTCGCTCGAGACGATGATCGACGCCGAGCGAGCCCAGGGCATTGAGGGCCTTTTCGGCTTTCGCTTCGGAGAAACGGTCTACTCCGCGAGACTGCGCGACGGCGAGCTGCATGTGGAGCGGCGGCTAGACGATCGCTGTGACGTCGTCATGACGACCACTCCGGAGGGCCTCGCCGCCGTGATTTACGGCGGGGCGCCGCTAGAAACGAGCGGCGTCGAGGGCGACATCGAACTGGCGCGGCGATTCGTCACGATCTTCCCGCTTCCGGAGAAGGTCGCCTAGTCCCACCCATCTTATTGAGGCGCCAGCGCCCTTCCCGTAAGGGACTCCACGATGACCGAATTATCCAACGTGAAGCCCGAGAGCCGCAGCGAGACCGTAATGGCCGCACCCGACAAGATGGCGAAGATCCGCGACCTGTTCGGGATCGACAGCGACATGGAAGTGCCCGCGTTCAGCGAGGCCGACGAGCGCGTCCCCGATCTCGACCCTGCTTACGTCTTCGACCCGGACACGACGCTGGCGATCTGCGCCGGCTTCGCGAAGAACCGCCGAGTGATGGTCCAAGGTTATCACGGGACCGGCAAGTCCACCCACATTGAGCAGGTGGCAGCGAGGCTGAACTGGCCGCTGATCCGCATCAATCTCGACGCGCACATCAGCCGCATCGATCTCGTCGGCCGCGATGCGATCGTGCTCAAGGATGGCCAGCAGGTTACCGAATTCCGCGAGGGTCTTCTTCCGTGGGCGCTCCAGCATCCCGTTGCGCTCGTGTTCGACGAATATGATGCCGGCCGTCCGGACGTGATGTTCGTGATCCAGCGCGTGCTGGAGACCGAAGGCAAGCTCACCTTGCTCGATCAGAACCGGGTGATCCGCCCGAACCCGTTCTTCCGGCTGTTTGCGACTACCAACACCATCGGGCTCGGCGATACGACGGGCCTCTATCATGGCACCCAGGCAATCAATCAGGGCCAGATGGACCGCTGGAACATCGTCGCGACTCTGAACTACCTGCCTGCGGCGGTCGAGGCGCAGATCGTGCTCGCCAAGTCGGGCGAATATGACAATCCGGACGGCAAGACGACGGTCGAGAAGATGATCAAGGTTGCCGACCTGTCCCGGCAGGGCTTCATCAACGGCGACATTTCTACCGTCATGAGCCCGCGGACCGTGATCAGCTGGGCGCAGAACAGCCTGATCTTCGGCGACGTCGGCTTCGCGTTCCGGGTGACTTTCCTCAACAAGTGTGACGAGGCCGAGCGGCCGCTGATCGCCGAATATTATCAGCGGGTCTTCGGCACGGACCTTCCCGAGAGCGTGGCCTCCAAGGCCAGCTGACCCGAATGGCAGAGGCGATCGACCTGTTCCGGCGTGCCCTTGCTGGGGCGGCGCGGGCGATCGCTCGCGATCCGGAGGTCGAGGTCGCCTTCGCGTCTGAGGCTGCGCCATCGTCGGGAAAGACCGCGCGGGTCCCGTCACCCGGCCCCTCGATGCAGCCCAAGCTTGTCGCCGAGGCGCGCGGGGCTGCTGATTCGCTGGCGTTGCGGCTTCGCCATCACAACGACCGGCTTCATTCATCCGCAGCGCCCATTGACCCGGATGCGCGGGCGGTCTTCGATGCGCTGGAGACGGCACGCTTCGAGGCGCTCGGTGCGCGGACCATGTCCGGCGTTCGGAGCAACCTTTCCGAACTGACCGAGGCGCGCGTTCGCGGAGACGCGATTCTTCGCGCCCGGAGCGCGGAGGAAGTGCCGCTTGCAACCGCGATCGGCCTCCTCGCCCGCGAACGGCTGACCGGCGATGCGCCGCCAGCTTCCGCCAGGTCCGGTCTCGATCTCGTTGCGCCGTGGATCGAGAAAAAGGCCGGGGTCGAGCTCGATGCGCTTGCGCTGACCCTCGACGATCAGGCCGCATTCGCGAAGGTTGCCCGCAGGCTTCTCGAGGACCTCGACCTGGCGGCCGCATCGGAGGAGAGCGAACAGCCTCCAGAAGAGGGCGGAGAAGGCGACAAGGGCGAGGAAGGTGGGGCCGAGCAGGGCGAGGACGAGAACGATTCGGGTCCCAGTGCCGGCGAGGCCGAAATGCGTGCCGAGCAGGTCGACGAGGAGGGCGACGCGGACACCGCACCGCAGGAAATGGAGCTCGGCGACGACGAGCTGGCCGATGGTGACGACACCGCCGAAAGCGCGCTGTCCGCTCCGGCGCGTCGCAATTGGGATCTGTCCCCGGAAACCGACTACAAGCCTTTCACGACGCGCTTCGACGAGATGGTCGAAGCGGACGATCTCTGCGATGAAGAAGAGCTGACCCGGTTACGCGCCTATCTCGACCAGCAGATGGGCGGGTTGCACAATGTCGTGACCAAGCTCGCCAACCGGCTGCAGCGGCGTTTGATGGCGCAGCAGGCGCGGAGTTGGGAATTCGACCAGGAGGAGGGGCTACTCGACGCTGCGCGCCTGGCACGCGTCGTCGTCAACCCGATGCATTCGCTCAGCTACAAGATCGAGCGCGACACGGAATTCCGTGACACCATCGTCGGCGTTCTGATCGACAATAGCGGATCGATGCGCGGCCGACCGATAGCCATTGCCGCAATTTGTGCCGACATCCTCACTCGGACGCTCGAGCGGGTCGGCGTCGCCAGCGAAGTACTCGGCTTCACGACGCGTGCGTGGAAGGGCGGGCAGAGCCGGGAGCTATGGCTCTCGGACGGCCGTCCGGCGAACCCGGGCCGTCTCAACGACCTTCGCCACATCGTCTACAAGCGCGCGGACGAGCCGTACCGGCATGCCAAGCGCAACCTCGGCCTGATGATGCGCGAGGGCCTGCTCAAGGAGAATATCGACGGCGAGGCGCTGCTCTGGGCGCACAATCGGCTGATCGCGAGGCCGGAGGAGCGCCGTATCCTGATGGTCATTTCGGACGGCGCGCCGGTCGACGATTCGACCGCGTCGGCCAATGGCGGCGCCTATCTCGAGCGTCATCTTCGGCAGGTCATCGAATGGGTGGAGCGCCGGTCGACGGTCGAGCTGGTCGCGATTGGAATCGGGCACGATGTCACGCGCTATTACAGCCGTGCCGTGACGATCATGGATGCGGAGCAGCTTGGAGGGGCGATGATCGAGCAACTCGCCCGATTGTTCGAAACGCCCTGACCAGAAAAAGTTGGGCCCGGCGCACTACGCACACCGGGCCCCCCCTCGTTACGCGACGCGAGGGATACTGTCGGCCGTGGCCGGCCTCTTTGGGCAACGAGGAAAAGGGGGAAACCTCGTCACTTGAGGGGCTTATGCCAGATTCGTCCTTCACTGAAACTGAACGGAACTCGCAACATTGGTTCAGGAAAGAAGCATCCTGTGCGAGCGATTCTCAGGAAGCTATGGGCGAAGCATGAGTCCGAAAATGATTCGCCTCCGCAGCCTCTGGTTCCAGATCCACAAATGGCTTGGCATCTCTCTCGCCATCCTGATCATTCCGATCTCGCTGACCGGTGCGGCGTTGGTCTGGCACGACTGGATCGACCAGCAGCTCTATCCTGAGCGATATCCCTTCGCGGGATCGGCGGACCTGCCGCCCTCGGCCTATGCGGCCGGCGCCCTGAAGCTCGCTCAGCCTGGCGAGCAAATTTCTACGGTCACATTTCCGCAAGAAAGTGGCGCGGTCCAAGTAACCCTGACGAAGCAGCCGACGGGCGGGGGCAGGCCTTCGCGGGCGATTGTGTGGCTGGACCCGAAGTCCGGACAGCCCATCGAACGGGGAGGTCCTCGAGACGGCGCTCTGGGCCTGCTGCATGTGATCCACGGCACCTTCATGCTGGGTCCCATCGGCAGGCAGATCGTCGGCTGGATCGGGGTTGCGATGCTGCTGTCTTCGCTCACCGGCATCTGGTTGTGGTGGCCGCTGAAGGGCAGCTTCGCGCGCGGACTACGCTGGCGGCGCCGGCCGGATTTCAATTCGAACCTGCATCACACGGGAGGCTTCTGGATCGCGCTCCCGCTCGCCATGCTGTCGGCTACCGGAGTGTGGATTTCCTTCCCGGCGGTGTTCAACCCGCCGATCGGAGTTCAATCAGGGCCGTCGCAGCCACTGGCGGGACCGGCGCAAAGTCCTGATGAAGCCCTCGCGGTAGCCCAATTGGTAGTGCCGGGCGACGTCGCGTCGATCGCCTGGCCGACCGACAAGAAGGCCGACTGGATCATATCCGTCAAAGGCGACGGCAAAGCCGTGGACGTGAATGTGAAAGATTCGGACGCAAGGGCATCCGTTGCGCCCGCCAAGCCCGAGACGCTCGCGCGGACGATGCGCCGAATTCACGACGGCACCGGAATGCCGCTGCTGTGGCAGCTCATAATCTTCTTGGGAGGGATCCTGCCGGCCGCCCTGGCGGTCACGGGGATACTGATGTGGCTGCGCATGCGCCGGCGGCGCGGAAAGCATCGCCAAAGCTCTGCGGCGCTTGCAGAAGCGGAAGCTCTAGCGAACTAGCAGCCCGTTCGGGCCACCGGACGGTTAGGCCGCGGCCTGACCCTTCTTGGCGATCTCGCGCTTCAGCTTGCGGACCTTTGGCGACAGCTTGTCGTCGCTGGTCTTCAGCAGCCAGTTGTCGAGGCCGCCGACATGCTCGACCGAACGCAGGCCGTGCGTCGAAACGCGCAGCTTCACGCTCTGCCCGAGGGCGTCGGAGATCAAGGTCACGTTCTGCAGGTTCGGCAGGAACGTACGCTTGGTCTTGTTATTGGCGTGGGAAACATTGTGTCCCACCTGCCGGCCCTTGCCGGTCAGCTCGCAAACGCGCGACATGATGTTCAATCCTGATTCTTTGGGACGGGCCACTCGCAAGAGGGCCCGGAAAGCCGTGGCCCGATACCCATAAGGCGGGGACACGTCAACACTTGGGAGGAAACCCGAACGGCAACAACTGCGTTGTGTCGGGAACGTAACAGAGGGAGCAGGGGATGCGCGCGGTTCTTCTCGTCTTGATCCTGGCGGTCGTCGCCTTGATCGTGCTGGTGGCCACGGGCCTCCTTGATATCAATCAGATTCGGCCCGCAAAGGCGCCGGAAGTGTCGGTGACCCAGAACGGGATCACCGCTACCGGTGGTCAAACACCCGCGTTCGACGTCGAAACCGGAACCGTCAGTGTCGGCACGGGCCAGAAGAACGTGGTCGTCCCGGTTCCGACCGTTCGCGTGAACGCGGCACAGGGCAATCAGGCGCAGCCGGTTACCAACACGGCGCAATAATCGCCGAATCGACAGACCGCGCGGTGTGGATTAGCCGCGATGCGTGAGCTTTCCGCTGCCCTTGCCGATGCGCCGTGCGCTCGACCTCGCTCGCCTGGCGGCCGAGGAGGGAGAAGTGCCCGTCGGGGCGGTGGTCACCAAGGACGGCGAGATCATCGCCGAGGCGCGAAACGCAATGCGAGGAAGTCTCGACCCGACTGCGCACGCGGAGATCGTCGCCATCCGTTCCGCGGCCGAGAAGCTCGGCCAGCCGCGCCTCGACGGTTGTACGATCTGGATCACCCTGGAGCCTTGCGCGATGTGCGCTGGCGCGATGGCTCTCGCTCGCGTGGATGCCGTCCGCTTTGGCGCTGACGATCCAAAGGGCGGCGGAGTGGTTCACGGGGCGCGCGTCTTCAGCCAGCCGACGTGTCACCATCGCCCCGATGTCCTCGGCGGGATCGGTGAAGTCGAATCGGCTGACTTGCTTCGAACATTCTTCGAAGCGCGCCGCTGAGGCCTGGCCGTTTCGCAACTGAATCGATGTTCGCTTGCGAACAAAAGCACTGCTAGGCATTTAACAGCACGCCCATGAGCGATCCTTCCCCACTTCCCTGGTTCGATATCGTCATCATCCTGGCGCTGGTGCTGCTCAACGGCGTCCTGTCGATGAGCGAGCTCGCGATCGTCTCGTCGCGAGAGGCGCGACTGAAGGCGATGGCCAAGAGCGGGAGCAGCGGCGCCCAGTGCGCGCTCGACCTCGCCGCCAATCCCGGGCGCTTCCTGTCGACCGTGCAGATCGGGATCACCTTGGTCGGTATCCTTGCGGGTGCCTATTCAGGGGCGACTCTCGGCAAGCCTGTTGGCGAACGGGTTGAGTTGTTGGGGCTGTCACCCGAGACGGCCCAGACAATCGGTTTTACGATTGTGATCATTTTGACGACATTCGCGTCGGTTGTGATCGGCGAACTCGTGCCAAAGCAATTTGCTCTTCGTTCGCCTGAGCCGATCGCGGCGATTGTTGCCCGTCCGATGTTGTGGCTTTCGATGCTCACCCGCCCGATCGTCTGGCTCCTCGATCGTACCAGCGCTTTGATCTTCAAGATGCTGGGCCTCAATCGTGAGTCCGAGAACACAGTGACTGCCGAAGAACTTCACCTTGTGGTCGCAGAAGCGCAGACGGCCGGCGTTCTCGAGGAGAGCGAGCGGGCGATCATATCCGGGATTGTTCGCTTGGCCGACCGCCCGGTTCGCGAGGTCATGACCCCTCGCACCGATGTCGACTGGGTCGACGTGAGCACGTCGTCAGACGACTTGCGAGCCGCGCTTAAGGACACTCCGCACAGCCGCATCCCTGTCGCGGACGGCTCGGTAGACAATATCGTTGGCGTGATTCAGACCCGCGATCTTCTGGAAGCGCTTCTCGATGGGCGAGAACTCAATTTACGCGAGTTAACGCGTTCTGCGCCGGTTATTCCCGATCTGATGGACGCGATGGACGCCCTCGTCGTTCTCCGGTCGGCCGATGTGCCACTCGCACTGGTCCATGACGAGTACGGCCATTTCGACGGTATCGTCACGCCAGGAAGCATTCTCGCCGCGCTGGCGGGAACATTCGCCCACGACGTGGAAGAGGGCGATGAGCCGGATCTCTTCGAACGCGAAGACGGGAGCTGGCTGGTATCCGGCGCTGCGAGCGCCGACGTGCTTTCCGACCGCCTTGGCGTGAACATGCCCCACGACCGCGATTATTCGACCGTCGCCGGCTTTGCCTTGTCGGTCCTCAAGAGGCTCCCACAGACTGGGGAGGCCTTCGCCCACGACGGCTGGAAGTTCGAGGTCATCGACATGGACGGGCGGAAGATCGACAAACTGCTGGTGTCGCGCCCGAAACGGCGTTCGCGCGAGCAGGAGCCCGCGCAGGTCGAGCAGGACTAGAGCTTGCCGAAGCGGCTTTCGAAGCCGTCAGTGTCACCACGCCCAAGATAGTCGGCCTGCTCGATGACCCGGTCGCGTTGCAGGCGTCCGCGGAACGGGCCGAGCTGCCCATCGAGCCGATCGAGCTCCTCGGGAGTCAGGCGCGAGAGCTGCTCATAGCGGTCGTAACCCAGTGCGTGGAGCGCATCCGCGAATTTCGGACCGACGCCCTTTATCCTGGTGAATTCGTCGCGCGCTTCTCCGCCTGCCAGCGCCTGGTGAACCGGCGCCTTGATGATTTCTCCTGCAACGTCGCTTGTCGCGGCCGCGGCTTCACCCGCGAGCCCGCGCCCTTCAGCCTCGGGCTTCGGGTTGATCATGTGCGGACGCAGCGGCGTGGAGTCGCTCAACTCGACGCGCTGGCGGGGCCTCAGGAGCAGCCACGCGACCAGAAGAACAACGATGACCGCAATGACGATCAGCCAGAGATTTCCACCAAGATTCATCACCATCTCCACTGCGCGTTCGACCGGCGCCGAAGCTCGAGCAAATACGCCAGCACCAGTCCAACGCCAAAGCTGACAAGCGCCGCAAGTTCCACTTCCAGCAACAATGGCAGAGTGAAATCCGGCGGCTGGTCGGCCCACCAGACATTGGCCACGCCCGGAACATCGTTGAGGATTCGCACAAGCTCGCTGCGCTGGAAATCGTCGGCCGGCCCTTCAAGGACGATCGCCCGCCTGATCGGATCGCGGGGGACGACAGCGGTGACCGGCGCCATCTCCCAGTCGACGAGGACCCTCCGGGTGAAGCGCTCGGTCTGGGAGGCAAAGCGCTCGCCCTTACCGACCGGCGCGTGCCAGATGGCACCGAACGCAAGGACGAGGGCTGCCCCGCCGGCGAGCACGAAGACTCGCCTGCGCCGCCAGTTGATCTTCCTGAACTGGTTTGGCGCCCGCTTGCGGAAGGCGATTGCGCCGACGTTGACCCCTATGACGACCGCCAGGGTCAGGACCGGCCAATAGAGATCCCAGAGAAGTTTCATTCGCTCACCGCCGGGTCGGCGCGCTCGAGTTCGCGCCAGCCGATATCGCGACGGTGGAAGCCGTCGGCGAAGTCGATCTGGTCGACGGCGCGATACGCGCGGGCCCGGGCATTGGCGAACGTGTCGGCGACGGCGGTCACGGCGAGAACCCGGCCGCCCTTAGCGACCAAAGTCTCTCCAGAACGCGCCGTCCCCGCGTGAAAGACGGTCACGCCGGGTACCTGCTCGGCAGCCTCGATCTCCCGGATGAGTCCGCCGCCCTTCGGCGTGCCCGGATAGCCGTGAGCAGCAATGATGACGGTCATCGCGTGGTTGTCTGACAGTTCCGGGTTCTGCTCGCCCAGTCGCCCGGTTGCGACCGCGTACAGCAGTTCGGCGAAGTCGCCCTCGATGCGCGGCATGATGGCTTCGCATTCCGGATCGCCGAAGCGGACATTGTATTCGATGAGCTTCGGACCTTCGCGCGTCAGCATCAGGCCGGCATAGAGGACGCCGGAGAATGGCGTGCCCGCCTCGGCAAGTGCGCGAACGGTGGGACGGACAATCTCGTCCATCGCTTGCTGCTCAAGTTCGGCGGTGAGGACCGCGGCGGGGCTATAGGCGCCCATTCCGCCGGTGTTCGGTCCAGTGTCGCCTTCGCCAACGCGCTTGTGATCTTGTGCCGACGCGAGCGGGACGGCGTTTTCGCCGTCGACCAGTGCAAACAGGCTCGCTTCCTCGCCCTCGAGAAACTCTTCGATGACCATTGGGCCGTCACCGGCCGCATCGATCGCGGCCTCCGCTTCCCGGCGGCTCATTGCCACCGTCACGCCTTTGCCCGCCGCCAAGCCATCAGCCTTGATGACGACGGGAATTCCGAACCTTTTCAGCGCGTCGTGCGCCGCCGCCGCAGTTTCGACGCGAACATAGCCCGCTGTCGGAATCGCGTTCGCCGCGCAGAGGTCCTTGGTAAAGCCCTTCGAACCTTCGAGCTGAGCCGCTGCCGCATTGGGACCAAACACGGCAAATCCCGCTTCGCGCAATGCGTCTCCGACGCCGGCCACGAGCGGTGCTTCCGGACCAATGACGACGAGACTGATCGAGCGCTGCTTCGCAAGCGACGTCACCGCCGCCGGATCGCATGGGTCGATCGCGACGCATTCCGCCCACCGGGCAATGCCTGGATTTCCGGGTGCCGCCACCAGCTCGACGCAGCTGGGCGATTGCCTCAGCCGCCACGCGAGCGCATCTTCGCGCCCACCCGAACCCAGCAGCAGGATGTTCATGGATCTCCCCGAAGACAGCGGCAGCGGCCTGTTAGCCGAGGCCAAGGCCGGCGACAACGCACCTGCGCTGTCGGTCACCGAACTGTCGATCTCGCTGAAGCGCACCATCGAGACATCCTACGGGCGCGTGCGGGTTCGCGGCGAAATCTCGGGGTTCAAGCGCCATGCCTCCGGCCACTGCTACTTTTCGCTAAAGGACGAAGGCGCCTGCATGGACGCGGTGGTCTGGCGAAGTTCGGCCCAGTCGCTGGCGTTCAAACCGGAGGACGGCGCCGAGGTCATCGCGACCGGCAAGCTTACGACATACCCCGGCCGCTCAAAATACCAGATCATGGTCGAGCGGATGGAGCTGGCGGGTGAGGGTGCGCTCATGGCGTTGCTCGACAAGCGCCGTCGCGTCCTCGCGGCCGAGGGGCTGTTCGACGCGGAGCGCAAGCGCAAACTGCCCTTCTTTCCGCGTGTGATCGGTGTCGTGACGTCACCGACGGGAGCCGTCATTCGTGACATCCTTCACAGGCTGGAGGACCGGTGCCCGACGCATGTCATAGTCTGGCCGGTTCCGGTGCAGGGCGAGGGTGCGTCGGCAAAGGTCGCGCAGGCCATTCGCGGTTTCGGCGCAATCGAGCCGGGCGGGCCGGTGCCGCGGCCGGATCTCCTGATCGTCGCGCGTGGCGGGGGCTCGATCGAAGACCTTTGGGCCTTCAATGAGGAGGAGGTTGTCCGCGCGGCTGCTGAATCGCCGATCCCGCTGATTTCGGCCGTCGGTCACGAGACGGACACGACCCTGATCGACTTCGCTTCTGACAGGCGAGCGCCCACTCCCACCGCCGCCGCGGAGATTGCGGTGCCCGTTCGATCGGAGCTAATGGCGCTTGTCGACGATCTGGGCCGGCGCTCGGCGTCCTGCCTGACCGTCCATGCACGGCGCGCGCGGGAGCGGCTCGACCTGACGGTGCATCGCTGGCCGCAGCCCGAAGCCCTGTTTGCACCGGTCACCCAGCGGGTCGATGATCTCGTCGGAAGGCTGCCCAGGGCGCTTGCCGCACGCGCCGCGCATGCTCGTGCGGACCTCAGCGCGGTCGCTCCTCGGCTGCGCAGCGAATTGCTCTCCGACCGGGTCTCGCGAGCGAGGGACCAGCTAGCTTCCCTCTGGCGATTGGCGGAGCTCGCTCATCCCGACCGACCGCTCAAGCGTGGATTTGCGCGTATCACCGATCGGTCGGGCAAGACGCTGACCCATGCCGCCGATGCCATCGCAGCACGCGAGCTGAAGCTGCACTTCGGCGACGGGACGGTCGACGCGACGGCTGGAGCGGCGCCAGGCGGGCCTGCTCGGGTTGAGCGACCGCGCCGGGCATCCTATGTCGCGCCCCAGCGGGGCCTGTTCGATGAGCCTGAGGAATAAGACATGCTGATGAGTGGAGCCGGACGCGCAGCGCGCCTTCACTATCTCCCCGGGACGTTTCGGGTCCTGTCAAATGGCGACCACGTCATTTGCGCCGTCACGGGAACGCGGATTCCGCTGCACGAGCTTCGTTACTGGAGCGTCGAGCGGCAGGAGGCCTATGTCGACGCGGATGCGAGCGTCGAGGCCGAGAAGAAGGCTGCCGACCGCTAAGCGTCTGCCGTTGGTCGAAAGTTTGTTGCCCGCAGCAACAATATGAGTTCACAAGGTGCTTAACCGCGCGCTCGACTGACCGCGCGTGATCGCATTTGATGGAGGCGACTATGCTTGTTCGCCTGTTTGCGTTGGTGATTGTAGTGGCGACCCCAGCGGTGGCAGCAACGCCGTCAGCCGCTCAACAGCAATCCAGCACGGCCAGCGACCCCAACGAGAAGATTTGCGAAAGCCTTCCGGTGATCGGCAGCCGCCTCGCGAAGAAGCGGGTGTGCGCGACGCGTGCGGAATGGGAGGAGCAAAGGCGGCAGGATCGCCAGGCAGTGGATCAAATCCAGAAGCAAATTGCCGGCCCGTGCAGCGTAGTCGCCAACAAGAATACGGGAGCACTGACATGCTGAACCGCCTAGCCATTGCGTTGGTTCTTGCAGCGTCGTTGATTCCGACGCCCGCTCTCGCAGAGAAGGATCAGGCGCCGAACACGTCGACCGGCGACCCCAACGAGCGCATCTGCGAAAACATCACACTTACCGGCAGCCGCCTTGCGACCAAAAGGTTCTGCGGAACGCGTGCGGAATGGGCGGAACGCAAGCGCGCCGACCGGGATGCACTCGACAGCGCCCAGCGCGGCCCGTGCGTGCAGACTCACAATGGATCGGGCGGGCGGCCATCCTGCTGACATAGCTGCCTTGACCTAGACGCCCGCCTAGGTCTCAACTCAACTGATGTCCGCGGGCCTCATTCAGCAGCACCTCGCCGAGGCGCAGAAGGCGATGCAAGCTGGCCAGGCCGCGTACGCCAGGCAGCATCTGGAAGCCGTTCTGGCCGTCGATGACCGCGAGCCAAATGCTCGCAACGCGCTGGGGCTGTTCGCTTTGGAACAGGGGGACGCGCGCGCGGCGGCCGCTCATTTCGAAATTGCATGCGACCGGGACCCGAAGGCACAGCCGCTCTGGATGAACCTGGCGCGAGCGCATCGTGAGCTCGGGGATTCCGAAGCCGAGCGAGCGGCGCTCGAAAAAGTGCTCACGATCGACCAGCGGGACCTGCTGGCGCTGATCCGGCTGGCCGAGCTCCATGAGCGTCTTGGTGAAGAGGCTTTGGGCGCGAAGAGGTGGGGAGCCGTGGTTGCACTTTCCTCCGGCATTCCCGACCGGTCGCCGGAGCTTGAGCGGATCGTCGACCACGCCAAGACCTTCGTCCAAACGCACCGGCAGCATCTCGCGAACGCGATCGATGCGAAGCTGGCCGACGAACTTTCAAGGGCGAGCACTCGGGACCGTCGGAGGTTGCAGGCGGCGTCGGATCACTGGCTGGGGCGGCGGGGCATCTACGCCAACCATTGCGAGGGGCTGCATTACCCGTTCTTGCCCGCCGACGAGTTCTTCGATCGAGAGCATTTCCCGTGGCTCGAACAGCTCGAAGCGGCCACGCCCGAAATCCTCGTGGAACTGCAGGCAATCCTGGCAGAGCGCGATTCCGGCCTGGCGCCCTATATCTCGATGCCCCCCGGCGTTCCGCCGAACAAATGGTCGAAGCTAGACAAGTCGCTGGACTGGGGAGCCTTCCATCTCTGGAAGGAAGGCGTGCGTATGGATGAGGCCTGCGCCCGCGCTCCGCGGACGACTGCACTGGTCGAATCGCTGCCTCTATGCCGCATCGAGGGCCGCGCTCCGGCGGTGTTCTTTTCGATCCTCAAGGCCGGCAGCCACATCCCGCCTCACACCGGCGTGACCAATGTGCGCAGCATCGTTCACCTGCCGCTGATCGTGCCCGAGGGCTGCGGCTTCCGGGTCGGCGGCGAAACGCGCGAGTGGCGCGTCGGGGAGGCGTCCGTCTTCGACGACACAATCGAGCATGAGGCGTGGAACCGCAGCGATCAGGACCGCGCGATCCTGATTATCGACACGTGGAACCCGCATCTCAGCGAGCACGAGCGGGAAATGATCGTCCGCTTCTACGCAGCCGCCGACGAGCAGCGAGGCGTGTTGCTCTAACCTATTCCGCCGCTTCCCGGACCGATTCCTCGGCCTGTACGAACACCAGCCCGCCATCGCCTTCGTCAACGCGTACCAGCGACCCGTCCTTGACCTCGCCCGCCAGGATTTTGTCCGCGAGCGGATCCTGGAGATACTTCTGGATCGCGCGCTTGAGCGGCCTTGCGCCGTAGACCGGATCGTAGCCGACGCGGCCCAGCCAGGCGCGGGCGGCATCGGTCAGGTCGAGGCGGATCTTGCGATCCTCGAGCAGCTTCTGGAGCCGCGCGACCTGGATATCGACGATCGGGCCCATGTGCCCAGCCGACAGGCGATGGAACAGGATGATCTCGTCGAGGCGGTTGAGGAATTCAGGACGGAAATGGGCTCGGACGACCTCCATCACCTGCGGCTCGACCTTCTCGGCCGGCTCGTCCTCACCGAGAGAAGCGAGATATTGCGAGCCAAGGTTCGAAGTCAGGATGATGATGGTATTCGAGAAGTCGACCGTGCGGCCCTGGCCATCGGTCAGGCGACCGTCGTCGAGGACCTGCAGAAGCACGTTGAACACGTCCCCGTGCGCCTTCTCCACCTCGTCGAAAAGGACGACCTGATAGGGCCGGCGGCGGACGGCTTCGGTCAGAACACCGCCTTCCTCATATCCGACATAGCCTGGAGGAGCGCCGATCAGCCGTGCGACTGCGTGCTTCTCCATGTACTCGGACATGTCGATGCGGACCATCGCGTGCGCGTCGTCGAACAGGAATTCGGCGAGTGCCTTGGTCAGCTCGGTCTTGCCGACGCCGGTGGAGCCCAGGAACAGGAACGAACCGAGCGGCCGGTTCGGGTCCTGAAGTCCCGCGCGTGAACGGCGGACTGCCGCGGACACGGCCTTCACCGCATCTTCCTGACCAATCACCCGGGCGCCGATTAGCTTTTCCATCTGGAGAAGCTTCTCGCGCTCGCCCTCCAGCATCCGCTCGACCGGAACGCCGGTCCAGCGGCTGACGACCGAGGCGATGTCTTCGGCGGTGACTTCCTCGCGGAGCATTGCGCCCTTCACCGCAGCCTGCGCTTCGGAGAGCTGCTTCTCCAATTCGGGGATGCGCCCGTACTGAAGCTCGCCAGCCTTCGCGAGATCACCGTTGCGCTGCGCCTGCTCCAGCTCGATGCGCGCGGCGTCGAGCTGTTCCTTGATCTTCGCCTCGGCGCTGATCTTGTCCTTCTCGGCCTGCCAGCGCTGCGTAAGTTCGGATGACTGCTGTTCGAGGTTCGCGAGTTCCTCTTCGAGCTTATTCAGCCGGTCCTTCGAAGCCGCATCCTGCTCCTTCTTCAGCGCTTCTCGCTCGATCTTGAGCTGGATGATACGCCGATCGAGGTTCTCGATTTCCTCGGGCTTGGATTCGACTTCCATGCGGATCCGGCTCGCGGCCTCGTCCATCAGGTCGATCGCCTTGTCGGGCAAGAAGCGGTCGGTGATGTAGCGGTTAGAAAGCGTCGCCGCGGCAACTAAGGCCCCATCGGTGATCCGCACGCCGTGGTGAAGCTCATACTTCTCCTTGAGCCCGCGAAGGATCGAGATGGTGTCGGGAACGCTCGGCTCGCCGACGAACACCGGCTGGAAGCGCCTCTCCAGAGCAGCGTCCTTCTCGATATATTTGCGATATTCGTCGAGCGTCGTCGCACCGATGCAGTGAAGCTCGCCGCGTGCGAGCGACGGCTTCAGCAGGTTGCCGGCGTCCATCGCGCCCTCGGCTTTGCCGGCGCCGACGAGCGTGTGCATCTCGTCGATGAAGAGGATGATCTCGCCAGCGGCCTGCTTTACCTCGTCGAGCACGCCCTTCAGGCGTTCCTCGAACTCGCCGCGATATTTCGCGCCGGCGATCAGCGAGCCCATATCGAGCGCAAGCAGGCGCTTGTCTTTGATGCCGTCGGGAACATCGCCGTTGGTGATGCGGAGTGCGAGCCCTTCGGCGATCGCGGTCTTGCCGACGCCCGGCTCGCCGATCAGCACCGGATTATTCTTGGTACGGCGGGCGAGAACCTGGATCGTCCGGCGGATTTCCTCGTCGCGGCCAATCACCGGATCGAGCTTGCCCTCGCGTGCCGCTTCAGTGAGGTCGCGAGCATACTTCTTGAGCGCGTCGTAGCGATCCTCGGACGACTGTGTGTCCGCGGTTCGGCCGCCGCGAAGCTTGTCGATCGCAGCATTGAGGTTCTGAGGAGTGAGTCCCGACTTCTGAAGCGCGGTCCCGACGTCCGTGCCCTTCGCCAGCGCCATGGCGAGCAGGATCCGCTCGACCGTGACGTAGCTGTCGCCCGCCTTCTGGGCGATCTGCTCTGCCTGATCGAGGACGCGGATGGTGTCTCCGTCGAGCGCAGGCGCCTGCGTCGCGCCACTTCCGGTAACGGCCGGAATTTTCGATACCAGCGCATCCACTTCGCGCTTCGCCGCTTTGGGGTCTCCGCCAGCCGTTTGGATGAGGCCGGCCGCCATGCCCTGCTCGTCGTCGAGCAGCGCCTTCAGCAAGTGCGCGGGCGCGATCCGCTGATGATGCTCTCGAACGGCAATCGTCTGGGCGGCCTGCAGGAATCCGCGCGCCCGATCCGTCAGTTTCTCAAGGTCCATTCAACACCCCTTTGGCTTGGGGCCGATATGGTGTGGCCCTCAAACCACACAAGGCCATTCTAGCCTGCTACGGCTGCGTGTCCGTGGAGACGGGCTGACTAGCTGTCGGATCGCCCGTGCGAGGCGCATAGACGACTTTCGCACCGATGGCGGTGACTGGCGCAGCGGTTGGCAGGCTCGCCTGCTGCTGTGGCGTCATGGTTACGCTTGCAAGGTCGCTCGGCCGAATGATCGCCGGGCAACTGGCAACGTTGGGATCGGCCCCCCAGCGCCGGTACTTGGTCGTATCTACGTGGAAACGCAGGAAGGCGTAGAAGCCGAGCCCGACCGAATAATCCGTGCCGCGCCGGGCATGGGCCGCGCACAGCTTCCGCATCAGCTCCTCGCGCGTCGTCTGCCGGAGCGGGACCATGTCGATCGCCGAATAATGCTTGTGCGCGCTCTCGGGAGCTCCACCCGCGCAAACATTCAGATTTGGATTGCGGTAGGCGGACACGGCCTCGACCGGGCCAACGGTTGGGACGACGTAATCCTTTATGTAGCGAAGCGTCTGGACGATGTGCGGCCACTCGGTTGTCGGCGGGACCTCGAACGGCGCTCCACCGCACCGCTGCCAAGAGGTCGCCGTGCGCAGGATCTGCCAGGTCGGAAGGATGCCGGAAACACCCCATTCTGTCAGGTAGGCATTGAAGGACTTCACCGCCCCCGCATGCCTTGGTCCCGCCGCGTACCAGCTGCGGTAGCCGGGCTCGTCCTGGCCGATCGAGATGTAATCGGCGGCGGGGTTCCAGACGGCGTGCATCGGCACCGGCGCGGGATTCGAAGACGGAGGATAGACCGTCATCTGGGCAGCGGCCGGTGCCGCGACGAATAGCAAAAGGCTCACGATCCAACGCATTGCGCCCATGATACTCCTACCCGGCGGCTTGCAAAGCGCTGAATGCCAGCCCATCGTCGCATCAATGGAGCGCCCGGTCGAAGTCGAGCTGCCGCACAAGCTGGGCCGGGAGGAAGCGCGGCGGCGTATCGCCGGCAACGTGCACAGGCTTGAGGATCATATTCCGGGCGGCGCTGCCCACGTGAGCTCCAATTGGGTGGGCGATCAGCTCAATCTCGACATCACGGCAATGGGGCAGAAGGTCGCGGCCTTGATCGACGTTGAAGAGTCCAAGGTCCGCTGCCGGGTGATGCTTCCGGGGATGCTGGCGTTTTTCGCCGCGCCGATCGAGGCGGCCCTGAACATGAAGGGCCGCGATCTTCTACTGGAAGACAAGAGCAAGAAGGACTGATTGCTGCATGCGCCATTTCGCGGTCGTCGGCTCCGGCCCAGCGGGCTTTTACACTGCGGAGGCTTTGAACAAGACGTACGGGGATAAGGCAAGGATCGACATCCTCGACCGCTATCCCGTGCCGTACGGCCTGATCCGGTTCGGAGTTGCGCCTGATCACCAGTCGCTGAAGGCCGTGTCCAAGCGCTACGACAAGGTCGCGGACGAGCCCGGCGTCGACTTCATCGGCAATGTGACGGTCGGCCGCGATGTATCGGTCGAGGAATTGCTCGAACTCTACGACGCCGTGATCCTCGCGATCGGGGCGCCGCATGACCGCAAGCTCGGCATTCCGGGCGAAGATCTTGCAGGCGTCGTCGGCTCTGCCGAATTCGTCGGCTGGTACAATGGTCATCCCGAGTTCGCCGATCTCGACCCGCCGCTTGGCGGCACGCATGCGGCGGTGATCGGTAACGGCAACGTCGCGCTCGATTGCGCGCGGATCCTGTCGAAGACCCAGCATGAGTTCGAAGGGTCGGACATCGTCGGGCATGCGCTGGAGGCGCTCGACGGATCGGCGATCCGCACGGTCACGATCCTCGGCCGACGTGGTCCGCACCAGATCGCGATGACCCCGAAGGAACTGGGCGAGCTTGGCCACCTGGGAGAGGCTTCGCCGGTCGTCGATGCAGCCGACCTCCCACCCGTGGCGGCGGACGACGCGCTCGAGCCGGGGCACCGCAAGTCGATCACGATCCTGCGGGAGTTCGCGGGAACGACGGCAGACCCGACCAAGCCCAAGCGCATGGTCTTCGATTTCTTCGCCAAGCCGCTGCGGATCGAAGGGGACGGCAAGGCAGAGCGGATTATCGTCGAGCGGACCGAGCTCGACGAAAATGGCGCGGCGAGGGGGACTGGCGAGACCTATGAAGTGCCCGCATCGCTGGTGATCACGGCGATCGGATACTCGACGCCGCAGATGGCAGGCGTCCCCTACGACGACCGTGGCGGAAAGTTTCGCAACGAGGGCGGGATCATCGGCGACCGGCTGTATGCGGTCGGCTGGGCTCGTCGGGGCCCGACCGGGACGATCGGGACCAACCGCCCCGACGGTTACGAAGTCGCGGAACAAGTTGCGACGGCTATGCCGGCGGCCGCCGACAGCGACCGTGCGGGCGCGGAAGGCCTCAAGCGGCTACTCAGCGAACGCGGAATCATGCCGACCGACTATGACGATTGGCGGAAAATAGAGGAAACCGAAGTGGGACAAGCCCGGCCCGGAAGTCCGCGCGAGAAGTTCGTCCGGGTCGAAGATTGGCTTTCAGCCCTAGGTCGCTGATTGTCGGGTTGCGCTTCTCAGGAACCGCATCTATCTAGCCGCGGCCTTGGCTCCCGTCGCGACCGTCCGTCGCATTCAAAGCGGGTTCCGGTCGGGGAGTAGCTCAGCCTGGTAGAGCACTGTCTTCGGGAGGCAGGGGCCGGAGGTTCGAATCCTCTCTCCCCGACCACTTTATCGCGAAAGCGACGGATTTCCGCCTTTAAGCGTGCGTTGCTCTAGGGCATCGGTCACACGACCGGTACACACAAGGGTGACACATGCGGGAAGGTGAGAACCCATGTGCCGCATCCCTCATGCCCGTCGCCGCGACGGCCGGTATGTCTTTCGCCGCCGCGTCCATTTCCGAAATATTATCTCCAAGCCGATAGCGATCGCGCTGCAGACGGCCGATCCAAGCCTCGCGCGCGAGCGCGCGGCTCACCTCTCGGCACGATTTGCGGTTGTGAAGTCGAGTGTAAACAAGATGATCGAAACCGGACGTCCCCTGAACAAGGCCGAGATCGAGGCCCTGTTCCGGGAGGAACTCGAAGACGAGCTCCGCGCACATGTTCAACATGCCTTCGAAGACGGTGAGTGGTCGTCTTCGGCTCTCCAAATCGCCGCTGACGACGCGGAACGCTACAGGTTGCTGAGTCTGCCCGACCGGCATGCGGAAGACTTGCTCGAATACGCCCGGGAGATGATCCCAGATGAGTTCATCGCGCAAAGGTTGACGGCGATTGGCGCTCCCGTTGACCCTGGAAATCTGGCGGCCGCTCGAACGCACCTTGTCCGCGCCCGCGCTACCGCTTGCGCTCGCGTTCAACGGCTGTTCGACGAAGAAATCATGGACGCGCCTGATCCGGTGCGAGCGCTTTTGGCATATCTTGGGGAGCCGCCCGAAGAAGTTGCCCGGCTCCTTGCTGGAAGCTCGCCGGGACCCTTCATGCAGACGCCTGCTGCGCCAGCCTCTGAGGGGCAGTTTCTTATCTACGACAATCGCCGGTTCGGCGACGTTATCGAAGACGTGATCGCGGAGCTCAAGTCCGAGGGCACGTGGAAGGGAGACCTGAAGCAGCAGCGCCGGATCATGCAGGCATTCGCGTGGATTACGGGCAATCGCGAACTCGGCTCGTACGACCATCGTGACGTTGCCCGCTTCAAGAATGGGCTGAAGCGCCTGCCGAAGAAGTTCTACTACGGCACGCTCACGACGGGAGCGATGTCCCGGCCATTCGACGAGGTAGTGGCCGAACTCCCGCCGATTACGCCATCGCAGCAGAGGAACAACAAGACGATCAACCGTGACCTCAGCACGATGAGCACGGTCGCGAAGCATCTCGCGCAGACCGCCTGGAAGCCGAAGATCGCCAACACGACAGTGATGGACTTCGCGTCAGGCACGATCGCTATCAAGCAGAGCGACAGCACCGTCCTGCGACCGCCGTGGAGGACGTCGCACCTGAAATGTCTCTTTGAATCGCCGCTTTATACCGGAGGCGGTGCCGCGAAGCAGCGCCTGAAGGCAGGCAACGGCTTCGAACTGGTCTGGCACGACGCAGCCTACTTCGCGCCGCTGCTCTGGTACTACAGCCATGCTTGCCGCGAGGAGATTTGCGGGCTGGAAGTGGCGGACGTGACCACCGGCCATGCCGTTCCGTACTTCGAGATCCGGGACAATCTCACGCGGGGACGCGACGGCGAGAAGGCCGGCGAGAAGCGGGCGGCGCGGAAGCGGAAATTGCCACTCCATCCCGAGCTCATACGTCTCGGTTTCCTGGACTACGTCAAGGCAATCCGTGACGAAGGGCACGTCGCGCTGTTTCCGGAGCTGTACCTTTTCGACGCCAAGCGGGGCGGCGCGCAGTTTTACGACCGGTCCTGGCGCTTCATGGTCCAGTGGATCGATGACCGCATGCCACTCCCGACCAACGACGAGGGCAAGATCCCCGACATTCATTCGATCCGGTCGCTCGGCTCCTCGTTCTATGAAGTCGACGGGGTCAACGAGATCATGCGCGCCGACGTCATGGGCCACGCGCGCCAGGGCACCAATGCCAAGCACTATTCGAAACGCTTGCAGACCGAGGGACCGGACGTGGTCCTTCCCGAGCGGCTCGCCTTCATCAGGCGCTACGTGCCGGTCATCACGGACCATATCGAAGCCCACCCAATCCGCCTGCTGCCGATCGAGCAGCGATCGCGCGTCGGCTCCGGCCGCCATCGCCGCATCCGGAGTGATGCCGGCTCATGCCGGACCCAACGGGCCTAAGCCATTAGCCGGCTTCGATGAGTGACGACATCGCAAGACCACATTTGAGCTCCGGCTCGCGCCTTCGCTTAACGGAAAAGAAAGGTAGCAGGATGGAATGTGTATGACACATTCAGTGAGCTGCTGTCGCAGCACTGCTCCGCGCTGGAGCTTGTCGCAGGGGTCAGAATGGTGGGGGGAAGAAGAACGAAGGGCAGCACGGACGGTGCTCCGAAGAAGGACAAGCGCATCAACCTGCGGGTGACGTCTGAACAATACCAGCACCTTCTCACGGAGGCCGGCGGAAAGACGACCGTGTCGGACCTGGTGCTGTCGAAGGTGTTCGGCGGCGGCATGCGGAATCACGATACTCTCCGGCAGGTCGCCGCATTGCATGATCTCGGCATGAGCTTGCGGTCCTTGTCGCAGAACCCATTCGCGTCAAAGCTGCACATACAGGCCGCTCTCGTGCGCGTGCGGGAACTGATCTCTGCCCTGGCAAAGCAGCTGCCATGATCGTCAAGAAGATACCGGCCAGGCGTGACAGCCGTCACGCAGGCTCGCGCCGTGCCAAACATGTCAGGGACCTGGTCGATTACATGCGCTCTCCTGAGAAGGAGAGCCCGCTGCGAGACTATCTCGTCGCGTACATGGCCAGTCAGGGGTTTCACGACGGTCCCGAGCGCCTGATGCAGATCGGCGCCCGCAACTTCGTCTGCGATGATCTGGACGGACAGCGCGCAGAAATGATGGCGGTCGCGCAGGCGGCCGTGCGTAGTCGTAATCCAATCGATCACTGGCTGCTGTCTTGGCGCGAGCGCGAACTTCCGAGCATGGGGCAGGTCGACGAAACGATCGGCATCTTCGTCAAGGAACTCGGACTTTCCGAGCACCAGTGCATTTTCGCCGTGCACGGCGATACGCATAACCGGCACGTCCACATAGCACTGAACCGGTACAACCCCGTCACGGGCAAGGTCGTGACGATCAACAAGGGGTTCTACAAGGAGGCGGCTCACAAGGCGGTGGCCCGGATCGTCGATCAGTTCGGCTGGAAGGCCGAGGCTGAGGCCCGTTACGTAATCGCGAACGGTCGACCGGTGCTGTCGGGCTCAGCGAAAGCCAAGAAGGAGCAGGGCAAGCCAGCGCTCCGTAATGGCGCTACGGCATTCGAAGTCCGAACGGGTTTCCGCTCCGTGCAGCGGATTGCGCAGGAAGAAGCCGTCCCCATCATTCTCGCGGCACGTTCGTGGGTCGAGTTGCACGCCGGCCTTGCCGACATTGGCATCACTTACGAGGCCGTTGGAACGAATGGTGCCGTTCTGGCCGTTGGTGACGAGGGAGTCAGATCATCACAGGTAAGCCGGCACGTGGGCAGGACAGGCCTTGAAAAGCGCCTTGGCCCATTCCAGCCACGGACGGCGGAGTTGCTTATTGCTCATCGCCCTCCAGAGGTTGACCGGCTCCCCGGCGCGTTTCGTGCCGACGAGTATCGTGACGCCTGTCTAAAGTGGCGTGCAATGGACAGGGCGGAGCGTAGGCGAACTGGTTCGAAGCAACCAGCGGCTGACCTCGAAACATGGCTACACGATGAAGGTGAGGCGTGGGCTGCGGAACAATGGCGGAAGCGGAACCTTCGGCTCGATGATTTCTGTTCCTTCGAAGGAGCAGGTGAACGCCATTCAGCGATTGCCTGGCCGCTACATGGCTTCCGGGCGCATGAGTGCCGAGAGGGAATTCGGTATGCCCGAGACGGGGAAGGTACCGCCTTCATTGATCGTGGCAATCGGGTCACCGTCCTGTCTCAGAAAGACGACGAGGCGCTACTGGCAGCGCTGAAGCTCGCGATCCACAAGTTTGACGGCAGGGTGAGGATCATTGGTGACAGGGAAACGAGGCGCAGGATCGAAGAAGTCGCTCTGCGCAAGGGACTGGCGCATCACCTGATCAATCCGGAATTCGTGAACAATCGGCCGGAGCGCCACTCGCCCGGGAAGATCGGTTCGAAGCGCGTGACACCTGTCATGCAGTCGGAGCCGGTCCCTGCCGAGGTCATCAGTACGCTGCAGCAGCTTGCGCGCGGTCCCAATGACGGACCCGCGTCAGTTGGGGGAAGCCGTTCGGCGGAAGATCGGAAGGCAGCCGCCAAGCGTCTCTCCAGTTTGGCACGAGGCCCGGGAGTTGCCCCACCGCTCAGCCCGATGGATAAAAGCAGAGGCCGCTAGCCTTTCCTCAGGTTACACCCGCATCGGTCATCCAACCCCAATCCAGTCCAACACTGAGCCGGGATCTTCGAATCCAATGAAGCCCTTCACTGAAGAACAACTAGAGTCGCTGAGGAACGAGTACGTTCTCGCGGCCGCCGAGTTGGTCGCCACGAAGGGGTGGCCGGCGTTAGCTGTGCGTAATGTCGGTGAGAAGGTCGGTAAGTCCGGGAACGCCATCCACCGACAGTTCAAGGGTTCGGCCCTCAAGCGCAATGTAATCAGGTGGGCCTTCGTGGAATTCGTGTTTGCCCTTCGGGTCTACGAGCGCGACCCGGTGCCGCCCCCCTTCCAGGAGCGTGAGCTCATCGAACAATATCTGCTCGACGACCCGATCGCCGCGCCGCTGATGGTGCAGGTAATCGGGCTTGTGGCGGCACGCCAGGCCGAAGACGCGGAAGAGTTGTGTAGAGCTTTCAACGAAGATCGGGAGGGGATGTATGACTACTTGGCTCGGCTTTCCTCGAAGCTATGGCCAGGTTTGACAGAAAGAGCCCAGGAAAGGGCGCGCAAGGATCTGATTGATTGGTATTTCGCTCGGTGCGTGACGATCGTCACGCATGGAGTTTCGGCCGACAAAGGGGTTCGCAGCTGCCTAGGTGATACGGGCTCGAATCAACCTCAGTCATGATCGTTGTCTAGCGCCTCTAGGTCGAAGATATCGGCGCCTTCCCGGAGCCACCGCTCGACCGCTGCGGCTGTCGTCGACACATCAGCGCTCCTGCGCATCTCGCATTCCCACACGATGCCTACTCGCCATCCCGCTTGGCGGAGAGCGCGAACGGCCGCATCATCTCGCGATACATTTCCCTCGAACTTTGCTTTCCAGAAGTCGGGGCGGGTCGCCGGTGTGGTTGCAAGGGGGCAGCCCGGGTGCCGGTGCCAGAAGCAGCCGTGTACGAACAGGGCGGCGCGAAACTGGGGAAACACGATATCGGGCTTCCCGCGAAGTGCGCGTGCATGAAGACGGTAACGGAGCCCGCGTGCATGGAGGGCGCGTCGCAGGCGCATCTCGGGTGCTGTGTTCTTGCTCCCGATGCCCGCCATCATGCGTGATCGGGTCGCCTTGTCGACGACATCCACCATACTTGAACCTGGAATGCTCGCCCGGACCTGGTATCAGGGTGCGAGCTACAGGAGTGCCAGCGTGTCCTCAACCTATGGTGTCGTTGATCTTTTCGCCGGTCCGGGAGGGCTGGGCGAGGGGTTCAGCTCGGTATCCAAGGAGGGCCGAAATCCTTTTCGTATCGGCATATCGGTCGAGAAGGAGAAATCAGCGCACCGGACCCTGCAGCTGCGGTCATTCCTTCGAGAGTATCGGCGAAGGCATGGCTGCCTACCGGCCGAGTATGTGAAGTTTCACGCTGGAATTGCCGACGAGCCGGACTGGGGGGCGGTCGATGCGGACGCGTGGGCGCTCGCGCGAGCAGAAGCCCGGTGCCTGGAATTGGGCACTCCCGAAGCGGCGCGAGAGCTTGATCGGCACATCGACCGTATTCACGAGGAGCACACCGACACGGTTCTCATCGGAGGCCCTCCGTGCCAAGCCTACTCACTCGTGGGCCGAGCCCGAGTTCGCGGCGTGGATGGGTACCGCCCCGAAGAAGACAATCGGCACTTCCTGTTCCGCGAATACATGCGGGTTCTGGATCGCTTGCGCCCGGCAGCCTTTGTCCTTGAGAACGTGAAAGGCGTCCTTTCCTCGAAGGTCGACGGACAGCTGATCTTTGACGAGATCATGCGCGATATATCGACACTTGGAGGCTCCGATGCGGCCGCCTACGAGCTCTTCGCACTGTCTGGCTCAAATGGTCGGTTGTCCCTCATCAGACCTTCGCGACCCTCGGACTTCATTGTCCGCTCCGAACGCTTCGGAATTCCGCAGAAACGGCACCGCGTAATCGTTATCGGGATTCGATCCGACGTCGCCGTGCACGCCGGGAAGACATCGATCGCTACCCTCTGGTCAGAGTCCGCACTGGAAGATGCAATCGGCGCTCTACCCGCACTGAGGAGCGGGCTCAGCAAGATTGGGGATGATCCTGAGGCTTGGCGTCAGACGGTCATTCGGGCCGCAGAGCGCCTCAAGGACATCCTGAACGACAGCGCGGACGGTGATCTGCGACACGAATTGACCGCCGTGGTCGATACGCTGGCAAAGGAAGTGCCCCCGCGGTCCAGCGGCGAACTGCCGCCGAAGTATGGACGCTCGAGTTCTCCGCTGCTTCGCTGGATCGAGAACGATGAACTCGCTGTCATCGCGCAGCATGAGACCCGTGGTCACATGACGTCAGATCTCGAGCGGTACCTCTTCTCGTCCGTCTGGGGGAAAGTCCGGCGAGAATGCGTGCGCAAGAGCGAGTTCCCGGAGGCCCTTGCCCCCAATCACGAGAGCTGGAGCAAGGGGATCTTTGCTGACCGCTTTCGGACACAGCTCGGCTTCGAACCCTCGACGACGATCACGAGTCACATCTCGAAGGACGGGCACTATTTCATTCATCCCGACCCGGTTCAGTGTCGCAGCCTGACCGTTCGTGAAGCGGCTAGGCTGCAGACGTTTCCTGACGACTATCTTTTCCTCGGAAACCGGACCCAGCAATACGTTCAGGTTGGCAACGCGGTGCCGCCTCTGCTGGCGCACCAGATTGCCGGGCTGCTGCTGGAAGTGCTTGAACCGGGATCGCGGGCAGACGTGGCAACCGTCAAGCGCGACGAGCTTCAATCCGCCTGACGGCGCGCGTGCAGGTCAGTCCTCAGCTGCCTGAACGGAAAGCGGACCACCTTCTTCCTCGGCTAGACGTAGGATCTCAAGGCCCCGCTTGGCCTGCTTAATGGAGGGAGCCTTCGACCAGTCTCTCGCTGCATAGCCGCCCAACGTTGCCGCGATCCCAGTCTGCCAGTCCTTTAGTGAGCCTGTTTCCGAGCCCCATTGGCTGATCCGGATCCAGTCCTGCGCCGAGACTTTCTGACACCGATGGATGGCGTCGAATTCGGCCGGCGACAGGTCTATGGTGTCCGTACTGCCGTTCGAGGACGCTGAAGTGCCATCTATTTCGGCGGGCAGTTGGCCGGGGAGCGGGAGATCGAGCCCGCGTACCGCCTTCCAGCAGCCGTCCTTCTTGCACCATTCGGTGACGTTCCGTCCGGCTGCTGATTGAACGATCGCATCCCTGATGTCGAACGCCCAGCCGCGGAGCAGGTCCACGAGGCCGTCGGATAAGGCCTGCTCATTCCAGATAAGGTCGAGGTTCACCTGGCGGCCGGTACGATGAGACAGGTAGGCAACGAGGTAGGTCGCGACCTGCGCGCGGTACGCGGGGAACGCTTCCTGCCGGGTTATGGCGAGGGCTTGGCGGTACAGAATGCCCTTCGCGATCGCCCGGCGATAGTCTGTCTCCGTTGGCACGTAGTCCTTGGAGTGCGTTTCCGTCAGATCCTGCATGAAGGATGCGAAGCATTTCTGTCCGCCGAGGCTGACCTTGTCCGGGCGCTGGTCCCAGGACAGGAGGAACTTCGCAAGTTCCACCTTGTCGAACTTCCGCTGCCGTGGTGTTCGTGCATTGAACTGGCGAAGCTGTGCAACGGTGCGAGCGGTTCGGGACTTCTCGACCTCGTACTCTCCGCGCGTGCGCTCGTAGAACCAGCGGCCGCGCTCACCAGGCGCCCAGACTTGGGCCGAGAGCTGCGCCATCTTCACGTGGTACGGGTGGTTGGCCGAAAAGTCGGCCATCTGAATGTTGTTCTGCGAGTTGGCGTAAAGCGAGATTGCCGGAACCATCTCTTCGATCATGTCCCCGCCGATCAGTGAAATCTTCGCGGGTACGTGGACTGACGATAAGTCAACCTTGTCGTCGCGACGGGCGCGATGGATCGAGGCGGTTGTTTGACCTCCATTGACGATCTGCAATCCGCGGACCGACGTGATGTGCCGGGACCCGGTCGTGGGGTCGTGTTGAACCGCGATCTCGTCGACGGTGGCCACGATTCCGTTGTTGTAAGCCAAGAAGCGGTCCGGCTGCTTGCGCAGCGTGTCGCGGATCCCCCGGTTGATCTTGCCGCGAGCCTGGAGGAAGGACCGGACGTTGCGCTCGAGCAGGCGCGGACCGTAGCGGTCGTACAGCTGGTAGAGGATCTCTCCCGGGACCAGTGCAAGATAGGCGTCGTAGTCCTTCGAGATTTCCGGTGCATGTAGACAGGGAAGTCCGTTCGCCGCGTGCTCCGTGAAATCCACCACGATCTCCTCGCGCTGCATTCCTGACTGCATGAGGCGATAGAAGCGCTCGATGTCGATGATTTCGTAGATGAGTTCACGACCATCGAGTTCCTCGGGTTCGATCGAGGTCAGCGAGCAGCGCTGGTCTGTGATCACGAAGACGCGGAACTTGCTGGCGTCAGGCGCCACGTCACAATATCGTTCGACCATCCCGTATTCACCCGTGCCGGACGGATCGAGCGTCGAGAGAAGGTCGCCGGAGACCTTTTCGAAAAACCTGCGCGCCTGGCGGGCAGAGCGCCTAGCGTCGTCCGGCGGAAGCGTCCCGAGTTGCTCACCCCCATCATAACAGGCGGCGAAGATGTCGATGGTGGCCTCGTCGTCGCTGACCGCATAGCCGTTTGCCTTGGCCGTGCGCAGGCCGAACGTTCGCTCGAAATGACAGACTTCGGGATTTTCGGTGAGACCTGTTTCTTCGAGCCAGCTCGTGCATATCCCCGTGAAGACGTTTTCCGAGAATTGCGGCAGTCCAGCTGCGCCCCCGCCTTTCGCGTCGTTGATCTCGGCGAGAAGCAGATTGCGGAATTCCTCCACTTCCCGATTAGCTGAGGCCATTCGTATCTCCGGCGATTGTCGTCTCGAGGCTTGCGGCGTCCGTCAACCAGTCCGAACAGGAGGCGACACGGACCGAATAGCGAGCCGCGATGATCCCCTCATTCACCTCGTGCCGTCGCAGCCTCGGAAATCCGTCCACAACTCGGTGAAGCCTGATTTCGGCCGCCTTGAGCCGAGGCTCGGCGTAGGATGACGCCTGGGAATCGTGGTAGCCGGTAGCGACGAGCATGTCCTCCAAACGCTGGACCGCGCCCGCGTGTGGGCTAAGCCGCTGCCGCAACCTTGCTACAAGTTCCGGAAGACTTGATCCGTTCGCCGGGTCTTCTGCCAGCGGCACGAAAGCAACATGCAGACTTTTCACCAAAGTTTCATCGAGCTGGTCGAGGCGAGAAACCTGAAAGACCGGGTCGCCGGTCGCGGACCCGCTCTTCACCTCCAGCGCGTGCGCGTCTCGGGCGAAGTCATGGAGCGCGTGTGGCCCCTGCCAGGCGTCGACGGCCGCGACATCGCCCAGGATTGGGAACAGCATGAGCTCAAGCACGTGAAGCTCCGCGAAGAGTCCGCGGAGCTTTTCGGCAGACAGCCCGCGGTCTGCATGCAGCTGCATGAACTTCTGCCACGCATGAAGGCGTCGCAGGAACGCCGAGAAGGCGGCGCGCGAGGTCGTGGTCGCCATCACGACGCCCGCGATATCTCCGCACAGCGCGGCGAAGACGTCGCGGTACTGGACCGTGCTCAGCTCGAGGGACACCCGGATGCGTCCCGTCGGCCCAGGAGTCAGTGTTTCGATGTCGGTCCGGAAACCGATGCCGCTAGGCCATTCCGTTCCCGAAGGCACCGCAGCGACGTCCAGATCGTATAACAGTCCGACGGTGCCTTGAGGCATCCGACGACCGGCCTGAAGGTCGTGCGCGGATCCCGCCGAGATCTTCCGGACGTGCCATCCTCGCTCACTTCGGCCTTCGGCCTCGATCGTCGACCAGACGAGTTCGACTTCGTCGGGGGTCACAGTTCGAACTCGGAACGCGCGAAGACATTGTTCACGACGTAATCAATGGCTGTGGCGTCCCTACTCGTCGGGAAACTGAGCGCCATGGCCATGACGGGAAGATCGATCCCGTCGGTCACCCCGTTGGCCGGATCCAGAGGATAGAGGAGCAGCAGGCCGCGCTTCTGGCTGCGGACCTCGCGGATCGAAATGCCGTTCGGCTCGTCCGGGAACTTGCCCTTGGCACGGTTCCGTCCGGCGTCAGCATGCCAAGCCTTCTGCGTGTTCTCGAGCGCTTCATCGTAGGCTTGCTCGTCGAGGTCGATCGCCTCGTCACGCGGGGAAACGAGCCGTCCGATCACATATTTGCCGGCATCCTTTTGCTGCTGGGCACTTATGTTGCGCTCAAGCGCGGCGCGCTCGATCATTGGGATCTTCACCCCGCCTATGTCCGCTTGATTCTTCGACCGGCCCGCAAGCAGCGCGATGTCCCATTTCGTCAGATCACCCTTCTCCAATTGCTTCTCGACGTACTGGCGGAGAAAATTGCTGTTCGCCTTCACCGAATCCTCGTGGGTCGCATAGCTGGCGAGAAACGAGACTATTTTCGCCCCGTCGACGTCCTTCCACGCGAACGATTTCGCCCAGCCATGTTCACGGCCGCCGGGCCGCTCGCGACGAGGGTTGTCTTCGCGCGCGACACCGGCACCGCTTAGGAGCGTCGCGACTGCATCACGATTCGATTTGATGACGTCCTTCGATGCATGGAAAACGATCGTTTCCGAGATTGTGCCAGCGAAGCTGAGTTTCATCGGCGTACCGGAGCGCATCTTGACGCGTGAAGTAATCATCAGAACGGGGTGCGACCGAACGCGAAGGCCGTAGTTGCGGGGCGTACCGCGAACCGTCGCCATGTGGTCGAATTCCTCTCGCAGCTCCTCCGAGGCCACGGTGATCTTCTCGAACCACTCCTGCAGGTCGGCAGTCATGAACAGCCGGCAGACATCTTCGTAACCACGCCGGTAGCCGAACCAGCGGCCCATCTGCATCAAGGTGTCATACATGCGTGAAGCGCGAAGGAAGTAGCTCGTCGAAAGCCCCTTGAGCGTGAGGCCGCGGCTGAGCTTGTCTCCTCCGATGGCAATCTTCGGCACATGTTCCGATCCAGCGCTCTCCTGGTCGAGAATATCGCCGGCCGTGCCGTTGATTTCCTTCACGTCGAGCGGAGTGATGACCGCCACGACATGCGGCTCAATGTCCCGCCAGCCGAGCGACCGCTCCCCAGGATTGTAATCTGTCCGGACCGAACCCTCGAAATCCTTCGAGAAAAGCGCCTGAAGCTCCTTCCGGATGGAGCGTTCGCCGTCGACTTCACCATAGCGGAACTCGCGCTTCATCGCGTCAACCTCGGCTTCGATCTGCTCCTTCACCATGTTCTGAACGCTGGTGAACCGTGACACGTGGACCAGCATCGAGTTGTGCTCTGCAGTCTGGCCGCGCGCACGTCTGACAGCTGAGGCAATGACGAACGATTGGATCGCGCTGATGAGGGACGGTGGCAGCGCCAGCTCGCCGCGGTAGCGAGGGACATGACCGTTCCGATGTTTCGGAGGTACCCATCCGGACCTCTCGTCAAGATCGAGTGAGTCGGCGTGGTCCTCGATCTTCCGAACATACCTGTGTTCGGACTGATCAACGGTCTCGTCGTCACTCTCGTCGCCAGTCCCGAATACGTGAACCGGCCCGAAATAGTCGGAAGGAGCCGGGAGGCTGAGGATGAAGCTGCCCGGGAAGAGGTCCGGTCCCTCTTCAGCCGTTTCTGCCTGCTCGTGGATGAAGATGTTGGCAAAGGGTGTCGCCGTGTAGCCGACATATGCCTTCTGATCGAAGGCCGAGAGCAGCCTGCGGATAAGCTTGTTGATCGTGGACGGATCGTGCTCGGGGTCGGGATTTCCATCCGCATCAAATGCGCCATCCTTGGTGTCGACCGATGCGTGGTCGGCCTCGTCGTCGATTACGAGGAGGGGAATGTTCCTGACGAAACCCCGCCCGGTGTCCTTGTCCACTGCCGTGTGCGCCCACTTCACCCAATCGATGAGGTTGCTGAGGACCGTTTTCTGTTTCTTGATGACGAAGACCAGTGGGCGGCCGCCTGGATTTATCGAGAACGTCTGAGCGCGATTGGTGTTGAAGTCGCCGTTGTCGCCGCGATTGGTCACGCAATCCGGGCGCAGCTTCGGATCGGGATCGATGAGGCCGACACCGACGGGCTGGAATCCTTCGCCGTCGACGCGGTGATTGTTGTACCCGAGAAACCCTTCCTCGATGCGGATCTGGGTCTGTGACCGCAGATTCTTGTGGATGCCGGCAAGGACGATAATGATCTTGTAACCGGCGTCCGCGGCCTTCGTGATCAGACCAGTGTAATTCGCGGTTTTGCCCGACTGAACGTGTCCTACGACTAGGCCGCGACGATCCCATGGTCCTTCACGAAGCGGGTCCTCGATGTGCGAAAGCACGCGGTCCGTTATGCGATCCAATGTCGTGATCGGCTCAAGTCCGATCTGAGGCAGCATCCAGTTACGGTACCGGTCCCAGTAGCTCCAGGTGATGCCGGGCTGCCGTTCCGCGAGCCATTCCACGTGGCCCTCATCATTGACGAGCTCCCGCTCCTCGCCGATCCAGATGCTGATCTTCTCCTCGATCGAACTGATCATCGCTTCCCGGTCGAAGTCTTCCGGGAGGGTCGGCATCATCAGGCACACGCCGTCCAGAACTTGCTTGATACGGTCTCTCGTGATCGGCTCGGCCTTCCGGATCTCCTCCAGAAAACTCATGATCTGTCCGCGAATTTTCGCTGTGATCCCCTCGGCCACTGCGCGCCCCTTCTAGATTTCGTCGACGATGTTTGAATGCTGGTCGAATGGTGCCATCCGCCGCAGTTGTGCGCGCGCCTTCTCATCTGAGAGTCCGCTTCCGTTAACGAGGCTCGACAGGATGTCTCGCGCCAGCTGGCGGATCTGATCGCGCGTCTCGCCGCAGAAGGCAGTCGCTGGCAGTTCGCCCTGCTCGACTGTGTCGATCCAAATCCTCTCGACGGGCACCGTCTCCTCAAGGAGCCGGAAGAAGGCTGCGATCGAGCGATCATCATCGTCGAGCTGCGATAGGATATAGGACGCAATCGCATGCGACCGGTCGATCCGGTACGCAGACTGGCTGTTGATCTTCACCGCTTTCCACGGTCTCGCCAGGTTCGGGGCCGCCGGCCGCTTCCCATATTCGCCACGATGCACGAACACCGAGCGCGCCTCGGACCGGATCCGCATGGCGAGATCGCGCAGCCGTGCGCGAAGATGTTCGGGTGGACTGGCGTCTGACTTCTTCACGTCAATCTGCCACGCTGCGTCGGCTGAATTTGGGAGATCGATCCGGATACGGGCCAGCTTGTGAGTCTCGTCACGAACCCAAGGGCGAGTCATGCCTAGGCCCAGCCACCCTCCAGCCACGAGAAGGCGATCATTCCGGTAAATGTAGAACCCTTGGTGAGTGATCCAGCCTTCGGTTCCGCCGGCTCTCTCAAACTCCTGCTCGTCGCCGAGCATGTCCTTGGCCGGGAGAACGTAGCCCTTGACGCGCACTCGATTGTCGCCAGTTCCGATGACCTCTTCCGGGCTTGGCCGGCATGCTCCATGCGAGCTCAGGAACGGATCCCATGGCTCAACCTTTGCGTCGTTCACGTGGATCTTGAGCTTGGGCTGCGGCCCTTCCAGGTAGCGATGGAAGACCATAGCCAGATGACGCTCGATCTGCTCCATCAGGAGATGCGATCCTCCGGCGGTGTCGAGACTGCCTACGCGTGGTCGGACGCGATCGAGCTTCTGCCAGAGAATGACCGTTCCCTGCGCGAGGGACTCAAGTTCGGCGATGTGGCCGCCTGCCCCTTCGGCCGGGCTTGTTAGAAGCCGCCATTCGCCCTCGGATTTCGCCAAGTAGTCGAGATCCCATCGGCGGATCGAGATGGCCCCTCCGGCAGGCTTCGTCGCAACAGTCAGGCTGCGCGCTTGGGAAAAAGATGCAGTCTTGAGACCGAGGCCGAAGCGTCCGAGATCACATCCGTCCCTTCGTTGCAACGGGTTCTGCGATCCAAGCCGCATCGCGTCTCGCAAGGTCTGCTCGTCCATACCCCGACCGTCATCGACGATCCGGACGAAGACATCTTCCCCCGTGAGCGCGAGGTTGATCCGGACATTCTTGGCTCCGGCCGTGATGCTGTTGTCGATTATGTCGGCGAGCGCTGTCTCGACCGAATATCCAAATCCCCGGAGTGACTCGGTGAGCGCGTCCGCTGGTGGCGGCGCGTCTTCGTAATCCTGCATTCCCCCTCAATTCCCCCAAAACACGGGTAAGCGGGTCCAGCCGAGCATCCGGACAAGCGCACGGCGGTGCAATCTGACAATATAATCAATAATAGCAAGGGGATGTGGCGAGGCACCGTCTACTAACCGGGTATTGGTAGCACGGCTTGCCTTCGGCGCCCTGCGAACCGGCACTTCACCCGGAGATACAACCACAGAAAAGTGAATCGGCGTCCTTGGCGATCAAACCAAGGAGAATGAAATTGTCCGACCTTCACGATCCCGAAGACCGCTTCGGCGTTCCCGTGCAGCGTATCATCGACGCCGTGAAGGCACATGCGGGCCTCCTCCGCGACGGCTGCTACGTACCGACACGAAAGGAAGTCGCCACTTGGCCGGCCGACCGGCTGTGGTGGCACCACTTGGGTTGGTGGCATGAGAGCCCGACCGAGCTCATCCCCACCGACGAGCAAGTCGCAGCGGTCATTCACGTCCTCCGTCAGCGTCCCGATGCGGACAGTTCGGAGATCCAGGAGATCATGGCGGAAGCTCCGCCGCCGGCCGACGTCGAATGAGGGGTCGAAGACCTGCAACCGGCCCGCGCAATGAAGGGGGAATGAGCAAGCGGTTGAACCGGAAGAGATGAAAGATGCCTGCGGCCATCAGGGTTCGGCCGCCGCGGGCCTCAAGAACAAGGTTATGTATGGTTTATCAGTCCGACCTCCGCCCGGCGTTCGTCGAACCAATCCCCGAGCCGCGGGAGCAGGCCAAGCGCCTCATGCTCGCCACCGCTCTGCTCGTCGACGGCTTCCTCGATCGGGACCCGAAGCGGTTCCAGCCGTATCTCGAGAACTGCTTCCTGATGCCAGAAGCGGATCTCATCGTCGGCGGTACGTTTTGCGGTCGTCCCGTTGTGCTGCGGGAGTTCGCAGACGTCTGCCGGGCTTCCGAGCTAGATGGAATTCTCGTTCGGTTTCCGGAAGAGTCTGAGCCGGCTCGCGCCACATTCGACATCAAGCAGGCGCACAACGACCGGATGCTCTGCGTCTACCGCCTGTGGCTTGAGCAGCCGGGCGGTTCCGCGTGGCTGATCCCCACGGCCGGATCGGGCCCCTTCGTTCGCCTCGACCCACTCGGCCCGGAGATCGGAGATCGGGCGCCGTTCGACTGCGAGATCGAGCGCTATCGCGGCTGCAAGTTCGGTGCCGAATTCCTCAGCGTCGCGACGCAGGGGTGGTTCTAATGGCGGCTCGTCGGAAAAATGCGAAGAGGACTGCCAAATCGCGGGTCGCGGCGGCGAAGGCTGCTTCGACCATTCGGCCGCTCAAGGCCTTCTACCATGGTGGCGCGGGCGCGAGCTCGTTCGCCATGGCTCGCTTCTACTGGCCGGCAGGTGACGGTCCGCGCGAGTCGATCGAGCCGCGCTTCGCGAAGAAACGCCGGCCGGCTGGCGCCGAGTCCGAGGTCGACACGGCAGCCAAGGTGGAAGTCTTGCTACCCGCGGACGCTCCACAGGACTATTCCGATCCGGGTTTCATCGTCCGCCACTTTGAGACCAGCCTGCCCCCTGACGAGGTGCTCGCCTTCGTCCAAGTGACCATCCGCTTCGGTGATAGCCCCAATCTGCATCACCCCTACGAGGTGGCGCGGTCGTGGGTGCGATCCTATTTCGTGGAGGCCATGGGCGTTCCCGTTGTCCTGGTTCTCCATGCGCCCTACCTGGCAGGCAGCGACGCAGATGGGCATGTCCACGCCATGGTGTTGCCCCGTCGCGCCTCGCGACTGGGGTGGATGGGGATGGAGCGCGATCTCGGGAGCGACGCCAGCGCGCTCAAGGCTAGGCTGGCTTGGGATGAACTTCGTCTCCCATGGAAATCTTCTTAGGAGCAGGGCTAAAGTCGTGACCGTACGCTGCCGTGCTCAGGACCGCGGCGTCAAAAATGGGAAGAGGGCGAGACTCTCTGTCTCGGCGGCGCCCGCGCGCGCCATTCATCTTGACCTGCGGCGTTGATCTTTTTTGGTCGCGCGCCTTGTCAGTCGCGTGGCCCTGAGGCTAGCGCAGACCGGTGATATGTCACCAAGGTGTCGATGCCCGGAACGTGACGGTCAGCAGGCGTGTTGACCCCTGCTGAGGTCGTCAGTGGCGCGCAGCTCGATGCGGCCAATGCCTATGTGGTCGGCTGTTTCGACAGCCGCATCACCTTTTTCGCGCAGCAGGTGCGGGCGCTCGAGCTTGCCCATGCACTCGACGTCCAACACCGGCTGGCCGCAGACGCCCGGGTGGCCGTCATCGGTGCGGGTGCGGCTGGCCTGACCGTCGCTGCGGCGCTTGCTCTCCAGGGCGGGTTGAAGGTCCGCCTGTTCGAGCGCGCCGACGTGCTCCTGCCTTTGCAGCAGTCGTCGCTGCGCCGAAGGCTCGACCCGCATCTCTACGAATGGCCTCGCGCCGACGCCGGACATGAATTCGCCGAGCTGCCGTTCCTCGACTGGCGGTCGGGACCGGCGCAGTCCGTTCGAAGCGCTGTCCTTCGCGGGTTTGACGACGTGCGCGCAGCGGTCGGCGATCGACTGGAAATTGCAACACGGCACGACGTGCGAGGGGTCAATCCGGTTGGGGGCGGGCGGTACGACCTCAGGATCGAGCGGGATGCCGCGGGCGGAACACGGGAGCAGGTTCGCGAAGAGTTCGACGTCGTCATCCTCGCGGTCGGCTTCGGGCTTGAGGATCGCCACGCCGTCGCCGGCCTCGATATGCCGAGATACTGGGAGGACGCTGGCGTTCCCGGGCCGGTCATCGACGGCAAGGCCCGGCCCGGCTTCCTCGTCAGCGGCAATGGCGATGGGGGCCTCATCGATCTGCTTGCGGCCGCGAGCCAGGACTTCCGCCACGATCAGGTTGTGAAGGGTATCGCCGCGCGCGCCGGCGTGCGCGAGCTTGCACCCGCCTTGATGGCAATCGATGCGCGAGCACTGCAGGCCGACGGCGACGGCCGCGGATTCGACTTTCTCGCGGCCTACGATGCCGAGATCCTCGCCGACGTGGACCGACTCGGCCTCGTCGACGAAATGCGGCGCCGGCTCCGCTCAGGGGTGCGCCTCTACCTCCAGACCCGGGAGCCGGAGCTGCTGTCCGTGCGGACGGCTCGCCTCAACCGGCTTGCTGTCTACGTGCTCGTGAAGGCGTGCGAGCGCGAGGAGAATGCAAGCTTCGAGCATCTCGTCTGCGATGACATTGCAGTCACGCCGACGCCGGGCGCCACCGCCGCCTTCGCGGTCGATTGCGGGGCGAACCGTATTGACGCCGACCTTGTCATTGCCCGGCGCGGGCCGCTTCGCGACGAAGTCAGGGCGCCCTTTGCCAATCTGCTAGCCGGCTATGCCGCCCGCCATGAAGCTTGGACCCGGCGCCATCCCGAAGAGAGCATCGCGCCAACCTTTGCGGTTGCGACCCGGGCGCATTTCGAACGCCTCGCCCAGAGAGCGAAGCTGCCCCCCGCGCCCCATAAGCTCGAAACCTTACTTGCGCTCGAACCATCCAGCGTGCGCTTGTCGATGGAGCAGGCCGGGGCACGCTGGACGGGCACTCTTTCGCATGCGGATGTGGCCCAGGTGTGGGAGAACGATTCCAGTCCGCTCGAGCTCGAGGTCGCCGCAACGCCGGATGCGCTTGGTGCGGCGCTGACGCATGCCATCATCCGCTGGATGATCCATGCGAACCGGCCGACCGTCATGCTCGACGTGGCGGCCTGGCGGCCGCTGATCGAGCGGCTGACGATCGAATCCGTCGATGCCGGCGGGCTGATCCTTCCCGATCTGCGCGCGCTCTGCGGCACGGCGTCCATCCTGAATCCCGCCATCGCGGCGCCTGACGCAATGGCGACGACGATCAACCGCGCGCTCGACCTTGCAATGCTCGAACGACTGGACCGCCACCTGCGCCCGTATTGCGCGCATGGCGACGATCCCGGACGCGCCATCTCGTTCGTTGCTGCGGACGACCTTCGGCAACAGATGGGCGCGATCTGGGTGGACTGGCACCGCGCGTTCTTGGCGCAGCCCGAGCTTCTTGCGCGCTTCCTCGGCCTCGCGCTTTGCACACGGGAAGGGGATCCCGTCGCGGCCGAGCGGTCTGCGCTCGTTGGGCCGCGCCTGCAGCGCGAGCTAATCCGGACTTGCGCGATGGCACTTGCTGTCGCGACGGCCTGGCCGGTCACGGCCCCGCGTGGAGTGGAGCCTGGCAATCTCGGGCGCGCGGTCGACAGCGCAGAGCGAACCGGGCATGCCTGTGCGGCAGGCTATATCGACGGTGAAGCGATGGCCGTCGCGGCGATGCGCCACATGTGGGCGACCGACTTCATCCTCCTGCCCATGGAGTCCATGCCCTCTTCAGCGCTGGTGGGCGCCGATCGGTCGTTCGGCCGCCCGGGCGGGCCCGTCCCGCTGCTCGACGACGTCGTCCCTGGAGGCCGCCTGATGGTGACGATTGACTGGCGGTTCCAGGCCGCCGCAAAGGAAAGCGCAATGGCCCTTGCCGAACTCCTCATCGCCACGGAAACCGACCATTTCGCGCGCCTCAACGCGGCGGTTCAATCCGCCGGTGGTGGGGGTGCCTACGGATGAGCGAACTGGTGGCGCCATCGCCAGCGGACGAGACCCTCGCCTGGGTTGAGGAGGCGCTCGCCGAGCATGCCGGTCCGCTCTACCTGACGTTCGAGCGGCTGCCCGCGCTTGCGCAGCCGGGCTTTGCGGGCGCCCTCGAAAGTCGGGCGACCCGGCTCGAGCCACAGGACCTGCCCGATCCCGTGCGTGCAGTGAAGGTCGGCCGCTATACGATCTTGCTCGCGCTGCTGCCCGAAGCTCCGGACCGCGACGCGGTCGTCGAGGCAGTGCGGCGCGTGCGCAATCAATGCGTCGTTGCCCGGTCCTATCTGAGCCCGGCCGCTGCCATGGATCTCCACGCCTTGCTGGTGGGGCCGCGCGGCAGCGAAGGCGAGGAGCGCTGGCGTCCGCTCGCGCTGCTCGCCGAGCGCGACGAGCGCGTCGCCCGCAAGCTGGTCTGGCGGCGTCCAGCCGCGAGCGAGAGCGATCCGGCGAGTTTCGACGATTTCTGCCGGCGGACCTTTCTCGCCCGGCCGTGGAAGACCGATGCCGTCTTTTCGAAGGCCCCGCTCGACCATTCCGGCCGCGCCGCGGAGGACGACGGAATCCCGCGCGATACCGCGGGGGAATGGGCGCGCCTCGCGGCCGACGACGAGCTCGACGCCGATGCCTTGGTCGACGCCCTGATCAACGCCTGGGAGGACCGGAGCCGGGCATGAGCGCGCTCTACCTCAGCCATGTCGACATCAAGGACTTCCGCACGTTTGGCGAGTTCGGGCTGCCGATCCCCGCCGGACCGGGGCTGACCCTGCTTGTCGGTACCAACGGCCTCGGCAAGAGCAATTTCTTCGACGCGCTCGAATGGGGCCTGACCGGAAGGGTACGCCGCTTCGAGGATTATGTCGGCCGCCTCAATGAAGGCGAATATCTGACCCGCCGGGACGCACCGCCGAACGCCCATCGTGTGACGCTTCAGTTCGGCGACGGGTCGACGCTGGTGCGGGGCATGGGCGCTGTACTCGACACGGCGGAACTGACGGCCTTGCTGAAAGCCTCGGACTGGACCGGCATCGACGATCTGTCGGCCTATCTCGCCTTCACCCATTTTCTCGGTCAGGCGGCGCAACAGCGCTTCACCAGCCGCGAACAGAGCGAGCAGTGGCAGGCGCTGAAGGGGCCTAGTGGAATCGACCGGCTCGAAACCATTCGGAACGCGCTGCGCGGCAAGAAAACCATGAATGCGTTCCGGCGCCGCGCGGAGTTCGAAGCGCTCGGGGTCGAGGCCGCCGAGCTGGCGCTTGCGCAATGGCGCGAGAAGGCGGAGCGGCTCCGGGTCTTGCGCGAGCGGGCCTCGGTTGCGGGCGCGGAGCCCGCCCCCGTGCTGGGCGCGCGGCTTGAAGCCCTCGAGCGGGCCCTGCCTGGCGACCCGCCCGGCAACACCACCACTACCGCGCGTCTGATCGCCGTCCGGCAACGGATCACCGAACTCACCCGCGCGGTCGAGAAGGACAAGGCCGAGCTTCCCGCACTTCGAGTTCTTGCGGAGCGGCACGCCGCGGCGCTTGCTCAGGCTCAATCGGCGGGCGAGCGTCTGAAGACTGCCGAGGTGACCTTAGCCAGTGCCACCGCAGCGCTGAGCACGGCATCGCTGAACGCAAGTACGCTCGAGCGCGACGCTAACCAGCAGGCCGAGGTCGTCGCTCTCTCCGAGCGGCGGATGGCCGACCTCACGCGGGTCCGTGGCCTCCTTGCCGAGCAGGCGGAACTGACCTCCGAGCAGCAGCGCAACATGACGGACGCCGCCGCGCTGGAGACGGAGCGGGCTGCCAGGGAGCCGGAGCTCGCGGCAGCGCGCGAGGCTGTCCAGAAGGCCCTGCAGCTGCAGGAGGAGCTTGCCCGGCTCGAGACCGAGGAAGCGGCCTGGCGCCGCTGGTCCGAGCGCGTCACCGAACTAACTATCCGGGATGCCGAGGCGCGCGTCCTGCGCCAGGCGGCAGGCGTTGCTGCTGCGTCGGCCGACGAAGCGGCCAATGCCTTGCCCGAACTGCAGGAGCGCGTTGCCGTTGCCGCCGCGACGGCCGAGGATCAGGCCGCCAAGGTTGCGAAGATCGAGCAGGAGGCTTCAGGGCTCGCAGCGCTCCTGTCGGGCATTGCGGCGCATATCGACCATGATTCCGAAAGCTGTCCCGTCTGCGCGTCGAGCTTCCCGCCGGGCCGCCTGAAGGCGCTCGCGCTTGCCGCGGTTGCGGCGCAGAACGCCCGGCTCGCCGAGGAAGTGGCAGCCCTGGACGCCGCTCGCGCGCATCATCGCGACGTGCTCGAGCTTCTCGCAGCAAGGCAGGGGCAGATTGCGGCGGCTACAGGCGCCGACGAGCGGGCCCGCGCGTCGGAGGCGGACGCCGCAGGTGAGCGCCAGGCGATCGAGCGCGCGCTGGAGCTCGCGAGCGGCCAGGACCTTGCCCTTTATGTGAGCGAGCAATTGCGTGCAGCGGGCGCCGCGAGGGCGGCACGGATTGGCGAGGCGAGCGGCCTTGCCAATGCCGCCGCCGCGCAGGAACTGGCCGACACGCTCGACCGCAACCTCGTCTCGCTGCGCGAGCGCCTAGCCGCGCTTGCCCAGCGCCGGGGCGCGGTCGAGGCCCGGCTGCAGACCATTGCCGAAGACATCGCGCGCGATCCCGAGGCTGCCGACGTGAGCAGGATGGACGGGGTGACCGCGTCCCGGCGTGCGGCGCTGACAACCGCGCGCGATCGGCTCGCTGAGCTTCAGGCAGCGAGAACCACGGCCGTCACCGAGGAATCGTCTGCGCGGGACCGGCTTGCCGCGGCGCAGACGGAACGGGATCGCATCCGGGATGCCGGCGCCGAGGCTGGCAAGGTGATCGCCGAGACTCTCGCCGCTTGGCAGGCCGCTGGCCTCGACGGACATCCCAACGCAGACGCCGTCAACGCTCATGAGGATGCGCAGGTCAAGCGTGCGGCCGAGCTTGCGCGGCAGCTCGACGAGCAAGGCGCGCTTGCAGCGGCCTACGAGATCCTGAGCGCGCAGGAGCAATTGCAGCGGCTTCAGGAAGCGATGACCGCCGAGGCAGGGTTCGGGGCGACGGAGGATCCCAGCGCCCACGAGCGGCGGCTTCAGGCCAATCTCGACGAAGCGCGCCGCCTGCTTCGCCTGACGGGTGTCACGCGTGAAGCGATCGTCGCTTATGCCGAGCAGCTGAAGCAGGAGGCGGAGGATTTTTCGAGCGAGTTCCTGCTTCCGCTCAACGATCTGATCGATGCCTTCAATCGCGCGCTCCTCAGCACGCCCGGGGAGACTGTCCAGTTCAACGCGGCGCACACCGTGGAGCGGACCTCGCTTGGAATGCAGCTGCGCTTTGCCGATCCGATCGACAATGCAATCTACCGGACCGACCTCCCGCCGCAGCTTGTCCTTAGCGAGGGCCAGATGGCGGCCAATGGGTTCAGCATCCTGTGCGCTGCCAGCACGGCCTATCCCTGGTCGCGCTGGCGGGCGCTCCTCCTCGACGATCCCCTGCAGCATAACGACATCATTCATGCCGCGGCCTTCGTCGACGTCATGCGCAACCTCGTCGAGCTCGAAGGCTATCAGCTGCTGATGTCCAGCCACAAGCGCGACGAGGGCGACTTCATTGCCCGGAAGTTCGACGCGGCGGGCCTGCCGTGCACCGTGGTGGCCCTGACCGCGGCTTCGAAGGACGGCGTAACGTTCGACCCGCCGCGCCACAACCCGGCAGCGCAAAGATTGCTTGCGCAGGCCCAGGCGAAAGCGGGGTGAGGCGGTGAACGGTATGTCGAGGAGGCGATTTGGTCGCGCGTCTTGAGCCGGTCTATCTGTTCGGGTCCGTCCCCGCCGATCTGTTCCGCATCTTCACGGGGCGATAGCGCAGCTTCTTTGCCCTGCTGCTTGCCCGCCTTGCCGAGGATCTGTTCGGGCACGCCCGCGAGATCGCCACGCGCGGCCGGGTCCAGGACGCGATCGCCGAGATCATTGACGGGATCGGGCGGGTGCAGGTGGCCGACGCCTTGGCGCGGAGGCGCCGGGTCCGACGCATCTCGCCGCCTATGCGAGGCTGGTCGAAACCGGCTGGCTGGTGTTGCGGAACGACGTGATGGTCGCGCGGATGGTTCAACGGGGCACGCCCGCCTCATCGTCGGAGCCACGCATTGCCTGTCAGGCTCTTGCGGACCGTTCGCGAAGGTGGCTGAGCACGGTCTCCTCGGCGTCGGGACGGAGTAGTTGCCAGCGCGACGGGAAATAGGTCTCGATCACCTTGCGGACCTCTTTGGCCGCTCGGTCCCGAAATAAGAGGTCGGGATCGCGGCCTTCCGCCACCGGAATCGCCGGGTCGATCGCGGTGACGAACATCAGGTCATATTCGGCGGCCCAGGCTTCGCACAGGCCTTCGAGCGTGTGCATCCGGCTGGCTTCGATGCTGCGGCCGGAATAAGCGAGAGCCGCACGCAGGTAGCCGAGCGCGTCGTGCAGGGGCCGGTCGACCAAGATCACGTCGGCGGTGAGGGAGGCGGCGGTCTCAAGTTCGATCGCCCTTGCCATCAGCCAGGCGGTGGACTCGAACGTGTGGCCGCTGAGGATCGGAAAGCCGAGGTCTCGGGCGTCCGCGGCGCTGTCGTGGACATAGTCGGCCTTGAGGCCAAGGTCCTCGATGGCCCGCTGAAGGGTCGTCAGGAAGGTCGTCTTTCCAGTGGAGTGCGAACCCGCGACGGCGATCTTGAACGGTCGGCTCAAAGAAGGCTCGCCTGGCTCACCCGCAGGATGTCGGCATCGTCCAGCGCCTGTTGCCGGGCGTCGCCCTCGAGCGGCTCAACGAGGTACCTGAACAGGAGCGCCGTGACGACCGCGTCAAAAGGGGCGGAATGCGCCGACATGCCGACGATCTCACGGGTCTGTTCGGCGAGGCCGAGCGCCTCCCCAAGCGTCTCGAGGCCGTGCTTGGGCTGGCCGGGAAGCAGCCGGCGGGCGAGGCGGAGCGTGTCGAACGCTTGGACCGGCTGCCAGTCGGCAAGCACCGGTTTCAGCATGTCGACCTCGATGCGCACGTTGTGGCCGACGATCGGTGCGTCCACGAGCCATTCGAGGACGTCGTCGGCGACATCCTCGAGGTCCGGTGCGTCGGCGACATCCTGGTCCCAGATGCCGTGGAGGCGCGACACGATCGGCGAGATGCCGTTACGGGGCCGGAACAGCCAATGCTTGCGGAAGCCGGTGAGCTCGAGCCCGTCCATCTCGGCGATCGCCAGCTCGACGATCTCCGGCGGGCTCTTGCCGCTTCCCTCGAGATCAACCGCCCACCGCCGTTCCATCGCTCCATCCTTTCTCCGCCCGGCCGTGCCGGCCGGGCAAGTGCGGAAGCGCGCGGTCCTGGACCTGGAAGCCGAGCGCATGCTGCATGAAGTAACGCTGCTGTTCGTTGCTGTTGTCAACGATCACGCGACCCGGCTCGATCCTCATGTCGCGAGGGTCGAGGCGGGCGAGGCGGGCAACCGCGGCGACGTCGGCGTCGGCAGGCCGGTGATGCGTATCGGCGCACAGCGCGAGCTGCCGCGCGGGGCAGATGTCGCAGATGTCCGGAACCCCATAGTGACCGTTATAATCGGGAAGGCCGTGCGCGAAGGCCACGCCGCAGGAGGTCTTGCGAAACAAGGGTGCGTCGCCGAAGCGGGCGATCACATGCTGCTCGACCTCGCGCGGCAGGATCTTGCGGCGAGCGACCTCGTCGTAGAGGTCGGGAAGGCCGATCGACCGGAAATGGTCGTTGATCTCCTGGCGGTGGAAGAGGCCGGTGAACACGGTGGCATCGGCCAGCCTTGCGAGTTCGCGCGCCCGGTCGATGTGGGCGTCGCTGTCGTTGACACCGGCAATCAGCGGCCGCCAGTAGAGGATGTGCTTGGTCCGCACCCCATGGGCCGCGAGCGTGGCGAGGCTGCGCTCGGCAATCGCGCTGTCGACCGGCTCGATGCGCCGGTCGTCGATCCCCGACCAGGTGACGAGCACAGTCAGCTTGAGATTGCGGAGCCGATCGAACCGCTCGACGTCCTCGGCGAGCAGCTTCCAGCGCGTGATCACCAGCACGTGATTGGTGAGGCCTTTCGCGTCGAGCAGGTCCAGTACATGGTGCAGATGGTCCTTGACCCCGGGAAGCAAAGGGTCGGTGGCGCGGTTGAAGATTTGGATGGGCGTCCTGTCGGCGCGGAACGCCCAGTGGGCGAGCAGTGCAGCGACGGCCTCTTCGTCGGGCATCACGAAGTGCGGGCGCTTCATTGCGAAATTGCCGAACAGGTGGCGCACGCAATAGCCGCAGTCGAGGGGGCAGCCGACGACGTGATTGAGGCTGAGCCCGGACTTGCGATATTCGACGACGTTCGCGAGGGCTGCGGGCAGGTCCGGCGGCGCGGGGCGGAGAGTGATGGCGCTGCTCATCGCGCGTCCGTCCGGCTCTTGCGGACCAGCGGCTCGATCTCGTCGGTGTTGACAAGCACCACCTGCACTTCGCCGGGATCCTCGGCCGTCTCTGCGCGGTCTAGGTTGAGCTGCTTGTAGAGATAATAAGCGAGCGCTTGGCGCACCTTCACTTCCGCGCGATTGTCGACCATCCCGAAGTCGCAGGCGACCGCCCGGCGCATGCCGCGGGACAGGCGCGGATTAGGCGTAAGCACGAAGGTGACCTCCGTGGTCCAAGCCTCATCCGCATGTGGGTCGACGTCGCTTTTCGCGATCATCGACAGTTCGGACATCCTGCCGAGCGCGAAGTCGCCGAACCGCTTGCGCGCGTGGCACCAGGCGCGGGCATGCCAGCGGCGCCCGTCATAGCCGAGCGCATGGGGCGTCAGGCGGCGCGTGCGAGGCTCGGGCGAGGAGAAGGACTGGTAGACGACGTCGATGCACCAGCGCCCGTGGATGGCGCTGACGAGATCGTGGACGAGGCCCGTATCGAGGGCCCGGTGGATGGTCGGAACGATCGCGTGGGGTGGCGGCTCACCGAGCAGGACCTCATGCGGCGCGATGACATGGTCGGCAAGTGCGCGAAGCTGGGCGAAGAAGCGGTCGGCGGAAGGTCGCAGGACCACCGGTTTGAACGAAGCTGTCGGAAGGAAAGCGCGTTCCTTGGCGACATACGTCATGTTTCCGGGAGCAAGCAGCTCGTAGCGCCGGATGTCCTGCGACGCCTGCGGAACGCTGACGCCGAAATGGCTGATCAGATTGCCGCGGTTGAAGCGCCCGCTCCAATAGAGGCGCGTCTCGATGAACTCGAGCCGGCGCTCGATTCCCCAGCTTCGCTCGCCGGAATCCGTTGTTGCTGAGGTCAAGTTTCTTGCCTGTTAAGTTTCTTTACCCCATAATGCAGTGGCGACTCGGGGTCAAATGCCCGAATGCGGTGGAGGCAAGAGCAATGGCAAAGAATACGGGTGATGGTTTTCGGCGGGGCGCGGTGACTGGCCGGACCCAGTTCCAGCGTCCGGATGGTCACTGGCAGAAGCGCGACGAGCGCACCGGCCAGCTGATGGGCGTCAAGGACAATGGCAGTCCCTTCAAGGGGGTGGCCCGTGAGCCTGACGGCCGGGACACGCCGAACGCCTGATTGATGGCGGCGACGGCTCTGCCGTTCGCCGCCGTTCTCAACTGGCGCCAGGAAGGTTGCTGACGGCGTCGGCGAGCAGCCGCGCGAAAGCCCGCAGCGTGCTCATGTAGTTGACGAACTGCTTCTTGCTGAGGCCGACCTGGTCGCCTGCGCAGGCGTCATTCGGCGGCTGGCCGCGGCCGCGATGCGGTTGACGGCTTCTGATTGTACGCCGGCGGGCCGTGGGTAAGTAGGTTGCGAACCGTGATCGCCTGCACGACGGCGCGCTTGCCGCATTGAGGTATGCCAGTTCCGCCTTGGTGCGGCGATGACCCACAACCCATGCTGTTGTGAGCATTGCCTCGCTATCGTTGAAGGGTGAGGAGGTCGTACATCTCCGCGACACTGATCCGGCGAGCACCATGGCCTGCAGTTCGGGCCGCCTCGTTCAGAACTGAGATCGGAGCTCTCAGGCGCCGAATTCAACAGCACTGGACAGGTACACACAACCGTATCACAAGCGTCCAGCAATCCTGCGAAAACCGCGGAAATCCAAGGGTTTTGGTGAGAGCGTTTCTGGTCTGGAATCCTCTCTCCTTCGCTATCTTTTGAGACGAAAACTTTGCGTCTCAGGCCGAGCCAAGCACCTGCTCTCATTCTTGGCTTGCAATATTGGCCACTGCGGGGTCCACGCGTTTAACAGTCGTGCGCAACCCCTTCGCGAGATCGTTGGCCCTGGCATAATTACCTAACTGCAGGTTGCGCGAAACTTCAGCCTGGATTCTGCCGCTGTTCGCCGAGCTTTCCTGGATCGACTGCAGCGCCGGAGCCAGCGGTTCGCCGCCGGAGTCCTCTGCCGTTGCGGCCTTTTCGGCGAGCGCGTCGCGCTGCTGGGTCACCGTCGCCACCGTCGAAGTCAGGTTCGCGCTGGCCTGACGCAGATTGCGGACCTGGTCGAGCGTTCCATCCATCGAGATGGTGACAACTTGCGTTCCAGTGCTCGGATGAAGATCAAACTTTGAGTCATGAGGCTGCTGCGTCCCGTCAGGCAGGCGGATGACCGGCGGCGGCAACTTCTCGGTGTCGAAATCGGGAGAAAAGGCCAGGCGCTCTGAGACTGGGCCACCGCCAATGACGAGCGGCACCAAGGTCATGAGAGCCGTTATGACGGCATAAGCAAACCCGAACTTGAGAAAATCACCGCGCAGCTTGGCGGTACTGGGATCGACCGGCTTCGCCTGAACGGCGAGCACGAAGCCCATTAGGATGATCGCTAGACCGACACCAAGATTCCCCAACCTGGCTAGGTCGACAATGGTCGTGAACAAGCTCGTCATATGACCCTCCCCAGTCACCGAGCAACTCGAACCTACCACGCCGCCGCCAGACTGCGAAGCTGTCAGTGCATTGAACGCCTTCGACAGGCGTCAGGCGTCGGCTCTCCCGCGATGAGCAATGCGCGCCAGTCCACTTGGCCACCCGGCGAGCAGAATATGCTCGGCGCCGAGGGCGATCGGCAAAATTGAAGACCATCTCTGCAAGTCAGCCGAACCTACCAAGGAATTTACCCATCGTGGCTATGCGAGACGCCTTCCCGGCATCAATGGCAATTCCCTTGGCGGCGCCAATCTCGACGATCTTTTCGGGCGTGACGCTGCTGAGGTCCGCGACCGTCTTGATACCTTCGGCACTCAGCGCTTCCGCCATGTCCGGTGTTATGCCGCCCACCCGATCTACGGGCGCAGTAGTGACGGCTGCTCCGGCGGCGACTCCAACGCTGTTGCGCAGCGCCTCCTCGCCCCCCAACCCCTGCACGAGGGCCGCGTCTTGGTCGGCGAGCTTGGTGACGACGGCGTCGAGATTGGCGAAGCTGTGTTCGTCGGGCAAGCTGGCGAGGGCTTCCCCGAGCCGCGTTCCGTCGCTTGTCAGCCGGTCGCCGAATTTCTCCACGATCTCGCGCTTGGTTACCGGTCCGCCGAAGGAATTGCGGATGTCCTCGTCGCGACCGAACACTTCCGCGACCTTTGGACCGCGCGGCTCGAGCGTGCCGGGGATCGATACCGCGGATGGATCCGGAAGGTTGAGCAGTCGCCCGTCGGGATCTTGCCAGACCATCATTTGCTTTCCAAAATAATTGGACTTGCCGATGAACTGGAGGCCCGGCCGTAGCGGGCTCGCGAACGGTGGGGGTGAACTGGTTTTCCTTAACTCGGTGATATCGGCGTTGAGGCGGTTGAGTTCGGCGGCGATCTCGAGGAGCGCTTCGGCAAGACCGGCGCGCATCTCGTTCTGGCAGGAGAAGGCCCGGGCGACGAGCGTGCCTAGGCCATCCAAGTCCTTCTCGATTCGGTGGAAACGGTCGTTGAAGCCTTTCTCGCTCGGGGATTCCTGCGCCTGCACGATGCTTTCGCCGTCGACCCAGTCTTTGTGCTCGAAGCTGCGTTTGAATGGCTCCGGCGCGCAATCAGCGTCAGCTGCCGGGAAGGCATGCGAATAGTCGAAGCGGCGGCCGCGCTTGACCGCTTCTCCGACCCAGATCCCGATTATTTCCTTGGCGACGTCGGCATGAATGCCGGCGCCTGACAGGCTCTGATAAGCAGTATCGAGGCTTACCCCCTGAAAGATGAGCGGTGCGTTGGCCATCCTGTCCTCACATCATCGGAGTTGACGGGTCGAGAGATGAGTCCGGCTCCTCGAGGCCGCGCATCCGGGGCATCCGAAAGCGGCGGTAATGACGAGCAAGCGTCGGCGGAAGCGGGTCGGCGGCGCCGTCGCCGTCGAGATCGACATGGTAACGCCGGAGGCGCCAAGTATTGATCTCGACGCCAACGGGGCAGGCGCGCTCAAGCGCGTTCATCACCCTTTCGTAAGCGACAAGGTCGAGAGATTCTCCCTCGCGCGCGTCGATCCGAACCTCATAAGGATCCGGGCCGTCGCCACGGACATAAGCGAAGACGACGAGAGCCACGAGGCCGGGCCCGTCGAACAGGACTTTGTTGGTCGAGCCGGAGCCGGCCGCAAGCGTCGCTTTTCCGGCGATTGGTACCATCTTCCAGCGGATAGTGCTCGCAGCCCGCTCGCCGGCATTAAGCCCGGCGCCTGGGAGAGCGTCGGCTCCCGCGACAAGGAACGTATCGTCGGCGGTCAATACCGGCATCAGGCTGACGATTCCGGCCTGCTCGAGCGCTTCGGCGATGTCATGGAGCTGGGTGATTGCCGCCGAGTGGCCGGCGCGGATCTCGTCATCAAGCGCGTTCGAAAGCTTGAGGAGGGCCCACAGTTCGGGCGGCATCTGGCGGAGCTTCGCAGGAAACTCCGCGCTGGTCGCGGGAATTCCAGCGCCGACCAATATCGACTCCATAGCTGCGCTCGGCTGGAATGCGTCTGCCTCGGTGAGTCGCGCCGGCGCATCGGCTGGATCAACCAGTTCGAACGCCCCTGGCAGTCTCGTATTGGCTGCCTCGATCGAAACTTCGAGCGATGCGGTCCGAGCTGGATCGCCAGGCGCGTTGACGATCGCCCCGACGCTGACTTCATTGCCAGCTCGCTCGGCCTCGAACACGGTCAGCCCACCGATCATCAGGTGCGACAAATAGACATTGTCTCGATTGAGGCGGTGGACAGTCCCGAAACCCAGTTCGCGCCATAGCCAGTCGAGCGTCCGGTCGGTCTGCCCGGGCGCGGCGGCAGCTAGCGCCATGACTATCGCTTCCAATTGGGCGTCGTCGACTGCTGGCCGATCGAGAGCGACGAGCCGGGCATGGAATGCCTCGGCATCCGCAGTGTTCGGCAGTCGGAGCGCGACGCCGAGCCCGAGCTCGAAGCGGCTGCCACCGGCGTCGTCCTGAGCGCGCTTGATGCTCAGCTTTGGCGCACCTAGTGCCTTCAGGACACGTCCTGCGCGGTCAAGCGCGGCGGCGAGCATGGGCGCCACCGCCAGACCCGGATCGGCCTCGAAGAGATCGGCAAGCCGTTTGCGCAGCGCCTTTTCCTCCTCGATTGCGTCGGCCGACATCGGCCGTGGCGACCCGGTCGAGCCAGTCGAAGCGAACGGCACGAGTCGCTCGAGTTTGATCCGCTCGAGCATGTAAGTGCGGAGGCTCGGGGAGCCTGCCGCCGGCTGCTCGACCAACAGCACTGCGGCGGAGAGACCGCCGCCTGCTTCGGTTACCGTCACCCTCGAATCGACGGCTTCGATCAGCTGCCGAAATGCCGCCGGCGTCGGGATGACCCACGGTCGCCAGATCGCAAGGCGCTTCCGATAGTCCTCGTCGGTCTCACGCGCGGAAGTGCTGACAATTTCCTTGGCAACGGCATCCCATGCAGGCGCAGATTCGAGCCGTGGGACACCGACTTCGGCGCCCATCCGATCGAGCGCATCTTCGACAGCCGTTGAAATCAGACGCGCGCCGCCGACCCGGCGAAGCTCCCGCCGGATGCGTATCTTCTCGTCGCCAAGCACGGCGAGGAGTCGTCCCATATTGCCTTCGAGCTGGATCAGTTCCAGCAAGTCGGCGAGATTGGTGACCGGCACGGCGGTTGCACCCAATGTTGCGACAAGGGTGACGGCGAGTGGCGTGCCGTGCTCGGTCGCGCTCGGCAGGATCAAAGTCGAGCCCGCTTCGCTCCAGGCCGCGAAAACGAGCGCCTTCGTCTCCGCACCCGCCAACGCCGCGGTGACCGCCAGCGCCTCGTCTTCGAGGTCTTGCTTGAGCGCGACCAAAACGGTCGGCCGGTTCGCCTCGGGAAGGTGCACGACTCCGGCGGCATCCGGGGCGAACCTGGAGCGGCGCGCTCCCGCGGCAAGAGGAGGTGTGAGATGATCGATCATCACCTCGACGGCATTCGCGCCCGCTTCCGGAGATAACAGATCGATCATACGACCTGCAGCCTCGGCGGTGCTTCGAACGGTACGTAAACGGGCACCTGCTCGCTGCTGAGCTCGAGATTGGCATTCGCTGTGCCCTCGACCACGACGGGCTTGGTGGGGGGCTGAGGCGCCAAGGGGTCGGTCGCCGGGACAGGCTCAGCGGGATAGCTCAACAAGCGGACGTTACGTGCATCCACGATGCCGGGCTCGCTCATCAGCGCGAACACGATCTCGGAAGAGCGCACCGGCTCGCCGAACGACAGCGAGTCGAGATAACGCTGCAGGCGGGCGTGAAGCCGGGCGCGAAGCTCGCGCGCAGCCGCCGATGCGTTAACAACCGCCGCCGGGCCTGTCGGCAGCGGAAGCCCGCGCACGACGAGCTCGGCGGCTACTCCGACGGAGACCTCCTGCGCCTGCCGGATGTTGGGAAAGATTCCGATTGGTCGAAGGTCAGCGATCGCCTGCTCGATCGATGCCCGGAGCCCGGAGACGCCGGTCCAGATGGCGCTTGCGGTGGGGGCCACCAGAACAGTGAAGAAATAGGGACTCGCAAGGTCGCGCTCGGCCGCGAAAACGCGGTCGAAGAAGTTGAAATTGCCAAAGATGCTCTGCTGCAGGTCGAGCCCGCCGCGCCGGTCCTGGACCTGCACCTGCCGCACTCCCGGAACCAGCGAAATGGCAAGCTCGACTGCGGCAACGGTCCAGATCGAGCGCGGCGCGCGCAGCAGCAGCTGGCGGTAGCGAATATCGGGCCACTGCCGGTCGCCCCCAGTCAGCGGCTCGCTGTGGTCGATCGCAACCAATTCGCGATGAGCGGCGATTTCCGCAGCGTTGAGCCCGGCGAGCTTGGGATCGTCGCGATGCCAGCGGTCGATCTTCTGCGGGAAAGCAGGGCCTTCGGCGGCGCTCGGATCGAGACTGTGCTCGGGTCCCGGATAAAAGGCCTCGACCCGTACGGATTGCTCCTTCTGGTCCGCGGTTAGCACCGCTGCCTCGCTGAGCGCGACATGATGGCCGCCAGCGGTCAGCAGCCGCGCACCCCGCGGGATGGTAAGCGCGGCCACCGACGCGGGAAGTTCGCCCTTCAGCTTGAGCAGGATCCGCCCGCTAGCCGTCTCGAACGGTCGGGGAAGGCCGAGCTCCTCACCCAACCGGCTGAGCGCGAGCCCGCGCGCAGAGGGAACGAACATGTCGTCGTAAGCGGCGGCCGCGGTCGCCCAGCTTCGGGCGTCCTCAAGCGCGGTGATCTCGATGATCTTGCGCACCGGGCTTCCCGACCCGAGGTCAACGCTATCGCCCAGGATGGCACGCGCGAGCGCCAGCTTCTCGGCGAGCAGGCGCGCAAAGGGCTTGGCAACGAAACCCGCTGGCCCGATTCCGAAGCCCGGCGAGCCGGTCTCGGCAAGGACAGCGGAATCGATCGCCAGCAGGGTCTCGGCATCCCGTTCAAGGCTATCGGACATCGACCACCTCTCCTCCCACGGCGATCGCCCGGCGCTCCCCGTCGATCGTCTCGAACAATGCCTCGATACCGACCGTGCGCGAGGGGGGCGCGGCCGAGGGTTGCCGCGGCTCCTCGCCCGCCTCATCGCCGAAGCGGACCGTGATGATCCTGCTGATCCTGGGCTCAGCCTTGAGCACCGCGATGACCGACATCCGGATACGCTCGCGCTTCAAGACAGGGTCCATCTCCTCGGCGATCGCGGCGACTCCGTCGAAGCCGAAGCCGGTGTTGAAGAGATCGGCGCCAAGCAGGGTTACGAGGGCAAGGGTCAGCGACTGGATCAGCGCGTCCGGACCGCTCACCTGCGCAAAGTTCAGGTCGAGCCCACCGGCGGCGCCGTCCACCGGGAAGAGCGGCTCTAGTTCGAGGCTCCAGCCCAGCAGCCGGTCGAGGCGCGCGACTTCGCTCACAAGGCGTCCAGCTTGACTTGGGTGCCGGCCGCAGGTCCAATGGCATGCGGCGGGGCTGCCGCGCCCGTCGCCGTCATGCCGGTCAGGAGCGCGGGCGAGCCCGACACCAGGAGCTTCGCGGAGATGCCGCTCGTGATCGAGGCCACGTTGGTGCAACCGGGGGGCGCGGGCTGCCCCTTAGGCACGCATCCGGCGACCGTTGCGCCCTGCACGGATGCAACCGTGAGCACGGGGTTTGAATTGACCGTCAGCTTGGGTGCGCCGCTAGACTGAACCTTGCCCTGCCCGACCGCGCACAGGACCGTATCGGCGCTGGTGAGGACCGCCGCCACCTCAGCTCACCTTCATCTGGCCGGTGACCGCGACATCCACGTTCGCGGCAGCGATCTTGATATTGCCGGCCCCGGCATCGAGCTCGATCGAAAGGCCGGTTATCTTGATCTTTCCGCCCTGGTCGATGGTGATGCTCGCCTGACCGTCTGAATGCTCGATCGACACGGCGGCGCTCGCCTTGTGCTTGGGCCGTGAGGAGATGTCCGGCGGCGTTCCGACCCGGACCGTCAGCTTGCCGACCTCGATGACCCTCGTTCCCGACTTGTCGGTGAGATCGTTGACCACCTGACCCGACGGCAAATGGTCGTTCGTATCGCTCAGAGAGGCAGTGCTCTGATTTATCGGGAGCTTGAGCCACCAGTCGCCGGGCTCACTTTCCATTCTTTCGCCCGGACCCCACAAGGAGCCGATTTCCACCGCGTCGTGCGCGTTGCCGCCGGCGAAATTCAGCATCACCCGCATTCCCGGGTAACGGGGCAGGGCAAGGCCGCAGCGGCCCCAGGCGAAGGGCGTCACCGTGGCGACCGCCTGTCGCTCGACGGGGCGCTTGCGCTGAATTGGCAGGCGCCTGCTGGCAGATGCCTGCGCCGTTTCGCCGCCGACGCCTTCCCACACGGTCACCGTGCCGGCGGGCGGCTCGACGGACGTGCCCTTGGTCGCCGCCGATCGCACTTCGGCAACGGCGGGAAAGCGAAGGAGCCCGAGCGCTGCATGCGCAAGGTCGCGCACCTTGCGCGCGACCGCTGCGGCGGGATCCGGGGCGGCGCCGGGCCGCTGCGGGCGCTTCTGCTCCGGGGAGCTGTGGAACGGTGCCCAAGGGGATTGCGGATCCTTGGGATATTCGAGGCAAGTTACCTGGGTAGTAAAGCCACTGCCGCTCGATAGCGTGTGAACGACGCCGGCGACGACGGCGAGGACCGTCTTACCGGGCGCAAGCGCAACTCCGGCGAGGCCGGCGGCGGCACCGATTAGCGATCCCAGTACGGCAGCGCCGAGGCCCGGCGCCTGTTTGCGCTCGTCTTCAGGGGGAGTTTCAAAGGTCACGACATCGCCGATCTGAAGGTCGGGACGGCCAAGGCAGATGAGGTTCCAACCCTTGAGCGCGCTTTCGTCTGCGTTGGCCTGCTTGCCGACCTCGACAAGGCCATTGTCGGGCGACAGCGTCTTGGGAGTACTTCCGGCGGGGAACGGGATCGGGCGCCGTCCGACGTGAACCGAGCCGCCGCGGAACAACACCACCGAAGGCGCGTCCTCGCGGAGCGGGGGGATCGTCGGATTGACCAACGATCCGGCCGCGATTCTCTTGGCGATCGTCTCAAGCGCGCCGGCGCACGTCTGGCCAACGGCGGCGGCATCGGTGCGCTCATCGGCCTCCTCTAGCGCCTGTCCGAGGAGCGTCTGCGCGCTCGGTTCTGGAACGATTTCAACTCCGGCCTCGCGCGCCAGTGCCGACAAGGCCGCCGCCATGTTCTTGAAGCAGGCCTGCGGGGCCCGCGCCCGCGACAACCGGTCGAAGGCGTTGTCGCGGCCCTCGAGAGTCGTTTCGAGCGTCTTGGCCCCCGACCGGCGTGTGACGGTGTAGGCGAAATTTGTGACGAAGGCCGGCCGTAGGCTCTCCGCGGTGGGACCGCTGCCGAGACCGATCAGGCCGGTAACGTTGGCGCCATAGCCAAGGAAGCTCGAGTTGATGTCGCGCCAATAGAGGTACAGCGCCGCCGCCTTGCACGCGGAGATGTCCCGGTAATGGTCGTCGCCAAGCGCCTCAAGAATGATGGTGAAGCGCCCGCCGTTAAGCGCGGTCGGGAGGGACGCAGTGATCTTCGCGTAATAATCGTCCGAACTCAGGATGAAGGAGGGCTTCTCGCCCTCTTTTCCTTCGGGAAGGAAGCCGAGCGCCCAGCCGTAGAGATTGCCGACCTTCGCCGAGGGCTCCGAGACGAGCGGGAAGTTCAAAGGAACCTCCCCCTGGCGCGCTCGACGCTGAACAGGCGAAGCTGCTGCAGCCGCTGATAGCGCATGGGAATCCGGGTACCGGGCCTACTTTCAGTGCGGTCCTCTTTGGGCAGCGCCGGGATGACGAAGTCGCTGACCGGCACCGGCCCGAACATCGTCTTCGCCCTGTCGGCGACACCTGCCGCAAGCCTGACGAAAGACCCGTAGTCGCCGGGCCCGCGCAAGTCGCCAGCGTGGAGCCGCCAGTCGAGGACCGTAGCGTCGAGCGGCGTCGCGCCGTCCGGGCGCGTCACGCGAAACAGGACGCCGGTGATGAGGGGGATCACGCACATGGTTACCCCGTCGAGCTGGAAACGCAGGCGGGGAGCGCCATGCTCGACAGGCTCAAAGGGATCGCGGTCCAGCCACCAGCGGGCAACGCCGGTCGGCCGACTGAGCAGTACACGCCAGCGCGGAAACAGCGGCACGGCGTGCGGCAGCCCGCTGCGGATCGAGCTTTCAAACATCTGGAAGCCGGGCGGTACCTCCGGCTCGGTCTCGGGGGTGAGTCTGGCGATCACAGGGAGGTCGGTCCTCATGCGGTCGCATCCATCAACGCGCCAATCCCGACGCTCGCGACGTCGAGCAGCTTGGCCGCGATCGTCGGCCGCGGCAGATGCTCCAACGTCATGGTCACGGCGATCGCCTGCCGGCGCGTCGCGTTGACCGAGAATCCTAGCTCCTTGACTTGCATGTCAGTGCGGATGGTCATGGAGGTTACGAGGATCAGCCCGCCGGCCTTGCCCTTGAGGAGCGCCGCCGCCGCGCTTCCGCGCTGACCCACATCGGCCTGGTTCTCGAGCGCGAGCTTAAGCGCAAAGCGGGTGGGCCCGACAAGTAGCCCGGACAGGCGGATCGTCGAATCGTGGACGGGGGCGATGGCCCGCGCCCCGGTCGAACCGATCGCCGGGAGGTGGTATGATTCAGTTAGCGAAATCTCGCTGACGGCGAACAAGGGGATCAGCAGGATTCCCCCGTCCCAGAGAACCGCCGAGGGCACGACGGCCTCCTGAAAGGAGAGGCTCATGGCGCGGCCTTTTTTGTGAACGTTGGCGCAACATCGATCCCCAGGTTCGACAGCGCATCCGACACATCGCGGATGTCGCCCATGGTGCTCGTGACTTTGAGCTTCACCTTGAACTCGCCAAGGACCGCGGCGATCTGCTTCCGGTTGTCGGGCAGGTTGAACGCATCCTCGGACCAGCCGGCGGTCTCGTCCTTGAGCTTGCCGACGGCCTTATCGAGCCGTTGCACGGCATCCTCCATGGCAGGCTCAGGGGTCACGCCGGATTGTTTGAGCCGCTCCAGCGCTCCCTTCATCTCGGCGACGTCGTCTTCGAGATTGCGGAGCAGCTGACGGCCTTCATATGCCGACACGCCGTAGAGCGTCTTGCCGACCTGGCCCGCCTCGAGTTCACTCTTGCTGAGACGGTGACTCTTGTCGTCGACGATCCAGATCTCTCCGTCCTCGCGCAGGCCGATGAGGTCGGTCCCGCCCTCGCGCGGATTGATCTTGCGCATGTTGGGAAGCCGGGGGTCGTATGCGGCCGGGTCCTTCAGCAGTCCGGCTCTGCCGTGGGTCTTGGGGTCGTACGGAAAGACGCCGTGCGCTGCCTCGAACTCCGCGAGGTAGGGCCGCGTGCCCGAACGCATCTCTCCGTAGACATAGTTTCGAAAGTCGCCGCCGCCGCCCTTTCGGCCCCCATTGTTCCAGGCATCCCACAGGTCGCGGAGGCCGTTGGGGTGCTGCTCGGCGAGTGGGCCGAGGATGGTGTTATCGTCGAGGACCTTGAGGCGCAGCTCGTCGGGGAAGTGCGCGGCGTTGACCGCGCGCAGCCGCGCCGTCGCGCTGCCCGGTCCGATCGACGCCTTGTGCCGTGCGGTGCTCAGCTCCTTCACGGTCTCGCTGACCGCCTCGAACTCGTCCGGCGCCAGCTTGTCCTTCAGCTTGGCGAGAGCCTTGTTCTGGTTTGTTTCGCTGACGGCGAGCACGGCGTCCGCGATCTCGTCGCCATGCTTGTCGAAGGCCGCCCAGAAGGCTTTCGCGCGTACCGGCGCGCTTTGCTCGATCGCCGCCATCGCCTCGCGCAGCGGGCCAAGCGGAGTCTTGGCGACATGACCCTGGAATGGATCGCCGCTGGTTGGATGAAGAACGGGTTCGACTACCGCGTCCTTGGGCTTGAGATCGACCTTGGGCTGATGCGTCTCGGCGAACTTGCTGACCGAGCGAAGCTCGCTCATTTCCTTCTGGAGATCGTCGAACAGGCCGGTCAGCGCGGCATGGTCGAGCTCCGGCGGGAGCGCGCCTTCGGCGATCACATGGTCGATCGCCCCTGCGATGCGGCCGCGGATCGTCTCGATCTTGTGCAGTCGCGCGCCCATCTCGCCGAGGTAGGTGTCGCCGAGGTCGTTCGCGACATGCTCGACGAGGCTGACGACAAGGCTCTTCGCACGCTCCGGGTGGAGCTTGTATTTCTCGGCGAGCCGCTGGCGCAGGCTACGCAACTGGGGGTGCGTTTCAGCGAGATCGCGCGCGGTGCCCTTGGCCATGAGGCGGACGATGCCCATCAGTTAGCCGCTGCCCCCTCAATGCCGTGCGGGAGCGCGGCCGCGTTCCGCTTCGCCGCCGCCTGCTCTAGTTCCTCGATGAGCTTCTCGGCACCGGCCATCCCGCCAACGCTCGTGCGCAGGACTAGCTCGGCCTCGATCTGCGCGATGACTGGTCCGATCACGTACGGGACAACCACCTTTTCCATGATCAGATTAGTGGCGATTTCGTGAAGCAAAGCCGGAAGCATGTCGCGAGCGAGCTGCTCGGTGACTTGGCGGCTGACCTGGCGCATAACCGAGCGCCCGGCGAGGCGAAGACCGACGCCTACGCCCTTTTTAGCGGCGCCGCGGACCCCGACGCTGAGCGCCTTGGCTGCAGTGCCCGCTTCCGGGAGGAGCGACAGCGCGAAGCCGACATAGGCGATGTAACGCTCCATCTCGATCTCGGCGCGGTTAAGCACCAGCTCGGGGTTGATGAGCGCCTTGTAGAGGTCCATCCGGCTCTCGGCCTTCTCGACTTCGTGGGCGGCCACCGCGACGCCCGCCACGAAGGCGGCCGGTGCGCAGATCACCGCCAGCAAAATCATGCCGGTGAAGGTAAAGAACTGTTCGAAAGCCTGGATTCCGAGCTCGACACCGAAGACGTGGTTGAGGCCGCGCGAATAGGCTTCGGTGTGGCTTCCGAAGAAGGCGTAGATCTGCTCGTGCGCGATTTGGTGGACGCCGGCAAGCTGGACGCCGACGCCGGGCACCGACAGACCCTGTACGTCCTCGCTGATCTTCCCGACACGAAGACCGAATCGGAAGTCGAACAAGGCTTCCATCCGCTTCTCGCGGTTGTGTCGCGCCATCTCGTCGAGCAGTTCATCTAGAAAGGCTTCGACGCGATCGGGATAACGCCGGAAATATTCGACATTCTCGGGGATGTCCGAAAGCTGTTGGATCAGCGGATCGATGCTCTCAGCCTGACCTTTAAGGCTGTGAATTTCGGATTCGAGCGCATCCCGACTCCACAGGAAACCATTCTCGTCGCGGATCTTGGCGACCGCGCCCTCGACGACAATTTCGTTCGCTGCGCCCGGCATGTGCGAAAAGCCCTCGGTCGCAACGCATGCCTTGGCGAGGCTGTGGGCCGCTTCCGACCACCCCGGCAGCGCGGCTGACGCCACCGACGCGGTGAACGGATCGTCGAGGTTGGTGGCGACGGTTTTGGCGAGCTCGTAGGCCCGCAGTCGATCGCGCAGGGTGGTAAGCTTGCCGACGTCTGCGAGTCTCCGAACAAGCACGTCGCGGAACAGCGGCGCGTAGGCCTTGATGTTGGTTTTGCGCGCCGCGATCTGCTGCGCCGACGTGTCGAGCAGCTGCAGCATCACGAGTTGGCAGGTCTGCGCGAAGATTTCGCCGACTCCCTGGTCGAGTTCGGGTGTCGTTTCCTCCAGGAAGCGCAGAGCGAAGCCGACGGGGTTGGTCGAGTAGCGCCCGCGCAGCGCATGCCGGCCCGAACCGTTGATGTATGTGTCGCGGATCAGGCCGCGAAGCTCCCAGATTCTGCCGGCAGCCTGCGACAGGCGCCGGAGCAGCTGGATGCCGCGCGACGCGCTCGGGCGGAAGGTCGCGTGGCCGACATTGCCGCGCGCCGCCGACGGGAGGGTCAGTTCGCCCGGACCCATCATCGCCGATAGAGTGCCTACGGCGGCGGCGCGCGCCGCAAGTGCGTGCGCAGCGCCGGCGCAGAAAGTCGCGGGGTAGCCGCAAGGCAGCATGTCGAGCCGTTCGGCGATCTCGGCCACCAACTTCTTAAGGCGCTCGCCCTCTTCAAGCTTGTCGAGTTCGGGCTCCGCCTCGAGGAAGGGCTCGCAGACGAACGCGTCGGCATCGCCGAATGACGGGAAAATCTTACTCGAGCTGCTGGTGCCGGCGCCGTCTCCCGAGGTCCCGTACTTGCTTCCCTTAGCGTCGGCGCCCGCGCCTGCGCCCTTCCCTTCCTCGTCGTGGCCGCTCCCGTCGCCTCCGGTTCCGAGGTCCAGCTCGGCGGGCATGCCGGTATCCTTGGTCGCCGGGACGACTACTGCTGCGCTTCCGTCCCAGTCGATCATTTCGCCCAGCGGCGTTGGCAGGCCGATGTTGAAGGCACGGTCGCCCCAGCTTAGCCGCAGTAAGGCGTTCGACTTGGCAAGTTGATCAACCGCGGTCTTGATCTCGGCGTCGACCAGTTCCTCTATCTTCTCCTGTAGCTCTGCTGGAAGAAGGAGATGGTCGTCGAGTTCCTTCGACGGATCCACCGAATCTTGGATTTCGGCGCGGATTTTGGGTCCGAGCAGGTTCATTAGCTGTTCCGCCCGCGCGTCGCCGAGCTTGTGCTCGGTGACGGTCGCCGCCGTGTAGACGTCGGGAAGGATGAGTTCCTTGCCGTAAATCGGCTTGCCCTTGGCGTCGAAGCCGCGGATCGGATGGGAGTATTGGGATCCGAACCTGACCACGACCATCTTGGTCGCGAAGGCGTCCCCAGACATTAGCAGAGTCCATCCGTCATCGCTTGCGTTGTGGGACAGGATTCCACACGCGCCGGTAAGTTCGATACCAAGCAGCTTGGCTTCTTCTTTGGCGCGGTCGCGAACCTCCTTGGTCGCGGGCATTCCGCGGACGTCGAACATCTCCCACATCCGACCCATGGTCGGCGGTGGCGGCTGGTCCTTGCGGTCGACATCGACCGACAGTTGGCTGCCGTCGTAACAGTCGAGCAGGTAGCGGCCGAACGACAGGCTGCGCGAGGGGTCGAAGGGCTCTTGCGGCGGCTTTGTTAGCGGTCGCCGACCCTCCTTGGGACGACTGAGCCCCGCCGCAGCGGCCATCTGCGGGATGAGCAACCGGAGTCGCCGCTCGGTTTGCAGCCGGAGGCCCTGGGGCACCTCAACAGCCGCGGGTCCGCCCCAGATGAAGGACGGATCTAGCAGGCGCGGCGTGAGGTATCCGCCGTAGCGCTGCGAAAGCTCCGACTGGGCACGGCCAAGCGCCCTACCCAGCCCCTTAGCGAGCGCCCGATCAAGGTCGTCGCGTCGGACGTCTAGTGCATTGGCGGGCACCACGATGCGAAGGGGCACATGGACGCTCACGGGCACGCAACCTCAGCCTTGCTCGCCATGAAGGCCCGAGAGCAGTCGCTCAAGCGTATGGTCGGCGATCATGTCAGGATCCGCCGCGCCCCCCAGGTCGACGACATGGATCTCCACGGGGAAATGATAATGGATGTCGGTCCGGTCGGCGGCCAATACCGCCTCGGCCTGGGCGAGGTCGCCCTTGCGGGCAAGCATGATTTCGCCGACCTCGACCAGCGCAACGCCGGTGCGCTTGACGACCGAGGCGCGGGGGGTGGGATCAGAGATCACGGTACCGCGATCGCTTCGCCGCCGTTGGGCGTGACGGTGCTGGCGAGGCTGAAGCCGGTGAAGGTCGCGCTCGGCGCGCCAGTGGCGGTCGCCGCGCCCGGCTGGGCCGACGTGATGATGCAGTCAGTCAGGACGACGCTGCTAAACGACCAGTCATTGCCTTCTTGCTGCTGGACGAGGACGTTGAATCTGGTGCCCTCAAGCGCGAGCCTGGTGAGCCGGCCGACCGCTCCGCCGATTGCGCGAACAGTCATGCTGAAGGTGATCGACTTGGTCGAGAAGACCGCTCCGATATGGGTTTTCTCGATCGAGTGAAGCGCTTCCGCCGGCACCGCGAAGGTCGGGGTGAACTGGTCGATCGGCGTGATGTCCGGCGGCACGCCGCCGTCGCTGGTGACTTGAACGACCAGTCGAGTGTTCCAATCAGGCATGGGATCATCCTTTCAACCGCGTCGCGATCACACGTAGGTCATCTGGAATCTGACGCCGATCTGATGGACCTGCGGCCCGTAGACGACGGTCGCGACCATATCGATCTGGCGTGTCGTCCGGGCCTTGTTGATCTCGTCATTGTCGGCGGATGTCCGGGCGTTGTCGGGAAGCGAGAGGATCTCGAGGATTGGGATAGTGACGGTGAAGCTATCGATCACCGCGCGCCGCTGGAGAACGCCGAGGATACCCTCGGCCACTGACTTGATGAGCGTTAGGCCAGGCCTCGTGATGCGGGCGTCGCCGATCGTTCCAATGAGCCCGGCCCGGAGCTTGAACTCGATATCATCGAGGACGCGGACGATATCGACATAAGGCCGGTTGGTATCGCCGGTGAACAGGACGCCGTCGGCCATGTATTGACCCTCGCCCGAGATAAGCTCGGGATCGATGATCGGGATCACGCCTTCCAGCGCCAACTCCTTGATCTCGGATGGCGAGAATTGGAGCTCTTTCGGGATCGGCGTCCCACGGACCTGCTTAAGGACCGGTGAAACCTGCGGTTCGAGGCCGGCGATCGCTGCCATCGCCGCGCTCGCGAAGTCGGGAGCGAGGTCCATCGTCGCCGCTCGACCGGCGACAACGATCATCCGGCTGTCGTCGCTCATGACCGTCCCGCCGGCGGGTTTGAGCCCGGTGACAGTATCCTTCGCCCAAGTTTGGCTAAGTGCACGCGCCGGATCGACCATCGCTACGCCGATGCGCTTCGCGCCGCCCGCTGAGGCTTTCTCGACATGCCCCCGGAGAGCGGCAAGAGCGGCTACGTCCGCCTCCTTAGCAAGGCTGACGAAGGTTACATCGTCGACCGCCTCGAGGGCAGCGAGCGCGGCTGCATAATCATTGCCCTTGACCCGCACGCCATACACCTTCGACGGGCCCGGGTTCTGCCGCAGTGCGAGTTCGAGCGAGCGCGAGAGCTGCGTGGGAGCGTCGGTGCCGGCCGCGGTCCGCTTGGCGAAGCGAGTGATCGCGTCAGCCGCGGAGCTGACCACCCGGGGAGCGTTAACCGGCGCGTCGCCGCCGGCATCTCCGTCTGGGGTCTTGCCGACAATGGCGATAACGCCTGGATTGCGGCTCACCCGCGGCGCGGGCGGTGGAACGACGTTAACTCTGACGAACGGGTAGGCCAGCGCATTTTCCTGCAGAACCGGCATCTTCGGGCCTCCTTGAACCGTTGCGAGGATTAGACAGGGATAAGAACGACTCCTTGCGGGCCGAGCAGAGTGGCGGCGGACTTCCGTCGGGCGGCGCGATTGGCCCCCGGCCAGTCGTCATCGTCGAACAACTCGGCGGGAACGAAGCACAGAATCGGGACTGCCGACCGGCGTCGAAGCTCCGCCGCGGGCGCCTGGAGCGACGGCGCCTGACCCAGCGCGTTCTGAATCGCTCGCGATTGCGCGAGGACCAGTCCGAGCGCGAAGGGCGCCGGCCTGGCGAGGACCGCGAGGTTGACGGGGAGCCTTACGGGCACGCTCACCGGCGCACCGCCGCTCCTGAACTTGAGGCCGAGCCTTCCCATCGCTGCGCTGCCGCGGCGGTCGAGGAGATCGCCGACGCTGTCGGATCGGGCGGCGATGAGCATTTCGTCCAGCAGTCCGTCGTCGATCAGCCCGGGGCCAGCGGCGCCGGCCTTGAGCCGTTCAAGAAGCCTGACCCGACGCTCAGTCTCCAGAACTGTCGAATCGGCGGGCAGTCCGCCGAGGTCGGCTTCAATCTCTTTATCGAGATCGAGCACCGAGAACCCGCCGGTCACTTCCTCGATCCGGTCGTCGGTGAAGGTGTGGCGCGCGATGAGCGTGCCGCGCAGAAGGAGGTCAGCGCGGACCGCCGACGCCGCCTGCCATCCAAACGCTTTCAACCTGACTTCGGTCGGCATCGCGCCCGGTGCCGAGACGATCTGGCCGTCGAGGCTGAGCGTCGGACCGGAGTCCTCGCCCGGATCGATCCGGGCTACGTCAAGCGCGAAAGGACCGTCTAAAGGATGGAGACTAGTATCGAACGCGGCCTCGGCCAGCTGTTCCAAGGATATCTGGTCGAGAAGCGCGTCCCGCGTGGCAGTCCCCAGAATCTGCAACACGATCCTGTCGGCAAATTCCACGCGCTGACCTCCCACAAACGGCCAAAATCTACAGGGCGAAGCTGCTCCTCACCGCGAGACCTTGTAGTCCGCCGTCCCATTTCCGTCGGGATTTTCTAATTCAGCTTAGCGACCTGTGTTCTTGATCGACTGGATTAGAGATTAACTCGCAAACGGCCGTGCGCGAAGGGTCCAATATTGGACTCCACCGAAGCGATTCCGGACTGGCTGGGGTTCAGCTTCCTGCCTGAAGGCGCTCGTGCTAATGTCGTTGCGCTCGGTTGGGGGTTCGAACATGGCGACCCGCGTACCTGAGCAGCAATTTGTAGAGTCAGTCGGACCCTTTGCAGGGCTTACGGATGACTTGGTTCGGTCCTGCCGAAGCGGCCGGGACGCTTTCAGTCTGCCGCCCGGGGCACCTATCGGCAAGACGAGCGGATATGCGCACTTCTGTCTTCTCGTCGGCGGCTGGGCCTACCGCTACGTCACCTGGCGCCGCATCTGCCACATCGTGGATGTCCTGCTTCCCGGCGACATCGTTGGCCTGCCGCTCTTGGGCGGATCGCCCAAACTTCATCCATTACGCTGCCTGACGGAAGCGAAGATCCTGGCCCTCGACGTGCGGGCGTTCGGCACATGGGTCCGCCAGTGCCCCGGAGCTCTCGACCAGTTCCTGCAGATGCGGATTGAGGAGGAATATCGCGCGCAATCGCGCATCATGGTGCTGGCGAGACTAAGGCCCACTGCCCGCTTGTGCTACCTGATTCTGGATCTTCGAGAGCGACTACTTTCCCGCGGCATGCCGGCGGATGAAGGCTTCGCATTCCCGCTAACCTACAGGCAACTCGCCGAGCTCGTCGGCGCATCGCGGTCGCAGACCGCCGCGAGTCTGGCGGAGCTGCGCGAGCGCGGTTGGGCAAACCTCAAGGATGGGTGGATATCGATCGAGGACGCGGAGCAAATGCTTGCTGCATGCGAGTTTCCGGCCATCGGCTCGCCACAGGCCGATGAGGCTGCCTGGATTCGCGATGATGCAGCGGACCGGAGAGCGAGTTTCCTTCTCCGCCAAACGGAAGAGCGCGGCAAGCCGGAACGACGAGCGGCCAGGTCCTATGCGTGAAGGGTTAGGCGCACGACCGAACCCGCGGCCCCAGCTCAATCGGGGTTGCAATGCACATTCAAAAATCGGATTGTTAGAACACATCAGCTGCCGAATCTGATGATCTGATCGCGGACCGCAGGGTTCCCGCGAGCCTTGCGGCCTGCAGGGGGATTATCATGAATCGCACTGAGTCTCCGGTTTGTCGACCGTGCTGGCCGAGCCTTCAGCCACGCCCTCTAGCCTTCTTCATGCTGCGCGAAGGAGTGACCAGATGAAGGTAATCGAAATTCAGCAATTGCTGGCGTCCATGGGGCTCAAGCCGGGCCCGCTCGACGGTATTTGGGGCCGTCAGACCGTGGCGGCGCTCCGCGCTTTTCAGTTGAGCCGCGGGCTTGAGCCCGACGGCATCCTGGGCCCGCTGACTCTTGCCGCCCTTGCGCCAGGGGTTCCACGATCCGCGGGTCTCGACGATCCTTCGCTGGTTTGGTTCAAGGAGGCCAAGCGGCTTCTTGGCACTCGCGAAAAACCAGGTGCCGGTTCTAACACCACGATTCTAAACTGGGCGACCGCTCAAGGCATCCCGTACAAGGGCGACGACATCCCTTGGTGCGGTCTGTTCGTCGGCCATTGCATTTCGGCCACCCTCGATCGCGAGCCAACTCCAGCAAGCGTACTCAGCGCCCGAGCTTGGAACGCCTTCGGAATCAGGACCCGGCCAACTCCCGGCGCGGTGATGGTCTTTTGGCGCAAGTCCCTCGGAAGCGGCCTCGGACACGTCGGCCTTTACGCCGGAGAGGATGAAGACGCGTACCGCATCGTTGGAGGGAACCAGTCCGATACCGTGTCGCTTGCGTGGATTACCAAGAATCGGTTGGTCGGCGCGCGTTGGCCGTCGACGGTCCCGCCAATGGTGCCAGCTCCGGTGGTAGTAGCCCGCGCGGACGGCCTGTCGTGGAACGAGGCCTAACCGCCCACCCGGAAAGGTCGTATGCGATCGCCGCTAAGACTGGGTCCGTTGCCCCGGTTGTTAAACCTGCGTTTAACTAGACTTTTGACACCAACGTCGAATCGGCGCAGCATAATTGTGCCGAATCGACCTTGGGGGCGCCGCGAGAGCGGCCGGTCGGTGTATGCGCTTAAGTACATGCGTACTTGTTGCGGCCTCGGCAGTGCTTGGCGCAAGCGCCTGCTCTAAATCCGAAGATCCACGCTTCTACGGCCTCCGTGCGGGGCAGGTCAGCTCGTTCACGTCCACTTCGGATGGCTGTGCCATCTCCCTGTTGTTCGACGATTTCCAGGCATCTGAGCGCGACCCGAAGAAAACGGCACCCATTGCTCGGCGCTTTTCCTTTGTCTCGTCGGTCGGCGCGGCCGGCAAGCCCATCCATTTTGACATCAGGGGTGCTGCGCTCAACGTACCCAAATCAACAATCAGCGTTCGCGTGGGTTTGTCCACCCAGCAATTCCGTCCGTCAGGCGACAACTTCACGATATCCGGCATCGCTCGCTTGAGCGGCGATGCCGCGACGACCCCCGTCGAAGTGAGCGTCAACCCCAACTTTGGTGAGGACGAGGCGGTCACCGACAAGCTGCTCGCAATCGACAGCATCGACGTCAGCATGCCGGCCTGTGGCAACAAGGCAAGCAAGGAGCAGTGAACATGGGTTCGAAGCCGCGTGTCCTTGTCTGTTTGGGAATAATTCTGGCGCTCGCCGGATGTGCGAATCAGAACTCGATTTTTCGCAAGAACATAGCCGGCGGGGCGAGCCCTGTTGTCATAACGGTGGATGCGAAGCAACGCCATCTCCTTGTCGTGCCCGGGCAGGATCAGGAGGGCGGCTGGAAGGTCTGCGCGGAGGCAGCGCCCGACGTGTTCAGCGCCCTCAGCACCAGCGCTGCGGCCGACCTCGGACTAGGGCGCAGCGGCACTCAGACCGATGCGCAGGCGAAGGCCGCGCTTGCGATCGCGGAAGCGGCAGGGACGATCGAGCGAACACAGACAATCAATCTCCTTCGCGAATCCATGTACCGCACGTGCGAACGCTATCTCAGCGGCGCTATCGACCGATCGGCATTCGTCGTGCAGGCGGGCCGGGACTGGCGGGCGATGATCGCAATCCTCGCGATCGAGCAACTGACCCGTGTTGCGCGTCCACCCTCGACAGTGATTGCGGCGGGCTCGACGACGGCAAACGTGCAATCAGAATCCGACGCGATCCGGCAATTGATTATTGCTCAGTCGCTCGAAGAAGACGCTCTATCGGCCAAGCAGCGCGCAGATGCCGATCTCGCCTCGACCGATTGCGCCGACGAGGCCAACAAGTCTGTGTGTGAGCAGAAGCAGAAGACGGCGGCCGCTGCCGCCGACGCGCTCGCCGTCGCGACCCGCAAGCGGGAAACGTGGGAAGCAGTCGCCAAATCGTACGGCCAGAGCCTCAATTCCGGGGCAGCTACGGGGGCGGGAACCGTGAGCGGCGGCGGTTACACGTCGCCCGGAACACCGGCAGACATGACGGATGTGGCCACGAAGATAGACAATATCGTCGCGCGGGCGTTCGCAACCGACGAGACGCAACTCTTCTGCATCGAGGCCGTCAGTCGCGGGTTCAACATGGCGCTGACCGACAAATGCATGGAATATCTCATTCAGAAAGTGGAGTCGGACCGCCAGGGCCTGTTCGGTGCTCCGGCGGTCGTCACACGTGCTACCGATATTCGTTCCGACATGCGCAACGTCCGAGCTAGGACGATCGATTTTCTCTGGGGTCTCGACGACCAGACCTACATGAAAGAGCGGTCGCTCATTGCAGCCCAATTGGGTGCGTTCTGCGAGGGTCTGAACCGTCTCAGCTGCATCTCAGACATTCAGAGCGGAAGTACGGATCCCGTCGCAAAACAACTTGCACCGATCATTGACGAACGCATCCGCGCGAGGGGGAAGCCATGAAATCATTCCTGCTGCTGTTCGCCGAATCCGTCGAGGCCGCCGCCCAAGGTAAAGCGCTCTCCGAGGAAGGATGGAACGTCGTCGTAACTGGCCCCAACGACGGCGCCGAGATCCGGCAGGATGGTGAGTTCGTCGCAAAGCTCGCGAGCAGCTGGGCAGTGTTCGCATCGAAGCAGCATCTCTTCGACCCGAACGAGTGAATATCGGCGCCTGTCCCAGCGCCCCGGCGGACTATGAGGAAAACCCGGGAGATCACCATGAACGAAATGGCTGACGAGACGAATGCCCGAAAGGACGTGATGACCGATTATATCGTCACCGTCCTGCTTCTCGCAGACGTGATTCTACTCGTCCTCGTGATAGCGTTTTCGAAAAGCGCCCTCGTTGCTGCCGCGACGGTACTTGCCTCCTCGGCCGTCGGGGCGGTCGCCGGGCTGCTGTTCGGGATCCCCAAACGGTCGGCGCTTGCCGGAGCGACCGCGCGCGACCCACAGGGAGAAGCGCGCCCCATGCAAATATCCGCCAACACATCGCTTGAGGAGGTCTCCGACTGGTTGACCAAGACCATAATCGGCGTCGGGCTGGTCTCCTGGGCAGCACTGCTGCGCACGCTTGACGAGGCTGGGCTGCGCGTCGGACTTGCCTTGTTCGGACCGGGGCCGGCCGCACTGCCCGGCGGCGTCGCGATCCTGCTTGCCTCTTCTTCGTCTGCTGCGCTCGCTGCCTATCTATGGTTCTCTCGTTACCTCCCGTCTGAATTCGACCAAGCCTATCGCGGCGTCAACGCGCACGACCCGCGCGGCCTAACTCAGCAGAGAAGTGCCGTCGCGCCGCCCGCGCCCACGGGTGGCGCTGCCTCGTTCGATCGGTCGATCGAAAAGGGTTTGGTGGATGCTGAGCAAGTGGGCGGGGATGGCAAGAGCACGGAGGCAAAGCTCCGCTTGGCCGTCGATCGGAAATATGCGCAGATGCAGCGCGCCCCTCTCCGGATCGACGATTGGGCCAAGGGCATGTTCGGCGGCCTCGCAACGGTCGACAATGCGTTTGGCCACCGCGAGCTCAGCGCCAAGGTGCAGGGCGGGCGGCGCGGAACCTACACTGTCGAAATGTGCGTCACCGCCGAACCGCGCCCGGATGCGGAGGCCGTGTTCTTCCTGCACGACACGTTCAACAACCCCACGCCGGCGATCGCCTTCGATCAAACCGGGCGCGCGGTCCTCACCATCAAGGCGATCGGCGCGTTCACCGTCGGAGTTCTGACCGACGACGGAACAACCGAGCTCGAATTGGACCTTAGCGAGCTTGCCGGTGCACCAAAGGCTTTTCGCGAGGCAGAATGAGAGCAGCGCACTCCTGCGGATTGCTCTTGCGGCAGAAACCGTTCGGGACTGCCCCGAATCACCCAACGCGGACCTGTTCAAACCTCAGACGCGCCGCCGCCATTGCCTAGTATGCCAAGAAAGGCGTCCGAAGGATGAGCAAAGCCTTGCCCAAGCGGATTATGACCAACTGGTACAACCCGTTGGTCCTCGTCCCGACCGCAATCAGGGTGGTAATCTCGACCATCTTTGGTGAACTTGCGGACCGCCGAGAAGCGATCGCCGCGTCGAATGCAATCGCTCCCCAGCCGTTCGATGGCAGCTTCGACTATTCGAACGAGAAGGGCGACTTCTGGTTCGATTTCATGGCCGACACGGGGGACGGCTGGAACTCGACGTACGCCATGGCTCGCCTGATTTCGGCAGGTTCGCTCCAGCCGCGCGGTTGCAAGGAACCGTTGTCGCGCGGGCGCCTGCTCGTCCTTGGCGGCGACCAGGTCTATCCCACGGCATCGCGCGAAGCCTATGACGAGCGCTTTCTGGCGCCCTTCGAACAAGCCTATGAACCTGCCAACGGAAAGCCGGCATGGCGGAGAGGATCGCTCGATCTCCTCGTCGTTCCTGGCAATCACGATTGGTACGACGGCCTCAATTCTTTTTTCAGCCTGTTCTGCCGCAGGCGCGTTAAGCCGAACAGTGGCATCGGTTCGGACCGCCCCGGCCGAATCATCGCCGGAAGGTCGACCCACCAGACCCGCAGTTATTTCGCGGCGAAGCTGCCCGGCGGTTGGTGGTTGTGGGCCTCCGACAGTCAGCTCGAAGGCTATATCGACGAACCACAGATCGAATATTTTCGGCACGTCGCCGAAACCTGGATGGCGCCTGGCTCCAAGTTGATTCTGTGCGTTGCCCAACCAAGCTGGGCCTACGTCGACGAGCAGGATCCTCGTCCCGCATTTACGAATTTCTCCTACCTCGAGCGCATCGCGGGCGCAGCCAAGGACGCCAGCGGCAATTCGCTGCGGCACGAGCTGAAACTGGTTTTGACCGGCGACAGCCATCATTACTCACGCTTCGAAGAGGATCGGCGCCAGTACGTGACCTGCGGTGGCGGCGGGGCGTTTCTCCATCCCACGCATCAACTCGCCTCGAGATTCTTTTCCTGGGACTATCCGCCACCCGGCCAGAATTACAGGCACGGCTCGGCGTACAAGCGAGGCTTCAAACTCGCGCAGATGCCGTCAGGACAGCCAGCCATCTATCCGTCCCGCGGCGATTCCTGGCGGCTGACCTTCTGGAACCTTGCTTTCCCCGTCCTCAATCGGTGGTTCACGGCCACGCTCGCTTTAGGGTATGGCCTGTTCGACTGGCTGCTCGACTTCAACGCGCGGCTCGCGGCCCATGAGACGCTTGGCGACGTTCTCGGTGCCGGAAGTTTCGGCGACGCGATCGCGAACTACTGGAAGCTGGTGGTCATCTCGCCGGCCGGCGCAATGATGATCCTCGTCGCCTTGGGGGCATATTATTATGCAGCAGACGCCCGCAACGGCTGGCCACGATTGCTTATGGGAGGTTTGCACGCCCTCGCTCAGGCTTCGGTCGTGACGGTCACCACCTGCGCAGTGATGCGGATGCTCCCCGGGGTCTCATCGATTTGGCAGGTCGCGGCCGCGGCAGTGTCGGCGGCGATTCTCTCATCGGCCACCTACGGTCTCTATCTGCTGGTTAGCCTGCTCGGCTTCAAACGCCATTGGAACGAAGCTTTCTCGTCATTCGCCCATCGCGGCTACAAATGCATGTTGCGGATGAGGATCGCGCCGGATGGCAAGCTTAGCATTTTTCCGATCGGCCTGAAGAAGGTGCCGTTCGATCGGCGCGAGACCCCTCGCAACCCGCCGCTCGACCCGCACTTGATCGAGCCCCCAATCGTCCTGCAATGATTGCCGTTCACGCCACGGCACTTAGCGCCGTCATTGCTGCGATCGTTCTCTTTTCTTCCGTCCGTCCGCGCTCGACGCCGGAGAGCTTGGCTCGATCGTTTCGATGGCGTCATGCGCGCAGTAGTCTGCTGGCTCTGCAGGATGATTCATTTCGGATGGAAGCAGGCGGTCCGGTGATCCGGCTGCTCGATTGCAGATCGTTAAGATGCGACGGATATTTGAACGCCATGTCCCGCCATCTATTGTTAGCGTTAGGCGTCACCCTCGTAGCCGTTCCCGCAGCCGCCCAGCCACTCGTCTATGGGCTTGGGCAAGCCAAGGACGGTGACTCGCTCATGGTCGGCGACAGGGAAGTGCGCCTGTTCGGAATCGATGCTCCCGAATTTGACCAAAGCTGCACCAAGGATGGGATGGGCTGGAGCTGCGGTGCAGCCGCGGCCGACAAACTTTCGCAGCTAGCTACGGGGAAGAAGGTGGTCTGCTCGTCCGTCGGGACGGACGAGTATCAGCGGGTCCTCGGCCGCTGCATGGTTGGGACGACCGACATCAATCGGGCGATGGTCGCGTCCGGGTTTGCCGTCGCTTTCCGGCCATACTCCTCCGACTACGTCTCAGCCGAAGAAAGCGCGAAGTCTAACAAGCGAGGGATCTGGGCGGGCACGTTCCAGATGCCGAGCGACTTCCGCCATTCGGGCGATGTGCCGGTGCCTTCGCGCAAGGCATCGCCGAAGCGCGGCGCATCCAAGGCTGTATCGAACGACTGGCAAGCTCGCGCGTCGGGCAATTGCAACATCAAGGGCAACCGCAACCGCAAGGGACAGTGGATCTATCACGTTCCAGGCATGCCCTATTACGACCAGACCAGGCCCGAAGAGATTTTCTGCACCGAGGCCGAAGCACAGGCCGCTGGCTACCGCCGGGCAATCGTCAGGTAGTCGCTGGCTGGGCTCTCGCGGCCCCAATGCGTCTAGCTGGACACTTGCTTGACTTTCGAGTCCGCCGGCCTTTCTCTTCCATCGCTCGGTCAGGCGATGGGGAGATCTCATGGCTGAGGATAGGAGGCGACCGGATCACCGCACTGGCGATGACCGTAGGAAAGGCAACGATAACGGCGGCGGGCTGAACATCACGCCCGACACGACGCGCGGTTCCTTCCTCCATTGGGTCGTCCAATACGACGGGCGCCACTGGGGTCGGAATGTGGCGGTCTACTTGACCAGCGTCGTTGGCATTTACGGCGTGATGGCCTTGGTCGCCGTCACCCAGATCGCTCCAATTGGGCGTCCTCCTGTGTCGATCTTCAACGATTGGCCCGTCGTATTTGCATTTTGGGTCTCGTTACCTGTCATTTTGTTCCTGGTGGCATCCGATCAGCAGGCTCTGGACTTGGCCATGAAGAGAGTCCTGGCGGCCGGTGTTGTCACGTCAAGCAAACAGTTCGCTGAGGAATTCAAGGATATTTGGACCAAGAAGTTCTGGGCGCTCAACATACGTGTTCAAGTATTGGCGCCGCTGTTGGCGATGATCCTGAGCTACTTCACGGCCTATCTCTTCAAGGCGGCGGGTGCGCAGACCTGGGCGCAGACGACGACACTTAACAACTATGCCTACATGATCGGCATCGCGTTGTTCTACATGCTTTTGATTACGTACATTGTGCGCGGCGTGGCGATGGCGGTGCTTTTGAAAAGCGTGGCAAACGAATGCACAATCAAGTTGATCCCGCTGCATCCGGATGGCTGCGGTGGCCTGCAGCCGCTTGGACGGATGGGCCTGCGGAACCAATACGCATTGACGATCCTAGGGATCAACATCGCCGTCCTGGCGATCATGATCTATCGTATCGATCCATCGCTGGAGTTGGTCATCGTCGTTCCCGCATTGGCCGTCTACTTGATCTTCGGGCCGGTCATTTTCCTTGGCCCGTTGCTGCCATTCCGGCGCGTCATGGGTGATCGCCGGCGAGACCTGATGCAAGAAATCGCCGCGCCTCTGGATGCCAAGCTCGATAGCTTTAAGAAGCAGGCGCGAGCTCACCGGAATATAAGTCAGGACGAATTCGAAGCGCTGGAGCGGTTGCGCGCGATCGGAAAGGCCGTCGGAGAGCTGCCCATCTGGCCCTTCGATACGCCTACCATGCGGGTGTTTGCGACTGCCTACGTAATTCCTGTGTTTCTGGCCGCCGCAACCAAGCTGGCGGAGTTGATCGTCGAACACGTCACGAAGTGAATTGCTCGTGAGCGAAGACATTCTTTCTAGGGTCGATCATCCCAAGCTCAAGTCGAGACCACAGCAGCGAATACCGCAACCGACATAGGTTTGGATTAGTTTTCGAATAAGGATCTGCCGTCACGCACCAAGGTGGACTCGTCCGCCACATCCGTTTCTGGTAGTGTTCCCACCGCTCGGTGAGATGTTGCGGGGGTAATGATGGCCGGGCTCGCGCGTAGACTTTGGTTATGTATCGCTGCGCTGCTTGCAGTTCTTGCTGCCGCGCCTGCGCACGCCGTACCGAATGTCACCCCGTCCGAACGCGTAATCGCCGCGGTGGTCGTCCGTGAGGGCCCAACCGCGCAATCCGAGGCATTGGCCCGCCTTCGCCCTGGTGAAACGCTGGTACTTCAAGGCGAAGTCTCCGGCTGGTACCGGGTGGCTCTGCCGGACGGCCGCACCGGCTACGTGAGCAAGGGCTGGACCGACATCGTTCCGGAGAGCCAGGTGGCTGCCTTACCCACCTGGCGCGTGCACTTCATCGATGTCGGAACGGGCCTCGCGACATTCGTCGAGGGCCCCGACTTCACACTGGTCTTCGACGGTGGCAGCAACGACGACTTGGCGCGAGGCGCGGGCAATCGATTGCTCGCCTACATCCGTCGGGTCAGGCCCGACTTGCAAGTGATCAATCACTTGATCCTCAGCCATCCACACCGCGATCATGTCGAGTTGCTTCCGGATCTGTTCGATGCCTATCAGGTCCTCAACGTCTGGGAATCCGGGCGTCTCTACGACATCTGCGGCTATCGGGCGTTCCTGCAAAAAGTGAGTCAAGAGCCCGGCCTCGTCTATCACGACGCTCACGGCCCAGCCGGCGATCACGTTGCTGCCCTGCCCGCGAAGGAGTGTTACGGCGCGCCAGCTGCTGCGCTAAATCTCCACCTTCCACACGGATCCGCGATTACTCGTGGTCTGCGCGTCGCCCTCGGAACGCAGGCATCGATGACATTCTTGACGGCCGATGCAGGCCCCTACGACGATCCAAACGAGAACAGTGTCGTGGCGAGGTTGAATCTTGGCAATCACCGGCTGCTGTTCATGGGAGACGCTGAGGCCTCACCCAATCGAGAACCGCCTTCCGTTCCGCCGCGTCCGGATTTTGCGGAAGGGATGCTGTTGGCATGCTGTGCCGCCGATATCCGTGCCGACCTGCTTGTCGCGGGACATCACGGAAGCATGAGTTCCTCGCGAGCGGCATTCGTCGAAGCAGTTGGGGCGAACACCTTTGTTATTTCGTCGGGACCGAACCCGTACGGCAAGAACAAAATCACTCTTCCCGATCCGCAGGTCGTAAACGAGTTCCATGATCGCGGTGTCGTGTGGCGAACCGACTTCGACGATCCGCATTGTCGGACCGACATCGCCAAGATCGGACGCGACAACGACAATAAGCCGGGCGGATGCGACAATATCCTCGTCCGCGTTCCCGTCACCGGATCTCTGCTCGTTAACTACGAAAGAATTCACGACTGATCGCACAACTTCGCCAAATGCGGATGATCTGATCAAATGTTGCGATCGCATGTTGAACTAGATCAGAATCAACCCCAATATTCAGACAATTGATGAACTTACATTGAGCAGATGTTAAATATTGAAGAGGGCTCAAGAATTGGCAATTGAATGTCAATCGCCAACCTGTGGTAGACGGGCGCCGGATAAATTACAGTGGCGCCTACTGCTGAGTTTCCACATTTACGACCTCGTCAGTCTCTTTGCAGATGAACTCGACGCCCTCGATTGCCCTTATTGCGGCGCAAAGGGCACGGTTCTACCTAGCTTGGCTGTCTTCTTTCTGGTCGAGTGCTCACTGGTCGTACTGGATCGTGGCTTCGATCCCGAGCCGGGGGCCCGCCAAGCTCTCGACGCGATCATCGATGCAACGGCGATCACGGTCAAAACCCTCCGAGTGACCGATCCCGCCGGTTTTAAGGAAATCGTCGCAGCGAAGGTGAAAGCGACGGCCGCTCGCTTCCCTTACCGGCGGTTCAGTCCCGCGACCCTTGAGGAAGATATCGCCAACTGGCGCGACCTGCAGGGCGAGGTCCTCAGCGCCATGCTCTTGGGCGCCCTTGGCATTGTGCCAAAATTTGGCGTGCACGCGGCAACCGACGATGGAGAGGCGCAGGGTCGGGATGAGACTCTGGATGCGATCCGAGAGCTCGTCTTTTGGCAAGCGGAGCGTCGGTGGGTCGGTTTGCCGTCTATCATGCGAGAGACAACGCTTGAGGAGGCGCTTATCCGGCTTGCTGATACGTTTGGCGCGGTGGTGTTGGTCGCCGACCGACTGCTCGGGCAACTGGATGACTTTTGGGCGCACCTCTCGAAAAACGAGAACGGGGCCGGCTCAACCAGTAAATTCTATTTCCTTGCGATGGACGCTTCATTCCACCTGCTCCTTAACCGCAAGCACCCGCGCGCAGGCGAATGGGCATTACATTATCTGGCGGCCCGATGTGGTGTGCACGGGCAAGATGTCAGTCTTGACCGTGACCCAACGCGACTGTCCAGTTGGCGCGTCCGCGGGACCATCAGTTACGAGCATGCGTGGAATGCCGTCGCTGTACTGCTCGCCAGTATCGTGCGTTCGGCAGGCGAGGATGGGCTCGGCGAGTTGGATCACCTAGCTTCAGCAACGAAGGAGTTGGGCTTTGAAGGCCTGCTGGAAGCGGTGCTCCAAAAAGGGCTCGTCTTTGGTCCTCACGAAGGGAAGGATGCGGTCGAACCGACGACGGCGGGCGAGGACTCAACTCCCCAGGCCCTTGCCAAGCAAATTCTGGAGATGCGAGCCGGGACTCAATCCCTTAAGATTGATAGCCTTGTTAACATGTGGCGACCCGCGTGGCTCTCGGACCCGGCGCAACTTACACACCTCTATGATCTGCTTGAAGGAGCGGTGAGCGATGATCCAACGGATCGCGCGGGGCTGTTGGCTTGGTTCGGCCAGCGGATGATGTTGCTTGGCGCTCCAAGTCCTGTCCTCGAACGAATGGGTGTGGCCCCCGCTGACTGGGAACTTGGCCTTCCAAGCAGAGCGAAAGGCGAACTATGGACTGAGCGAAGCAACGCGCTTCGGTTGGCAGGCGAATTCGCTTCAGCGCTCCACGTGGCGCGAGAAACGCTTGAGTTGACCCTTTCCGACCCTGACTCTTCAGCAGCTTATAAGGCGACTGCCTGGGCAAATTTCGGCATCCTGAGTCGTGAGAACGGTAATTTTGCGCAGGCGGAAGAGGCTCTGCTCCGGGCGCTCGAAATCGCGCCGGAAGCTAACCGCTGGCATCCGCTGCAATCACTCGCTGCGACCTACTTGAAAATGGGCAGAACCGGCGAGGCGGCTGCTGCGCTAGCTGCCGCTCGCGAGACTGCTGGAGGTCCGGATCTGGGGGATTTGAGGACTTCGTTACTACTCGCGGAGATAGCAGCGCGCCTCGTTATTGGTGATCGCGTACGCGCAGAGAACCTTCTGGGCGAATGTCCTGCGCCCGAAGAGATGCCGGATGCCTCGCTCGTTCCCTATGTGTCAGTCTTGGGGCTTCTTGCGAGCCGATCAGGAGATGTCGTCGCGTACCGGGAGACTGCCGCCGCGATCCTCCCACGCCTCATCACAATGGCCGAGAAATTTCTCGAGGCTCGCAATCCGATGAACGCGCAGAACGCAAGTCATGCTGCAGCCATCTTGGCTTACGATTTCAGCTTGCCCGGTGCCGACGCTCTATGGGTTCGGGATGCTGAGATATCCCTCGGAACGGACTCGTTGCCGTTGCCCCGAACAGCGATCGAGCTCGCGATACAGAACATTCGTGAGGACCCTGACGCTTTCACTGATTTCGTAGCCGTTGTAAGGAGTTCAATTGCTCAGCACGCGGCCGCGGTGTCCTTGAGCTCGGCGACCATATCAATGCTTGAACCGCTGGATGCGCCGTTGAAGCGTCTCGCAAATCTTGTCTTCGATCAGGGGCTTGGGCCAGCCGCTATCCAGGCGGTTGCAGAGCTCAGGAGGAACGCTCATCGTAAAGCGGCGCGTGTAGCGAGCGGCAGCGAGACTGTTGCGGACGGAGCCATGGCGGTTGCTATGGCTATGCGCGCAGAGCAACCGGCGTTCGCTGTCCTTGAGTGGTGCGACATATCGTCGGGGCTGATTGGGATACTCACCCACGTTGCGCCAGGCAAACCGCGGGCGCAGTTTCTCTCCGCGAGCCCGGGCTACGATCTCCTTGATGAAGCAAGCAGGATTGCAGCACGCCTCAGCAACTGGCACTCGGCACGAGCAGGCGAGCCATTCGAGACCGAACATTGGGATCGTATTCGTAGGGATTTTTGCCACTCCGTCTGCAACTGCCTGCCACTCGGGGGTCATGTCGTCGTCATCGATCATCCAAACCTTTCAGGTTTTCCGTTTCACATCGCATTCGCACCGCGCTGGACAGTTTCCTATGCAGCCGACTGGTCGGCAGTCGGGTCTGCAGTCAAAGCTGCTGGATGTGGGCCGAAGCGACCCCAATTGGGTGTCCTTCTTGCTCCCCGCTCGAACGAAACCCCGTCGGTCCGTGCAGCGCTTGAGGCGTCAGCGAAAGATTTGAAAACGCTTGCTCGAAAGAAAGGCCTCCGTGTTGAATGCGCGCCGCCTGGAGAAGCGGACGCGGAGGCATTCCGTCGGCTTCTGGAGCGAGCCGACCTGCTAAAGGTTCTGTGCCATGGCCAGATCTCCAGTCAGGACCATCAAGTCTATCTCCTCCTTGACTCTGAGGGGCACGCGCCGCCCGGCTACAGCTTTGGCGCTACGCTTGCCGACAGTCGACGGCATCGCTTCGGCCGGGATGACCTGGCGCCACAGAAGGTAGCCCCAAGAACCATCTTCCTTGGCGCCTGCTCGAGTGGCACTGTCTCGGTCGCGGGTCTCGACGAGCGGACGAGCTTTGCAACGATGCTGGCCGATGCGGGCACCAACGCAGTTGTCGCGCCGCGCTGGAAGATTGATGCCGAGCTTGCATTGCCGGTGCTCGATGACGCGCTATCGCGGTTCCTCGAGGCGGAGAGCTTGGTCACGGCTGTCACATTCGCTGCGCAAGCTGCGGCCCAGCGCGGCGTTCCATTGTGGCAGAGCCACGCGTTCGTTGTCGAAGGAGCTTGGGAATGAGCGTTGCTGAGCAGCTAAACTCGAAAGGAGCGACCCCCGAGACGGTGCTCCAAATTCTGACGAGCTCGGTCTTCGAGGCGTCGGGCGACCTGACTCCCGAGGAGATGCGGTCCGAATTGCGTAGGGCGGTGAGTGAGCCGGACGCTCTCGAAGACGCCTTGCAACAGCTCCAAGCTGATCCGGATTTGGTCGGCGATATAGCGCTCCTCTGGATTTCGGACGCGTCCGAAAATCCCGCACACAAGGGCACCATCGAGGGTGCGATCGACGGAGCCGATCGTCAGCTGCCGCTGCTTGAGACAGGTCTTATCGTACTCGTTGCCCTTTACGCGCTGTATCTTATGGGTCCGGACAAGCCGCTTCGGACAAAGAAGGTCCTCAAACACCGATCGGATGGGAGTTTTGAGGAACATGAGGAAACATCTTACGCCAGCTTTGAAGAGCCGATCCGAGGCTTGCTGGGCTTGTTTAACTCGAAAGGCGCGTCCGACTGACACCGTTAACGCAGGGGCTTGCCTAGACCTTGTCAGCGGCTTCCCACTGAGCGGCTCCGTAACTTCGGCACAGGGAAATTACGCGTTCGGTCTCTCCGGGTCGCATGCATTTCGTTCCTTTGATTCAATGCAGCGCGGCTTATCAAATACGTCCGGATTGATGCTCGTCCGTTAATACTGGACAGGTACACACAACCGCATCACAAGCGTCTCGCAATCCTGCAAGAACCGCGGAAATCCGTGGGTTTTGGTGAGAGCTATTCTGGTCTGGAATCCTCTCTCCCCGACCAATTCTTTTTGGGCATTAGGCCGTATTTCAGCGGCTTGAGCGCAATTCAACGCCGGTGCGTGCTCCGGTTCCGGCTGAGGTCTTTAGCAATGTTCGTCGCGACGCCGTCGACCGAGCAAATAGCTGGAAGAAGTCGATAGGTTAGCCAGTCGACTGGCTATTAACTCGCGAACCCCGGGTCCAGCCGATACGCCTTCCGCTTGAGCGCCGGCCACGCCAACAAGTTCGCCGCTAGCGGGAGCCCGAACGCGCCCTGCTGCGCCGTGATTTCCGGAGCACCTTGTGGTGGTCTGTTGATCTGGTCGCCGGCCGAAAGGGCCATTATCTGCGCCTGACAGGCGCGCTCCAAATAATAGAGGCGGATGAAGCATTCGCCGACGTTCTTGCCGACAGCGAGAGTCCCGTGGTTGCGAAGGAGCATCGCGTTCTTCTGGCCGAGGTCGGCCACAAGCCGGTCACGCTCGTCGAGGTCGACAGCGACGCCTTCATAATCGTGGAAGGCCACCTCACCTCGAATGAGCATCGCCGTTTGGGTCAACGGCAAAAGTCCTTCCTGATGGGCGGAAACCGCCTGTCCGGCTGGCGTATGGAGGTGCATCACGGCGTGCGCATCCTCGCGCGCCATGTGGATCGCGGAATGAATGGTGAAGCCGGCGGGGTTGGTGATGAAAGGCGTCGGCTCGACCGGATTGCCGTTCACGTCGACCTTTACGAGCGACGAGGCCGTCACCTCCTCGAACATCAGTTGGTACGGATTGAGCAGAAAATGATGTTCCGGTCCCGGGATGCGCGCCGAAAGGTGGGTGAAGATAAGGTCATCCCAACCGTAGTGGGCAACCATGCGATAGGCTGCGGCGAGGTCCTCGCGGATCGCCCATTCTTCGTCGCTGACTTTGCCCCGGAGCGACGGGATTTCGACCGATTCCATCGGCCTCGTGTCGTTCATCCCGTGGTTGATCGAATCCACGCGGTTCATTGTGGCGCCTCCTGACGCTCCGGGTGGGCCGCCGCAAAGGCGTCCAGCCGGTTCGCGTTTTCATCGGCTCGCATCAGCGTCGGGTAGCCGTCAAGCGGAACGTTGAAGCGGCGAGCGTTGAAAAGCTGCGGAACGAGGCAGACGTCGGCAAGCGTCGGCGTATCCCCGAATAGAAACTTGCCCGCTCGCGGGGCACCCATCGCCTCCAGTGCCGTCAGGCCCTCGGCCACCCAGTGCCTGTACCATTCGTCCCTTGCATCCTGGTCCACGTCGAGCGTGTCCTTGAGATATTTGAGGACGCGGAGGTTGTTCAGCGGATGAATGTCGCAGGCGACTGTCAAGGCGAGGGAGAGCACGTGCGCGCGTGCCTCAGGCGCCGCGGGAAGCAGTGGATTGGTCGAGACCTTCTGGTCCAGATATCCCATGATTGAGAGGCTCTGGGTGAGCCTGGCCCCATCTATCTCGAGCATTGGCACAAAGCCCTGCGGATTGAGCGCGCGATACTCTTCGGACTGCTGTTGGCTCTCGAGCAGGTTCACCGGCCGACGTTCGTATTCGACGCCTTTGATGTTGAGCGCGATCCTGACGCGATAGGCGGCAGACGATCGGTAGTAGTCGTAGAGGATGGCTTGCGGCATGGTTGCCGATTAGCCGCTCGCGCCGACGCCGTCATGCGGCAAGTTCCGCACCCTGCGCGTTATCGCTCCATGCCGTCGACCGTCATCCGCCGTTTTCTTTATGCTCCCGGGTCCCGCGAGCTCACGGTCGAGTTCGTGACTGGCCGGCGGTACATTTACTTGGACGTTCCCCCAGAGGACGTGCAGGCATTTCGCGGCGCCTTTTCAAAGGGCGCACACTTCAATCGATACATTCGCGATCGATTTCCTTGCCGCGAGCTTACTCCCGCGGACGAAGGGCGAGCCTAGCTGTTCTCGCCGCCTTCTTCGGTCTGGAAGATGCTTTCAACCGCATCGATCCGCGCCGAGAGGCGAACCGTGTCGCCTTCGACGTCCGCGACCAGCCCCGCCGGGATGAAGTGGTGATGACCTTCATGCGAGCCGGCACCGCTGCTGTCACGGGTAAGCTTGATCCGGTCGCCCTCGATCTTGTCGACCTTTCCGAGCGGCGTGCCCTCGGCATCGATCACCTGCATGTGCTCGCGGACTTGATCCAGGCTGCTCATCCCCGTCTCCTCTTTGCTTGTGCTCGAACTGCAAGACGTAAGGCGCTCATAGCGCAAAGGTTCCGCCCGGAACATCGGAACCGCAGTGCCCGAGCTTCGTTCGTTTCGCCATAACAACAGAGTAACAGGGAGTATTGCGATGGCGGACGATCGTGACGAGGTGGAACGCACGACCGTAATCGAGACCGATGGCGGCGGCGGTGGTGGCGGGGGAGTCCTTGCCGTTGTCCTGCTGATCATCGTGGTCCTGGTCCTGCTTTTCCTTTTCCGTGATCAGCTGGGCTTCGGGAGCAAGACCGAGGTGAAGGTCCCCGACCAAATCAATGTCAACGTAAACTAGGTCACCAAAACGCGCGGTAGGCGAGTCCCGCGCGCTCGGGCGCAGTTCCAACAGGGGCTGCGCCCGTTTGAACTTGTCGCTTCCAAGTTCTAACGCGGCCCGATGCAGGGTACCGATCTCCGCTACATGAGCGGCTTTGGCGGCCATTTCGAAAGCGAAGCTGTCGAAGGCGCGCTGCCGAAAGGGCGCAATAGCCCCCAGCGACCGGCCTTCGGCCTTTATGCCGAGCAATTGTCGGGGAGCGCCTTCACAGCCCCTCGGCACGAGAACCTGCGGAGCTGGCTCTACCGCCTGCGGCCGACGGCGGACCACCGTCCATTCGTGCGTTATGAAGGCGCAAGGCTCTTTGCGCCGGGGACGGTGAAGGAGCCGCTCGCGCCCAATCGCCTGCGCTGGAACCCTCCCGGCGACCTTCCTTCCGATGCCGATTTCGTCGACGGTATGGTGACCATGCTCGCAAACCGCGATCCGTCGCATCTCGAAGGCGTAGCGGTGCACCTCTACCGGGCCCAGCGGAGCATGGAGAACCGCGTCTTCATCGACGCGGACGGCGAGCTGCTGATCATCCCGCAGGATGGCGCGATAGAGCTGCAGACCGAGCTGGGCCGAATCGAAGCGGGTCCGGGCGACATTGCGCTGATTCCGAGAGGCGTGAGGTTCCGAGTCAGGTTGCTGCACGGCGAGGCGCGCGGATACGTCGCCGAGAATCACGGCCTTCCTTTCCGCCTTCCTGACCTTGGCCCGATCGGCGCCAACGGCCTCGCCAATCCGCGCGATTTCGAAGTGCCGGTTGCATCCTACGAGGACCGCGATGAACCGACTGAGGTCATCCAGAAGTATCTCGGCAGCCTGTGGACGACGTCGCTCGATCATTCGCCGCTCGACGTGGTCGGCTGGCATGGGAACTACGTCCCGTGCCGCTATGACCTCAACCGCTTTAACACGATCGGCACCGTCAGCTACGACCACCCTGATCCGTCGATCTTCACGGTGCTGACGTCCCCAAGCAGCGTACCTGGCAGGGCGAACGCGGATTTCGTGATTTTTCCGCCGCGCTGGATGGTGGCCGAGGACACGTTCCGGCCTCCCTGGTTCCACCGCAACGTGATGAGCGAGGCGATGGGACTGATCTACGGTGAATATGACGCGAAGGCAGAGGGCTTCGCACCCGGGGGTCTGTCGCTACACAACCTGATGAGCGGGCACGGTCCCGATGTCGAAAGCTGGAAGAAAGCGAGCGAGGCCGAGTTGAAGCCGGCCAAGATCGAGAGCACGCTCGCCTTCATGGTCGAGACTTGCTGGCCGTATCGGCCAACGCGGTTCGCGCTCGACCGAGCACAGCCCGATTATGACGAAGCGTGGGCGGGTTTCCCGAAGGCGAAGTTGCCGTAATGTTGGACCAGACTCACGATCCGAAGCTCGCCAGCTGGGTGGAGGGCGCTGAGCCCGGCAGCGACTTTCCGATCCAGAACCTGCCGATCGGAATCTTCTCGGAGGCCAAGGGTCTTCGGCGGCCCGGCGTCGCTATCGGCGATTATATTCTCGACCTCACGGCCTCGGCCGACCTTCTCGATGAGGAGTGGCGAGAGGATTTGTCGCAGCCGATCCTCAACGCCTGGTTGTCGCGCGGTCCGGAAACGCACCGCGCTCTACGCCAACGGCTGTCCGAAATCCTGAGCGACGAACGCTATCGCGACGATGTCGAGATGAACCTGATCGGCCAGAGCGAAGTGCGGATGCACCTGCCCTGCCTGATCGGCGATTACACCGACTTCTACGTCGGCATTCATCACGCAACGAATGTCGGGAAGCAGTTCCGGCCAGACAACCCGCTGCTTCCGAACTACAAATATGTGCCGATCGGCTACCACGGCCGGGCGAGTTCAGTGCGCGCGTCGGGCGAGCCCGTCATACGGCCCTCGGGCCAGCGCAAGTCGCCGGAAGCCGATGCTCCGGAATATGGGCCAAGCCGGCGCCTCGATTACGAACTGGAGCTCGCCATCTGGATCGGACGGGGCAATGATCTCGGCCAGCCGATCCCGATCGGCGAAGCCGGCGAGCACATTGCGGGATATTGCCTTCTCAACGACTGGTCTGCGCGCGATCTTCAGGCCTGGGAGTACCAGCCGCTAGGGCCGTTTCTCGCGAAGAATTTCCTGACCAGTATTTCGCCGTGGATCGTCAGCGCCGATGCGCTTGCGCCGTTCCGTGCGCCGATGCCGCCGCGGCCGGAAGGCGATCCCGACCCGCTGCCTTATCTGAACAATGATGGCGATAGTCAGAGCGGGGGTCTCAACATCCAGCTCGAAGTTACGCTGTCCACCGAGAAGATGCGGCAGCAGGGCCAGGCGCCTCACGTGCTGTCGCGCGGCCGGGCGGATTCGGCGATGTATTGGAGCGCCGCACAGATCGTGACCCATCATGCGTCGAACGGATGCAACCTCCAGCCGGGCGATTTGATCGGTACCGGGACGCTTTCGACCGACAGCGACCAAGGTCTGGGCTCGCTGCTCGAGATCAGCCGCGGCGGAAAACAGCCGATCGAGCTTTCGAGCGGCGAATCGCGCAGCTTCCTTGAAGATGGAGACGAGATCACCCTCAGGGCCTGGTGTGAGCGCGAAGGCGCCGTCCGGATCGGGCTCGGCGAGTGCGCCGGACGAGTGGTCTCCGCATTCTAAACTGTAACTTTTTTGGGCGACGGCGCGAATCTGAGTTCAGATGGCTGAAATTATGAACATCGACAGGCGAGCCTTCATCGGCACCGCGGGAGCCGCAGGAGCGGCGTTGACTTTCTTCTCCGTTGGACGCGCCAATGGCGCGAGCAGGAGCTTCGAATTCGCTTTAAGCGACAATGAGTGGCGAAAACGTCTGGGACCCGAGCGCTATCGAATCCTGCGCGAGGCCGGAACGGAGCGGCCCTATTCGAGCCCGCTCAACAGGGAGCATCGACGCGGGAGCTTCGCTTGCGCCGGATGCGGACTCCCTTTGTTCAGTTCTACGACGAAGTTCGACAGCGGCACTGGCTGGCCGAGTTTCTTCCGCCCCTTGCCGAATGCAGTCGTGACGAAAGCTGATCACAGCCTGTTCATGGAGCGAACCGAGGTGCTGTGCCGCCGTTGCGGCGGGCATTTGGGCCATGTGTTTGACGATGGCCCAAGGCCGACCGGCCTTCGCTATTGCATGAACGGGCTCGCGATGAAGTTTGTTCCTGCTTAGCGCTCGTTGTCCCAGATCATCGAGATGATCTTCCAGCCTTCCTCGGGGTGACGGAAGAGCTGAATAGAGTTGATTCCGCGACGCTCGGGCTCGGCATCGTGGAGCGACGTCCGCGCCTCGTAATTGCTCCAGACGTGCGCCATGTTGCCGAACACATCGATCCGGCGAGCCGTCTCGATCTCGTAGAAGTTGTTGGTCGAGAAAAAGGGCGTCGTGTTCTCCGCATAGTCGTCGAGGCCCATCATCTTCATTTCCGGGCGGCCCTGCTCGTCGACCCAGGTGCGGACCTGCCTCGCTTCCGGCAGAAAGCTGTTCCGCTGCCGCGACCAGTCGCGAGGGCCCGCGGGACCGGAAATCATCGCATACATCTCGTCGATAACTGCGCCGATTTGCTCTTCGTCGCTCATTCCTTCTCCTCACACACGCGGGTCATCGCCAATGCAGCCAGCGCCATGACGGCGGCTGCAAAAGCCATCGTGTAGATCGGTTCGCTCGGGAAGAATGCTTTCATGATCGAGCCCATCACCGTCGCGACCAGCAGCTGCGGCACGACGACGAAGACGTTGAACAGCCCCATGTAGATGCCGAGCTTCTTCTGCGGCAGGTTCGAAGCCAGGATGGCGTAGGGCATTGCCAGGATCGACGCCCAGGCGATGCCGACACCGACCTCTGCGATCAACAGCTGGTTGGCATCCTTGAACAGGAAGAAGCTCGCGTAACCGAGGGCGCCGCACAGCAGCCCGATGATGTGCGTCTTCACCTTGCCAATTCGACGCGCGAGGAATGGCAGGAGCGTTAGCGCAGCGATAGCGGCAACGCCGTTGTAGGTCGCAAAGAGCACGCCAACCCAGTTGCCGCCCTCCTGGTAGGCGGCGCTATTCGCGTCGGCCGATCCGAAGAAATTCTGCGCGACCACCGGCGTGGTGTTGATCCACATGATGAACAGGGCCGACCAGCTGAAGAATTGCGCCAGCGCTAGCTTCTTCATCAGTGGCGGCATCCCCGAAAAGTCGCCGACGATGCTAGACAACATGTTCGACGATCGGCCGCCCTTCGCCATCCGGATTCCGACGATCGACGCCAAGCCGTAGGCGATCAGCAGTCCGCCGAGCAGATAGACTTCTCTTTCCAGGCCGAAGGCTTCGGTGGCTGCGACAATGGCGGCGCCAGCCGCGATCCAGACGATGCCGGAGGTCAGCGTTCGCGCCGCGAGCGCTCGGATGGTCACGGTGCCGTCATGCTCGATTTCGCCGTCGTCGAACGCGCTCACTTCTTCAGGTGAATATTCGCGGGTGGTCACGATCGTCCACATCACCGCCGCGAACAGTGCGACGCCACCGGCCCAGAAACTGTAGCGAACGGTGTCGGGGATCTGGCCAGCCCCGGCCTCGTTTGCGACGCCCCAATGTTCGAGCAGGTACGGGAAGATCGAGCCAACCACGGCGCCTGCGCCGATAAACGCGGTTTGTACCGCATATCCCGCGGTGTGCTGGTCGCGCGGCAACATGTCGCCCACGAAAGCGCGGAACGGCTCCATCGAAATGTTGAGGCTGGCGTCGAGCACCCACAGCAGCAAGGCGGCCATCAGCAACACTTGCGATAGCGGCATGAGTAACAGCGAAAGCGCGGCGAGGATGGCGCCCGTTAGGAAGTAGGGGCGACGCCGCCCAAGTCGGCCTAGCCATGTCTTGTCGGACATGTGCCCGATGATCGGCTGGACGAGCAGCCCGGTCAGCGGCGCGGCAACCCATAAAGCCGGAAGATCGTCGAGGCTCGATCCCAGCGACTGGAATATCCGCGACATGTTCGCGTTCTGGAGCGCGAAGCCGATCTGGATGCCGAAGAAACCGAAGGAAATATTCCAGAGCCCGGCGAGACTCTGCCGGGGTTTTTCGCTCACAGGCATGCTCTCTCCCTCATGCGCTCGCGCACAAGCTGGCAGAACAATCGGCGTTGGACAATTCGCCCGCTCAGACGGGCCGGCTCGAGTCCCGGATCACCAGCTTTACCGGCAGCAGCTGGTTGCGTGCGGTCCCGAACTCGACGGCCTCGACGGCTGCTTCCACCAGTCGTTCACCGGCTTTGCGGGAGTCCTGGCGCACGGTGCTCAAGGCCGGGCTCGAAAGGCTTGCGGCGGGAATGTCGTCGAAGCCGACGATCGCCACCTCCTCCGGTATCGCCCGGCCGAGCTTCTGCAGCGCATGCATCGCGCCGATCGCAGCGACATCGCTGGCGGCGAAGACCGCGTCGAATTCCACGTTGCGCCGCCGGAGCTCGTCGACGGCATCGCGCCCGGCCTGTTCGCTCGGCTCGGCATCGACGCAGAGGCTGTCGTCCGGCTCGATGCGTGCAGCCTTCAGCGCCCGGCAATAGCCGCGCCAGCGGTCGTGGAATTCCTGGAAGCCGGGGCGGACAGTGCCGATGAAGGCGACCTTTCGGCGTCCGCTCTGCAAGAGGTGCTCGGTCGCATCGAAGCCGCCCTGCTCGTTGTCGGAGCCGACCGTTGCTCCGAGCTGAGATCCGCCAGTGGAGCCCCAGCGGACGAAATGGGTGCCGCGATCAACCAATCGTTGAAGCAGGGGCTCGGACTGGAAGTAATCGCCATAGCCCAGGAGAATGAGGCCGTCCGCCTTGTGTGTATCGGCATAATCGACGTGCCAGTCGGACGAGAGCTGCTGGAACGAAATGAGCAGGTCGTACCCCGTGTCCGCGCATTTGCGGACCATCGCGCCGAGCATCGACAGATAAAAGGGGTTGATGAGGTTATCGTCGGCCGTCGCTTCCTCGAAAAGCAGAGCGAGGGTCCGTGAGCGGCTGCGCCGGAGTCCCGACGCATTCTTGTCGACCTTGTAATTGAGCTGTTCCGCGGCGGCGAGCACTCGCGCGCGGGTTTCGGCGCTGACCGAGGGGCTGTTGTTGAGGGCGCGCGAGACCGTCGGCTGCGACACGCCGGCAAGCGCTGCGATGTCGAATGAGGTCGGCCGCCTCTGCATCTTCTCCCCTCGGAGCAGATTAGGCGGGCTGAATACGTATGTATAGGCGCGGACCCCGTTCCGTGCGCCGAAACCTCTGATATCCCTCATCTTCGGGAGAGGCCTTCGTGCCCAACAGGAAGTCGTCACGGTTGGAGAGCCGTGAATCAGGGGGATATCATCGATGATCATCACGTCTTCGCGCCTGCGTCTGGCCGCCGCAGCGAGCCCGCTTGCGCTCGCACTGAGCTTCGTGGCCGCAACGCCCGCCAGCGCGCAAACCGAAACGACTGAGCCCGCGGACACAACGGCCGCAGCGACGCAGGAGGCGACCGATCAAACGGCGGCTCAGGCGCCTGCCAGCGAGGACAAGGCGATTGTCGTCACGGGCTTCCGCGCCGCTCTCGCCAGCGCGACATCTACGAAGAAGCGGACCGACCAGGTTGTCGAAGCGGTCACCGCGGAAGATATCGGCAAGCTTCCGGACAATGGCATCGGCGAATCGATTGCTCGCCTTCCGGGCATTTCGGCGCAGCGTGCACAGGGCCGCGCCAACATCATCTCCATCCGCGGCTTTGGTCCGGACTTCTCCGTTACGACGCTGAATGGGCGTGAGCAGACCACGACGAACGACTCGCGCGCAGTCGAGTTCGACCAGTTCCCGTCCGAAATCCTGAACCAGGTGGTCGTCTACAAGACTCCGGCGGCAAATCTGACGAGCCAGGGCCTCGTCGGCACGATCGACCTTCGCACGATCCGTCCGCTCGATGCCGGCAAGCGCATCATCGCGGTGGGAGCGCGCGGGAGCTACGTCGACCAGAAGCTGCAGCCTGATTCCCACGATCTGGGCTACCGCGTGTACGGCACCTACGTCGACCAGTTCGGCAATGGCGATGTCGGCATCGCTTTGTCGGCGTCCTACACGAACGAGCCCTATCAGACGAAGGACTGGAACTCCTGGGGCTATTCCAACCTGAGCTCGACCGATTCCAGCCAGATCTTCAACGGAACGAAGATGTGGGTCGAATCCAGCGACCTCAAGCGCCTCGGGATCAACGGCACGATCCAGGCTCGCCTGAGCGACAATATCTCGACAACCGTCGATGCCTTCTATTCGAACTTCAAGGACCACGTGAACCAGCGCGGCTTCGAGTTCCCGGCGTTCGGCAACTTCCCGCTGACCAACACCACGACCGAGGACGGTCTCGTTACGGGCGGCACGTTCAACGACGTATTCGGCATCGTCGAGAATTACGCGAACGATCGCGACGCCGATCTCTATTCCGTCGGCTGGAATTTGGCATTCGACAGCCACAATGGATGGAAGGGATTTGCCGATCTCAGTTGGTCGCGCACCGATCGCAGCGACCGGTTCCTCCAGACGACGGTCGGTACTGGCCGCGGCCGTAGCGGAGCGTCGGACGACATCAGCTTCAGCTGGACCGACGAAGGTCCGGTGTTCAGCCCGACTCTCGACTATTCCGACCCGAACCTGATGATGCTCACCGACGTTCAGGGCTGGGGCTGGTTCAACGGGCCGATCGACCAGGCCGGCTACGACAATCTCCGCAAGACCCGGGACGACCTCAAGCAGGCGCATTTCGAAATCGAGCGTGAGCTCGACTCTTTCCTGAGTTCCGTGAAACTCGGCGTGAGTTACACCGACCGCAGCAAGAAGCTTCGGGCGGTCGAGGCCTATCTGATTCCCGCCGGGGGGGTGGACGAGATCGCAGTCCCCTCGGATCTCCTGCTCGACCCGGTCGAGCTGGACCGGGGCATCGGGCCGATCCTGACCTACGATCCGCGAGACCTCATCGGCGCCGGAGTCCTGGACGTTGTGGCCGCCCCGTGGGGCGACCAGAAGGCGTACAAGGTCGAAGAGAAGCTGTGGACGCCGTACGTCATGGGCGTGATCAATGCTCAGCTCGGAAGTACGGAGCTCACCGGCAACGTTGGCGTTCAACTGGTTCACACGGACCAGAGCTCGACCGGCCTGGTCGGGGCTAGCGGCGTTTCCGGCCTTATCCTGAGCACCAAGGGCCGCAAGTATTGGGAGGTCCTTCCCAGCCTGAATCTCTCGTTCAGGATGCCGAACGACTTTGTGATCCGGTTTGCTGCGTCGAAGCAGCACATCCGGCCGCGCATGCCGGACATGGCGAACAACTTTAACTACGCCACCGATTTGGCGCTTGGCGGCATCATTCGGGGCGAAGGCGGCAACCCGGACCTCAAGCCTTATGCGGCTACCGGCATTGACCTGAATTTCGAGAAGTATTTCGGGTCCAAAGGCTACATCGCGTTGCAGACCTTCTACAAGCACATGGACCGCTACATCGCGAGCGGGTTCACGGAGTTTGACTACAGCGGCTATCCGCCGCCGACGAACCTTCCGCCGGTCAGCACGGACGGTATCCTGTTCGGACAGGTCAACACCAAGGGTGGCTACATTTACGGAGCTGAGCTGGCCGGAACCTTGCCGTTCGACGTGTTCTCCGAAGGCCTAGCGGGTTTCGGCCTGACTGGCGGCATCGGCTACACGAAAACGAAGGTGAAGGACTTCAACGGCGAATACACCGCGATCCCCGGTTATTCGAAGTGGGTCGGCAACCTGACCGCATTCTACGAGAACAGTGGCTTCAGCCTTCGTGGCAGCATGCGGTACCGGTCGGAGTATCTGGGCGACTTCGCTCTCTACAGCGGCGGACTCGACCGGCAGGTGGTGCAGCCCGAAACCGTCTTCGATGCGCAAATCGGATACGATTTCCCGACTTCGTCGATGCTGCGGGGACTCTCGCTCTACCTGCAGGGCCAAAACCTGACGGACGAGCCTTCGAAGACGCTTCCGCAGAATTCGAGCAGCGATCTGCAGTATCTGAAGTACCAGACCTACGGGCGGCGTTTCCTGGCTGGCTTCACGTACAAGTTCGGGGCCGAACCAGCGGCAGCCGTTGCTCCGCCTCCACCGCCTCCGCCACCTCCGCCTCCGGCACCGCCGGCGACGCAGACTTGCGCGGACGGATCGGTGATCCTGGCGACCGACGCTTGCCCGGTTCCGCCCCCTCCGCCTCCGCCGCCGCCGCCGGCGCCGGAACGCGGCTGATCTTGAGCGAACCCGGCGGCGCTTGAAGCATCGCCGGGTCCGCGCGATGAAAGACTGACATGAGTGAAACGGGTCAGCGCCGGATCGTCGTCGTAGGCGGCGGAACAGCCGGATGGATGGCCGCGGCCACTTTGTCTCGTTTTCTCGGAAATACCTCGATCACTCTGGTGGAATCCGATGCGATCGGCATAGTCGGCGTCGGCGAAGCGACGATCCCGCAAATCCACTTGTTCATCGGTGGACTGGGCCTTCACGAAGCAGACATCGTTCGCGAGACGAAGGCCACCTACAAACTCGGTATCGAGTTCGACGGCTGGGTGGAGCCCGGCCATCGCTACATGCACGCGTTCGGAATCGTCGGCCGAGCGGTCGGCGTCATCCCTTTCCGCCAGCTTTGGCACAGCGCGCGCGCTCACGGCCTCGCCGAGGAATTCGGCCACTATTATTTCAACGAGGTCGCCGCTCGAATGGGCCGGATGGCCATCCCTGAGGGACCGGCGAATTCAGCGCTTGGACTGGTTCACGCCTATCATTTCGATGCGTCGCTCTTCGCGACCTTTCTCCGCCGCTACGCCGAGAAGCGCGGGGTCACCCGAATCGAGGGCAAGATCGAAAGCGTCGAACGCGATGAGCAGAGCGGTGACGTTGCCGCCCTTTTGCTCGACGGCGGGCGCCGGATCGAGGGCGACTTCTTCCTGGATTGCACCGGGTTCCGTTCACTGTTGCTCGGACAGGCGCTCGGCATCGGTTTCCGCGATTGGTCGAATTATCTTCCGTGCGACCGGGCGCTCGCCGTGCCGTGCGCGAGAAGCGAAGACTTCCGGCCGTTCACACAGTCGATTGCGCGCAAGGCCGGCTGGCAATGGCGCATCCCTCTCCATCATCGGACCGGCAACGGCCACGTCTATTCCAGCAGTCAGATTTCCGACGACGAAGCGGCGACGATCCTTCTCGAGAATCTCGACGGGGATGCGCTCGACGATCCGCGGCCGCTGCGGTTTACCGCTGGCATGCGCGAGCAGGTCTGGTCGCACAATGTCGTCGCGCTAGGCCTTTCGGCGGGCTTCATGGAGCCACTGGAATCGACGAGCATTCACTTGGTCCAGTCGTCGATCGCCCGGTTGCTGACATTCCTTCCGAAGACTTCCGCCGGTCCCGCGGCCCGGGAAAAGTTCAACCGGCAAACCGCAACCGAGTGGGAGCAGATCCGCGACTTCCTGATCCTCCATTATAAGGCCAACCGGCGTGTTGGGGAGCCGTTCTGGGATCAGTGCCGCAACATGCCGATCCCCGACACGCTGGCCGAGAAGATCGCGCTTTTTGAAGAGGCCGCGATCATCGTGCGCGAGGACAACGAGCTTTTCACCGAGGAAGGCTGGGGGCAGGTCATGATCGGGCAGGGCCTCGAGCCGCGCTCGTTCTCGCCATTGGCCGCCGCTCTCCCGCGTGACGAAATGGCGGCGTATCTCGCCAAGCTCGCGGCCACTTATCGCAGCGCGGCAGCCGCATTGCCGACGCACGCCGAATTCGTGGACTCCATGCTCGCGAAGTCCGCACGACGTAAAGAGGTACACGCCTGATGCCGCTCATGATTGCGCTTGCTGCGATGGCCGCGGCGGCGCCCGCAGCCGATTACCGTGCGCGGCTGCCCGAAGACGAGGTCATCTACTTCCTGCTGCCTGATCGCTTCGAAAATGGCGACGTGTCGAACGACAAGGGCGGACTGAAGGGTGACCGCCTCGCCACCGGTTTCGACCCGGCAAGCAAGGGCTTCTTCCACGGCGGCGATCTCAACGGCCTGACCAAACGGCTGGACTACATCCAGGGAATGGGCGCGACCGCAGTCTGGTTGTCGCCAATTTTCAAGAACAAGCCTGTGCAAGGTCCGAAGGGACAGGAGAGCGCGGGCTATCACGGCTATTGGGTGACGGACTTTACCCGCGTTGATCCCCATCTCGGCACCGACGCCGACTTCAAGGCTTTCGTCGATGCTGCCCACGCGCGCGGCATGAAGGTCTACATGGACATCATCGCCAACCACACGGCGGACGTCCTCTATCCGAAGGAGTGCGAAGGGAAGAGCGAGTGCCCGTACAGGAGCGTCGCCGACTACCCCTATCAGCGGCGTGGCGGCGTCAGCGGTGCAGCGATTAACCCGGGCTTCGACGGTCGCGATTTCTCGAAGCTGACCGACCCCAATTACGCTTATACCGTGACTGTCAAACCGGCGGAAAAAGCCATCAAGGTCCCGGCCTGGCTCAACGACCCGATCTACTATCACAATCGCGGCGACACGACGTTCAAGGGCGAGTCCAGCCAGATGGGCGACTTCGTCGGGCTGGACGATTTGTTCACCGAGCATCCGCGTGTCGTGCAAGGGATGATCGAAATCTACGGATCGTGGATCGACCGTTTCGGCGTCGATGGGTTCCGGATCGACACGGCGCAGCACGTGAACCCGGAATTCTGGGCGCAGTTCGCACCGGCAATGATGGCAAGGGCTCGGGCCAAGGGCATTCCGAATTTCCATATCTTCGGCGAGATCGCGACCAGCGAGATGGACCCGGCGCACACCGCCGTGAATACGCGCGTCGACAAATTGCCGAGCGTTCTAGATTTCCCATTCGCGCGTGCCGCGATCGACGTCGTCGCGGGTAAGGCCGGCACCGACGAGCTCGCGAAGCTGTTCCGCGCCGACGCCTTGTACGAGGGGGGCACCGACGCCGCGCTGCGCTTGCCCACATTTCTCGGCAATCATGACGGCGGCCGTTTCCCCGCGCTCCTCAAGATGTTCGGGCTTCAGGCCGACAACGAAGAGCTGCTCAAGCGCGACCTACTGGGTCACGCGATGCTTCTGACGCTGCGTGGCGTGCCGACCATCTATTCGGGCGACGAGCAGGGTTTCGTCGGCAAAGGCGGCGATCAGGATGCGCGGCAGGACATGTTCGCTTCTCGGGTCGCGACCTACAACGAGGACAAGTTGCTCGGGACGGACGCGACGACCGCGCAGTCGAACTTCGACACCAACCACCCGGTCTACCGCGAAATCGCGAAGCTCGCTCGCGCTCGGACGAGCAATCCCGCGCTGACTCGCGGCCTCCAGGTCATCCGCTTCGCGTCGGAGAAGCCTGGCCTGTTCGCAGTGTCGCGCTTCGACCCAGCGGACGGCCATGAGATGCTTCTGGTCTTCAACACGTCGACGCAGCCGATCGAGCAGAACGTCCGCGTGGAGACCGCGTCTTCGAAATTCACGACGCTCGCTGGTGCATGCCCCGCCACTTCCGTTGCGCCGGGAAGCGTTCACATCACACTTCCGCCACTCAGCTATGCGGTGTGCGATGCTCGCTGACGAGGCGCGTATGCAAAGCGCTGTTGCTGCCTCGACCGCGTGGTGGCGCGGAGCGGCGATCTATCAAATCTATCCGCGCAGCTTTTCGGATTCGAACGGTGACGGGATCGGCGATCTGCCCGGCATCACCGAGAAACTCGATTACATCCGGGATCTTGGTGTCGACGGCATCTGGCTGTCGCCGTTCTTTACCTCGCCCATGCGGGACTTCGGCTACGACGTTGCCGATTATTGCGGCGTCGATCCGGTGTTCGGAACGCTCCGCGACTTCGATGCGCTGGTCGAGCGCGCGCACTCGCTTGGGCTGAAGGTCATCATCGATCAGGTCTATTCGCACAGTTCCGACCAGCATCCCTGGTTCCGGGAAAGCCGGTCGAGCCGCGATAGTTCGAAGGCCGACTGGTACGTGTGGGCGGATGCAAAGCCGGACGGCTCTCCTCCGAACAACTGGCAATCGGTTTTCGGCGGGCCTGCGTGGACCTGGGACGCGCGGCGCGGGCAATATTACCTACACAATTTCCTGCCCGAGCAGCCCGACCTAAACCTGCACAATCGCGCGGCGCAGGATGTGTTGCTGGACGTTGCTCGCTTCTGGCTGGATCGCGGTGTCGATGGCTTTCGCATCGACGCGATCAACTTCGCGATGCACGATCCGGAGCTCCGAAATAATCCGCCGGCTCCAAACGGCGGAAAGCGCACCCGTCCGTTCGATTTCCAGCGGCATCTCTACAATCAGTCGCATCCCGATATCGCGAAGTTTCTCGAGCGGCTGCGGGCGGTCACCAACGAGTATGGCGACCGCTTCACTCTCGCAGAGGTCGGCGGCGATCATGCGCTTGGAGAGATGCGCGCTTTCACCGAAGGCAATTCGCGGCTGAACAGCGCCTACGGATTCGATTTCCTTTATGCGGAGAAGCTGACACCGCAGCTTGTCGCGCGCGTCGCGAAGGATTGGCCGAAAGACGCGGGCTGGCCGACCTGGGCATTCGAGAATCACGACGCGCCCCGAGCGATTTCTCGCTGGGCCGACAAAGACCATCGCGACCAATTCGCGCGTGTGAAGGTGTTGCTTCTCGCGACACTGCGCGGGTCGATCATACTCTACCAGGGCGAAGAACTGGGGCTGCCCCAGGTCGATGTGCCATTCGAGCGGCTGCAGGATCCTGAAGCGATTGCAAACTGGCCGCAAACGCTCAGCCGCGACGGCGCTCGCACACCGATGCCGTGGAAATCCGATGCGCCACAGCTTGGCTTTTCGCAGTCGGAGCCTTGGCTCCCGGTCGGTGAGAGCCACGCCGATCTCGCGGTCGATCGGCAGGAATCAGACGGCGCGTCTCTGTTGCAGTTCACGCGCGAAGCCTTGAGGCTCCGCAATGGGCACATTGCACTGCGCCAAGGATCGATGGAGATCGTGGAGTCGGAAGGCGACGTCTTGGTCTTCGATCGGATCGCCGGATCAGAGCGGTTGCGGTGCACGTTCAACTTCTCGGATCGACCGGCAACTCATGGTGTCGCCTTAGGCAAGGTCGTGTTCAGCACGGGCGACCTCGACGATGGCAAGGTCGGGCCTTACTCGGCAGTGATCGAGGAGATCGCATGACCCTTCTTCGCGTGCTTGCAGCCTTCATCTTTTGCCTCCTTGCTTTTCCCGCCGCCGCCCAGGACGTGGCGCAGGCTGCTGCCGGATCGCAGGCCGTCGCAAGCATCGATTCTCCTTCGGGAACGATCCATGTCGATGTGACGCTCAATCCGGAGGGTAGGGTCGGCTACAAGGTGTCGCGGCTCGGCAAGCCGGTCATCACCGAAAGCCGCCTCGGTTTCCTGTTCACGGACGCTCCCGAAATGCTTCGCAACTTCGCGTTTGCCGGACAGTCGACGCGCAGCTTCCACGAGACCTGGGAACAGCCGTGGGGAGAGTATCGGAAGATCCGCAACAGCTACAATGAGCTGACCGTCAGCTTCGATGAGAAGAATTGGGACAAAAGGCGGATGACTGTCGTGTTCCGCGTCTACGACGACGGCGTCGGCTTCCGCTACGAGCTGCCGCAGCAGACAAAGCTTGGACATGCGAACATCGCGGATGAACTGACGGAGTTTGCGATCGCCGAGCCGGGCGAGGCCTGGTGGGACCCCGCGTTCGAGTGGAACCGCGAAGAGTATCTCTACGATCGTACCCCGATCGAACAGGTCGGGACCGCGCAAACCCCGCTGACGATTAGAACCGCGAGCGGCTTGCACCTATCATTCCATGAGGCAGCGCTCGTCGACTATTCCGCGATGAACCTGCGCCGTACGGGCGGCCGTACGTTGAAGGCGGTGCTGACTCCGTCCTCGACTGGTCCAAAGGTATCTCGCGACACCCCCTTCGCGACGCCCTGGCGCGTAATCATGATCGCACCCGATGCCCCGTCGCTCTACCGGTCGGCTCAGATCATCCTGAACCTCAACGAACCCAACAAGCTTGGCGACGTGAGCTGGGTGAAGCCGCTGAAATATGTCGGCATCTGGTGGGACATGCACCTTGATCGGAAGACTTGGAATTCCGGTCCGAAGCATGGCGCGACGACCGAATATACGAAGCGCATGATCGACTTTGCCGCGAAGAATGGCTTCGGCGGCGTGTTGGTCGAAGGATGGAACAAGGGCTGGGACGGCGACTGGTTCGGGCGCGGGTTCGAGTTCAGCTTCACCGAGCCCTATCCGGACTTCGATATCGCCGAAGTGACGCGCTACGCACGCTTGAAGGGCGTCGTGCTGATCGGGCACCACGAAACGGCCGGAAACATCGCCAATTACGAGAAGCAGCTCGGGCCAGCGCTCGATCTCTATCAGCGGCTCGGAGTTCACGCGGTGAAGACCGGCTATGTTGCCGATGCTGGCGGCATCCAGGCCGAGGGCGCGGACGGCAAGATCCACTTCGAATGGCACGAAGGTCAGGTGATGGTGAACCATCATCTGAAGGTCGTGACCGAAGCAGCGAAGCGGCACATCGCCGTCAATCCGCACGAGCCGGTGAAGGACACTGGCCTCCGCCGCACCTACCCGAACTGGGTCTCCCGCGAGGGCCAGCGCGGAATGGAATACAACGCCTGGGGCGAGCCCAAGAATCCGCCCGAGCATGAGGCGAACCTCGTCTTCACGAGGCTCATCGCCGGGCCGATGGACTTCACGCCTGGCGTGCTCAGCCTGACCGGCAAGAACAACACGAAGATCCTGTCGACGCTCGCGAAGCAGCTGGCGCTTTATGTGGTGATCTACTCGCCCATCCAGATGGCGCCGGACCTGATCGAGAATTACGAGGCCAACCCTCAGACGTTCAAGTTCATAAAGGACGTTGCCGTCGATTGGGACGACACGCGCATGCTCGCCGGCGACGTCGGCGACATGGCAGTGTTCGTGCGCAAGGCCCGGGGTTCGGATCAGTGGTTCGTCGGCGCAGTGGGCGACGAGCAGGAGCGCCGCTTCGACGTCGCGCTCGATTTCCTCAAGCCAGGCCAGCGTTATCGCGCGGAGATCTACCGCGACGGTGATGACGCCGACTATCGCACCAATCCGCGCTCGATCGTCATCGAGCAGCGGACGGTAACGGCAAAGGATAGACTGGCGATGCGCATCGCTCCGGGCGGCGGAGCAGCCGTGCGTTTCGTCCCGATCCGCTGATGTTCCGACTATTCCTGGCGGCGCTGCTTTTGCTGGTCGCCGCACCTGCTGCGGCAAAGGTTGGCGCCGGAACGCTCGTCGATCTGGGCGTGGTTCAATCGAAATATTCCGATGCGCGTCATGTCACCGTATGGCTTCCTAGCACCTACAAGCCCGGCGGTCCGCGCCACGCCGTCCTTTACATGCACGACGGCCAGAACCTGTTCGATCCGGACATCGGATACGGCGGCATGGAGTGGAAGGTCGACGAGACGCTCGACCGCCTGATCCGTGAAAGGAAGGTTCGGCCGACGATCGTCGTCGCCATCTGGAACACGCCGAAGCGGCTTCGCGAATATGTGCCGTCCAAGGCCTTCGGGCATTTGCCGCCGCAATACATGGACCGGGTCCGCGGCCTTTACGGCGGCGATCCGCTGTCCGACGGCTATCTCAAGTTCATCGTCAGCGAGCTCAAGCCGAGGATAGACAAAAGCTTTCGAGTGAAAGCTGACCGCGCCAACACGGCGATCATGGGGTCGTCGATGGGGGCGCTTATCTCGCTCTATGCGATCGACGAATATCCGCAGGTCTTCGGCGGAGCGGGAATGGTCTCGACGCACTGGCCGTTGTTTCTTCCGGCCGACGGCGGGAAGTCGATAACCGAGCAGGAATATGAGGTCGTCTCGTCTGCGTTCGAGCGATATCTCGCGCCCGGGCTACCGAACCCGAGGACGCACAAGCTCTACTTCGATCACGGCAGCGAAGCGCTCGATGCAATTTATGCGCGCTACCAGAAAAGGATCGACGCAATCGTCGCCCATCGCGGATATCGTCAGGGCGTAAATTGGATCAGCCGCAACTTCCCGGGCCAAGCGCACAACGAGATCAGCTGGGCTTCACGACTGGAAATCCCATTGCGCTTTCTGCTTCCGCCGGAGAAACCGGCCTCGAGAAAATGACACGGCCGTTGCGGCCAGTGCGAACGCTTGTCACTTTGCGCGCGTGAGTCCGCGCAAGTCTACCATCGACGATGTCGCGAAGGCGGCGGGTGTTGCACGAGTTACCGTCTCGCGCGTGCTGAACAATGAACAGAACGTTCGGCCCGAGACCCGGGACAAGGTCCGGCGAGCCGTCGAAGCGCTTGGCTATTCGGTCAATCAACAGGCGCGCGCACTGGCCAGCGGAGCGGGCCGAACGATCCTCCTGATCCACTCCCACGACCTCGAGCGCGAGCCCAACAGCTATTATCATTCGGGCCTTGAGCTTGGAGCGCTGCGTGCCTGCTCGGCGCTCGGCTTCGACCTCGTCACGCGAGCGGTCGACCCGGATCGAGAGGATCGCAATCACCTGTTGTCCTCAATCATCGAGCGGGAGCGGCCAGCGGGGATCGTGCTGCCGCCGCCGCTGTCGGACGATGTTGACCTCCTCCTGGCGATGAAGAAGGCTGGGGTGCGCGTCGCTGCGGTTTCAGCGGGGGAGCAGGGGCGGGCGGTCGTTTCGTCTGCGGGTATCGACGAGCGCGCCGGCGGCCATGCGCTGGGCACCTATCTCACGTCGCTGGGACATCGACGGATCGGCTTCATCAAGGGTCCGGAGGATCATTTGGCCGCATCGCTACGCTACGTCGGATTCCTCGACGCGCTGGCTGAGGCGGGCATTAAGGACGAGCCATGGACCGCCGCTGGCGACTTCACCTTCAAGTCGGGCGTGGAGGCGGCAGAACATCTGCTTCGTGAAGGCAACGGCATCACTGCGCTCGCCTGCGCCAACGACGACATGGCCGCCGGCGCAATGCTCGCATTGCACCGCGCCGGAGCGGCGATTCCAAAGGACATTTCGGTCACGGGCTTCGACGATACGCCAATGTCGGAAATCGTATGGCCTCCACTCACCACGATCAGGCAACCGATCAAGGACATCGCCGAGCGCGCCGTCCACATGTTGATCGAGCGCGCTCTCGACGCCGCCGCCTGTTACGAGGCCCTCCCTCACGAGCTCGTCATTCGGGAGTCTACTGCGGCTCCCGCGCAACAGTCGGACGCTTGACTCCCGCGATCCTTTGACGCACCAAAATGGAAGCGCTTCCATCGGGAGAATGGGAGCGTGGGCCTGTGCGTGCATTGCGGGCAGGCCTGTACAGGGGAGAGAATCATTGATCAGTTCGCCGCTGAAGGCCCGCCGTGCATTTTTCCTTGCCGGCACTTCGCTCTTGCTTGCAGCTACTTCGACCACAGCGTTCGCGCAGGATACCGCGCCCACCGCTGGCGATCCCAATGCGGCAACCGACGAGGCAACTGCCGCCCAGCAGGCGGCCGACGCGGCCAAGAGAGAAGCTGAGGCAGCCCAGCAGGCGGCGACTGCTGCGCAGCAGCAAGACCAGGCGATTATCGTTACCGGTATCCGGCGCGGCATCCAGACCTCGATCGACACCAAACGCCGTGAGCAAGGCATCGTCGAAGCGGTCTCTGCTGAGGATATCGGCAAGCTCCCTGACATTTCGATCGCCGAATCGATCGCACGTCTCCCCGGACTCGCCGCTCAGCGCGTCAACGGCCGTGCGCAGGTCATCTCCATCCGCGGCCTCGCGCCCGACTTCACGACGACGTTGCTCAACGGACGCCAGCAGGCGAGCTCGGGCGACAATCGCGCGGTCGAATTCGACCAATATCCGTCTGAGCTCCTGGCAAGCGTCGTTATCTACAAGACGCCCGATGCGAACATTGCCGGCTTCGGCCTTTCCGGCACGGCGGACCTTCGCACGGTCCGTCCGCTCAATTTCAAAGAACGGACCGTAGCGGTCAACGTTCGTGGCGAGCTCAACGGTGGCGGCAAGCTCAACGACGACGTCAAGAACTGGGGCGGCCGCGCGTCGGTCAGCTACATCGACAAGATCACTCCGGAGTTCGGCATTGCACTCGGCGTCGCCTATCTCGATTCCCCGTCGAGCAATCGCCACACCAAGGCCTACAATTACGAGACCTTCTGCTGCGGCATCGAGGCGAACATCTCGCCTGCCGATGCCCAGGACGCGACGTTCCTGACGGGCCAGGAAGTCTTCGCCTACTCGCGCAACAACAAACGCCTCGCGGCGATCGGCATCGCCGAGTGGGAGCCTAGCGATCGGGTCCACACGATCCTCGACCTTTACTATTCGCGCTTCAAGCAGCGCGAGACGATGCGCGGCGCGCAGTGGTTCTCGAACGTCTGGGCGGACTCGCAAACGTTCACCGGTGTCACCACGCAAGATGTCGGCGGAACCGAGCTTGCCGTCACCGGCACCGCGAACGGCGTCGCTCCGCAGCTTCGCAACGACTACAACAAGCGTGATGACTGGTTGTTCGCCGCTGGCCTGAACAACGAGTTCAAGTTCAGCGACCAGCTCTCGCTGATCACCGACCTCAGCTATTCCCGTAACCGGCGCGTAGAGACGGTGACGGAGACTTACGCCGGCTATGGCTGTTGCGTCACCTCGGCCGACCAGAATGCAAACCGCGTGTTCGATTCCATTAGTTGGGACATCACCGGCGACGCGTTCCCGCAATACAGCACCGGTCTCGACTATGCTGATGCGAGCCAGGTCTCGCTCGGTGACCGGGCACCGTGGGGCGGTTGGGGCCACGACGGCCTGTTCAAGTCCCCGCACGTCAAGGAGCAGATTTACGCTGCGGACGCCGGCCTTCGCTACCAGCCGATGAACAGCGTCATCGAGGCGATCGATCTAGGCGTCAACTTCACCCGCCGCGACAAGAAAAAGCGCGTCGACGAGTGGGACCTGATGCTGAAGAACAATCGTCTGCAGACGCTTGTCGACAGTGGCGATCTGGTCGACCCGACCTCGCTCGACTTCGCAGGGCTCGGCAATGTGCTCAGCGTCAATATTCCGAGCGCCCTCGACCGTTATTACGACTTCGTCGAGCTCGAGGATGCGAACCACTTCGACAAGGCGTGGCGGATCAAGGAAGACGTCACCACGTTCAAGGTTCGCCTGCAGTTCGCGTCTGGCGACCTCCACGGCAACATGGGCTTCCAGGTCGTCAACCAGAAGCAGGAGTCGACCGGCTCGCGGATCAATTTCATCGATACGCCAGCCACGATTGAGATGGTGAAAGAGGGAACCAGCTACTGGGACTTCCTGCCCAGCCTAAACGCCTATTACGATATCGGCGGAGGTCATCGGATCCGCTTCGCAGCGTCGAAGGTGCTCGCGCGTCCGCGCATGGACGATATGCGCGCCAACCTGACGCCAGGCTTCAACAGCAGCGTTTGCGGCGGGAGCCCGCCGTGCGTTCCTGGCCAGACGGTCAATCCATGGTCGGCAAGCGGAGGCAATCCGGATCTGCAGCCATGGCGGGCTTGGGCAGCCGACTTAGCCTACGAATGGTACATCGGACCGGCGAGCTACATCTCCGTCGCTGCATTCTACAAGAAGCTCGACAATTACATCTTCACTCGCGTTATGCCGTTCGATTTCACCGGCTTCCCGCTCCCGTCGACGGCGGCAAACATTCCCGCGGGAGTGATCGTCAGCCCGATCGGGACGGTCACCATGCCGGACAATGGTCCGGGCGGAGACCTGCAGGGCGTCGAGGTCAGCGGCGCGCTGGAGCTCAAAAGGCTCACATCGCTGCTGGACGGCTTTGGCGTGATCGGCAGCTGGTCGAAGACCACGTCGAACCTCAATCCGACCGACAATTCCGGCGAGAAGGTTCGAATTCCGGGCCTGTCAGGGACGGTCTTCAACATGAGCGGCTATTACGAGAAGTACGGGTTCCAGGCGCGCCTGAGCTATCGTTACCGCTCGCCGTACAAGGGCGAAGTGGTGCAGCTGTTCACGAACCGCGGCTTTACCCAGATCCTGGCAGACAAGCAGGTCGATGCGCAGATCGGGTACACGTTCCCGGATACGAGCTCGCTCAAGGGCTTTGGAGCGCTCCTGCAGGTCTACAACCTGACGAACTCGCCGTACCGGACACGCATTGGTCTGGACCAGGGCGGGCCGACAACCTCCGACGGCGGCACGTTCATCGAGACGTACGAGAAGTACGGCCGCCAGTACCTGCTAGGCTTCAACTACAAGTTCTAAGGTAATCATGTCCGCTTTGTCGAAGGTCCGGAAGCACCGGCGTACGCTCCTTCTTGGCCTTTCGGCATCGCTGCTTGCTGCTTGCCAGACTGCGCCCACGGCTCAGTCGATTTGGCCGGCAGCGTCGGTTCCGCCGGCCACCGCGGCGGATGCGGAGATCAATGCGCGGGTGCAGTCGATCGTTGCCGGGATGACGCTCGAGCAGAAGATCGGGCAGATGACCCAGCCGGACATCCGCTCGATCAAGCCGGACGAGGTTCGCCAGTACTACATTGGCTCGATCCTGAACGGTGGCGGCGCCTGGCCGGCCATGAACATGCATTCGAGCGTGGGCGACTGGCTGAAGCTGTCGGACGAATTCTACAAGGCCTCGATGTCGACCGACATGACGGTGAAGATCCCGGTGGTCTGGGGCACCGACGCCGTTCACGGCCACAACAACATCTACGGGGCGACGCTCTTCCCGCACAACATCGGACTTGGCGCGGCGCACGATCCCCAACTGATGGAACGCATCGGCCGCGCAACCGCCGAACAGGTTCGTGCAACCGGGATCACCTGGGCTTTCGCACCGACGCTGGCGGTGGTCCAGAATCCGCGCTGGGGCCGGACGTACGAAAGCTACAGCTCTGATCCGGAGCTTATCCGCAGCTATGGCGGAGCAATGGTCCGCGGCCTTCAGGGTCAGCTGGGCAGCCCGACTTCCGTCCTCGCTACCGCCAAGCACTGGCTGGGCGATGGCGGCACCTTCCACGGCGTCGACCAGGGTGAAACCCGCACGAGCGAAGCCGACCTCTATCGGACCCATTCCGCAGGCTATTACGGCGCGCTGGCGGCCAACGTTCAGACGGTCATGGTCAGCTATTCCAGCTTCACCGACACCGCGTCCGGACAGCAGTGGGGCAAGATGCACGGCAACGCGCATCTTGTCGGAGATGTGCTCAAGCAGCGCCTCGGATTCCACGGCCTCGTCGTCAGCGACTGGAACGGGATCGAGCAGGTCCCGGGCTGCACCAAGTGGCACTGCCCGCAGGCGATCAATGCCGGCATCGACCTGATCATGGTTCCGGATGACTGGAAGCAGTTCATCCCTGCGACGGTGGAGGACGTGAAGGCCGGCCGCATCCCGATGAGCCGCATCGACGATGCCGTCTCGCGTATCATCCGCGTGAAGCTCAAGTCGGGACTGTTCGACGCTTCGCCGGCGACGGGGCCGCACCCCGATGCGTCGGTGATGAGCTCTCCTGCGGTCCGCGAGCTCGCGCGCGAGGCCGTACGCAAGTCCCTTGTTCTCCTGAAGAATGATGGTGGCGTTCTTCCGTTCAAGCGGAGCGGCAAGATTCTCGTGGTTGGCGCCGGTGCGGACAGTCTGCCGATGCAGTCCGGCGGCTGGTCGCTGACCTGGCAGGGCGACAATACCAAGACCTCCGACTATCCGAACGCCGAGACCTTGCTCGTAGCGATGCGCAAGTCGCTGGGCGCCGACCGCGTCGATTACAGCGCCGACGGCACCGGGGTCGATGTCAGCAAATACAGCGGAGTCGTCATGGTCGCTGCGGAGCAGCCCTATGCCGAGATGAAGGGCGATATTATCTTCCCCGCGCCGCTCCGGCACACCGCTCGCTATCCCCAGGATCTGCAGGCGCTCGACCGAGTCAACGGAAAGGGCGTCCCGGTCGTAACCGTCCTTTATTCCGGACGGCCGATCCCCGCGAACGATCTCATCAACCGGTCGGACGCTTTCGTTGCAGCCTGGCTTCCCGGAACCGAGGGCCAGGGCATTGCCGACCTTCTGTTTGCCGGAGCGGACGGCCGGCCCGCTTACGACTTCACCGGGAGGCTTTCGTTCGACTGGCCGGCGGGCGACTGCCTGCCGCAGCAGGGCGGATACCAATTCCGCCGCGGCTATGGCCTGTCGGTGGCTGGTGGTTCGCGCGTCGGGCGCCTCCCTGAAGCGGCGGTCACGATGGCCTGCCCAGCCGAAAGCCGGTAATCGCAAACAGACATGCACAAGATTCTCATCGTTGGCGGTGGTTCGGCCGGGTGGATGACCGCCGCGCTGTTCGGGAAGCTGTTCCAAGGGCTCTACGACGTCGAGCTGGTTGAAAGCGAAGCGATCGGCATCGTCGGCGTCGGTGAAGCGACCATTCCGGCGATCAAGAAATACAATGAGCTGGTCCAGCTTGACGAAGTCGAGTTCATGCAGCGCACCCAGGCTACCTTCAAACTCGGCGTCCAGTTCGTCGATTGGTGGAAAAAGGGTCACAGCTACATCCACGGCTTCGGGGTAATCGGCCAGGACTGGGAGTGGCTTCGCTGCCATCACTACTGGTTGCGGGCCAACCAGAAGGGCCGCGCGCGCGACTTCGCCGATTATTCGATCAACACTGCTGCCGCATTGCAGAACAAGTTCATGCATGCGCGGGCCGATATGGGCGACTCACCGATCGGCCACATTGCCTACGCCTATCATTTCGATGCGTCGCTCTACGGTCGCTATTTGCGCGGCCTTGCCGAGCAGCACGGTGTCAGGCGGACGGAAGGCAAGATCGTCGATGTCGGCATGCACGACAACGGCGACATCGCGAGCGTCACGCTCGAGGACGGCCGTAAGATCGAGGCGGATTTCTTCATCGACTGCTCGGGGTTTCGTGGACTCCTGATCGAGCAGAAGCTGGAGACCGGATACGAGGAGTGGACTCACTGGCTGCCGTGCGATCGTGCAATCGCGGTGCCTTGTGAGCGGACCGGTCCGCTCGTTCCCCTGACCCGTGCGACGGCGCGCGAAGCCGGTTGGCAATGGCGCATCGGACTCCAACACCGAACCGGCAATGGTCACGTCTATTCGAGCCGGTACATCGACGACGATTCTGCTGAGGCCGTGCTTCTTGCGAATCTTGATGGCGAACAGGCCGGAAATCCAAACCGGATCCGGTTCACGCCGGGCAAGCGCCGGAAAATGTGGAACCGCAATTGCGTCGCGATCGGGCTCGCCGCCGGTTTCCTGGAGCCGATTGAATCGACCAGCCTTCATTTGGTGCAATCGGCCGCGATCCGGCTCGTGCGCTTGTTTCCCGACGGGCATACCGACGAGGCGAACAGGGACGAGTTCAATCGGCAGTGCGACTTCGAATGGGAGCGGGTCCGCGACTTCATCATCCTCCACTATTGGGCAAACCAACGGGAAGATTCCGACCTGTGGCGCTACTGCCGGACGATGGAGCTTCCGGCGACGCTCCAGCGGAAGATCGAACTATGGTGCTCGAACGGCCGAATCTTCCGCGAAGATGAGGAGCTTTTCAGCGAGGAGAGCTGGATCCAGGTCTTCCTCGGCCAGGGAATTATTCCAAGGTCCCACGACCCGCTCGTGGGGATCAAGAGCGATCCGCAAATCGAGCAATTCCTCGGGAATATCGCCACGACGATCGATCGCTGCGTTCAGGTGATGCCTGATCATGCCGAATACGTCCGCAAATATTGTCAGGCGGAAGCGATCGCATGATGCGGCTGGCTTTGGCTCTGAGCCTGGCTCTGGCCGGGTGCACCACGCTTCCGCAGCCGCCCTCGACCGCAGCAGGAATGTGGCTGACCACCGCGGACGAAACCCAAAAGCTCGCCCCGCAGGCGGATCAGCAACGGGCTGGCGCGACCGCGGGCGACGAAGCGATAACGATCGACTCGTCGAAGCACTTCCAGAAGATGCACGGCTTCGGTGCGGCCATGACCGACGCCTCCGCGCAATTGTTCAGCGGCCTGCCCGAGGACAAGCGCAAGGCAATCATGGAAGAGCTGTTCGGCCGTGGCCCGAACGGGCTCGGACTTTCGTTCACGCGGCTGACGGTTGGAGCGTCCGATTTCTCGCCGGACCATTACAGCTATGACGACACGCCGGAGAATGCGCCCGACCCGGGACTGCGGCATTTCACGATCGATTATGCGCGGCGCTACGTCCTGCCGCGGACGCGCGAGGCGCTAGCGATCAATCCCGAGCTCAAGGTGATGATCAGCCCGTGGAGCGCTCCGGCGTGGATGAAGACCACGAAGAGCCTCATCAAGGGCCAGCTCGAGCCGCAATATTATCCGGCATTCGCCAATTACCTGGCGCGGACCGTGGAGGAATTCGGTCGCGAGGGCGTTCCGGTGTCGATGCTGACGATCCAGAACGAGCCGGATTTCGAGCCCGCAGATTACCCGGGAATGCGCGTCAATCCACCCGAGCGCGCTGCAATCATCGGCAAGCACGTCGGGCCCGTGTTCCGCTCACGCGGTCTCAAGACCCAGATCCTCGATTACGATCACAATTGGGACAATCCCGAGATGCCGTGGGCGGTGCTCTCCGATCCGGACGCCCGAAAGTACATCTCGGGCGTAGCCTGGCACTGTTACGAAGGTGACGTCCCTGCGCAGTCGCAGGTCCACGACGCGTTCCCCGACAAGGACACCTGGTTCACCGAGTGCTCGGGCGGCGAGTGGGCGCCCAAGTTCGGCGAGACGCTGGGCTGGTTCACAAGCAAGCTCATCATTGGTGCAGCCAACCATTGGTCGCGCGGCACCCTGTTTTGGAACCTTGCGCTGGACCCAAAGTACGGGCCGCATAAGGGCGGATGCGGCGACTGTCGGGGCGTCGTGACGATCGATCCCGCAACCGGGACAATCACGCGCAACGTCGAATATTACGCGCTGGGTCACGCGAGCCGGTTCGTCCTGCCGGGTGCCTTTCGAGTCTCGACGGTCAGCCGCGACGATGGCGTCGAAGCGGCGGCGTTCCTCAACCGCGATGGAAGCCGCGTGGCCATCCTCTATCGCAAGTCGGGCGACGGTCCTGTGAGTGTTGCGCTCGATGGCGAACTTTACTCGGTCGCCATGCCTGCCGGCTCTGTCGCAACATTGCGCTGGGGAGCGCAAAGCGGCCGCCAGTGACCGCAGCCGAGCAGGACCGGAGAAGCACGCTTCTCGCCTTTGCGGCAGTCACGACGCTCTTCCTCGCCTGGGGGTTCATTACCTCGAACAACGACCCCCTGATCGTCGCTCTGCGGGCGGCATTCAGCCTCAACTACACCGAAGCGCTGTTCACCCAGATCGTCTTCTTCCTTGCCTTTGGTCTGCTGTCGCTTCCTGCTGCCTGGGTCACCAGTCGTATCGGGCCTGTCGACATGATCCTCGGTTCTCTTGCAGTTATGGTCTGCGGCTGCCTGCTCGTCGTGCTCAGCACGAATCTTGCGGCGTTTGTGCCCATATTGATTGCGCTGTTCGTGCTTGCAGCCGGCTACACGGCACTGCAGGTTGCGGCGAACCCGCTCGCGGCGGGGCTTGGCTCACAGCAATATAGCCATTTCCGGCTCAATTTTGCGCAAGCCTTCAATTCGCTGGGAGTTGTGATCGGCGTCCATTTCGGTTCGCTGGTGATGCTCGGAGACCCTGCCCTTGCGGTCGGCTCGGGCGCCATTCTGGAGGCTAGCCGGCGGCACGAGTTGCTGGCAGCGGTTGATCGGGCATTCCTGATTATGGCCGCCCTGCTCGGCACCTTGCTTCTCTTTTTTGCAGTATCGCGAAGTTTCCTCGTGCGAGCAGCTCCCAGAGGGCTCCCGTCGCCCACTGGTATGTTCGAGGCTCTTCGATCCCGCTGGGCGATTTTCGGAGCGGTGGCGATCGGTCTCTATGTCGGTGCCGAAGTCTCGATCGGCAGCATCATGATCAACTTCCTCAACCAGCCCGACGTGCTCGGGATTTCCTTCGAGGACGCTGGCGGGTACTTGGCCAATTTCTACTGGGGTGGTGCCCTGTGCGGACGGATCGCAGGGACATTGCTGCTCACGCGGGTCCGCGCCGCCGGCCTCCTTGCAACATGCGGGATCGTAGCTGCGCTGCTTTGCATGGTCGTTCTCGCCTCCGACGGTGAAGTGTCCGGCTATGCGGCACTCGCAATCGGCTTCTTCAACTCGATTATGTTCCCGACGATCTTTTCGCTCACCCTCGAACGTTCCGGAGTTTCCAGCAGCGCGACCTCCGGATTGCTTTGTCTCGCCATTCTGGGCGGAGCCCTGCTTCCTATCGCGGTCGGCACGATTGCCGACATCTTTGGTTTGAGTGCGTCCTTCATCGTTCCGCTCGGCGCCTATGCGTTCATCGCAATCTTCGCAGTTGCGGCACGCGACGGCCAGAATGCGTTATCGCCGCAGCCGGAAATCGGCGAGTCGCCAATCCCCTAAGCGGAGTATCTCATGCCGTTTGCTTCCCTTCTGATGATGATGGCCGCAGCGCAGTCGCAGTTCACCGTGACCAATGCGTCGTACTCTGGTCCAGTCGAGCGTCCCGTCGCTGCCCAGTTGATCTGGCAGGACGAATTCGATGGAGACCGGCTCGATACTTCGAAATGGACCTACGATACGGCCCGCAACAAGCAGGGATGGCATAACGGGGAGCTGCAATATTACTCGGCCGGCCGCCCGGAAAACATCGGTGTGGCGAACGGCGTCTTGAGGGTCGAAGCGCGGCGCGAAACGCTGGACTCCGCGAAATATCCGGATTGGGGCGGACAGAATTACACGTCGGCGAGGATCTATTCGAAGGGCGCCGGCTGGACATACGGCTTCTACGAAATTCGCGCGAAGCTGCCCTGCGCGCGCGGCACCTGGCCCGCGATCTGGATGCTTCCGGTCGATCTCAAGAAGTGGCCCGACGACGGCGAGATCGACATCATGGAGCAGGTCGGAGCAGAGCCGAACCTGATCTACGCGTCACTCCACACATTGCTGTTCAACCATGTGAAGAAGACGCAGCGAAGCGCTCAGAAACTCGTGCCGACCAGCTGCGACGCATTTCACGTCTACCAGCTCGACTGGCGGCCGGATTCGATCGCCATCGGCGTCGATGGCCAAGGCATCCTGCGCGTCCTGAACGACCAGCCGGGCGGCAAAGGCGCATGGCCGTTCGATACACCTTACAAGTTGATCCTGAACCTCGCGATGGGCGGCGACTGGGCGGGCCAGAAGGGCATGGACGACGCCGCTCTGCCGCAGCGGATGGAAGTGGATTACGTCCGCGTCTGGCAGGTTCGGGCTGGCGAAAGAGGCTAATCTTCAAGTCAGGTGTTATCCGAGGCAGGATGCTGTTCGCACTTCCACCTTCGGAGCCTCCCACCGACGCCATCGTCGTCACAGGAAAGGCATTGCCCGACCCGGCGGCGGAGAAGGTTTATCAGGTTCAAGTCATCGATTCCCGTCGGCTGACGGATTCTCCGGCGCATGAGCTGGATGAGATACTGAAGCAGGTCTCCGGCTTGCAGCTGTTTCGGCGGTCCGATTCCACGAGCGGACATCCGACTAGCCAGGGAGTGACATTGCGTGCGCTCGGCGGGAATGCGGCTAGCCGCGCCCTTCTCGTACTTGATGGCGTGCCGCAGGCTGACCCGTTCGGTGGATGGGTGAACTGGCCCGCCTATGACGCTGCCGGTCTGGACGAGGTTCGGATCGTCCGTGGGGGCGGCAGCGTGACGCATGGATCCGGTGCTCTCGCGGGAGTCATCGAGATGCGTTCCAAGGTCGCGGGCGGCTTCGATGCCTCGCTCGAAGGCGGAAGCCGGCAAACAGTGCGCGGCCATGCTTATTTGGGGGAGAGGCTCGGAGGAGGTCTCCTGGCTCTCGACGCCCAGGCGGGGCGTAGCGACGGTTTCGTGCCGGTGACTGAGGCCACGCGCGGGCCTGCCGACGAGGCGGCACCCTATCGCGAGGGCAGCGTCCGCGCTCGCTGGGTCATTCCGGTTACCGACAAAGTGGAAGCGCAGCTTGGCGGGCTTGGATTTGCCGACAGCCGCAACCGCGGTCTTCCTTTCACAGGCAACCGCACCCGTGGAGGCGATGCATCGCTTCGGCTAGTCGGCCGCGGACGGTGGCAGTGGGTGGCGCTCGGATACGCGCAATGGCGCAACCTGCGAAGCAGCTTCGCCAGTGTCGACGACGAACGTGCGACGGCGAAGCGCGTGTCGCTTCAGGATTCCGTGCCGTCGAGGGGACAAGGTGCGGGCCTTGAGGTCCGACCACCCCTTGGAAGCGGAATCGACCTCCGCTTCGGGGCAGATGCCCGCTTCACGACTGGGGAATCCCGGGAGTTATACGCCTACGTCGGCGGTCAGCCGACCAGACGCCGGATCGCGGGCGGTGACAGCGCGACCGCGGGCTTGTTCCTCGACGCCAGTGCGGAGCGTGGGCCCCTGACGGTGAATGGCGCGGTCCGCATCGACCGCTGGCGGATTTCCGGCGGCAGGCTTCGGGAGCGCCTGCTTGCCGGTGATACCGTGACGCGGGACGAAACGTGTGGCAGCCGCAGCGGATGGCGACCGACCGCGAGGGTTGGAGCGCTAATTGACCTGGGGCACGGCGCTAGCCTTCGGGGAGCCGCCTATCACGGCTGGCGGCTGCCCACTTTGAACGAGCTGTTCCGGCCATTCCGTGCGGGGTCCGACGCAACCGCTGCCAATCCCCTGCTCGATCCGGAAAGACTGTTGGGAGTGGAAGCCGGCGGCCGTCTTCAGCGGGGCATCATCGACGCGTCGGTGACAGCCTTCGCAAACAGGCTTTCCAACCCGATCGCCACCGTCACGCTCGGTCGCGGTCCCGGCAATTTCCCGGGTGTCGGCTTCGTCGCGGGCGACTATCGCCAGCGCCAGAACCTCAGGGCTATCAGCGTACGGGGCATCGAAGCGGCCGGGGAAGTCCGGAGCGGTCCGTGGTCGATGCGGCTCGGCGCCAGCTTCACAGACGCGAAGGTTGTCGCGAACGGAGTCTCCGCGGCGCTCGACGGTCTGCGGCCCGCACAGACGCCGGAAGTAATTCTCTCCGGCGGTGTCGGCTGGGAATCGAAGGGCCGATCGGCCTCCATCGAGATCCGCCGTGTGGGCTCGCAATATGAGGACGACCTCAACCGGAACCTGTTGCCCGGAGCGACGACGATCGACGCCTTCGCTTCATGGCCGCTGGGCGACAAATTGCAGCTCATCGCCCGAGGTCAGAACCTATTGGACGAAACGGTGACGGCCGCATTGAACGACGATGGCTCGGTCGAGCGAGCAACGCCGAGGACCGTCTGGCTCGGACTAAGATTTTCCTCCCGGTGATCAGGAAGCGAGTTCTGGCCTGGTCGCCGCTTTCATCGCCGAAACGAACTCCCGGAGCCGCGCCGTTCCTTCATTCTCGCGCGCCAGTTGGACGATCGCGGACCCGCTGATCACTCCGGCCGCACCAGCGAAAAGCGCGGCCTGGACGTGTGCAGGCTTGGAGATACCGAAGCCGAACACCGGCGGCGGTGCGCCCGCCTCCTTCAATTTCGCGGGGAGTGATCGATCGAATTGAGCATCGGCGTGCGTGCCTGTGATCCCCGATCGACTCACGCAATAGGTGTAGGCCTTGGACAGCTCCGCAATCGATCGAAGTGTCGGGTCCGGCGTATTGGCTGCGGCGATGAGCACCGGCTCAAGTCCCGATTGTTCCATTTCCCGCGCGAACGGTTCCGCTTCGAGTACCGGAACATCGGCGATCAGCAGGCTGTCCGCACCCGCTTCGGCCGCGTCGCGCATGAAGCCTGCCCGGGCGACTACGATATTGGCGTAGGTTAGGATGCCGATGGGGACGTCGGCATGTTTTTCGCGGAAGTCCGCGATCAAGTCGAAGCAGTCGCTGACACGGACGCCCGCATCCAAGGCTCGTTTCGATGCCGCCTGGATGATTGGTCCATCCGCAACCGGATCGGAAAAGGGGATGCCGACCTCGATCATGTCGGCCCCGCTTTCGGCAAGAGCGCCGAGCAACCTTGCGCTCGTCGCGAGGTCCGGATCGCCGAGCATGAGGAAGCCGCCGAACGCGCCTTCGCCGCTCGCCCTCAATCGCTCGAACATATTGGCGTAGCGGCTCATGTCGGCGTCCCGAGCAAGTGCTGTGCCTGCGCGACGTCCTTGTCGCCACGACCAGAAAGCCCGACCAGGAGAGCTGCATCGGGCCGATCCTTCGCGATCTTCAGCGCATGAGCCAGAGCGTGCGCGGATTCAAACGCGCAAAGAATGCCCTCGTTCGTCGCCAGCGCCTTGAACGCTTTGAGCGCTTCCTCGTCGGTCGCGCCGACATATTCGGCTCTGCCGGTTTCCTTCAGATGGGCGTGCTCCGGTCCTACGGCCGGATAATCGAGCCCGGCTGACACCGACCAGGTGTCGGCGATCTGTCCTTCCTCGTCTTGCAGGACATAGGTCTCCGCCCCGTGAAGAATGCCGGGACGGCCGCGCAGGAGTGTCGCGCCATGCTCGGCTCCATCCAACCCACGGCCTGCAGCCTCAACGCCAATCAGTTGCACGTCGTCCGACAGGAAATCCGCGAACAGGCCGATCGCGTTCGATCCGCCGCCGACGCATGCGATCACGGCGTCGGGAAGGCGCCCGAGCTGGGAGATTATCTGAGCCTTCGCTTCGCGACCGATCACCCGCTGAAACTCGCGCACCATCGTCGGAAAGGGGTGAGGGCCGGCGACCGTGCCGAGCAGATAATGCGTGCCTTCAAAGCTCGCGGACCAGTCCCGAAGTGCCTCGTTGATCGCATCCTTGAGCGTTCGGCCGCCGCTTTTGACCGGAATGACTTCGGCACCCATCAGGCGCATCCGGAAGACATTCAGGGCCTGCCGCTCGACATCCTCGGCACCCATGTAGATCACGGTCTCGAACCCGAGCAGAGCGCCTACGATTGCCGTTGCGACGCCGTGCTGACCGGCGCCGGTCTCGGCGATCAGCCGCGTCTTGCCCATTCGCTTCGCCAGCAGGCCCTGCGCAAGGACCTGGTTGGTCTTGTGAGCGCCTCCGTGAAGCAGGTCCTCGCGCTTCAGGTAGATGTTGCCAGGCAGGTTTCGGCAGCGGGTCAACGGCGTTGGCCGTCCCGCATAGTTGGCCAGCAAGTCGCCAAGTTCGGCCTGGAACGACGCATCGTCCAGCGCATCGAGGAACGCGGCCTCGAGTTGCTCGAGCGCGGGCACCAGGATTTCAGGGACATAGGTTCCCCCAAACCGGCCGAACCTCCCGTCTAGGCGCATGCGCGACGCTGCTCACGGCAGGCCGGGCGGAGGCTTTCGAATAGCCCGCGGGTCTTCACCGGCGACTTCATTCCCGGCATTACGTCGAGCGCCGAACCGACGTCGATCGCAAAGGCACCAAGCCTGGCCGCGGAGCGAGCGTTGCCTGGTCCTATACCTCCAGCAACTAGCGCCCTTGGCAGATCCGGATGTCGCCGCACCAGGTCCCAGTCGAACGTCCGCCCGGTCCCGCCACTGCCGCTGTCGAACAAAATCCGGTCGCTCCCGCGGCTCGAAAGGGGTCCGCGGCCGACGCTTGCCGCCGTCCAGATCTCACATTCCCGTGGAAGCTGCCGCCGGAGCGAATGCACGAACTCGACATCCTCGCTGCCGTGCAGTTGAACCGCGTTTAAGTTAAGCAGAGTCGCGATGTCCGCCACGACGGGCAGCGGCGCGTTCTGGAAGATGCCGACCGGAAGGATGCCCAGGTAGCGCGCGAGACCTGCAAGCGGTGCAGCCTGTTCGGCCGTCAAGTGGCGCGGGCTTCCGGGCACGAAGACGAACCCAGCGAAGGTCGCTGCGCGGCCCGTCCTGATATCCTCCGGATTCGTCAGGCCACAGAGTTTTACTCGGCCAAAGACAAGTTCGCGCGCTGCTTCGGCAGGTCTGGCCGAACGCATTAGCGCACTGCCGACAAGGAAGCCGCTCACATGGCCGGACAGCCGCTCCACGTCCGCGCGTCCGTTGATTCCGGACTCGGCAACCAGCGCTCGATCCGGCGCCAGCTTCGCAAGTCTTTCGGTCGTTGCCAGGTCGATCGACAGGTCGCGAAGGTCGCGGTTGTTGATGCCAATCAAGGGCGCCCCGAGCGCGAGAGCGCGGCGCATTTCCGCTTCGTCATGAACCTCGACCAGCGCATCCATGCCATGGCGGCGTGCCTCGCCGACTATCTCCCGCGCCTGGAAGTTGTCGAGCAGCGACAACATCACCAGTACAGCGTCGGCCCCCGCAATTCGGGCCTCAACGACCTGCCGCCGATCGATGAAGAAGTCCTTGGCAAGAATTGGCCCATCGAATGTCGTGCGCGCTGCCCTCAGATCGTCGGTCGAGCCTCCGAAAAACTTGCGATCCGTAAGCACGCTCAGGGCATCGGCAACGCCGGCATAGCCGCGGGCGATCGCTCCCGCGTCCGCGTTGCTTCGAATCGCGCCGGCCGAGGGAGACGCCTTCTTGATCTCCAGAATGAAGGAGGATCCGGGCTTCTGAATTCTATCCAACAGACTACGCCTGGTCGTCCGGGCTTCGGACCGAAGCGCATCGAGCGAAACACCGTCGTAACGGCTCGCGAGCTCCTGTTTCTTGGCCGCAGCGATTTCGGCAAGGACTCCGACTAGCTCAGGCATTGGTAGCCTCGATGAAGTCGCGAAGCAGACGGTGAGCGGTGCCGAAACTGATTGCGTCCTGGGCAAGCGCCGAGCCCTCGCGAAGGTCACGGGCCTTGCCCGCAGTCATCAGCAATGCGCCCGCATTGATAGCCACAACTGAAGTGTCTGCCTCCGGTCCGCGGCCCGCCAGCAAGGCAGCGAGACGTTCCGCATTCTCCAGCGGGCTGCCGCCGATGATCCGTTCAAGCGGCTGGGACTTAAGTCCGGCTTGCTCCGGCGTGATCTCGATTTCTTCGAGCCGCCCTGCCGAAACGAGGATCGCCTGCGTCGGTCCATGAAGCGCAATCTCGTCGAGCCCCGAGCCATGGACGACCAGTGCACGTACGACCTCGAGCGCGCGAAGCGTCTCGGCGATCGGTCGAAGCAGCTTTTCGTCAGCGACACCGAGCAGCTGGACGCTCGGCCGCGCCGGATTCAGGCAGGGTCCAAGCAGGTTCATGATGGTCCGAACCTTGAGCGCGCGCCGGACAGGGCCCGCATGCGCGATCCCCGGGTGATAGAGCGGCGCCAACAGAAAGCAGAAGCCTGCCTCGTCGAGAATTTGGCGCGATTGGCTGGGACTCAGATCCAGCTTCGTGCCCAGTGCCTCGAGCACATCTGCCGACCCACACTTCGACGTGAAGGACCGATTGCCGTGCTTCACGATCGGCAGCCCGCAGGCAGCAGCGACCAGCCCGGCCGCGGTCGAGACGTTAATCGATCCCGAGAAATCGCCTCCCGTGCCGCAGCTATCGGCAAATAGAGTATCGGGCGACGGGAAGGGGACGGCCGCCGCCCGCAGCGCCTGCGCGGCGCCAATCAGCTCGTCGGAGGTCTCGCCCTTCACGCGGAGCGCGACGAAGGCGGCTGCCATCAAGGGCTCAGACAGGCGGCCTTCGACGATCTCGGCAAACAGCCGATTAGATGTTTTGCGATCGAGGCCTCGGCCGTCGAGCAGCTGGACGATCGCCTGTTCGGCGCCGGCATCCGATCCGCTTAGGGCGGAATTCGCCTGTCGTTCGATGGACAGAATCTGGGTCATGAAATTCACCTGAAACAAAAAAGCCCGCCGTTGGCGGGCGGGCAGTCGATGATCGTTTGGCTAATCGATCAGTCGCGCCATCGCGCCGCATGATTCCGGCTGCGCCACCAGAGGCGGGCAGTACGGACAGCAGCGATGGCATTCAGGTTCGTCATCGGGCGCATGGGTAGTTAAGCCGGGTAACCGGGTCAAGCCGGTCCTTGTTCGACGGGGAAGTGGTGCCGTTTGAGGGACTCGAACCCACGGCCCCATCATTACGAAAGTAGTGGGAAGCGAGACGGAAAAAGCTACGCGGCGCGCGGGCGGTCTGGCAAGGCAACGATGGGGATCACGCTCATGACCCGGCGCCGATCAGACCTGAATGTGTGTCTGGCCGCATTCCGAGATTCCAGCGGAAGCGGCGCCTTTCCTCGGAAATCGCGACGTCGTTCACCGATGCTTCGCGACGGCGCATCAGCCCATTCGTGGCGAACTCCCATTGTTCATTGCCGAAGCAGCGGAGCCATTGCCCGGCCACTCGGCATTCATACTGAAAGCGGACCGCGATGCGGTTATTAGTGAACGCCCATAGATCTTTAACGAGGCGATACTCTTCCTCGCGGCTCCATTTCTCGGTGAGCAGCGTGACGATCGCTTTTCGCCCGGTGAGGAAGACGTCGCGGTTCCGCCATTCGCTGTCGATTGTGTGTGCGAGCGCCACCCGAGCGGGATCACGGCTGTTCCACGCATCTTCCGCGGCGCGGACCTTGAGCAGCGCTGTTTCGCGGGTAAAGGGAGGCATCGGTGCCCGGGAGATCTCAGTCTCGATCATGACGTCGAATCCTTTTTGGCGAGCGCGGCACGGAGCTCTTTATTTTCGGCTTCGAGTTCGGCGAGGCGTCCCGTGAGTGGCGCACTCGCCATAGCGACTTCCATTACGGTAAAACGCGGCGTGATGTGCTGCGGGCAGTTCCAGTCGAATGCCTCAAGACGGAGCACGAACGCGCGCTCAACGACGGCACGGTAATCTGAAAGTGCCAACCGCTCGGCGAGCTCCGGCTCGGCCATCAGGTCGCGGGCCTCGATTCGACCGTAGAGCTTCAGCCGCCGGCGGCGCGGATAGTCCATAAGAATGAGCGCAACACGGTTTTCGGCAGTGACGTTGCCCAGGCTAATATATTGGCGGTTGCCTCGGAAATCAGGAAAGGCGAGCGTGGTTTCGTTAATGAGCTTGAGGAACCCCGGCGGGCCGCCGCGATACTGGACATAGGGCCAGCCGCTTTCCGACACGCTTGCCATGTAAAAGCTATCGCGCGCTGCAATGAATGCGGCCTCGGTTTCACTGAACCGGTTTGACGGACGCTTCGCGACGACCTTGTCATATAGACCAGCGCTACCGTTCGCAGCTTGGGCAGCGAGCACGCTTGGCGTCTTCGCGATGTCGAGAAAGCCGTTGGACATGTTCTAAGTTCCCTAACAAGGGCCCGTCGGCGGGCGGGGAGGGCCGCCGACGGTTTGGATCGTTAGGCCGCCTGCGCCGCACGGACGACGGGGAAGTCAATGTCGGTCTCGGCGACATTATTGATGTAGTTGGTGAGTACGTTGAGGGCGACACTCGCAACGATCTCGATCACCTGCGCTTCACTGAAGCCAGCCAACCGAACTTCGGCGATCTCGGCATCGCTGACGCGACCGCGTGCTTCGAGGACTTTGCGGGCGAAGACGATCGCGGCGTCGGCTTTGGCGTCGCCCGAATGCCCGGCGCGGTTGAGGGCAATTTCGCCGTCGTCGATCTTGGCCAGGTTGAGACCGAGGTAGGTATGCGCCGATAGACAATAGTCGCAGCCGTTCGCCTCAGCGATGGCAAGCGCAATCCGCTCACGAGTCTTTGCATCAAGCGTGCGACCGAGCGCTCCGTTCAAGCCGAGATAGCCTTCGAGTGCGGCGGGACTGGTCCCGACGAGGCGGAACAAGTTGGGGACGACGCCGAGTTGCTTTTCGACTGCGTCGAGCAAGGGTTGAGATTTTTCGGGAGCATCTTCACGGGCGGGGATGGTCAGGCGGGACATTCGAAATTCTCCGAAATGGGGCAGCTGGATGCCGCCCTGCCCCCTAGAGATGCGCTATTGTGCTTAACGAGATAATCCGTTCATGTGACACTTCACTCATGCCGAAATCGGGATAATCATGGACCGGCTTGAAATGTTGCGGACATTCATCGCGGTCGCAGACCAGGCGAGCTTCGCGGAAGCCGCCCGACGGATGCGCATCTCCTCGACCGCAGCGAGCCGGGCAGTGGCAGCCCTCGAGCAGTCGCTGGGAATGGCTCTGTTCCGCCGTACGACGCGCTCGGTCCGACTGACCGAGGAAGGAGCGGTCTATCTCGAACGCTGCCGCTCAGCCCTTGCCGATCTTGACGATGCCGCGTTGGCGTTGCGAGGCGATGCTGCTGCACCTCATGGAAAGTTGGTCATTACCGCACCTGTTACGTTTGGCCGGATGCACATCCTCCCGATTGCCACCCGCCTTTTGCGGGAATTCCCAGGACTTCACGTTGAGCTCACGTTGATCGATCGCGTCGTCCGGCTGGTCGATGAGGGTGTCGATGTTGCCGTCCGCATTGGAGATCTTTCGGACAGCGCCCTTCACGCGCTTAAGGTCGCAGAGGTTCGCCGCATCCTCGTCGCGAGCCCCTCTTATCTCGCGGAGCATGGCACCCCGGCGAATGTGCCAGCGCTCCACCACCACGCGCTAATATCATTCACCGAGCTAGAGCGGGCGCACGAATGGCGCTTCGGCCCCGCGGGCAAGCCGGCAATCCGGCTTGAGCCAAGGTTGACGGTGAACGCTGCCGATGCAGCGATTGGCGCGGCGGTCGACGGGCTGGGAATTGCGCGGGTGCTATCCTATCAGGCGCTACGAGCGATCGACGCTGGCCGGCTGGTTGCCCTGCTCGACGATTTTGCTCCCCCTCCCTTACCTGTGCATCTGGTTTACCAGGCGAACCGGCGCGCTTCGGTAAACGTTCGCGCCTTTATCGACGCGTCGCGCGAATATTTCGGGAAAATCGATCTGCGCGGCGCTAACGCCTAACTGCGCTAGTCGAATAGATGCGCCAGATTCGTTACAATTCACTGCGGCCGATTGCGTGGCGTATGTTCACTTCACGATGATCCGGCTGGCGACCTCGACGATCTATGGCGAGAACATGCTCGCGCGCCACGTCCCCGGCGCCGAATCCTTTATGGCGATGATGGACGAGCGTCCGCATGTACGGAGAACAATGGCAGAACGCGCAATGGCTAACGGCGAGTTTATTGAGTTGAACGTCGCGTACGAGGGCTAATCGCCTAACTTAAACTGAACGAGCTAGGTGTGGTCAGTGTCGACGGGGTCGACGCCATTGAAGCGCCCTGCCTTCCATGCGAGCCAAAGAGTCGCGGCGCCGGCCGCCGTGCAGACAATCAGCGCAGGAAGCGACGCCTCCGGCCCAAATGCCCCGCCGGTAAGCCATTCGGGCATATCCGGATGGGCCGTGCTGCGCGCGATCGACGGACCGACATCCCCGCCCGAAACAGCGGCGCCGAACAGGTATCCCTGGGTGAAATTCCACGCCATGTGCACGCCGATCGATACCCAAAGTCGACCAGTGAGCGCGTAAAAGGCACCAAGCATGATCCCCGCCTCAAGCGCGACGCAAATAGCAGCAAACCATGTCGCTCCGGGGTTGGGCAGGTGACCTGCACCAAATAAAGCCGCCGAAATGATGAAGGCGGCTAACGGTCCAAATGCTCGCCACAGCAGTCGGAGGATCACGCCGCGGATCATGAGCTCCTCCACCACGCTGGCCTCGATCGCCAGCCCCAATGGCCGCCATGCGGGCGCGAAACCGACGAAGCCGACCTCGTAGAGACCAAGCAAGACCATTGCCGCCATCACGAAGCCGAACAGCGCGCATCCAATGAGCAACCCGACGGAGAGCTGACCGAGGGCAGGTCGAAGAGCGATCTCTTCAGGCTTACGCGCCTCGCCCAACCGCACGAGCAAGGCGTATGCACCGAGTGCGATTGCTGCTCCTGCGCAACGGGTTAGCAAACCAAGGCGTGGATCGTTCTTCGGCAGCAGATCGCGCACGGCTTCCATGGTTGGGCCAAACGCCATGGCGATGACAAAGACGAGCGCGACCATCCAAGCGACCGCACGCAGCCAGCGGAACCGCCCTTCCCGAAGAACGCGCTGCCCGCCAAGGGTGATGGGTACGCCCCACCCGATGCCATCTGCCATGTTCCGATCTCCCCCCAGCGTCAGATCCGGATTGAATCATCGCTCCTAATTGCGCTCACAGACCACGTCGGCTTGAGCGCCAGGGGTCCCAAAAGCCGACCCAACTTGTGTTATTTGTAGTTTAAGGTGCGCAAGTCTGCGCCAACCAATTTAAGAGGTGGTGCCGCTTGAGGGACTCGAATCTGAAAGACAGCCATTTGATTTTGTGTAGAAAATGAAATTCGATACGAAGCTTGGCCCCTACGGAGCCCCCAAGAAAAGTTTCTCGCAGAGGACTCGAACCCGGTCCCGATTCAAGTTGAACGGGTAGACGTCGAGTGCACCGCCAAACTCCAACTTCACTTAAGTCAGACGATCTTGCCAGTGTCGCGTCAGCTCAGACCCACAACTGCGCGGATCGGACATTGGGCGCCCAGCGGTGCCGCATGTGGACAATTGGCCACCCAACTAGTCCCAGTTCACGGGGCGTCCTCGTCTTCCTTTCGGGCCAACGTTAAACCAATCAATGGCGGCAGCTACGAATTCGGCTGAATAGCTGTTTCGGAAATTTCGATTATTCGGGTAAAGATCGTCTCCCTCGAAATCTCGCAGATAGGGCGGGATCGGCGGGGCGAGATTACCCCAGTAAATAAAGTCCTCAGAGACGAGTACGGCGTCCGCTCCTAAGTCGCGATCCGCATTTAGCGAGTTCCACTGGCCACCATCCAGACTGTGATGGGAGTCTTCCTGCACCCAGCTCCCCGCCTCATTCCGGTGATAGATGTTGTCGCCATATTCCTGAGCGATACCGGCGGTAAAAGTCGGGCGCTTCCGTTGGAAGCGCGGGTCATCCCAATACTGTTGGAATGTAAGCTTCTCTTGGACGCGCATGGCGTACAAGAAGTGGCCTACCAGACCGAGCGCGGCGCTGCCGCATCCGACAATTAGATCACCAATAGCAGCGCCCCGCCGAACGTCCGGTTTGCAGCAGGCGACCGTGCAAGTTCCGAAGAAGGGATTCGGCGCAAACCCGAAATCGCGCGTGACCTTGTACGACCACAACTTCATCTATTGGCACTTGACCCGATTCGGCTTCCGCGGAGGAGCGCGAGTCCCATCAGGTGCGATGCGCTCGTCCTTACCTTTAGCGATCTCGACCAATTCCGGTGCATCTGGCGAAGGCACGTGCCCGTCCGCGATATCGTCCAAGTCGTTCGGAAGAGCGTCCGGCGATCCGCCTACTGTAATAACGCGGCAACCAGCATCAGAGGCCAGGCCACCAACTGTGCCGAGACATCCGTCTTCATCTACCAAAATTACGCACAGGGTCGCGTTCTCAAGACACTCCGCCGCGGTCGGCGGAAGCGTGGACCTGTCTCCCGCTTCGACGGATTTGGCCGTTTGTATGCTGACGCCCGTAACGCGCACATCATAGCCTTCGGCCCGAAGTCGTTTGCTCACCGCCTCTGCATCGACCTTCTTCTGTGGCGTGTGCAGGATACAAGCCTTCTTGGTAGCCATTTTTTGTTCTCCTCTCACGAGCTGCAGAACATAAGGGCAACCTTCTAGAGAGGAAAGACTACAGCAATTGATACACTGGGGATTGCTGATTGATTGGAGGATAAATTCCGTAGATTTCAGCAATCCCCCGTTCGAAGTCGGTAATACCGCCGTAGCTTGGGTGGCGTACCTTCAAGCAGTTAATGCCTAAATCGGCCAAGCCGAACTGTGCATCTTTTCCAATGGCAACGATCTTTGATGGCTGAAGTATATCAATGAGCTGCTCGAGAATTGGGCGCGTCGCCGCCCGTTCGCTTCGCGAATGGCACCTGTTTGTCAGGCTGTCCTGCGGGTCGTGCGGATGCAGAGGAAATACATTCCAAGTGAAAACCGGCATCGGTAAGCGGCATATCGCCCGCCAAATTACAGCAGCAGTTCGCTCAGCTACAACTGGACCCTTTGTCGCACGGCAAAGGTTTAAAGGACGACCAAACGATGCAGCGACATTCTTGAGATTAGGCTCGTCGGTGAACGCCACACCTGTCCGGCGTCCACCCCTATAGCCGAGATCGCGGCCGATCCAGATTGTGTCCGCTTTGATATCGATAGCGGCTTGTAGTTGGGCCAGAAGATTCGCCCTTCGACGTGCGGGCGCATCGGGCAAATCAAAGTGAGAGCATCGGTCGACGTAGGGATTAAATACGGACGGGAGCCGAAGGCGGGCAACCGCCTCGACGAACTGGGCTGATGACACGGAAAACCCCTCAGTAGGAATCTCACACCGCCAGAGTTTTGGCGATTCGAGAAGATAGGAGGCTGTGGATATTGGGGATCATGTGTTGCAGGCGGGGTTAGGGGTGTCGCTCGACGCAAAGTCGTCGGTCTGTGTACGAAATGGTAACCCTGGCCGCTCTGTTCTCCTGCAAAAAACGAAACGCCTCGAAGCCTTGCAGGATTGCGTCCTCCCACAACCACAATGGAATTATTTCCGCCTCGTAACCTTTTACGAAGCCCCGGATGGTCTTGAGAAGGTCGAAACTCAGCTTCCCAGGCTTTACATTCTTGAAGAAGGCTTGGGATTTTGCTTCTGCAAAAACTAGAGCGGCGATGCCTTCTTCGATCAAATTGGCGCGCGCGCCATCCTGTGTCTCGTCGACAATCTTATTGCTCTTCCGTTTGAGCCGTAACAGGGCGCGAACAACCGGCGACCAGCCCAGTACGGCGACGTAAGCATAGTGAAACACGTCGTGGAATCGGTATTCGTCAGGGTCCTCGATATTATCTGTAAGCCGGTCTCCTACGTGCAAACCTTCGCAGGTTTGCAAGACAAAGTACTGCTCCTTTCTCGGCACGACTTCCCTGATGTCGATGACCATACGACGTGGTAGCCGCTCGTATTCTGGATACGCGTCGTCGAACGCGGGCGTGTAAATCCGACGCGTGGGCCATCTATCGCGAACCTTGGTGATGTTTTGAAGCGCAGCATCCTCCAAAGATACGCCAACGTAGCTAGCCACACTCTCGAGCCATTTGAATGTCTCGGTGAACTCGTCATTAGGAGATGTCTTGGTTCGAGTGTGTAGCGATTCCGTTTGGGCGCTCACGAGATTGCCGATAGCTGTCGCAAGCTTGACCAGCCTTAGCTCGAACGTCCTGCTCGGCTCGGGAGTGACGCGTGTCATTAGAGGCTGAAGGTCCGCGAACTCGATCTTATCGAGGCGCCGTGGTGGAGGGTCGATCAGGGGTGCGACTAACGTGCTCAGTGTCACCCCATTTCGGCTGGCGACTGTCGCTAAGTACCAGAGGAGATCGCCGACCTCCTCCGTCACTTGCGAGAGGTATTTGGCGATAGTTTCGGCATCGCGCTCGCGCTTCTTGACAGCTGTTAGTAGGCCGCCTGCTTCGCCAAAGACGCCCAACAATAAATAGCGGGCCGTATCTTGGCCCTTCGATTGATCACTCGCGATTGCTTGATCTTGATAATCGTCGACGCGCATCGGGCATATTTTTTCGTTCAAAAATTATCCGAGCGCTACGTCCGTAAGCGGAATTGAAGCTCTTGTGAATGTCAGGGCGGCCATGCGGAGTAAATCGATGGGACGTCGATCACCTCTGAAGCGATTACGGAACGTATGATGTGGCAGCTCAAGCTGACCAGGTCGGAAGCATATGCACAGCGACAGGATAGATCGGGAGAGCTTGACACAACCCACGTCAGAGGCAGCGGACACCTACTGGTGCCGCTTGCACAAACTGCACGACTGCAAGGGCGACAAAAGCCGCCGCTAAGTTCTCATTCGGACGGAGGGATTATCACCTTCCCCGCAGGAGATTGATCTTCCTACGGTTTATCCCGCGACCCGGCCGCTTCCCAACATTCTTCCACGTCGCGGGGTGGAAATCACCGGACAAGGGTGAACTATGTCGGACTCACGAACCTTGTCCAGCGCAATTGATCGTCTGCTTCCGAAAGCTGACTGGCAGCTTCCGCTGGCACGCGCGAAGGCGCCGTAGGTTATTGCAGAAGCAGGATCTCGGCTGAGCGACGAGCACTACAACCAATGGTTATCGTCAAAGCAAATTGAGCCGATCGAACATCATGCGGTTGCGGCGCTCAGCATTGGCCAGCACCGTATCATAGTCCATTACCTCGTAATACATGCCATAGTTGGGATGGTACCCGAAATAGCCCTGGCCATCGGGCGTCGCAGTCGCGCCCCAGTCGGTTAGCTGATCGCGGAGCCTTGGTGTGATGTCGCACACGATAAAACAGTTGGTTGGGATATCCTTGCTCGCTACCTTCACTGGCCGGGTGTTCGGACCGATATACTCACCTTCCCGAATGGCCTTGATCGTCTTCACGACCTGCTTCAGCGGGTTTTCCTCGTCCGTATAGTCGTCCCGCATCGGCCGCTTGAACTCGACAAGGGTCAGCGAATTGATGGGCTGCGGGCTGTCAGACAGGGGAAACTCACGGTCGAAGATGACGAGGTCGGGACGCAGCGCTGAGTTGCTCGCCAGCGCTTCTACCTTGTCGAGGCGCTGATCGGAGCCGACAAAGCTGTGATAGTTGAGCCGCTCGTCGAGTATCCAAAGATTCTGCTGCGAGAATAGCACGTCGTCGACGCTCTCGCGCATCGGGAAGATGATGTGGTGGAGCACCCGTTCGAGCGGGTATTTCTGATCTTTCTGATCCGCCGTGATTGCCTTGCGAAACAGGTCGAGAATGATCCGCCGGTGCATGACGTAGTGCGCAAGGGCCGCGACGCCGAGCTCATTGTTGCCCGTCAGAAATTCGGTGAGACGGTCCTTATATTCGTCATATTCGGTGAGCTTCGCAGCCTCGAGTAAGATCTTGTTGCCCTGGCGCTTAAGCTCGACTTCACGGAGATGCAGTTCGCGGTGCAAGGCCGCTTCAATCTCCGGACGCGAGCCATCCACCGGCATCCGATCGATGAACTCGCCCGAACGCTTCAGCAGGATGCGATAGTGTGGTGCATCGGATTCGACGTAGGCCGCGATTTTCTTGAGCTTTGCAGTGTTGATGTCGTCGAGGATCGTTGCGAGGTCGGCTTGGACGAACTTGACGCATTCCTCACGGATATCCGCACGTCGGATTTCGTCGGCGAACATCCCAATCTGCACCGGCTGTGCAGTGGCTTCTTCGCCGGCAACGTCCGGCGGCGTCTCCGGCTCATCATCGAGGAAATCCGTACGGACCGGATTTACCCGCGCGTTGAGATAGGCGCCCGTGACAACTGCGAGATAGACGAAAGAATTGCCGTCCTCGTCGGTAAGGCGTCCCTTAAGATTGGGGATGAACTTGTCGAGCGGTTCTGTCACCACCGCCCGATCGTCGGCGCAGTAGATAATGCGGTGACGCGAAGAACGGGGTTCATCGAGCCGGAAGCCGATCACTTCGAACTTCTCGTCGCGTATCTCGAACGGATGCACCGTCGACTGCGATTTGAAAGTCGCCTCAAACATCTGGTTTACTGATACCGTGTCCCTCCCGTCGCGTAGCTCGATCGGCGGGCAATCGGGCCGCATCAGAATAAGGACGAAGTGTTCGCAAATGCGCCGCGCGATCTGTTCGAGCTCGACAGGAGTCTCCGACTTCCACGGTTCGCGAAATCCGCTCAGCGTCAGCTGCGTGCCGGAGGCGCGCTGAACGGTCGGGGCCACTTCGACCTCATCAGGAGAATAGCGGTCGTGAAAAGCGATCGTCCGCTCGACGTATTCTTTGGTCACATCATCGAGGAAGACGCTACGGATATTGGCTTCGCTGAAAGCCTTCAGCCAGATCAGACGGCCCAACCCCTTACCGCCACGGTGAAGCTTATATTCCGAGTATGCGGTGTTGAAGGAATCCATGTTGAGGTCGTGGAAGCCGACGCCATTGTCGCTAACGGTGAAGCCAGCGATCTTGGGCTTGTCGACCAGTCCAAGATCGTTCTCGCGGTGAATGTTCACAATGATCCGCGGGTCGGCCGGCGCCGCTTCCTGGATCGCCTGATAGGCGTTCATGATCGCTTCGAAGACCGGCAGCAGGGACTTCCACTTGGGGAGGTAGGTCTGCCGGACTTGGCCGGAGAGGCTAGCACGCCATTCTATCGCTTAGTCTCCGATCACAGTCTCAAAGATCGTATGGCCGACCCGCACCTTGAGCAAGCCGAACACGGAGCTGAGATTGCTGCGCCGAGGTCAATTTATCGCCCATAGGCAAACCTAGGCGTGTAACTCTCGATCAGGGTCGCTTCTTCATCTTCCTCTTCGTCCGGAGCCGACGGCAGCTGGTCGCTCGAGAAAACGGTAAGCGTGAAGCCGTACTTGCCCAGCCCTACCACCTCTTCGTCCAGTCGAATGCTCGGTGAGCCGTCGAACCATTCGGCCAAATCAGTCTCCGAAGTCAGACGTCGATGTAGTTCGACGTTGGAGTGATCTGAGTTGAACTCCCGCGTGACAGTGTGGGGGAGGAGATCACCCTTCCGAGGATATGCGCGCGGCCTCAGTTGCTTGAAGCCATCCGAGAGGAAACCATAGCAAACCCGATCTCCTTGGCTCACCACAACGGCCATCGGGTATGGACTGCATTCCGCTGAGCGAATGGCGCAGGCCGTCAGTGAGCACTCAGCCTCGGTCATCAACATTTCGATCCCGGCCAACCCGACGGGAGCCCGATCTAATGTCTGCCTGACCAAACTGGTCGGCATGAGTAAACCCGAAGCGAAATGGTCTGCTTCGATTTCAATCGAGATGTCGCCTTGAGTAAAGCCGGCCCTGGAGACGTGCACAGGGCCGACCTTCTGAATTTCCTCCGGATGACCTTCTAGGAAGTAATGTCCGAGTTCGTGAGCTACGGTGAAGCGCTGAAATCCCTCGCCTCCGATATCCGTCGCGTAGAAGATGCCAGTACCGACATCAGCGAAAATTATGCCGCCGCTTACCCCGGGTCGATCCGCCGGTTTGGCCTCCACGTGAATGTCTTCTGCTTGAGCGATCCGGAAGGGATCAACCGGGAAAGTCGTAAAGCCATACTCTCTCGCTTTGCGCTCACCACACTGGCGCGCCCAAGCGAGACGGAACTTGGTCACTCTGCCGTTTTGCCTCGGCGCTGAGCCATCAGGTCAATCATCATCTGAATGTGATCGCGATCCGCATCAGATAGCTGCTCCTCTCCCCGAAACGCCGTGGTTGCACCTTTCATCTCGTGCGCGCGACCCAAGAGATAGTCAGAACTCACGTTCAGCGCCTTCGAAAGCGCCCGCACATTCGCGAACGAGGGCTTGCGCCGATTGCGCTCGAAATGACCGATGGCTGCAGGCTGCAGCCCGGCTCGTTGAGCGAGTTCTGTTTGTGTGAGCTCACGCGCCTCACGCGCAGCTATGAGCCTTTCACCGAATCCGTCCTCGCTCTCCGCCATATTGACCTACCGAGATGATCCATCTATACCTACGGATACGTAGGAACCAGACGCCGCACTTAGCGGCCTCTTTTTTGGCTGATTTGCCTACGTTTTCGTAGGTTTTTCTACGACGAATCGGTCATGTGGTCAACGGAGTGGAGTGAACGATGTCGACGAAGAAATCCGAAGTGACAAGCAAAGCAGCAGCCTCGGCTGCCGCCAAGGTGCTGCGGAATCCACGGTCGAGCAAGGCCGCGAAGACTGCTGCGGCGTCCGCGCTAACGCAGCGCCCGAGCAGGAAAAAGTGAACATGGGGGTCATTAAGCACCCATCACCCAACAGGCAGATAAAGGAGCACTGAGATCATGGCCAAGCGCTATGTGCATAAGACGGGCAAGAACAGCCAGGGCGATATCACCAAACTTTGCCATGACGGGCAGTATTGGTCGCCGAGGTCTAAGGTCGACGCGATCGCGGACATCGAGAGCGGTGCCCACGAATATTGGGTGCCTTGGGTGAACTACCCGGAGACCAAGATCCGAGTAGTGAATGGCTCAACCGGAAAGTATCTGCGCACCGATCGGGACTCTACGGCGCGGAACAATCTCGACGATCTGCCTGATTGTTAAGCTGGTGTCGGAGGGACTCCCTGAGTGTCCCCGATTGCATTCCCGTTGTGCGAGTTTCGCGATCAGGCTGGCTTCGTACAATCGCGCATCACGTGCTATCTCACGCCCCCCACGCTTAGGAGCAATCCCATGATTGGTATGAAGTGTTCTAAGTGCGGCAATATCCAGATGAATACGCGGGAGCATCTGGAGGCCCATTGGGATCAAGCCTTCACCTGCGAACCCGGCTGTGGACGGCAGATGAAGATCGACCGTGACGAAGCACGTAGGATTCTGGACAGTTCGTCAGCAGATCAACCCGCCATCATACCAATGCATGAGGTCTCCTAGGTTGCCGCATCTGTGGCAGAAGTCGGCTGCGGCTATCGCCGGGCATGCTGCCGCACCTGGATGAAGTGCCTAAGTGACGACACGGGAATGAGCGTGATTGTGCCGACCTTCACAATTTCGATCTCGCCGCCGGAAATCAGTTCGTAGAGCTTGGATCTCCCGATTCCCGTGAGGCGGCAGGCTTCCCGAACACGCACGGTGATCGGTACTGGCCCGCGTGCATGCTGAACAACCGAGTCGTCAATCATGGACGCCGCCGTTTCCGGCGATTGCAGCCGCGACTGCAGATTGATCCGGCCGAGCGAGTCGCCGCCCCACCATTTCAACAAAAGCGCGATATCGCTGAAGGCCAAGCTGGCCAGTTTCAGGCTCGAACGGTGGCTGGTGCGCAACGAGGGTCAGCTGGTGCTGAACGAACGTACCGAGCGTCTCGGCAACGAAGTCGAGCTTCCTAGCAAGTTGTTCGTCCGCCCTGCTCAGCCGATCGAGCCTGAGCCCAAACTTGTCGTCGAGCTCGGTCGCGCCGCGGCGGTCCAGCCATGCCCGGAAAGCGTCGGTGAGGATCGCAGTCTTCGACGAACCTGGCTCGGCCGCGAGCGCCTCCAGATTCTCCGACAGGTCGTCGGGCAGATAGAATTGGTGCCGTGTCTTGAAAGTCTTCACGCCGCCAATTGTGGTCTGGACGGGTGGATACCGGCAGATGCCGCCGAACGCACGTCACGCCTGTTCGACGAATCCCGCTCAGATCTCCGGTCCGGAGCGCTGCCGGCCGAAGGTCCACGAGACGTCACTTCCCCGCATGATGCCGGAAACCTCTTTACCGATCTGACGCTCGAGTACCGGGCGCCAGGGCACGAGGGTGAATTCGCGCGAGTTCTCGATGACCGCCATGCGCATCATTCCGACCTGGACCGAACGGCGGTAGGTACCCTCGATCGGAAGGCCGGATTCCGCCTCGACAAAAGGAGCGCCGAGCTCACGCGACAGCTGTCCGGTGACCCGTTGCAGCTCGCGCCGCCGAAGAATCTCGAGGCTGTCAGGTCTGTCGGCGAGCCCGTGCTCCACCAGCCACTGCTGGCGTCGGCGCATTGCATCTGCAACCTTCGACGCGAAACTGCCGGCAGAGCCACGCGCATCCGACAGGCTCGCGTCCTCGTCGAGCCAGGTGATCCCATCATGTGCGGGCATCTGCTCGAGTGCCATTGCCGCGAGCGGTTGGATTTGGACCGGCTCGCGACCAGCTCGCCGCCGCTCGTATTCAAGCGCACGCTCGACGTGATCGACTGCGATCTTCCAGGTGCCGTCCGGCTCCCGTTGAACGCCGCCAGTCGATCGCCGGATGGCTTCCAGACGTCGGACGTGGGTTCGCACGAACGGGTCACTCGCCGTTGGATCGTGTAGCCAGTGGATGTCTTCGCTGTAGCGGCCACCGTTCGCTGCAGCGATTTGCGCGACGGTTCGGTCGACATCGCGGACCACGGCCGGGGTCGGGGTGATCCGCACGATGGCACCTTCGCGACCTTGCTCGTTCGCACCGAGGCCGATGTCGACATAGTGGGCGCGCCCATCGATGCCGTCGACGATTAGGTACTCACGCCCGACCTGCTCGTCCGACAGACCCCGCGCGGCGATCCGTCCGACGATTGGCTGCGCGTGTGCACGCGCGGGTTCGTAGATCTCGTAATCTGCGCGCGAAGCGGCGAGTTCGCGAGCCCGGACTTCGCGGTCGAGCGTCGCGATGATGTCGCCGCGCTTGCCCATCGCCCTGAGGGTCGGCTCCAACTCGGTCGACAGACGCCAGCGGCCTTTGGGCTCCTCAACGGCCAGTCCCATCCGGCCGAGGGTCGCAAGCCGACCGGCTCGAAGGCTTTGCTCGATGCAGTCGAGGTTGTGCGGCGACACCAGTCCCTCCCCGTCGACCGCCCGCAACAGCCGCCGGTCGATGTCGGTGAACCGCTCCTGCCCGATCTCGCGAAGATTGGATCGCATGACCTCGAGATCGGTACGCGGACCGAGGTCGAGATTTACGAGGTCGACGGCGCGCTGACGCAAGCCCTTGGTGATGTACTCGCGGGCGATGATCAGGTCCCGCCCCCGATCGTCCTTTCCTCGGACCAGGATGTGGCTGTGCGGATGCCCCGTGTTGAAGTGATCGACGGCCACCCAGTCGAGCTTCGTTCCAAGGTCCTTTTCCGCCTGCACCATCAGCCGCCGGATCATCGGCTTCAGGTCCTGGTATTCGGCGCCATCCTCCGCGGCGACAATGAACCTGAATTGGTGGCGGTCGCCGATCCCGCGTTCGAGGAAGGTCTTGCCATCGGCATTGTCGAGTTCGGCAGAGTAGAGCGTCCCCCGCTCGCCTTCGCGCGTCGTGCCATCGCGTTCGAGATAACGAAGGTGGGCGACTGCCTTGCCGCCGCTGCCCGCGAGGCGCACGATCCGAGCCTTCACGATAACGCGACGGCTCCGTGGCCCGGAATGCCGGGTCGATCCGCCGAGAATTCTTCCAATCCCCGAGCCCCGGCCGATGCGGCTGCTATCGAATTGTCGCGCACGTTTGCCAGAGCTGCGCTTTGCACCGCCGGCCAGGTTGAGCGCTTTGCGGACCTGATGCCGGAATGGCCGGTCCTTTGCGATACGGCCAAGCCATAGCTCGAATTCGTCTTCCGACATTCGCGCAATCTCATCGGTAAAGGCATGGATGAGGGGCGTGGCTGCTGAGGCTTCAAGGGCCTCCAAATGTGTCTCCCGCGCGAGTGGCGGAAGTCGTCGGAAAATTGTTCGGGAGTCTCCCCGACGGAGGCAGTTCGGGCGCCGCCTCGACCTCATGCCTCCACCGAAAACGACGTGCAGACGCCAATTCTGTGCCGCCTTGGAGGCACAGCTTTCATCTTGCTCTCACTCTCTCCCGATCGGAGGTAACTGAAATGCAACGACGTTTTGAACCGGGCTGCCAAACTTCCGGGTCCAATCGCGCTATAAGGGAGAGGCCTTCAGGCGGTCGTTCTATGCCCGCGCCCGTCGGGTTTTGAACGAATAAGGGGTGGTTTGCTTCACTTTGGACTAGCCGGCAATTGAGCCGTCGCGACCTCCGCAAGCTTGGTCAGGAAGGTCACTCCAACGTCGAGGGAAGCCGGATGAATTGTGAATTCGACCGTGTGCGGCGGCGCGGCTCCGAGACCGTCCTTCGCAATGCCCAAGCCGAAGTAGAGGGCCGGAATCGTCTCGGTGTAGAACGCGAAATCCTCGGCGAACATGCCACGATCCCGTGTCAGCGTCACGTTCACTCCAGCGCTCTGCAAGCCCGTGAGAAGGGCGCGCTCGAGCCGTTCGTCGTTGATCATGCGGGGCGCTCCCTGCTTCAGGGCGAGGTCGGCCCTGACCTTGTAAGCCGTGGCTAGAGCAGCGACGCGCTCGCGAATGATTGTGCCGATCGGCGTGCTTCCGGGTGCTACCGTGTCAAGTGCCTCGAATGCCCGGATCGTACCCTCGATCGTAACCTCTCCGGGTGTCGAATTGATCTCGCCAGGCGGGGTATTGATGCGGGTCACGGAGATGACAGCCGGTCGATTGGCGATGTCCCAGGCCCGCGCCGGTAGTGCTGCCAAATCCTCCACAAAGCGCGCGGCGACTACGGCTAGGTCGCTGCCGTCATAAGGAATCGCGGCATGAATCGCCTTTCCTGTGAGCTTAAGCGTGAATGTGGTGCTCCCGGCCATGGGCGTCCCGGAACCCAGGCTCATCTGGCCAACGGCAAGGTTCGATGCGGCATGCTGCGCAAAGATCGCCTGCACACCAAGCTTTCCGAGGATGCCGCTTGCAACAATGTCGTCGGCGCCGCCTTTGATCTCCTCGGCAGGCTGGAAGAGAAAGACGATCTTCCCGCGGTACTTCCCCGGGTCTCCGGCGATGCCCGCGATGGCGCCCAGCAGCATCGCGCTGTGCGCGTCGTGGCCGCAATTGTGCATCAGGCCGGCGACCCGTGAACGAGGCGAGTGCGACGCAGGCTCATCTGCCTTTCGGGCATCCATGTCGGCGCGAAGAGCGATCGTCGGGCCCGGCCGGCCCGTGTCGAGCAACGCGATCACCGCCGTCGGGACAGATGGCAGAGGGACGACCTGAACGCCGGGTACTTGGCCGATCTTGGCGCGGATATAGGCGGCGGTCTGCACTTCCTCGTTGCCGCGTTCCGGGTTCTCGTGGAAGCGGATGTAGGCCGTGTGCGCGATCTCTCCGGGAGCTTCCGCGGTGAGCGCCGCAGACCAGAGCAAGGAACTCGCCAAGGCCAAAGCCCAGCGGACTGTCATAGGGTTCTCCAGCCGAGCGCTTTCGACCTTATCATGCGCTCAGGCCCAAAGGAACGACCGGATCCGACTGCGATCGCCCGTCTCGCCGAGCCTGCTGGAATGCGCGAGCGTCCCCGCGGGGATGGCGGGGACGCCCTGTCGCTCAGTCGGCGGGGTTCCAGATGAGCGCGAAGCTGTCTTCGTCGCCGCCGGCAGCACGGCCGAGATTGGCGTAGAGCCGGCGCGGTCCGAACTCCGGCGCCGCGAGCGAAAGGCTCACATAGTCGCGTCCGGTCGTCTCGGAACGACGGTTCCAGCCGGCGCCAACCTCGACGCCGCCGGACAGCACACGATAATCCGGCTGGTTCTCGTGAGCCTTGTGCTCGTTGGGAACGATCTCGATGTCTGCGGTGAGCGAAAGCGTCTTGAGCTGACCCTTGAAGCCGCCGTTCTCGTTCGCGGTGACGTGTCCGATCGATGCCATTTGAAGTCTCCTTGTTCATCGCTCGGGACCATTTCCGAACGACAGGAGCGGCTCAGGAACGGGCATCAGGCGGCTACTCGAACCTTGAGGCCGAAGCGCAGCAGAGGACCTGAGCGAAGCGCTGATTTGGAGCTTTTCGGCCGCGAGGAGCGCGTTCAAACGCGCGGGGAAATCAGTGCGTCAGCGAAGGTTTTGAGCAGCTGCCGCCCGTTCCAGGCAAGCGCATGACGAGGGAAAAGGGGGCGCGCGATCTTAAGTGATTTTACATGCTATCGATCAACACGTCGCCGCCGATGAAGAACGGTTGGCCTCATGCCTGAATCGCTTCGTCGCACGCGGACTTGTCGCAAAGAGAAGGCCGTGATTCACGAGGAACCACGACCTTCTCCCGCTTCGGAGGCCTGGATTGAGGCCCTACCTACTTAGCGCTTGATGGTCTCCACAACCGCCGTTTTTGGACGGTTCTGAGCGACCTTGACCGGGATGAACTTGCCGCTTCCGGCGTCCCTCCCGATTTTGACCTTCGCCATCGGATTTCTCCTGCTGACAAAGGACGGATGGGCCGTCCTCCCCAGTTGCACCGCGTGTGCCCCGCCTCGTATCAGGGCTTTGGCGATGCAGGGGGATCGAACCCGCCTCAATGATTCCAGCCACTCAGGTGAGAGTCCAGCGCGCGTAACGGACGTATCCACAGGAAACTCGGCGACGTGAGCCAACGAAGGCGGTGCCAACTCGCTGGTCTTAGGCGGCGGCGCTGCGCTCCAGCGTCTGGATACGCTCTTCGCAGATCGTCTGGACCACTCGCCCAAGCTCTTCAACGCAAGATGACAGCCACGCCAGTTCCTCGGCGGAGATGCGGTAATGTTTGGAGTAGCGAGCCTTCACGTAGGCATCTTTGAGCTTCTCGAACATGGCACGATCTTTGCGCGTGTCCATCGGCCAGACGTACGTCAGGCGGCGGTCCAGGCGCTCGGCCTGCGTGCGCAGAAACCCAAGATTGTGGACGTGCGGGGTGTAGAAGGTGCAGACCAGTAGCACGCAGTGATACAGGCTTTCAGTTGCCTGATGTAGCAGGAAGGCGGCATCCTTGTTGTAGCCGCGGCTCTTGGCTTCCAGTGCAAGCTCTAGCTTTCGAGATCCGCTCGGCAGCCACTCCTCGTAGTATTCCTTTGCCATCGCCAGCGCCTGATCGGGCGTTTTTGGCTTCGGCTCCGCCAGTTCGCTGTCTTCACTCTGGTAAATCGCGATCCCATCGCGCGCGACATCCATGAAAAAGAAGCGGCCGTGCGCGAGACCGTCGTTCACCTCGTGCAGCGTGTGGACGATGAAGTTGACCGGCGTCTTGAGCGTCTTGGTGATCGCCAACTCGCGATTGAGCCGTTCCTCGGCCTTGGCCCAATATTCGACACGGTCGGTCAAACGCTTGTCGTTGACGATGATCAGCAGGTCGAAGTCGGACTGGTAGCCCTTGGCCGTGTGCGGCTCGTCGACCCAGCCGCCACGTGCGTACGAGCCGTAAAGAATGATCTTCTGGATGCGGCCCTTCTTCTTCCAGTCCTGGGTCGCAAGCGAGCGCGCCTCGTCGAACTCCTCGAAGAGGATTTGCACCACGCGCTCCAGCTCGCGCTGCTTGGCTGCCGGAAGATGATCGAGATCGGTGCGCATGTGGTTTGATCCTAGGGATTGATCCAGTCTCTGCAAACATCAGCAGTACGGCCGGTCGGCAGCGCCGACCGGCCGCGAAAATCAGTTCAGAACCATCGCTCCCACCAGCTGAGCGGATCGCCGTCGATCTGCTTTGCAATCTTGTAGATCGCCTTGGCCATCTGCCGTTCCACGGTCCGGACATTCGTGCGCAACAGGAAGGCAATTTCCGCGAACGAATAATCTTCGACGGCATGGAGCCTGAAGACCTCGCGCTGGACCCAGGGAAGGTTCTCGAAAGCAGCCCGGTACTTGCGCAGCTGCTCGGTTTGGGCATCGGACATCGCAAGCGTCCTTTTGCGAAAGGAGCGGGCGGCGATCCACGCCGCCCGCAATGAGGTCAGGCAGCTTTCGCCACGGGCTGAAGGTCGGCAGCGGCCTCGCCTTCTCCGGCCGGTTCGTCCGCGCCTTCGGATGGGCTGTCCGGCCCCGCCGAGGCCGCGAACAGGCACTCGACCGCAGCTGCCCGGCTGACCGTCTGGACCCCGCCGCGCGTGGTGTAAGCGCTCGGCGGGAACGTCATCCAGCGTGGGACGAACCGCTCGACCTTCGCGCGTCCGTTGGTGCCGTTCAGGCAATCGGCAATGATCTGCCGCTTCACCTTGCCGGTGGCCTTGGCGTTCGCTTCGGCGACTTGCTGGCCCGCCACTTCGGCAAGCATCGCGTCGAGAACCTCGCGGTCCTTGATCAGGTCGAGCAGCGCGCCGTCCGCCTCAAACGTATCGCCGATGTCGATCTGCAGATGCCGTCCGAGGACCTCGACCAATGGCGTGCCTGGTTCGAGCGCTTCGGCCATCACGATCACTAGTGCGTCGAGGATCGTCTCGTCGCTTAGCTGGACGAGCTTGATCAAGAGCCCCGACATTCCGCACTCGCCGTTATAGCCGCGAACGACCGTCGGTGTTTCCGGGTCGAAGCCAAGCCGGTTGAGGATGTCCCTGCGGTAGAGATCGAATACCGCCTCCGACGGGTTTGTCTCCACGCTTTCGGCGATGGCGTCGGTCATCGCCCGCTGCGGCTCGATGCGGACGCTCACGAGGTTCGACCCGACGATCGCGTGCGCCAGCAGCACCCGCAAGGCGAGCATGGGCTTGCTGGTGAACTTCGCCCGGACAACCGCGTGGCGGTGCAAGTCGATGTAGTTCTGCAGGGGCGCGGTGAGTTCGGGGCGCTTCGGCTTCTCGCTGGCTTCGCCCGCATCCTGCCGCCGTGCCTCGCGCAAGGAAACATAGCCCTCATGGATGGTGACGTCGCCGCGATGGCCGACCGCGATGTACACCTCACCGCCTTTCCTCTTCGACCGGCGCTCATGCTCCCAGCTATGAAAATAGGAGCCGGGTTCGAGGACAATCACGTCGCTCCAACCCGCCTCGCGATAGCTGGCGGCTTTCTCCTCGACGGCGGCATTCTGCGCGGCCCAGAAGGCCTCGGGGCAAGCGAAATAGCTGTCCTCGCCGAACAGGTCGGTGACCAGCGCGCCGTCGTAGGTGGCGAGGTCGAAGATCGCCGCGCTGGTGGGGATGGATGCACCGCCGAACAGCCAGGCTTTCAGCTGCGAGCCGGTCGGCGCCCACGCCTGCGGGTCGTCGAGCATCGCCAGCCACTCGCGCTGCTGCGCTTTGCTCGCCAGCGTCAGGTGCTTGACAGTGACTGCGTCGATTTTCTCGTCGCGATAGAGATTGCGAATGCGGGGCAGCAGATTGCCGAGCGCCAAAGTGCGCTTCACCTGAAGCTCGGTGAGGCCGAAGGTCAGTGCGATATCCTCCGCCGAGCGGCCTTCCTTCACGAGGCGCGTGAACGTTTCCCAACGGGTGACCTCGTCAGGATCGAGACGCGCAACGTTCTCGATCAGCGAGGCTTCGAGCGCCGCCGCGTCGTCTGCATCGTCGAGCACCGCGCATGGCAGCGGTTCGCATTCGCCGCCGTTCTCCTCGGCGACGGCCAGCGCGGCATGGAAGCGTCGTTTGCCCGCGACGATTTCGAACCGCTCCGCCGAGCCCACGCAGTTGCCCTCGCCGCGCTCGGCCGCCTCCGCTGCGCTTCGGCTCGCCCGAACGATCAAGGGCACGAGGATGCCGCGCGCCCTGACGGACGGAAGGATGTTGGCGATGTCGACCTTGGCTTTCCCGCGCATGTTGGCGGCGGAGACGGTCAAGTTCGCGATGTCGATATGGTGAAGCTGCATGTCCTTTCTCCTTCAAACACCGCACCGGCCGCTCAAAGGCGGGGTGGGCGGCAGGAGCGGACCGGAAGGCCCGCCCGATGAGGCGGACTGCACCCGCAAGGGCCGGAACGAAGAGGAGGATCCCGGCGCACGCCGGGATTGCGGCCCGCCGCGGCGGGCCTAGAGGGAAGCGACGCCCACCCCGCCGAGGCCGGACGGCCGTCCTTCGTCGAGTGAGATAACGTCGGACAGCCGGCCAGATGATCTGCCGGACAGTCGGACCGCGGACCTGGACGTCGAGGTGGATCGACCCGCATCGAACATTCCGCCCGATTCAATCGTGGAAATGATGCCGGCGCAGAAGCTGGCGAATGCCAAATGCTTGAACTGTAAAGTATAATCCAAATATATTTTGGCTATTGCCAACAATAGACGATCTGCCATCATTCCGGCGCCGAATCGCTTTCTTCCGCTAATTGCGGGGAGGGGGAGAAGCGATGTCGGTATTCCGGCACGCCATGGCGGCGCTTTTGCTCGCGGCATCTTCACATGCTGCAATTGCTTCGGAAACGGTCTCATACAAATACGATGCGCGCGGGCGTCTCGTGTGGGTTCAGCATGCGGGCACCGTCAATAACGGTGTCACGGCTGACTATTCCTTGGATAAGGCCGAGAACCGGAACTCCAAGACGATTTCGAACCAGACGGGTGTCGTCAGTTTCGAGATCTACGATGCCGCTGCAGTGGAAGGTGGCTATCTAAGGTTCACGGTCGTCAAGAACGGCATCGCGGTCACAAGCCATTCCGTAAATTATGCAACAGCTAACGGCACAGCAGTCTCGGGCACTGACTTCGCGCCGACCTCGGGCACACTGACGTTCGCGGTCAACGAGGCCAGCAAGACTGTCGATGTTCCCACGATCAACGACGGGACCCATGAGAATGCTGAGAACTTTTACCTGAACCTGTCCGGAGCGACCGGGGGCGCGACGATCAACGACAACCAGGCCATAGGAACGATCACCGACAACGATCAGTCTGGGCCAGCTGGCGGAAACGACTGCTACACCGACCAGACTGGGCAGATCATCTGCCAGTGACAAAGATCCGTCCCAGAATTTTTGAACCAGCAATTTCACCCGCGATCGCGGGCGGAAGAACTCCGTCAAGCTGAGCGCCGGGTCCCGTAATCAAAGGGGGAATGAATGCGTTTTCACGTGCTTCACCGATCAGCGGCTTTTCTGCTCGCCAGCACTGCCCTGGCGGCACCCGCGGCGGCCCAGCTCGCGTCCATGCCTACGATGCCGCGGAGCCGGGTCGTTGATGCCAACAACGTCGATCTCGTGACAGGCAAATACTTATCCCCGGCAGCGGAGCTGAGCATCGGCACCGAGAATTCGGGAATGGTCTTCAGCGAGAAGCTGGTCGACGGTTTGTGGTGGGTCAGCAACTACCATATTGCGCTCGCGACCACCGGCTCGAACGCGACGCTGACGATCGGAACCGAAGCCAAGAAATTCACCGGCTCAGGCCCAAGCTATACGACAGATGACGGCGATGGTTCTTCGCTTTCGTACAACTCAGGAACGCAGAACTACACCTACACCGCGCGCGAGGGCACGATCATTACGATACCGAACGCGACGCGGCGCGCCTCGATGATAAAATATCCGAACGGCACGCTGTTCACGCTTTATTACGATCAGCAGACCGTCTCTTCGGTCAACTATTATCGGCTGAGAAGCGTGGGCTCGAGCGGCGGCCACCAGGTCCGGCTGACCTACTCGCTCAGCACGATGAGTAACAATGCGAACAATTATCGGGCCTGGGCCGCGCCTCTGACCGCAATGCTCTTCAGCAATACGGTCGAAACCTGTCAGCCGAGCGCCGCCAGCTGCTCGTTTGCACTCTCGTGGCCGACGCTCTCATTTTCGGGAACCCTCGGTCTGACAGTCACGTCCCCGTCGGGTGCAACTCGCTACACATCGGCTGAGTATCCGGCGGCTTCCGGAAACTATCGAGTAACCGGCATCAAACGGCCGTCTTCACCTACGAGTGATAACACAACCATCTCATACGACGCGAACAACCGCGTCTCGCAGATCGTCACGGACGGTCGGACCTGGGGCTACGGCTATTCTCTCGCCGGCTCGCAGATGACGACCTCGGAGACTGATCCCGACAGTTCGCCGGCACGCGTTACCGTGTCCGACGTCAATCTCGGCGTCCCGCTTTCTTCGAAGAACTCATTGAACAAGACAACGAGCTATTCCTACGACGGCTATGGGCGCCTGACGCGGGTCACCCAGCCGGAAAGCAACTACACTGAGCTGACATACGACACCAGTTCACCCACGCGGGGAAACATCGTTCAGAAGAAACAGGTTTCGAAGACGCCGGGAACGCCGGCAGACATCGTGACCTCTGCCACCTTTCCGTCTTCCTGCATGAACACCCTTACGTGCAACAAGCCAACGACCACGACGGATGCACGCGGCCAAGTCACGGACTACACCTACGACAGTACGCACGGCGGAGTGCTGACAATCACGCGGCCGGCCCCGAACGGTGGCGCCGTTCGGCCGCAAACCAGGTTCGGCTACACCAGCCTTCAAGCCTATTTCATGAACGGGTCAGGCTCTGTCGTCGCATCCGGCGTTCCGACCTATCAGCTGACATCAACGTCGGAATGCCAAACCCTTTCCAGCTGTGCAAACGCCGCGGACGAGGTGAAGACCACGATCGGCTACGGCTCCCAGGTCGCCGGGACAGCGAACAGTCTCTACCCTGTCAGCGTCAGCAAGGGGTCGGGAAACGGCGCGCTGACGGCCACTACTGCCTACACCTATGACGATATGGGTAATGTCAAGTTCATTGACGGACCACTTTCCGGAACAGTCGACAGAACGCGATATTCCTACGATGAGTCCAGAAATCTCTGGGGCGTGATCGGCCCGGATCCTGATGGCGCCGGCGCGCTCAAGAACCGTGCCCGACGTACGACCTTCCTTGCCGACATGGCGATCAGGACTGAGTACGGAACAACACTAGCTCAGACCTACCCGCCAATTTCGGGCGCCGACCCTTGGGATGACTTTTCGTCGCTGCAAGCCGTTGACACATATTTCGATTTGAGCGGCCGCAAGGTGAAGGACGTCCTTACGAGTGGCGGAGTCGCTTATGGAGTGACCGAATACGGTTATGACACCAAAGGCCGTCTGCAATGTGTTGCGCAAAGGATGAATTCCAGCACGTTCGGTTCACTTCCGGATTCGAAATGTGACGCTGCGCCCAAGGGACCTCAGGGCGAAGACCGGATCACGAAGTATCTGTACGACGACGCCGATCGGATCTGGCAGGTTCAGGCCGGTGTTGGCTCGCTTGCTGGTGCCGCGAACGAGCGCACCCTCACCTATTCCGACAATGGCAAAATCACGAACCTTGTGGACGCTGAGAACAATCGCACGGCGTATGCCTACGATGGTCAGGATCGCTTGTCGGTAACTTACTTCCCGGCACAAACGAAGGGGGCCAACGACAGCGACGGCTCAAATTACGAGCAGCTGACATATGAAACAACGTCTGGGGGTGCTCGCACATCCGCTACAGTCGCAAGCTTCCGCAACCGCGCCAATGAAAGCATCGCCTTCACCTATGATAATCTTGGGCGATTAGCGCTCAAGATCCTCCCGGGCACGGAGCCTGATGTAACCTATGGCTACGACAATCTTGGACGCCTGACTTCAGCCAGCCAGCCCGGGAACAGCTTCTCGTTCACGTACGACGCGCTAAGCCGAAATCTGACGCAGGTCAGTCCGCAAGGCACCCTCACTTCGGCGTGGGACATCGCCGGCAGGCGTACTCAACTGACCTACCCGGGGACCGGTCTCTATGTGAACTATGACTATCTCAACACTGGTGAGGTGAGCAAGATCCGGGAGAATGGCGTGACGTCCGGCGTGGGCGTGCTGGCAACCTACGCCTACAATGATCTTGGAAGGCGAACGAGCGTAACGTTCGGCAACGGCGTCGTTCAGAGCTTCACCTATGATCCGGTGTCGCGGCTGGCGACGTTCACAAACGACCTTTCGGGAACAACGAATGATCTGACGGTCAATCCGATCAATTACAATGCGGCGTCTGGAATCCTGTCCTCCACGCGAACGGGTGATACATACGCCTGGACCGGCCCCAGCAGTCAAAGCCTGAGCTATGTCTCTAACGGACTCAACCAGTACACGACCGTTGCCTCGCTAACTCCGACGTACGACTCTCGAGGAAACCTGACATCAGATGGCGTCAATAGTTTCGGCTATTCAAGCGAGAACCTGCTGTCCAACGGGCCCAACAGCAGCGCGCTGGCGTATGATCCGATGATGCGGTTGCAACAGATTGTCTCCGGATCGAGCACTACACGGTTCGCCTACGACGGCCTTGCTCGCGTCGCCGAATTTGATGGTTCAAATGCCGTCCAACGGAGATATGTGCATGGACCGGGAACGGACGAGCCGATCGTCTGGTATCAAGGATCGGGGACAACCGATCGTCGGTTTCTATCCTCGGATGAACGAGGCTCGATCATCTCCGTAACCGACAGCTCCGGAACCTTGCTGGGAATAAACAAGTACGACGAGTTTGGAATTCCGCAGCTCGACGCCAGCGGCATCAATATCAACACTGGCAAGTTCCAATACACTGGACAGGCGTGGCTGCCGGAGATCGGCGTGTATTACTATAAGGCACGAATGTACTCGCCTACACTAGGACGATTCCTCCAGCCGGACCCGATCGGTTTTGCTGGCGGACCAAACCTTTACGCCTATGTTCTGAATGATCCCGCTAATTTTACGGACCCATCTGGAATGGTGATGTGCGACGGCCAACCCGCAGACGTTTGTGGTAAACGGGATCGCTGCACTGCAGGGTGGACCTGTGATTCGAATATCGGACTATTGGCTGGATTGGCTGGAGCGGCACTTTCTCAACTCCTGAGGGATGCCGCGTTCGGTGAAGGTGGGGCGGGGGCCTCTAACGAGCCTTCGTGCCCAGCTGCGCCTGTGGGCGCTATGGGCGCTAAGACTGAGAACCAAGTCGCGCTTACTCGGCCCGGATGGCAAACTTTTAATGCATATCGCTCATCTAGAATCTCGACGGCAGAGACTGAGGCGCGTTTCAGCGGGGAGGACCTTCATAATGGACCTGGCGACGCATGGCGGCACTTTCGATGGAATTTTGCTATGGCTCAGTCGATGGGCAGCGGAGCTGCTGCCGCCTACGCAAATGCACATGAAGTTAGCGGTGGCGGGCCGGCAACCGAGAATGCAATGGACCTGAGAAACAACGCCATGGGTCGAGCATTTGCCTCTGACCCGCGTTACAAGAATCTTTCGCCCAATCAGGCGGCGGATATCGCTCTCAAATCCGGTTGTCTACAAACGGGGTTGTAAATGACAAGACCCAGACTTGTGCTGATTGCCGCATTCTCAACTGTGATCGTCTCGTGCGAGCTAATTCAGCAGAACGATTTCAAGATCAGGAATGAATCAGACGCACCAATCGAAAACGTTCGTATTGAATTCGGAGACAGCGTGCTTGAAACAAATTCTATTCCTGCAGGCAGTTCCAAAACCTTCCATCCTGCGCCTAAAGCTGACGGTGGAATTTCCATCCGTTATATGCAGCGAGGGAAAACAACAACCAAGAAACTTGGCTACATCTCGCCACCTCTAAAGCAGGCCTGCGCAATCGTGGTATCAACACAGGGGTTAGGAGGTAAATGTAGCCAGAAGTAATCCAAAAGGGTTGTTCCAAAAAATTTCCCAATCTAGGTCCGAATAGTGCGCGCCACATGAAAGGATCATGAGGATACGCAGGGCTCGCTAGAGCAAAACCAGTTTGCTCTGGTGAACTAATCTCGCGAGGTGGTCGTTTGCGGGAGTCGATCTCGTGCGGCTTCCCCCTAACTGTGAACGCATTGGCCGCATGCATGCCTTCGCTCGACGTCAAGTCACTTGGATTGCTCCATCATTTCGGAGCCTCGAACAATGCCGGTGCACCGCTTCCACGGTGAACCCGCTGCTGCCATGATAAAGGCTTGCAACAATTCCGGTTGGCAACCGCAGCGGACTAACGCACTATTTGAATGCCGAATCGACCTGGGGGGAACTTATGCATCTCTTCGGACGTCGTTCTGTCGGCGTTGTTTTAGCAACACTTTTTCTCGCATTGAGCTCGGCTGGGTCGGCTCAAGACGGTTACACCGATCCCGATGGATCAGGCGCGTTGGTGTCTGCAGTAAACTGGCTCCAGGGGACACTGCTGGGAACGGTGGCAACCGTCGCTGCCGTTATCGCGGTCGCGTGCGTAGGCTTTATGATGCTGACCGGTAGAATCAACTGGCGATACGGCGCAACGGTCATCCTCGGCTGCTTCATCCTGTTCGGGGCGTCGAGCATTGTCGCCGGGATTCATTCGACTGCGACGCTGGGCCAGTGAGCGTTAGCCTCGAACGTGATACCTGCTTCGTGGCGCTGACGCGCGCGCAAATGTTTGCCGGTGTCACGTACAGCTATTTCGTCGCGAACGTGGTCATCGCGACCGAGCTCTTCCTGATCTTCAAGGGCATCGGGGTGGTCGCAGCCGCCCTCGTGATCCACGGGGCGGGCGTTCTGCTGTGCCTGAAAGAGCCGAGGTTCTTCGACCTCTGGCTCGCGCGCGTGTCCAAATGTCCGCGCGTCACGAATTACCGGATCTGGGCATGCAACTCCTACCGGCCCTGACCGCGGACCCGAAGGCGGCTCTGAAAGAGCAACTGTCGGGCAAGCATTTGCCGTACGGCCGGCATGTCGACGACCATACGATCGAGACCCGTGATGGTCTGCTAATGCAGGTCATCCAAGTCCGCGGACTCCTGTTCGAGACGGCGGATTCCGACGAGATCAATTATCGCAAGCGGCTGCGCGACGCGGCCCTGCAGGCCATCGGATCATCTCGATACGCCATCTACCATCACGTCATTCGCCGCGAGGCCGAAGTCTCGCTCGACGCTCAATACTGCGATGCCTTTTCGCGCAATCTCGACACCGCTTGGCGCTCTCGGCTCTCGGGCCGCAAGCTCTACGTCAACGATCTCTTCCTGACGCTTGTCCGCCGACCGCTCCAAGGGAAGCTTGGATTGATCGATCGCCTGAAGCAGCGCCTCGGCCGCTCGGTCAAAACGCTCGACACCACGCGCTATGAGCTCCAGCAGCTGGGGCAGGCTCGAGACGCGCTGATCGCAGCCCTTGGCAGCTACGAGCCGCGACTGCTGGGCGTTTACGAAAGCTCCCAAGGTCCTTGCTCCGAGCCGCTTGAGTTCCTGTCCTACCTGTTCAACGGCGAGATGCGGCCGGCGCTGCTCCCGATGCAGGACCTCGGCGATTATATCCCATACCGTCGGATCAGTTTCGGGCAGGATGCGGTCGAGCTCGGAAGGGCGGGAGCAAGCCCCCGGCAGTTCCTCGGTCTCGTGTCCGTCAAGGATTATCCGGGACAAACCGCGCCGGGCATGCTCGACGAGCTGCTGCGCCTGCCGTTCGAGCTGACCGTTTCGCAATCGTTCGGGTTCGTCGAGCGCCAGGCCGCGCTGTCGCGCATAAACCTCGCGCTGCGCCGGATGAAATCCGCCGAGGACGAGGCGCTCAGCCTTCGCGACGAACTCACAGACGCCAAGGACAATGTCGCTGCAGGTCGGGCCGCGTTCGGCGAGCATCACATGACCATCGCAATTCGCGCGGATGCGATCGACACGGTCGACGAGGGCATTGCCGAGGTGCAGGCTGCGCTTGCCGATCTCGGCATCCATTCGGTTCGCGAGGACATCGCACTCGAACCCGCCTTCTGGGCGCAGTTTCCCGGCAACTTCAAATATATCGCGCGACGGGGTCTGGTCTCGACAACCAATTTCGCAGGGCTTGCCAGCTGCCACAATTTTTCGCTCGGGAAATCTTCCGGCAACCATTGGGGCGAGGCGGTCACTTTGCTCGAGACCACGGCTGCCGGGCCATATTTCTTCAACTTCCACCAGGGCGATCTCGGCAATTTCACGGTCATAGGTCCGTCCGGCTCCGGCAAGACCGTGGTGCTCAATTTCCTGCTCGCTCAGGCGCGCAAATTCGCCCCACGCATCATCTTCTTCGACAAGGACCGCGGCGCCGAACTGTTCATCCGCGCCATCGGCGGGCGTTACGACGTTCTTCGTCCCGGCATCCCATCGGGCCTCAATCCACTGCAGCTGCCCGACACCCCGGCCAACCGCCAGTTCCTGATCGACTGGATCGGGGTGCTCGCGGGCGGGGCCGACGGCGAGGAACTGGGCCGGATCAAGGATGCCATCGACGCGAACTATGGCGAGCCCGCCGAGCACCGGCGCCTGCGTCATCTCGTCGAGCTGTTCCGCGGCGGGCACCGGCCGCACGGCAACGACCTGTGGTCGCGCCTGAGATCGTGGTGGGGAGACGGCGAGCGCGCCTGGCTGTTCGACAACGAACATGATCTGACCGATCTAGGCGCGGACTCGGTCGGTTTCGACATGACCCAGATCCTCGACGATCCCGTCGTCCGCACGCCGGCGATGATGGTTCTCTTCCACCGAGTCGAGGAACGCCTTGACGGTAGTCCCGCGATCATCGTCGTCGACGAGGGCTGGAAGGCGCTCGACGACGAGGTGTTCGTGCGGCGGATCAAGGATTGGGAAAAGACCATCCGCAAGCGCAACGGGATCGTCGGGTTCGCGACCCAAAGCGCCCAGGACGCGCTCGAGAGCCGCATCGCGAGCGCGATCATCGAGCAGGCGGCGACACAGATCTTCATGTCCAACCCGAAGGCCCAGGCTTCCGAATATGTCGAGGGGTTCGGGCTGACCGAGCACGAGCTCGAGCTCATCCGCACGATTCCGGACACCGCGCACTGCTTCCTGATTAAGCACGGCAATGACAGCGTGGTCGCTCGGCTCAACTTATCGGGCGAAAAGGACCTGCTGACAGTCCTGTCAGGACGCGAGCGCACGGTTCGATTGCTCGACGAGATACGGCGCGAGACGGGCGATGATCCGTCAGACTGGCTGCCGCGGCTGCTGGAGGTCGCCTGATGGCCGCCTGCACCGGGATTCCGGCGGGCTTCGTCAGCTCAATGACGAGCTACATCGACTGCCAGGCGCAGGTCCTCGGATCGGGATCCTGGGCCACGCTTTCGACGCCGGGTTCGACCCTAACGATCGTCCTCACCGGGTTCCTGACGCTCTTCATTGCACTGATCGGCTACAATTTGGTGCTCGGGACCGCGTTGACCGTGCGCGAGGGAACGCTCGCGTTCGTGAAGATCGGGGTCGTGTTCGCGCTGGCTACGAGCTGGCCCGCCTATCGGACCTTGGTCTACGATCTGGTGATCGATGGCCCGGGACAGCTCGTCGCCGAGATCGGTCGGCAGGCCCGGGTCGTTGGCTCGGATGGCACGCTTTCGCAGCGGCTCGACCTTACCGACCAGAGTCTCTCGCAGCTGGCAATGCTGGGGGCTGGCAATCCTCCGCCAGGGAGCATGGTCCAGGCGCCTCCGCCGCCGTTCGGGGGATTTGACGCGTTCGCGCTTGGCGGATCGAGAATCCTGTTTCTCTTGACCGCGGTCGCGGGACTTGTGGCCGTGCGCATCGTCGCCGGGCTGATGCTCGCACTCGGTCCGTTCTTCATCGCGTTCCTGTTGTTCGACGGCACCCGGAGCCTGTTCGAAGGGTGGATCCGGGTCCTCGCCGGCGCTGCGCTCGCTGCCGTGGGTGTCGCGATTGCGCTTGGCCTCGAACTCGCGCTGATCGAGCCTTGGCTGAGCGGGGTCCTTGCCCGGCGCATGGCTGGCGAGGCGCTTCCGACAATGCCGACCGAACTGTTTGTGCTGGTTACGCTGTTCACGATCGTCGTGATCGCATCGCTGTACGGCTGCGTGCGAGTTGCCCAAGCTTTCCGAGTGCCGCTGCAGTTGCGCGCCAGCAGCGCGGATATCGGGCAGGTGCTGGCCAGGCGAACCACAGCTACGCCCGCTAACCGGCAAACCGCCGCCGTTGAGGGCGAGCGCAGCCGGGCAGCGGCCGTGGCCAGCGTGCTCACCGCCATGAATCGACGCGAACACACCACGCCGGCTGCGGACATCCGCGTACCGTTCGACACGGGCCGCCAGTCCGTCGCGCAACGCTCAGGCGACGCGGTCCAAGTGGCGCGGCCGATCGGACGCACGTTCGCGCGCCGTGCAACCTCGCGTGTGTCGGCACGGGCCAACAGGAGGGATGCGAGCGCATGAACGAGCATAGTCGCGAAGCGCTCGATGCCTATTACGCGGAGGCCGCGAGCTGGAACCAGGATCGGGTCCAGGCGATGCGCTCCTCGCAGAAGGTCGCCTGGTGGATTGCCGGGGTGGCCGCCGCCATTGCTGTGCTCGAAGCAGTCGCACTCGTCCTTTTGACGCCGCTCAAGACGGTCGAACCCTATACTTTGATGGTCGACCGAACGACGGGCTACGTCCAGGCCTTGAAGCCGCTCGAGCAGTCGAAGATCTCGCCCGACGCTGCGCTGACCCAGTCGTTCCTCGTCCAGTACGTAATCGCCCGCGAAGGGTTCGACATGGCGACCCTCAACGCCAATTATCGCAAGGTCGCCCTGTTCTCGGCCGACCGGGCGCGCAGCAGCTATCTGCAGACGATGCAGGTCGGCAATCCCCAGAGCCCTTTGTTCCTGTATCCGCGCAGCACCGTCCTTGAGGTCCAGGTGAAGAGCGTGTCGCCGGTCGGTCCCGACGCCGCCCTCGTTCGCTTCGACACGCTGCGCAGTGACGCTGGCGCGCAGCCGCAAGTGCAGAGCTCGTGGATCGCCGTGGTGCGGTACCGTTATTCCGGCGAGCTCATGAAAGCCGAGGACCGGTTCGTGAACCCGCTCGGCTTCCAGGTTGTCGGCTATCGGAAGGATCCCGAGGCGCTCACGTCGCCCAGGGCAGCTGATAGTTTAGTAGTTCCGACCGCGCAGCCAGTCGCGCAGAACCCATATTATCCCGCTCAGGCGCAGCAGCAGCCCGCCCACGCGAGGGTGGCCCGGTGAGACCCGCTCGACTTCTGGCGCTTCTCATGCTGGCTAGCGCCGCGCCCTCACTCGCGCAGGTGCAACCGATTCCCGGCGACGGCGATCCGCACCTTCAGGTCGTCGACTATCATGCGAGGCAAGTTGTCCAGCTGCGCGGATCGCCCGGGTTTCAATTGATGGTCGAGCTTTCCCCGGACGAGCAGATCCAGAACGTCGCGCTAGGCGACAGCGGCTCGTGGCAGGTCAGCATCAACAAGGCCGCCGACCGGCTGTTCCTCAAACCGGTGCAGGCTGGCAGCGCGACCAACATGACTGTGGTCACCTCGGTGCGGCTCTATGCGTTCGAACTGGTCACCGTTGCCGACGCGACGATGGAAATGCCTTACACCGTCCAGTTCCGCTACCCGGCTCCGACTTCGCAGGCTGCGACCGCCGGCAATGACGGGTTTGTCGACGTTGCGGCTGCAAGGCGGAGGCTGAGCCAATACCGCATCAGCGGGGATCGGGTGCTCCGCCCCGCGGCGGTGACCGACGATGGATACCGGACCTACATTCGGTGGCCGAAAGGCGCACCGATCCCGGCCATCTACGCAATCGATCCGTTCGGGAACGAGGTCCTGGTCAACGGCATGATGGGTCCAGACGACATCTACGTCGTCGATGGAACGCCGCAGCAGCTCCTGTTCCGGATCGACCGCGACATGGCCCAGGCGCGGCGCCTCAATCCCCGGAAAGGTCGCTGATGCCGGTCACGGAAATTGGAGACCCCCGCCTCAAGGCCCTGTTCGGTGGGGAAGACCCCCGCGCTCCCGGAGTGCGGCCCACGGTCCGGCTGCCGGGCAAGGGCATACCGCCGATCATTGCCGCGGTTCTGATCGTCCTTGTGGCCGTGCTCCTATTTGCCTGGCTCAATGCCCGGCGCACGGCTCCGGCCGAACCGTCGGTCCGCGGCCGGGCGTCGGATCTTGGAGCAGGCGCGTGGGCTGCACCACCGCCGCTCTACATCCCGCCCGCGCCTGCTCCGGTAATCGTCGCTCCCGTCATCGAGCCTAAGCCCGCCACGCCGGTGATTCCGGTGCCATCACCAATGTCAGCTCAGCGAACTGCTCCGCCCCAGCTTGTCTATGTGCCTCAGCCCGTCACGCAGATGGGCCCCCCTTCGCCTGCCGTTCCTCCGCGCGCTTCTGCAGGCGCGGCGCTGGTGATCGATTCCGGCAATGTGCAAGGTGAGGTTGGTCTCTCAGACGGCGTGCCGACAGATTTTGGCACAAGCGCAATACGGCCCGCCGGGCGCATGCGGGCAAGCGCGCTCGCCAATCGCTCGATGACCGTCCCGCAAGGTCATCTGATTCCGGCCGTACTCGAGACCGGGTTTGACTCCACCAAGCCTGGCTTTGCTCGAGCGGTCGTGTCGCGGGACGTGCGCGGATTTGACGGCAGCAATGTCCTGATCCCGCGCGGGAGCCGGCTCATCGGCGCGTATAAATCCTCGACCGTCCGGGGCGAGAACCGCGCGATCATCACATGGACCCGGCTCATTCGTCCTGACGGCATGACCATCGCGATGGATGCGCCGAGCGTGGACACGGTCGGGCGCGGCGGCATCCCCGCCAGCGTCAACAGCCACTTCTTCGGCCGGCTGGGGGATGCACTTCTCCAGACGACGATGGATCTGGGCCGCACCCTCGCCGGGCGCTCCGCGCCGGGTGTCGTGGTGGTTTCCGGCGCGACTGGCCCGGCGGCGTCTCCGCTCAACTCGGGCGCGGCGTACGAGCCCACGCTCACGGTCCGGCCCGGAACGAGTATCAGCATCTTCGTGGCCCACGACCTCGACTTCAGCGCTGCGGGCTCCGTCAAGTGAGCGCGCTTGCGGCCCCGAACGTTGTGCCGGGAGTCTATTTGAAGTCCTGCCTTGGACCGTTCGAGGCGGCGCTTGCCCGTCCCGATGTTACCGACATCTTCGTCAACCGCCCGGGCGAGATGTGGATCGAGACGCTTGGCGGAACTGTCGAACGGCACGACGATCCGGCGGTTACGGAGATCTCGCTTGCTCGGCTCGCCCGCCAGATCGCCGCGCTCACCCACCAGGGCGTCAGCCGCGAACATCCGCTGCTCGCTGCGGTGCTTCCTGACGGGTCGCGCATCCAGGTCGTCGCGCCTCCGGCCACCCGCGGCCCGCTGGCGCTAGCGATCCGAAGACAGGTAGCGGCCTCACTGTCTCTTCAGGACTACGTCGCTGCGGGCCAGTTCGAGGAGACGCGGTCCGGCCCCGGTCGAAGCGCGCACGATGACGAATTGCACGAACTGGTACGAGCGCGGGATTTTGCTAGCGCGCTTTCGCTTGCGGTACGTGCGAGGAAGAACATCGTCGTCTCGGGCGGGACGTCGACCGGCAAGACGACCTTTCTCAATGCGCTGCTGCGTGAGGTTCCAGCGGACGAGCGGCTGATCCTGATCGAGGACACGCCCGAGCTGGTCGTGGAGCACGAGAACAGCATTGGTCTCGTCAGCGTGCGCGGCGAGCTTGGCGAGGCGAGAGTCTCGACCAACGATTTGGTATCCGCGTCGCTGAGGATGCGGCCCGACCGCATCATCCTCGGTGAGTTGCGCGGGGTCGAAGCCTTCGCATTCCTGCGCGCGATCAACACCGGTCACCCCGGCTCCATGACCACGATCCACGCGGACTCCTCGGAAAGCGCAATCGAGCAGCTTGTGCTGCTCGTGCTGGATGGGGGGACAAGGCTCGGGCGTGAAGATGTGCGGCACTATGTCCGTCATTCATTGGATATGTTCGTCCAACTGGCGCGGGACGGCGGCCGGCGTCGGGTTGAGGCGGTTGTTCTCAGCGAAGCGCTAGCAGCGAGAGAAGACCAGGGCCGGTGATCCGGGAAGTTGGTCCAGAAAGTCCGAACGTGTTTGCCAGTGCGGTCGACTGGCTGAGTGCAACCATACTCGGGTCACTGGCGTCGACGATTGCCGTCCTAGCGGTCGCATCGATCGGCTTCCTGTTGCTCGCCGGACGTGTGGATGTTCGTCGCGCGATGCAGGTCGTCCTTGGCTGCTTCATCCTGTTTGGCGCTTCGACAATTGCGGATGGAATCGTCGGCGTGGTGAACGGGCCTGGGGAATTGCGGGTTGCCGAAGCGCCGCTCTCGCCTCCGACGCCCGTCTATCCGCCCACGGTTCCAAGCGCACAAGGGACACCGAGCGCGTTCGATCCTTATGCAGGCGCTGCGCTTCCAGCGAGGAACTAGGTAGGCACCGTTTCGGGCACAATTCGCCAGCGATCGAGCACGTGCCGCCGCTCGTTTGATAGAGCCGGCGCGACGCAAAGCCGTCATTCCCCCAGCCGTTGGCGACCGACAGCCTGTTGCTGAGCGCCATCGCCTTCACCGATCCGGCTCGTAGCTCATGCCGCTCGCCAGAACCATCCAGCTCGGGCCGCCCGACGATGCCTTGGCCTGCACCTGACTCAGCCGTCCCTTGGTGTCGTAGGAATATTGGACGATCCAGCCCGACGGATAGGTGATCTCAGTCACACGGTCCGCAAGGTCGTAGGCGAAAGCGAGATCGGCCGCCCCGCTGCCGATTGTCTGGCGCTTAGTGATCAGATTGCCGCGATGATCCTTCGGCAGTGATCGAGTAAGCTTTCACCGTACTCCGCCACCAAGGTGGTTACCGCATCACCGCGACACTGATATCGATAGATGCTCCCGCAACGTTAACAAGTTCTACGATGCGAGCAGGAATTCCAAATCCTAATACGTCTTTTGTTTCATCTATTTGAATTACTAATTGATTCGAAAAATCGTTGGTCGCGAGAAATCTTTCGGCTCTTTGCAAGATCGGACGTGCTTTTCGATCAAGTGCCTCTAGGGCACCCTCAATCTCGTCTGGGTTGCCGGATTCCTCAGTTAATGCCCAGCGCGAAAATTCATAAGTTTTTGTATACCTAAGTGAGACGTTTGTAATTGGATCACCAACATTCCATCCGTAGTCGGCGCTTCTTCCTAATTCTGCGCATATCTGATCGTAAGTGAACTGCTTGTGATCAAGCACCAGCTCCACAATCACCTTTCTCATTCTAGTCATCTCCGGGGAAGACTTCATCGATAATGGGACCCGTACATCCCTTACGGCGGATAACGAATCGTCCGCTCGGCCTACATTTGCATATTTCGTAATCACTCATTTTTCCGAGAAATCTCTTAACTTTGTGAGGGTTGATTCCAGCCTGTTGCAACTCCCAAGTCGTTGCCACCTTTGAGCAGTCTTCCTCATCATCATCGCCGGTGAGAGCTTTAACGAGTGCATTGCACGCATTCGCCGCTCTGACGATCGGTGGACCGATTGTCCTCGCGCATAGCGCAACATTGCTCCTGCACCACCAGACAAAGCCCTCTCCAGCGAGCTCGCCAACAGCAATAGCCCCTCGAGCTGCGGCAGGATTCAGCCCCCACGGATCCATCCACCGCAGCGGATTCGCCCCAGCGTAGAGGTAGAGATTACTCCCTCCCTCAAGTCCGATTGGGTCGGCCTCAATGTAACGGCCAGTGGAGCTGTCGTAGTCGCGGTAGCGGTTGTAATAGATGTCGCTGAGCGTCCTCATCTGCCCCGGGAACCCGGGCAGCGTGTAGCTCGGTGCTGTGACCGCCGCGCCGCTCGTATCGGTGAACGCAATCGGTACTCCGAGATGGTTGCCGTGCAGCCAGGTGAGGACCGCGCTGGCGCCCGAGCCCGTCGCCACCGCCAGCGGCGCATAGCCGCCGACCCCATCGTCGCCGCCGAACGGTTGATTAACGTTGGTGACCTCCGGGCCCAGCCAGATCATCTCGGCGATGACGTCGGAGGCGGATGCGCCATATTCGCCAAGCACCCGCCCGTCGGGCGCATAGACGAACGTATGCGTGGTCGATGCGCTGGTCGCGCTCACCCGGTCGTCGAGCCCGTTGTAGGCGTTGGTCTGCGCCGGATCGCCGGTGCGGGTGTAGGTCAGCAGCCGGCTGTAGCCGTCGTACGTCGCGCTGACGCTTGCCCCGCCCGGCCGGGTCTCGCTCAGCGTGTTGCCGCGGCCGTCGTAGCCGATCGAGCGGGTGCCGGCGGCATTGACGATCGAGGCCAGCCGGTTGGTGCCGCTGGTATAGCTCAGCGTCTCGGTCGATGCGGCCGGGCTCGCGACTACGCGCGAGGTCAGGATCATCCGGTCGTTGGCGTCATAGCCGTAATAGGCGCTGTTGGCATCGTCGAGCTGGTCCCGGATCGCGCCGATATTGTCGTTGCCGTCATAGCCGTAGGTCAGCCACGACAGGTTCGTTCCGCCGCTGGTCTGATAGAGCCGGCGCGATGCGAGGCGGCCGTCGTTCCCCCAGTCGTTGACGACCGACAACCCGTTGCCGAAGGCCATCGCCTTCACCGATCCGAACGGCTCGTAGCTCATGTCGCTCGCCAGCACTGTCCAGCTCGGGGCGCCCGCGGAGGCCTTCGTCTGGACCTGGCTTACCCGTCCTTTCGTATCGTAGGTATATTGGACGACCCGGCCCGACGGATAGGTGATCTCAGTCACCCGGTCCGCAAGGTCGTAGGCAAAAGCGAGGTCGGCCGTTCCGCTGCCGATCGTCTGGCGCTTGGTGATCAGGTTGCCGCGATGGTCGTAAGCGAAACTGGTGGTGCCGGTGCCGTCACTGATGCTCGAGAGGCGTCCTACGCCGTACGAGCCGGAGATGCCTGGCGTGTTCCAGGCGTAGGTGATCGTCTCGCTTGCGGGGCGCCCGGTTGGTGCCTTCTGCGTGACCCGCCCAAGAATATCGCGCGTGTATTCGACCCGCTGCCCGCGGCCGTCGATTGCGGCAGTCAGCTCTCCGGCCTCATTGTAATAATAGACGCTCGTCCCCCGATCCGGCGATACCTCCTGGATGGCATCGCCGAAGCCATTCCGCACGAACTGTGTCGCCACCGAAATTGGATCGGTGTGGCTGGTGAGATTGTCGCGAACGTCATAGTCTCGAGCGATCGTACCGCTATCCGGAGCGACGGTCGTGACCAACCGATTGAGCGCGTCGAACGCCTGCGTCGTCGCCCCTCCGTTCGGAGTCCTCATCAGGGTGACGTTGCCGACCTTGTCGTAGCCGAGCGCGCTGGTGCGTCTGGGGCCAAGCGCCTCGGTCATCTGCCTGCCAAGTTCATCAAACGTCCGGGAGATTTGCTGCGCGAGCGTCGTGTCCGCTCGCTTCACCGTCTCCATCGTGACGTTGCCCTTGGAGTCATAGACGTAGTCCCGACGCTCACCGTTGGCCGCGCGCATCGCGACGAGACGGTCGGCGGTATCATAATCCATGAAGAGCTTTTCGGTGGACGGCAGAGTCAAGCCCGTGACCCGCCCGACAGTGTCGTAGTCGATCGTCGTCACTGCATCGAGCGAGCCGGTCGTCGGATGCCTGACCGTGATCGTCCGGACCAGTCCCATCGCATCATAGGTGAAGGCGCTCACGACCCCGTTCGCATCGGTCATCGTGCCAGGCCGCCCGTTCGCATCGTAATTGGCGAAGGACGTGACCTGTCCGAGACCATTCGTGGAGGTTTGGAGACTGCCTGACGTGTCGTAGGCGAACGTGAGCGTGTCGTCCTTGCCCGCGGCATCGACAGGCTTGGGGCCGTTGATCGAAGCGACGCGTCCGCCTGGTCCCCAGGTGTAGGTCCAGGTGCGGCTTTGGCCATTGGTTGAATAGGGAATCGATTGGGACGTCGTGTCGGTTTCGGTGCGGGTCAGCAACTGACCGGTGGAGGAATAGGTATAGTCGATCTGGAGTCCCGGCCGGACGATCTGGCTCGGGACATTGTAGGTCGAATGCCAGGTGACGGTCGTCGAGCGCTGCTGCGGCGTTCCATAGGCTTCGGTGATTGTCGTCGGTCGTCCGCGGCTGTCTCGCGTGTAGGACGTTACGCGCCCTTCCTCGTCGGTCTCGGTCGCGATGAAATTGTTGCTGTCGTACGTCGTCGAGCGCGTGCTCGGGGCGGTATTGACGCTCGCCTGACCCACGACGCTCGAGGGCCGAATATCCTGCGTTCCGGATCCGAAGCGCGCGAAGTGATGATCTTCGACCTTCCCGAGTGGGCCGGTCACGGTCCGAACAATCTCGGTCGGGGATTCGGTGGAGGCGACAGTGTACTGATCAACGCCGTTCGCAAGCGCGGAGGTAATCGCGCGGCCCGCGGGATCGTAAGAATAGCTCGCGACCTGATCGCTGTTGAAGTTGGTTACCGCCGTCAGATAGGTTGGAAACCGCGCGTCCCCATAAGCATAAGTAGTGGAGTCGATCGCAACGCTCGAAGCGCTGAGCCGCTCGACCTTGATCAGTCGTTGCACCTTCCCGGTCGACGGTGCTGCGGTCGCCGGCGCCGGATCAAACGTGTATCGCAGCGATGTTCCATCGGGGAGCGAGACGCTCGACACTGCTTCAGGGTAAGGAGCCGATCCCGATGGTGGGCTCGAAAGCGCCGAGATATAGTAAGTCGACCAGTTGAACGTAGCCACCCGTCCGAACGAGTCCGTGACTGTCTGCAGGCTATTGTCGGACCGGTACGCAAGGTCCCAGCGATAGCCACTCCTTGCGACGCGCACCGTTGGCCGCCCGATCGAATATGGGGACGTCGTATTGGGCCGCGTGAAGGTCTGGAAAGTCCAGATGGTGTCGTTTCCGTCAGTAACCTTCCATTGCGTCGCCGCAGACTGGAGAGTGCCAAGGTCCGACGGCAGTGTCCCGACATATTCGACCTTGATATTGGTCGGTGCGTAGTAAGCGCCTGTTGTCGTATCGGGCACCCAAGTGCCGCCACTTTGCATCACGAAATCGTAGGCGCTCCCGTCGGGGGCAAGAAGGGCAAGCTTGGCGGCCGGAGACGTTGGTGATCCCGAGAAGGCCCCGAGCTGGATCTCGTACATGAAGTCGAAATTCCAGCCTCCAGCAAGACCGACGGTCTTCGTCTGAACGCTTGCGGACCAACCAAATTGTCGCGACCTGTACGATCGGCCGATCACGAACTCGCCGTCGGCGCTGGCGTAATCTTGCGCCGTCAGAACCTTCGCGCCGGTGGACAAGACGATCGGATGCCCCTTCGTCTCATTCTTGCCTGGCCAGTTCTTCTGGTCCTTGCAATTGCACGGTCGCTCGGGAGTAGGGTCCTTTTCACACCTGCCGAGGATGATCTGGTAGCCGGACTCGCATTCCAGCCAGACGGTGGCCGGCAGGATCGTTCCGCACCCGCTAATGCCGCCTCCGGTCTCCTCCGGGCAGAGGTACTGGTACGTCGTCCAGGAACAGTTGGCGCCGTTGGCATTACCACCCCAGACATTGGCTGCGATGAACCGGCTTAAGTAGCCGTGGCCGTTATAATTCCACTGGAATTCACAAGCTTCCGTCGCTGAACCAAATCGATCGGGGGTGTTGGTTCCTGCATTCCAGCCGACCATTCCTTCGCCCATTTGAGCTGCTGCGGATGTCTGCAACAAAGCACCCGAGACGCAGAGGGCGAAGATGAAACTGAAGACTGCGCTTGCGGCATTCTGGAGCACGCGGATTCCCCCACACGACGGATTAGTCAGAAGCAAAAAAGCGAATCCTACGGAGTCCAGCTGAAGCAGCCGTAGACCGCCGAGCCCCAGGTCGTGCCGGGTGAGCCCCAAAGCATGGTGTTCTGCGTCTTGCGGTTGCCGTTGAGGTCGTAGCTGTACGTAACGCAGACATTAGGAGCGCTGATTGCCTGGAAGAGCGCGAGCATCTGGCTGTTCATCAGCACGGAATTCGCCGCTTGAGCTGATTGAATGGGCGCTAGAATGGCGGCGCAAGCCAGAAGGATGGCCCTTGCCCGGCGGGCAGAAAGTAAGCGCATGCAATATCTCCAAAGAAGGCTGGCTGTTGCGGCCGTCATCGCCGATTCATGCTGACGCGTGTTGGGCGTCCAATGGCTTGCGGACGTCCCATGCTCAGGATCCGACCACGTAGTAGTCACACGAGGCGATCGCAGACTTTGTGGTCGCGCCGTTGTTGACGTAGAAGCCGAGGCCGACTTTGTCGGGAGCGCTGGTGAAGAGCGCCGACTTGGTTACGCTGGTCGCGTTCGACCATGCTTTTCCGTCGGACGACACATCGAAGAAGTAGGTGGCGCTAGCGTTCACGTAGCGAATGCGCGCCCAGAACGGCTGGTTGGTCCCGACGTGCTGCCCGGCATAGGTTTCTGCGGTGAACGCGCCGTTGGTTTGTTGCCGGACGCGAAACAGCGCGCCTCCGTGAAACCAGAATCCTGAGAGCACGGACTTGGTTGACGAGCTTTCGTAGAGCACGAGCCCGACACCATTGTAGTTGGCCGGCCAGAGGTTCGGCGTGATGCGCGCGGTCACCGTCCAGTCCGCGGTGCTGGCGGGCGCGCTCTGGAGCGCGAACCGCACATTCTCGCCAGAAGCAAGACTGCCGGAATTCAGGATGAGGCCAACGTCCGCGTCGTTGGTGAGCGTCACGTCCTGCGCGGCGCCACCATGAACCAATGTCGGGAAACTGGCTGCGGCGGGGATGTAGCCGGCCCACCAGTTTCCACCGCTTCCTCCGCCCCCTCCGGGCGGCGTTGCCCAAGTCCCATCGCCTCGAAGGAAGTGGGAGCTGTCGGCATTGGCGCCGTTGGCGAATCGGTTGACCGATATCGTCCCGGTGAGCTGCGACGCGTCGGTGCTCGTTGCGAGCGCACCGAAGGACGAGCCGTTCGTCTTCGTGCAGGTGACGGCGGTCGTCCCGCTCGTCGTGCAATCTCCCGACAGATTGCCGTTGGTGATGGTGCCGGAGCTTGAGAACGTAGCGAGGTTGCCGGCGGCAGGCGCCCCGGAAGGCTTGACGGCAGAGTCCGCGCAATCCTTCAGCGCGTTGAAATTGCCCATCACGACCGTCGCATCGGCGACCTGCCCGTTACTGATCGTGTTGGGCACCGTGCAGGCTGCGGCAGATCGGGAAGTCGGAAAAAGGACGCTTAATGCAAGCGCTAGGACAATTGTTGACCCGATACGCGCCCAGCGAGATTGCCGGCCTCGGACAAACTTTTCGAAAGCGAACAAACCCGACTTAAATGCTAACGCAGTCCAGCTCGACATATGTGCCTCGTCCAATACGGACGCCAGGACACAGCAATACCGTCGCGGGTCTCCCCGCAACGGCTACCGAGCTACCGTTGCTCTGACTAATCCCCCGCAATTGAAGCTACAGTCGGCTGATTGTTCGTCAAGCAGGAAAATAAGACGATTATATTTGACTTGCCGGATTTTTCAGATGCCGGAACTTACGTCTGTCATGATTTTCAAAGATAATGCTTATGTTTCATATACGTAATCACGGTGCTGACCTTGGTAACTACAACATTTCACTTTAGGAAGGAGGCCATTGCTCTTTGCGGATTCTGGCTGGCGCGCTTCGGAGATGACTCTGCCACGTCCGCGCATGGCCGCTGAAACTCCCCGCTCCATCCAATCACCGCGTGGTCAAGCCATCGCCCTCGCCAGTGTAATGACTTCACCACCATCGCGGTAGAAATCCAAGTGATCGGACCACCATTGCATCATGCGCACCCGCTCTTCCCAGTGCGCGCCGCGATGGTAGGCCGCGCGAACCCTGTCGCCGTGCTTGTGAGCGAGCGCGCGCTCGATCGCATCAGGGTGCCAATGGCCGGACTCGTTCAACAATGTGCTGGCCATCGCCCTGAACCCATGAGCGGTCATCTCATCATTGGCATAGCCGATGCGTCGGAGCGCCGCGTTCAGCGTGCCATCCGACATGGGACGTCTCGGAGAGCGGATCGACGGAAACAGATAGTCGCCGGGATTGCCGAAGCTGCGAAGCTGGCGAAGCATCGCCGTCACTTGCGTCGACAGGGGTACAGCGTGGGGTTGGTCCATTTTCATCTTTTCGGCTGGAATCCGCCACACGGCGGCATCGAACATGATTTCGGACCACTGAGCTTGGCGAAGTTCTCCAGGCCGGACAAAAACATGTGCCGCCATCTTCAGCGCGACCCATGTCTCCCGTTGACCTGAATAGTCTTCGATGGCGCGCATCAGCGCCCCGACCTCGGCAGGCTCGATGATTGCCGCATGATGCCGCACCTTGGGTGTGGCAAGCGAACCGCGAAGAACGTCGGCGGGGTTGGCGGTCCCGCGCAGCGTGACAATCCCGTATCTGAAAACGCGGCTCGCGAATGAACGAAGGCGAGTGGCGGTCTCGCGATGACCGCGGGCTTCAACCTTACGCAGGAATGTGAGCAACTCGTGCGGACTGATCTGCGCAATCGGGCGGTGCGCGATATCCCGGTCGAGCAGTCTCAGGAACCACCGCGCCTTGGTGACAGTTGCCTCGGATCTGCCTTCGACAACCATTCGCTCAATATATTCCCCCGCGATTTCCTTGAACGTCGTTGCCGCACTGATCTTTGCCTCGGCTTCCGCCTGGCGTTTTACAGTCATGGGGTCGAGGCCGTCAGCGAGCATCTGGCGAGCCTCGTCGCGCCGCTCACGTGCCTTGCTAAGCGAGACCTCGGGATAGCGACCGAAGCCCAATTTCCGCTCGTAGCCATGGAACCGGTATTTCATCTTCCAGAGCTTTGCTCCGGACGGCTGGACGAGGAGGAACAGACCGCGCTCGTCCGCCACCTTATATGGCTTCTGTTTTGCCGATAAACGCCGTATTTCCAAGTCTTTAAGAGCCATTTGGGGGCCTCGCGCCAATTCGAGTCCGTGTGAGGCCCCCAAAAAGGCCCCCAAAACCGTCCGGAAAGCGGTGGATGAGGGTGGAAACCGGCGGACAGATTATGCGCAATAAATAGCGGAAATCTGGCGATTTTTCGAGTGTTTTTCCGCCGCACCAAGAGGTGAGGTGGTGCCGCTTGAGGGACTCGAACCCACGACCCCATCATTACGAATGATGTGCTCTACCAGCTGAGCTAAAGCGGCGCGCCTTCTCGGAGGCCGAAAGCGGCCTTTAGAAGCGGCGCTCGCCCTAACAGTGGCATCCAGAGCGGTCAACGCGGCGCTGCCTGAACAGATAGGGTTAACGGTTTCTTCAAGCTTAGAGCGCATTTTCCTCCCCGCCGAGTTGGAGGGAGTGGGGCCCAAGGGCATGGATAGTTATCGCGAATATCCGAACGACTTCGACGTCTCGCCGGCGTCCGAAGGCTCGTCGCCCGAACAGGCCGGCATCGACATCGGCAATGATGAGCGGCGGATGCACGTCCGCGCCTACAATTACTGGGTCTCCCTGCTGAACGGCCGCGACTACCCGTCCATCGAAGACCTCGAGCCGGAAGAGGTCGAGGACTTTGCCGAGAACAGCGTCCTTCTGGATTTCACCGAAGGCCGCGACAATCCGGCTACGCCGTACATCGGCGTTGCAATCCGCGAGGAATGCGGTCTCGGCGAAGGTATCAAGAGCATAGACGACGTGCCCAGCCGATCGTTGCTGTCGCGACTGACCGACCATTATCTCCAGATCATCGCCAACCGCGCTCCGATCGGCTTCGAAGCCGAGTTCGTGAACCAGCGCGGCGATCCGATTTGCTATCGCGGTATCCTGATGCCCTTCTCCTCGGACGGGGACACGATCGATTTTATCTACGGCGTCATCAACTGGAAGCGGTCGATCAGCGGGGCTGACCAGCCGACCGCCGCAACCTTACCGCCAGTCGAGGAAGAGCCCGAAGAGATCGCTGAGATCGAAGCGGACGAAGACGAGCTGATCCTAGAGGACGCAATTCTCCCGGACGCTCCTGTTCCTGAAGAGGAGCCGGCTGAGGAAGAGCCTTACGCCCTCGATGCTCCGACCGTGCATTTTGCCTGGGAAGACGGCCCGCTTCGCGACGAGGAATCCCAAGTGGCGATCCCGGAGATCGTGCTCGATGACAGCGCCGGACTCGCCGATCATTTGTCAGCGGCAAGGGAGACGGCCGACGCTGTGAAGGCCGCCGACGGGCGTACCCGTTCGGCGCTCTATCGCGCGCTCTCGCAGGCCTACGACTTCGCCCTCGCTTCCGAGCGCGAGCCGGAGGATTACGCCGAGCTTCTCGAGGAATCGGGCATGAAGGCGCAGGCCCGAGCGCCGATGACGCCGATCGTGAAGCTCGTCTTCGGCATCGACTACGACAAGGCCCGTCTGACCGAATTCGCGGCGGCATTGTCCTACGGACGCCGGCAGGAGATCGTGCAGGGCGGCTTCCTCGACTTCATCGAACGGCAGGTCGGCGGCCTCAAGGCGCTCGTCGCTGCGGAGCGCCAGGCCAAACGGCCGGAGCCGAAGGTCGATACGAAAGGCGAGGCCGCAAAGGCGAAGCTTCGTGATGCAGCCCCGATCGCGCTGGAGGCAATTTCGCCGGCCTCGGAGTTCGCTTTGGTACTAACCCGTCGCCGTGCCGATGGCGGTGTCGATCCAGTTGCGGTGGTGGAAGACGAAGCGATGATCGAAAAGGCAATCCGCCGCGCCGGACTTTAATATTGCCGTTTAGGGCTGGTTCGGGACGAGCCGGGGTTGTCCCGCTCCGAGGGGCAGGTCTATAGGCCCGCCGCATTGCACCGTCCGCGGAGCCAATCGATTTCATGACCGCCCAAATGCGCCTTACGAGGCCACTCGTTTCGTCCATTCGCAAGGCGCTGACGCAGAACGCGCTTCCTGGTGAAACTGAGGGACTTACCTCGGCTTCCGAGCAGGATGCAGCGACGTTCCTTGCCTCTGTCGGCGCCCAAAGGAAGCGGGGGGAGGTGGCTATCGCCATCGAATCGACCGGCGGCGAGGCCGGCCGGAGGCGCATGCGGATCGCGATCGTCAATGACGACATGCCCTTCCTCGTCGATTCGATCGCGAACACCATCGCCCGGCGTCAGCTGACTATTCATCGCCTGCTTCACCCGGTCGTCTGCGTCGAGCGCGACAAGAACGGAAAGCTTCTCGCCGTCGAGCCGCTCTGCGGCGACAAGGATCGTCGCGAGTCGATGATGTATCTCGAGCTCGACCGCACGCATGCGCGCGGCCGCAAGGATCTCGTTGAGGAGCTCAAGGCCGCGCTCGGCGACGTGCGAGCGTCCGTCCGCGACTGGCCGAAGCTTCAGGCGAAGATGCGCGAGGATGCGGCAGCGATCGAGGATCCGGAAGGCCGTGCGCTTCTCGAATGGTTCGCCGATGGGGCGATGACGCTACTCGGATACCAGGTTGAGCGGGCGACCGGGCAGCCGACCGAGACTTTGGGCCTCTTCAGCATTCCGGGCGCGCCGACCGACGAGGGCGGCGCCCTCGGTGCGATGCGCTATTTCGAGCAGGGCGGCGACGTCCCGCTGATGGCCAAGGCGGAGCGCAAGTCGACCGTCCATCGCGGCGTGCCGCTCGACCTGGTCGTCGTTCCCATCCGCGAGAAGGGCAAGGTCGCCGGGATCGGCGTCCACGCGGGTCTCTGGACCAGCCAGGCGCTTGGCTGGCCGGTCGAGGACGTTCCGCTTCTGCGCCACCGGCTGGAGCAACTCGACGAGAGCTTCGGCTTCGATCCGAAAGGTCACTCCGGCAAGGCGCTGCGTCACGCCGTCTCATCCTTGCCGCGCGATCTGCTGGTCAATGTCAGCTTCGAATCGGTTCGCGACCTGGTGATGATGGCCATGTCGCTCGCCGACCGTCCGCGGCCGGCGCTCCTTCTCGTCCGCAGTATCCTCAAGGGCCAGCTGTTCGCCTTCGTTTGGCTACCTCGCGAGGAAATGAACACGCAGCGCCGCGAGGCGATCGGCGCAATGCTCGAGGCGGTAGTCGGATCCAGGATCACGAGTTGGTCTGTCGAGACCGGCGAGGGTTCGCTCGCGCTCATCCGATACACGCAGTACATCGACAACGACGCTCCGACCCCCGACTCCCAGGCCCTCGATGACCGCCTCAACGAAATGGTGCGAGGCTGGGCTCCTGCGGTCGAAGAGGCGCTAATCGCACGCGTCGGGGCGCCCCGCGCGACCAGGCTCACGCTCACATATGCCGGTGAGTTCTCGGACAGCTACCGCACCCGGACGAAGCCGGAGGAGGGAGCCGAAGATATAGTTCGGCTGTCCACTCTTTCGGATTCCGACGATCGTGGAGTTCGGCTGTTCCGCCGTGATACCGACAAGCCAAACGAGCTTCGGATCAAGACCTATCGCCGCGGAGAGCTGATCCCCCTGTCCGAGGCAGTCCCGGTTTTCGAGAATTTCGGATTTCGGGTCCTCGAGGAAATGCCCTCGCAGGTCGGCGCGAACGGCTCCATCGGCTACATCCACGATTTCCGGCTGGAGCTTCCGGGCGAGGACGACGTCCAGGCGATCCTGGCACGCGCCAGCGAAATCGAAGCCGCGATCTCCAGCGTCTTCAGCCGCGAAGCGGAGGACGACGAGTTCAACCAGCTCGTCCTTTTCGCGGGCCTCGACACCCAGCCGGTCGTCTGGCTCCGTTCTTGGTTCCGTTACCTGCGCCAGACCGGAAGCTCGTTCGGCCTCGTCACGGTCGTCGACGCTCTCCGTCGTGCTCCGCGGGCAACTGCCGCGCTCGTCGGATTGTTCACGGCTCTCCATGATCCGGCAGCCAAGCGCTCACGTTCAAACAAGGCCGATAACCTTCGCGAGCAGTTCGACCAGGCGCTAACCGCGGTACGCTCGATCGACGACGACCGAATTCTTCGCCGGCTCCGCGCCCTGGTAGAAGCGATCCTCCGCACCAATGCCTTCGCCCAGAAGTCGGACGAAGCGCTCGCATTCAAGATCAACTCGTCGCTGGTGCCAGGCCTGCCGCGACCGGTGCCTTGGCGGGAAATCTGGGTCTACAGTCCGCGCGTCGAGGGCATTCACCTGCGTGGAGGGCCGATCGCTCGCGGCGGCCTGCGCTGGTCGGACCGGCGTGACGATTTCCGTACCGAGATTCTCGGCCTGATGAAGGCGCAGCTGGTCAAGAACGCGGTGATCGTTCCGACCGGCGCCAAGGGCGGCTTCTATCCGAAGCAGCTCCCGCCTTCGACCAACCGCGATGCTTGGCTTGCCGAAGGCACCGAAAGCTATCGGATCTTCATTCGCTCGCTGCTCTCGATCACCGACAACATTGTCGACGACAAGGTCGTGCACCCTGATCGCGTCGTGATCCACGATGGAGAGGATCCCTATTTCGTCGTGGCTGCCGACAAGGGCACCGCGACCTTCTCCGACGTCGCCAACGCGCTCGCGCTCGATCGCAATTTCTGGCTCGGCGACGCATTCGCGAGTGGCGGCTCGCACGGCTACGACCACAAGGCGATGGGCATCACCGCGCGCGGCGCCTGGGTGTCGGTCCAGCGACATTTCCTCGAGATGGGTATCGACGTTCAAAGCGACCCGATCACGGTCGCGGGCGTCGGCGACATGTCGGGCGACGTGTTCGGCAACGGAATGCTGCTGTCGAAAGCGATCAGGCTCGTCGCGGCGTTCGATCACCGCCACATCTTCATCGACCCCGATCCCGACCCCGCATCCAGCTGGGAAGAGCGCAATCGCATGTTCAACCTGCCGCGCTCGAGCTGGGACGATTACGACCGCGCGAAGATGTCGAAGGGTGGCGGAATTTATCCGCGCACTCAGAAGTCGATCGAACTCAGCGCCGAGGCGCGTTCAGTGCTCGGCATTACCGAGAAGACGGTCGATCCGGCGACGCTGATGAACGCCATCCTGAAGGCGTCGGTCGACCTGCTCTGGTTCGGCGGCATCGGCACCTATGTGAAGGCGTCGACGCAGAGCAATGTCGATGTGGGCGACCCGGCCAACGACGCTATCCGTGTCGACGGCATCGAAGTCCGCGCTCGGGCGATCGGCGAGGGCGCGAACCTTGGAATTACCCAGGCGGGACGCGTCGAATTCTCGGAGAAGGGGGGTCGGATCAACACCGACTTCATCGACAACAGTGCCGGCGTCGACTGCTCCGACAAGGAAGTGAACATCAAGATCCCGCTCAACCGCGAGATGCGGGAAGGGCGGCTGACGTTCGAGAAGCGCAACGCCTTGCTCGCGAAGATGACGGACGACGTCGCCGAGATTGTGCTTGAAGACAACCGTCTCCAGACGCTCGCACTGTCGATCGCCGAGAGCAGCGGTGCCCGCGGCCTCCCAGGCTATGTCCGAACGATCGAATTGCTGGAAGCGTCAGGCCGCATCGATCGCAAGGTCGAAGGGCTTGAGTCCAGCGAAGACCTGCTCCGGCGCAGCCAGGAGAACAGGGGCCTGACCCGGCCGGAGCTCGCGGTCGTCCTGTCGATGTCCAAGCTAGCGCTCCAGGACGCGGCCGAGGATCTCAATCTCGCCGACGACAAGATGGTGGAGAAGGAGCTCTACGAGGCCTTCCCGAAGCCGATGCGCAAGGCTCATGCGGACTCCATCCGCGCGCACCGGCTGCGCAATGAAATCCTCGCCACGCGCGTCGCGAACCGGCTGGTGAACCGCCTCGGCCCGAGCGTGGCCCTCGACCTGACAGAGGAAGAGGGCGCGTCGCTCGCCCAAGTGATCTCGGTGTTCTTGGTGGCTGAGCGTTTGCTCGACCTGCCCAAGCTCTGGGCGGAGATCGAGGAGACACCTCTGCCGGAAATGGTCCGTGTCGAACTCTTCGCGATTGCGGCGAAGAGCGTCCGTTCGCACCTTTCGGACATTCTCCGGGCGGTTGGCGGCGAAACGAGGCCGAGCGTGCTGTGCAAGATGCTCGAGCCCGGCGTCCGCAAGATTTCCACGGCCGCCGCAAAGCTAATTCGGTCGGAAGTCCGGAACGAAGCCGCAGCGCGGCGCGAGAAGCTCGTATCGCTCGGAGCGACCGACGACATCGTGAAGGGTCTCGTGCGTCTGTTCGAGCTTGACGGCATCTTCGGAGTGGCCGCACTGGCGGCCCGCAAGAAGATGGACGAGCTCGCCTTGACCCGCGCCTATACCAAGCTTGGCGAGGCGCTGGGGATCGACTGGGCGCAACAACAGCTCGCACGCTTCATGCCCGCCGACCAGTGGGAGCGCCTGCTGACGGCCGGCCTGGAGCGAGACTTCGAGCAGCTGAGGATCGACTTCCTGTCGCGCTTTCGCGGCAAGGAACCAGACCAGGCTGTCGAGGACTGGGTTTCCCACCAAGGGCCGAGGCTCGAGCAGTTTCGCAACCTCATCGATCGTGCGCGCACAGAGGGCTCGGTCAGCGCGCCGATGCTCGCGCAGATCGCTGCCCAGGCTCGAATCCTGCTCGCCCGCTAGTGCGCTTCGCCTTTCTCGTGCCTGATCCGGATTATCCGGAGGAATGGGAATGGGCATTCGACGCCGAAGCCGATGCGCTCCGGGGGCGCGGTCATACGGTCGACCCTGTGCCGTGGACGGGAACGGGTGATCTCAAGGGTTATGACCTCGTCTTGCCGCTCGTCGTGTGGGGCTACCATCTGCAATATGCGGACTGGCTTCGGTTTCTTGATGGAATTGAGGCAGAGCGACTGCCGATCGTGAACCCGGCCCGGCTCCTGCGCTGGAACGGCGACAAGGCCTATTTGAAAGAACTCTCCGCCAAGGGCATCCCGACGGTGGACACTGTCGAGGTGGAGCAGCTGAGCGAGACCGACCTGGTAAAGGCCGCCGAGCTTTTCGGCACGGAAGAACTCGTCGTGAAGCCACCGGTTTCCGCTTCTGCGACCGGAACGCACCGCATCCGCGTTGGTGATCCTATTCCAGCCTCAGAACGCGGCCAGCGCATGATGATCCAGCCGTTCCTTCCTAGCATCGCAACCGAGGGCGAATATGCGGTCATCCTGTTCGACAGCGCTTACAGCCACACGGTGGTGAAGCGCCCGAAATCGGGCGATTTCCGCGTCCAGCCGCACCTCGGCGGCAAGACCGAGCCGTCGGAAGCCCCTGAGGGCGCCATCGAGCTCGCCAGGGCCGCTCTTGCCGCTGCTCCCGCCGACGCGACCTATGCCCGGGTCGACATCGTTCGCGGCAATGACGGACAACTTCAGATAATGGAGCTGGAGCTGATCGAGCCAGCGCTCTTCCTCGACGTTGCCCCGCACGGCGAGGAAGCCTTCGCGAACGCCGTCATTACTGCTGCGGAGCGGGCGAAGCTCCTTAACGCCTGAGCGCCTGAGCGAATAGCCACTGGCGGATCGCCGAAGTCAGGTTCGGGATCGGTCGCGACTCGAGCCGGGCGGAATCGATTTCGGCAATCACCGAGTTCATCGGCTTGCCAGCATCCGTCGCGGCTCGCTCGAGCGCGCTCCAGAACATCGGCTCGAGGCTGATGGAGGTTTCGTGCCCCGCGATCGTCACCGATCTCTTGACGGGGCGCCCGAGACCTTCGCCTCCGGCCATCAGTACATGTGCTGCCCGCCGTTGATCGACAGGGTCGAGCCGGTGATGAACCCGCCGTTCTCGTCGACCAGGAACGACACGCCGCGCGCGATCTCGTCCGCACGTCCGAGACGGTTCACCGGGATCCGCGCGATGATCTTCTGCAGGACCTCCTGCGGAACGGCGGCGACCATGTCCGTGTCGATATATCCCGGAGCGATCGCGTTGACGGTCACCCCAACGCGTGCACCCTCCTGGGCAAGGGCCTTGGTGAAACCGTGGATACCGGACTTGGCGGCGGCATAGTTGACCTGGCCGTACTGCCCGGCCTGTCCGTTGATCGAGCCAATGTTTACGATGCGCCCATATCCGCGGCCCGTCATGCCTTCCCACACGGCCTTCGCCATGTTGAAGCAGCCGCCGAGGTTCGTATCCATGACCTCCTGCCATTTCTGGTGGTCCATGCGCTTCATGGTCGTGTCGCGGGTGATGCCGGCATTGTTGACAAGTACGTCGACCGGTCCGATCTCCGCCTCGACCTGCGCGACGCCCTTCTGGCATGCCTCGTAGTCGGATACGTCCCACTTGAAGGCCGGAATTCCGGTCCGCTCTGTGAACTCGCGCGCGCGCTCTTCATTTCCCGCGTAATTGGCGGCGACTTTCATTCCCTGGTCGCGAAGGGCGACGCTGATCGCCTCGCCAATGCCTCGGGTTCCGCCGGTCACGATTGCAACGCGCGCCATGAGTCTCTCCCTGTGTCTCTCCGAGATGGCGCTTATGATTCTACCGTCCAGCCTGCAAGTTCGCGGCGGACGATCGCTTCGAGCATGTCCATGCCCACTGACGAGTCATTCAGGCATTCAAGCCGCGCGAACGCTTCGCCGCCGCTCGCCAGGAACGTCTCGCGACCGCGAATTCCAAGCTCCTCGACGGTCTCGACACAGTCGGCTGAAAAACCGGGCGCGGCGATGGCGATGCGCTTGATGCCCCGCTTCGGATAATCGGTGAGAACCTTGTCCGTTGCCGGCTCGAGCCACTTGGCTCGTCCGAACCGCGACTGGAAGGCGATGTCGGTGGGGATCTTCAGCTGCTCGGACAGAAGCCGCGCGGTCTTCTGGCAGTGGCAATGGTAGGGATCGCCTCGCTCCAGCGTCCGCTTCGGCATTCCGTGAAAGCTGAGCAGGAGCCGCTGCGGTTCGAAATCGAGAGCGGCTAGCTGGTCCTGGATGCCAGACTTCAGCGCCTCGATGTGAATGGGATCGTCATAGTAGGGTGGCAGCGTCCGAAGAGCCGGTTGCCGCCGCATCGACGCGAGCTTGCCGAACACGGCGTCGATCGCGCTGGCCGTCGTAGCGGCGCAATATTGCGGGTAGAGCGGCGCGGCCAGGATGCGCTCGCAACCTAGCGCCGCCAGGTTCTCGATCGACCGCCCGATGCCCGGATTGCCGTAACGCATCGCGAAATCGACGACGACGTCCTCGCCAAGACGCTTCTGCAATGCCTCTGCCTGCCGTCTCGTGATTGCCGCGAGCGGCGAGCCTTCCTCGGTCCAGACCTGCTTGTAGGCATGAGCGGACTTCTTTGGCCGCGTGCGGAGGATGATTCCGTGCAGGATCGGAAGCCAGGCGATGCGCGGGATCTCGATGACGCGAGGATCGCTCAGGAACTCGGCGAGGTAGCGACGGACCGCCGCTGCCTCGGGCGCATCGGGCGTTCCAAGGTTGATCAGGAGCACGCCGGTCCGGCCATGCTCGACATTCGGATGATCAGCGGGCTTCAATGCCGGTACTGCGCCTTGATCGCGACACGATCGATCTTGCCCGTTCCAAGCTTCGGCAATGGTTGGTCCGCGAAGATGAAGCGCGCGGGAATCTTGAACATCGAAATCCGCGGTTCGAGAAAAGCGCGCAATTCCTCGTCGCTGAGGTTGCTGCCTTCATGGCGGTAGATGACGGCGACTGGAACCTCACCCAACCGATCGTCGGGCATTCCGAATACCGAAGCCTCGGCCACCGAGGGGCAGGCGTAGATTTCGGCTTCGACCTCGGCGCAAGCGATGTTCTCTCCACCGCGGATAATGATGTCCTTCTTGCGGTCGACAATGAACAGATAGCCGTCGTCGTCTAGATATCCGATGTCGCCGGTGCGGACATAACCGTCCGAGGTGAAGGCCGCTGCCGTAGCCTCCGGATTCTCCCAATAGCATTTGATGTTCGCCGCGGAGCGGATCGCAATCTCACCACGCTCGAACGGGGGCAAATGCGCGTCACCGGCGCCGAGGATCGCTAAATCGACGAATGGAGCCTGCGCCCGGCCCGTGGAATCCGGCTTGGCAGCGTAATTGCCCCAGAAATTGGAGCATCCGACCGCGTTCGTCTCGGTCAGGCCGTATCCGAGTGCCGGCTGGGCCTTGGGGAATTCCTTGCCGAGCCGCTCGACATGGCTGACCGGCCTCGGGGCGCCGCCGGCCGCAATGTCCGTCAGCGACGACATGTCATATTTGCTGCGATCGGGGTGGTTCATGAGCTCCAGGCTCATCGTCGGCACTCCGACGAAATAGGTGATGCCTTCCTTCTCGATCAGCCGGAGCGCTTCACCGGCATCCCACTTGGGCATCATCACCATGGTCCGGCTGATGACGAAGCTGTTGAGCATCACCGGCACTTCGCCGGTCACGTGGAAGAGCGGCACATTGATCAGGGTGCGTTTCGACGAGGGCGCGCGATTCTCCTCGGTCATGATGCCGAGCAGGACGATCAGTCCCGTTGCATAGGCGTAGACGCCGGTCGTCACCGCCCGGTGCGTCGACAGCGCGCCCTTGGATTCGCCGGTCGAGCCTGAGGTGAACAGGATCGTCGCATCGTCCTCCGCGGCGATCTCCGGCAACGGCGCTTCTAGGTCGGCGCCTTCGAGCAAAGGAGCCAGCGCGCGATCGAGATGCTCATCGATTGCAAGGGTCATCAGCACGCAGGAGCCGCAGACGTTCTCGATCCTCCTGGCACGCGGAACGTCGGCGATGATCAGCTTCGGGCTGACCATGTCGAGCGCATGCTGCATCTCGTGCGGCTGCCACCAGCCGTTGAGCAAAGTCGCGACGCCGCCGGCCTTTGTGATCGCCATGTAGCTCACCACCCACGACGGACAATTGCGCATGGCGATGCCGACGCGGTCGCCCTTCTGGATCCCGCGGCTGACCAGCGCGTGAGCAAGTTGCTCGGACCAGAGGTCCAGTTCGGCAAAGCTCAGCCGCTCGTCACCGGCAACGATTGCCTCAGCCTGGGCATTGAGGGCGCAAAATGTACGGAAAAAGGTCGGAAGGGTCGCCGGAAAGTTAGTTACGATTGCGCGGCCGTGTTCGTCCTCGCCGATGATCAGCCGGCCGCCGGGCCCGATGACCCTCGCAAGCATGTCGTCGAACTTGAGATCGAGCTCAGACGGCATCCCAACTCCTTTGCCTTTCCAGTCCGCAACCTTATGAGGCGCAGTTCATAAACGGGGAAGACCTTGGCGATACAATCAGTAATCGGCGCAATCATCTGGAGCGATCTCGGCCTCGATCCGGTCGCGCTCGATCTCGGCTTCTTCCAGTTGCGATGGTACAGCCTCGCGTACCTGGCCGGCATTTTCCTCGGCTACTGGTACCTGCTGAAGCTCATCAAGCAGCCCGGTGCGCCGATGGCCCGCCGGCATGCCGACGATCTCGTCTTTTATGCAGCGCTCGGGATCATTCTCGGCGGCCGGGTTGGCTACGTGCTGTTCTACAATTTGAGCTACTACCTTCAGAACCCGCTCGACATCCTCAAGCTCTGGGACGGCGGCATGTCCTTCCACGGCGGAATGATCGGCACCGTGCTGGGCATCATCTATCTCAGCCGGAAGGAGAAGCTGAACTGGCTGCGCGTCCACGACTATGTGGCGTGCTGCGTACCCTTCGGCCTGTTCTTTGGCCGTCTGGCGAACTTCGTGAATCATGAGCTGTGGGGCGCTCCGACCAACGTCGCGTGGGCGGTGCGATTCCCTGAACTCATCGGCGGGATGACCGTGCTCGGCCCGCCGCGGCACCCGAGCCAGATCTACGAAGCGATCCTCGAAGGCATCCTGTTGTTCGCAATCCTCGCCTGGATGTTTTGGAAGACGCAGTCTCGCTACGAACCGGGCAAGCTCGTCGGGGCTTTCACCTTCTTCTACGGCCTGTTCCGGTTCCTCATCGAATTCGTTCGCGAGCCCGATGCCCAGCTGGTCGGTTTTGCGCAGTCCACGGGTCTCCACATGGGCCAATGGCTGTCGCTGCCGATGATCCTTCTCGGCGCATGGCTGATGTGGACGGCCAAGGGACGACGGCAGCGCGTCGAGCCGACCGCCGGAACGGAGAGCGTGGCCTGACGCCGCTCGAACGGGCGCTGAGGGAGCGAATCCAGAAAGAAGGCCCGATAACGGTCGAGGCCTATATGGAAGCTTGCAACGCTTACTATTACGCGACGCGCGATCCGCTTGGGCGTGACGGCGACTTCACGACCGCGCCGGAAATCTCGCAGATGTTCGGCGAGATGATCGGAGCGGCGCTCGCCGACGCGTGGGCGAGAGCCGGAAGCCCCGCGGACGCGGTCTATGCCGAGCTTGGTCCGGGTCGGGGCAGTCTCGCCGCGGACGCGCTTCGGGTGCTTCGGCGAGCGGGCTTCGAAGGCTCTGTCCATCTCGTCGAGACAAGCCCCGTACTTCGGGCCCAGCAAGGCGCGCGCGTCCCTGATGCTCAATGGCATGACTCGATCGAAGATTTGCCCGCGGCGCCTCTGCTCCTGGTCGCTAACGAATTCTTCGACGCTCTTCCGGTGCGTCAGTTCGTCGCGGGCATCGAGCGCAGGGTGATGGTTGCGGCGGGCGGCCTGGCGTTCGACCGGGACGGGGAGATCATGGAATCCTCACCCCCTCGGGATGGCGCGGTGTCCGCAATTTCCACCTGTCTGGCTCAAAGCGGCGGGGTCGCGCTGGTGATCGACTACGGCCACGAAAAGACCGCGCCCGGCGACACTCTGCAGGCGGTGCGTGGGCATCGCTATGTCCCGACGCTCGTCGATCCTGGCGAGCAGGATTTGACCTCACACGTCGATTTCGAGGCTCTCGGGCGAGCGGCCACCGATGCCGGTGCCGCAATTACACAGGTCGTAACTCAGGGCGATTGGCTCCAACGGCTGGGAATCCAGGCGCGCGCCGACGCCCTCGCCAAGGCCCACCCGGAGCGAGCGGAAGAACTCGAAATCGCGATCGACCGCTTGTGCCATGAGGAGCAGATGGGCCAGCTGTTCAAGGTGATGGCGATCCGCTCGCTCGACTGGCCAATCCCGGCAGGATTTCCGGAATGAACGTTACCTACCGTCGCGGCGGTCCGGACGATGCCGCAGAACTCGATCGAATCTTCGACACCGTCTTCTGCGATACTTTCGGCCATCTCTATCGGGCCGAAGACCTCAACGAATTCCTCACGAGCTTCGGCATCGAAGACTGGAAGACGCAGCTCCGAGATCCGCTTTTCGCCGTTCAAATCGCCGAAGCGGATGGCCGCGCCGCCGGCTTCGCCAAGATTGGACCGTTAAAGCTACCCATCGATAACGAGCGTCCGGCGATGCTTCTGGATCAGCTGTACGTCCTCAAGGAGCACCACGGCGCGGGAATTGCGCGTGACCTCATGGACTGGGTTTTCGATGAAGCCCGACGGCGCGGTGCCGAAGACATCTACCTCACGGTCTTCATCGACAATCATCGCGCTCGCCGGTTCTACGCGCGCTACGGATTTGAATCCGTGGGCCGGTACGACTTCATGGTTGGAAAGCATGTCGACGAGGACGTCATCATGCGGCGGGCGCTGTGAACGTCGAGGTCTTTCGCTCGGATTTGCTCGCGAGTCTGCCGCACGGCTTCCTCGGCAGGCGGGGCGGAGTTTCCGAAGGCGAGATGTGGGGGCTCAACGTCGGCTATGGCAGCGGCGATCATCCGGAGCTCATCGCGGAAAACCGCAGGCGGGCGATCGAGGCGGTGCTGCCGGGCGCGGCCCTTGCGACCGTGCATCAGGTGCATTCGCCTACGGCAGTTCGTGTCGAACATGCCTGGCCGCAGGACGAGCGGCCCCATGCCGATGCGATGGTCACAGACCGGCCGGGCCTGTTGCTCGGCGTCCTGACGGCGGATTGCGCGCCGGTCCTGCTTGCCGATATCGAAGTCGGGGTGATCGGTGCCGCCCACGCAGGATGGCGCGGAGCAGTCGCAGGAGTCACGGACGCGACGATCCAGGCGATGGAGCAGCTTGGCGCCCGGCGGGACAGGATCACCGCCGCTGTCGGACCGTGCATCGCGCAAGCCTCATACGAAGTCGACGAAGCCTTCCGCTCGAACTTCGTCGATGAAGCCGAAGGCAATGGCCGTTTCTTCGTCACTGGCCGGTCAGGCAAGCCGCACTTCGATCTTGCCGGATACGTCGTGCATCGCTTGGCCTCGGCGGGGATCCACGAGCCTAGGGCGCTCAACCTCGACACCTATTCCGAACCTGACCGTTTCTACAGCTACCGGCGCTCGACCCACCTTGGTGAGCCGTCATACGGGCGCCAGATCAGCATGATCGGCCTGCCCTAAGCCCAAAAGCTGGGCTTATCGGTTGCCTCCGCTGACTTGATTGGCGTGGACGCCGGTCAGGCGCTAAGGCCCGCCGCGATAGGAGATTATTTTTGCCTACCGAGAACGAAATCACCGGCACGCCCAAGCGTCGACCCAAGCAGTCCCCCACCAGCATCGGCAATCACAAGCTCAAGCCATCGACCTTGATGCTCGGCTACGGGTTCGATCCGGCCTTGAGCGAAGGCTCGCTGAAGCCGCCGGTGTTCCTCACCTCGACCTTCGTGTTCGACAGCGCGGCAGACGGTAAGCGCTTCTTCGAAGGCGTGACCGGCAAAAGGCCTGGCGGCGCCGAAGGCCTGATCTATTCGCGCTTCAACGGCCCGAACCAGGAAATTCTCGAGGATCGCCTGGCGGTCTGGGAAGGCGCGGACGATGCACTCGCCTTTTCGAGCGGCATGTCCGCGATCGCGACCCTGCTGCTGACGTTCGTCCAGCCCGGCGATGTCGTCGTCCACTCCGGTCCGCTCTACGCGGCGACGGAAACGCTCATCGCCAAGATCCTCGGCCGCTTCGGCGTGTCCTATCTCGACTTCCCGTCGGGTGCGTCGCGCGAGGAGATCGATGCGGTCATCGCCAAGGCCAAGGCGAAGGGGCGCGTCGCGCTCATCTATCTTGAGAGCCCGGCAAACCCCACGAACCAGCTTGTCGACGTCGAGGCAGTAACGGCCGCCCGTAACGCGGCCTTCCCGGAAGCCGAGCGTCCGCCGATCGCGATCGACAATACCTTCCTCGGACCGCTCTGGGCGCATCCGCTCAAGCAGGGCGCCGACATCAGCGTCTACAGCCTCACAAAATATGCCGGTGGCCACAGCGACCTCGTCGCGGGCGGCCTCGTCGGCCGGCAGGGCCTGATCGACCAGGTGCGCATGATGCGCAATACGATCGGCACGATCTGCGATCCGAACACGGCGTGGATGCTCCTTCGGAGCCTCGAAACGCTGGAGCTTCGAATGGAAAAGGCTGGACAGAGCGCTGCAAAAGTCTGCGCTTTCCTTCGCGGCCATCCGAAAGTCGAAAGCGTCGGCTATCTCGGCTTCCTCGAGGAAGGCTCGCGGCAGGCCGACATCTACAATCGCCATTGCACGGGCGCGGGCTCGACCTTCTCGCTTTACCTCAAGGGCGGCGAGAAAGAGGCTTTCGCTTTCCTCGATTCGCTCAAGATCGCACACCTCGCGGTAAGCCTTGGCGGAACCGAGACGCTTGCCAGCGCTCCAGCGGCGATGACGCACTTGTCTGTGCCGGACGAGCGCAAGCAGGCGCTCGGCATCACCGACAATCTCGTGCGGATCTCGATCGGTGTCGAAGACCCCGACGATCTCGTCGCCGACTTCGATAATGCGCTTAGGAGCGTCTAGCGCGCTCCGAGCTCGCGGAGCAGGTTGGCCGAGTATCGGATAGCAACCGCGATCCCGGCACCGAACAGGAAGCCCTCGATCGCGCCGAGGCCGACCTGCGAGGTCATCCCGAAATGGGTTTCGCCGAACCAGTGGCCGAGGCCGTCAATGTTGATGGGCGAGGTTGGGAACGCCTCCGCCAGCGAGTCCAGGCTTGCGCCCATCAACCGGCCGCCGAGAAGCGGCAGGACTGCGCCGGCGATCGCCCCGGCAAGGGCAGCGCCGGAAATGGACGGCCACGACCGAACCCGGGCGAGCGATAGGTGCGAACCCAGGCCGACTGCACCGCCGAGGACGAATCCCTCGAAGCCGCCCCCGATGCTGACCGGCGCCCTGCCGATCATCACGCTGAAGGCGTCGATGCCGAGCAGCTTCACGGCTCCGCCGACGATCAATCCACCAAGCGCGGCGCCGACCGCAGTCGCCGCGACACTGGGCCCCGCGATGCGGTGAGCCGTCGCAATCCCTACGCCGACCGCGAACCCGCCTAACGCCGCCGTCAATATGTTCACGGAAAGCATGACCAGCAGAAAGGACGCCGCGCCAACCGCGGGTCTCAGCGGGTCGGGCGATGCGCCGAGCCCGTAGATCAACCCTCCCGCGACGCCGACCAGGCCACCGCCGACCGTGCATGCTGCCGTGAGCGAAAGTCCGCCCTGCCAGCCCTTGGGGAAAAGTATCGGCCGGCCGAACCGCGTGTGAACCTGCCGTTCCTCGACGGGCGCGATGAAGCGGTATCCGTGCTTGGGAACGGTCTCGATGAATTGCGGACGTGCCGCATCGTCGCCCAGCAACCGCCGCAGGTTCGCGATGCACTGGCTCAGCGCTTCGTCTGTGACCGGAATGCCTTTCCAGACCTCGTCGAGAAAGCGATCGCGGGTGATGAGTTCTCCGGGATGCACGAGCATCAGGATGAGAGCATCGAGGTAGCGGCTGTTGACCTCGATCGCCTCTCCACCGTTCGTAAGCCGGCGCTGCCCGGCATCGACGACGAAACGATCGAAGCTGAACTGCGCCGTCACTCTAGCTCCAATCCTCGACCGTCCAGCCGCGAGCGACGGCCAGCCGCGCAAGCTTTGCATGCGGGTTCACGGCAACCGCCTCGTCGGCCCATTCGAATACCGGGGCATCGCTTGCGTGGTCCGAATAGAAGCGCACGTGACCGCGCTCGAAGCCGCTCTTGGAGAGCCAGTCGGAAACCATCCGAAGTTTTGCTGGCCCGTAGCAATTCTCGCCGTCGATCTTGGCGTGGACCCGCTCGTCGAGGCCGATGATTGATCCGGTGCCGATCACGTCGTCGAAGCCCAGGCGTTCACCGATCGCGTCGGCGTAAAGCCTGTAGCTTGCTGTCGCCATCACCACACGACGGCCTTCAGCCTTGTCGCGCTCAATCGCCGCGCGCGCGCCAGGTCGGACATTGGATGCGACGGTGCGATCGGCGAAGCTTTCGACCAACGGCCTCAATTCACGCGGATGGCGCTTGTGGCCGAGCAACAGGCGATGATTGATTTCCTTGAGCTGCCCCCGGTCGATCAGCTTCAGGGCATAGCAAAGCATCGAAGCGATCGCGAAAGGCAGCAAAAGCAGTCGCCAAGGCGCGCGTCGCATCGCGCAGTGAAGCAGGAACGGCGTGTAGGTCGCGTGCCGGGTGATCGTTCGATCCATGTCGTAGACCGCGAAATCCACGGTCATGCGCGGCCTTCCAGGATGGCCGTCACCAGTTCGTGATCGGCCCGCTTGTCGACGTCGACCGCGGCGAGGGGATCGGATAGCTCCACCGCACGAATGGATAGGCCAAGCTTCCGTCCGATGCGATCCAGCGTTTGCTGGAGCGTGCGAAGGCGCAGCACCGCGCCGAGGAACCCTGTCAGGCCGAGCGTGAAGAGCATCCGCCACGCCTTCTTCCGGTTCTGCTCATTCGATCGCCACAGCTCGAGTGTCGATCGGACCTTCGGGCTGCCGAGCAGGAACAGGTTCGCTCCACTGTAAGCTCCGCCGCGGAAGCGAATCCACGTACGCTTCGTCTGCGGCAGTCGTTTGAGCAATCTGTCCTGAGTCACGAGCCCGATGGCGATGTCGGCACCGCTGGAATTCACAAGGAAATCCCGGACCATCTCTGGCGTCAGCAGGGCGTGATCCGCAGTTGTCACCAGGATCGGCCATTTCGTTTCCGGATCGACGCACAAGGCTTCGAGCGTAGCCGCGATTGTCTCGCCGGACGGTTCAACGGCGATACGCGGATCGCTGGGCAGGACCGCGCCGATCCTCTCCGGCTGCTGCGCAAGCACTCGAAGTCGATCTACGCCATCGCTCGCAAGCAGCGCCTCGACAGGCCGGAGCACCATCGGCTTTCCGCCAACCGGGATCAGCGCCTTGAGGTCGGTCCCATAGCTTTGGGCAAACGGATCAGCGCCTGGTCGCGACCCTGCCAGGACAACCGCCGTAATGCCGCTCACGACAGCCAGGACACGACGGGCTGGCCGCGGTCATGGGCTGCACTCGCCTGCGCCAGCCGGACGGCATGGAAGATCAGCGAGATCAGCGTCCACAGCGCCACCAATTCAATGCCGACGTCGGGACGCTGGAACAGCAAAGCCGCGACAAGGATCACCATGTTCGGGTTGCGGCGCGCGGTGATCAGCCGGAACTCGCTGTCGATCGGCCGCCAGACATGGATATGCATCTTGTCGAAGCGCCGCATGAAGATGCCCTCGATGACGCGTTGGGCGACATAGCCTCCGACGATCGCCCACAGCAGCATGACTGCGTAGACGGGCTCGATCGGTGTCCCATAGGCCTCCAGCCCGTGTATCCACGCCCACCACCAGAAGGGCGGGTGGATGAGGTCGATGCCGTGGTCGAACACATTGCCCCATTTCGACGAGCTTCCGGTGCAGCGGGCGAGCTTCCCGTCGACCGTGTCGAGCACCATGAAAACGAAACCTGCAGCGACCCCCGGCCAGAAGCTGCCGATCCAGAACAAATAGAAAGCCAGCACGCAGAAGATGGCGCCGATCATGGTGACCATGTTGGGCGTCATGCCCGCCTGCGCCGACCACCTCGTCAGGTGGAAGGCCGGTTTCCGCCACAAATAGAGCGTCAGGATGTCGGTCACGCCTTTATAGGCCGCGTCATAGGCGGCTTGCTCGACCACAATCGGGTTCGAAGGGTCGAGCGGCATGACGAACGGCCGTTCGCGCTTGCGGAGCTCGGAGTAACTAAGCTCGGCTGTTTCTCCGTCGATCTGTTCCAGACCCTCGAGCGATCCGCCTTCGCCGAGAATCGCCTGGCTCACCGCATTTGCATCCTGTTCAGCAGCCACATTGGCGAGGACGGGATTGCCGCGAAGAATGAGCACGGTGCTCGGACGCCGCGAAATCTCGCGCAACCAGGCCGGGTCCCAGGCGAAGCGCATGTTGGCGAGCACGGTGTCGCGATCCGCAGCGAGAGTGTCGGCACAGTCGAGCCCCATGTTCTCGGCGAGCCGGCAGGCGCGGGTGCGCGCGTCCATTCCGAACAAGTGCGCGGAATTGGCTCCGACGGGCACGAAGAGAGGGCGAGACTGCGTTGCCATTGCGGCTTCGCATAAAGGCAAGAACAGCGGCAAGAAAGTGGCGCTTCACTCGCTCCACTTGCCCGCCAGAATTAATGCAGGCAGTGTCCGCGCCGCATGGCCGCGACCGCCGCATCCACCGCCGAGGGCGAAAATCCGCCGTTTCGCATTCGCGGCACGCTGACGATTACACGCGCGGCCAGCATCCAGCGAGAAATCGACGCCGAGGCTGACCCGCTCACGATCGACCTGTCCGGCGTGGAGCGCATGGACACCGTCGGGGCTTGGCTCGTCTATCGCGCTGTCCGGGACCGCGGCGCGAAGGTTGCGGGTGCGACGACGGAATCGCAAAGCCTGCTCGATCAGGTCGCGGAGTTCGATCGCCCGGTCCAGGTTCACCCTGACGAACGCTCGAGCGTAACGCGGATCGTCGCCGAGCTCGGCGAATGGATCGCCGAGACGGGACGGACATTGGTCGGCCTACTTGGCTTCTTCGGAGCGACGCTCGTCTCCATGGCCAATCTGGTCTCGCGCCCGAGGCGGTTCCGCTGGAACGCGGTCATCCAGCGCTTCGACGTGGTCGGCGTGCGCGCGCTCGGAATCATCGGACTGATGAGCTTCCTGATCGGCGTCGTCATCGGCCAGCAGGGCGCGGTCCAGCTGCAGCAGTTCGGTGCCGAGGTCTACACTATCAACCTCATCGGTCGGATCACCGTCCGCGAACTCGGGACCCTGATGACCGCGATCATGGTCGCCGGGCGCTCAGGCTCCGCTTTCGCCGCGCAGCTCGGAACGATGAAGATCACCGAAGAGATCGACGCGATGCGCACCATCGGCGTGTCGCCGATCGAGGCGCTCGTCATTCCGCGCCTGATTGCCGCCGTCGTTATGATGCCGCTGCTCGCCTTCTGGGCGATGCTGATGTCACTGCTCGGCGGCGGCATTTTCGTCTGGTTATCGCTCGGCATTCCGCCCCTGACCTACATCCAGCGCCTGCAGGAAGTTATTCCGCTCACCGACTTGTGGGTCGGCCTGATCAAGGCGCCGGTGTTCGGGTTCATCATCGCGCTCGCGGGCTGCTTCCAGGGCATGCTAGTCGAGAGCAATTCCGAAGAAGTCGGTCTCCGCACAACGACAGCAGTCGTCCAGTCGATCTTCCTCGTCATCGTCATCGACGCCGTCTTCGCGGTCTTCTTCAGCTCGGTCGGCTGGATATGAAGGACTGCGAGCCGGTCATCACCGTCCGCGGTCTCACCAACCGTTTCGGCGAGCAGGTCATTCACGAGGATCTCGACCTCACCGTCTGCCGCGGCGAGATCATCGGAGTCGTCGGCGGATCCGGCACCGGCAAGTCGGTGCTGATGCGCTCGATCATCGGCCTGCAGACTCCCGCCGAAGGAGAGATCGAGGTCCTCGGCGAGAATATGGTCGGCCGGAACGAGGACGAAGCGAAGAACATTCGACGCCGCTGGGGCATTCTCTTTCAGAACGGCGCGCTCTTCTCGACGCTCACCGTTGCGGAAAATGTCGAGGTGCCGATTCGCGAATATTTTCCATACCTTAAACCGCCTCTTCTGGACGAGATCGCGTCCTACAAGATCGCAATGGGCGGTCTCCCGACGGACGCCGGCCCCAAATATCCGTCGGAATTGTCGGGTGGCATGATTAAGCGCGCGGGATTGGCCCGTGCGCTCGCCCTCGACCCGGAGCTTCTGTTCCTAGACGAGCCGACCGCGGGGTTGGATCCGATCTCGGCGGCGGCGTTCGACGAGTTGATCGTCTCACTCCAGAAGCGGCTCGACCTCACTGTCTTTCTGATCACGCACGATCTCGACACGCTCTACGCCATCTGCGACCGCGTCGCCGTGATTGCGGATCGGAAGGTGATTGCGGTCGGAACGATTCCGGAACTATTGGCTTTGGATCATCCTTGGATACAAGAATACTTTAACGGGCCGCGTGGTCGGGCCGCAGCGGATACGGCTAAGGAGCACGCTGAGACCTGATGAGTGAGACAGGGGCCTGATGGAAACGCGGTCTAACTATGTGATGGTCGGCGCCGTGACGCTCGCGATGATCGCGGGCCTGCTGCTGTTCACCGTCTGGATCGCGGGCCTGAACAACCGCACGAACAAATGTTACGACATTTACTTCGCGCAGGGCGTGAGCGGGCTCAACAAGGGTTCGAACGTCAGCTTCTCCGGTGTTCCCGTCGGGCAGGTCAGCCAGATATCGCTGCTTCCGGATCGGCCGGAATTCGTCTGGGTGCGCATCGAAGTCGATAGCGAAACCCCCGTGCTTCAGGGCACCACCGCACAGATCAAGGGTGTTGGCTTCACCGGCGTCAGCGAGATTCAGCTCAGCGGCGCAGTAAAGGGCGCGCGGCCGATCACCCAGCAGGGCCCGCAGGGTTGCCCGGTCGTTCCGGCCAGCTCGGGCGGCCTTGGCGCTTTGCTCAACAGCGCTCCGGAGCTGATCGACCGCATCCAGCGACTCACCGAGCGGCTGACCGAGCTTCTCAGCGACAAGAACCAAAACTCGATATCCGACATTCTCGAGAATGTGGACAAGACGACCAAGGTGCTGGCGGAGCGGGCGCCTGACCTTGCCGACGCAATCGGCGATGCGCGCATTGCCGCCAAGCAGGCTGGCGTCGCCGCTGAAAAATGGGGCGAGGTCGCGGACACGACAAACGGTGTGCTCAAGGATAATGCTCAGCCGGCCGTCGAGAATCTTCAGAAGGCGATCGCATCGGTTCAGCGCGCTGCCGACAATCTCGACGCCATCGTCTCCGACGCGCGGCCGGGCGTTCAGAACTTCAGCAAGTCGACCCTGCCCGAGGCCAACCAGCTGGTCCGTGACCTTCGCGAGCTTTCCCAATCGCTGAAGGGTGTATCCGAACGGGTCGAACAGGGCGGTATCGGCGGCACTCTGGGTCCGCAGAAATTGCCCGATTACAAACCGAGGAAGCAGTGATGAGATTGCCGGCGCGTATACTTGCTTCGGTTGCACTCGCGATGGCGGTCGGCGGCTGTTCGGTAAGCGGTTTGCTGGGGGGTGGAGGCAAGGCTCCCGCGACATTGCTGACGCTGACTCCCGAAGCTGCGCCGACGGGCGAGTTCACGCGCGCCGCGAATGCGGGACAGGCAGTGACGGTGAGCACGCCCGTCATTTCAAAGGAGCTCCGGACCACGCGAATTCCGGTCCGCGTCTCGCCGACCGACGTTCAGTACGTAACCGATGCGCAGTGGGTGGATACGCCGGATCGGCTGTTTGCCGATCTTGTCGCTGAAACCATAAGGCGCACGACCAACCGCGTCGTTCTCGATCGCGGCATGACGGGCCTCGATCCCGGCCTAATCGTATCCGGGGAGCTTCAAAGCTTTGGCTACGATGCGGCGACCGGGCAGGCCATAGTCCGTTTCGACGGCGCGCTATCGACTGCCGGCGGCACTCGGGTCGAGACGCGCCGGTTCGAAGCGAGCGCCCCGTCCGACGGCTCGGCACAGAGCATCGGCCCCGCGCTCAACCGCGCTGGCAATGCGGTGGCGCTGCAGGTCGCGAACTGGATCGGAAGCCGCGAGGCTCCCTAGGCCAGCGACTTGGTCGCCTGCTCGTAGACGTCGCGTGACAGCCCGCGGGTGTCGGCAATCCGCTCCAGCTGGCTGCGCATGAGCTCCGAACGTTTCGGCTCCATCCTCCGCCAGCGCCCGAGCGGCGGCACCAGCCGCGCCGCGGCCTGCGGGTTCAGCCTGTCGGCGGCGATGATCATGTCGGCGAGGAAGCGGTAGCCGCGCCCCGACGCGTCGTTGAACACCCAGTGGTTCATCCCGAAGCTGCCGGCGAGCGCGCGGAGCCGGTTGGGGTTCTGGAGGGTGAAAGCCGGGTGCGACGCGAGCCGCTCGACCTCGTCCAGGGTGCCAGTGCGCTGCGCTGCGGCCTGAAGGCTGAACCATTTGTCGATGACCAGGGCATCCTGCTCGAAGCGATCGTAGAATGCCTGAAGCGCTTGTTCCCGCTCCGGGGCATCGAGCGATACGAGGACTCCCAGCGCGCCCTGCCTGTCGGTCATATTGTCCGCGGCGTCGAACTGGGCCTTCGCCATCTGGGCACCCTGCTGAGGATTGCCGGCAGCAAGCAGGCCAAGAGCGACCGAGCGAAGCCGTCGAGTTCCCTTCGCCAGCGGTGACAGGTCTTCGCCCGGTCCTGCGGCTGCCGACTGCGCCTTCGCAAGATCTTCCGCCAGCGCTTCGCCCATCGCCTTGCGCAGTTGTTCGCGCGCCGAGTGGATTGCGTCCGGATCGACGACCTCCAGCCGCTCCGCGATCACTGCCTCCTGGGGCAAAAGGATGGCCTCGGCCTTGAACGCCGGGTCGAGCTCGTTCGAACGAAGCGTGTTTCGCGCGGCCCGGATCAGCGGTTCGAAGTCGGCCCGCTCGCCGCGCGTTCCGGCGAGGAAAGCGCCGAATGCAAGCTCCTGCATCGCCTCGTAGCGCGCAAACGGATCGCTATCGCTTTGCGCTAGACGCTCCAGCTCGCCGTCGCGGCGCGAGCCGTGAACGACAACCGGAGCCGAGAAGCCACGATTGATCGAGAGGAGAGGCGCTTCGCCGATGCCCTCGAAACGGATTTCCTGGCTCAATCCGTCGAGCAGGATCAGTTGCTCGGGAGCAATCTCCGTCCCGCTTTCCTCGCCGATCAGTGCTGTGCGCAGCGGAATCGGCATCACCTGCTTGCTCGGCTGACCCGGCGTTGGTGCGACGCGCTGGTCGAGCCGCAGCGTCGCCGCTTTCGCCTCCGGGTCATAATCGAGCTTCGCTCCGACCTGCGGCGTGCCGGCCTGCGAATACCAGATCTTGAACGCCGACAGGTCGACGCCGCTTGCATCCTCCAGCGCCTCGACGAAATCGTCGCAGGTCACGGCCTGGCCGTCGTGCCGCTCGAAATACAGATCGGTGCCGGCACGGAATTTCTCCGGCCCGAGCACCGTGTGGAACATGCGGATCAGCTCGGCGCCCTTGTTGTAGATCGTCGACGTGTAGAAGTTGGAAATCTCCATGTAGCTGTCGGGCCGGATCGGGTGCGATAGGGGTCCGGAATCCTCCGGGAACTGCACCATCCGCAGGATCCGGACGTCTTCGATGCGCTTGACCGCGGCGCTGCCCATATCTGCGGAGAAGCTTTGGTCGCGGAAGACCGTGAAGCCTTCCTTCAGGCTCAACTGGAACCAGTCGCGGCACGTGACCCGGTTGCCCGACCAATTGTGAAAATATTCGTGCGCGACGACGCGGGCGATATTGTCGAAATCGACGTCCGTCGCAGTGTCCGGGTCCGCCAGCACATAGGCCGAATTGAAGATGTTGAGGCCCTTGTTCTCCATCGCGCCCATGTTGAAGTCGGACACGGCGACGATGTTGAACAGGTCAAGGTCATATTCGCGTCCGTAGACGCGCTCGTCCCACGCCATCGCTTCCTTGAGGCTGTCCATGGCATGCTGGGTTTTCGGCAGGTCCGCCTCGCGCACCCAGATGGCAAGGTCGACCTTGCGGCCGGACATGGTGGTGAAGCTGTCGCGGTTTGGCTTCAAATCTCCCGCGACCAGAGCGAACAAATAGCAGGGCTTCGGGAATGGATCCTCCCACTCGGCCCAGTGGCGGCCGCCCTCGCTCCTGCCGGTCTCAACCGGATTGCCGTTCGTGAGCAGGATGGGGAATTGCGCCTCATCCGCCTCCATTCGCACCTTGTAGCGGCTAAGAATGTCGGGCCGGTCCGGAAAGAAGGTGATGCGGCGGAAACCCTCGGCCTCGCATTGAGTGCAGAGCATCCCGCCGGACTCATAGAGTCCCATGAGCTTAGTGTTGGCCGACGGATGGATCTCGACTTCGATTTCGATCGTGTGTGAGTCGAGTTCGAGATCGATGACCAGGTCGCTGCCGTCCATGCGCCAAACGGTCTCGTCGTCGCCGCGCGAGCGGACGTGGAGTGGTGCCAGTTCATCGCCGTTGAGGCGAAGTGGCGCGTTGAATGGGGCGTCCTCGTGACGCTCGACCTGGAGAACGCTGCGCACGACGGTGCGGTCCCCATCCAGCACGAAGTCGAGCTCGATCTGAGGCACAAGCCAGTCGGGCGGCCTGTAGTCCTCGCGGCGGATGGTTGCGTGGGTCGGGGAGGGCGGTGCCTCCGGCGTGGTCTCCGCTTCCGGGAGCGTGCGTACGTCGGCCATCGCCGCGACTTAGGACCCGGTTCATTACGAAGCAATGAGCGAGGGCGTAGGTGAGCAAGCAGTCCGACTTAGGCGTTGCACCATCCGCAGCAGGAGCAAGCCGATGACCAGGTCAGCTCTCATCCTTCTTTCGATCGGGGTCGCGACTCTCGCAGCCTGCGCGCAACAGGCAGCGAGCGCGCCCGCGGCGGCGTCTTCGGGTCGCGAATGCTTCAATGCCCGCAACATCAGCAGCTTCAAGGCTCAGGGCGACAATGCGGTCGATATCCAGGTGGGCGTACGCCGTTACTACCGGATGGATCTCGCCGGCGTTTGCCCAAACGTGAACTGGGCAAACCGCGTAGTTGTCGTCACCCGCAGCGGAAGCTCTTGGATCTGCGAAGGCTTCGATGCCGAGATCGTCGTGCCCGACCCCGGCCTCGGCCCTCAGCGCTGCGTAGTCAGTAGCGTCAGACGGCTGACCGATGCCGAGGCGCGCGCCCTCAAATATTACAAATGATCAGGCCGCGTCGGGCGGAGCGACGAGGTTCTTTCCGCGCGTAAGGGCGCCGACCATGCCGCCGAGCGCGAGGACCGCTCCGGCAATCGCAATCGGAGTCCATCGATATCCCTCGAGGGCTGTCGAGAAGCCCATGGCGATGATCGGCACCAGTACGCTCGAATAGGCTGCCTTGGCAGGGCCAATCTTGCGGACGACCGGGTAGTAGAGGCTGAAGGTCAACACCGAGGCCGGAAGCGCGAGGTAGAAGACGCCGATCCAGTAGCCGGGGCGGTCGTCGAAAACCGGCGGCCCGCTCATCGCGAAGGCGATCGCTGCGTCCATGACGGCGCCCGCGGCCATCGACCAGGCGAGCATGCTGAACAAGGGAAAGCGGCGGATCTCGCCCCGCGCCTGGAAGACGTTGGCCGCCGATGCCGCGACCATTCCGAACAGCGTCAGTCCGATCCCAATCGTGATCTCGCCGGCACGTGCGGAATGCTGCTGGAATTCATGGACGAACAGCAGCGCTATCCCGGCGATTGCGACCAGTGAGCTCCAGACGAAGCGGTTGCTTGGCCGGTGATCCAGGAACGCCCAGCCCATCAGCGTGCTGGGGATAAGCAGCAGCGCAAAGATGGTCGCGACGACGCCGGACGTGATGTGGCGCTCCGCAAGATAGACCGCGTTGAAGTTGATGCAGAACTGGGCGAACCCGAGGAAGGCAATCGGGACGATTGCGCCGCGCCCGAGGCGCAGGTTCTCTCCCTTCCACTTCGCGACAAGGGCCATTGCAGTCGCGGCGATGATGAATCGGTAGGCGACCGACCATTGTGGCGGGACAATGCCGAGCTGGTCGCGGATGACGATCCAGGTCGATCCCCAGATGGCGGTGAAGATGATGAAGGGCAGGCCGACCTCGGCGAAGGCCGAGCGCTTGTGGCTCACAGGGCCGCGATCGCCGCTGCGAGCTGTTCCACAGCCTCGCCGCTTTGGTCCCAGCTCGTCACGAAGCGGATTTCGTCGGGGCCCCAGTCGTAGAAGTCGAAGCCCTTTGCGCGGAGCGATTCGGCTTCTGCCGCCGTCGCCCGCACGAAGATCTCGTTGGCATCGACTGGGTAAATGAGCCGCTCGCCAGCTGCGTTGGCGATCGTCTGCGCCGCTGCATTGGCCGACCCGGCATTGTCGAGCCACAGGCCGTTTTCGAGCAACGCGAGGATCTGGGCGGCGAACATGCGGCCCTTGGATGCGAGATGACCCGCACGCTTCCGCCGGACCGCGATCTCGTCCGCCAGCTCAGTTCTGAACAGGATCAGCGCCTCGGCATTGAGACCGCCATTCTTCACGAAGCCGAAGCTGAGCGCATCCACGCCGGCCCGCCATGTCAGGTCCGCCGGGCTCGCACCTGTGCTGACCACGGCGTTGGCAAAGCGCGCTCCGTCCATGTGAAAGTTCAGACCGTGCCTTTTCGCCGCCACGCCAAGCGATGCGACCTCGGCGGCCGAGTAAACCAGGCCATATTCCGTCGCATTGGTGATCGACAGCGCCTTGGGCTGAACCTGATGTACGTCCTTGCGCACCCGTCCAACCGCCGCATCGACGCATTCCGCCGACAGCTTCGCACCCGGTCCGTCGACCGGCATCAGTTTCGCGCCATCGGCGAAGAAACCCGGCGCGCCTGCCTCATCGACTTCGATATGCGCGTCCTTGTGGCAGATGATTCCGCCATACCCCGGGCATAACGCGGCCAATGCGAGGCAGTTCGCTGCAGTCCCCGTCAGTACCCAGAAGGCGCGGACATCGGTCTCGAACAGGTCCGAAAATGCACGGTCCAGGCTCTGGCTTAGCCCATCGCCGTCATAGGCCGTGTCCAAGTGGTTCGAGCGCGCGATCGCCTCGATCACTGCCGGATGCGCGGCTGCCGCATTGTCGGAGAAGAACCGCATGACCTCAGCCGCATGGCGGCGGCATTGAGGCGCGTCAATGTCAGTGGGAGTCGGTCTCCGCGAGGAAGGTCGTGATGGCGTTCATCGTCGCCTCCGGTTGCTCCTCCATCAGCCAATGGCCGGAATTCGCGACGCTTAGTGCTCGAACATTCGTAGCCGCGAACTCGATCTCGTTTGCGAAGGCGATACCGAACGATTTTTCGCCGCCGATCGCCAGCACGGGCATGGTGAGCTTGCCCTCGGCCAGGAATGCCTGATTGTCTTTTGCATCCTGACGGAAAGCGGCGAACTGCGCGAAAGCGTTATGAATCGCTTTCGGACGCGAATAGAGAGCCGCATAGTGCTGACGCGTGTCCTCGTCGATGTGCTTCGGATCCGCCGACAGCTCATTGTAGAAGCGATCGAGGTACAGGCGTTCCCGACCCGCAATGAGCCTCTCTTCATCGGGGCCGAAGAAGTCGAAGTGCCAGGTCCGTTGGTCCTTGACCACGTCATCCCAATGACCGAGGCCCGGCAGGGGCGCATCCATGACGACCCAGCGCGTGACCCGGCCGCGGTTCTGGGCGGCGAAGGCGTAACCGACCATGTTGCCGATATCGTGAGTGACCAGCGCCAATGGTCCGTCCAGCCCGAGGCTGTGAAGGACCGATGCGATGTCCCGTGCCTCGGACTTTTTGTCGTACCCAGTCTCCGGGTGCGACGAGAGCCCCATGCCCCGAAGGTCCGGCACGACAATTGTGTGGTCCTTGGCGAGCCGCGTCGCGAGCGGAGACCACATGTCTCCCGTGTCGCCAAACCCATGCAGCAACAGGACGATGGGTCCGCTTCCTCCGACCCGCGTATGGATCGTCGCCCCGTCAACGGGAATGTCGCGAACCTTGAACGTTGCCGGGAAGGGTTCAACCTTCGCCGGCGCTGGCGCGGACGTCAGCAGGCCAGCTGCAAGTAGCGCAATCCAACGGCTCATGATGGCCCCTCCGTGCGTCGCAGGCGGCGGTGCGTAGCAGGTCGCCCATTACCCGTCACGGGGATCGAAGATCGGAAGTCGGTGGTGCTGCCGGTGAGGATTGAACTCACGACCTCAGCCTTACCAAGGATGCGCTCTACCACTGAGCTACGGCAGCACTGACCGGAGGAGCCGCGCCTATGGCCAAGCGGGTCCCGCCCGTCAACCCGACTTGCCCGCTCCCAGACTGAACGCTTAGGGGAGCGCCATGTCGGGCAAGGACAAGGAACGCGAAGAACGGCTCGCTGCGGCGCTCCGCGAAAATCTGCGGCGCCGGAAGGCGCAGTCGCGGGAGTTGGGCCAAAGTGGTGGCGGCCCGGACGACGAGGCGCGGTTCCACGAAGGCATGGCGATACTTGGCGGTCCTGCGGCGGCCTCGGAATGGCAACGGGCCGTTGATCTCATCGATGCCGCGGCGGCCGCAGGAAACGCCGAAGCCATTGCGAGACGGGCAGTGTTCGAATGCCGGGGTGTGGGCCGGCAAGGCGATTGGGAAAAGGCGCTCGACTCGCTCGCCGTGGCGGCGGAGGGCGGATCCGTCCGGGCGGCGAGACAACTGCTGGTGCTTGCAGACGGCCGGTTCGAAGCAGGGGTACCCGAGACAGGGGAGGGGCGCTCCTGGCGAGATGTCCGGACTGGCATTTCCATGGCGAAGTGTCTCAGTGTTCCACAGCCGCGATCCCTTTCAGCGGATCCGCTGATCCTGGCCGTGCCGGCGATCGCCACCGTCGCCGAATGCCAGTGGCTGATCGCTGCAGCCGGGCCGAGACTTCAGGCTGCTCAGGTCTATCACCACGGCGTCGATCCGGGCCGCACCAATCGCTTCGCCCCGTTCAGCTTCGCCCACCAGGACGTTATTTCGGAAGTCTTCCGCGCGCGAATTGCGCTGGCTCTGGGCGCTCCGCAGCAATGCCTCGAAGTGTCGCAAGTGCTCCATTATGAGGTGGGCCAGGAATTCGTTCTCCACTGCGACTTCCTCGATCCCCAGGCCCTCGGCGAGGAGATCGCGCGCAATGGTCAGCGAATTGTGACTGTCCTCGTCTACCTCAACGAGGATTTCGAGGGAGGAGCAACGAGCTTCCCGCGCCTCGGCCTGGAACATCGCGGAGCCACAGGCGATGCCCTGATGTTCAGGAACGTGGACCGGTCGGGCCAACCCGATCCGAGGACGCAGCACGCCGGACGCGCACCGACAAGCGGCCAGAAATGGGTCTTCTCGCAATGGGTACGAAACCGCGCCCCCGCCTGAGCGCCTGCAAATCTAGATCGGCGCGCAGGCCTTTTCGAGCCAGGCGAGATCGTCGCCTTCTAGCCGTGGGCCGATCTTCTCCAGCACCTCCGCATGATAGGCGTTGAGCCACTCAAGCTCAGAAGCGCTCAGCATGTCCTTCTTGATCAGCCGCCGCTCGATCGGTGCGAACGTCAACGTATCGAACCCAAGCGATTCCTTCTCCGCGCCCTCGACCGGATGCTCTACGACCAGCACGAGGTTTTCGATGCGGATGCCGTACTCGCCGGTCTTGTAGTAGCCCGGCTCGTTCGAGAGAATCATGCCCGCGCGCAGCGGCTCGTCGCCGCCCGCCTGGGCGCTTCCCGCCGGTGAAATGCGCTGCGGACCCTCGTGGACCGAGAGGAAGCTGCCGACTCCGTGTCCCGTGCCGTGTGCGTAATCGAGACCCGCTTCCCACAACGGCCGCCGTGCGAAGCTGTCGAGCTGAGTCCCGCGCGTGCCCTTCGGGAAGATGGCGGTCGCAACGGCGATGTGGCCCTTCAGCACACGCGTGAATCGGTCTTGCATCTCGTCGGTCGGTTCGCCGACGACGATGGTGCGGGTGATGTCGGTCGTTCCGTCGAGATACTGGCCGCCCGAATCGATCAGATAGATCGAGTTCATCTCGAGCTTGCGGTTGGTCTTCTCGCTCGACCGGTAGTGGACGATTGCGCCGTTCGGCCCTGCGCCGGAAATGCTGTCGAACGACAGGTCGCGGAGCTCAGGGTCTTCGCGGCGAAGCGCTTCCAGGTAATCGGAAGCCTTCAGCTCATCGACGTCGCCCTTCGGCGCCTCGGTCTCGACCCAGCGCAGGAAGCGCGAAATCGCCGCGCCGTCGCGATATTGCGCGGATTTCTGCCCGGCGATCTCGACGGCGTTCTTGATCGCCTTCGGAAGGATCGTCGGATCGCGGACCGGAACGATCTTCGCGCCGGCCTTGTCGAGCGCTTCGAAAATCGCGGCAACGGCCCGCTCCGGATCGACCGCGACCGTCTGGCCCTTCAACTCAGCGAGGGCAGCCTCGAACGCATTGCGGTCGTGCAGCCGAACGCCGTTGCCGAGGTGCTGACGGACCTCAGCGCTGATCTTCTCCGGGTTCACGAAGAGGTCTGCGGTGCCGTCCGACCGTACCAGCGCAAACGCCAGCGCGACCGGCGTCCGCGAAACGTCTTGCCCACGCACGTTGAAGGCCCAGGCGATGGAATCGAGCGCCGACAGGACCGCGGCATCCGCATGCTTCTCGGTCAGCCAGTCGGCGATTTCCTGGCGCTTATCGGCGGACGAACGGCCGGTGTACTTCTCGGCCTGGACGGCGAGATGCGCCTTCGACGCCTCGGGGCGGTCGGACCAGACCTTGTCGATCGGGTTCTGCTCGACCGCGACCAGCTCCGCACCGCGTGCCGCGAGCGCCTCGGTCGCCTTCTTCACCCAGTCCCGGCTGTGCAGCCACGGGTCGTAGCCGATGCGCGCACCCTGCGGCGCATGCTCCTTCAGCCAGTCGGCCACGCTGGTTTCCGGCACCGATTGGTAAGACCAGTCCTTGCCGTCGACCTGGCTGCGCACCTGCAGCGTGTATCGCCCGTCGACGAAGATCGCGGCTTCCTGGGGCAGGACCACGGCCGAGCCTGCGGAACCCTCGAAACCCGTCAGCCAGGCGAGCCGCTGCGCGTAGCTGCCCACATATTCGCTCATATGTTCGTCGGTGAGCGGGACGACGAAGCCGTCGAGTTGGTCGGCTTTGAGCTGCTCGCGAAGTGCCTTCAGGCGATCTGCATAGCTGGACATGGGGGCTACCTAGGCCCGCGCGCCAGCCTCAACAAGTTTTCAGGATTTCCTCACCTGCCGCTCAGGCCAATCATCCCGGCGGATGTCATGGTAAGACCGCAATCTCGGAGGAGTCGAGCATATGACTGGATCGGCCTACCGCGCGGGCGTCGGCATCGCCATCGTGGCATCGTTCCTCACCGTATGGACGACTATCGTCCGCGATGACGGCACCGGCGCCGGCTACTTCATGGTGATCATGGCGGCAGCAGTAGGCGGGTTCACCGCCTGGTTCCGCGCCGCAGGCATGGCGCGAACCATGCTCGGCGTAGCGGTCATGCAGCTGTGCCTCGGCGCGCTCATCGCAACCGCGCCGGTGACCGCAACTCTGCCGGGTGGCGCGCCAAAGGTAATGCTGTTCAACGGCTTCTTTACAGCCCTGTGGCTGATTTCGGCGGCGTTCTTCCGCGCTTCTTCGAAGGAAGATCAAGGCCGCAAGGCAGTGGGTAACTAGCTTCGCGCGCCAATGGCCGCTTTCAACCCAAAGGGGACGTTCCCCATCAGGGCTAACCGGAAACCCAACATACGTGGTGGAACTTATATGATCTAGGTTTGTCTGATCCTTGTGGATCGCACTCCACTGGAGCTTCGGCGACACGCCGAACATTGCCGCCAACTCGCCAGAGGCCTGATTGACGAACGGAACCGGTTAATCCTGCTTACGATGGCCAGTGAGTTCGAATTGCAGGCACTCGCGCAGGAGAGAGCGAGAACGCTCTAAAGCCGTTTCTTCGTTATGTTAGCGCCTTGGGTCGGGGTTCGGCCAATTGCCATGGCTCTGAGGCTTGAGACTCCTATTAAGCCTCGAGTTCATTGCAGAGCGGGAGTTCATCGTAGGGCGGCTTGTATCCGTGGCGGTCGTATAAACTCCGCGGGACAGTGGAGACCCCGCTAGTTCCGAAATCGACGCGGGCGTATTCCGCCCCCGTCTCCCCCGTCTTCGTCCGGCATATGCCTCTAGCCACGGCGGCCTCCATCCTTTGTGCAAAGCATATAGGAGACAGAGGCGAATGTCCGCCTTCCCAAAGCAGACATTAGGTTGATCCCCTTCCCGTATCCCGCCATCGCGCTAAGAGCGTTGGCATGGACAAGCCCGCGACTATTCCCGCTCCTCCCGTCGCCGAAGAGCGGCCCTATTCCTACGTGCGCCACGGCGTGACGATCGATGATCCGTGGCACTGGATTCGCGACCAGGGCTATCCGCAAGTCACCGACAAAGACGTGCTCGCCTATCTGACGGCCGAGAACGACTATTTCGGGCATTGGCAGGAACAGCACAAAGCCCTGCTCGACGAGCTCTTCGAGGAGATGAAGGGCCGCATCAAGGAGGATGAATCCTCCGTTCCGATCCGCGACGGCGACTTCCTCTACTGGTGGGCATTCAAGCCGGGTGCCCAGTACCGGACCTGGTACCGCAAGCCGGTCGGCGGTGGCGACGACCAGGTCATTTTCGACGAGCCGGCCGAGGCCGAGGGCAAGGACTATTTCCGCCTCGGCGCGCTCGAGGTCAGCCCGGACGCCAAGCTCGCGGCAATCTATGTCGACGACAGCGGGGCGGAGCGTTTCGCCATCCGCATTCGGGACCTCGCCACCGGCAAGGACATCGAGACCGTCACCGACGTCGGCATCGGCTCCGCGGTCTGGACGAGTGGATCGGACGGCATCGTCTTTACCGAGGTCAACGAGAACTGGCGCAGCTATCGTGCCCGCTTCCACCGGCTCGGCACGCCGACCGATCAGGACGTCACGCTCTACGAGGAGACCGAAGAACTCGGCTTCTCGGTCGGCGTGGGCCATTCGCATGACCGCAGCCTGATCATCATCGCGACGGGCGACAATGCGACCAGCGAGGTGCGCTTCGTCGGCGCGGACGACCCGACGCAGCCGCTAACGTTGATCTCGGCCCGCAAGGAGAAGCGCCAGTACGACGTTGACGCTGCGCACGGGAAGCTGTGGATCCTCACCAACGACGACCATGTGAACTTCCGTCTCGCCGAGGCCGATCCGGCCAACCCGGGCGAGTGGACGACAGTCATCCCCGGCTCGGATCGCGTCTATCTGCGACACGTCACGTCCTACCGCGATCACCTGGCGATCCAGCAGCGCGTGGAAGGCCTCGATCAGCTGATCCTGCGGACGTACCAGGGCGAGGAGCGGCGTATTCCATTCGAGGAGGCGAGCTACTCCACCGCCTTCCTAGGCAATCCCGAATTCGCGCCCGAGGCCTATCGGTTGGCCTATTCGTCGCTGGTCACGCCGGCGACGGTCTACGACTATCACCCGCAGGATGACCGGCTCGAAGTCCTGAAAGTGCAGGAAATCCCGTCAGGCTACGACGCGTCGAAATATGAGACCGAGCGGGTGATGATCGCGGCCCGCGACGGCAAGCAGGTTCCGGCCTCCGTCGTCTATCCGAAAGGCTTCAAGAAGGACGGGAGCGGCAAGCTCTTTCTGTACGCTTACGGCGCCTATGGCCACGCCATCCCGCCCGCCTTCAACAGTAATCGCGTCAGCCTGCTCGACCGCGGCTGGGCCTATGCCATCGCCCACATCCGCGGCGGCGACGACCTTGGCTACCAGTGGTTCCTCGACGGCAAGCTCGAGAAGCGCATCAATACGTTCAACGATTTCGTGGACGTCGCGAAAGGCCTGATTGCCGAAGGTTTCACGCACAAGGGCGGCATCGGCATCAACGGCGGCTCGGCCGGCGGCGAGCTGATGGGCGCTGTCGTCAATTCCGATCCGGATCTGTGGGGTGCCGTTGTCGCAGACGTGCCCTTCGTCGATGTGCTGAACACCATGCTCGACGACACGCTGCCGCTGACGCCCGGCGAATGGCCGGAGTGGGGCAACCCGATCACCGACAAGGCTGCGTTCGACACGATCCGCGGCTATTCGCCCTACGACAATGTGCAGCGCCAAGATTACCCGCCGATGCTGATCACCGGCGGCCTCAACGACCCGCGCGTGACCTACTGGGAACCGGCCAAGTGGGCCGCCAAGCTCCGCAAGAACAAGACCGACGACAACCTCCTCATGCTGAAGATCAACATGGGCGCAGGGCACGGCGGCAAGTCGGGCCGTTGGGAACGGCTGCACGAGGTCGCGGAAACCTACGGTTTCGTCCTGACGCAGGTGCAATGACCAGGCCCGTATTCGAGTTCGAATTCACGGCCGCGGCCGAGCACATCGACGAGCTCGGGCACGTCAACAATGCGATCTGGGTCCAGTGGATTCAGACCATCGCCGTCGCGCATTGGCATTCAGTCTGCGATCCGGCGCACCACGACGCCTACTTCTGGGTCGTGGTTCGCCATGAGATCGATTATTTGCGCGCCGCCTATGAAGGCGATCGCATCGTCGGCCGGACATGGGTCGGCGAAGCCCCGAAAGGGGCGCGTTTCGACCGTCTCGTCGAGTTTGTCGGGCCCGATGGGAAAACCTGTGTCCGGGCGCGGACGAGCTGGGCGATCATTGACCGCGCGACAGGCCGGCCGATCCGCGTGCCCCCGGAGGTCATCGCCCCCTTCCAGTGATCAGTGAAGCTGCTCGGCGCTTCCCTGAAGCGTGTCCGCCCAGCTGTCGATTGCCATCGTCACCGACCGGAACAACGGCGACGCGACAACCAGCGCCACCGTTGTCGCTATGGCCGAAAGCAGAATCAGGATTGCGATGGCCAGCATCGGAACTCCCCTCGTTTCGCCGCATGAGCGCGGCCACCCGCGCATCTTGTCGCACTAGTCCATGACTCGGTCGTGTCAGTGAGGGGACGGGTCAGAGGCTGTTGAGCGCGTCCACGAGAGCCTTCTCGTCTTCCTTGGAGATCGGCGCTCCAGTGACATCGGTCGCATTCGCTTCCGTGTTGCTCGCGCCGTCGTCGGGTACCGCGATGTCGACGGCCAGCCAGATGATCCCGGCCGACCAGATAAGCGCCATCCAACGGCTCCTGAAAATCCAGCTGTGGCGCATCGGGATCATGATGGGATTGTTGCAGGTTCCGGTTAACAGGCGCTTCCGCTGCAAATCGGCGAGACAAAGCGTCGCTCCGCCGAACAGCCTCTTTTCGCCGGCGTGCATCCACTGCTTGGGGTCGTTCGTTAAGGGCGTGAGTTGCGGGAAGAGTGATTGGCCAAGCACAACGACAATATCGCACCATCTGAGCGTCGCGAGGCGCGAAGGTGGACTCGCGCCACGGATTACTGGCCAGATGCGAATTCCGGTGGGCCAGCAGTAAATTGGTCTGGCTCGCGGCCGATCTCCGATTTTGCAGTCACTCGACGTTCCGAGCGGCCGCCAGTTGCCAGGCGTCGTGGGTTCGCCCTGCCGACTGCAGTCGTCGCTCTTGCAGCTGCCTTCAGCTTGTGGGGGAGCGGCCTTTTAGAACGGGATGGGCGGCAATCTGCTGTCTCCGCAACAACCAGCAAGGGGCTCGTCTTTGGCCTTTGCAGTGAGGGCGGCCTGACAAACTGTGTTGCCAGCGGCGACAGCTTCTACCTCGGCGGAAAGAATGTCCGGATCGCGGGCATCGAGGCGCCACAACTATACGGAGCAGCCTGTCCGAAAGAGGCGGCCCTTGGGCGGAACGCGGCCGTAAAGCTCCAGCGCGTGCTCAATTCCGGTGAGCTGGAGCTCACCAGGATTCCGCAGGATCTCGACCGCTTCGGCCTGCTGCTTCGAAACGTCGCCGTTGACGGGAAGGATGTCGGGCGGACGATGGTTCGCGAAGGGCTCGCTCGCGAGATCGGGGACATCACGCGGAACTGGTGCTGAGGATGGTTTGGCGGAGTCAGCTTCTGATTAGGGCAGCCGACGAAGCTCCTGCCGGCTCGGGATGGGAACTGTAGCGGACGCATACTTGCCAGCGCCCATCCGGTGACTGACGCCAGATGTCGGTGACGAAAAAGGAGCCCGACCGATCGATCTCGTCGAGCTTCGCCTCTTGCTGCGCAATCGCTGACATCACGGCGATGCCCGGTGCCAACTCGCGGATTTGCACGTCGCGGTACTCGAATGATTGCGCAATGTAGCGGTCGCAGGTCGCGAGCCAGGTTGCGCGATCGATGCTGCGATCGGCCGCGGACGAGACGATCAGCGCATAGTCCGGTGCGAGCATCTCCTCGAGCGTCGCTCTGTCCTGCGCGACCCATGATTGCATCCAGCGGTTGGACCGTTCTTCCACTTCATCCTCAGTGCGCATGAGTTATCCTTCCGCCGGCCCCGCATTGACGACCACAAGCTTTGCGGACGATCAAGCTCTGTCGAGGTGAAGCGAATGTCCAAGATGAAGCGTAAGCAGTACGAAAGGCTGCTCGAGCCGATGCAGGAGGAGCTGGTCGCGATGGCCCGTTGGGTCGCTGCGACCGGGCAACGCGTCGTCGTGCTGTTCGAAGGCCGCGATACGGCAGGGAAGGGCGGAGCGATCCAGGCGATCGCCTCACGGCTCAATCCGCGCCAGTGCCGCACCGTCGCGCTCCCCAAGCCGACCGAGGCCGAAGCCGGGCAGTGGTACTTCCAGCGCTACGCGGCGCATCTTCCGACTACCGGTCAGATCGTCCTGTTCGATCGCAGCTGGTACAATCGCGCCGGCGTCGAGAAGGTGATGGGCTTCGCGAAGGACGAGCAGGTCGCCGACTTCCTGAAGGCAGCTCCGCAGTTCGAGAAGATGCTGACGGACGACGGGATCCTGCTCTTCAAATATTGGCTGGCCTGCGATCAGGAGGAGCAGGAGAAGCGTTTCGCCGAGCGGATCGACGACCCGCTGAAACGCTGGAAATTGTCACCGATCGACCAGGCAGCGCGCACGAAATATGACGATTACACCGAGGCTCGCGAGAAGATGCTTAAGGCGACTCACACGGACTGGGCGCCGTGGACCTTGGTCGACTTCAACAACCAGCGGCGCGGCCGACTGACCTTGGTCCGTGACCTGCTTGACCGGCTTCCGGACACGAAATGCGAAGAGAAGCCTATCGACTGGCCGCCGCTCGGGCATGAGCCGCTGAAGGAACGGTTCGAAGTCCTGAAGCCGATCCCCGACTTTCCGGCGGGTTGATGCGATTTCGGCAGCGGCGGCAAACGCCGCGCTTCTGGCCGCAACAACACAGACGGCGTCTTTTGTTCGCCGCCCGGCCGTTCGCTCTCGCGGGCGTGCTGTTCGTCGTGTGGGCAGGGGCGGACCCGATGCTGGTCGATCCGCCGGGCTTCCTGTCGAGCGAGCCGGAGCAAATCTCCGCGCACTTTACCCGTTGTGGTCCGGGGCGCGGCAACGCCTGCGTCGTCGATGGCGACACGGTCAAGCTCGGCAAGCGCAAGATCCGGATCATCGGCATCGATGCGCCGGAAACGCATCCCGCCCGCTGCGCCGAGGAAGCGCGGCTCGGGGAACAAGCGACCGACAAACTGCAAGAACTGTTGAACCAGGGTCCGTTCGAGATGGTCGCGCCGGTCTACGGCAAGCAGGACCGCTACGGCCGCGATTTGCGCTCGATCCGGCGAGGTGACCGGTCGATCGCCGACGACATGCGGGAGAGCGGGCTCGCCCATCGCTATCTCGGCGGATTCAAGCAGGGGTGGTGCTGAGTCGTGCAACTTCGGTTCAGCTTCGGTCGCGCATCGTCTTTCGGATGTTGAGCGGCCTGCCCATCCTCCTCGCCATGGCGGCGCAGGCTGCAGAACCGTCGGCGGACACCTACGGCCCAGCGGCGGCGCCGAAGCCCAAGCCTGCGGTCAAGGCGCCGTCCGACGCCTGCAAAACGACCGAGCCCAAGGACGTGAAGGACGACACGAGTGCGATCGTCGTCTGCGCTCCGCGGATCGAGGGATACCGGATCGATCCCGACGTTCTGGCGGCGCAGCGCCACGCCAAAAACCGCACCAGGCCCAAGCGGCCGGAGCGGCTGGTCGACACCAGCTGCCAGTCGGTCGGTCCGATGGGCTGCCGGCCCATGGCGGGGATCGACCTCCTCGCCGCCGCGGTGACTGCTGCGACGATGGTCGAGAAGGCTGTCACCGGCCAGAATGTCGGCAAGATGTTCGTCACCGACCCGCAGCCGAGCGAATATGAGCTTTACCAGGAAGCCAAACGCGCCCGCGAAGCGAAGGAGGCCGAAAAGGCCGCGGCAGCGAAGACCAAGGCAGCCCAGCCGAAGTGACTCACTCCGCCTGGCGGGCGCAGTCGATGCACAGCGCCGCTTCGGGTCTCGCCTCCAGCCGGGCAGGAGCGATGTCGCGGCCGCAGCGGACGCATTCGCCGTAGGTCCCGTCCTCGATCCGGCCGAGCGCCCGCTTCACCGAAGCGATCTCGCGTTCGATCAGCACGCCCTGACCCTCGAGCGCCGCATCGTCCTCCTTCTCGATCGCCTGCTCATCCCAGTCGGCGTTGAGCGGCTCGGACAGGTCGCGGGCGATCTGCGTCAGTCGGGCTTCGAGCTCTGCGAGCGAGGTTTCGAGACGGGCCTTGGCGGCGGCGGTATCTTGCATGAACGCTCCTTCGCGGCCTTCGCCGGCCCATTGTATAGGTAGATTCACGGACCGGTAAGCGAATAGGATTATCGTCGAGGGAATGAGCCGCAGCGTTATCATCAAATATGTGAACCCGTGGAAGTATCGGCGGGAGCAGGCCGCGCAGCGCGTTGCGGAGCTTCGCCACCGCGACGGCGACAATTGCAGGCGCTGCAAAAGGCCGATGCGTTTCGACCTTCAGGACGGCCACGACCTGATGCCGAAGATCGAGGAAATTGCGTTCGGCTCTTCGGGTGAGAGCGAAGCGCTCGACAATCTCTGCCTGACGCACACCCGCTGCAACGCGAAGCATGGCTGCGACACCGCCGAGGTCAAGGAGCGGGCGCGGATCAAGAACGAAGCGGCCCTGTTCGCCAAGTCCAAGCAGACGCGCAAGCGGGCGTAGGCCTGTAATCCTCGCCCAAGGGGAAGTTGATCAAATCGCGTCTTCCGAATGAGTGAAACCGGGGGGTCTTCCACTTCTTTCACTTCGTCACCTTCGGCCAGTCGGGAGAGAGGGCGGAAGTTCGCGAAGTTCACGAAGTTCACTCCTCTACGCGCGAGGGCACGCCGGCACGTGGATAATTCGGAGATCGGCCGCGAATGCATCGGCGAGCTTAAGGCACGGGAAGGCGCCTGTAGGACAGGGTTTTCTGTCTTGGCGGTCAGCCGCGAACGGGTTCGCAGGCGACGCCGTCGCCGTCGCCGTCCATCTCGACGCGATAGCCCGGCTGGCCGGCGTAGAGCGGCGCCTTGCCGAGCGCGCGGACCTCTTTGCAGCCCGAGTACATCGCGCTCTGCTCGATGGCGCGGCGGGCGTGGGCCGAGCTTGCTTCGCGCGAGCTATCCGGTGCCGGTTCGCCGGCCGACCAAGCGCTGTCCGCAGCGGCTTCATCCGTGCTCGGCGGAACCTCGACCAGGGCCGGCGAGGGCGCGTCTTTCGAGAAACGGACGGAAGCGTCAGGCCGGCTGTAGGTGGGTGCGGCCGGAGGAATGACGGACCAGACATAGCCCCCCACGCCGCCGAGTGCGATCGCTCCGATCAGCAATTCCCTCACGCCCATGCCGCCATCTTCGCATGGGGATGGTTGCGGAGGGGTAAAGCATGAGGACTACCTCAGCTGCAGAGCGGGCGCTCGGTGCTGACTGCAGGGCGACTCGCAGAGCCGGTGCCGACGTAACCGGCGGGCGCCTGGATGCAGTAGCCGGACGGAGTTTGCGCGGGGATCAGCTTTACGCCGTTGCCGAGTTCGACCGGGCTCGTGCCGTCCGCCTTGGCAATCGCGTTTGTCGTGCCGACGCTTCCGCCCCGGTTGACGATCTCGGTGTCGAGGGCGCGAAAGAAATCCTGATAGGGTCCGGCATAACGGATGAGCTTTCCGTCGCTGAACGACGTTCCGAAGATGCCGCGCGCCTTTGCTTCATTGAGGTGAAGGTTAAGTCGGACCAATGATTCATTGCCCACTTCCTCAACCAGAAGTGACGCCTTCTGCGTGTACTTCTTTTTTCCGAAGCCCCAGAAGATATTGTAGATGGTCTTGGCCTTTGCCTCGGTCTGCGCGGTGATGGTTCCCGCGTCCCGGTTTGCATTCACGTCGGTGTAGCCAAAGGACTGGAGCGTCGCGAGGACGGCGTTGAACGCGATCTTTCCCGGGACGGAATATCGCTGCGATTGCAGGGCGCCCAATTCCGTGGGGCTGAGTTCAGGCGGGCCACCGGCGATCGCTGGCGTGCTCATGCTAGCCGACGCAGCCGCAAGTGCAGCTGCAACTACGTACGACAGTTTCATTGAACCCCCTGACTGACTCGCATTCTTGCGATTCGGCAGCGAACAGTCTGTTTAATTTGAGTTTACCGTCAAGGTCGGACGCTCACGGATTCCATTGAGCGCTAACCGCTTGATAACCGCATCGCTGTAGACACCGGGGCATGGCAGCTCCGCTCAAAACCGGAAAACAGTCCGTCAAGCTGGTGGCGCCCGTGCGGGCGTCGCGGATTCGGCGCGATCCGCCGCCGGTGGTGAAGAAAGTCGTCGTCAAGGATCCGGAAGAGCGCGACACCCAGATGGTCGTCATCGGCGTCGTCGGGTTCGCTCTCGCGCTTGTCATCATCACGATCGGTTTGAGCAGCGCCTGGGGCTGGTCCCCCAGCCAGTACACCGTTCATCTCAAAGAGCTGTAGCTGAAGCACCGAGCGCAGGTGAGCGATTGCGCAGCAATCGCGAGGCAGCGCGAAGAGATGAAAAAGCGCGGCCGGCGGGTCGGCGAAGCCGAACCCGTTCGACGTCACGGATTTACTCCGTGACGGCTTCTTTCTTCAAAGCCTTTGCAACCTTGTCGCCGATTTCAGTCAATGTCGCCGCAAGACGGTTTGGTTGGGACAGCGACTCCGTAGTCTCAGCTCCGTACCGCGAGCACTGATATTCACGAGATTCAGACAGTTTGACCAAGTGTGAGATAGTAGCCTGGCGCAAAGAAAGCCCGTTTGTGCGGGCGAACAAAGCGCGCGCTGCCATGTTGTGATGCAGACCTCTCACTTTGGCGGGCGCCAGACCACGAGAAAGCATGAGCGCGTTAAGATACAGCTCAATCGCGTGGATAGCGACCAATCGATAGGGTGCGCGTGAGAGGGGTTTTCCGCGTCGCCCGGTTGGCGACAACGTCTCGGCGGCTTTCCTGTACTCATCGGCCAGCATCAACACTTGCAGTGCTGTTGCCTCTTCACCGGGATAGATCTTTTGACCTTCGATAGACATCGAGGTTGCTTTATCGCCAGCACTGCAAAGACTTCGCTAATCTTGGAAGGGTTGGAGTTCGACATGGCCAGCAGCAACTGGGACCGCCTCTACAAAATGCCCTTTGCGAAGGGTTATGCGGGGCTGGTCGGCAAGGCGGAGCGGAAGGGGCGGAGCAAGGCAAAACGCTGCCCCGACTTGGCGCACGCCCGGAGCGGCTAGATCACTGTAGAGGGCATGCAAGACACCCTCGTTCTTTGCAATTGCCCCTAATACTGACGGCAGGTCTGCCAACTCTGCGCTACTCCGCCGCCACCCCAGCCTTTTCGAACATGTCGCCGGTGCCTTCGCCGTCAGCCGCATCGTCCGCCGCTGAAGCTCCGCCTTCGCCATCGTTCGCAGCCGCCTTGGCCTTCTGCCGGCGATCGAAGTTATCCCACACCTCGCCCCAATTCCCGCGGGTCGCGGCCTTGGAATACTCCGTCGCTCGCGTCTCGAAGAAGTTGGCGTGCTCGACGCCGTTGAGCAGCGGCGCGAGCCACGGCAGCGGGTGCTCGTCGACCATGTAGATCGGCGCGAAGCCGAGCTGCCCAAGCCGCCAGTCGGCGAGATAGCGGATGTACTTCTTGATCTGCTTGGGCGTCATGCCCTCGACCGGGCCCATCTCGAATGCCAGGTCGATGAACGCGTCTTCCAGCCGAACCGTCTTCTGGCAGGCGTCGATGATCTCTTCCTTCACCGCCTTGGTCAGGCAGTTCCGTTCCTTCACGAAGGCGTGGAACAGGCGGATGATGCCTTCGCAGTGGAGGCTCTCGTCGCGAACCGACCAGCTGATGATCTGGCCCATGCCCTTCATCTTGTTGAAGCGCGGGAAGTTCATCAGCATCGCGAAGCTGCCGAACAGCTGCAGCCCCTCGGTGAAGCCGCCGAACATAGCCAGCGTCTTGGCAATGTCCTCGTCCGTGTCGACGCCGAACTGCTGCAAGTAATCGTGCTTGTCCTTCATCTCCTTGTACTGGAGGAAGGCGCTGTACTCGCTCTCCGGCATGCCGATGGTGTCGAGCAGGTGCGAGTAAGCGGCGATGTGCACCGTCTCCATGTTGGAGAAGGCGGTCAGCATCATCTTGATTTCGGTCGGCTTGAACACGCGGCCGTACTTGTCGTGGTAGCAATCCTGCACCTCGACATCGGCCTGGGTGAAGAAGCGGAAGATCTGCGTGAGCAGGTTGCGCTCATGGTCGGTGAGCTTCTGCGCCCAGTCGCGGCAATCCTCGCCGAGCGGCACTTCCTCCGGCATCCAGTGGATCTGCTGCTGACGCTTCCAATATTCGAATGCCCACGGGTATTCGAACGGCTTGTACTGCTTGCGGGCTTCGAGAAGGGGCATACTCAGGCTCCTTGGGAAATTGTTGCCGGACCGGCGGTGCCGATCGCGAAAGCGGTGAGAAGCATTCCGAACGCGGTCGCCATCATTCCGGCGATCAGCATTGCGGTGCTTTTGGGGTTCTGGCCGACGCCGCCGCGGATCGCGAGGATCATCATCGTCACGCCGGCCAGCATGGCCATGGGGCCGATGATCAGGAAGAGGGTGGCGGCGCTCACAGGTTCAGCTCCTCGACCCGCTTTGCCTTCGCGTCGATGACGTTGCGGTCGCGGTAGACGACGTGGCTCTTGCGGGCGCCGACGCCGAACACGACGATGCCGAGGAAATAGCCGAAGTCGTACCAGCCGCCGTTGTTGGGAACGGCGTAGACCGCGACCTTGTCGAAGAAGAGCGACACGATCCAGGCGACCGGGAAGATGAAGCCGTGCCACAGGCCGAGCAGGAAGCCGGGCGCGGTCGGGGCGACTGCGGCGGTATCCTGCGTCGCTGCGCAGGCGGAGAGGGCGAGGGCGGCCGCGAAGAGCGCGGCGTATCGAGGCCGGAACGCGCGCGACACCCCGCCGCGCGGGCTCCGGCCTCTTTCCCCCACCCGGGGACTGGTGAACTGAAATGCGGAGATCACTGGCCGAGCTCCGCGGCTGACGGATGATATTCGAGCAGGCCGAGGCCGTGGATCGCAAGGATGACGGCAATTACGAACAGCATCACCGCGCCCTGGCTGCCGTACTGGTCGCCGTCGGTGGGACGGCGCCGGTACAGATATACGCCAGCCACGACCATTGCGACCGCAGCCACAAGCTCGATGATCTCGCGCGACGTCACCGCGGCAGCATCCCAGCGACGCCGGCGCGCTGCGCATATTGCAGCAACTCCGCGCTGAAATAGGCGGTCGCGACGAACCCGATCAGGTCGAGCAGCAGCAGGCCGCCGACAACGCCGCCGGCGAGCGTGGCCGCCTTGCGGGTCCGCTGCGAGACTATTGGCAGGCGAGGCATTCGTCATAGTCCGTGGTCGTGCTCTGCACCTGGATTTCGCGGAGCTCGGGCGTGTTGTCCGCTTCGACCCCGCCGGCGAAACCGGCGCGCTGAACCGACTTGGAGCGGAGGTAGTAGAGCGACTTGATGCCGAGCTCCCATGCGCGGAAGTGGAGCATCAGAAGGTCCCACTTGTCGACGTCGGCCGGGATGAACAGGTTCAGCGACTGCGCCTGGTCGATGAACGGCGTGCGGTCGCCGGCAAGCTCGAGCAGCCAGCGCTGGTCGATCTCGAAGCTGGTCTTGAACACGTCCTTTTCTTCCTGAGTCAGGAAGTCGAGGTGCTGCACGGAGCCGCCCTGCTCGAGGATCGAGTTCCAGACGTTGGCGCTGTCCTTCGACTTCGACGCCAGCAGCTTTTCAAGGTGCGGGTTGCGGATCGAGAAGGAGCCGGACAGCGTCTTGTGGGTGTAGACGTTGGCCGGGATCGGCTCGATGCAGGCCGAGGTGCCGCCGCAGATGATCGAGATCGACGCGGTCGGCGCGATCGCCATCTTGCAGCTGAAGCGCTCCATCACGCCCATGTCGGCGGCGTCCGGGCACGGGCCGCGCTCCTTGGCTAGCATCATCGAGGCCTCGTCGACCTGCGCACGGATGTGCTTGAAGATCTTCATGTTCCAGGACTTCGCCATCGCGCCCTCGAACGGGATCGAGCGGGCCTGGAGGAAGGAGTGGAAGCCCATGACGCCGAGGCCGACGCTGCGCTCGCGGTCGGCGCTATACTTGGCGCGCGCCATCTCGTCCGGTGCTCGGGCGATGTAGTCGCTGAGCACGTTGTCGAGGAAGCGCATCACGTCCTCGATGAACGTCTTGTCCTTGTTCCACTCGTCCCAGGTCTCGAGGTTCAAGGAGCTAAGGCAGCAGACGGCGGTGCGATCGACGCCGAGGTGATCCTTGCCGGTCGGAAGCGTGATTTCCGAGCAGAGGTTCGAGGTCGTGACCTTGAGGCCGAGATCGCGGTGATGCTTGGGCATCGTCTTGTTCACGGCATCGATGAAGATGATGTACGGCTCGCCCGTCGCGAGGCGGGTCTCGACCAGCTTCTGGAACAGGCTGCGCGCGTCGACCTTGCCGCGAACGCTGCCGTCCTTCGGCGACTTCAGGTCGAACTCGGCGCCTTCGCGGACGGCCTCCATGAACTCGTCGGTGACGAGCACGCCGTGGTGCAGGTTGAGCGCCTTGCGGTTGAAGTCACCCGACGGCTTACGGATTTCGAGGAATTCCTCGATCTCCGGGTGGTTGATGTCGAGGTAGCAGGCGGCCGAACCACGGCGCAGCGACCCTTGAGAAATGGCGAGCGTCAGGCTGTCCATCACGCGGACGAAGGGGATGATGCCGCTGGTCTTGCCATTGAGGCCGACCGGCTCGCCGATGCCGCGAACGCTTCCCCAATAGGTGCCGATGCCGCCGCCCTTTGAGGCGAGCCAGACGTTCTCGTTCCAGGTGCCGACAATCCCGTCGAGGCTGTCGGACACGCTGTTGAGATAGCAGCTGATCGGAAGGCCGCGGCCCGTTCCGCCGTTCGACAGCACGGGAGTCGCGGGCATGAACCAGAGCTTGGAGATGTAATCGTAGATGCGCTGGGCGTGCGCCGCGTCATCCGCATAGGCGGCCGCGACGCGCGCGAAGAGGTCCTGGTTACCCTCGCCCGGAAGCAAATAGCGATCCTTCAGCGTCTCCTTGCCGAACTCGGTCAGCAAAGCGTCGCGGGATTCGTCGGTGGTCACCTCGAACGCGCGCGCATCGACGGTCTTGCTGGTGCGGACTGCAGTCGCCGTATCGTCGCTCGGGACCTCTGAACCAGTTGAAAAATCCATTACGCTTCCCCGTCCGCTATCGATCTCCGGAGAGATCGCCTGTTCCCCAAATGTTCGACTCGGAGCCATGCCCGGCGCCATAGCCCTTTTCGGCGTTGCGAGGGGCTTTTTCACGCCCGTCCCCTGTGGAAATCGGGGACGAGTCGGGCCGGTCACCGGAATAGCAGATTCCGCCTCCGAACACCAGTAATTGCGTGCACCCCCTGCCTCGCTACAACCTATAGTGCCTCAACTGGCGTGGGACGCAAGCGGGTAAATTCAATGTGAAGCAAATATCCTGTGGATGAGTCTTCGCCGCAACGAATGTCCCGAATTGAGTCAGTCCGACTCCCTTGTTGCGGCCCGATCAGGCGGCCCCGGGGCTAGGAGATTCGCGCCGAGTTGAACTGCAGCTCGGCCCGCTCACAGAGGCCGTGCAGCCAATCCGAGAAGCGACGAATCTTGGGCCAGTCCCGCCGGGGCTTCGGATAAACCAGCCAGTATTCCCCATGGCCGTTCAGGGTGTGCGGTAGCAGCCGAACAAGCCGGCCGTCTGACAGTTCGTCCTGCCAGAACTGCGGGGTAAGCAAAGCGACACCCTGGCCGCGCATTGCTGCAACGCCGTCGAGGACCTGCGCTCCCATTTCGACGCCATGCTGAGCGTCGGCTGGCGCATCGATGCCGAAATGCTCCCACCACATTTTCCACCACGGATCGCTCGGAGTGATCCTTGGCACGGTCAAAAGATCCGACGGCGACTTTATGCCGGGATGATCGGCGAGGAATTCGGGACTGCACATCGGCGTAAAGTCGACAGTGAAAAGAGGTTCGACTTCAAGCTCGGTCGGCGGATTCTTGCCGCAGCGAATCGCGCAATCCACCGGCTCGATTTCGAAGCTCACCATTCGCGGGTTGGGCTCAAGCTGAACCGATAGCTGCGGATTGGCATTCAGGAACTCGCCGACGTGGCGGGTCATCCAGTTCACGCCTGTTGGGGTACCCGACACATAGAGTCGCGCTGGGTCGGGATCATGAGCGAGCTTCTCCACCGCTTGCCGCTTCCAGGTCGCTGGGGGCTGACCGAATTCCCGCTTGAACGCCCGATTGAACGCGGCCTCGCTATTGAAGCCCACCGCATAGGCGATGTTCGCCGTATTTTCCTTGCCTTGGCGGAGCATTTCAGCGGCAATCCGCATGCGCCAGCGGGCGCAATAGCGCATTGGCGGGTCGCCCAGCATTTGGACGAAGCGCTGTCGGAGCACGGTCCTGGACAGACCGGCTTCGCGTGCGATGTCCGCAAGATCCAGATCCTGCGCGAAATGCTCCTGGATGTATGAAACCGCCCGGGCGATGGCCGGATCGAGGACAGCCGGCCATTCCTCGACCAACGGACGCATGCTCCTCTCAGCGGGCTGAGGTTCCGGCATTTCGGTCAATCTATCAGGCAAACCAGGACTTTTGGCAAACGCCTGGCAGGACTAAATCAGGCCATCGTTCAGGCATCTAAAACCGAGCTAGGCCTTCGCGCCAATCTCCCGCAATTATCGTTGCTGGTGCTGGTCAACGCGTTCGTCGGCGGGATGGTCGGGATCGAGCGGAGCATCCTGCCCGCGCTCGCCCAGGACGAGTTCGGGCTGGCCGAGCGCACGGCGATCCTGTCGTTCATCGCGGTGTTCGGAGTGACCAAGGCTGCCGCGAATTACTTTGCGGGGCGGCTCGGCGATCGCTGGGGACGGAAGCCCGTCCTGGTTGCGGGCTGGTTCCTCGCGGCGCCTGTGCCGTTCCTGCTCATGTGGGCGCCGACCTGGGGTTGGGTGATCATCGCGAACGTCTTCCTCGGTATCAGCCAAGGCCTCACCTGGTCGACTGCGGTCATCATGAAGATCGACCTTGCGGGACCGAAGAGCCGAGGCCTCGCAATGGGCCTGAACGAATTCGCCGGCTATTTCGCGGTGGCGATCGCAGCCTGGGCGACGGGCTATATCGCGGCTCGCTACGGGCTTCGTCCGGAGCCGTTCTATCTCGGCATCATTTTCTTCGCCTGCGGCCTGCTGCTGTCGGCCTTCGTGGTCAGGGAGACGCACGGCCATGCGGCGCATGAGGCGCGCTCCACCGAACAGCCGGCGGACGTGCTGTCGCAAGCGGAGATCTTCCGGCTGACGAGCTGGAAAGACCGGAACCTGTCGTCGGCGACGCAGGCCGGACTGGTCAACAATCTGAACGACGGACTCGCCTGGGGCCTGTTCCCCTTGATCTTCGCGGCGGCTGGCCTTGGCCTCGATGACATCGGCGTTCTGGCCGGGCTCTACCCGGCGGTGTGGGGCGTCTCGCAGCTGGTCACCGGAGGACTTTCCGACAGGCTGGGACGAAAGTGGCTGATTGCCGCGGGCATGTGGGTCCAGGCGTTCGGCATCGTCGCGATTGCGCTGTGGTGGAGCTACGCAGGGTTCGCCGTCGGGGCGGTGTTGCTGGGGTTGGGGACGGCGATGGTCTATCCGACCTTGCTCGCGGCAATCGGTGACGTTGCCCATCCGTCGTGGCGAGCGTCAGCAGTCGGCGTCTATCGGCTGTGGCGAGACCTTGGATATGCGCTCGGCGCGCTCATCGCGGGACTGGTTGCCGACCTGTTCGGCCTGAGCCAGGCGGCGCTGGTTGTCGCCGTCATGACGCTCGTGTCGGGACTGGTCGTCGCGGTACGGATGACCGAAACCCATCAGCGCTAGGCTCGATCACGCACCCCCAGCCGGTCGAGCCGCTGTCCCGCCCCCCCCCTGACCGTTTCGGCCCGCGCGGGCGAGCTTATCGCCCGCCGCCGAGCACCCAATTGTCGAAGGCGGTCTGAATATCGAGCGGAAGACCCCTGGCCAGCCGAACCTTGCCCTGGAGAAACTCCTCGCTTTCCAGCGGTAGCGGCTGATCGAACGCAATGCCGCATTCGCCGTGATCCGACCAGGCGACGGATCCGAACGCCTGCACGGTCTCTATTGCAACGACCAGGTCTTCGCCCATCTTCGGCAGGTCCGGTCCGCGCAGCCTTACCCCGCTCGACGAAACATCCGCGACAATCGCGGACCGAGAGCGCGTGCATGTCGTAAAGACAGCCATCAAGGGTGCCGTGGACCTTACCGCGGAGCGGCGGCCGCCACCTTTGCATTTACCGAACGCAATCATAACCGGATCCCATCAGGGTCCCCCCGGCTGGGTGGATTTTGGCGAGCTGTGCTTAAGGGGCTCTTTGCGAACGCGCCTAACAACAAATTTCTCATAGACGTCCGGAGCCGCTAATCGTTGAACTGTCGCAACGAGGTGGTTAGCTGATGGCGTGAAGCCAAAGCTCCTGACGACCCTGCGCGACTACAGCTGGCGCCTGTTCGTGGGCGATGCGCTGGCGGGAGTCACGGTAGCGCTGGTCGCGCTTCCGCTGAGCATCGCCATCGCAATCGCGTCCGGCGCCGATCCGAAGGCGGGGCTGGTCACGGCGATCGTCGCGGGCCTCCTCATCTCGCTGCTGGGCGGGAGCAGGGTGCAGATCGGCGGGCCGACGGGCGCGTTCATCGTCGTCGTCTATGGCGTGATCGAGCAGCATGGCTTCGACGGCTTGCTGCTGGCGACGCTGATGGCCGGACTGATCCTCGTCGCCGGCGGTCTTCTGCGGGCGGGACGATTCATCGCGCTGGTGCCGGAGCCAGTGATCGAGGGCTTCACCGTCGGGATCGCGATCATCATTGCGGTCAGCCAGTTCAAGGATTTGCTCGGGCTTTCGTCGATCAAGGCGTCGGCCGACCTCATCGAGGCTCTGCCGGCGCTCTGGACGGCGCGCGAGACTATCAATCCGCTGGCGGTGGGCGTGGGCCTTTTTTCGATTGCAGGGATCGCATTGTTCCGCCGCATCGCACCTTGGTTTCCGGGATCCCTGCTGGTGATCGGAGCCGCGTCGGCGGCGGTGGCTGTGCTGATGCTGCCTGTCGATACGATCTACTCGCGCTTCGGCGTCCTTCCGACAGGCCTGCCGATGCCGTCGCTTCCGCACGTGAGCGTCGCGCGGATCAGCGCCCTGCTGCCCTCGGCGTTCGTCATCGCCTTCCTCGCCGCCGTCGAGTCCCTGCTGTCCGCGATCGTCGCCGACCGGATGATCGGGGGGAAGCATCGCTCGACTGCCGAGCTTCTGGCGCAGGGCGTCGCTAACGTTGCCTCGCCCCTGTTCGGAGGATTGCCCGCCACCGGCGCAATCGCGCGGACCGCGACGAACGTGCGGGCCGGCGGCAAGACGCCCGTCGCGGGGATCGTGCACGCGCTGGTCATCCTGCTTATCACATTGGGGGCAGGGTCGTTGGTCGGTTACCTCGTCATGCCGGCGCTGGCCGGGCTGCTGATCGTGACCGCCTGGGTCATGAGCGAGCCGCATCGCTGGGGCGAGCGGATGCGGTTGCGAGCGGGCGACCGGACCTTGCTGTTCCTGACGATGATTCTGACGATCGCCACGGACCTGACCATCGCCATCGCGGTGGGCACGGTCGCGGGCCTCGCGCTGCGCCTAATCCGCAAGGAGGTCGAGCCCGAGGAATGGACTCCGGCCGACCGGTCTCAGCTTTGATCGTAATGTCCGCTTTCGACCCATTGCGGACATTACCAACCTGAGACATTGCAGATGATGGGTGCCAGAGGCGCATGTCCTCCGGACCCCATCTCGACATTTGCAGTCTCTAGGAGCCCTGCGCCATCCTATGAACATCGGCAGCTGACAGGCGAGTCCCTCCAATTGCCCAACTTCCTTCATCGACTTCGTGAATCCGGACCCATGTTACTGGACGCATGGCCTCGCCTTCGACGGCAACCATGGCATCCGTCACCTTTTCGATCAGCTGACCTTTCTGATCAGCGCTGAAGACGTTTTTGATAAGCTGAATATCAACTAGCGGCATCGTGCGCTCCTTGCGTGTCGGCCGGCATTGGCCCAGCCGTCGTTCTGCGCATCGTTGAGCTTTGGCAGCCAGTTCAGAAACTGAATCGAACCCGATACAGAATCTGTACTTGACCCGTGGCCACCTCGGGCGGAGCCTTACGTTGATGGCTCAGGACGGCTACGCCCAGTTTTGCCCCGTCGCGATGGCGTCGGAGATCCTGGCTTCCAGATGGACGCTGGTTCTGTTGGCCGAAATGCAATCCGGTTCGACACGCTTCAACGAGATTCGTCGGGGGGTGCCGCGAATGTCCCCGGCGCTGTTATCGAAACGCCTTCGAGAGCTTGAGGCAGCAGGTGTCATAAGCCGGATGGACGGGACGGTCTCCGAGTATCGGCTGACCGAAGCGGGACAGGAATTAAAGCCGATCATTGCTTCGATTGGACATTGGGCAATGCGTTGGGTCGACAGCGAGTGCACGCTGGCCAACCTCGATGCACAACTATTGATGTGGAACATGCGGCGGAAGATCGATCCGCGTCCGCTTCCTGCCAGGCGCGTGGTCGTCGAGTTCATCTATCCGGAGCTGCCGCGCGACAAGCGTCACTACTGGTTGATCGTCTCGCCTTCGACAGGCACCGATTTGTGCTCCGTGGACCCAGGCTATGACGTTGACCTTTATGTGACGGCGGACCTCAAGGCGATGACTTCGGCGTGGATGGGCATGTCGAAGATGGGTGACGAGATCGAAAGCGGAAAGATCGTTCTGACTGGCGATACCGAGCTCGTGCGCACCCTCTCGGGATGGATGAAGCTGAGCAGCTTCGCGCCGATTTAACCTGATGCCGCCTCCGACCCATTGCGGAAATGGAAATTGGCGGTCGTCATACTTCCTGAAGGTCGCGCCCAACGATTGCTTCACCCTTGAAGTTCTTGCGGACGTCGGCGAGCCACATATCGTCCGTGATGGAGGGGAAGGCTGGAACGAGATGAGACAGGACAAGCTTTTTGACGCCTGCATGTAAGGCAACCAGACCGACCTGTTCAGTTGTCGAGTGACTCCGCAGCAGATGCTCCTTGAGGTTCGCGTTGCCAGCTGCGAGTTGGTCAACACCCCGAAGGTACATGGCTTCGTGGATGAGCAGGTCGGCGCCCCGGGCAAGATCGACAAGGTTGTCGCTGTACGTAGTGTCTCCTGAGATTACGATTGACCTTTTCGGCGTGTCGAAACGGTAAGCGAAAGCTGGCCTGACAGTGTAGTGGTCCACGATTGCGCTCGTCACTCGCACACGCGAGTCCCGATACACTTCTCCAGCTCGACTTCTTTCCTGTACGTGGATCAACGGCTTCAAGGAGGGGCGACCTTCCTCCCGCATCCTTGCGTAGATGTCATAGGTCGAAGCCTCGATTGACGCGTCGACGATCTTTCTCAGAGGAGGAGGACCGTGAAGCGTTACCGGAGACTTCAGCCCTGATTCCCATGCCAAGACGAGCAGGCTCCCGGCGTCGAGAACATGATCCGAATGGTTGTGAGTCACGAAGACTTGAGACAGATGATCTAATCGGATTCCGGCCTTCGCGAGCTGACCAGCAACACCGTTGGGGCAGTCCACGAGGTACAACACCGAGTCGATCACAATTGCGGTACAGGCGGGGGAACGGAATGGCGACGGAGTCGGACCGCCCTTGGTCCCGAGGAGCACTACCCTTGAATCGGACGGTTGCGCGAAGACGGCGGCCGATGTCGCGAAGCCGAATGCTGCTGTGCTGCCAACGAACACCCGCCGCGTAATCATTATAAGGCCTGCTTTCTCATGGCGCACTTTCGCAGGCCTTTGCCGTTAAGTCGAATGTCCGCTTTTCACGCATTGCGCGTATAAACGAATTCACCGTTTACAAGTGTAGTCGTGTCGTTTACAGATGTAATCGATATGGCGACAGACAAGAGAATCAGCGACGCCGAGCTCGACCTCATGGAGGTGCTTTGGGCAGCCAGTGAGCCGCTCACTTCCGCCGAGGTTGGCGAACGGCTCGAGGCGCAGCGCGGCTGGTCGATGGCTACCGTCAAGACCATGCTCGGACGGCTCGCGGCCAAGGGCGCGATCACCCATCGCGAAGACGGGCGCCGCTTTCTCTATTCACCCGCGATCGAGCGCGAGGCCTATGTCGGGAGCGAGTCCCGGCGGTTCGTCGAACGGCTGTTCGGCGGTCGTCTATCGCCGCTGGTGGCGCGCCTCGCCGAAGAAGATGGGCTCGATGCGAAGGATATCGCCGAGATTGAGGCTTTGTTGAAGGAGCTCAAGTCGTGACGGATTGGCTGGTCGGTACCTTGCTTGCCACTTCGGGATTGATGGTCCTGGTCCTTTTGCTCCGCGAGCCGGTGCGCCGCCATTTCGGAGCCCGCGTCGCCTATGGCCTGTGGCTGATTCCGGCCGCTCGGCTGCTCATGCCGACGATCACACAGACGATCGAGCGCCCGATGGGACCGGCGGTCACGCCGCGGCTGATGAGCACGCAATACATGTCCGAGCCGATGCTGCTGAGCAGCGTCGCGCCGCCCGAACAGTCGCTGATCGAGCAGGTCGGCGGGTGGTCGACGATCCTGCTGGTCGCATGGCTGGGCGTGGCGGCCGGGCTGTTCGCGGGCCGCATCCTGCAGTTCCGCCGCGCAAGGGCCATCATCCTGGACGGCGCCGTCGAGCTAGGTCGCGTCGGCTCGATCCGCATCGTCCGGTCGAGCGAGGTCACGGGGCCGCTCGCGTTCGGGATCTTCGATCGGGTCATCGCCGTCCCGGCCGATTTCGAGCGCATCTATGGCGAGCATGAACGGCGGCTCGCGCTCGAGCATGAGCTCGCGCACCATCGCTCGGGCGACCTGATCGCCAACCTTTTCGCCTTCGGCCTGCTCTGCCTGCAGTGGTTCAATCCGCTCGCCTGGGCCGCCCACGCCGCGTTCCGCTTCGACCAGGAAGCGGCGTGCGACGCGCGGGTGCTGGAGAAAGCCGGAACCATCGACCGCTCGGACTATGGCCGGGCGATCGCCAAAGCCACATCGGGGCGGGCGCTACTGTTTGCCAGCGCGCTCGATCGTCGGACTACCCTTCACAGGAGATTGAAGTCCATGCTCAGCAATCCCACCGCCGGCCGCAAATTGACCGGCCGGATGATGGTCCTCGCGGCGATCGGATTGGCGCTGCCGCTGACCGCAACGCGGGCGATTGAATATGTCGATATTCCGATGCTGTCCGCGACGCCTGCCGCCGCTCCGATCGCCCCCGTGGCGTCGGTTGCCCAAGTGGCCGCGCCGGCACCAGTCGCGCCTGTCGCCCCGGTCCACAAGCGGTCCAACCTCAGCATCCACGACGGCAATGTCACGATGAACGGCGAGACGAAGAAGTGGAAGGACCTCACCCCGGCCGAGAAGGCGGAAGTGCGTAAGTCCCTGGCAGAGGCGAGGGCAGAGATCAGCCGGATCAACCGCGACGAGATTCAGCGCGATGTCCGCGAGGCGATGAACGACGCCCGGATCAGCAAGGAAGAGTTCCGGCGCGAGATGGCCGCGGCCAAGGTCGAGATCGATCACGCAATGCGGGAAATCGACGCGCACTCCGTCGAGCTTCGCCGCGCCGGCCAGAGTCCTGAGCAGATCAAGGCGACCGTCCGAGCGTCGTTGAAATCGGTCGAGGCGATCGACATCGAAGCGATCACTCGCAACGCCATGGCCTCGGTCAGCGAAGCACAGATGGAGCGGGCTTTGGAAGCTGCCCAGGACGGGCTCGACAAGGCGCAGGACGAGCTCGACCGCCTCGACGACCCTCAAAGCTAAGCTCAATAGAATCGTCCACTTCCCGGACCGCTAGCCAGGCGGCCGACGAACCCATTAAGGGCTCCGTCCGTTGTCGAGGTTCGGTCGAGGGAAGTGGACGATGAAGATTTGGAGGATCGCTTCGGCGCTCATGGTTGCGGGCGCTTTGAGCGGATGTGAAACTGTTCCACCGCCGCCGCCTCCTCCTCCTCCTCCTCCTCCCGCAGAGACTCCCCCTCCGCCTGCTGCAGCCCCGACAATCAGCGCCGTGCGCATGTCCGAGATCACGCGTGTGCTGGCCTCCGACGAGTTCCAGGGCCGGTCGATGGGCGGTCCGGGCGAGGAGAAAACGGTCGCCTATCTGACCGAGCAATTCAAAGCAGCGGGGCTCGAGCCCGGCGGCGAGAATGGCGGCTGGACGCAGACGGTGCCGATGATCCGCACCAAGCTACAGGCGCCGTTGAGCTTTTCGGTGAAGCAGGGCAGCCGAACACTCCCGCTGCGCTTTCCCGACGACATCTATCTCAGCACCGTCCGCGACACCGACCGGGCGAAGATCGCCGGCGCACCGATGGTCTTCGTCGGCTACGGAGTGAATGCGCCTGAGCGTGGCTGGGACGACTTCAAGGGCGTCGACCTAAAAGGCAAGGTCGCGGTGTTCCTGGTCAACGATCCCGACTTCGAAGCGGCCGCAGGAGAGCCGGCGGCCGGCAAGTTCAGCGGCCAGACGATGACCTATTACGGGCGCTGGACCTACAAGTTCGACGAGGCGGCGCGGCGCGGCGCGATTGCTGCGCTGATCGTCCACGACACGCCAGGCGCAGGCTACGGCTGGAACGTCGTCCAGAGCGCGGCGGGCGAGAACTTCAACATCGTCCTGTCCCCGAACGCGCAACAACCCGTGCTCCTCCAGGGCTGGATCCAGGGTCCGATTGCGGCGGAGATGTTCAAGCGCTCGGGTTACGATCTCGCGGAGCTGCGACGGAAGGCCCGGACCGCAGCGTTCAAGCCGATAGACCTCAAGGCAAGCTTCTCGGCGACTGCCCCGGTCGAGCTGGAGCGGATTACCAGCCGAAACGTCATCGGAAAGCTCACGGGCTCCAAATATCCGGACGAGACGGTCAGTTATGGCGGCCACTGGGACGCCTACGGGCTCGGGCCGGCCGATGCGCAGGGCCGGACCGTGCGGCCCGGCGCCGCCGACGATGCGCTTGGGCTGGCGGCGATGATCGAAATCGCGCGGAAATTCGCGGCCGGTCCGCGGCCGGAGCGCACCTTGCTGTTCGCGGCGTGGACTGCGGAGGAGCGCGGGCTGCTGGGCTCCGAATATTACGCGCAGCACCCGCTGTATCCGCACGAGAAGATGGTCGCGAACCTTACGCTCGACACGCTCCAGTTTGCGGGCCCGGTGAAGGACGTCGTGCTGATCGGCAAAGGGCAGAGCGAGATGGAGCAGCTGCTCGCCGATGCTGCGCGCGCACAAGGCCGGTACATCACGCCGGAAAATCATCCGGAGCGCGGGCTCTTCTATCGCGCCGACCATTTCACATTGGCGAAGCGGGGCGTGCCGGTGCTGCTCAACATGGCGCTGGCCGGAGCATACGACCTGCAGAACGGCGGGCGCGACGCGGGCGAGCGCTGGCTCTCGGAGTTCACCGGCAAATGCTACCACCAGACCTGCGACGCCTGGTCGCCGGACTGGAACCTCGGCGGCGCGGCGCAGGAGGCCGACCTGTTCTACGACATCGGCGCGCGCCTCGCGAACAGCCGGGAGTGGCCGAAATGGCTGCCCTCGTCCGAATTCTCGAAAATTCGTGAAGAGAGCGCGGACACCCGCCGATAACCCAGATCGGGACTCACGCTCAGGGCGCATCGCCTAGACGAATTAACCTGCGTCAGGCATTCTTGGCCTTTCGGGGCAGGGAGCACAGATGCTCCAGCGTAACAGGACGAACCGGCGATGAACGTCGCCGAGTGGGTGAGAACGGGAGACGGCGCGACGAGGCTCGTCGTTCGCTGCCTCGGTCGATTCAGCCTCGAGGATCAGTCCGGAAGCCAGCTTCATCTTCGAACGAAGAAGGCGCGCGCTCTGCTCGCGGCACTCGCCTTGAGCGGGCGCCCGATGTCCCGCGATGCCCTCGCCGACCTCCTGTGGAGCGACCGGGGGGAAGCGCAGGCGAAGGCCAGCCTCCGGCAGACCATTTTTGAGTTGCAGCACTCCGGCGATGAAGACCGGCCCATCCTCAGTGTCGGCCGGGACGAGTTGGCGATCCGTAGGGATAATCTCGTCACCGACATCGAGTTGGTCCGCCTGGCCGCGGGCAATGGCGACTGGACGCGTTTGATGGCCTTGCTGGATGGGGCCGAACCCGGTCTTCTCACGGATCTCGACGGCCTCGACCCGGAGTTCGATGACTGGCTCCGAAAGATACGTGGGCAGGAACCCGAGCGTTCACTCTCCACAGCTCTATCGGCAGTCGATCGCTGCCGGGCGGAGGCCGGGCCGAGGGCGGCGATTGAGCTCGTCACGGCGCTGCTGCGCTTCGATCCCGCAAACGAGGAAGCTACGCGGTCCGCGCTTCAACTTGACCATGAGCTGGGCGACAACGCCGCACTATACCGTCACTTCCACTCTCTGAAGGAACGACTGGCGGTTGATTTCGACGCCGCTCCGTCCAACGAAACCGTCGAGCTTTTTGAGCGCCTTTCAAACGAGCGCGCGTCCGTAACTTCTGACGGCTCGCGATTGGAAACCTTGCCGTCGACAGTGGGCATCGTCACGCCGGTCGCGCCACGCCGCGCGCGATCGATCATGCCGGTTCTCACGGTGCTGGTGCTGGCCGCTGCCGCACTGGCGACACTGATCTGGAGTAAGCCGCGCCAGGCTTCGACGGACTATCCGGTAATCGTTGCCGTAATGCCGTTCGATCAGAAACCAAAGCAGGACAATTTCCTGGCTGCGGGACTGTGGGAGCAGACTCGAGGAGCCCTGACCAAGAGCAAGGGCTTCCAGGTCCTTGGGCGCGCGACGACAGAGGCCATGGCACAGCAGCGGATTTCTCCGCGGCAGTTCCTCGACAGGTTCGGTGTCACGCACCTTCTCGAAGGCACGGTGCTCAGAAGCGGGGACAACGTCCAGATTTCGGTGGCGCTCACCCGGACCAGCGACGGGATTGCAGTGTGGCAGGACACGTTCCGGGGCCGGATGAAGGAACCCTTCGCGCTGCAGGACGCCGTCGCGGACGGGATAGAGGGGAAGCTGCGCGCCCGCCTGGCGCCGGATGGCGGACGTCGGGCAGAGCAGATCGCGACGACGCCCGAAGTTTACGCAATGTACAGCGAAGCCCGGCAGCTCATCGCGAGCCGCGATCGAGCGAACTTCCAAAGGGCGGAGGCACTTCTTCGGCAGGCGGTTAAGGCCGATCCCAATTATGCGCCTGCCTGGTCGCTGCTCGGAGGAGCCATCTTCTTCAACGGCCGAATCGCCATTGTGGACGCAGATGCGCGCGCGGAGGGGCTGGCGGCCGTTCGCAAGGCGCTCGCCATGGCGCCGAACTTCGCGCCCGCCCACGCGACATTGGCGCTGATCCAGGGTGACAATTCGCGGGCGGCGGAGCCGGAACTCCGTCGCGCGGTCGAGCTTGATCCGAGCTATTCCGAAGCCTGGCTATGGCTTGGGAATTCCCTGGCCGCGCAAGCACGGCACCAGGAAGCCCGCGACGCCTACTGGCGCGCTCTCGAGCTGGATCCCCTCTTGCAGCCGGCCGTGCTCAACTTCTTTGGGACCTCTTCGGATCTGGGCGATGCGGCTTCGATCGAACGGCTATTTCGAAAGCTCAAGCGGGCCGGGGCCAGCGCGGAGCTCATTTTTAGCCTGCAAGCCGAAGGGGCTTACCGGCTGGGCGACTATTCGACTGCGCTCAAGTTGCTCAGCAAACATGGCGTGGATGGGAATGGACGTCCCAAACGTCTGCTTTGGCTAAGCTGGTTCGAGTCGATCAGCGCCATCGGTTATTACGATGCCATGCACCGGGTCACGAGCTGCCCTGAATGGTACGCACCGATGGTAAGCGGCAAGGTTCTCCCGCCCAAATCTTTTGAGGGAAAACCTGTCACGCCCGAAGAATTCTGGACGTCGCTATTCTTCTCCGCGCCCGCCGCACGATCGATGATCGAACTCGGTCATTCGCATGACCTCGTGAAGCTCTACCGTGCGGGTTTCCGCGACGCAGATGAATTCATATCGCAGGTGGACCGGCGCGACATGCTGCCGGAACTCGCATCCAATGTGGCAGTCGCCCTGCGGTCGGAAGGATTGGATTCAGAGGCCGATTACGTGCTCAAAGGGGCGGCACGTAAGCTTGAAACGGTGCTGGCACGCGCGCCGGTCAGGGACGCGAGCGGCAGGCTGGCACTGGTCAGGGCGGCACAAGGGGAGCAGTCCCAGGCGCTGACCATGCTTGAAACCGCGCTCAAGCGAGGCTGGTTTCCGGACGGACGAACAATCGCGCTCGATCTGGCGAGGGAACCCGCATTTACCGGACTGCGCGGCAACCCCCGGTTCGAGGCATTCCGCAAGCGAATCCTCGACCACATTGCGAAGGAACAGGCGGAGCTCGGACCGTTGAAGGTCTGAGCTCCGCGCCCCCGCGAGATCTGCGGCTACTCGCGAGTTGAGGTGAAGATGTCGGCCGCACCTTCGACGCCCGCACGGGTCGAGCCGAACATCAGGCGCGTTCCGTCCCATGACAGGGAAGCGCGTGACTCGTTGCCGGCACTATTGATGCCGTTGCCGAGCTGGACGGCAGTGCCCCAGGGCTGGTCGACTGACGAGCGCGTGGCGGTCCAGATGTCCGTTCCCTGAGACCCGGTGCGCGTCGAATCCCAGACGATTTCGAGACCGTCGTGCCTGACGTTCGGGCGAGCGTCGCTTGCCGAGCTGCTGACCCCGCCGGACGCGACCTGAGCGGGACCATAGTCGACACTGTAGAAGATTTGCTGTCGGGGAGCGCCGACCCTCGTGCTGGAGAAATAGAGCACTTCATGACCATCCGGCGTCTCGAACCAGGATGGGCTCCACTCCTCGTAGGGGCTGTTGATCGCGTTGGCGCCCGTGGGCAGCCGCTGGGGCGTCTGGAATCCCTTGTTGGGCAAATCCTTGGACACGTAGATGTCAGTGTCGGTCGCGCTCAGCCTTCGGACGAAGAAGAACCGGTTGCCGCGTGCGGGTGTCGGACAGAATTCGTCAGCCGCGGAATTGATGACCGGACCTGCATTGACGGGGGTTCCCCAGCCCTCGCCGCTCCTGGGCGCAATCCAGATGTCGAGTCCGCCGTAACCGCCCGGCCTGTTGGAAGCCATGTACAGGCTTCCATCATAGGGGTTGAGGATTGGGCAGCCGTCGTTGGAGGGAGTGTTCAGCGAACTGCTCGATCCGGGGAGCGATTCAGCATTCACCGGAGCACTCCAGTCGCCGAAGGACTTTGCAGCAACGGCTGTCGCGGTAAGGGCCAAGATTGCCGCACCGCCAGCCACCAATGCACGCGTCGGCCGTTGCGGCCACCAGACATCTTTACGCATTCAGCTTCTCCCATTCGCCCGCGCGAGTTGCGCGTGGGAGGTGAGGTGAAGGAGCGGGCGTTCGCTGGGCGTGACCGCCGCGTTATCGCAGCGTCAAATCGAACGGATCCAAATCTTTAAAAGCGAAGCGGCAGCGCTGGCGGCCGGCTTCCTTCACCCTTTTCCGGCGCGAGGCGCACTGCAGGCTAGTCGCGAAAGTCTGCAGGCTTCGGCGGAGGGCGGCTTCTTCGGCCGCGCGATAGGCGCTGGTCCCGCGCGGTGGATCGTCCGAAAGTCCGGTGACGAAATAAGCGACGCCCGTTCCGTTCACGCGGTCGATCCACAGACCGGATCGGAGGCCGTAAGCGTCGCCCGCGTGCCCGGCACGGGCGATGCCGTCGCCCGCCGGGTCGTCCTTGCAGCCGCGCCGGGCGGTCGGGATCTGCTGGGTGGCAAGCCCATAGCTGCAATAGAATCCATGATCGGTTTCGCCGTTCGACCCGTCGAATCGCCAGACGGGCGTGAGGAGCGTTTCGACCGACTGCGGCGACAGGATGCGGACGCCCTCCAGCGTTCCGCCGTTTAGCAACATGCGTCCGACGCGAGCGAGATCGCGCATGGAGATCCGCAGTCCGCCCTGGGGAGCGAACAATGCGCCATTCTCGCCGAGCTTCGAGCGGGCAAGATCGCAGGCGCCGGTTTCGACATAGACCGGGCAGTCCGGCTGTTTTCCGCCAAGGTCGTCCTTGACGGCCTTGCCGTCCTGCATGAGCACGACCGCGCGGGCGACCTTCGCGTCGCTGCAGGTCGGCCAATTATAGCAGGCGTCGAGCTTCATCGGCTCGATCACTTCGCGCCGCATCCAGAGGTCGAACCGCTCGCCGGTCACGCGCTCCACGATCGACGCGACGATCGGGAAATTGAGGTTGGAATATTTGAAATAGACGTCGCCCGGCCCGTGTTTCGGATCCCAGCTCGTCGGCGCCGCCATGATCGACTGGACGCTGTCGCCGAGCGGAATCGCATATTGGTCGTGATGGTCGCGGACGGAGCTTGTGTGCGACAGCAATTGCCGGAGCGGGATTGGCCGCGAAGGGAAAGCTGGATTTCGAAGCGTCCAGCCGAGATAGGCCGACGCGTCACTGTCGAGGTCAAGCTTGCCCTGCTCGACAAGCTTCATCACGCCGATGCTGACGACCAGCTTGCTGATCGAGGCGACGCGCACCGGATCGTCGGGAGTGACCGCGCGGCCTGCGGCGGGATCGGCAAAGCCTTCCACGAAGCTGCCGACTTCCCCGTTGCGGTCGAACGCGACTCCGACCTGAGACACCGGGACCTCGGGCGCTTGCGGCGGGACCGTTGCGCAGCCCGCCAAGGCCAGAAATGCCAGTGCAACGCCCCTCATGCCCCGCAAGGTGACTCATGAGTGCGCCTATGCGCAAGCGTCCGTCTCATTTGACTCCAATCGGCCGGAGGCAGAGGCTCCTCACATAGGAGGCCAAAATGCTTGGTTCGCTGCTTTTGATCTCTGCCTTTGTTGCCCAGGATCAGCCGGTCATTGTCGAGGGCCAACGGCCCGCCGAGGAAAAGAAGGTGTGCCGGACAGAACGTTCGACCGGCAGCCGGGTCGTCAAGCAGATCTGCAAGACCGAGGCCGAGCGGCTGAAGGAGCAAGAGGACGCCAAGACCACGCTCGGCATGGGCAATCGCTCCAACCGTCCGCCCGACGCCTTCAAGTCGTCGAAAGGCGACTAGCCCTCGGGTGCGATCACCCTCAGAGCACGCTTACACACCTTGTAATCGAGTGGCGAAGTCAGCGCGATTACCTCGCCGTCGACGGATATGGGAAGGTGCCGGCGCCGGCTTGCGACGCGCAGGCGGGCGACGTCGTCCAGCCGTACCATGTCGTCCGGGCGCGTTCGGTTGAGCAATGCTCGGGCGCTTGCCGCGATCATTCCGCGCCGCGTCTTCTTCCGCATGACGAGCACGCACAGCTTTCCGTCGTGCAGGCTGTCGCGGTGGCCGGGCGCCCCAATGTCGATCCGGTAGTCGTTGTTGCCGACGAACAGCAAAGGCGTGTCGAGCCGCGCCTGCTCGTCGTTCACGGTCAAGGTGAGGCGATCGTGATGAAAGCGCGCGAGCGTCCGAAGTGCCGCGACCACCATTGCGAGACTCTTGCTTCGGCCCAGCCGCTGCTGCTGCAGGTCGCGGTCGATCACCATCAGCGGGTAAAGGCCGATTGCGCTGTTGTTGATGAAGGTGCGCCCGTTGACCTCGGCGACGTCGACCTCGCGGACTTTGCCCTCCGCAATGACCTTTGCGGCTTCGTCGAGCTTCATCGGAATGCCGAGGTCGCGTGCGAAATGGTTAAGCGTCCCGAGGGGCAGGATTCCGAGACTGGTCCCGGTCCCCGCAAGCGCTCCGGCAGCGGCGCTGATTGTCCCGTCCCCGCCGCCGACGACGATCAACTCGGCGCCGGCTTCTGCAGCCTTCTTCGCCTGCTCGGCGATTGCGGCACCATCGGCGAGCTCGACGCAAACTTTCAGTCGAGCAGCTTCGAACGCGGCGCGAATGTCGCTGACCTCGCGATCGCCTCGAGCGGCGCTGCCGCTCGAACGGTTGATAAAGACCGGGACTTCGCAATTGCGGGTCATTCCCCGCACAATGTTTCAGTCGGCTGGACCGATCCGAAACGCGCAAAGTTTGTTTCCGTCGAGGTCGCGGAAATAGGCTCCGTAGAATGCCTGCTGCCCATCCTCGCCGCGCAGACCGGGCGGCCCCTCATCGGATGCGCCTAGTTCCATCGCCTTCGAATAGAGCGCATCGACCTTCGCACGCGAGTCGCACGCGATCGCGGTCATGTTGCCGTTGCCGATGCTCGCCGCGTCGCCATTGTAAGGCTTGCAGACTGCGAGGCCCGGCTTGCCCATGCCGGTGCCGTACATCGTGAAATTGTCGCCGAATTCGAACATCCTGCCGGCGCCGAGCGTGGGCATCAGATTGTCGTAGAAATTGCGGGCCTTCTCCAGGTCGTTCGACCCGACCGTGACGTAGCCGATCATGACGTCTTCTCCGCTGGTGCCGCCGGCTGGCATTCGCCAACACGCTTGGCTGTGATTGTACGCGTCATCGCGTAGTCGCCATAGCCGGACAGGTAAGTCGTCGTGCTGACTTCGACGTCCATGCTGTCTGCCTTGAACGTGCCGCTGACGGACTGACGAACTTCGCCGGACTGGCTTTTGCGCTTGCAGGTCAGGTCCATGCTCAGGCGACCGTTGCGGACGTAGGGATTGGCGACGGTGCACGTATCGCCATCCTCGGCGAACAGGGCAGGGTCGATCGTACCGTCGGCGGCGACGCATCCGCTGCTGGTCCCGGCCGCATCCTGCTTGAGTTTCGTCGCAGGAGTGCTTTTGTCGACCGAGCGAACCGACGTGACCTTCCAGCTGGCTTCATACTGGCCTGCGGATGGAACGGCGGCGGCCGTTTCTTCCTGCTTCACCGGAGCATCTTCCGAGCAAGCGGAAACGAGAGCAGCGGCGGCCGCTGCGACGATCAGTTTGCGCAATTCACTTCCCCCCTCTTCACCCAATCCTAGCTCTCGCGGCCGTCGCACTCCCCGATACGCTTGGCGTCGACCCGCATCTTCATGTTCATCGTCTGGCCCGGCTGAGCGCCGTGGCCGCTCATGGCCATCGCCATCTGGTAGCTGTTCGGTTCGTAGGTGCCCGTCATCTCCATGGTCTTGGTCGCCTGCGGTTCCGTGCAGACCAGCTTCATGTCGACCTTGCCACCGCCCCATTTGAAATGCTCGTAGCGGCAATTCTTCTCGGCGCCCGTGAAGAAGTCCTCCTTCGGACTCTTGGCCTCCTCTTCGGTCAGGCAGGTCTCATGGACCTGGCTCGTCCCGACCGCCTTCTTCATAGCCTCGGCCACTTGCGGCGGCATTCCGGGAACGTCCATTTCAAGCAGGGAGGCAGTCTGCTGCCACTTGCCCGGACTGACGAAAGCGACGTCCGATTTGCCCATTTCCTTGGCGACGTCGCCTGCGGATGCATTGGTCATCTCGACCGTGTCGCCGGAGCCGCAAGCGGCCAGGCAGGTGAACGATGCCAGTATGAAAAGTCTCATCCACAGCCCCCTGTGAGACGTCCGTATCCGGGACACGACGCGCACCCTATTCCGAAAAAGCGGCGATGGGAATCAGCCCCAGATATGCACGAACTCGGCGGTTGCCGGCAGGGCGTCGATCGCGCCGTGGACAAGCGCGACCAGCAGCAGGCTTCGCGACCTTGACCAGAGCACGCCCATCGAAACCGACAAAGGTGAGAGGGTGGCGACGGTGAACGCAGCGACCTGGACCGGGTCGGTCGACCAGCCGTCCACGCCCGGCCCGCCGCGGAAATAAAGGCCGGGCCAGTGCGAGAGGCCGAACAGGATCGAAGTCGCGAAGATCGCCGCCGCTGGAGAATTGAGCCAGGCGGTGAGGCGTGATTGCAGGCAGGCCCGGAAGAAGAATTCCTCGCAAAAGCCTGCTTCAACCGAAATCCAAAGCCAGGATGCGATGAACCATGAGACTGCCGCCGCCGGCGAGAGGTTCAGCTCGGCGATCTCCTTCAGCGACGGGCTGACGAGCGCCAATAGCGCGAACATTGCAGCGCTCAGCACGATCAGTGCGAGCCAGAATCCGCGGCGCCGGTACCCGGCGTCGAACAGCGCGCGCACCGTTCCGCCGAGCGAGAGGATGATCGCAACGGGAAGGGCGACGTGGATCGCAAGCTTGTAGGCGAGGACGGTGAGTTCCTGCGCCGGGCCGGGAGGGATCGCGCTCTTGATCGCGCCCAGCCCGAACCCGATCAGGAGCACGGCATAGACCACGAGGTAGATGAGCAGGCCGGCACTTTCGCGCTTCGGATTGGCGACGGGCACCGGCGGCGCGTCCATCTTCCGGGTGACGAACCAGATGACTGCGCTGAAGGCGACGCCGAAGATCAGCAGCGAGGCGAATGGAAAGGTCCAGTCGCCCCCAGTCACCGCGAGGTAGGCAACGGCAATGCCCCAGATCGCGAGATAGATGAGCAGCGCCCGAAGCGTCGGTCTACTGGCCAAGGAAGTGCGGTTCATAACGTTCCCCCGAACTCCATTAAGCCGTTACGGCTGCGTAGCAAAGCGAGCCAATCGGGTCAGGTAGTGCAACGGTTCGGCAACCAACCGTCGCTAGCAAGCGTAAATGGTCCTCGCGATCATCTTGGCTTTCGTTCTTGCGCCTGCGGTCGTCTGGCTGTGCACGGCCATCATCTTGTTCAACCTAAAGCGACGAGCCATCCAAGCGGCCGCGAAGGCTCTCCCCAGGAGGATTTTGAAAAGGTCGTAACTCTTATCGAACGGATTGGAGAGTTCCCAAGTCAGGGCCACATCGGAGTGGTCCGTCATGCAGTGCCGACCGAGAGCTCACAGATCATTATCCTACCGAGATCTGACCCGACATTTCCGTGGGGCGGATCTGCCCTCCGCGTCAGCGAGGCCGTGACCCGCGGACGCCCGCCCGTAAACTTCCAAATTGAGGATGATTTGCCAGGAGGTTCGCAAAGAGACGGGCTGGTCCGCTGGCTGGCTGTACCGAGATTGCGTACCGGAAAGAGCCGTCGTCTGCAGAACGTGTTCGCTCCAGATCGCTACTTGAAGCTTAGTCCGCCGTTACGGGAACACTTGGAGAAATTCTATCCGGAGGACCCAAAGGCACTGTTGTCATTCCTGCTTACCGTTACCCACAGCATAGAAAGTGTCGAACCATTTGATCAGCTCAGATGCGGCTACCACCCGGGTGGATTCAGAGCCCGCGGTTTCACAAATGCCCAAAGTGCCGGCGTCCGCTCCGCCTCATTGTCCAAGTACCCGGCAGTCTTCTTTCGTCTCGATCGGCCGAAGGAACTTTTTATTTTCTCGGCTGCCCAACCCATCCCGCTGAAACAATAACGGACCAAGACTGGGGTTGAGAAGGTTCGTGGCGAGGTAGGCGCATCAACCCTATATCGGCTCTATGGCGATTCAAATCCGCACCAGCCTTGCCGAACCGGAACCTGCCGAAGGCTTCGTTCCTCACCGCCCCGCTCGCCCCGACAAGGCGGAGGGTGGCAAGGCGTTCAGGGTCGTTTCTGATTTTGAACCCTCGGGCGACCAGCCGACCGCCATCCGCGAACTGGTCGAAGGCATTGGCGAGAATGGGGACGTCAGCCAGGTGCTCCTCGGCGTCACCGGTTCGGGCAAGACGTTCACCATGGCGAAGGTCATCGAGACCTTGCAGCGGCCGGCGCTGATCATCGCCCCGAACAAGATCCTGGCAGCGCAGCTCTACGGGGAGTTCAAGAGCTTCTTCCCCGATAACGCCGTCGAATATTTCGTCAGCTACTACGATTACTATCAGCCCGAGGCGTACGTCCCGCGCACCGACACGTACATCGAGAAGGAGTCGAGCGTGAACGAGGCGATCGACCGCATGCGCCACTCGGCGACGCGATCGCTGCTGGAGCGCGACGACGTGATCATCGTCGCCTCGGTTTCCTGCCTCTACGGCATCGGCTCGGTCGAGACCTACTCGGCGATGACTTTCTCGTTGAAGAAGGGTGCGTCGGAGGACCAGCGCGAGGTCATCCGCAAGCTTGTCGCGCTTCAGTACAAGCGCAACGATGCTGCGTTCGCGCGCGGTAATTTCCGCGTCCGCGGCGACAATCTGGAAATCTTCCCGTCGCACTATGAAGACACCGCCTGGCGCGTGTCCTTCTTCGGCGACGAGATCGAGGACATTGTCGAATTCGACCCGCTAACCGGCCAGAAGGCGGCGAGCCTCGACAGCGTGAAGGTCTACGCCAACTCGCACTATGTGACGCCCGGCCCGACCCTCAAGCAGGCGATGGAGGCGATCAAGCATGAGCTCGAGGAAAGGCTGAAGGAGCTGGTCGCGGAAGGGCGGCTACTGGAGGCGCAACGGCTGGAACAGCGCACGAACTTCGACCTGGAGATGATCGCGGCGACCGGCAGCTGTGCCGGCATCGAGAATTACTCGCGCTTCCTCACCGGCCGCCTGCCTGGCGAGCCTCCTCCGACCCTGTTCGAGTATCTTCCCGACAACGCTTTGCTGTTCATCGACGAGAGCCACCAGACGGTACCGCAGATCGGCGCGATGGCGCGTGGCGACCACCGTCGGAAGATCACGCTCGCCGAGTACGGCTTCCGCCTGCCGAGCTGCATCGACAACCGGCCGCTGCGGTTCAACGAATGGGATGCGATGCGGCCTCAGACGACCTTCGTCTCGGCGACGCCCGGCCCATGGGAAATGAACGAGACTGGCGGCGTGTTCTCGGAACAGGTTATCCGCCCGACCGGCCTCATCGACCCGCCGGTCGAGATCAAGCCGGTCGAGGACCAGGTCGACGACCTCGTCAACGAAGCGAAGCTGACGGCGAAGAAGGGCTACCGGACGCTCGTCACGACGCTGACCAAGCGGATGGCCGAGGACCTTACCGAATATCTTCACGAGGCGGGCTTGCGCGTCCGCTATATGCACTCGGACGTCGAGACTCTGGAGCGCATCGAGCTGATCCGCGAACTGCGCCTCGGCGTTTACGACGTGCTGGTCGGTATCAACCTGCTGCGCGAGGGCCTCGATATCCCCGAATGCGGGCTGGTGGCGATTCTCGACGCGGACAAGGAAGGCTTCCTGCGCTCGGAAACATCGCTGATCCAGACGATTGGCCGCGCCGCCCGCAACATCGACGGCCGGGTCATCCTCTACGCCGACACGATCACCGGCTCAATCGAACGCGCGCTCGCCGAGACCGACCGGCGCCGCGAGAAGCAGCTGGAGTATAACGAGCTCCACGGCATCACGCCGGAAAGCATCAAGCGGCAGATCAGCGACATTATCGCCCACGTCTCGACCCGCGACGGCGTGGTCATCGACACCGGCGACGAGGAGCGCCCGCACCTCGTGGGCCACAACCTCAAGGCCTACATCGCCGACCTCGAGCAGCGCATGCGCAAGGCCGCCGCCGATCTCGAGTTCGAGGAAGCCGGTCGCCTCCGCGACGAGATCCGCCGGCTGGAAGAAGACGACCTCGGCATTCCCCACGACCAGCGCGTCGCCCCACGCCCGCCGGGCAATTCTTCGGAGGGCAAGCCTGGCACCCGCAAGGGCCGCTTCGGCAAGCAATCCCGCACACGCTTCGGCGGGCGCAGATAATTGGTTCAGCTACGCGCAACCCAATCATCTGCAAGGAGTTTGATGAACAAATCCACTCGGGGAATGCGCCGCGAACGCGGCGCAAAATGTATGCGCAAGAAGCTCGGTCTAATTCTCGGCGGTGCAGCGTTGGCGGCCGCAACTCCCGTGCTTGCTTATGTGCCGCAAGGCGACGAGCCGGTCGCGGTTCCGCGCGCCATCAAGCAGGGCATCGACTTCTCCTACGTCGACCCGGACATGAACAACGTGGCCAGGCGACACCAGCGGCCGCAGAACTGGCTGCAGCGAATCCTTAGCTTCGACTTTTCCGGCGGCCGAAGGGGCGCTCCCAACGTGCTCTTCGTCCAGCTGGGGCGCGGGATGCAGCAATATCAGAATAGCTACGGCCGCCTGCCGCAAGTCAAGATTCCGGCCGGTCCGGTGCTCAAACGCGGATCGACCGGCAAGCGCGTCGAGCTGCTGCGGCGGCGTCTCGGACTGTATCCTGCGGGTGGCTACGACCAGCAATTGTTCCAGGCCGTTGCGACCTATCAGACCGTCCATGGCATCGGTCCGGCCGACGGCATCGCAGGCAGAGCGACCATCGCTTCGCTCAACCTAGGCGCGGAACATTATCTGCGGCGGATCGCGATCAACGTCGAGCGCGCATATCGCCTGCCGGCAGTCCGGACTTTCAACCGCTATGTCGTCGTCGATTCAGGCGCGGCCGAAGCCTATCTGTTCGATCGCGACCGGATCGTGGACGGCATGAAAGTCGTCGTCGGCGCGCCGAAGACCAAGACGCCGATGATCGCTGTGATCATGCGCAACGCGAAGGCGAACCCGTACTGGAACGTCCCGCCGGAGCTGGTCCGCAGCCTCACTGCCAAGAAGGTTCGCGAACAGGGTCTCTCCTACTTCAAGAACTTCCATTACGAAGTCCTGTCGGACTGGGGACCGAACGCGCGGGTGATCGATCCGAAGACGGTCAACTGGAGGGCGATCGCGTCGGGCAAGCAGGAGCCGACGATCCACGTCCGCCAGCTTCCGGGGCCGTGGAATTCCATGCGCAACATGAAGTTCGAGATGCCGAACGATTACGGCATCTACCTGCATGACACGCCCCACCCCGAATTGTTCGCGAAAAACGATCGCTGGGTGAGCAACGGCTGCGTGCGGCTGCAGGACTATCGCCGGTTCGCGACCTGGGTGTTCGGGAGCGTTCCGCAGCCATCGACACCGTATGAGCAGACGTTCAACCTGCCCCGTCCGGTGCCGGTCTATTTGACCTACCTCACAGTCGAGCCGAGCAATAACGGCGTGGTGTTCCGCCCCGACCCGTACGGATGGGACGCGCTGGCGATGCCGCAGATGTTCGGAGGCCGCGTCGCAGCGCCCGGTGACGAAGACGGCGAACGACGCGGCTAACGCCGTCCGCCGTGTTACTACCGAAGCAGGTCTTTTCTCTCGACTCCGCGCGCGTAGGCAAACTGCGCAAGGCCGAGCACGACGATGATCAAAGGCATGTACTTCATCATGCCGGCCTGCTCGCTTCCCTGCATGGGCGGGCCGAAGAACATGTAGCCGAAGCTCATGATCATCCCGGCGATCGAAAGCCCGAATGCCCAGACTGCGTAGCGATGGCGCATCAACAGCAGCACCGAGCCGACGAGAGCGGCCCAGACGCCGAGGCCCCAGCCGATCTGGGCGTACATCGGCATGCCGTCGATATAGTCGATCAGGGTCGTCACATCGACGCCGGGCGGCGTCATGCCGGTCAGGTAATCCATGTTGCGCGTGCGGGTCATCAGATAGTCGTATCCGCCGAAGCAATTCCAGAGCAGCGACAGGATCCCAACCACCCACAAATGTGCGGGCGTGCGCATAGGCGCGGCACTTGTAGCCATGAAGGTCTCTCCCCCCGTCGCGGCGCGACGTTGCGCCGCCTTACGACGCGTACAGGGCAGGAGCGGGGGCGCTCCCCCGCGCCGCCGGGGCGGATGAGGCGCTCGACGCCGCCTTAAGTCAAGCGGGTTGCGGGTGAGACGCCGGCCTAGAAGCCGACGTTCAGGCCGACCTGCGCCGAGACGTCGTTGCCGTCATCGCGGCCCACCGTCGTCGACAGGACCGTGTTCAGCGTAACCCCGCTGAGGATCGCCGCGCTGCCGCCACCCGAAATCCGTCCATAGGCCTTCTTCGTCCGGTCGAACGTCCAGGTGTTGACGATCCCCGGAGCGCTGGTCTGCGCGAAGTGCACTGTCCGATCGCCGTCGAGCAGTTCCTTCTCGAGCATGGCAGACAGGTACGGGCGAACCGACATTCCACCAGTGTCGAAGTCGCCGCGAAGCTCGGCGCCGATGCCGCCGGTCAGCGACTTGGCCGAGACGGAGCTGACGTTGAGGTTCAGGGCCAGGTCGCCGGTCTCGGTGTAGCCGTCGACCTTGGCCTTCGCATAATCCAGGGCAACGACCGGGCCAGCGCGCATGCTTCCGACCGGAACCAGGTAGCCGGCCTTGGCGCCGGCGAGCCAATGGCTGGCGTCGGTGCTAGCAGTCATGCCTTCGACAACGCCCTGGCGTTCGATGTCGAGATTGTCCCAGCCGTAACCGGCATAGCCCTGGGCAAAGGCGCCGGCGAGCGCGAAGCCCGCGAAGCCGCCGACCTGCCAGCTGTTCGCCTCGGTCCTCGAAACGTCGCCGATGAACTTCGCGCGCGGGCGGGAGTAATTGCCGGCGATTCCGACCGTTCCGTTGTTGAAGCCGTACGCAACGCCCGCGGTGCCGCCGACGCCGTCGATGTCGAACTGGTCGCTTGCGAAATCCGCCTTCGAATCGCGGGAGAAGGTATCGCCGACGACGAAGAACTTGAGGCCCTCGGCGACGTCGCCGTCACGCGGGGAGCCGACGTCGGCGCGCGTGGACAGGGTCCGCCCGAACTGACGGGCCGTCTCGAGCCCGAGCTCGCTCGGAGCCTTGAGCGTGAGCGGCGCCTGCAGCTGCGCTGCGACATAGCGGCCGACGATCCGGAAGCCCGCAGACGTGAGGTGGAGCGCATCCACGTAGAACAAATATTGGTTCGCATAATTGCTGTCGGTCACGCACGATGGCGCAGGCGTGCACGCGCCGGTGTTGGTGAAGCCGTAGGCGCCGGGATTGGCGATGATCTGCTGCCCGACCAATGTCAGGTCGAGATAGTGGACCATGACTCCGTTGGCGGCATAGTCGGCCAGGACATCCTGCATCGCCGAGTTGAAGGTCGTCGAATAAGCGTTGCGAATCGCCTGCGCCGTCGGGTCGTTGGCGATCTCCGGAAGGATCGCCGTGTTGCCGGCGAGGAAGCTGATATTCTGGGCGCCGGCTCCAACGAGCGCGTCGATGCCCACTGCGGCAGTCGCTGCGGAGATCGTTGCCGCCGTCGGCGCACCGGCCAAGGTGCCGCCGTTCTGCTGATAGAAGCGGGCGTCGTTTCCGCCGATCGAGAAGGTAACGAGGTCGCCTTCGTCGAAGGTCCCGGAAACCGTCGGGAAAGGTCCGCCGCCACCTGCGAGATAGGCGTTCCACTCGGTGATAAAGCCGGGAATGCCGGGCCCGTTGGTGTTCGTATTGTCGGTCAGCGCCCCGCCGATCGCGAAGTTCTCGACTGGCGCGTCGAGAAGGAGCGAAAGTGTGTCGATGTAGTTGGTACCACCCGAGAAGCGGCCCGTCGGATAGACCTGCGGCGCAGGGTTGAAGCCGATGATCTGGAAGAGATTGCCGTCGTCGGCATAGCTGTCGCCGAACGCGACGATATTGTCGACGCGCTGCGCGGCGGCCGGTGTCGTGAATGTCGCTGCGGCAAGAGCGGTTGCGCCCAGAAGGGTGCGGCCAATCAATCGGCTATTCGTCATGCATCCTCTCCCCGCGGCTGAAACCTGGCCGCCCAACGCAGATTTATGACCCTTGATTCAGCGCCATGACAAGTGGCCGTGCTGCAACAGGGGCCAGGGAACGGCTCGCCGTTGGAACTTCACCACTCACCTGCGGTAACTTACGGGATTCTGGAGCCATTCATCTTCGGCTGCTACAAGGCTCGCGGGTGTGAAGGGGTAACAATGCGCCGTCTTGTCTTGATTCTCGCGGGCCTTGGCCTGCCGGCTTCGGCTTTCGCCGCGGCGGGCCAGCAGCCGATCGAGCCGATCGATGTCCCGCCGAGCATCGAACAGGGCCTCGACATGGTCTACATCGACCGCGAGATCGCGCCCTCCATGGAGCAGCGCGACGAGCAGTTGCAGGCGCAGGGCTATGACGACTTCAGGGTTGCGCCGGAGGACATGTTTGCGCCGGTGCATCCGCTCTACACCGACCTGAGGCGGGCGCTCGTCCGCTACCAGATGCGCTGGGGCTCGCTTCCGCAGGTGCAGGTTCCTTCCGGGCCGGCCTTGAAACTCAATTCGACGGGCGATCGCGTTGCGGTGCTTCGTCAGCGGCTTGGACTGCCAGCGGGCACGAAGTTCGACGCGGCGACTGCTGCAGCGGTCAAGGAATTCCAGGGCGTACACGGCTTCAAGGCGGACGGCATCGCCGGTGCCGGGACGATCAAGGCGCTCAACCTCGGCTACAAGCACTACGAAAATGTGCTCCTGCTCAACCTCGAGCGTGCGCGGCGCTTGCCGCGTACGACGGAGTCGGGCCGCTATGTGCTCGTCGATGCGGGCGCTGCGCGCATGTGGATGTACGAGGACGGCCGTCCGGTCGACAGCATGCGGGTTATCGTCGGCAGCAACGCGACGGAAACGCCGATGATGGCGGCGCTGCTGCGCTTCGTCAGTGTTCACCCGTGGTGGAACACTCCGCCGGAGCTGGCGAAGAAGTCCGTTGCTCCCGGCGTTCTGAACGAGGGACTCAAGTATCTCACCGACCGCGATTACCAGGTGCTGTCCGACTGGAGCGACGATGCGCAGCCGATCGATCCCGCCACCGTGGACTGGAAGGCGGTCGCGGACGGCAAGGTCACCGCGCGCCTGCGCCGTGGGCCGGGCGAATGGAATTCGATGGGCAATTACAAGTTCAACATGCCCAACGACTTCGGAATCTATCTTCACGACGTCCCGGGCCACGAGAAGGACCTGTTCAAGAAGGACGACCGCTGGATCAGCAACGGCTGCATCCGGCTGGAGGACGCGCAGCGCTTCGCGAAGTGGCTGTTCGGCCGCCCGGTAAAAGGCGAGGATTCGAAGACCGAGGTGAACGTCGATCTTCCCGAGCCGGTGCCGGTCTACGTCACTTACCTGACGGCAGAAGCCGGTCCGGATGGACCGAAGTTCCGCGCGGACCCGTACAATCGCGACCCGGCGTTGCTCGCGCACTATTTCGGCGACGGCCAGCAGCAGGTCGCAGCCGTCGGCAATTAAGACGGTGCTCACGGCAGGCACTTGATTGTTCGCCGCCATTGCATAACTTGGTCCGGCGGGACCGGGCCCCTCTGACGGCAATCTTGCCGTGATGTCGGACCGCATCGAGTGCGCTCGGTGCTGGTTCGGGATAGTCCCGAAGATCTATGTTCAGCCCCGGTGCGCTCGATTGGTTCGAACCAGTTGAGGAGCGCAATGTCCAAGAATTTTCACTGTCCCGTCGATCAAACCCCACTCGTCATGTCCGAGAGGCAAGGCGTTGAAATCGACTATTGCCCGACCTGCCGCGGCGTGTGGCTCGATCGCGGCGAGCTCGACAAGATCATCGAGAAGAATGCAGCGCAGGCTGTCCCGGCGGCTCCGCAGCAGCCGGACCCCTGGTCGGCCGCTCCGCGGCATTCCGACGACTATGGATACGGCCGCAAGCCGCACAAGCGCCGCAAGTCATTCCTCGAGGAACTGTTCGACTAGCCTCGGCACATCACCAGACAAGGGCGGCATGAAATGGACGCAATGATCGGCTTGTTCTCGGACCCCGCGGTCTGGGCGGCACTCGTGACCCTCGTGATCATGGAGGTCGTTCTCGGCATCGACAACCTCATCTTCATCTCGATCCTCTCGAACAAGCTTCCCGAAGCGCAGCGGCAGAAGGCGCGGAGGATCGGCATTGGCCTGGCTCTGGTGATGCGGCTGGCGTTGCTTTCGATGATTGCATGGCTCGTCGGTCTTACCGCGACGGTCTTCGACCTGGGGATTTCGGGCTCGCCAGGTGCCTATGGCGAACCGACGTTCGAAACCCAATTCTCCTGGCGAGACCTGATCCTGATCGGCGGCGGCCTTTTCCTCGTGTGGAAAGCTACCAAGGAGATCCACCACAATGTCGACCCGCATCCGAACGACGACATGTTCGATGTCGGCCGGAAGACGCTAACGTTCGCGTCGGCGATCGGGCAGATCCTGCTTCTAGATGCGATCTTCTCCGTGGACTCGATCCTGACCGCCGTCGGGATGACCGACCATTTGCCGGTCATGGTGATCGCCGTGGTCGTCGCGGTCCTCGTGATGCTCTTCGCCGCCGATCCGCTGGCGAACTTCATCCACAACAATCCGACGGTGGTGATGCTGGCGCTCGGCTTCCTGCTGATGATCGGAGTCGTGTTGATCGCTGACGGGTTCGGAGTCCATGTTCCGAAAGGCTATATCTACACGGCGATGGCTTTCTCGGCCGGCGTCGAGGGACTCAACATCTGGTCGCGGCGGAACCGCGGTCGGCTGGACGAAGCAGCGCATGAGGCAAACTAGCCCCGTGCAGGCATAATCCGGATCTTTCAGGGGAGGCTGGCATGACGTCAGCGGAGAACAAGCGACTGATGCAAACGGCGTTCGACGGGCTTGCAAGGGCGGACAGGTCGGCCTTCGTCGACCTGTTTGCGGACGAGGCAACGTGGATCGTCACGGGCTCGCACAAGCTTTCACACAGGTTCGAAGGCAAGGTTGCCATTGAGCGCGAGCTAATGGTGCCTCTCTTCGCCTTGTTCGCGACGCCCTATCGAAGCACGGCCGAGCGGATCATCGCCGACGAAGAGGGTAACGTGGTCGTGCTGGCCAAGGGCAAGGTTCGCACCAAGTCCGGGCACGACTACAACAACGACTATTGCTTCGTCTTCCGAATGGAGCAGGGCAAGATCTTCGAGCTGCGCGAATATATGGACAGCGTTCTCGCTGAACGTGCGTTGGGCGAACTTGTCTCTCCGAAGCCGATGATAGCGGCCAGCGAGGCGCAGCCAGCCCTGCGTTAATCAACTTCTTGACGCCGACTCCCGTTAGTGATTCACTCGTTCCTCAGGTGAAACGACTGGACGGGAGGAGGGGCCCATGTCCGTAGCGTTCTCCGTGGTGGCGAGGCTGCACGACAGGCTGCTGTTCGCCTTATCGCCGTCTTACAGGCAGGTCAGAAGAAGGCTCGAAGGGATTGGCCGGCCCGCCAGCTAGCGCCGCTCCTTCGCCAGCCTGCTCATCAGGATCGCGGCGCGCTTGGCCTGCCGCGCGATCGACGGGATGTCGACGAACTCGCCAGGGGCGTGGCTTCCCGCGCCTGCCGGGCCGAGGCCGACGAGCCCGTCGGTTTCGTTGGCGACGAAGCTGATGTCGCCCGCGCCGCGGTCCATCGGGTCGAGCTCGCCCATCTGCTCCAGCCCCATGTCGGCGTTCACCCGGTTCAGCGTGGCTAGCAAAGCGCGATTGCCCTCGGTCGGCGCCATCGGCGGATAGCCGCCCTTGTCGAAGCTGATCTGCGCGTTGGTCCCGGGCAGCGACTTGGCGACGATCGCCTGCATTTTCGCCTTGGTGCGATCGATCTGGTTCTGGCTGATGGCGCGCAGGTCGCCGCGTGCGACTGCGGTTGCCGCGATGATGTTGGTCTTGCCGGTCGCGTTGAGGCGGATCCGGTCGGCATCCATCTCGGTGGTCGCGCCGCCGCCGATCATCCCGACATTGTAGGTCAGCTTGTCTTCGCCCAGCTCGCGGCGGAACGTGTCGACGATCCGCGACAACTCGTAGATAGCTCCATATTCGGGATGCATCACGCCGCTCGAATGGCCGGTCCGGCCGCTGACGATCAGGGTCCAGCTATCGGAGCTTCGGCGGGCGATCGAGCCCATGTCCTTGCCCTCTTTCTGGGCAAGGCCTTCGAAATCGAGCGCGACGTCGGCCCATTTTCCGGCCTCTACGAGGGGGCCGCGCGTGACCTCGATCGGATCGCCCGCATCCTCCTCGTCGCCGGTGAGAACCACCGTGATATCGGCCGGCTTCAGCGTGCCCGCCGCCTTCATCGCGCGGAGGGAGGCGATGATGACCGCCATCCCGCCCTTGTCGTCGCCCGATCCCGGCCCGATCCCGCGGTCGCCTTTCCGCTCCCATTTCTGGAAGGAGGAATCCGGCTCGAACACCGTGTCGAGGTGGCCGATCAGGAGCATGCGCTTGCCGCGGCCGCTCCCCTTGTGGCGGGCGACGATGTGCCCCGCGCGGCCCGCCGCCTTCATGTCGATCCACTCGACCTTGAAACCGAGCGGCTCGAGCTCGGAGCGGAGCATCTTGCCGACCGCTTCGACACCCGGCGCGTTCAGGCTCCCGCTGTTTTGGTTCACCCAGGTCTCGAGCATCGAAACCGTCCGCTCCTGCTCGGCATCGACGGTCTGAATCATCACCTGCTCGGGCTTCGAAAGCTCGGCGGCGGCAGGGGTGGCGAGGAGAAGGGCGGAAGCGGCAATCAGCCAGAGACGCGGACGCATGAACAAGCTGTAGCCGCGCCGGGAACCTCCGGCAAACCGCAGCATCCAATCGGGCGAAACTCGAACCGGGAGGATTGAATGACCGCCAAGATTGCCTTGATCGCTTCGGCCGCGTTGCTGGCCGGCTCCGTCGCCTTCGCTGCCGATGGCCCGACCGACCCGCAGATCGCGCATATCGCCTACACCGCGGGCTCCCTCGACATCGAGGCGGGCAAGCTCGCGCTCCAGAAGTCGAAGAATGCGTCCGTCCGCGAATTCGCGTCGGAAATGGTCCGCGACCATGGAGCGGTGAACGAAAAGGCGCTAGCTCTCGTCACGAAGCTCGGAGTCACGCCTGAGCCAAACGCAACGAGCGAAGGTCTGACCAAGCAGGCGGACGGGGCGCGGGCGAGACTGGCCAAGCTCAACGGCAAGGCGTTCGACCGTGCCTATGTCGCGAACGAGGTCGCCTATCACAACACGGTCAACGCTGCGCTGAAGACCGCGCTCATTCCGTCCGCCGACAATGGCGAGCTGAAGGCGCTGCTCGAGACCGGGCTGACGCTCTTCAGCGAGCATCAGAAGCATGCCGAACATCTCTCGGCGAGCCTGAAATAGCCATGAGGGGCCGGCTCGCATTTGGCCCCGCGGCGGCGTTGCTGCTGCTTGCTGCCCCCTCCTCGGCAGCAGCGGCGCCGCGAACGCATGTCGTGACGATCGAGAAGATGAAGTTCGGTGCGCTTCCGGCGGATCTGAGAGCGGGCGACACGATCGTCTGGCACAACCGCGACATGTTCAAGCACACGGCGACGGCAATGGACGGCAGCTTCAACGTCGACCTTCCCGCGGGTGCCAAGGGCAAGACCGTGGTCCGGAAAGCGGGAGCGATCGCCTTCCTGTGCAAATATCATCCCGGCATGCGCGGCGTGCTAAAGGTCGCGAAATGACGGTTCAGGCGAAACGCGACTATTCCATCCTCCAGGATGGGGAGCTTGCCGCCCTCTGTGCGGGCCGCGATCCCGAGGCCGTCCGGCATGTGCTCACCGCCAACAATCAGCGCCTGTTCCGCGCGGCCTGGAGCATCCTGAGGGACCGGGCCGAAGCGGAAGAGGCGTTGCAGGCCGCCTATGTCTCGGCCTTTTCCTCGATTGGCAGCTTCGAAGGACGCTCGTCGCTAACGACCTGGCTGACGCGCATCGTGATCAACGAAGCCCTCGGGCGTGTCCGGAAGGAACGACGCCGCCGGGCACAATTGGATGCGGCGGGAGTGCCTGTACTCGACGCCTATCGGGAGAAGCTGATGGCCGGATCTGAGACGCCGGCTCCGGATGCCGCAGTTGCACGGGAGCAGATTCGAAGGATTCTCGAACGGGCGATTGCCGGGCTGCCGGAAATCTTCCGGACGGTCTTCGTGTTGCGGGAGATCGAGGGACTGTCGGTCGAGGACACCTCTGAAGCGCTCGGTATTCCTGGCTCGACCGTGAAGACCCGGCTGTTGCGCGCGAAGAGACGGCTGCAGGAAGCGCTCGCGCCCGAAGTGCACGAGGCGCTGACCGGGACGTTCCCATTCGCAGGAGCCGATTGCGCTGCGCTGACCGAGCGCGTGATGAGCCGCCTCTGCCTCTAGCGGTTCAACAGCCTTTCCTACAACGAACCAAAAAGGTTAGTCACTCCGCGACTCAGTGGTTAGTTGTGGAGAGACAGCGTTGGAGAATGAGGATTTCGACGTCGATGCGCTGATCGGCGGATTGATCGAGCGCGAGGGCGGATATTCGAACCATCCCGCCGACAAGGGCGGGCCGACCTGTTTCGGCATTACAGAGGCGGTCGCGCGGGCGCACGGCTTTGCCGGCGCAATGAAGAACCTGCCGCGAGACGAGGCGGCTGCGATCTATCGGCGGCTCTACTGGCTGCGGCCTCGCTTCGACCAGGTCGCCAAGCGCTCGCCCCGGATCGCGGCGGAGTTGTTCGACACGGGGGTCAACATGGGCCCGGCGGTTGCGACGACCTTCCTTCAGCGCGCGCTCACGGCGCTCAACCGCAATGCCAAGGATTATACGGACCTGGCGCCGGACGGGCGCGTGGGCCCGCTCACCCTGCATGCGCTCGATGCCTTCCTTGCAACGCGCGGGAGGAAGGGCGGCGAGACCGTGCTGATGCGCGCGCTCGAAGCGCTGCAGGGCGAGCGCTACCTCCGTCTCGCCGAGCGGCGTCCCGCCAACGAGGCCTTTCTTTACGGCTGGCTCGCGAACCGTATCGGGACATTCGGCTGATCGCTCGACACGGTCAATCTGGTCAACTTCTCCTTAGAAAGAACCCTACAATGTCAATTTTGGAAGTCATCGTCGGGCCGGTTTCGAAGCTGCTCGACAAGATCATCCCCGACCCGCAGGCGCGCGACCGGGCAAAGCTCGAGTTGCTGAAGCTTCAGGGCGACCAGGAAATGCAGACGATCACCGCGCAGATGCAGGCGATCGTCGCCGAGGCGCAGTCGTCAGACCCTTGGACCAGCCGAGCGCGGCCGAGCTTTCTCTACATGATGTACGCGCTGATCCTCTGGGCGATCCCGATGGGACTGATCGCAGCCGCCGACCCCCGCATGGCAAAGGGCATTGCCGACGGCATGACGGCATATCTGCGCGGGATTCCCGAAGAGCTCTACGCGCTCTTCGGCACCGGCTACCTTGGCTACACGGCGGCCCGCACCTGGGGTAAGGTCAAGGGAGTGGAGCGCTAGAGCAAGGGGGCGGGCGGATGCGGCCGGAGCGGCTGAATGCATTGACCGACGGTGTGGTCGCCATCGTCCTGACGATCATGGTGCTGGAGCTGAAGTTTCCGGAGGAGCCTACTTTCGGGGCAGTCCTCGCCGTCCTGCCTTTGCTCGCGGCCTATCTGCTCGCCTTCATCTATGTCGCGCTTTACTGGAACAATCATCATCACATGCTGCAGTCCGCGCACCGGGTAACCGGTGGCGTGCTCTGGGCGAACCATTCGCTCCTGTTCTGCCTGACCCTGTTTCCTCTGATGATCCGCTGGATCGACGAGGCCGGAGTCACGCCCTGGCCCGTGGCGTCGTTCGGCCTCGTGCTATCCGCTGCGGCCCTGACTTACCGGGTGCTGCAATGGGCCCTTGCCAATGCCGAGGGTGAAGGATCTAAGATCAGTGAGGTGATCAGGCATCCCCTTAAGGAATATTCCAGCCTGATCCTGTATATCATCGCGATCGTACTGGCCTTTTTCGTGCCCTACGCGTCCGTCGCGATCTACGTTATTGTCGCGATGATCTGGATCGTTCCCGATCGCCGCTTCGTAGGGTCCTAGTTGCAGCCGTTCGGCCGCGCTCCCACATCCGGCCCATGGAAAAATATCACGGAACCACGATTCTCGGCGTGAAGAAGGACGGCAAGACCGTCATTGCCGGTGACGGGCAGGTCAGCCTTGGCAATACGGTGATCAAGCCGAATGCGAAGAAGGTGCGCCGGATCGGCGAGGGCGGGAAGGTCATCGGCGGCTTCGCCGGAGCGACCGCCGACGCCTTCACCTTGTTCGAGCGGCTGGAAAAGAAACTCGAACAGTACAACGGCCAGCTGATGCGATCGGCTGTCGAGCTGGCCAAGGACTGGCGGACCGACAAATACCTTCGCAACCTCGAGGCGATGATGATCGTCGCGGACAAGGATTCGCTGCTGATCCTCACCGGCAATGGCGATGTGCTGGAGCCGGAAGGCGGGATCGCGGCAATCGGTTCGGGCGGCAATTATGCGCTCGCTGCGGCGCGCGCGCTTACCGAATACGAGGAGGATCCGGAGAAGCTGGCCCGGCGCGCGATGCAGATCGCCGCGGAGGTCTGCGTCTTCACCAACGACCAGCTGACAATCGAGACCGTCGAGTAAGCCTGCTTGAAGCGGGCTCTTGCCTTCCCAATCTAGGTTTCAAATGAACTATCACACCTCCATCCCCCAGAGCGGCGGGTCTTCCGACATGCTGAAGGACAAGCTCACTCCCAAGGCGATCGTCGCGGCGCTCAACGAACATATCGTCGGGCAGAACGACGCGAAGAAGGCGGTCGCCGTCGCGCTCCGCAATCGTTGGCGCCGCCAGCAGCTTTCGCCGGAGCTTCGCGACGAGGTCACGCCGAAGAACATTCTGATGATCGGGCCGACCGGCTGCGGAAAGACCGAGATCAGCCGCCGTTTGGCAAAGCTCGCCGACGCGCCGTTCGTGAAGGTCGAAGCGACCAAGTTCACCGAGGTCGGCTACGTCGGCCGCGACGTCGAGCAGATCGCCCGCGACCTCGTCGAGGAAGCGGTGCGCCTCGAACGCGAACGCCGCCGCGAGGCGGTACGCACCGGCGCCGAGGAAGCAGCGATGGAGCGTCTGCTGGACGCGCTGACCGGCAAGGGCTCCAGCGCGGCGACCCGCGAGAGCTTTCGCCAACGCTACAAGGACGGCAGCCTCACCGAAGCCGAAGTCGAGATCGAAGTGCACGAAGCGCCGTCGACGCCGTTCGAAATTCCCGGAATGGGCGGTCAGGTCGGCATGATCAATTTGTCCGACATGATGGGCAAGGCGTTCGGCAACCAGCCGGGCAAACGGCGGAAGCTCAAGGTGCCGGACGCCTTCCAGCGCCTGACCGACGAGGAAGCCGACAAGCGCGTCGACCCCGACGACATTAACCGCGTCGCCTTGGCGGATGCGGAGGCGAACGGGATCGTCTTCCTCGACGAGATCGACAAGATTGCGGTCAGCGACGTGCGTGGCGGCTCGGTCAGCCGCGAGGGAGTCCAGCGCGACCTCCTGCCGCTGATCGAAGGGACCACTGTCGCGACCAAGTACGGGCCGCTGAAGACGGATCACATCCTTTTCATCGCCTCGGGCGCGTTCCACATCGCCAAGCCCGCCGACCTGCTCCCGGAGCTTCAGGGCCGCCTCCCGATCCGCGTAGAGCTCAAGGCCCTGACGCAGGAGGACTTCGTCCGAATCCTGTCGCAGACCCGGGCGAGCCTGACCCAGCAGTATCAGGCGCTGCTCGGCACAGAGGGCGTGACCGTCAGCTTCACCGACGACGGCATCGAGGCGCTTGCCCGGATCGCAGCCGACGTGAACGAAGCGGTCGAGAATATTGGCGCGCGCCGCCTGCAGACGGTGATGGAAAAGCTGCTCGAGGACGTCAGCTTCGAGGCCGAGGACCGGAGTGGGCAGACGCTGGTCGTCGACGCCGCCTTTGTCGAGGGGCAGCTCGCCGGCATCGCCAAGAACGCCGACCTCAGCCGCTACGTTCTCTAGTCTTCGCTGACCTTCCGATAGCGCCAGACGAAACCCTGCACGAAGGGTGGCCACAGGCTCGTCTTCACGCCGGCAAGGCGGAAGCGACCGGACGCCCAGGTGTTGCAGGTTTTCAGCGCGTGGAACCTGCCGGTGGCCCAGTAGAAGGCGTCCGAACGGCCGTAGCCGGGATGGTCGATGCGTTCGGGTTTACCCTCCGCGTCCAGCCGGAAGTCGGCACGGATCGCGGCCCAGAGTCGCCGATACTCCTCCGGCCGGAGACGGATCACCCGGTCGGCATAATATTGCGGATTGGAGACCCACTCGACGTGCATCACCCGCCTTCCGCCCGTTAGCGCCGACCAGACGGTTCCGGGCCGGATGTCCCGCCAGCGGGGCGTGTCGAGATAGACATGTTCCTCGCCCGATCCGAACGCGATCCAGCCGGCATTCGGGTCGGGAGAGGCGAAGTCGGATCTCGGAACGAACGGCGCCCAGTCCAGGCCCTGCGCCTTCACCGGCATGACGATGTCGGAATGAATTCCGTTGTTGGCCAGATAGATGGTGACGCCCTGGTCAGGCTCGTTCCAATCCCGATTCACCGGGATCAGCGACCCGATCAATGCCGCAATCAGGTAGGAAATAGGGATCGCCGCGAAAGCCATGACGAAGCGACGGACCCAATTGCCTTTTCTGCGTTTGCGTCTTCGGGCCATCCGCTTGTGTTATCTGCGAGCGGTGCCTAGATGCCAGCCCTCGGTCGGGGCGTAGCGCAGCCTGGTAGCGCATCACACTGGGGGTGTGGGGGTCGCTGGTTCGAATCCAGTCGCCCCGACCATCGAACCAAAAGGGCTGTTCTTGCGCCTTTCTTCACTGCCGTGATAGTCGCCCGCCGACTTCCGCTTAGGAACCATTCCCTCAGCCAATGACAGACATTCTCCTGCAGACAGCCGCCGCAGCCGCTGGCGCCAATTCGAACAGCGCATCGGGGATCTTCTTCGCCCTCGCGCCGTGGCTCCTGATCTTCGTGATCTTCTACGTGTTGATGATTCGTCCCCAGCAGCAGAGGGTAAAGCAGCATCAGGCCGCGATCGCCGCGATCAAGAAGGGCGACGAGGTCGTCACCGGCGGTGGAATCCGCGGCCGGGTGACGAAGGTTACCGATGACGAAGCGGAGATCGAGATTGCGCAGGGCGTGAAGGTCCGCGTGGTCAAGGGCACGCTGAGCCAGGTGCTCACCAAGTCTGCCAAGCCAGCGAACGACTGATGCTCGATTTTCCACGTTGGAAGGTCTGGTCGATCTCCCTGGTCATCCTGGTTGGCATTCTTTTCGCCATTCCGAGCATGCTGCCGTCCGACCTCAAGGCGCGCTATCCGAAGTTTCTTCCGAGCGCGACGATCAACCTCGGCCTCGACCTTGCCGGCGGAAGCCAGCTCCTGCTCGAGGCAGACCAGGGCGACGCTGCCAAGCAGCGGCTCCAGGGAATGGAGGACCAGGTCACGACCGAGCTCCGGCGCACGCCGCGGGTCGAGATCGGCGACATTTCGACGGCCGGTGGGCGCGTTTCCTTCCTCGTCCGCGACCCGACCCAAGTTGACACCGCGGTCGAGCGCCTCCGTGCGATCACCCAGCCGGTTGCGCTGACGGGCGGCCGCGACTGGGATGTCCAGGTCATCGATTCGACGCGGATCGTCATGACTCCGACGCAGGCCGGCACACAGCGCGCGATGAAGGACGCGATGACCGTCGCTCGCGATGTCGTCCGCCGCCGCATCGACCCGCAGGGCACCAAGGAAATCACCGTCATCAACCAGGGAACGGACCGGATCCTGGTCGAAGTGCCCGGCGTCGAGGATCCGGAGGCGCTCAAGCGCCTGATCGGCCAGACGGCGCGGCTTGAGTTCAAGCTGGTCGACATGACCGCTGATCCCACCCAGGTTCAGCAGGGCCATGCGCCGGCGGGTAGCCAGGTTCTGCAGATGGCAGAAGGCGGCGGCTTCATCGCCGTGAAGCGCCGGGTGATGGTCTCAGGCGACCAGCTGGTCGATGCCAAGCAGAGCTTCGACCAGAACGGCCAGGCGGTCGTGTCGATCAAGTTCAATACGGCCGGCGCCCGCCGTTTCGGCCGCGTGACCCAGGAGAACGTGAACAAGCCATTCGCGATCATCCTCGACGACAAGGTCCTTTCGGCGCCGAACATCAACGAGCCTATCCTCGGTGGTCAGGCCCAGATTAGCGGCAATTTCACCGTCGAGAGCGCGAACCAGCTCGCCGTCAGCCTCGCGTCGGGCAAGCTGCCGGTGAAGCTGAACGTCATCGAAGAGCGGACCATCGGGCCCGAACTTGGCAAGGATTCGATCGAGAAGGGCATCATCGCCAGCATCGTCGCGACGCTCGCGGTGATCGTCTTCATGTTGATCACCTACGGCCGGTTCGGGGTCTACACGACCTACGGCCTGATCGTGAACGCGCTGCTGATCCTCGGGATCATGGCGGTGTTCAACGCCTCGCTGACGCTACCGGGAATCGCTGGCTTCGTGCTGACTATTGGCGCGGCAGTCGACGCCAACGTGCTGATCAACGAGCGCATCCGCGAGGAGCAGAGGCGCGGCCGCAAGACCCTCGATTCCATCGAGACCGGCTATAAGGAAGCCTCGACCGCCATTTTCGACGCCAACATCACCAACGTCATTGCCGCGGTGCTGATGTGGTACTTCGGCTCGGGACCGATCCGCGGCTTCGCGGTCGTCCTGATGATCGGAATCGTCACGTCGGTCTTCACCGCCGTCAATTTCACGCGAATGCTCGTCGCATTGTGGGTGCGCCGTAAGCGTCCGCGCGTGCTGCATATCTAAGGGCCAGTCATGAAGCTCCTGAAGCTCATCCCCGACAATACGAACCTCGACTTCATGCGCTGGCGCAACGTTGCGCTGGTCCTGTCGATCATCGTCACGGTCGCCAGCCTGACTCTGGTCGGCGTCCGCGGCCTAAACCTGGGCGTCGACTTCCTTGGCGGCCAGATGATCCGTGTGACCTTCTCGCAGAAGGTCGACGTCGAGACGCTCAGGAACGACGTCGATTCGCTGAACCTCGGCGAAGCGAGCATCCAGGAAACCGGCGGCCCGCGGAGCTTCCAGATTCGGCTGCCCAAGCCTGAAGGCGGCGAGGCAGCCGCCAACCGCGCCGCCTCACAGGTCCGGGGCATGCTCGGCCAGAAGTACCCGGGATCGCGCGTCGATTCGGTCGAGACCGTCTCCGGAAAGGTCAGCGAAGAGCTGGCCTGGGACGGAAGCCTCGCCATCGGCCTCGCGATGCTGGGAATCGCGATCTACATCTGGTTCCGGTTCGAATGGCAGTTCGGCGTCGGGGCGCTGGTCACCCTGTTCCACGACGTGTCGATGACCCTGGGCTTCTTCTCGTTGACGCAGCTCCAGGTCGACCTCAACGTCGTCGCGGCGATCCTGACCATCGTCGGTTATTCGCTCAACGACACGGTCGTCATCTACGACCGGATCCGCGAGAACCTTCGGAAATTCCGCAAGATGCAGATCGTCCCATTGCTCAACCTCTCGCTGAACGAAACGCTGTCGCGCACGATGGTCACGTCGCTCTCGATCCTGCTTGCGCTCGGGATGCTGCTGCTTCTTGGGCCGGAGGTCATCTTCGGGCTGACAATCGCCATCTTCATCGGCATCTTCGTCGGCACTTATTCGTCGGTCTACATCTCCTCGCCGGTTCTGGTCTGGCTGGGAGTGAAGCCCGATACCTTCGTCCGTGCCGAAGACGACAAGGTCTCCGGGCCGGCTGCCGTCTGACACCGTTCATCTGGCGCCAAGCAAAGTGCGTCCATCTCCCGCTTGGCCTGTTCACGGCCCCACGCTAATGAGGTCTTCATGCCGCCGAAGCTGACCCGTACCGCCGCCCTGTTGCTTGCCTGCGCGATCGTGATCCCGGCCGCCGGTTGCGCCCGCAACAAGACCGGATCCGACACCGCCTACATCGCCCGCGACGTGAACAGCCTCTACGCGCTTGCGAAGCAGAAGCTGGACAAGGGCCAGTACGAGGATGCCGCGAAGCTGTTCGACGAGGTCGAGCGCCAGCACCCCTATTCGGTCTGGGCCCGCCGCGCGCAGCTGATGAGCGCCTTCAGCTACTACATGGCGCAGAAATATCCGGAGGCGATCAGCTCGGCCCAGCGCTTCCTGACGATCCACCCTGGCAACAAGGATGCGCCCTACGCTCACTACCTGATCGCGATGAGCCATTATCAGCAGATCGAGGACGTGACCCGCGACCAGGCCAGCACCGCCAATGCCCAGCAGGCGTTCGGCGAGCTCATGCGCCGTTATCCCGACAGCCGTTACGCATCGGACGCGCGGCTGAAGCTCGACCTGATCAACGACCATCTCGCCGGCAAGGAGATGGAGATCGGCCGTTTCTACCAGAGGTCCGGCAAGTGGCTCGCGGCGACGCTGCGCTTCCGCAAGGTCGTGGAACAGTACCAGACGACGAACCACACTCCGGAAGCGCTGGAGCGGCTGGTCGAATGCTACCTTGCGCTCGGCATCCCGCAGGAAGCGCAGAAGGCGGCTGCGGTTCTGGGCCGGAACTATCCGGGCAGCGACTGGTACCACCGGGCGTACAAGCTCGTTTCGCGGCACGTGCCGCAGACTGCTCCGCAGGGCTGATGATCCAACCAGCGAGCGCGCCGTGCTGAGGCAGCTCGCAATTCGAAATGTCGTGCTCGTCGAACAGCTCGAGCTCGAGTTCGACGCCGGTCTTGGGGTCCTGACCGGCGAGACGGGCGCGGGTAAATCGATCCTGCTCGACGCATTGGGCCTGGCCCTTGGCGCGCGGTCGGACGCCGGGCTTGTTCGAAGCGGTACGGACGCTGCGGCGGTGTCTGCCGAGATAGAGCTTCCGGCCCATCATCCGGTTCACGCTCTCCTGTCCGAGCAGGGCATTGAAGCGGACGCAGGTGAACCGCTCATCCTGCGGCGCTCGCTCAAGGCAGATGGGGGAAGCCGCGCCTTCGTCGGAGCCGCCACCGTCCCTGCCGGAGTGCTACGCGAGATCGGCGCTCTGGCGGTCGAGATTCATGGCCAGCACGATGAGCGTGGATTGCTGAACCCGCGCGGGCATCGCGCCCTTCTCGATACATTTGCCGCGCTGGAGGTGACGAGGGTCGCCGACGCCTGGTCCGAGGTCACTCGGATCGAAGCGGAGCTGGCCCAGGCGCGCGCCGAGTTGGCGGCTGCGGAGCGCGACCGCGACTATCTCGCTCATTCGCTTTCGGAGATCGATGCGCTGGCGCCTGAAGCCGGCGAGGAGACGAGGCTGGCAGAGGAGCGCGCCGCGATGCAGGCGGGCCTTAAGGCGGGGGAAAGTCTGTCCGGCATCGACGAACTGCTTGGCGGATCGGACGGAGCCCTGGCGCAGTTGAGGCTTGCGGCTCGAAAGATCGAACGCGGAGCGGCCGACCATCCGTTGCTCGCCGAAGCGCTTGCGGCCCTCGACCGTTCGCTGATCGAGGCGAACGAGGCCGAGGATAAGATCGAGAGGGCCGCCGATGCGCTCACGTTCGACCCGGCCCGGCTGGAAGCGGCCGAGGCGCGCCTTTTCGAGATCCGCGGACTTGCCCGCAAGCATCGGGTCGAGCCGGATGCACTGGCCGAGCTTGCCGAGCGCATGCGTGCCCAACTTTCGGAGATCGAAGCTGGCGGAGAGCGTATCGGCCAGCTCGATGCCGAGCTGGGCACAGCCCGGCTGCATTATTCAGAGCTTGCGGCCGATTTGAGCAGGCAACGGCATGAGGCTGCCCGGAAGCTCGACGAGGCGGTCGCCGCCGAGCTTCATCCCCTCAAGCTGGACGCGGCGCGTTTCCGGACAGCGATCGCGCAGGCCGAGCCGGGTCCGTCAGGCACGGATCGCGTCGAGTTCGAAATCTCCACCAATCCCGGTGCGCCGTTTGGGCCGCTGACCAAGATCGCAAGCGGCGGCGAGCTGTCGCGCTTCGTCCTCGCCCTCAAGGTCGCGCTCGCCGAGGCGGGCAGCGCAGGGACGATGATCTTCGACGAAATCGACCGTGGGGTCGGCGGCGCTGTTGCGAGCGCGATCGGTGAGCGGCTCGCACGGCTGGCCAAGCAATCGCAGGTTCTCGTGGTCACTCATTCGCCGCAGGTCGCGGCCCGTGCCGCGCACCATTTCCGGATCGAAAAGGTGCATGGCCCGGACGGAACCCGGATGACCGTCCGTCGTCTCGATGATGCCGAGCGTCGGGAAGAGATTGCGCGCATGCTGTCCGGCGCTGCAGTGACGGACGAGGCCCGCGCGCAGGCGGCAAGACTTTTGGAGGCGGCATGAGCAAGCAGACACCAGTTCCACTCGAGTTCGAAGGCGAGGAGCTGGAAGGCGTATTCGTTGGACGTCGCGACGGGCAGGCACGGCCGACGGTCATGCTGATCCCGACGGTGATGGGCGTTTCCGACCTGGAGATCGGATTTGCGAAGCAGTTGGTCGAGTTGGGCTACAACGGCTTCGTCGCCGACATTTTCGGCAAGAAATTCCGCGGAAGCCCACGCGACGTGATGTTCGGCGAGATGAACCGCCTGGGCAATGACCGCGTCGCATTGCGCCGCCGGCTGCTGGCGATCGTCGAGCAGGTCCGCGGCCTCAGGGAGGTGGAGGGCGGCAAGCTGGTCGTCGCAGGCTATTGCTTCGGCGGGAAATGCGCTCTCGACGTCGCCCGGACCGGCGTCGACATTGCCGCAGCGGTGGCGTTCCACGGGCTTCTCGACCCACCGAACTGGCCGACGGAGAAGACGAGCACAAAGGTCGTCGCCTTCCACGGCTGGGACGATCCGATGGCGCCGCCCGATCATGTCGTCGCGCTTGGCAAGGAACTGACCGAGGCCGGCGCCGACTGGCAGATCCACGCCTTCGGGAACGTCCGCCACGGCTTCACCAATCCCAACGCCCACCAGATCGGCCTCGACGCAGTGCGCTACGACGAACTGGCCGCCGAGCGGTCGTGGACGAGCTTCATCAACCTGCTCGAGGAAACATTTGGCTGACACGATCAGCGAGGCGGAGGCCGCCAACCGGCTGATGCGGCTCGCGAAGGAGATCGCGCGCCACGACCGCCTCTATCACGACCGGGACGCGCCGGAGATCAGCGACGCGGATTATGATGCGCTGGTCCGCGAGAACCGCGAGCTGGAGGAGCGCTTCCCGAAGCTGGTGCGCGCGGACTCTCCGTCGAAGCGGCTTGGCGCCGCGCCGACGACCGCGCTCGCGAAGGTCACGCACGCGCGGCCGATGCTCAGCCTGGAAAACGCCTTTTCCGAGGACGAGGTTGCCGATTTCTCGGCGAGGATCCGGCGATTCCTGAACCTTCCAACGGATGCGTTCGTGGCGATGACCGCAGAGCCGAAAATCGACGGCTTGTCCTGCTCTGTCCGCTACGAGCGCGGCGAGCTGGTCCTCGCGGCAACGCGGGGTGACGGAGCGGTCGGCGAGGATGTGACGCCTAATGTCCGGACTATTTCCGACATCCCCCAGCGACTCTCCGGGGCGCCGGATGTGCTGGAAGTGCGCGGCGAGGCGTACATGTCGAAGGAGGACTTCGAGGCGCTCAACGAGCGGCAGGAGGCGGCCGGCGGCAAGATTTTCGCCAACCCGCGGAACGCGGCTGCTGGATCGCTCCGGCAGAAGGACGCGAGCATCACGGCGGCCCGGCCTTTGCGGTTTCTGGCGCACGGCTGGGGCGAAACTTCCGAATCCCTCGGCGATACCCAGCATGAAGCGATGAAGCGGATCGAGTTACTCGGCATTCCGGTCAGCGAGCTTCTGGTCCGATGCGATGATCTGACAGCGATGCTCGCCCATTATCGGGCGATCGAGAAAGCGCGGGCGGACCTGCCGTTCGACATCGACGGCGTGGTCTACAAAGTCGACCGCCTCGATCTGCAGGAGCGGCTTGGGTTCGTCGCGCGCGCTCCGCGCTGGGGCCTTGCGCACAAGTTCCCGGCGGAGAAGGCCGAGACGACGCTGGAAGCGATCGACATCCAGGTTGGGCGCACCGGCAAGCTGACCCCGGTCGGGCGATTGACCCCGGTCGGCGTCGGCGGCGTGATCGTCGCCAACGTCACGCTTCACAACCGAGACGAGATCCAGCGGCTCGGGCTGCGCATCGGCGATCGCGTCCGCATCCAGCGCGCCGGCGACGTCATCCCTCAGGTCGTCGAGAACCTCACCCGCGACGAGGTGCGCGATCCCTACGTCTTCCCCGACCATTGCCCCGAATGCGGCAGCGAAGCCGTCGCCGAGGAAGGCGAGGTCGACGTCCGCTGCACTGGTGGCCTAATTTGTCCGGCGCAGCGGTTCGAGCGGCTGCGCCACTTCGTGTCGCGCGGAGCGCTCGACATCGAAGGCCTTGGCGAGAAGTCGATTGCCGAGTTCATCGAGCTCGGTTGGCTGCATTCGCCGGCGGACATCTTCCGCCTGCGTGACCACCGCGACCAACTGCTCGGCCGCGAGGGCTGGAAGGAAAAGTCGGTCGACAACCTCCTCGGATCGATCGAAGCGAAGCGCGAGCCGGATGGCCCGCGATTCCTGTTCGGCCTCGGTATTCGACACATCGGCATCGTCACCGCCAAGGACCTGCTGAAGTGCTTCGGCACGATCAAGGAGCTTCGGCGTGTTGCGACAAGCCCGGATGCGCAGGCCGAGTTCGCTGCGGTCGAAGGCGTTGGGCCGGTGGTCGCAGAAGCACTCGTTGATTTCTTCCACGAGGAGCACAATCGTGAAGCGCTGGACGACCTTCTCTCCGAAGTCCGCCCGAAGCCGTTCGTCACCGACGCGAAGCAGACCGAGTGGACCGGCAAGACAATCGTGTTCACCGGAAGCCTTGAGACCATGAGCCGCGATGAGGCGAAGGCTCAGGCGGAACGGCTGGGTGCGCGCGCGGCGGGCTCGGTCAGCGCGAAGACGGATCTAGTCGTGGCTGGACCGGGCGCAGGCTCGAAGCTGAAGAAAGCCGAAGAGTTCGGCATTCGCGTGATCAACGAAGCCGAGTGGGCAAAAATCGTCGCCGAGGCCTAGACGCTAATGTCCGCTTTTGGGTGGAAAGCATGGATTGGTTACTGAGGTAAAGGCAGCCCGTTCATCTTTGAAAACGTCCTAACGAGGTCGTCGCACGCCTCTTTTGATGCTTCACAGTGGACGTTCATCTGGATTGCGGACCCGCTTCCTTGCGGGACCACCTGTCGCTTAACAACTGCCGGGTAGGCAGGATAGCCTTGCGGTGCAAACGACCAGATTGTGTAGGCCGCCTCGTCCGTTGCGATCAGCCAGCCATTTTTCCATCGTGAACACTACCCCAGATTTCGAGCGCAAAGCCTCCAGTGTCTTTGCAACGGTCTCATACCTAACGGCGGGATACTCCACTTCAGGCAGGGGGGCGGGCTGAGTAACGCCAGCAGACGGCTGAAGAAACGCGAACAAAAGCGGAAGCATTGCCTTGAGGGTGTTCGTCTGCATGGCTTTCAGGATGTGGCTGCAAGAGCTTGTCGTCAATGTCCGCAATGGGCCGATGGCGGACGTCACGCTCCAGGCTAATGTAGATCGTTTTGGCCTGTCCGAGTGGCCCCCAGATGTCGGGAATAGTAAGGGTGGTGGCGCGGGCTCTCCCGTCGCGTTAACTTCCTCGATGGATTGGAGCGCTCGATGCTAATTCAGCTGTTGCTGGCGACAATCATGTCGCTCGTCACGGTGGTAATTCACCTGACTGGTCTCGCTTTCCTCGTGCGAATACTCCGGTCCCACCATAGATTGGTAAGGCCGTTGAAGAGTGCCCCGGTCGCAGTCCTGTTGATCTCAACAGCCACTATCTTCGCAATTCACACCGCGGAAATCTGGCTCTACGCGTTTCTCTACTTGCTGCTCGGCGCCCTCGGCACTTTCGAGGTGGCACTTTACTTTTCAACCGTGACCTATTCGTCCGTTGGCTACGGTGACGTACTGTTAGGCCAAGAATGGCGGATATTTGGTGCCATCGAGGGTGCGACCGGAATCCTCATGATTGGCTGGTCAACCGCGTTCCTCGTATCAATGCTCGGGCAGCTCAAATTACTAACTCACGACTGGCTGACACCCGGGGCTGGTCCAAGTCCGACGCAGAAGGCACGCTAATGTCCGCAATGGGTCGAAAGCGGACATTAGCTCTCGGCTCACCTACCGCGAGTTAGACGTCCGCCGAATGAAGTCCGCGACCTTGTCGTGGATGGCGATGAGCGACGGATGGTGCGCGTACACCATGTGGCCGGCCTCGTAATAATGATACTCGATATTGCCTGAGAGGCTCGGCGGGACGGGCAGGTGGCGAAGCTCGAACTTGCCCGCGAAATAAGGTGTCGAGACGTCGTAATAGCCGCCGTTGACCATGACTTTCATGCTCGGGTTCTGCTTCATCGCGACGGCGAGGTCGGGCAGGACATTCGGTAACGCGATCAATGCCTTGTCCGCTCCGGGCGGCTGGTGCTTGTAGTCCCAGCTTCCGTAGATATCGATGCCGGACTTGAACTCGATGCCCTCGCCGTAGCGAAGCCGGTCGCGGACGTAATTGTTGTACGCCCCGACATAGGCGGCGCTGATCGCGCTGCTCTGCGGATCCCAGGTCGCGACCTTGCTGAGCGGGTCGAGCGTCGCTCCCACGAAGCGCGTGTCGAGCGTCCCGGTGGTCGCCGACTGGTCGGCCAGAAGCTCCTTCTGGAACGCGCCATATTCGATGCGCAGATTGGTCTTGAGCAGGTAGGCGATGGAGAGGCCGGTGTAGGCCGACAATTGCTGTGCGATGCGCTGGCGCTCGGCGTCCGGCAGCTCGTTGCCCTTCATCAGCGCCAACGCATAATCGGTCGTCGCGAACGTCTCCACCTGCGCGAGGAAGCTCTGCAGGTCAGCCGGGCGGTTCGCGACGCGGCTGTGATACCAAGCGGTCGCGGCATAGGTCGGAAGCGCGACGACATAGGACAGGTCGATGCCCGGATTGAGCTGCGGATCATCGGGAACGAGGTCCCAGTTCAGGATGTCCGACAGCAAGATTACGCCGTTGAGGTCGACGTCGCGCTTCTGCAGCGCCAGCGCCAGGCCCGCACCGCGCATCGTTCCGTAGCTTTCACCGAACACATATTTGGGTGAATCCCAGCGGCGATATTTCGACAGGAATTGGGTGATGAACTGGGCGAAGGCGTCGATGTCCTGATCGACGCCGTAGAAGGCCTTTTCCTTGTCCTTGCCGGCGATGCGGCTGAACCCGGTTCCCGGCGCGTCGATGAAGACCAGGTCGGAGGCGTCGAGCAGGCTCTGGTTGTTGTTGACGACATTGTAGGGGGCGGACGTGTGCTGCTCGTCCAGCGCAAGTACGCGGACGGGCCCGAATGCGCCCATGTGCAGCCAGACCGTCGATGAGCCGGGTCCGCCGTTGAACAGGAACGTGATCGGGCGGCCGGCAGTGGGGGCGCCGTCGCGGAAGTAGGCGGCGTAGAACATCGAGGCCTCGGCCTTGGGCTCGTCGTCATCCTTTTTGTCGGACTTCTTCGAGGCCGCTTCGATCGCGTCCGTGTCCGACCAGTCCTTGGAATGGACGACCAGCGTCCCAGCCACGGCGTGATAGGCGATTTTGCGTCCGCCGATCGTGACCGATCCGGTCGATTTCACCTCGGTGGGTTGGAAGAGCGGCTTGGCAGGCTCGGCGGTCTTCGAAGGGGTTGCGGCCGGCTTCTGAGCCTCTGCCCTCGGCGGCTCCGATACGGGCGTCGCGACCGGCGCAATCTGCGTCGCGAGAATTGCAGCAACGATGAGGTTCATTCCAGGGTCGATCCTTCAAACACGAGGACCGGCCATTCGCCGGTGCCACGATCATGGAGTTTCAGGCCGAGCTTCTTGTAGGCGCGGGCGACTGCGTCCGCCTGCGTGTCGAGCAGGCCCGCGAGGATGATCGTTCCACCCGGCGCAAGCGCCTTCGTGAAGGCCGGAGCAAGCTCGATCAGCGGCCCGGCGAGAATGTTTGCGATCAGCAAGTCGAACGGCGCCCGCGCGGTGAGCATCGGCGAATCCATGCCGTCCGCAACGGCGAGCAGCAGCTGGCCCGCGCCATGCCCCGTTCTCACCGAATTGATCGCGGCATTGTCGCGCGAAACGTCGACGGCGATCGGGTCGATATCGGTCGCAATGCACTTCGCCTCTGGCCAAAGCGCAAGCGCAGCGAAGGCGAGCAGGCCGGTTCCCGTTCCAATGTCGGCGATGTTGGAGAAACGCTCGCCTGACACGGCGAGCCGGTCCAGCGCATCGAGGCAACTCGCAGTGGTCGCATGCTGGCCAGTGCCGAACGCGAGACCCGCATCGATCTCGAAATTGACCGTATCGGCGGGCCGGTCGGCATAGTGCATCGGCGTGTGGACGAAGAAGCGGCCGGCGCGGATCGGCTGAAGGCCCTGCTGGCTCCTGGTCATCCAATCGGTCGAATCCTCGAGATGTTCAATCTCGGGCTCTCCAGTGCCCAGTAGCTTCAATTCGGCGAGCTCGTCGTCAGTCGGCTCGGCATCGAAATAGGCGTGGATCACCCACTCATTGGGCCTGGCCTCGTCGGGTTCATCGGCGACGACGACTGGCGGCGACGCGCTCGCGAGGAACAGGTCGGCTTCGGGAACCGCCTCGCCTTGTGCGCGTGTGCAGGGGATGGTGACGCGGTAGCTTATTTCGCCTGCTCCATTGCCATCCGCTCATCCAATGCTTTGCGGCCGCGGTCTGCGTAGGCCTTGCATGCGTTGCGGTCGATCAGCGGCGCCTCTCCGGCGAGGCGCTCGTAAAATTTGCTCGCACCGGGGTGCGGCGTGATGAGCAAGTCGCAACGTAGCCGGGAAATCTTGAACAGGCTGTCACGGAAGGCCGCGACATATTTCTCGTGGTCGGAAAAGCGGTAGTCGTCCGCCGAGACCGCCGACACGCTGTCCGCATAGACGATGTTCACGCAGCGCTTTCCGTCGCACGAACGCCACGACCAGGTGGTGCTTCCCGGAGCATGGCCCGGCGTCGCATATGCCGTGAGGCTGAGCGGCCCCTGACGGGCAACGAAGCCGTCGGACAACATGATCCCGACTTTCGCTGAGGGGAAGGGCTTGTGCATCCCCCACTGCGGGTCCTCGCGGTTCACGATGCCGGTTTCGAACGTCAGATACGCGGAAGGCATCGACATGACGGTCCCGCCGGTTAGTCGCTGAAGCTCGGCGACTCCCCCGACATGATCGAAATGCTCGTGGCTCGCACCGATCAGCTTCACGTCTGAAAGCTTGAAACCGAGACGCTCGATGTTCGCGGCGATCGACGGCGCGGCTTCCGCCGTCGCGGCATCGAGCAGGATATGACCGCGAGGTCCGGTGATGAGCAGCGACGCGATCCCGCAGGTTCCGACATCGTAGACATTGCCGAAGACCTGCACCGGAGGCGCAGGATCGCTCCACCCGTCCTTGCCGGCGCAGGCGGCCTGATGCTCGGCGATTGTGGCCGGACTCGCTGCGGCAAGTGCAGCCGCTGCGAGGCTAACGAACATAGCTCGCGCCGTTCACGTCGATGGTTGAGCCGGTCGACGAGGCCGGCGCTTCGGTCGCGAGCCAGCGGATGACCTCGGCGACTTCGTCCGTGCTTGCAACGCGGCCGAGCGGGATATCGGCGATAATCGCCGCTCCGCCGCGGCCCTGCAGATATTCCTCGGTCATTTCGGAAACGGTGAAGCCGGGCGCGACTGCGAATGCGAGGATGCCCTCGGCGGCATAGCCACGCGCGATCGTCTTGGTCATTCCGATCAGGGCCGACTTCGACGCAGCATAGTGCCAATGCTGGGGGCTATCGCCGCGCCAGCCTGCACGGCTTGCGACGTTGACGATTCGCCCGGGAACACCGAGGTCGAGAAAATGAGAGACGGCCAGCTTGGAAAGGTCGGCTGCTGCCTGGAGATTGACGGTTAGCGTCCGGTTCCAGGCGGCATGCCATTCATCGTCGCCCGCATTGTCGGGCACTGCTTCGTAGATGCCGGCATTATTGACGAGGACGTCGATCTGCCCGCCGAGCTCGTCGAGCGCCGTGTCCCAGATGTTCCGCGGCGCGGCCGGATCCATGAGATCGCCGGCGATCAGGTTCTGGCTGCCCTTGGTGGAATGGCCGACGACGTTGTGGCCGCGTGACTTCAGCAGCTCGTAGGCGGCAGCGCCGATGCCCCGGCTTGCTCCGGTGATCAGGATGTTCATGAGCGCCGACTAGCCCCGCCGAAGCGGCGGGGGAAGTCAGGCGGCGACGCGAGCGACGAACTCTTTGGTCTTTGAGGTGAAGTCGGAGATCTGCTCGGAGAATCGGCCGAAGCCCTGCTCGACCAGGTCGATGTCCTTCGCGACGTTTTCGGTATCGCTGCGGATCGCGGCGATCGTCGAGCTCATCGAGTCGGCTGCAAGCGCGGTTTCGTCGACGGCGGCGGTGATCATCGTCACCGTCTGGGCCTGCAGTTCCATGGCCTGGCGGATGCGGTCGGCGGAGGTCTGGACCTCCTCGACAGTGCCCTGGATCGAGCCGTTGGCCTCGACGGTCTGGCGAGTCGCCTGCTGGATCGCGGTGATCTTGGCGGTGATATCGTCAGTGGCGCGAGCAGTCTGCGACGCGAGGCTCTTCACTTCCTGCGCGACGACCGCGAAGCCGCGCCCCGCATCGCCTGCGCGGGCGGCTTCAATGGTGGCGTTGAGGGCGAGCAGGTTGGTTTGGCCCGCAATGTCGCGGATCAGGCCGAGAATGGATTCGATCGCTTCGACGTGGCCGGACAGCGCCTGGCTGACCTTCACGGCCTGGCTGGCCTGGTCGCCCGCGCGGGTCGCGACGTCTGCCGCGACTTCCACTTCCGAACGGGCGTCTTCGATCGCGCGGATCAGGCCGGCGGCGGTCTGGGCAGCTTCGCGCATGGCGACTGCCGACTGCTCCGCGGCGGCTGCGACTTCGCTGGTCTTGCCAAGCATTCCGCGCGCCGAGGCGGCGGTCGAGCGCGTCCGCTCCGTCAGCGACTTCGACTGGTCGCTGCTGGCGCGGACCAGATCCGTGACGCGACGTTCGAACTCGTCGCTCTGCTTGCCCCGAGCCTCTGCCGCATCGTTCGCTTCGAGAACGGCGATCTGGGCAAGGATGATGTCTTCGGCGTAGGCGAGCGCACGGTTGAAAGCGTCGATTGCCGTCAATTTGTCTTCGCTCTTGCCTTCGAAGCGCACTTCGAACTCGGCGATCACGTCGCGCGACATGGAAGCATGAGCGGCGATGAACTCGGGTACACTCTTCTTGTTGGTGAACATGTGCACGCCCTGCTCCGCGACTGCGCGGACCCAAGACTGGTCGACTTTCATGGTGAAGTATGCGCGGTTCAGCTTGACGGCTTCCTCGCCGAAGTGGCGGCGCGAGCATTCCTCGATGACATCGCCGGCCTGGCCCCAAAGCCAGCGCAGCGAGTCCTGGAAACGGCCGCCGTCGGTATAGGCCCGAAGCCGCGAGGAAACCTGCTCGTCGGATAGGCGCTGAAGATTCCCGATGTCGCCGCTCATGCTCTTAGTTCCCGCCTTCTCTCACTCGAATGTTGCGGTCCACATGCTCCGGCAATGGTTAAGGGCGGGTTAGGCCCCTGAGCCCGGCTGCCACGAATCTTGCCTCCTGCCGGACCCGCGCCTAATCGGGCTTCGACCTTAAGGGCCGGCACGGCCTGCAGACGAACAGGAGAGTAGCCCTCATGGCAGAACAACGCGCGCGACCGCTGTCGCCGCACCTCGGTATCTGGCGGTGGGGGCCGGGCATGACCGTCTCCATCCTGCACCGGATTACCGGTGGAGCGCTTAGCGTGGCCGGCCTGACGGTGCTGACCTGGTGGCTGATGGCATTGGCGAGCGGGAATGACGCCTATGGCGACTTCAGCGCCATAGCGGGGACCTGGGTCGGCCTTGTCGTTCTGATCGGGCTGACTTGGGCCTTCTTCCAGCATCTCCTGTCGGGCATCCGCCATCTGGTCATGGATACTGGCGCGAACTTCGAGCTTGGTCCCAACAAGACCTCCGCAAATCTGACGATTATCGGATCGGTCCTGCTGACTGCGGCATTGTGGTTCTACATTCTCGGAGCGGTGAAATGAGCCTGGGTGACAGCTCGACCGAGCTTGGCAAGGTCCGCGGCCTCGGCTCCGCGCACGAAGGTGGGGACCACTGGATTTCGGAGCGCGTGACGAGCCTCGCTCTGCTCCTTCTCGGCGTCTGGCTGATCGCGTCGCTGCTGTTTCTGCCGACGCTGGATTATGCGACCGTTCGCGAATGGCTGCGCTCGCCGCTTGGAGCGGTGCCGATGGCATTGTTCGTGATCACATCCTTTTATCACGGGCTCGAGGGCCTGAAGGTCGTCGTGGACGATTACGTGCACGAGCCGGGCAGTAATTTCGCGTTGAACACCTTGTTGCTGTTCGTCGCGGTCGGTGGCGCTGCATTTGCGCTGTTCGCGCTGGGCCGCATCGCATTCGGAGGCGCATCTTGAGCGCGTACAAGATCATCGATCACACGTACGACGTCGTTGTCGTCGGAGCCGGTGGCGCCGGCCTTCGCACCACGATGGGCGCTGCGAACCAGGGACTGAAGACCGCCTGCATCACCAAGGTCTTCCCGACGCGCAGCCATACGGTCGCCGCGCAGGGCGGAATCGCCGCCAGCCTCGGCAACATGGGCCCGGACCACTGGACCTGGCACATGTACGATACCGTCAAAGGCTCTGACTGGCTCGGCGACCAGGACGCGATCGAATATATGGTTCGCGAGGCGCCTGCCGCCGTCATAGAGCTCGAGCATGCCGGCATGCCGTTCAGCCGCACGGCCGATGGCAGGATCTATCAGCGCGCATTCGGCGGAATGACGCAGAACATGGGCGAGGGGCCGGCCGCGCAGCGCACTTGTGCGGCCGCCGACAGGACCGGCCATGCAATGCTTCACACGCTGTACCAGCAGAGCCTCAAGTACGACGCCGATTTCTTCATCGAATATTTCGCGCTCGACCTGATCATGGAAGGCGGCGAGTGCCGCGGAGTCGTGGCGCTGAACATGGACGACGGGTCCGTGCATCGTTTCAGGGCGCAGGCCGTCGTGCTTGCGACCGGTGGCTACGGTCGAATTTATTTCTCCTGCACCGGGGCGCACACGCAAACGGGTGACGGTAACGCCATGGTGCTTCGCGCCGGGCTTCCGCTTCAGGACATGGAATTCGTCCAGTTCCACCCGACCGGGGTATACGGCGTCGGCGTGCTGATCACCGAAGGCGCGCGGGGCGAGGGCGGCTATCTTACCAATAGCGAAGGCGAGCGCTTCATGGAGCGCTATGCGCCGCACGCGAAGGACCTCGCCAGCCGCGACGTCGTCTCTCGTGCAATGGCGATGGAAATCCGCGAAGGGCGGGGCGTCGGCGAGCACCAGGATCACATTTTCCTGCATCTCGACCATCTCGACCCGAGGATTCTCGCCGAGCGGCTGCCGGGGATCAGCGAGAGCGCCAAGATCTTCGCGGGCGTCGACGTCACTCGACAGCCTATCCCAGTCATCCCGACCACCCATTACAATATGGGCGGCATTCCGACGAACTACCATGGCGAGGTTGTCACGCTGAAGGACGGCAATCCCGACGCCGTCGTGCCGGGACTCTTTGCCGTCGGAGAGGCGGCTTGTGTGTCGGTGCACGGCGCCAACCGTCTCGGCTCCAACAGCCTGATCGACCTGGTCGTGTTCGGCCGTGCGGCCGGGCTTCGTCTCGGTGAAGTGCTCAAATCAAATGCTGCTCAAAAGGAGCTTTCGAAGGATTCTGCGGACCTGTCGCTGCAGCGCCTCGACCATTTCCGCGAAGCAAAGGGCGGCAGCCCGACCGCCGAGATCCGGATGGATATGCAGCGCACCATGCAGGCCGATTGTGCGGTGTTTCGCACGGAGCGGACGCTCGCCGAGGGCGTGAGCAAGATCGATGCCGTCTACAGGAAGATGGAGGACGTCCGCATCAGCGACCGGAGCCTCGTCTGGAACAGCGACCTCGTCGAAACGCTCGAGCTCGACAACCTCATCGGGCAGGCGGTGGTCACCATGCATTGCGCCGCCAACCGCAAGGAAAGCCGAGGAGCGCACATGCACGAGGATTTCCCGGACCGCGACGACAAGAACTGGATGAAGCACACCGTCGCCTGGTTCGACGGGTGGGGCGGCAAGGGCGGATCAGTGAAGGTCGACTATCGCCCGGTCCACGACTTCACGCTCACGGACGACATCAAGTACATCAAGCCGAAGGCGCGCGTCTATTGAACGAGACCCTGCTCTGGCTGCTGTACCTGGTCAGCGCTGCCGTCGCCTTCCTTACAGTTCAGAAACTCAGCTGGCGCATCGTACCGTCGATGCTTGCCGGCACGGTTGTGACCATCGTCGGCTGGGGCATGATTTTCCTGCTGACCGCTGAAGACAAGCGCCCGGTCTTCTGGCGGCTCGATTTGTCGCTGAACGCAAGCTTCGCCCTGATCTTCGCCGGAGCCGGCGCCGCAATCGCCTTCGCGATGAAGTACAATCAATCCGACCGCTAAGTACCGTTTTCACCAAAGCATCAGGAGTTGCTCAGGCCGCTCAAGGGTGATCAAGTCACAGTTCCAGGCTCGTGACACCTGATTGGAGGAATACGTGCTTAGAACCGAAGGCGAGCGAACGCCGGGCTTCAAACTGCTGCTGGCGATCCTGATCGGCGCTGCATTGTCGATCCCGCTCTTTTCCGTCTGGCTGCTGGTCTACGATCGGCAGACGCAATCCGAACAAGCCACAAGCTCGATCACCGAGGGTTGGGGCGGGCCGCAGGCGATGTCGGGCCCGATGCTCGTCATTCCCTATCGCGCGATGACCACCGACACGATCGTCGATCGCGGGCAGAGCATTACCCGCAGCCGCGAGGTCATGCGTGAGCTTACGCTTTCGCCGGAGGTGGCCGAGCTTTCGACGACCGTCGCGCCCGAACGCCGCAAGCGCTCGATCTACGAGGCGGTCGTCTATGATGCGAAGCTTTCCGGGTCGGCTCGCTTCGCCTTTCCGCCGGATCTTTCGCGTAACGGCGTAAAGATCGAGGACATGGATCTGTCGCGTGCAGAGCTTCGCTTCGGCGTCAGCGATCCGCGTGGCCTGGGCGCCAATCCGCAGGTCATCGTGAACGGCGCTCGGCTTCGTCTCCAGCCGGGCGGCGGAAGCGGAGGCGGGCGCGGTTTTTTCGCCTGGATCGACGCGGGCGGCCTGACGTCCCGGCCGATTGCCGTCAGTTATCAGTACGAACTGCGCGGCAATTCGTCGCTGACCTATGCGCCACAGGCTGGCGAGACCGTCTGGAACGTCCGTTCTGCCTGGCCGCATCCGTCCTTTGGCGGCGATTTCCTCCCCCAGCAGCGGCGCGTCGACACGAAGGGGTTCGGGGCGTCCTACCGCATTGGCAATCTCGCCCTCGGCAAGTCGCTCGTCTCCACCGGGGACGCAGGCCAGAGCAATGTCGTCGAGAAGGTCCGGCCCGCGAGTCCTGACGATTATGTCGCGAGGGACGCAGGCGCTCCGCAGGTCGCGAGCATCAACCTGATCCAGCCGGTCGACCTCTATTCGCAGGTCAACCGAGCGACGAAGTACGGCTTCCTGTTCATTGGCTTCACATTCCTGGCGCTGCTGATGTTCGACGTGATCGGAGGCGTTCGCGTGTCGGCGGTCGAATATCTGCTGATGGGCGCGGCGATCGTGCTGTTCTTCGTACTGCTGCTGGCCTTCGCGGAAGTGATCGGCTTCACCTTCGCCTACATCGTCGCGTCGGCGGCGATCGCGGGACTGAACACGGCCTATTCGGCGGCAGTCCTGAACAGCTGGCGCAGGGCGTACTTCATCGGCGGCCTGCTCGTCGGGCTCTATGCGGTGCTTTACGTGCTTCTCAGCCTCGAGGCCTTCTCGCTGCTGATCGGTTCGCTGCTGCTCTTCGCGGCTCTTGCCGGGGTGATGTACGGAACGCGCCGGGTCGACTGGAGCGCTCCGCGAAAGACGGACGAAGTCTAGCACTTGGGGTTGGGGGCTTGCTCGGCTAAGCCCCCAACCCGATGACTGATCCAGTACCGCCAAAGCGCATATTTCCCGAGGCAAAGGTCGATGCGAAATCCGCTCGACACGTGCCCTCCAGCCCACAGACCGAGAGCGAAGCCTACAAGCTCGCGTTCCAGGACATCGACTTCCTTCTTCGCGAGGATCTGCGGCCGGTCCGCTTCCAGCTCGAGCTTCTGAAGCCCGAGCTACTGATGAATGAAGCGAAGATCGGCTCGACCTTCGTCTTCTATGGATCGGCGCGAATTCCCGAGCCCTCGCTGGCCGATGCGCTGGTTGCAGGAGCAACCGACGACCGCCAGCGAGCGATCGCCGAGAGGCTGAAAGCCAAGTCGCACTACTATGACGTCGCGCGTGAGCTTGCGAAGCTTGCGAGCGGTTGCGGGTGCGACGAGGACGGCAAGAGGCACTTCGTCGTCTGTTCGGGTGGAGGACCGTCGGTGATGGAAGCGGCGAACCGCGGCGCGATCGACGTCGGGGCCGAGTCCATCGGCCTCAACATCGTCCTACCTCATGAGCAACTTCCGAACCGCTACGTCACCCCGGACCTCAGCTTCCAGTTCCACTACTTCGCGCTTCGGAAGATGCACTTCCTTCTGCGTGCGCGAGCGGTCGCCGTCTTCCCGGGCGGGTTCGGCACGTTCGACGAATTCTTCGAGCTTCTGACGCTAATTCAGACCGGCAAGGTCCGGCCTCTGCCGGTCCTGCTGTTCGGCAAGGAGTTCTGGTCGAAGGTCGTCAACTTCGACGCGCTGGTCGACGAGGGCGTGATCGCCCCGCACGACCTCGATATCTTCCACTGGTGCGAAGATGCAAAGGAAGCGTGGAACTTCGTCGAGAGCTTCTACGAAGATCATCCGGCGCCGCCACGAGAGCGGATCGGCGCACCGGAATAGGCGGCTCGTCGCTCCGGTCTTAGTGGGCGGGAGCGGCTTCCTTGGCAGCCGGTTTGGCTTCCGCGCCGGCTTCCGCAGCCGCGGGTTCCTTGCCGGCTTCGGCGCCAGCAGCCTTGTCGCCAGCGGCGGGCGCAGCAGCTTCGGCCGGTGCGGCCGGAAGCGGCAATGGGCTGTCGCTGTGGGTGTTCAGGAACGCGATCACGTTCGCGCGGTCTTGCGGGTTGCTGAGGCCTGCGAAGGTCATCTTCGTTCCCGGCGCGAATTTCTTCGGGCTCGTCAGCCAGGCGCTCATATTGTCCCAGTTCCATGTGCCGCCGACGCCCGACAGCGCAGGCGAGAAGGGGAAGCCCTTGCCCTTGCCGACCGGCTCGCCGAGCACGTCCCACAGGTTGGGGCCGAGCGCGTTGGCGCCGCCCTTGTCCGCATTGTGGCACGCCGTGCACTTCTTGAAGACCTGCTCGCCGGCCGCGGGATCCGCGCTCGCGAGATAGAAAGCGATCGGCTTCTCTGCTTCGGCCGCGCCTGCACCTTCCTGAACGACTCCCTCGATCGGATAGCCCATCTCCTCGGGCCGCTCGCTCTTGAAGGTTTCGCCGGCGACGATGGAGGCTCCAAGAGCCACGATTCCGGCAAACAGGGTCCAGCCGGCGATGGTGTTGAAACGGTCGTCCATGGGTCTCCCGACGGCGAATGCCGAGGCTATCTGAATGAAATTTGCGCCGCTCCTTTACGAACGACTCTGCGGTTCATCAAGTCGCGAGCCATTGCTCCAGAAGCGTTCGTGCGATGGCGAAGCGTGGGGGCGGCTGGAAGGTCGCGTCAGGATGGCCTGCGAGCGCTGCCACGACCTCGTCCCGGGTGAACCAGCGAGCGTCGTCGAGCTCGGTAGTGTCGATGGTCAGTTCGCTGCCGAGTGCACGGGCGTGGCACCCCAGCATCAACGATGAGGGAAAAGGCCAGGGCTGGCTTGCAACGTAAGTGACGTCCGCAACCTTGATTCCTGCTTCCTCATGCAGCTCACGGGCGACTGCCGCCTCGATCGATTCGCCGGGCTCGAGAAAGCCTGCGAGCGCGGAGTAGCGCCCGGGCGGATATTGCGGCTGGCGTCCGAGGAGAAGGCGGCCCTCATGCTCGGCGAGCATGATCACGACCGGGTCGACGCGCGGGAAATGTTGTGCGGAACATTCGGGACAGCGCCGTGACCATCCGCCGCGCTCGATTTCGGTGCTGGCTCCGCAATTGGCGCAGAATTGGTGCCGCGAATGCCACCAGGCGAGGCTGAGCGCCGCTGCGAACAGGGGCGCCTCGTCATCGCGAAGCAGCCCAATCGTATCGAACGCCGCCCGGGCATTGGCGTGCGGTTGCTCGGTCGCGGAGAAACGCGGAGCGCCGTCCTGAATTCCGAGGAACAAATCTGACGATGCGGCACGCTGCCATTCCAGCCGTCCATCAGCTCCGATGGCGGGCAATCCGTCCCGCCACTGAAGCTGCAAACCGTCTTCCCGGTTTGCGATCTCGGCAAGCCGGGCCTCGTCGACACGGACCTGGTCCGCGCGATCGATTCCGGGCCCTGAGAAAAAAGGTTCAGGCCGCAAGGGCGCTCCTGGCTTCAACTACCGAATCGGCGGCGCGGCGGTACAGCGTCGGCAGCCCCGCGTCGACCAGGCGGTCGAGCGGCTGCCACCAGCCTTCGCCTGTGGGCCTGTCGGACGCGACGACCGCCAGCTCGAGACGGAAGTGGGTGAAGACGTGGGTGACGTGGCCGAGCGCTTTCTCGGCCGGCTGAGGCTCGTCAGTCCAGTCCGGACCTGGTAGCGTCGCCATTCCGCCGAGCATCCCCTTGGCCGGGCGGCGAACCAGCCAGACGCTGCCGCTTCGCTCAATCCAGTGGGCGAGACCATATCGTGTGGGGCGGACCGTCTTGCGCTTTGGAGCGGGGAAACGTTCGGGCTCGCCGGAAGCAAAGGCCAGGCAACCGGCGTTCAGCGGGCAAGCGGGGCAGTCGGGTGACTTGGGTCTGCAGATCGTTGCGCCGAGATCCATCATCGCCTGGGCAAAGTGGCCCGCGCCCTCAGTCGGGGTCATCGCGTCCAGTAGCTCACGAAGGCGCGATTTGCTCTCGGCAATGGGAGCTTCGATCGCGTGCAACCTCGCGACCACCCGCTCGACGTTGGTGTCCATGACCAGCGCTCGCCGTCCGAACGCGATCGCTGCGATGGCGGCTGCCGTGTAGGCGCCGACTCCCGGCAGTTCACGAAGCTCCTCCTCGGTGTCGGGAAATCCGCCCCGAGCCGTCACTTCCCGGGCACAGGCGACCAGGTTTCGGGCGCGGGCGTAATAGCCGAGGCCCGCCCATTCGGAGAGCACGTCCTCGTCTTTTGCCGCCGCCAGCGCTTCGATGGTTGGCCATCGCGCAATGAACCGTTCGAACCTTGGCGTGACTGCCGCTACCGTCGTCTGCTGGAGCATCACCTCGCTCAGCCAGACGCGATAGGGGTCCGGAGCCATCTCTCCCGGCATTGCCCGCCACGGAAGCCGCCGGGCGTTATCCACATAATGTTGGAGCAAGCGGTTGGCGGGCACACTTTCCCTATGGCATGACCTTCTTGAGATGGCGAAGCCAAAGTCTCCAACGACGAAGCGGAAAGCCGGCGCCGAAGATGCGCCGCGCTCAGGCCGTGCGCGCGCGGCCGGCGAGCTTGTCGGCGAGATAGGCGGAGTGGCGTTCCGCCGCTTCGGCTTCGTCCAGAGCGCAATCGTCAGCCGCTGGAGCGAAATCGTCGGCGAGCGCTACGCCAGGGTTTCATCACCCGAATCGATCAGATTTCCGACCGGCAAGAAATCCGGCGGTGTCCTCACCCTTCTCGTCGAAGGTGCCCATTCACCTCTGCTTCAGCATCTCGCGCCACTGATCATCGAGCGCGTGAACCGTTTCTTTGGATATCTGGCCATCGACAGGGTCGTCTTCCGTCAGGGAAGGCCGTTGGCGCGTTCTCCAAAACCAGAGCGGCCGCAATCGAGCCCTGTCTCGAAGGAGCTTGGCGAGGGTCTTCGCCAGATCGCCGACCCGGAGCTCCGCGCCTGTCTCGAATCGCTTGCCGGAAAAATTGCCGCTACAAGCGGGGCGCCGACGGTCGATGGACCCGACGACAATCCCATATCCATTACGTTTCGGAGTGTATGATCTGATGAAGCCAGCCTACGTCCTGCTCGCCGCAACGGAGATCTTCGCAAGCGCGGCCTGCAATGCCGAAAAGGGTGCGACGACCAAGACCGACTCCGGACCGATCGAAGCCGTCGCCGCCCCGAATGGTGGCGACTGGACCAAGATGGTCGTTCGCACGCCCGAAGGCGGGTTCCTGATGGGCAATCCCAAGGCAGACGTGAAGCTCATCGAGTTCGGCTCGATGACTTGCCCGCACTGCGCCGAGTTCGAGGAGAAGGGCGGCGAACCGCTCATCAGCAATTACGTGAAGAGCGGCCGGGTCAGCTACGAATTCCGCAATTTCGTCCGCGATCCCTTCGATCTTACGGCGGCGCTCATCGCTCGCTGCGGCGGTCCGGACCGTTTCTTCCCGGTGACTCGCGCCCTCTACACGAACCAGCGTGAATGGACGGGCAAGCTGCAGGAGGTGCCGAAGGAGCAGTTCGAGGCGCTGCAGAACGTCGGCCCGGAAAAGCAGTTCACGGAAATCGCCAAGCTCGCTGGCCTCGTGCCGTGGGCAGCCCAGCGCGGGATTCCGTCGGCGAAGAGCAATGTCTGCCTGGCGGACCAGAACGAGATCAACTTGCTGGTCCAGATGAACGGCGACGCGACCTCGCAATTCCCGGAATTCAGCGGCACGCCGAGCTTCGTCATCAATGGCAAGCTGCTCCAGCAGACCGCGACCTGGGACAAACTCGAACCGCAACTCCGCGACGCCCTCGGCGAACGCGGATAGCGGCCATGTGAGGGTGGGGGAGACAAGTTGCGCATCCGCCGGCTGAAACTCAGCGGGTTCAAGAGCTTCGTCGAAGCGTCGGAGCTGAGGATCGAGCCGGGACTCACCGGAGTCGTCGGTCCGAACGGATGCGGCAAGTCCAACCTCCTCGAAGCCATTCGCTGGGTGATGGGCGAAGGCAGCCCGAAGTCGCTTCGCGGCGGCGGGATGGACGACGTCATCTTCGCCGGCACCGCGAGCCGGCCCCAGCGGGACTTCGCCGAAGTCTCGATTCTCCTCGAGCGCCAGCACGGCGATGAAGGGCCGGGGGGCGAGAGCGAGGTCACCCGGCGGATCGAACGGGGAACCGGCTCGGCCTACCGGATCGATGGTCGCGATGTCCGCGCCAAGGATGTCTCCCTTCTGTTCGCGGATGCGGCGACCGGCGCGCATTCGCCGGCACTGGTCAGCCAGGGCAAGGTCGGCTCGATCATCGCGGCCAAGCCGACGGAGCGAAGGCTTCTGCTCGAAGAGGCCGCCGGAATCTCTGGCCTCCATGCCCGCCGCAAGGACGCCGAGCAAAAACTTCGCGCGACCGAAGCCAATCTCACGCGGCTTGCCGAGCTTCTGTCGGATCAGGAGCAGCGCGCTGCGCAACTGAGGCGGCAAGCACGCGCGGCCGAGCGTTATCGTCAGCTGTCGGACAAGATCCGCTCGGCGGAAGCCCGTCTGGTTCACGCCCGCTGGGTCGAGGCGGATTTGGCAGCAACCGCAGCGACGCAAGAGGCTCGGGAAGCCGAAGGGCAAGTCTCGGCGCTGCAGGGTGCGATGGCGAACGCGCAGCAGGCGCAGGATCAGGCCGCGGCGCTTCTCAACCAGCGTCGTCACGAACTGGCGGAAGCACGCGAACGCGCGACCGAGCTTGCGCATGAGCTGGCGACGACCCGCGCGCGGCGTGACACGGTTGTCCGGAGGCTTGCCGAGCTCGACCGGTTGGATGCATCGCTTGCTTCGGACGTCGAGCGCGAGGAGGCGCTTCGTCACGACGCCGAGGCCCGGATCGCCGAGCTCGACGCCGAGCGCGCGGCAATCGATCACCGCCTGTCCGACGATGAAGCTCAGTCGGCCCGGATTGGTCGCGAGCTCGCCGATCTCGAAACCAAATCGCGCGAAGCCGAGGCGGCACTTGCCGACCTTCTGACCCGGCAGGCCGCGATGCGGGCCGAGCGCCGGGTCGCGGAAGCGGCGCTGGAAGCGGCGCGAGCGCAGGTTCAACGGACCGAACAGGAAAAGCAGCGGCTTGCTTCCCAGCTCGACGCGCTCGGCTCAGGCTCAGCCGAGCAGGCGGCACGCGTCGAGGCCTTGAAGCGTGCGGAGGCAGCGAGAACCTCGCAGGCAAGTATCGAGCTGAAGCTCGAGGCGGCCGAGCGTGAACGCGCAACCGCCGCCGAGCGCCGCGATTCTTCCGAGAGCGACCTGGCGGCGGCACGCGCCGCGCTATCCGCCGCGAAGGCAGAGGCCCAGGCGCTGGAGCGGGCGCTCCAGCACGGCGGTGGCTCGGCTATCGAAAGCCTGTCGGCGGATTCGGGCTATGAGCGGGCCCTGGCCGCGGCACTCGGCGAAGATGCCGATGCGGCGATCGGAGGAGACGGCCCGAGGCGGTGGACCGGAAGCGAGGCGATGGCGAGCGATCCGTCGCTCCCCTCCGGCGTGGATCCGCTCATCGATCATGTCCGGGCGCCCGCGCATCTTCTTCGGCGCCTTCGCCAGATCGGCGTGGCAGATGAAGATAAGGGCCAGCAGCTCGCGGTCGGCCAGCGGCTCGTAACGTTGGAGGGCAGGCTGCGGCGGTGGGACGGTTTCGTCTCGACCGGTTCCGGTGCGGCGGCGGCTGAACGCCTTATCCGCGCGAACAGGCTGGCCGAGTTGAAGAAGCAGCTTCCGGACTTGGAGAAGGCGGTCGACACGGCTTCGGCAGAGCGCGACCAGGCGGCTCGTGATGTCGAACGCTGGCGCACCGAGGGTGACGAGCAGCGCAAGTGTGCCTCCGCTGCCGAGCGCGAGGGCCGCGAGGCGGATCGTGCAGCCGACGCCGCGGCCGCTGCGATCGATCGGCTGAACGACCAGCGCGAAGCCATTTCGCAGCGCGCGGAAGACTTGAAGCCGGTTGCCGAAGCTTCGGCCGAAGCACTCCGCGCTGCCGAAGCGGTCATCGCTGGGTTGCCCGATCCGGCGGCGCTCGAAGCCGATGTTGAACGTGCGCGCTCGCGAGCGTCGGGCGCGGGATCTGCCGTCGCCGACAAGCGTGCCGAAGCCGCGACGCGTGCTCGCGAGACTGCCGCAGCGCGGGAACGTCACGGCACTGCGGGCCGCGAGCAGGAAGAATGGCGCAAGCGTCATGCGGACGCGAAACGCCGGCTTGCATCGGCCGTCGAGCGCCAGGGCCAACAAACTGCCGAGCGCGAGCAACTCAGCCAGGAGCCCGCGCGCCTCGACGAGGCCATCCTCGAACTGGAGAATCGCTCCGGTGAGTGCGGCCGCCTTACCTCCACCGCTGCGGAGGCCGAGCGTGCCGCGGAAGGCGAAGTCGCCAAGGCGGCTTCGGCATTTGCGACCGCCAACGAATCCCTGTCTGCTGCTCGCGAACGCCGCGCCGCTGCCTCGGCGCGGGCCGAAGCGCAGGAAGCGCGCCGCACGGAATATGGCCGCGTCTGCTTCGAGCGGTTCGAGTGCATTCCCCAGCGGCTGCCCGAGAAGCTTGGCTTCGACGAAAACGAAGCGGTCGATGCGGACGCGCAATCGGCGCTGCTCGAACGCCTGACCACCGAGCGCGAACGGATCGGCCCGGTCAACCTAGTTGCCGAGCAGGAGCTGGCCGAGCTCGACGAGGCCCGGGTGAAGGGCGCCGAGGAAGCGGAGGAATTGACCCAGGCGATCCATCGCCTGCGCGGGTCCATCGGCAATCTCAATCGCGAGGGCAGGGTGCGGCTGCTCGATGCATACCGCGAGGTCGACACGCATTTCCGCGACCTCTTCACGACCTTGTTCAATGGTGGGCAGGCGCATCTCGAACTGGTCGAAAGCGACGATCCGCTGGAAGCGGGCCTCGAGATCATGGCGCAGCCTCCGGGCAAGCGGCTCTCGACGTTGACCCTCCTGTCTGGCGGCGAGCAGGCGCTTACGGCAATTGCGCTGATCTTCGCGCTGTTCCTGACCAATCCTGCGCCAATCTGTGTGCTCGACGAAGTCGACGCGCCGCTGGACGACGCGAACGTCGAGCGTTTTTGCGACCTGCTTGACCGCATGACCCGCGAGACGGACACGCGCTACCTGATCGTCACTCACAACGCCGTGACGATGAGCCGAATGCACCGGCTCTACGGCGTGACCATGATCGAGAAGGGCGTCAGCCGGCTGGTTTCTGTCGACCTCGGTGGCGCGGAGACGCTTCTCGCTGCAGAATAGGCGTATGAAGCCCACACGCGTCGTCTTCCTCGTCTATCCCAACGTCACCCAGCTCGACCTGACCGGTCCGGCGCAGGTGCTTTCGCGGCTGCCAAATGCGAAGGTCGATCTCGTCTGGAAGTCGCTCGATCCGGTCCAGACCGACAGCGGCTTTGCACTGCTCCCGACGGGCACGCTCGACGAGGTGACCGAGGCCGATATTCTTTGCATCCCCGGCGGCTTCGGCTGCGTCGACGTAATGCATGACGATGAAGCTTTGGCTTGGGTTCGGAGTGTCGGCGAAAAGGCGCAGTGGGTAACCAGCGTCTGCACCGGTTCGCTGATCCTCGGCGCGGCCGGACTGCTCGAAGGCTATCGCGCGACGTCGCATTGGGCATGGCGCGACTATCTCAAGCTGTTTGGGGCGGAGCCGATCGCCGAGCGCGTCATGTTCGACCGCAACCGGGTCACGGGCGGCGGAGTGACGGCCGGGATCGATTTCGCATTGGCGCTCACCGCGCAGATCGCTGGCGAGGATTACGCACGCGCGGTCCAGCTGGGGCTCGAATACGACCCGCATCCGCCGTTCGATTCCGGCACTCCGGCCAAGGCGGGTGAGCAGCTCGTGAAACGGGTCTACGAGCGCTCGGATCGCATGGCACCCGACAGGGAGGAGCGCGTCCGCGCCGCTGCGGAGCGCTCGGCAGGCCGGTGACAAAGCTCTGGGTCCCGCCCCATCCTCCGCGCCGCCCCAAGCCGGTCCCGACTTGGCGCGGCTTCCTGGGGGAACGGGCGCGGACCGCGGTGTACGGCTGGTCGCAGCTCGCCTTTCAGAACTGGTATTTCAAGCGCAACATCCTGGGCCACACGGTGCACGTCGTCCTGCACCCCGACTGGGTCCAGCGCGTGCTGCTCGACAATGCCGCGAATTACGAGAAGCCGAAGCTGGTGAAGCGCATTCTCGGGCCGACGATCGGGCGCGGGCTCCTGACGTCGGAGCGCGACCTGTGGCGCGCCCAGCGCAAGATCGTCGCGGCGAGCTTCACGCCGCCAGCGGTCGATGCACTCGTCCCTTTGTTTGGCGAGGTCGGGCAGGACATGGCGCAGTCATGGCAGCCCGGCACGCGCGACATGGCCGTCCAAGCGACCTCGGCGACGATGCGGGTGATCGCCACGGCTTTGTTCAGCGGCGACCCCCGCCTCACGACGCCAGAGGCGATGGACCATATCACCGCCGCCATGGAGGGCGTCGGCGAAGCGCGGATCCAGGCGTTGCTGGGCATGCCGATGGTTCCGGTTACTCGAAAGGGACGCCGGGGCCGGGCAGGGCAGCAGTTCCTGCGTTCGACGCTGGGTGCGATCGTGCGCGAGCGGCTTGGCGGCAACGCGCCGGACGATTTCGTCACGGCAATGATTCGGGCCCTGCTCGAGCAATTTCCACGTGAAGAAGCGATCGAGCTGGCGATCGACAATGCTGCAACCTTCTATCTCGCCGGCCACGAGACGACGGCCAATTTGACGAGCTGGACCTTGTTCGTCCTCAGCGAGCAGCCGGAATTGCAGGAGCGGGTCGCCAGGGAGGCCCGATCGGCTCTGGAGGGCGGTGTCGATGCGGGTCTTCCGGACCGGCTGCTACTCCTTCGCGCGGTCGTGGACGAAACGCTGCGCCTCTATCCGCCAGTTCCCCGCTTCGATCGCGAGGCGGTCGGGCCAGACATGCTCGGGGACCACCAGGTGAATTCCGGGGACCTGGTGTCCATTTGGCCGTGGATCATTCAGCGTCACCGGGATCTGTGGGACGAGCCCGACGCGTTCGACCCCGATCGGTTTGCTTCCGATCGCAAGCAGGAACGGCACCGGTTCCAGTATCTGCCATTCGGCGCTGGCCCGCGCACATGTGTCGGCGCCCGCTTCGCAATGGCCGAGGCGCTGACGATCCTCGCAACTTGGCTCAGCCAGTGGCGATTCGCTCCCGTCCCGGGAAGAAAGGTGCGTCCGTCCGGAATGGTCACTCTGCGCCAGGAAGGTGGCCTTCCGCTTATCCTCACGACGCGCTGAATAAATTCAAAGGCTTGTCCTTCAGCTCCAACGGGTAGTTCGGCAATCGCAAGTTCTGCTATTGCGAATAACTATCAATAACGATAGCAACCATCCTCATGAAGGGGCTCACCACCATATCGTTCGCTGCCGCATTGATGGCATGCGTGTCTTCTCCAGCGTTTGCGGCGTCGGAGTTGGCTGAGGGGGCGGCGTCTGCCGCGACGTTGGCGGCGACTGCCGAAGCGGCCGACCCGGCGATCATCGTCACGGGCCAGCGCAGCGAATATGGCGCGCGCGACACGAGCACGGCGACCAAGACCAACACCAACATCCGCAATATCCCGCAGGCGCTGACGGTCATCTCGGAGAAGCAGATCGAGGACCAGTCGATCCGGTCTGTCGCGGAGTTGCTGACGTTCGTTCCCGGAGCCACTCCAGGGACCGGCGAGAGCAATCGCGACCAGTTCACCTTGCGCGGTAACAACTCGACCGCCGACTTCTTCATCGATGGGGTCCGCGACGACGCCCAATATTTCCGCGACTTCTACAACGTCGATCGCGTCGAGGTCCTGAAGGGCCCCAACGCGATGATCTTCGGGCGCGGCGGTGGCGGTGGCGTGGTCAACCGCGTCCTGAAACGCGCGACCTTCGGCGATTATCGCGAAGCGCTGACTTCGACCGACAGTTTCGGCGGCCTGCGGCTCACGGGCGACGTCGACCAAGGGATTGCCTCCGGTGTCGGCCTGCGGGTCAACGGCCTTTACGAGAATGGTGACAGCTTTCGTCGCCACGTCGACCTGAAGCGGTACGGAGTAAACCCTACGCTCGCGTTCCAGGCCGGGCCGAGTACGCGCATCGATATTGGCTACGAATATTTCCACGACTTCCGGACGGCCGACCGCGGCGTTCCGGCCGACGGCAACAAACCGATCAAGGGCTTCGACCGGACGTTCTTCGGCGACCCCCAAGACAGCCATTCGAAGGCGAACGTCAACATCGGCACATTCAGCGTCGAGCATGAGCTTGCGGACGGGCTGACGCTCAAGAACCACACGCAATTCGCGGACTACGACAAGTTCTACCAGAACATCTATCCGAGCTCGTTCAGCTCAGCGACGGGACTGGTTACGCTCGGCGCTTACAACAACCGCAACGACCGCCAGAACCTGTTCAGCCAGACCGACCTGGTCTGGGAAAATCGCCTCGGCGGAATCGATCAGACTTTGCTGTTCGGCTTCGAGTTCGGGCGGCAGAAGTCCCGCAACCTGCGGATGTCGGGCACCTTCCTGAACGGAAATACGACGCCGATTTCAGATGCGACCGTCGACAAGGACGTCTCCTTCGCCTCGTCCGCAAGCGATGCGAACAACCGCACCCAGGCAACGGTCGCGGCGGTCTACGTCCAGGACCAGATCCGCCCAACCGACTGGCTCGAGATTGTCGCCGGCGTGCGGTTCGACAGTTTCAAGCTCTCCGTGAACGACCTGCGTCCGGCCAGCGAAGACTTCAGTCGGCGGGACGAGCTTTGGTCGCCGCGCTTCGGGCTGATCCTAAAGCCGCGCGACAATCTGTCGATCTACACCAGCTACAGCCGCTCCTATTTGCCGCAATCGGGCGACCAGTTCAGCGGCCTGACCTCGACGACCGCCGAGCTGAAGCCGGAGAGATTCGACAATTACGAGCTGGGAGCGAAGTGGGCGCCGATCGACGGCCTGCTCGCCACGGTTGCGATCTACCAGCTTGACCGTACCAACACGCGCGCCACGGACCCGTTTACCCAGCAGACCGTGCTGACCGGCGCTCAGCGCAGCAAGGGACTGGAACTGGGTCTCGAACGCAGCATCAGCGATCGCTGGCAGATTTCGGCCGGCTATTCCTGGCAGAAGGCGGAGATCACCAAGATGACTGCGTCAGCCCCGGCAGGCCGCGACGTGCCGCTGGTTCCGAAACACAGTTTCTCGCTCTGGAACCGCTATGACGTCTCGGACACGATCGGCCTCGGCCTCGGCGTGATTGCCCGGTCCAAGTCCTATGCCTCGATCAGCAACAACGTGAAGCTGCCGGGCTACGCGCGGGTCGACGCGGCCGCCTACTACAAGCTGATGCGGGGCATCGAGGCGCAGATCAACGTCGAGAACATCTTCGGCGCCGACTATTTCCCCACTGCCCACAGCGACAATAATATCGCTCCCGGCGGTCCGCGAGCGGTCAAGGCACAGTTGAGGTTCGGCTTCTAGGAAGCCAGCTCCGCCGCGCGGGCGCGGATGCGTTTCAGGTCGTCGACGAACTTCGCCCGTTCCTCGCGCTTGCGGTCCGGTTCGGGGATGCGCAGCAGGAAGCTCGGGTGGACGGTCACCCAGCATTCGCCGCCGTCCGGTAGCGCAATGGGCGATCCGCGCACGCGGCTGATCGTTACGACTCTGTCGAGGATCGAGCGGGCAGCGGTGGCTCCCAATGCGACGGTGACCGGGGGACGTATCAGCGAGCGCTCCTGGTCGATCCACCAGCGGCAAGCCTCGATCTCGCCGGCATTGGGCTTGCTGTGGATTCGCTTCTTGCCGCGCTGCTCGAACTTGAAGTGCTTCACCGCGTTGGTGACGTAGACCTCGGCACGGGGGATCCCGGCTTTCTCCAACGCCTCGTCGAACACCTGACCGGCCGGTCCGACGAACGGGCGTCCGGCGACGTCCTCCTGGTCGCCCGGTTGCTCGCCAACGAACATGATGGACGCGTCGAGCGGGCCTTCTCCGAAAACGGCCTGGGTGGCATGCTTGTAGAGGTCGCATCGGGTGCAGCCGCGCGCGTCCTTTAAGAGGATCTCCCAGGATTTGCGCAGGTTTCCGCCCGGCTCGATCCGCCGTTCCGCTTCCAGTGCTTCCTTGAGGCCTTCCTTGGCCGCCGCCCGATCGATCATCTCCAGCTCCCGGTTGCGAGCGCTCGCAATCAAAGGTTGAACGAGTGAGGTCTCCGGCATGTTGCGCCAGTATTTCTTCGGCATCTCCTTCAGCATTGCGCCAACCTTCAGGCGTGCCGGATTGAAGATGGAGGCATAATAGGTCTTCCACATCGCTTCGAGCGGATCCCCGCCGGGCGCCTTCGCGCGCGTTGCGCCCGGGCCCTCGGTCAGCGTCTCGCCATCCCAATGGATCGAGATTTCCGGCGTCAGGATCGACCAGCGCATATTGGTGAAGCGGCGGACGAAGAATCCGGCGGTGTGCCGGACGATGTGATGATCGGGCTCGAAGAAGGCGATGAAGCGCGTCGTTCCGTCGGACTGATCGACTTCGCGGAAGCGAACGAAAGCGTGCATCTTGTGGACGTCGCGGCGGACTTCCTTTGCCAATTTCTCGAGCCGGTCGACCAGCGGATCCGCGCGATCCTCCATCGCATGCCGGTTGGAGCGAAGCTTCCAGAGCATGGCGTAGAGCAAAGCAAAGCGCTCGGCGTCGGAATGGCAGACGACGCTCTTTGCCAGCTCGACGAATGTTCGCCGGACCGGAAAGCTTGCTGCGGTCGGCTGCGGCGCTTCGGCGGCGAAGAGATCGTCCTCCGAGCCATCGACGCGCCAGACAACGGCATGCGGCGGAACTCCAGCTTCAGCGAGATCGCGGGCAGCATCGCGCCACCCGTCGAAGTCATCTTCGGCGCTTAGCGTGACGCGATGAGCGGCGATCATGGGTCCTTCAGGCAACACGTCAGGCGTGAACCGCCGCCCGGGCGGCGGTTTCCTACGCTTCGGCTTTCCCATCGGCGTCGAAGGTCTTAACACAGAGCAATGATGAAGGCGGCGCCCTGGCCTGTGACGGCACTGTTCCTGATGTCGATCGCATACAACTTGTGGCTCGCCGGCGCGCCTCAATGGAGCTGGATTCCGGCGGCCCTCGCTGCCTGGTATGCCGCCGACCTGCTGTCGGGCCTCACGCACATGTACATGGACTATCGCCCGTGCACGCCGGGCATCGGCCTCGACCGTCTGTATTTTTACCAGGGTTCGCGTGAGTCCGAGGACTATCTCTGTTTGAGGGACAGCATCTGGCGGAAGATCGGGCCGTTCGAAAAACTGGTCTACGATTTCAAGAACCACCATCCGCGGCCAGAGGCCCTGGGCCGCCGGCCGATGCTGATGCAGATCGGGTCGACCATCATCTTCGTGGCGCTCCCGGCGTCGCTTGCGCTCAACCTCGCAGCGTCTTTGCTGCCCCTCGTCGGCTGGTTCACCTTCGGCTTGGTGATCCTGATCATCGGCGGAACTTTCGCCCAATATTTCCACGGCACTCTGCACCGCGAAGACAATCCTGCGATCGTCCGAGCGATGCGGGCTGTCGGCCTGTTGATGACCCCGCGGGCCCATCAACTCCACCACGACACGCTGACCCGCGATTTCGCAACCAACAACGGCTGGTCGAACCCGGTGATCAACCGCCTCTTCGCATTCGCCACTCGCCGCCGCTGGCTTACCGATGAGGGCCTGACTCCTCAGTGAAGGATTAGGCAGCGAACAGCTCCAGCTGCTGCTGGTTCGGCGAGACCAATGTTTTCAGGTCGGCGCGGTCGGTGAGCAGGGTCGGGCGCCAATCCGCGGTGGTAATGAACGGCCGAACCTTGGCGATCGAAAGCGTCAGTCGTGCAACATCGTCGAGCCGAAGCTTCCGCCAGCGGCGCGAGGACAGGATCCGGTCGACTGCCTTGGTGCCGAGGCCGGGCACGCGCAACAGCTGCTCCTTCGACGCCCGGTTCACGTCCACAGGGAAGCTCTCCCGGAATTTGAGTGCCCAAGCCAGCTTGGGATCGATATCTAGCGGAAGCATGCCGCTTTCGTCCGCCGCGCCGGCCACCTCCGCCGGCTTGAAGCCGTAGAAGCGCATCAGCCAATCGGACTGGTAGAGCCGATGCTCACGCATCAGTGGCGGGCGCTTCAGTGGTAGCACGGCGCTCGCATCCGGTATCGGTGAAAAGGCCGAATAGTAAACGCGCCGCAGCCGGAAGCGGTCGTAGAGCTTGCTTGCGCGAACGATGATGTCGCCGTCGCTCGCCGCATCGGCGCCGACGATCATCTGGGTCGATTGGCCGGCCGGGGCGTAGTGAGGCGCGGACTTGTATTTTGCCTTGGCGTCCGCGCCGTCGTCGATGGCTGCGCGCGTGTTCTGCATCGCCCTTTCGATCCGGCCGCCATCCTTTTCAGGAGCAAGGCGCTGAAGCCCGCTTTCGGTGGGAAGCTCGATATTGATCGACACGCGATCGGCGAAAAGGCCCGCCTGACGCAGCAACTCCGGATCTGCGTCGGGAATGGTCTTGAGGTGGATGTAGCCGCGGAAGTCATGCTGTTCGCGCAGCGTTCGAGCAACCTCGACCAATTGCTCCATCGTATAATTGGACGAGAGGATGATGCCGGAGGAGAGAAACAGGCCCTCGATATAGTTGCGCTTGTAGAATTCGAGCGTGAGGCGGACGACCTCTTCGACGGTGAAGCGCGCCCGCCGGACGTTCGAGCTCTTGCGGTTGATGCAATAAGCGCAATCGAAGATGCAGCTGTTGGTCAGCAGGATCTTCAGCAGCGAGATGCAGCGGCCGTCCGGAGCGTAAGCGTGGCAGATGCCCATCCCCTCGGTCGACCCTAGCCCCATGCCGCCGCGGCTGTCGCGTTTCGACGTTCCTGACGACGCGCAGGACGCGTCATATTTGGCCGCATCGGCGAGAATCGCGAGCTTCGACTGAAGATCCAGCTGGGCCATTTGTTCTTAATATGTTCTACGACTTCTCCTGTCCATACAGACGTTTAGCGGTATCGCTGAAGGCGTGGCTCCGAGGCGCCGGAGCCACGCCCCTGGTGCGGTCGGTCAACGGGCCGTCGAGATCGTGATCGCAGCGGCGGCGATGGAAGATGTGCCCGTCGCCGCAAGCTGGTTAGCCCTTTGCACGGCACGGGCGATCTGCGGGCGAGCGCCGCTCCAGGCGACGTTCGAGCATTGCTTCAGGCCCGACTTGAAGGCGAAGCTTCCGTTGTCGAAATGGTTCGCCTCGGCGCACACGTCGCTGATCGCGAAGCCGACCCTTTGGTAAAGTGCCGATCTCCCTTCCGGCACGGCGAGGTCGATATCCGAATAGCGCACGTGGCGCAGGACCATGTCAGTCGGAGCCGTGACGAGCACGGGTCGATCCTTCGCAGTGACTGACGCAAATGGCAGGAACAGGCCCGCGGCTGTCACCGAGGCGGCTGCCAACTTCGAAAGCCTTGTCATCTTTCGCATAGTTGCCATTCCTTCTGTCCGCTTGTGGACAGCGGCGGAATGGTCCGGGCCAACGGGAATCGCATCCCGATTTCGCCGGAGCCGGAGTCGTTTTCGACCACCGGACCCTAGCTTCGACGAAGCTCCGCTGCCAGTCGATGAAGGGAATCGGCTTGGCGCGGATCAGCCGCGGACTGCGTCTTTCAGGCCACCTGCGACTCGATCGACCGGCGGAGGCCGGTGTATCCGGCGGAAGCGAGCCTCAACGAGACTGAGAAAGCCGAAAAGCATCAGCCCGGCCGCCACCCAGCCTCGAACCGCTGGCGAGAAGAAATCCAGCGCCTGCTCCAGTCCGCCCGCTTCCGCTGCTCGGCGATGGATGGCCGATTGTGTCAGCTGCCAGGCGACGACGAGGAAGATGATTCCGCGCGCGGCATAGCCGATACGGCCGAGCCACCGGATCCAGACCTTCTGGCGATCGTCGCAGTCGAGGCGCTTAAGGAAGCTGCACTTCGCGGCCTTGACCAGCTGGACGATGCCCGCGCCGAAGAGGATTGCCGCCGCCATCAGGACAATCAGTTCGCCGCCGGGCAGGTCGAAAGCGTCCGACGCATGCTGCTGCGCGTCGTTTCCGCTCACGCGCTGGGAAAGGAGGATGCGGACCGCCTTGTAGGCGAGGAAGGAATAGATGATTCCGCTCGTCCCCGCAGCGATACGCTTGCGCCAGGCCTTCCAGTGATGCCGCCCGCTCTCGATCCCGAGCGCTGCGTCGGTGAGCCTCCAGACCCCGTACACAGCCATTCCGATCACGAGCACGACCAGAAGCAGCTTGCCGACGCCGTGGCCGAGATATTCAAGCGCGCCAGTCAGGTCCTCGGTGCGGCCCGCCAAGATCACCAGCAGCCCGATGACAATGTAGAGCAGGCCGCGTCCGGCGAAGCCGAGACGGGTCAGCAGCTGGAAACGGCTCTCGCCGGCTAGCTCCTCTGGCAGCGCCTGGGCAGGGTTCACGGAGCTGCCGGAGCGGGCGTGCCCTGCATGCGGTGGCCGATGACGACCTTGAAGACGACGAAGGCAACGAGGCCGAACGCCGCGCTCGCGATGTGAAGCAGCCAGAAGGTTGTGGTCGGCAGACTGGAATATAGCCCGCCGACGTAGCCGACCGTTTTGTTCGCAGCGAAGAAGGCCAGATAGTAGAGTCCAATCACCGTGGCCGTAATCTGCTTAGGCGCGATCTTCGTGAACAGCGCCAGGCTGATCGGCAGGATGTGCGCGAAGCCGATACTGTTCATCAGGTGGAACATGAACGGCCAGAACAGGCCGATCTTCCCGCCCTCTGGCTGAGTCAGGGCGGCCATGAAGAGACACGCGCCCCCGGCGATCGTGAACAGACTGCCGATGATCATCTTGCTGATCTCGTCGGGCTCGCGACGCTTGAAACTCCACCACTTCCAGAAGGCGGCGACTGCGACGAGCATCGAGAAGCTCAGGATCGCATCCAGGGTTATGAGCCAGCTCGATGGCAGTGCCGTCCCCATGAAGGTCAGGTTGAACTGCTGGTCGCCCCAGACGAGATATGCGTTGAAAATCTCCTGATTGGTCAACAGCGCGATGGCCAGCACCGGGATCAAAATACAAAGCGAAAGCACTCGCGACTTATCGGCAGCTCCGAGATTTCGGGTCAGGAACCAGTAGAGCAGCCCAATCAGCGCCAAGGCGCTGATCGTTCCGACAATCCAGTTCGAAAACAGAATGCCCGAGATCATCAGCCACACGATGACCAGCGCTGCGATGCCCATGGCACCGCCGACGATGCGGCCCATAAGCTTGCCGCGATCCTCGTCGGCAACGCCTAGATCGGCCGGCAACCATTTTTGGCCGGACAAATAGATGCCCAGGCCGAGGACCATCACCACTCCGGCGCAGCCGAAACCATAATGCCAGCCGACCTCCTGCCCGAGCGTGCCCGAAATGAGCGGGGCAGCGATCACGCTGACGTTGATGAAGATGTAGAAGATCTGGAACGCCATCGCCCGGCGCAGGTCATGCTCGCCGTAGAGTTCACCGACCTGGGTCGCGATATTGCCCTTGAAGAGGCCGACGCCGACGATCAGCGCCAGTAGCGCGAACAGGAATGCGCCTTCGATCGCCATCAGGAAGTGGCCGAGCGCCATGATCAGGCCGCCGGCGATCAATGCGACCCGGCGCCCCGTCAGCTTGTCGGCGATAATCCCGCCGAGAATCGGCATGAGGTAAACAAGCGAGGTGTAATCACCGAAGATAGCCGATGCGAGCGGCTGCCCCTCAAGACCCGGGTAGTGCCACGCCCTTAACCAGCCAAGTCCGGCAACACCCTCTATGTGGCCCGCCAACAAGAGGTAGTTGACCATGTAAAGGGTGAGCAGGGTCTGCATGGAGTAATAGGAGAAGCGCTCGCATGCCTCGGTGAAGCCGAGATAGCCGAGCCCCTTTGGATGGCCGATGAAAGCGCGATCGGACTGGTCGATATGTTCGAGGTCCGGAGTGGCGTCGGCAACAGTCATCTGCAGTCTCCCGAGCAGCGTGAAGCAAGGGCTAGTCGCCCCGAGGGCCCAGCACAATGGAGGCTCGCCGCCGTCCGTCGAAACGCGCGTTGCGCCAAAGCGCTGCACGGCTAGGCTCCGGCGCAACAGGGGAGGATTCAGACATGCGCCAACTGACGTTTGCACTCGCGACCGCCGCTTCGATCGCCATTGCGACGCCCGCGATCGCCGGGCCGACCGAGGACTTCCACAAGCTGATGGACGACTATTGGGCGGCCTATCTCAAGGATAATCCGCTCACGGCAAGCTCGGTCGGCGTCCAGACCTATGACCGCGAGCTTGGCGAATTGAGCCTTGCCGAGTTCGACCGGCAGGCAGCCGAAGCGCAGGCCTTCCTCGTTCGCCTGCAGGCGGTCCCCGCCGCCTCGCTGAGCCTGATGGACCAGAGCAACCGCGCGGTGCTGCAGCGGACGCTGGAGGACCAGATCCTCCTCAACCGCTTCGGGCAGCGCCAATTGCTCTACTCATCGCTTGGAAGCTACCACGAAGCTCTGGCGACGATGGGGGAGACGATCCCCATGCGCACCAAGACCGACTACGAGAATTATCTCGCCCGGCTGGCGCTCGTTCCGGCACGGATGAAAGCGTACAGCGACATGAGCGTGAAGGCCGCTTCGCAAGGCTACACGCAGGCATGTGAATGGATGAAGACGCTTCCTGGCTCGACGCTTGCGCTCGTGCCATCGGACGTCACGAAGTCGCCGTTCTACGGCCCCTTCGCAGCGGCGCGTCCGCAGGCCATCCCGGCATCAGAGTGGAATGGCCTGCAGGCCCGCGCGAGTGAGGCCATCGGCGGTCCGATCGCCGTGTCCTACCGCGCATTCTCGACCGTCGCGGAGCGCCAGCTCGTCCCGAAGTGCCGCAAGGTCGATTCCGTCTCCACGCAGCCCCAGGGCAAGGATTATTACAAGGCACTGGTTCGTTACCATACGACGACCGACCTCACGCCGGACCAGATCCACGAGATCGGGCTTCAGGAAGTCACGCGCATCCGGGCCGAGATGGAGGCGGTCGCGAGAAAGGCGGGCTTTGCCAGCCGCGAGGCGATGATCGTCGACATGCGCACCAACCCGAAGTGGTATGTCAAAACGCCGGAAGAGCTGATGGAGAAGACCGCGATCGTCACCAAGACGATCGACGGGAAGATGCCGGCCTATTTCGGGCGTCTTCCGCGGCTGCCCTACGGGATCAAGCCGATGACGGCGGCGACCGCGCCGACCGACACGACAGCGCGTTACCAGCCGGGAAGCCCGGAGGGCGGCATCGCCGGCAATTACCTCGTCAACACGACCAAGCTCGACCAGCGGCCGCTGTGGGAAATCCCGGTGCTGTCGGTCCACGAAGCGGTCCCCGGCCACCACCAGCAGATCGCGATCCAGCAGGAGCTGGACATGCCGCAGTGGCGCAAGTCGACGACCTTCTTCACCGCCTTCGTTGAAGGGTGGGGCCTCTATTCCGAGCGGCTCGGCACGGACATGGGTCTCTACGACACGCCGCAGAAAGAGATGGGGCGCCTCAGCTACCAGATGTGGCGGGCTACACGCCTGGTCGTCGACACCGGCATCCACTGGAAGGGCTGGGACAAGTCGCGCGCCGTCGCCTTCATGAAAGACAATTCAGCGCTGACGGACGCGAATATCGACGCGGAGGTCAACCGGTACATCTCCGTCCCCGGCCAGGCGCTCGCTTACATGATCGGCAAGCGCAAGATCGAGGAATTGCGGTCGCGCGCAGAGAAGGAACTGGGCGACAAGTTCGATATCCGCCGATTCCACGACGCCGTGCTCGGTCAGGGCGCGGTGCCGATGGATGCGCTCGACGCGCAGATCAGTACGTGGATCGCCGCGGAGAAGGCGCGGAACTAGCCGCTTACGGCTGAGGAGCGGTCGATTGCTCGATCGTTTCCTTGCTCTCTTCCTTGGCCTGCTTGATCATCTGCTCCATGCAGCCGGTGTAGCCGGCCGGGCCGACTGGCGAGCAACTCTGGATGCCGGTGCGGCCGACGCGTTCGATGCTGCGTACCTTGTTGGCCCAGGCCTGGCGCTGCTGCAGCGAGCCTCCTTCGCGGAGACGCTCAGGGATCCGGAAGCGCTCTTCTTCACCGACGCGCTTGCAGACGACCACCTGGTCGTCGGTCGAGCGCGGACAGGGGTCGGTGCCGAACACGATGATCTCATTGACCCGGTCGGAATTTGGCGTGGTCTGGGCAGAGACGGGCTGTGCGGCGGCGAAGCCCGTCATCAGGGCAGCGATTGCGAGTGGTGCTGCGTGCTTCGTCATGACTGGTCCTTCCAAGCGTAAAAGCGGCTGACGACCGCTGCTGGTTCCTCAAATGCGTTTCGACAACCCGATTGCGACACGGCATGCCGCACGTATCCCGAAGGTCAATAAGGGATAGCCCGGGGCTTGGGCTGCGCCGGCCTCGCGAGCAGTGTCGCGATGCTCGAGTTCTTCTGCCCGAAACTTCTCGATATCGGCGGCAAGCTCGGGATCATCGTCGCCCAGATCTTCGAGTTGCTTGCTGTAGTGAAGGTCGATTTCGGTCTCGACGGCCTCGGTACAGGCCATGGCCGCCCTGTCGGACAAGAGGGCAGTTGCAGCGCCAAGCGCGAAGCCCGCGACGTTCCAGACCGGCTGCAACACCGTTGGCCGGACGCGTCGCTCGCTCATCAGCGCATCGAAGCGTTCGAGGTGGCGTTTTTCCTGGTCCGCCATGCGTGAAACAAGCTTCGCGGCGGCCGAATTGCGCGGAAGGACCGCAAGCTGTCCGGCGTAGATGCGCGTAGCACCGAATTCGCCGGCCTGGTCGACGCGCAGCATCGACGCCGAATCCGGACGCCGTTGGCCGGGGCGCCAGGCGCTCATGCGCGGCGGCTCTTGAGCATCAGGAAGACGATCAAGGCGGCTCCGGAGAGCGACAGGATCGCGTTCCAGCCGGCCATTGAGATTCCGAACAGCGACCATTGCACCTGGTCACATCGGATGAGCGGGACCTTCATCAGGTCCTCCAGGCTCAAGCCGCCGGTCGCGGTGCAGGTCGTGAAGCCTTCGAAGATCCTGGCTTCGACACCCGCATGATAGACGCCGATGGCGCCGGAGATCGCGATTGCGAAGGCCGCCAGCAGGGTCAGCCCAATCGATCGCTTCGAGGTTGCGGCACCGGTGAAAGCAAACAACGCCAGCACGATTGCCGCGCCGTGAGGCCAACGCTGCCAGTAACACATCTCGCACGGGTAGAGCCCGCCGACGTATTGCGAGCCCAATGCTCCGCCGAGCAAACCCAGCGGGAGGAGCAGCGCGATCAGCCGCGCCGCACGGGCGTTATCGATTCCCAGCATTCCGCCCCTCTGCGCAAGCGCCGCTTCGTTCATTTACGACCGCTTTGGCGATTCCGCTGAGGCGACGTTGGCCGGAGCGCGCAGCCGCTTCAGCGTCCGCAGCGCATAGTCGAGCTGGAAGTCCTTGACCCCCTTCTTCTCGAGCTCTGCCTGCGTAAAGTTGAAGCGCGGATCCTTCGAGAAATCGTCTTCCTCGAGGAGCTTGTCGTCCACGTTCGCCTGTCCGAGCAGGTGGCGACGGAGGTCGACCTCACGCACGACCTTACGGTCCTTGTAGTCCGCGTCGGTCAGCTGCGGCACGGTGATATCCGGATCGATTCCGCCCGCCTGAACCGATCGGCCCGACGGCGTGTAATAACGCGCTGTGGTCAGCCTGAGCGCCGCCTTCGGGCCCATGATCTGGACCGTCTGGACGCTGCCTTTCCCAAAGCTGCGCTCGCCGAGAAGCAATGCGCGGTGGTGGTCCTGCAGTGCGCCCGCGACGATTTCCGCAGCCGATGCGCTGCCGGCGTCGATCAGCACCACGACCGGAAGGCCGTGAGCCATGTCGCCCGGCGTCGCATAGTAGCGCTCGATATCGTCCCGCTCGCGTCCGCGTTGCGAGACGATCTCGCCGCGCTCGAGGAAGGCGTCGCTGACATCGATCGCCTGGTCGAGCAGTCCGCCCGGATTCGAACGAAGGTCAACGACGTAGCCGAGCGGCTTCCCGCCGGTTGCCTTGTCGATCGCCAGTAGCGCCGCCTTGGTGGCGTCGCCCGTGTTTCCGGCGAACGAGTTGATGTTGATGTAGCCGATGCCGTCCTTGATTTCCCACTTAACGGGACGGAGCTCGATGCGCTCGCGGACGAGTCCGACGTCGAACGGCTTATCACGGCCGGGGCGGACGATGGTCAGCTTCACCGACGAGCCGGGCTGGCCCTTCATCTTCTCGACGGCTTCGTCGAGCGAAAGGCCGTAGAGAAGCTCGCCATTGATGTGGGTGATGTAGTCGCCCGACTTCAGGCCGGCGCGCCATGCGGGCGTGTCTTCCATTGGCGACACGACCTTCACCGCGCCGTCCTCCACCGAAACAGTGATCCCGAGACCGCCGTAATTGCCGTCCGTCGTGGCCTTAAGGACATCGAAATCGGTCGCTTCGACATAGCTGGAGTGCGGGTCGAGCGCGGCCAGCATCCCGTCGATCGCGCCCTTGATCAAAGTGTGATCGTCGACCTTGTCGACGTATTGGGCCTTCACGCGCTCATAGACGCTCATGAACGTCTCGAGCTCCTGGTAATTGGTGGTGTCCGCAGCTGCCAGCGCGCTGGTCGTGACCGGCACCAGTGCAAGCGCTCCGGCGAGCGCCAGAGGCGGAAGCAGTTTGCTCGTGAGCTTCATGGCTTTCATGTCCCGAGTTTTCGGACCTTCCTAACCCGCTTTGGGGCCCTTTGACAGGCTCTGAGATGAACCTGCGATGAGAGCAGGTGACACATGCTGCCCATTTCGGGACAGTTCCACTCCTATTCGACCAAGTGCACGTCCAAGCGACTGACCGATCTCGACTTTCTCGCCTGGCTTGAGCGGCGATGCGACGTTGAGAAGCAGGCTCATCCAGCCGTTTCCATGGTCGATGATCACGACCGCATCATAGCTACGGAACGGGCCGGAGAAGCGGACGGTGCCGGACGCCGGTGCCATGACCGTCGAGCCGCGGGCGGTTGCAAGCGTCAGGCCGCGCGATCGGATACCGTTGGTCGCGACTGCGCCGAGGCCTTCCGTGACGGCAGCATCGGATGGAATGATATAGGGGAACGGTGATCCGGCGCTCGCACCATTTGAACCGGGGCGTGCGGGCGGTGCCGGTAGTCCCGCAAGCTCTGAAGCAATCGCGCGCGCCTGGTTGCCGCGCTGAACCTCGCCAACCAGCTGTTCGGCTTCCTCTCCCCGTGCAAGCGCGATGTCGCCCGCTCCAAGCGCTTCTCCGCCGCGCTCATTGGCGATCTTGACCGCTTCCGCTTCGAGTTCGGCGAACTCGCGCTTCCGGGTGGAGAGCGTGTTGCGGCTGCGCAGGAGGTCGGCTCGAGCCAGCTCCGCGCGCTGCTGCAGCTGACGTCCGCGTTCGAGCTCGGCACGAAGGGTGGCCGTCCGCGCCCGAATGACCGGAAGGGTCGAATCCAGCAGCAGGCGAACGCGGATGAATTCTTCCGTCGAGCCCTGATCGAGGATCGCCAGCAGGGGCGGGCGTTCGGCCATGACGGCGAGGCCTCCAAGCAAGGCCGTGGCCGGGGCCGCCTCCCGCCGCAGCCGCTCGCGCCTCAGCTGGATTTGGGCCGCGATCACGCGGGCGTTCGCGTCGGCCGCGCTGATCCGCGCTTCCGCGGCCGATATCGCCTGAGCAGCCGCTGCCCTTCGGGCGCCAATGCGCTCCGCTTCGGTCCTGGCCTGATCGGCGGCCTTCTGGAGCCTCGCGACCTGGGCTTCCGCGACGCGTGCTTCAGCGACGGCGCGCTTCGCGCTCAGTTCCAGTGGCTCGGACGTCGGCTGGACCGGTCCGCTCGCACCGACCAGCAGAGAAGCGGAAAGGGCCGCACAAAGAGGGCCTAGGAGGCGCATGCCTCAACCTTCGCGATGATAGGGGTGGTTCGCAAGGATTGATGTTACCCGGAACAGTTGCTCCGCCAGCATCGAGCGCACGAGGAGGTGCGGCCAGGTCGCCGGGCCGAACGATAGCAGCAGGTCCGCCTGCGTCCGCTCTTCGGGAGAGTGGCCGTCAGCGGCGCCGATCACGAAGCGGGCCTCTCGCGTGCCCCGATCGCGCCATTGCTCAAGCTTCCTGGCGAGCTCCATCGAGGAGAGGGCATCGCCCTTTTCGTCCAGGACAACCGTGACCGAACCGGAAGGAGCGGCAGGCATTGGAGCGCGTTCGCTGAGTTCAGTGTGCCTGGTCGGCCAGGTAATCCGCTTCAGGTAGCGCTCGACCAGTTCGGCTTCCGGCGATCGTCCAATCTTCCCGCGCGCGATGATGTGAAGTTGCAACCAGCCCTCAGTTGCGGCCGGCGATGGGGCTCGCTCCGCCGAAGCTCGGCCAGGTGAAGAGGCTGGTGAAGCCGTCGTAGATGGCGCGTGCGGCCTGGGCGATCGTGCGCGGGCGGTCGGTGCCGCCACGAGCGAACATGGCGACCGCGACCCTTCGGCCGTTCGGCATGGTGATATAGCCGACGTCGCTCGAATAATTGTTCAGGGTGCCGGTCTTGTGCTCGACGCGCGTTCCCCATGGTAAAAGGCCGCGGATACGGTTCTTGCCGGTGGCGCAACGGGCCATCAGGTTCATCAGGTAGGCGCGACTTTCCGGTTTCAGCACATTGCCCTTGTCGACCTTCCGGAGCAGGTCGACCATCGCCAGCGGAGTGCTGGAATCGCGAACATCCCACAGGTCGCGCTTGTCCGCGAGCAGTCGCGCAATCGTGCGGTCGATACGCAAATTGTAAAGGCCGGCGTAGCTGATCCAGTCTTGGATCCCGCTTGGACCGCCGAGATCGCGAATGAGCATGTCCGTCGCGTGGTTGTCGCTGTGGATCATCATCCGCTCCATCAGGCTGGCTGCGGACTGTCCCGAAATCTTGTCGTTGAGGGAGCGGCGACCGTGGTCGACCTGGCTCAGATAGGCCGCGGCGACAGCGACCTTGACGGTGCTGGCCATTGGGAAGGCCGTATTTCCGTTGATGCTGACTGTTTCGCCTGTCGTCAGGTCGAGGGCCGCAACGCCCACGTCGCTGGATGCATTGCCGAGGACGGCCCGAAGCTGCTGCTCCAGACTCGTAAGGCTCGGCGACGCCGCCGCATGTACAGGCTGCAGGGCAAAGACCAGCAGCCCGAGAAAGACAGTAATGAAACGCATGGGGTCCCTCTACCCGCTAGCTACCGTACTCCTATCGGCATCATCGCCGAAAGCCCACATACGTTCCAAATTGTAAAAACTTCTCACTTCGGGACGAAATAAGTGCACGATGACGTCATCTGCGTCGATCAGCACCCAGTCTGCCGCGGGCAATCCCTCGATCCGCGCGATCCTGCCATATTTCTCCTTGATCCGGTCCGCGAGCTTCGTCGCCATGGACGCAACCTGCCGCGTCGAGCGGCCGGAGGCGATCACCATGTGGTCGGCGATGTTCGATTTGCCTGCGAGCGGGATGGACACGACCTCGACGGCCTGATCGTCATCCAGTGATTTGAGGACGAGGGCGTGGAGGTCTTCGACGTCGATCTCAGGACGGCCGGTGGCGGTCTCAGCGGAACGGTCGGGCAAGTGCTCTCCTGACAGAAGTTGGCAATGCGAAACGTTTGGAACCCCCTGTGGGGTCCGGATAACGTTCGTGCCAGTTGGGATCGTGCGCGCGTAAGCGGGTGGCGGAGGTTGGGTCGGGCGGCAGGCGAAGAAAAGTGATCGCCGGTGCACTCCAATCCGTCCAGTTCCTTGCCTGGCTGGAAGGACGGACGAACCTTCTAAGCCAGCCCATCGCGCGCGCCGCGTGGGCCTGACGATCATAACCGGGCCGGTGAATCACCGCAATCGGAAGCGATTCCGCGAGCTTGCGCCAAGCCTTCCACTGATGAAATTCGGCAACAGTGTCGCCGCCCATCAGCCAGATGAAGCGGTCGTTGGGGTAGCGCTGCTCGAGCTCGCGGACCGTGTCGATGGTGTAGCGAGTGCCCGCGCGGCGCTCGAAATCGCTGACCTTGATGCGCGATCGGCGGGAAATCTCTTTGGCGGAGGCGAAGCGATCTTCGAAGGACGCCATGTCCTTCCTACCTACCTTGAGTGGATTTCCGGGGGAAACGAGCCACCACACCTCGTCGAGCCCGAGCGCCTCCGTCGCCGCCAGGCTGATCCGCCTGTGGCCGACATGCGCCGGGTTGAACGAGCCGCCGAGGAGGCCAATCCGTCTCATGATCGTGGAGCTAGCATGAGCGCCGGACCGCGCATAATGTCGGTGAAGGGGGACAAGTCATGCCGGATCTCGAAGCGATCGGTGACGCAGCGACTGGTGCGGTCCTGGCGCGGACCGTCGAGCCGCGAACCGGCTCAGGCGAAGACGGCCATACGCATGAAAGGAACTGCCTGAATTGCGGCGCGGAGCTGGCTGGCGACTATTGCCACGCATGCGGGCAAAGGGCGCACGTTCACAGAACACTGCATGCCTTCTGGCACGACCTGCTTCACGGTGTGCTCCATTTCGAAGGCAAGATCTGGCACACGCTGCCGCTGCTCGCCTGGCGGCCGGGCGAACTCACGCGCCGCTACATCGACGGCGAGCGAGCCAAATTCGTCTCGCCGATGGCTCTCTTTCTCTTTTCCGTCTTCCTGATGTTTGCGGTCGCGAGCTTCAGTAGCGGCCTTTCTCCGAGGATCGATCCAAGCGCCCCGGTGGAGCTGAAGAAGAGCATCGCGACGAATGACCAGCAGCTCGCGGACCTCAGGAGTCAGCGCGATGCAGCAATCCGCGCGGGCCGTTCGAGCGCAAGCTTTGATCAGAAGATTATCGACCTCGAGCGGGACTCGGCGATCATGCGCGGGGTTCAGGCCGGCGAGATCGGAAGGATCGCGAAGACCCAGATCAACGCGCCGGAATGGCTGAGCAAGCCGATCGAGAAGGCCGCCAGAAACCCGGACCTTCTCTTCTACAAGCTCAAGACCAACGCTTACAAATTCAGCTGGATGTTGATTCCGCTGTCGGTCCCGTTCCTTTGGCTGCTGTTCCCATTCAGCCGCAGGTTCCGGCTCTATGACCACACGGTGTTTGTCACCTATTCCCTGAGCTTCATGACCCTGCTGATCGTGGCGGCGGTTTTGATTGGATTGGCCGGGCTGCCCGCGGTTGCGGGCTTTGCGATGTTGATCCCGCCATTTCACATCTATCGCCAGCTCAAGGGCACTTATGGGCTTTCGCCCGGCGGTGCGCTTCTCCGGACATTTCTGCTGATTGCGTTTGCGACGCTGGCGCTTGGCCTGTTCCTGCTGATGCTCTTCGGGCTGGGTCTGTTCGACTAGCGGCAGGGGTACTTCTTCTGAAGCACTCGCAGCATCGCCTGTTTCAGGTTCAATTTCGGGCGCTCGGCTGAAGGAATTGCTTCGAGCCCGTCGATGAACTCCATTGATCCGAGCTGCGCGCGCGCCTTGGGCGAGCAATAGAGGATCGGCTTGCCCGCCTTCTGGGCGGCGAGACGGTCATCGCGAAGCGAATTGCCCGCTGCATAGGCTTCCGCCTTGAGCCGCCGGTAGTCGGCGTCGAACAAGGCCAACGGCCCCTTCGCTTTCAGACGGTTCGCACGGTCCAGGAAGTTTTGGGCGGAACCCAAAGGCGCCGCCAGCGCCGGTAAGGCGCTGGCGAGCAGAATTGCAGCGATTGCGAAGCGGGCTGGCTTCAAGCGCCGGCGGTCGCTGGGCCGCCGATGCCGGACTTCGGACGCTTGGCCTTCGGGATCGAAGAGCCGGCCGCGGGGATCGTCGGACCCTTCTGTCCGCCGCGGTCGATCGCTCCGCCCGATATCAGCGTCGTGATCTCGTCGCCGCTCAGCGTCTCATACTCCAGCAGGGCCTTGGCAAGCGTCTCGAGCTGTTCGCGATGCTCCTCGAGCAGCCCCTTGGCGCGATCATAACCCTGCTCGACGATGCGACGGATTTCCTTATCGATCGCCTGCGCGGTCTCGTTCGACATGTTCTTCTGGCGATTGACTGAATAGCCGAGGAACACCTCCTCGTCGGCTTCCGCGTACTGCAGCGGACCGAGCGCATCCGACATGCCCCAGCGGGTGACCATGTCGCGGGCTAGGCCGGTCGCGTAGCTGATGTCCGACGACGCGCCCGAACTGACCTTGTCGTAGCCGAAGATGAGTTCCTCCGCGACGCGGCCGCCCATGGAGACCGCGAGGTTCGCGTACATCTTGTCGCGGTGGTAGCTGTAATTGTCGCGCTCCGGCAGGCGCATGACCATGCCCAGCGCACGGCCGCGCGGAATGATCGTGGCCTTGTGGATCGGGTCCGAAGCGGGCTCATGGAGAGCGACGATTGCGTGGCCGGCCTCGTGATAGGCGGTCATGCGCTTCTCGTCCTCGGTCATGACCATGGACTTGCGCTCGGTGCCCATCAGCACCTTGTCCTTGGCTTCCTCGAACTCCTGGGCTGCGACCAGGCGCTTGCCCTTGCGGGCGGCTAGCAGGGCAGCCTCGTTGACGAGGTTCGCGAGATCCGCACCGGAGAAGCCCGGCGTACCGCGTGCGATCACCCGCGCGTCGACGTCCGGAGCCAGCGGCACCTTCTTCATGTGGACGTGCAGGATCTGCTCGCGGCCGTCGATATCGGGGCGCGGAACGACGACCTGGCGGTCGAAGCGGCCCGGGCGCAGAAGCGCCGGGTCGAGCACGTCCGGACGGTTGGTCGCGGCGATGATGATAATGCCTTCGTTGGCTTCGAAGCCGTCCATCTCGACCAGCAACTGGTTGAGCGTCTGCTCGCGCTCGTCATTGCCGTTGCCGAGACCGGCGCCGCGATGGCGGCCGACAGCGTCGATTTCGTCGATGAAGACGATGCACGGAGCCGACTTCTTGGCCTGGTCGAACATGTCGCGGACGCGGCTGGCGCCGACGCCGACGAACATTTCGACGAAGTCCGAACCGGAAATGGTGAAGAAAGGTACGCCGGCTTCACCCGCAATGGCGCGAGCAAGAAGCGTCTTGCCGGTGCCCGGCGAGCCGACCAGCAGCGCGCCCTTCGGGATCTTGCCGCCGAGACGCGCGAAGCGGCCCGGATCCTTGAGGAACTCGACGATCTCCTGAAGCTCCTCGCGGGCCTCGTCGATACCAGCGACGTCGGCGAAGGTCACTCGGCCCTGCTTTTCGGTCAGCATGCGGGCGCGGCTCTTGCCGAAGCCCATCGCGCCGGAGCCCGCGTTCTTCTGCATCTGGCGCATCACGAAGAAGGCGACCCCGATCATCAGTATGAACGGCAGGGACTGGATTAGCAGGTAGTACCAGACACTCGACTGCTCGGCTTCCTTGGCCTGGACATTGACGCCCGCCTTGATGAGGCGATCGGTGACTTGAGCGTCGGCCGGGGCGGTCGTGCGAAACGTCTGACCGCCTTCCAGCTTGCCGGTGATGACCTGGTTGCCGCTGGCGGTCGACGACGTCGTAACCGACTGGACGTTTCGCTCATCGACCTGCCGGACGAACTCGGAATAAGCGATGGTCTCGCCGGTCGCGGCCTTGGAGCCTCCGCCGATCATCTGCACGAAGACCACGAGCCCAAAGAGGATGCCCACCCAGATGAGCAGGCTTTTCGCCCAGGGATTCGTCGGCTTTTTCTCGTTCATCGCGTCTCTCTCGGCGGCGCAAAGGCCAGTCAGAATCGGAAGATAGGCGTTCGTGCCTTAATAACAATGATACCACAGACGTTTCCCGCCGCCACCGTCACGGAGGGCAAGTCGCCTTACTTTGCAGGCGTTTGGGTCATTTCGAGACGCGAAATCAGCGTCGGGTGTCGACCGCGAACCAGTTGGTTTCCCAACTCACCCCGCCATCGGCCGAATAGGCCTGCTCGAAATGGGCTTCCTTGTCGGACGGCCTGGTGATGATGAAACGGACGAAGACGACCCGGCCGCCGATCGTGTCCTGCCCGTAAAATGTGCCGCGGCCATTGGCGTCGAAACCGCCGTACACCGGTGCCGTAAGCAGGCCGTTCCGCAGGCTGGCGTAATTCAGGCTCCATTGTCTCGACTGCGGATTGTAGAGCCGCAGCGAGCCGCCCTCGATCTTGCCGTTCGTGTTGGCTACAGAGAGCTCGACGAAATTGGCGCGCCCGTCGAGCAACGGTTTGACGATGCTGGTTCCTTCGAACTCGGCCCACTTGGACGCCTCGCCCGTCAGCGGGTTCTGGAGGACGCGGACTTTGGTCGTCCAGGTCCCGATTTCCCAATCGAAGTCCTTTTGCCCGTCGCGCTGGACGACTGGCGCAGCGGGCTGCTGGGCGGAAGCGACGGTGGATGGGGCGGCCAAGACGGCGGCAAGCAGAACGGTCGGAAGCCTGATCACGCGACTGATCTCCTGATAGTGCCGGAGCGTCTTAGCGAACTTTCGCTGGCCTTCGATCTTCTAGGCTTGGTTGCTCAAACGCATCTCACCAAATAGTCTTCGAAGAATCGTCTGAAGTCAGCTCTTTAGGAAGCTTCCGGTGAGGAACTCGTCCGCACGGATCGCGAGCTCGGTCCGGCTGCTGACTCCGAGCTTTTCGAACAACGCGTGGAGGTAGACCTTGATCGTCCCCTCAGTCACTCCAAGCTGCTCGGCAACGTCGCGGTTGCGCAGTCCCTTGCGAACAAGGCTGATCAATTGGCGCTCGCGCGGAGAAAGTGCGTGCGCCTCGCGATCGCCGAGCGTTTCGGCCAGCTCCTTCGCGCGCACGCCGAGTTCGGGATCAATCCATCGGGCGCCAACGCTCACCTTTTCCAGGCATTCGAGGAGATAGGCCGGGTCCGAATTCTTCAGGACCATTCCCTGCACTCGAAGCGACTTCGCTTCGAGCAAGGAGGCGTCGTCGATCGCGGCCGTCAGCAGGACGATCTTCAGCCGGCTACCGTTTGATCGGACTCGGCGTAGAACGTCCATTCCGGTACCGCCCGGCATCTGGAGGTCGAGGAGAAGGATATCCGGTTTAAGCTCCTCGACTTTCTGAATCGCCTGCTCTCCGGTGGAAGCCATGCCGGCAATCTCGAATTCCGTTCCGCGCAGCAGAGCTTCGATCGCAGTGCTGATCATCGGATGGTCGTCGGCAAGCAAGATACGCATCACTGGAGCCTTCCGCCGATTGGGAGGGATACCGAGATCTTGGTGACGCCCATTCCGCGCGACAGCTCGAGCGCGCCCCCGGCAAGCTTCACGCGCTCGCTTAGCGAGCGGGGCATTTCGCCAGTCAACGGCGACTTGGGATAGCGTGTCCCGTCATTGATGAAGTCCAGCCGGAGCCGCTCCGGGTCGGAGCGAAGGCGGATGGTTACGCTCTTTGCGCCGGCATGACGGACCGCATTGGCAACGGCCTCCCGAACGAGATGCTGGGCATCGAGATGAAGGCGACTGGGGACCATCATGTCGGTGGTCTGGGACGTAAATTCGCAGAGCACATCCCATTGCGTCGCCAGCCGCTCCGAAAGCGATCGCAAATCCGTGGCGAGCTCGTCTAGGCCGATCTGCGGGGCGCTGCGCAAGGCGGCGATGAAGGACCGCAACTCACCCTGTTCCTGAAGCATCAATTGCTTGAGATGGTTGAGCTCCGGTTCGAGGTCGCGGCCTGAGACCAGGTCGCGCCTCAATGCTTCGAGCCGGAACGCGGCGCCGGCGAGAAACTGCACGACGCTGTCGTGCAAGTCGCGCGCCAGTGCCAGTCGGGACCGCGCTTCGGCGCTTTCCTCGACCGCTCGGAAGTAGGCGTGGCGTTCGACGTGACCCGCGACGTCGGCAGCGAGCTCACTGGCCAAATCGATGTGGTCCGTCGAGAGGTTCGGAATCGATTCGAGAAACAGTTCGCCCCCGCCTGCACCCGTTCGGATCGGGATCGCAATTCCCTCGGATAGCTTCAGTGCCGCGGCCGACTTCTGCTGAAGGAGCTTGCTCGCCGGAGCAGGGCGCAGGTTGCGCCGTTCATCGCGCGCAAGCGTGCGGTCTTTTACAAGGTCGTAGAGAAACGGAGTGGCGCCAGCGTTCTGCAGCGTGCGCCCGGCAAGCCGGATGATCGACAATGTCCCGTTCCGCGCGACAAAGGCTTCCGCGTCGGACCGGCCCCCCTGGTCGCGCCAAACCAATATGCCGACCCCCGCATCCAGCCGTTCCATCGCTGCCCGAAGGCTCGTTTCGATCGGTGACTCGTCAAGCGAGGGGTCCGTGAAAGAACTGGTCTCGCGAGAGTAGATGCCGGCGCGCCACTGGTTCACGCCGAACCAGATCAGGATCAGCGAAAGGATGACGAGGTGACCGGTCCGGTCGACGAAGTCGTGCAGAACGCCTTGGGTGGACTGTTCCGAAACGACCATGCCGGCCAGCAGGTAAAGCGTGACGAGCAGGACGGCGGTGAGCGCCGTCGCCCGCCAGCCCCAACGGATCGCAGCCGAGAGCAATACGAACATGAAGAAAGTGAAATAGGGGCTATCGAACCCTTGGGTAGAGAACACCAACGTCGTGAAGACGAGGATGTCGACCGCGTGAGTCGGTCCGGCGAGCCTCGCGTCGAGCCACCAATTGCTCCAAGTGACGACCAGGATGATCAGCGCGAAAATCACGTAGGCGCTGTTGACTGCGAATGGACCACCGAGCGGGTTGAATGCGGGGTTCGCGTCGAACCACAATGCGAACAGAAGCAGGCATGCCAGCATGTAGCGTCCGATCGCGATCACGCGCCCGGAAGGTAGTCTAAGCCCCCGTTTCACATGCATTTGATACCGCACCGGGCACCCCTCGCACAGGGGCAGTAACTCTAGCGTCCAAAACGGGACAATTCGCCGTCTCCTAACTTTGGATAGCTAGGATGAGCCTGCGTGTGCGTTACTTGTGAGTTGGGTGAAAACCCTTCCTTCGAGCGAGGAGCGCGGCTTCGTTCGCGCTCCTCCAGAAACGAAGGAGAAGCGGCCCGACCCCCGGGGATCTCGCTTAGGGATCGGACCGCCCTCGAGAGGTCGTCGCCCGGGCGCTGCGACAGGCGTGCGAGCAACAGCCTCAAGGAAATTTATACAGCCGTTTGCCTCGGGGGGGTAGCGGCGAGTGGGTGGGACCTGCCGACGCTGTCGTTGCTAGACGATTCAAGCGGCCGACAGGCCCCACGCCGCACCTAACCCAGATAATGTAACCCAGCGATTAAAATCTCGGTATCTCGGGCGTGGCTCTTTGCGCCCATATTTCTTCTGCAACTGCCCTCGGCCAACATGCAATTGTGTTTAGTCTCCAACACATTACAGGAGCTTCATGCACAAAGCGTCGTCCGGTGCCCGAGCCTGATCTTTCGTCCCTTCCGTTTCTTCGGGGAGGCGGTGAGATGGGCGAGCGGATCCGCGCTCATGACTGGACAAGCACGCCCTTCGAACATCCGCGCTCTTGGCCGCATTCGCTGCGTTCCGCACTGTCGGTCTGCCTTCACTCAAGCTTTCCTACGGCGATCTATTGGGGCTCGGAGCTTCGGCTTCTTTACAATGATGCCTGGGCGCCAATCCCTGCGGAACGTCATCCGTGGGCGCTCGGTCGGCCCGGTGCCGAGGTCTGGGCCGACATTTGGGACGTTGTCGGGCCTCAGTTCGAGCAGGTGGTCGCTACGGGCAACGGCTTCTCTACCTATGACCAGCTGTTGTGGATGGAGCGAGACGGCGTTCCGCAGGAGACCTACTGGAATTACAGCTTTACGCCTCTGCTCGACGACGAGGGAACCGTCGTTGGCATCCTCAACCAAGGAAACGAAACAACCGATCGCGTGCTTGCGGACAGAAGGCGCGCGGCGGAGATCGAGAGGCAACGCAGGCAGTTTCAACAGGCGCCGGGTTTCATCGCGGTCTTGGATGGGCTCGAACATCGCTACGAATTCGTCAATGCGACTTACTCACGCCTGTTCGGCGAGCGCGATTATGTCGGCAAGTCGGTCGGGGAATTGTTTCCGGAACTCGAAGGGCAGGGAATCTTCGAGATGCTGAACCGCGTTTACGAAACAGGGGAGCGGTACATCGCGGAGGCTCTTCCGGTCAGGTTGAATGTCCAGGACGGAGCAGTCGGAAGCGAGCGTTACCTCGATTTCATCTATGCACCCGTCACTGATGAGAACGGTCGCGTCACGGGCATCTTCTGCGAGGGCCACGACGTCACCGAGATTCACCGCGCACAGGAGGAGCTGCGCGAGCTGAACGACAGCCTGGAACGCCGCGTTGCCGAGCGGACAGCGGAACTCGAGCAGGCGCAGGAAGCTCTTCGCCAGAGTCAGAAGCTGGAGGCCATGGGGCAGCTGACAGGAGGCGTCGCGCACGATTTCAACAATCTGCTGACCCCCATCATCGGCAGTCTCGACATGCTCCAGAGGCAGAAAGTGGGGAACGAGCGGACCCAGCGCCTGATCGAAGGTGCGTTGCAATCCGCCGACCGCGCCAAGACACTTGTCCAGCGTCTCCTGGCCTTCGCGCGAAGGCAGCCGCTGCAGCCTGTGGCCGTCGACGTTGCCGGGCTCGTTGCGGGAATGGCGGAACTGGTTGAAAGCACTTCCGGACCGCGCGTGAAGGTCGAGGTCGTCGTTGAATCTGATCTTCCCGCTGCCCGAGCGGACGCCAACCAGGTGGAGATGGCGCTTCTCAATCTCGCGGTGAACGCACGCGATGCGATGCCGGACGGGGGGAAGCTATCCATTGCCGCCTCGATCCAGTTGATCGAACGCGGGCACAAGTCCAAGCTTCCGCCCGGCCAATATATTCGCCTGGCTGTTTCCGACACTGGTGTCGGAATGGATCGGCCAACACTGGACCGCGCGATCGAGCCGTTCTTCAGCACGAAGGGCATCGGTCAGGGAACGGGGCTAGGCCTCTCCATGGTACACGGGCTGGCTTCCCAGCTTGGCGGGGCGCTCACCATTTCCAGTCGCCCGGGCGTCGGAACCTGCGTAGAACTATGGCTTCCGGTCGCGGGTGAAGAGGCCGCGCTTTCCGATGAGAGCAGGGAGCCGGAGGCTACCGCTGGAGCCGGCGAAGTTCTCCTGGTCGATGACGAGGCCCTTGTTCGCGCCAGTACCGCCCACATGCTTTCCGAGCTCGGCTTCACCGTGACGGAAGCCGGATCGGCGGAGGAGGCTGTCGGGATCCTGACGGGCGGCTTCCGTCCGGATCTTCTCGTCACCGACCACCTCATGCCCGGGAAGAGCGGCACGGACCTGGTTAGAGAGGCGCAGGAGATCTGGCCGGAAATGCGGGTCCTCATCGTTTCCGGATATGCCGACGAAGCCGGAATTGCTTCGGACGTTCCCCGCCTGGTGAAGCCGTTCCGCCATTCCGATCTCGCCGCGAGCGTCAACTTGGTAATGAGCTGACGTCGACGTCAGCGCGAGCGTGGCGCTGCTCGGGAGAAAGTCCAGCGCGGACCGCCGCTGCAGCGGACTCCCCGCAGCGTTGTCGTTTTTCCCGCCTCCAAATCGCTGAGAAGGCGGTCGAGCTCGCGTCCACGGAGGTCGCCGGGCTCACCTTCATTCCCTAGTTGGACGATTACCTCGGCGACGATACGCCGGAGGATGTCCCTGGGTGCGCCCGGGTCGCGATAGACAATGCCATCGTCGTTTTCTTCGACGAACCCGGCCCAAACCTGGCCGGTAGCCCAATCGAGCGCCTCATCACTCCATCCTAGATTCTCCGCGCTGCGAGCGAGCGCTTCGGGATCCAGCCAGTCGGCGGCAGCCAGCGCCTGCCGGATTCGAATTCGCTCGAAGCGCTCATCCAGGTTGCTGGGATCGGAGACCGGTTCGACGCCAGCTTCGCTGCAGACGCGCTCGAGTTCGGCCCGCCGCCAATTCAGCAGCGGCCGCAGCAGTGAAAGGTCGGGGGAACCCGGAACCTTCGACTTGCGGCGCATCCCCGCCAGGCCGCGGACACCCGACCCACGGTTCAGTCGCATCACCAAGGTCTCCGCCTGATCGTCGAGATGGTGTGCGGTAAGGAGTGCGCCGATGTCGCGATCATGCATCCATGCTGCGAGCGCGCCGTACCGAACCGCACGTGCCTGCTCCTGAATTCGGGATGCCGGCGGCAAGTCCCATTCGATTGCGAGGATGGCGTGCGGGACGCCCATCTCCTCGCACAGGTCCGCGACCATTCCGGCTTCGGAGGCGCTTTCGGGTCTCAAACCATGATCGACGGTCGCGGCCTCGAATTCACCCGGCCGTGCCGACGCAGCAAACAGCAGGAGAGCGAGGCTGTCCGGTCCACCGGAGACGGCGACCCCGAACCGCGTACCTGGATCGATCAGCGTGTCGAGATCGGCGCGGAATCGATCAACGAGCGCGACATCGGGGACCATATGTGATCCCCTAACGTCATGACTTGCACTTCGCCTGTGTTTTCGCAGCGGGAAGCATCTTCTGCAGGTCGGCCCTCATGCCGGACCCGTACACCGCCTCCAGTTCCCCATAAGCCTTGCAGGCCTGGCTTGGCTGGTCGAGTTTCACCAGCGACTGGCCGAGGTAGAAGAGGCTATCCGCCGCGCGCTCGCCTTTCGGGTTTCCGCGATAGTTGGCGAGCAGGGCTTCCGCGGCTGCACGCGCCTCGCCCTTGTCGAGCATTGCCCGGCCGGCAAGATTGTTCGCCCAGCTCGTCCGGCGATGGTTCGGATAGGCGGAGCTGAAGGCGCGCAGGGCGCCAATCGCCTCGTCGTACTTCCCAGCCTTCCAGAGCTGGTAGCCGGCATCATAGGCTTCTTCGGCCGGGTCGGCGTCCGTCGAAGCAACAGCTGCAACTGGCTTCGGCGTGGAGGAGGTGCCGGCAACGGCCTGTTTCGGCTTCTCGGACGTGGGTTCAGATGCCGTCACCGTTGGCGCTGGTGACCCGGCGGCAAGCCGGCTTTCCAGTGTTGAAATCCGTTGCGCGCTCGCCTCGCGCTCCTGCTGCAGGGTCGATTCAAGCTGGCTGATGCGACGGCCGTTTTCTTCCTCGGCGCGCAATAGGTCCGAAATCTGGCGCTCCAGCGCGACGATGCGGTTGTCCAGATTGATCACCGACGCCTGGGTTGCGGCTGGCTGCGGCTGCACGGCCGGATATTGCGGCTGGACCTGCGCCGCCGCAGGCGCGGTGACCAGAAGAGTTGCGGCTACGGTGCTGAAAAGTACGGTTCTCATGTTCCCTCCCCGCGGGAAAATCTATTCGCAACAGTCGCCTAAGCCAAGCGCGGAGTGCAGTGGATCAGGCGCGAAAAACTAACCCGCGCTGTTCTGCACGGGCGGCGTTGGAACAGGTGCCGATGGCGTCGTGCCAGCGCTGCCACGCATTAGGTCGGCCGGGGCAAGGCTCACGTTGGAAGCCACCTTGCCCGGCGGACCGACGGGCGGCGCTACGGCCGAACCGACCGTGACCCGCAGGGCTTCGGGCTTCCCGGCCTTAAGCAGAGGCGCGGTCGCCGTTTGCGGAACGGTGTAGCTCTGGCCTGCTCCAAGCTCGCCCGAGAACAGCGTCTTGCCGCCGTCGGTGACCTGGATCCACGCGGCATCCGTGGCCGTGAGGACCACTGTGCCGCTGGGGGCTTGAGGCGGCTGCGGTTGCGGTTGAGCCGGCTGTGTCTGAACCGGACCGGCCTGCTGCGTTGGCGCGGTTGTCGTTGCTTCGGGCGAGGGGGCAGCCGCTTCGGGCTCCAGCGACCGGTTGTTCAGCCAGGTCATCACGACAACGAGCAGCACGATTGCGCCGATTGCCGAAAGAACGAGCCAGCGCGGCATCGTCCGGGCCGGGTCGGCGGGTTCAAAAACTTCGGGACTGCCGGCGTCGAATCTCTGTCCACCCATCTCGGCCCGAAGGTCGTCGCCGATCTCGGTCCGGTCGAGGCCGATGGCGCTCGCGTAGCTCTTCGCAAACCCGATGGTGTAAGTAGGGGCCGGGAGCTTGGACCAGTCGCCCGCCTCCAGATTTTCGAGATGCCGCAGCGGGATACGCGTCTGGGTGGCGATATCCTCGAGAGACATCTTCTTCTTTTCACGAGCCGCGCGGAGCCGCTCTCCAACCGACGTCGTCTGGATGATGTCGTCGCTGTCTTCCGTCATCCGCTCCAACCCGAAATTCCACCCGCTTGTCGAAGTCGAGACCTTGACTGTCAACCGCCGTTTCGGACCGTCTCAGCCAATCGATACCTTGTGCCGCCGGGCCCAGTCCGAAAGCGTCTTCCGCATGTTCGCAGGCGGGCGATCCAGCAGCTGTTCCATCCTGGTCCGGATGCGGGCGGCGTCGAGCGAACGGATCATCGCCTTGATCGGTCCGACGGCCGCCGGAGTAATCGACAGCTGGTCTATCCCGATTCCGATCAGGGCCATCGCCTCGAGCGGCCGACCGCCCATTTCGCCGCACACGCGCACGGGGACGCCAGCCTCGCGCGCCTGTCTGTTCACCCTTCTCAGGAAGCGAAGGATTGCAGGGCTCAGCCAGTCGTAACGTTCGGCCAAGCGGGGATCCGCGCGGTCCGCAGCGAACAGGAATTGCGTAAGGTCGTTGGTCCCGATCGACAGGAAATCGATCCTCGGCAGAAGCTGGTCTAGCATTTCGGCCAGCGACGGGACCTCCAGCATCGCGCCGAATTCGACGTGCTTGGGAAGCGCCCGTTTCGATTTGCGGGCCCAGTCGATCTGCTCCTCGAACAGCTTGCGGGCTTCTTCATATTCCCAGGGTTCGGAGATCATCGGGAACATGACCCGGAGGACCTTGCCGCCCGAAGCCTCGATCAGAGCGCGGGCCTGCGCCTTCATCAACGTCGAGCGATCCAGCGAAAGCCGGATCGCGCGCCAGCCCATTGCCGGGTTCTCGGCCTCGTCGCGGATGTCGGTCAGGTACGGAAGGGCCTTGTCGCCACCGATATCGACGGTACGGAACACGACCGGCTTGCTGCCCGCCGCGGCGAGAACTTTCGAGTAGAGCCTTTGCTGGCGCTCCCGGCCGGGAAGGGTCGCCGAAACCAGGAACTGGAACTCGGTTCGGAACAGTCCGATACCGTCGGCGCCCGACGCGTCGAGATTGACGGCATCTTCCGCGAGCCCCGCATTGACCATCACGCTAATCGGGAGATGGTCGAGCGTGACCGCCGGCAGATTTCGGACCGCTTCATATTCGGCGCGGCGCTTCTGCCGCGTCGCGAGCCGATGCTCGAAGCCCGACAAAAGGACCTTGCCCGGCCGGACGATCACGCTGCCGTTGTCGCCGTCGACGAGGATCTGCTCGCCCTCCTCGACGCTGTGACGAATGTCGATGAGGCGGCCAATGACTGGCACGCCCATCGCCCGCGCGACGATGGTCATGTGAGCAGTCAACGACCCCTCCTCGAGGAGCACCGCCTTCAGCCGGCGCCGGTCATATTCCAGCAGTTCGGCGGGTCCGAGGTTGCGGGCAATCAGCACCGTATCGCGCGCCAGGCCGGTCTGGGCCGCCGTTCCGAAACGCCCGGACACGATCCGAAGTAGCCGGTTCGACAGGTCCTCAAGGTCGTGCATCCGCTCCTTCAGGATCGGATCGTCGATATCCTGCATCCGAGCGCGAGTGCGCTGCTGCACGCGCTCAATCGCGGCCTCGGCGGTCAGTCCGCTGTCGATTGCCTCGTTGATTCGCCGCGACCAGCCTTCGTCGTAGGCGAACATCTTATAGGTCTCGAGGATCTCCTGATGCTCGCCCGCGGTGCCGAACTCGGCTTCCTTGGTCATCGCGTCGATCTGCTCGCGCATCTTGCGGAATGCGGAATAGACGCGGTCGCGTTCCGCCTCGATGTCTTCGGCGACGGTGTGCTCGACGACGATCCGGGGCTGGTGGAATACGGCTTCGCCCTTCGCCATTCCGGCGACCAGCTTTAGACCGGCGAGCCGGAGCGGGCCCGCGCTGCGAAGACGGCTTCGCCTTGCACCGTCCACCAGCCGCGCTGCGGCGATCATTTCGGACAGGACCATTGCGACGGTCTGAAGGGCCTCGATCTCGACGTCTTCGTAGCGGCGCGGTTCGGCGTGCTGGACTGCGAGCACTCCGATCGGGCTTTCAAGGCGGACGATCGGAACTCCGGCGAAGCTGTGGAAGCGTTCCTCGCCTGTTTCCGGGCGGTAGGCGAAGGCCGGATGCTCGGCTGCTTCTGCGAGGTTCAGGATGCGGCCTTCGGCGGCGATGGTGCCGACAAGGCCCTCGCCCATGCCTAGGCGGGTGACGTGCACGGCTTCCTTGCGAAGGCCATGGGTCGCAAACAATTCGAGCTTGTTGTCGCGAAGCAAATAGATCGAGCAGACTTCGCTCTGCATTGCCTCGGCGATCAGGTCGACGACCTTGTCGAGCTTCGCCTGCGCGCTGCCGCGGCCGGCCATGACTTCATGCAGGCCCGTAAGGATTTCCCGGGCGGAGGCGGCAGCGCTCAGCGGCATGGTCGAGCGCTAACAGATGCGCCGCGCCAATGTCACGCAGTAGGTGGCCGGACGCTAGTAAGTCCCAAGCGTATCGAGCGGATCGACGTGCGCCTCGCCGCAGGATTCCATCTCGATTTCCTGCCACAGCAGGTCGATCATCTTGGTCAGCTCGCGCACGTGCGGAACGTCATGCCTCTGCACGTAACGATACTTTTCCGAAAGCATCGAAACTTCGGCGAGGATCAGCCTTACCGTTTCTCCGTGCCGGTCGAGCGATGGGATCGCCTCGTAGGCGTCGAGCTCCTTCGCGCGGAGCAGGCTGTCGGAGGCGATCACAGGAGCCTCGCAATCAGATCCGGCATCATTCCGGAGGCGCCCAGGAAATAAGCCCCGCAAGCCACGGCGACGACCAGGACGAAGATCGCGGCCCGCCGCCACCAGCTCGGTCCCTCGGTCTCTTCGTCGTCGTAGACGGTCCACTCTTCCGCTGTCGGCTCGGCGGCTTCTGCCGGCTGCGCCGTCTCGATCTGCCAGTCGCGCTGGCTGATCCCGGCGACAAGCGTGTGCTTCTCGACGTTCAGAGCAGCGCGCTCCAACTCCAGCACATTGCCGAACACTTCATCGTCATTGGCGGTCGGAACCTTCGCCAGATAATCCTCGAGGCTTCGGTCCAGTGCGACGAGATCGTCAACGGCCTCCAAGGCGACGCGCCGGTCGCGTCGTTCCATGGCCAGCTGCAGCCGAATGACCTTTAGCGTGCTCGCGCGGACAAGCATCAGACCCTCGGCCAGGTCCTCGCTCCCGATCGAAGGAATCGTCCGTTCACGCGTCGCGTTTGCCGGCTGCATGGTCCACCCCCTGAGTCGTATCCGCGAGGGTACGCCTGAAGGGGCTATCCGTGCGCTTCGGTCCGAAGAATTAACGCCTGACCGTTGGAGTAGCGCGATATTTTGACTTTGCAGCCCGTCTATTCGACCGATTTGGCAGCCTCGGTCTTGTCGGCGGCAACCTGCACACTCTTGATGTTGGTGAATTCGCGGATGCCGAAGGACGAGCATTCACGGCCGAAGCCCGAATGCTTGACGCCGCCGAACGGCATGCGCGGATCGGAGCGGACGTTCTCGTTGACGAAGCTCATGCCTGCTTCGAGTTCCTTTGCAGCGATGCGGCGGCCGCGCTCGAGGTCGCCGGTCAGGACGCCGGAGCCCAAGCCGAACTCGCTGTCGTTGGCGATGCGGATGGCGTCGGCTTCATCGCTTGCAGCAATGATTGCGGCGACCGGGCCGAAGACTTCCGCGTCATGCGCGGGTTGGCCCTCTCGGACGTCGGCGAGTACGGTCGCCGGATACCATGCGCCCGGACGATTGGGCACTTTGCCCCCGAGCAGGAGCCGTGCGCCATTGACGATGCTCTTTTCGACCTGCTCATGGATATCGTCCCGAGCTTTCTCGCTGACCATTGGCCCGAGCTTCGTGCCTTCCTTGCGCGGATCGCCCATTTCATAGGCGCGCATCGCCTCGACGATGGCGGTCTCGAACTTTTCGAGGACCGAGCGGACGACAATGAAGCGCTTGCCGGCAATGCAGCTCTGGCCGCCGTTCACCATTCGGGCAGTCGCACAGACCTTCGCTGCCGCTTCGATCTCGGCGTCTTCGAGGACGACGTAAGCGTCCGACCCGCCTAACTCCAGCACGCACTTCTTGAGGACCCCGCCCGCCGCCGTCGCGACGCTGCGACCCGCCGCGACGCTGCCGGTCAAGGTGACGGCGGCGATATTGCCGTCCTCGATCAAGGCCTTCACTTCGCTGCTCGGCAGGAGGCTGGTGCGGAACAGGTCACGCGGCACGCCCGCCTCGTGCAGCACTTCCTCGATCGCCAGCGCGCAGCCGGGAACGTTGCTCGCATGCTTCAGAAGCGCGCCATTGCCGGCCATCAGTGCGGGCGCAGCGAAGCGGAAGACCTGCCAGAAAGGGAAGTTCCAGGGCATAACCGCGAGCACTACGCCGAGCGGATTGAATGTGACGAACGCCTCGCCGCCGCCGACGTCCACCTGCTCGTTCGCGAGATAGCCCTCCGCGTGCTCCGCAAACCAGTCGCAGTGGAAGGCGCACTTCTCGACTTCGGCGCGGCCGTCGGTGAGCGTCTTGCCCATCTCCTCAGTCATCAGCGCCGCGAATTCGTCGTTCCGTCGGCGAAGGATTTCGGCCGCCTTGCGGATGATGGCAGAGCGATCGGCGAACGACGTCCGGCGCCAAGACTTGAAGGCTACATGCGCTGCGGCCGCGGCAGCGCGCGCTTCTTCGAGGCTGCTCTCCCCGTAGGTTTGCCCGGGCTCGCCGGTCGCCGGATTCACGGTCTGAATCGTCTTCCGCGCCTTCGCTTCGGTATCGCGTTCGGCAGTGACCTGATCCGTCATCGATACTTCCTCGTTCGCGCTAGCCCCGGCTCTCCAACGCGGCAGCGGCCTCATCGACCAATTCGCGGATGATCTCCGCGACCGGCTCCTCGCGGGTGACCATTCCGACCGACTGGCCAGCCATGACGGAGCCTGTTTCGACGTCACCGTCGATCACTGCCCGGCGGAGTGCACCGGCCCAGTAATGCTCGATCTGGAGCTGGGCCTCGGCCATTTCGATCGCGCCTTCGTCGAGCTTTTGCGCGACCTCACGCTGCTTGGCGGCAAAGTTCTCCATCTCGCGGTTCTTGAGCGCGCGGACGGGAATGACCGGAAGGCGCGGGTCAATCTGGACGGACGGGATCGCGTCACGGGCGGAGGCACGAATGAACGCCTTCTTGAATTTGGCGTGCGCAATGCTCTCGTTCGCGCAGACGAAGCGGGTACCGAGCTGTACGCCGACCGCACCCATTTCGAGATAGGCGGCGACCGCCTCGCCGCGCGCGATGCCGCCGGCAATGAAGACAGGAATGTCGTGACTTACGTGCGGCAGGATTTCCTGCGCGAGCACGGTCGTGGACACCGGTCCGATGTGGCCGCCGGCCTCCATTCCTTCGATCACGATGGCGTCGACGTTCGATCGCATCAGCTTCTTGGCGAGGCTAAGGGCAGGGGCGAAGGCCATCAGCTTGGCGCCGTGCGATTTGATCTTCTCGATCGCCTTGCCCGGCGGAAGGCCGCCGGCGAGCACGATGTGGCCGACATCATGCTTCACGCAAGTTTCGATCAGCTCGAACAGCTGCGGGTGCATGGTGATCAGGTTGACGCCAAACGGCCGCTTGGTGCGCGCCTTGGTCTCGGCGATCTCGGTGTCGAGCAGCTCGGGTGTCATCGCGCCGCATGCGATCACACCGAAGCCGCCGGCGTTGGAGATGGCGGAGACGAGGTTGCGCTCGCTGACCCAGCTCATCGCGCCGCCCATGATCGCGACCTCGCAGCCCAGGAACTCGGTGCCGCGGTGCATCAGCTCCTTGAGCCGAGCGTGACCGACCGACTGGTGGACGGCTCGGGGCTCGGCGATCAGGCCTTCGCCACTCATGCCGCAGCACTCGTCTCGTCGAGGCCGAACGCCGTGTGGAGGACCCGAACGGCCAATTCCAGTTCATCTTCTGCAATCAATGCGCTCACCTTGATCTCGGATGTGGACACGGCGAGCAGGTTGATCCGCCGCTCGGCGAGGGTTTCGAACATCTTCGCCGCAAGCGCCGGGTTGGAACGGATGCCGACGCCGACGATGCTGACCTTGGCGACCAATGGGTCCTGCACCAGGTCGGAATAGCCGATCGCATCCTTGCGCTGCTCGATCACCGAGATCGCCTGGGCAAGGCTCGCGCGCGGAACGGTGAAGGTGAGGTCGGACGAGCCCGTGTTCGGCGTCGCCGCATGGACGATCATGTCGACCTGGATTCCGGCCTCCGCGATCGGGCTGATCGTAGCAGCGACCGTGCCCGGCGTGTCGGCGATGCCGGTGAGCGTGATGCGCGCTTCGTTCCGGTCGGCTGCGATGCCCGCGATGAGGTTTCTTTCCATCTCCGCTCCTGAAAGTTCGGCGACGATATCCGTCCCGGGCTTGTCCTCGAATGCCGACAGAACGCGCAAGGGCAGGTTTTCGCGCATGGCGAGCCCGACCGAGCGGACCTGAAGCACCTTTGCGCCGACACCGGCAAGTTCGAGCATCTCGTCGAACGTCACCTGGTTGAGTTTGCGTGCCCTGGGCACGATGCGCGGGTCGGTGGTGTAGACGCCGTCGACGTCGGTGTAGATGTCGCAGCGGTCGGCCTTCACGCCAGCGGCGATGGCGACGGCCGAGGTGTCCGATCCGCCGCGGCCGAGGGTGGCGACACGGCCGTCTTCGGACACGCCCTGAAATCCCGGGATGACAGCAACGGTGCCGCCTTTCAACGCCTCGTCGAGGGTGACGGATTCGATGGCTTCGACACGGGCATTGCCGTGGACGCCGGACGCCCGGACCAGCTGCCAGCCCATGAAGCTGCGCGCGTTCACGCCCATGTTCTGGAGGGTCATCGCGAGGAGGCCGGACGTGACTTGCTCGCCGCTCGCGACGACCACGTCATATTCCTTGGGATCGCTGAGCGCGGATGCTTCGCGGCAGAGCTGCACCAGTCGATCGGTCTCGCCCGCCATGGCAGAAACCACGACCAGCACCTCGTTGCCCGCTTCGGCTTCGCGCCGGACGCGGCTCGCCACGTTGCGGATGCGCTCGATGCCCGCCATCGACGTGCCGCCGAATTTCATGACGATGCGAGGCATGGAGCTCCTTGGGTGAACGGGCGCGCCCTGTTAGGAGGCGGTCATGGCCGAGACAAGCGTCGTTCAGGAAGAGATACAACAGTTCGGGAAGCTCGCCGGCGACTGGTGGGACCCGAAGGGCGCGTCGGCGATGCTGCACAAGCTCAACCCGGTGCGGCTCAGTTACATCCGCGACTGGATCGACCAGCATTGGTCGCTCGACGAGCACAGCCGCCGTCCTCTCGCTGGAAAGACTGCGCTGGACGTCGGTTGCGGCGCCGGATTGCTGGCGGAGCCGCTGGCGAGGCTGGGCGCCAAGGTCACGGCGATCGATCCCGCAGCCGAACTTATTGAAGCCGCCCGCGAGCATGCGGCGGGGCAGGGGATCGACATCGATTATCGAGTTTCGGCGATCGAGAAGCTCGACGGCACGTTCGACCTGATCACGTCGATGGAAGTGATCGAACACACCGCCGACCCGCAGCAGTTCCTGAATGATCTGGCGAAGCGGCTGGCGCCGAACGGCTTGTTGATGCTGTCGACGCCCAATGCGACGGCCTGGTCGAAGCTGATCACGATCACCCTTGCCGAAGGCTTTGGAGCGATCCCGAAGGGCACGCACGACTTCGACAAGTTCATCGCGCCGGAGCGGATGAAGCAATTGCTGGCCAACGCCGGTCTCAAATGCCTCGACTTCGAAGGCCTGGCGTTCAGCCCGACGCGCGGGCTGCATCTCAGCGAGGACCTGCGCCTCAATTATTTGGTGGCGGCGACCCACTCATAAGGCGCTCGTAGAAAGCGATCGCCCGCATGTAGACGGCGATGGCGATCCGCTCGTCATTGCCGTGAAAGCGGGTGAGGTCACCCTTGCGCATGGTGATCGGCACGAAGCGGAGGACGGCCTTCGCGACACCCTGATAGTGGCGGCCGTCGGTCGCGCCGACGACCAGCCCCGGTGAAACGCCGGCCTCCGGGAAGCTGGATCGAACAAGCGCGCTGAACTGCCGATACTCCGCGCTTTCCGGTGAAACTGGCGTTCCCGGATCTTGCTGGAACGAGGCCGGGCGAACTTGAACCTGCGGATCGTCGATGACGCGGCGATCGTGCTCGAGAACGCTTTCGACCGTGTCCCCTGGAAGAATGCGGTGGTTGACGACCGCATGCGCGATCTGGGGGATGACGTTGTCCTTGGTCCCGGCATTCAGGATCGTGGGCGCCGTCGTGGTCCGGATCGCCGCGGCGGTGCTCGGGACGGCAAGGAGCTGCCGCTCTACCAGCGGGCCGGTCAGCCAGCGATTGGCGAGTGCGGCGCGCATCGCGAACCCGCCATATGGAGCAATGCCATCCAGCATCGCGCCGGATGGGCCTTTGATTCTCGCCGGCATCTGGTGCTCTGCCAGACGCTCGACGGCCCGCGCGATCCGGACCGCGGAATTGTCGTTGCCCGGCATGGAGCTGTGTCCGCCTGCGCCGGTGGCGGTAAGCTCGACCGAGACGTATCCCTTTTCCCCGATGCCGATCATGGCGATCGGCGCGTTCACGCCGCCGATGACTCCATCAAGCACCGCATAGCCTTCGTCTAGGCCGAGCCCGATGTTCGCCCCGCGCTGCTTGAGCAGGGCAGCCATCGCCTTCGCGCCTTCGCCGCCGCGCTCCTCGTCATGGCCGAAGGCGAGGTAGATCGTCTGCTTCGGGCGGTAGCCGCGCGCGAGCAGTCGCTCCGTGGCCTCCAGGATCGCCATTAGCGAGCCCTTGTCGTCGATCGCGCCGCGTCCGATCACGAAGCCGTTGGCGATCGCGCCGCTGAATGGCGGAGCGCTCCATTTTCCTTCGCTTCCAGCCTCGACCGGCACGACGTCCTGATGAGCCATCAACAGCAGGGCAGGCGAGGATGGATCCGATCCTTGCCAGGTGAAGAGCAGGCTTCCTCCGGGCAGATTCTCGCGCTTCAACTGTGCGTGGACGCGGGGGAAGCCCTGCTCGAGAAAAGCGTGGAAGGCAGCGAAAACCTCGGGCGACGCAGGTCCGGTTTCGGTCGAAATTGTCTGTGCCTGCAGGGCTTGGGAAAGCCGCTGGACCGCCGCGGCATCGACCGGTAGGGGCGGCGGGACCTTGCCGAGCGGCTCGGCCTTCAACCTTAAGGTGTTGAACAAAACGACGGCGACGAGGGCCAGCAGCAGGACCGCTGCGACGAGCCCGATCTTCCTGACCGTCTTCAGAAATCAACCTTGTCGTAATGAGCGGGCGGCACGATCACTTCCATACGCTCCCCGAGCAGTGGCCGAAAGCTCGGGCGCGACTTCATGACGGCGTACCAGTCCTTCGTCTGCTTGTGCCCGCGCCAGTCGAGCGCGCCGAGGTAATCGATGACGCTGAGGTGCGCGGCAGCGGCGAAATCGGCGAGGCTGAGGCCGGGCCCCGCCAGCCAGCGCCGATGGTCGAGCAAGTAATCGACGTAATCGAGGTGATTGTTCGCGATCCGCATCGCCTCGCGAAGGATTCGCGTGTCGGGGCTCTCCTTGCTGACGAGCCGCTTGCGCATCCGCTCGTTCATCAGCGGCTCGACGACCTCGCGGTAGAGCCTTTCGTCGAACCACGCCGTGAGGCGGCGGATCTCGGCGCGGAGCGCGGCATTGCCGTGGATCATCGGCATGCGGTCGACCGTTTCGTCGAAATATTCGACGATCGGCTGCGACCCGATCAGGGTGATGCCCTGGTCCGCTTCGACCATGACGGGCGTTTCGCCGGCGGGATTGAGATCGACGAACTCGTCGCGGCGCTCCCACGGGTTCTCGCGCACCAGCTCAGCCGCAATCCCCTTCTCGGCGAGGACAAGCCTGACCTTGCGCGAGAAAGGACAGAGCGGGAATTGGAAGAGTTGCCACATTTCAGGGCAGCTTTAGCGAGGGCAGCGCGCGCGTCTAGGCGCAGAACGTCAGCGCTTGGGATAATCCGGACGAGGCAGGTTCGCGGTCGCGCGCTCCATCTCGCGCTGGGCGTCGGACAGTCCTTTCATCATCGCCGGAATTGCGGCTGCGAAGGCTTTCATCCCGGCCTGCATCGCCGGGCGAGCCGCATCGATCTGATCGCGGACGTCGCGCTCGGACATTCCGGTCTCGTTGCGGAGGGTGCGACGCTTGTCAGATGCGGTCGGCTGGCGACCTTCGACCGCCGCTTCGACTTCGCCGACCGGCAGGTTGAGAAATGCCTTGGACATGGCGACCATCGTGTCGCTCAGCCGGTCGGCCCAGCGCATGTCCGTCAACTCGGGCGGCAGCTGGTACACCTGTGGCGGCGCAGGCGGCGCAGCCTGCGCGAAGGCCGGCGAGGCCAAAACTGCGAGCGGAAGAGCGAAAAGAATGGCGCGCATGGTACGAGTCCCGAGGGCCAGAAACAGCGACTTTCTATGGGCTTGTGACCTTAGCGGTCGATGAACGGCAGATTAAATCTACCGCGCCGCGAGCCAGACCAAAGCGGCCCCGCCAGCGATGATCCGGTACCAAGCGAACGGCCAGAAGCCATGCCGCGAAATGTAATGCACGAAGGCTTTCACCACGACGATCGCGACGATGAAGCTGACGATGAAGCCCACCGCGACCGCGCCGAAACCGACCCCGCTGGCGCCCGCAAGCAGAGTGTCGTGATGCTTGATGAGTTCCAACGTCGTCGCTCCGACCATGGTCGGAATGGCGAGGAAGAAGCTGAACTCGGCGGCAGTCCGGCGTTCGACGCCCAGAGAAAGTCCGCCGAGGATCGTAGCTCCGGATCGGCTTACGCCCGGGATCATCGACAGGCACTGGATGAAGCCGATTCCGAGCACCGTCTTCAGCGGCATTTCGGCGACGCCGACGATTTCGCCGGGTTTCACGAATTTCTCGATGATGAGGATGGCAATGCCGCCGGCGATGAGCGCCCAGGCGACCACCTCGGCATTGCCCAGCAACAGTTCGATCTTGCTGATCAAGATCACGCCGATGATTGCAGACGGCAGGAATCCGAGCAGCACGTTGCGGACGAAGCGCCACGACATCGGATTGTTGCGGAGCAGCCCTTCAAGCACCGCCCAGAAAGTTCGCCAGTAGAGAACGACGATGGCCAGGATCGCTCCAAGCTGGATGATGACGTTGAACGCGGCCCAGCGGTCGGCGTCGAAGCCCATGAGCTCGGTGGCGAGGATCAGATGGCCCGTCGAGGAGACGGGGAGGAACTCCGTAACTCCCTCGACGATGCCGAGGATGATCGCGATCAGGAGGATGGGCACTTACGAAATCGCGGTCAGATTTACGCGGCGCCGGGCGAAACGGTTGCCACCGTACATTCCGAGCCATTCCGGGGCGACAGCGCCGAACGGCGTAGGCCGTACGCCGAACGCGTCGAGCCCAGGTCCTGTGGCGACATTGTCGTTCTGGAGCATCAGCCACTGGTCGCGGGTGAGGGGCGCACCGGGCAGGAAACCGAGCCAGGAAATCGCCGATGCAATCGGGCCCGGCACGTTCACCAGCTCGGGATCGCGGGCTGCGGCCTTGAGGATCTCAACCGTCAGCTGGCGCATCGTCAGGACCTGAGCGCCGCCAAGCTCGTAGGTCTTGCTGCCATGGGTCTTCGGGTCGAGCGCGGCGAGGGCGATGGCCTTCGCGAGGTCCTCGACGAAGATCGGCTGGAAGCGGCAGTTGGGGGCGATCACAGGCAAAGCGGGAAGCCGCGACATTCCGGCAAGGCGGTTGGTCAGCTTGTCTTCCGCTCCGAAAACGATCGACGGCCGAATGATCGTTGCCGACGGGAAAGCCTTGCGGACAGCCCTCTCGCCTTCGCCTTTGGTACGGGCATAGACGGCTCCGCTGTCGGCATCCGCGCCGATCGCCGAGATGTGGACAAGCGATTGAGCGCCAGACTTCTTGGCGGCTTCTGCTATGTTCCGCGCGCCTTCGGCATGGACTGCGCTCATCCTGGAGAAGGAGCCGGCGAGATTGATCACCGCGGACGCCCCCTCGACCGCGTGGCGGACGGAGTCGCGATTGGTGACGTCGGCGCGGACGAACCCGAACTGGCCGACCTGGCTCAAAGGCTGGATGAAGTTGGCGTGGCGCGGCTCGCGGGTCACGACCCGAACGCGTACGCCTGCTTCGAACAATTGTTCGCAGACGTAGCGGCCGATGAAGCCGCCGCCGCCGAAAACCGTCACGAGCTGGGGATTAAGCATCGCATCGCCACTAGCCGGTGGCGCGGCGCATTGACAAGGCGGCCGCCGGATGCGGCGCCCGCCTTTTCGCGTCAATAATAGTCGGCCAGGGTCAGGATGAGCGTCTGTCCGTCGGACTTGGTGAGGGAGACCCTGGTCCCCACGTCTTCCCGCGTCCAGCCGGCCTGCTTCGACGAATAGAAGCTGGGTCCGACTTTCTCACCATCGATCGCGACCAGCTTGTCGCCCTTCTTGAAGCCGGCCCGTTCCGCGGGCCCGCCCGGTGTCACGTGGAGGACGTTGAAATGGTCGTCCTCCAGCATGACGAACATCCCCGCCCGGTCCTTGGTGAACAGAGGCGCGTGCCCGGCGGGTTTCAACCACAACCGGTCATGGCTGAGGTCGAGCGTCAGATGGAACTGCTTGAACAGCTGGATGCCTGCATTGGCACGCTTCTCGTAAGGACCGTCCGCTACCGATCCGAAGTCCGTCGGCACGTCATGGAACGTGAAGCCGCCAACTTCGACCGTCGGCATCGTGACCCTCTTGGTCTCGTGCAGGCCGCCCACTCCGCCGCTCAGCCCGATGGCGTAAGGGAGCTTCGCGAGTGCCGGAACCGACTCATGATATTCCTTGGACAGGCTGAGCGCTCCGCCGTTGCCGAGGTCGAGCGCGGCATCCACCGGCGCCTGGCCGTCGACGGAAATCGGCAAGTAGTGAAGCGTCCCGTCGCGCTTGAGCTTCACCTCCGTTGCGCCAGCCGGCGATACGAAGTTCAATGCCGGGGACAGGGACAAAATCTGCTTGTCGAAATCCAGGTCGACGACGCTGTTCGTGAACAGCTCGCGGCCCATGATGACGGGGATCGGCCGGCCGATTGCCTTCTCGATGGCGTCGAGATCGATCACCGCGACCGTCACTCCGCTAAGCTTGAGGTTGCCGACCTCGACGGTGACGTCCTGGACAAGCTCGGCGTCCTGCCGTCCCCCCGTTCCCTGGGCGGTGATCTTCATGCCTGGCTTCAGGCCGATCTTGCGCGCGAAGTCGCGGTCAATCGTCGTCACGCCCGCGCCGCTGTCGAGGATCATCGGCGTATCATTGCCGTTGACGCGGCCGCTGAGGATGATCCGGTTCTCGCGGAACAGCTCGAACGGAACGGCGGCCCGCGCGTCCGGGATCGCGGTTACGACCGGCTTCGCGATTTGGGCGGCTGCAATGCACGGATAAACCGCCGTTGCGGCTCCCAGGCTTACCAGCGCGAGCGCGACTTTGATCTGGCGTTTCATTCTGTTTCCCTTTATGTCCGTATCGCAATGCATCAATGAATTATCGCAAAACGATAACAAGGTCAAGCGGGATGAATGGATCGGATATTGGCAAAACCGCAAGGCGGCTTCGGTGGGCGGTCTGGATCTTCTGGGGCTGCATCATCCTTGCCTATATCGCCGGGCGGCTCGGGCTCAGCCTGCGTGGAGCCGTCGAAGTTCAGGCGCATTCGACCGTGGCCGAATCCGGAACGCCGATGATCGTGGCCGACATCACGATCCTCCTTTTGAGCGTCGCCCTCTATCAATTGAGCAGGATGCTGGGAGCGATCGGCGAGGGCGACCTGTTCTCCGCCCGAGTCGTCGGAGCATTCCGCTCGTTCGCTTTCTGGCTTCTCATTGTGGCGCTCGCCTGGGTCGTCGCGCCGATCGTCGCCGTATTCCTCACGGGGCCGGACGAAGCCCATCGCCTCGAGTTCAAGCTGCAGCTTCGCGACGTGCTGACGATCGGAATTGCTTTGATCCTGTTCCTCGTCGCCCGCCTTCTCGAACGTGCCCGAACGATCGACGAAGAAATGCGGGAGATCGTCTGATGGGCATCGTCGTCCGTCTCGACGTGATGCTCGCGCTTCGAAAGATGCGGTCAAAGGACCTCGCCGCGAAGATCGACATCACCGAGGCCAATCTTTCGCTGCTCAAGTCCGGCAAGGTGAAAGGCATCCGCTTCTCGACCCTGGAAGCCATTTGCGACGCGCTCGACTGCAAGCCGGGCGACATTCTCGATTATGAGCCGGAGGCTGCGGCGAACGGGAATTGACAAGCCCTGGGCCCGCCTCCAAATGGCGCCGCCTACCAGCTGAAAACAAGCTCTCCGTGCCCAGGTGGCGGAATTGGTAGACGCACCAGCTTCAGGTGCTGGCGCTCGCAAGGGCGTGGAGGTTCGAGTCCTCTCCTGGGCACCATCGCCAAATCGGCGCTGAAATATGCGCATTCCAGAACTTCCGGGCAAGCTTGGCACTCGATTCCCGCAATGCAGGCGCTTCCTACGTCTACTCGCTAGGTCGCCTGTTTATTATTCCTTATCTAGATTAATATTAACGCTTGAAAAACACATGTTTTGAGAGCATTAGAGTTTCTTGCTCGGGCAGCCGGCTGAAATGCCGGCCCTGACGGTGTCGGGTATGTTGCGTTTGCAGGCCGCAGTTTTTGGGTCTGACCGCCGCCGGCACAGCGCCTCCGACGACCAGGCCCCTGACGAGCGGGACAGACTGTCGCTCGTACGAGGGGGATTCGCGCATGGCACACGATCCTTGATCTGATCAGGCCCGAATACCGGGTCTCACAATCAGCTGATTCCTCGACGCAGCGCACCATGCGCCGCGGCGACTCAATGTCTTTGTAACAATGGCGACCATGGAGGGGGGCCGTCGTTCCACCAGGGGGAACTCGTCATGGCGCTCGATATCACTGCTCTCGACATCACGGTCGATGAATCAATTGGTCTTACGGACAACGATGTCGACAAGACCGCTGCTCCGTACAGCACCGATCCCACGGTCCAATATCTCCTGTCGCTCGATACCGCAGGCGGCCTGACCTCCCCCGAAGTCGCGTTCAAGGCAGACTTCATCACTGCAACGGCGACCGGCGGGGACTCGTTCTCCTCAGTATCTCTCACGCAGAGTCTCAGCGGAACTCCGTTTTCCACCACCGTGGGCGTGAACAGCGGCATCCAAACGGTCGATGGCAACTATGTCTGGCTGTTCCTCGACCCCAGCAATTCCAACGTCGTGCGGGGCGTGATCGGTACGTCGAACCCGGCAACTGCGCCTGCAGCAGGCGGAGCGCTCGCTTATTCGTTCGCGCTGATCAACACCAACACCACCACCCCGGACCTGTATCTGGTCCAGTATGTGGCGCTGTCCCATCCGGATACGAACTCCGTCGACGAGCGCATCGATCTGACGAGCAAGGTGTTCGCCACGCTCTCGGCAACGACCACGGTCAGCTTCTCGGGCGCGAACGCCGCGCCCGGCAATCCTGACTTCTACATCATCAATTCGCCCACCGACGCCACCAAGCAAATTCTGGTCATCGGTCAGGCCGGCGGCAGCGCCAATGTGAGCACGCAGGGCTTCGGCATCGCGAACCAGAGCATCAATCCGAATGAAACGCTGCAGGTTGATTTCATCACCGGCGGCACACTGGCTTCAGGCACCGCCTCGCAGATCAACTACAGCAGCCATCTCGAGGATGTCACGAGGGCGGGCTTCACGATCAACCAGATCACGCCTTCCAATCCGGATAAGCGGGTCGACATCACCATCACTGCTCAGAACGCTCAGGGCGAAGTGAAAGGTACGGACTTTTACGATGGAAGCCCGGCCAACGCCGTGGACATCACCAGCGTCAAATTGACTGGCGCATCGGGAAGCGCGACCACTTTCACGGCGGATGGCACATATTCCACCGCAAGTGGCAACATCACCATCACCGGGCTCAGCGGGACCGGGAACGCCGTCACCATCACAGGGCTCGATAACGTCACCACCGTCGATTTCACCACCGCCACTCCGATGGATCGGCTGCTGGTGACGGGAGTCGATGCGAACGAAGGGTGCGACATCACCGAGTTCCATTTCCAGACGACAACCCCCAACGGCCACACCGAAGAGGTCGGCTCCTTCATCAACTTCGACGATTCCGGGCCATCGCTCGAAATCACGGCCGCGCCGGTGGTTGGCGCTCTCGAGGTTGTCGAGGCGAGCAACGTCACGGGACAGAGTCAGGCGACGATCACGCCGCCGACCTACAATGCGAGTGCGGTCGACGGTGTCACGCCGAGTGTGGCATACGCGCTGGCCCTGATAGGCTCGTCGGCGACAGGGTTGCAGACGACCGTAGGCAACAAAGCGATCACACTTGTCGCAGACTCGGCGAGCCAGATCTCGGGCAAGTACGACAGCGACAACAATGGCTCGCTTGATGCAACGGCGTTCACCGTGACGCTTTCCGGGACGACGGTCACGCTGAGGTCGATGGTTGCGCTCGAGCACTCGAACTCGCCGCAAGGTGTGGGCGAGGAAAACACGCTCGACCTCAACGGCCTCATTAAGGTCGTGGCGACCGTTTCGGTTTTGGACGGCGACAACGATCCTGCGTCGCAGCAAAGTTCGAGCACGGCACTGTCCATTACGTTTGATGACACCGACCCGACGCTCTCGATCACATCAGCCGTGGCGGTTGGCTCCACTGCGGTGGGCGAGGCAAGCGCAGCTGGTGGCCAGACTCAGGTGACAATCACGGCGCCGGGCGTCACGGCAGGCGCCGTCGATGGCTCAACGACGGGTATCGCCTACGCACTGGCCTTGGCTGCCGGCACCGCGACCGGGCTGCAGACGACGGCGGGCAACAAGGCGATCTCGCTGGTCGTCGACTCAGCCAGCCAGATCTCGGGCAAGTACGATAGCGACGGCAACGGCTCGCTCGATGCCACGGCGTTCACAGTGTCGTTGTCGGGCACGACAGTGACGCTGACGTCGCTGGCCGCGCTCGAGCACGATGATTCGCAGGGCGGAGGCGAGGACAACACGCTCGACCTCAATGGCTTGATCAACATCGTGGCAACCGTGACGGTTACCGACGGCGACAATGACTCCACCTCACAGCAAAGCACGACCGCGTCGCCGCTGTCGCTGACCTTCAACGACACCGATCCGACGATTACAAAGGCGTTCGACGCCGATCCGGGTACCGCGGGTAATCAATCGCCGGAGACGCTGGCGAATACAGTGAACGCGACGGCCAGCGGGAACTTCGGCTACGCCATGACCGACCAGGTCGCCGGCGCGGCCTATAATTTGACGACGGTCAGCGACTTCGTCGATGTCGATCCTAACGCCGCAGGGGTGCAGATCAGCCTGACGGGCGCGGTCTCGAACTCACAGAACCCGGGCATCACCCAGGCGGTCGCGACCCTCACGGCCGAGGACGCGAACTCCGCCACCTTCGGCTTCTCGTTCCACTACGACTTCGACCCGATCACCGCCGGCGTGCAGGATGCAACGGCGGGCGGCACGCTTTATTTCGACAAGGGTGCCGACACGTACACGTTCACCCTGACTGACGTGGTCGATGGGTTCAGCTTCGACGTGCTGCATACGGCCGAGTTGATCGCCAAGGCGCCGACCGGAAACACGGGGCATCCGCTGATCGTTGCCGAGCAGCTGACGCCGAACGGCGATCCCGATCCGCTCTTCGTTCAGTTTACCGCAAACTCGGTCACCCAGTCGATCGGGTTCGGGTTCAACTCGACCGGCGACGGAGCGACCGTCGGTGACACCACGTTCAACAACCTCGGGGCCACCCATGACATGGTCACCAACGTCCACGAGGACTGGGTCAGTGCAACCCAGGCTACCAATGGCGTTGCCGGCGATACGATCCAGAAAGGCGAGGTGCTCACGCTGCGGTTCTTCAATACGAACATCCTTGGCGATGTTAACCCGAAAGCTGCCGGTGGTGGGACTGAGCAGGTTGACCCGACTGCGAAAGCCAGTGGCGTCGTCGTCAAGTTCGACGGCATCGGCAATTCCGAGGACCTCGTCATCATACTCGACCTGAAGGATTCGGACGGCAATGAAATAACCAGGGCCGTCAATGTCGAGAATTCGGACCTGATCAGGGGCAACGCAAATATTCCTGCCCCGTACAACACCGAGTTCTCGCTCGATAACAACGATGCACTGCTGATCATCGAGCAGAACGACTACACGGTCGCTGGCGAGACCTATCAGATCCAGGGGATCCAGATCATGCAGAGCTCCAATGGGTTGACGGGCGATGCCATCAACCTGAACGGGGCGATCGGCGTCAATGGTGGCAGCAGTGCCACGACCAGCCTGACGGCCTGGGATCCGATGGACCAGGACGTCCTGAAGATCGTGGACATCGGGTTCATACAGCAGAGCAGCGGGGACATCGGCGCCACCCTCGACTTCGCGTTCAACATCGTGGACGGCGACAATGATCAGACTGCCACTCAGCACATCCTCGTGGATATTGGCGATACGTCCTCGATCAACTCGAGTTCGTTCGCGGCGCCATTGAACAGTCTGTCTCTCAAGAATGCTGGTTACACCGCGGATAGCGGCATGGCGCCCTCAAGCCATTCCATTAGCCTCTTGGGTACCAGCGACGTGTACTCAACGGTGAAGATCGAAGCGCTGAGCCATCTCCACACAGCGGACTGGTACATGGTCTGATTGGGGAGCGCGTTAGGGAGCACTCGCCTCCCGAATGCGCACAGAAGAGGGCCGCGGAGCGATCCGCGGCCCTCTTTTGGATCCGGAAGTCCGGACTGGCGACCTCACGCGCGAGGGGACTGGCGAGCATCGCGATCCGCCGCTAGCCAGTCCTGCACATCATCGTTAGCGGGGGTGACGTGAAGATCGGAATTCTGACCGGCGGCGGCGATGTGCCCGGGCTCAACCCCTGCATCCGTTCGATCACGCTCAATGCCGACGATAACGGCTGGGAGGTAGTAGGCTTCAAGCGCGGCTGGCAGGGCGTCCTCGAAATCGACCCCGCCGATCCCGCTTCGATTGCAGCCAACAGCGTTCCGCTGACCCGCGACGGTGTCCGCGGCATCGACCGGATGGGCGGAACGATTCTCCATACGTCGCGGCTGGATCCCCGGACGATCGCCGACGGCGACAAGACCGCCCAGGTCCTTCACACGCTGCAGCGGCTCGGCGTCGACGCAATGGTGACCCTCGGGGGCGACGGCACGCTGCGTTTCTCCGCGCATCTGTCGCGCCAAGGCTTTCCGGTCATCTCCATCCCGAAGACGATGGATAATGACGTCTTCGGCACCGATTACTGCATCGGCTTCTCGACGGCGGTCAGCCGCTCCGTCGAGGCGATCAACGCGCTTCGCACGACTGTCGGAAGCCACGAGCGGATCGGCGTCGTCGAGCTGTTCGGTCGCCGCAGCGGTGAGACGGCGCTTCTCGCCGGGTTTCTCGCGCAGGTCGACCGCACGGTCATCGCCGAGGTTCCCGCGGACCTCGACGTGCTCCTTCCGCTGCTTGCGCGCGACAAGGAAGAAAGCGGCTCGAGCTACGCCATGTGCGTCATCTCCGAAGGCGCGACGATTCGCGGCGAAGGGAATGGCGACAATGCGATGCGCTCGCTTCCGGGAAGCGAGCGCGAGGAAGTGAGCGTCAGCCGCCGGCTTGGAAGGGCGATCAAGCAGCGCCTTGGCTTCGGCACGGTCATCCAGGAGCTCGCCTATCTGATGCGCGCCGGTGAGCCAGACGCGATGGACCGGATGGTCGGCCTCGCGTTCGGCGCTCTCGCGGTTCAGCTGCTGGCTCGCAAGGAGCATGCACGCATGGTCGCCCTCAAGGACGGCAATTACTGCCACGTGCCGATCGGGACTCTGGAAGAGAGCGAGAAGCTGGTCGACGTTTCCGGGCTCTACGATCCCTCCACCTACCGCGCGAAGCTGATGCGCGTGGAGGGAATGCCGATGTTCCTCTATTAGGGAACGACGCTTCCGTCGCGATTGCCGGGAGGCGAATAGCGGCAGATCAGATAGTCCCAGGTGCCGTCGCGATAGATTGCGCAGCCGACGTGCGTCGTCGTCTTCCAGATCATCTGCGTATAGTGGGCAACGTCCGACCAGTTGCCGGAACGGCTGACGTTCGGGAACATGCCCGCGTTGAACAGCCTTTTCTCGCCGGTCCAGGCAGCGACCATCTCTTCCGGGCGGAAGCGTCCGTCCTGTCCCATCCAGAGGTTCTCGCGCTGGTTCTCGCGCCCGGCACGCGGCGAATGCACGAGACGCCCGATCCGCGACAGAGAAGGGCCATAGGATGCCGCCGCTACTGCGAGGCTCGGATCCCACTGCAGAGGCGGAGCTCCGACCTCGGCCCGCGCCGCGTTGTGCGCCATCAGGATGCGCGCATTGACGTTATCGAGCCCGGGCGACGTCGCAACATAGGCGGCCGCGTCGGCATCGCTCGGCACGAACGCGACGGCAGCTGCAATGAGCGCAATGACGGGGCTGGTCTTCATTGCCGCCAAGTCTGCGCCGCAATCCCTAATCGTTTCTAAATCGATACGAGTGCGGAAACTTCTCCCGATGGAGCGGTTATCGGGCCGTGGCTGCTCCTGAATCCCGCCCTGCGATCATCGCCGCCCTGGTCGGGAATGGGCTCATTGCGGTGACGAAGGGCATTGCGGCCGCGATTACCGGAAGCTCGGCAATGCTCAGCGAAGCGGTCCACTCGCTGGTCGATTGCGGAAATGAGGTGCTGCTACTCTACGGCCAGCACCGCTCCTCCCGGCCGCCGGATGAGATCCATCCCTTCGGTTACGGCCGCGAGCTATACTTCTGGTGCTTCGTCGTCGCGCTGCTGATCTTCGCGCTGGGCGCGGGCATCTCGATCTACGAAGGCGTGGTCCACATCCGGCACCCCGAAGCCATTACGAAGCCGTACATAAACTTCATCGTTCTTGGCCTCGCGTTCGTCTTCGAGAGCATGTCCTGGTTCGTGGCGTGGCGCGGTTTCCAGCGCGTGCGAGGAGACGGTTCGCTTTGGCACGTCGTCCGGACGAGCAAGGACCCGACGAGCTTCATGGTCCTGTTCGAGGATACCGCTGCACTGATCGGAATCGTCATTGCGGCGATCGGAACGGCGCTCGCGGTCGAATATGAGGCTCCGTGGATCGACGGCACTTCTTCCATCCTGATCGGCCTGGTTCTCGCGGCGGTTGCAGGAGTGCTCGCTCGCGAGAGCAAGACCTTGTTGATCGGTGAGCGCGCCGATCCGGTGCTTCAGAAAGCCATCCGCGATGCCGCGGACCGCGAGGCCTGCGTGCGCAGCGTCCGCCGGATCCTGACGACGCACATGGCGCCCGACCAGGTGATCGCGACGATGGACGTCGAGTTCGACGACAGCCTGACGATCCCGGATGTCGAGAAGCTGATCGGCCGGATTGAGGAAGGGCTGCGCGACCGCCACCCCGAGCTTTCGCGCGTGTTCATTCGGCCGGAGCCGCGGCGCACGTGACTAGCGGTATCGGCCGCGTGTAAACGCGGTTCATGACACATGCGCGCGTCTGGAAATTCAGGCCACCGGCCGGTCGCGAGGACGAGTTTCAGCGGGCTTACTCGGGCACCGGCAATTGGGCGCGGCTGTTCGAGCAGGCTCAGGGGTATCGCGGGACCACACTATTGCGACCTTGCGAGCCGGGCGACTGGTGGCTGACCATCGACCGCTGGGAGAGCTTGGCCGACTTCGAGGCATTCCAGCGGGACTTCGGCATTGAATATCGAGGCCTCGATCAGGAGCTGGAGGGTGTCGCCGGCGAAGAGGTGTTCGTCGGGGCGTTCGAGGAATGAGCCTCTACGAAATCGATGGCGTCTTCCCACAGTTGGCGGAAGGAGCCTGGGCGGCTCCGTCGGCTGACTTGATCGGCGACGTCAGGCTGGCGGCAAGGGCTAGCGTCTGGTTTGGAGCGGTCATCCGTGCCGACAACACGCCGATCGTCCTCGGCGAAGAGACCAACTTCCAGGACGGCGCGATCGGCCATTCCGATCCCGGAGCGCCGTTGACGATCGGTGCGCGCGTGACGGTCGGCCACCAGGCGATCCTCCACGGCTGCACCGTTTCCGACGACTGCCTGATCGGCATGGGAGCGCGAATACTGAACGGTGCGTTCCTTGGCCCCGAGTGCCTGGTCGGCGCGAACGCTTTGATAACCGAAGGCAGGAGATTCGAGGAAGGCGGGCTGATCGTCGGTGCACCGGCCCGACTGGTGCGCCCATTGACCGACACGGAGAAGGCCGCGCTTCGCCTTTCGGCCGCGCATTATGCGGACAAGGCCGCTCGTTACGCCCCCGGACTCAGGTTACATGGCTGACACTTGAAGGGTTCTGCGGCGGAGCCATTTTCATCTCATGATCGACATCCGCAAATTTGATTCGCTGGGCCATGCCGACCACGGATGGCTCAATGCCCGACACCATTTCTCGTTCGCGAATTACCATGATCCCAGCCGCATGGGCTGGGGCCGGATCCGCGTCTGGAACGACGACAAGATCGCCGCCAAGTCCGGTTTCCCGCCGCACCCGCACCGCGACATGGAAATCATCACCTACGTTCGGACTGGCGCGATTACGCACCAGGACTCGATGGGCAACAAGGGTCGCACCGCGGCCGGCGATGTTCAGGTTATGAGCGCCGGCACGGGCGTCACCCATGCCGAGTATAATCTCGAGGACGAGGACACGACGCTCTTCCAGATCTGGATCGAGACGGACAAGCCCAATGCCCAGCCGAGCTGGGGCGCCAGGCCTTTCCCGAAGGAAAGCCGCGAGGGGCAGTTCCAGCTTCTCGCCAGCGGCAACGGCGACGATAGCGTCCTGCACATCAATTCCGATGCGCGGATCCTCGGCGCGACCCTGAAGGCCGGCGAGACGCTGGAATACAAGGCCGACCCGTCGCGGCACCTCTACCTGGTGCCGAGCGCCAAGGTCGACGTGAATGGCACGCAGGCCGAAAAGCGCGACGGCGTCGCTATCACCGGCGAATCGGTCGTGACGGTCAAGGCGGAGGAAGACGCCGAGCTCGTCCTGGTCGACGCGCGCTAAATCTCACTCATTTCGGCGTTTTTTGCCGCTGGTCGCCTGCCGTTCATCCATCATGTGCTTGAAAGGCGGGCGATTGGGCGGCAAAGCGCCGGAGTCGCGGCGCACAGCGTCAGGCGACTCCAGCCAGACCAAAGGGTGAGATGAAGCAAGCAATGCGCATGAGTTCGGCGGCCGTAGCGCTAGCGCTAGGTCTCGTTGCGCCCGCGATTGCACAGGACCAGTCGACCGAAAACAGCCCGGCGCCCCCCACGATCGCCTTGCCTGCTCCCTCGAGCGAGGATGCGGTTGGCCCAGCCCAGCTCAAGGACTTCTCGATCGACGGGACGGTCACAAGGCGTGCGGCGACACCGGAGCCAGCTTCTCCGCAGCCTGTAACCCGGCCTGCTGCAGCCAATTCCTCGCCGGTCTCCACCCAGCCAACGGCCTCGGCGACCCAATCCGTCGCATCGCGAGGGGACCGCCCGGCCACCACATCTTCCCAACGCCCGGCATCATCGGCCGCAGCGCCTTCGACCGCTGGACCGTCTGGCTTCAATTTCACGCCCTCGGCGCCGATCGCCAATCAGCAACCTGCTTCATTCGGCGGCGCGCTCGCTCCGGCGGCGACCCCGCTCGTCGACACGACCACGTCGGAGGCCAATCTCCTCTCGCACTGGCCGTGGGTTCTCGCACTTCTCGCGGCCGTCGGGGCCGGGCTCTGGTACTTCCGCCGGCAGCGTCCGGGCTACGCGTTCGCGGGTGCCGGCGGTGACGCTTCTGCGTTCAATTTCAATCCTCCGCCGGCCCGTCCGCAGCCGCCGAAGCCGGCCCCGCCGCGCCCCGCACCTGCGCCCCAGCCGCAACTTCGGGAGCCGGTCAGTGGCGGCGTCACGACCAAGCTCGCGCCCGCGCAGGGGATCGTTTCGACCCGGCTTCGCCCGTGGCTCGAGATCGAGTTCGACCCGCAGGCCGCGATCATCGACGCCGAGAAAGCCTCGATCCAGTTCGAGATCGTCATCTTCAATTCGGGAAGCGCACCAGCCCGCGACGTGCTGGTCGAGGCGGCGCTGTTCAACGCGGGAACGGACCAGGATCAGCTTCTGAGCGCCTTCTTCGGCCGTCAGCTTGGCCAGTCGGACGGGACCACCATTCCGCCGCTGCAGCGCATGAGCTTCCGGAGCATCGTCACGCTTCCGCGCGACCAGTTACGTCTGTTCGAGGTCGAGGGCCGGACGCTCTTCGTGCCGGTGGTCGGCTTCAACGTGCATTATCGCTTCAGCAACGGCGCGGGCCAGTCGTCGACGAGCTACATCGTCGGACGCAACAATGCGGGCGAGAAAATGGCTCCGTTCCGGGTGGAGCAGGGATCGAAGACCTATCGCGGCCTTGCGACCCGCGAGCACAATCTCCGGGTGCGCAACTAGTCGGAACTGGCCACGATGGCGCGGGTGTCGCCGTCGATGCTCAGCGCTCCCGGCCCCCTGAAAACGAAATAGAGGAAGATGAAGCAATAAAGGATTGCTGCATCGCCCATGTTGTTCACGGGCCAGAAGTCCTTCGGCATGTGCTGGTAGAAATATCCGACAGCCATCGTTCCGGAAGCCAGGAACGCGGCCGGACGGGTGAACCACCCGATCGCCACAAGGAACCCGCAAATCAGCTCGATTGGCCCGGCATATGCCCCGAGCTGCGCGAAGGCCCATCCGCTGCCTGCATATTCTCCCGGCGGGAAGGAGAGGAACTTCTGGGCACCGTGCTCCAGGAACAGGAGCCCCGTCATGATCCGCACAATGCCAAGGACGATTGGTTCGTACTGCGTCAGCTTCTGTGCGCTCATCGGGTTCCTCCGGATGTTCGGTGTTCGCGTCTACAACACGGCCGAATTGTAACTGTGCCACGCGAGCACCGCAGCGGCACCGCGGTGCGGTTTCCAGCGCTCGCCGATTTCACGCAGCTGTTTTTCGGTCGGCTTTTCGTCGAAGCCCATCAGCCGGCCCAGCTCGATCTGGACCGCCAGGTCGCCCGCCGGAAAGACGTCGCGCCTGCCTTCCGCGAACAGAAGGTAGATCTCGGCCGACCAGCGCCCGATACCCTTGATCTTGGTCAGCAGGGCGATCGCTTCCTCATTATCTTCCGGCAGAGCGTCGAGATTCAGCTCGCCTGAAAGAACAAGGCCCGCGAGGCTGCGAATGTACCCAGCCTTCTGGCGGGACATACCCGCAGCGCGCATTTCCTCGTCACTTGCCGCAAGCAGCTTCGAGAGATCGGGCGGCGAACCGAATGCGGCCTCCAGCTTGGCCCACATAGAACGCGCAGCGGCGACGCTCACCTGCTGGCCGACAATCGTGCGAAGAAGGGTGATCGTGCCGGGTGGGCTGACGCGCGGCTCGGGGCGCCCATGCTTCTCGAGAACTGCTGCGAAGGCCGGTTCGATCCTTGCAAGCTCGTCGAGGCTTTCGTGAAGCGTGTCGGCAGTTCGAACCATCAGGCAACACTCGCTGCATAGAGGGCCACTGCCGCCGCATTGGAGACATTGAGGCTCTCGATCGAGTCCGAAATGGGAAGGCGTGCGACAGCATCGCAATGCTCGCGCGTGTTCTGGCGCAATCCGGGGCCTTCTGCGCCAAGCACGAGGGCGACGCGCGGCGGTCCCAGCGCATCCTTCAGATCCGCGTCTGCCTCGCCGGCAAGGCCGATGCGCCAGAAGCCTGCTTCGCCGATCTGCTCGAGCGCTCGTGCAAGATTGACGACGCGGACCCACGGCACGCGCTCCAGCGCTCCTGACGCGGCCTTGGCGAGCGCGCCGCTTTCCGGCGGCGAATGACGGTCCTGGGTGACAATTCCGATCGCTCCAAAGGCAGCCGCCGATCGCAGGATTGCTCCTACGTTGTGCGGATCCGTAACCTGGTCGAGGACAAGCAGGACCGCGCGATCCGGTGCATCGGCCAGAACATCGTCGAGCCAGGCCTCCTCGAGCGGATCGACTTCGATCACGACACCTTGGTGGGGCGCGTCGTGCGGCACCAGGCGGCCAAGATCGGGCGCCTCCGCAAGCGTGACCGCAACGTCCTTCGGGAACTGCATGAAGCCGGAGGCTTCACGCGTCGTCCAGGCGCGCAGGATCTTGCGATCCGGATTGTCGAGGGCGGCGGCGACTGCGTGCTTGCCCCATAATCGCGGCCGGTTCGCTGTGCCGTGGCTTTGGTGTGATTTCTTCCGCCGGGACATTTCGGCGGCAATGCGGGAGAGGGGCCTCGCGCGCAAGCCTTCTAGGCTGTGGCCGGCTGGCGGCGTTCTTCCATGCGGCGGCGGTGGCTCCGCCAGGTTCCGATCACGATGATCAGGAAGATTGGATAGACCCAGAAACGGGCTGCGGCGGCATAGGCTTGCGGCATGAGGTCGAGGCGGCCGACCTTGAACGCGTGCGACATCAGGGTCGTCAGCTGCAGCCCGGCCACCCACAGCGGCCAGAACCGCTCCGACTTCAGCGCGACAAGGGTGAAGGCCACGAACGCGCCGATATCGACCAGCAAAATGCCGGCCTCGAGGTGGGAATAGGCGCTCGCCTTCTGAGTGGCGACCAGCACGGACGCTATCGAAGCTGCGAGGCAGGTTGTCGCGACGACGCGCTCGTCGGTGCGCCCACGCACGAATGCGTAGGCGCACACTACAAACAGAACTAAGAAATAGGCTTGCGGACTAAGCATGATTCACCTGGGCCCGCTGCAGCGACACCACCCAGCACTGTCAAGCGACGATACGCAGATCGGTGAAACCGGTCTTCTGGTCCGGGCAGTCATTGCCCTCGCCGAAGGACACGGTGCGAAGGCCAGGGACCTTGCCCTTCGCTTCGGCCAGCGCCGTATGGCAGCCGACGACGGAGCCGCGGGCCCCGACCAGGCCGGTCACGGCTGCTGCTAGCTCTTCAAGTACCGGGTGAACGGTTCCGAAGCCGGCGCGTGCGACGGAGTTTACACGCATGATCCTTGCCTGCAGCTCGGCGATCTCAGCGAGCGCGGCATCGATGCTGTCCTCGACGGCACGAACCTGGGTTGCGACTTCATAGGCGGCGTTTTCAATCTGATGCTTACGCATGACTGCTCCTTTCCGCGCGAAGGAGAATCGCGCGGGAATGGTTGCCGAAAGGAGAAGAAGGTTGGTTTCCGCTAGCTCTTGAGCAGCCTGGCGAGACTTTCGAGACCGGCGAGATACATGCCCGCCGAAAACGCTGCGCCAGTCGCGATCAGGAAGATCCAGAGCAGCCGGAGGCCGACGCTCATCTCATTCCGGGGGTGGCTCCTCGTTGCGAACGGCAAAGGCAAGGGAGACCGGAATGGCTCGGATCTCTGCTCGGTATTGAGGTCCGGTCCCCCGGCCTCCCCTGCGCGATCAGCGTGCCGAATCTGATGACTGACCGCCCCGTCTGAATGCTCGACGGGGAGAGGACCCTCAATGTACGGCGATTGATGTATCAATCGCTGATATGGCTCGTGATGCCTCGCCACGATGCGGGCGGCATGCGTACGCCGCTCCACGCCCAGCGTCTGAAGCGCTATGCGAATGCGTTGGTCGACCGTATGCGGCGAGATGTTGAGCTCGGTCGCGATTTCCTTCGATGAGAGGTGCTGGTCGACGAGCAAGAGACAATCCAGCTGACCGCGGGTGAGCTTTCCTACCCGAGCCGTTACTGCCCCCGTCCTGTCGTCGGGATCCTGCGACCCCGCCGCCGCCGCTTTCAATGGCATTCCTTCCGAGCTGACTGCCCCCATACGCCCAGGGAACATCCGAGTCTGCTCCAACTTATGTCGATTTGGCCAATTTGGACAATTCCGTAGCGTAAGTTTGTCGCTAACTTACGTTGCTCTTCGCAACTTTTCTAAGCGAACACGGGCATTTAGGCCACGTTTGAGCGCCAAAGGGCTGAATCACCTGCTAGCCAGTCCGTGGGGAATGGCCGTGCGCAGCGCTGGTGGAGAGGGCTGGATTCGAACCAGCGTACGGGAAACCCGGGCAGATTTACAGTCTGCTGCCTTTAACCACTCGGCCACCTCTCCAGGTGCAGGCAGGCGCGCCATGTGGCGGTGGACACGGGATGTGTCAACGCCGTCGGCGCGCGGTTTTTGCTCGGCTGTCGCCCCGCCAGCCTGACCGGCTAGCGTGCGATCCATGCTCGCCAGTCCCCCGGACTGGCTGTGCGTGGAGCGGGTGAAGGGAATCGAACCCTCGTCGTAAGCTTGGAAGGCTTCTGCTCTACCATTGAGCTACACCCGCACTATCAATGACTTAGCAGTCACCGTGCCGAATCTTTTACAGTCGGCGATCGCCAGTTAAGCTTACGACAGGCATTTCGCAACCAGTGGGATGCCGACGCGAAGACGCGAAACTGCGAGTGCTCGGTGAGCAGCAAAGACCCGCTTCGAAGCGTGTATCGGCAGGCCTGCCAAGGGCGTTGACAAAGGAGGCCGCTGGGATTCTACTCCCAGCGGCCTCCCCGTTAGCCTAGGCTAGCACTTGCGCGGCTTACGACGACGGAAGGTTCTGACTCTCACCGTCTTCGGGCCACTTGGGCGGGTTCTGCACCCGCACCCACGTCGTGCCATTGGCTTTCTCCTTCTCGGCATTGCTGCCTGCGTTCACAGCCTTGCCGTGATCGGAGAGGGCCGAGGCCCGGCGTTACTTGGGAAGCGCGCGACGACGCTCCCGGTCCTGTAGCGCAACGCGCGTGTTGTTTGCTGCTTGCGCGGTGATCTTGCCCTGCTGGGCCTGGTTATGCAGGTACGACGGCATCTTGCGAGGAATATAGACTTCCCTCATCCAACGCCGAAACGCGGGCAGGGCGTCCTCGGGATAACACCAGGCGTCCTGCGGGTTCGACTGGGATTGCGGGAAGTACGGCGGGTAGTAGTGCCCGAACTTGCGCCGGACGCCGTAACTCGCCTCGAGCTTTTGCGCGCCCCATTCGTTACCCCAATGCCAGCCGACACTGATGTCCAGCACCATCTTCGTACCTGGGTTGATGCCGTGGTGGAACATGGTGGCGAACAGGTCCGCAATCTCTTTGAAGATGCAGAAATAGCCAGCCGGCACGCTATCGTAGACGAGCGAGACGCGGTCCTGAAATTGCTTCCAAGCATCTTCGTTGCGGCCACGCCCGGTAAGCCACTCAAACACCCACTCACTAACCTGCACTGCGAAGCGTGCGGATGCCCACTGAGCTAGGTGAATTGCGACCTGTGGGTGGACCCAAGTACCGCGAAGGTCGTTCGGCCCGGTCGTTATGGAACGAACGAGTAGGTCTATGGGAATTCCCATAGACCCTGATAGTTCGGTCAGGAAATCGCGAGTGGTTTGCAGCCGAGTGTAGTCGGCGAGCAGCCGACCTGAGGCCTTACACATGGCCGTTGCGTTGATGTAACCGTCGTTCAGACGCTGCTGGATCACCGCTCCTTGGTAGGTGTGCGGGACCAGCGCATTCTGCTCATCTTCGTCGTAAGCACCCATGGTTTTCACCCTCCAGAAAGGCTCTGGAGGGCTTGACGCAGCAAGCAGATTCTGGCAGCAAGCGGGTCGACAACATGACCGTTGGCCTCCAAAGCTAATGGTTACAAACACCGGCGTCGGGTCCCAAGCCCGACGCCGTTTTTGTTTCTGTCCCAGAATGGCTCGAAAGTCAATGCTGTAGCGGATTCTGAGGCCCGCTGAGCGTGCTTAAGCAACAATTGGCTTAGACAGCCCAAATCGTTAAAGGCTCTCTAAGGCCCATTTCCGGGCGTTTACGGGCCAATTTACGTTTAATGCTGCTTTTGTTCCGTCACCGCCAGAAACGGATATAACGATTTTGTTATACCACACCTATTTTCACCCCCGGTGGGGCGACCCGCCGGGGTAGTGTTCATGGAGCACCTATGCGCAAAGAGATTGTCGGATTCATAGGATCCCTGGCGGTCAACGTCGTTCTCGCGGCAGCGGGTGTCCTGGTGAAAGGCGATGTTCTTCTTTACGCGGGCATCATTGGCCTCGCCATGACTGCCGTTCTCTGGATTTGGAGCTGGGCATTTGCGCCGCCTCCGAAAGAAGAGGACGCCGAGAAAGAACGGCGAAGTCGTCGCCGTAAGATACTGAACGAAGCACGCCAAATGGCCGCGTCGCATGAGCTTCAGACCAGATGGGATTGGCGCCAGACTACTCGCTACTCGCACGCGTTTGCCGACATCAGGCCGCACTTGAGTGACGAGTATATGAAGCGCCTAGCTGCCGTTCGCACATTCCAAGCGACGGAAGAGGGCATGCCTGAGCCGCTCGTGTCCGGCTTTCTCGATGAATTGGATCGGCTCGAGCGGGACTGGAAGCTCAGTTAGCTTTCTTGAGCAATGGTGAGACGACCTGCCTGCTTTCCGGGCTAACTCAGATCTTGCCCTCACGTTCGAGCTGTTCGAAAAGAAGTTCGCGTGGCCCCGTTGATCGGCTCGTTTGTAGTCGGATCCTGCCATCACGGAATAGCTCAATACTCGTGACATCGAGGCCGCAGGCAACGGCCGCATCGATCGCCATGCTGATGTCAATCGATGATGCGTAGATGGACGCCCGGGAGCGCCTGCGAGCCGGCATAGCCAACCCCTTTCGGTGGCGGCCAAACGACTTTTACAGCTGGCGCCGCTTTTTACATCTCGAGCGCTAACTATTTGAATTTATTACGACGTTTTTCGCGCTTTTTACAGCAAAAGTGGCGGAAAACTGCGAAATTCGCCTAGTTGGAAGGCTTCTGCTCTACCATTGAGCTACACCCGCGCCCGAGCGGAGGCGCCCAATGCCACCCCCGCAGGACCTGCGTCAACCGCTACTGCCGAAAGGCGTGAAGGCGCCCGTCGTCGTCGAGGATGTACAGAGTCTGGTTGGCGACGACCGGCGACAGGTTGATCGGTGCCTTGATGCTCGTCTGGCTCTGCACGGCGCCGGTAGCCGGATCGACGTTGATCAGCGCGCCTTCCGAGTTGACGACGATCAGGCGGTTTCCGGCAAGCACCGGGCCCGAGTAGCTGATTGGCCCGGCTTTCTTCTTCTCGTGCCGGAACGCGCGGAGCTGGGTGAGCCAGCGTATTTTGCCGTTGGCCCGGGCGATGCAGAGCAGCTTGCCGTCGTCGGTGACGACATAGGCCCAGTCGCCCGCGACCCACGGGGTCGAGATGCCCGCGATATTCAATTCCCACTGGCGCTGGCCGGAAAGGAGCTCGATCGAGACCATGCGGCCGCCTTGGCCGACTGCGAGGACTTGGCCGTTGTCGATAACCGGATCTGCATCGACGTCGGAAATTGACGCCACGCTGGTGCGGATGCTGGTGCGCGCGAGCTGGTCCTGCCAGACAAGGCGTCCGTTTTCGTAGCGGTAGGCATTGAGCTCACCGGAAGAGAAGCCCGCGACGACCGTTCCCTGCCCGACCGCGGGTGAGGCCGTCCCGAAAACGCCGGCGATCTCGAGCGCGGCGGCCTGCGACCAGTTGGTCGAGCCGTCACTCGTTTTCAGCGAGTAGATCTGGTTGTCCTGCGTGATCGCGTAGACCGTGTCACCGACGACCGTCGGCGAGCCACGGAGCGGTCCGGCCGGATGGACCTGCCAGATGATCCCGCCGTTGCGAGCATCGAGCGCGGCGACATAGCCGAGACCGTTCGTCGCATAGATTCGGCCGTTGTCGAACGCGACGCCTCCGCCGAACAGCGATGACCTGTTGCTCTTCTCCGTGCCGAACTGCGTCGACCAGACCGTGGCGCCGGACTGGGCATCGAACGCGCGGACCGTTGCTTGCGTGTCGATCGTATAAACCTTGCCGTCAGCGACCACCGGCGGCGCAGCGAGTCTCGCACGGACGCTCCCGCCTTCGCCGATCGATACGGCCCAAGCTTGTCCGAGCGACTGGCCGAGGGCGAGATGACCCATCGACTTCGATGCGTTTCCGCCCGACTGCGCCCATTCCGAGTTCGCGGTCGCTTCCGGCAGCGAGAAGGGCAGTGCGGCCGTCGCCGGATCGACAGCGACATCCTGCTCTGTTGCGAGGACGGCGACGCGCTCGCCGAGAACGGGGGTCTTCGGAGCACCCTTCTTGAAGATTCCGCATCCGCTCGCTGCGAGCGCGGCGAGCGTCAGGACCAGGAACCTCGTTCGAACTGCCTTCATCGATTTCAATCCTATTGTGGGAGCCCGGGCATCGACGCGCTTGCGTCAACGCCGAGCGTGCCCGCGATCTGGACGGCGCGGGCCCGAATGGAGCTTGGGACCTGTTGATCGGCTGCGACGGCGGCAAAAAGCTTGCCGGCCTCGGCCTTCTTGCCCTCCTTGAGATAGGCGAGGGCGGTTAGCTCGCCGGCGCTTCCGAACCAGGGATTTCCGGCTTTAGCCAGCGGCTCAAGGCGCGAGATGACCTCTTCCGGCTTGAGCGTATCGAATTCCAGCGTGGTGCCGCGGATCGTGGCGACGTCGCGATAGACCTGCGCGAGGCCCTTGTCGTTCGCCAGCTCGCGATATTTGGCGATCGCCACGGAGCGATTGTTCTGCTCGAGTGCGAGTGCAGCGTCGGTCAGCGCGGCCGAAGCCCGGACCACGTCGCTGTGGGACTTCTCCAGTTCCGCAAGGCGCTGCGGCACGGTTTGGCGGCGGTTGGCGGCAATGTCGGTGAAGATCGCGTGAAGCTTCTCCGACTGCTCGGCCGACTGCTTCTTCTGGTACTCCTGCCAGTAGATCCAGCCGCCTACTGCGCCAAGGAAGACCACGACCGCCAGGGCGATCCACGTGCCATTCTTCTTGAAGAAGTCCTGAAGCTGGTCGCGACGAAGGTTCTCGTCGACTTCTCTCAGGAATGTGTCGTTGCTGTCCGTTGGGATCGCCAAGACTGCCTCAAAACGAAGTGACCGGAAATTGAAATGCCGGCGCTTCCTTCCTCACCCCAGATGAATGGAAGCTGGCGGCGAACCGTCTAGCGGCTAAGTCGGCAAAGGCAAAGGGTCCTACGATCCCTTCGGTCGATAGGTCTGGTCCGCCGACGGGAAGGTGCGCGACCGGACCTCCGAAGCGTAGGTTTCCGCGGCCTTTCCGATCTGCTCGGCGAGATTGTCATAGCGCTTCACGAAGCGAGGCGTGCGCTCGAACAGGCCGAGCATATCGTCCGTGACGAGGATCTGGCCGTCGCAGTCCGCGGAAGCGCCGATCCCGATGATCGGGACGGGCGTTTCGCGGGAAATGCGCGTCGCCAGCTCCTCCATCACACCTTCCACGACGATGCAGAATGCTCCAGCGTCCGCGACCGCATTCGAGTCGGACAATATCCTCTTCGCCTCGGCATCTCCGCGTCCGCGAGCGCCGTATCCTCCGAGCGTGTTGACCGCCTGCGGGGTCAGGCCGACGTGGCCGACGACGGGGATTCCCCGCTCGGACAGGAAGCGGACGGTGGGCGCCATGGCTTCGCCGCCTTCCAGCTTTATCGCTGCGCAGCCCGTCTCTTTCATCACCCGCGAGCAGTTGGCGAAAGCCAGTTCGGGCGAGCCCTCGTACGATCCGAAGGGCATGTCGACCGCGACCAGCGCATGCCAGCTTCCGCGGACAACCGCCGCGCCGTGCGCGATCATCATGTCGAGGGTGACGGGGATCGTCGACGGAAGCCCGTAGATCACTTGCCCGAGGCTGTCGCCGACCAGCAGCAGGTCGCAATGCTCATCCAGCAATTGTGCCATTCGCATCGTGTACGCGGTCAGCGCTACGATCGGCTGCTCGGTCTTTCCGTCGACCTTGCGCGCACGCAGCGCAGGCGCGGTCATCCTCTTTCCGGGCACCGGAGTGGGGGTCGCTCGGCTGGTCGCCGTATCGATGGTGAAGGTGGACATGGCCTGGGCTTTTAGCCGTTCGTACGGCTGTCAGCCAATCCCGGCTCAACCACAACTCGCCGACAACGGCGGGAGTTTACCGTTTCGACCTCCTACTTGCACGCCACCTCGCGCACTTCGTGAAGTGCGCTTTACGACATCAACGAAAGGAAATTCCGATGAAGATGTCTCATATCTTGCTTGCGGGTGTCCCAATTGCGCTCGGCGCCAGCGTCGCGGCTGCTCAGCCCGCTACTCCCGCGACACCCGCAACTCCCTCGGCCGGCGCAACCCCTGCAACGCCTGCAACGCCGGCCACTCCAGCCGATCCGTCGACGGGCGCTGCTGCGATCCCCGCCACTCCGGCTACTCCGGCGACGGCTGCTACTCCGGCAACTCCGGCAGAGCCTGCCGCCCAGGCGACAACGGACGATCCGCTTGCGCCGACCGCAACGACCGACGTGAAGACCAACAAGGGAAAGAAGAAATCGAAGCCTCGATAGGTTTCAAGCGGGCGCGCCTTCGGGCGCGCCCATATTCGCTAGCGCAGCCAACCCCTTTGGCGTGAATGACGCGCGAACCAGAAAATCGTCCAAGTAATCGCCAATACGACCACCGCCACGGCAATATCGTTCGTGGTGACGAGATCGCTGACCGCCGGGACGACCACGTAGGGGATGAAAGTGCAGATGGCTGCGATCAGGGAGACGAGCAGCAGCGGCTCGGCCGCTTTCCTGCGCATCAGCAGCAGAATTGACCCCAGCAATCCGATCCAGACCGCGATCGCATAAGCAGCAATCATCCAGATCGGCCGTGCCGCCATCAGATTGCGTTGGTCCACCGAAAGATTGCCTGGATCGGTGAGGACGCTGGCGAGATAGCCGGCGCAACCGAGAGCCATGAAGAGTACCGACGCAATCGCCGCAAACTTGAACCACCCGGCGACCGGCCGCGGCGAATACTGATCGTCCATCCTTCCCCTCCTGATCTACTCTGGCGGGACCCTGCGCCCGCGATCATGCTTAGGCAAGCGGAACGGCACCAACTCATTGCGCGCGCGTTACGGCGGTCATGGACCGGCTTTTTACGCGCGTATCGACAGGAATTTCAGTGGCCGCGGGGCAGCCGCTGACGTTTCTACTTGCGATCGGGATAATCGTCGTCTGGGCGGTCACGGGGCCGATCTTCCACTTCTCGGACACATGGCAGCTGATCATCAACACTGGCACGACCATCGTGACCTTCCTGATGGTCTTCCTGATCCAGAACACCCAGAACCGCGACGCCGCAGCCATGCAGGCGAAGCTCGACGAGTTGCTCCGCGCCGTGACCAAGGCCCGCGACCAGTTCATCGGTGTGGAGCATCTTACCGAGCGCGAGATCGAGATGATCCGCCGCGCGCTCGAACGTGAGGTGAAGGACCCGAGCAAGAAGGGCAGCACTACGAAAGGGACCGTCGACCGGCTGCTTGACCGGTTCTGACAATGGGAGGGACAGAAACCGCTTGAACGCTAAGCCATTAGCAATATTGCTCTTCCGCGGGGTGGAAGAGTACCGGCGCATTGCGCCAACGCGTTAGGAACAGCCTCGTCTTGTCCAGTCTCGACAGTATCTCCGAGCAGCAGCGTTTCCAGCTGCTCATCAACTCCATCACCGATTACGCGATCTACATGCTGGATCCGACCGGCCACATCACCACGTGGAATCCGGGGGCGGAGCGGTTCAAGGGCTACACGGCCGATGAGATCATCGGACAGAATTATTCGATCTTCTTTACCCCTGAGGATCGTGCTGCGGAGCTTCCTGGAAGGGCCTTGCGGATCGCTGCGGCGGAGGGCCGTTTCGAAGCGGAAGGCTGGCGCCTTCGGAAGGACGGCACGCGCTTTTGGGTCAATGCCGTCCTCGATCCCATAGTCAACACGGACGGCGGGCTCGTCGGATACGCGAAGATCACCCGCGACATCACCGAGCGAAAGAAGGTCCAGGACGAGCTCGAGGAAACGCGCGCCGCCCTCATCCAGTCGCAAAAATTGCAGGCGCTCGGTGAACTGACGGGAGGCATCGCCCACGACTTCAACAATCTTATGACGGTTATTGCCGGTTCAGCTGACTTCCTTCTCAGGAAGCCGGACCTGCCGGATGCCAAGCGCAAGCAATACCTCGAGGCCATAACCGAGACTGCCGACCGCGCGACGACACTGACCAATCATTTGCTGGCATTTGGCCGCCGGCAGGCGATCAAGCCGGAAGTGCTCGACCTCAACGTTCGGCTCGATGCAGTGGCAGACGTTCTTTCGCGGACTTTGGACAACAGCATCGCAATCGAGCTCGAATTGGATCCAGGCGCGAGCCGCGTCGAGGTCGATGCCGCCCAGCTTGAAACGGCCATTCTCAACGCGGCGGTCAACGCTCGCGATGCCATGCCGGAAGGTGGGAAGTTGACGCTTTCGACGCGCAGCCTGCACGAGAACGGATCCGACTTCGTCGCCCTAGCAATCAGCGATACGGGCGTCGGAATGCCGAGAGACGTCTCGGACCGCGCATTCGAGCCTTTCTTCACGACCAAGGCGGTCGGCAAGGGGACCGGTCTCGGTCTTTCGCAAATCCATGGTTTCGCCGCCCAGGCTGGCGGACGAGCCGAAATACGGTCGGACGAAGGCCGGGGCACGACGATCACGATGATCCTACCCCGCACCGAAAAAGAGCTGGCAGCCCTTACCGAAGGCACGGCAATGTCGGAGCTGCCGGAAGGACTGTGCGTACTCCTGGTCGAGGACAATCCTCAGGTCCGCGACTTCGCAGAGGGTCTGCTCATCGATCTCGGCTGCAAGGTGATCCCTTCCGAGAGTGCCGAGGACGCCCTGGACCGGATTGGGTCCAACGGCATCGATCTCGTACTTTCTGACGTCGTCATGCCGGGAATGAGCGGCGTCGAGTTTGCACGACACATCCGCGAAGAACATCCGCAGGTGCCAATCCTACTTGCGACCGGCTACAGCGACGAGGTCCTGAAGAATGGATCCGAATTCGCAGTGTTGTCCAAGCCGTTCGGGGCCGCCGACCTCAGCAAGGCGATGGCCGCGGTCCTCGACGAGCATGCGAGGGAATTCAGCCGGCCGCCTTCTGCTGCTGGGCGCGCGTGATCGCCTCGGTCACGATCCGGCGCGCGTCATCGGCGTCTCCCCAATTGCCGATGCGTACCCACTTTTCCGATTCCAGGTCCTTGTAGTGGGTGAAGAAGTGCTCGATCTGCTGGAGCACGATTGACGGCAGGTCCTGGCGTTCGCCGATGTCCGAATAATATGGGAAGGTCGTGTCGACGGGCACGCAGATGAGCTTCTCGTCACCGCCATGCTCGTCCTCCAGGTTGAGGACGCCGATCGGACGGGTGCGGACGACGCAGCCGGGCACGAAGGGCGAACGCGCAATCACCAGCGCATCGAGCGGGTCGCCGTCGGGCGACAAGGTGTGTGGTACGAAACCGTAGTTGGCCGGGTAACGCATCGGCGTGTGCAGGATGCGGTCGACGAACAAAGCGCCGGACTTCTTGTCGAACTCATACTTCACCGGTTCGCCACCGACCGGCACCTCGATGATGACGTTGAGGCTTTCGGGTGGATTGTCGCCGACGGGAATCAAATCGATATTCACGGCACGAAACTTTCAAGCTGAAATACAAGGATGCCTGCGAACAGAGCGGCTAGTCCGAAGAAGACCGTGGCCGCGATATAGGCTGCCGCATGCCCATAAGCATGCCGCTCGATAAGCAAAGCGGCATCGAGGCTAAACGCAGAAAAAGTTGTAAAGCCCCCAAGAATTCCGGTCGTCAGAAACAATCGCATGTGCTGCGGGATTCCGGTCCGGTAGGCGAAATAGCCCGCTAGAAGCCCCATAAGGAACGACCCGAGGATGTTCACGATCAGGGTGCCGAACGGGAATCCGAAGCCCAGATAACGCACGGCGGCCATGTTGACGCCGTGGCGCAGTGCCCCGCCTATCCCAGCGCCAAGGAATACAATCGCATAACCCATGTGCCTTCTCCTGCTGCACGCATGCGCTTCAAGCAGGAGTCATCAGCGACAGGCGGTTATCAGGGAGACCCCATTCCCTCGGGTCCAGGCACTAGCAGCGGTCAGCCCCTTCGGACAAGCACCGCGCCGATCAGGACCAGAACAGCACCTGCAATACGCTCCATGCTCACCGGCTGCCGGGCCAGCCCGAGCAACCCGAAATGGTCCAGCATGAGCGCCGCAAGGATCTGACCGCCGATTGCCGCAGTCAGCATGGTGGCCACGCCAATTCGCGGCGCCGCGAATGCCGCCATTGCCACGAAGAATGCGCCATAAATCCCGCCTACCCAGGCGTACCACGGCACGCCTTTCAACTCAGGCGCGAAGACCCGGCCCGAGCTCGCCGCGACCATCGTTCCGAGAGCAAGCGTGCCGACGACGAAGGAGATGAACGCGGCGACGACCGGTGAGCCCGACGCCTTGCCGAGGATCGCGTTGGTCGGCGCCTGTATGGCTATGAAAATCCCGGCAATTACGGCAAGCGCCAGGGGCAAGGCGGCTGCATTCATCTGGCGGCTCCTCTTGACTTCCGTGGGGCATTCCGCTTGAGGGCGGCGCTCAGCGAAAGCAACGGGTAAAGGGGCGGCTCCCGCAAGCAAGTCCGCCTGGCCGGGATTACCTCGAACGGATCCCGAACGAACGGAGAAAGACCATGCGTCACCGCGTAGGCGGACGTAAGCTTCAGCGCACTTCCAGTCACCGTGCGGCATTGTTCCGCAACATGGCCGCCGCGCTGATCAAGCACGAGCAGATCACCACCACCACCGCGAAGGCGAAGGAGCTTCGGCCTTACGTCGAGAAGCTGATCACGCTCGCCAAGCATGGCGGCCTCAGCAATCGCCGTCTCGCCCAGTCGCGCCTGATGGACGACGCCCAGCTCGTGAAGCTCTTCGACGTCCTTGCGAAGCGCTATGCCGATCGTAACGGCGGCTACACGCGCATCATCAAGGCCGGAATTCGCGCCAGCGACGCCGCGCCGATCTCGATCATCGAGTTCGTCGACCGCGACGTTTCGGCCAAGGGCCAGGACAGCGGCCCGGTCGTGACTGAGGAAGAATTCGAAGCGGCCTGACGGTTCGTCGAACGTCCGCTTGAAACGATAGGCGCGGCTGCTACCCAAAGCGGCCGCGCCTTTTTCTTTGCGCCGGGGAGGGATTTTTCAATGCGTCGGAGTGTTTTCGTTGTCGCCTTGCTTACTGGTGCCTGTGCAATGACCCCCAACCCTGAAGTCGAGGCCGCGGCAGCAGCGGACGCCGCGAACATGGCGGCCCAGGCGGCTGACGCTGCGAAGCCGGTGCTGGCTTACCCGCAAACCCGGCGGACCGATCAGGTCGATCCCCAGTTCGGCGTGCAGGTCGCGGACCCGTACCGCTGGCTCGAGAACGACGTCCGCGAAGATGCCGAGGTGAAGTCCTGGGTCGATGCGCAGAACAACGTCACCAACGCATTCCTGACGACGCTGCCGGGCCGCGACGCGCTCGAGGCGCGCATCAAGCAGCTTTACGATTACGAGCGCTTCGGCGTGCCGGTGAAGAAAGGCGGGCGCTACTTCTACGCTCACAATACCGGCCTCCAGAACCAGTCGGAACTGTTCGTCCGTGACAGCGTCGACGGGGAAGGGCGCGTGCTGATCGACCCGAACAGCTGGTCGAAGGACGGCGCGACAGCGCTCGCCGAATGGGCGCCGAGCGAGGACGGCAAGCACGTCCTCTACTCGATCCAGGACGGCGGTTCGGACTGGCGTACCTTGAAGGTCATCGACGTTGCTACCGGCAAGCTGACCAGCGACGAGATCAAATGGGTGAAGACCTCCGCCGGCGACTGGGCGAAAGATGGATCAGGCTTCTTCTACACCCGTTTTCCGGAGCCTGCGCCTGGCCAGGAATTCCAATCAACCAATCTCAACTCCAAGGTCTATTTCCACAAGCTCGGGACGCCGCAATCGGCGGATCGGCTGGTCTATGCGACGCCTGACAAGCCGACCTACGGACACTGGGCGAGCGTGAGCGACGACGGCCGATGGCTGGTCATCACCACGGCGGAGGGAACGGACGACCGGTACGAGGTCCATGCGATCGACCTGCGCGCACGGGGTGCGAAGCCGAAGGCGCTGATCACCGGGCTGGAGAACAACTGGACCTTCATCGGCAATGAAGGCTCGCACTTCTTCTTTCTCACCAACAAGGACGCGCCGAAGCTGAAGGTCGTCGCGATGGACGTCGCGCGGCCGGGCAATCCGGTCACGACCCTGGTGTCCGAACAGGAAGCGACGCTCGACAGCGCCTCGATCGTCGGCGGCAAGCTGATCGCTTCCTATCTCGCCGATGCGAAGTCCGAAGTCGGCGTCTACAGTCTACAGGGCCGGAAGCTCTCGACGGTCGAGCTTCCGGGGATCGGCACGGCGACGGGCTTCTCGGGCGACATGGACGATCCCGAGACCTTCTTTTCCTTCACCAGCTTCAACCGGCCGACGACGATCTACCGCTACGATGCGAAGACCGGCCAGGCGTCGACATGGGCCGCGCCGGAGGTCGCGTTCAACCCGGACGACTATTCGGTCGAGCAGGTCTTCTACAATTCGAAGGACGGCACTCGGGTGCCGATGTTCATCGTCCGCAAGAAGGGTTTGACCGGGCCCGCGCCGACGCTGCTGTATGGCTATGGCGGTTTCAACGTCTCGCTGACGCCAAGCTTCTCCGCGACGCGCCTTGCGTGGCTGGAGAAGGGCGGCGTCTACGCGCTCGCCAACCTCCGCGGCGGAGGCGAGTACGGCAAGGCGTGGCATGATGCCGGGCGCCTCGCAAACAAGCAGAACGTGTTCGACGATTTCATCGCCGCCGGCGACTATCTGAAAAAGAACGGCATTGCGTCACCAAAGGGCCTCGCAATCCAGGGCGGATCGAACGGCGGCCTGTTGATCGGCGCGGTGGTCAACCAGCGTCCGGACCTGTTCGACGCGGCCAATGCGGCCGTCGGGGTTATGGACATGCTGCGCTTCGATCGATTCACGGCCGGGCGCTATTGGGTCGACGATTACGGCTACCCCAGCAAGGACGCCGACTTCCGGACTTTGCTGGCCTACTCGCCCTATCACAACATCAAGACGGGCGTTCATTACCCGCCGATGCTGGTGACGACGGCGGACACGGACGATCGCGTCGTTCCGGGCCACAGCTTCAAGTACATCGCGGCGTTGCAGGCGGCGGACCCGAATGGGGCGCCTCACCTCATCCGCATCGAGACGCGCGCTGGGCATGGGTCCGGCAAACCGACCGACAAGATCATCGAGGAAGCGTCGGACGTGCTGGCTTTCTTCGCCCGGTTTACGGGGCTGCAGCTCTAGCAGCGGTCAGCGCGCGCGCCGCTCGAGATAGAGGTAGTCGGTATCGAACTCGCCGATTGCCTGTAGCGCCGGCAGGTCGGGGATGGTCGTCAGCCGGCGATGGACCTCGATCAGCCCGCGCTTCCTGAGCTCCTGCAACGTTCGATTGACGTGCACGGACGTCAGACCCAGGCATTCGCTCAGTTCCTGCTGGGTCAGCGGGAATTCGTAACTGTTGCCGGACGTCTGTCCGACAATCCGCAGCCGCTCGTAGATTTCGCAAAACAGGTGGGCCATCCGGCTCAGCGCGGGCCGCCTGCCGAGTGATACCGTCCACTCGCGGTGAATCGCGGCGTCGATGTTGGTCATCATCCAGTAGACGCGAGCGAGATGTGGGAATCGTTCGAGCAACTTCCGGAAATTCTCGTGAGGAATCACAGCAACCTTGCACGGCGTGAGCGACGTGACGTTGTGGTCCAGCCGCTTAAGCGTGAAGCCGTGAAGGTCGACGAAGTCGCCGCAGAATTGCAGCTCACTGATCTGCTGTTGCCCGTCCGACATGTCCCTGTTGCGGGCCATCCATCCATCGAGCAGCAACAGGCACTCGTTCAGCATCTCGCCACGCCGGATGACGGTTACGTCCGTGCGGATCCTTCGGACCTCAGTAATCGCGGCGCGTATCGCCGCCTCTTCCTCGCTTCCAACGCGGTCGCGGATACGAAGTTTCTTGAGATGGGCTTCAATCACGGGAAATAGGCCCGCCTTTCCATCCAGAAATGATCGCCGCGGCAAGCGGCTTCGCAATTGCCTACCGAGCCAACAGGAAAGTCACTTCGCGATCCAGCCCGAGGAGCGCGAGTGTGACCGTTTCAGGCCAATACTGATTTGTGTGTAATTTGTCGCGTTCGGATAGTTGAGTGCCGAAGTCCTATCCTTTGTTAATGCGCCGTCGATTGTTGCCCGCCTAAGGGGCGCTCGGGTGAGAGAATCACAGGCGGTGTCGTGTACGTTTTGAGACGCCCTTGCGCGCGCGTTGGAGAGGCGCACGCGTGATTGGCCAGGCGCTATTGGACCACCTTTCGCGTGTCGGGGACCTGTGTCCCGATGATCGAGCCGCCGTTCTCGGAGTGCAGGGCGACGTCAGGACCTTCCGCCGGCACGAAGACATCAGCAAAACCGGCGGACTGCCCTGCTTTTCGGTCATCGTTGTAACCGGTTTCTTACAGCGCTACGTCAGCCGCCGCGACGGCTCCCGACAAATCCATTCCTTCTATATCCCGGGCGACGCGCCATCGCTTGAATCCATGCATCTCGACTATTTGGACAGTAGCCTGAGCGCTGCAGTCCCGAGCGAGATTGCTCTGATCCCGCATGGTGAACTCCAGGACCTCATGCGTGCGCGCCCGAAGGTTCAGTCGCTGATCTGGCGATCGAGCCTGATCCAGTCTGCGCTTTATCGCGAATGGCTGATGCGCAATTCCCGGCTCGCGGCCGACCGGGCCATGGCCCATCTGTTCTGCGAAATTTTCAAGCGCTCGAGCACAGCAGGGCTCGTCGACCGCAACAGCTGCGAAATGCCGCTCACGCAGGAAATGCTGGCCGATGCTCTCGGCCTCACGGGCGTCCACGTGAACCGCACTCTGCAACAGTTGCGTGAAACGGGAATGGTCGACCACAAGAGCGGCCGACTGTTCGTTCACGATTTCGAGCGGCTCACGAGCTTTGCCGATTTCGACCCCTTCTACCTCCATCAGCGCAACGGGTGCCGGGTCCTGCAAAGCTGAACGCCAGCAAACGGCGCATTCAGACCAACTGCAGTGGCGAATCGGTAGGAAGCTTGCGAGCTTGCCGTACGTTTGTGCGTGCAAGCAGACTGTTGAAGGAGAGAGTGGCCATGAAGGCACTGACGAAAATTCTCGCCGGCGGCGTTGGTCTTGCTGCCCTCGCGAGCGCGGCCCCTGCGGCCGCTCAATATTACCCGCAGCCTTATTCGAACTACGGCTACGGCTACAACCAGAACCCGGTCGGCCAGATCATTGGCCAGATCCTGGGCTACGGTCGCTATCCGTACGGCAATTACGGCTACAACCAGTACTCGAACCAGAGCCAAGCGGTCGACCAGTGCGCCCGCGCCGTCGAAGCCCGCCTGAATGGCTACAACAACGGCTATTACGGCTACGGCAACGTGCCCTACGGCGGTCAGTACGGTTACGGCCAATACGGCTACAACAACCGTTACAACATGGGCGCACGGGTCCAGGGCATCACGCGCGTTGATCGCAAGTCCTACGGCCTAAAGGTCTACGGCGTCGCCAGTTCTGGCTACCAGGGCTACGACGGCTACGGCCGTCAGGGCTACGGCAGCTACGGCTACAACGCCGGCGCTGACCTGAGCTGGAAGTGCGAAGTCCGCTACGACGGCCGCATCCGCGACATTGATATCAATCGTCGCACGGCCAATTGGCGGGGCTACTAAGCGGAAGCTGACTAGCTCTTGAAACAAGGATGCGCCGGGGTCGAAAGACTCCGGCGCAGTTCATTTGGGCTTAGGCGCTGACGCTGAGACTTCTGGCGAATTCCTCGAGCTGGCCGGCGACCGTGCCCCAGCCATCGTGGAAGCCCATCTTCTCGTGGGCCTCCTTGTCCTTCGCGTCCTTGTGCAACGCGACAGCCCGGTAAGCAGTCTTTTCGTTGCCCGCGTCCTCGAAAGTGATGATCGCGGTCATCGGAAAGGATTCGCAGCCCTCACCCATCTCGGCGGGTCGATAGCCGGGCCCGAGCGCACTGGTCCAAGTCAGCTTCTTGCCCTGCTCGACCTCAAGCACGCAGCCCGCGCTTCCGTGGCCCGTATCGAAGCCGTCAGGGCCGACCATGCGGATTCGGAAGATGCCGCCGGGACGCAGATCGAGTTCGCACTCGGTGATCTGGTACGGCTTCGGTGCGAACCACTGCTTGAGATGTTCCGGGTCCGTGTACGCGGCCCACACCAGGTCGACCGGCGCGTCGAGCGTCCGTTCCAGGACCAAGTCGATATGCTGGGTCAATGCGTCTCTCCATCATTCTTCAGGGTTGAAAGATACGTCTCGAACCGGTCGAGCTGCGCCTCCCATTCGGTGCGCCGCTCGGAGATCCAGGATTCGGCCGTTTCGAGCCTTTTTGGCTCGAGCTGGATGGTTCGAACCCGGCCTTTCTTTTCCGACCGGACAAGGCCGCTCGCTTCGAGGGCCTTCAAATGCTGCATCACTGCCGGGAGGCTGATCGGCAGCGGCCTTGCCAGTTCCGAAACCGAGGCGGGGCCGCGGCTCAGCCGCGCTAGCATCCCTCGCCGAACCGGATCGGCGAGCGCCTGGAACGTGCGGTCGAGGGCAAGCGAATCGTTAAGCATGCACTTAAGTATCGAGCCAGAAGATGCGCGTCAAGACAGTTAAGCAATCGCTTAACTTTACTCTTTGCAATGCGGTGCCTATCGGCTCGCCATGACGGTCCAGCCCACCGAATCCATCCTCATCGTCGACTTCGGCAGCCAGGTGACGCAGCTCATTGCGCGCCGCATCCGCGAAGCCGGGGTGTATTCCGAAATCGCTCCCTTCAATTCGGCCGAGGAGGCGTTCAACCGTCTCAAGCCGAAGGGCGTCATCTTCTCCGGCGGCCCGGCTTCAGTAACCGAGGCGGAGAGCCCTCGCGCGCCGCAGGTGATGTTCGACAGCGGTCTTCCGCTCCTCGCCATCTGCTACGGCCAGCAGACCCTTCACCAGCAGCTCGGCGGCAAGGTCGTTACATCCGACCAGAAGGAGTTCGGCCGGGCCTTCATCGAGATCGTGTCGCCCTCGGCGCTGTTCGATGGTCTCTGGCATGTCGGCGAGAAGCACCAGGTCTGGATGAGCCACGGCGACCGGGTCGAGAGCTTGGCGCCCGGCTTCGAGGTCGTCGCGAAATCCGAAGGCGCGCCGTTCGCAATCGCCACCAATGAGGAGGCGAAGCGCTACAGCATGATGTTCCATCCGGAGGTCGTGCACACGCCCGACGGTGGAAAACTGCTGTCCAACTTCGTCCGGCATGTCTGCGGCTGCGCTGGCGACTGGACGATGGCGAGCTTTCGCGACGCGAAGATCGCCGACATCCGCGATCAGGTCGGTAACGGCCGCGTCATCTGCGGCCTGTCCGGCGGCGTCGACAGCGCGGTCGCTGCGGTTCTCATCCATGAAGCGATCGGCGAGCAGCTGACCTGCGTCTTCGTCGACCACGGATTGATGAGGGCAGGTGAGGCCGAGCAGGTCGTTTCGCTGTTCCGCAACAGCTACAACATCCCGCTCGTCCACGTGGACGCGAGCCGCGATTTCCTCGGCGGACTAGACGGCGTCTCGGACCCGGAGAAGAAGCGGAAATTCATCGGCGCCGAGTTCATCAACGTGTTCGAGGCCGAGGCGAAGAAGATCGGCGGCGCCGACTTCCTCGCACAGGGCACGCTTTATCCGGACGTGATCGAAAGCGTCAGCTTTACCGGCGGTCCCTCGGTCACGATCAAGAGTCACCATAATGTCGGCGGACTCCCTGAGCGCATGAACATGAAGCTCGTCGAGCCGCTTCGGGAACTGTTCAAGGACGAGGTCCGCGAACTTGGCCGGGAGCTTGGATTGCCCGACGCCTTCGTCGGCCGCCATCCTTTCCCGGGACCCGGCCTCGCGATTCGCATTCCCGGCGAGGTCACCAAGGAAAAGTGCGACATCCTTCGCAAGGCCGATACGATCTACCTTGAGGAGATCCGCAATGCGGGGCTCTACGATGCAATTTGGCAGGCTTTCGCCGTTCTGCTGCCGGTCCGCACCGTCGGAGTGATGGGCGACTTCCGAACCTACGATTACGTCTGCGCGCTTCGGGCGGTGACCAGCGTCGATGGCATGACTGCCGACATCTACCCGTTCGACGCCGCCTTCCTCAGCCGTGTCGCGACCCGAATCGTCAACGAGGTGCAGGGCATCAACCGGGTCGTCTACGACTATACGTCGAAGCCCCCCGGCACGATCGAGTGGGAATGACATGCACCGCTCCCGCATCAACGGCATATTGATCGACTGCAACGTCGACGACATCCAGCAGGCAGCGCGATTCTGGGCCGAGGCTCTCGGGCGCCCGGTCGATCCCGACCATCCGGGCACGCGCGGCGACTATTTCATGCTCGAGAACCGGCCGGACGAGATCAGCGTCCAGATCCAGCGTGTCGACCACGAGAGCCGGATTCATCTCGATATCGAGACGGATGACATTCCCGCCGAAGTCGCCCGGCTCGAGAAGCTTGGAGCGAAAATCCACAAGCGTATGGAGCGTTGGGTCGTCATGGAGGCGCCGAGCGGCCAGCGCTTTTGTATCGTGCGCGTGCAGCGCGACGGATTCGAGAAGGACGCGCTAACCTGGTCGTAGGGCCTATTCGGCCGCGGTGACCTGCATCTCTTGCTGAATTTGCGGCGGCCGCTCTGCTTGCGCGGCGAGATACTGGTGAATGGCCGCAACGACCTGCGCGCCGTCGCCGACCGAGGCAGCGACGCGCTTCACCGACCCCGAACGGACGTCGCCGACCGCGAAGATGCCGCGTTTGTTCGTTTCCAGCGGGAAGCGGTCGTCGCCGCCCGTCAGGACAAATCCGCGCTCATCCAGCTTCAGGCCTGAGGCCTGCAGCCAGTCGGTGTTCGGCTCGGCACCGATGAAGGAAAACAGGAAACGGCAAGGCCGGTCGTTCTCCGTTCCGGACGATCGGCAGCGAAGGCCTACGCCCTCAAGTGCGCCGTCGGCCCCATCGAGCCGCGACACTTCCGCCCCGATAACGACATCGACGTTGGGAAGGCTCTCGATCCGGTCGATCAGATATTGGGACATTGTTTCGCTTAGCGGCCGACGCGCGACGACCGTGACGTGCTTGGCGCGGCTCGCGAGGAAGACGGTTGCCTGGCCTGCGCTATTGCCTCCGCCGACCAGTGTGACCTCTTCGTTCGACGCAAGGTCGGCTTCCAGCGGCGAGGCCCAATAATGGACGGACGACCCCTCGAATTCATCGAGACGGTCAACGGCCAGCCGGCGATAGCGCGCGCCCGTCGCGATCACGACCGAGCGCGCCTGGATCCGCTCTCCAGTTGCGAGCAGCAGGTGGCAGGGATCGTTCCCGCACTCCAGCTTCACGGCCTCGTCGGGAATGGCGATCTCGACGCCAAACTTCTGGGCCTGACTGAACGCTCGGCCCATCAGCGCCATTCCCGAGATGCCGGTGGGAAAGCCGAGATAATTCTCGATCCGTGCCGACGCGCCTGCCTGTCCACCGAAGGATCGGCAGTCGATGGTCAGGACCGAAAGGCCTTCGGACGCGGCATAGACCGACGTTGCGAGGCCCGACGGTCCCGCACCGATGACCACCAGGTCGTATAGCTTGTCGGTATCGATCGGCCCGACCAGTCCGACGCATCGGGCGAGCTGATGCTCGGTCGGGTTCCGGAGAAGCTGGCCGCCGGGGCAGAGCACGATCGGCAGTTCTTCAGTCGTGACCTGGAAGCGCTCAACCAGGGTATCGGCGCAGGTATCGCCGGTGGGATCGAGCCGCTGGTATGGATAGCCGTTGCGGCGAAGGAAATTGACGAGCCGAAGAACATCGGCGTCCGCCTCGTTGCCGATGATGATCGGACCGGCCCCGGATTCGATCAGACCAACGCGCCGAAGGATCAGCGCGCGCATGATGCGCTCGCCGAGGTCCGCCTCCGCGATCATTAGAGCACGAAGCCGCTCGGGCCGGACCGCGATGCCTTCGACGTCGGTCAGCGCTTTTGAATCGACCAGCACCGGGCGACCCGAGAGCTGAGCCAGCTCGCCCATGAAATTCCCGCGCTCGTGAGTGACGATGTGCGATCGCTCTCCCTCGCGGTCGTGCTGGGTGACTTCGACCTTCCCGGACGTGATCATCATCAGCCCCGGCCCGGTCTCCCCGACCTGCGCGACCATTTCTCCCGCGCGGAAGCTGCGCGGCTCCCCGAACTTGGAAAGCCGCGCAAGCTCGTCGTCGGTCAAGCGCGGGAACATCTGCGCCCCGCGCTCTGCAATCAGGGTCCGTTGAGCGTCACTCATTCAACCGGAGCGGGGATTGGCTCGACGATCAGAGTCGGCTCGGCTTCCCGGTCGGCTCCGAAGTCCTGGCCACGGATGAAGGCGAGGATATCCTTGTTGATCTCCTCCGCATGCGTCGTCGCCATGCCGTGCGGATAGCCGGGATAGGTCTTCAGCGTGCCATTCTTCAGCAGCTTGGCCGAAAGCGGCGCCGAATCCGAGTAGGGAACGACCTGGTCATCGTCGCCGTGAAGCACAGCCACCGGCACCTCGATTGCCTTCAGATCCTCGGTGAAATCGGTTTCCGAGAAAGCCTTGATGCAATCGTAGTGCGCCTTGGCTCCGCCCGTCATTCCCTGGCGGAACCAGTTCTGGATCGTGCCTTGCGAGATCTGTGCGCCCGGGCGGTTGAAGCCGTAGAAGGGCCCACTGGCGATATCGAGGTAGAGCTGCGCCCGGTTTGCCGCGAGGGCCGCGCGATAGCCGTCGAATGCGTCGATCGGTGTCCCGCCGGGGTTCGACTCCTTCTTGACCATGACAGGCGGCACGGCGCCAATGATCACGGCCTTCGCAACACGGCCGGGCTTGGCGCGAGCGACGTAATGAACGCATTCGCCTCCCCCGGTCGAATGCCCGACGTGGATGGCGTTCTTGAGATCGAGCTTCTCGACCAGCTCGGCGACGTCGGCCGCGTAAGTGTCCATCTCGTTGCCGGTATCGGTCTGGGTCGAGCGCCCATGGCCGCGCCGGTCGTGAGCGATCACACGGAAGCCCTGGTTGAGGAAGAAGATCATCTGCGCGTCCCAGTCGTCCGCGCTAAGCGGCCAGCCGTGATGGAAGAAGATCGGCTGAGCGTCTTTCGGACCCCAGTCCTTGAAGAAGATCTCGGTGCCGTCGGTGGTGGTGATGGTGCCCATTTATGAGCCCTCCCGGGGGGTGGAGTGCCGGCCAGCGAGACCGGCGTCGCCGTCTCGATTGGGCCGATTGGCGGGCAAATACTGGCTCGCCAAACGCACCGGACTCGGATCGTGACGTTGAAGGCCCGTAACAGGTTTCGAGTGACCGCGCGATGACGGCTGCGTGGCGATTGGCGCACGGCCGGAACGACTTGGCGACGAGCGCCCGTTTGACCCTCTTCGCCATGCGTGGCAACGCCGCGACCATGTCCGATCAATCTCCCAGCCAGAAGACTTGGGGCGGCCGGTTCAGCGAAGCTGCGTCGGACCTGATGCAGCGGATCAACGCGTCGATCGGTTTCGACAAGAGGTTGTGGCGCGAGGATATTGCGGCGTCGAAAGCCCATGCGGCGATGCTCCGGGATCAGGGGATCGTCGCAGAGGCCGACGCGGCGGCCATCCTCGAAGGCCTCGATCAGATCGCGAAGGAGTTCGAGCGCGATGGCGTGCCCGAGCGCGTCGAGCTCGAAGACATACACATGACGGTGGAGCATCGCCTTGCCGACCTGATCGGGCCGGCAGCCGGGCGGCTGCACACGGCGCGCTCCCGGAACGACCAGGTGGCGACGGGTCTCCGCTTGTGGGTGCGCAACGCGTGCGACGAGGCAGTAGGCGCCATCCACGGGCTTCAGCGGGCCCTCGTCGAGCGCGCCGAGGAGCATGCCGACACGGTGATGCCGGGCTTCACGCACCTGCAGGTCGCTCAGCCGGTCACGCTCGGCCATCATCTGCTGGCCTATTTCGAGATGCTTCAGCGGGATGTCTCGCGCTTCTCCGATGGCCGGGTGCGGATGAACGAAAGCCCGCTCGGAAGCGCGGCGCTGGCCGGCACCGGCTTCCCGATTGACCGCCATGCGGTGGCTGACGCGCTGGGATTTGAGAGGCCGACGGCAAATAGCCTCGACAGCGTCTCGGACCGCGATTTCGCGCTCGATTTTCTGTCGGCTGCCGCCCAGTGCAGTTTGCACCTGTCGAGGCTTGCGGAAGAGCTGATCATCTGGGCCAGCCCGCAATTCGGCTTCGTGAAGCTGTCGGACGCCTTTTCGACCGGCTCGTCGATCATGCCGCAGAAGCGCAACCCCGATGCGGCGGAGCTTGTCCGCGGACACAGCGGCCGGATTATGGGGTGCCTCACGTCGCTGATGGTGACGATGAAGGGGCTTCCGCTGGCCTATTCGAAGGACATGCAGGACGACAAGGAGCCGGTGTTCGAAGCCCGCGACCTGCTGATGCTGTCGCTCGAAGCGATGACGAGCATGGTCGAGACCATCGAGTTCGTCCCCGAACGCATGCGCGCGGCGGCTGAACAGGGATTTTCGACTGCAACGGACCTCGCCGACTGGCTGGTTCGCGAGGCCGGCGTTCCGTTCCGTGAGGCGCACCACCTTACGGGTCGCGCCGTGAAGGCAGCGGAGGACCGGGGCTGCGACCTCGCCGACGTTCCGATGGAGGCGTTGAAGCAGATCGACGCTCGCATCGACGAGCGCGTGTTCGATGTTCTCAGCGTCGATGCGTCGGTGCGTAGCCGCACCAGCTACGGCGGAACCGCTCCAGAACGCGTCCGCGAACAGGTCGCGAAAGCGAAGGCCGACCTAGGCCTTTAGCCGCCGGTCGCGCTGACCGAGCGTCCGAAGCCGCAACGCGTTCAGCCGAATGAAGCCCGCCGCGTCGCGCTGGTCGTAGTCGCCAGTGCCTTCCTCGAACGTGACGAGGTCCTGATCGTAGAGCGAATGCACGCTCTCCCGGCCGATCACCGTCGCATTGCCCTTGTAGAGCTTCATCGTGACGCGGCCTGTGACGTGCTCCTGGCTCTTGTCGATCGCCGCCTGGAGCATTTCGCGCTCGGGCGAGAACCAGAATCCGTTGTAGATGAGGCTCGCGTAGCGCGGCATCAGCTCGTCCTTGAGATGCATCGCGCCGCCATCGACAGTGATACTTTCGATCCCGCGGTGAGCCGAGAGCAGGATCGTGCCGCCTGGTGTTTCGTAGACGCCGCGCGACTTCATGCCGACGAACCGGTTCTCGACGAGGTCGAGGCGGCCGATGCCATTGTCGTGACCGAGCTTGTTGAGCCGCTCCAGCAACGTGGCCGGCGACAGTTTCTCGCCGTCGAGCGCGACCGCATCGCCGCGCTCGAAGTCGATGGTGATCCTCGTCGCCTTGTCCGGCGCGTCCTCGGGCGAGATCGTCCGCTGGTGCACATATTCCGGCGCATCGACCGACGGGTCCTCCAGCACCTTGCCCTCGGAAGATGAGTGCAGAAGGTTCGCGTCGATGGAGAAGGGAGAGTCGCCGCGCTTGTCCTTGGCGATCGGGATCTGATGCTTCTCGGCGAAGTCGATCAGCGCCTCGCGGCTCGCATGCTTCCACTCGCGCCACGGCGCGATCACGCGAATGTTCGGTTCCAGCGCATAATAGCCGAGCTCGAAGCGGACCTGGTCGTTCCCCTTGCCGGTCGCGCCGTGGCAGACGGCGTCAGCGCCGACCTGCCGGGCAATCTCGATCTGCCTTTTTGCGATCAGAGGACGGGCAATGCTCGTCCCGAGCAAATATTGTCCTTCGTAAACAGTGTTCGCGCGGAACATTGGAAAGACGAAGTCGCGGACGAACTCCTCGCGGAGGTCGTCGATGAAGATGTTCTCCGGCTTCACGCCCAGCATCTCGGCCTTGCGCCGCGCCGGCTCAACCTCTTCGCCCTGACCGAGGTCCGCGGTGAAGGTCACGACCTCCGCATCATATTCGGTCTGCAGCCACTTTAGGATGATCGAGGTATCGAGGCCGCCCGAATAGGCGAGCACCACCTTCAGCTTCTTGTTCGTCATTCTTATCCTCGATTCAGGCGGCGGCGCCGGTCAGCCAGAGCATAGCTCCGCGCGCCGTATGCATCCGGTTCTCGGCCTGGCGCCAGACCGCGGAATCGGGGCCGTCGATCACGTCGGCCGTGACTTCCTCTCCGCGGCGGGCAGGCAGGCAGTGCAGGAAATGTGCCTTCGGCGCTTTGTTCATCAGCTCGGCATCGACCCGGTAAGGCGCGAAGACCTCGCGGCGTTCACGGCTGTCCTCGTCGCCCATCGACACCCACACGTCCGAATAGACGATGTCGGCGCCGTCCATCGCCTCGACGGGATCAACCACCTGATTGACCGCGAGCATCGGGCTTCCAAAGCCGAAGCCGGTTGGACTGGCGATGTTCAGTTCGGCTCCGAGCAGGGCGCAGCCTTCTGCCAGCGAGCGGGCGACGTTGTTCGCTTCGCCTATGAAGGCGATCCGCGCGCCCTCGATGCGGCCGAGCAGCTGCTTGATCGTCAGAAGATCGGCCAGAGCCTGCAGCGGATGGTCGGTTGCTGAAAGCATGTTGAGCACCGGCGCGACATTCACCGCCGCCATCTGCTCAAGGAGGCCGTGGTCGAACACGCGCGCGGCGATGATGGCGTGGTAGCAGGCGAGGGTGCGCGTCACGTCCTCGACGCTCTCGCGCTCGCCGATTCCGAGCTCGGTCGGCTGCAGATAGACGGGGTGCCCGCCAAGTTGGGCCGACGCGACCTCCATCGAGTTGCGCGTTCGCGCGCTAGGCTTCTCGAAATAGAGAGCCACGCCCTTGTGCTGCAGGACGTGCGCGTATGGCGCTTCGGATAGCGTGAGGATCGTCTTCAGATCGTCCGCCGAAAGGCCGCGGATCGCGAGGAGATGCTTCACCAGCTCGCCTCCCGCTTCACCATCGTGCCGACGCCGTGGTCGGTCAGAAGCTCGATCAGCAGCGAATGATGGACGCGCCCGTCGATGATGTGCGCGAACCCGACGCCCTGATCGACCGCATCGGCGCAGGCCTTCAGCTTCGGAATCATGCCCTTGCCGACGCTTTCGTGCTCGATCCGGTCGCGGAGCTCGGTCGAGGTCAGACGAGGTATGAGCGTGCTCTCGTCCTTCGGGTCTTGGAGGAGGCCCGGCACCGCGGTGAGATAGACGATCTTCTCTGCGTGCATGGCGACGGCAATCGCCCGCGCCGCCTCATCCGCATTGACGTTGTACGGCTGGCCCCCGAGGTTAGCTCCGACCGTCGAGACGACGGGGGTCAGTCCGTCATCGAGAAGGCGGTGGAGCAGTTCGGCTCGAACGCCCGTGACGTTGCCGACGAAGCCGAGAGCGGAATCCGCCGGCGTGACCGTCAGCAATCCCGCATCCTCGCCCGACACCCCGACCGCGACGGGCTCCTCGCCGGCCTGGCTGTTGATCGTCGCCACGAGATCGCGGTTGATCTTGCCGACCAGGACCATGCGGACAATCTCGAGAGTTTCTGCGTCGGTGACGCGAAGGCCATCGCGGAATTCCGGCTCCTTGCCCACGCGGCGAAGCATGCTGTCGACCTGAGGTCCTCCGCCATGCACCAGCACGCAACGCACTCCGACACTCCGAAGCAGGAGCACGTCCTGCGCCAGCGCGAGATCTGATTCGCGGTCGATCGCCGCTCCGCCGAGCTTCACGACGATCGACTTTCCAGCCCATTGCCGGATGTATGGAAGCGCCTCGACGAGGATGTGCGCGGTCTCGCTCGGGGTCATGAGGTCTTGCTATTCTCTTTGATGTAACCGGGGCCGAGATCGATCCCGATCATCCGGGCGGACGCCTTGCCCGCGCCGAGGTGGACTTCAATCTGTACCTCGTCGCCCATCATGTGCCGAGCGAGCGCGACGCCGTCGTGCTCGATTCCGGCGCCGCCCTTGGCGACGACGATCCCGCCGTAGGCGACCCGCGACTTGGCGACATCCATGTCGACGCCGGCCGAACCCGCCGCCGCCATCAGCCGGCCCCAATATGGATCGCCGCCGTACCAGCTGCACTTCACGAGATTGTTCTCGACGATGTTCTTCGCGGCGATCTTCGCTTCATTATCGTTCGCTGCGCCGGTGACGACCAGCCGTGCGATGCGGGTCATGCCCTCTGCGTCCCGTGCCATCTGCATGGTCAGGTCCTCGCAGGCGGAGAGGAGCGCGTTGCCGAACTCTTCCTGATTCGCCCGGCCACGACGGCCCGATGCCAGAACCATCGCCGTGTCGTTGGTCGAGGTCGCGCCGTCGACGTTGAGCGTGTTGAACGTGGCGTCGGAGGCAGAACGCAAGACCTTCTGGATGAATTCGCGCGGCACGTCGGCGTCGGTCGTCAGGAAGGCGAGCATGGTCGCCATGTTCGGCGCGATCATCCCGCAGCCCTTGGCCATTCCGCCGATCGTGAACGTCGAGCCCTTGACGAGCACTTCCTTCGGATTGTGATCGGTGGTCAGGATTCCACGAGCCGCGTCATGGCCGCCTTCGACCGACAGCTTCTTGGCGAGCTTTGGAGTGGCATGCAGGATCGGCTCCATGGGCAGGGGCGTGCCGATGATCCCGGTCGAGCAGACCAGAACTTGGCTCGCATCGATGCCGAGTGCGTCGCCCGCAGCTGCGCCCATGAGCTGAGCGTCCTTGTAACCCGCTGCTCCGGTGCCCGCGTTGGCGTTGCCGGAATTGACGATGACGGCCGACGCCTTCCCGCGATTGGCGGCGAGCAGCTTACGGTCCATCTCGACCGGCGGCGCGGCGAACTTGTTCTGCGTGAAGACGGCCGCGCAAGCGACCGGCTGCCGATCCTCGGTCGCGAGCAGGGCCATGTCGAATCGCCGCTTCTTGATGCCGGCGTGGCAGCCGGCGGCGACGAACCCTTCGGCCGCGGTTACGCTCATGGATAGACTCCGATTGCAGGGAGCCCGGCGGTCTCTTCGAGGCCGAGCACGAGATTGGCGCACTGGACCATCTGGCCAGCTGCGCCCTTTCCGAGATTGTCGATCGCCGAGAGGGCGAGCATGCGTCCGGTCCGGTTGTCGTAGCGCGCCGTGACCTGAACCCCGTTCGAGCCTGACAACCACTTGGTCGCGGGCGAAGCGTCCGTGACGTGGACGAACGGCTCGTCCGCATAAGCCGCCCTGAGCGTCTCCAGTGGATCGCCTTCGCCTGTCGCTTCGCCGTAGCAGGTCGCCAGGATTCCCCGGGTCATCGGCACGAGGTGGGGTGTGAACAGCACCGTCGCGTCCAGCGCCATTTCCATTTCGGCGGTGTGGCGGTGGCTGAGCAGCCCATAGGCGGCGAAGCTGCCGTCGACCGTGCTGAAGCCGGTCGCTTCCTTCGCTTCACGGCCTGCGCCGCTGACGCCGGAGGCCGCGTCGACGATCAGGCTCTTCGGATTGACGAGTCCCGTGTCCACCAGGGGTTTCAACGCGAGGATCGCGGCGGTGGCGTAGCATCCGGCGGCGGCTACCGCTTTCGAGCCACGGATTGCCGCGCGGTTGAGCTCGGGAATGCCGTAGACGAACTCGCCGAGCAGGGCGGGGGCCTTGTGCGAATGGCCGTACCAGCTCTCATAAGTCGCTGCGTCGTTGAGCCTGAAGTCCGCGCCGAGGTCCACGAATGGGATGCCGCGATCGAGGATGGTGGGCGCAATGTCCTGGCTGTGCCCGTGGGGCAAAGCGGCGAAGACCAAATCGACATCCGCCAGAGCCGCCTCGTCGAACTTCTCGAACGATCCTGCATAAAATGACGTAAGATGCGGATGCGTTTCCACAACCGGTCGACCGGCTTTGCTCTCGCCGAATAGCCTCGTTGCTTGCAGGTGAGGGTGCAATGCGAGAAGCCGCAGCAGCTCGCCGCCGACGTAGCCCGAGGCTCCAAGGATGGCCGTCCGAATCATGAGGCGACTCCTATGCACTAATTTGCATAAATATGCAAATTAGTGCATAGAGAGCGCATGAGCGAACTTAAGGAACGACGACAGCGCGCGGTTGCGGACCTCATCCGCGCCAACGCTCTCGCGAGTCAGGATGAAGTCGCCGCGCGCCTCGCGGGCCTCGGCTTCGAAGTCACCCAGGCGACCGTGTCGCGAGACCTGGAGCAGCTCGGAGCGCTCAAGGTCCGCCGCGACGGACGGATCAGCTACGCGCTCCCCGACCAGCTTCCGGCCAATGGGGCCACGCCTTCGCGGCTCGCATCGGTGCTGCGCGACTGGGTCCGCTCGATCGATGTTGCTGCGACAATTGTTGTCCTCAAGACCCCGCCGGGTTCCGCGCATCTCGTCGGTGTCGCTCTCGACGAATCCCCCTTGGCGGAGATCGTTGGGACCATTTGCGGCGACGACACGATCTTCGCCGCCTGCCGAAGCACCGTAGATGCGGAAGCCCTTGCAGCGAAACTCAAGGCCGTACCGTCGGGCCAGCTTCAGTAGCCAATAAGAAAAGGGCCGCCCCGGCGGGACGGCCCTTCAAGTCTTCCACGAAGTCCGGCGTGTTTAGCCGAGCATTTCCTGCTCGAGCTTCTTCGCCATCTCTTCGATGTTCTCCGGCGGCCAGCCTGGGATGTCCATGCCGAGGCGCAGGCCCATCGAGGCAAGGACTTCCTTGATCTCGTTGAGGCTCTTGCGGCCGAAGTTCGGCGTGCGGAGCATTTCGGCCTCGGTCTTCTGAACGAGGTCGCCGATGTAGATGATGTTGTCGTTCTTCAGGCAGTTCGCCGAACGGACCGAAAGCTCCAGCTCGTCGACCTTCTTGAGAAGGTAACGGTTGAGCTGGTTGGCATCGGCGGTCGTTTCCGCAGCCGACGGAACCGCAACGCCGGCCGTCATCGGAATGGCCTGGCGAACCTGACCCTCGTCGAAGTGGACGAACAGTTGCAGCTGGTCCTGGAGGATGCGGGCCGCATAAGCGAGCGCGTCTTCCGGGGTCACCGTGCCGTCGGTTTCGATCGTCAGGTTGAGCTTGTCGTAGTCGAGCTCCTGACCGACGCGGGTGTTCTCGACCTTGTACGCGACCTGGCGGACCGGGCTGTACAGCGCGTCGACCGGGATCAGCCCGATCGGAGCGTCGGCCGGACGGTTGGCGGCGGCCGGGACGTAGCCCTTACCGATGTCGACGGTCAGCTCCATGTTGAGCGTCGCGCCGTCGTCGAGGTGGCAGATCACTAGATCTGGGTTGGTGACTTCGATGTCACCCGTGGCCTGGATCATGCCCGCGGTGACTTCCGCCGGCCCAGTCGCGGACAGCGCAAGCCGCTTCGGGCCTTCGCCTTCCATCTTGAGCGCGATCTGCTTCACGTTGAGAACGATGTCGGTCACGTCCTCGCGGACACCCGCGAGGCTCGAGAACTCGTGCAGAACGCCTTCGATCTTGATCGAGGTGACTGCCGCGCCTTGGAGCGACGACAGAAGCACTCGGCGCAGCGAGTTGCCGAGCGTCATTCCGAAACCGCGTTCCAGCGGCTCGGCAACGAAAACGGCGCGACGGCGGGCATCGCCCGCGCCCTGCTTGCGCTCCAGCGCGTTCGGCTTCTTGAGTTCCTGCCAGTTCTTCGCGTTGACAGCCATGTTGTTTCCCTAGCCCTGGGCGGAAGAGGTGGGGTTCCGCCCGATAATTTCAAACTGCCGCTGGAAACCACCCAGCGGCGGCGGCCACGTTGGTTAGACGCGGCGCCTCTTGCTCGGACGGACGCCGTTGTGCGGGATCGGCGTGACGTCGCGGATCGAAGTGATCGTGAAACCGACCGCCTGCAGAGCACGAAGGGCGCTCTCGCGGCCCGAACCGGGGCCCTTGACCTCGACCTCGAGCGTGCGGACGCCGTGCTCGGCGGCCTTCTTGCCCGCGTCTTCGGCGGCAACCTGCGCCGCGTACGGAGTCGACTTGCGACTGCCTTTGAAGCCCATCATGCCGGCGCTCGACCAGGCAATCGCATTGCCCTGCGCGTCGGTGATCGTGATCATCGTGTTGTTGAAGCTGGCGTTCACGTGAGCGACGCCGGCCGAGATGTTCTTGCGTTCCCGCCTGCGGAGGCGCTGTGGTTCGCGTGCCATTCAATAATTCCTGTCATCCATTCGCCCGGCCCAAGGTCCAAAGCGAAGTTAAACCCTTCGAAGAAGCTTACTTCTTCTTGCCGGCGATCGGCTTGGCCTTGCCCTTGCGAGTGCGCGCATTGGTGTGCGTGCGCTGGCCGCGGACCGGGAGGCCCTTGCGGTGGCGGAGGCCACGGTAGCAGGCGAGGTCCATGAGCCGCTTGATGTTCATCGCGGTTTCGCGGCGGAGGTCGCCCTCGACGCTATAGTCGCGGTCAATCGTCTCGCGGATGTGCAGGACTTCCTGATCGGTCAGGTCCTGGACCCGGCGCTCAGGAGTGATCCCCAGCTTGCCGATGATTTCCTTGGCCGTCGTGCGGCCAATGCCGTGGATGTAGGTCAGCGCAATTTCAACGCGCTTGTTGGTGGGGATGTTAACCCCGGCAATACGAGCCATTCTTTACCCTTCTTCAGCTCCACAGGCGCCGATGGCTCAGAGCGAAATACCCCGGCAATCGAAACCCATCTCGTCGCTTGTTAGGCCCGCTCCAAACGAAAAACCGACGCGCGCACGAGTGCGCCGCCGGAACCGGTGGATCGGGATAGGAGCGAAATAGGATTTGGGACCCTTTAAGTCAAGCGGTTGGCCGTGTAGCCGCGCGGGTCGATGAACGAGAAGCGAATCCACGGCCTGTTTGTGCTCAGCGTCGGCCTGAAAGGGTTCTATGCGCTTGCCGAGATGGCGAGCGGAATCGCGCTCTACGCGGTCGCCCATGACTCGATCATCAACTTTCTTCAGCGCTTCACAACGCACGAGAGGCTGCACGACCCGAACGACTGGGTGGCGACGACCGCTTTCAGGCTCGCACACGGCTTCTCGCTCGAAACACAGCACTTCTACGCCTTTTACCTGGTCACCCACGGGCTGCTGAAGCTGGCGGTCGTCGTCGGGCTCTTGCGGGAGAAGCTATGGGCCTACCCGGCCTGCTTCGTCGTTTTCAGCGCGTTCATCGCCTACCAGCTCTATCGCTACACCTTCACGCAAGATCTCGGCTTGGTCCTGCTTTCGATTCTCGACGCATTCGTGATCGTCCTTGCAGTGCATGAGTACCGGCTTCTTCGGAAACACCTTCCCACGCACTGATTTGCGGTCGCAGCGATGCGCCGATACAGCCAGCGCCCAATGCAGCGGCTGTACCACGACCAGGTCATTCCCGATGAGCTTCGCGGCGCGGTCGTCGCGCTCGGCAATTTCGACGGCTTCCACCTCGGCCACCAGGCGGTGGTGAGCCGGGCGATCGCTAGGGGCTTCCATATGCGGAAGCCGGTGATCGTCGCGACCTTCGATCCCCATCCGGTGCGGCACTTCAAGCCGGACGTCCCGACCTTTCGGCTGACGACGCTCGACCAGCGCGAGAGCCTGTTCGCCCATGCCGGAGCCGACGCGATGCTGGTCTTCCGCTTCGGCGCGGAGCTTGCGGGAACGACCGCAGAGGATTTCGTTGCGGAGATTCTAGGCAAGAGGATCGGCGCGTCGGGCGTCGTGACCGGAGAGGACTTCACCTTCGGCAAGGGCAGGGGCGGCAACACGATGGTGCTCCGCGAAGTGGGAGCGCAGCACGGAATCACCGCCGAGACGGTCGGAGCGGTGCTGGTCGATGGCGAGCGGGTTGCGTCCGGGCGCATCCGCGAGGCGCTGGCGGCCGGCAACACGGCGAAGGCGACGCGGCTCCTCACCCGCGATTTCGCGGTCGAGGGCATTGTCGAGCGCGGCGACCAGCGTGGGCGCGAGCTCGGCTATCCGACCGCCAACCTCCGGCTCGGCGATTATCAGCGGCCGCGCTACGGCATCTATGCAGTCCGCGTGGCGCTCGATGACGGCAGCGAGCATCCCGGTGTCGCCAGCTTCGGGATCCGCCCGACGTTCGAGCCAGCCGTGGAGCTTCTCGAAGCGCATCTGTTCGACCAGACTCCCGACCTTTACGGCCGCAAGATCGAGGTCGCGCTCCACGCCTTCATCCGCGACGAGAAGAAGTTCGACGACCTCGACGCGCTTGTCGAGCACATGCGGGACGACGAGGCCGAGGCGCGCAAGCTGCTGGCGCTGCCCGGATAAGCGCGGTTTGCAATCCGGGACTCCCCCGCTAGAGCCGCGCGCAATGGCCGACAGCCCTGACACGACTGAACTGAAGCGGGATTATCGCCCGACCGTCTTCCTGCCCAAGACCGACTTTCCGATGAAAGCCGGCCTGCCGCAGAAGGAGCCGGCGATTCTCGCCCGCTGGCTGGAAGGCGACATCTACCAGCAAGTTCGTCGCAGCCGAGAAGGGCGCGAGAAATTCATCCTTCACGATGGCCCGCCCTACGCCAATGGCGACATGCACATCGGCCATGCGCTGAACCACATCCTCAAGGACATGGTGGTGCGCACCCAGACTTTGCTGGGCAAGGACGCACCCTACGTGCCCGGCTGGGACTGCCACGGCCTTCCGATCGAGTGGAAGGTCGAAGAGCAGTATCGCAAGAAGAAGCTCAACAAGGACGAGGTGCCGGTCAAGGAATTCCGCGCCGAGTGCCGCGCCTATGCCCAGCATTGGGTCGACACCCAGCGCGAGCAGCTGAAGCGGCTCGGCATCGGCGGCGACTGGGACAATCCGTACCTGACGATGGATTTCCAGGCGGAGGCGACGATCGTCTCCGAGCTGATGAAGTTCGCCGAGAGCGGGCAGGTCTACCGCGGCGCCAAGCCGGTGATGTGGTCGCCGGTCGAGAAGACCGCCCTGGCCGAGGCCGAGATCGAATATGAGGACATCGTCTCGACCCAGATCGACGTGGCGTTCGAGATCGTCGAGAGTCCGTTGGAGTCACTACGGGGTCTTAGGGCCGTCGTTTGGACGACCACCCCTTGGACGATCCCCGTCAACCAAGGGATCGCGTACGGCCCAGACATCACTTACTCGATCATCAATGTCGAGCGGGCCGCAAACGGTGCAAATGAGTCATACCTAATCGCCGCTGAGCTGGTTGAAGCATTCGTTAGACGGATGTCCGATGCCGATCAGGCAAAAGTCAGTTTCTGGGTCATCGGACAGTGGAAAGGCTCAGACCTAGCTGGCACCATTGCCCGCCACCCGATGCACAAGCTCGGCGGGTTCTTCGCCAAGCCGCGTCCGTTTCTGCCGGGGGATTTCGTCACCACCGACCAGGGCACGGGCCTCGTCCACATGGCGCCCGACCATGGCGAGGACGATTTCGAGCTTTGCAAGTCGAACGGCATCGACCCGGTATTCGCGGTCGACGCGGCGGGCTTTTACCGGCCTGACTGGCTGTGGCTCGGCGGGCAGGGCAGCGTCATCAACAACAAGTTCAACGCGCCGGACGGGCCGATCTGCACCGACCTGCGCCAAGCCGGGGCTCTCCTCGCCGCAAGCGCGGACTTCCAGCACAGCTACCCCCATTCGTGGCGGTCGAAGGCCAAGGTCATCTACCGCTGCACGCCCCAATGGTTCGTGGCGATGGATCGGCCGCTCCCGAGCTATCATTGCGAGAGCTTCGCCGAGCAGCGCTGGGACAATGAGGGCGGCGCGGTCGAGCAAACGCCCACGCTTCGCCAGCTGGCGATGCGCGCCATTGCCGACACCCGGTTCGTGCCCGAAAAGGGCCGCAACCGCATCGGCTCGATGGTCGAGGGGCGTCCCGACTGGGTGCTCAGCCGCCAGCGCGCCTGGGGCGTGCCGATCGCCCTGTTCGTCGATCGCAAGTCCGGCCAACTGCTCGTCGACGCCGAAGTGAACCAGCGCATCGTCGCTGCAATCCGCGAACAGGGCGTCGACGCCTGGGACGCCGCCAACGCCGCGGCCTTCCTCGGCGAGGCGCGCAACCCCGACGATTACGAGATGGTCACCGACATTCTCGACGTCTGGTTCGACAGCGGCTCGACCCATGCCTTCGTGCTGGAAAGCGGCCGCTGGCCCGAGCAGCGCTGGCCCGCCGACCTCTATCTCGAGGGCTCCGACCAGCATCGTGGCTGGTTCCAGTCGTCGCTTCTCGAAAGCTGCGGGACGCGCGGCCGGGCGCCATTCAACGCCGTCCTGACCCATGGCTTCACGATGGACTCCAAGGGCATGAAAATGTCCAAGAGCCTCGGCAATACGGTCAACCCGATCGACCTGATGAAGGAGCATGGCGCCGACATCTTGCGGCTGTGGGCGCTGTCGGTCGACTTCACCGAGGACCACCGCATCGGCAAGGAAATCCTCGCCGGCGTCGCCGACCAGTATCGCAAGCTCCGCAACACCTTCCGCTACCTGCTCGGCGCGCTCGCCGACTTTCGCGAGGAGGAGAAGGTCGGCATCGAGGCGATGCCGGAGCTGGAGCTGTACATGCTCCACCTGACCGCGGAGCTGGACAAGAAGCTTCGCCAGGCGGTCAACGATTTCGACTTCAACGCCTACACGCGGCTGCTGTCGGACTTCGCCAACGACGATCTGTCGGCCTTCTACTTCGATATCCGCAAGGACGTCCTCTACTGCGAGGTGAACGCGGAGAGCGGGTTCCAGACCGACAAGCGCCGCGCCTACCGGATTGTGCTGGATGAATTGTTCCAGGCGCTGGTCCGCTGGCTCGCGCCGGTGCTGGTGTTCACCACCGAGGAAGTGTGGGGCACGCGCTATCCGGACGCCGGATCGGTCCACCTGCTCGAATGGCCGGAAATCCCGGACGTTCCCGCCGACGACGGTCGCTGGGCCAGGCTTCGCGAACTTCGGACGCAGGTCACGGAAGCCATCGAACCGCTTCGCCGCGACAAGGTCATCGGCTCCAGCCTCCAGGCGGTGGTCACGGTCCCCGAGCTGGCTGCGTCTCCCGATGCGCTGGCCGAGCTGTTCATCGTCTCGTCAGTGAAGGCAGGCGATGCGCTCCGGGTGGCCGAGACCGACAATCACAAGTGCGGGCGCTGCTGGCGCTATCTGCCGGAAGTGAAGGAAGATGGCGACCTGTGCGCCCGGTGCGAGGACGTTTTGAATGCGTAAGAGCGCTCTCGGCTTCAGCGTGGCTGCAATCGTCTTCGTGCTCGAGCAGATCACCAAGTGGATCGTGCTTGGCCCGCTCGACCTGCGCAAAACGCAGTCCGTTGAAGTGCTGCCGATCTTCCGGCTGAACTACACAGAAAACCACGGAATCTCGCTCGGACTGTTCCAGGCGTCGAGCGACGCGATGCGCTGGGTCCTGGTCCTCGTCACCGCGGCGATCGCCGTTGGCGTCGCCTGGTGGATCGGTCGCGAGGAGAAGCGCGGCGACCAGATCGCGCTCGGGATGGTTCTCGGTGGAGCGCTGGGAAACATCCTCGACCGGGTGCGCCATGGCTATGTCGTCGACTTCGCCGATTTGCACTTCGGCGACTTTCGTCCCTTTTTCATCTTCAATGTCGCCGATGCAGCCATTAGCATTGGCGTCGCCATCCTGTTACTGCGGGCCTTCCTGGTTAAGGATCGGCCAAAGGAGAATGCCGAACATGCGTAAAATCATCCCGCTCCTGGCCTTTTCGGCAGTCGCGTTGAGCGGTTGCTCGATCCTGAGCGGCAAGCGCGCCGGACCTGACGAATTCCAGGTCGCCCGCAACGCGCCGCTCGTCATTCCCCCGGATTACACGCTGACCCCGCCCGTCGCCGGAACCGCCGCGCTGACTCCGCAGGACGCTCAGCAGCAGGCGATCGACGCTTTGTTTGGTGGGCCGGCTCCGCGCAGCCAGAGCGAATATAATTTGCTCGAGAAGGCAGGCCGCGACCGTACGCAGGTCGGCGCTCGCTCGACCGCAGGCGATCCCGACACTCGCGTTGTCGACAAGGGCCCGGTGACGACTGCAATCCTGAACGCTCCGGAAGCGGACGGCCAGGTCGCGTCGGCTCAGGTTCCTCAGTAAGGCAAAATATTCTGGACGTCCGGGGGAACGGGGCAGGTCATGGCTGAAGAGACACTTTCCGCACGCCTCGTGGAGATCGAGTCCATGCTCGAGCGGTCGCGCCGCCGCTTCGAGGAAGGCGCTCGCCTCGTCGAGGAGGCGCAGACCCTGATGGGCGAGATACAGCAGGCGCTGATCGGCAGCCCGAAACGCGTTTCGCCCGAAGACAGTGAGGAAGCGGCATCGAAGCTGCTCCAGTCGCTAAAGGCTTCGGGCGGCGACATGCCGGAAAGCCTTTGCGGCGGTCGCCTGTCGGTCGACCAGGTCCAGCGGCTGATCCGCATCGACGGCCATCCGATCGGCATCACCGAGATGGAATATCGCGTGCTCGAGCTGCTCGCGTTCGCGCGCAACAACGTCGTCACCCGGGCGATGCTCCTGAAGCACCTCTATCGCCGCGCCGACGACCAGCCGCAGCCGAAGATCATCGACGTCTTCATCTCGAAGCTTCGCAAGAAGCTGCGCAGCGCGTCCGGCGGTGCGGAATTCATCGAGACGATCCCGCAGCGCGGCTGGATCCTGCGCGACATCGACGCGACCCAGGGAGCCTGAGGCTCTTCACCATTTGTTGACCATCCGCGCGCGATGCTGCGCGCGATGTTCCAGATCCTTTCGATCGAAGCCGCTGCCGAAGCGCCCGTCGCGGGTGGCGAGCTTGCCGCGCGCATTGCCGGCCTGAAGCGCGCCCTGCGCCTGCTCGAACCGAGCGGGGGCGGTCCATCTTGTGATGCGGAAGAGTTCGAACCGATCGAGTTCGCAAGCGAAGCCGCGATGCGCTGCTTCGATACGCGATCCGAGCGCGCAATCAGTGAAGCCGCGGCTGGCCTCGAGGCCGTCGTCAGCGTCCGCGCCACGGGCAGCGAGCCGCATCCAGTCGCAGTGGACATGGTCGCCGAGGCGATCCGCGACGGGCTTGCGAACCTTTCCGAGCTTCTTCGCCGCTAGGCGGGGCCTTGTTCCTTCGGCATCGACGGGTCCGCGCCCCATTCGCTCCAGCTGCCGTCGTAAAGCCGCGTGTCGCGGTTCCCGAGCAGCTTCGCCGCGAAAATTAGCGAATTGGCGGTGACGCCCGAACCGCAGCTCGCGACAAAGGGCTTCTCCGGGTCGACCCGCGCGGCCGCGAACAGCCGCCGGATTTCCTCCAGCGGCTTAAACGTGCCGTCTGGGTTGTAGATCTCCGAATAAGGCAGGTTGCGTGCGCCGGGGATATGCCCTGCCGCGACGCCCGGGCGCGGATCCTCCTCCGTCCCTTCGAACCTCGCACGACCTCGCGCGTCGACCAGCGGGACGCCCAGCCCGTTGCGGACGTCGCGTTTCGTGACGACTTCATTCGGCCGTTCAATCGCATCGAAAGCTGCTTTCCGGGGAGCGGGTTCGCCGCCTTCGGTCGGCCGTCCCTCGTCGAGCCATTTCTGAAAGCCGCCATTGAGCACCGCCACGTTTGGCGCTCCGAAATGGCGGAGCATGAACCAGCCGCGGACGGCATTCCGCGTCGGGCTGTTGTCGTAGACGACGATCCGGTCGCTGCGGCCGATCCCCAGTTCCTCCATCGCCCGGCCGAACTGCTCGGCGCTCGGAAGCATGTGCGGGGCGGGGTTCGTCGCGTCGGCAACGGCGTCGATGTCGAGGAAGCGAGCCCCCGGAATGTGCGAAGCCAGATACTCCTCGCGGCCCTTTCTCCCGGTCGCGGGCATGTGCCAGCTGGCGTCGACCACGACGACGTCCGCCTGGCCGAGGTTCTGCGCAAGCCATTCCGTGGAGACAAGATCGTCCATGAAGGGAGGATAGGCGGGAAGAGTTAAGACTGATAGGTGGCCGCCCGATGGTTGAAACCACCCACCTCGGCAAGGCGACGTCGCTGCCCGCTTCCCCGGAAGAGGCGAAGCTCGACTATGTGCCCAATCCCCGGCCCAGCGCGCTGTACCTCGTGCGTTTCGCGGCGCCGGAGTTCACCTCGCTTTGCCCTGTCACCGGCCAGCCCGACTTCGCTCATCTGGTGATCGATTACGCACCCGCCGAGACAATCGTGGAGAGCAAGAGCCTGAAGCTCTTCCTCGGTTCCTTCCGCAATCATTGCGGCTTCCACGAGGATGTCACCGTCGGCATCGGTCAGCGGCTGGTCGAAGAGATGAAGCCGCAATGGCTCCGCATCGGCGGCTACTGGTATCCGCGCGGAGGAATGCCGATCGACGTGTTCTGGCAGAGCGGAAACCCGCCGGAAGGTCTCTGGCTACCCGACCAGGGCGTGCAGCCCTACCGCGGACGAGGCTGAACGGGCTTCAGGACGATCCGCGCGTCCCAGCGCCAGAGGATGAGGTTTTCGTTGTCGGCCGTAAGCGGCGTGTCCCGGAAGCAGGCCGAGGCGAAGCCCCGATCGCACTCCGCGGGTGGAGGCATGGGATCGGTCGTCAGCAGGACTGTTCCGTCCCTCACCGCCCAAGTGCCTTCGCTCTCCTCGGAGACAGCGCCATAGTCGAACGCGTACCGGAAGCGACCGCCGGGTTGCAGCTCGAGCCCGCCGGCCATCTCCATCTGGCTTATCCGGTAGAGGCCCGCGAACTGCGGAGGCCCGGGCGGTGCGGCCGCCGCAGATGCGGCCAGCAGCACCGGACCGAGGATCCCCATGCCCATGTCGCTAGCGGTACGCCGCCTCAGGCGCGATCGCGTCGTCGCCCGGAGCGGGCGCATCCGCGGCCCGGCCCTTGGTCCAGACGTAAAGCGCACCGATGGCTGCCGAGAAGACGACCAGGCTGACCACCATCACGGCTGGATAGGCCGGAATGAGGGCGAACACGCTCGCGCTATCTTCGGACCCGGCCTTTTCCGCACCGGCGACGGCGCCGGCGTAGACGACGCCCATCAGGCTTTCGCCGACGATCAAGCCAGTCGCCATCAATACGCCCATGCGCTCGGCGAAGGCAGGACTGGCGGCGCGGGTCATCGCCCAGCGATTGTAGAACCAGCCAAGGACGGCGCCGAACGGGATCAGCAAAGTCGCTTCCATCGGCAGATAGATGCCCATGCCGATGGCAAGCGGTGGCAAATGCATTTTCTTGTTCGACGAGCGTTTCAGCACTTCATCGACGATCACCGCGACGACGCCGACGATCGCGCCCTGGCGGATCAGGCCCCAGTCGAGGCTTCCGCCAAGCACGCCCTGGGCGATGGTCGAGATGATCGCGGCCTGCGGCGCGGGGAGTGCGCTCGCCTTTGCGCCCGGCGCTCCCTGGAACGTGAAGGCGGTGTTCATCAGGTCGAGGATCGGCGGGATGACCAAGGCGCCGAACACCACGCCGAGAACCAACGCTACCTGTTGCCGCCATGGCGTCGCATCGACGAGCTGACCGGTCTTCAAGTCCTGGAGGTTGTTGTTGGAAATCGTGGCCACGCCAAAAATGATCGCCGTGACGAACAAGGCGAAGGCCACGAGCGCCTTGGTCTCGTCCACTCCGGCACCTCGGAACAGCGCCGCCAGGATCAGCGAGATGCCCAGTACCGACAAGATGCCGACGCCGGAGATCGGACTGTTCGATGCGCCGATTAGGCCGGCCATGTAGCCGCAAACTGCCGCGATCACGACGCCCGCGATGAGGATGTACACGATGCTGATGCCGACGGTGATGCCGGGCTCGCTCGCGATCGGTGCGGTGTTGCCGAAGGCATAGAGCAGGAGGCCGATCGGAATCATCGACAGCAGAATGGTGCCCGTGACGAGGCCGATCGGTATGTCGCGCTCTGTCAGCGGAAGCTGGTCCGCCCGGCCGGCCTTTCGTTCGCGACTGGCGACGAGGGCCGACTTTATGCCGGAGATGATTGGACCGATGATTTTCAGCAGAGTCCAGATGGCTGCCACGCCGATGGTGCCGGCGCCGACCATGCGGGCCTTCGACCGGAAAGCCGTGCTGACGAGGGTCTCCAGGTCGCCGCCCGCCTGGGCGATGATGCCTGGGTCCTGAGTCCAATGCGGGACGATGAAGACCCAACTGATGATCAGACCGACCACCATGGCGAAGCCGACGGCGACGCCGACGAGGTGGCCGACGCCGATGAGCGCCATCGACAGGCTGGCTGAGACGCCCGAGGCGCCAGAGCCGACACGGAAAACGCGCCCTGCGGTGTCGGTAAGCAATTTCGTCTTGGCGACCAAGAAATAGGCCGCGGCAACAAGCGTGGAGACGGTAATCAGCCCCAGCCCGCGGCGATTTTCTTCCGCGCCGCCGACGCCGGATCCGACCTTGAGCACTTCGGCTGCGGCAACGCCCTCCGGGTAGGGGAGGTCGGTGCCGGTCACGAGAGCGCGCCTCAACGGCACTGAGTACATGACGCCCAGGATGCCGCCGATGCCGATGACGGCGACCGACAGCCAATAGGGGAAACCCGTCCACCAGCCGACCATGATCAGGCCTGGAAGGACGAAGATGATCGCCGAAAGCGTACCCGCCGCCGAGGCGATCGTCTGGACGATGTTGTTTTCCTGGATCGTGGCGTCGCGGAATGCCTTGAGCACCGCCATCGAGATCACCGCGGCCGGGATCGAGGTCGCGAAGGTGATGCCGATCTTCAGGCCGAGGTAGACGTTGGCGGCCGTGAACACGACGGTGATGAGCGCTCCAAGGATAATCCCGCGAAGCGTGAGTTCCTTGATGGCGCCTGCGGCACCGCTTTGAGTCGTTGTCGCCAAGCTACTCCCCCTTCAAAGCTCTATTTCGTGGGTGGTGCAGGGCTCGAATGCCTGCGGACTACCTTCCAGCCTTCATCATCTTTTACCCACACGTCGGTGAGAAGCACGCAGTCCTCGATCTCGCCACCGAGATATTTGACGCGCCACTTCGCCTCGATCGTGCCGATCATCACCTGATCGAAGATGACGGCGTCACGGATGTCGAGATCGATGGATATCAGCTCGCGCTTCTGGATGGCGTCGAGCCATTCGTCGCGCGTGAGAATGAACGGGCCGGTCGACCGGGTTCCGATCAGCACGAAGCGCGGATGAATCAGGGTTCGAAGGCGGTCGACGTCCTTTGCGCAAAGCGCGTCGCGCCATTCGCGCTCAAGAGCGCCAATCAACTCGCGACTATCGTCCACGCAGCAATCCGCCGAAGATTCCACGAAGGAGCTGGTTGCCGATCTGCCGTCCGACCGAGCTTGCGATCGACCGGCCGGCCGACTGCATCATCTTGTCGGCCATGGTTGGCCGGGCCGCCTCGCGGGCACGGCGCGCATCCTCGCGCTCCTGCTCGCGTTGCTGGCGCTCCAGTTCGCGCTGTTGCTGGGTCTCCAGCCTCGCCTGGGCAGCCTGCGCGCGTGCTGCTTCCTTCGCCGCTACCGCATCCTGCCGGGCCTTCTCAGCCGCCGCTTTCTCGGCGTCGTTCTGAGCGGCGACAGCAGCAGCAGCGGCCGCTGCTTCATCCGCCTTGGCCTTTAGAATTTCCTCCGCCGACTGAGGGTCGAGTAATGTGTCGTACTTGGCGCCGATTGCGTCTGTGGTGACAATGATGTTCCGCTCTTCGGGCGTAAGCGGCCCAACCCGTGTCGATGGCGGCTTGATGAGCGTCCGCTGCACCGGCTCGGGCGAGCCGTCCGGTTGAAGCAGTGAAACCAGGGCCTCGCCGATTTTCAGCTCGGTAATCGCGGTGGCGACGTCGATATCCGGATTGACCCGGAAGGTGTCAGCCGCTGCCTTGACCGCCTGCTGGTCCCGCGGAGTGAAGGCGTTCAGCTTGTGCTGAATGCGGTTGTTGAGCTGGGCCGCGACCTTGTCTGGAATGTCGATCGGATTCTGAGTGATGAAATAGACGCCTACGCCCTTGGAGCGGATCAGACGCACGACCTGCTCGACCTTCTCCAGGAGACCCGGCGGGGCATCTTCGAAAAGCAGATGGGCTTCGTCGAAGAAGAAGCACAGAATCGGCTTGTCCGGATCGCCAATTTCCGGAAGTTCCTCGAACAGTTCGCTGAGCAGCCAGAGCAGGAATGTTGCGTAGAGCCGGGGACTGGCCATCAGCCGGTCGGCCGCCAGGATGTTGACCACTCCGCGGCTTTGGTCGTCGAGGCCGATGAAATCGTGAAGGTCGAGCGCGGGTTCGCCGAAGAAATGATCGCCGCCCTGGCTTCTGAGCTGGAGCAGAGAGCGCTGGATCGACCCGACCGACTGCTTTGAGACGTTGCCATACTCGAGCGTGAGCTCGTCGGCCCTTTCTCCGCAGTGGACCATCATCGATTGCAGGTCGTCGAGGTCGAGGAGGAGCAGGCCTTCCTTGTCGGCGACGTTGAAGGCTATGTTGAGCACGCCTTCCTGAACATCGTTGAGGTTCATCAGCCGGCTCAGCAGCAGTGGTCCCATCTCGCTGACGGTGGTGCGGATCGGATGGCCCTGCTCGCCGAACAGGTCCCAGAATTGGACCGGCGTATCGTGATACGTCCAGTCGGTCATGCCGATGTCGGTGGCGCGCTGCGCAAAGATCGGGTGGACCTTCGACGTCGGCGAGCCGGCCATGGCGAGTCCTGAAAGGTCGCCTTTCACGTCCGCAACGAAGCACGGCACTCCCGCCGCGGACAGTCCCTCGACGATACCCTGCAATGTGACGGTCTTGCCGGTGCCGGTCGCTCCCGCGATCAGCCCATGGCGATTGGCCCGCTTGAGCTCGAGCTGCTGCGGATTGGCGCCGCCCGCCGCACTTCCGATGAAAATGCTGCTCGTCGGTTCACCAGCCATGCGCACTCCCCACTAGATTCGGGGGCGCAACCTAGCTCCACCAATTGCCCGTGGCGACTCCTAGCGTGGAGGAGCGATATCCACCCCGATGAAAGCCTCCGGCCCGGTGCCGCGCTTGACCAGAAGTAGCACGCTTGTTCGCCCGGAGCGGCGTGCTGCTTCGACCGCTGCCTGCACCTGGGCGGGCGTTGTAACGGCCTGCTGGTTGACCGAGAGAATCAGGTCGGCGCGTTGCAGGCCCTTCTCCGCGGCATCGCTGTTGGGATCGACCTGCGTGATCACGACACCGCGCGCGGTCGCCGGAAGGCTCAGCGCTTTGGCGATCTGCGGATTGAGCGGCTGCAGCGAAAGGCCGAGAACGGCGCTGCCCGGCGTGACCGGGGTATTTTCCGGCGTTAGCGGCTCGTTGTCGTTGCCGAGCTGGCGAGCAAGCTCTTCCTCGGTCGGGCGCTGGCCGACCGTTACCGTGACGGTCTGGCGGCGGCCGGCCCGGATGATGTCGACCGGTATCTTCGACCCGACCGGCGTATTGGCGACGATGAAAGAGACCGTCTGGTCGGGGTTCACGTCGCGGCCATTCACCCGCAGGATGACGTCGCCCTGCTGCAATCCGGCCCGAGCCGCTGGCTCGTTAGGCTGGATGGAGCGGACGATCTCGCCGCGATCCTTCGGAAGGCCGAGCGAGTTCGCGATATTCTCGTCGAGCGGCTGGAGGCCGACGCCCAGATAGCCGCGCTCCGGACGTTGTCCGCGGCGAAGCGAGTCGATGACGGGCTTGGCGAGCTCCGCCGGGATGGCGAGGCCGATACCCACCGACGCGCCGGTCGGGGAAATCAACGCGGAATTGATGCCGACCACCCTGCCGTTAAGGTCGAACATCGGACCGCCGCTATTGCCCATGTTGATGGAGGCGTCGGTCTGGATGTAGCGATCGTAGGCGCCGGCGCCGGTGATGCCGCGATGAAGCGCCGAGATGATGCCGGCAGTGACGGTGCCGCCTAGTCCATAGGGATTGCCGATGGCGAGCACCCAGTCGCCGACACGCGCCTTGGTGCTGTCGCCCCAATCCACGAACGGCAGGTTCTGACCCTCGATCTTGAGCAATGCGAGGTCGGAGGCGGTGTCGCGTCCGATGATCCGCGCCGGATATTCCTTCCGGTTGGTCAGCGTGACGGTGACCTGGTCGACCGTTCCGTTGCCCGTGGCGCTCGCAATGAGGTGGTTGTTGGTGACGATGTAGCCGTCCGGCGAGATGATGAAGCCGGAGCCGAGCGAGCCGGTCTCCCGGGTCCTTGGCCCGCCGCTGTTGCCGTCCGGACCTCCCTGCTGATTCTCGGGGAAGCCGAACTTGCGGAAGAATTCCTCCAGCGGATCGGCCTGCGTTCTCACGGGCACGCGCTGCTTGGTGGAAATATTGACCACGGCCGGCTGAAGCTTGGCCGCGAGGTCCGCAAATGACTGAGGCGCGCCACCAGGGGCCATGGCCGCAGGCGCATTCTGTGCAACCTGCGCACCGGCTTGCCCGGTCGCTAGGGAAAAGGCGGACCCACCCAAAAGCAGCGCCGTTGCAACTCCATAGGCGTAGCGCACCGTCCCGGACTCCTTCGATCTCATCGAAACTCCATGAATTGCACGTTTTAACACTGCGTTCGCGCTATACCGAACGCCTGAACGCGGATTGAACGAGGGTTATCGTCCCCTGCCAGTGAATTCCTTCAAATAGTCGTTGTCAGGCGACAATATGAGGTTTGTCCCGGCGATCGGAGTGTTTGATCCATCACCGAGGAATGTGATCTGGTAGGACTGCATCGCCCGGTAGAACTCATAGAAGTCCGGGTCTTTCCCAAAGCTGGCGGCATAAACTCGTGCCGCCTCCGCATCCGCCTCGGCGCGAATGATCTGCGCACGCTTGGCGCCCTCCGCCTGAATCGACCGCGCCTCTTGTTCGCGGGCTGTGCGCATCCTGGCGAATGCTGCTTCTAGCGGCGTGCCGTCGGGCAGATCTGCCTTCTTGATGCGAACGTCGATGATGCGTGCGCCATATTGGGCGGCGATCCGGTCGAGGCTTCGGCGCACGTTCTCCATGACGCCCTGCCGCTCGGGAGAGAGCAAGGCGGCGAACTGCTGCTTGCCGAGCTCATTGCGGATTTCCGAGCCGAGGATTGGCACGAGCGATTTGCGAAGGCGCTCCTCATCTCCGGCGCGGATATACATCAACAGTGGATTGACGATGCGGTACCGCGCGAAGGCGTCGACCTCGAGCCGGCGCTGATCGGTGGACAGCACCTGCTGCCGGTCCATGTCGACCGACTGAACGCGCTTGTCGATCCAGACGATGTTTTCGAAGAACGGAATTCGATAGTTGAGGCCTGCCCGGGTGGTTCCGAGGATCCTGGCCGGCTTGCCGAACTGGACGACGACCGCCTGCTTCGTCTCCGGGATGATCGGAAAAGCGGTGAACAGGATGAACAGGGCAAGGAGGGCTACGATGCCGCTGAGCAACGGACGCTGGCGGATGAGGTCGGTCACTGGCCAGCTCCCGACTGCTGCTGCGACTGCTTCTGGACTTCCGGAAGCGGAAGGTAGGGCGTCACGCCCGGAGCCTCGATGATCGTTTTCGGCATCTTCGGAAGGATCTGCTCCATCGTCTCGTAATACATGCGGCGGCGGGTAACCTCCGGCGCCAGCCTGTATTGCTCGTAGACCTTGTCGAACGCCGCAGCCTCGCCCTGCGCTTTTTGGGTCAGCTGCAGCGAGTATGCATTCGCCCTGTTGATGTAGGACTGGGCATCCTGCTGGGCTGCGGTCACCTTCTTGAAGGCTTCATTGACGGTTTGCGGCGGGTCCGCCTGACGGATCGCGATGCCCTGGATGACGACGCCCGAGCGATACGCGTCGAGGATCACCTGCATCCTATCGGTTACCCGGTTTTCGATCTCGCCCCGGCCCTCGCCGATCGCGTCGTTCAGTGAGACTGTTGCAACGACTGCCCGCATGGCGCTTTCGGCCACTTCGCGGATCGTTTCGTCGGGCTGGGCGAGCTGGAAGAGATAGAGTTCCGGATCGCGGATATTCCAGCGCACCGTGTAAGCGATGTCGATGATGTTCTGGTCGCCTGTAAGCATCAGGGTCTCGGTGCTGGCCGAGCCAAGCGCCAACTCGCGGATGTTCTCGACGTCGATCTTCTGGACCCGATTGACCGGGTAAGGAAACGTCATTCCGACGCCGGGTTTGAGCGTGTGGCTGTAGCGCCCGAACAAGGTGACCACGCCGCGCTCACTTGGCGCGATAAGGTGGAAGGAAGTGAATGCCAGCCACAATCCAATGACGCCAAGGATGGCCCATGTGATGAGCGAACGGCTCGGCGCGCTTGGAAGACCACCGCCGCCGCCACCGAACCGCTCACGCCCCTTGCGTAGGAAGTCGTCGAGCGAAGAGACCTGACGCGGCGAGCCGCCACCGGTCCGCTTGCGCTTGGGCGTTTCGCCCCAAGGCCCGCTTGGCTGATTGTCTCCGCCTTCCGGCTCGCTTTCGCCCGCCGGTCCCCATGGCCCTTTATTGTCGCTGAAGAGGGCTCGCGCCCGTGGCCCCAGCCCCGAAAGAATATTCATGTACCCACTATAGGGAGCGCAAATGGTGAAAAACAGTGGAAAGCGGAGGGCAAGTGCCTATGTCGCGCGGCGATGACCGTTGAGACCGACGCACTTGGAATATTGGACAGGCATCCGGAAGCCGGACGCATACGCTCACGCCGCCTGAACAAGGGCGTCGCGACCTTGATCGTCGACGCGAGCGGACTGCGCGACGCCGACCGTTCGAAACTCGAGCGCGAGCTGCATGATGCCGCTTCCGGGATAGAGGGCGTGGACGAAGTGCGGATCGCGATGACTGCCTCGCAGCCTCACCGGACCCTGATCGCGGTCGGCAGCGGGAAGGGCGGCGTCGGCAAGTCCACCGTTGCCGCAAACCTCGCCATCGCCTTGGCCAGGAGCGGAAAGAAGGTCGGGCTGGTCGACGCGGACGTCTACGGCCCGTCGCAGCCAACCTTGCTCGGATCGGACTCGAAGCCGACGGCGGAAGGTGACCGGCTCATTCCGGTCGAGGCCCAGGGCCTCAAGTTCCTGTCGCTCGGCCATCTGGTCTCGCCAGGTCACGCGCTCGCGTGGCGCGGGCCGATGGCGACCGGGGCGCTCGCCAAGCTGGTCGATGCCGACTGGGGCGATGCGGAGGTGCTGGTCGTCGATCTGCCTCCCGGGACCGGCGACGTGCAGCTCTCGCTGATCCAGAAGTCGCGGCCGGATGGGGCAATCATTGTTTCGACGCCTCAGGACCTGTCGCTCATCGACGCGATGCGCGCGATCGACTTGTTCCGAAAGATGGAGGTGCCGGTGCTGGGCATCGTCGAGAATATGGCCGGCTACATCTGCCCGCATTGCGGCGAGAGCTCCGATCCGTTCGGAAGCGGTGGCGCTGAAGCGGCTGCGAAGGAAATCGGAGTTCCGTTCCTGGGGCGGCTGCCCCTCTCGGCGGCAGTCCGGGCGGCGTCGGACGCCGGAAATCCGCCGGCTGCGGGCGATGGCCCGGAAGCCAAGACCTTTGCAGATCTCGCGGCAACGATCAGCGAAGCGCTGGAAAGAGTTCGCCGCTGAAGCATTGAGGCGGCAGGAGACTGAAGATGCCGCTCACGCTTGACGATGACATCAGGGAACTGCTGACCAGCGCCCGCACGATTGCTGTGTTCGGCTGCTCCGACCGGCCGGACCGCCCGTCATACGGTGTCTCGGCCTTCCTTCCGCGGCACGGCTACCGGATGCTGCCGGTCAATCCGCAGATTACCGGCGAGCGTGTGCATGGCGAGTTCGTCTGGCGCGACCTTGGCCAGATCGGGGTGCCGATCGATATCGTCGACATCTTCCGCCGACCGATCGCGGCAGGAGAAGCGGTAGATCAGGCGATCGCGGCGGGAGCCAAGGCCGTCTGGATGCAGCTCGGCATCGTCAACGAGGAAGCAGCGGCTCGGGCGGAAGCTGCCGGCCTCAAGGTGGTGATGGACCGCTGCACCAAGATCGAGACCATGCGGCTCGGGATACCGGCGATCGAAACTGCGGACTAAGCCGCGCCTACGGTCATTTCCGGAACTAGGAGCGTCGGCGAGTCCACGCCTCGGCGGAACTCGAGGTCGGTTCCAGGCTCAAGCGTCGCGAACATGTCGAGCAGGTTCGACGCGATCGTAATCTCCTGCACAGGCTCGGCGATTGCGCCGTTCCGGATCATGAAGCCGGCAGCTCCCCGGCTGTAGTCGCCGGTCACGCCGTTGACGCCTTGCCCAATCAGCTCGGTGACCAGCACGGCCTCAGGGAAGGCGGCGAGCAGTTCGTCGCGGCTGCGCGAGCCGGGGGCGAGGTAAAGGTTGCTAGGGCCCGCGCCCGGCGGGCCACCGGCACCTCGCACGGCATGGCCGGTGGGCTGGATCCCAAGCTGCCGGGCCGATGCGCTGTCGGCGAGCCAGGTCCCCAGGACTCCGTCGTCGACCAGTGCCGAGATCGCCACCGGCAGTCCTTCGCCGTCGAAAGGCCGTGACCTCAGTCCCCGCGGACGAAGCGGATCGTCGATGAGCCGCACGCCAGTCGCGAAAATCTGCTGCCCAAGCTTGTCCTGCAGAAAGGAGGATTTGCGGGCCACGGACGACCCGGTGACCGCTCCGATGAAATGCCCCAACAGCGAACCCGCGACACGCGGATCGAACAGGACGGCGTAGCGGCCGGGCTTCGGCTTGATCGGGTTGAGCCTGGCTACCGCGCGTTCCCCTGCGAGCTTCCCTATTTCGTCGGGCGGATCCTGATCTTCGAGATGCCGGGCCCCGTGCCACGCGCTGTCGCGCTGCATCGTCGGGCCTTCACCCGCGATGACCGTCACTGAGCAGCTGTGACCGGTCGACCGATACGCGCCGCTGAAGCCGGTCGAGGTCGCCAGCGCTACCGTGCTCGCGGACGTGCCAGCCGATCCGCCACTTGAATTGGTGACGCCTTCGACGGCTAGCGCGGCGTTCTCGGCCGCGAGCGCCCGTTCGCGCAAAGCCTTTGGATCCTCCTGGCGGGAATCTTCCGACTGGACGTCGGGGAACGGTCCGTGCGCAAGCAACTCGGACGGAGCAAGGCCGGCGTATGGGTCTTCTGGGGCCTCCCGAGCCATTGCGACGCCCCGATTGACGAGTTCCTCCAGCGCGTCCGGGGAAAAGTCGGACGATGCCACGCTTGCATTTTGGTGTCCGACGAAGACGCGGAGTCCGACCTCTTCGCCTTCCGACCGATCGACATGCTCAAGCTCGCCCAGGCGAACCTGCACCCCCTGCGATTCCGATCCGACGTAGATTGCATCGGCGCTGTCCGCGCCTGCTGCGCGCGCCTTCTCGACGAGCGATTGGGCAATTTCCCGCGCTTTATCGGATGACAGCATTGGAAGCGCCTAGCGGCTGGAAAGGCCAACGACCAGCATTCCCAGGAATATCAGCAGGCCCGTTGTCCGGTTCGACCGGAACAGGCGAAGTGCACCTTGGCCGTCTTTGGGATCGGCCCGGAGCGCCTGATTGGCGAGATGGACAGCTGCAGGTGCAAGCGCGGCGAGGGCAAGCCAGTCCGGCCTCACGGACCAGATGGCCGAACCCCAAAGCGCGATGGCCAAGGCGTAGAAGAAAGCAACACCCTGCGGGGCCTTGTCGCCGAGCCGCCGCGCGGAGGACTTCACGCCGACCAGTGCGTCGTCCTCGATGTCCTGGATTGCGTAGAGCGTGTCATAGCCGATCACCCAGGCGCCGCTCCCGAACCAGAGCAGTAGCGCCGGAAGGTCGATCGTTCCGCGTACTGCCGGCCAGCCGACCAGCGCTCCCCATGAGAAGACGAGACCGAGCCAAGCCTGCGGCCACCAGGTGATGCGCTTCATGAAAGGGTAGGCCGCAACCGGCGCGACGCTGACCAGCGAAATGACGGCAGCGGTTGTGTTGAGCTGTGCCAGGACAATCAGGCCAATCGCACAGAGCAGCGCGATCAATATCCATGCGGACCGCAACGCTATCCGCTCGCTCGCAAGGGGACGCAGGCGCGTTCGCTCAACCTGCCGGTCGAGCTCGCGGTCGACGATGTCGTTGTAGACGCAGCCCGCGCTGCGCATCGCGAAGGCGCCAAGGAAGAGCCACAGAAAAAGGTCCCAGCGGCCGTCGACGCCCGCAAGCGCGACGCTCCACGCGCAGGGCCAGTACAGCAGCCATGTCCCGATCGGCCGGTCGATTCTCATGAGCGATGCATAGGGCCGCAGTCTCGGCGGCAGCCCACCGATGAATCCGCGCCGTTCGCTGTCGGGGACGATTTCAGGAATTGCCGTCACGAGGGAGGCTTAGCGTGCGGTGGCAGCTGTCACTAGGTCAGAAGGGGAAGTAGATCTGGATCGCGACGATCGCGGCCGCCCAGGTGATCAAGTTCAACGGAAGCCCCACCTTGAGGAAGTCCAGGTAGTTGTAGCCGCCCATCTGATAAACGATGACGTTCGTTTGATATCCGAACGGCGTCGCGAAGGCCGCGCTTCCGGCAATCATTATTGCGACGAGGAATGGTCGCGGGCTGACCCCGAATGCCTCAGCCATCGAGACCGCAATCGGCGTGAACAGCACCGCCACCGTCGCGTTCGACAGGATTTCGGTCGCGAACAGCGTGACGCCGTAGAGGATGACAAGCGCAAGAAAGGGACTCATGCCTTCGGTGGTGCCGATCAGCAGGCTGGTTGCTGCAGATGCAAGTCCAGTCTCATCTAGCGCGATGCCGAGCACGACCATTCCGGCGATCAGCATCAGCACTTCGGGCCGCAGGCCTCGATACGCCTCGTCTGCGGTGATGACCCGCAGCAGGATGAGCAGTACCGCCCCGGCAAATGCGCACGCAGCGATTGGGGCAACATTCAGTGCGGCCAGGGCAACGACGATGACGAAGATCGCCGACGAAGCAATAGCCGGCCACGGCCGGAGGCCGACCTTCGTCGCGAAGGGCTCGGCATGTCCGACCAAGCCACCCGTCAGACCCGGCCTGAAACTTTCCGCTGTCTCGGCTGCCTCCGCAGTGGTTACCTTCGATTCCCCGTCTTCGGCGCGGATGAGACGCGTGCTGAACAGCATCAGGTAGAGGCCGCCGGCAATCGAGACGGCAATGCCGACAGGCGTGATTTCGAAAATTCCAAAACGCGGCTGCCCCGCGACCGACGCCATGTCGTTGACCAGCAGGTTGGTGGAAGTGCCGATCAGTGTGCAGCAGCCGCCGAGCACTGCTGCATAGGACAAAGGCATGAGGTAGCGCTTGGGCGACCGCCCGAGCGACTTGGCGACGTCCCTTACGACCGGGGCGCTGAGCACCACGATGGGCGTATTGTTCAGAAAGGCCGACGCCGCTCCCGCGAGGGCGATGAGGACCCAGAGGCCGGCAGTTCCAATGTGCTTGCAGAGGAGTACCACGCGCCGAATGGCCTCATCCAGCAAGCCGGCAAGCTCCATCGCGTAAGCAATAACGAAGAGCGATGCGAGCGCGATAATCGCCGGACTGGCAAAGGCACTCTGCACTTCAACGGGCCGAACAACCCCGGTCATAAGCAGAAATGCGGCGCCTGTGAGCGCAACGACATCTGCCCGCAACTTGTCGTGAATCAGGGCTGCAACGACCGCCGCGAGCACGAGCAGCGTGATGATCTGGCTCGCCGACATTCTGCCCCCTATGGCCGTTGAAGTTCAGAACGCGCAACCCGCGAATGGGTCGCAGGGTCGCGCATTCGTTCAGTCATGCTATCACCCGATCATGTTCATGCGCGTTCAGTCAAAAAGGGTTTTGCTTACGGTTGCGGTAGCCGCTCTTGCTGTGGGCTGTCGGCAAGCTCCGCAGGAAGAGGTCGACGAAAACCAGGCCAATACGGTCGTGGAGCTGCCAAGGTTGCCAATTGCGGAGCCGCCGATGGATCGGGCCGCGCTGCTGATGGAAGTCGCCAAGGCTGCAAGCGCTTCGGCGCTTGGAAAGGATGTTTCGAGCGATCTGCGGAAGCTCGACGGAAAACGCTTCGAGGTTCGAATTCGCTTTGGCTGCGCTCCACCGGCATTGCCGCCCGACGTAGAGAAGACAACGAAGCCGGCAGCGCAAGGTCAAGCGACCAGTCCCTTCAATGTCCGGTTCGACGAGAAGGATCGCACATTGCGGCTGCGGGCAGCTCCGGACTTGACGCTCAATGACCGATGGATCGCCTCTGTAGTCGATGAATCGGTGGAGGCGGTCGAGGGTTTCTGGATGTATCGCCCTTGGTTGCTGACGGATGGCTGCCCCGTGGTTCCGGCCCAGCTGGATTCCGGGACGTCCGACGGGGGCGCCGCGAGCGACTCGAAAGAAGTTGCCACGGTCCCGATTGTTGCACCCGATCGCAAGTATCGCGTGGGTCTGGCGCAATTCTTCACTGATACCGATCCCCGGACCGGGCGTCGCGATGGTCGCGCATATGAAGCGACGAAACTACTTCCGGACGACAAACAGCCCTCCCGGCAAGGCTATAATCTCGTTCTATCAGGCCGCCTGCGGCATCTTCCCTCAGGTCCCGTGATCGCGTGCAGGACGGATAGTGCCAATGCGCCTCCGCAATGCGTGGTTTCGGCCGAATTCGACCGCGTGTGGGTCGAGGAGCCAGGGACCAAGAGCCTCATCGCGGAATGGGGAAATTGAACAGTAGAAACGGCTCATGATCAGTTGCGAGGCAAAATCTAAAGTTAACTGCCGCTAGCAATCCGATTGGGTTTATTAAGCTCGACTCCGGGTGGATCGTAAGGAGAGAGCGTGATGAACAGGAAGCTCCTGCTCGTGGCGGCTTTTTGCACTGCCACGATATCCGTGCCGGCTCTTGCAGGTGAAGTGAACGGCAGCACCAGTAATCCGAAGGACGACTTTTCGAACGGCGTCTCGATCTGCAAGTTTTCAGGTCTGAACGACTACCCGGACGGTTCGCAGAGCGGACCTCCCGGGCGCACCCAGTCCTTTGGGCAGGATGTCGCGAACTTCGGCGCCGACCCGAGAGAGTTCAATCCTGGTGACGAAGGCGCATGCAACGCGCACCTTTCGCCGATCCGCGAACCGGGCAATCCGAACTAGGAATCGAACGCAACGGGATTCCCGCGCGTGCGGGAATCCCGTAGTCGGGCAAAATGCCCGCTACCCCAGCCTGGCCTCCGAAAAGCCTGCCGCGCCTCTTCGTGCGCGCGCAGCTAGGCGAAGATGCGCGCATCGAACTCGACGCGGGGCAGGCCAATTATCTCGGCAATGTAATGAGGCTTGGCGAGGGGGCCGAACTGCTGGTCTTCGACGGAAGCTCCGGCGAATGGCTCGCGCGCATTTCCGAGGCCGGCAAGAAGCGCATGACGCTCTCCGTAGAGCGCAAGACGCGTGAGCCCGAAGCGATTCCGGACGTCTGGCTGGCCTTTGCACCCGTCAAGCGAACGCAAACCGACTGGCTCGTCGAAAAGGCGACCGAGCTCGGCGTCGCGAAGCTCATTCCCGTCATCACGCAACGTACCATCGCTGAACGGGTCAAGCTTGAGCGGCTGGGGTCGATCGCGATCGAGGCGGCGGAGCAATGCGGGCGAACGCGGCTGCCGACGATCGATGAGCCGGTCTCGCTCGCGCAGTTTCTCAAGCAAGCCGACCGGGCCATCTATTTCGCCGACGAAGGTGGCGGCAAACCCGCTGCGTCTGCATTCAAGCCGGGCCCAGCGGTCATCCTGACGGGACCGGAGGGCGGATTCACCGACGATGAGCGAGCCGCCATCCGTGGCATGTCGAGCGCAATCCCAGTCTCGCTCGGGCCGCGCATTCTTCGGGCGGAGACGGCCGCGTTGGCCGCGTTGGCCGCCTACATGGCGGTCGCGGGCGACTGGCGCTGAGCGTCTGGTCTTATGGAACCATAAATCGGAAGTGCTGGCGCCGCCTCAAGCGCGAAGCTAAGCGGCGCTTCGAATGACGCAACGCACCGACGATACGCCCGCGACGCATCGGCTGATCGAAAGCCGCTACGATTTGCTTTCCGTTTTCTCGGGCGGCGAAAAGCCCGCTGAGCGGTGGCGCATCGGCACCGAGCACGAGAAGTTCGTCTATCGCGTCGAGGATCATCGCGCACCGAGCTATGCCGAGCCGGGCGGAATCCGCGATCTTCTCGATGGCCTGACGGAGTTCGGTTGGGAGCCCGTGATCGAAGGCGACAATGCGATCGCTCTTTCCGGACCGGATGGGACGATCAGCCTTGAACCTGCCGGCCAGTTCGAATTGTCCGGCGCGGCGCTCGAGAATCTCCATCAGACCTGTGCCGAGGCCAACCGGCACCTGAGCCAATGCAAGACCATCGGAGAACGGCTCGGGCTCGGGTTTCTCGGTCTTGGTATGTGGCCGGACAAGGCCCGGTCCGATCTTCCGGTCATGCCCAAGGGCCGCTACAAGATCATGCTCAACTACATGCCCAAGGTCGGCACCCTCGGCCTGGACATGATGCTTCGTACCTGTACCATTCAGGTTAATCTGGATTACAGTTCTGAAGCCGATATGGCGAAGAAGTTCCGTGTCGGGCTTGCGCTGCAACCCGTCGCGACGGCACTCTTCGCCAATTCTCCGCTGACCGAGGGCAAGCCCAACGGCTACCGCAGCTTCCGGAGCCATATTTGGGAAGACACGGACCCGGACCGGACAGGCATGCTGCCTTTCGTGTTCGAAGACGGCTTCGGCTACGAACGCTACCTGGACTATGCGCTCGATGTGCCGATGTACTTTGTCTACCGCGACGGAAAGTACATCGACGTTGCAGGCGAGAGCTTTCGCGCCTTCCTCGACGGCAAATTGCCTCAGCTTCCGGGCGAAAAGCCGCGCCTTTCCGACTTCGTCGATCACCTCTCGACCATTTTCCCCGAAGTGCGCCTCAAGAGTTTCCTCGAGATGCGCGGAGCCGATGGCGGCCGGTGGGGCAAGATCTGCGCGCTGCCGGCGCTCTGGGTGGGGCTTCTCTACGACAGCCAGGCGCTCGATGCGGCCTGGGACCTGGTCAAGGACTGGACAATCGAGGAGCGCTCGCAGGTTCGTCATGCCGTCCCGAAGACCGCGCTGAAGACGCCGCTGCCGCGCGGCGGCGCTGTTCACGACCTCGCACGGCAAGTCCTCCAGATCGCTTCGGATGGCCTCAACCGCCGGGCCCGCCTCAATTCGGCGGGAGACAATGAGAGCGGGTTCCTCGACCCATTGCACGAGGTCGTCGCAACCGGCGTGACGCCCGCCGATCGCCTGCTCGACAAATTTCACAATGAGTGGAACGGAGACGTTTCGCGCATCTACGAGGAGTTCAGCTTCTGATGGACATTGCCACCACCCAGCGCCGGACCCTCTATCCGGAAATCACCCCCTACGAGACTGGCATGCTGGACGTGGGCGACGGCCACAGCCTCTATTGGGAGTTGACCGGAAATCCGAACGGCAAACCGGCCGTGATGCTTCACGGCGGGCCTGGCGGCGGTTCAAGCCCAGATCATCGGCGGCAATGGAACCCCGACAAGTACAAGATCCTCGTCTTCGACCAGCGCGGCTGCGGCAAGTCGACGCCCTATGCGAGCTTGGAGGCGAACACGACCTGGGACCTTGTCGACGACATCGAGAAGCTGCGGACGCAGGTTGCGAAGGTCGACAAATGGCAGGTGTTTGGCGGAAGCTGGGGCTCGACCCTGTCGCTGGCCTATGCGCAGACTTATCCGGAGCGGGTCACGGAGATCATCCTTCGCGGCATCTTCCTGTTCGACCAATATGAGGTCGACTGGATGTACGCCTACGGCGGCGCGTCGTCGGTCTATCCCGACAAATGGGACGAGTTCGAAGCGGTCATTCCCGAAGACGAGCGCGACGACATGGTCGAAGCCTATCGGAAGCGCCTGACCAGTGACGACAAGGACGAGCAGCTGCGGGCCGCGAAGGCATGGAGCAAGTGGGAAGGCGACATCGTCACGCTTTTGCCAAGCCCGGAGACGGTCGAGCATTTCACCAGTCCGGAGGTCGCGGTCGCGGTCGCCCGCATCGAAAATCACTACATGGCGAACAACGGCTGGTTCGAGCCGGGCCAGTTGCTGAAAGGGGCCGAGAAGCTTCGCGGAATTCCCGGAGTCATTGTCCAGGGGCGCCACGACACCTGCACGCCTCCAGTTGCCGCATGGAAGCTCAAGAAGGCCTGGCCAGAGGTTGATCTCAATATCATTCCGGATGCCGGTCACCTGTTCAACGAACCGGGAATCCTTGACGGGCTCGTCCGGGCGACCGACAAGTTCGCGTCAAGGTGAATGTTTGGCGTAGCTTTCGCGTCGAATGACTGACTAGGGGCACCGACAACTGCAACAAAAGTCCGCGGCCCGCCCGGCCGCGGCGAGAACTTATCCGGGGGGATAAAGCCATGGGCGTCCGTTTCTCGTCAATTTCCGTATTGGCGCTTTCAACTGCGTGCATGTTCGCAACTCCGGCAGCCGCTCAGGCAACGGACCAGGCGGCTCAGCCTGCTCCGGCGCAGCCTGCGGCCGACCAGTCCGAAGGTGTCGGCGATATCGTTGTCACCGCCCAGCGCCGCGAGGAGCGGCTGCAGGATGTGCCGGTGTCTGTCGCGACGATCAGTGAAGAAACGCTGACGGCTGTGAATTCGGGCGGCGCCGACATTCGCGGCCTTTCCGGACGCGTTCCCAGCCTCAACATCGAAAGCTCGTTCGGACGCACTTTTCCGCGCTTCTACATCCGTGGTCTCGGCAACACCGACTTCGATCTGAATGCGTCGCAGCCGGTCAGCCTGGTCTATGACGACGTCGTCCTCGAAAACCCGATCCTGAAGGGCTTTCCGGCATTCGACGTCGACCGGATCGAGGTGCTTCGCGGTCCGCAGGGCACATTGTTTGGCCGCAACACGCCGGCCGGCATCGTCAAGTTCGACACGGTGAAGCCGGGCAGCGGAAACAATTACGCGAAGATCAGCTACGGCACCTATTCGACCATCAACGCGGAATCGGGCGTCGGCGGACGGCTGAACGACAAGGTCGCCGTCCGGATTTCCGGCCTTTGGCAGCACCGCAATGACTGGATCGACAATCTCGACGCGCCGGGTAAGCACAACCTCGAAGGCTATGACGACATTGCCGTCCGCGCGCAGGTCGAGTTTACTCCGACCGACGCGTTGAAAATTCGCCTGACCGGACAGCTCCGCGACCTCAAGGGCGATGCCCGAATTTTTCGCGCCAATGCCTTCCAGACGGGTTCCAACCACTTGGTCGGCGTCGATGGCGGCGACTTCAAGCGCGACGAAGTCCATGCTGACGGCCTGAACTTCCAGCGGCTGAAGACCCAGAACATTGCCGGCACGGTTGAATTTGACCTCGGCCCCGCAACGCTCCACTCGGTGACCAGCTACTGGCACGGCACGCTCAAGAGCCGCGGCGACATCGACGGCGGCTTCGGCTGCTCGTTCTGCGGACCGGGCTTCACCAACAATAGCGCGCCGGGGTTCATCCCCTTCCCGGCGCAGAGCCAGGACAACATCCCGAGCCTCGACCAGTTCACGCAGGAACTCCGGGTCGCGTCGAACAACACGACCGGCCTCGGCTACCAGGCGGGCATCTTCTACTTCGACGAGAATCTCGACATCGAGAGCTTCGACTTCGGCGCACCGACCGATCTCACCCCGGCCGCGATCGTCAACCAGAGGCAGGACGCCAAGGCGCTCGGAATCTTCGGTTCGCTCAATTACAAGACGACCAGCGGCCTGACGCTTCAGGCCGGCGCTCGCTGGAACCACGACAAGAAGAAGCTGACGGCGGAACGCCTATTCGACGTCCGCCCGATCTTCGTCGGCGGCGGCCCGGTCCCGGAAACCACGACACGGGTGAAGGACAGCGTCCTCACCTGGGACGTCAGCGCGATCCAGGAGATCAACCCGGACGTGAACGTCTATGCGCGCGTCGCAAAGGGCTATCGCGCACCGGCGATCCAGGGGCGTATCCTGTTCGATCGCGACGTGACGACCGCCGACAGCGAAAATACCATGTCCTATGAGGCGGGACTCAAGTCGACGCTGCTCGACCGCAAGCTGCGCTTCAACCTGACCGGATATTACTTCAAGACCAAGGACCTCCAGTTATCGGCGGTCGGCGGTGCGGCCAATGCCAACCTGCTGCTCAATGCGGACGCGGTGAAGGGCTATGGCTTCGAGACCGAGCTCGAGGCACGCCCGGCTCGGGGCCTCATGCTGACGGCGGGCCTCAGCTACAACCACACGCGGATCGACGATAAGGGCCTGACCGTCGAGACGTGCGCTGCGCCGTGCACGGTGCTCGATCCGATCGCGGTACCGGCATCCTCGCCGGCGATCGTCTACATCGACGGCAACCCGCTGCCGCAGGCGCCGAAGTGGACGCTGAACTTCACCGCCGGTTACGAATATCCGGTCGGTCCGGGCAACGTCTACGTCTTCACCGACTGGTATCACCGCTCAAAGGTGAACTTCTTCCTCTATGAATCGGTCGAGTTCAACGACGACCAGCTGATGGAGGGCGGCCTGCGCATTGGTTATCGCACCGACCGCTACGACATCGCCGGCTTCGTCCGGAACATCACCAACGACGAGAGCGCGGTCTCCGCGATCGACTTCAACAACCTCACCGCGATGGTCAACGAGCCGCGCATTTGGGGCGTCGAAGTCGGAGTGAAGTTCTAGGCGGCCAATCCGCCGCTTGCCAGTGCGCCCCGCTCTCCTCAAGAGGGGAGCGGGGAGAACAGGATGACGCAATCAGCGAGTGAGGCGACACCCCTTCGGCGGGTGGTGATGGCGAGCCTGATCGGCACGACCATCGAGTGGTACGACTTCTTCCTCTACGGTTCCGCCGCCGCCCTCGTCTTCAACAAGCTGTTCTTCCCGGAGTTCGACCCGCTGACGGGGACCCTGCTGGCGTTCGCGACCTACGCGCTGGGCTTCGTCGCGCGGCCGGTCGGCGGCGTCGTATTCGGCCATTTCGGCGACCGCATCGGCCGCAAGCGCCTGCTCATGCTGAGTCTTGTCCTGATGGGCGTCGCAACGATCCTCATCGGCCTGCTGCCGACCTACGCGCAGATTGGCGTTTGGGCGCCGCTTGCGCTGATTGCGCTACGGCTGATCCAGGGTTTCGCGGTAGGCGGAGAGTGGGGCGGTGCTGTGCTCATGGCCGCCGAGCATGGCGACGCAGCGAGGCGCGGCTTCTGGGCAAGCTGGCCTCAGGCCGGAGTTCCTGCCGGGAACCTTCTGGCAGCCGCAGTGCTCGCGATCATGGCCGCGGTTCAGACCGAGGCAGACTTCCTCGCATGGGGCTGGCGCGTGCCCTTCATCCTGTCGGCGCTGCTCGTTGTAATCGGCTGGTACATCCGAAACCGCGTTGCGGAGAGCCCGATGTTCGAGGCTGAGCTCGACGCAGCCGAAGCGCCGGCGCGCGTCCCCGCGATCGAAGTGCTGCGCGAGCGACCGAAGGCGCTTGTCCTTGGGGCGGGCCTCCGCGTCGGCGAGAACATCTCCTATTACATCCTCACGGTCTTCTCGCTGACCTATCTGGTCGACGTTTCCAAGGAGAGCCGCAGCCTTGCGCTCAACGCACTGCTGATTGGCGCGGCAGTGCAGTTCTTCGCCATTCCGCTATTCGCGGCACTGTCGGACAGGATCGGCAGGCGGCCCGTCTATGCATTCGGCGCGTTCGGTCTAGCCGGGTGGTGCTTCGTAATGTTCGGCCTGCTCGGCAGCGGCGATAATGCATCGATCATCTTCGTGCTCGTTGTCGGCCTTGTCCTGCACGGAGCGATGTACGGTCCGCAGGCGGCTTTCATCACCGAGCTGTTCCCCACACGCATCCGCTATTCGGGCGTGTCGCTTGCCTACCAGCTGACATCGATCGTCGCGGGTTCGCTGGCCCCGATCATCGCACTGTGGCTGTACAAGGACTATGGCTCGGCCATGCCGGTCGCAATCTACGTCGGCGCCGCCTGCGTCATCAGCGGCGTCAGCGCGCTACTCGCCCGCGAAACGCGCGGGCTGGAACTCGACGCGATCCGCTAGCGCTCGCCCGGCTTGTAGCGGCGCTCCGTGTGGCCGCTTAGCTGGTCGGGATAGAAATAGACCTCGCGCAGGTTGCCGGACGCATAGCGCTCCGCCTCGTCGTTGAAGTGCGGTGACGCGGGATTCCCGCTCTCCCCGCCGGCAGTGACTGCGCGGGCACGGACTCGGCGGCCGAACTCCACTACCGCGACGAAGCTGTTGCCGCTTGTGCCGTACCACTTCTTCGTTCCCGGCTTCGGAGCCGAGCCGAACGCGGCCAGGGTGCCGTAGGCGCTGGAGGCGAACGGTACCGGGATGCTCGGCGCGGCATCGCTGAACGGATGATCGATCGCCGGCGAGATGCGCTGGAAGCGGTTGATCTCGCCCCACGGAACGCTCGCCCAACCGAAGTCGCGCTTCAGCCGGGCGACCGCGACCGTGAGCGCCTGGAGTTTCTGGGCCGGGCTGGTGTCGCGGCCGATGCGCATCATGACCTTGTTGCTCGGTTCGTCCTTCGGCGGATTGAGCGCGTTCCTGAGTTCGTCGCCCCAGAACATCGCGAGCGATTGCGCAGCCGAGCCAGCGCTCCAGCGATAATCCCAAATCCGAAGCGTCCCGATCGGACCGGCGAGTGAGGCGCGGCGTGGATCCCTCTTTGGCAGCGCATCATAGGCGTTGATCAACTGGGGGATCAGCTCGGCGAAGCCCGGCTGGTGGCTGTCGAACGCCGCCGCCTGAAGTCGGTCTAGCGTCCAGTCCGTGCTTCCCGTCAAAAGCTGAACCGCGTGGACGCCCCGATAATTCTCGCCGAACATATCCATGTATTTCGGAAAGCGCTTCGGGTCCGGGCTGTTCGGTCCAGCCGCGCGATAGGGCCAGGTGTTCGTGTTCTGAACCCAGCCGTTCCGCGGATTGATGGTGCTCGGAAGCTCCGCAACCGCGTGCAGGGGCCCCCAATCGGTCGCGGGATCGCTGCCGTCGACGGGCTTCGTATAATCGAAGCGGTCGTCGCGCCGGGGCATGAATTGCGGCATCAGCATCGCAACCTCGCCCTTCGCACTGGCGAAGACCGTGTCGTTCGAGCTGTTCGCCTTCAGGTCGGCGACCTTCAGGAAGTCCTTCAAATCACGCGTCTTCGTGCGCAGGAAGCTTTGCTGAAGCGCGGCGACCGGCTTGTCCATCATCGCGAACGCAATCCAGCGACCGTTTCCCTCCCGCACGATTGGTCCGCGGTGAGTCCGCCACGTGGTGAAGGTGCGGCGGGCGAGCTTGCCGTCTTTGGTACGGTAGCTGACGGTGACGGGCCGCTCGACGAGCAGGCGGCATTGCGGGCCGTAACGGTAGCAATAGCCCCTGCCCTTGCGCTCCACCTTCTCCGCGAACTCGTCGACATTATCGACGCCACTCGACGTGTGCATCCAGCCCGCGCGCTCGTTGAAGCCCTGGTAGATGAAGAACTGGCCCCAGGTTGCGGCGCCGTATGCGTTGAGGCCTTCGTCGCTGGTCATCTGCAGCTCGGAACGGAAGAAGAAGCTGGTGTGCGGGTTGATCAGCAGGAGTGGACCTGTGCCGCGAGCGGTAATCGACGGAGCGATCGCAATTCCATTCGATCCGCGCGGCTCTGTGTCAGGCTCGGTGGCCGCTAGAGTTCGCTTGCCGGCGTAGAATTTCTGCAGCTCGCCGAGATCGATGCGCTCGATGTCGCCGCCGATGCTGCCTTCGGTGAAGCTCAGGGCCATCCACGGCTCGAACCGCGTCAGCACGCGTGGATGCACATTAGGATGGGTCGCAAGATAGTAATTCAGGCCCGCCGCCCAGCCGTTCATCAGCTTCTTCAGCCAGTCGGGACTTGCCGCATAATTGGCCTTCAGCCCATCTTCGCTGACGTAGAGCCGCGCGCGCAGATCCTGCCAGATCGCCTTCTCGCCATCCGCTTCGGCCGTGCGGCCGAGGTTGGTGAGGTAGTTCGCCTCGATACGTGGGAAATCGTCCTCCGCCTGCGCGTAGATCATCGCGAAAACGGCGTCGGCGTCGGTCTTTCCATTGACGTGCGCAATGCCCCAGTCGTCTCGGGTGATCGTCACGCGTGCGGCCTGATTGCGCCATTGTTGGAGCTCAGCCGGCGACGCGGCGGTCAGGAGGAAAAGGAGAGGGAGGAGTGCTGCGCGGGTGCGGCTATGCATCCGGCAAGGATTGCTTCGCTTTTCCCCAGCCCGCAAGCGGCTTCGATTTCGCGCGCTCGAGCAATAGGTCGAGGTCGCGGATCGAGAAGGTGTTGCCGCTGCTGAACCGGTCGAGCTCTTCCCATGCGATCGGAGCCGCGACCGGAGCGCCTTCGCGGGCCCGGGCGGAGTAGGGCATCACCGCCGTCGATCCGCGCTGGTTGCGCAGCCAGTCGAGGAAGATGCGGCCCTTGCGCTGCACCTTCCGGATGTTGGCGGTGAAGCGCTCCGGATCCGCCTCTGCGACGGCGCGGGAGAAACGCTCGGCGAAGTCGGAGACTTCGTTCCAGTGAGCCGAGGCGTCGAGCGGCGCGATCACGTGCACGCCCTTGCCGCCGGTCAGCATCGGGAAGGTCTTGAGGCCCATCTGCAGCAGCAGTTCGCGGAGGCTCACCGCAGCCTCGCGGACCGCTGCGAAGTCGAGCCCCTCATCGGGGTCGAGATCGAACACAAGCCGATCGGGATGATCGACCTCGGGAACGCTGCTTCCCCAGCCGTGGAATTCGATCGTGCCCATCTGGACGCAGGCGAGCACGCCGCGGATATCGTCGAGGTAGAGATAGTCCTCCACGTCGCCGTCCTTCTCCTCGATCGGGACGTGCTTCACATGCTCGCCGAAGGTGCCGCTGTCGTGCTTCTGGAAGAAGCATTTCTCGGCCGTTCCCTGAGGGCAGCGGATGATTGTCATCGGTCGCCGGGCAACGGTGGGCATGATCAGCTTGTCGACGGCTGCATAATAATTGGCGAGCTCGCCCTTGGTGACGCCGTCCTTCGCATAGATGACGCGGTCGGGATTGCTGATTTCGATCCCGTATCTCTCCGGCGTCTTGTGAGCCTTTGTCTTTGGCGGCGACTTCAGATGCTGTGGCACTTCGCGGACGACCTCCTTGGCGGGCTTGTCCTCGCGGAGCGCAACGAAGCTCGGGTGACGAAGGATGCCGTCCGAGGTGAACTCGGCAAAATCGATCTCTGCAACCAGGGTCGGCTTGATCCAGTGGGCGCCCTTGCGCTCCGCACGGGGGACCTCTGCCGCGGCCTTGTCGGTACCAAGCGGCTCCATCCGCTTCATCAGGTCTTCGATCAACTCACCACTGAAACCGGTGCCGACCTTGCCGGCATAGGTGAACTTGCGACCGTCGCGCGTGCCAAGAAGCAATGAGCGGAAACCTCGACGCTTGTCGCTTTCCGACCAGCCGATGATCACGAATTCCTGGCGCTGGATGCATTTGACCTTGAGCCAGTTGCGAGAACGCTCGCCGCGATAGGGCGCGTTGGCGGCTTTCGCGATCAGGCCTTCGCCGCCGGCCTTGCAGATTTCGCGGAACAGTTCCTCGCCGCGGCCGATGACATGGTCGCCGAACAGGATTGGCGGCTGCACGCCGGCGAGTAGCGACTTCAGCCGGTCCTTGCGCTCGATCGTCGGCAATCGTGTGATGTCCTCGCCGCGATCGACCAGCAGGTCGAAGGCGTAGAAGGCGAGGTTCTTGCCGCGACTTTCCTTGAGCGTCGACTGAAGCAGCTGGAAGTCGGGCTTGCCCTCTTTATCCAGGGCAACGGCCTCTCCATCGATCAGGCAGCCGGCGGGTAGGTTCGCCGCCGCTTTCACAAGAGCGCGAAACTTGTCGCTCCAATCCTTCCCGTTGCGGGTCCAGGCAGTCGCCGCTCCACTGCCGGTGGCGATCAGCAGCCGGTACCCGTCATATTTGTACTCGAAGAGCCAGTTCGCTCCGGGCGGCACTTCATCGACCAGGGTTGCGAGCTGCGGTTGACGGAACGGCGGCGGGGCCTCCGCTTCCTTTTTCCGCGCACGGCCGCCTTTCTGTCCTCCTCGGTTCGAGCGCCATACGTCGCTGCCGGACGCGATCTCGGCCATCGTCCGACCGGTTGTCACGCTGGTCACGCATTCGTCGACCAGCTCGTCGCCGTCCTCGGGTTTGGCGAAGTCGTCGGTGACCTTCTTGAGCATCCAGCTCTCGCGCTTCTCGCCGGGGCGCGGTTTCAGCCGGAACATGACCCACTCGCCCTTCATCCGCTCGCCTTCGAGCGTGAAGTGCAGGTGTCCTTCCTCAAGCGTCTTGCGCGGGTCCTTGTCCGGGTGCGGAATCCAGCGGCCCTGATCCCACAGCATCACGGTCCCGCCGCCATATTCGCCGGCCGGGATCGTCCCTTCGAAGCTGCCGTAATCGAGCGGATGGTCCTCCGTCCGCATGGCGAGACGATTGTCTCCGGGATCAAGGCTTGGCCCCTTGGGCACCGCCCAGCTTTTCAGAACGCCGTCCAGCTCTAGCCGGAAATCCCAGTGGAGATGCGACGCGTCGTGCTTCTGGACGACGAAGCTGTCGCCCTTGCCCTTGATCTTGCGGCCCTTCGGCTCCTTCGTCTTCGTGAAGTCGCGCTTCTGGTTGTAGGTCTCGATGTCGAGGCCGGCGCGCTTCGCCATGACTTAGGCCCTCTTGCGTGCCGGCTCTTTGGTGGACTTCTTGGCGGGCGCCTTCTTCGCGGTGGCCTTGGCGGCCTTTCCGCGTTTTTCGTCGCCGAGGCTCTTCTTGAGAGCAGCCATCAGGTCGATCACGTTCGAGCCCTTCGGCGGAGCCTTGTCGGCATCCGGGTCCTGGATGACCTTTTCGCCCTTCTTCTTCTGTTTCTCGGCGATGAGGTCCTTGAGCGCATCCACATAGCGATTGTGGAACTCCGACGGGTCGAACTCGCCTGCCTTCCGCTCGATCAGCATCGAAGCCATGTCGAGCAGGTCCGGATCGGGCTTCGTGTCGCCGATATCGCGGAAGAAGCCGGACGATTTGTGCACTTCGTCGGCGTAGCGAAGCGTCTCCATAAGGATTCCGCGGCCGGAAGGCTTGATCGCGACGACATATTCCTGGCCGCGCATCGCCATTTGGCCGACGCCGATCTTCTTCGCGTCCTTCAGCGCGTCGCGAAGAACGACGTAGGCCTCCTCTGCGAGGTCGTCTGCCGGAACGACGTAGTACGGCTTCTCGAAGTACATCGCCTCGATATCGTCCTCGTCGACGAACTGGACGAGGTCGAGCGTCTTGCGGCTCTCCAGCTTCACCGCTTCGATCTCTTCGGGGTCGAGCAGGATGTAATGGCCCTTCGATACCTCGTAGCCCTTGACGATCTCGTCCGGGTCGACCGGGCCGATGCCTGGAACGACCTTCTCATATTTGATGCGCTTGCCCGAAGGCTCGTGCACCTGGTGAAACTGGATCTGGGCACCGCTCTTGGTGGCCGGATAGATCTCGACGGGGATCGAGACCAAGGCGAGTCTGATCTGCCCCCTCCATGCGGGTCGCGACGGCATTCTTTCACTCTCCCGAGCTTTGGAACGGGCGATTCAATACGCTCGCCGCGGACTCGTTCCGTTGCGCACACGAATCATGTTTGTACCACATGCCTTCGCAGGAGCGGATTCATCCGCTAACCGCCGCGCATGCCCCGTCTTCCCACCGTAGCGATCGTCGGACGTCCCAATGTGGGAAAGTCGACGCTCTTCAACCGCCTCGTCGGCAGGAAGGTGGCGCTGGTCGACGATCGTCCGGGCGTTACCCGCGACCGCCGCGAGGGCGACGCGAAGCTGGTCGGGCTCGAGTTTCGAGTGATCGATACGGCCGGATACGAGGATGAGGACCCGCAGACCCTGCCTGGCCGGATGCGCCAGCAGACCGAGGCGGCAGTGCGCGATGCGGACGTTGCGCTCTTCCTGATCGATGGGCGTGAGGGGCTGACTCCCCTGGACGAAGAAATTGGCCGCTGGTTGCGCGCAGGCAAGACGCCGGTGGTAGTCGCCGCGAACAAGGCCGAAGGGCGCGCGGGCGAAACGGGACGGCTCGAAGCCTATGCGCTCGGTCTCGGCGATCCGATCGCGATCAGCGCCGAGCATGGCGAAGGTATCGTCGACCTGTTCGACCTGCTCCGCCCGCACGTCGAGCACGAGCATCTCGAAACCGAAGCCGAAGAACTGGAAGAGGGGCATGACGACGAGCATGCGCCGCTCAAGCTCGCGATCGTGGGTCGTCCGAACGCCGGCAAGTCGACGCTCGTGAACCGGATGCTCGGCGAAGAGCGCATGATCACGGGGCCGGAGGCCGGAATTACCCGCGATTCCATCACGCTCGACTGGGAATGGCAGGGCCATCCGGTTCGGCTGGTCGATACGGCAGGCCTCCGGAAGCGCGCGAAGATCGAGGACAAGCTCGAAAAGCTGTCGGCCTCCGATACGCTGCGTTCAATCGATCATGCGGAAGTGGTCGTCCTACTGCTGGATGCCACCCGCGGGCTTGAGGCCCAGGACCTTCGTATCGCAGATCAGGTAATCGAAGAGGGCAGGGCGCTTCTGATTGCGCTCAACAAGTGGGACGTCGCGGAGAACGCCTCCTCGCTCTTCAACGGCGTGAAGACGGCATTGGAAGAAGGTCTGTCGCAGCTCAAGAACGTGCCGGTTCTCGCCATCTCCGCGAAGACCGGCAAGGGCGTGGACGACGTCCTGAAGGTCGCGTTCGAGCTTCGCGAATCCTGGTCGAGGCGAATCTCTACCGGCGAGCTCAACCGCTGGTTCGAGCATGCCGTCGACGCCAACCCGCCGCCTGCGCCGAGCGGCCGGCGAATCAAGCTTCGCTACATCACTCAGGTGAAGACGCGTCCGCCGACATTCGTTGTGTTCGGGAGTCGCGTCGACCAGCTTCCCGACAGCTATCGCCGCTATTTGCTCAATTCGATGCGGCGCGATCTCAAGCTCGGACCGGTGCCGATGCGCCTCACGTTCCGGGCTCCGAAGAATCCATACAGCCAAGACCGCTAAGGCTAATTTTACCCTTTGGGCCGTATCCCCTGGCTCAAGTGGCCACGGGGAAGACAATGAGCGACGACGATTTCAAGCTCGTCGATTGGGTGCATTTCGAGAGGAGCCGCGCCGAGCTTGGTGCAGGCTTCATCCGGATTCTGAGCTATTTCCGTGAAGACGGATCCAAGTCGGTCGCCCAGATCGAAGAAGCGATGCACGACGGCAATACCGCCGCGCTCGTCCTTCCGGCGCATACCATCAAGGGTGAGGCCCGCCAGTTCGGCGCGGAGCCGCTCGCGCAGGTTGCGGAGCTGATCGAGAGCACGGCTCGTCTGTGCGTCGAGTCCCGCCGCTTCCCGGACGAACTGGTTCCCGAAGTCGTCGAGCTTCGAAAGCTGTTTTCGAGGACGGTCGATCTGTTCGACAGGGCGACCAACCCGCTGCTGACGCGTGCTCCACAGGGCTTCGGCCGCAAGGTCGGCAACCAGGATTTCGGCCGGATCTAGGCTTCCGCCGCTACTCCTGCGGGCATCGGCTTCCTCATCGGCTGCTGCTTCAATCGCGCAAGGCTGCGCCATGCCCATTCGAACGGTCCGTAGCGGAATCGGTCGAGCCATGGCTTCGACCAGAGCAGCATGACCAGCCACACGGCGGGCGGGATCAGGTAGATTGTCGCCCTGTCCCAGCGCGCGAATTGGCCGAGGCCCCAGCCGTAGAAGATCGCCGTCACCAGGATCGAGGTGCCGAGATAATTGGTGAAGGCTGCGCGGCCCACTGCGGCCATGCGCTCCGTGAGTCGTCCGCCGGGCCTGATCGCGAGGATGAACAAGGCGGCGTAGCCGATCGTCCCCAGGATCCGGAACGGGACCGACCCGACGATTGACGCGAAGTAGACCCAGCGCTGGTCGAAGCCCTGCGCAATCGTGTTCAGCCCGAGGAGCAGATAGGCCATCCAGGCCGCGCCCAGGCAGGTGACTGCGGCGCGCCGGTAGGTTGCGCGCTCCCACGCCCCCGTGAGGAAGCCGGACCGGAATCCCCACATTCCGAACAGCATGGCGGTGAGCGTTTCGGGACCGACGGCTTTCACGAAAGCGAGCGGTCCGTCGAGGAACTCCCAGCGCCACGCGACCTGGGCCGTCCAGAGCCCGCGCATTGCTGCGATCTCACCCTCGATCCAATCGGCCGGCGGCACTCCGAAACCCCAGGCGAACAAGTCCCATGTCTGGATGGCTTGCGGCGTGTCGCGCGGAGCCGCCTGGATCAGCCCGACCAGCCCCATGCTGTTCCAGAGCAGGGTCGCGACGAGCGCCGTGAGCGCCGCGGCCAGCAATTGCTCCGCCTTCAATCCGGCAAAGACAAAGGCGACCAGGCCGACAAGGGCATAGTGGGCGAGGATGTCGCCCCACCAGATGAAGTACATGTGCGCGACGCCAATCGCGAACAGCACGGCCATGCGCGAAAGGTGGACCTTCACGGGATTTTCGCCGCTCGCTTGAGCGCGTTCGATGACCAGCAGCATCGATGCGCCAAACAGAAACGAGAAGAGGCCGCGCATCTTGCCTTCGACGAAGACGAATGTCGTCAGCCAGACGGCGACTTCCTTGAGGCCGTGGCCGCCCCAGGCGAGCGGCGAGAAATAGGCGGGTGCCGGGAGAGCGAAGGCCGCGATGTTCGCAAGCAGGATGCCCATCACTGCGACGCCCCGGACGACATCTAGCGTGAGATATCTGGGAGCCGGGCCGACCCCAGTCATTTCGGCCCCCTGAGAAATCCTAGTCCTCGGCCGGCTTGGACTGGAACTGGACGTAATTCTGGATCCCCATCCGGGCGATCATTTCGAACTGCTGTTCGAGCGTGTCGACATGCTCCTCCTCATTCTCGAGGATTTCGGAGAACAGGTCGCGGCTGACGTAGTCCTGGACCTTTTCGCAGTGAGCGATCGCGCCCTTGAGCTGGCCGAGCGCTTCCAGTTCCAGCTCGAGGTCGGCTTTCAGAACCTCCTCGACATTTTCGCCGATGTGAAGGCGGCCCAGCAGCTGGAAGTTGGGGAGACCGGCGAGGAAGAGGATGCGCTCGGCGAGCCGGTCCGCATGCTTCATCTCGTCGATCGATTCGGAGCGCTCGAACTGCGCGAGCTTGTGAACGCCCCAATTGTCGAGCAGCCGATAGTGCAGCCAATATTGGTTGGTCGCGGTCAGCTCGTTCTTCAGCGCTTCGTTGAGCAGCTCGAGGACCTTCTTGTCGCCCTTCATTCCCGCCTCCGTCGCGTAGCTCGGGAGGCGATGCTCTTTCAGTCAAAAGGGGTCAAGGGAGATCCGGGCCGCGGTCAGGCGGCCACGGCATCGACCTTGAGCAGGTCAGCCCGCTCTTCCTCGATGATCTCGGCCGCGTAGTCGAGGCAGCACCCGCACTGCACTTCGCAACCCAGGCAGGCGTATGCTTTCTCCGGGGTCGGAGCTCCCGCGCGCGCGGCCTTGCGAACCTCGCTCTCGGTGATGCGGTTGCAGATGCAGACGATCATGGAGATTGCTATAATCGATAATGCGAACCATTCGCAAGTAGAATCAGACTCGGCGCCGCATCAATTTGAGACCGGACCAGGTCGCGTCAACCGCGCAGACCTTCACGTCCACCAGCCCCATCGGCAGGCAAACGTCCCGAATCGTGTCCTCGGTGATGTCGGTCGGGACCTTCGAGGCTTTCTTCGGCCAGCTTACCCAGATGAAGCCGCCCCTGGCGAGCAGGGGCATCAGGGCCTGAACCTTGTCCTCAAGCTTCGCGCGCCACGTAACGAAGATGTGGGCGGCGGCCAATTCCGGTTCCGGGATGAAATGCCAGTCGGGCTTCTCTCCGATGCTATTCTCGATGTCGTGCCGGATGGGATCGGGCATGTTGTCGACGAACACCCGCATCGCCTCTCGATAGCCGAGCTTCTTGCCGAGCGGTGTCCCGGAATAGCCCGCTGTCACGGGAGGCGGGGCTTCAGGTAGCGCGCCGCGATCAGCGCCATCGGAATGCCGACCAAGACGATATGCGCGAAAAGCTGGGTCGCGATCGACAAGGGCTTTGGCGGAAGCGGCGTGTCGAAACGAAGCGGAACGACCAACCAGTTCATGATGAAATAGGTGATCACACCGTAGGCCAGGCCGGTGCGGTAAGGCGTGTCGAGAAGTTGCGGCCGATTTCGGATGAGCAGCATCAGAACGGTCGCCATGATCGCCATCAAGGTGAAGTGGACCACAAGGCCGAGGACAGCGCCTCCCGCGCCCAATTGGGTCGCGGTAGGTATCGGGCCCGAGGCAACGTAACGCAGCATGTTCCCGACTTCGCGGCCGAACAGGACCGTGAGGATCATTGCGAACAGGATGTCGAGAGTGCCGGAAACGGCAGTCCCGAACGCAATCGGCTTCAGCATGACACTCGCTCCCCGTTCAGGCGCGCGAAAAGACTTCACACGTGCGCGCGAAGTCAAGAAAACAGCGGGCGAACGCGAATTCCCGGCAGCTAAGCGAGCGCCGCGTCGGCACCCATCAGCTTGGGGAAGAAGCCCTCGTGCGCGGCGCGGAGGTCGGCGAGGGGAATGCCCGGCTCGACGTTTTGGAGAATCTGCAGGCCGCGCTCCGGCGCGGTTGTTTGACCGACCGAATAGCCTGCGATTGGGTAGTCTTTACAGATCGAGAGGAACGGCTCGAGATTTTCGGGTGGCACAGCGACAACGTAATTCCCTTGGTCTTCACCAAAGAGATGCGCGGTTTGCGAGAATCGTTCGTCTTTGAGAATGGGACCGCCTCCGACATGAGCCCCGTAGCCACCCGCGAGTGCCATCTCAGCGATTGCCACCAGTACCCCGCCATCCGAGACATCATGGACGCTGGCGACGACGCCTCGTTGAACGAGGTCTCGGACGCATTCTCCGGCGCGCAATTCACCTGCGAGATTGACTGGCGGAGGAGGGCCGTCTTGGCGGTCGTGAATGTATCTTAGCCATAGTGACTGGCCGAGGTGCGTCCCCACGGTGTCGTTTGCGGTCACTACGTATAGAAGGTGGCCGGCTGCCTTGAACGCGATTGTCGCCGACTTCTCCCAGTCCTCCAGCAACCCCACGCCGCCAATCGCAGGCGTCGGCAGGATCGCGCTTCCGCCACCCGTCGCCTTGCTCTCATTGTAGAGCGACACGTTGCCGCTCACGATCGGATAGTCGAGCGCTCGGCAGGCTTCGCCCATGCCTTCGAGCGCGCCGACGAGCTGGGCCATGATCTCGGGCCGTTGCGGATTGCCGAAGTTGAGGCAGTTGGTGATCGCCAGCGGCTTTGCGCCGACCGCGCAGAGGTTGCGGTAGGTCTCGGCGACCGCCTGCTTCCCGCCCTCGACCGGGTCGGCAAAGACGTATCGCGGCGTGCAGTCGGTGGTGATCGCCAGCGCCTTCTTCGTCCCGTGCACGCGCACGACCGCGGCGTCGCCGCCCGGGCGCTGGACCGTGTCGGCGCCGACCTGGCTGTCGTACTGCTCCCAGATCCAGCGGCGGCTGGCGAGGTTGGGCGAGGCCATGAGCTTCAGCAAGTCGGCGGCGATGTCCGTGCTTTCCGGCACGTCGCCGAGCGGCTTGATGCCGGCCCACGACTTATACTCGTCCTGGCTGATGTACGGTCGCTCGTAGCATGGCGCCTCGTCCGCCAGCGGACCGAGCGGAATGTCGCACACGACTCCGCCGTTGAACTCCAGCACCATGTGGCCCGTGTCGGTGACTTCGCCGATCACCGCGAAGTCGAGCTCCCACTTGTGGAAGATGGCCTCGGCCTCGCCCTCGCGGCCGGGCTTCAATACCATCAGCATGCGCTCCTGGCTTTCGGAGAGCATCATTTCGTAGGGGGTCATGCCGGTTTCGCGGCACGGCACCTTGTTCATGTCGAGCCGGATGCCTGCACCGCCCTTGCTCGCCATTTCGACCGATGAGGAGGTGAGTCCGGCCGCCCCCATGTCCTGGATGGCGACGATGGCGTCGGTGGCCATCAGCTCGAGGCAGGCTTCGATCAGCAATTTCTCGGTGAACGGGTCGCCGACCTGGACGGTGGGCCGCTTTTCGTCGCTGTTCTCGTCGAAATCCGCGCTGGCCATGGTCGCGCCATGGATTCCGTCGCGGCCGGTCTTGGAGCCGACGTAGACGATCGGGTTCCCGATGCCGGTTGCGGCCGAGTAGAAAATCTTGTCGGTCTTCGCGACTCCGACGGTCATGGCGTTGACGAGGATGTTGCCGTCATAGGCGGTGTCGAAATTGACCTCGCCGCCGACGGTCGGGACACCGACGCAATTGCCGTAGCCGCCGATGCCGTGGACCACTCCCGCGATCAGGTGACGCATCTTGGGATGGTCGGGCCGTCCGAAGCGCAGCGCGTTCAGATTGGCGATCGGGCGTGCGCCCATGGTGAAGACGTCGCGCAGGATCCCGCCGACGCCCGTCGCCGCTCCCTGGTAGGGCTCGATGTAGGACGGGTGGTTGTGGCTCTCCATCTTGAAGATGGCGGCGTCGCCGTCGCCGATGTCGATGATTCCGGCGTTCTCGCCCGGACCGCAGATCACCCATGGCGCTTCGGTCGGAAGCTTCTTCAGGTGGAAACGCGACGATTTGTAGGAGCAATGCTCCGACCACATGACCGAGAAGATGCCGAGCTCGACGAGGTTCGGCTCGCGTCCGAGCGCCTTCAGGATCCGGGCATATTCCTCTTCCGAAAGGCCGTGTTCGGCGACAATTTCGGGCGAGATTCGGCTGGCTTCGAGGACGGTCATGGCCGCGCCCTTAGCCCCGTCTGCAAGCGGCGGCTAGGTTGCGACGAACGGCACGGCGGGCGCTTGGGCCGACTCAAGAAAGGGGAGTAGAAGGCGCGCCGGGCGGGGACAGGAGACAGCAGATGCCGAAGCCCATTCCAGAAGGCTATCATAGCGTCACGCCCTATCTCATCGTCGATGACGCCAATGCGGCGATCAAATTTTACGAACGCGCGTTCGGCGCGAAGGAGAAGTTCCGGCTACCCATGGGCAATCGCGTCGGCCATGCCGAATTGGAAGTCGGCGACAGCGTGGTCATGCTTGCAGACGAGTTCCCGGACATGGGCCATCTCGGCCCGAAAAGCCGCGGCGGCCCGACGTCCAGCATTCTTCTTTATGTCGAGGACGTCGACACGGCGTTCAACAAGGCGATCAACGCCGGGGCGACCCAGCAGCGGCCGCTGGAGAACCAGTTCTGGGGCGATCGAATGGGTACGCTGACCGACCCGTTCGGTCATCAGTGGAGCCTCGCGACCCATGTCGAGGAAGTGCCGCCGGACGAGATGCAGCGGCGGATGGAGCAGATGGGCTCCAAGCAGAAGCAGCCCGAGCACGCCTGATCCGCAAATGAAAAGGGCGCCGGATCGCTCCGGCGCCGTTAATTTGTGCGGACCTGTGGCTTAAGCCTTGCAGCTCTGGCCGTTGTAGGTGATCGACGTCGCCTTGGCGTCGCCTGTCAGCGCCTTGTCGCCGGCCGCAATCGTTGTGCCGACTTCCTCACGCGTCTTCTTCACGCGCGCGGTGCCGTCCGACAGCCAGTCGACGTAGATCAGGCTGTTGTCCTTGCAGCGATAGGCCTTGCTGGCCTGGATCGACGGCGGGAGGACGACGCCGACATTGTTCATCGGCTGATCGTCGGCACCGGGGCCTGCGACAATGGTGTGGTCTTCGTTGTTGCAGCCGGCTAGCGCGGCGGCCGCAACGAGTGCGAGGATGGTGAATGGGCGAGTCATATCCTTGCGCCTTTCACAAGGGGGTGCCACCGTCAAGGCAGCACCTTGCATTGTACCGTGCTGAGCCATAGCTTTCCAACCGGAATGGCCAACCCCGCCGGCAGTAGCGCACAGCGTATCCGCATCGGGCTCACGGGGCTCGCTTTCGCCTTCCTGCTCGTGCTTCTCGGCTCGGTAATCAGCCGGTCGCGCGACGACGATTCTCCGCCTGCGGCTCAGGAGCAAGCCAATGACGCGGAGCCGAACGAACCGCTCGCGCAGCTGGGTGTCGCGCCGGGCGGCGAAGAAACCAACAACAACGTCAGCGAAAAATAGGTGATCTGATGCGCCGCATTTCGGCGCGGGTGGTGGTTGGTCTGTCTATCGTGCTGCTTCTCGTGGGAGCAGCGGGCTTGGCGATCGTCCGGCGGGAGCATGCCGGTCTTTCTCCGAGGGACGACATAGAGAAGCGCCAGCTCCTGCTTCTTACGACCCTGCCACTGGTGTTCCCTGAAGAATTTTCGTTTCAGGGGGGAGGCTCGAAGGCCTTCGCCGCACTCGAGACGCGCTACAAGGTGCAGCTTATCGGAACCACGGATGCCCAGTCGCTCAGCCAGGCGCGGCTCCTCCTCCTGGCGCATCCCCTGGCGCAGCCGTCCGAGGCGCTGGTCGACCTCGATCGCTGGGTGCGGGCCGGGGGCAGGGTGCTCCTGCTCGCGGATCCGAGGCTCGAATGGCCGAGCAAGCGCCCGCTGGGCGACAAACTTCGGCCTCCGCCTTCTTTTGCCGACACTGGGTTGCTCGCCCATTGGGGGCTGCGCCTGGACGCCCCCGACGAGACCGGCCCCGTCCAGCGCGAGCTCGACGGTAGGTCGGTGATAGCGGTCTCGCCCGGCATATTGTCCGGCGCCTGCAAGATCGGAGAGGCGGGATTCGTCGCGCGCTGCCGTATCGGCAAGGGCGGGGCGACCGTCGTGGCGGACGCTGATTTCCTCAATCTCGAGCAGCTTGAAGGACCGACCGAAGGCAACCTCGACGCGCTCCTCGCTGAACTCGCCCAACTGGAACGCTGAGTCGCCAGTGACTTAGCGTTTGATTCTCCGATTCGGTCTGCACACAGAGTTATCCACAGGTTAAGAACGACAGAACAGGATAAGAACATCCCGCGAAACTGCGGTAAAAAAGCCGCAGAATTCCGCCATTGGGCATGAAAACCCACGAAATGGCATCAAAATCCATTGTGTCCCCATAGCCGTTGAGTTACCAACACTCTCTGTAGTGCGGGGCTAACCCTTTGCCTGTGTTTTGGCGCCGGAGGCGCGGCGATGCCGCGTTCCGCGAACGGGGAAGCTTTGCGCTGCGAACGGGGAGTGGTTTGTGGCGCTTGAGCATCTGTTCCAGGGCAGTGCGCTGAACGCGGTGGACGCGAAGGGTCGCGTCTCCGTACCCTCCTTTTTGCGCTCCGTGATCGAACGCCGAGGCGATTCCCGCACGATCGTCCTCGCCAAGCACGAATCCTTTCCCTGCCTCAGCGCCTACGACCCCGCATATGCTGCGCTGAAGCACGCGAAGCTGGAGCGCCTGCTCGAAAAGGAAGAGACCGGACCCGACGCGCAGCTGGAATATCAGCAGCGCAACCTGATGGCGTTCGCGGCCACCGAAGAGGTCCCTTACGACCCGTCCGGTCGTATCGTTCTTCCGCCGATGATGCGCCGGAAGGGCGAGCTTCTCGAGCTCGCATTGTTCCTGGGCGCCGGCGAGACCTTCCAGATCTGGAATCCGACCCTGTTCCTCAAGGATGCCCGCATCCCCGAGGACATGAAGGACATCGCGCGCTTCCGCCTCGAAGAGAAGGGGTTGAAGGCATGACCGGCCGCGGCGCTGCACAAGCACCGCACGTGCCGGTGCTTCTCGATGAAGTGTTGAACGCGATGGCGATCCAGCCGGGTGAAACGGCGGTCGACGGCACTTTTGGAGCAGGCGGCTACACGCGCGCGCTGCTTCGGGTGGGGGCGGGACGAGTGATTGCTTTCGATCGTGACCCCGATGCGATCGAAGCCGGCAGATCGCTCGTCCCGGACACCAATCTGACGCTCGTCGAAGAACGGTTCAGCCAGATGGACCGCGTGCTTGGCGAACGGGGCATCGGCCTCGTCGACGCCATCACGCTCGATATCGGCGTCTCTTCGATGCAACTGGACAGAGCGGACCGCGGCTTTTCCTTCTCGGCCGACGGTCCGCTCGACATGCGCATGGAAAGATCGGGGCCGACCGCCGCCGACTTCCTCAACGAGGCCGATGAGGCCGAGATCGCGCGCGTCCTGCGGGAATATGGCGAAGAGCCACGCGCCCGCGCGATTGCTCGCGCAATCGTCGCCAATCGCCCGATCGAGCGGACGGGCGAGCTTGCTGCCATCGTCCGCCGCGCGACCGGTTATCGCCAAGGCCAGAAAAGCGATCCTGCGACGCGCACCTTTCAGGCGATCCGAATCCATCTCAACGCCGAACTCGACGAGCTCGAAGGCGGGCTCGCGGCGGCCGAGCGCTCGCTGAAGCCCGGCGGCCGGCTCGCAGTGGTTACCTTTCACAGTCTCGAAGACCGTATCGTGAAGCGGTTCTTCCGTGAACGCAGCGGCGCGACGCCAGCGGGGTCGCGTCACCGTCCAGTCGTAGTTCAAGGCCCCGCACCAACTTTCGAGAAAGTCGCCAAGCCGGTCAGTCCTTCCGAGGTCGAGATCGCGCGCAATCCGCGGTCGCGCTCAGCGCGCTTGCGCAGCGCCATCCGGTCCGGAGCACCCGCCTGGCAGAAAAATGCAGGAGACAGAAAATGAGCGCCCGCAGCTTCCGCTCGGTGTTCATGGTTGCGACGTGCGCAGGTGCAGCGCTGACTTGTTATCTCGTATCGCTCAACGTCGCGTCGGAGCGCGCGTCCTTGGAGGACGTCGAGACCAAGATCGTGCTCGCCCAGCGTGACATCCGCTCGCTCCAGACGGAGATCGGCACTCGCGGGCGCATGGCTCAGCTGGAGCGCTGGAACGCTAAGGTTCTCGCTTTGTCGGCCCCGTCGGCCGACCAATTCCTCGAAGGCGGCTTCCAGCTGGCCCGGCTCGGACGACCCGAGCCTACCCAGGCTGTCGAAGCTCCTGTTGTGCTTGCCTCGGCGCCCGCGCCGCATCCCCAATCCGCTCCGCTTGAGGAGGGCGAGCCGGTGGCGGATGGCGCGGGTGTCTCCTTGCCTGCGGCCAAGCTGATGCGTGAGGCGAGCCTCAGGGTTCCGATCCGCGAGACAATGCCCGTCGCAGAGCAGGCTCCCTTGCCCAAACCGCACAAGGTGTCTGAGTCCGTTGCGAAGCCGGCTTCGGCCAAGATTGGGACGCCCGCCAAGACGTCCGAACGCAAGCCCGTGAAGGCCGCAAAAGCGAAACCGGAATCGAAGGAAAAGAAAGCTGGGGATAAGCAGGCTGAGGCGTTTGCGAAACCGGTGACAAAGCCGATCCGCATTGCCAAGGTCGACCCGCTGGCGCCGCTTCCCACGGCTGCCAAGTCGAAGAAAATGACCAAGGAATCCGGCACGGCTCGATGAACGCACCGACGCCCGCTCTCGTCGCACCACGGCCCGAGCGGCTCCGACTTGTCGGGCAGCGACGGCAGATTCTGACCATGATGCACCAGCGGCTGATGTTCGGCCTGCTGGTCTATGCCGGTGTCATTGCCCTCATTGTCTTGAGAATCCTCTACCTCGCGGCCTTCGGTGACCATGCCGGCGCGAAGCGCGGAATCACCTCGCTCGTGCCGGAGCGTGGCGACATCATCGACCGCGACGGCGTGCCGCTCGCCCAGACGATGGATGCATGGACCATCGGGCTCTGGCCTAAGAAGGTGATCGGCGACAAACTGGAGCTGGCGCGCAACCTGGCGCGGCTCATGCCGGAACATGACGAGGCGGCTTATTTCGCCATGCTCAAGTCGGGCAAGAGCTTCTACTATCTGCGCCGCCGCGCAGCTCCGGGAGTGGTCGAGGCGGTCAATGCCCTGGGCGAGCCGGGCATTGCCCTGGAGCGTGAACCGGATCGTCTCTACCCGCAGACCAGCCTTGCCGCCCACGTGATCGGCTACACCACGATCGACGGCCATGGCGTCGCAGGCATGGAGCGCGCCTACGACAAGCAATTGTCCGACCCCGCAACCCGCGGCCAGCCGCTGCAGCTCTCGATCTCCGCCCGCATCCAGCAGGCGATGGAGCACGAGCTGCTGACGGCCATGACGAAGTTCTCCGCGAAGGGCGCGGCGGGCGTGATCATGGACATCCACACGGGCGAGGTGCTGGCTCTGACCTCGCTACCGCAGCTCAACCCCAATGCTGCAGGTCAGGGGACGGACGAGGCGCGTTTCAACCGCGCCACTCTCGGCGTCTTCGAGCTTGGCTCGACCTTCAAGCCCTTCACGGTCGCGATGGCGATGGACAGCGGGATCATCAAGAGCTTCGGCAAGATGTACAACTGCCCGCATGATTTCCCTGCCTATGGGAAGGTCATTCACGACACGCATCCGTACGGACGCGCGTGCTCGGTCGCCGAGATCATGAAGGAAAGCTCGAACATCGGCTCCGCGCAGATCGCAGCCGAAGTCGGCGCCACTCGTCAGCGGGCCTTCCTCGACAAGATGGGTTTCCTGAAGAAGAGCGAGGTCGAGCTACTTGAAAAGGGCCGGCCGATTCTGCCGCGCGACTGGAGTCCCCTGGACGTCATGATAATCGGCTTCGGTCACAGCCTTGCAGTCAGCCCGCTCCATCTGGCCAGCGGCTACGCGACCCTGTTTAACGGCGGAGTCTACCGCCCGCCGACCTTGCTCAAGGTCGACAGGGGTCACGCGACCGGCAAGGGCCACCGCGTGTTTACGGAAGAGACCAGCTACAAGATGCGATCGCTCCTCCGGCTGGTTGTCACGCAGGGCACCGGCAAAAAGGCGGATGCGCCCGGCTATCGTGTCGGCGGCAAGACCGGATCGGCCGAGAAATATCAGAATCGGTCACTGCTGGTCACCAGCTTCGCAGGTGTGTTCCCGATGGATGAGCCGCGCTATGTGATGGTGATGATGCTGGATGAACCAAAGGGACTTCCGGAAACCTTCGGCTTCCGCACGGCCGCCTGGAACGTCGGTCCTGCGTTCGGCGCGGCGGTCAGCCGGATTGCACCGATGCTCGGGGTTCGGCCCGACAAGAACCGCGAGCCCGACATGTCGCTCGTGCTCCCCTACGTTCACGAAGAAGCAAAGCACTAAAAGAAGTGAAACTACGCGATCTCGCGGGCGTCGATAGCGATTCCGAGGTGACGGGTTTTGCAATCGACCACCGGAAGGTGGCCGCGGGCAGTGTCTTTGGTGCGTTCAAGGGAGCCGCATTCAACGGCGAGGACTTCATCGGCGAAGCGGTGGATCGCGGCGCCGTTGCCGTCGTGGCTCGAGAAGAGACATCGGTCCCCCGTGTCCCGCATCTTGCCGACGAGAACCCGCGCAAGCTTTTTGCCCAGCTGGCATCGCGGTTCTACGGCCCCTATCCGGAAACGGTCGTCGCGGTGACCGGCACCAACGGCAAGACGTCCACGGTCGAGATGACGCGCCAGCTTTGGCGGATGGCCGGGCATCGGTCGGCATCGATCGGGACGCTCGGCGTCACCACGTCCGACGACCAGGTGAAGACCGGGCTGACCACGCCGGACATCGTCACCTTCCTAAACAATATGGCCGGCCTCAAGCGCATGGGGATTACCCATGTGGCCTATGAGGCATCGTCGCACGGTCTTGACCAGCATCGCGCCGAGGGCGTGCCGCTGAAGGCCGTGGCCTTCACCAACTTCAGCCGTGACCATCTCGACTACCACCCGTCGATGGACGCCTATTTCGAAGCCAAGATGCGGCTGTTCGACGAGCTTCTTCCGGCGGACGGGGCGGCGGTGATCTGGACCGACGATCCCAAGTCGGCCGAGGTGATCGAGCAAGTTCGCCGTCGCGGGATCGAACCGATGACGGTCGGCCGGGCGGGCGAGTTCATTCAGCTGATCGAACAGAATCCGACGGCGCTCGGCCAGAACCTTGTCATCAAGCACGGCGACGGAACGTATCGCTTCGCTCTGCCTTTGATCGGTGCGTACCAGGCGTCCAACGTATTGGTCGCGGCGGGCCTTGCTATGGCGACGGGCAGCAGTTTCGAAAGCGTCTTCTCCGCGATGCAGCGGCTCGCGCCGGTTCGCGGGCGGCTCGAGCGCGCGGTGATCAGCCGCGCAGGCGCGCCGGTCTACGTCGACTATGCGCACACAGCGGACGCTCTCGAAGCGGCGATCGCGGCGCTTCGTCCACATGTCAGCAACCGCCTGATCACCGTCTTCGGCGCCGGTGGCGACCGCGACCAGGGGAAGAGGCCGGAGATGGGCGCAGTTGCGGCGAAGCTCTCCGACGTGGTCATCGTCACCGACGACAATCCGCGCGGCGAGGATGCGGCAAAGATCCGCTCCGAAGTCATGGCCGGAGCGCCTGGAGCGCTGGAGATCGGCGGTCGCCGCGAAGCAATCGCCGAGGCCGTTCGAATGGCCGTGCAGGGGGATATCATCCTGCTGGCCGGCAAGGGGCACGAGACGGGTCAGATCATCGGCGCGGGGTCGAGCCAACGCATCCTGCCCTTCGACGATGCGCTGGTCGCCCGGGAGTGCGCGGCATGAGCGTGCTCTGGACCTCCGCCGAGATTGAGGCCGCGACCGGCGGCCGCGCGAACACTTCGTTCGAAGTCACCGGAGTCACTTTCGACAGCCGCGAGGTAAAGCCGGGCGACCTGTTCGTCGCGATGCCGGGCACGGTTTACGATGGTCACAAGTTTGTCGAGGGCGCGTTCGCCGCCGGTGCGGCGGGCGCAATCGTCTCGCAGCCCGTCGACGGTCCTCACGTGCTGGTCGAGGACACCGCAAGGGCGCTCGAAGACCTTGGCCGCGCGTCGCGCGAACGTTCAAAAGCGCGGATCGTCGGAGTGACCGGATCGGTCGGGAAGACCAGCACGAAGGAAGCGCTCTTCGCCGCTCTAAACCGCATCAGCGGAGGCAGGGCCCACCGCTCGGTCAAGAGTTACAACAACCACACGGGCGTGCCGCTTAGCCTGGCGCGCATGCCGCGCGAAGCCGAGTTCGCGGTGCTCGAGATGGGCATGAACAACAAGGGCGAGATCGCCGCGCTGACCCGCCTGGTCCGCCCGCACGTCGCGCTTATCACCGCAATCGCGCCCGCGCACATCGAGAACCTCGGCTCGGAAGAAGCCATCGCCGACGCCAAGGGCGAGATCTTCGAAGGGCTCGAGCCCGAAGGGATCGCGATCGTTCCGAACGATACGCCGCATCGCGACCGGCTGGTTCGTGCGGCCCGGCGGCATGCCGACCAGATCCTGACCTTCGGTTCCGGCGACGCAGATGTCCATGCGCTCCATGCGGTCCGCTCGTCGGAGGGTGGGAGCCTGATCACCGCGGCGCTTCTCGAAAGCGAAGTGACCTTCACCATCTCACAGCGCGGCGAGCATTGGGTGTCGAACGCTCTCGCGGTCCTCGCGGCGGTGGAAGCGCTGGGACTCGACGTCGGCGTAGCCGGTCTGGCCCTTGCGGATCTCGGCGGGCTCAAGGGCCGCGGTGAGCGCCACCAGGTCCCGTTGGACGGCGGCGAATTCCTGCTCATCGACGAGAGCTACAACGCCAATCCCGCGTCCATGGCCGCGACGCTCAAGAGCCTCGGCGCCGAACGCGACATCGAACGGCGCATCGCGGTCCTTGGCCCGATGCGCGAGCTCGGAAGCCACAGCGACGAGTTGCACGCGAGCCTCGCGCCCGCCCTGATCGACGCACACGTGGATCGTGTCATCCTGATCGGCGACGAGATGCGCCCGCTTGCCGAGAAGATCGTCGGCCGGGTCGGGCTCGATCTGGCGAAGGACGTGGACGAAGCGACCGAGGCCTTGCTGTCGATGCTGAAGCCGGGAGACGCCGTCCTGGTGAAGGCTTCCAACTCCGTCGGCCTTGCGAAGCTGGTCGAGCGCGTCAAAGAGGGCGTTGCATGCTCTATCTGATCGCTGAACAGCTTGGGTTTCCGGGCGTCCTCAACCTCATCCGCTACATCAGCTTCCGGGCTGGCGCGGCGAGCGCGACCGCGCTTCTGATCGGCCTGGTCCTCGGCCCCTGGCTCATTTCGTACCTGCGCGTCCGCCAAGGGAAGGGCCAGCCGATCCGCGCCGACGGGCCGCAGAGTCACCTCGCCAAGCGCGGCACTCCCACGATGGGCGGCCTGCTGATCCTGATCTCGATGGCGACTTCGGTCCTGCTGTGGATGGACCTTCGCAACCCTTACGTCTGGGCGGTCTTGCTGGTGACCGGCGGGTTCGGGCTGATCGGTTTCCTCGACGACTACGACAAGGTGAAGAAGGCTCACCACGCGGGGCTTTCGGGCAAGACGCGCCTGGTGCTGGAATTCCTCATCGCCGGCTTCGCGACCTGGCTCCTCGTTCGCCAGGGCAATACGAACCTCTATCTGCCGTTCGTGCAGGGGCCGGTGATGAACCTCGGCTGGTTCTACATTGCGTTCGGCGCGTTCGTGATCGTCGCTTTCGGCAATGCGGTGAACCTGACCGACGGGCTCGATGGCCTAGCGACGATGCCGGTGATTATCGCGTCGATCGCCTTTCTGATCATCGCCTATCTCGTCGGTAACGCGAAGTTCGCCGAATATCTCGGCATTCCGCACATCCTCGGCGTCGGCGATCTGACGGTGCTCTGCCTAGCCATCGTTGGAGCCGGGCTAGCCTTCCTCTGGTTCAACGCGCCGCCTGCTGCAGTTTTCATGGGCGACACCGGCAGCCTCGCACTCGGCGGAGCGCTGGGAGCGGTCGCGGTGGCGACGCACCACGAGTTCGTGCTGGTGATCATCGGCGGTCTGTTCGTGCTGGAGGCGGCGTCGGTCGTGATCCAGGTCGTGGTCTACAAGCGCACCGGCAAGCGCGTCTTTCGAATGGCGCCGATCCACCACCATTTCGAGCATCTCGGCTGGTCCGAGCCGACGGTCGTCATCCGCTTCTGGATCGTCAGTTTCATCCTGGCGCTCGCCGGGCTGAGCACACTCAAGCTGCGGTGATCACCGCCAAGGCCTTCGGCGGCAAACATTATGCGGTCTACGGTCTGGCGCGGTCCGGGCTGGCGACGGCCGAGGCCTTGCTTGCCAGCGGAGCTCGGGTCACTGCGTGGGACGCCAAGGTTGAAGCGAGGGCGAAGGCTCCGATGGGAACCACGCTCGCTGATCTCGACGACACGGACCTGAGCCAATTCGACAGCCTCGTCGTCACGCCGGGGCTTCCCCTCAACCGCCATCCGATTGCGCAACGCGCCCGCGAGGCCGGCGTCGAGATCATCGGCGACATCGAGCTGTTCGCCCGCGCTCGGCCCGAGCTTCCGCCGCACAAGGTCGTCGGCATCACCGGCACCAATGGCAAGTCGACAACAACCGCGCTGATTCACCACATCCTCAAGACTGCGGGCGTGCCGACGACGATGGGCGGCAACATCGGCCTGCCGATCCTTGCTCAGGACCCGCTGCCGGAAGGCGGCGTTTATGTGCTCGAGCTGTCGAGCTATCAGATCGACCTGACGCAGAGCCTGAACTGCGACGTTGCGGTCCTGCTCAACATCACGCCCGATCATCTCGATCGCTACGAGAGCTTCGAGGCCTACGCAGCGTCGAAGGCTCGGCTATTCAAGATGCAGTGGGAGACCGAGGGTCACGCGGCCGTCATTGCCGAGGACGACGACCAGACACGGGCCATTGCTTCGAGTCTCGGCGAGAAGGGCTTCTGGCTGCGCAACACATTGTTCTGCGTGAGCGGCAGCGATGTCGGCGAGCAGGCGAACTTGCCCACGCTTCAGGGGCCGCACAATGCGCAAAACATTGCCTGCGCGATGGCGGTCTGCCGGCACCTGGGCGTGGCCTACGCCACGATCGTCGAAGGGCTAGAGAGCTACCCCGGCCTTCCACATCGCATGGAGCGCGTGCGCGAAAAGGATGGCGTTCTGTTCGTGAACGACAGCAAGGCGACCAACCCGACCGCGACCGCTCCGGCGCTCGCTGCCTTCTCTTCGATCCGCTGGATTCTCGGAGGGCAGGCGAAGATGGACAATCTCGACGAATGCGCTCCGCACTTCGGCCACGTCCGCTCCGCCTACACGATTGGCGAGGCCGGTGAATTGTTCGCACGGCTGCTTGCCTCGCACATGCCGGTGACCAACTGTGAAACGCTTGAAAATGCGCTGAATCGCGCCGCGGCGGATTCACAGGCGGGCGATACCGTTCTACTCTCTCCCGCCTGCGCGTCGTTCGATCAGTTCAAGGACTTCGAGCAGAGGGGTGACAGGTTCCGGGACCTGGTGGGGGCGTTATGATCGGAAGCATTTCAGGACAGATCAAGGCGAAGGCCGCGCGGCTTGATCCGAGCAGCTACGGACGCTCCGACACATCCGCCGTCGGGCGCTGGTTCTGGGAGATCGACAAGGTTCTGCTACTCCTCATCGCGACCCTGATCGGCATCGGCCTGATCGCAGTCGCAGCCGCCTCGCCCGCGGCAGGCCAGCGTTATTCCGGCGGATCGGTCCGCTTCTCCGAGCTTCACTATTTCTACCGCCAGATCGTCTGGATCGGCGTCGGTCTGCCGGTGATGATCGCCATCTCGATGATGCCGCGTGAGCGCGCCAAGCGTTTTTCGCTTGGCGGTGCGGCCTTCTTCCTCGTTCTGCTCGCCTTCGTGCCGATCCTCGGCCCCGAGGTGAACGGGGCCACGCGCTGGATCGACATCGGCATCGGCCAGCTCCAGCCGTCTGAGTTCCTGAAGCCCTTCTTCGTCGTCGCCATGGCCTGGCTGCTTTCGCTTCGGGAGCAGGACAAGACGCTTCCGGTCTTCTGGCTGTCGGCGGCGGTGACCGGTGTCGTCGCGGTGCTTCTGATGAAGCAGCCGGACTTCGGCTCGACAATCATCTTCGGATGCGTGTGGCTGGCTCTGCTCGCGCTTGCCGGCGTCAACATGCGCATTCTGGTCGGTCTTGGTGCTGCCGGCCTCGTCGGGGTCGTCCTCGCCTATTTCTTCTATCCGGTGGCGACGGTCCGCATCGACGGCTTCCTGTTCGGCGAGGGTGACAATTTCCAGGTCGAGAACGCCATGCGCACCCTGACGGCGGGGGGCCTGTTCGGAATGGGCCCGGGTGCCGGCACACGGAAGTTCGGCCTGCCGGAGCCACACACGGATTACATCTTCTCGGTCATCGGCGAGGAGTTCGGCCTGATCGCCTGTCTCGTGATCGCAATCCTCTATCTGACCATCGTCGCTCGGGTGCTGATCAAGCTGCTCGACGAGGAATCCTCGTTCGCGATCCTCGCGGCGGCGGGCCTCGCCATCGAGTTCGGGTTGCAGGCGCTCATCAACATGGCGGTCAACGTGCAGATCGCCCCGTCGAAGGGCATGACCCTGCCGTTCATCAGCTATGGCGGAAGCTCCATGCTCGCCCTGTCGATCGGCATGGGCTTGCTGCTCGCATTCACGCGGCGAAACCCGTATCTGACGCGCTCGCCCTATGTCGTGAAATGGAGCGGGGAGAGCGTCACCGCATGAATTTCGTTTTGGCCGCAGGAGGCACCGGGGGTCACATGGTCCCCGCGCATGCGCTCGCTGCGGAATTGAAGAAACGCGGACACGGCGTGCTGCTGATCACCGACGATCGCGGCGCGCGTTTTCCCGGCCTGTTCGAGAATGTGCCGGTGCACATCCTTCCGGCGGGACGGCTGCGGAAGAGTCCGCTCGGACTGATCCGTGGAGTCCGTTCGCTGCTCGCCGGGCGGCGGGAAGCCAAGGCGATCTACAAGGACCACCGCCCGGACGTGGTCATCGGCTTCGGCGGCTATCCCGCAGTTCCGGCGTTGCTCGCGGCGACCTCGATGGGCATCCCCACCGTCTTGCACGAGCAGAACGCGGTGCTCGGCCGCGCCAACCGGTTCCTCGCAGGCGACGCGGCCGCCATCGCGACGGCCTATTCCCATGTCGACCGGATGAAATCGGGGTACGGGGGGAAGACCGTATTCGTCGGAAATCCCGTGCGCGAGGCCATCGCCAAGCTGGGTGAAGCGCCGTTCCCGCCGTTCGATGAATATGCGCCGTTCAGGATCCTCGTCACGGGCGGAAGCCAGGGCGCGACGGTCCTGAGCAAAGTCGTGCCCGAAGGCCTTGGAATGCTTTCGCCTTCGCTCCGGCATCGCCTGCAGGTCATGCAGCAGTGCCGTCCGGACGACATCGACGACGTTCGCGTCCATTACGCGAAGCTCGGGATTCCGGCCGAGTTGATGACCTACATCGAGGACATGCCGGCGAAGCTTGCCGAGGCGCATCTGGCGATCGCGCGGTCCGGCGCTTCGACTGTCGCGGAGCTTACCGCCGCTGGCCGTCCCGCGATTCTCATCCCCTATCCGGAGGCGACGGACGACCATCAGACGTCGAACGCGCGCGACATTACGGAAGCCGGCGGCGCCCGGATGATCCACCAGCCTCTGTTCACTCCGAAGGTGTTGGCCAAGCAGATCGAGGTCATGGCCGAGGATCCGCAGGCGTTGATCAACGCGGCGTCCCGCGCCCTTTCGGTCGGCAAGCCCCACGCGGCGCGCGATCTCGCCGACCTGGTCGAACGCATTGCGGATGGCCTTGCACCGATGGAAGTCGGCTTCGGGCTGACCCCACGCGTGCGGTCGGAGGGTCCGGTGAACGGCGTCCCCGCATGAAGGCGCGCTCTTCGATAGGACGCCTTCAAAAATGAAGGCTTTGGGAACCGACATTGGGACGATTCACTTCGTTGGAATCGGCGGCATCGGCATGTCCGGGATCGCCGAGGTCATGCATAAGATCGGCTACAAGGTGCAGGGTTCCGATCTCGCCGAAGGCTATATCGTCGAAGGCCTGCGCAAGCTCGGGATCCCGATCATGATCGGCCAGAAGGCCGAGAATCTAGGCGACGCCGCCGTCATCGTCATTTCGTCCGCGGTCAGCCGCGGCAACCCAGAGGTCGAGGCCGCCGTCGAGCGCCGACTGCCCATCGTTCGTCGTGCGGAAATGCTCGCCGAGCTTATGCGCATGCAGAAGACGATTGCGGTCGCCGGAACCCACGGCAAGACGACCACGACGTCGATGGTCGCCGCAATGCTTGACGCGGGCGGGCTCGACCCGACCGTTATCAACGGCGGCATCATCAACCGCTACGGCTCGAACGCTCGGCTCGGGAAAAGCGACTGGATGGTGGTCGAAGCCGACGAGAGCGACGGCAGCTTCCTCCGCCTAGACGGGACGATCGCCGTCGTCACCAACATCGATCCCGAACATCTCGAGCATTACGGCGGGTTCGAGGAGGTCAAGAAGGCTTACTGCGAGTTCATCGAGAACGTGCCCTTCTACGGTCTCGCCGTGATGTGCGTCGACCATCCCGAGGTGCAGAACGTCATCGGGCGAATTCGTGACCGGAGGATCGTCACCTACGGCTTTTCGGCGCTCGCGGACTTGCGCGCCGACAATGTGACGGTGGCGGGTCCGGGTGGCAGCCAGTTCGACGTCGTCGTTTCCGGACGCGATGGAGAAAAACGGACGATTGAAGGCGTCTCCGTCCCGATGCCCGGGCGGCACAATATCCAGAATTCGCTCGCAGCCATCGCTGTCGCGCTCGAACTCGGCATTTCCGAAGAGCAGATCCGCGAGGGCTTCGCCCGCTTCGACGGAGTGAAGCGCCGCTTCAGCAAGGTCGGCGAGGTCGACGGATGCGTAATCATCGACGATTACGCGCATCATCCGGTCGAAATTAGCGCGGTCCTGTCGGCGGCTCGGGAGAGTGCTGACCAGCGGGTCATCGCGGTGATGCAGCCGCACCGCTTCACACGCCTCCATGACCTGATGGAGGACTTTCAGAACGCCTTCAACAACGCCGATATCGTGTTCGTCACTCCGGTTTATGCGGCGGGCGAGCAGCCGATCGAGGGCGTCGATTCAGAGGCGCTGGCCGAGGGTCTCCGCGCGCACGGGCACAGGATGGTGCGGACGGTCAGCGATCCCGCCGATCTGGCGCAGGCGCTTCGCGATCTCGCCGCGCCGGGCGACCTCATCATCTGCATGGGAGCCGGCGACATCACCAAGTGGGCGGCCTCTCTTGCCGACGGAATTCGCAAAGCGAGAGCGAGCAAGTGAGCGTCGAAACCCTGCCGCACGTCCAAGGCAGACTGACACCGAGTGCCCCGCTTGCACCGCTCGTCTGGTTCAAGAGCGGCGGAACCGCGCAGTGGCTGTTCGAGCCGAAGAACGAGGGCGATCTGGTCCAGCTCCTAGGCAAGCTCGATCCCGAAGTGCCGGTCATGGCCCTGGGGCTCGGGTCGAACATGATCGTTCGCGACGGCGGCGTTCCGGGCGTGGTGGTCCGGCTCGGCAAGGCGTTCTCGAAGATCGAGAAGGTCGACGACGTGACGCTGCGCTGCGGGGGCGGAGCGAGCGGGATCCTCGTCTCATCGACCGCCCGAGATGCCGGAATCGCCGGGATGGAGTTCCTTCGGGGAATCCCCGGTACCGTCGGCGGCTTCGTCCGCATGAACGGTGGCGCCTACGGCCGCGAGGTGCAGGACATCCTGATCGACGCCCGCGTCGCACTTCGCGATGGCACGGTCGAGATCTGGCCACTTGAGAAGTTCGGCTACACCTACCGGCACAGCGAACTGCCCGAAGGCGCCGTCGTCGTTGAAGCGACCTTCCGTGGCTCGCCCGGCAAGCCCGAAGCGATCGGCGCCGAAATGGACGCCATCGCCCGCGCCCGCGAGGAATCGCAGCCGCTACGCAGCCGCACAGGGGGCTCGACCTTCAAGAACCCGCCGGGTCACAAGGCCTGGGTGCTCGTCGATGCGGCGGGTTGCCGTGGGCTGACGATGGGCGACGCCCAAGTCTCGGAAAAGCATTGCAACTTCCTGCTCAATCTCGGTAGCGCGACCAGCGCCGACATCGAGGCGCTGGGCGAGGAAGTCCGCCGCCGCGTGTTGGAAAACTCCGGCATCACCCTTGAATGGGAAATCCAGCGGATCGGCAGGGAATGAACAAGGATTTGCGCGTCGTTGTGTTGATGGGCGGCTGGTCGTCCGAGCGCGAGGTTTCGCTGACCAGCGGGCGCGGCGTCGCCAATGCTCTACGCGAGCGCGGCTGGTCGAACGTGGTCGAGCTCGACATGGACCGAGACGTTGCCCATCGGCTCGAGGAGCTGAAGCCGGACGTCGTCTTCAATGCGCTCCACGGCACGCCGGGCGAGGACGGAACGGTCCAGGGCATGCTCGACCTGATGGGAATTGCCTACACGCACAGCGGACTCGAAACGTCGGTCATTGCCATCGACAAGGAGCTCACGAAGATGGTGCTGGTCCCGCATGGCGTTCGCATGCCGGCGGGCAGGATCGTCGAGAGCGAGAGCCTCTTCCGGGAAGACCCGATCGCCCGGCCTTACGTGCTGAAGCCGGTCAACGAGGGCTCCTCGGTCGGCGTTGCAATTGTCACGGACGACAGCAATTACGGCAATCCAATCGGCCGCGACGTCGAGGGGCCGTGGAAGCATTTCGATACCCTGCTCGCAGAGCCGTTTGTGAAGGGTCACGAACTCACCGTCGCGGTGCTGAATGATGAAGCGCTAGCGGTGACCGAGCTGAAGCCGAAGGTCGGCTTCTACGATTACGACTCCAAATATACCGACGGCCTGACCGAGCACGTCTGTCCGGCGCAGGTCCCTGAAAATATCGCCCGCTCGATGATGGACATGGCCGCCAAGGCGCACCGCCTGCTGGGCTGCCGCGGCGCCTCCCGTTCCGACTTCCGCTGGGACGGCGAACAGGGCGAAGCCGGCATTTTTCTTTTGGAAGTCAACACACAACCCGGAATGACCCCCTTGAGCCTTGTGCCAGAGCAGGCGAAGGTACGCGGCATCAGCTACGGCGAGCTGGTCGAGCGCTTGATCGAGGAAGCGCTCGCGAGAAAGAAGGGGTAGGCGAATGGCTGCGCGGATGCGGCGCGGATCGGGGGCGAAGACGAAACGCAAGTCGTCCAACCGCGTCCCCGCCAAAATCGCCAAAAAGCTTCCGGTCGACCAGGCGCGCGCAAACAAGCTTGCAGCGCTCGGCTTTGCCAGCTTCCTCGTTCTTATGGCCGGCGCAGCCGCCATTGCGCTCGACATTCCGGCCAAGGCCGCGTTCGAGGCCGGCGAGGCTGTCGGCACCGCCGGTTTCCGGGTCGATGGCTATCAGATCGTCGGTCTGAAGCACATGGACCGGAAATTGATCGACGCGGTCGTCGTCGATGAGCTTCGAAAGGCTGCGTCCGCCGCGGGCGAGACCAAGCCTGCCCAGCCGCTGGTGGACGTTTCGGCCATCCGCGAAAGGCTCCTCAGATTCGGCTGGGTCAGGGACGCGCGCGTTTCGCGGCGGCTACCGGACACACTTGTGATCGACATCGTCGAACGGTCTCCGTCGGCCTTGTGGCAGGACCGCCAGCAGCTGGCGCTGATAGACGCGGAGGGCGTGGTTCTCGACCGGGTGCAAGTCGACAAGATGCCCGATCTCCCGCTGGTGATTGGTCCCGGCGCCAACGCGCGGGCGAGCGAGCTCAAGGCGATCCTTGCCGACGCTCCCACGCTCCAGGCGCAGCTTTCATCCGCGACCTGGGTCGGCGGCCGCCGCTGGGACCTCAGCTTCCAGTCGGGCGAGACCGTCGCTCTCCCCGAAGGCGAGCAGGCCGCGCGTGACGCGCTGACCCGCTTTGCCAAGGCGGACCGCTCGTCGGGTCTTCTCGGTCGGGGCCTCGTCCGCTTCGATCTTCGTATTCCAGGCAAGATGACCGTCCGGCTGCCGCGCGCGCCGGGAGAGGCGATCCTGCCGGAGCCAAGCAGCCAAGCGCCGGCGGAGGGCTGACCGCAAACCGTGGCTTCGGCGACTGACCAACCCCTGATTGCAGCGCTCGACATCGGCTCTTCGAAAGTCAGTGCGCTCATCTGCACGCGCACGGATGACGGGCGGCTGCAGGTGCTCGGCACCGGCCAGCGCGAGAGCCGCGGCGTCAAGCGCGGCTATGTCACCGACATGGAAGCCGGCGAGCACGCGGTTCGCGAGGCCGTTGAACTCGCCGAACGGATGTCGGGCCTGACCATCGAGGACGTTTGGGCGAGCTTCGGCGCGGGTGGCCTGTCGAGCGATCTTGCCAATGTGGAAGTCGAGCTCGGCGGGCACCAGGTCGAGCAGTCGGACATCGACGAGCTTCTGATGGGCGGACGAAGTGCGATCGACCGCAACGGGCAAATGGTGCTCCACGCTCACCCCGCGCTCTACACGATCGACGGCGTGGAAGGCGTGAAGAACCCGATTGGCCTCCATGCCGACCGCCTTGGCGTCGACATTCACGTGGTCGCGGCCGACCCGGCACCGCTCCGCAATATCGATTACGTGATCCGCTCGGCCCACTTGGGTGTGAAGGCGATCGTCGCATCGCCCGTCGCGGCTGCGCTCGCGTGCCTGACCGAGGATGAGCGCGAACTGGGCGTCGCGCTTGTCGAGCTCGGAGCAGAAGTCACCAATGTGTCGCTCCACGCCGGCGGCATGTTGCTCGGCCTTCGCTCGATCCCGCTCGGCGCCAAGGACATCACCGACGACATCGCCTGCGCCTTCGGAGTCCAGCGCCGCGACGCCGAGCGGCTGAAGTGCTTCTACGGCTCGGCCATGACGAGCCCGCGCGACAATCACGAAATGATCGAAGCGCGCCAGATGGGCACCGAGGAGGGCGTGGACCCGATGCGGATCACCCGCGCGCAGCTTATGACCGTCATCCGCCAGCGCGTCGAAGAGCTGACGGCCCAGATCGACGAGGCACTCAAGAGCCTTGGCTTTACCGGACCCGTCGGCCGACAGGTCGTGCTCACCGGTGGCGGCGCCGAACTCAAAAACATTGCCGATTACATGCAGGGCGTGCTCGGCCGGTCTGTCCGAGTTGGTCGCCCGAGGCAGCTGACCGGGCTGCCCGATGCGCACAGCGGTCCCGCTTTCTCGACGCTTGTCGGGCTCGCCTGCCTAGCGTCGTCGCAGAGCGGCGACATCCGCGACCTGACGACGGGCAAGACCACACAGAAGAAGCCGGCGAATGGAATGATCGGCCGCCTGATTGCTGCAATGAAGGGCGGAATCTAGGCGTCCAATCAGCTTGCTTGGGGGAGGGTGCAAATGGCAACGATTGCAGCTCGGAAGCCCGTCTCCAGCGCGCTGGTGCTGCTGCTCGGCGCGGCAATTTTCCTGAATTACGTCGACCGTGGTGCCATCGGCATCGCGGCGCCGCTGATGAAGTCCGACCTTGGCTTGTCAGAAGAGGCGTATGGCGTCGTCTTCTCGGCCTTCTTCTGGATCTACGCGCCGGTCCAGCTGTTCGCCGGTTGGCTGTGCGACCGCTTCTCGGTCTACAAGCTGATGGCCATCGGCATATTGATCTGGGCCGGAAGCACATTCCTGATGGGCTTCGCAGGCGGGTTCGTTTCCCTGCTCGTTCTTCGGATCATGCTGGGCGTTGGCGAGAGCATCTCCTTTCCGGGCAGCTCCAAGATTATCGCGCGCCATGTCCCGCCAGAACGCCGGGGAGTCGCCAATGCGGCTGTCGCCGCGGGGATCGCGCTGGGTCCGGCCGCCGGAACGCTGGCGGGGGGACTGATCCTTCGAAGCTGGGGCTGGCAGACGATCTTCCTCGTATTCGGAGTCGTTACCCTCACCTGGCTGCTGCCCTGGCGGCAAACCGTCCGAGCGTTGCCGATGACGGGGCATGCCGACGAAGGCCCGCGCGTGCCGCTGGCCCTGCTGCTCAGCAAATGGCCGTTGTGGTCGATGTCGATCGTCCACGCCTTGGGTAACTACTGCTTCTACTTCCTGCTCGCGTGGCTGCCCCTGTTCCTGACCAAGTCGCGGGGTTTCAGCATCGGCGAGATGACGATGCTCGCGACTCTCGGCTATGCCGTCCAGGGCGCCTGCGCCCTCGGTTACGGAAACTTCTCCGACTGGTGGACCCGCTCGGGGCGATCGGAAGCCGCGTGCCGGCGTTGGATGATGGTCGCCAGCCAGACATTGGCAGCGGGAGCCATCCTTGGATTGGCCTTCGCTCACAGCGCTGTGACGATCGGAATCCTGTTGTGCCTGGCCGGCGCCGCCTCCGCGTCGCTGTCGCTCAACCTCTATGCGGTCGCGCAGATGTTTGCCGGCCCGCGCGCGTCGGGAACATGGGTTGGGGTGCAGAACGCCATCGGCAATCTGTCCGGAATCATCGGCCCGATCGTCACCGGCATCGTTGTCCAGCGAGCGGGTTACAACAGCGCTTTCGCGCTGACGGCGGCCATTGCGGCGATCGGTGCACTCTGGTGGGCAATTGGCGTCCCGAAAATCGAACAGGTCGACTTGGACGAGGAACATCGGGCCAACTGAGTCTTTCACGCCACGTAATCCTCACTTTTTTTGAGCTGCGTTAACTTTTTCGCTTGGCTTGCGACTCGTGATGATTCAGAAGATTCGTGGTGGAGGATCAGCGCGCTAGCGGCGCTTGAAGGGGGTTTACCCATGAGCATCGATTTCATTCGGCCGGAAGTCGACGAACTTCGGCCCCGCATCAGCGTCATTGGCGTCGGCGGCGCCGGCGGTAACGCCGTCGCCAACATGATGCGCGCGGACGTGCAGGGCGTCGATTTCATTGTCGCCAACACGGACGCACAGGCGCTGAACGCTTCGACGGCCGACCGCCGGATTCAGCTCGGGCTGAAGATTACGCAGGGCCTCGGCGCGGGTTCGCGGCCGGAAATCGGACGCGCCGCCGCCGAAGAGACGCTCGAGGACATCGAGCGCGCGCTCGACGGCTCGCACATGTGCTTCATCGCCGCCGGCATGGGCGGCGGCACCGGCACCGGTGCTGCTCCGGTCATCGCCAAGGCTGCCCGCGACCGCGGCATCCTGACCGTCGGCGTCGTCACCAAGCCGTTCGCGTTCGAAGGCGCCCGCCGCGGCCGCTCTGCCGACACAGGCATCGAGGAGCTGCAGCAGCACGTCGACACGCTCATCGTCATTCCGAACCAGAACCTGTTCCGTCTCGCCAACTCGGAAACGACCTTCAAGGAGGCGTTCGAAATGGCGGACGAGGTCCTCCAGCAGGGCGTCCGCGGAATCACCGACCTGATGGTAATGCCTGGCCTGATCAACCTCGACTTCGCCGACGTCCGCTCGGTGATGGGCGAAATGGGCAAGGCGATGATGGGCACGGGTGAAGCCAGTGGCGACAACCGCGCGATCGAAGCCGCCGAGAAAGCGATTTCGAATCCGCTGCTCGACGGTGTCAGCATGAAGGGCGCTAAGGGCGTCATCATCTCGATCACCGGTGGCGAGGACATGCGTCTGATGGAGGTCGACGAGGCCGCCAGCCACATCAAGGAACTGGTCGATCCCGATGCCAACATCATCTGGGGTTCGGCATTCAACAACGACCTCGACGGCAAGATCCGGGTGTCGGTCGTCGCGACCGGCATCGAGGCCGAAGCTGTCCATGCTCCGCAACCGGGCAAGGTCTTTGCTTTCCCGCGCACGACGACCGCAACGCCGGTCGCCGCCGTCCCGATCACTCCGGTTCCCGCAACGACGCCGTTGATGGAAGACGAGACGGAAGAAGAGGACATGCTCGAGCTCACGGACGAGGCGGAAGACGGCGATGAGCTGCTGCTCGACACCGACGACGTCCTGACGACGCCGGTCGGCTCCGCTCCGATCGAGCCGCCGGTCGACGAGGAAGAGCTGACCGCCGAAGAAACCCCGGCTGAGGAAAAGCCGAAGGTTCGCGAAACGGGCACCCTGTTCGAGCGCATGTCGAACATCGCTCGCGGTGCTGCCCAGGCCCAGGTCAACGATGACGAATCGACTCCCAGCTATCGCCGCGAGCCGATCGACATTCCGCGTTTCCTGAACCGGCAGAACAACCAGTAGGCGTGAATAAGCGGGCTGGCGGCTTACCGCCTGCCCGCAACGCCTCGGCGTTAACCCTCTAGCGGGCAAGCTTTGCGCAAGCTCCAAGCCGTCATGGGGGTCCCATGGCAAAAGGTCGGTCCAACCGCGTGCGTATAGCGGTGGTCATTCTAGCAAGTGTCGGCGCAGTCCTCGCGGGTATCCCCGCGCAGGCTGACGCGCAGGTTGCGGTCGGTATTCGGGGCGAAAGCCCTTCGGATGCACTCGCCCGCAATATGAAGGAACTCGGCACCAATCCGAAAAGCTTCGACGCCCTGATCGCCGCCGGTCGGGCGGCGCTTGCCCTCGGCGATACGCAGGCAGCCGCGGGTTTCTTCGGCCGCGCCGACGAGGTCTGGCCCGACAGCCCGCTTGCGCAAGCGGGTATGGGCGCAGCTCTCGCGCAGGAGGGCGACGGCAGCGGAGCACTGCAATACTTCAGCCGCGCGACGCAGCGCGGCGCGACCCAGTCGATGATCGGCGCCGACCGTGGGCTCGCGTACGACCTGGTCGGCCAGCATTCGCAGGCACAGGCGGATTATCGCGCGGCCTTGTCCGGGCAGGATGGCGACGAAGCGCGGCGCAGGCTCGCTCTCAGCCTGGCGATCACCGGCAAGAAGGCCGATGCCTTGGCGATGCTGTCTCCTTTGATGGCGCGAGGCGATGCCGCAGGCGCCCGCTGCCGCGCCTTCGTTCTTGCGCTGACCGGGGATTCGAGCGGCGCCAAGAATGCGATCGAAGCGGCAATGCCCGGCTCGTCGGCGAACATGGCCTATTTCTTCCGCAAGCTCCCGGAGCTTCGTTCCGACCAGAAGGCCGCTGCGGTGAATCTCGGCATCTTCCCCGATTCCGGCACCCAAGTCGCCTCTGCGTCGCCGCCGCCGGTGTCGATGAACCCCGTGAACATCATTCAGAAGAATGCGAGACGAAGCGACGACGGCGAGGATGACCGGATCGGCTCGATCGAGAAGTGGCTGTCGGAAGCGACGCAAAGGAATACGACACTGCCGGCAACGACTGCTTCGTCAACACAACAGGTCGCTGCAGCATCCATCCCGCAATTTTCCGTGCCCTTGCGAACTGGCGTGGACACGTCCCTTACAATCACTCGCAGGCTGTGGATCCAGCTAGCCAGCGGACCGAACTCGACGGCGCTCCCCGAACAATTCTCTCGCATGAAGAACCGCAACCGCGAGCTGTTCGAGGGAATTAGCGGATATGTTTCGGAAGAACGCAGCAAGGCACGCCTGCTGATCGGTCCATTCCGCAACAACGAAGAAGCGACAATTTTTACGGAGGACCTTGCGTCGGTCCACATCCCCGCCTTTACGTGGACCAGCCAACCCGGCCAGGCCATCAGGAAACTGCCCTCCGAATGATGCTCAACGCTCTAGCCGCGCAACCGTCATCATCGCGCGGCAGGGCCCATCCGGAAGTCGACGCCGCCCCGCGTGGCCCGCGCGATGTTTTCCAGCGTGACCGCGATCGCATCATCCACTCGGTCTCGTTCCGGCGGCTTCGGCACAAGACCCAAGTCTTCGTTGCCCCCGACGGCGACCATTACCGGGTCCGGCTCACGCACAGCATCGAGGTAGCGCAGATTGGCCGGACGATCGCCCGGGCGCTTGGCCTCAATGAAGATCTCACTGAGGCGCTCTGCCTGGCGCATGACCTCGGGCATCCGCCGTTCGGCCATGCCGGCGAGGATGCGCTGAAAGTGGCGATGGCGGCTGCCGGCGGCTTCGATCACAACGCCCATGGCATTCGGCTCGTGACGAGGCTGGAGACTCCTTATCCGGGCTTCGACGGGCTCAATCTCAGCTGGGAGGCCCTCGAGGGCCTCGCCAAGCACAATGGCCCGATCCTCGATCCAACCTGGGCATTGGCCGAGGCGAACGTGGAATTCGATCTGGAGCTAGGAAGCTGGCCGTCGCTCGAGGCGCAGGTCGCCGCGGTCGCCGACGATGTCGCCTACGACAATCACGACATCGACGATGGAATTCGCGCCGGCCTGCTCAACCTCGACGAGCTAGTCGAGGTGCCGATCGTGCGGCGCCATTGGGATGCGATCGACCAGCGCCATCCCGGTCTGTTGGACGAGAAGAAGTTGCGGGCATTGGTGCGAGACCAGATCGGATCGATGGTTGGCGACCTGATCGCGGAGACGAGGCGGCGGGTTGCCGATGCCGGAGTTGAGACATGCAATGGGGTTAGAGCAGCTGGTCAGCCGCTTTCCGGGTTTTCAGCAAGCCTCGCAGACGAGGAGCGAACGCTGAAGCGCTTCCTGTACGAGCGGCTCTACAATGCGCCCGAGCTCATCCCGATCAGGGTCGAGGCGCAGCGTGTGGTGTCCAATCTTTTCGCTGCTTACCGCGACGACCCGTCGTTGCTGCCAGACAATTGGCGAAGCGAGGGAGACGAAACTCAGCGGCTACGTACCATCGGCGATTTCATTGCGGGAATGACCGACAGGTTCGCGGTAGCTCGTCATGAGGAGCTGGTCGGGCCGGTGGACCTTCCGGATCGCTTCTAAGTTTTGGGTGGGGTCCGCCCCTCGCGTCGCTCACCGAGTAACGGACCCCATAAGACAGTCTGCTAGACAATTCGGTACGGGTGGGACCCGTCACCCCGGTGTCGCGTGAAGGCGGCGGGCCCCATAAGCGAGCGCCCGCTCCTTCCAGATCAATCTGGAAGAAGCGGGTCGCTTAGTCGCATGCTACCCAAGGGACCGGTTTTTTTGAATTCGGAGATCTGGATTGCTCTTATGCCGCCTGAGGTAGGATTCCCTTGCGGCGACGACGCATTGTGTAGCCAACCGCACCGAAGCCCAGAAGCATCATCGCCCAGGTCGACGGTTCCGGAACTACGTCGGCTCCAGGAATGATGCGAACCTGCTTCAGGATGGTGAGCTCGCCGGGCGGGTTGTCCGCGATGTAGCGAACGTTGGTGATCTCGTCGCCGCCGTTCGCGAGGAAGGCGAAGAAGGTGTCACCGTTGCCCAGCACCTGGTTGAGGAACGACACGTCGGTCGTGCCATTGAGCGTGATGATGAAATCGACCGTTCCGCCGTTGCCGAGGCCGGTCAGCGCGAATTCGATCCACGACATTCCGCCCTGGGTAAGGAAGATATTGCCGCTGAGCATGTTGTAAGTGTCGTTGGGCGTGCCGCCCATCGTGATTTCAGCGCCAGTCACATCCGCCTGGCCTTCGCCATCCTGCAAGCGAAGGAGATCGCTAGTCGACCCGGTTTGAGTCGTATCGCCGGTAAAATTCACGATCTGCGGGCCATTGGCGCCAAGTGCGCCCGTAACCGTATAGTCGGTCTGTTCGACGCCTGTGCCGTGGACGAGGACGCCCTGCATCAGGGACGCATCCTCGATCGTGACACCTGCAACTGCAGGCGAAGCAACAAGAAGTGCCGCTGTTGCAACAGCCGTTCGGAGTGAGAATTTCATTGCCAGTCCCCTTTTACATGCCGGGACTCGCGCTCCCTCCAGCGCAGCGAATCGTCTAGCTGCTGGAATTTACTGCAAATTTGAGGACTTGTTAACCATAAGTTTAACTTAAATTTACTCCACGCAAAGATAACGTACCAAAACGGGACGAATGCCGTTTTTGGGCCGTGATGGTGACGCGGCGAAGGGCGTGCGCTAGAGGCCGCGCTTTCCGAATTTGGTGACCGAATTGAGCCTTTACGCCCGATATGCCGCGCTTCTCGACGAAGTGCTCGACCAGCTTCAATCCGAAGGTGCCCTGCCTGCCGAAATCAACCGGCGTGCGGTCGCGGTCGAGCCGCCGCGCGATCCTTCGCACGGTGATCTCGCGACCAACGCAGCAATGGTGTTGGCAAAAAGCGCAGCGACGAACCCGCGCGCGCTCGCCGAGGCACTCGCTCCGAAGCTGAAGGAGCTACCCGACGTGACCTCGGTCGAGATAGCGGGGCCGGGTTTCATCAATATGCGACTGTCGCAAGGCGCCTGGCGGAATGAGCTCGAGGCCATCCTCGCGCAGGGCGAGAATTACGGACTGTCGGACATCGGCAAGAACGAGCGGGTCAACGTCGAATATGTCTCGGCCAACCCGACCGGGCCGATGCACGTGGGCCATTGTCGCGGAGCAGTGGTCGGCGATGCGCTGGCTCGGCTTCTGGAGGCCGCCGGCTTCCGGGTCACCAAGGAATATTATCTGAACGACGCGGGCGCACAGGTCGACGTCCTCGCCCGCTCGCTGCACATGCGGTACCGCGAGGCACTCGGCGAAGACATCGGCGAGATCCCCGAAGGTTTGTATCCAGGCGACTATCTCATTCCGGTTGGCACCGCGCTCGCCGCCGAGTTTGGCGACCGCTACGCCAATCAGCCCGAGAGCGAATGGCTGGCGACATTCCGCGAGCGCGGAGTTGCCGCGATGCTCGACCTTATCAAGCACGACCTCGGCCTGCTTGGGATCCATCACGACCATTTCGCGTCGGAGGATAAGCTTCAGAAGTCCGGCGCGGTCGAAAAGGCGATGGACGTCCTGCGCGACAAGGGCCTCGTCTACGAGGGTGAGCTTGAGAGGCCGAAGAGCCTCGATCCACATGACGAATGGGAGCCGGTCGAGCTGACCTTGTTCCGCTCGAGCCAGTTCGGCGACGACCAGGATCGTCCGATGAAGAAATCGGACGGCAGCTGGACCTATTTCGGCGCGGACGCGGCCTATCACTGGCAAAAGGCGCAGGGTGCCGACCACCTCGTCAACATCTGGGGCGCCGACCACGCCGGAACCGTCAAGCGCGTCCAGGCCGCCGTGAAAGCGCTGACGGATGGCCGCGTCGATCTGGACGTGAAGCTGATCCAGATGGTCCGCCTGTTTCGGGCCGGCGAGCCGGTGAAGATGTCGAAGCGGTCGGGTTCGTTCGTGACCCTGGCGGACGTGGTCCGCGAGGTCGGCAAAGATGTCGTGCGCTTCATCATGCTGACCCGCCGGGCCGATGCGCCGCTCGACTTCGACTTCGCCAAGGTCGTCGAAGCGTCAAAGGACAATCCGGTTTTCTACGTCCAATATGCCCACGCCCGGATCAGCTCGTTGAAGCGGAAGGCCGCGGACGCCGGGGTCAGCCTGGATGCGCCGGCCGATCTCAATCTGCTCGACGAGGAGGAGATCGCGCTGGTCAAATTGGCCGCGCAATACCCGCGGACTGTCGAGGCTGCGGCCATGGCTCACGAGCCGCATCGGATCGCCTTCTACCTCTACGATCTCGCCGCGGCATTTCACGCTTTGTGGCATCGCGGCAACGACGATCCCGATCGACGCTTTCTTGTTGAAAACAATCCACAACTCTCTCGCGCGCGGCTGGAACTCGCGCTAGGCATCGGGCAGGTTATCCGTAGCGGACTCGCACTGATGGGCGTGACCGCGACCGAGGAAATGCGCTGAGGGTTATGGCAGACACGATTGCACGGGATGCCGACCGGCTTCCCTGGCTGACCGACGAAAAGGCTCCGACGAGGCCATCGGGCCGTCTCTGGACCGTTCCGCTTCTGGTCGTCGGGATGGTTGCGATTGCAGTCTTGTCGTTCTGGTTCGGTATGACCCGCTCGTGGTCGCCGGAAACGCCGGTCACGGAAAGTCAGCCGGAAGCCGTCTCGACCCCGCTTCCAGCACCGCAGCCGGTCCAGCCGCTTCGCCAGGCACCAGGGCTCGCGCCGATGCGGGAAGTCGAGCCAACGCCGGCACCGGCGCCGGTCGTCATCCGGATGCAGGATGTTCGGCCCACGCTCAATTCCGAGCCGGCTCTGAAGCGCGTCGCCAGTCCGACTGTAACGATCGGCACCGAGCCGAGCGCTCCGGCCAAGGTGGCGGCTCCCGAGCGCAAGCCGCTTGAATTCTCCAATCCCTGGGACTCGTCCGCTGCCTCGGGTCGGATGGTTCGTGTTGGCACCTATTCGAGCCTTCGCCAGGGCAAACAGGCCTGGGCAAAGCTCGCTCGATCATTTCCGGCGATGAAGAAGCTTCCGGCGGTCGTCACCGACATCCCGTCGCTGCGAAATGGCCGTGTTTATTATCGGCTCCAGATCGGGACCACTTCACAGGCTCATTCCGAAGTGCTTTGCCAGCGGATGAGGGCGATCGGCCAGAGTTGCGTCGTGGTCGACCTGGCGGGAGCGCGGAAGGGAAGCGGGGATGAGCGACAGCCGGCAGGCTTATGACGAGCAGCTGCCTTGGCTCGAGGCGGTCGATGACGAGGATGGTCCCGGCGGAGTTCCGGCGCGGCGCATGCTTGCTGCGCTGCTGGTCGTTTTGCTCGCCGTTGCGTTAGTCGCAGGCACTTTTTTCTGGCTCGGACGGCGGGATGGCGGGGAAGGCAGCGGCGCGCCCGAGCTGATCCGCGCGGAGCCGGGGCCCTACAAGGTCAAGCCAACCGACCCGGGCGGACTCGATGTCGCCGGCGAAAGCGAAACGGCGTTCGAAACCAGCGCGGGGCAGGACACCGACGCCCAACTCGATCTTAGCAAGTCCCGGGAAGAGGCCCTCGTGGCGCCCAAACCGCAGGCCGAGCCGAAACCGGGGTTCTCCATGGCCCCGCCCAAGCCTTCGCCAGCCCAGACAGAGGCGAAGGATGAGCCCGAACCCCAGCCGTCCGGCGGCAAGGGCAGCGTCATTCAGCTCGGAGCTTTCGCGAACCGGGCGCAGGCCGAACGGGCCTGGACGGCATTGTCGACGCGCTTCCCTTCGGTCGCCGCGATGAACAAGATGATCATCCCGTTCTCGGGCGGCATTCGCCTTCGGGCTGCGGCTCCATCGCCGGCTGAAGCCAAGCAGGCATGCCAGGCGCTGAAGGTTGCGGGCGAGAACTGCTTCGTGGCGAACTGATGCAGGCAGCAATTTACGGTCTCGAAGGGACCGAGATCACTTCTGACGAACGCGACTTCTTTCGCGACGCCGATCCGGCTGGCTTCATCCTGTTCAAGCGCAACTGCGCCGACCGCGACCAGATGCGTCGGATGACCGACGGTCTTCGCGAGATTGCGGGCAGGTCGGAAGTCCCGATCCTCATCGACCAGGAAGGCGGAAGGGTCGCTCGAATGCATCCGCCCGAATGGCCCTCATTCCCGAGCGGCGAGGCGTTCGACCGGCTTTACCAGCGGGCACCGTCCAGCGCGATCGAGGCAGCGCGAGTCAACGCACGCGCGCTGGCGCTCATGCTCAATGAGGTCGGCGTCAACGTCGACTGCCTGCCGATGCTCGACGTCCGCCAGCCGGGCGCGACGGACATCGTCGGCGACCGCGCGCTCGGTTCGGAGCCGATGCAGGTGGCGGCGCTCGGCCGCGCGATCCTCGACGGCCTTCATTCCGCCGGCGTTCTCGGCGTCATCAAGCATATCCCCGGTCACGGCCGCGCTCTTGTCGACAGTCATCACGAGCTGCCAATCGTCGAGGCTAATGAAGACGAGCTCGCGGTCGACATGGAACCGTTCGAACGGCTCCATAACTCGGCGATGGGGATGACCAGCCACTTGCTCTACAGGCAGTGGGACCCGGACCGTCCGGCGTCCCAGTCGCCAATCGTCATCCACGAGATCATCCGCCAGCGCATCGGCTTCGACGGTTTCCTGATGAGCGACGATATCGGGATGGAAGCGCTCGCGGGCGATCACGGTCAGCGAGCCCTGGCCTGCGTAAAGGCGGGCTGCGACGTCGCCCTTCATTGCGACGGCAAGATGGAGAACATGATTCTCGTTGCCAAAGCCGTCCCGGCCTTGTCCGATGAAGCGGAGGTTCGCCTGGCGCGAGCGATGGCGCGGACGTTCACCCCGGACGACGGCCTCGATTTTGCGGCTGCGGTCGAAAAGAGGGACGCGCTGCTCGCCCTCGCGTGAGTCGCGATTTATCCACAGGAGTCTGGCCTTTTCCCTTCGCAGTCCGGGAACTTGGGTTTAGTCTCGTGGCATGGGGGTGGATGCGCTCGAATTCTCGGCCGGCTCCGAAGAGCTGACGCTGAATCTGGACGGTTGGGAAGGCCCGCTCGACCTGCTCCTCAACCTCGCTCGCGCCCAGAAGGTCGACCTCGCGCAGATCTCGATCCTGCAGCTGGTCGATCAGTACACCGACTATATCGCCAACGCTCGGGCGCTGAAGCTCGAGATCGCGGCCGATTATCTCGTGATGGCCGCCTGGCTTGCCTACCTGAAATCCTGCCTGCTGCTGCCCAAGGACCCGGAACAGGACCCGAGCCCGGAGGAAGTCGCTCTTCGCCTACAGATGCGGCTGCTACGTCTCGATGCAATGCGTGAGGCGGGCGCCCGGCTTCTTGGCCGCGACCGTATCGGACGCGACGTGTTCGTGCGCGGCTCGCCTGAAGGGCTGCGACTGGTCCGCAAGTCGGCATGGCAGGTGAACTCGTTCGAGCTTTTCTCGGCCTATGGCGCGGTCAAGGCCCGGACCCAGCCGGCAATGCACGTCGTCCACATGCGTTCGGTCATGACCCTCGACGACGCGATCGAGCGTGTCGGGAAGATGATCGGCATGGCGATCGACTGGATGGAAATCGGCCAGTTCCTACCCGTCAGCGACGATCCCGCATTCCGGCGGTCTGCACTGGCGTCGAGCTTCGTGGCTGCGCTCGAGCTTGCTCGCCGAGGGCGGCTTGACCTCCGGCAGGACGAGCCCTTCGCCCCTCTACAGGTGCGCGCTGCCTGATGGAGGAGTTCGTTCGCGCAGTGGAGGCGACGATTTTCGCATCCTCAGAATCGCTCACCGTCGAGGAAATCCAGGGCTACGCCGGCGACGGTGACGTCCAGGCCGCGCTCGCTACGCTCGCTGAAATCTACACCGGCAGGGGCATCGAGCTGGTGGAGCGGGGCGGCCGCTGGCATTTCCAGACGGCACCCGATCTCGCGCATCTGCTGCGGCGGACCCGCGAGGAGCCGCGCCGCCTCTCGCGCGCGGCAACCGAGACGCTCGCGATCGTCGCCTATCACGAGCCGGTCAGCCGCGCGGAAATCGAAGCGATTCGCGGCGTCCAGATCTCGAAGGGCACGCTCGACGTGCTGATGGAGGCCGGCTGGGTGCGGACGGCCGGACGTCGCGAAGGTCCCGGCCGCCCTCTGCTCTATGCGACGACACAGGAATTCCTGACGCATTTCGGGCTTGGATCACGGAAGGACCTACCGGGGATCGACGATCTCAAGGCTGCCGGACTGCTCGATCCACTCGACCAGGGTGTTTTCGAGGCGCTGGAGCAGCTGCAACTGGAAAGCGAAGAAGAGGACGACTAGAAGGCCCGCCAAAGGAGTTGTTTCCATGGGTGGCTTCAGTTTCTGGCATATCCTGATCCTCGCGATCATTCTCCTACTGCTGTTCGGTGGGAATCGTTTTTCGGCCATGATGGGCGACGTCGCCAAGGGCCTCAAAAGCTTCAAGCAGGGCATGGCCGAGGAAGACAAGCCGGCCGAGCGGCAGGAACCACGCCCGCTCCCCCGCAGCGAGCCGATCGACGTGACTCCAGAGCCGCGCCGCACCACCGACCCCGTGCCGCCAGCCGGTGACGACCGTACAAACGGCTAAACTCTAGTCGAAGGGCGCCCGCATGTTCGGCGTCGACACCAGCGAACTCGTTCTCGTCGCAGTCCTAGCGCTGATTTTCATCGGCCCGAAGGACCTGCCCAATGCCCTCCGCACCGTCGGTCGATGGGTCGGCCAGGTTCGCGGCATGGCGCGCCATTTCCAGAGTGGCATCGACGCGATGATCCGCGAGGCCGAGCTGGAGGAGATGGAGCAGAAGTGGCGCGAGGAGAATGAGCGCATCATGCGGGAGTATCCGGCGCTTCTAGAGGCCCAGAAGGCGGAAGCCGAGGAGCCTGCGGTCGATCAGCCGACGCTTCCGCTGGATCCTCCTCAAGACAAGCGCGAGCTGCCGTGAGAGACATCGACGACACCAAGGCGCCGCTGCTCGAGCATCTGATCGAGCTCCGCAAACGGCTGCTTCTGTCGTTTGGCGTGCTGGTCGTGCTGTTCTTCGCCTGCCTTGCCTATGCGAAGACGATCTTTGCCTTTCTCGTCCAGCCCCTGCTTGCCGCGGGCCAGGGCAAGGTCATCTATACCGACATCTTCGAGGCCTTCTTCGTCGAGGTGAAAGTCGCCCTCTTTGCGGCATTGATGCTCGGCTTCCCCTTTTTCGCGATTCAGATGTGGAAGTTCGTCGCGCCCGGGCTTTACGCGCGCGAAAAGAAGGCGCTTCTGCCGTTCCTGCTGCTGACGCCCTTCTTTTTCATCGGGGGTGCAGCCTTTGCTTATTACGTCGCCATGCCTTGGGCGCTGCACTTCCTGCTCAGCTTCCAGGGTGATGTCGGAGGAATCCAGCGCGAGGCGCTTCCGGGCGTCGGCAATTACCTGAACTTCTGCACCCGATTCCTGTTCGGGTTCGGCGTCGCTTTTCTGACGCCGATCCTGCTGATGATCCTGGAGCGGGCGGGTCTCATCACCCTCGAGCAGCTCACCAAGTCGCGGCGCTATGCGATTGTCGCGTCTGCGGCCGTTTCGGCCGTGCTGACGCCGCCCGACGCCGTCTCAATGCTGTTGCTTTTGGTGCCGCTCTACTCGCTGTACGAGCTCGCGATCCTCGCGATCCGCCTGACGCACTGGCGTCGAAGCCGGAAGGAAGCCGCTTCCGCGAAGGCTGGTCCGGCTGGCTGAATGCAATGAGGGCCCGGAAACGCCACCGGGGGGGGGAGGGTTGGCGGTTCCGGGCCCATTTAAGCGGATAGCGAGAGCGGGGGGGCAAAAGGTCACTATCCGTTATGCAAAACGCGCCTTCTTCCGCAGATGTTCCGGTGCCTGAGAAACTTTTTTCGTCACAGCCGTAACGACCCTGTCAGCCTCTAGCGGGGCGGAAACACCGGCAATTCAACGCTGTAGCGGCCAAGCTTGCGTTCAAGGGTGGAACGAAGCTGTTTCGCCAGGCCCGCGATAATTCGCTCGAACTGCATTTTTTCGCGGTCGCCCTCTTCATCGGGGTTCAGAACCTTGCTGTTCAGCGTGAGGCGGGCGGTCAGTTCGCTCGTACGGCGAAGCGTGATTTCCACCGGGTCCTCGGGCGTGTTTAGCATTGCGAACTCGACGATTTCCGTCACGAGGAAGGCGACAGAGACAGCGACGTCCTGTGTGGTATTGGCGCTTTCGAGGTCGAGCTCGATGCGCATGGTGCGCGCGGACTCCGGCGCGGTCGCGCGGAGCTCCGCCGCAAGTTCAGAGAGGAGAGGGCGCAGGGAGATCCCGCGATTCTCTTCCATCTCCGCAAAATGGTTGCGGTGGACGATCGACAGGGCACCAACCCTACGGCTGATCGATCCGTAGGCGGCGCGCGCCGCCGGATTCTCGGCCGTGCGGCCGTGGATGTTGATAAGCGAGGCGACGACCTGGAGGTTGTTCTTCACCCGGTGGTGGACCTCGCGGACTAGCTTCCGCTGCCCTTCCAGGGCCCCCGCCATATCGCGTTCCGAATCTTCAACCCGCCGGACCGTGCGGGCAAAAGCGTCGCTGAGCTCGCGGATCTCGGTCGCCGGCCCGAGCTTTCGCGGCAATACGAACTCTCCTTCGCCGGGCTCGTATTGGACGACCGAGCGCTGCAGATGGCGGAGCGGACGAATCAGCAGGCGGTTCACGACCACCCAGGTCAGGAGCGCGGCAACGATCCACATCAGGAACGGAAGCATCAGCAGCAATCGATCGCCGGTCGTGATCATAGGGTTCTTCGTTCCGACGACCATTTCGAGACGCCCGTTCGCCATCGGCCAGCGACTGGTCGCAAGCTGCTCCCGGCCAAGCCGGAGAGCTTCCGGGGTCAGGATCGGCAGCTCATTCATGCCGTCACGAAGGGCGAGCGTCTCGATCTTCGGGGCTGCGTCTACTGCCGCTTGGCGCAGCTCCGCTTTCGTGAAGGAGCCGGTCGCCATTCCGCCGGCCACGCCGACGCGAAACGTCAGAGCTTCTTCTTCGGGAAGGATTCGCAAGGCGATGTCGCCCGGAGCGACCAGCGGCAGCCGGGTCGTCTCGGGCACGTTCCCGACCTCGCAGATTCGCTGACCGTTAGCGTCTTCCAGCTCAAACTGTTGGGCGACCGCTGGCGTGACCGTGAGTGATTGCTCGAGGGTCGAGCAGGCTGCCTGATCGTTTGTGACTCGCCCGTTCGCGGCGATCCTCAAAGCAAGCGCATTCCGGGCGATCAGGCTTTCGACGCCTCGTGTCGCTAGTCGAGCCTGCTCTTCCGCCTGCGAGCGGAGAACGTTGTTTGCATCCCGAATGCCCTGACTCGCCGCCCAGACCAGGCTGATGCCGATCGGCAGCAGTGCAGCACTCAGGATCAGCAGCAGCTTGACCGCTGTCGGCAGCGCCGCAAAGCGCCGGGCCGCTTCGCTTAGCATGTCGTGAGTATCATCAACGGCTCAGCTGAGTTTCCCCAGCAGGTCACTGAAATCATCGGGCACGGTTTCTCGCAGCGTGTCATCGTAGATCGTGCGGAGTGCACGTCCGATGTCGCCGGCCCTTTGCTTACGGTTCTTTTTTTCGTCGGACGTCTTCTGCATTGCCTTGTCGGCACCGCGATGAGAGCCGCCCTTCTGCTTAACACTCAACCTCTCGTCCCCCCTTGCGCGGGTACAAGCGCGCTTCGTTTAGCGTTCCACTCGTGAGGTGCAACGGGTTTAAGGAAAGTTCAACGCCAGGCGCCGAACTCGACGCGGCTCGAAGTGCTGCGTCCATAAACCCGCAGCAATCCTTTGCCGCGCGAAGCGGAAACCAAATGCTTTGTGCTTTGTTCCAGCGATCAGCACATCTCAGCGGGGGAGTGTACCGGAACTGCTGACTCGGCCCTGCCAAGGGTTGCATCAACCGTTACGCACGCTCAAAGACCCCGCTTTCGACTGGGAGAGTCCATTTTTATGTCCCTGGGTCAGGAACTCGCACCGCACCTGCCTTTCCTCCGCCGTTATGCGCGCGCCCTAACCGGCAGCCAGACGCATGGCGACGCCTTCGTCCGCGCGACGCTCGAGGCGATTGTCGCACAGCCGGACGAGTTTCCGCGCGACGTCGATCCGCGTCTCGGTCTCTACAAAACGTTCCACGCGATCTGGTCGACGGCCAATGTCGAAGAGGGCGAGGAGCCGGCCAAGGATTACGCCGGCGCTGAAGGAATTGCGCAGGCCCGCCTCTCGCGGATCACTCCGCTGTCGCGCCAGGCGCTGCTCCTGACGTCGCTCGAAGGCTTCTCGTCGGACGATGCGGCCTATTTGATCGGGGCCTCTCCCGAGGACGTGGACTCGCTTGTTGCGGAAGCACTGGGCGAAATCGAGCGCCAGACGCTCGCTGACGTTCTCATCATCGAGGACGAGCCGATTATCGCGATGGATATCGAGACGATCGTCCGCGACCTTGGCCACAATGTCACCGGCGTTGCTGTCACCCGCGACGAAGCCGTTACCCAGGCCCGGCAGCACCCCCCGGGGCTCGTCCTTGCAGACATCCAGCTCGCCGACGATTCGAGCGGAATCGACGCGGTGAAGGACATTCTCGCGGAATTCTCGGTACCCGTTATTTTCATCACGGCTTTCCCGGAGAGGCTGTTGACCGGAACCCGTCCGGAACCCACCTTCCTCATCACCAAGCCGTTCCAGCGGTCGACGGTGAAGGCAGCCATCGCGCAGGCGTTGTTCTTCGACGCAGCAACGGTGCCGGCCTGACCCTAAAGCCGTAACGCTCGCGGAACATGGGCTGACAAAGCGCGTTGGCCCGTGGAACGCATGGCTTGAGAGAATGATGAGCAACGAGAGACCGGAACAGGTTACGACCACTGAAGCGCGCGCAGGGGCAACGCCTCACATGACGCGCTACGTTCTAGGGATCTCGCTGGCGCTGGTGGTAGTGTTGTTCGCGATCATTTACGCGATAGCGGCGACCTGACCTCCATCGATTCTGTCATTCTCCACGTGTATTCACCCGGTTCATATTGAGCCGGTTACCCATTGTCTGAACCGGGCGGGGATTAGTGGCCGAAGAACAAGATCAACAGACGGCCGAAGAGGCTGATACGCCTGCCACGACCGAGTGGGTTCCGCTTTCCGATCCGGAATTCAAGGACCAGCTCGCCGCGGTCATCCCGCATCTGCGCGCGTTCGGCCGGTCGCTGTCCGGAAGCCGCGACCTTGCCGACGACCTGGTCCAGGAGACCTTGCTGAAGGCGTGGGCCGCCCGGAAGAGATTTCAGGCCGGCACCAACATGCGCGCGTGGACCTTCATCATCCTGCGCAACCTCTTTCTCAGCCAGATGCGCCGCGCGCGCTTCAAGGGCGAATGGGACGAACTCACTGCGTCGAAGATCCTCGCGGCGCCCGCCAGCCAGGATCGACACATCGAGCTCAGCGACATGCAACGTGCACTGATGCATCTGCCGCAGCCGCAGCGTGAGGCCCTGATCCTCGTCGGCGCCGGAGGCTTCGCTTATGAAGAGGCCGCGGAAATCTGCGGCTGTGCGGTCGGAACGATCAAGAGCCGGGTCGCCCGCGGGCGCGTCGCTCTCGAGGGGCTGCTCTCGAGCGGCAAGCTCCCGTCACGCCGCCAGCACCGCACCGACCCGAACAAGTCCGCGCTTCAAACGATCATGAACGAAGTGGACGATCTCAGCCGCGACCACGAGCGCGCAGTCGGCGCCCAGGAAGACTAGAAGGCGGCTAGTTCAGCCGTTGCAGCAAATCGGAAAAATCGCGCTCGCACGGCTCCTCTTTCACCGGCGAGAATGCTCGTCGGAGGGCAGCCGTAATGCCGGCATGTGCTGGCGGTATATCGACGCGGATGATTCTGCGGTCCATGTTGATATCCGTCGCACCATTGGATCGACGCTGCGTGTCCATGGTGGGTGATTAACGACTAACCGGCCCGGAGGTTTCGCAAAACGTGCCCTCAGCGCGACGGACTGAATTAGGCTCGGCGCCGAGCGGTACTACCGTTCGGGAAGAGGCGTTGGGGCGCGCCCGCGAATTCTCTCCGTTCCTGAGAGAGGCAGCGGCGCAACTCCCGGAGCTTGTCGACCAATTCCTCGAGAAGGGCAGCACCGCCGCCATCGATGCTGCCCTCGCAGCGAGCGCGCCGACTGTCGATTCGGAGCTTCGCCGTCGCCGCCTGGGCGTAGCGTTGGCCGTGGCACTCGGCGACCTGGCCGGCGAGCTCGGCTTCGAGCACGCGACGCGATACCTGTCCGATTTCGCCGACGCGGCCATCGAGCGATCGCTCGCCACGGCGTTGACGGAACGGGTTCCGGGCGCCGAGATCCGGGGAATTACGGTGATCGCCCTCGGCAAGCTCGGCAGTCGCGAGCTAAACTATTCTTCCGACGTCGATCTGCTGCTGCTGTTCGACCCGGAAGCGATGCCACGCCGCGAGCGGGACGATCCATCCGAAGCGGCGGTCCGCGTGGGCCGGCGGATGATCGAACTGCTGCAGAAGCGCACCGCGGACGGCTATGTGGAACGCGTCGATCTTCGGCTTCGCCCGTCGCCAGAGGTCACCCCCATCGTCCTGCCGGTCAACGCGGCGATCTCGCACTATGAATCTTCCGCGCTTCCCTGGGAGCGTGCGGCTTTCATCCGCGCGCGCGTCTGTGCAGGCGACCAGGCGCTCGGCGAGCATTTCCTAAAATCGATCCAGCCGTTCGTCTGGCGCCGTTCGCTCGACTTCGGGGTGATCGAGGAAGTGCGGGAAATCTCGGCGCGCATCCGCGATCACTTCGCGCAGG